>BNJV01001695.1_pt1 | contig 1060114 bp, 1281 predicted proteins | sample 8540591 | NCBI WGS metagenome assembly BNJV01 (sample SAMD00202457, study PRJDB9452) | human saliva metagenome | host: Homo sapiens | reverse complement strand
TAATGAACGAACCTCTTCGTCAATTTCATAAGCTGTTTGTTCTGAAATTGATTTTTGAGGACTCTGTGCACCAAACATGGCATGGTTTCCTTCATATTGTACTGGGCCAAGTTTTTCACTCATACCGTACTCTGTAACCATTGCACGCGCCATCTGTGTAGCTTGTTCAAAGTCGTTTGAAGCTCCTGTAGTTTGGACATTAAAGATAATTTCTTCAGCTACACGTCCACCCATTAAGCCAGCCAATTGCTCTTTCATATCTTCTTTAGATAGAAGCATTTGGTCTTCCTTAGGAAGTGCAATCATATAACCGCCTGCACGGCCGCGTGGTACGATAGTAACTTTATGAACAACACGGGCATTTGACAAAACTAGACCAACAATGGTATGTCCTGCCTCATGGTAAGCAACTAATTCACGTTCTTTTTGTGAAACTGTCTTATCTTTCTTAGAAGGACCAGCAATAACTCTGTCTTCGGCTTCATCAATATCCGAAGCATCAATTATCGATTTATTGCGACGAGCAGCAACTAAAGCCGCTTCATTCAAGACATTCTCTAAATCAGCACCAACAAAACCTGGAGTTTGTTGAGCAACTAATTTCAAATCTACATCTTCTGCTAAAGGCTTGTTCTTAGCATGAACTTTCAAGATTGCTTCACGACCTTTAACATCAGGGCGACCAACCAATACTTTTCTATCAAAACGTCCTGGACGCAAAAGGGCAGGATCAAGTACATCTGAACGGTTTGTCGCAGCGATAACGATAATCCCTTCATTTCCCTCAAAACCATCCATCTCAATCAAAAGTTGGTTCAAGGTTTGTTCGCGTTCATCATTACCTCCGCCGAGACCGACTCCACGTTGACGTCCAACAGCATCAATTTCATCGATAAAGATGATAGCTGGTGCTGCTTTTTTGGCATCTTCAAAAAGAGAACGAACACGACTAGCTCCAACTCCGACAAACATTTCTACAAAGTCAGAACCTGAGATACTAAAGAATGGAACACCTGCTTCTCCGGCGACTGCCTTAGCAAGTAACGTCTTACCTGTTCCCGGAGGTCCCTCTAGAAGGACACCTGCTGGAATACGGGCTCCAAGTTTTGTAAATCGTTTTGGATCTTTTAAGAATTCTACAACTTCAACTAGTTCTTGTTTTTCTTCCTCAGCTCCAGCAACATCTGAAATCTTACTTTAATATCTTCTTTATTTGCAGCTTTAGCCTTACTACGTCCAAAACTCATCGGGTTACGGCTATTATTTCCTCCCATATTTCCCATCATCGAGAAGAGGAAGAAGAAGAGGATACCGAATGGCACAATGGATACAAGAATATTAATCCACATACCACTTGAACTTTCATGCTTAATAGTTACTTCCGCTTTATGGTCAGAAGCAAGTTTTTGTAATTCTGATACTGTAGTATCTGAAGGAAGAATGATGCTTGAAAATTTCTCTACTGTTGTAGTGGAAGGAGAAAAGAACTGAATACCTGTTTCTTCTTTACTTGTTTTAGGATTTTTATAGACACCCGAAACTTCGATAACACTGCCATTTGGTTGGTAGGTTAATTCTTTTACATTATCATCGGTAATTTCTTTTACCAATTCTGTATAATTAATTTGCTCACTTTTCCCTGCAACACTACCTGTACTAAAATACTGATAACTTGTAACTAGGAAAAAAATAAGTAATAACCATAGAAAAGGATTTTTAATTAAACCATTATTTTGTTTTTTCATTAAAAATTGTTCTTTCTAATTTGAATATACTTCTTCTTTCAATACTCCAACATAAGGAAGGTTACGATAGTTTTCTTTGTAGTCTAAACCATAACCTACTACAAACTCATTTGGGATAGTAAAGCAGGTATAGTCTGCCTCAATTTCTACAACACGTCCCTCTGGTTTATCCAACAAGGTTGCAATTTTAACAGAAGATGCTTCTCTTTCAATAAACATATCTCGCAAATTCTTCAAAGTTTGACCTGTATCAATGATATCTTCTACAAATAGAATATGTCTTCCTTTGATATCTTGAGTCACATCTTGTTTAATATTAATGACACCGCTACTTGCTGTCCCACCATGATAGCTAGAAACCATCATGAAGTCCATTTCAATATGTGTGTCGATATGTTTAATCAATTCAGCCATAAAAGGGATAGATCCTTTTAAAATCCCAACTAAAATTAGATTTTTTCCTGCATAGTCTTTAGTGAGTTGAGCACCTAATTTTTTAGCAGCTTCTGTAATTTCATCGTGTGAAACGAGAATTTTTTTAATATCATTTTCTAACATTTTTTTACCTATCTATTTTTTCTATATAAAGTACAGTGTTCATTATATCATTTTTCGTGTTTTTACTCAAATTACTGGTCGCAATTCCCAAAATTGAGACAATTTCACCAAATTGCTCAATAATCAGAGCTGATTTTCGCTTTTCCATAGGGATTTTCAAATCAATAAATAGACGTCTGAGTTTTTTTCTATGCCCATTTTGAATCAAAACATCTCCTGTTTTTCGATGACGAATGTGTATTGATGTTTCCCGTGAAACAGGTACCTGCTGAATTAATTCACCTTCTAAAGGAAGTCCAAAGGAAAATAAATAACCTTGGTAAGATACCTGATTTTGATAGTGTAACACAAGTTCATCTTCCTTTTCATCAGACTGAGGACTGATTTTACAAATCCGAAACTGTTGATACTCTTTTACTAATTCATAACCATTTTTAAGCGGATGACGATACTGGCTTTTAGTTTTTAAAATTTGCCGAACTTCTTCAAACTGAGCTTTTGTAAGATTCAAATCTGGAAAACGATTCAGATAAGTTTGAAGTAAAACTCTTTGTGTCGACTCAGAGTAAGAGAATAGCTGCTCTAAATTTTCTAGATCAATATTCTTAGATAATTCAGCTATAGCTAAGTCATAATCTAAAATTTCATTTCCGAGGCTTAAGATTGCATCTCTAAATCGAGGATTTTTCTTTTTCTAATTCTGGTAAATAAAGAGTTTCGAATACGATTTCGAAAATAATGATTTTTCCTTTATTTGATATATCTTCAAAATGAAAAATTGATGGGAAGTCTTTTTTTTGAAAATTCAAGAAGGGCCGAATCATTTCTATCTCTCCGACTACTTGCTTCTCCTTAATTCCTGATAGATAGCGCAAACGAGTGCCTCGAATCAAACGCATTAAGATCGTTTCCACCTGGTCATCAGCATGGTGGGCAGTTACCAAGGCTGTCGCACCAGTCTTTTTCATTACCTCTTGAAAAAAATCATAACGAAAATGTCGAGCCCGCGCTTCTGAAAATTCTCCTGAAAAATTGCTGATATAAATAGGAAGTTCTGCTTCAGCAGCTAACTTCCTTAATTCCTGTTCTTCCCAATCTGATTCTACTCTCTGCTTATGATTCACATGGGATAGAATCAATTCAATTTCTAACTCTTTTTTATACGTAGATAACACCTTAAATAGAAACATAGAATCTAATCCACCAGAAAGAGCTAACACCACCTTAGTATGTTTTTTAAAATATCCTCTCTTGAGAAAATGATTTAAAAAATCTTGTTCCCTCATTTTAGAACCTCATAAACATCTTTGGCTATCTTAGAAATCATATCATAATCAGAATTCTTCGTAAAAATAGAAAGCACAAATGGAGAATCTGCATAGACAACACCCGTATCATGCTCAAATTCGTCCGCATCCCCAATTTTATGAGCTACCTTCACAGAAACACCTTTGGCAATTCGCTCATTATCAAAATCTGTTTTAGTCAAAGACTCTAGCACAAATCCATCTTGAACATAGATAGCTTCCATAACCTTCCCAGCCATTTTAGAAGAAATCAATTTTTCTTTTGAATCCCAATCATCTCCCATAATAGCAGACATCTTGGATTTGAATGTGGCATCAGATTGGTTTGAAATGTAATATCCCAATATGTTATGAGCTACATTATCAGATTCTTTTGATACTTTCATAATTAAATCTTTTAGAGAATATTCTTTATTATCCTCTTTTTTAGGGAGGCTACCACTTCCCTCTGGTTTATAAGAACCTGGAAAATCATTGACTGCAGATACGTATTTTACAGTCGTATCTAACTGATAAATACCCTCATTTATTTTTTCTTGTGTATAGTAGAGATAAGGTAGTTTTAAAACACTAGCTGCATACATTTTTTCATCTTGATTGATACCAGCTTCTTTTCCAGTAGTCAGTTGCTTAACATAAATAGAGAAAGAATCTTTCTGATATTTTTCAGATAATATTTCTTGGACTTTACTCATCCGATTATCTTCTTCAGAAGTTGATTCTTTAGCTACCCATCCAGCCTGCTCAATATGTAGAAATTCTCTTCCTTCTACAAACATGGTCTTATCGATTGATACTTGCAAATAAGCTGATAAGGATGACTTCACTTCTTTTAAGTCATAAGGACTATTGTACAGTTTAAAATCAGATTCTAACCATACTTTTTTTATTGTTGGAGTTACCTCTGATTGATCATATAAAAATCGTTTGTCCGCAGCTATAAATTGATGATTTGATAGCTTAAATACTGGAATTCCTTGTTTATTTAAACGCCACTCGGTTATTTGAAAACTTGTTTTTGGAGTCAATTTTCCAGATTCCACTACTAAATCTTCATTAGCATAAACAGGAACCTCTCCATAAACCATGGGAGAACTTAATTTTTCTCTAAAATAAATACCAAAGTCAGATTGTGAAAGGTAATAAATTTCTTTCGAAGTATAGACGACTTCTTTTTCTGTGCTAACGACTTTTGAAATAGTCAAAAAACTCGGTAGCAACAAAATAATTAAGAATTTACGCATTCTTCCTTTCCTTTTCTTCTTGTAAACGCAATAGTTGATTTTTATCAGATAACTCTTCTAGTTTTTCATCCGATAGATTCAAAAATTGCTCAATTACGTCTAATAAATTTTCCATTTCATCACCTTGGAAGCAAGTCAGGAATCGTATAAACAGCTTCCTGATTCTTAGAATAATAATATTTTGCACGCATGTATTTAGCAGCGTAATCTTCATCTTTCAACTTTGTAGCAAAAGCTGTCTCTTTCTCCTTTTCCTCACTCAAGGTTTGATACTGAGTTTGCAAGTCTGATAACTGTTGACGTCTTTGGAGTAATTGGTGATAACTTTGAGCAAGATTATAAGTTGGTAAAATGAACAATAAAATCATCAAAATAAGAACCCAGCCCATGAAACGATTACGTTTTTGTCGTTCCTTCATCAGATAGCGACGACGTTGATGTTCATTTTGAATAAAAGAATTATTCAATTGTACGATATTTTTAGACATTTTCTTCTACCCGTGTTTCACTGATAATTTCATACATGCCTGCTGCATCTTCTTTTTTTGTACTATCTTTCATCTCTAGTACTTTTACAAGTAGCAACTTGTTTCCAAAGCGAATTTCAACTTGATCATTAACTTTCAAATCCGTTGAACTTTTGGCCAAGATTCCATTTACCTTGATTCTGCCTTTATCTGCTACTTCTTTTGCGACTGTACGACGCTTGATAATTCGTGATACTTTTAAATATTTGTCTAATCTCATTTTTATTACCTCAAATTATTATTGTACCATTTTTATCCATTTTATAGAAGAAAAATGTTAAAGAGAATTGCCTTCTTTTGACTCTTTTATCTCTAATAAACTTTCTCCAAAAATGAGCAGACCTTCTAAAATTTCATAGTCCTTCTTGTTTCGGACATCAAATACAACTTCCATTAATCCCTTATTTTCAGCTATGGCTGCTTTTAGGTTTGTTGCAGATAAAGCTTTAAAATAATCTTGAGCTAAAAACAGTCGTTGAGTGACTTTTTCAAATTGAACTGTAATCTTATTCTCTTTTCTTTCAACACGTTGAACAAATACCTTGTCCAAGTATGACTTGACTAAACCAATCTCTAAAAGATAAGCAACCACATCTGGGTATTCTCCAAAACGATCCATCAGCTCTTCTTGTAACTCTTCATAATTGACACGGTTGTCAATTTGACGAATTTTCTTGTAAATTTCAATCTTATGTCGTTGGTCTGAAATATAAGTATCAGGAAGATAAGCATCAATTTGTAAAATCAATTCGGTATTTCCTTTGGTTCTTGTGTTCCCATTACCATGTCGTTTAGCAATAGCTTCCTCCAATAACTGCGAATACAATTCAAAACCAACAGAATCAATGAAACCAGACTGGGATTTTCCTAAAAGATTTCCTGCTCCGCGAATCGAAAGATCTCGCATTGCAATCTTAAATCCAGAGCCCAATTCTGTAAATCCTTTAATCGCTTCTAATCTCTTCTCGGAGACTTCACTGATTGATTTTTCTGGACGATACATGAGATAGGCATAAGCAATACGATTACTACGACCGACTCTTCCTCTTAACTGATACAAGGTTGACAAGCCCATATGGTCCGCATTTTCAATAAATAAAGTATTGGCATTTGGAATGTCCACCCCTGTCTCAATAATGGTAGTTGTCACCAAAATATCATACTGACCTTCAATGAAATCCAGTAGAGTATTTTCTAACTGAATTTCACTCATTTGCCCATGAACATAACCAATCGAAGCCTCTGGAATCAACTCCTGTAATTCGGAAACTTTCTGATCAATCGTGTCAACTTTATTGTAAAGATAGTAAATTTGACCTCCACGCTCCATTTCACGCAAGACAGCATCACGAATCACACTATCATTTTTTTCCAAAACATAAGTCTGAACAGGATAGCGATTAGTCGGCGGAGTTTCAATAACAGACAAATCTCTGATTCCCAACATAGACATATGGAGGGTACGAGGGATTGGCGTAGCTGTCAAGGTCAGGACATCTACTTGTTTTTTCAGTTCTTTCAAGGTTTCCTTATGCTTGACACCAAATCGCTGTTCCTCATCAATAATCATCAATCCCAAATCAGCAAACACAACATCTTTTGACAAAACACGATGGGTTCCAATCAAAATATCAACTTGACCGTTTTTCAATTTTTCAAGTGTTTCAGTCTGCTCTTTTTTACTTCTAAAGCGACTCAACACATCAATATTAACTGCAAAATTTTGGAATCGTTCCTTAAAATTCGTATAGTGCTGTTGCGCTAAACCGTTGTCGGAACTAGAACGACAACTTGTTTGTGATCATTGACTGCCTTAAAGGCTGCACGCATAGCAACTTCAGTCTTTCCAAAACCAACATCCCCAACTAAAAGTCGATCCATTGGTTGAGAAGCCTGCATATCTCTCTTGATTTCCTCAACACTACGAAGTTGATCATACGTTTCAACATAAGGGAAGGCATCATCAAAAGCATGTTGATCCTCATCATCAGCTGAGAAAGCAAAACCCTTCAACTGGCTGCGTTCAGAATAAAGTTTAATTAAATCGTCAGCTATATCCTCTACCTGGTTCTTAACTTTTTGCTTGGCTTTTTTGAAATGACCATCATTTAATTTATTGAGTTTAGGTGCTTTACCGTCACTTGAAACGTATTTGGAAAGTAGATGAATCTGTTCCACTGGGATAGAGATTTGATCCCCGTTTTGGTATTGAACACTAACATAATCACGGTGAATCCCTTTGATTTCAATTGTTTCAATCCCTAGATATTGACCAATTCCATGGATATGGTGAACAACGTAGTCCCCTTTTTCAAGTTCATTATAATCTTTTAAGCGCTCTGCATTTGAAACATGTTGTCTTCGAAAACGACGTTTTAATTTCTTTTGAAAAATCTCATGTTCAGTAATCACTAAAAATCTTTTTCATCTACAAAATGAAAACCATGTCTGAGATTGCCCTCGATTAAGTTTACAGATTCTTTACAGATACTTGACTTATCTCTAGAATCCAATTTAATCTGGTATTCCTCTAAAACATCCTCCAATGTTTTACTTCCCATTGAATTGCTAGACTGCAGGATAATAGTATAATCCATTTTTTTGTATCGCTCAATTTCTTCTTTTAGAAAAGAAAATTGATTGAAAAACTCCTGCATAGGATATTGATTAAATTGATAAATTTGGTCAAACTTGAGATTTCCTAACCCCTTTTGCAGATTAGAGAAAAAGGTAACCGGACTCTGTTTTTTATAGATTTGCTCTATATCAGCAAAATACTGCATCTCAGAAAATGCTTTACTGTTCTGTAATTCTTCTGTAAAGTATTGCGCTAACTCTCTTTCAAAGACTTCATACTGATTCATCAATTTCTGATAATCATCAAAGAATACTGGGGTATCTTTTTCAATATAGTCAAAAGACAGTCCATGATCTTTCTCATAACACAAAGATAAAAAAATTTCCTAGAATCTGCATGACTTTGTTTTTTTGATGAAAACTTGAAAGAATTTCTTCTAGATAAGATTTTCAGAAATCGGTGATAGACGTTTTTCGAAAATTTGTTTTTTTCTAAAAGTCAGACTGACCTCGTTGATAATCTTCTTCTCTCAAAGAGAATATCACTAGCTGGAAAGATGAGTGAGTTCTGATCTGATTTTCTTTCGATAATTGTGTTTCGACTTCAAAATGACCTGAATTCCATCTACTTTCATCACCAAAAAAACTCAATTCGGCAAGGTTTCTAACTGGGATATTTCAAAAAAATATCTAAAAATATCTCCTCGAAGACTAAATTCTCCTTGAGTTTGTACTTGTGTAACTTTTCGATAACCAATTTCCTTTTAACTGATGGATAAGCGCGTGTTGATCATATTCTTCACCAACTGCAGATTTTTATAATACTATCTTTAAATACAGTTGAGAGACGGGTAAAATCAATCGACTTGCTGCAATATTACAAACTAAAGATCCCTTTCTTAGACGGATCACTCAAAAAAACGCAAGGCTTCAACCCGTGAGATGATTTTTTTCTTGTGAAGACATTAAAAAAACTCGACCATAGGGTGAATCATCTACCAAAAAAATGGATAGACAAAGTTCCTCACCCAAGATAGAAATAAGATCACTAATAATCCCTTCTGCTTCTCCATAAGTTGACGTCAATAAAACAATCTTATCTTCTTTCTTCAAACTACTAGCAATTGCTAAAGAGCTTTTGTAGAAGTTGACAAACCTAACATTAATTGTCTTTTTCTTATCTGTCAGATTTTTGATGCCATTTTTTTGATCTGATCATTTTCTGAGAATAAACTCTAATAAGGTCACCATTTATCCGTTATACCTCTGCATTGTTTTCTCAAAATTTTTCTCTTGTAAATAGTAGTTTACAGAATCGTCAACTTTGTCAATAGACTGTAAAATACCAATATAATCATCCTTGTCAAACTTACTCAAAACATGGTTAACAACTGACATTCCATTTTTAGGTCTTCCGATTCCAATCTTAACACGATTAAAGGTCTGGGTTCCAATATGTTGAATAATAGACTTGATACCATTATGACCACCTGCTGAACCCTTTTGCTCTTAAACGAATCTTTCCAACTTCCATGTCAAGATCATCGTAAATGATGAGTAAATCTTCAATATCCAAACCATAATAAGTCAATAAAGCATGAACCGCTTTTCCACTTTCATTCATAAATGTCGTTGGTTTGACAAGATAAATTTTTTCTCCATTTAGGAAAAAGGATGCTAGGTCAGCTTGAAATATCTTATCATGTGTAAAAGTGACATTCTGTTTCTTTGCTAGTTGGTCAATCAACATAAAACCAACATTGTGTTTGGTCTCAAAATATTTATCTCCTGGATTTCCCAAGCCTACAAGTAATTTAGTCATTTATTTTTCCTTTCAAAAGCCAAAAGGGTTGGAATTTTTTTCCAACCTAATTGACACTATTCATTAATTTTTTAGACATTAAAGCGGAATTCCATGATATCGCCATCTTGAACGATATATTCTTTTCCTTCTTCACGCAAGCGTCCAGCTTCTTTTACAGCCTTTTCAGATCCGTATTTCACTAGATCCTCATATGACATAGTTACTGCACGAATAAATCCTTTTTCAAAGTCTGAGTGGATAATCCCAGCTGCTTGGGGAGCCTTCATACCACGTTTGAAAGTCCAAGCACGAACTTCTTTTTCACCAGCTGTGAAGTAAGTTCCCAGTCCAAGTAAGTGGTAAGCTGCACGAGTCAACTTGTCAACGCCTGATTCTGTCAAACCAAGTGCTTCAAGAAACTCTTGCTTGTCTTCTTCGTCTAACTCAGAAATTTCTTCCTCAGCACGCGCAGAAATAACGACTACTTCAGCATTTTCTGTCGCTGCAAATTCACGAATTTGTTTGACATAGTCGATAGAGTCTGGATCTGAAACCACATCCTCATCGACATTGGCAACATAAAGAACTGGTTTAGTCGTCAACAGGAAGAGACCTTTGACAACTTTTTGTTCTTCATCTGTAAACTCGATGGTGCGAGCTGATTTTCCATCTTCAAGGACTGGTTTAATCTTTTGAAGAATATTAAATTCTGCTACAGATTCTTTATCTTTTTTTGCGTACGTGCCATCTTTTTCTACACGCACATATCGTTTTGTTAACTGATTCTAAGTCAGCAAGAATCAATTCCAGGTTAATTGTATCAATATCTGCAAGTGGATCCACAAAGGCATCTTCACGTCCTTGCTCACGCATGACATTTTCATCATCAAAAGCACGAACTACGTGAACAATCGCATCTACTTCACGGATATTGGCCAAGAATTTATTCCCTAGCCCTTCTCCTTTTGAAGCTCCTTTTACAATCCCTGCGATATCTGTAAATTCAAATGTTGTTGGAACTGTCTTTTTAGGAGTAATCATTTCAGTCAATTTTTGGAGGCGTTCATCTGGAACCTCAACCATTCCAACGTTTGGATCAATCGTCGCAAATGGGTAGTTTGCTGCCTCTGCTCCTGCTTTTGTAATTGCATTAAATAGTGTTGATTTACCAACGTTTGGCAAACCAACGATACCTGCTGTTAAAGCCATATTTTCTCATTCTCCGTTTTCATTTCAATCCCTAATATTATAACACAAAAAGGGAAAACTTGCTAACCCTCTAACTAAGGGGTCTCAGTCAATAATTTTATTCATTTTTCGATCAAAATCATAGCGTCCCATCATAATAACATGGTCACAATTACTGCACTTTATTTTTATATCTGCCCCTACACGTGTAATTTCCCAACGATTTGCTTTTTTACCTGTTGACTTGATTGTACAAGCGTGTGGTTTTTTCATCTCAACAAAATTTCCAACTTGATACATACTACTCTCCTTTTCTTTTTCGATTATATCATAAAAGAGGCGAGCTAGGCTCAACCTCTTTCACTTAATTTGTACGAACTGGGGTGATAAGTTGCATGAAGTCCTCGTCAGTATCTGCTGGCACAAGAGTAAATGGACGAACATCTGAGATAAAGCTAATGGTCACCTTTTCGCTATTTAAAGCCTTAAGAGAATCAATCAAGTAAGTTGGGTTGAAACTAATAGTCAAATCTTCACCAGTCACCTGATCAGTATCGATTTCTTCGTTTACTTTACCAACTTCTGGAGAGTGAACATGGGCGCTAACAACCCCATCTTTAATTTCAAGTTTCACAGTACCATTTTGAGTAGCACTTGATAAAAGACGAGCACGTTCCATTGACTGGCGTAAGTTTATAACATCAAAAGTAATAGTAGTATTAAAGTCTGTTGGAATCAAACGATCTGTATCAGGGTAGTTTCCTTCTAGGAGACGAGTGTAGAAGCTAATATTTTCGCTTCTAAAGAGGATTTGGTTATTAGCAAAGAAAATCTCTACAGTTTCGATATCATCTGTAAATACCGCTGAAAATTCGCGTAGAGAACGGCTAGGAATGACAACATCAAAATCATCACTATTTTTCTCAAGAGTTAATTTTTTCTGGCTTAGACGATGAGAGTCTGTTGCCACTGTTTTTAGCTCCTTGTGTTGACTCAATACAAAATGAACACCTGTCAAAATTGGACGACTTTCTTGTGTACTTGCAGCAAAAGCTGTTTCATTGATAATTTTCTTGAGTAATTTTGTTTCAAGAACCAAAGGAGTGCTTGTTGAAATTTCTTGGATTCGTGGATATTGTTCGCTATCTTTTCCTTTTGAGGGTAATTTCTGATTTGCCACTGGTTAAAACAATTTGATTTTGTTCAATTTCTTTAAAATCAAGAGTTACATCAGGTAGACTAGATACCACATTGATAAAGAAAGAAGCTTCAAGAAGGATCGAACCTAAAGAAGTAATTAACAAACCAGCATCTTCATTTTTTTGAGAAATAAAATTTTCAATTGAAATTTGACCATTTGAACCAATTAAAGTAACACCTTCATTGCTCACGTCAATTTTTACGGTTGATAAAATAGGAATGGCATTTTTAGAACTAATAGCTCTCTTAGTAGTATTTAATGCTTGTAGAAATAAATTTTTATTAATTGAAAAATGAATCATGGATTCTCCTTTATTTATTTTAGTATTAGAAGGATAATAGTAATAATAGAGTCTGTGAAATCTGTGGAAAAACAGACTTTAAAAAGTAAGGCATATCAAGTTTTTTTGCCTTGTTTAAAAAAATGTGGATAAAAAAAGATAAAAAAAGCGAAAAGTTATCCACAAGTTATTTTAATTTTTCTTTTTGATTGATTCAATTTCTAAACGTAAATTATCGTCTTCATCAATCAAAGATTTAATTTTTGCATGGGCATGAATGACTGTTGTATGATCTTTTTCCACCAAATTCCTTTCCCAATTTTTTTGGAAGACTATTATCTGTTAGTTCTCTAGATAAATACATGGCTACTTGACGAGCTAAACACAATATTTTGAAGGCGTCTGCTTCCCTTTCATTTCTTTGACACTAACACCATAGAAAGTTACCAACTTCATTTTGGATTTTATCAATTGGGATGACGAGTATTTGGCTAACATCTTGTTTTCGAGCTCTAATAGCTTCTGCAGCAACATCAATTGTAATATCTTTGATTTTCTTTACTCTAGCAACTAAAGTGATGTCGTTGATGGCTCCCTCAAGATCTCGAACATTTGAATCAAATTGCCCAGCTAGGTATTCTAGAGTATCACTTTGGAAATTGTAGCCTAAATGTTCCGTTTTTACTTTTGTAAAATGGCAATACGTGTTTCAAAGTCAGGAGGTGTAATGTGCTGTGTTAATCCCCAACTAAAGCGCGTGACAAGTCTTTCTTCAAGTCCTTCCAGATGTTTTGGACTTCTGTCACTGGTTAGGACAATTTGTTTTTGCTTGTCGTGCAGTGCATTAAAGGTATTGAAAAATTCTTCTTGTGTTGCAACTTTTTTTCCACTCAGCGATTGGATATCATCAATCAATAAAAGATCAAGGCTACGATAGGTCTTTTTAAACTTTTCCATTTCCCCTAGTCTTAAGTGATCAAGAAAGTCATTAATAAAGCTTTCAGCAGGGATATATTTAACACGCGCATCAGGAATGTTTTTTAGAATTTCGTTACCAATAGCATTTAATAGGTGAGTCTTACCAAGACCTGGACCTCCATATATAAAAAGAGGGTTATAGGTCAAAGCTAAATCTTCTGAAACAGCTAAAGCAGCAGATTTTGCCCAAACATTTCCATCCCCTTGGATAAAATTATCAAAGGTATACTTTTCTTTTAATCCAGTATCCGAATAAGGAATAGATGCTAACTTTGGACTATAGTCATAAAGAGTTGAATTTGGAGCTTCTTCAACTTGTGAGATAGTCGTATCTTGAGGTTTGGTGAAAATATAGTGGGGAGTTATTTCAGCATCATAAATTTCAAATCCAGCAACAACAATAATATCTTTTAGTTGTTTTTCCCAGACCATTTCCATTTCAGATCGTGGTAAAAATATAGTAGCAACATTTTCCTCTACCTTGACTGAGTTCAGCTTGAATAGCATAGAAATCATACATGGATCGAGTCAGTCTTTCTTGAGCAAATTCTAATATACGATTCCAAAAATTGTTTTTCTTTCAATCCTTTCTCCTCCTTTACTATTTAAAAGTTTAATGCTAGACTTATTTTACCATAGATAGTAAGAATTTTCCACAAGCTGTGAAAAAAATAATCCACAATGTTATCAAAGCTTTTATCCACAGGTTGGGGATAAAAGCTAGAAAACTTTTGATTTATTAAGATTTTTACTTTGAAAAAAATAGTGGATAACCTTGTGAGATAAAAAAATAAAAGAACAGCCTTATTTCAGGCTGTTGATAATTCTACTGTATTCTTCTTGATTTGAAAAAGAAATAATGATTTTTCCACTATCTTTTTTAGACAGTTTGATTTCAATATCTAATCCGATTAGTTTTTTTAACTGTTCCTCTTCATTTTGTATGAAATAATCATTTTTTTGCTGCTTCTTTTGTTTTTTCTCTGTCAGAAGAGCTTCTAACTTCCTTACAGAAATATCTTCCTCGATGATTCGTTGAAAGAAATAGTCTTGTTGTTCCTTATTCAACCCAACTAGAGAACGCGCATGAGCTTGTGACAGTTTGCCATTTTCTACTTCTGAGAGGATAGCATCTGGCAAGGAAAGCAAACGAATGGAGTTGCTGATATATGGACGAGACTTACCCATTTTATCTGCAATTTCAGCATGGGTAAATCCTTTCTCTACGAGAGATTCATAGGCGCGTGCTTCTTCTATAGGATTTAAATTTTCTCTCTGCAAATTTTCAATAATGGACTGGACCATCATCTCTTGGTCTGAAAGCTGTTTAATAACAGCTGGGATAGACCTTAGACCAGCTAAAAGTGAAGCCCGATAGCGTCTCTCTCCTGCAAGGATTTCATAACCAATAACAGGAGATTGACGAACAATAATCGGTTGAATGACTCCATTTTCTTTGATAGACTGTGCTAGTTCATGTAGTTTTTCTCCATCAAATTCTTTTCGAGGTTGATAGGGATTTTTTTGTATATCCGTGATAGAAATCATTTCAAATTTTTCCATGATTCTACACTAACACATCTTTTCTCTTATGTAAAGCTTTCTTTACATAGATGTCAATTAAGATTCTAAATCACCTGAACTCTTGTCAAGTTTAATAGATGTAGTTTCTTCTTTACCGTTACGATAGTAAGTTATCTTAATGGTGTCTCCGATAGAATGATTGTAAAGAGCACTTTGTAAAGTCTGTTGATGAAGCAATCTCCTTTGTCATCTACTTTTGTAATAACGTCGTATTTTTCAAGGTGACCATTGGCAGGCATATTGCTCTGCACAGAACGAACAACTACACCAGATGTTACACTACTTGGAATATTCAGTCTTCTAATATCACTTGTATTAATATTTGAGAGATTGACCATTTGAATTCCCAAAGCTGGACGAGTCACTTTTCCGTTCTTTTCTAACTGTTCAATAATATTGATAGCATCATTTGCAGGGATTGCAAAACCAAGACCTTCTACAGATGTTCCTCCATTTGTGGCAATTTTACTTGAGGTAATTCCGATAACCTGTCCTTGAATATTGATTAGTGGGCCACCAGAGTTACCTGGGTTAATAGCAGTATCAGTTTGGATGGCTTTTGTAGAAATGGCTTGTCCATCTTCAGATTTTAAAGATACATTTCGATTGAGACTAGACACAATACCCTGAGTGACAGTATTAGCATATTCAGAACCTAACGGGCTACCAATAGCAATAGCAGTTTCTCCTACGGTTAACTTGCTAGAATCACCAAACTCAGCTACTGTTGTCACTTTTTCTGAAGAGATTTTGACGACAGCAATATCAGAGAAAGTGTCAGCTCCGACAATTTCTCCAGGTACTTTAGTCCCATCTGACAATCGAATATCTACTTTGCTGGCGCCATTTATAACGTGATTGTTGGTTACGATGTAAGCTTCTTTATCATTCTTTTTATAAATAACCCCAGATCCTTCACTAGAGATTTGCTGAGAATCATTGTCAGTATCATCATTACCAAATACGCTATTTTGTCTATTTGCTGAATAAGTAATAACAGAAACGACAGCATCTTTTACTTTGTTAACAGCCTGAGTTGTTGAATTTTCGTTCTTATAGGCAGTCTGTGTAATAGTACTATTGTTGTTAGAGTTGCTTACACTACTTTTTTGAGTTAATTGAGCTATTGAAAAACTACCCAAGGCTCCACTAAAAAAGCTAATGACGATAACGACTAATAATTGAAACCCTTTTTTGTAAAATGTTTTTAAATGTTTCATATTTGCCTCCATATTTTTAAATTACTGAAAGTATAAACTGACTAGCTTAATTATAACTTAAAAACAAAAGTTTTTCACAGATTGTGGATAACTTTCTAAAATCTGTGGTTTTCTCGGCTAAAATTAACCTTTTATTTTGTGAATAAGATGTGAAAAAATAGAGAATATGTTAGAATAGAGTCATGAAATTAAAGTTGTAACAGTTGGGAAACTGAAAGAAAAGTATTTAAAAGATGGTATTGCAGAGTATTCAAAACGAATTTCTCGATTTGCTAAGCTTGAAATGATAGAGCTAGCAGATGAAAAAACACCAGATAAGGCCAGTGAATCAGAAAATCAAAAGATTTTAGAAATAGAAGGTCAGAGAATTTTATCAAAAGTTGGTGATCGTGATTTTGTTATTGTGTTAGCCATTGAGGGGAAAACTTTCTCCTCAGAAGAATTTAGTAAGCAGTTAGAAGAAGCTTCTATAAAAGGATTTTCTACTCTTACTTTTATTATTGGGGGAAGTTTAGGATTGTCATCAGCTGTAAAAAATAGAGCCAACCTTTCTGTTAGTTTTGGCCGTTTAACCTTGCCCCATCAGTTAATGAGACTAGTCCTTGCTGAACAAATCTATCGCGCTTTTACGATTCAGCAGGGCTCGCCCTATCATAAATAGAAAAATTGACTTTTCAATTGAATTTTTTTGGTAGAATGATTGTATTAGGTCTCATAGCTCAGCTGGATAGAGCATTCGCCTTCTAAGCGAACGGTCGCAGGTTCGAATCCTGCTGGGATCAATATAGTAACAAAGCTGGGAATTTTCCCGGCTTTTTTCTTAAAAAAGTACACTTGGGGAGAAAAAAATGACAGTTGAGAGAATTTTATCTAAAATGAAATTCCATTTTGTATAATGGTTTTTGTAAGTTAGCTTACAAGAAAAAAACATTTTAGGAGATTTTATTATGAAAAACACAGTTAAATTGGAACAGTTTGTAGCCTTGAAGGAAAAAGACTTGCAAAAGATTAAAGGTGGGGAGATGAGGAAAAATGAATGAAAAAGTCCTTTAATTTCTTTAATATCTTTAGAAAGAAGATAAAGGAGTAGCAGAATGGATTTTTTTTCTTATTAGTAGATTTGATATTATATTGTTTAATTATTAGTCATAGTTACCGTTTAATTTGTAAAAGGTCAAATAAAATAGAAAAAGAATTATCGTTTTTGGTGCTTATACATTACTAACAGACATAGTATTTGATTTTCCCTTTCTATCTTCTAAATTTAGATGGGTTAGGGATTGAAACATTTTTATTTCCTTTATTCTTATATGCCTATTTTCGATGGATGAAACAGTATGAGAGGGATAGAGGACTATTTCTAAGTTTACTACTATCTCTTTTATATGAGAGCACTCATAACTTTTTGTCCGTAACTTTCTCCTCTATAACAGGAGACAATTTTGTTTTACAATATTATTATCTATTCTTTTCCGTTGTAACGGTGTTGACTTATGTTGTTATCTTAAAAATCATTCATTATTTCCATTTGGATCTAAACTATTTTGACAAAGACTACCTCTATCCTTTCTTGAAAAAAGTATTTTTTGCCTTACTACTGCTCCATATTGTATCTTTCGTTTCAAATATGGTAAGTACGATTAAACATTTGAATAGTTTTGGAAGTATTTTATCATCTATTGTTTTTATCTCGTTACTTTTGACCTTCTTTGCAATGAATTCTCATAAAGTTCAAATGGAGAAAGAGATTGCTTTGAAGCAGAAGAAATTTGAACAGAAACATTTACAAAACTACACAGATGAAATTGTCGGACTGTATAATGAAATCCGTGGTTTTCGACATGACTATGCTGGAATGCTTGTCAGCATGCAGATGGCAATTGACAGTGGTGATTTACAGGAAATTGACAGAGTTTACAATGAAGTTTTGGTCAAAGCTAATTACAAACTGCGTTCAGATAAATACACTTACTTTGATTTGAACAACATAGAAGATTCAGCTTACGAAGTTTGGTTGCTCAGTCAATTGTCTATGCTCGAAATAACGGTGTGGAGTTTACACTGGAAGTAAAAGATATAATTACTAGATTACCAATAGAACTATTGGATTTAGTTCGTATCATGAGCGTCTTATTGAACAATGCTGTTGAAGGATCAGCTGATAGCTATAAAAAACAAATGGAAGTAGCAGTTATTAAGATGGAAACTGAAACAGTTATTGTGATTCAGAATTCATGTAAAATGACGATGACTCCTTCAGGAGATCTATTTGCATTAGGATTCTCTACTAAGGGAAGAAATCGTGGAGTAGGATTAAATAATGTGAAAGAACTACTAGATAAGTACAACAATATTATTTTTAGAAACAGAGATGGAAGGCAGTACATTTAGACAAATTATTAGATTTAAGAGGGAATTTGAATGAAAGTTTTAATTTTAGAGGATGTTATTGAACATCAAGTGAGACTAGAGAGAATATTGGATGAAATTTCGAAAGAATCGAATATTCCAATATCATACAAGACAACAGGAAAAGTTCGTGAATTTGAAGAATACATTGAAAAAAATGATGAAGTAAATCAGCTTTTATTTTCCTAGATATCGATATTCATGGAATTGAGAAAAAAAGGGATTTGAGGTTGCTCAGCTCATTCGTCATTACAATCCTTACGCTATTATCGTCTTTATCACCAGTCGATCAGAGTTTGCGACTCTGACATATAAATACCAGGTATCAGCCCTAGATTTTGTTGATAAGGATATCAATGATGATATGTTTAAGAAGAGAATTGAGCAAAATATTTTCTACACTAAAGAGTATGTTACTTGAAAATGAAGATGTTGTAGATTATTTTGATTACAATTACAAGGGAAATGATTTAAAAATTCCTTACCATGATATTTTGTATATTGAAACGACAGGAGTCTCTCATAAATTACGCATTATTGGTAAGAATTTTGCCAAAGAGTTCTATGGAACAATGACAGATATTCAGGAAAAGGACAAACATACCCAACGATTTTATTCTCCTCATAAGTCATTTTTGGTAAATATAGGCAATATTAGAGAAATTGATCGAAAAGAAAACCTAGAAATTGTTTTTCTATGAAGACCATCGCTGTCCTATTTCAAGGTTAAAAATTAGAAAATTGAAAGATATTTTAGAGAAAAAATCTCAAAAGTGATTGACAATTAGTAAGAAATTGATATAATGGTTATATCTGCTACAGATAGAAGGTCCGTTGGTCAAGGGGTTAAGACACCGCCTTTTCACGGCGGTAACACGGGTTCGAATCCCGTACGGACTATTTTATCCGCCATAGCTCAGTTGGTAGTAGCGCATGACTGTTAATCATGATGTCGTAGGTTCGAGTCCTACTGGCGGAGTATAGATAAAAGGGAACACAACTGTGTTCCTCTTTTTGTATCAATTTGTATCACCAAGCATCTTCATAAGGAAGTCTGTTATTTCTTGAGGACTTTCTTTTTTTCCATGTGCAATCCAAGTTTGGCAGACACCAAAAAGTGCATGAGTTAGATAGATGCTACTATATTCTAATTCAGTGGTATTGAAATTCAGTTGCATAAATTGCTTTTGTAAATCTGTACTGAGCATGATATGAAGTTTATTTCTTAAGAAATTTTGGATTTCTTTAGTCCCATTTTCAGAAAGAAGGGCAGCCAGAAGTGGTTCTGACTCTAGATATTCAAATACTTCTAAAATAGCATCTCTTTTTGTGATGAGCATGTTTTTGAAAAATATATTCAAATGTATGAAATAGCTTGCTTTGATAGTGCTCAATCATATCATACTTATCCTTATAGTGAGTATAGAAGCTGGAACGACTAATTCCGGCTTTTTCTGCTAACTTGACAGTAGAAATTTGATCAAATGGTTGTTCCATTAGTAATTGTACCATAGCATTTTCAATAGTTCGCTTTGTTTTTAAGCGTTTATTACTTTCTTTGCATATTTCCTCCTTGTAAACAAATTAGACTATATGTCTAAAAAAATGGATTTTTTTATCTTGTAATTTAGATTTTTTTATTGTATAATCTATTATATCAAAATTTTTAGACAATATGTTTAAAAAAAGGAGAAACTATGTTTAAAGAATGGAAAGCAATTTTTTTAAAAAAACCAACCTTTATTATTGTCATGATAGGAATTTCTCTTATTCCTGCTTTATACAACATCATATTTTTATCATCAATGTGGGATCCATATGGGCAATTGTCTGACTTACCTGTGGCAGTTGTCAATAATGATAAAGAGGCTTCCTATAATGGTAATAGCATGTCTATAGGAAAAGACATGATGTCCAATTTAAAGAAAAATAAAACCTTGGATTTTCATTTTGTAGATGAAGAAGAAGGTAAGAAGGGTTTAGAAAATGGTGATTACTATATGGTAGTCACTTTGCCAAGTGACTTGTCTGAAAAAGCAGCTTCTATTTTAACGAATCACCCAGAGCAAATGCAAATCGATTATCAGACTTCAAGTGGTCATAGTTTTATTGCCAGCAAGATGAGTGATTCTGCAATGACACAATTAAAGCAGAGTGTTTCTACCAATGTAACCGAGACCTATACTAAAGCTTTATTCAACAAAATGGTCGATTTAAAGAATGGTATGAGTCAAGCAGCTTCTGGTAGTGAAAAATTAACTGATGGAGCGAATCAGTTAGTGGCAGGAAGTCAAACATTAACTACTAACCTACACTCTTTAGCAGATTCAAGTTTAACATTTTCAAATGGAACGGAGCAGTTTACTAAAGGATTATCCTCTTATGTCTCTGGTGTTGAACAACTTCATCTTGGCTTAGGGAATTTTAATAGTGGTTTAGTTACATATACTGGTGCAGTGAGTCAATTAGATAGCGGCTTAGGTCAATTATCTTCTAAAAGTCCTGAATTAGTAAGAGGAATCAATCAGTTATATACTGGTGTAGAATCCTATACTGGCGGTGTTTCTCAGCTCAATGCTGGTCTTAATCAATTTTCATCTGGTGTTAGTGCCTATACAAATGGAGTGGGAAATCTTGCAACAGGTGCTAATCAGTTATCTAATCAATCAGCTACACTTCGAATGGGTGTGGAGCAATTAAGTGAAGGAATTCAACAACTTTCTAGTAAGTTAGATGCTTCGTCTGAGGCTGAACAAAAAGATCAAATTAATCAATTATCTTCTGGTTTGAATCAGTTAAATCAATCTATTCAAAATATTGATGTTGGAGATACAAAACAATTAGATTCTGTTTTATCAAGTATAGTATCTCTTTCTAATCAAATGTTAGCAAGTGCTCAGTCTGATAAAGCGACTACATTAGCTAATATTCAATCGACAGCAGCTTATCAATCATTGACAAGTGAGCAACAAGCTGAGATAAGCGCTTCTGTATCTCAAAATTCGACTGATAGTATTCAATCGGCTCAGTCAATTATAGCTTTAGTACAAGGTTTACAGGGAAGTTTAGAAAACTTACAAAATCAATCTTCAAATCTTTCGACATTAAAAAATCAAGCTAATCAAGTATTACCGCTTGCTTCTACTTCTTTGACAGGATTGTCAAGTGGATTAACAGAGATACAGGGAGCAGTGACGAGTAAATTAGTTCCTGCTAGTCAGTCGATTGCATCAGGTGTAAATGCATATACTGCAGGTGTTGATAAAGTTTCTCAAGGCGCAAGTCAACTAAGTGAAAAAAATGCCACCTTGACAGGTAGTTTGGATCAACTAGTTTCAGGGTCAACTACCTTGACACAAAAATCTTCTAGCTTGACAGCAGGAGTTGGTCAATTAGTTGAAAAAACTCCAGAATTAGTATCTGGTATTGAAAAATTATCAACTGGATCCAATCAATTGAATCAAAAGAGTCAAGAATTAATGGCAGGAGTTGATAAATTACAATCAGGATCTGGTCAATTAGCAGACAAATCCAGTCAGTTACTTTCAGGTGCTTCTCAATTAGAGAATGGAGCTAATAAATTGGCAGATGGAGCTGGGAAACTAGCAGAAGGTGGAACAAAGTTAACTTCTGGATTGGAAGATTTACAGTCAGGAGTTGCTTCTTTGGGACAAGGATTAGGTAATGCTAGTGATCAACTCAAGTCAGCATCAACAGAATCTAAAAATGCAGAGATTTTGTCAAATCCTCTCAGTCTCTCCAAAACTGACAATGACCAAGTTCCTGTAAATGGAATTGCAATGGCTCCTTATATGATATCAGTTGCTCTCTTTGTTGCAGCAATATCAACGAATATGATCTTTGCGAAGTTGCCTTCAGGACGTCATCCGGAGAGCCGTTGGGCTTGGTTGAAATCTCGAGCTGAAATAAATGGTATTATAGCTGTTTTAGCAGGGATTTTGGTATATGGAGGAGTTCATCTTATTGGTCTAACTGCTAATCATGAAATGAGAACATTTATTCTCATTATCCTAACAAGTTTAGTATTCATGTCCATGGTGACCTCTTTAACAACATGGAATAGCCGTATAGGAGCTTTCTTTTCTCTTATTTTGCTTTTATTACAGTTAGCATCAAGTGCAGGTACTTACCCACTTGCTTGACAAATGATTTCTTTAGAGCCATTAATCCTTGGTTACCAATGAGTTATTCAGTTTCGGGATTACGACAAACAATCTCTATGACAGGAAATATTCATCATCAAGTCATTTTCCTTGTTGTGATATTAGCACTATTTACTGGTTTAGGTATGCTAGCCTATCAACCTAAGAAAATGGAAGAAGATTAAAAAAATCGACCGATTAATTGGTCGATTTTTTAAGCCTTAGATAACTTTCGTCTGTGATTATAGATTCCAAATAGTAAGAGAGAAGTAAAGGAACAGATTGCTCCAGTAATAAACCCATTGGGAATGAAGGAAAGTGTAATAGTTCCTTTCCCCTTAGGAAACGTCAACTTTCATAAAGCCAGTTTGAGCTTGTTTCATTTCTATTTTCTTACCATCTTGGTAGGCAGACCAACCTTTGTCATAAGGAATGGTGAAGAAAATAGACGTATCTTGTTGGACATCATATGTAGCAAAAACCTTGTTTTTAGAAGTCGATACTGTGACAGGTTGTTCTTTGATTTTTTGAATAGCCTCAGTTAAAGTTTGGGTATCTAAACGGTAGAAGGTAGGAGATTCAAATGATACTTGTGAATTTCAGGAAACTAACATGAATATTGAAAGTTTTTTTTTCTCTTTTGTATAGCCTAGATTAAAGAAGGAGAAAGACATTATCAGTTGTAAAAGTTTTCTTTTCCCCATTGACAAGAATGTCAACCTTTTTTTGTTTATCATTAGAAAAGTGAAGGTTTGTGAAAGAAAGATAAACTTGGCTGTTTTCTGGTACTTCAATTTGATACTGGATTGCTGCATCCTCATTTGAAGAACTTGTGACACTAATCAAATCATTAGTATTTTCTGTTTTGTCATAAGGGATTGGAGAAAAATAATCAAAATTGACGTTAGCAAGTTGATTTAAAAACGAGGCCTGATTATCCAAAGTGTGTTCATTGAACTTGACATCATTGTAAACAGATTGACTAGCAAAGGCAATCGGAAGAGAGAATTGATTTTCATATAGGGTAAGATTATCTTTTTGATATACATCTTGGAAACCATACTTATCAATAGGATTTTCTGAGATATTGTACTGGATACCAAATAAACTATCAGCCAAAATACTATTATTTGCATAGCGGAGATTGAGATTAGTCCCAGAGGATTTAAACCCAAGTTTATCCAAAGTAGAGCTTGCTGAACGATTTCGAACAGAAGAAAATTGAGAGATTCCATTGTAGTTGAATTTCATACTGTCATTTCCTGTCTGAGTTTCTAGTTTTTCAGTACGAGTAAATTGATTTCCAATATATGTTGAGAAAGATTCCATAGCTGGGATATCTCGATTATATGCACTTCGAGAAGCAAAAACCCATTCTTTAGCAATTCCGTCTATTTGAGATGAAGCATTTAAACTCATTTCAACCATTATAAATAAAGAGATTAGAATGGCAAATAGATTTACAGAGATAAACTTTTTGATAACTGCAAGGAGTAAAAGAGAATAGACAACCAAAAAAATTCAAGAGTAAGCAGAATATTCAAATCTGTTAAAAAAAGAATAATGTGATTTTAGATAGATGGTAGCTAAAAAAATCCTGTTACTATAAGAAAAAAAGTCGAAACTAAAAAAATTCCAAACTTTAAGTTTCTTTCAGACGATTTAAGACTTCCGCTGCTGTGTAAATTAACAAGGTAGAGAAAATCCAAGCATAGCGATGTAAAAACATGTTTGGAGTATGCATGCCTTGCCAAAATAAATCAAGAGCTTCAATATAAAAGCTTGCAATTAGAAATACAAAGAAAATTGCATAGATAAGTTTCACGTGAAACTTAATAGATTTAATCGTAAAAAATAAAATGGTCAAAATAAAGGGAAGTAGTCCAACAAAAATCATTGGGATAGCCCCATACTTTGTTGTATCAAAGGAACCGATAAATTGCTTAGCAAAGAGATCAAGATACCAGCTACTTTCAGTTTGAAACTTTGTAACTTCAGTTAATTTTTCCCCATGTGTCTGTAAATCAAATAGAGTAGGAAGAGTCATAATCAAACTAGCCATACCAGCTAAAAAGGAGGTAACAATAAAATCAAGAAAAGATGATTTTCGATTTTTAAAGTCCCAAGAAATTTGGCAGAGATACCAGAAAATAAGAAACAATGCTGTCATATATCCAAAATAATAGTTTTGAATAAACAAGATTGACAGACTTGTAAAGTATAGTAGGCGCTTCTTTTGTGTTATCAGTAGATGTAAACCAGTTATAATTAAAGGAATCAAGATAAAAAAACATCTAGCCAAGTTTTTATCTCTAATTGACTAACAGTGAAACTCATCAGAGCATAGGAAGTAGATAAAGCTAGTTTTAAAGGTTTAGGAATCGATTGAAATAATTTATTTAAACTAAAGTAAGTTGACAGTCCAATCAATCCAAATTTTAAGAGAGTTGTCAGATAGACAGCATCTGGCATATTCGACAGATTAAAAAAGTAAACTAGAGGTGAAAGGAAACTTCCCAAGTAATAACTAGATAGGGCATAGAAATTCAATCCGAGGCCACTTGTAAAGGTGTAAAACAAACTACCATTTCCATGTAGGATATTTCGTAAAGCTACATCAAAAATAACGTATTGATGAAAGCCATCTCCTAATAGTGGAGATGTATCGCTATTCCAGTAGATACCTTGAGATAAATATACTCCTGTCATAATGACTACGGGAATGATGAAAGAAACAAAATAGGTCCAATATGTTTTAAAAAATAATTTCATGTTACCTCATAAAATGTTAGAAAACTCAGCTGGTTAACCCAACTGAGTTTTGAAGTTTTATTTAGTCTTTCCAAAGTTCTTTAACTTTTGCTTGTACTTCTGCATTTTCTAGGAATTCATCATAGGTTTCATCGATACGGTCGATGACGCCATTTTTAGACAAGACAATGATATGGTTAGCTAGAGTTTGAATAAACTCGTGGTCATGACTGGCAAAGATGATTGATTCTTTAAAGTTTTTCAATCCATCATTCAAGCTTGAGATAGATTCCAAGTCCAAGTGATTGGTTGGATCATCAAGTACAAGGACATTTGATTTTAAGAGCATGAGTTTTGAAAGCATGACACGAACTTTTTCTCCCCCTGACAAGACATTTACAGGTTTGTTAACCTCATCTCCAGAGAAGAGCATACGACCGAGGAAGCCACGTAGGAAAGTATTGTCATCTTCTTCTTTACTTGCGAATTGACGCAACCAGTCAAGGATTGACTCTCCTCCTGCAAAATCTGCCGAGTTATCTTTGGCAAGTAAGAACGGCTAGTAGTTACTCCCCACTTGACAGTTCCTTCATAGTCAATGTCCCCCATAATTGCACGAATCAAGGCAGTTGTTTGGATATCGTTTTGTCCGATAAGAGCTGTCTTATCACCTGGACGCAAGATAAAGCTAATGTTGTCAAGAATAGTTTCACCGTCAATCTTGACAGATAGATTTTCTACTGTCAAGAGATCATTACCAATTTCACGTTCAGCTTTAAAGTTGATAAATGGGTATTTACGGCTAGATGGAATGATTTCTTCTAAGATCAATCTTTATCAAGCATCTTTTTTTACGTGATGTTGCTTGTCTTGATTTAGAAGCGTTAGCAGAGAAAGCGAGCAACGAATTCTTGGAGTTGCTTAATTTTTTTCTTCTGCCTTAGCATTACGGTCTGCTAGCAATTTAGCAGCAAGTTCAGAAGATTCCTTCCAGAAGTCGTAGTTTCCGACATAGAGTTTAATTTTTCCAAAGTCAAGGTCGGCCATGTGAGTACATACTTTGTTCAAGAAGTGACGGTCGTGGGATACAACAATAACGGTGTTATCAAAATCAATCAAGAAGTCTTCTAACCATGTAATTGATTGGATGTCTAAACCGTTGGTCGGCTCGTCCAAAGAGAAGAACATCAGGTTTACCAAAAAGTGCTTTTGGCGAGGAGAACCTTTACTTTTTCACCGTTGGCCAATTCGCTCATATTTTGGTAGTGCAATTCTTCTGGAATATTTAGGTTTTGAAGTAGTTGAGAGGCTTCACTCTCTGCTTCCCAACCTCCAAGTTCGGCAAACTCTCCTTCAAGTTCGGCAGCACGGACGCCATCCTCATCTGAGAAATCTTCCTTCATGTAGATAGCATCTTTCTCTTTCATGATGCTATAAAGTTTTTCATTTCCCATGATAACAACATCAATGGCACGTTCATCTTCATAGTCAAAGTGATTTTGACGAAGAACAGAGAGACGTTCATCTGGACCAAGAGAAATGTGACCAGTAGTAGGTTCGATATCTCCAGCTAAAATTTTTAAAAAGGTTGATTTTCCGGCACCATTAGCACCGATTAATCCATAAGTATTTCCTTCTGTAAATTTGATATTGACATCATCAAAAAGTTTACGATCACTAAAACGTAGTGAAACATCAGATACTGTAAGCAATGTTTTTCTCCTATATGTGTAATATATTTATTCTACTAGAAAATACGGAAATATTCAAATTTTTATCTGTCAATTTTATGTAAATTATATTTACAATCACTTTACACAAAATCATAAATAGCAAGACTGATTTATTTTAATAAATTGCAGTTATTTCATTAAAAAAATGCTATAATTGAAGGGACCATATCGAAGGAGAATAAAATGACTAAACCCATTATTTTAACAGGAGACCGTCCAACAGGAAAATTGCATATTGGACATTATGTTGGAAGTCTCAAAAATCGAGTATTATTACAGGAAGAGGATAAGTATGATATGTTTGTGTTCTTGGCTGACCAACAAGCCTTGACAGATCATGCCAAAGATCCTCAAACCATTGTAGAGTCTATCGGAAATGTGGCTTTGGATTACCTTGCAGTTGGATTGGATCCAAGTAAGTCAACTATTTTTATTCAAAGCCAGATTCCAGAGTTGGCTGAGTTGTCTATGTATTATATGAATTTGGTGTCATTAGCACGTTTGGAGCGCAATCCAACTGTCAAGACAGAGATTGCTCAGAAAGGATTTGGAGAAAGTATTCCGACAGGATTTTTGGTTTATCCAATTGCACAAGCAGCTGACATCACAGCCTTTAAGGCCAACTATGTTCCTGTTGGGACAGATCAGAAACCAATGATTGAGCAGACTCGTGAAATTGTTCGTTCTTTTAACAATGCATATAACTGTGATGTCTTGGTAGAGCCGGAAGGTATTTATCCAGAAAATGAGAGAGCAGGGCGTTTGCCTGGTTTAGATGGAAATGCTAAAATGTCTAAATCACTCAATAATGGTATTTATTTAGCTGATGATGCGGATACTTTGCGTAAAAAAGTAATGAGTATGTATACAGATTCAGATCATATTCGAGTGGAAGATCCAGGTAAGATTGAAGGAAATATGGTTTTTCATTATCTAGATGTTTTTGGTAGTCCAGAAGATGCTCAAGAAATTGCTGACATGAAAGAACATTATCAACGAGGTGGTCTTGGTGATGTGAAGACAAAGCGTTATCTACTTGAAATATTAGAGCGTGAACTTGGTCCTATTCGTGAGCGCCGTATCGAATTTGCTAAGGATATGGGAGAAGTTTATAATATGCTTCAAAAAGGTAGTGAAAAAGCGCGTGAAGTTGCAGTCAAACCCTATCTGAGGTTAAAGGAGCAATGGGACTTCATTACTTTAACTAAGTTTATTTTACAAGAAACTATCATTTCTATCTCAAAGAAAAGATAGTTTTTTATTTACCCCTGTAACATTTGACAAATTTTTATAGAATGGTATGATAGATACAATATAAAAAGAGTCAAGCTCAAAAAGAAAGAAAAGAGGAAACTTCGAATGTCTAATTGGGACACTAAATTTTTGAAAAAAGGTTTTACCTTTGATGATGTATTGCTTATTCCAGCTGAAAGTCATGTGTTGCCTAATGATGCAGATTTAACAACTAAATTGGCAGATAATTTGACTTTAAATATCCCAATTATTACCGCTGCTATGGACACAGTAACAGAGAGTCAAATGGCTATTGCTATTGCTCGTGCAGGTGGTCTCGGAGTTATCCATAAAAACATGTCAATTGCTCAACAAGCAGACGAGGTTCGTAAGGTAAAGCGTTCTGAAAATGGAGTTATTATTGATCCGTTCTTCTTGACGCCTGAACATACAATTGCTGAAGCAGATGAGCTTATGGGTCGTTACCGCATCAGTGGTGTTCCAGTTGTTGAAACACTTGAAAATCGTAAATTGGTTGGTATTTTGACAAACCGAGATCTTCGTTTTATTTCAGATTATAACCAACCAATATCAAACCATATGACTAGTGAAAATCTTGTTACTGCTCCTGTGGGTACAGACCTTGCAACAGCTGAGAGTATTCTTCAAGAACACCGTATTGAAAAACTTCCGTTGGTAGATGACGAAGGCCGTCTTTCTGGTTTGATTACTATCAAAGATATTGAAAAAGTTATTGAGTTTCCAAATGCTGCTAAAGATGAGTTTGGTCGTCTTCTAGTTGCAGGTGCAGTAGGTGTTACTTCAGATACATTTGAACGTGCAGAGGCTCTTTTTGAGGCAGGAGCGGATGCGATTGTTATTGATACTGCACATGGTCATTCTGCAGGTGTACTGCGTAAAATTGCTGAGATTCGTGCTCATTTCCCAGATCGTACTTTGATTGCTGGAAATATTGCTACTGCTGAAGGAGCGCGTGCCCTTTATGAAGCAGGTGTAGACGTTGTCAAGGTTGGTATTGGACCAGGTTCTATCTGTACTACTCGTGTGATTGCTGGTGTTGGTGTTCCGCAAGTAACAGCTATCTACGATGCTGCAGCTGTTGCGCGTGAATATGGTAAAACGATCATTGCTGACGGTGGAATCAAGTATTCTGGAGATATTGTAAAAGCACTTGCGGCTGGTGGAAATGCTGTTATGCTTGGATCAATGTTTGCTGGAACTGATGAAGCTCCAGGTGAAACTGAAATCTTCCAAGGACGTAAGTTCAAGACTTACCGTGGTATGGGATCAATCGCTGCTATGAAAAAAGGTTCAAGTGATCGTTACTTCCAAGGTTCTGTCAATGAAGCAAACAAACTCGTTCCAGAAGGAATTGAAGGTCGTGTTGCTTATAAAGGAGCAGCAGCCGATATTGTCTTCCAAATGATTGGTGGTATTCGCTCTGGTATGGGTTACTGTGGTGCAGCTAACCTTAAAGAACTACACGATAATGCTCAATTTATTGAAATGTCTGGTGCTGGTTTGAAAGAGAGCCATCCTCATGATGTACAAATTACGAATGAGGCACCAAATTATTCTATGTAAAAAACAATGAAAAGAACTCCCGTGAAAACAGGAGTTCTTTTACGATGTTGTCAATTTCAGTTTACAGAAACTTTACCATTCCGAATAGTGAAGATACTTAGATTTTCTGGCAGATTTTGAAGATGATCTAAGCTTGTTGTTGTGATAAAGGTTTGAATTGAATGAGAAATCGTTTCTAATAATTTTAGTTGTCTAGTGTTGTCAAGTTCGCTCATAACATCGTCAAGCAATAATATCGGAGATTCTGTAGTAATACTTTCCATTAACTCGATTTCTGCTAATTTTATAGAAAGGACGAGACTACGATGTTGGCCTTGACTTCCGAAACTAGCATCCATTCCATTTATATAAAAAGAAATGTCATCCCGATGAGGACCAACACCAGTGTTCTTTTTAAATAAATCTCTGGACCTACTTTTTTCTAAAGCAATTTGAAAGATTCGGATAAGTCTTCTTTATCAGTTATATTTACAGAAGATTGATAGGATATTGACAACTCTTCAATATGATTAGAGAGTTCAAAATGTTTCTTACGCCCAAATGATTCTAGTTTTTTTATGAAATCTAAGCGGTGATTCATTACACGACATCCATAATCAACTAGCTGATCATCTAAGACTGAAAGGAAGGTTTCATCTATTTTTTGAGCTGATTTTAGATAAGTGTTTCTTTGTTTTAGGATGTGGTTATAATTGGTTAAGTCAGATAAATAGATTGGCTTGATTTGTCCAAGTTCCATATCAATGAATTTTCGTCGAACTGAAGGTGCTCCTTTAATTAGTTGTAAATCTTCAGGAGCAAATAAGACAACATTCATGTTTCCTACATAATCTGAAAGTCGTGCCTGTTTTAAATGATTAACTTTTGTCACACGTCCTTTTTGTGTGAGTTCGATTTCTAGAGGAATGGATCCCGTTTTTTTCTGAACAAGACCTGAAAGATGAAGTTGTTCCTCATCAAAATGAATGAGATTTTTATCTGTTCGAGTTCGATGACTACGTGTTAAGGCTAAAAAATAGATAGCCTCTAACATATTTGTTTTTCCTTGTGCATTGCGTCCTAAAAAGACATTTAATTTAGGATTAAAGTCTATTTTCGTCTCTTTATAGTTACGAAAAGTTTTGAGAGATAGGTGTTGTAACCACATGATTATCTACCAGGGAATCGCGGAGCTTGTCTGCTTTTGGGTGATGAAGCAGGCTTCGATTTGTCTTTTTTTACTCCCTTATTCATCTCCTTGACAAGTTTAGCGATTCGTTCTTTTTCAACTTTATCAGCTTGGTATTCATTCTGTTCTTCAGAAGTAGGTTGTGTCAACAAGATGTCAATGTTCATGTCAGGGATGTCAACCTTATCGCCAATACGAAGTTTTTTACCACGACGACTCTCTAATTCCCCATTAAAGTAAACAGAATGTTCAGAGAGAAATGATTTGATAGCTCCTCCGCTATGTGTAATTCCAAGTTCTTTGAGTAGTGCTTGGAGGGTAATAAATTCTTCAAATAATTTGTATTCCATAATTCACCTCAATCTTTGGTATTATACCATATTTTCCTAAAAATAGTGAGAGAAATAGGGAGAAATGTAAGCGATTTTTATTTCAAAAGTGTTACAGAGAACAAGAAAATTTCAGGTTTTCGTGATATAATAGAAGTCTGTATATAAGGAGGTAAATCATGGAGTTAGTGCATGGAATTTCAACACATTTTATCCAATCAAAAAAGTTTAAAACGAACAAAATCGCCGTGCGTTTTACCGCTCCATTATCCCTCGATACGATTGCAGGTCGCATGTTGAGTGCGAGTATGATAGAGACTGCTAATCAGATGTACCCCACTTCTCAATATTTTAGAAGACATTTGGCCAGTCTATACGGTACAGATATGTCAACCAATTGTTTCAGAAGAGGGCAAACTCATATTGTAGAGTTGACATTTACCTATGTTCGTGATGAGTTTTTAAGTAGGAAAAATGTGCTAACTTCTCAGGTTTTGGAACTTGTAAAAGAAACTCTTTTTTCACCCGTAGTAGTTGATAATGGGTTTGATTCGGCCTTGTTTGAAATTGAGAAAAAACAATTGCTAGCAAGTTTAGCAGCTGATATGGATGATTCTTTTTATTTCGCCCATAAAGAATTGGATAAATTGTTTTTTTATGATGAACGTCTCAAATTGGAATACAGTGATTTACGAAATCGTATTTTAGCTGAAACTCCACAAAGTTCTTATTCTTGTTTCCAAGAATTTTTGGCCAATGATCGAATAGATTTCTTTTTTTCCTAGGTGACTTTTAATGAGGTTGAAATCCAAAAATATATTAGAATCATTTAGATTTAAAAGGTCGAGAAAGGAGATGTGAAGATTCAGTATTGTCAACCTTATTCCAATATCCTTCAGGAAGGTATGGTTCGGAAAAATGTGGGACAATCCATTTTGGAATTAGGTTATCATTGCCCTTCTGAATATGGTGATGAGCAACATTTACCCATGATTGTAATGAATGGTTTACTTGGTGGATTTGCTCACTCTAAACTATTTACAAATGTCCGTGAAAATGCTGGATTAGCTTATACTATTTCAAGTCAGCTTGATTTGTTTAGTGGATTCTTGAGGATGTATGCTGGCATTGATCGAGAAAATCGGAATCAGGCTCGAAAAATGATGAATAATCAACTGATTGATTTAAAAAAAGGATATTTTACAGAGCTTGAGTTAGAGCAGACCAAAGGAAATGATTCGTCGGTCTTTGTTACTTTCTCAAGATAATCAATCTTCATTGATTGAACGTGCTTATCAAAATGCCTTACTTGGAAAATCTTCAGCAGACTTTAAAAGTTGGGTTGCAAAACTCGAGAAAGTTGACAAAGATGCTATTTGTAGAGTAGCTAATAATGTGAAACTACAAGCGATTTACTTTATGGAAGGAATAGAATGACAAAGGTTGTTTTTTTGAAGAAAAAAATACTATCCAGCTGTAAAAAGAAATGATTTATCGAACTCGTTTTTCAAATGGCTTGACAGTTGCTCTTTTGCCTAAAAAGGAATTTAAAGAGGTTTACGGGAGTGTAACTGTACAGTTTGGTTCGGTAGATACGCTTGTCACAGAAGTTGACGGAGATGTAAAAGAATATCCTGCAGGAATTGCTCATTTTCTTGAACATAAATTGTTTGAGAGAGAAGATGCTAGTGATTTGATGTCGGCTTTTACGAATCTAGGTGCAGATAGTAATGCTTTTACAAGCTTTACAAAAACAAACTATCTTTTTTCAGCAACGGATCATCTCTTAGAGAATTTAGATTTACTTGATGAATTGGTAACATCAGTACATTTCACCGAAGATTCCATTTTAAGAGAGCAGGATATTATCCAACAAGAACGAGAAATGTATCAAGATGATCCAGATTCGTGTTTATTCTTTTCAACTTTAGCGAATTTGTATCCTGGTACACCTTTGGCAACTGATATAGTTGGAAGTGAGGAATCAATTTCCCAAATCAATCTAACTAATTTGCAAGAAAATTTTACAAGATTTTACAAACCTGTAAATATGTCTCTGTTTTTAGTTGGCAATTTTGATGTGGATCAAGTACAGGACTATTTTGAAAGAAAAGAACTGGAAGATTTAGATGTTCAGGAAGTAGCAAGAGAAAAGTTTGTTTTACAAGATGTAAAGCAAACAGACAGTATGAGAATGGAAGTATCTTCTCCCAAACTAGCGATTGGAGTTAGAGGTAAGCGAGAAGTTGCTGAGGCGGATTGCTATCGACATCATATTTTATTAAAATTATTGTTTGCAATGATGTTTGGTTGGACTTCGGATCGTTTTCAAAAGTTATATGAATCAGGTAAAATAGATGCTTCCTTATCTCTTGAAATTGAAGTAACAAGTCGCTTTCATTTTGTCATGTTGACAATGGATACAAAAGAGCCAGTTGCTTTATCTCATCAATTTAGGAAGGCTATTCGTAATTTTACAAAGGATTTAGATATTACAGAAGATCATCTAGATATTATCAAAAAGAGATGTTTGGAGAATTTTTTTCAGTAGTATGAACTCTCTTGAATTTATTGCAACGCAATATGATGCTTTTTGAAACATGGTGAGACAATTTTTTTGATTTGCCGAAAAATTTTACAGGAAATTACTTTTAGAGGATGTCCTTGATGCTGGACATCATTTAATAGATGATGGTGATATAGTTGATTTTACAATATTCCCATCGTAGTAACCTATCATAATCGATACTAGAAAGAAGGAATGACAAGTATGAGGAAAAAAACAATTGGTGAGGTTTTACGTTTAGCTAGAACCAACCAAGGGTTGACTTTAGAAGAATTACACAAAAAAACAGAAATTCAGTTGGATATGTTGAAGGCAATGGAAGCTGATGATTTTGATCAACTTCCTAGTCCATTTTATACTCGTTCTTTTTTGAGAAAGTATGCGTGGGCAGTTGAGCTAGATGAGCGAATTGTCTTAGATGCTTATGATTCTGGGAGCATGATTACGTATGAGGAAGTAGATCTTGATGAAGACGAGTTGACAGGTAGGAGACGTTCAAGTAAGAAAACATAAGACATCATTTTTACCTTTATTTTATTTTATACTCTTTGCATTATCGATTGTCATTTTTGTGACCTATTATGTTTGGAATTATCTCCAGACTCAACCTGAGCGTTCATCTGCGTCTAGTTATAGTGTAGTCCAAGCAACAAGCTCAACTAGTTCTGTAACTTCATCCTCAAGTAGTAGTTCATCAAGTAGCTCTTCGAATATGGAACCAGCTATAACGGTATCAGGTGAAGGAAATCAAGTAGAAGTTGCTTATAAAACGAGTAAGGAAACTGCAAAATTACAATTATCAGTCTCAGATGCTAGAAGTTGGGTTAGTGTTTCAGAAAGTGAGCTTGAGGGTGGAGTGACCTTATCACCAGATAATAAAAGTGCGGAAACAACAGTTTCAACTAAAAATTCTGTGACCATTACTTTAGGTGTTGTCAAAGGTGTAGCTTTAACAGTAGATAATCAGACCGTTGACTTATCAAAATTAACAGCTCAGACTGGAAAAATCACTGTAACCTTTACTAAAAATTAAGGAAAAACGAATGAAAAAAGAACAAATTCCAAATCTCTTAACAATAGGTCGAATTCTCTTTATACCTATTTTTATCTTTATTTTAACGGTAGGAAATTCGATAGAGAGTCATATAGTAGCAGCTATTATCTTTGCTATTGCCAGTATTACCGATTATTTAGATGGATATTTAGCTCGTAAATGGAATGTGGTCAGTAATTTTGGTAAATTTGCAGACCCTATGGCGGATAAGCTACTAGTTATGTCGGCTTTTATTATGCTAATTGAGTTAGGTATGGCTCCAGCTTGGATTGTTGCAGTGATTATCTGTCGTGAGTTGGCTGTGACAGGTTTAAGGCTTTTACTGGTTGAAACTGGTGGAAGAGTTTTAGCAGCAGCAATGCCTGGAAAAATTAAAACTTTCAGTCAGATGTTTGCAATTATTTTCCTGCTATTACACTGGACTTTGCTTGGTCAAGTTCTACTTTATGTAGCCTTGTTTTTCACTATCTACTCTGGCTATGATTATTTCAAGGGTAGTGCTTATGTATTTAAAGGGACATTTGGTTCGAAATGAAATCAATAATTGATGTAAAAAATCTTTCTTTTCGCTATAAGGAAAGTCAGGAATACTACGATGTGAAGGGTATTACGTTTCACGTGAAACGTGGAGAATGGCTTTCGATTGTAGGGCATAATGGTAGTGGTAAATCAACGACGGTTCGATTAATTGATGGTTTACTGGAAGCAGAATCTGGAGAGATTGTAATTGATGGGCAACGTTTGACTGAGGAAAATGTTTGGAATATACGTCGTCAAATCGGTATGGTTTTTCAAAATCCAGACAATCAATTTGTTGGAGCGACTGTTGAAGATGATGTTGCCTTTGGTTTGGAAAATCAGGGACTTTCTCGTCAAGAAATGAAAAAGAGAGTGGAAGAAGCTCTGGATTTGGTTGGCATGTTGGACTTTAAAAAGAGAGAGCCAGCGCGTCTATCAGGTGGTCAAAAGCAACGTGTTGCTATTGCAGGTGTTGTAGCCCTAAGACCAGCGATTCTAATTCTAGATGAGGCAACGAGTATGTTGGATCCTGAGGGGCGTAGAGAACTGATTGAGACAGTAAAAGGAATTCGTAAAAGACTATGATATGACGGTCATTTCCATTACACATGATTTGGAAGAAGTCGCCATGAGTGATCGTGTATTGGTCATGAAAAAAAGGGGAAATTGAATCAACCAGTAGCCCAAGAGAACTTTTTCTCGAAATGATTTAGATCAAATTGGATTAGACGATCCTTTTTTTCCAATCAATTAAAACATTCTTTGAGCCAGAATGGCTGTGATTTACCTGAAAATTATTTGACAGAAAGTGAGCTAGAGGATAAGCTATGGGAATTGCTCTAGAAAATGTGAGTTTTACGTATCAAGAAGGGACTCCCTTAGCCTCAACAGCTTTGTCGGATGTTTCTTTGACGATTGAAGATGGTTCTTATACGGCTTTAATTGGGCACACAGGTAGTGGTAAATCAACTATTTTACAACTCTTAAATGGTTTATTGGTACCAAGTCAAGGGAGTGTGCGAGTTTTTGATACTTTAATCACCTCGACTTCTAAAAATAAAGATATTCGTCAAATTAGAAAACAAGTTGGCTTGGTATTTCAGTTTGCTGAAAATCAGATTTTTGAAGAAACGGTTTTGAAAGACGTTGCTTTTGGACCGCAAAATTTTGGAGTTTCTGAAGAAGATGCGGAGCAGATTGCTCGTGAGAAACTGGCTCTGGTTGGAATTGATGAATCACTTTTAAATCGTAGCCCATTTGAGCTGTCAGGGGGACAAATGAGACGTGTGGCCATTGCAGGCATACTTGCCATGGAGCCAGCTGTATTAGTCTTAGATGAACCCACAGCAGGCCTGGATCCTCTGGGTAGAAAAGAGTTGATGAATTTGTTCAAAAAACTCCACCAATCAGGGATGACCATCGTCTTGGTAACACATTTGATGGATGATGTTGCCGAATATGCGAACCAGGTATATGTGATGGAAAAGGGACGTTTAGTTAAGTATGGTAAACCGAGTGACGTCTTTCAAGATGTTGTCTTTATGGAAGAAGTGCAGTTGGGTGTACCTAAAATTACAGCCTTTTGTAAACGATTGGCTGATAGAGGCGTGTCATTTAAACGATTACCGATTAAGATAGAGGAGTTCAAGGAGTCGCTAAATGGATAGTATGATTTTGGGGCGTTATATCCCAGGGAATTCGATTGTTCACCGATTGGATCCACGTAGCAAATTGCTTGCTATGATGTTACTGATTTTAATCGTTTTTTGGGCTAATAATCCCTTGACGAATCTAATTCTTTTTATAGCGACAGGGATATTTATTGCCTTGTCAGGAGTATCTCTTTCATTTTTTATTCAGGGCTTGAAGTCTATGTTTTTCTTGATTGCCTTCACAACTATTTTTCAACTATTTTTCATTTCTAATGGGAATGTTTTATTTGAGTTTTCGTTTGTGAGAGTCACGGATTATGCTTTGCAACAAGCTGGGATTATTTTTTGTCGCTTCGTATTGATTATTTTCTTTTCAACTTTATTAACCTTAACTACCATGCCCTTAAGTTTGGCATCAGCTGTCGAAGCTTTATTAGCACCTTTAAAGCGTGTGAAAGTTCCAGTTCATGAAATTGGCTTAATGCTATCTATGAGTTTGCGATTTGTTCCGACATTAATGGATGATACGACGCGGATTATGAATGCACAGAAAGCGCGTGGAGTGGATTTTGGTGAAGGAAGCATTGTTCAAAAGGTGAAGGCTATGATTCCCTATTTTGATTCCTCTTTTTGCGACAAGTTTAAAACGTGCAGATTCCTTGGCTATCGCTATGGAAGCGCGTGGTTATCAGGGGGGAAAAGGGAGAAGTCAATACCGACAACTGAAATGGACTAGAAAGGATACGCTGACCATTCTTGTTATTATCGTACTTGGTTGTTGCTTATTTTTCTTAAAATCTTAGTAGCTTTCAGGAATTGATAAAAAATTACTGTAACAGTTTTTGATATAAAGGTAGGGATATGGACCGTTTTAAAAAATCAAAATATGTCATTATTGTTTTTGTCACTGTTCTGCTTGTGTCAGCTCTCTTAGCGACGACTTATTCAAGTACAATTGTGACAAAATTAGGAGATGGAATCTCATTGGTTGATAGAGTTTTACAAAAACCTTTTCAGTGGTTTGAATCTGTCAAATCAGATTTGGCTCATTTGACACGAACATATAATGAAAATGAAAGTTTGAAGAAACAGATTTACCAATTAGAAGTTAAATCAAATGAGGCGGAAAGTTTAAAGACGGAAAATGAACAACTGCGCCAATTGCTTGATATGAAGTCCAAATTGCAAGCTACAAAGACTTTAGCAGCAGATGTTATTATGCGTTCTCCAGTATCTTGGAAGCAGGAATTGACCTTAGATGCAGGCAAATCAAAAGGGGCTTCTGAAAACATGTTAGCCATTGCAAATGGTGGTTTGATTGGGAGTGTTTCAAAAGTGGAGGACAACTCTACTATGGTCAACCTTCTGACAAATACGGAAAATGCTGATAAGATTTCTGTTAAAATTCAACATGGCTCTACTACAATTTATGGGATTATTGTTGGCTATGACAAGGAAAATGAGGTTCTTAAAATTAGCCAATTAAATAGTAATAGCGATATTAGTGCAGGCGATAAGGTGACAACGGGTGGATTAGGAAACTTTAATGTTGCTGATATTCCTGTTGGTGAAGTGGTTGCCACAACGCATAGTACGGACTATTTGACACGAGAAGTAACTGTTAAATTGAGTGCAGATACTCATAATGTGAGTGTGATAGAATTAGTGGGGAATTCATAATGAGACAGCTGAAGCGGGTTGGAGTGTTTTTATTGCTTCCTTTCTTTGTTCTAATTGATGCCCATATTAGCCAGCTTTTGGGCTCATTATTTCCCCATGTACAGTTAGCTAGTCATTTTCTATTTTTGTTTCTCTTATTTGAGACGATTGAAGTATCAGAGTATCTCTATTTAGCCTATTGTTTTGTAGTAGGTTTGGTTTATGACATTTACTTTTTCCACTTGATAGGGATTGCGACTCTGTTGTTCGTCTTGTTGGGGGTATTTCTCCATAAATTTAATAGCGTTATTTTATTGAATCGTTGGACGAGAATGTTGGCAATTATTGTCATAACTTTTCTATTTGAGATGGGGGCATATATACTTGCATTAGTGGTAGGTTTAACTGTGGATAGTATGTCTTTGTTTATAGTCTATAGTTTAGTTCCATCAATGATTTTTGAAATTTTGTCTGGATGAGTCATTTTTCAGTTTATTTTTTTGAAAAAAATATTATCTATGAGAAAGAAATACAAATGTAATAAAGGCGTAATATTTATTATGTCTTTTTTTGGTATACTAGTATTGTCTTAAATAGAAGGAGTATCTACATAATATGAAGAAAAAAATCTTAGCGTCACTTTTACTAAGTACAGTGATGGTTTCTCAAGCAGCTGTTTTAACAACTGCGCATGCAGAGACTACTGATGAAAAAATTGCTGCTCAAGATAATAAAATTAGTAACTTAACAGCACAACAACAAGAAGCTCAAAAACAAGTAGATCAAATCCAAACACAAGTTTCAACAATTCAAACAGAACAGTCTAATCTACAAGCAGAAAATGAAAGATTACAGACAGAATCTAAAAAGCTTGAAGGAGAGATCACTGAGCTTTCTAAGAATATTGTTGCTCGTAATGATTCGTTGGAAAAGCAAGCTCGTAGTGCTCAAACAAATGGGGCGGCAACTAGCTACATTAACACAATTGTAAACTCAAAATCAATTACTGAAGCTATTTCACGTGTTGCAGCTATGAGTGAGATTGTATCAGCTAACAATAAAATGTTAGAACAACAAAAGGCTGATAAAAAGTCAATTGCTGAAAAGCAAGTTGCTAATAATGAAGCTATCAACACAGTAATCGCTAATCAACAAACACTTGCTGACGATGCACAAGCGTTGACAACTAAACAAGCAGAGTTGAAAGTTGCTGAGTTAAACCTTGCTGCTGAGAAAGCTACCGCTGAGGATGAAAAAGCAAGTTTACTTGATCAAAAAGCGGCGGCAGAAGCAGAAGCCAAAGCAGCAGCAGAAGCAGAAGCAGCTTATAAAGCTAAACAAGCAAGTCAACAACAAACGGTTGTTGATTCTGGAAATACAACTTTCACTGCACAAGTTCAAGCAGTATTTAGTTCGTCTGAATCATCTTCAAGCAGTGCTTCAACAGAATCAACAAGCTATACTCCTGCGCCAGTGACACATCGTCCAACATATAGTACAAATGCTTCAAGTTATCCAACAGGAGAGTGTACATGGGGAGCTAAGACATTGGCACCTTGGGCTGGAGACTACTGGGGTAATGGAGCACAGTGGGCTACAAGTGCAGCAGCTGCAGGATTCCGTACAGGATCTACACCTCAAGTTGGTGCGATTGCATGTTGGAATGATGGTGGATATGGACACGTAGCCGTAGTTACAGCTGTTTCATCATCAACAAGCATCCAAGTATCTGAATCAAACTATGGTGGAAACCGTACAATCGGAAATAAACGTGGTTGGTTCAATCCTACTACAACTTCAGAAGGTTTTGTAACATATATCTATCCAAACTAATGAATAAAACGAAGAGGCTCTATTTGAGTCTCTTTTATGATTTATATAGTCAACTTACTTTAAAAATCTACTAAAATAGCTTGAAAATATTGAAAAAGTATGGTAGAATGAAACTTGTCGTGTGAACGATAATACTCATTCTTGATGAATTGTGAAACAGTTGCCCTTGGGTCGTTTTGCGAGTTGAAGTCAAGAAGAGGAAAAAAACAAAAAGGAGAAATACTCATGGCAGTAATTTCAATGAAACAACTTCTTGAGGCTGGTGTACACTTTGGTCACCAAACTCGTCGCTGGAACCCTAAGATGGCTAAGTACATCTTCACTGAGCGTAACGGAATCCACGTTATCGACTTGCAACAAACTGTAAAATACGCAGACCAAGCTTACGATTTCATGCGTGATGCAGCAGCTAACGATGCAGTTGTATTGTTTGTTGGTACTAAGAAACAAGCAGCTGATGCAGTTGCTGAAGAAGCAGTACGTTCAGGTCAATATTTCATCAACCACCGTTGGTTGGGTGGAACTCTTACAAACTGGGGAACAATCCAAAAACGTATCGCTCGTTTGAAAGAAATCAAACGTATGGAAGAAGATGGAACTTTTGAAGTTCTTCCTAAGAAAGAAGTTGCACTTCTTAACAAACAACGTGCACGTCTTGAAAAATTCTTGGGTGGTATCGAAGATATGCCTCGTATCCCAGATGTTATGTACGTAGTTGACCCACATAAAGAGCAAATCGCTGTTAAAGAAGCTAAGAAATTGGGAATCCCAGTTGTAGCGATGGTTGACACAAATACTGATCCAGATGATATCGATGTAATCATCCCAGCTAACGATGACGCTATCCGCGCTGTTAAATTGATTACAGCTAAATTGGCTGACGCTATCATCGAAGGACGTCAAGGTGAAGATGCAGTAGCAGTTGAAGCAGAATTTGCAGCTTCAGAAGCTCAAGCAGATTCAATCGAAGAAATCGTTGAAGTTGTAGAAGGCGACAACGCTTAATTTATACAAATAGTAATTACCTAGGAGGGCGGGGCTTAGCCCGGCTCTCCTATTTTTAAAAAAATATAGGAGAATCAAAATGGCAGAAATTACAGCTAAACTTGTAAAAGAGTTGCGTGAAAAATCTGGTGCCGGTGTTATGGACGCTAAAAAAGCGCTTGTAGAAACAGACGGTGACATCGAAAAAGCGATTGAATTGCTTCGTGAAAAAGGTATGGCTAAGGCAGCTAAGAAAGCTGACCGTGTTGCTGCAGAAGGTTTGACTGGTGTTTATGTTAACGGTAATGTTGCAGCAGTTATTGAAGTAAACGCTGAAACTGACTTCGTTGCGAAAAACGCTCAATTCGTTGAATTGGTAAATACTACAGCTAAAGTTATTGCTGAAGGAAAACCTGCTAATAATGAAGAAGCACTTGCTTTGACAATGCCTTCAGGTGAAACTCTTGAAGCTGCATACGTATCTGCAACAGCAACTATCGGAGAAAAAATCTCATTCCGTCGCTTTGCATTGATTGAAAAAACAGATGCACAACACTTTGGAGCATACCAACATAACGGTGGACGTATCGGTGTTATTTCAGTTGTTGAAGGTGGGGACGAAGCACTTGCTAAACAATTGTCAATGCACATCGCAGCGATGAAACCAACAGTTCTTTCTTACAAAGAATTGGATGAGCAATTCGTTAAAGATGAGTTGGCACAATTGAACCACGTTATCGACCAAGACAACGAAAGTCGTGCAATGGTTAACAAACCAGCTCTTCCACACTTGAAGTATGGATCAAAATCTCAATTGACTGATGAAGTGATTGCGCAAGCGGAAGCTGATATCAAAGCTGAATTGGCTGCAGAAGGCAAACCAGAAAAAATCTGGGACAAAATCATCCCAGGTAAAATGGATCGCTTCATGCTTGACAATACTAAAGTTGACCAAGCTTATACACTTCTTGCACAAGTCTACATCATGGATGACAGCAAGACAGTTGAAGCATACCTTGAATCAGTTAACGCTTCAGTAGTTGAGTTTGCTCGCTTTGAAGTTGGTGAAGGTATCGAAAAAGCTGCAAACGACTTCGAAGCTGAAGTTGCAGCTACAATGGCAGCAGCCTTGAATAACTAATAATAAAAAGGAAGCCAAATTGCTTCCTTTTTTCTATGCAGTCGATTTTTATAGGGAGATGTTCCTATTTTTAAGGTATAAATAAAAAGCCCTATAATAAGGGCTAAGTGTATTTAGGAGACTACACTTCAAATTCATAGAGTGCTGTAGACAAATAACGTTCGCCGTTATCTGGTGCTAGAGCAAGGACTTTCTTACCTTTACCTAATTTCTTAGCAACTTCAATGGCTCCGTAGATAGCTGCAGCTGAAGAAATACCAACAAGGAATCCTTCTTTCCACCAATTTCACGGCCAAGCGCCAAAGCATTGTCTGATGTTACACGAACGATACCATCATAAGCGTTTGTATCAAGTGTATCAGGAATAAATCCAGCTGAGATACCTTGAATTTTGTGAGGGCCAGGTTTTTCACCAGACAGAATAGCAGATTCATCTGCTTCTACTGCAAAAACTTGAATGCTTGAATTTGCTGATTTGAGTGCATGAGAAACACCAGAAATCGTTCCACCGGTACCTACTCCAGCAACAAAGGCATCTAGTCCATCTTTACCGAAAGCAGCTAGTATTTCAGCTCCTGTTGTTCTTTCGTGTACTTCTGGATTAGCTGGATTGTCAAATTGAAGAGGAAGGAAACCATCACGTTCAGCAGCGATTTCTTGAGCCTTAGCAATAGCACCTTTCATTCCCTCGCTGCCAGGCGTAAGGACGAGTTCAGCGCCATAAGCTTGGATAATCTTACGTCGTTCTACACTCATAGTTTCAGGCATAACGATGACGACTTTATACCCTTTAGCAGCACCTACCCATGAAAGTCCAATACCAGTGTTTCCACTTGTTGCTTCAACAAGTGTAGAACCTGGTTTCAAAGTACCATCTTGTTCAGCTTTTTCAATCATGCTAAGAGCAATACGGTCTTTTACAGAAGAACCAGGGTTAAATGCTTCAAGTTTACATAGACATCTGCGGCGCCTTCTGGCACAATATTGTTGAGTTTAACGATCGGAGTTTGACCGATTAATTCAGTAATGTTGTTATAAATAGACATATGAATACCTCTTTGTATAAGATATTTCTAGTATAACGCTATCTATACCATTTGTAAAATATAGAAATCCTATCGAAGCGATAGGATTTTTTTATATCATAGGTCTAAGCCATTAATTTTTAAGCGATTGTGGTAGGCTAATTCTAGTAAATATGTATAAAGTGGAACGATATCGGTTTTCTTAGGAAATTCAAATTTATGAGCACTAAAATGTTCATTATGTGCTTTTAGAAAGACATTTTCTAAATAAGTAATAGTAATTTCACTATCATCTATACCTGCTCCTGCAGTTTCCATTTCAACGTTAATAATGTTCATTAAAAAGATTGATTTAATGGACATCTTACGACCAGTAGCTCCTTGTTTATCTGTAAAGATAATACGGATATTTGTAAATATAATCGAGTCACGAATCAGTTTATACCCACTTTGAATTTCTTCATTTTCTAGTAGATATTGTCCATATTCTTTGATAAGAGTTTCTTTGTTTTGCTCGCTAAAGTTACCAGCGAGTCCTTGAATGAATTTTCCAAATGCCATATTTTTCTCCTTTATTTACACTAAGTTTACAGGAACTTCAACTTCACGTAAACCTTGATCAGTTAAAGTAACTTTTCCATTAAAAAACTCCACAAGTGCAGCTTTAATATTTTCTTTGTCTTCTTTATCAACATAAATCATCGTATCGACTTGATCTGTAAAATTTGTATCTAGCTCAATGAGGTTATGTTTTTAAGGAAGTTACTGTACTCTTGGTACTGAGCGTAAGACATTTGAATAGCAATGCCAGCTTGTTCTTTTATTTCAATGATGCCAATTTCTTTGACAGCTAATGCCACACTGCCTGCGTAAGCACGAATCAGTCCTCCGGCGCCTAGTTTAATACCACCAAAGTAGCGTGTCACGATTACACAGACATTGGTGAGATTGTGATTTTCTAGTACCCCAAGCATGGGAACGCCAGCAGTACCACTAGGCTCACCATCATCACTTGTACGTTTAATTTCACTACGCTCTCCAATAATAAAAGCAGAGCAGTTATGCGTAGCTTTGTAGTGTTCTTTTTTGATGGCAGTAATGAAGTCACGAGCCTCTTCTTCGCTATAAACACGCTTGGCATGACAGATAAAGCGGGATTTTTTGATTTCTTCTTGGACTTGATCATCCTCTTTAATTGTTCTAAATTCCATGATTTAATTGTACTAAAAAATCATCTAAAGTGCTAGGTTTTTACGAATAAAGAAGTATGAAAGTAAATCCAAATTATCTCGGTCGGTTGTTTACGGAGAATGAATTAACTAAAGAGGACCGTCAGTTGGCAGAGAAACTTCCAGCAATGAGAAAGGAGAAAGGGAAACTTTTCTGTCAACGTTGTGATAGTGCTATTTTAGATGAATGGTATTTGCCCATCGGTACTTACTATTGTAGGGAGTGTTTACTGATGAAGCGAGTCAGGAGTGATCAATCTTTATACTATTTCCCACAGGAGGATTTTCCGAAGCAAGATGTTCTGAAATGGCGTGGTCAATTAACTCCTTTTCAAGAGAAGGTATCAGAGGGACTGATTCAAGCAGTAGACAAGCAAGAACCAACGTTAGTTCATGCGGTTACAGGAGCTGGGAAGACAGAAATGATTTATCAAGTAGTGGCTAAAGTGATTGATGAAGGTGGTGCAGTATGTTTGGCTAGTCCTCGCATAGATGTTTGTTTGGAGCTATACAGGCGCCTGCAACAGGATTTTTCTTGCGAGATAGCCCTCCTACATGGAGAATCAGATCCGTATTTTCGAACACCATTAGTTGTTGCGACGACACATCAGTTATTGAAGTTTTATCAAGCTTTTGATTTGCTGATAGTGGATGAAGTAGATGCTTTTCCTTATGTTGACAATCCCACGCTTTACCATGCTGTCAAGAATAGTGTAAAGGAGAATGGACTGAGAATCTTTTTAACAGCGACTTCGACTGATGAGTTAGATAGGAAGGTTCGCATAGGAGAACTAAAACGATTGAGCTTACCAAGACGATTTCATGGAAATCCGTTGATTATTCCTAAACCTGTCTGGTTATCGGATTTTAATCACTGTTTAGAGAAAAATCGGTTGTCACCAAAGTTAAAGTCCTATATTGAGAAGCAGAGAAAGACAGCTTATCCGTTACTCATTTTTGCTTCAGAAATTAAGAAAGGGGAGCAGTTAAAAGAAATCTTACAGGAGCAATTTCCAAATGAGAAAATTGGCTTTGTATCTTCTGTAACAGAAGATAGATTAGAGCAGGTACAAGCTTTTCGAGATGGAGAACTGACAATACTTATCAGTACGACAATATTGGAACGTGGAGTTACCTTCCCTTGTGTGGATGTTTTCGTAGTAGAGGCCAATCATCGCCTTTTTACCAAGTCTAGCTTGATTCAGATTGGTGGACGAGTTGGGCGAAGCATGGATAGACCAACAGGAGATTTGCTTTCTTCCATGATGGGTTAAATACTTCAATCAAGAAGGCAATTAAGGAAATTCAGCAGATGAATAAGGAGGCGAGTCTATGAAGTGCTTATTGTGTGGGGAGACTATGAAGGCTGTTTTAACTTTTAGTAGTCTCTTACTTCTGAAGAATGATGACTCTTGTCTTTGTTCATACTGTGACTCTACTTTTGAGAGGATTGGAGAAGAGAATTGTCCAAACTGTATGAAAACAGGATTGTCAACGAAGTGTCAAGATTGTCAATTTTGGTGTAAAGAAGGAGTTGAGGTCAGTCATAGAGCGATTTTTACTTACAATCAAGCTATGAAGGATTTTTTCAGTCGGTATAAGTTTGATGGAGATTTCCTTTTAAGAAAAGTGTTCGCTTCATTTTTAAGTGAGGAGTTAAAAAAGTACAAAGAGTATCAATTTGTCGTAATTCCCCTAAGTCCTGAAAGATTACTTGAGAGGGGATTTAACCAGGTTGAAGGTTTAGTTGAAGTAGCAGGGTTCTCTTTTCAAGACTTACTGGATAAGGGAGAAGAGAGAGCTAGTTATTCTAAAAGTCGTTCAGAACGCTTGGGGACAGAACTTCCTTTCTTTATTAAAAGTGGAGTTACTATTCCTAAAAAAATCTTACTTATAGATGACATTTATACTACTGGAACAACTATAAATCGTGTGAAGAAACTGTTGGAAGAGGCTGGTGCTGAGGATGTAAAAACATTTTCCCTTGTAAGATGAGGAAAAAATTTGCAAAACTAAAATGAAAGCGTTATAATGAAATCAGAAAAACAAAAATGTTTAGAAAGAAGGTACTCATATGATTAAATATAGTATCCGTGGTGAAAACCTAGAAGTAACAGAAGCAATTCGTGATTATGTAGTTTCTAAACTCGAAAAGATCGAAAAGTATTTTCAAGCTGAACAAGAGTTGGATGCTCGAGTTAACTTGAAGGTGTATCGTGAAAAAACGGCTAAAGTGGAGGTGACGATTCCGCTTGGCTCAATTACTCTTCGTGCAGAAGATGTGTCTCAAGATATGTATGGTTCAATTGACCTTGTAACCGATAAAATTGAACGTCAGATTCGTAAAAATAAAACAAAAATTGAGCGTAAAAATAAAAATAAGGTAGCAACTAGTCAATTATTTACAGATGTATTAGTTGAAGATTTGAATGTTGTACAACCAAAAGTGGTTCGTTCAAAACAAATTGATTTAAAACCAATGGATTTGGAAGAAGCTATTCTACAGATGGATTTGTTGGGACATGATTTCTTTATCTATGTGGATGTTGAAGATCAGACAACCAATGTGATTTATCGTCGTGAGGATGGAGAAATTGGTCTGTTAGAGGTTAAAGAATCTTAAAATTGAAATGACTAATTAAAGTGGTTTACACCAGTGTAAACCACTTTTGTATTGCATTATTACACAAGGTATAAATGGAGGTAGTCATGAAAGACGTAGTTATTGTTTCGGCAGTGCGAACTCCTCTAGGTTCCTTTGGCGGGAGCTTAAAGAATGTTTCTGCTGTTGATTTGGGATCTTTAGTAATTAAGAGTGCTTTGGAAAAAGCGAATATTAAACCAGAGCAGGTAGATGAAGTAATTATGGGGAATGTTCTGGGCGCAGGTTTAGGCCAAAATGTGGCTCGCCAAATGAGTATTCATGCTGGGCTTCCTGAATTTACACCAGCCTTTACCATTAATAAGGTTTGTGGTTCCGGTTTGAAGGCAGTTCAGTTAGCTGCTCAAGCAATTCAGTGTGGCGATGCAGATATTATTGTTGCTGGTGGTGCAGAAAACATGAGTCAAGCTCCATATGTTTTGCCAAACTTTCGCTGGGGTGGCCGTATGGGAGATTCGAAAGTGGTAGATACCATGATTAAGGACGGTTTGTCTGATGCCTTTAACGAATACCATATGGGGATTACAGCTGAGAATGTGGCCAAAGAATATGATATTAGTCGAGATATTCAAGATGCTCTTGCTTTGGAATCACAAAAACGAGCAGTAGCGGCTATAGAGTCTGGACGCTTTAAAGAAGAGATTGTGCCAGTGGTCATTCCTCAACGTAAAGGCGATCCTATCGTCTTTGATACAGATGAATTTCCTAGAAAAGATGCTAGCTTGGAGAGTCTGTCTGAGCTAGGTCCTGTTTTCAAAAAAGACGGCTCTGTCACAGCGGGAAATGCTTCAGGAATCAATGACGGGGCAGCAGCTATCTTAATCATGAGTGCTGAAAAAGCTGAAGACTTAGGACTCCCAGTGATTGCTCGCATTCGTTCGTATGCAAGTGCAGGTTTGGATCCTAAGATTATGGGATGTGGACCGATTTATGCGACTCGCAAGGCACTTGAAAAAGGCAATTTGACAGTTGATGATCTTGACTTAATTGAGTCAAATGAAGCCTTTGCTGCTCAGGCTTGTGCGGTTGGGAAAACACTTGGTTTTAGCACAGATATTGTCAATGTCAATGGTGGCGCGATTGCTCTTGGTCATCCAATTGGGGCTTCAGGTTGCCGAATCCTGGTGACTCTGGTACATGAGATGATGAAACGTGATGCTAAAACTGGTTTAGCAACTCTCTGTATCGGAGGAGGGATGGGGATAGCCCTTATCGTAGAGCGTTAAAACAGATAGATAAAGATATAGAATTAGGTTAAGTGGAAATCAGGGGGATGATTTATGTATCCTCCTATTTGCTCATAAATCTATAATTAACAGGCTATTTACCTCTTTTAAAAGTCGCTTTTTAAGGGCATTTGTGATATAATAATGCGCAAGAGGTTTAGAATGAAAAAAATTAAATTGACTCCGTTTTCGGTGATTCTACTTGGAATTATAACCTTCGGAATTCTGACAATGATGATTCTTTTTTTCAAAAAAATAATATAGTAACAATTGGTGTTTTATTTTTTTATTTGTGCTTCTTTATTTGATTTTATTCATCTGGAATAAAAAGTATGAAAAATAGAGAAATTAAACAAATTCAATATGTGAATCATCAGGCGGAAAAACAGCTTGAATACTTTATTGGATCAGATGCCGGTTGGTGTTTTGAAACTAGATTTATCTAGTGGGGAGGTAGAGTGGTTTAATCCGTATGCAGAGCTAATTTTAACAACTGAAGAGGGAGAGGTTGATATAGCCTTAATTCAGACTATTATCAAGGCTTCTGTGGGGAATCCAGGTTCTTATGCCACCTTGGGTGAGACCCGCTATTCGGTTCATATGGACAAGGCATCTGGAGTTCTTTATTTCTTTGATGTGTCTGGAGAATACGAAGCGACTGTTGAGTTAGTTACGAGCCGACCTGTGATTGGGATTGTTTCCGTTGACAACTATGATGATTTAGAAGATGAAACATCAGAGTCTGATATCAGTCATATTAACAGTTTTGTAGCCAATTTTGTTTCAGAATTTGCTGGGAAGCATGCCATGTTCTCCCGTCGAGTGAGTATGGACCGTTTCTATTTATTTACGGACTACACGGTACTTGAGGGATTGATGAATGATAAATTTTCGGTTATCGATTCTTTCAGAGAAGAGGCGAAACAGAGACAGCTGCCTTTGACATTAAGTATGGGGTTTTCTTATGGTGATGGAAATCATGATGAAATAGGGAAAGTTGCTTTGCTCAATTTGAACTTGGCTGAAGTGCGTGGTGGCGACCAAGTGGTTGTCAAGGAAAACGACGAAACAAAAAATCCAGTTTATTTTGGTGGTGGGTCTGCTGCCTCAATCAAGCGTACACGGACCCGTACGCGCGCTATGATGACAGCTATTTCAGATAAGATTCGAAGTGTAGATCAGGTTTTTGTAGTTGGTCACAAAAATCTAGATATGGATGCTTTGGGTTCTGCTGTAGGTATGCAGTTATTTGCCAGCAATGTGACTGAAAATAGCTATGCTATTTATGATGAAGAACAAATGTCGTCGGATATTGAACGAGCTGTTTCATTCTTAGAAAAAGAAGGAGTTACGAAGTTGTTGTCTGTTAAGGATGCAATGAGGATGGTGACTAATCGTTCTTTGTTGATTCTTGTAGACCATTCAAAGACAGCTTTAACTCTATCAAAAGATTTTTATGATTTATTTACCCAAACCATTGTTATTGACCACCATAGACGAGATCAGGATTTTCCAGATAATGCGGTGATTACTTATATCGAAAGTGGTGCAAGTAGTGCCAGTGAGCTGGTAACGGAGTTGATTCAGTTCCAAAATTCTAAGAAAAATCGTTTGAGTCGTATGCAAGCAAGTGTCTTGATGGCTGGTATGATGTTGGATACTAAAAATTTCACTTCACGAGTGACTAGTCGGACATTTGACGTTGCTAGCTATCTCAGAACGCGTGGAAGTGATAGCATTGCTATCCAGGAAATGGCTGCGACAGATTTTGAAGAATATCGTGAGGTCAACGAACTTATTTTACAGGGGCGTAAATTAGGTTTCGATGTATTGCTAGCAGAGGCTAAGGGCTCGAAATGCTATGACACAGTTGTTATTAGTAAGGCAGCAGATGCCATGTTAGCTATGTCAGGTATTGAAGCGAGTTTTGTTCTTGCGAAGAATACACAAGGATTTATCTCTATCTCAGCTCGCAGTCGTAGTAAATTGAATGTACAACGGATTATGGAAGAGCTGGGAGGTGGAGGCCACTTTAATTTGGCAGCAGCTCAAATTAAGGATTTAACCTTGTCAGAAGCAGGTGAAAAACTGACAGAAATTGTATTAAATGAAATAAAGGAAAAGGAGAAAGAAGAATGAAAGTAATCTTTTTAGCGGATGTTAAAGGAAAAGGTAAAAAAGGAGAAATTAAGGAAGTACCAACAGGGTATGCACAAAACTTTCTTATCAAAAAGAATTTAGCAAAAGAAGCAACTGCTCAAGCGGTAGGTGAGCTTCGTGGTAAACAAAAATCTGAAGAAAAAGCTCATGCTGAGATGATTGCAGAAGCGAAAGCAATTAAAGCCCAACTTGAAGCAGAAGAAACTGTTGTAGAATTTGTTGAAAAAGTTGGTCCAGATGGCCGTACTTTTGGTTCAATTACGAATAAGAAGATTGCAGAAGAATTGCAAAAGCAATTTGGAATTAAGATTGATAAACGTCATATCCAAGTGCAAGCTCCGATTCGGGCGGTTGGTTTGATTGATGTGCCAGTGAAAATCTATCAAGATATCACAAGTGTGATCAATCTTCGTGTGAAAGAAGGGTAAATTTACACTTTCTTGACAAGATTGTAAAAGGAAGGGAAGTCTGATGGCAGAAGTAGAAGAGTTACGAGTACAACCTCAAGATATCTTAGCTGAACAATCCGTCTTAGGAGCTATCTTTATTGATGAGAGTAAGCTTGTTTTTGTGCGAGAATATATTGAGTCTCGGGACTTTTTTAAGTATGCCCATCGATTGATTTTCCAAGCTATGGTTGATTTATCTGACCGTGGCGATGCTATAGATGCAACAACTGTTCGTACTATTCTGGATAATCAAGGTGATTTGCAGAATATTGGTGGTCTGTCTTACCTGGTTGAGATTGTCAATTCTGTGCCAACTTCTGCTAATGCAGAGTATTATGCTAAGATTGTTGCAGAGAAGGCCATGCTACGTCGATTAATCTCCAAGTTGACAGAGTCTGTCAATCAAGCTTACGAGGCTTCGCAACCAGCTGATGAAATCATTGCTCAGGCAGAAAAAGGCCTGATTGATGTCAGCGAAAATGCTAATCGAAGTGGATTTAAGAACATTAGAGATGTGTTGAATATCAACTTTGGAAATCTGGAAGCTCGCTCGCAACAAACGACCGATATTACAGGTATTGCGACAGGTTATCGTGATTTAGATCATATGACGACTGGTTTGCATGAGGAGGAGTTGATTATTTTGGCAGCTCGTCCTGCGGTCGGTAAGACAGCCTTTGCCTTGAATATTGCTCAGAATATTGGGACTAAGTTGGACAAAACAGTTGCTATTTTTCACTGGAAATGGGTGCGGAAAGTCTAGTGGATCGTATGTTGGCGGCAGAAGGTTTGGTAGAATCGCATTCTATCCGTACGGGTCAATTGACTGATGAGGAGTGGCAAAAATATACCATTGCTCAAGGGAATCTAGCTAATGCAAGTATCTATATCGATGATACGCCAGGGATTCGGATTACAGAGATTCGTTCTCGCTCTCGTAAACTGGCTCAAGAAACTGGAAATCTTGGTTTGATTTTGATAGACTATTTGCAGCTTATCACGGGAACTGGTCGAGAAAATCGTCAACAAGAGGTTTCAGAAATTTCACGTCAGTTGAAAATCCTAGCCAAGGAACTGAAAGTTCCAGTAATCGCTCTAAGTCAGCTTTCTCGTGGTGTAGAACAACGTCAGGATAAGAGACCGGTCTTGTCTGATATTCGTGAATCTGGGTCTATTGAGCAGGACGCTGATATCGTAGCCTTTCTTTATCGCGACGATTACTATGAGCGTGGTGGTGAAGAAGAGGAAGGCATACCAAATAATAAGGTAGAAGTTATTATCGAGAAAAACCGTAGTGGAGCTCGTGGAACGGTGGAATTAATTTTCCAAAAAGAATACAATAAATTTTCAAGTATCTCAAAGAGGGAGGCATAAGATGTCAGATGCATTTACAGATGTAGCCAAGATGAAAAAAATCAAAGAAGAAATCAAGGCACATGAGGGACAAGTCGTAGAAATGACTTTGGAGAATGGTCGTAAGCGCCAAAAAAATAGATTGGGTAAGCTAATTGAGGTTTATCCATCCCTATTTATCGTTGAATTTGGGAACGTTGAAGGAGATAAACAAGCTAATGTTTACGTTGAATCCTTTACTTACTCAGATATCCTTACAGAAAGAATTTGATTCATTATCTTGACTAAAGTGAGAAATTTTCTCACTTTTTCTTTTTTTCTCCGAATAGTTTAAGTGAAGGTAATCTTCGATTTATATTATTTTTCAAGGAGGAAGAATGAAAATTTCACCATTTAAAGTAGCAGAGACAAGATTTTCTTTCAGAAAATCAGCTAAAAAGGTTGTTCCCTTTTTAGTAGTAGGATTGATGTTAGCAGGGGGTAATAGTGTATATGCCTATTCCGGAGGAAATGGATCGATTGCGCGTGGGGATGATTATCCTGCTCATTATAAATGGGAGCCAAGAGATTGATAAGTGGCGCATGTATTCTCGTCAATGTACTTCTTTTGCAGCCTTTCGCTTAAGTGGTGTAAATGGTTTTGAGATTCCGGCAGCCTATGGAAATGCGAATGAATGGGGTCATCGTGCTCGTCGTGAAGGGTATCGTGTAGATAATACACCAGCTATTGGCTCCATTGCTTGGTCTACTGCAGGGACTTATGGTCATGTTGCTTGGGTGTCAAATGTAATGGGAGATCAGATTGAGATTGAAGAATACAACTATGGAATAAGGGAATCTTACAATAAGCGTGTCGTGAAAGCCAATACCATGACTGGCTTTATTCATTTTAAAGATTTAGCTGGAGGCAGTGCAGGGAATAGTCAAACTTCAGTTTCCACAGGAGGAACACATTCTTTCAAGGCTAAGGCTGCTATCAAAAATCAGCCTCTAGCGAGCGCTACGACGATTGATTACTATTATGCTGGCGATAATGTTCATTATGATCAAGTTCTTGAAAAAGATGGATACAAGTGGTTAAGTTATACGGCTTATAATGGAAGCCGTCGTTATGTACAATTGGAGGCTGTGAATACAAATCCTCTTGATTCTCACGTTCTAAATGATTCTCGTATCTCTTCCACAGGAGGAACACATTTTTTTAAGGCTAAATCTGCTATCAAGACTCAGCCCCTAGCTAGCTCAACTACAATTGATTATTATTACTCTGGAGAGAACGTTCATTATGATCAGATTCTCGAAAGATGGATACAAATGGTTGAGTTATACTGCTTATAACGGAAGTCGTCGCTATGTTCAGTTGGAAGAAGTTTCGCACTCGGATGTTCACCAACCAGGAAATATCTCTAACAACAATACGGATAGTAGTTTGGCTATAAATTGGAAGAAAGTGAATGGTAGTTGGTATCATTTTAAATCCAATGGTTCTAAATCAACGGGATGGCTAAAAGATGGTTCTAACTGGTATTATTTGAAATCGTCAGGCGAAATGCAGACAGGCTGGTTACAGGAGAAAGGATTTTGGTATTATCTAGATGACTCAGGGGCAATGAAAACGGGCTGGTATCAAGTCTCTGGTAAGTGGTATTATTCTTACTCTTCAGGTGAGCTAGCTGTTAATACTATAGTGGACGGTTATACTGTAAATCATAACGGTGAGTGGGTTTAATTTTAAGTAATTGAATCTGAACAGGAGAGAAATCTCCTGTTTTTTTGTTTAAACTAGAGTTTTTATGAAGAGTTAAGATATCTGAATTGGATTCGAAACTATAATTTACTATAGAAAATGAAAGTGATGAAAAGAAAGAAAAAAGAAAGCTAGTAAAACATGCGTTACTTTCTTGAAGTTTTTTATAGCCTTGAAATATATTATATTAATAATAAAGTATATATAATATAACATATTTCTTGATTTCACTCAAAAAAAGGTTTATAATGTACATAAATATGATTCTCAAAAAGAGGTACACAAGATGAACAAAAAGAAAATGATTTTAACCAGTTTGGCTAGTGTGGCTGTTTTAGGTGCTACATTTGTTGCATCTCAACCGTCAGTTGTGAAAGCTGATGACAAACCTACAGCTGCTCAACCTACTGGAGAAACTAAGCCTACACCTGCGGCTGAAACACCAAAAACTGAGGTTGAAAAAGCTAAGGAAGCTGAAAAAGAAGCTAACGCTAAAGTTGATGAAGCTCAATCTAAAGTAGATAGAACAACTACTACAGCAACTGATGCAGCTACTAAACTTGAAACAGAGAAAAAAGAAGCTGCTGAGGCTGATGCTGCAAAAACTAAAGCTGAAGAAGCTAAGAAAACGGCTGACGATGAATTAATTAAAGCAAAAGAAGAAGCTGCTAAAGCTGACTCTAAAGCAAAAGAAGAAGCCGCAAAAGAAGAAGCCGCTGCAAAAGAAGAAGCAGAAGCTAAAGAAGCTTTAACTGAAGCTTTGAAACAAATTCCTGATAACGAATTGCTTGACAAAAAAGCAAAAGAAGAATTATTAAAGGCTGTTGAGTCTGGTGAATTAAATGCTTCTGATATTCTTGCTGAGTTAGCAGATGATGCTGAAAAAGCACAAGATACTAATCCAACAATTAAAACAGAAACTCCTGTATCTAAGAACAAGCTTCCTGAAGAGGTGCAAGCGGGAATTGAAGAAGGTGAAGCAGCGGATGCTGCTCGTCCTGAATCAGAAAAATTGCAAGACAAAGCTGATGATTTAACTGAAACAATTGAAAACTTAACGGATGATGCTGAGCAATTAAAAGCTGATGCTGAAAAGAAAGCTGAAACACTAAAAAAACAGGAAGATACTTTAAAAGAAGCAAAAGAAGCTCTTAAATCCGCTAAAGAAAACGGATTTGCTGAAGATATCACAGCACCACTAGAAAAAGCTGTAACTGCGATTGAAAAAGAACGCGATACTGCCAAATCTGAATTTGACGAAGCTGATGAAAAAGTTCAAGATGCTACAGCTGAAATTCAAGATTTAACTGAAAAACGTGATAATCTTCTTGAAGAAGTAAAAAAAGCAGAAGCAAAAGAAGCTGCAGAACCAGCTAAACCAGCTGAAGAAACTCCAGAGGAAGAAGCTGAACCAACCGAAGCTGAAAAAGCTGCTAAAGCTAAAGCAGAGGCTGATGCTAAAGTTGCTGAATTAGAGAAGAAAGTTGCTGAAGAAGCTAAAAAAGTAGAAGAAGCTACAGCTAAAGCTAAAAAAGAAGCTGTTGATGTAACTGCTGCTGAGACTGCAAAAGCAGAAGCAGACAAAGCTAAAGCTGATGCAGAAGCTGAATTAGCTAAGGCTAAAGAAGCAGCAGCTAAAGCAAAAGCTAAAGTTGAAGAAGAAGTTAAAAAAGAAGAAGACGCTAAAAAAGAAGAAGCAGATAACTTAGAAGCTTTGAAAGGTGCTTTAGAGCAACTTGAAAAAAAAGCTGAAGATAAAGTCAACAAGGATGCTAGCATCAAGCCAGAAGATAAAGCGAAAGCTATCGAAGAAGCAAAAGCTGAAATCGGTAAAGAAGCTTTATTAAAAGCGATTGAAGATGGAGTTCTTACAGCTACTCAAGCTATAGATGAATTCCTCAACGATGCCAACACAAAAGATAAAGCTCCTGAAGCTTATAAAACTAAAGAATTAACTGCTGACGAAACTAAAAAAATTGAAGAAGCTGCTAAAAAAGAAGCTTCTAAACCAATTGTCAAAAAACTTACAGACATTGCTGATGATTTAGCTGAAAAAATTGAAAAATTAACTAAAGAAGCTGAGGAAGATAAGGCTGACGCTGCTGAAAAAGCTAAGGTAGTAGAAGAGAAAAATGCTACATTAGAGAAACAAAAAGAAACTTTAGAAAAAGCTAAAACTGCTCTTGAAACTGCTAAGAAATACAATGCGGATCAAGCTATCCAAGATGGATTGCAAGATGCTGTAACTAAACTAGAAGTTTCAGTTGCTTCTGCTAAAGCAGCAGCTGATGAAGCTAAGGCCAATTTCGACGAAGTGAACGAAGCAGTTCAAGAGGATGACGATGCAATTGCCAAACTAACTGAGAATTACAACGCAACTTTAGGTTACATCGAAAACTTAAAAGAAGTTCCTAAGGGTGAAGAATCGAAAGACTTTAGTGGTGGTGTAAGTCCTAGTGATGCACCTTCTGATGATGCTAAACAACCTGACCAAGTTCCAAGTGCTCCTAACTCTCCTGAATTCAACGGTGGTGTGAATCCTAGTGACTCTCCTGCTGGGGATAATGGCTCTGATTTCAATGGTGGGGTAAATGATGCAACACCTCCTACTGTAGCTGATGCTCCTGAATATAGTGGAGGAGTTAATGCGGCTGATGCTCCTGTAGCTGAGGTAGCCCCTGAATTCACTGGAACTCTTGCAACCAATACACCTGTGAATGAAAATGGAGAAGCATTATTGCCTCCTGTAGCTGCGGTAGCTCAAGAATTCACTGGAACTCTTGCAACTAATACACCTGTGAATGAAAACGGAGAAGCATTATTGCCTCCTGTAGCTGCGGTAGCTCCAGAATTCACTGGAACTCTTGCAACCAATACACCTGTGAATGAAAACGGAGAAGCATTATTATCTCCTGTAGCTGAGGTAGCTCCAGAATTCAACAGTGGAGTTAATAGTTTAGAAGCAGCTGTTAATGAAGTTCCAGAATATAAAGGTGGTGCTAATTTTGTCTTAGCAGCTGTTAACGAAGTTCCAGAATATACAGGGCCTTTATCTACAAATGGTGAAGACGCTACAGTGAATAATGTTCCTGCATACGGAGAAACCGGCGCCCCAGCAATTACTGAAGTCCCAGCGTATGCAGAGACAGGCGCCCCAGCGATTACTGAAGTTCCAGCGTATGCAGAAACAGGAGGACCATCAGTTACTGAAGTCCCAGCGTATGCAGAAACAGGTGCCCCAGCAATTACTGAAGTCCCAGCGTATGCAGAGACAGGCGCCCCAGCAATTAACGAAGTTCCAGCGTATGCAGAGACAGGTGCCCCAGCAATTACTGAAGTTCCAGCGTATGCAGAAACCGGCGCCCCAGCAATTAACGAAGTCCCAGAATATACTCTTACAACAGCAGGTACTAACAAGGATAATACTTATCAAGCACCAGCAGCAAAAGCAGAAGATAAAAAAGAACTTCCAAATACTGGTGGTAAAGATAATGTTGCAGTTGCATCATTAGGATTCCTTGGATTGTTCCTTGGTGCTATTCCATTTGTGAAACGTAAGAACTAATTTATTTTAGTAGATTGAAAGAGAGGGAATAACTTCCTTCTCTTTTTACTATTATCTTAGTTTCTCTCAGGGAACTCTTCCCAATGGTATTTTTTGGTGCTTTCCTTTATAATAGGTGTATGGATAAGAAAAAATTATTATTGATTGATGGGTCTTCTGTTGCTTTTCGGGCGTTTTTTGCGCTTTATCAGCAGTTGGACCGTTTTAAGAATGCGGCTGGCTTGCATACCAATGCGATTTATGGCTTCCAGTTGATGTTGAGCCATTTGTTGGAACGAGTTGAACCGAGTCATATCTTGGTGGCTTTTGATGCGGGAAAGACGACCTTCCGGACAGAGATGTATGCGGACTATAAGGGTGGTCGAGCTAAGACTCCTGATGAGTTTCGTGAGCAATTTCCCTTCATTCGTGAGTTGCTGGATCATATGGGGATTCGTCACTATGAGTTAGCTCAGTATGAGGCGGATGACATTATTGGGACACTGGATAAGTTAGCTGAGCAAGATGGTTTTGATATTACCATTGTCAGTGGGGACAAGGATTTGATTCAACTGACGGATGAGCATACGGTGGTTGAGATTTCCAAGAAAGGTGTGGCTGAGTTTGAGGCCTTTACGCCAGAATATCTCATGGAAAAGATGGGCATCACACCGACTCAGTTTATCGATCTCAAGGCGCTCATGGGTGATAAGTCGGATAATATCCCTGGGGTGACCAAAATTGGTGAAAAGACGGGTATCAAGCTCTTGCTGGAGCATGGTTCGCTCGAGGGGATTTATGAGAATATCGATGGGATGAAGGCTTCTAAGATGAAGGAAAATCTCATCAATGATAAGGAACAGGCCTTTTTGTCTAAAACACTGGCGACCATTGATACCAAGGCGCCGATTGAGATTGATTTGGAGGATTTGGTCTATAGTGGTCCAGATGTGGAAAATCTTGGGAAATTCTACGAGGAAATGGGCTTCAAACAGCTCAAGCAGGCTTTAAATGTGTCGTCAGCTGATGTGGCTGAAAGTTTGAACTTTACTATCGTTGACCAAATCAGTCAAGATATGCTGAGTGAAGAGTCTATCTTCCATTTTGAGCTTTTTGGTGAGAATTACCATACGGATGATTTGGTTGGTTTTGCTTGGTCTTGTGGGGATAAGCTCTATGCCACAGACAAACTTGAACTTTTGCAAGAGCCGATTTTCAAGGACTTTTTAGAAAAACACCTCTGAGAGTTTATGACTTCAAGAAGGCTAAAGTTTTCTTGCATCGTTTGGGTGTGGATTTGCAGGCACCTGCTTTTGACAGCCGTTTGGCTAAATACCTCCTTTCGACTGTGGAGGACAATGAAATTGCGACCATCGCTAGTCTTTATGGTCAGACTTATTTGGTTGATGATGAGACTTTCTATGGTAAGGGAGTCAAGAAGGCCATTCCTGAACGCGAGAAATTCTTAGAACATTTGGCACGTAAACTTGCCGTTTTGGTCGAAACAGAACCTATTTTGCTTGAAAAACTCAGCGAAAATGGGCAATTAGAGCTTCTTTATGATATGGAACAACCTCTAGCTTTTGTCCTTGCCAAGATGGAAATTGCTGGGATTACGGTCAAGAAAGAGACCTTACTTGAGATGCAGGCTGAAAATGAGCTTGTCATTGAAAAACTGACTCAGGAGATTTACGAACTGGCTGGTGAGGAGTTTAATATCAACTCGCCTAAGCAGTTGGGCGTGCTTCTCTTTGAAAAATTGGGACTTCCTCTAGAATACACTAAGAAAACCAAGACAGGTTATTCGACAGCGGTGGATGTCTTGGAGCGCCTGGCTCCTATTGCGCCGATTGTTAAGAAAATCCTGGATTACCGTCAAATTGCTAAGATTCAATCGACTTATGTGATTGGCTTGCAGGACTGGATTTTGGCTGATGGCAAGATTCATACTCGCTATGTGCAGGATTTGACTCAGACTGGGCGTTTGTCTAGTGTGGATCCAAACTTGCAAAATATCCCTGTGCGTTTGGAGCAAGGTCGCCTCATTCGGAAGGCTTTGTACCTGAGTGGGAGGATAGTGTGCTGCTCAGCTCCGACTATTCACAGATTGAATTGCGCGTTTTGGCACATATCTCTAAAGACGAGCACTTAATTAAGGCTTTCCAAGAGGGAGCGGACATCCATACTTCGACAGCTATGCGGGTCTTTGGTATTGAGCGTCCTGAGGATGTGACTGCAAACGACCGTCGCAATGCCAAGGCTGTTAACTTTGGGGTGGTTTATGGAATTTCAGACTTTGGCTTGTCTAATAATCTGGGTATTAGTCGTAAGGAAGCCAAAGCCTACATTGATACCTACTTTGAACGCTTCCCAGGTATTAAAAACTACATGGATGAAGTGGTGCGTGAGGCGCGTGATAAGGGCTATGTGGAGACCCTCTTTAAACGTCGTCGTGAGTTGCCAGATATCAATTCGCGCAACTTCAATATTCGTGGTTTTGCAGAGAGGACTGCTATCAACTCTCCTATTCAGGGATCGGCGGCAGATATTCTCAAGATTGCTATGATTCAGCTGGATAAAGCCTTGGTTGCAGGTGGTTATCAGACCAAGATGCTGTTACAAGTGCACGATGAAATCGTCCTTGAAGTTCCTAAATCTGAATTGGCAGAGATGAAAAAATTGGTCAAACAAACCATGGAAGAAGCCATTCAACTCAGTGTTCCCCTCATCGCAGATGAAAATGAAGGTGCAACCTGGTACGAGGCTAAATAAAAAGTTATGTAGAGTTTGAAGCATTTGTTTTCAAACTCTTTTTCATGTTTTTCTGTAAGCAGTTTCCTTGACATTTTTTTTGTTTTGCGCTATCATATGTCCATATAATATATGGGAGTCTGTGTACAGTCTGAGAGGAAGCGTTAAGCTTCGACCGCACCTGATCTGGGTAATGCCAGCGTAGGGAACGATACTTAGTCTACTCTTGACCTTTTCCATATATGGCAAAGGTTTTTCTTTTTGTCAAAGGAAAACGAGAAGAGGAGGTTCTTATGAAAGCAAGCATCGCCTTGCAAATTTTACCCCTATCACAGGGGATTGATCGGATTGCTGTTATCGATCAAGTCATTGCTTATCTGCAAGCTCAAGAGGTGACTATGGTGGTGACACCATTTGAAACGGTCTTGGAAGGGGAGTTTGATGAGCTTATGCGCATTCTCAAAGAAGCGCTAGAAGTGGCAGGGCAGGAGGCAGATAATGTTTTTGCCAATGTCAAAATAAATGTAGGAGAGATTTTAAGTATTGATGAGAAACTTGAAAAGTATACTGAGACGACACATTAGTCTATTGGGCTTTATGGGGGTCTTGTCAATCTGGCAGTTAGCAGGTTTTCTTAAACTTCTCCCCAAGTTTATCCTGCCGACACCTCTTGAAATTCTCCTGTCCTTTGTTCGTGATAGAGAATTTCTCTGGCACCATAGCTGGGCCACCTTGAGAGTGGCTTTATTGGGACTGATTTTGGGAGTCTTGATTGCCTGTCTCATGGCTGTGCTTATGGACAGTTTGACTTGGCTTAACGATCTGATTTACCCTATGATGGTGGTTGTTCAGACTATCCCGACCATTGCCATAGCCCCTATCCTGGTTTTGTGGCTCGGTTATGGGATTTTGCCCAAGATTGTCTTGATTATCTTGACAACAACCTTTCCTATCATCGTCAGCATTTTGGACGGTTTTAGGCATTGTGACAAGGATATGCTGACCTTGTTTAGTCTGATGCGGGCCAAACCTTGGCAAATCCTGTGGCATTTTAAAATCCCTGTCAGTCTGCCTTACTTTATGCTGGTCTGAGGGTCAGTGTCTCCTACGCCTTTATCACAACAGTAGTATCTGAGTGGTTGGGAGGCTTTGAAGGACTAGGTGTCTACATGATTCAGTCCAAGAAACTGTTTCAGTATGATACTATGTTTGCTATTATTATTCTGGTATCGATTATCAGTCTTCTCGGTATGAAGCTGGTTGATGTCAGTGAAAAATATGTTATTAAATGGAAACGTTCGTAGAATAAGAATGTTTCTGAAAAAGAAAAGAGGAAATTGAAATGAAGAAAACATGGAAAGTGTTTTTAACTGTTTTAACAGCTCTTGTAGCTGTTGTGCTTGTGGCCTGTGGTCAAGGAACTGCTTCTAAGGATAATAAGGAAGCAGAACTCAAGAAGATTGACTTTATCCTAGACTGGACGCCAAATACCAACCACACAGGGCTTTATGTGGCCAAGGAAAAAGGTTATTTCAAAGAAGCTGGAGTGGATGTTGATTTGAAATTGCCACCAGAAGAAAGTTCTTCTGACTTGGTTATTAACGGTAAGGCACCATTTGCAGTCTATTTCCAAGACTATATGGCTAAAAAATTGGAAAAAGGCGCAGGAATCACTGCCGTTGCAGCTATCGTAGAACACAATACATCAGGAATCATCTCTCGTAAATCTGACAATGTAGCTAGTCCAAAAGACTTGGTTGGTAAGAAATACGGAACTTGGAATGACCCAACTGAACTTGCTATGTTGAAAACCTTGGTAGAATCTCAAGGTGGAGACTTTGAGAAGGTTGAAAAAGTACCAAATAACGACTCAAACTCAATCACACCGATTGCCAATGGCGTCTTTGATACTGCTTGGATCTACTACGGTTGGGATGGTATCCTTGCTAAATCACAAGGTGTAGATGCTAACTTCATGTACTTGAAAGACTATGTCAAGGAGTTTGACTACTATTCACCAGTTATCATCGCAAACAACGACTACCTTAAAGACAACAAAGAAGAAGCTCGTAAAGTCATCCAAGCTATCAAAAAAGGCTACCAATATGCTATGGAGCATCCAGAGGAAGCGGCAGATATTCTCATCAAGAATGCACCTGAACTCCAGGAAAAACGTGACTTTGTCATCGAATCTCAAAAATACTTGTCAAAAGAATACGCAAGCGACAAGGAAAAATGGGGTCAATTTGATGCAGCTCGCTGGAACGCCTTCTACAAATGGGACAAAGAAAATGGTATCCTTAAAGAAGATTTGACAGACAAAGGCTTCACCAACGAATTTGTGAAATAATGACAGAAATTAGACTAGAACACGTCAGTTATGCCTATGGTCAGGAGAGGATTTTAGAGGACATCAATCTGAAAGTCACTTCAGGTGAAGTGGTTTCTATCCTAGGCCCAAGTGGTGTTGGTAAGACTACGCTTTTCAACTTAATTGCGGGGATTTTAGAAGTTCAGTCAGGGAGAATTGTCCTTGATGGTGAAGAAATCCCAAGGGGCGCGTGAGTTATATGTTACAAAAGGATCTGCTCTTGGAGCACAAGACGGTGCTTGGTAATATCATTCTGCCCCTCTTGATTCAAAAGGTGGATAAGGCAGAAGCTATTGCTCGCGCAGATGAAATTCTTGCGACCTTCCAGTTGACAGCTGTAAGAGATAAATACCCTCATGAACTCAGTGGTGGGATGCGTCAGCGTGTAGCTTTACTCCGAACCTATCTTTTCGGGCACAAGCTCTTTCTCTTGGATGAGGCTTTTAGCGCCTTGGATGAGATGACCAAGATGGAACTCCACGCTTGGTACCTTGAGATTCACAAGCAGTTGCAGCTAACAACCTTGATCATCACGCATAGTATCGAGGAGGCCCTCAGTCTCAGCGACCGCATCTATATCTTGAAAAATCGTCCTGGGCAGATTGTTTCAGAAATTAAACTAGATTGGTCTGAAGATGAGGACAAAGAAGTCCAAAAGATTGCCTATAAACGTCAAATTTTGGTAGAATTAGGCTTAGATAAGTAGAAAAATAGGGAGTTGGTGAAGATTATCCTTTACCAGCGCCCTTTTTCTTTTAAAAATGAGAAAATTTCGGTATAATAGTCAAAGATAGTCAAGGTTTAAAGAGAGAGGTGGGTTTGTAATGAGATTTAAAAATACATCGGATCATATTGAGGCCTACATCAAGGCGATTTTAGATCAATCTGGTATAGTGGAGTTACAACGGAGTCAGTTGGCAGATACTTTTCAGGTTGTTCCTAGTCAGATTAACTACGTGATCAAGACACGCTTTACGGAAAGTAGAGGCTACTTGGTTGAAAGCAAGCGTGGTGGCGGAGGCTACATTCGCATAGGACGGATTGAGTTTTCCAGTCATCATGAAATGCTCCGCGATTTGCTTTACTCAATTGGTGAGCGAGTTAGTCAAGAAATTTATGAAGATATTCTGCAGCTTTTGGTTGAGCAGGAATTGATGACCAAGCAGGAGATGAATTTGCTAGTATCAGTAGCTTTGGATCGCGTTCTAGGAGAAGAAGCTCCAGTTGTTCGTGCTAATATGCTACGACAGGTCATACAAGAGGTAGATAGAAAGGGAAGTAAGATGAACTATTCAAAAGCATTGAATGAATGTATCGAAAGTGCCTATATGGTTGCTGGCCATTTTGGAGCTCGTTACCTAGAGTCTTGGCACTTGTTGATTGCCATGTCCAATCACAGTTATAGTGTGGCAGGGGCGACTTTAAACGATTATCCATATGAGATGGACCGTTTAGAAGAAGTCGCTTTGGAACTGACTGAAACGGACTATAGCCAGGATGAAACCTTTACGGAATTGCCGTTCTCCCATCGTTTGCAGGTCCTCTTTGACGAAGCAGAGTATGTAGCGTCAGTGGTTCATGCTAAGGTGCTAGGGACGGAGCATGTCCTTTATGCGATCTTGCATGATGGCAATGCCTTGGCAACTCGTATCTTGGAGAGAGCAGGTTTTTCTTATGAAGACAAGAAAGATCAGGTCAAGATTGCTGCCTTACGTCGAAATTTAGAAGAACGAGCAGGCTGGACTCGTGAAGATCTCAAGGCTTTACGTCAACGCCATCGTACAGTAGCTGACAAGCAAAATTCTATGGCTAATATGATGGGCATGCCCCAGACTCCGAGTGGTGGTCTCGAGGACTATACGCATGATTTGACAGAGCAAGCGCGTTCTGGCAAGTTAGAACCAGTCATCGGTCGGGATAAGGAAATCTCGCGTATGATTCAAATCTTGAGTCGGAAGACCAAGAATAATCCTGTCTTGGTTGGGATGCTGGTGTCGGGAAAACAGCCTTGGCGCTTGGACTCGCTCAGCGTATTGCTAGTGGTGATGTACCTGAGGAAATGGCTAAGATGCGCGTGTTAGAGCTTGATTTGATGAATGTTGTTGCAGGGACACGCTTCCGTGGTGACTTTGAAGAACGCATGAACAATATCATCAAGGATATTGAAGAAGATGGCCAAGTCATCCTCTTTATCGATGAACTTCATACCATCATGGGTTCTGGGAGTGGAATTGACTCAACTCTGGATGCGGCCAATATCTTGAAACCAGCCTTGGCGCGTGGAACTTTGAGAACGGTTGGTGCGACAACTCAGGAAGAATACCAAAAACACATCGAAAAAGACGCAGCCCTTTCTCGTCGTTTCGCCAAAGTAACGATTGAAGAGCCAAGTGTGGCTGACAGTATGACCATTTTGCAAGGTTTGAAGGTGACTTATGAGAAACATCACCGTGTGCAAATCACAGATGAAGCGGTTGAAACAGCCGTCAAGATGGCTCATCGTTACTTAACCAGTCGTCACTTGCCAGACTCTGCTATCGATCTCTTAGATGAAGCAGCAGCAACAGTGCAAATAAGGCAAAGCATGTAAAAGCAGACGATTCAGGTTTGAGTCCAGCTGACAAGGCCTTGATGGATGGCAAGTGGAAACAGGCAGCTCAGCTAATCGCAAAAGAAGAGGAAGTCCCAGTCTATAAAGATTTGGTGACAGAGGCTGATATTTTGACCACCTTGAGTCGCTTGTCAGGTATCCCCGTTCAAAAACTGACTCAGACTGATGCTAAGAAATACTTAAACTTGGAAGCTGAACTGCACAAACGTGTCATCGGTCAAGATCAAGCTGTTTCAAGTATTAGCCGTGCCATTCGCCGCAACCAGTCAGGGATTCGCAGTCATAAGCGTCCGATTGGTTCCTTTATGTTCCTAGGGCCTACAGGTGTCGGTAAGACCGAATTGGCCAAGGCTCTGGCAGAAGTTCTTTTTGATGACGAATCAGCCCTTATCCGCTTTGACATGAGTGAGTATATGGAGAAATTCGCAGCCAGTCGTCTCAACGGAGCTCCTCCGGGCTATGTGGGTTATGAAGAAGGTGGGGAGTTGACCGAGAAGGTTCGCAACAAACCATACTCTGTTCTCCTCTTTGATGAGGTAGAAAAAGCCCACCCAGACATCTTTAATGTCCTCTTGCAGGTCTTGGATGATGGTGTCTTGACCGATAGCAAGGGTCGCAAGGTTGACTTTTCAAATACCATTATTATCATGACGTCAAATCTTGGTGCGACAGCCCTTCGGGATGACAAGACTGTCGGATTTGGGGCTAAGGATATTCGTTTTGACCAGGAAAATATGGAAAAACGCATGTTTGAAGAGTTGAAAAAGGCTTATAGACCGGAATTCATCAATCGTATTGATGAAAAGGTGGTCTTCCATAGTCTGTCTAGCGACCATATGCAGGAAGTGGTGAAGATTATGGTCAAACCTTTAGTGGCAAGTTTGGCTGAAAAAGGTATTGACTTGAAATTACAAGCTTCAGCACTGAAATTGTTGGCAAATCAAGGATATAATCCAGAGATGGGAGCTCGTCCACTTCGTAGAACCCTGCAAACAGAAGTGGAAGACAAGTTGGCAGAACTTCTTCTCAAGGGAGAATTAGAGGCAGGCAGCACACTTAAGATTGGTGTTAAAGCAGGCCAGTTAAAATTTGATATTGCATAAAAATGGAGAATCAGGAGCAATCTTGATTCTCTTTTTTGCTACTTTTTTATAAAAAATAATAAAAAACTATTGACAAAACAAAAAAATATAGTTTATAATAAAAAAACATAGATAATAAAAAAATATCAAAAAAATTATAAAAAAAGGCTATACGTTTATGAAAAAGAAAACAGCAGTGGTATTTGGAACCTTTGCTCCGCTTCATCAAGGTCATATCGATCTGATTCAGCGAGCCAAGCGGCAGTGTGACCAGGTCTGGGTTGTCGTTTCAGGCTATGAGGGAGACCGAGGAGAGCAGGTAGGCTTAACGCTTCAAAAAAGATTTCGCTATATCCGCGAGGTCTTTCGTGATGACGAGTTGACCTCTGTCTGCAAATTAGATGAAACCAATCTTCCTCATTACCCTATGGGCTGGCAGGAGTGGTTGGACCAAATGTTAGAGGATATTTTCTATGATGAAACCCAGCAAGACCTAATCTTCTTTGTGGGAGAGCCAGACTACCAGCAAGAATTATCAAATCGTGGCTTTGAGACTGTCTTGCAAGAAAGAAAGTTTGATATTTCAGCGACTATGATTCGAGAAAATCCAAGCAAATATTGGAAATATATTGCTCAACCCTTCCGACGTCAGTTTACAAAGAAAGTGTTGATTATGGGAAGTGCCAGCAATGGGAAGACCACTTTAGCTAAGGATTTGGCAAGGTATTACGATGCGCCGGTCAGCTTGGAATACGCACGCGAGTACCAGATCAAAAACAATGTCCGCGACGATGAATTGACTCCAAAGGATTACTACTATCTCCTTTTAGGGCAGTATGACCAGACCTCTAAGTTAATTGACAGTAATGCCAATCGAGGCCTAGTGATAGCTGACACCAACTCCTTAGTAACCAAGGGCTACTATGATTATTACATGGAGGCTGAGGACCAAGAGGACTTATCAGGAGAAACCTTTGACAATCTTTTTGTTTCGATCTTGGCTAAGGAAAAATGGGACTTGATTCTCTTTGTGCAACCTGTCGGCTCCTATGTCAATGACGGCTTTAGAGATATGACCATGGCAGAAGACCATATTCGTCATAGTTTTTCACAACATTTGGATCAGATGAGGGAGCGATATTTAACCACCATTCCACTAGTTTATCTAGCTGAGGATTACCTAGGCAATTATGAAGCAGCCAAAGTGGCTATTGATGCCATTTACCAAGCAGATTAGGAGAAAAATATGAAAAAACTAACTGAAAAAATCACACAATTTATCGAAAACTTTAAAAATGTCCATTCAGAAGCCCACAAGATCGGTTTTGCAGGGATCATGCGTCTGCTCTGGAAGGATCTCTTTATGGGACGTAGTCTCTTCCAGTGGTTGTATCTCATCGTCCTGTCAAGTGTTCCCTTGATCTTGGAATTCACGCAAAATACAGAAAGTCATGACTGGATGAGCTTGTTTGCCTCTTGGACTGGGATTGTATGTGTTATCTTGGTAGCAGAAGGACGTGCAAGTAATTATCTCTTCGGGGCTATTAACTCGGCTATCTATTTGATTTTGGCCATGAATGCGACTTTTTATGGCGAGGTCTTGACGACCGTTTACTTCTTTGTCATGCAGCCGATTGGTCTCTATGCTTGGTTGTCCAATCGTATCAACGACCAAGGAAAGTAGAAGAATCCCACTTTGAAGCTAAGAAATTATCTGTTCTTGACTGGCTCAAGTACTTGGCCTTGACTGCTATCATTTGGATTGGTATGGGCTTGGCTTACCAAAGTATCAATAGCGCTCGCCCTTTCCGTGATAGTGTTACCGATGCGACCAATGGTGTTGGTCAGCTCTTGATGACACGTCTCTATCGTGAGCAATGGATTTTCTGGATTGCCACCAATCTCTTTAGTATCTACCTCTGGTGGGGTGAAAATATCCACATCCAAGGGATGTACTGGGTTTACACACTCAATAGTCTAGTAGGTTGGTACCAATGGACCAAGGCAGTTCGTAAGGAGGCATAAAATGGCGGACACGATGATTCCGGCAGGGATGACAAGAGAGAGAATATTTTGAAATCCATGCCAGTCAGGAGGAGTTTTTGGATTGGTACTACAGGCAGGAACTCCCTCAATATGAAAAACCAAGTGTGACAGTAGATATGGTAGCCTACTGCTTTGTTGAAGGAAAGATCAAGCTCTTATTAATTCGCCGCAAGGCTCACCCTTATCAAAATTGTTTGGCTCTGGTTGGAGGATTTATGGACAAGGGCGAAGATGCTGCGCATGCCTGTCAGCGTGAGGTGAGAGAAGAAGTCAATCTCGATCTTCCTTTGGAAAAAATCGAGCAATTGATGACCGTATCGACTCCCGGCCGTGACCCACGGGGCTGGACAGTGACCATTGCCCACTTGGTTTATTTGCCTAGTCGTGCATTAGAACTTGTTCAAGCAGGAGACGATGCCAAGGATGTGGTTTTTGTAGATGTCGATTTTCAGACAGGAAAATGCTACCTAGAGGGAGTAGAGTTGGAGGAGCAAGCCTTCGCTTTTGATCATTATGCCATTATCCAAGAATCCATCAAACGAATCCAAGGCCGTCTCGACTGGAATCCGACCTTCCTTTATCTGCTGGAGGAGGAGTTCACTGTCTACGAAGGAACTGAACTGGTCAATCTTATCAACCCCGGTCGTCCAATCGTCAGCAATAACTTTCTCGTAAAATACGGAGAATATGTAGAAGAAGTCGGACTCAAACGAGTGCCTAAAAAGAAACCAAGAAAAACCTATCGATTGAAATAAAAAGCGAGGTCGGGAAAAGTTCCCGACCTCTTTAATTACAGTCATGAGATGAAATTTCTGTTGCGACTACTTTTTATGGGTGGCTATCTTTCTTAGAATTGCTCAACAGGTGAGTAAAAAAAGTCTTTGTATCGATACTTGAGATAGTTCTCATGCAAAAACTAACAAAGCGATATAGAAAATCAAAAAGATTGTAGTCAGATAAAACACATCAAATGCAGTTCGCGCATAGTAAGTTGCTGATTGATAAGAGACAATAGCTGTCACAATCAACCAAGGAAGATACTTGTAATATTTGCTTAACATAAGCCTACACCTCCTATATTCTATTTCAATGTTATTATATTCCTTTGCACTTAAAGTTGCAAGCGATTACACAAAAAACGAATTCAAATTTTTAATAGGAAAATCTCCTGTTTTTCTGTTTTATTACGAATAGAAGAGTAGGAGGAGTAAATGTATCTAAATTATTTAAGATTTTTTTAAAATAGTTTAGATAAATTGTTGACATATTCAAATTTGAATGTTACAATTATATTACAAAAAGATTTCTTTATATTTCTAAAACATTACAAAGGAGTAGAAAAATGAAAAAGAAAACCTATATCAAATTGATGGCAGCAACTGTATTGGCTTCTACCTTGCTACTGGGAGCTTGTGGAAATAAAAAGGAAACAACTCAAGCAAGCAGTTCTGCTAAGACAAGCCAATCATCAAGTTCTAAAGTAGCTTCTTCTAGCAAAGAAAGCAAGACTCAGAAGTCCTCAAGTTCAGCTTCATCTGAAAAGGCCAAGGCATCTACCGACCAGTCTTCAGTAAGTGCAACACCATCACAAGCGGCACCTGCACCAGAGCAAAGACAAGGTCAAGAAGTGTCTAATCAACAGGCGGCTAGTCAACAAACTCCTGCTCAGGCTCCTTCAACTCAACAGGCTCCTCAAGCCCAGTCTAACCAATCAAGCTATGATCCTACAACTGACCGCAAACTTCAAGACAAACAAGCAGAGCAAAATAAACGCTACAAGGGTGTTTTAACCATGGTAGATGGTGATTTCTCAGCTGCAGCGGGCAATTGGAAGGGAGCAAATGGCGAAACCATCACAGTTTCATCAGGTGGTCAATTTACAGTAGAATCTTCTGATGGAAAGAAAGAAAATTATTCTATCAAAGGTTATTCTTATACTCTTGATGATGGTAAGTATAATGCCAAAATTGGTGGGGGAAAAATCATCCAAATTACAACAGGAGCGGATGGTAAGGTTTCCAGTGTTACTTTGAATCAGTAATACCCCTCAGTATTTAAATTTTTACAATCAAAAACCCGTAACCTTTAAGAGAGTTACGGGTTTTAAACTTTTAAGCCTTATCCAACTGCAAGAGAGTCTCAATCTCTGCCAGAGTACTAGCTTGTGAAATAGCTCCACGGAGTTTGGCTGCGCCAGATGTTCCACGGAGGTAGTGAGGAGCGAGGCCACGGAATTCACGAACTGCGACGTTTTCCCCTTTGAGGTTAATCAAACGTTTCAAGTGTTCATAGGCGATTTCATCTTATCTTCAAAGGTCAAATCAGGTAGGATTTCTCCTGTTTCAAAGTAATGATTGATTTGGTTGAAGAGGTAAGGATTTCCCATGGCAGCGCGGCCAATCATAACTGCGTCAGCCCCGACTTCTTCGATGCGTTGCTTGGCTTCTTGGACAGTACGGATATCACCGTTGGCGATGAAGGGAATCTTGGTCAGAGCTTGAGCGACCTTGTGAAGGGTCTCAAGGTCTGCGTGACCTGTATACATTTGCTCACGGGTACGGCCATGCATAGCAAGGGCAGAAACACCTGCAGCCTCAGCAGCCAGGGCATTTTCTACGGCAAGAGAAGGATCAGCCCATCCAGTACGCATTTTGACAGTGAGTGGGATATCAAGGACAGATTGGACCTTATTGATAATAGAGTAAATCTTGTCTGGGTCCTTGAGCCACATAGCGCCAGCTTCGTTCTTCACGATTTTGTTAACTGGGCATCCCATGTTGATATCGACGATATCGGTCTTGGTGTTTTCTTGGATGAATTCTGCTGCGCGTGCTAGGCTGTCTTCATCGCTACCAAAGAGTTGGATAGAGACAGGGTTTTCGCCCTCATCGATATGAAGCATGTGTAGGGTTTTTTCGTTGTTGTATTGAATTCCCTTGTCAGAGACCATTTCCATTACAACGAGCCCAGCTCCGAGCTCTTTTGCGATGGTACGAAAGGCTGAGTTGGTCACGCCAGCCATGGGCGCTAAAACGGTACGATTGGGAATCTCAACATTGCCAATCATAAAAGGTGTATTAAGATTTGTCACGAATGAGTTCCTCCAGGTCGTTTTCATCAAAATTGTAAGTAGTTTGGCAGAATTGACAAGTGATTTCTGCTCCGTGGTCTTCCTCTTTCATTTCCTGTAAGTCTGAGCTTGGAAGGCTGGCAAGAGCGTTCATAAAGCGTTCATGACTACAGTCACATTGGAAACGGATTTCTTCTTCAGAAAGACGCTTGTAGGCCTCGTCACCGTAGATTGTCTTGAGGAGGGCTTCGATATGGTCTTCACTTTCGAGAAGGGTCGAGATAGCTGGCATTTCTTGGATGCGTTTTTCAAAGCGAGCAATCTCTTCTTCCTTGGCTCCCGGCAAGACTTGGACTAGGAAACCACCTGCAACCTTGACCTTGTCGTCCTCGTCCAAAAGGACATTGAGGCCGACTGCTGAAGGTGTTTGTTGGCTTTCAGTCAGGTAAAAGGCAAGGTCTTCACCGATTTCCCCAGAAATGAGGGGAGTCATAGAGTTGTAAGGATTTCCAGTACCGTAGTCTGTGATAACGAGAAATTGACCATTTCCAACAAAAGGTCCGACTAGAACTTCACCAGTTGCAGTCTTTTTGATGTCAACACCAGGATTTTGAACGTAGCCTTTGACATTCCCCTTGGTATCAGCAACGGTGATAATCGCTCCTAGGGAGCTAGATCCCAGCAACTTAACTGTAAGTTTGGTATTTCCTTTTTCATTGGCTGCGAGAATCTGACTAGCGATAAGAGTTCGACCAAGCGCTACAGTTGAGCTAGCTTGGGTTTGGTGTTTTTCTTGAGCAGTGCGGACGGTTTCTGTGCTATCAAGGACAAAAGCACGAAAGGCTCCGCTTTCTGATATTGTTTTAATAATTTTATCCATAGCTACTATTTTAGCATAAAAATGCTCAAAGGGGGAGCCGTGTGTTTGCTGATTTTCAGGATAATGGACCAGGAAATCAGCATGAAAATAAAAAGAGAAACAGATTATTTCAGCATTTGTAAGATTTATGCTATGCTTAAGGTAGAAAATGAAAGGGGTAACAAATGTATTTAGGAGATTTGATGGAAAAGGCCGAATCTGGCCAATTTTCAATCCTTTCCTTTCTATTACAAGAGTCTCAGACGACCGTCAAGGCTGTAATGGAAGAAACAGGATTTTCAAAAGCAACCCTAACCAAATATGTCACCCTGCTCAATGACAGGGCTTTGGATAGTGGCTTAGAGCTGACTATTCACTTAGAAGATGAAAATCTGCGTCTATCAATCGGTGCAGCTACCAAGGGGAGAGATATTCGGAGCTTGTTTTTGGAGAATGCTGTTAAATACCAGATTTTGGTCTATCTTCTCTACCACCAACAGTTTTTAGCCCATCAGCTAGCTCAAGAATTGATGATCAGCGAGGCTACGCTTGGGCGTCATTTGTCTAGCTTGAATCAGATTTTGTCCGAATTTGATTTATTCATCCAAAATGGACGTTGGCGCGGTCCAGAGCATCAGATTCGCTATTTCTATTTCTGTCTTTTCCGCAAGGTCTGGTCTAGTCAGGAATGGGAAGGCCACATGCAGAAGCCAGAGAGAAAGCAGGAAATTGCTACACTAGAAGAAATCTGCGGTGCGAGTTTGTCTTCGGGGCAGAAATTAGATTTGATTCTCTGGGCTCACATCAGTCAGCAACGTCTTCGGGTCAATGCCTGTCAGTTTCAAGTGATAGAAGAAAAAATGCGAGGCTATTTTGACAATATTTTCTACCTTCGTTTGCTGAGAAAGGCTCCGTCCTTTTTTGCTGGGCAACACTTTCCTCTAGGAACTGAGGATGGGGAGATGATGATATTCTTCTCTTTCCTCTTGTCCCATCGTATTCTTCCTCTTCATACTATGGAGTATATCCTTGGTTTTGGAGGGCAGTTGGTAGATTTGCTGACACAATTGATTCAAGAAATGAAGAAGGAGGAGTTGCTGGGTGATTATACAGAGGACCATGTTACCTATGAACTCAGTCAGCTTTGTGCCCAAGTCTATCTCTATAAGGGCTATATTTTACAGGATCGCTATAAGTACCAGTTAGAGAATCGCCATCCTTATTTGCTGATGGAACATGATTTTAAGGGGATAGCAGAGGAGATTTTTCATGTTCTACCTGCCTTTCAACAGGGGACAGATTTAGATAAGAAGATTCTCTGGGAATGGCTGCAGTTAATCGAATATATGGCTGAAAATGGTGGTCAACATATGCGGATTGGTCTTGATTTGACATCTGGTTTTCTTGTCTTTTCAAGGATGGCAGCCATTTTAAAACGGTATTTGGAATACAATCGTTTTATCACCATTGAAGCCTATGACCGAACTCGGCATTATGATTTGCTGGTTACCAATAACCCGATTCATAAGAAGGAACAGACCCCAGTTTATTATTTAAAAAACGACTTGGATTTGGAAGATTTGGCAGGGATTCGTCAGTTATTATTCACTTAAAAGGCTTGGTTGTTCCAGGTCTTTTTTGTGAAATTTACACAATCTCCTCACATTTTTTTAAAAATTAAAAAAAGTTGATAAACAAGAAAGCGCTTTATTTTGTATACTAGTTACTGTAAAGAGGAGACATCCTCAAGAACATTATCAGGAGGACAGCACATGTCACAAGAAAAATACATCATGGCCATTGACCAGGGAACTACAAGTTCTCGTGCCATAATTTTCAACAAAAAAGGGGAAAAAGTTAGCTCGAGTCAAAAAGAGTTTACTCAGATTTCCCTCAGGCAGGTTGGGTTGAGCACAATGCCAATGAAATTTGGAACTCTGTTCAGTCAGTTATTGCGGGTGCTTTCATCGAAAGTGGTGTCAAACCAAGTCAGATTGAGGCAATCGGTATTACCAACCAACGTGAAACAACGGTCGTTTGGGATAAGAAAACAGGGCTTCCTATCTACAATGCTATCGTTTGGCAATCACGCCAAACTGCTCCTCTGGCTGAACAACTGAAAAGCCAAGGCTATGTGGAAAAATTCCATGAAAAGACTGGTTTGATCATCGATGCTTACTTCTCTGCGACCAAGGTTCGTTGGATTTTGGACCATGTAGAAGGCGCTCAAGAGCGAGCAGAAAAAGGGGAATTGCTCTTTGGTACCATTGATACTTGGTTGGTTTGGAAATTGACTGACGGTGCGGCTCACGTGACCGACTACTCAAATGCAGCCCGTACTATGCTTTATAACATTAAAGAACTTAAATGGGATGATGAGATTTTGGAAATTCTCAACATTCCAAAGGCTATGCTTCCAGAAGTTCGTTCTAACTCTGAAATCTACGGTAAGACAGCGCCATTCCATTTCTACGGTGGAGAAGTGCCAATCTCAGGTATGGCTGGGGACCAACAAGCGGCTCTCTTTGGACAGTTGGCCTTTGAACCAGGTATGGTTAAAAATACTTACGGAACAGGTTCTTTCATCATCATGAATACTGGGGAAGAGATGCAGTTGTCTGAGAACAATCTTTTGACAACCATTGGTTACGGAATCAACGGCAAGGTTTACTATGCCTTGGAAGGTTCAATCTTCATCGCAGGAAGTGCCATTCAATGGCTTCGTGACGGTCTTCGTATGGTAGAAAATTCACCAGAATCTGAAAAATACGCTCGTGATTCTCACAATGATGATGAAGTTTATGTAGTTCCAGCCTTTACAGGACTAGGAGCACCATACTGGAACCAAAATGCTCGCGGTTCTGTCTTTGGTTTGACTCGTGGAACAAGTAAAGAAGACTTTATCAAGGCAACTTTGCAATCTATCGCTTATCAAGTACGTGATATCATTGACACCATGCAGGTGGATGCTCAGACAGCTATCCAAGTCTTGAAAGTAGACGGTGGTGCAGCTATGAACAACTTCCTCATGCAGTTCCAAGCTGATATTTTAGGAATTGACATTGCACGCGCTAAAAACTTGGAAACAACAGCTCTAGGAGCAGCCTTCCTAGCTGGTTTGGCAGTTGGTTACTGGAAAGACTTGGATGAGTTGAAACTCTTGAATGAGACTGGGGAACTTTTTGAGCCATCTATGAACGAATCTCGCAAGGAACAACTCTACAAGGGCTGGAAGAAGGCTGTAAAAGCGACTCAAGTCTTTGCGGAAGTAGATGACTAATACTGGAAGAATAAAGCGACTCAGTTAGAAAGTGTGTAAATATGGAATTTTCAAAGAAAACACGTGAATTATCAATTAAAAAAATGCAGGAACGTACCCTGGACCTCTTGATTATCGGTGGAGGAATCACAGGGGCTGGTGTAGCCTTGCAGGCGGCAGCTAGCGGTCTTGAGACTGGTTTGATTGAAATGCAAGACTTTGCAGAAGGAACATCCAGTCGTTCAACAAAATTGGTTCACGGAGGTCTGCGTTACCTCAAACAATTCGACGTAGAAGTGGTATCAGATACAGTTTCAGAACGTGCAGTGGTACAACAAATTGCACCTCACATTCCAAAACCAGATCCAATGCTCTTGCCAGTTTACGATGAAGATGGAGCAACCTTTAGCCTCTTCCGTCTCAAAGTAGCTATGGACTTGTACGACCTTTTGGCAGGTGTTAGCAACACACCAGCTGCTAACAAGGTTTTGAGCAAAGAAGAAGTCTTGGAACGCCAGCCAAACTTGAAGAAAGAAGGCTTGGTAGGAGGTGGGGTTTACCTTGACTTCCGTAATAACGATGCGCGTCTCGTGATTGAAAACATCAAACGTGCCAACCAAGACGGTGCCCTCATTGCCAACCACGTTAAGGCAGAAGGCTTCCTCTTTGACGAAAGTGGCAAGATTACAGGTGTTGTAGCTCGTGATCTCTTGACAGACCAAGTCTTTGAAATCAAGGCCCGTCTGGTTATCAATACGACAGGTCCTTGGAGTGATAAGGTACGCAATTTGTCTAATAAGGGAACACAATTCTCACAAATGCGTCCAACTAAGGGAGTTCACTTGGTAGTGGATTCAAGCAAGATCAAGGTGTCACAGCCAGTTTACTTTGACACAGGTTTGGGTGATGGTCGTATGGTCTTTGTTCTCCCACGTGAAAACAAGACTTACTTCGGTACAACTGATACAGACTACACAGGTGATTTGGAACATCCAAAAGTGACTCAGGAAGATGTAGATTACCTACTTGGCATTGTCAACAACCGTTTCCCAGAAGCCAATATCACCATTGATGATATCGAAAGCAGCTGGGCAGGTCTTCGTCCATTGATCGCAGGCAATAGCGCTTCTGACTACAATGGCGGAAATAACGGAACTATCAGTGATGAAAGCTTTAACAACTTGATTGCGACTGTTGAATCTTATCTCTCTAAAGAAAAAACGCGTGAAGATGTTGAGTCTGCTGTCAGCAAGCTTGAAAGTAGTACCTCTGAGAAACATTTGGACCCATCTGCAGTTTCTCGTGGTTCGAGCTTGGACCGTGATGACAATGGCCTTTTGACCCTTGCTGGTGGTAAAATCACAGACTACCGTAAGATGGCTGAAGGAGCTATGGAGCGCGTGGTTGACATCCTCAAAGCAGAATTTGACCGCAGCTTTAAACTGATCAACTCTAAGACTTACCCTGTTTCAGGTGGAGAATTGAACCCAGCAAATGTAGACTCAGAAATCGAAGCCTTTGCGCAACTTGGAGTGTCACGTGGTTGGATAGCAAGGAAGCTCATTACCTAGCAAATCTTTACGGTTCAAATGCGCCGAAAGTCTTTGCTCTTGCTCACAGCTTGGAACAAGCGCCAGGTCTCAGTTTGGCAGACACTTTGTCACTTCACTATGCAATGCGCAATGAGTTGGCACTTAGCCCAGTTGACTTCCTCCTTCGTCGTACCAACCACATGCTCTTTATGCGTGATAGTTTGGATAGTATCGTTGAGCCAGTTTTGGATGAAATGGGACGATTCTATGACTGGACTGAAGAAGAAAAAGCCGCTTACCGTGCGGATGTCGAAGCGGCTCTCGCTAACAACGATTTAGCAGAATTAAAAAATTAAGAAAAAATAAAAGAGGTGGAGGGCAGCATTCCTTGCCTCCCGCCCCTTCTTTTTAATGGAGACAGAAAGATGATGAATGAATTATTTGGAGAATTTCTAGGGACTTTAATCCTGATTCTTCTAGGAAATGGTGTTGTTGCTGGTGTGGTTCTTCCTAAAACCAAGAGCAACAGCTCAGGTTGGATTGTGATTACTATGGGTTGGGGGATTGCAGTTGCGGTTGCAGTATTTGTATCTGGCAAGCTCAGTCCAGCTCATTTAAACCCAGCTGTGACAATTGGTGTGGCCTTGAAAGGTGGTTTGCCTTGGGCATCAGTATTCCCTTATATCCTAGCTCAGTTCGCAGGGGCTATGCTCGGTCAGATTTTGGTTTGGTTGCAATTCAAACCTCACTATGAGGCAGAAGAAAATGCAGGAAATATCCTGGCAACCTTCAGTACTGGTCCAGCCATCAAGGATACTGTATCAAACTTGATTAGTGAAATCCTTGGAACCTTTGTTTTGGTGTTGACAATCTTTGCTTTGGGTCTTTACGATTTTCAAGCAGGTATCGGAACCTTTGCAGTGGGGACTTTGATTGTCGGTATCGGTCTATCACTAGGTGGGACAACAGGCTATGCCTTGAACCCTGCGCGTGACCTTGGACCTCGTATCATGCACAGCATCTTGCCAATTTCAAACAAGGGAGACGGAGACTGGTCTTATGCCTGGATTCCTGTTGTGGGACCTGTTATCGGTGCAGCCTTGGCCGTGCTTGTATTCTCCCTTTTCTAATCTAGAAAACAATTATGTTGATAGAGCTTGAGATGAAAATCTCAGGCTTTTTTAAAAATATACATAGAAAAACTGCATAATACTTAAAATAAGCTGAAATCTAGTGAAAATCTACGGCAAACAATTGAAAAACTAGTCTATAAAGTGGTACAATGGTAGAAAAATACTATAGTGAGAATCTATCTTATTTAGCAAAAATTACAGAAATGAATGGTTTTTCTTGATGAAACAGAGAAAAGAATTGTACCTCTTTCTTGGTCGGACAGCCTTGTATTTTCTTATCTTTCTAGGGCTGTTTTACTTCTTTAGCTATCTTGGTCAGGGTCAAGGAAGCTTTATCTATAATGAATTTTAACTTGAAGGAGAATTCCTATTGTGTCAAATAAACCAATAGTAGATATGATTGAAACCATTGAGCATTTTGCTCATACACAGCCTAGCTATCCTGTTTACAATGTTTTGGGGCAGGAACACACTTATGGAGATTTGAAGGCTGATTCGGATAGTTTGGCTGCAGCCATCGATCAACTGGATTTACCAGAGAAGTCTCCTGTGGTTGTTTTTGGTGGCCAAGAATATGAAATGTTGGCAACTTTTGTAGCGCTGACTAAGTCAGGTCATGCCTACATTCCAATTGATAGTCATTCGGCTTTGGAGCGAGTTTCAGCTATTTTAGAAGTAGCGGAGCCAAGTTTGATTATTGCCATCTCAGACTTTCCATTGGAGCAGATTTCTACACCGATGTTGAATCTAGCTCAGGTTCATGAAGCTTTTGCTCAAGGGACTAGCTATGAGATCACGCATCCAGTCAAGGGAGATGATAACTACTACATTATCTTTACTTCTGGTACGACTGGTAAGCCAAAGGGAGTGCAGATTTCACATGATAATCTCCTCAGCTTTACCAACTGGATGATTACGGACAAGGAATTTGCGACGCCAAGTCGTCCGCAAATGTTGGCTCAGCCACCTTATTCTTTTGACTTGTCTGTCATGTATTGGGCTCCGACCTTGGCACTGGGAGGAACTCTTTTTGCTTTACCATCTGTCATCACTCAGGACTTTAAGCAGCTCTTTGCGACCATCTTTTCATTGCCGATCGCTATCTGGACTTCAACGCCTTCTTTTGCGGATATGGCCATGTTGTCTGAAGATTTTAATAGCGAAAAAATGCCTGAAATTACGCATTTCTACTTTGATGGCGAAGAATTGACGGTTAAAACGGCTCAAAAGCTACGTGAACGTTTCCCACATGCCCGTATTATCAATGCCTACGGCCCAACAGAAGCGACAGTAGCCCTGTCAGCTGTTGCTGTGACAGACGAGATGTTGACGACTCTCAAACGCCTACCAATCGGCTATACCAAGGCTGATTCTCCAACCTTTATCGTTGACGAGGAAGGCAATAAATTGCCAAATGGCGAACAGGGAGAAATCATTGTTTCTGGACCAGCTGTTTCAAAAGGTTATCTGAACAATCCTGAAAAAACGGCAGAAGCCTTCTTTGAGTTTGAAGGTCTACCAGCCTACCATACAGGAGATGTGGGAACTATGACAGATGAAGGCTTACTTCTCTACGGCGGACGTATGGACTTCCAGATTAAGTTCAACGGTTACCGCATTGAGTTAGAAGATGTCTCTCAAAACCTCAATAAGTCTCGCTTTATCGAGTCTGCTGTCGCAGTACCGCGCTATAATAAGGATCACAAGGTACAAAATCTGTTGGCCTATGTCATCTTAAAAGATGGTGTCCGTGAGCAGTTTGAACGTGATATCGATATTACCAAGGCTATCAAGGAAGACTTGACAGATATTATGATGTCTTATATGATGCCGTCCAAATTCCTTTATCGAGACAGTTTGCCACTGACTCCAAATGGAAAAATTGATATCAAAGGATTGATTAACGAGGTGAATAAGAGATGATGGAGTTCTTTCAACAGCTTCCTCATTTAGAGCCATATGGCAATCCTCAGTATTTTGTTTATGTGATTGCTGCAACCTTGCCCATCTTTATCGGTCTCTTTTTCAAGAAACGCTTTGCCTGGTATGAAGTACTAGTTAGTCTCTTCTTTATCGTCACCATGTTGGTAGGTGGGAAGACTAATCAGTTGGTTGCCTTGGGTATTTATCTGTGCTGGGAAATATTGCTCCTGATCTTCTATAAGCACTATCGAAAAAGTAAGGATGGCAAGTGGGTCTTCTACCTAGTTAGTTTTCTGTCCATACTGCCGATTGTCTTTGTCAAGGTGCAGCCGGCTATCAATGGAACGCAGTCTTTGCTTGGCTTTTTGGGTATTTCTTACCTGACCTTTCGTTCGGTTGGGATTATCATCGAGCTGAGAGATGGAGTGATTAAGGATTTTACCCTCTGGGAATTCCTCCGTTTTCTTCTCTTCATGCCGACTTTTTCAAGTGGCCCAATCGATCGCTTTAAGCGATTTAATGAAAATTATCAGACCATTCCTGAGCGGGATGAGTTGATAGATATGCTGGAAGAGGCTGTCAAGTATATCATGCTTGGCTTTCTATATAAGTTTATCATAGCTCACATTTTAGGAGAGACCTTACTCCCTCCTCTGAAGAATCTAGCCCTACAGTCAGGTGGATTTTTTAACCACTATGCCTTGGCAGTTATGTATACCTTTGGTCTAGAACTTTTCTTTGACTTTGCAGGCTACTCTATGTTTGCCTTGGCAATCTCAAACTTAATGGGGATCCGTAGCCCTATCAACTTCAACAAACCCTTTTTATCAAGGGATTTAAAGGAGTTTTGGAATCGTTGGCACATGAGCCTTTCTTTTTGGTTCCGTGACTTTGTCTTTATGCGAATGGTCATGGTGTTGACCAGAAAGAAGGTCTTTAAGAATCGCAATGTAACCTCAAGCGTGGCCTATATTGTAAATATGCTGATTATGGGATTTTGGCATGGAGTGACCTGGTACTATATCGCTTATGGACTTTTTCATGGATTAGGCTTGGTCATCAATGATGCTTGGATTCGCAAGAAAAAAACGCTCAATAAGGAACGGAAAAAAGCAGGGAAGACTGCTCTACCTGAGAATCGCTGGATTCAGTTGCTTGGCATGGTTGTCACCTTCCATGTCGTCATGCTGTCATTCTTAATCTTTTCTGGATTTTTGAATGATTTATGGTTTAAAAAATAAAAGGAAATAAAATATGGATATCAAATCAGAAGTTATCGAAATTATTGATGAGTTGTTTATGGAAGATGTTTCTGACATGATGGATGAAGATCTTTTTGATGCAGGTGTCTTGGATAGTATGGGAACGGTTGAGTTGATTGTGGAGATTGAAAACCGTTTTGATATTCGTGTCCCTGTTACAGAGTTTGGTCGCGACGACTGGAATACAGCCAATAAAATCATAGCTGGTATTGTGGAGCTACAAAATGCTTAAACGCTTATGGTTAATCTTTGGGCCTATCTTCATAGCTGGATTTTTGGTTCTTCTACTCATCTTTTTTTATCCAAGTACAACAAGCCATAATCTGACGGAGGAGAAATATTCGGCGGCTTCTATTAGTGTAGAGAGTTTTAAAGAGAGAAGCCAAAAAGTAAGGGCTCTTACAGATCCAAATATGCGTTTTATTCCTTTTCTAGGGTCCAGTGAATGGATTCGATTTGATAGTGTCCATCCAGCTGTTTTAGCAGAGAAATACCATCGTCCCTATCGTCCTTACTTTTTAGGTCAAGCAGGAGCAGCCTCTCTAAATCAATATTTTGGCCTACAGCAAATTTTGCCAGAAATAGAGAATAAGCATGCGGTATTTGTGATTTCGCCTCAGTGGTTTACGGAGACTGATTATGAACCCGCAGCGTTTCAGAGATTTTTTAACAGTGACCAATTGACAGCTTTTCTGGAAAATCAATCTGGTGACACTGCTGCAAAGCATGCGGCTATTCGATTGTTAAAGCAGAATCCTAATGTTGCATTAAAAGGCATTGTTCAAAAACTGTCAAAGGGTGAAGAATTATCAGAGGTTGATCAGGTTGCTATTAATATTTTTGCCCGATTCAATGAGAGACAGGCTTCTCTATTTGGTCAGTTCTCCATTAGAGGAAAACTTAAATATAAGGAACATGTGGAAAATTATTTAAAAGATCTTCCAGATCAATTTTCTTACCAAGAGTTAGAAAAAATAGCTCGAAAGGATGCAGAAACAAATACGACCAATAATGATATGGGAATGGAAAATCATTTCTATACAAGAGAGGTTAAGAAGGATTTGAAAAAATGGGAAGGGTATCAAAGAATTACAGCTTCCTAAAATCATCTGAATATAATGATTTGCAGTTGGTTCTCAATCAGTTTGCTAAGTCAAAGGTCAATGTACTATTTGTTATCCAACCTGTTAATAAGAAATGGATGGACTACACAGGGCTCAGAGAAGATATGTACCAGCATGCAGTTGAGAAAATTCGTTACCAATTAGAAAGTCAAGGTTTCACTAATATTGCTGACTTTTCAAAAAATGGAGGGTATCCTTATTTTATTAAGGATACCATTCACCTAGGTTGGTTGGGTTGGCTTGCTTTTGACAAGGCAGTTGATCCTTTCCTATCCAATCCCACGCCAGCTCCGACTTACCATCTGAATGAACGCTTTTTCAGCAAAGACTGGGCGACTTATGATGGAGATGTTAAGGAATTTCAATAAATTGATGAAAAGCTTGAATTTTTTAGTTCAGGCTTTTTTGTTAAATGGCGAATATTTTAGTAAAAAATATGTTGAAAGTTTCAAAAATATTGTAAATAGCGTATAATATAGTGTGAATGAGAAAAAGAAAGGGATTTAAAAATGAATAAACGTTTCTTGTTACCTGTCTTGTCGACAGCCCTATTGGCCCCAGTCTTATTGGCTGGGCATGCTTATGCTGATGAAACGGCTAGTTCTATAGAGAAGTCACCTGCTGTAGCAACTCCTGCAGCTCCAACAACAGAGGCGGCGACTCCCACAACTGCTGAATCAGCGGAAGCAAAGAAAGCTCCTGTTGAATCTCCTAAAAGCGAAGAAAAAGACACCGTTATCTTGCATACCAATGATGTCCATGGTCGTATTGTTGAGGAAAAGGGGGTTATTGGAGACGCTAAGCTAGCGACAGTCATCGAGCAGGAACGCGCGAAATCAAATCAAACTACTCTCGTCGTAGATGCTGGAGATGCCTTCCAAGGTTTACCGATTTCCAACTCTACAAAGGGTGAAGCACGCGCCGAAATTCTCAATCAGATACAGTATGATGCCATGGCAGCAGGAAACCATGAGTTTGACTTTGGTTTAGACGAAGCTAAGAAATACAAAGAAATTTTGAAATTCCCATTACTTAGCTCAAATACCTACGTCAATGGTGCCCGTCTCTTTGAAGCTTCTACAATTGTTGATAAAGATAAGACTGTAGAAGGTGATGAGTTTGTTGTGATTGGTGTGACAACACCGGAAACAGCTACTAAAACTCACCCTAAAAATGTCAAAGGAGTAACCTTTACAGATCCAATCATAGAGGTGAATAAGGTTATTGAAGAAGTGCAAGCTAAGGCAAGTACCGAAGGTAAGGACTACAAACACTATGTCGTCCTTGCTCACTTAGGTGTAGATACGACAACCCCAGTCGAATGGCGGGGTTCAACTCTGGCAGAAGCCTTGTCTAAAAATCCTCGTTTGAAAGGGAAACGCGTAACAGTAATCGATGGTCACTCTCATACAGTGGAATCAACAACCTATGGGGAAAATGTTACCTATAACCAGACAGGAAGCTACCTTCATAATGTAGGGAAAATCATCTACAAATCACGTCAGCTTTTGGGAAATCCAACTCAGATTGCGGCTGCTGATGCTAAAAAACTACCAGCAAATCCAACAGTTGAAAAACTAGTCAAAGACATTAAACAAAAATACGATGCTGAAAATGCTGTTGAAGTCGTTTCAAACAGCCCAGTAGAACTCAACGGTGACCGAGAAAATGTTCGAGTCCGTGAAACTAACCTCGGAAACGTTGTAGCAGATTCTCTCTATCAGTATGGTCAGACAGGATTTAGCCATCCGACTGACATCGCTGTGACAAATGGTGGTGGACTGCGTGAAACTATTGCAAAAAGGCAAACCTATCACTAAAGGAAATGTTATTGCTGTTCTTCCATTTGGAAATACCATTTCACAAATCCAAGTGACTGGGCAACAAGTATTGGATATGTTTGAAAAGTCACTCGGATCTATCTTGCAGGTCGATAAGGATGGCAAGAAGGTCTTGGATGAGAACGGACAACCATTGCTAGAACCAAGTGGTGGCCTCTTGCAAGTTTCAGGTGTGAAGGTCTACTATGATACCAACCTACCATCAGGCAAACGTGTCTTGGCAATCCAGGTTAAAAACCGCGCGACTAGTCGTTATGATCTGCTAGACCTTGCAAAAACTTACTATCTTGCAACTAATGATTTCCTAGCTGCAGGTGGCGATGGCTACACTATGTTAGGTGGTGCGCGAGAAGAAGGTCCTTCTATGGATGCAGCCTTTGAAGAATATTTGAAAACCGCTGATTTGAGTCAGTATGAAAAGATTAATCCAAATTCACGGACGATTTCTGTCAATTCTAAAAACTTTAGTCTACCTACAGAAACATCTCAGACGGATACAGCTACAGGTGATGCAAATACTACTGTGAAACTTTCTTATGAGGCGGCAAGTCAATTTAGCAAGAAGGCAGTTGTCTCAGAAAAAGTTCTTCCAAATACAGGTAGTGAACAATCTATTTTCTTACTTTTGATGGGAATGGTCGCAGGGTTAGCAGGTATCTTTGTAAGTCGAAAATCACAGCAAAAATAAGTTAAATTTCAAATCTAAAGGAGTCTAGGGAAACGTTTTTATAGCTCTTTCCCTTGACTCTTTTTTGGTTTGTGATATAATTAACCAGTAAAGAATCTGTGGCTATCAGTATTTTTATCTAAAAGTGATAGTTAAGAAAGGAGTAACACATGAGACAGCTTGCGCAGGAAATTGATACTTTTTTGAATGAGGTTATCTTGAAGTCTGAAATCAGCATGAAATCCTAATAGGTCATTGCACTAGCGAGGTGGCTCTGACCAATACCCAGGAGCATATCCTCATGCTCTTGTCAGAGGAATCTTTAACAAATTCAGAGTTGGCCCGTCGTCTCAATGTCAGTCAGGCGGCAGTTACCAAGGCTATCAAGTCTTTAGTCAAAGAGGGCATGTTAGAGACATCCAGAGATCCAAAAGATGCGCGTGTGATTTTTTATCAGTTGACTGATTTGGCTCGTCCAATTGCTGAGGAGCATCATCATCACCATGAGCATACACTTTTAACCTATGAACAAGTGGCAACTCAGTTTACTCCAAATGAACAAAAAGTGATTCAGCGGTTTTTGACTGCTTTAGTAGGAGAAATCAAATAATGAGATATATTACGGTAGAGGAGTTATCCTTCTATTATGATAAGGAGCCCGTTCTTGAACATATCAATTATAGTGTTGATAGTGGGGAATTTGTGACCTTGACTGGGGAAAATGGGGCGGCTAAGACGACACTCATCAAGGCCAGTCTTGGAATCCTCCAGCCACGCATTGGAAAGGTAACTATTTCAAAGACAAATACACAGGGTAAGAAATTGAGAATAGCTTATCTTCCCCAGCAGATTGCCAGTTTTAATGCTGGTTTTCCAAGTACGGTCTATGAATTTGTCAAGTCGGGTCGCTATCCGCGAAAAGGCTGGTTCCGTCGTTTGAATGCTCATGATGAGGAGCATATCAAGGCTAGTCTGGACTCAGTTGGCATGTGGGAACATCGAGACAAACGCTTGGGGTCTCTATCTGGGGGACAAAAGCAGCGAGCGGTAATCGCGCGTATGTTTGCTTCTGACCCAGATGTGTTTGTCCTAGATGAACCGACAACGGGGATGGATGCAGGAAGTAAAAACGAATTTTATGAACTCATGCACCACAGCGCCCATCATCATGGCAAAGCTGTTTTGATGATTACCCATGATCCTGAAGAAGTTAAGGACTATGCGGACCGTAATATTCATCTAGTCCGTAACCAAGACTCGCCATGGCGTTGTTTCAACGTTCATGAGAATGATCAGGAGGTGGGCCATGCTTAGTTTGTTATCTTATGACTTTATGCAACGAGCTTTTCTGGCCGTTATTGCCATGAGTCTTTTTTCGCCAGTTCTTGGAACCTTCCTTATCTTGCGCCGTCAGAGTTTGATGAGTGATACTCTTAGCCACGTCTCACTTTCGGGTGTAGCCTTTGGTCTGGTTCTGGGGATTTCTCCGACTATTTCCACTATTGCTATTGTCTTGATTGCGGCAGTCTTTCTGGAGTATCTCCGTACGGTTTACAAGAGCTTTATGGAAATCGGGACAGCAATCCTCATGTCAACGGGTCTGGCTGTTTCTCTGATTGTCATGAGCAAGGGCAAAAGCTCTAGTTCTATGAGTTTGGACCAGTACCTTTTTGGTTCGATTGTGACTATCAGCGAAGAGCAGGTCATTTCCCTCTTTGTCATTGCGGCGGTTGTTTTGATTTTGACCTTCCTCTTTCTTCGTCCAATGTATATCTTGACTTTTGATGAGGATACGGCCTTTGTGGATGGTTTGCCAGTTCGTACCATTTCTATTCTTTTTAACATGGTGACAGGAGTAGCTATTGCCCTTATGATTCCAGCAGCAGGAGCTCTTTTGGTGTCGACCATTATGGTCTTGCCAGCTAGTATTGCCCTGCGTCTGGGGAAAAACTTTAAATCGGTTATGCTGCTAGCCAGTGCTATTGGATTTTTGGGAATGGTAGCAGGACTTTACATTTCCTACTATGCAGAAACACCTGCAAGTGCAAGTATTACCATTATTTTTGTAACTGTCTTTTTACTCATCAGTTTAGTAAGACGTTTTATCAAATAGGAGACTAACGTGAAAAAAATTAGCTTATTGTTCGCCAGTCTATGTGCCTTGTTTTTAGTGGCTTGTTCCAATCAAAAACAGGCAGATGGAAAACTCAATATTGTGACAACCTTTTATCCTGTCTATGAATTTACCAAGCAAGTCGCAGGAGATACGGCTAATGTAGAACTCCTAATCGGTGCTGGTACAGAACCCCATGAATATGAACCGTCTGCCAAGGCAGTTGCCAAAATCCAAGACGCAGATACCTTCGTTTATGAAAATGAAAATATGGAAACATGGGTCCCTAAATTGCTAGATACCTTGGATAAGAAAAAGGTGAAAACTATCAAGGCGACAGGCGATATGTTGCTTTTACCAGGTGGTGAGGAAGAAGAGGGAGACCATGATCATGGAGAAGAAGGCCATCACCATGAGTACGATCCCCATGTTTGGTTATCGCCAGTTCGTGCCATTAAACTAGTAGAGCACATCCGTGATAGCTTATCAGCAGATTATCCGGATAAAAAAGAGACCTTTGAGAAGAATGCTGCTGCCTATATTGAAAAATTGCAAGCCTTGGATAAGGCCTACACAGATGGCTTGTCTCAAGCCAAACAAAAGAGCTTTGTAACGCAACACGCAGCCTTTAACTACCTTGCCTTGGACTACGGTCTCAAGCAAGTATCAATCTCAGGTCTCTCTCCAGATGCAGAACCATCAGCTGCTCGTTTGGCAGAATTGACAGAGTATGTCAAGAAAAATAAAATTGCCTATATCTACTTTGAAGAAAATGCTTCACAAGCCCTTGCTAACACACTTTCAAAAGAAGCAGGTGTTAAAACAGATGTCCTTAATCCTTTAGAAAGTCTGACAGAAGAGGATACCAAGGTTGGCGAAAACTACATCTCCGTGATGGAGAAAAACCTCAAGGCTCTGAAACAAACAACGGACCAAGAAGGCCCAGCAATTGAGCCTGAAAAGGCAGAGGATACCAAGACAGTTCAAATGGTTACTTCGAGGATGCAGACGTCAAGGACCGCACCTTGAGTGACTATGTAGGTAACTGGCAATCAGTTTATCCTTTCCTTGAAGATGGTACGTTTGACCAAGTATTTGACTACAAGGCTAAGTTGACTGGTAAGATGACTCAGGCTGAGTACAAGGCCTACTATACAAAAGGCTATCAGACAGATGTGACTAAGATTAATATCACTGATAACACTATGGAATTTGTTCAAGGTGGACAAAGTAAGAAATTCACCTACAAGTATGTTGGTAAGAAAATCTTAACTTACAAGAAAGGAAATCGTGGCGTGCGCTTCCTCTTTGAAGCGACAGATGCGGATGCTGGACAATTCAAGTATGTTCAGTTTAGTGACCACAATATCGCCCCAGTTAAGGCAGAACACTTCCATATCTTCTTTGGAGGCACAAGCCAAGAAGCCCTCTTTGAAGAAATGGATAACTGGCCAACCTACTACCCAGATAACCTATCTGGCCAAGAAATCGCCCAAGAAATGTTGGCACATTGATGAGAAACCGACTAGTTCATAGGAGCTAGTCGGTTTTTTGGTACTAGATAGCTAACTGCATTATAGACCTTTCAGAACTGTAAAAAATAAATAAAACTCTTGAAATATCGGGGGTTGTATGTTGGAATGATTTTAATAGATAAGGTTCATTAGAACACGAAAGCCCTTAACTACTGCCATAGTTAAGGGCTTGTTTTGACGTATCTTAGAGATTTAACGGGTGTTGATAGGCTAGTCACTCGGTCTACTCCTTACTATCTAGCCATCTGCAGACGAAATACAAGATAATTCTTGTGATAACGTCCGCTATAATAGTAAGAGCGAGTTCGATAATAAGGTTCATTAGTTTCAGCTCATCTCACGAACAGTAAGGAACGTAATCGGTAACCGATGACAAAAATAGTATACACATCAATTTTAGATCATCAACCTCACTTAATGCTTGAACTATTGGAGTGCGGTTCATTTCAATGATGTTTTTTGTGAGTCTTTTAAAGGGATTAACCGTTACTTGTTTTGTTTCTTTGTCCACAACTTGTAAAGCTCAGATAGTATGTTGATAATCAACGGAGTTAGAGAGAACTAGCATGGTGCACCTAATTCCTTACCAGTTGGTTTAGCAAGAGATTAGACGACAATGTGACAATTCACCTCTAATTATTGACATTTCAGGAAAAATCGCAGTAAAAACTGCACAGCCTTCTTTAAATGTGCTATAATACAGGAAAAATAATGATGGAGGTCACGATAATGGCAACATTTTTGATGATTTTTGTGGTGGTTTGTGTGCTCCTATTGGTGATAGTCACACTGAGTACAGTTTATGTGGTTCGTCAGCAGTCGGTGGCGATTATTGAACGCTTTGGTAAATACCAAAAGGTTGCCAATAGCGGTATTCATATTCGCTTGCCTTTTGGAATTGACTCGATTGCAGCACGGATTCAGTTGCGCTTGTTGCAAAGTGATATTGTGGTTGAGACCAAGACCAAGGACAATGTGTTCGTTATGATGAATGTAGCGACTCAGTACCGTGTCAACGAGCAGAGCGTGACAGATGCCTACTATAAACTCATGCGTCCAGAATCTCAGATTAAATCTTATATCGAAGATGCTCTTCGCTCTTCTGTTCCCAAATTAACCTTGGATGAATTGTTTGAGAAAAAAGATGAGATTGCCCTTGAAGTTCAACATCAAGTAGCAGAAGAAATGACTACTTACGGTTATATTATTGTGAAAACCTTGATTACTAAGGTCGAACCAGATGCAGAAGTCAAGCAATCCATGAATGAAATCAATGCGGCGCAACGTAAGCGGGTCGCAGCGCAAGAATTAGCGGAAGCCGACAAGATTAAAATCGTCACTGCAGCTGAAGCCGAAGCAGAAAAAGACCGCCTCCATGGTGTGGGGATTGCCCAACAACGTAAGGCGATTGTGGATGGCTTAGCAGAGTCTATCACAGAACTCAAGGAAGCCAATGTTGGCATGACAGAAGAACAAATCATGTCTATCCTCTTGACCAACCAGTATTTGGATACTTTGAATACCTTTGCCTCTAAAGGAAATCAAACCATCTTTTTACCAAATACGCCAAATGGTGTGGATGATATCCGTACACAAATCTTGTCAGCTCTACGTGCTGAGAAGAAATAATAGACTAAAGAGCCTGGAGTCAGGCTCTTTTTAGTGTTCGTGAGAGATAAGTCTTAGTTTAAGCAAGACGATTCACAAAGTTACTAACAGGTTGTGGATAAGTGTGGATAACTTCTGATTATTTTAGTGACAATTCTTATTTGTGTGACCAATTTAGTAACTTTTGAGGATTATAAAGTAGTTTTAATTGCTGGAACTCAAGAGTTAAGAACAGCTTTGGATAGTTATTCACAGATTGTGGATAACCTTGGGGATTGCAGATTTTTTATTATTTAGCGATGACTTGGTAACCAGCTGAGGGTGAAGGTTAGTTGTTCAGCTTTTAAGAGGTTTTGGTGTTGAATAGTTGATACGAGTGTTTTATCCAGTCGGCATTCTTTTACAAAGTTAAAATGGCTGTGGTTTTGCTCAGTATGAATATCTAGCCATTTATCTTCTTTGGCAAGATAGACTCGGAGATGGTCAAAGAGAGGAATTCCGAGGTCATAGTTTGGTTTGCCTGGACAGGTCGGATAAAATCCGAGAGCTGACCAGATGTACCAGGCTGAGAGACTGCCATTGTCCTCATCGCCAGGATAGGCTTCCCAACTTGGGTTAAAGGCCTTCTGACGGAGAGTCTTGATGAGAAGGGCAGTGTAGTCAGGGTAGTTGCTGTAACGGAATAGATAAGGAATGTGGAAACTCGGTTGGTTGGAAATGGCTATTTGTCCAAAAGGAGCAGTAGCCATTTCGCTCATTTCGTGAATCTCGTAACCATAGCCTATTGTCTCAAAGAGGGGAGCATCTTGACAGGTTTTCAAAAGATAGTTGCTGAAGGCTTCTTTTCCACCCATAAGTTGGATTAAGTCTGGGATGTCGTGGAGGACGCCTAAAGTCGCTTGAATGGCAGAGCATTCAGCATAATCACGTCCCCAACTATAGGGAGAGAAGTCAGGACGGAAGTTGCCTTGGCTGTCTCGCGCTCGCATGTAACCTGTCTCAGCGTCAAATAGATGGCGGTAATTTTGTGATGCGGCCTTGTAGGTTTCAGCGATTTCTATTTTCCCTAGTTTTTCAGCACAGCGAGCGATACAAATCGCTATAGGCATAGTCTAGGGTGTGGCTAACACTTTCGTGGTGGTCGGTAGAGAGGTAGCCTAGTTCTTGGTATTGGGCTAGTCCATGGCGGCCATTGATGCCGAGATGGTCGGACTTGCTGGCTGTTTCAAACATGGCTTGGAGGAGTTCTTCTTCTAGGTCAGGGGCCATGTTCTTGCAGGCGCTATCTGCGATAATGCCATCTAGCAGGGTACCAGGCATCATGCCACGTTCGTCTGGAGCCAACCACTTTGGAAGGTAACCAGTATCGCGGTAGCTATTAAGGAAACCTTCTAAGAAGCGGTGGTAGTGTTCCGGTATGATAAGGGCAAAGAGGGGGAAGGTGGTGCGGAAGGTATCCCAGAAACCATTGTTGCTGAAGAGAACACCAGGCTTGACAGTTCCAGTAGCCAAATCTATGTGGATGACTTGCCCTGATTCATCAACCTCATAAAAAGTTTGTGGGAAGAGGAAGAGTCTGTAAAGGCAGTGGTCAAAGAAAATCCGGTCAGCCTCTCCTGTCTCGATAACGTCAAAACGATGGAGGAGATTTTCCCAGTTCGCTTGGGCACTTGCTTTACAGATATCAAAATCTTTTTGAGGTAGATTGATTAGAGCTTGAGAAGGAGAGATGAAAGAAGTCCCTAGTTGAATTTCAACATGGCTACTTGCTAAGTCGATTCGCCAGTCTTCGCCTTCTTGGCTGATAGCAAGAATATCCGTATTCATTTGTAGGGCAGTGAACATAGTGAGTGGATTTTTGTTGGTTTCAGTTTTGCCTTCTTGTTGCAGGCAAGAGTTCGCTTATCTATTTGCTCCACTGTCAGTTCATCTGTTGCGTGAAGGTAGAGGTAGAGGGCTTTGCCTTGCTTTTGCTCCAAACGAATAGAAGCACCGTAGCAAGTCGGTGTGAGCTGGGTTTCAATCTGATAGCGCAGGGAGAAAATCTTCAGATAATGAGGTTGGAAAGAGGCCTTATCTATATCATAGGAAGACTGACGATGGAAGAGGCTGTCTCCACCCAGTTGACCAGTGACCGGTGTCAGAAGGAGCCAAGAGTAGTCGCCAATCCAAGGACTGGGTTGGTGGGTTAATCGAATCCCCTGAAAGATAGGCAGATGTGGATCGAAAAACCAAGCTCCCTCCTGGTCACTGGTCTGGGGTACAAAGTAATTCATCCCAAAAGGAACGCCTGTGTATGGCAGGGTATTTCCCCGAGAAAAGGCATGCTTGCTGGCAGTTCCAAAGCGGGTATCGATGGTTTCAAGTAGTGGTTTCATAGTCTTTCCTTTAGCTGTTTTTCTACATTATATCAGAAAAAGATAACCTTTATAAAAGGAGTTTCAAAGATAACTATTTTGTAGAAAAATGACTATCATTTGTGTATGTATTTTCTGTCTCAAAAGCTATATACTGAAAATGAAACTTGTTTGAAAGAGGATACTGCACGATGATTTATTCAAAAGAAATTGTTAGAGAATGGCTGGATGAAGTAGCAGAGCAGGCTAAGGACCATCCAGAGTGGGTGGATGTCTTTGAACATTGCTATACAGATACCTTGGACAATACGGTTGAAATCCTAGAAGATGGTTCGACTTTTGTCTTGACTGGGGATATTCCTGCTATGTGGCTTCGAGATTCGACAGCCCAACTCAGACCTTACCTGCATGTGGCTAAAAGGGATGCCCTCTTGCGTCAGACCATCTCAGGTTTGGTCAAACGTCAGATGACCTTGGTACTCAAGGATCCTTATGCCAATTCCTTCAACATCGAGGAAAACTGGAAGGGGCACCACGAGACAGACCATACCGACCTCAATGGCTGGATTTGGGAACGCAAGTATGAGGTGGATTCGCTTTGCTATCCTTTGCAGTTGGCTTATCTCCTCTGGAAAGAGACTGGTGAGACTAGTCATTTTGATGAGACTTTTGTCGCAGCGACTAAGGAGATTCTTCATCTGTGGACGGTAGAACAAGACCACAGCAACTCTCCTTATCGTTTTGTCCGCGATACGGACCGTAAGGAAGATACACTTGTAAATGATGGCTTTGGACCTGATTTTGCAGTGACAGGTATGACTTGGTCAGCTTTTCGTCCGAGTGATGACTGCTGCCAGTATAGCTACTTGATTCCGTCAAATATGTTTGCCGTAGTAGTCTTGGGTTATGTGCAAGAAATCTTTGCAGCATTAGACCTAGCTGATAATGAGAGTGTTATTGCTGATGCTAAGCGTCTCCGTGCTGAAATCCAAGAAGGAATTGAAAACTACGCCTACACCACCAACAGCAAGGGCGAAAGATTTACGCCTTTGAAGTGGATGGTCTAGGCAATGCCAGCATCATGGATGATCCAAACGTACCAAGTCTGCTGGCTGCGCCTTATCTGGGCTATTGCGATGTTAACGATGAAGTGTATCAAGCCACTCGTCGTACCATTCTGAGCCCTGAAAATCCATACTTCTACCAAGGAGAATACGCTAGCGGTCTCGGAAGTTCCCATACCTTCTATCGCTATATCTGGCCCATTGCCCTTTCTATCCAAGGCTTGACAACAAGAGATAAGGCAGAGAAGAAATTCTTGCTAGATCAGCTAGTTGCTTGCGATGGTGGTACAGGTGCTATGCATGAAAGCTTCCACGTAGATGACCCAACTCTCTACTCTCGTGAATGGTTCTCTTGGGCCAACATGATGTTCTGTGAATTGGTCTTGGATTACTTGGATATCCGCTAAGGAACACGCTTTAGCGCAACTGATTCTTGGAAAGAATCACAAATTTACATTTAAAACGTTAACAATAAAAATTTAAATTTAGAATGAGGTTTTACTTCATGGAAAATGTTGTCGTACATATTATCTCACATAGTCACTGGGATCGTGAGTGGTACTTGCCTTTTGAAGGCCACCGTATGCAGTTGGTGGAATTATTTGACAATCTCTTTGATCTCTTTGAAAATGACCCTGAGTTCAAGAGCTTCCACTTGGATGGTCAAACCATTGTCCTTGACGACTACTTGGAGATTCGCCCTGAAAATCGTGACAAAGTCCAACGATACATCGACGAAGGCAAACTTAAAATTGGTCCCTTTTACATCTTGCAGGATGATTATTTGATTTCAAGTGAAGCCAATGTCCGTAATACTCTTATTGGTCAGCAAGAAGCTGCCAAATGGGGCAAATCAACCCAGATTGGTTACTTCCCAGATACCTTTGGAAATATGGGGCAAGCACCTCAAATCCTTCAAAAATCAGGCATTCACGTGGCAGCCTTTGGCCGTGGTGTGAAGCCGATTGGATTTGACAACCAAGTCCTTGAAGATGAGCAGTTTACATCCCAGTTTTCAGAAATGTACTGGCAGGGTGCGGACGGAAGTCGTGTCCTCGGTATTCTCTTTGCCAACTGGTACAGTAACGGGAATGAAATCCCAGTTGATAAAGACGAGGCCTTGACCTTCTGGAAACAAAAATTGTCAGATGTGCGTGACTATGCTTCGACCAACCAATGGTTGATGATGAACGGCTGTGACCACCAACCTGTACAGAAAAATCTGAGCGAAGCCATTCGTGTGGCCAATGAACTCTTCCCAGATGTGACCTTTGTGCATAGTTCTTTTGATGAATATGTCCAAGCTGTGGAGGGTGCCCTTCCTGAACACTTATCAACGGTGACAGGTGAGTTGACCAGTCAGGAAACAGACGGCTGGTACACACTTGCCAATACTTCTTCATCTCGTATTTATCTCAAACAAGCCTTCCAAGAAAATAGCAATCTCCTAGAACAAGTAGTGGAACCCTTGACCGTCATTACTGGGGGTCACAATCACAAGGATCAGTTGACCTATGCTTGGAAAACACTTTTGCAGAATGCGCCGCATGATAGTATCTGTGGCTGTAGCGTGGACGAGGTTCACCGCGAGATGGAAACTCGTTTTGCCAAGGTCAATCAAGTCGGAAACTTTGTTAAGAGCAATCTTCTTAACGAGTGGAAGGGCAAAATCGCTACAGCTAAGGCTCAAAGTGATTATCTCTTTACTGTCATTAACACAGGCTTGCATGATAAGGTTGATACTGTCAGCACAGTGATTGATGTGGCGATTTGTGATTTCAAGGAATTGCACCCAACAGAGGGATACAAGAAGATGGCTGCCTTAACCTTGCCAAGTTATCGTGTGGAGGACTTGGATGGTCGTCCTGTAGAGGTTAAAATCGAAGACCTTGGGGCTAATTTTGAGTACGATTTACCAAAAGACAAGTTCCGCCAAGCTCGTATCGCTCGACAAGTACGTGTGACAATTCCAGTTCACCTAGCGCCGCTTTCTTGGACAACTTTCCAATTGCTGGAAGGAGAGCAAGAACACCGTGAGGGCATTTACCAAAACGGAGTGATTGATACGCCATTTGTAAGGGTGAGTGTGGATGACAACATCACAGTCTATGATAAGACAACTCACGAAGTCTATGAAGATTTTATCCGCTTCGAAGACCGTGGTGACATCGGAAACGAGTATATCTATTTCCAACCAAAAGGAACAGAGCCAATCTATGCAGAGCTTAAGGGCTACGAGGTCTTGGAAAACACAGCTCGCTATGCTAAGATTTTGCTCAAACATGAATTGACCGTGCCTGTAAGTGCGGATGAAAAGCTAGAAGAAGAGCAAAAAGGCATCATCGAGTTTATGAAGCGTGAGGCTGGACGTTCAGAAGAGTTGACAAGTATTTCTCTGGAAACTGAGCTGACTGTCTTTGTTGACAACCCACAAATTCGTTGCAAGACTCGCTTTACCAACACTGCAAAAGACCATCGTATCCGTCTCTTGGTCAAGACTAATAACACGCGTCCAAGCAACGATTCTGAAAGCATTTATGAGGTGGTTACACGACCAAACAAACCAGCTGCTTCATGGGAAAATCCTGAAAATCCTCAACACCAACAAGCCTTTGTTAGTCTGTATGACGATGAAAAAGGTGTGACTGTATCCAACAAGGGATTGAATGAATACGAAATCCTTGGAGACGACACTATTGCAGTGACTATTTTGCGTGCATCAGGTGAGCTGGGTGACTGGGGCTACTTCCCAACACCAGAAGCACAATGTTTGCGTGAGTTTGAAGTCGAGTTTGCGCTTGAATGCCACCAAGCCCAAGAACGCTTCTCAGCCTATCGTCGCGCTAAAGCCTTGCAGACACCATTTACCAGCCTTCAGCTTGCTAAACAGGAAGGAAGCGTGGCTGCGACTGGTAGCCTCTTGAATCATTCTGTTCTCAGCATACCGCAAATCTGTCCAACAGCCTTTAAGGTAGCTGAAAATGAAGAAGGCTATGTGCTTCGTTACTACAATATGTGTAGTGAAAATGTACGTGTACCGGAAAGTCAACATCTCTTCCTTGACCTACTTGAACGACCATACCCAGTTCATAGAGGCCTCATTTCACCACAAGAGATTCGTACAGAATTCATCAAAAAAGAAGAAATTTAATTTCAAAAAGTAAACATGAAAAGAAAGGAGGGGCGAAAAAGTAAGGACTAACTGCTGATTCGCCCCTTTTTATGGTAAAAACAATGACCATTGCAACGATTGATATCGGAGGGACTGGGATTAAGTTTGCTAGTCTGACTCCTGATGGGAAAATACTGGATAAGACAAGTATCCCAACACCAGAAAACTTGGAGGATTTACTAGCGTGGCTAGACCAACGCTTGTCAGAGCAGGATTATAGCGGGATTGCTATGAGCGTTCCAGGTGCGGTCAATCAAGAAACAGGTGTGATTGATGGCTTCAGTGCGGTGCCCTACATTCATGGCTTTCTTGGTATGAAGCACTTGCCCATCATCAGCTACCTGTCCATCTAGAAAATGATGCCAACTGCGTTGGACTCAGTGAATTACTAGCTCATCCAGAGCTTGAAAATGCAGCCTGTGTCGTGATTGGGACAGGGATTGGCGGAGCCATGATTATCAATGGTAGACTTCATCGAGGTCGCCACGGCCTGGGTGGAGAATTTGGCTACATGACCACCCTTGCCCCTGCTGAAAAGCTCAACAACTGGTCGCAACTAGCGTCAACTGGGAATATGGTGCGCTACGTGATTGAAAAATCTGGTCAGACTGATTGGGACGGTCGCAAGATTTACCAAGAGGCCGAAGCAGGAAATGCCCTTTGTCAAGAAGCCATTGAGCGCATGAATCGTAATCTGGCGCAAGGCTTGCTCAATATTCAGTATCTGATTGATCCAGATGTCATTAGCCTGGGAGGCTCTATCAGTCAAAATCCAGATTTTATTCAAGGTGTCAAGAAGGCTGTTGATAACTTTGTCGAGACCTACGAAGAATACACGGTCGCACCTGTCATCCAAGCCTGTACCTATCATGCAGATGCTAATCTTTACGGTGCCCTTGTCAACTGGCTACAGGAGGAAAACCAATGGTAAGATTTACAGGACTTAATTCCAAACAAACTCAGGCAATCGACTTGCTGACAAAGCATATTTCTTTACCAGATGTGGAAGTAGCTGTCGCTCAGTCTGACCAAGCCTCTATCTCTATCAAGGGTGAGGATGGTCACTATCAACTAACCTATCGCAAACCTCACCAACTTTATCGTGCCTTGTCCCTGTTGGCAACATCCCTAGCAGAAGGTGACAAGGTAGAGATTGAGGAACAGGCGGCTTATGAAGATTTAGCCTACATGGCTGACTGTTCTCGAAATGCAGTGCTGAATGTGGCTGCTGCCAAGCAGATGATTGAGGTCTTGGCTCTCATGGGCTACTCAACCTTTGAGCTCTACATGGAAGACACCTACCAGATTGAAGGGCAGCCTTACTTTGGCTATTTCCGTGGAGCCTACTCAGCTGAGGAATTGCAGGAAATCGAAGCCTATGCCCAGCAGTTTGACATGACCTTTGTGCCTTGTATCCAGACCTTGGCCCACTTGTCAGCCTTTGTTAAATGGGGTGTCAAAGAAGTTCAGGAGCTCCGTGATGTGGAGGATATCCTCCTTATCGGCGAAGAAAAGGTTTATGACCTGATTGATGGCATGTTTGCCACTCTGTCTAAACTGAAGACTCGCAGGTCAATATCGGGATGGACGAAGCCCACTTGGTTGGTTTGGGACGCTACTTGATTCTCAACGGTGTTGTGGATCGTAGTCTCCTCATGTGCCAACACTTGGAGCGCGTGCTGGATATTGCAGACAAATATGGTTTCCACTGCCAGATGTGGAGCGATATGTTCTTTAAACTTATGTCAGTAGATGGGCAGTACGACCGTGATGTGGAAATTCCAGAGGAAACTCGTGTCTACCTAGACCGTCTCAAAGATCGTGTGACCTTGGTTTACTGGGACTATTATCAGGATAGCGAGGAAAAATACAACCGCAACTTCCGCAACCATCACAAGATTAGCCATGACCTTGCCTTTGCAGGAGGTGCTTGGAAATGGATTGGTTTCACACCCAATAACCATTTCAGCCGTCTCATCGCAGTCGAGGCTAATAAAGCCTGTCGTGCCAATGAGATCAAAGAAGTCATTGTGACGGGTTGGGGGGACAATGGTGGTGAAACTGCCCAGTTTTCTATCCTACCAAGCTTGCAAATCTGGGCAGAACTCAGCTACCGCAATGACCTAGACCGTTTGTCTGCTCATTTCCAGACCAATACAGGCCTATCAGTTGAGGATTTCATGCAGATTGACCTTGCTAACCTCTTGCCAGACTTGCCAGGTAATCTCAGTGGTATCAATCCCAACCGCTATGTCTTTTATCAGGATGTTCTCTGTCCGCTCCTTGACCGACACATGACACCTGAACAGGACAAACCGCACTTCGCTCAGTCTGCTAAGACGCTTGCTAACATTAAAGAAAAAGCTGGCAACTATGCCTACCTCTTTGAAACTCAGGCCCAGTTGAACCAGATTTTAAGTAACAAAGTCAATGTGGGAAGACGCATTCGTCAGGTCTATCAAGTGGATGATAAGGAAAGTCTGCAAGAAATTGCAAGACAAGAATTACCAGAACTCAGAAGCCAAATTGAAGACTTCCATGCCTTCTTTAGCCACCAATGGCTGAAAGAAAACAAGGTCTTTGGTTTGGATACGGTCGATATCCGTATGGGCGGACTCTTGCAACGCATCAAGCGAGCAGAAAATCGCATCGAGGCTTATCTGGCTGGCCAGCTTGACCGTATTGATGAGTTAGAAGTGGAAATCCTGCCATTTACTGATTTTTACGTAGACAAGGACTTCGCAGCCACAACAGCCAACCAGTGGCATACTATTGCGACAGCTTCAACCATCTACACGACCTAAAAACAAGAACACCTTGCCTTGGGCAGAGTGTTTCTCGTGAAACATCCCTTTCTTCAAAAGTACTCCACATAAAATAATTTGTGGAGTTTTTTCTATAATTAGTAGTTTAACCTAACCTTCAAATAGGAGTATACTAATAATGTAATCGTTATCAAGAGTCTAAAAAGGAATTTTTAGATGGATATCAAAATAAAAAAGGGAGGAAATTATGAATAAGTTTTCAAAAACCTTGAGAGACAACTGGATCTTTCTCTTGATGGTTTTGCCAGGGGCACTCTGGTTGATTCTATTCTTCTACATTCCAGTATTTGGGAACGTGGTTGCCTTTAAAGACTACCACATGACCAGTAATGGATTTATAGATAGTATCGTGAATAGTAAATGGGTCGGACTAGATAACTTCAGATTCTTGTTTAGTTCAAAAGACGCCTTTATTATCACACGAAATACTGTCCTCTACAATCTCGGCTTTATCTTTATCGGTTTGATTGTATCTGTAGGGATTGCCATCATCCTTAGTGAACTCCGTTCTAAGAGAATGGTTAAGATTTTCCAAACTTCTATGTTGTTCCCTTACTTCTTGTCTTGGGTTATCATCAGTTTCTTTACAGATGCCTTCCTAAACATTGATAAAGGGGTGTTCAACCATTTCCTAGAGTCTATCGGGATGAAGGAAATCAATTTCTACGCTGACTTGGGTATTTGGCCATATCTCCTACTTTTCCTAGGTATTTGGAAAGGCTTTGGATATAGCAGTGTCATGTACTATGCGACAATCATGGGAATTGATCCAACCTACTACGAAGCAGCGACAGTGGACGGAGCCAGCAAATGGCAACGAATTCGCAATGTAACTATTCCACAGTTGACACCATTGGTAACTGTATTGACCATCCTTGCAGTCGGAAATATCTTCCGTGCAGACTTCGGTCTTTTCTACCAAATCCCCCACAATGCTGGTCAGCTTTATAACGTAACCAACGTCTTGGACGTATATGTTTATAATGGTTTGACTCAGACAGCGGATATCGGGATGGCTTCAGCGGCAGGTCTCTACCAATCAGTTGTCGGCTTGATTCTGGTTATCCTATCAAACTTACTGGCAAGACGAGTTGATCCAAACTCAGCCTTGTTCTAGAAAGGAGGAGAATATGGCAGAAAAGAAAATTAAAAAAGAAAAAATTGATAATGTCGGCATTCACTCCTTCAGTAAGAAAGCAGATATCTTCTTCAGTACCATTTCTGGTTTGGTTGCCCTCTCTTGTATCCTACCCTTTGTATTCGTTATCGTTATTTCGGTGACAGATGAAAAGAGTATCCTCCAAAATGGATATAGCTTCTTCCCATCCCAATTTGGATTAGACGGTTTTGAGTTCTTGGCACAGTTTAAGGATAAAATTCTCCAAGCCCTCTTCATCTCAGTCTTTGTAACAGTGGTGGGGACTATCACAAACGTTTTTATCACAACAACTTATGCCTACGCTATTTCACGGACAACCTTTAAGTATCGCAGATTCTTTACGATTTTTGCCCTTCTTAGTATGTTGTTCAACGCTGGTTTGGTACCGGGCTATATCGTGGTAACTCGTTTACTTCAACTTGGTGATACAGTTTGGGCCTTGATTGTTCCAATGCTTCTCTCACCATTTAACATCATCTTGATGCGTTCCTTCTTCAAGAAGACCATTCCAGAAGCTATTCTAGAATCCGCTCGTATCGATGGTGCTAGTGAGGCCCGGATCTTCTTCCAAATCTGTTTGCCATTGTCATTACCAGGTATCGCAACCATCACGCTTTTGACAGCTCTTGGTTTCTGGAATGACTGGATCAACGCCCTTCTTTACATCAAGAGTGACAACTTGTATCCATTGCAATATTTGCTCATGCAAATCCAGCAAAATATGGACTACATCGCCAAAGCAGTCGGCCTATCTGGTCAACTGGGAGTTGCTCTTCCAAAAGAAACAGGTCGTATGGCCATGGTTGTGGTCGCAACCCTTCCAATCGCGATTTTGTATCCATTCTTCCAACGCTACTTTGTAAAAGGTTTGACTATCGGTGGTGTGAAAGAATAGTACTTGTCGAGAAAAATCATTTCTCATTTCCAAACTTCCCTTGCGTGAAGTTAAAATCATTATATTGTTTATAAGTTTAAAAATAAAAAAAGGAGTTTTTGTCATGAAAAACTGGAAAAAATATGCTTTTGCATCTGCTAGCGTAGTCGCTTTGGCTGCTGGTCTCGCTGCTTGTGGAAACCTTTCAGGTAACAGTAAAAAAGCTGCTGACTCAGCTTCAGGTGAAAAGACTGTTATCAAAATGTACCAAATCGGGGACAAACCAGATAACTTGGATGAATTGCTAGAAAATGCTAACAAAATCATCGGTGAAAAAGTTGGTGCTAAATTGGATATCCAATATCTTGGATGGGGTGACTATGATAAGAAAATGTCAGTTATCACATCATCTGGTGAAAACTACGATATCGCCTTTGCATCTAACTATGTTGTAAATGCTCAAAAAGGTGCCTATGCTGACTTGACTGACTTGTATAAGAAAGAAGGGGCAGAGCTTTATAAAGCACTTGACCCAGCTTACATCAAAGGTAACAGCATTAACGGTAAAATTTACGCAGTTCCAGTTGCAGCCAACGTTGCATCATCTCAAAACTTCGCCTTCAACGGAACTCTTCTTGCTAAATACGGTATCGATATTTCAGGTGTCACTTCATATGAAACACTTGAACCAGTCTTGAAACAAATCAAAGAAAAAGCTCCAGATGTAGTGCCATTTGCGGTTACTAAGAACTTCATCCCATCTGATAACTTTGACTACCCAGTTCCAAACGGACTTCCATTCGTTATCGACCTTGAAGGAGACACTACTAAGATCGTAAACCGTTACGAAGTACCTCGTTTCAAAGAACACTTGAAGACTCTTCACAAATTCTATGAAGCTGGATATATTCCAAAAGACGTAGCAACAAGCGATACTTCATTTGACCTTCAACAAGATACTTGGTTCGTTCGTGAAGAAACAGTAGGACCAGCTGACTACGGTAACAGCTTGCTTTCACGTGTTGCGAACAAAGATATCCAAATCAAACCAATCACTAACTTCATCAAGAAAAACCAAACAACACAAGTTGCTAACTTTGTCATCTCAAACAACTCTAAGAACAAAGAAAAATCAATGGAAGTGTTGAATCTCTTGAACACTAACGCAGAACTCTTGAACGGTCTTGTTTACGGTCCAGAAGGCAAGAACTGGGAGAAAATTGAAGGAAAAGAAAACCGTGTTAAAGTACTTGATGGCTACAAAGGAAATACTCACATGGGTGGATGGAACACTGGTAACAACTGGATCCTTTACATCAACGAAAACGTTACAGACCAACAAATTGCAGATTCTAAGAAACAATTGGCAGAAGCTAAAGAATCTCCAGCGCTTGGATTCATCTTTAACACTGACAATGTGAAATCTGAAATCTCAGCAATCTCTAACACAATGCAACAATTCGATACAGCTATCAACACTGGTACTGTAGACCCAGATAAAGCTATTCCAGAATTGATGGAAAAATTGAAATCTGAAGGTGCTTACGAAAAAGTATTGAACGAAATGCAAAAACAATACGATGAATTCTTGAAAAACAAAAAATCATAAGATCAATTGATTTCGTGTATTCATTCCTAATTCCTAAAAATGTGATCACTGTTTTCCTCAGGTTTGTTTGGGGAGGCAGTGATTTTTTGAAACAAGAACATAGATATCCATGTTTTCTTATCACTATTTAACCATTCAGGAAATCTCAAGTAACATTTAGGATTTGAAGTAAAGATTTAGGAAAATATAGCTTATATTAGAGATGTTCCGATTTTAGAAAGGAGGGTTCACATGAAGAAGTATCAGCTTTTACTCAAAATAAGTGGAGTTTTCTCTTACCTATTTTTTGTATTTGGTCTTTCTCAGCTGACGCTTATTGTCCAAAATTATTGGCAATTTCTTCTGGATTCAAAATATCTTGAGTTTGCTATTTAGCGGAGTCATGATTTGGATTCTGGTTACGACAGGCCATGGTTATCTCTTTCGCATTCCGAGAAAAAAATGGCTTTGGTATTCGATTTTGACAGTATTAGTGGTAGTGCTCCAGATCTCTTTTAACGTTCAGACAGCTAAACATGTTCAGTCAACTGCTGAAGGTTGGGCTGTATTGATCGGTTATAGTGGGACCAACTTTGCTGAGCTAGGTATCTATATAACTTAGTTCTTTCTGACTCCACTTATGGAAGAGCTAATCTATAGAGGATTACTGCAACACGCCTTTTTTAAGCATTCGAGATTTGGCCTTGATTTGTTTCTTCCGTCAATTTTATTTGCTCTTCCTCATTTTTCAAGCCTGCCTAGTTTGTTAGATATCTTCGTCTTTGCAACATCTGGCATCATCTTTGCTAGTTTGACCCGCTATACCAAGAGCATTTATCCATCTTATGCGGTGCATGTGATCAATAATATTTTCGCAACATTACCATTTTTGCTGACTTTTTTACAGAGGGTGTTTGGTTAAATACTGGATCGAGAGTTAGGAATGATAGTTTTTTAATTTAAGGAGGAAAATGAGAATGACACTATTAAAATGGTTTGCCGGAGGCAGTGAAAGACGTTGTGAAGCGATGACTATTATAGACTATCTACTGGAAGACATAAAGGATGCGCCTCAACTGACTCCCTTGAAAAATCTGTTAGTGAGTTATAAAAGACGATTAGAGGACGATGGGACTTCTACTCCGTTTGTTCTGAGTCAAATGAACGTTGACCTTGCGCGCGTATTGATTGATAACAAGCTAAGTTTGTCAGAAAGTCAAGCTAGGCAGATCAAAAAATTGAGAGAATTATCTGCTATTCGCTATGGTTACTGATGAAGTGCAGGGATAAGCACCTTTCTACAATTTCCGGTCAAATAAATTGCATTCGCTTTCTCAAGCAGGTATACTAGTATAGTTAGATGAAAAATTCTGAAAATTTAAGAATAGAAAAGAGAACAAATCTTATGGCAAAAGATATTCGTGTCTTACTTTACTACCTTTACACTCCAATTGAAAATGCAGAGCAATTTGCTGCAGACCACTTGGCTTTCTGTAAATCAATCGGCCTTAAAGGTCGTATCCTAGTCGCTGACGAGGGAATTAACGGAACAGTTTCAGGGGATTATGAAACAACTCAAAAATACATGGACTACGTTCACAGCCTCCCAGGCATGGAAGATCTCTGGTTCAAGATTGACGAAGAAAGTGAACAAGCCTTCAAGAAGATGTTTGTTCGCTATAAGAAAGAAATTGTTCACCTTGGTTTGGAAGACAACGACTTTGACAATGACATCAACCCACTTGAAACAACAGGTGCTTACTTGTCTCCAAAAGAGTTCAAAGAAGCCCTTCTTGACGAAGATACCGTTGTCCTTGACACACGTAACGATTATGAGTACGACCTAGGACACTTCCGTGGGGCTATCCGCCCAGATATCCGCAACTTCCGTGAGTTGCCACAATGGGTCCGTGATAACAAGGAAAAATTCATGGACAAGCGCGTCGTGGTTTACTGTACAGGTGGCGTTCGCTGTGAGAAATTCTCAGGCTGGATGGTCCGTGAAGGCTACAAAGATGTCGGCCAATTGCACGGAGGAATCGCAACTTACGGTAAAGACCCAGAAGTCCAAGGCGAGCTTTGGGATGGGAAATGTACGTCTTTGACGAGCGTATTGCCGTAGATGTTAACCATGTCAACCCAACCATCGTAGGAAAAGACTGGTTTGATGGAACACCATGTGAACGTTATGTCAACTGTGGAAATCCATTCTGTAACCGTCGTATCTTGACATCAGAAGAAAATGAAGACAAGTACCTTCGTGGATGCTCACACGAGTGCCGTGTTCACCCACGTAACCGCTATGTTTCAGAAAATGAATTAGCACAAGCTGAAGTTGTCGAGCGCCTAGCCGCTATCGGTGAAAGCTTGGATCAAGCAGCTACAGTATAAGATTAAACAGTCCTTAGGGGCTGTTTTTCTATGCTTTTTACTCAAAAATCTAAAGTTTGTTTCTGTATCTTTCAGGAAAAAAGGGTATACTATATGTAAACGATTTCAAAGGAGTTCAGTTATGGCGAAAACATTTTTTATTCCAAATAAACAGAGCATTTTAGGAGAACAGGAAATTTTGACTGCCAAGTCCGTCTTGGCCTTGGTAGATGGTTTGGAGTCACATAGCTATGATGCTGTCTATCTCCGTCAGCCTCTTAACCGTCTCGAGTATATCGAGTGTGCGATAGTGAGGCAATCACAATTTCTTTTTAAGGTCAGTTATGCTGATGATCAAAAGGCATATCGTGTCGATCTTCCTGATCTACTCACGAAGACAGACTGGCGGATTATCAAGTCATTTTTAGATGCTTTGCTTGCTTATACAGGAACTGAGATTGAAGGGCTAGATGGTTTTGATTTTGAAGCTTATTTCCAAGCAAGTATTCAAGCCTATCTGGCAGATACTGTAGCCCGCTTTACGATTTGCCAAGGAATTTTTAACCCTGTTTTCTTTAGTCGTGAGGACTTGAAAAGCTTTTTAGAGGAAGACGGCTTGGCTCAGTTTGAAGCGCGTGTACGTGCGGTTCAAGAGACGGATGCTTACTTTGCAAGAGTTTCCTTCTATCAGGATGGAGAAGGCCAAGTGCACGGTGTTTACCATCTGGCTCAAGGCGTCAAGACCATTTTACCGAGAGAACCATTTGTTCCTGCAGCCTATATTGAGCAATTGGTGGATAAGGAAGTGCAGTGGGAGATTGACTTGGTTCAAATCACAGGAGACGGCTCTAAACCAGAAGACTATGAAGCCATTGCCCGCTTGGACTATGCAAAATTCCTAGAGTCATTACCATCAGCATCTTACCACCAACTAGATGCCAATCAATTAGAAGTGCAACCCATCCTAGGACAAGATTTTAAAATATTAGCACAAGAAAAGTAAAGCAGAAGCAGGTCAATCGACTTGCTTTTTTACAAATAAAAAATCCTGCCATGGAAGACAGGATTGCTACTCAATGAAATCAAAGAGCAAACTAGGAAGCTAGCCGCAGGCTGTACTTGAGTACGGTAAGGCGAAGCTGACGTGGTTTGAATTTGATTTTCGAAGAGTATGAAGTTTAAAGAAAGGCCAAGATACGGAGATAATCTCCAATCAGTGCCACTTCAGCTACAAAGAAGAGGAGGATAATAACTCCGTTCACAAGGACAGACAAGAATAACTGATAAAAGGAGTCGGTTTCACTTGCTTGACTTGGTCTTGTAATGATATGGAGACTGGCAAGCAGAATGATTCCAATGCTAATCACACACAAGAGGGCTGTAAATCGTAGGCTGTCAAAGAAGGCAAAGAAACTAGCAATAGCAGTGAGGAAGATTGGAATTGCCAAAAGTTGACTATATTGTTGGAGAATCTTTTCTAGCGTCCAGTATTTTTCTTGGTGGATAAATCGTCTCACAACGAAACTACCCAAGAGGAATGAAAAGAAGAAGAGTGTTGTTGCTACTAGGATAGAGATAATCGAAAAGAGATTTAATGATGCAAATTGTTCAGGGAAGTGATTATGCATAGTTGCTATATGTCCATAGTAAGCATGTTTGATGTGGTAGATACTAAAGAAAAAGGAAGACGCAGAAAATAGAATGAGTAAGAGAAAGGCTGTGTAACTGTGTGTGCTACTTGTTTCAAGATTGCTCGTAGGAGATTTGATTGCTTCCACTAGCCAAGACCAAAAATCAAGTACTTGCTCTTTCCATTTATCCGTAGATTTTGGAGCTTGGTCGGGGATATAGGGACTTTCTAAGGATTGACTGATAAGAAGGGGCTCTTTCGTGGTTGATTTTTGCTGAGGAAGTGCTTCTTGACTCTCTTCAGCTATAGTGACTTTTTCTGTTTCTTTAGAAAGGTCTGGCTCTTTTTCAGTAGAATTGGATGCTTTCTTTTCTTCTGTTTCTGTTTTCGCTTTACTGTCTTCAGGCGTTGCAATTTTTTCTTCTTGCTGGCTTTCCAGTTCGATTTCAGCTTGAGAGACTTCCTCCTCTACTTGAGTATTTTTTTCAATTGGCGTATCGACATCGGCTATCGTTTCTTCAGCCTTGTCTACAACATCTTTGGGTTGTTCATCAGGCTTGTTCTTGCTTGTTGTTTTTACAAAATCATTACTTTCAAACCATTCTTGTTTCATGGTAGAACCTCCTTTTTCTGGTTGTTGCCTATTTTTACATTAGCAGATGTAAGCGCTTTTGTCAACGATTTCTAGAAGAAGATTCGTGTTCCTCTGATTTGAGTAGATAGATATCCTGGTCTGCCCTTGCGATGAGTTGATCTTTTGCATCTGCTTTTTCTGTTTTATAAGGATTGCTTAATCGTTCATCTTTGTTTTCTTCGTTTTTAAACGAACGCCTTCCTTCTCTTAAAAAATGAAGAATAGAACCATGTTTTGTTGAAAGATCTAAGTTGATTCTTTGTTTTTCTTCTTCGGAAAGTAGCAGTTGTAGGTCTGTTTTTGCCATCAATTCCACCTTACCATGTACTTGGATTTTTTCAGCGTGGAAGTGATTTTCTGTTGACTCTAGCTGACTATCTGTCAGTTCTGTGCTAAAGATATTGATGATATTTGGTGTTTTGAATTTGCTGTTTTTGATACGACTTCCTTCAATTCGGAGGAGATAACCATTTGTATTGATAGTTGCATTTTCAAGACTAGCATTAGTGATACTGGTTTGTCCACGATTGGCTGACACGTTGATCCCTTTTAGACTTCTCCCTTTTGGCAATTGGAGAATAACTTCATCAAAACGACGAGAGTAGCTACTTGCGATATGGAGAATCCCGCCAATTCCAGAAGAGAGAAACGGAGCTCAGACAGTTTCTTATCCGTTAGGCTCAGAGTTTTATCGTTTTGATTCGTAACAAGATCATGGTGAGCAGAAAGAGATGGATGGTAAGAAATGTGGATTTGATCATCGAAAGAGTCTGTGATGGTCAGTGCGTGTTGATGGAGAGTAATCTCTAGGTTTTCGACTTCCTTGCCAAAGGTCAACTCTTCCATCCGACTATCATAGACAGGTTCCTTGGACATGGCAAGTAGGCTCTTAATTCCGTCAGATTGGATGCCTACAAAGAGCAGGATAAATCCGATAACAGTAGTCACTACACCAAAAATGAGAAATCCTCTTGTCCATTTATGCATGATGATCACCTCTCTTTCCTTTTTTAAGAACAAATTGCACCAGGCGAACAATGAGTAGACCGAAGAAGCGAGCTACATAGGAAATACCTAGTAAAACCAGCGAAGAAGCACCAATAGCCAGTAAACCAGAACCAAAAATCAAGATAAAGGCTGATTTGGCTTGGGCGAGAACAGTGAAACTTTCAACTAAAAATAGGAATCCGCCGATGATACCAAGTATGGAAACCGCAAAGAAAGCCAAAATGACAGTCAAAGCTGCCACAAGGATTGCGAACAGGGACACGAGGATGGCGATTCCCAGAGGAATACCGATGGGTGCTGCAAGGAGGGCTAATAAGGCGATATGCAAAATTTGTCGGTTATTCTTTTGAGCGGGTGCCTCATTGATTTTTTTATCGAGAAGATTGGAGAGGACTTCGTGGGCTGCTTCCTTAGGAGTTCCCAAACTAGCGATGAGTTCTTCTTCTCCTTCGACTCCAGCATCGTCAAAGAGTTCTCTGAAATAGTCCATGGCTTCGATGCGGTCAGCTTCAGGTAGTTTCTTGAGATAGAGTTCTAGCTGAGTCAGGTATTCAGTTCTTGTCATGGCGGATACTCCCTTCTATGATGCCATTGATAGTGTCTGTATAGAGTGTCCATTCATCTTTTAGGGTTACGAGCTGTTCTATACCACCATTTGTCAAGGAGTAGTATTTGCGCATGCGACCTTGGAACTCTCTAGAATAGGTTGTCAGAAAGCTATTGCCTTCCAATTTTTTGAGAATGGGATAGAGTGTAGATTCTTTGATATTAGCGATCAGCTTAATGGTTTGGCTAATCTCATACCCATAAGAATCATCCTGCTCCAGTACGGCCAAGATGAGAAATTCAATCAAGGCAGAGGATGTTGGAAAGTACATGGGGAACCTCCTTTTCTAATGTGTAAAATTTTTATATATAATTTTTCTACACATACATTGTACCTCTAAAAGAAAGCCCTGTCAAGAGGAATGTGTAAAATTTTTATATATGATAACAAAAATGTTTGGCCCAAAGCCAAAAGGGATTAAGCAACAATTAGTTGCTTAATCCCTTCCTAAAACACTTGTCCTTTTTCTGCAGAACGGACTAAAACGGCAATGTCTGAAGCTGGTACAGATTTTGAAAGGTTTTCCAAGATGGCAGCACCGAGTCCACCTGTAACGCCTGTGATTAGCGTAGTCATTGTATTCATCCTATTAGCTTAATTTTGTAAAGGTTCCTTTGTAGTTAAGGAACTGATTGTCTGGTAGAGTAATGTTGGTATAGACAATGTCTTGGTTGAAATCTTCTACTTGGCAAAGAGGTCTCAATGAACATTCTAATGGATTATTAAGACGAAGTAGAATTCCTAGAAAATCAATGTAGGGTATATTTAGAGATTTTTTAATTATATAAAAAACTTCTAGGAAAAACTAGAAGTTTAGAGGATTTTATCAGCTCTGTCCACTGTGAAGAGAGCCACAGTCATCAGGATATCGACGAGTAAGAGGGCAGCTACAGCTGGTACCCATGAGTGGAAAAGGTCAAAACTGTAACCAAATAGGGTTGGTCCAAAGGCTGCTAGAATATAGCCTCCTGTTTGAGATAAGCCAGACAATTGGGCAGTCTTTTCAGGGGCGCTTGTCTTGAGTGAAAAGTTGACCATGAGATAAGGGAAGAGGGCGCTGGTTGCGGTTCCGATGAGGAGATGGATGGCAAGCCAGTAAATGAAATTATTGATTGGGAAGAAGAGCATGGAAATGCCGACCACACCAACTAGTGAAACCAGAGTGAGCATGAGCTGACGGTTACGAGTAGATAAACTGGTTGTCAGGCTTGGGATAGTCATTGAAAAAGGAATGCTAATCAGAGAGAAGATAGAGGTCAGCAAGCCAGCTTCGTGACTGGATAGGCCTGCATGGATAGCCATGGTAGGTAGCCAGGTCATAGCGGTGTAAAAGAGCAAGGATTGAAAACCTGCAAAGACAATAACTGCCCAGACCTGTTTATTACGTATAACCTTTGTTTTGCTTTTTTGTTTGGTTTGTGGAGCCAGTCTGTGATTATAGCGGTGATTAGGTAGCCAGACCAAAAAAGTTGCTAGACAGAGCAGGGTGAGGAGGATGATAAGTCCCTTCCAAGAACTGACTTGTGTAATGGGCACAGCTAGATAGGAAGCCAGAGCCGTCGCAACCCCCATAGAAGTTACATATAAGGTGGTCAGAAAACCAATTTTCTTTGGTTGATTGGCTTGGATAAGACTAGGAAGCAGCACATTGATGACTGCGATACTTGCCCCAACCATCAAGGTTCCTAGATAGAGCAGGGGCAGATTGATTAGTCGAATGAGAGAACCGATGGTCAAGAAGAAAAGGCTGTAGGTGAAGAGATGCTCCAAGCCGATTTTCTGAGCCAGTCGGGTAGAAAATAGCGAGAAGAGAGTAAACATGAGGAGGGGAAGGCTGGTCAAGACACCAAGCGAACTAACTTCTACTCCCAGCCCTTGCGAAATATCTCCCAATATAATGGGTAAAACAGTAAAAGGAGTCCGCAAGGAAACACCAATCAGGATAATACCTGGAACAAAAAAGAGTGATTGCTTTTTCATATAATACCTCTTCTAGCTGATTTTAATAACAGCTTATTTTAAGGCTTTTTCCCTATAATGTCAAGTAAGGTTTCGGGCTTTCAAGATAAAAATAGGAAAGTCTTGAAAATTATGATAAAATAGTGGAAGGAAATCTATATATTGGAGAAAAACTGTGCTTGAAAAGCAAAAAAATCAGCGTCTTGATGTCGGTCTATGTAAAGGAAAATCCGACATTTTTGAGAGATGCCATTAATAGTATTCAAAATCAAACCTTGCAACCGAGCGAATTGGTTCTCGTAGAGGATGGACCTCTCACACCAGAACTCTATCAGGTATTAGACCAGGTTGAAGCTGAGTCTGATATTCCAGTGAAACGCTATCCTCTTGAGCAGAATCAAGGTTTGGGTCTGGCTCTTCGATACGGTGTTTTACAGTGCCAGTATGATATTATTGCCCGTATGGATACGGATGATATAGCTGTTCCAAATCGTTTTGAGAAACAGGTTCAGCTAATGGAGAAGGATAACCTCGATCTATTAGGTGGACATATTGCAGAGTTTATTGACAATCCTGATGAGATCGTTTCTTACCGTCGTGTTCCAACCCAGCATGCAGATATTGTAGCTTATCAAAGAATGAGAAGTGCCTTTAACCACATGACTGTCATGTTCAAGAAGGACATGGTTCTCAAGGCAGGCAACTATGAGGATGGCCTTTATATGGAGGATGACCTCCTCTGGCTCAATATGATTGCTGCAGGAGCTAAGACTGGAAATCTGGATCAAATCTTGTGTAAGGTTCGTGTTGGAGCAGGAATGTTTGAGCGTCGTGGGGGACTGCGTTACCTCAAACTCTATCGTCAAGCTCGTCAGCGCATGCTGAAGCGAGGGCAAATTTCTTACATGGAATATGCGAAAAGCATTGCCATTCAAGCAATCGTTGCACTTTGTCCAGGTTTTGTACGTCAGTTTATTTTTTTGTCAAGCTTTTACGAAAAAGCAAAGTAAAAGATTGTAGACAAAATCAAAAACTAGAGAAATATAGTATTATAATAATAAAATCCTATTCAGCTCTTTTAAGGAGGAGTAAATTCCTATGAATAAAAAACTCACAGATTATGTGATTGATCTGGTGGAAATTTTAAATAAACAACAAAAACAGGTTTTCTGGGGAATATTTGATATTTTGAGTATGGTGGTTTCCATCATTGTATCTTATATTTTATTCTACGGCTTGATTAATCCAGCACCTGTTGACTACATTATCTATACGAGTTTGGCCTTCCTGTTCTATCAATTGATGATTGGATTTTGGGGGTTGAACGCTAGTATCAGTCGTTACAGCAAGATTACGGATTTCATGAAAATCTTTTTTGGTGTGACTGCTAGCAGTATCTTGTCATATAGTATCTGCTATGCCTTCTTGCCTCTCTTCTCTATCCGTTTTATCTTCCTCTTTATCTTGTTGAGTACTTTCTTGATTTTATTGCCACGGATTACTTGGCAGTTAATCTACTCCAAACGCAAAAAGGGAAGTGGTGATGGAGAACACCGTCGGACTTTCTTGATTGGTGCCGGTGATGGTGGAGCTCTCTTTATGGATAGTTACCAACATCCAACTAGTGAATTAGAACTTGTCGGTATTTTGGACAAGGATGCTAAGAAAAAGGGCCAAAAACTTGGTGGAATCCCTGTTTTGGGTTCATATGATGATCTGCCTGAATTAGCCAAACGCCATCAAATCGAGCGTGTCATCGTTGCGATTCCGTCGCTTGACCCGTCAGAATATGAACGTATCTTGCAGATGTGTAATAAGCTGGGTGTCAAATGTTACAAGATGCCTAAGGTTGAAACCGTTGTTCAGGGACTTCACCAAGCAGGTACTGGCTTCCAAAAAATTGATATTACGGACCTTTTGGGACGTCAGGAAATTCGTCTTGATGAATCGCGTCTGGGCGCAGAACTGACAGGTAAGACAATCTTGGTTACAGGTGCTGGTGGCTCAATCGGTTCTGAAATCTGTCGCCAAGTTAGTCGTTTCAATCCTGAACGCATCGTCTTGCTCGGTCATGGGGAAAATTCAATCTACCTTGTTTATCATGAATTGATTCGTAAGTTCCAAGGGATTGATTATGTACCAGTTATTGCCGATATTCAAGACTATGACCGTTTGTTGCAAGTCTTTGAGCAGTACAAGCCAGCTATTGTTTATCATGCGGCAGCCCACAAGCACGTTCCTATGATGGAGCGCAATCCAAAAGAAGCCTTCAAAAACAATATTCGTGGAACTTACAACGTTGCTAAGGCTGTTGATGAAGCCAAAGTACCTAAGATGGTTATGATTTCGACAGATAAGGCGGTTAATCCACCAAATGTTATGGGAGCAACCAAGCGCGTGGCTGAGTTGATTGTCACTGGCTTTAACCAACGTAGCCAATCGACCTACTGTGCAGTTCGTTTTGGAAATGTTCTTGGTAGCCGTGGTAGTGTGATTCCAGTCTTTGAACGTCAGATTGCTGAAGGTGGTCCTGTAACGGTGACAGACTTCCGCATGACCCGTTACTTTATGACTATTCCAGAAGCTAGCCGTCTGGTTATCCATGCTGGTGCTTATGCCAAGGATGGAGAAGTCTTTATCCTTGATATGGGCAAACCAGTCAAGATTTATGACTTGGCTAAGAAAATGGTCCTTCTAAGTGGACACACCGAAAGCGAAATTCCAATCGTTGAAGTTGGAATCCGCCCAGGCGAAAAACTTTACGAAGAACTCTTGGTATCAACCGAACTTGTTGATAACCAAGTTATGGATAAGATTTTCGTTGGTAAGGTTAATGTCATGCCTCTAGAAGCCATCGATCAAAAGATTGAAGAGTTCCGTACTCTTAGTGGAGATGAGTTGAAGCAAGCCATTATCGCCTTTGCCAATCAAACAACCCACGTTGAATAAAAAAGAAAAACGCATATTATCAGGTCAGTTCAGAAGAGCCTTGGTAATATGCGTTTTGTTATGTAGAGACTTGCTTCATTTTCTTCTGAAATGGGGTTGTCGCCCAGTCTATGTTATTGAAAATACTCCAAAACTTCTATGGGTTTGTGAGCGATATAATCAGGCTGATAGTTTAGCAAAGTCTGCTTGCTCTCCAAATCCCCAAGTGACGGCCAATTTCTGAATGCCTGTTTCTTGAGCTCCCAGCATATCAAACTTGGTATCTCCGATGATGATGGCTTGTTCGAGGGTGCTAGTTGATGTGTCTGTAAGGCTAGGCGAATGACATCTGCCTTATGGGGTGCTTCAGGGCTGGAACCATAAATGCCATCAAAGAAATGATGGATTCCCAAGTTTTTAGTCATGTCTTGAGCGGTTGGAGTATTCTTTGTAGTGGTGATATAAAGAGGATAATTGCTCGATAACTCCTCAAGCAAGTCTACAATCTGAGGAAAGAGTTGAGCTTCATGGATGCCTTTTTCCTTGTAGTAAGAACGGTATATCTGGACAGCCTCAGAAATTTGGTCTTTGGGAAGGCAGGTCGCAAAACTACTTTCGAGGGGCGGTCCCATAAAACCACGAATCGTTTTGGCATCAGGGCTAGGCATCCCCAGCTCCTTAAAGGTATGGGTAAAGGCATTGTGAATCCCGATAGAACTGTCAACGAGGGTTCCATCCAGATCGAAAAAAATCGCTGTGATAGAGGTCATGGTTTCTCCTATTTGATAAGCTTATTCTCCGAAAATTTCTTTTTGGAGGCGACGACCAGTAGGGGTGGCAGCGAGTCCACCTTCAGCTGTTTCACGAAAGGCAGTTGGCATGCTTGCTCCTACTTGGTACATGGCATCGATAACTTCATCCACAGGGATTTTAGATTCGATACCTGCCAAGGCCATGTCTGCTGCGATGAAAGGCAAAAGCTAGCTCCCCATGGCATTGCGTTTGACACAGGGAACTTCGACCAAGCCGGCAACAGGGTCACAGATAAGGCCCAGCATATTTTTAATGACAAAGGCAATGGCCTGACTGGCCTGATAAGGTGTTCCACCGGCAGCTAGAGTCAAGGCTGCAGCACTCATAGCAGAGGCCGAACCAACCTCAGCCTGACAGCCACCTTCAGCACCTGAGATAGAGGCATTGTTTGCGATGACTAGTCCAAAGGCACCAGCAGCAAAGAGGAAATTCAGCTGTTGCTCGTGGTTGAGGTCTAATTTTTCAATAGCAGCAGTGAGAACGGAAGGCAGACAGCCAGCACTTCCTGCGGTCGGAGTGGCACAGACCAAGCCCATTTTGGCATTGTGTTCATTGACTGCGATGGCATTTCGGGCAGCAGAGAGAATCGTGTAATCTGACAGAGTTTTTCCGTTTTTGATGTAGTGATCCAATTTGGCAGCATCTCCACCTGTCAGGCCACTACGAGATTTATTTTCATTGAGGCCAAGTTGGACAGAAGCTTTCATGACTTCCAGATTGCGTTCCATGAGAAGGAGGACTTCTTCACGTTCGCGACCGGTCAATTCAAACTCTGTTGTAATCATGAGTTCTGCGACATTTCCTTGAAAGTCCAGATCTGCTTGCTCGACCAATTCTTTGATAGAATAAAACATGCTTCCTCCTATTTAAAGAAATTGACATTGTGGAGATGAGGGATTTTTCGAATTTCTTCGATAGCCTCATCACAGTTGCGACTGTCAACTTCGATAATCATGATGGCTTTTTCACCAGCTTTTTCACGAGTAACATTCATCTGGGCGATATTGATACCATAGCGGGAAAGGGCCTCTGTTACGAGGGCAATCATACCTGGAATATCTTGATGAACGATGATGATAGTCGGTGTATTCATATTGAGAGAGACGGCAAAGCCATTGAGTTCGGTTACCTGAATATTTCCTCCACCGATAGAAATACCAGTCACACTGATGGTCTTGTGGGTATTTTTAACGGTAATTTTAGTGGTGTTTGGATGAGGAGCATTGCTGTCTTTCTGAATGGTCCAGACAATCTTGATGCCACGCTTGTGGGCAATTTCCAGGCTGTTTGGGATTTCAGGATCATCTGTATCCATGCCCAAAATACCTGCAACAAGGGCTAAATCTGTCCCGTGACCTCGATAGGTTTTGGCAAATGAGTTAAATAGTTGGAATTCGACTTCTGTCGGAGTATCATCAAATGGAAGAGACAATCTTCCCAATACGAACAGCACCAGCTGTATGGCTACTAGATGGGCCAATCATAACTGGTCCGATGATATCAAAGACAGATTGAAAACGAAGTGATTTCATCAGTTTCCCCTTATAAAAATTCTTATCTCTATTATATCAAAGAATGGGTGTCTTGGCTTTAATTGTGGATGAAAACCTTTTTACACTACAAATAGCATAAAAAAGCATCTTTTGTAACAAAAAATAGCTTATTTAGGGAAATAAAAAATATTTTTGTAATATTTCTACATAAAAAGTGTCAAGAAACAGTAATATTTAAAGGGTATGATAGAACTATAGAAAGAAGGAGAATTTTCAAATATGAAATCAACAACTAAAAAGATTAAAACAACTCTTGCAGGAGTAGCTGCCTTATTTGCAGTATTTGCTCCATCATTTGTATCTGCCCAAGAATCATCAACTTACACTGTTAAAGAAGGTGATACACTTTCAGAAATCGCTGAAACTCACAACACAACTGTTGAGAAATTGGCAGAAAACAACCACATCGACAACGTTCATTTGATTTATGTTGGTCAAGAGTTGGTTATCGATGGCCCTGTAGCGCCTGCTGCAACACCAGCGCCAACTACTTATGCAGCACCAGCTGCTCAAGATGAAACTGTTTCAGCTCCAGCAGCAGAAACTACAGAAGTAGTAGAAGAAGCAGCACCAGCTGCAAGCACACCTGCAGCAGAAGAAACTGTTGCTGTAGCAGAAACTTCAGCACCAGCTGCAACTGTAAGCGGTTCTGAAGCAGAAGCTAAAGAATGGATTGCACAAAAAGAATCAGGTGGTAGCTACACAGCTACAAACGGCCAATACATCGGACGTTACCAATTGACAGATTCATACTTGAACGGTGACTACTCAGCTGCTAACCAAGAACGTGTGGCAGATGCCTATGTTGCAGGACGTTACGGTTCATGGACTGCTGCTAAAAACTTCTGGCTTAACAACGGCTGGTATTAAGAAATAGAAAAAGAGCCTTTGATGGCTCTTTTTGTGTGCTTTTATTTGATAAAAGACAATTAAAAGTAGTGATAGCCGATTGCTTACGGCTGACGAGATTCTGGAGTTTCTCCAGCTGAATTAGTGCGATTATTACTGTTAGTATCGCGAACCTCAGCATTATTACTACTATTATTATTGGTATTCGTATCTCCTTGGGCTCCTGCAGTATCAGTAGCTTGATCTCGTGTATTGGTAGCAGTGTTTCCCCCACTTCTAGCACTATCAGATGAAGGTTGCTCGCTTGCAGGTGCTTGTGAACTGTATCTGTTCCCATTTGACTCAGTATAGGTTGGAGTGTAGCTGCCTCCTTCTGAAGAATGTGTTTCTCTTTCTCCCTCACTACTAGTCGTTCCTGTTTCTTTTTTATTAGACTTTTGTTCTTCTTTTTTGGTCAAGACTTCAACTTGCTTTTGGAATTTAGAAATCAGTTCTTGAATGGGTTTTATTTTTTCATCAATAGTGGCTTGTTCGCTTGTGGAATTGACACTTTTAATGATTTCTAGTATTTTTTGTAAGGAAGTGATGGCTGTTTCAAGTGTTTGTTTATCTTCGAACTGGCTATCGGATTCCTTTATATCCAATTTTAAAGCTTTTTCAGTATAATGATTAGTGATTTTATCGGCAGTAGAAGTAAGAAATTCTGTTAATGTCTTTTTGCCTTCGTCAGTGGTAGGCTTTAATTCTTGAATTTTTTTCCAATCCTCTATAATCGTTTCAGAATCAATATTGAAGTTTTTAATAGCATTTTTTACTTGTTCGACATCTTGTCCATTCTTATGTTGTTTGCTGAGAGCGATGTTCCCTATCTCTGCTTGGATATGTTCTTGATGAATGACTAAGCCTATTAAAAGTCCAAGACCTACAACAATAATGATAGTAAAAATAGTATTTTTTGATGTTAGAATATCTTTGTAGTTTTTCACAATCGTACTACGTACATGGATGGTAGTATCTTAAAGGGATCATGTACGACTTCCTCCTCATTACAGTATATCATTTTTAGCTTATTTTATAAATAAGTTTATAAGTAGAATCGAGATTTAACTGTTCATTGCCCTTTTTGTAATTATATTTCTGTTTCTATCAAATAGAATGTCAGATTATCAGCCTCTTTCTTGTCTTCTCTAACCAAGCATGTTATAATGAATACTGCTCAAGCGACCTTCAATCGTGAAGCACACACGACCTTCAATCGTGAACTAGTCATTTCGTTTATCTTTTATTACGTCGTTAACTCGAAATGAGATGCAAGCTGAGCTTGTCTGATTTATAACCTCAATCAGTCTCCCAGACTGATTGAGCGAACTCAAGTTATGCCTGCGACTCATTGCCTATCATATTTTCATTTTAAGATGATAGGCTAAAATGGTCTCCCAGACCATTTTACTACTAAAAGCAAACGAAATGACTATACTCAAATAAATTCTATTGAAAGTCATAGTAAATAGAATTTTGAGGGTATAAATAAACGAATAGATGGGAGACTTACCATGAGTGATAACTCTAAAACACGTGTTGTTGTGGGGATGAGTGGTGGTGTTGATTCGTCGGTGACGGCTCTTCTTCTCAAGGAGGAGGGCTACGATGTGATCGGTATCTTCATGAAGAACTGGGACGACACAGATGAAAACGGCGTCTGTACGGCGACCGAAGATTACAAGGATGTGGCTGCGGTAGCAGACCAGATCGGCATTCCCTACTACTCTGTCAATTTTGAAAAAGAGTACTGGGACCGCGTTTTTGAGTATTTCCTAGCGGAATACCGTGCAGGACGTACGCCAAATCCAGACGTTATGTGCAACAAGGAAATCAAGTTCAAGGCTTTTTTGGACTATGCTATGACCTTGGGGGCAGACTATGTGGCGACTGGGCATTATGCTAGAGTGGCGCGTGATGAGGATGGTACAGTTCACATGCTTCGTGGCGTGGACAATGGCAAGGACCAGACCTATTTCCTCAGCCAACTTTCGCAAGAACAACTTCAAAAAACCATGTTCCCACTGGGACATTTGGAAAAGCCTGAAGTTCGCAGACTAGCAGAAGAAGAGGGCCTTGCGACTGCTAAGAAGAAAGACTCGACAGGGATTTGCTTTATCGGAGAAAAGAACTTTAAAAATTTCCTCAGCAACTACCTGCCAGCTCAGCCTGGTCGAATGATGACTGTGGATGGTCGCGATATGGGTGAGCATGCAGGACTTATGTACTATACGATTGGTCAGCGTGGCGGTCTCGGTATCGGTGGGCAACACGGTGGTGACAATGCACCTTGGTTCGTTGTCGGAAAGACCTGAGCAAGAATATTCTCTATGTAGGACAAGGATTCTACCATGATTCGCTCATGTCAACCAGCCTAGAGGCTAGTCAAGTCCACTTTACTCGTGACATGCCAGAGGAGTTTACGCTCGAATGTACGGCTAAATTCCGTTACCGTCAGCCTGATTCTAAGGTGACCGTCCATGTCAAAGGAGATAAGGCAGAGGTTATCTTTGCAGAACCGCAACGCGCCATCACACCAGGTCAGGCAGTTGTCTTTTACGATGGTGAAGAGTGTCTAGGTGGTGGCTTGATTGACAATGCTTACCGCGATGGACAAGTTTGTCAGTACATTTAGATTGACAAATTTTCTCAATTTGCTACAATAATAAAAGCAATAGAAATGATGGTCAAAGCTCATGGATGTTGCAGGCTTTTTTGTCCTGCACTTCTTTGGAGTTTTGACTGTTTTTATGTCGTTTAAGGGAAAGGACAAGAATGACTCAGCAAGACTTTCGGACCAAAGTTGGAAATACGGTTTTTGGTGTTCGGGCGACAGCTTTGATTGTCCAAAATCGTAAGCTTCTAGTCACCAAAGAAAATGGCAAGTATTACACAATTGGCGGTGCGATTCAAGTCAATGAAAGCACGGAAGAAGCGGTAGTCCGTGAAGTGAGGGAAGAACTGGGTGTCGAAGCTCAAGCTGGGCAACTAGCTTTTGTTGTTGAAAATCGTTTTGAAGAAGATGGTGTCTATTGGCACAACATCGAGTTTCATTATCTGGTGGACTTGCTTGAGGATGCCCCATTGACCATGCAGGAAGATGAGAAAAGGCAGCCTTGTGAGTGGATTGATTTGGATCAGCTTAAGGGTATCAATCTAGTTCCAGCCTTTTTGAAAACAGCCCTGCCAGATTGGGACGGCCAACTAAGACACATCCATCTTGAGGAATAGGGGAGAAAATAATGGTTAAGCTTATTGCCCATGTACTTGTTCATAGTGGTGATGATTATTTGCTCATTCAGCGTTCGGAAATTAAAAGAGGACAACCCAATGTTTATCCAACTTACTGGGATATTCCTGGTGGTGGGGTTGAAAAGGGTGAACTTCCGCGAGATGGAGCTCTTAGAGAATGTATTGAAGAAGCGGGAGTTAGGCTAGATAGCAGTTTGCTCAAACTTCTTCACGAAGATAGTCAACTGGATACCTCTAAGGATACTGTCTTTACTCGCTTAGTTTATAAAGCAGAGTGGGTTGGGGAGAAGCCAATTATCAGATTAGATCCTGAAGAGCATACGCACTTTAAATGGGTTACTATGGCTCAAGCTCTAGAGGAGGAGAAGTTAGTTCCTTATTTACGAGAAATTTGAAAGGTTAAGAAATGACTTATAATTTTACTGAAGAATACGATATTATTGTAATCGGTGCGGGACACGCTGGGGTAGAAGCATCCCTAGCTGCTAGTCGTATGGGCTGTAAGGTCTTGCTTGCGACTATCAACATTGAAATGCTGGCTTTCATGCCTTGTAACCCCTCTATCGGTGGTTCTGCCAAGGGAATTGTCGTGCGTGAAGTTGATGCCCTCGGTGGCGAGATGGCCAAGACCATTGACAAAACTTACATCCAGATGAAGATGCTCAATACAGGGAAGGGGCCAGCTGTCCGTGCCCTTCGTGCGCAGGCTGACAAGGAGCTTTACTCTAAGGAAATGCGCAAGACAGTTGAAAATCAAGAAAATCTGACTCTTCGTCAAACCATGATTGATAAGATTTTGGTCGAAGATGGAAAGGTTGTCGGTGTACGTACAGCGACCCATCAAGAATATGCTGCCAAGGCTGTTATCGTGACGACAGGAACAGCCCTCCGTGGGGAAATTATCATTGGAGACCTCAAGTACTCATCAGGTCTAACCACAGCTTGGCTTCTATTAACCTTGCTGACAATCTCAAGGAATTGGGCCTTGAAATCGGTCGTTTCAAGACAGGGACACCTCCACGTGTCAAGGCTTCTTCTATCAATTATGATGTGACCGAAATTCAGCCAGGAGACGAAGCGCCTAATCATTTCTCATACACTTCACGAGATGAGGATTATGTCAAGGACCAAGTGCCATGCTGGTTGACCTACACCAATGGTACCAGTCATGAGATTATCCAAAACAACCTCCACCGTGCGCCTATGTTTACAGGTGTGGTCAAGGGAGTAGGGCCTCGTTACTGTCCGTCAATTGAGGACAAGATTGTGCGCTTTGCGGACAAGGAACGCCACCAACTCTTCCTTGAGCCAGAGGGACGCAATACAGAGGAAGTCTATGTTCAAGGACTTTCAACCAGTCTACCTGAGGATGTCCAACGTGAGCTGGTGCATTCTATCAAAGGTTTGGAAAATGCAGAGATGATGCGAACAGGTTATGCCATTGAGTACGACATGGTCTTGCCTCACCAGTTGCGTGCGACTTTGGAAACCAAGAAAATCTCAGGACTTTTTACTGCTGGTCAGACAAATGGAACGTCAGGTTATGAAGAAGCTGCTGGCCAAGGGATTATCGCGGGTATCAATGCGGCTTTGAAAGTCCAAGGCAAGCCTGAGTTGATTTTGAAGCGTAGTGACGGTTATATTGGGGTTATGATTGATGACTTGGTGACCAAGGGAACCATTGAACCCTACCGTCTCTTGACCAGTCGTGCCGAATACCGTCTCATTCTTCGTCATGACAATGCTGATATGCGTTTAACTGAGATGGGACATGAGATTGGGCTTGTGGATGATGAACGTTGGGCTCGTTTTGAAATCAAGAAAAATCAATTTGACAATGAGATGAAGCGCCTAGACAGTATCAAACTCAAGCCAGTCAAGGAAACCAATGCTAAGGTTGAGGAGATGGGATTCAAGCCGTTGACCGATGCAGTGACAGCCAAGGAATTCCTTCGCCGTCCAGAAGTGTCTTACCAAGATGTGGTGGCTTTTATCGGCCCAGCAGCAGAGGACTTGGATGACAAGATTATCGAATTGATTGAAACAGAAATCAAGTACGAAGGCTATATTTCCAAAGCCATGGATCAGGTTGTCAAGATGAAACGCATGGAAGAAAAACGCATTCCAGCCAATATCGACTGGGATGATATTGACTCGATTGCGACAGAAGCTCGTCAGAAGTTCAAACTCATCAATCCAGAAACTATCGGCCAAGCCAGCCGTATTTCGGGAGTAAACCCAGCAGATATTTCTATTTTGATGGTGTATCTGGAAGGTAAAAAAATCGTAGTATTTCTAAAACTCTTCAAAAAAATCAAAATGATACGTCGTCGGCTTCGGCTCACCTAACTCAAGTTATGCTTTCGCCGAGCCTTCTAGTCTGATTTCGATTTTTATTGAGTTTCAATCTCAAAAAGAAAGATAGAGAAAAAAACAGCTCCGTCTTCGGGGCTGTTTTTGTTGACTTGTACTCAATGAAAATCAAAGAGTAAACTAGGAAGCTAGCCGAAGACTGTACTTGAGTACGGCAAGGCGAAGCTGACGTGGTTTGAATTTGATTTTCGAAGAGTATTATTCTTCATCTGGTGTGAGAATCATAGGGATGATAATCGGTTCACGTTCTGTATTTTCATAAAGGAAGGGGCGAATAGCGTTGACAATGGCACCATTGACAGATTGCACGCTAGCGTCCTTGTTTTTCAGTGCGATACGAATGGCATTGAAGAGGATACGCTGGCTTTGGCGAATCAAGTCGCCAGACTCTCTCATGTAGACAAAGCCTCGGCTGAGGATGTCTGGACCAGACAAAATCATCTGTGACTTGAAGTCAACAGTTGCGACTGCCAGTACGACACCGTCTTCAGATAGATCACGACGATCTTTGAGGACAGCAGCACCGATTTCACCGATACGATTTCCATCGACATAGATGTCTTGGGCGTTGAAGTGACCTGCGATACGAGCAGAATCTGCAGTAAGGGCAAGCACATCACCATTGCTCATGATAAAGATATTGTCCTTCTCAACACCAGTATCCACTGCTAGTCCAGCGTGGACTTTTTGCATGCGGTATTCACCGTGGACAGGCATGAAGTATTTTGGCTTAATCAAGCGGAGCATGAGTTTTTGCTCTTGCTGGCCACCGTGTCCAGAGGTATGGATATTGTTGACTTTACCGTGGATAACTTCGACACCAGCTTCAGAAATGATGTTAATCAGCTTGTTGACGCTAGTAGTGTTTCCAGGGATTGGACTAGAAGAGAAGATAACCGTATCGCCTGGTTGGAGTTGTACCTGACGGTGGGTTCCGTTGGCGATACGAGAGAGGGCCGCCATAGGTTCACCCTGACTACCTGTACAGAGGATAAGAACCTCGCCAGCAGGGTAGTCTTTGATTTCATTTGGCTCGATAAAGGTTCCCTAGGAGCTTTGATGTAGCCAAGATCGATTCCGTTGACAATGGCCTTTTCCATCGAACGACCAAAGACAGCGATCTTACGTCCAGTCTTAACAGCAGCTTCTGTTGCTTGCTGGAGACGGAAGATATTTGAGGCAAAGGATGCAAAGATGATACGTCCCTCTATGCCTTGGATAATCTTCATGATGGACTGGCCAACGACTTTTTCAGAGTTGGTAAAGGTTGGTACTTCCGCATTTGTCGAGTCAGATAGGAGACAGAGAACGCCTTCTTCACCAAGAGCAGCCATACGGTGCAAGTCTGCAGGTTCTCCAACTGGAGTAAAGTCGAACTTGAAGTCACCCGTACAAACGATTTTCCCTTGAGGAGTATGAATGACAATCCCCAAAGGCTCTGGAATAGAGTGAGTCGTTCTAAAGAAAGTTGCCTTGAGATTTTTAAAGGTCAACTCAGTATTATGGTTAATTTCGTAAAGTTTGGCGTTGCGCAAGAGGCCGTGTTCTTCGAGTTTGCCACGGATTAAAGCCAAGGCAAGTGGTCCAGCGTAGATAGGGACATTTGCTTGCTTGAGAAGGAATGGAATCCCACCGATGTGGTCCTCGTGTCCGTGTGTAATCAAAACAGCCTTGACGCGGTCGATATTGTCCACGATGTAAGAGTAGTCAGGAATGACATAGTCGATACCAAGCAAGTCATCTTCTGGGAATTTAATCCCAGCATCGACGATGATGATCTCATCTTGGTATTCAATTCCGTAAGTGTTTCCCGATTTCTCCCAGACCACCGATGGCAAAAACGCCAACTTCTTCAGGTTTAAGAGTGTAGGCCATATTAGAACTCCGTAATTTCGAAGGCGCCAGTTTCTTTTTCGTAATCTAGCAATTTGTCAGACAAGAGTTCGATATACTCGATATTGTACTCTGGGCGATTTTCTTCGACAAGTTGGCGAGCAGCGATGCGACCCTCAAGTTCTGAGCTGGCATCGATGTCTAGGTATAGTGCGCGTGTTGTTTCACGGCGTGGGCTACGTTCTTTTGTTTCTTGATAAAAAACTTTGTAAATCATATAGTTCCTTTCTATTTACAGGTCAGCTTATTCCAAACTTTTAGCAGAGATTTGCTTGATTTCATTCCATTTTGTGTCTAGATTGACCTTGATTCGTTACAATTATTTCAATTATACCACAAAATGAAAAATTAGTAAAAGACGGAAACGAGAAAGTCACAGGACGATTTCTTTGGTAATCGTTTGCAAAAATAAAGAAAATATGTTATTTTGATAATGGAAATGAGTTTTATTGTTTGTCATAATTCCATATAGATTTTAAGTCAAGGAGGTTGCCCTATGTATAACTTATTTGCTTTTGCTATCGGAGTTCGCTTGGTGGCTTTTATTGTTTTTGTTGCTTGCGTTTATGCGGGAAATCTTCTATTTGCCAAACTGGAACAACGACAAAGCAAGCTCTTGTGGAAAATTACCTTTGTGACTCTCTACTCGCTTTTTCTCCTCCTCCTAACCTATGTAGTTTGGTTTGTATTTTACTTTGGATTAAATGCTTAGATGCTCTGCTTATGCTGGGGCATTTTTGTTTGGGGGCAAAGAGAGAAAAACTCTTGATTTAGGTCAAGAGGCAATTTCAAATCTAGAGCAACAAAAAAGAGAGGACGTATTTACACATGGGGTCTTTACAGCTCAAATCTGAGGGCAGTCCCATACCCGTACCAGAAGTTGGTACCTTTGAACGCTCTGTTACCAGTCGCCCTACGTTATCCTCTCAATATCTATATTTTAATATAATTTACTGAGGAAATCAATTTTGAAAGCATCAAAAAGCTCCTGACCGAAGTCAAGAGCCATCTAACACTGGGGGCGAACTAATCAATCGCAATTTCAGTTCTTTAGAAACCAAAGTTTCAGGGATAGCACCGCAACCCGAAGAGTCAAAGACTCAACCTGATTTTCCTACCAGTGTTGAATTACATTTTAACATTGATAGACCAACATAGTCAACAGTTTATATAAAAATAGGAATACCAAAAAGAGGATTAAGAATGCTTAGTTTGTTTGAATTTGCGATAGGGGTTCGCCTCTTGGTGTTTATAGTCTTTGTAGCTTGTGTCTATGGGGGGGAATGGCCTGTTTGTGCATCTGGGACACCGCAAAAAAAATTCCTTTGGAAGCTTGCTTTTGTGATGCTCTATTCAATTTTTCTACTCCTTGTAACCTATGTTATCTGGCTCGTTTTCTACTTTGATTTAAATGCTTAGATGCCCTGCTGAACTGCACCCCAAAAGTTAGACAGAAAAAATCTAACTTTTGGGGTGTTTTTATTATGAAATTAACTTATGATGATAAAGTTCAGATCTATGAACTTAGAAAACAAGGATATAGCTTAGAGAAGCTTTCAAATAAATTTGGGATAAACAATTCTAATATTAGGTACATGATTAAATTGATTGATCGTTATGGAATAGAGTTCGTCAAAAAAGAAAAAAATCGTTACTATTCTCCTGAATTAAAACAAGAAATGATTGATAAAGTCCTACATGAAAACTGGTCTCAAGATAGAGTTTCTCTCGAATATGCTCTCCCAAATCGTGGTATGCTTCCAAATTGGATGGCACAATACAAGAAAAACGGGTATACTATTGTTGAGAAAACAAGAGGGAGAGTACCTAAAATGGGACGTAAACCAAAGAAGAAACCCGAAGAGATGACAGAGTTAGAACGACTTCAAGCAGAAAACGAGTATCTGAGAGCGGAGAATGCTGTCCTAAAAAAGTTGAGAGAACTCCGCTTGAAGGAGGAAAAAGAGAAAGAAGAAAGACAGAAATTGTTCAAGAATTAATCACTGATTTTTCGTTAGATATTCTTCTAAAAACCATTAAACTCGCTCGTTCGACCTACTACTATCATTTGAAACAGCTAGACAAACCAGATAAGGATCAAAAGCTTAAAGCTGAAATTCAAGCTATTTTTACCGAACAAAAAGGAAATTACGGCTATCGTCGAATCCATTTAGAATTAAGAAATCGTGGTTATGTGGTCAATCATAAAAGAGTTCAACGCTTGATGAAAGTGCTCAATTTACAAGCTAGAATCCGCAAGAAACGCAAGTATTCTTCTCATAAAGGAGATGTTGGCAAGAAAGCAGACAACCTTATTCAACGCCAATTTGAAGCAGCTAAACCAATGGAAAAGTGTTATACGGACGTGACAGAATTTGCCATTCCAGCAAGCGCTCAAAAGCTTTACTTATCACCAGTTTTAGATGGCTTTAATAGCGAAATTATCGCCTATAATCTTTCAACTTCACCCAACTTAGAACAAGTAAACAATGTTGGAACAAGCATTCACAGAGAAGCGCTACGAGAATACGATTCTCCATAGTGACCAAGGCTGGCAATATCAACACGATTCTTATCATCAGTTTCTAGAGGGTAAGGGAATTCAAGCATCCATGTCACGTAAAGGTAACAGCCCAGACAACGGCATGATGGAATCTTTCTTTGGTATTCTGAAATCGGAGATGTTTTATGGTTATGAGAAGTCATTTGAGTCGCTCAACCAATTGGAACAAGCCATTGTAGACTATATTGATTACTACAACAATAAACGAATTAAGGTAAAACTAAAAGGACTCAGTCCTGTGCAATACAGAACTAAATCCTTCGGATAAATTAATTGTCTAACTTTTTGGGGTCAGTACATGCTTATGCTGGGGCTTTTTTGTTTAGGGATAAAGAAAATTCCCATGTGCTAGCTTTTGTAGTATAATAGTAAGCAGATAAAAAGATAGGAATGTGTTATGAAAGTATTAGCTTTTGATACGTCTAGCAAGGCTCTTTCTCTCGCTATTTTAGAGGACAAGCAGATTCTTGCCGAGACGACGATTAATATCAAGAAAAATCACAGTATTACCCTCATGCCTGCCATCGATTTTTTGATGGCAAGTTTGGATTGGACGCCCAAGGACTTGGACCGAATCGTGGTGGCGGAAGGGCCAGGTAGCTACACAGGTTTGCGAATTGCGGTGGCAACTGCCAAAACTCTGGCTCATACTCTGAACATCGAGTTAGTTGGTATGTCTAGCCTCTTGGCTCTGGTGCCATATCAACAAGAAGGCTTGTTCGTTCCTTTGATGGATGCGCGTCGCAACAATGCTTATGCAGGATTTATGAAAATGCCAAACCTGTCATGCCAGAAGCGCATCTATCTTTTGAAGAGGTGTTAGAGAAAGTTAAGGGTGCTAGTCAGGTAACCTTTGTCGGAGAAGTTGCCCCCTTTGTGGAGCAGATTCAAGAACACTTACCAAGGACTAATTACAAAGAAACCTTGCCTAATGCAGCCACTCTTGCTCTTTTGGCTTGGGATAAGGAAGCAGACTCCTTGCATGATTTTGTGCCAAATTACCTCAAACGAGTTGAGGCTGAGGAAAACTGGCTCAAGAATCACACCGAGTCTGGCGAGTCCTACATTAAACGCCTATGATAAAGATCAAACGAATCCAACAGCAACCTGACTTAGCTCAAGCTATCTATGATGTTATGGTAGATGTTTACCCAGTCAGTCCGTGGACGCTGGAACAAATCCAAGCAGACCTGTCCCAAGACCAGACTTGGTATGCTCTGGCTTATGATGGGGTAGAAGTGATTGGATTTCTAGCCGTTCAGGAGAATCTCTTTGAGGCAGAAGTCCTGCAAATCGCTGTCAAAGGAGCCTATCAGGGTCAGGAATTGCGCCAGCTTTGTTTGCAACATTACCAGCAGAAAAGGAGATTTTCCTAGAAGTCAGAAAGTCAAACCAACGAGCGCAAGCATTTTACAAGAAAGAAAAGATGGCGGTCATCGCTGAGCGAAAGATCTACTATCACGATCCAGTTGAGGACGCCATTATCATGAAGAGAGAAATAGATGAAGGATAGATATATTTTAGCATTTGAAACATCCTGTGATGAGACCAGTGTCGCTGTCTTAAAAAACGACGACCAGCTCTTGTCCAATGTCATTGCTAGTCAAATCGAGAGCCATAAACGCTTCGGTGGCGTAGTGCCAGAAGTAGCCAGTCGTCACCATGTCGAGGTCATTACAGCCTGTATCGAGGAGGCTCTAGCAGAAGCAGGAATTACAGAAGAAGATGTGACAGCCGTTGCCGTTACCTACGGACCTGGATTGGTTGGAGCTCTACTAGTTGGCTTGTCAGCTGCCAAGGCCTTTGCTTGGGCGCATGGTCTGCCACTTATCCCCGTCAACCACATGGCTGGGCACCTCATGGCAGCTCAGAGTGTGGAGCCTTTGGAGTTTCCTTTGTTGGCACTCTTAGTCAGCGGTGGACACACAGAGTTGGTATATGTTTCCGAGGCTGGTGTTTACAAGATTGTTGGTGAGACGCGAGACGATGCGGTTGGTGAGGCTTATGACAAGGTCGGCCGTGTCATGGGCTTGACTTATCCAGCCGGTCGCGAGATTGACGAGTTAGCCCATCAAGGTCAGGATATCTATGACTTCCCACGGGCTATGATCAAGGAAGACAATCTAGAGTTTTCATTCTCTGGTTTGAAGTCTGCCTTTATCAATCTTCACCACAATGCTGAGCAAAAGGGAGAAAGCTTGTCTACAGAGGATTTGTGTGCTTCCTTCCAAGCAGCAGTCATGGATATTCTTATGGCTAAAACCAAGAAAGCCTTGGAAAAATACCCTGTCAAAACTCTGGTTGTGGCAGGTGGCGTGGCAGCCAATAAAGGCCTCAGAGAACGCCTAGCAGCCGAAATCACAGATGTCAAGGTCGTCATTCCATCTCTGCGCCTCTGCGGAGACAATGCAGGCATGATTGCCTATGCCAGCGTCAGCGAGTGGAACAAAGAAAATTTTGCAAGCTTGGATCTCAATGCCAAACCAAGCCTCGCTTTTGATACTATGGAATAAAGAGTCAGCTTAAGGCTGGCTTTTTTGCCCTCTTAAATGTCAGAATATTTTGACAAATAAGTGTAAATAATGATATACTATATAAAAAATAGGAGGTGGTCAGATGATTGATAGAATGGAATTGGGAGAATTTTACAAGGAATTGCGCTTGGCGAGAAAGCTCAAGCAGTCAGATGTGGCTTGTGCTGGTCTAACAGCCTCTCAGTTGTCCAAGTTTGAATTAGGGCAGTCTATGCTGTCTGCGGATAAGCTCATACTAGCCATCCAAGGGATCAATGTGACCTTCGATGAGTTTGGACACAAACTCAACAATTATCAAGAATCTCCACATATGCGATTTGGTAGAAAGGTTATAGATTGCTTTGCCCACCAAGATATAGCTGGTTTAGAGCAACTATTAGAGGAGGTCGAGCAAGAACAGATGGCGCAGACCTATCGTCGTTTAAATGCCATTGTGATTAAAAATGCCATCCATTCTTTAGATAAAAGCTATCTGCTAGCAGAGGAAGATAGCGAATTTTTGACCAGCTATCTCTATGCTATCGAGTCTTGGACCTGGTTTGAACTCTATATATTCTGTAATACCATGCCTTTCTTGAGTAATCAAGATTTGATATTTTTATCAACCTCTTTACTTGAAAAATCCAAGGAATTTAAAGAGTTAGTACACAATCGATTGTATATGAAGCAAGGGCTCTTAAATATCTTATCAGAACTCATGGAGCGTAAACTTTTTTCTTACATCCCAATCTTTGAAGCTGAGCTGGAGAGTATGCTTCGTCCATACGATGTTTTTGAAAAAGTATTGTGGCAGTTTTTAAAGAAGATGAGTGTCTTTCTTCAAACCAAAGGAAGCAATCAAAAAGAGATTGAACACTTTATCCAATCTCTGCAAGTATTAGAAAATCCACAATTGACAGCCCTCTTCGAATTACGTTTGCAGCAATACAAAGAACTTATTGAGTAGTCAACAATCGCAAATCTGAAATTTCTATAAGAAAAAATATCAAATATGCGATTTACTAAAATGTGGTGATTTCAGTGTTATACTATAATTATTTCATAGTATAGGAGAAAATAGAATGAAAAAGATAATCTCACGCTACTACTTTATTATAGCTGCTCTACTAGTTATTGCTGACCAGAAGTTCAGTGGTCTAGTTTTACGCAGCGACCTTGTTACTGGTCTATCTGACTTTGCCTATTATCTGTCGGATATGATGTTGAATTTTCTTGTGGTTTTATTTGCTCTTATTGCTATGATTTGGTCGGGGAAATGGCAACAAATCAACAGTAGAAAGTTTAAAGGATCCTATCTTTTCTATTCCTTCCTAGCTCTGCTTGCTTTTGTTGTTTGGAATTTTGTCACCTTTTTTCTTTTCCCATCTACCAAAAATGAAATTTCTTATCAACTCGCCATTCCGACTTTTAAAGGAGCTACGGCATTTTTGATGTATTTTTTCTATCCTGTGATTGCAGGTCCCATTTTTGAAGAGATGATTTATCGTGGATTAGTGATGACTGCTCTGGAAAAAGGAAAGAAGTGGGGACTGGATGTGCTTGGCTCAGCTATATTATTTGGAATTTTGCACATTAGTAATCACGGTTGGGTTTTGACAGACTTTTTCGTATATATGGGTGGCGGTCTCATATTTGCAGTCTTGTTTAGAGTGACAAAGTCCATTTATTGGCCTATTGGGCTGCATATAGTCTACAATGGCATTGGTCAAATTTTACCGTTGCTGTAATTTTATTTGCTTAGTAATATTTTAGAAGGAGTGTTCTTAGGCATTCTTTCCATCCAGTTTATTTCTTTACTGAGCTATCTTACTTTTTAATCGCATTTTTAGGTATCCTTTTCATAAAAATGATCTTAGTTTTAGTAACTATTGCTACTAACTTTGTTTTATTGCTATTTCTTCTAGTTGCCTTTTCATGTTCTTTGATATTCGTGAAAGTATCTAGCGGAAAATTTGTATAATATATGTTTGAGACTGGATTGCCAGTCTTTTATGATGGCCACAATCAGCAGACTTTTTTCTCTTTACTGAATGTGTTATAATAGTCCATGCTGTGGCTGGAGCCTTTTCAGCCTATTTATTAAGACAATATGAGGAGAAAGATGAAAGAAAAAGGATTTTGGGAGGGGGTGCAGGCAGCTATGCCAACGGCCCTTGGTTATGTCAGTATTGGCCTTGCCTGTGGGATTATCGGTGCGCCCTATGTGACACCTGTTGAGATGGGCTTGATGAGCCTCTTTGTTTATGCTGGGAGTGCCCAGTTTGCCATGCTGGCACTGATTGCGGTTCAAGCACCTGTAGCAGCTATTGCGATGACGGTCTTTTTGATTAATTTGCGTCTCTTTTTGTTGAGTTTGCATGCGTCAACCTATTTCCGTCATACTAGTCTCTGGCACAATATCGGTATGTCTAGTATCTTGACGGATGAGACTTATGGTGTTTTGATGGGCGAATTGGCCCATGCAGACAAGGTCAATCCTATGTGGATGCACGGAAACAATCTTAACAGCTATGTGGCTTGGTTTGTGGGAACAGTAGTCGGAACGGCTCTGGGTGGCCTGCTGCCAAATCCAGAAATCTTTGGTTTAGATTTTGCTCTTGTTGGGATGTTCATCGGAATTTTTGCTTCGCAATTCCAGATTATGCAAAGACGGATTCCTGTCCGCAACCTGCTCGTTATCTTAGCAGTTGTTGCGGTGTCATTCTTTTTGCTCTTGACAGTGGTGTCTCAGTCACTAGCTGTTCTGTTTGCGACCTTGCTAGGTTGTACAATGGGGGTGGTTTTAGATGGTCAGTAAGTATCTTTTATTAGCAGTTATTTTCTCTGGCTTGGTGACATGGATTCCCCGTATGATTCCCTTCATCTTGGTCAAGTATAAGGGCTTGCCTGCGATTGTTGAGCGTTTTTGAAGTTCTTGCCCGTTTCTATTATCTTTGCCTTGATTCTTTCAAGTGTAGTGACAGGCAAGGTTGGCAGTCTTCCTCAAATCAAATGGCTAGACTTCTTGGCAGTCTTTCCAACCGCTTGGGTAGCCTTTCGCTACCGTAATTTAGTCGGAACAGTTCTCTTTGGAGTTGTCTTGATTGCCGTCCTACGTTTACTATTTTAAATGGGCTATAAAGAAAATCTATCACAGAGATAGATATCATATAATGGCATAATTACTTTTTTTCTGATAAGATAATAAGGTATTCTATTTTGGAGGAAATGACATGAAAAAAATCGTTAAATACTCATCTCTTGCTGCCCTAGGGCTTGTTGCTGCAGGTGTGCTTGCGGCTTGCTCAGGTGGTGCTAAGAAAGAAGAAGCAGCTAGCAAGAAAGAAATTATCGTTGCAACCAATGCTTCACCAAAACCATTCAACTATGAAGAAAATGGCGAATTGACTGGTTATGAGATTGAACTAGTTCGTGCTATCTTTAAAGATTCTGAAAAGTATGATGTCAAGTTTGAGAAGACAGAGTGGTCAGGAGTCTTTGCAGGACTTGACGCTGACCGTTATCAAATGGCCGTTAACAACATCAGCTACACTAAAGAACGTGCAGAAAAATACCTTTATGCAGCTCCAACTGCTAAAAACCCTAACGTTCTTGTAGTGAAAAAAGACGACTCTAGCATCAAATCGCTTGATGATATCGGTGGAAAATCAACAGAAGTTGTTCAAGGGACAACATCTGCTAAACAGTTGGAAGACTATAACAAACAACACTCAGATAATCCAACTGTCCTTAACTATACTAGAGCAGACTTCCAACAAATCATGGGACGCTTGAGCGATGGCCAGTTTGACTACAAGATTTTTGATAAGATTGGTGTTGAAACAGTTATCAAGAACCAAGGTTTGGACAACTTGAAAGTTATCGAACTTCCAAGCGACCAACAACCTTACGTTTACCCACTTCTTGCCAAAGGTCAAGATGAGTTGAAAACATTTGTGGACAAACGCATCCAAGAACTCTACAAAGACGGAACTCTTGAAAAACTGTCTAAACAATTCTTCGGAGACACTTACCTACCAGCAGAAGCTGATATTAAATAATTATTTGAAGTCATCCATTCTGATTCAGATGGGTGATTTCTAAGTCTTTAGGGATATAGTTTTAAACTATATATCTGACTATCTAATAACAATTTGTGAAATCAAACAAATTGTGAGATACTAGTACGGTATTATTTTTAAGGAGAAAGAATCATGAAAATCAAAAAATGGCTTGGTGTAGCAGCCCTTGCTACAGTCGCAGGTTTGGCTCTTGCAGCTTGCGGAAACTCAGAAAAGAAAGCAGACAGTACAACAACTATCAAAATCGCAACTGTTAACCGTAGCGGTTCTGAAGAAAAACGTTGGGACAAAATCCAAGAATTGGTTAAAAAAGACGGCATTACCTTGGAATTTACAGAGTTCACAGACTACTCACAACCAAACAAGGCAACTGCTGATGGCGAAGTAGATTTGAACGCTTTCCAACACTATAACTTCTTGAACAACTGGAACAAAGAAAACGGAAAAGACCTTGTAGCGATTGCAGATACTTATATCTCTCCAATCCGTCTTTACTCAGGTTTGAATGGAAGTGACAACAAGTACACTAAAGTAGAAGATATCCCAGCAAACGGAGAAATCTCTGTACCGAATGACGCTACAAACGAAAGCCGTGCGCTTTACTTGCTTCAATCAGCTGGCTTGATTAAATTGGACGTTTCAGGAACTACTCTTGCAACAGTTGCTAACATCAAAGAAAATCCAAAGAACTTGAAAATCACTGAATTGGACGCTAGCCAAACAGCTCGTTCATTGTCATCAGTTGACGCTGCTGTTGTAAACAATACCTTCGTTACAGAAGCAAAATTGGACTACAAGAAAGCACTTTTCAAAGAACAAGCTGATGAAAATTCAAAACAATGGTACAACATTATCGTTGCGAAGAAAGATTGGGAAACATCACCAAAAGCTGACGCTATCAAGAAAGTTGTTGCAGCTTACCATACAGATGAAGTGAAAAAAGTTATCGAAGAAACATCAGACGGTTTGGATCAACCAGTTTGGTAATAAGAAACAGGGAGGTGGGAGAGAAAATTCCACCTCTTGCTTTTGTATAGAGCATGGATTGTCAGGAAGAGTAGTTCATAGAAAGGTAGAGAGAATATGGTTTTTCCTAGCGAACAAGAACAGATTGAAAAATTTGAAAAGGATCATGTAGCCCAGCATTATTTTGAGGTTTTGCGTACCTTGATTTCTAAGAAATCAGTCTTTGCCCAACAGGTGGGTCTCAAAGAAGTTGCCAACTATCTGGGTGAGATTTTCAAGCGTGTGGGGGCTGAAGTGGAGATTGATGAGACTTATACGGCGCCCTTTGTTATGGCGCATTTCAAGAGTTCGCGCCCAGATGCCAAGACCTTGATTTTCTATAACCACTATGACACTGTGCCAGCTGATGGGGATCAGGTCTGGACAGAAGATCCTTTTACTCTTTCAGTCCGCAATGGCTTCATATATGGGCGTGGGGTTGATGACGACAAGGGTCATATCACAGCTCGTTTGAGTGCTTTGAGAAAATATATGCAGCATCATGATGATCTGCCTGTCAATATTAGTTTTATCATGGAGGGTGCGGAGGAATCGGCTTCGACAGACCTGGATAAGTATCTGGAAAAACATGCGGATAAACTCCGTGGTGCAGATTTGTTGGTCTGGGAACAAGGAACCAAAAATGCCTTGGAACAGCTAGAAATTTCTGGTGGAAATAAGGGGATTGTGACCTTTGATGCCAAGGTGAAAAGTGCTGATGTGGATATCCACTCTAGTTATGGTGGGGTTGTGGAGTCAGCTCCCTGGTACCTCCTTCAAGCTCTACAGTCTCTTCGTGCTGCAGATGGCCGTATCTTGGTTGAAGGTTTGTACGAAGAAGTACAAGAGCCAAATGAACGTGAATTAGCCTTGGTGGATACCTATGCCCAACGAAATCCAGGGGAAATCAGCCAGATTTATGGTTTGGAATTGCCTCTTTTACAAGAGGACCGTGCAGCCTTTCTAAAACGATTCTTTTTCGAGCCAGCTCTTAATATCGAAGGGATTCAGTCAGGTTATCAGGGACAAGGAGTCAAAACGATTTTGCCAGCAGAAGCCAGCGCTAAGCTAGAAGTTCGTTTGGTTCCTGGCCTAGAACCGCATGATGTTCTGGAAAAAATTCGGAAACAGCTAGACAAAAATGGCTTTGATAAGGTAGAATTATACTATACCTTGGGAGAGATGAGCTATCGAAGCGATATGAGCGCACCAGCCATTCTCAATGTGATTGAGTTGGCCAAGAAATTCTATCCACAGGGCGTTTCAGTCTTGCCGACGACAGCGGGTACCGGGCCTATGCATACGGTCTTTGATGCCCTAGAGGTGCCAATGGTGGCCTTCGGTCTAGGAAATGCCAACAGTCGAGACCACGGTGGAGATGAGAACGTGCGAATCGCCGATTACTACACCCATATTGAATTAGTAGAGGAGCTGATTAGAAGCTATGAGTAGAGATATTATCAAGTTAGATCAGATCGATGTGACTTTTCATCAAAAGAAGAGAACCATCACAGCGGTCAAGGATGTGACCATTCACATCCAAGAAGGGGATATCTACGGAATTGTTGGATATTCTGGAGCAGGGAAATCAACCCTTGTACGGGTGATTAACCTCTTGCAAAAACCATCTGCAGGGAAAATTACCATTGACGACGATGTGATTTTTGATGGTAAGGTGACCTTGACGGCAGAGCAGTTGCGTCGTAAACGTCAAGATATTGGAATGATTTTCCAGCATTTTAACCTGATGAGCCAAAAGACAGCAGAGGAGAATGTAGCCTTTGCACTTAAACATTCTGGGCTCAGCAAGGAAGAAAAGAAGGTTAAAGTAGCTAAGTTGTTGGACTTGGTTGGCTTGGCAGACCGTGCTGAAAACTACCCTTCACAACTATCTGGAGGGCAAAAACAGCGTGTGGCCATTGCGCGTGCCTTGGCAAATGATCCAAAAATCTTGATTTCAGACGAGTCGACTTCTGCCCTTGATCCGAAGACAACCAAGCAAATTTTGGCCTTGTTGCAAGATTTGAACCATAAATTAGGATTGACCGTTGTCTTAATTACGCATGAAATGCAGATTGTCAAAGATATTGCCAACCGTGTGGCAGTTATGCAGGATGGGCATTTGATTGAAGAGGGTAGCGTCCTTGAAATCTTCTCAAATCCTAAACAACCTTTGACGCAAGACTTTATCTCAACAGCCACTGGTATTGACGAAGCCATGGTCAAAATCGAGAAACAAGAAATCGTGGAACACTTGTCTGAAAACAGCCTTTTGGTGCAGCTCAAGTATGCAGGGGCTTCAACAGACGAGCCACTTTGAATGAATTGTACAAGAATTACCAAGTAACGGCTAATATCCTCTATGGAAATATCGAAATCCTCGATGGTACTCCTGTTGGAGAATTGGTTGTGGTCTTGTCAGGTGAAAAAGCAGCGCTAGCAGGCGCCCAAGAAGCCATTCGTCAAGCAGGCGTACAACTAAAAGTATTGAAGGGAGGACAGTAAGATGGAATCATTGATTCAAACCTATTTACCAAATGTATATAAAATGGGCTGGGCTGGTCAAGCAGGCTGGGGAACAGCCATCTATCTAACTCTTTATATGACAGTTCTTTCTTTCATCATCGGAGGATTCTTGGGGTTAGTGGCAGGTCTCTTTCTCGTCTTAACAGCGCCAGGTGGTGTTTTGGAAAATAAGGTTGTCTTCTGGATTTTAGACAAGATTACTTCCATTTTCCGTGCGGTTCCTTTCATCATCCTCTTGGCAATCTTGTCTCCCCTTTCTCACTTGATTGTGAAAACAAGTATCGGGCCAAATGCAGCCCTTGTCCCACTTTCTTTTGCAGTCTTTGCCTTCTTTGCCCGTCAGGTGCAGGTGGTCTTGGCTGAACTGGATGGCGGTGTCATTGAGGCAGCTCAAGCTAGCGGAGCGACATTCTGGGATATCATAGGTGTTTACCTATCAGAAGGTCTTCCAGATTTGATCCGTGTGACGACTGTGACCTTGATTTCCCTTGTTGGGGAAACAGCTATGGCTGGTGCGGTTGGAGCCGGCGGTATTGGTAACGTAGCCATCGCTTATGGATTTAACCGTTACAATCACGATGTGACTATCTTGGCAACCATCATTATCATTTTGATTATTTTTGTAATCCAATTCTTGGGAGACTTCTTGACTAAGAAATTGAGCCATAAATAAAAAGAGCCGTGCGGCTCTTTTTTAGTAATCAGATTTTCTGTGCCAATTTTTTACTCAAGGCTTGTCCAATCAAGGCACCCACTAGGGCTCCGATGACAATACTTGCGATAAATAGAAGAACGGTTCCAGGGTTTGGCGCGACCATGATACGGTCAATATATTCTTGGGATTTTCCTCTTGCCAGAAGAGTAGCCATATAGGCTTTGGGAGTAATCCACATAAGTAGAATTGGTCCTGATGTGCTAAAGGCGAAAATAACGAAAGAGAGGAAATTCTTTGTTTGGTCCTTGTATTTTCCTAAATGAGCTATTCCATCTGCTAGGAGGCCACAGATAATTCCAGGAAGGAAGGCACCAGCACCGTGTTTAGATCCCAAGAAAAAGAAGGCCATGACAAGGCCGATAGTGGTAATGGCTCCAAAGCGCGGAATTTTTGCGACTAGGATCATATAGACGCTACCGCCGACAAGGGCAGTAAAGGCAGGCGCATAAAACATGTTTCCAGTTTGGTCAAAGAGATTGCCCAAAAGGACACCAATCCCCATGCAGAGGAAGTAAAGAACTGCAAAAAGCAGTGTAGTTAAGATAGATTTTTTCATGAATTGTCTCCTGATAATTTTCTCACAATTCTCATTGTACCACGGTTTGATGGGATTGTAAATGGAAAATAGAAGTTTTTGAAAACGCTTAAAATATGATATAATAGTTTTATAGTTATTTTTAGGGGGATATCATGGGTAGATTTTTAGACTTTGTCTTTAATCGTTTCTTTTTAGGGATGATTGCGACAGCCTTCTTTTGGCTATTAACATTGGCAGGAGGGATTATCCTTGGTCTAGCGCCGGCTAGTGCCACCTTGATGAGCCTGTATGCAGAACATGGTTATAGCTTTCGGGAATACAGTTTGAAGGAGGCGTGGTCTCTTTATAAGCAAAATTTCATCTCAAGCAACCTGATTTTCTATAGCTTTCTAGGGTTAGATCTAGTTTGGTCTATGGTTTGTATCTGTTGGTTCAATTACCTCATCAGACCATCGTTCATTTGATTGCGACCTTTTTGAATGTCTTAGTAGTTCCCCTCATCTTTTTGGCCTATACAGTGTCTTTGAAATTACAAGTTTATTTTGACTTGTCTTATCGAAATAGTCTCAAACTATCCTTGATTGGCATTTTTATGAGTCTAGCAGCTGTGGCTAAGGTTTTTCTTGGGACTGTGCTACTTGTGGCAATTGGTTACTATATGCCTGCCCTACTTTTCTTTGTAGGAATTGGGATGTGGCATTTCTTTATCAGTGATATGTTGGAACCAGTCTATGAAAGCATTCATGAAAAATTGGCGACAAAATAGAATGAAGCAGTTTTGGCTACATACGCTTCTAAGAACCTACAGTTCAGTTATGATGATTATTATTGCGAGTTTTGCAATCTTACTCTCTTACGCTGACTGGGATTCACGGGAAAAGGAAGCTCAAAGAGTAGCCCAGCGTGTAACCACTCGAACAGTCGATGAGGTAGAGTATTATTATCGGGAGTCAGCCCAGCTAGCGCAGGCTTTGGTTGAAAATCAGGCTCGTATCGAGGGAATTTATAAGTATTTTAGTCTGAGTACGCCTGAATATTTTTATTGGCAGTTAGAACGTAAGGCTTCTCCGTATATATCAGTGTCTTTATATGAAATATTGATGATCTCTATGTTCGGAATGATTTTGTTACTGGAGTTGCGATTGCTCTTCAGGACTATAAAGAAGTTTATGTGTCAGCCAGAGACAAACGCGGTGGAGAGAAAATCTCAGCTGAGGATTTTAAACCAGCAGAAAACAGTTTTGCCATTCCTGTATCTGATCCTGTCTCGGATAAAGATTTGGGAGTTGTCTATATCTCTTTATCTCCCAATGTCTTAAATGGAGCTATTGATAATACTAGGGGGCATATACCTATGGCTGTATTTGTAACCTCTCCTTTTGAGACAGAGATGTTTCATATTGGGGAACAATTGTCCTCAGATAAAGAAAATTGGTTTGTAGGTATTACTTCTCATGGCTACAGAGTTCAAGTAGCTGTTGCTAGGAACTTTGTTCTGTTTGGCACCTTAAGAAGTTCGGCTCTAATTGTTAGTTTGAGTTTCCTCTTTATTGTCATACTATATGTTACCTTGAGGAAGACTTTCTCAAATTATCAAAAGCAGGTAGTGGATTTGGTGGATTCCATCCAAGCTATTGCCCAAGGAGAGGAAGGTCTTCGTATTGACACACTTGAAAAGGATCAGGAATTGCTTCTAATCGCGGAGACGACCAATGATATGTTGGATCGATTAGAAAAGAATATCCATGATATTTATCAGTTAGAACTTAGTCAAAAAGATGCCAATATGAGAGCCTTACAGGCTCAGATTAATCCTCACTTCATGTATAATACGCTGGAGTTCTTGCGTATGTATGCAGTCATGCAAAGTCAAGATGAGTTAGCGGATATCATTTATGAGTTCAGTAGCCTGTTGCGTAACAATATTTCGGACGAAAGAGAAACTCTTCTCAAGCAGGAATTAGAATTTTGTCGTAAATATAGTTATCTTTGCATGGTTCGTTATCCCAAGTCCATTGCCTATGGTTTCAAGATAGACCCAGAGTTAGAGAATATAAAGATTCCTAAGTTTACCTTGCAACCGCTGGTAGAAAATTATTTTGCGCATGGTGTTGACCACAGACGTACAGATAATGTGATTAGCATTAAAGCTCTTAAACGAGATGGTTTTGTGGAAATTTTAGTGGTAGATAATGGTCGTGGTATGTCGTCTGAAAAGCTGGCAAATATTCGAGAAAAATTAAGTCAGAGACATTTTGAACACCAAGTCAGTTACAGTGATCAAAAGCAGTCTATTGGGATTGTCAATGTCCATGAGCGTTTTGTACTCTATTTTGGGGACCGCTATGCCATTACGATAGAGTCTGCGGAGCAAGCAGGTGTTCAGTATCGTATTACAATTCAAGATGAGTAGAAAGGGAGAAAATGTATAAAGTATTATTAGTAGATGATGAGTACATGGTGACAGAAGGTCTGAAACGTTTGATTCCCTTTGATAAGTGGGGTATGGAGGTCGTCGCAACAGCCAGTCATGCTGATGAAGCCCTAGAATATGTTCAGGAAATCTCGTTGATGTCATCATTTCAGATGTCAATATGCCCGACAAAACAGGGCTTGATATGATTCGGGAAATGAAAGAGATCTTACCAGATGCCGCCTATATCCTGCTTTCAGGTTATCAGGAGTTTGATTATGTAAAAAGAGCAATGAACCTTAGTGTGGTGGACTATTTGGTCAAGCCAGTAGATAAGGTAGAGTTGGGAAATCTGCTGGAGAAGATTACAGGTCAGCTTGGAGAGAGAGGGAAGAAAGGTCAGACCCTCAGTCAAGATTTAGACGAGACTGGATTTGTTAGTTATCTAGGAGGTAAGGAGAATTGGTGGATAGGACTATCTAAGGAAAAACAAGGCTCCTTCACCATTCCCTACTATGTCTTGGGTCAAGATTGGCAGATTTTCATTTCTGACCAACCTCTAGATGGTTTAGTCGTTACTCCCTTTGAAGCTCCCTATCAAGAACACTTTGAACGCTGGAAGCTGAATGCTGAGAAAGCCCTCTTTTACGGTTCGGTAAATTTGGAAAAATCTGAAAGTCTATTCACTTATTATGAACCAATATATCGCGTGATTATCCAGGGGAATATCACTCAAATCATTGAGGAGCTGACACTACTGGAGAAAGTTGTTTTAGAGAATACACCAAGAGTGGCGATCACCAAACAACTTTTTACACAGTTTGTCATGGATATTTTCCATTTATTTGAGAATTTGAAGGCGGATGATATGACTGAGATGGTCAAAACGATTCATGAGATTAATTCTTTGAGAAGTTGGTTTCTTATATTAAAGGTACTCTGACCCGATTCTTTGGACAATATCGTATGAATGAAAATGTGGTTAGTGTGCTAGAAGTCATTGGGCGTGATTATCAAAAAGAACTTTCCCTCAAGGATATCAGTAAGGATCTCTTTATCAATCCTGTCTATCTGGGGCAGTTGATTAAGCGAGAAACCAATTCGACCTTTGCTGAATTACTCAATAAACAACGTATTAAGGCTGCCCAACAACTTTTGCTTTCAACTAGTGACAGTATCGAAGATATTTGTTATGCTGTTGGTTACAGTAATGTTGGATATTTCTATAAAGTGTTCCGAAAATTGTGCGGAAAATCGCCAAAAGCCTACAGAAAACAGGTAGAAACTATACTATAAGATTTGTATTCCCTTACAAAAGGTGTTATAATATAAATAATAATATCAGGAGGTTATATCATGAAAAAGAAACCGATTTATCTATGGGTCTTGCTAATCTTGTCTGCTCTTATTTCAGTTACGTCTCTGTTTGGAATTTTGAGTCCCTTACCTAGCAAAGAAGCCGTTCGTGCGAGTCAGAAAACTATTGAAGGGATTAGTGCTCAGCAATTAGAAGACCAGCTTAATTACACCTATAGAGTAGCAGAAGCATCTCATTCTATTTTTAATGTTGCCTTGATTGTGCTGTCTGCTATTTTAGTGGTAGTAGCGATTGTGTTCCTTGTTCGTAAAAATTTGCAATATGCAAATTATACTTATGTTGGCTATGTTTTGTTAGCTATTATTGGTTCAATTTATAGCTATGTGGCTTGCAAGACGCTGTCCAGTTGGTTAAAGATGAGACCATGCGTTTGACAATGAGTATTGGTTCAAAAGCTGTTAGCATTTTCTATATTGTCATCAATGTTCTTTTCCTAGCCCTTGTCTTCTATAAGATGTGGCGTCAACAGAAAGCCTTGGCAGAAGAAGAGGAAACAGAAGAACTTGCCTAAGTATTGACAAAAAATAACTATCAAGATACAATCTTGGTAGTTGTTTTTCGATTATAGATAAAATCATGGAGGTACATATGAAGACAATTTCTTTAGTTTATATCAGTTTGAGTGGAAACACTGAGAGTTTTGTGACGCGCTTGAAAGATTATCTCTTGTCCCAGTACGAGGGAATTGAGGTTCAAAAGATTCATATCAAGGATTTGGTCAAGGAAGGCCAAGATTTCTATGAAATGGACCATCCCTATGTTGCTTTTTTGCCGACCTACCTAGAAGGTGGGAATGGCGTTGATAACGGAGATGTTGAGATTTTGACGACACCAGTGGGGGATTTTATCGCCTATGGTGACAATGCTAGTAAGTGTTTTGGTGTGGTTGGTTCAGGAAATCGTAACTTTAATAACCAATACTGCCTGACAGCTAAGCAATACAGTCAACGTTTTAATTTTCCTGTATTGGCTGACTTTGAAATGCGAGGTATGCTGGAAGATATCAAGCATGTGGCTGCAATTATTGCGGATTTGTATGAGTTGGAAAGTTAAGCTGAAACCAATCTTTCAATCATTAGAAGAAAGAAGTTATTATACACTCCTTTATAGTAGGGATAAAAATTACCGATAAACTTTTATATAAATGTTACTTGATATGGTTGTAAGATAAAAAACCTGCCCTAAAAAACCGAGAAGCTTTCTTCTCGGTTTTTGATTATTTCAATTGATCTGTAATGTCTTTTGATAGCAACATTCCCAGATGGTAAGTTTTATTGATATACGCAATGACATCATTGATGTTTTCAGTCGTTTGAATTTTCTCTTTGATATCAGTCCTAAATGTTTCATCCTTTAAAAGTTGTTCTTGGTAGAGTTTTTGCAGTCTCTCTTTCTCGTACTTATTAAGCAGAAAAAGGAAAACCAAGCTAATCACAACGAGGATATAAGCATATTGGCTCATAGGATATCTCCCTGTATGATAAAGAAGTAGTAGTGAATAAATCGATTTAGTGGATCTAAAATAGCAGAACAAGCTAGCAAAAACTTGATAAGATTTTTGATAGACCTCTAAACCAAAATCCGTATAGGCTTTGGTCTTAGTTACTTAGACTGCTTTACAATCAAGTAACTTGAAGATTACGACGTCTTTCGGTAGAAATCGATAATATTTCTATCGAAAGACTAGTGAAGCGCCTAGCCAAATCCCTTATAGGATTTGGCGTTAGTTACTTAGATTGCTCCGCAATCAAGTAACTTTGGCGATTTACATCTTCTCTGGCGCATCTACTCCAAGCAAGCGAAGGGCTTCTTTGAGAACGACTGCGGTTGCATAGCTAAGGGCTAGACGGCTGTCGCGTTCTGAGCTTTCATCCAAGATGCGCGTATGTGCATAGTATTTGTTAAAGGCTTGAGCCAGGCTAATTGCAAATTTAGCAATGATAGAAGGCTCAAAGTTATCCGCAGCACGGTTGATAATACGTGGGAAGTCTTGGATGAGTTTGATGATTTCCCAGCTTTCAGCATCATTCAAGCTATAGTTGCTAGCTGTTTCTGGTTTGAAATCTGCTTTGCGTAAGATAGATTGGATACGAGCGTAAGCATATTGAACGTAAGGTCCAGTTTCCCCCTCGAAGGATACCATAGCTTCTAGATCGAAATCATACCCATTTGTACGGTCGGTCTTGAGGTCATAGAATTTAATGGCTCCGACTCCAACAGCATGCGCTACCTGGTCTTTGTTTTCCAATTCAGGATTTAGCCTCGATTTGGGCCTTGGCGCGACTAACAGCCTCTGCAACAGTAGGCTCTAGCAAGATGACATTCCCTTTACGAGTAGAGAGTTTTTTTCCTTCTTTTGTAACCAGACCAAAAGGAACGTGAGTAATATCGTTACTCCAGTCGTAGCCCATTTCTTGCAAGACGGCTTTGAGTTGTTTAAAGTGGGCAGATTGTTCTTGGCCAACGACATAGATAGATTTGGCAAATTGGTATTCATTTTTACGGTAAAGGGCTGCAGCCAAGTCACGTGTGATATAGAGAGTTGCTCCATCAGATTTCTTGATGAGGGCTGGATGTTCAATTCCATATTTCTCAAGATTCACAACTTGGGCACCTTCTGATTCAACAAGAAGTCCTTTTTTAGAAAGAATGTCTACAACTGCATCCATTTTATCATTGTAGAAGGCTTCTCCGTTGTAGCTGTCAAATTCAACCTTCAGTTCATTGTAAAGGCGGTTAAATTCCACCAAACTTTCATCACGGAACCATTGCCAAAGTGCGAGAGCTTCCTCGTCTCCATTTTCAAGTTTACGGAACCATTCGCGTGCTTCTTCATCCAAGCTAGGGTCATTTTCAGCCTCAGCATTGATGCGGACGTAGAGTTTAAGGAGTTCATCGATTGGATGAGCTTTTACAGCTTCTTCGTCGCCCCATTTTTTGTAGGCAACAATCAGCATCCCAAACTGCTTACCCCAGTCTCCCAAATGATTGACCTTGACCGTTTGATAACCGATTTTTTGGAAAATATGTGACAAGCTATCTCCGATAACAGTTGAACGTAGGTGACCAATAGAGAATGGTTTAGCGATATTGGGACTAGACATATCGATAACAACATTTTCTTGTTTACCAATATGTTGGTCAGCATAGTGTTCTTTTTCAGTGATAACAGCTTGCAATACTTGAGCAGAAATGGCAGATTTATCAAGGAAAAAGTTGACGTAAGGTCCCGTTGCAACAACCTTTTCAAAGGCTTGGCTATTAATTTTTTCAGCTAGTTCAGCCGCAATCATTTGAGGTGCCTTACGTTCGACTTTTGCAAGAGAAAAAGCAGGGAAAGCGATGTCTCCCATTTCTGAGTTTTTAGGGGTTTCTAGTAAATTTAAAATAGCCTCTTGGTCCAGGCTATCAATGACGCTAGCCAACTCGCTAGCAATCAATTCTTTTGTATTCATTAAGAGCTCCTTTTTGGACTTTTCTACTATTTTATCACAATTTTAAAGAAAGAAGAAAAAATTTTTGAAATCTCCTGTTTTTTTGGTATAATATAGTTATAAAAATAGTTATAAATATTCATATAAGAGGATTTTATGAGAAAAAGAGATCGTCATCAGTTGATAAAAAAAATGATTACTGAGGAGAAATTAAGTACACAAAAAGAAATTCAAGATCGGTTGGAGGCACACAATGTCTTTGTGACGCAGACAACCTTGTCTCGTGATTTGCGCGAAATCGGCTTGACCAAGGTCAAGAAAAATGATATGGTGTATTATGTACTAGCAAATGAGACAGAAAAGATTGATTTGGTGGAATTTTTGTCTCATCATTTAGAAGGTGTTGCAAGAGCAGAGTTTACCTTGGTACTTCATACCAAATTAGGAGAAGCCTCTGTTTTGGCAAATATTGTAGATGCAAACAAGGATGAATGGATTTTAGGAACAGTTGCTGGTGCCAATACCTTATTGGTCATTTGTCGAGACCAGCACGTTGCCAAACTCATGGAAGATCGTTTGCTAGATTTGATGAAAGATAAGTAAGGTCTTGGGAGTTGCTCTCAAGACTTATTTTTGACAAGGAGAGATGTACAATGACGACAGAAAAGCTATCACCCGGCATGCAACAGTATGTGGATATTAAAAAGCAATATCCAGATGCTTTTTTGCTCTTTCGGATGGGTGATTTTTATGAATTATTTTATGAGGATGCGGTCAATGCTGCGCAGATTCTGGAGATTTCCTTAACGAGTCGCAACAAGAATGCCGACAATCCGATTCCTATGGCGGGTGTCCCCTATCATTCTGCTCAACAGTACATCGATGTCTTGATTGAGCAGGGCTATAAGGTAGCTATCGCAGAGCAGATGGAAGATCCTAAACAAGCAGTTGGGGTTGTGAAACGAGAGGTTGTTCAGGTCATTACACCTGGGACAGTGGTCGATAGTAGTAAGCCGGATAGTCAGAATAATTTTTTGGTTGCCATAGACCGTGCTGGCAATCAATTTGGCCTCGCTTATATGGACCTGGTGACGGGTGACTTTTATGTGACAGGTCTTTTGGATTTCACGCTGGTTTGTGGGGAAATCCGTAATCTCAAGGCGCGAGAAGTGGTGCTGGGCTATGACTTGTCTGAGGAAGAGGAACAAATCCTTAGTCGTCAGATGAATCTGGTACTTTCCTATGAAAAAGAAGGCTTTGAAGACCTTCATTTACTGGATTCACGATTAGCAGCTGTGGAGCAAGCGGCATCTAGTAAGTTGCTCCAGTATGTCCATCGAACCCAGATGAGGGAATTGAACCACCTCAAACCTGTTATCCGCTATGAAATCAAGGATTTCTTGCAGATGGATTATGCGACCAAGGCTAGTCTGGATTTGGTTGAGAATGCTCGGTCAGGCAAGAAGCAAGGCAGTCTTTTTCTGGCTTTTGGATGAAACCAAAACAGCTATGGGTATGCGGCTCTTGCGGTCTTGGATTCATCGCCCCCTGATTGATAAGGAACGAATCGTCCAACGACAAGAAGTGGTGCAGGTCTTTCTCGACCATTTCTTTGAGCGTAGTGATTTGACAGACAGTCTCAAGGGTGTTTATGACATCGAACGTTTGGCTAGTCGGGTTTCTTTTGGCAAAACCAATCCCAAGGACCTCCTGCAGTTGGCGACCACCTTGTCTAGTGTGCCACGGATTCGTGCGATTTTAGAAGGCATGGAGCAACCTGCTCTAGCTTATCTTATAGAACAACTGGATGAAATCCCTGAGCTGGAGAGTTTGATTAGCGCAGCGATTGCTCCTGAAGCTCCTCATGTGATTACAGAAGGTGGCATTATCCGCACTGGATTTGATGAGACTTTAGACAAGTACCGTCGCGTTCTCAGAGAAGGGACTGGCTGGATTGCTGAAATTGAATCAAAGGAGCGAGAAAACTCTGGCATCAGCACGCTCAAGATTGACTACAATAAAAAGGATGGCTACTATTTCCATGTGACCAATTCTCAACTGGGAAATGTGCCCGCTCACTTTTTCCGCAAGGCGACGCTGAAAAACTCGGAACGCTTTGGAACCGAAGAATTAGCCCGTATCGAGGGAGATATGCTGGAGGCGCGTGAGAAGTCAGCTAACCTAGAGTACGAAATCTTTATGCGTATTCGTGAAGAGGTCAGTAAGTACATCCAACGTTTACAAGCTCTAGCCCAAGGAATTGCGACAGTTGATGTCTTACAGAGTCTAGCAGTTGTGGCTGAAACCCAGCATTTGATTCGACCTGAATTCGGAGATGATTCGCGGATTGATATCCAGAAAGGGCGTCATGCTGTCGTTGAAAAGGTCATGGGGGCTCAGACCTATATTCCCAATACGATTCAGATGGCAGAAGATACCAGTATTCAACTGATTACAGGGCCCAACATGAGCGGGAAGTCAACCTACATGCGTCAGTTAGCCATGACGGCGATTATGGCCCAGATGGGTTCCTATGTTCCTGCTGAGAGCGCCCATTTACCGATTTGATGCAATCTTTACCCGTATCGGAGCAGCAGATGACTTGGTTTCAGGTCAATCAACATTCATGGTGGAGATGATGGAGGCCAACAATGCTATTTCGCATGCGACCAAGAACTCTCTCATTCTCTTTGATGAATTGGGACGGGGAACTGCAACTTATGATGGTATGGCTCTTGCTCAGTCCATCATCGAATACATCCATGAGCATATCGGAGCCAAAACCCTCTTTGCGACCCACTACCATGAGTTGACTAGTCTGGAGTCTAGTTTACAACACTTGGTCAATGTCCACGTAGCAACCTTAGAGCAGAATGGGCAGGTTACCTTCCTTCACAAGATTGAACCAGGTCCAGCTGATAAATCCTATGGTATTCATGTTGCCAAGATTGCTGGTTTGCCAGCAGACCTTTTAGCAAGGGCGGATAAGATTTTGACTCAGTTAGAGAATCAAGGAACAGAAAATCATACTCCCATGAGACAAACAAATGCTGTAACCGAACAGATTTCACTCTTTGATACGACTGAAGAACATCCTATCTTAGCAGAATTGTCTAAACTAGATGTTTATAACATGACACCTATGCAGGCTATGAATGTATTGGTTGAGTTAAAACAAAAACTATAAAAATAATCCCACTCATGCATTTGCGAGTGGGATTATTGCTCTTACTTTCTATGCTCCAAGAGTTGATTGATATGGTCTACTTTTTTTGATGCTCTTTTATAGGAAATAGTCCAAATGATGAGGTAGACAATTGCAAACTCGATAATGAGCTGGAGATAGAAATTCCAGTGGAAGGGGAACCAACCTGCTAGGGTTGCTAATGGGATAAAGCCTACTAGCATAAGGAAGAAATGGGTCAGAGTTGCACGGAGCAAGCTCCAGTCACGGCTGAATAATCGCTTGCCAAAGTTAAAGAGAATACCGATAGCTGCCCAGATCAGTGTGCAGTAGAGCAAGACCAGGGCACCGTGAACCTGATGTTGGGTCATTACTTGACCGATGAGAGAGTCGGAACTTAGTGGTGCGTAGGTATTTGGTGCATAAATGAGTGAAAAGATGATAGAGAGGATGAGGCCGATAAGAACACCGGCAGCTGCATCGTGAAATACTTGTTTTTTCATAGTTCTAATTTCTCCTTGATGGTTTTTAGGTAACGGCGTGAAGAGTAGGTGAAACTTTCGTTTTTAGAAAGATTTCTACTAGACCGTTGGGAGTTAGCTTGAGATGGGAGATGGAGTTGATATTGATGATTTCTGATTGGGAAATTTGGATAAAATTGGTCGGCAGAATTTCAAGAACCTGATAGAGTCGCAAATCAATGCTGTAGGTCTGACTCGCCGTTTCTGCTAGAACCTTCCGATTCTCGATATAGAAGCGTTGTATCTTACCAACCTTAACTAGATAGACTTGATCATCAATCTTTCCTTTGATTGTTTCTTTTTGGTCAAGATTTTCTGCGAACTCGATGACTTTCTGGACTTTATCTGTCGGCTGAGGTGCTTGAACAATCAGCTTTTCCTCTTCGTAAGTTTCACTAATCTGTAGTTCTACTTTCATAAATTTCTCTCCTTGTTTTTCATACAAAATTGTGATCACTTCTTGTACACCTTTATTAAACACTATTTTACGACACCTGGCAAGGGACTTTGTCTATGTGGAGGGATTTGTATCCTATGTGGTGGAGCTTTTCTGTCCTATCTGAAATATGGTATAATAGCACTAATCAATTTCTAGGAAAATAGATACAGAAAGGGGCTGAAAAATGTCTCATATTATTGAATTGCCAGAGGTGCTGGCAAACCAAATCGCGGCTGGAGAGGTTATTGAACGTCCTGCCAGTGTGGTCAAAGAGTTGGTAGAAAATGCTATTGATGCGGGATCTAGTCAGATTATCATTGAGATTGAGGAATCAGGTCTCAAGAAGATTCAAATCACAGATAATGGTCATGGAATTGCCCACGATGAGGTAGATCTGGCTCTGCGTCGTCATGCGACCAGTAAGATAAAAAATCAGGCAGATCTCTTTCGGATTAGGACGCTTGGCTTTCGTGGTGAAGCCTTGCCTTCTATTGCATCTGTCAGTGTCCTGACTTTGTTGACGGCGGTGGATGGTGCGAGTCACGGAACAAAGCTCGTTGCGCGTGGGGGAGAAGTTGAAGAAGTCATCCCAGCGACTAGTCCTGTGGGAACCAAGGTTTGCGTGGAGGATCTCTTTTTCAATACGCCTGCCCGCCTCAAGTATATGAAGAGCCAGCAAGCAGAGTTGTCTCATATCATTGATATTGTTAACCGTCTGGGCTTGGCCCATCCTGAGATTTCTTTTAGTTTGATTAGTGATGGTAAGGAAATGACGCGAACAGCGGGAACAGGTCAATTGCGCCAAGCTATCGCAGGGATTTACGGTTTAGCTAGCGCCAAGAAGATGATTGAAATTGAAAATTCTGACCTTGATTTCGAAATTTCAGGTTTTGTATCCTTGCCTGAGTTGACTCGGGCTAATCGCAACTATATCAGCCTCTTCATCAATGGTCGTTATATCAAGAATTTCCTACTCAATCGTGCTATTTAGATGGTTATGGCAGCAAGCTTATGGTGGGGCGTTTTCCACTGGCTGTCATTCACATCCATATCGATCCTTATCTAGCGGATGTCAATGTGCATCCGACTAAGCAAGAGGTGCGGATTTCCAAGGAAAAAGAATTGATGGCCTTGGTTTCAGAAGCTATTTCCAACAGTCTCAAGGAACAAACCTTGATACCAGATGCCTTGGAAAATCTTGCCAAATCGACTGTGCGAAATCGTGAGAAGGTGGAACAAACTATTCTTCCACTCAAAGAAAATACGCTCTACTATGAGAAAACAGATCCGACAAGACCTAGTCAAGCTGAAGTAGCTGATTATCAGGTGGAATTGACTGAGGAAGGACAGGATTTAACCCTATTTGCCAAGGAAACCTTGGAGCAGCTGACTAAGCCTAGCAAACTGCATTTTGCAGAGAGAAAGCCTGCTATTTATGACCAACTAGACCATCCAGAGCTAGATTTAGCCAGTCTGGATAAAGCCTATGATAAGCTGGAGCGAGAAGAATCTTCAAGCTTTCCAGAGTTGGAATTTTTCGGGCAAATGCATGGAACCTATCTCTTTGCCCAAGGGCGAGATGGGCTCTACATCATAGACCAACATGCGGCGCAGGAACGGGTCAAGTACGAGGAGTACCGTGAAAGCATTGGCAATGTTGACCAGAGCCAGCAGCAACTCCTAGTGCCCTACATCTTTGAATTTCCAGCGGATGATGCTCTGCGTCTCAAGGAACGAATGGCACTTTTGGAGGAAGTGGGTGTCTTTCTAGCAGAGTACGGGGAAATCAATTCATCTTACGTGAACATCCTATTTGGATGGCAGAAGAAGAGATTGAATCAGGCATCTATGAGATGTGCGACATGCTCCTTTTGACCAAGAAAGTTTCTATCAAGAAATACCGAGCAGAGTTGGCCATTATGATGTCCTGCAAACGTTCCATCAAGGCTAACCATCGTATCGATGACCATTCGGCTAGACAACTCCTCTATCAGCTTTCTCAATGTGACAATCCCTATAACTGTCCCCACGGACGCCCTGTTTTGGTGCATTTTACCAAGTCAGATATGGAAAAGATGTTCCGACGCATTCAGGAAAATCACACCAGTCTCCGTGAGTTGGGGAAATATTAAACTAAAAGGAAAACTATGTACGAATATTTAAAAGGAATCATTACCAAAATTACTGCTAAATACATTGTTCTTGAAACCAATGGTATTGGTTATATACTGCATGTGGCCAATCCTTATGCCTATTCAGGTCAGGTTAATCAGGAGGCTCAGATTTATGTGCATCAAGTCGTGCGTGAGGACGCTCATCTGCTTTATGGATTTCGCTCAGAAGACGAGAAAAAGCTCTTTCTCAGTCTGATTTCGGTTTCTGGGATTGGTCCTGTATCAGCTCTTGCTATTATCGCTGCCGATGACAATGCTGGCTTGGTTCAAGCCATCGAAACCAAGAATATCACTTATTTGACCAAGTTTCCTAAAATTGGTAAGAAAACAGCCCAGCAGATGGTGCTAGACTTGGAAGGCAAGGTAGTAGTTGCAGGAGATGACCTTCCTGCCAAGGTGGCAGTGCAAGCTAGCGCTGAAAACCAAGAATTGGAAGAAGCTATGGAGGCCATGTTGGCTCTGGGCTACAAGGCAACAGAGCTCAAGAAAATCAAGAAATTCTTTGAAGGAACGACAGATACAGCAGAGAACTATATCAAGTCGGCCCTTAAAATGTTGGTCAAATAGGAGCAGAGCATGACGAAACGTTGTTCGTGGGTCAAGATGACCAATCCGCTCTATATCGCCTATCATGATGAGGAGTGGGGCCAACCCCCTCCATGATGACCAAGCATTGTTTGAGTTGTTGTGTATGGAAACCTATCAGGCAGGCCTATCTTGGGAAACGGTACTCAACAAACGCCAAGCTTTCCGAGAAGCTTTTCATGGCTATCAAATTCAAGCGGTCGCAGATATGACCGACACCGAATTGGAAGCCTTGCTAGATAATCCAGCTATTATCCGAAATCGAGCCAAGATTTGCTACACGTGCTAACGCCCAAGCCTTTCTACGACTACAGGCAGAGTACGGCTCTTTTGATGCCTATCTTTGGTCTTTTGTTGAGGGGAAAATGATCGTTAACGATGTTTCCGATTATCGCCAAGCCCCAGCTAAAACACCTTTGTCTGAAAAATTAGCCAAAGATCTCAAAAAACGAGGCTTCAAGTTCACAGGCCCAGTCGCCGTCTTGTCTTTTCTACAGGCAGCAGGACTGGTTGATGACCACGAGAATGATTGTGAGTGGAAAAGCAGGAATTAGTGAGTATAGGTAATTAGAATATCTGAGAATATAGAAAAAAGCTGAGAAATTCTTCCCAGCTTTTTATATATACTATTAGATTTGTTAGAGTGAAGTCAAAAAAGTGATTCCACCTAAAATAACACCAGCTGAATTTGGAATGATTAGTATCCAATCCTTCTTAGGTTCCTTTGTCCATCCATAAATAACCCAGATTAAGCAAGATATAGCAGCTGATAAAGGTTGAAATGGTTGAGCTTTATTTCCCTGTAAATTAGCGATAATTTGAGGTATGTAGGCAATAAATACTATAATTCCAATAAAGGCACCAATAGAACCTACGATTCGATTAATTTTTTGTTTTGTCATATACACCTCCTTCAAAAGGATATCATAGAAATTAGCGAAATGCAATAAATTCAGATACAAATTGTAACGAAAACGAATACAAAAGCACAAAAATAGAGAAACTATTTATTTTTTGTTATAGTCAAAGCGAATGATTTGCTCCTTTGCATCTACATAGGCGTGAACTCCGAAGGGTACAATTGCTCTTGGAGTTGCGTGGCCGACATTTAGATTATAGATAATCGGGATATTGCTGTCAATAATATCCAATAGTGCCTCTTTATAGTCGTCATAGAAAGTTTCATCCATAGGTTTTCCGACCAAGAGTCCACTGATGACCTCGAATATACCAGTGTCTTTTAAAGTCCGCAACATATTTTTGAAGTCTTCCAGCTCAGGCTTTTCTTCGCTTGTTTCTAGCAAGAGGATTTTTCCTTCCCAGTCTGACAAGTCAGGGAAAAGTTTGTATTTTTGGCAGAGCTCCGTGCTATCTGCGTATCGAGAGTTGTCAAAGATATCGTAGAGGGATTCGAGGCAACCACCGAGGATTTTTCCCTCGAACTGGGCATTTCCCCGCAACAGCTCGAAACCAGTATTTGCATGACTGACACGAGGTGTCCCCAGAGCCTTGGGACTGAAGTCAGTCCTTTCATCATACCAAACGTCACTAGGGCGGATTTCTGAGATTCTTCCCGTCTCAATCAATTCTTTAAAGTAGTGGAGGCTATAGGTCAGCACTTCCTTGTCCAATTCACAAATGTCTGCTAGGAAGGATTGACCATAAAAAGTTTTGATTCCTAGTTTATGCAACATGAGATGGTTCATGGTTGTATCCGAGAAGCCAAGAAAAATTTTTTGTTTGATAACCTTTTGTAGTTGGTCATTTTCAAAAAGATAAGGTAGTAAGCGATAGGTATCGTCTCCACCGATGGCGCATAGGATCATGTCGATGCTATCATCAGAAAAGGCATGAATCAAATCCTCTGCACGAGCTTCAGGATGGTCCTTGATAAAGTCTAATCCTTTTAGCGAATGAGGCAAAAAGGTAGGATTGAGTCCCAGGTTCTTGAGACGTTGGACACCCAAGTCCACTTCGTGTTTGACAAAGTCCTCTCCGATAATGCCACTAGATAAACTAACAACACCAATAGTAGAAACCATATTTCTTCCTCCTAGAAATTGATTGAGCCTATTTTATCATAAAAGATGGGAGAAAACTATAGGGAAAAGGGTAGAGGGAAGCTTGTAGGCAAGCAAGTGAAAAAGCAACCGCTGGTGCAGTTGCTTTTCGTTTTCTAATCAGTAATCTCGCTAGATATGAGTTACTTGGTCAACTCTTGATTATAGGAGAGAGCCAAATCAATCCAGTAAGGCAATTCTTTTTGGCCTTCTATATCTAAGTCTATATACCCATGATAAAGGCGCCCCCTCATCAATGTAGTATGAGCTCCTGTTCGGGGTAGAACTTGCTTCTCCATTTCCTTGCCAATTCTGACCATAACCAGTTCATCCTTTCTGGAACTGACAGTAAGGACCATTTTACCACGAATCATAAAGGCCAGGCCACCAAACAGCTTCTTTTCTTCTAGCTCTTCTTCGAAAATTTGGGGAGGAAGTTTGAGCGCTAGAATTTTTCGAATCTGCTGAGCTAAAGATTGACTATATGCCATAGCTCTTTCCTTTTCTTAGTAACGTGTTGGTCCTGCACTTGCGCTGCGGATGTTCAAGCGTTTCTTGAGATAAAAGCGGAGAGCTAGGAGGGCTGCTCCGATAATAGCCAGTGGCACTGGAGCCAGTACTGGGTTAAGGCTGGCTGGTAGGAAGCTTGTTGCAAAGAAGACAAGCAACCAAAGGAACATAGAAGCTAGGATAACCAGTACAGATTTCCAGAAAGGTGGGCGTTGACTGCGATCCATGTCTGGTCCATAATATTGGTAAACAAAGTAGTACATCAAGTAGAAGGCAAATCCACCAACCAGTCCAACTAGCAGGAGAGTGACAAATCCATAGCCGAAAGCTTGATCTGCCGCAAAGAAAGTTGTGAGGGCGCTGACGAGGGCAAAGAGGCTAGTGATGAAAAGAGCTGAGTCCATAATCATGAGTTTTGGATCATCATTTTCTTTTGGATGCTCTTTTTCATATTGTTCCTTGACAGTGAAACTATGAGCCCAATGGGTCGGTGCGCCATAGAGGGAACGAGCAGTCGTACCCTTGGCTTGCTCTTCAAGGATTTGGGGAATAACTTCCTCAAAAATAGCCTTGATTTCAGCGTCTGTTTTTCCATCTTTGATGAATTGTTGGGTAGCGATGTGGACAAACTCTTGGTTTTTCTTGGTTAATTTTTGTAGATCAATCTGAGACATAGGAACTCCTCTTAGAACCATTTTTTATGGATGAGATAGAGAGTGAGCGAGACACTCATAGCAAAGGCGATAAAGACGATTAACCAGAAGGCGTTCGGTTCGCCGTTTAGGGGGATTTCATTATCCTTAAAGTTCATCCCGTAGGCAGAAAGACCATGGTTGGGATGGACATGACGATGGTCACAAGGGCCAAGGTTTTCATGATGTTGTTCTGGTTGTTAGAAATGATAGAGGCGAAGGTCTCTGTCATAGAATGCAAGACGTTTCCATAAATGTCTGCCATCTCGATGGCCTGTTGGGTTTCAATCAGGGTATCTTCAAGCAGGTCTTCGTCCTCAAGGTATTTCTTGATATTGCTGGTTGAGCTGGTCAATTTCTTAATCACGCGCTCATTTGTTTTGAGGGAGGCCTTGAAATAGACGATGGTTTTTTCCAATTCCATGAGCTCAATCAATTCTTCATTACGAGTTGATTGATGCAGTTGACTTTCGATTTGTTCACTCTTACGGTCAATCGAACGAAGGGCTGTTAGGTAAAGCTCTGCATTGCGATAGAGAATCTGGAAGATAAAACGCGAACGCATGAAAGTGTAGAAATTACGCAATCGACGGTTGATAAAGACATCGAGGACCGGTAGTGGTTCCAAACACGTAGTGATAATGGTTTCCTCAGTGATGATAATACCAAGCGGGATGGTTACGTAGTAGGTGCGGTTATTTCTTTCCTCTGTGACCGGAACGTCTACGATAATCAGGGTATACTCGTCTTCAATGGTAATACGAGACATTTCTTCCGCATCGAGCGGTGCTCGAAGGTCGGCAATATCGATATCGAAGGCGTTAGCGATTTCGAGTGATTCATTTTGAGTCGGATTGACGAGATTGATCCAAGTACCCGGTTCAAGCGTATCGATCTCTTTAAATTCAGTTGTTGTAGAGAGAAAAACTTGTTTCATATCCCTTATCCTTTCTCATTTTTCAGATTTTTTCACACCGTACTATTATACTACAAAATCGGCTTTTTTCAAATAAAATCTTACAAAGACACCGTTATTATTGGCTTTTTGCTTTGTCTTGAAACGTTGATTTTTGAATTTGCTCCCCTTTTTGCTCCCCCTATAGTGCTTTTAGTGCACTTTCGTAGAATGAGACTGCTTTTTTTGCGTTCTCTTTTGAGAGGTGGCTATATATATCCATGGTCATTGATAAAGTGGAATGACCTAGGCGGTACTGGAGTTCCTTGTATGGTATTCCAGAGTTAAGCAAGAGACTAGCGTGAGTGTGACGGAATCCGTGAAAGCCAATGTTAGGAACATCAGCACGCTTAAAATGTGTTTGCAATCTTCTTTAAGTCTTGAACTGCTAGGATACTCATGAATGAAATCAGAAAATACCACGCTTTCACGTTGCCCTATCTTCCAGGCCTCTTTAGTTTGGCGCAGTTTGTACTGCTTTAGCATGCTAACAGTCGCTTGATCTATATCTATATCCCGATAACTAGCCTTAGATTTTGGGCTATTAATTTCTAAATCACGATTTAGTGTTTTGGTAACATGTACCACGGCATTATCTAAATCTATATCAGACCAGGAAAGAGCTAAAGCTTCATTGATACGGCAACCAGTAGCCAATAGGAACTTATAGAGCGTTGTCTCATAGTAGTAACGATATCTATCGCTATCTAAATTATCGAGATAACCAAGAAACTTTTTTAGTTCTTGATTTTCAAAGTGCTTTACTTTTTTCCGCTTTGCTTTCTGAGTGTTACGAGGTAAAACCACATCACGCGCAGGATTGGACGGTATAGCCTGCATGGTTACGCCATACTGTAAGATACGTTTGTTTAAAGCGTGTATCTTGTCATAATGTAGAAAAGCCCCTTTTTCCCCTCTATTAGTCTTGTCAGCAAGTTTGTTGATAATGGACTGGATAAGTGGAGTAGTGAGCTTATCGAGCTTGTAAGCCCCAAAAATAGGCAATATATGATTATCAATTAGCTTTCTAACATTGCCTTGAGTGTTTGGCTTAACCGTATTCTTATAACTTTCTAACCAGAGATTGGCTAATTCTTGATAGTTTTTTATGGTGCTAGCCTTTTGTCTGGTAGATCCTGCTTTCTGAAAAGCAATTTTTTCTTGAGTAGCTTTCTGCTTAACTTCCTTTTGTGTCCGCCCCGTTACCTTAGTTTTAACTTTCTTTCCTGTTACCTGGTCAACTCCTAAATATACATTAGCACGATAGACTTTGCTACCGTCTTTTTTTATAACTTCAGTTATTTTCATGATGATAAACCTTTCTAAAATACATCAGCAGGCAAGCCATTATCAAAAAGGTTTTATATCATGCTAGGAGCTACGAGAACCCCCTTATTTTCGATTTTAAAGAGTCAGTAGGTAAATAATACCAGAGTAGGAAACAAGGCGGATATGGGGCTTATATGGGCTTGTTTATAGTAAACAGGCCTGTATTTAAAGTTTTTTATCGTCAGTCAGCTGTTTTAAAGTTTTTTCAAAGTCCGAGTTTATCTTTTGAGTTTTGTTGAAGAGCTGGTACTCTGCTTTTGCTTTGTCTTTCGCAACCTTGGAAGTGATTTTCCCATGACCTTCTAAAATGTCGTATTCTTGGAAAGTCAAAAAGCGGTCAATACTTTGGGCTAGTTGTTGCATTGTCTGAGCTTTTCGCTGTTCTATCTGTCTTTCCAGGTAATCAAAATAGCTAGATATTCCTCTTTCAAGGGAACGGATTTCTGTTTCTGAAAGGTAATTCTTTGCTATTTGGGTATCTGCTTGCAGTATGCGACCGTTAGGGGAGTTTTTCCATGTTGTAAGTCCCATGTTGTCTTTTGTATGATCAGCTTTCGTGTAGATAATTTCCGCAGCAGTTTGGCCAGTGATTGCATAATGAAACTTATTCTGTACATCAGCATAGAATTGCTTAGTCAACGTACTTTGTGGATCATAGTCAATAGAGATTTCAGCAAAAATATCTGTAATCTGCAACCATATACGACGCTCACTAGCTCGGATAGAACGCACGCGCTCCAAGAGCTCACGGAAATAGTCTTTTTCTAGCAAGTTTTCGCCTTGTTTCAGACGGTTGTCATCCATGGCGAACCCTTTTATCATGTACTCACGAAGTACCGAAGTAGCCCACTGTCTAAATCTCGTAGCTTTTTGGGAATTGACACGGTAACCAACTGAAATGATGGCGTCAAGATTGTAGAAATCAACTTGGCGGACAACTTCACGACTACCCTCTATTTGAACTGTTTCCATTTTGGAAATAGTTGCTTTTTCTTCTAATTCGCCCTCTTCAAAGATATTTTTTAGGTGTTTACTAATTGCAGGAACACCGACATCGAAAAGTCTAGCCATTTCTTTCTGACTAGCCCAAATCGTTTCGCCTTTGATGATGACACTAGCTGTCTCGCTATCGTTGTCAGCAGTATAGATTAAGAATTGTAATTCGTTCATGAAATCCTTTCTAAATATTGTAAGTGGTTGACATTTGTTGACATCAACAAAATGCTCAACAATGGGGTTTTTAGTTGAAGCACGAGCGAACCACGAGAAAGCACGCGCTTCAGGATTGTTGAACATTGTGGCGCGTGGGTTAGTCTTTCTTTTCAATATCAATCATTATTTGAATATCTTCATCATTCACTTTGTAATCCTGAGTACCTTCACCAATCCACCAATTTAATGATTTTAAAAATCCATATTCTTCTTTACTAACTTTTTCCATATTGATTTTCGAACCAATCGAAATAATTGGATTGAATTTTTGAAATTATTTCACGCTTAATTATTTTAAATAATTCGCCCTTATCATATGGTGCAATGTATTTTTTTAGAAAGCCTATACTATCATCATCAATATCTATGCTAACAGTAAATGAATTATAATCCAAATCATAAAAAGTAAGCTGAAATATACCAGATACTAAAATTATCTCCCATTGGGGTATTCATAAAATTAACTTCTAACCCAAAATCACAACTAACTTCAATATCTATATTATCTGCTTGATGCTGATAAAAATCCAAACTCTCTATTTGAGAACTGTTAGGCTTTTCATCTAATTCAAATGATTTTAGAGAAACTTTTATATCTTTATTATCGTATATACTTTCTACTTCGTAATCATAGGGTAAAAAGTCAAAAAAATCCTTTGGTTCTATTTTTAGCGCCAAACAAATTTTATTTAATGTTATGTAATCTATTTTTGTACTGCTGTTATTAACAATTTTAGACAAGGCTGCTGGAGTTATTCCAGTTTTAACTGATAGCCATGCAGCTGTTTTTTTTCTTTTGTCTTCAAGATATTTGCTAAATTATTTTTTATCACAACCATCCCTCCTTAGATACATTTTACAATTATCTTCTGAAATACACAATAAAAAATTATCGCAAAGAATAATTTTTTTGTTGACAATTTATTTTTTATTGGTTATTATTATTCTATGCGATAATTATTGCATAGAATAATAACGAGAGGGGTTGACGATATGAACAATAATTTTCGTGTCATATTAGCAAAACAACGTAAAAAAGTTAGTGACGTTCACAAGGCAACAGGCATATCAAAAAGCGCACTCATATCACTATACTATGAACGCACAAAGCGCCCAGATATTGAAACCTTGCAAAAGGTAGCCGAGTATCTAGGCGTTACCATTGACGAACTACTTACCGTTGAAGATTAGGAGGGACACCATGAACATTGTTTACATGGACGGCAAGAAAGAGCCGTATACTACAAGCGAGATCATTGCTGAATGCGCTGAAGTCACTCATCACACAATACAAGAACTTTTAAGGAAGCATAAAGCTGATTTTGAAAGCTACGGAATTATCGCATTTGAAATGCGTAAATTAGACGGGCGAGGGAGACCAATGAAAATCTATCGCTTGAATGAGCAACAAGCAACCTTGCTGATCACTTATCTAAAGAATACTGCACCAGTGCGTAAATTCAAAATGAACCTGGTCAAAGCTTTCTTTGAAATGCGTGAGGAACTTTCTAAGTTTCGTATGCAGAGGGCGCTAGAAAAGCCAAAAAGAAAAACCTTGCATGACAGCATTGAGAACTGGGAACAAGCACCAAAGCACGCGCATAGCACCATGAACAACCTGCTACTAAAAGCAGTAACCGACAGGAACGCTAAGCAGTTAAGGGAAGAACGTGGGGGCTACAATGGCATTGATAGCTTGACAAGTGACGAGCTGGAGCAATACCAAGCATTTGAGGATATGGTAATAGCCATGATTGGCTTGAATATGAGTTATCAGGAAATCAAAGCTATGGCATTCAGAAATAAAAAAACACGCCAAAGAAGCGCGTGAGAACAACAAAAAAGGCTTAGCAATAACCACACCGCAGAGCCTTTCACACTAACACTAAACGAATTTAACAAAGCAGGCAAGCTATTATCAAAGAGGTTTTAGTAAAGATTTATACCTAGATTATAGCATATTTAGGGCAATTTGACCATACGGAGAGCCCCAACTCTTAAAACTGGTACTTTCTCACGCTTTCAATTTGGCGACTCTGAGCGTGAGGATTAGCGTTATAAGAAACAACTCAAAAAAATCCCCACACTCAAATTTTGGTCGAGGAGAGTGTGAGGCATGTGGTAGGAAAACGGCATTAAAAAGCCCCACGCTCTCGGTCGGCAAACTTCTGAGTGTGAGGAACTTCATTACAAGAAAAACTGTATAAGAAACAACCATTCAAAATCCCCACACTCGCCATCGCAAAACTTTGAGTGTGAGGATATCCAGTATAGTAAAAGGCAATTAAAAGGCCAACGGAGGAAAAACATGATAGCAGATCAATTAGAAGCTATTTCAACAAATTTAGAAGAAATACAAGAAATTCTTGTAGGAGATGGAACTGCATTAGCTAAAAGAGAAATTAGTAGAGTATTGAACGACTTGGATGATGTCTACAATGAACTAACTAGCACAGAATACCGTGAACAACAGGAAACACTTAAGGAACAGACGGAAAGGATGAAACAGAGAGTAGTTGCTGAAGTAATAGGAGAACTAGAAGAACGAGAAGAGTCTTATTACAGAAATTATTGGGGTGATACTAAGTTTATAAAGCTACTTTCCAACTTTGATGGATTTCTTTTCTTAAACACTTACCTAGCTGAAATAACTAAAGAAAATACCTACCCAATGGAACAAAGCCAATTATTGAATTATGTATGGGAAGTCATAGCGGTTGATATCGCAAAGAAAAAACGAGGGAAAAAGAACGTTTTGGATTCATGGACAGACTCATCCTTATATACTCGTGGAATGATGATTGATTAGGAGGCAATGCAATGACACTTGACCTAAAAAACATGACACAAGCAGAATTTGATAACTTAATAGCCGAGATAAAGACAGAAGATCCAAACCTCTTTCAGCTTATCGAGGATTTTGTAAACAGAAAAGTAACTAGTAAGGAAGTAGACGACTTGCTAAAAATGGAACAATCTGAACAAATGGCATTTATCAAGAACTACAAAGCGAGGGCATAGCATGAATGAGTTAGATTTGACCAACACACAAGCGGTAATCTTTATGGTGGTATTGATTGGCTTACTGCTTTATCTAAACCACCGAGACCGCAAAAAAAGCGCCCAATTTGAGCGAGAAAACCAACAGACGATAGAAACACCTAGCGAGGATTTAAACCCTGATTATGGGCGATATATCCAGCTTGCAGGGGTAAGAGTTTACGGAGGAATGAAATGAGTTACATAGTGAAGATATACCTTGATAGTGAAAAAATACCAGATGAACCTTATTTTACTAAAGAGATTTTTCTAGCTACGTGTATGGACAATGCAACAAAGTTAGCTGTAACTATGAGCTTGTTGACAAAACAAGCGTTTGATTTAGAGACTAAGACAGCTATTTTGAAAACCTTGGATACAATCATAGAAACTCAAAAAGATATTTTGCAAGGGGTAGCGAGCGGACAAATAACCTTTGTGAATAAAAGCAAAGGAGAGGAGGAACTGAATGAGCCTATCAGAGAATGACAAACGAGTATTAAGACTAATCAAGGTAGGGGCTGAGAACTCCATAACAGGGGCAGAAATTAGCCTGATCACTGAGCTGGCAGAAAGAACCGTGCAAGATATTATCAGCCGTCTAATCACGCGCCATAGCGTTCCTATTGTTGGGGTTCGACACGGAACATTTAGAGGGTATTTTATCCCTGCTAACAAAGATGAACTATTAGACGGTGCAAAAACATTTTACAATCAGATACGAGAAGAAGAAAAGCGCCTAGCGGTGTTGATGAATAGCGATTTAGAAAGCTACAAAGAAACCTTGAAGGAGGTGTGCGGATATGTTTAGCCTAAGCCGAGAAAGTGAGCAAGACCTAGCGCATGGCATTCTGGAGGTAGTGGAAAGATACCTGGAAGCGCGTGATACAGTCAAACCACGACTGACAGGTTTAATATCAGCTCAGGAAGTCATGGACGAGTTAGATATAAAATATATGACACTCCAAAAGTGGGAAAAAGCAGGGCTAAGACGGTATCAACCACCACTAGAAGATACTAGGAAAATCTATTACAAAGTTTCGGACATCTGGAAGTTTCTGGGGGTGGAGAATGGCAAAAACTAAAATATATTTTTGGCTAAAAATTGATAAGAAATTTTTTGATAATATTTTTATCAAGAGACTAAAAACGGTACCTGGTGGGTACACTATGACGGTGATTTATATTAGGCTCATGCTAGAGAGCTTAGAAAGTGACTGTATTTTATACTATGAGGGTTACTTTGACAATCTCAAGGAAGAGTTAGCCCTAAAATTAGACGTATCGGAAGATGATATAGATATGACCATGGCATACTTTACTAAGTGTGGTCTAATACAAGTTGATGAAGATAAAAACGCAGAACTACCGCAGGCAAAAGCCTTGGTACAGCAGGAAACCAACCAAGCAGCATACATGCGAGAATATCGGAAACAGCAACGAGAACAAAAGGAAAATCTTACAATGTCATCTGACAATCTTACATTGTTAACTACGTGTAAGACAGAGATAGAGATAGAGAAAGAGAAAGAGATAGAGAAAGAGATAGAGAAAGAGATAGAGAAAGAAGAAGAGATAGAGAAAAAAACTTCTTCTGCTCCTACTGCTGAAATTTCTAACTATTACCAAAAGCGTATAGGGGTTATGGATGGGCAACAATATCAAATACTGACTGACTATCTCACTCTTGACGGTATGGAGCTAGAGGTTATCAAGATTGCCATAGACAAGGCTGCAGATAACGGCAAGCGATCTTTTAGCTATATCAATTCAATACTCAAGAACTGGAGACAGAATGGTATTAGAACCATGGTACAAGTCGAAGATGAACAGAGACTGTTTCAGCAAAAGAAACAAGGTCAGTCTGACGATGATATTCAAGATCCGTTTATCTACTGACGGAGAGGAGAAACAATGGAATTACTGAATATAGACCAGCTCAATGAAAAAATAAAGGTCACTGATGAGCTTTGCCCAACTCATCAGATTAACCTAGTACAATTCAAAAAGCCAGATGGTTATACATCACCCTACTGTATGGAATGCACTAGGGAGAACATCAAACAGACGGAGCTAGAGGGCATAGAAAAAGCCCTAGGCCATGATCTGGATTCTTCAACCTATGATGTGCTAGCGCGTGAAAGTACGGTATCAAATGAGCTGAGAGAGGCCTCTTTTAGCACTTTCAAAGCCGAGACACAAGAGGAACACGAGGCTAAGGAGTTTGCTATCAAACAAGCTAAGGAGTACCTAAACGGTATGACAGGAAACACGCTAATTATGGGCAATCCAGGTACTGGCAAAAGTCATTTATGCTATTCTATGGCCAAAGCCATTAACGAGGGCTATAAGTCTAGGAATGAGCCTAAGAGTGTGCTTTTTGTCAGTATTACTGAGATTATCACGCGCATTCAGTCAGGTTGGCAATATAGACAGAGTGATTTTACAGAGTATGACGCCTTGAAGTTGCTGACTGAGGTTGACTATCTCTTTATTGATGATTTAGGAACAGAAAGCGTTATGAACAGCCAAAAAAATGAAGCTAATAATTGGGTACAGGCCTTTCTTTTCAAGATTTTTGATAAGCGAGACACAACTATCATCAACACTAATCACAACGGAAAAGAGCTGGCCAGAATCTATAATGATAAGCTAGTCAGTCGCATTGGAAAACAATCAGAGGGGAACGTATTTATTATTACAGACATTAAAGATAAGAGGATGAAGCGCAATTTTTAGCCGGAGAAAAAGGAGAAAAACAACATGACAGAACAAACATACTTTGAACAGGCAGATCAGGAACTGGAGGAACTCAATCGCAAACGTGATGATTTTATGGCGGATGCAACACCAGTATGTCTTGAAGATACGCCTAAACTGATTGAACTAGGTGAGAAGCTCCGGACGGAAGACACTAGCATAAATGCCTATGAGTTATACAGACACCCTGAAGCGCGTGCAAAGTTATTCGCCCAAATCGCGGAAGCCTGCTTCTTGTTGATTGCAGATAGTTCACCAGTACCAGTGCAGCCGACACAAGCACAGCGGATACATTTTTGCGAGTACTTGGAAGGACAATTCCAGAATATCATTAAGAAGTTGATTGCAGGAACTGACAAGCAAGTTCTAGAGTCTTTACTTGAAGCTTTGCAACTACCCAAAGAAAAACAAGCTCAATTTGTCCGTGATGTGGTAGTAAGTGGCTTACTCAGTGAAGAATAGTATCAAAGGGGCATTGCCTCTTTTTGTGGTTTCACTACTACTGAACCCAATAGTTTTGGGTTTTTCCATATAGGGGGAAATAATGAGGCAGTTAGCAATAGAAACAATCACTAAACCAATGAAGCTGAGAGGAATATCTAAGGGTATAGCCGAGTTGGACGGTCAACGTTTAGAGATTGATTTGGATAATTTAGTGATTGATTTTGGTGGAGAGTCATTTGAATTAGACAGAATAGCAGGAACTAAGGGAGGTAATCGATATTTTTTTCTTTGCCCTGATTGTGGTAGACGGTGCAGGTTGCTTTATAAACGGTATTTGTATTTTAGTTGCGGTACTTGTCTAGATATCCACAAGCACACCCTGAACCGCAGTAAAACGGATTGCCAATACTACTGGGAGCTTGCACTAAAGAAGCCAGAAAGGTAGAACCAGGGTGGAGTCCTAGACGTGGTAGATATATGTTTGATGGTTTCCCTGAAAGACCAAGGTATATGAAACGTGACAGGTATCATAAGCACTATAAGAAGTTTTTGAAGTATACTAAAAAAGGAGATAGATTTTGGCTGAATGGTTCGAGATTGTGAGACAATATGAAGTAGTGTGCAATTTACAAAACGAACAAATACTACATATTAGACGGTTTGAATGTAAAAAAAGCTAGATATATCAAGGATTTAAGTAAGTAGAGCGTTCCAAAAAGGGTGCGGTAAACGTTCCAAAAAAAGGGTGAGGTAAGGGTTAGGTTACATATAAAAAGTACAAGGTTAGTACAAGGTCACATACTTCAAAATACTAAGGTTTTACAAAGGTACAGGGCTTTTTTCTAGTGATAGAACCCCAAGGTTACCACAAGGTAGAGAGGTTTACCGAGGGTTAGAAAAGGTGAGGTTTTTGTGAAGTAGTGGCAAAAAAAATACCAAACGAACACCGTAGAAAGGATGCAATATGGAACGTGATAGCCGAGGGAGATTTTTACCAGGCAACCAAGTAGCAAAAGGCAACAGGGGCAACAGAAAGCCAAAATATGGCAATAGCAACGCTTTGAAGCATGGACTACGCAGAGGATATACTGGACTGTTACCAAGCCGAGAAGGTGGGGTATCTATATATAAAAATGGTGCATACCTTGGAACACTACCAGACAAGTATTTTAACCATTCTGAAGATGGAGCGCTTTGGGTAGATTATAGCGCGTGTCAGTATCTTGTATTAGTTTGTGGCTTGCCTGAAAGTATGTTTAGCGAACCAGAAGAATGGCAAGGGTCTATATACTTGAACTCCGAGCGAACGCCGAGAAAGTGGCTATATTCCCCTATCATTTATCAAGCAGATAAGAGCAATAAAAACCCTCCTTAACTCCCTGAGAAACGACAATCAGATAAGCGAAGTTTTTAGCCCTCTTATTTCGGATCTACTCCTTGCAGAACGACAAGCAGATAAGGACGACAATAAGCCTTCTTAATTGCTTACAAAACGATAGGGAGTTAAGATAAATTTAAAAGCTCCTTATTTTCGTTTTTCTCCTTGTCAAACGGTAAGGGAATAGGACAGGAAATAACATCGCTTATTTTGATTTTGCTCCCTGAAAAACTGTAAGGAGATAAGGAGACTTATTAGCTTCCTTAATTTGGATTTTCTCCTTACAAAATTACAGGGGAATAAGAACTAAAATAACTCCCCTTATTTTCCTACCAAATGATAAGGAGATAAGAGCAGTTTAAAAGTCTGTTATTTTGGATTTGTTGCTTATAAAACGATAAACAGATAAGCAAAGAAATAACTTGCCTTAATTGCTTGCAGAATGACAAGGAAATAAGAGAGATAAAAACATCCCTTAATTGCTTATCAAACCATAAGGAGATACGGGGGCTATCTCCCTCCCCACGCGCTTCTATGAGCTTCACCCGTCATTGTACATTTTTTCTCACGGGAAAGCATTTGAAGCTAGAGCGAACATAGAGAAAACGAAAAAAAGCCAAGGCGCTCCGCCTCAGCTATAATCTCAATAATATTATATCACAAAGGAGCGAACTAATGGAGCTGGATAAGTTTAAAACGATGATGAACGTCAGAAAGCGGATGACTTATTTTCTGAGATTCCAGAGGATGGCAGGGAGTGAAAACCAAGTTACAATAGACGAAGAGGTTTGGAAACTTATCTTACCTGATCAGTGGAATTTGAGCGGTGAGCATGAAAAAGCAATCCGTGAGGGGCTGGAGATATTCGCCAACGATATCAATAAGATAGAGAACGACCGAGCCAGAAAATACTTTATTATCCATTATTGCTATATGAGAAAGAAAACAATGAGCGAATGTGTAGAAATGGCAGGTACTAGCTCCACTAGTTATCACCGATACAAACAGATAGCCGTCTTAAACTTTGCGAGAATCCACCAGAACGGAGAGCTAGAAGCATATAAGTAGGCGTTTGTGGTGTTTTGTTGAGAAATGTTGAGATTTAAGTGAGGGGGGATGATATGATTGAAGATTTTTGGATTGATTTGGAGAATATCCAATTAGAGGATATGGAGATAGATTTAAACATGGATATAGACATCGATTTAAACATAGATTTTGACCTTGATGGTTTAGATTTAACCTTACTACAAGAGTTAGAAGCATAAATGTTGGCAAATGTAGGCGTAGGCTTCATATTCGCCCCCTATTAAAACACCATGGATAAACTAGAAGCCCTCAGAAACGAATCTGGAGGCTTTTGTGAGGTCATAATCTTATAACCCACGCGCTTCATGGTATAATATACCTATCAGCAACCAGCAATAAAAAAAGCACGTTTGACCGTGCTAGTTTCTTGCCTGCTGAACTCGTTAAATCTTAGCCCTTTTGTGGGGCTTTTTTGCTCCCCTTTTTGCGTACTTTGGGGGAGCAAGTAGTAAAAAGTAATGTTAGTATTTTTTGTTAAAAAGCGCGTGATATAAGGGTTAGGAAGCCCTAAGGAAACATAAAATAAGAAGTTTTTTATTATACTACAAATTCAGCCTTTTGGGTAATAGAATCTCACTTTTTTTGGTATAATGGTAAGCAATAATGGACTAGAAAGAACAAAGATGCAAGATAAAATTGTCATTCATGGGGCGCGTGCCCATAATTTAAAAAATATTGATGTGGAGATTCCGCGAGACAAGTTGGTTGTTGTGACCGGCTTGTCAGGTTCAGGGAAGTCCAGTCTGGCCTTCGATACCCTCTATGCGGAGGGACAACGCCGCTATGTGGAGAGTTTGTCAGCCTACGCTCGTCAGTTTTTGGGAAATATGGAGAAGCCTGATGTAGATGCTATTGATGGTCTCAGCCCAGCTATTTCCATCGACCAGAAAACGACTAGTAAAAATCCTCGCTCGACGGTGGGAACAACGACTGAAATCAATGACTATCTGCGTCTCCTCTACGCACGTGTGGGGACGCCTTACTGTATCAACGGGCATGGGGCTATCAAAGCTTCTTCGGTGGAGCAAATCGTGGATAAGGTTTTGGAGTTGCCAGAACGCCAGCGCCTGCAAATTTTAGCTCCGGTCATCCGCAAGAAAAAAGGGCAACATAAAAGTGTTATTGAGAAGGTTCAGAAAGACGGTTATGTCCGTGTTCGTGTGGATGGGGAAGTCTATGATGTGACCGAAGTGACAGAGTTGTCTAAGAGCAAGCAACACAATATCGATGTCGTGGTTGACCGTATTGTTATCAAGGAGGGCATTCGTAGTCGTCTCTTTGATTCCATTGAGGCTGCCCTTCGTATCGCAGAAGGCTATGTCATTATCGACACCATGGACGACTCTGAGTTGTTGTTCTCTGAGCATTATGCCTGTCCAGTTTGTGGCTTTACTGTTCCAGAGTTAGAGCCACGTCTCTTCTCATTCAATGCTCCTTTTGGTTCTTGTAGTGAGTGTGATGGCTTGGGCATCAAGCTGGAGGTGGATACTGATTTGATAGTGCCAGATGCCAGCAAAACCTTACGTGAGGGAGCGCTAGCACCTTGGAATCCTATCTCATCCAACTACTATCCAAACATGCTAGAGCAGGCCATGACGGCTTTTGGAGTGGATATGGATAAGCCTTTTGAGGACTTGTCAGAAGAGGATAAGAACTTGATTCTCTACGGCTCAGATGGCAAGGAATTCCATTTCCACTATGAGAATGAATTTGGTGGCGTGCGCGATATCGATATTCCTTTGAGGGAATTGTCAATAATATCAAACGTCGCTACCATGAAACCAATAGCGACTACACCCGCACCCAGATGCGTCTCTACATGAATGAGCTGACTTGTGGAACCTGTCACGGTTACCGTCTCAATGACCAGGCCTTGTCTGTCCGTGTGGGTGGCGAGCAAGGGCCACATATCGGAGAAATTTCAGACCTGTCTATCGCTGACCACTTGGACTTGGTGAGCCAGTTAACCTTGTCTGAAAATGAAGCCATCATTGCTCGGCCTATTCTCAAGGAAATCAAGGATCGTTTAACCTTCCTCAACAACGTGGGTCTAAACTATCTGACCCTATCTCGATCAGCAGGTACCCTTTCAGGTGGTGAGAGTCAGCGTATTCGTTTGGCAACCCAGATTGGATCTAACCTATCAGGCGTCCTCTATATCCTAGACGAGCCATCTATCGGACTCCACCAGAGGGACAATGACCGCCTGATTGCTAGTCTGAAAAAGATGCGTGATTTGGGCAATACTCTCATTGTAGTGGAACACGACGAAGATACCATGCGCGAGGCGGATTACCTGATTGACGTTGGTCCCGGTGCCGGTGTTTTTGGTGGGGAGATTGTCGCCGCAGGTACGCCCAAGCAGGTTGCTCGCAATAGCAAGTCTATCACAGGCCAGTACTTGTCAGGTAAACGAGCCATTCCAGTACCAGAAGAGCGGCGTGTGGGAAATGGTCGTTTTATCGAAGTGACAGGAGCGCGTGAGAACAACCTGCAAAATGTCACTGCTCGCTTCCCATTAGGAAAATTCATCGCAGTGGCAGGGGTATCGGGTTCAGGGAAATCGACCCTCATTAACAGCATCCTCAAAAAAGCCATTGCTCAGAAACTCAACCGCAACTCAGACAAACCAGGTAAATTCAAAACGATTACAGGGATTGAGCATGTAGATCGCTTGATTGATATTGACCAGAGTCCTATCGGACGAACGCCAAGGTCCAACCCTGCTACCTATACAGGAGTTTTTGACGATATACGTGACCTTTTTGCTCAGACAAATGAAGCCAAGATTCGAGGCTACAAGAAGGGGCGTTTCAGTTTTAACGTCAAGGGTGGTCGTTGCGAAGCCTGCTCGGGTGACGGGATTATCAAGATTGAGATGCACTTCTTGCCAGACGTTTACGTGGCTTGTGAAGTCTGCCACGGGACTCGTTACAACAGTGAAACTTTAGAAGTTCACTATAAGGAAAAGAATATCTCGCAGGTCTTGGACATGACCGTCAATGATGCGGTTGAGTTCTTCCAACACATTCCGAAAATTCAACGTAAACTCCAGACTATCAAGGATGTGGGGCTGGGCTATGTAACGCTAGGGCAACCAGCTACCACCCTTTCTGGGGGGGAGGCCCAGCGTATGAAGTTGGCTAGTGAACTCCACAAACGCTCGACAGGAAATCTTTCTACATTTTGGATGAGCCGACGACAGGGCTTCATACGGAGGACATCGCTCGCTTGCTTAAGGTACTGGCTCGCTTTGTCGACGATGGCAATACAGTCCTTGTCATCGAGCACAATCTAGATGTTATTAAGACGGCAGACCATATCATCGATTTGGGACCTGAGGGCGGTGTCGGTGGTGGAACTATCATCGCAACAGGAACTCCAGAAGAAGTAGCTGCCAATGAAGCCAGCTACACAGGACATTATTTGAAAGGAAAGTTACATCATGAATAAACGCGTACAATCATTTCTAACTAAAATGCAAGAAAAGGAACTGGATGGCATTATCATCAATAACCTTAAAAACGTCTATTATTTGACTGGTTTTTGGGGTTCAAATGGGACAGTCTTCATTAGCCGTGACCGCCAGGTCTTGGTGACGGACTCTCGCTATATCATTGCGGCCAAGCAAGAAACCAGTGGTTTTGAGATTGTAGCAGACCGTGATGAATTGGCTGTCATTGCAGGAATTGTCAAGGACATGGGCTTGTCTCGTATCGGTTTTGAAGATGAGATTTCAGTCTCTTATTATCACCGTATGCAGGTAGCTTTTGCAGGTTTGGACTTGCTTCCACAAACTCAGTTTGTTGAAGGTCTTCGAATGATTAAGGATGAGGCAGAGATTGCAGCTATTCGCAAGGCTTGTTCTATCTCAGACCAAGCTTTTCGCGATGCGCTTGACTTTATTAAACCAGGAAAAACTGAAATTGAGATTGCCAACTTCCTTGACTTCCGTATGCGTGAGTTGGGAGCATCTGGCTTGTCTTTTGACACTATCCTAGCTAGCGGTATCAACTCTTCTAAACCCCATGCCCATCCCATGCACAAACCAGTGGAGCTGGGAGAAGCCATTACCATGGACTTCGGTTGCCTTTATGACCACTATGTTAGCGATATGACACGAACTATCTATCTGGGGTATGTCAGCGACGAGCAGGCAGAGATTTACAATACAGTTCTCAAAGCAAACCAAGCCTTGATTGACCAGGCTAAGGCTGGCTTAGGTTTCCGTGACTTTGACAAATCCCTCGTGATATTATTATTGAGGCAGGTTATGGAGACTACTTTACTCACGGTATCGGACACGGTATTGGGTTGGATATTCATGAGGAACCATACTTTAGCCAAACATCTACAGAAACTATTAAGGCAGGTATGGCCTTGACCGATGAACCAGGTATCTATATAGAAGGCAAATACGGTGTTCGTATCGAGGATGATATCTTGATTACAGAGACAGGTTGTGAATTGTTGACCCTAGCTCCAAAAGAGTTGATAGTCATTTAGTTATTTGTCAAGAAAAAAGTACGAAAATGACGAAAAAAGTCAAAAAAATTTAAAAATAGGTCGCAAGTCGGATGTTTTTTATGGTATAATAGACTAAACTGATAGTAACATGTAGCGAAAGGGGTAGGTACATGATTAAAATTTATACAGTCTCAAGTTGTACTAGCTGTAAAAAAGCAAAAACCTGGCTCAATGCCCACCAGTTAAGTTATAAAGAACAAAACCTTGGTAAAGAAGGAATTACGAGAGAAGAATTACTGGATATTCTAACTAAAACAGATAACGGAATAGCCAGCATCGTTTCATCTAAAAATCGCTATGCCAAAGCCCTTGGAGTGGATATTGAAGATTTGAGTGTCAATGAAGTCCTCAATCTGATTATGGAAACACCGAGAATTTTAAAGAGCCCAATCCTTGTAGATGAAAAACGCCTGCAAGTTGGCTATAAGGAAGACGATATTCGTGCCTTCCTACCACGCTCTGTCCGTAATGTAGAAAATGCAGAAGCACGTTTGCGTGCAGCTCTATAAACATCAAGGCTGGGAGTGCTTCCTAGCCTTGTTTGCTCTTTTAATTCAAAAATGATGTGAGGAATTATGAAAAAAATACTAATTACAAGTTTTGCACTACTTTTCCTGCTTGCTGGATGTGGGCAAAAAAAAAGCGACAACTGCATCCTCTAGTAGTGAATCTGAAACGTTACAGTCAACCCTACCTGTCCTAGAGAATGCTGAGAAGAATACAGTAGTTACAAAAACATTTATGCTACCAAAGTCAACAGACGGTAGTCAGCAGATTCAAACAGTCACATATAAAGGAAAACAATTTTTAAGTTTGACTATTGTTCAAAAAAGACCAATTACCGATGAATTGAAGACTTTTGTAACTGAGCATGGTGTAGAGGCTACTCAAAAAGCCCTCATTGAGGCTGAAGGTAAAGATACCTCGATTCAGGAAGCACGAAAGTTGCCAGGTTTTACACTTGAGACGAAGATACTAAGTGAAACAGAAATTCAAACAACAACTACTTATGATTTTCAGGTTTTAGATATCAAAAAAGCTTCACAGGTTGAATATCTAAAGAATATTGGCTTGGAAAATCTTTTGAAAAATGAACCGAGTCAATATGTAGCAGACAGATTGGCAAATGGCGCGACAGAACAGTAGAAAATCCAAATAAATAGACTGCCTGAATTGTAGAACGTAAGGAATTATGCTATAATGGTACTATTCTAAGGAAAGAGGGTGTTAGAATGGGATTTACTGAAGAAACAGTACGTTTTAAATTGGACGATTCCAATAAAAAAGAAATTAGCGAAACTCTGACTGATGTTTATGCTTCGTTGAACGATAAGGGCTACAACCCAATTAACCAAATCGTAGGTTACGTATTGAGTGGAGACCCTGCCTACGTTCCTCGTTATAATAATGCACGAAATCAAATCCGTAAGTATGAGCGTGATGAAATCGTTGAAGAATTGGTTCGCTACTATCTAAAAGGACAAGGAGTCGATCTATAATCTATGAGAATTATGGGATTGGACGTCGGTTCAAAAACGGTAGGGGTGGCCATTAGCGATCCGCTCGGTTTTACAGCTCAAGGGCTTGAAATCATGCAAATCAATGAGGAACAAGGCCAATTTGGTTTTGACCGCGTTAAAGAGTTGGTTGATACTTACAAGGTAGAACGATTTGTAGTGGGCTTGCCTAAAAACATGAACAATACAAGCGGACCGCGCGTGGAAGCTAGTCAAGCCTACGGAGCAAAGTTAGAAGAGCTTTTTGGTTTACCAGTAGACTATCAAGATGAACGCTTGACAACAGTTGCCGCAGAGCGCATGTTGATTGAACAAGCAGATATTAGCCGTAACAAGCGCAAGAAAGTCATTGATAAGTTAGCAGCTCAGCTGATTTTACAAAATTATTTAGATAGAAAATTTTAATACAAAGGAGAGGCTATGTCACACGATCATAACCACGACCACGAAGAACGTGAATTAATTACACTAGTAGATGAGCAAGGAAATGAAACCTTGTTTGAAATCCTTTTGACGATTGACGGAAAAGAAGAATTTGGTAAAAACTATGTTCTTTTAGTACCAGTTAACGCAGAAGAAGACGAAGACGGACAAGTTGAAATCCAAGCTTACTCATTCATCGAAAATGAAGATGGAACAGAAGGCGAATTGCAACCAATCCCAGAAGACTCAGAAGACGAATGGAACATGATTGAAGAAGTCTTCAACAGCTTTATGGAGGAGTAAAAACATCCAGTGGATGTTTTTAGCCCAGCTCTTTGAAATAAAAAAGAGCTGGTAAGTCCGGGGACGTTTTTAGCCTGACGCTAAAAATAAAAACCGTCAGTAAGTTCGGGGGATATTTTTACCCCAACTCCTAGAAATTGGAAGAGTTGAAATATCTGGGGAGAATTTCACCCCACGTTAACATTCATAGTAGCTAGTTATTAGCTAACCAGGTTAGAGGTCGGGACGAAAATCCTGGCCTTGTTTTTATTAGTCATCATGCTTTGATGTGGTAATTGATTGGACTTTTGTCAAGGAGATATATATGTTTGAAGTAGAAGAATGGCTTCACAGTCGGATTGGTTTGAATTTTCGATCAGGTTTGGGGCGAATGCAACAAGCGGTGGATTTGTTAGGAAATCCCGAAAAGTTTTACCCTATTATCCACGTCACTGGGACTAATGGGAAAGGATCTACCATTGCTTTTATGAGGGAGTTATTTATGGGACATGGCAAAAAAGTTGCGTCCTTTACCTCCCCTCATATCGTCTCTATCAATGATCGAATCTGCATTAACGGGCAACCAATAGCTGATGCAGACTTCATCCGTTTGGCTAATCAGGTCAAGGAGATGGAGAAAACGCTTCTGCAAACCCATGATCAGTTGTCCTTTTTTGAATTGCTGACCTTGATTGCTTTTCTTTATTTTAGAGAGCAAGAGGTGGATTTGGTTCTACTAGAAGTAGGAATTGGTGGCTTACTTGACACAACCAATGTGGTAACTGGAGAGATTGCTGTCATCAGTTCCATCGGACTTGACCATCAGGAAACTCTGGGTGACAGTATAGCAGCAATTGCAGAGCAGAAAGCTGGTATTTTTAAGGCTGGTAAAAAGGCAGTGATTGCTGAGTTGCCTTCAGAAGCTAGGCTTGTTTGTCAGAAAAAAGCAGACTCTTTAGCTGTTGCCCTTTATCAGGCAGGTCAGGATTTTTCAAGTTCTTTACTAAATATTTCACAGCTGAAAATAGGCTTGGAAGGAGCCTATCAGCAGGAGAATGCGGCTTTGGCGTTGCAAACTTTTCTTCTCTTTATGAGGGAAGAAAAGGAAGTTGTTGATGAGCAGGCTGTAAGACAGGCTTTAGCGAAAACCTATTGGGCTGGTCGTTTGGAGCGTATTCGTCCTCAGATTTATTTGGACGGTGCTCATAACCTCCCTGCCTTGACTCGCTTGGTTGAATTTATTAAAGAAAAAGAGCAGGAAGGATATCGTCCTCAAATCCTATTTGGAGCCTTGAAACGGAAGGATTATCAAGGGATGTTGGGTTATCTTACTGAAAAATTGCCTCAGGTGGAACTCAAGGTGACCGGCTTTGACTATCAAGGTTCTTTGGATGAAACAGATATAACAGGTTACGATGTAATTCCTTCTTATCGCGAATTTATCAGCAGTTTCGAAGAAAGAGCAGACACTCAAGACTTGTTATTCATTACAGGGTCTCTCTATTTTATCTCAGAAGTACGGGGCTACTTGCTGGCCCATGAGCAGATAAATTGACCTCCTTTTTTGAACTTGTTATACTAGTGGAACTACCAGTTAGAAGAAACATTCTCTAAATTGGTAGCAGAAAGGAAATTCATCATGAAATTAAAAAGATTCACACTTTCTCTTGCTTCTCTAGCAAGTCTTAGTCTCTTAGTAGCTTGTTCACAAAGAGCTCAACAGGTTCAACAACCAGTAGCTCAATCGCAAACTCAACAAACTCAGCAATCACAACCTGCTGCTTCATCTTCAGCAGAAAATTCAAACCAGACAGCAACAAGTTCTTCACAAATACAGTTACAGCTCAACCAACCAATATTGATGGAACTTATACTGGTCAGGACGAAGGAGACCGTATCACTTTGGTAGTGACTGGAACAACTGGTACATGGACACAGGTAGAAACTGACGGAGATCAAGAAATCAAGCAGGTTAGCTTTGATGCCGCTAATCAACGCATGATTATTGGGGATGATGCTAAAATTTATACAATTAATGGAAATCAGATGATTATTGACGATATGGATAGAGAAGCGTCTGATCGCATTGTTTTATCTAAGTAAAGCTTATTTATCAAAAATTCCGATAGATTCTATTGGAATTTTTTGGTTTTAAAAGTCTCAAATATTATCTAAAAAGATTTGTTGAAATGTACTGAAATTCCAAGGGTAAACTACCTTAACGACCTTTCTAGGGATATTTTAATTTTATCAGAGCTTTCCTATAAAGATAAAATCAAGTGGATGGTATATTTGAAAATAGAGCTTATCATAAAAAGAAGGATTATCTTGAAAACTCTTTTTATATCATGTAAGATTAGGATATTGATTTCCCATACTGGTACTGGGATTGTAAACTTGATCGAATGCCTACTAAATTCAAGGAGAAAAAGAGTAAATTGTTGCCATCTAGCTGTGAACTGATGTATACTAATAGAAACAACTATTAACTAGGTGGTTAGGGAGAAGGATAAAAAAGAAAGGGGATGTATGAAAACTAGAAAAATACAGTTGCTTATGTCTAAGTATGGTTTTAGTATTACCATTATGATGACTGAGCTAGTTCTTGTTTTTGGTGTATTTCTCTACCTGGGACAAATGGCGCCTATTATCTGGATTATTCTTGTTGTTTTAGTGAGTTTAGTGACTATTGTATCGATTGTCAATCGTTCTATGAATCCGGAAAGTAAGGTAACATGGCTTTTAGTAGCCTTTGTTCCAGTGTTTGGACCATTGCTATATATCATGTTTGGAGAACGTCGTTTGTCCAAGAAAGAAATGAAGCAACTGGAACAATTGCAATCCATGGTTCATCGTGAGGATAACAGTAGAGCTTTGCGTTTGGAATTAAAGGAACAAGACAAATCTGCTTACGGAGTTATTAAATCACTCCTCAGTATGGATACAAATGCAGATGTATATGATCAAACAGATACGAAGTTTTTTGCTTCTGGAGAAAGTATGTGGCAACAGATGCTGGAGGATCTTAGGAAAGCAGAAAAGTTCATCTTCTTAGAGTATTATATTGTAGAAGAAGGTTTGATGTGGAATAGTATTTTAGAGATTTTGGAAGAAAAAGTCGCCCAAGGTGTAGAAGTGAAAATGCTTTATGATGATATCGGTTGTATGGCAACATTACCTGGTGATTATACTATTCAACTTCGTGGAAGAGGGATTGAGGCCCATAAGTTTAACAAGGTAATTCCCCGTTTGACAGTTGCTTATAACAATCGTGATCACCGTAAAATCTTAATTATTGATGGCCAGATTGCCTATACTGGTGGTGTTAACCTTGCAGATGAGTATATCAATCATGTAGAGAGATTTGGATATTGGAAGGATAGTGGTATCCGTTTAGATGGTTTAGCGGTCAAGGCTTTAACAAGACTCTTTTTAGCAACTTGGTATATAAATCGTGGGGAAATTAGTGATTTCGATCAATATCACCTTGAGAATCAACCGAGAGATGGTCAAGGTTTTTGTATACCATATAGTAGCGGACCTAAACCCATTTACCGAGCTCAGGTGGGAAAAACTGTTTATCAGAATCTCATCAATCAGGCGACAGATTATATCTATATTACGACCCCTTATCTTATCATTGACTATGATTTGACTGAAAGTATTAAGAATGCTTCTCTGCGAGGGGTAGATGTGCGAATTGTTACACCTTATATTCCAGATAAGAAAGTAATCCAATTAGTCACTAGAGGAGCGTACTTGGATCTGCTTTCGGCAGGAGTCCGCATTTACGAATACAGTCCAGGTTTCCTTCACAGTAAACAAATGATCGTTGATGGCGAGGTAGCAACCGTTGGGACTATCAATTTTGATTATCGTAGTTTGGTTCATCACTATGAAATGCAGTGTTGTTATATCGAACCCAATCAATTCTGGATATTGCGGAGGATTTTAGAGGAATTTTCCAAGTTTCACGAGAAATCAATTCCCACACCATTAAACCAAGGTGGTATCAAACTCTTATCAAAGAAATTGTGCAATTATTCGCACCGATGCTTTAAAAACAAAAAGATTTGACCTTGAGTTAAATCTTTTTATATGGTTAAGGGAGACTTTCAATTCGGGAGGCTAGGTTGTTTTTGTAGCATCAAACGAATCGATATTCTAGATAGGGTATAAGGTAAATATCAATCCCGAGCTGACATTCCTGTAAGATTTTGATATACTAAAACAGATAAACTTGGAGGAAAAATGAATGAATGTATATGGAAAAAAAGATGAGAGCTATGAAGAATCTCGTTACCCAGATTGGACATTACCAGAAAAAAAGGAAACTCTGCTTCCGCTTTTTAGTATTTTGATTGGAAGTTTGATTGCAACAGTGATTTCTGTTGTCCTACCTTTTATTTTTAATTTAATGAGCCCTGAGCAGACCCAGGACCTTTATATTGGATGGGCCTTGCATCAAACTGGTCAGATTTATACAGACTACTTTGGGACTAATGGCTTGCTTTATTATTTAGTAGCTTATCTTTTGAAAGGGAGTGTTTTAATTTCTCTTGTGGAATGGTTGGCTCTGTTTGGGGCAGGTATTTTCCTTTTTAAAGCAGCAGATACTCTTACCGACCAGAGTGAGCAGGCCAAGCAAGTTGTGTTTGTATTTTATCTCCTCGTTGCAGGACTTGGTTTTGGTGGAGGTTATGCCCTTTTCCTAGCATTACCATTTTTATTTTACTCTTTGCACATTGTGACGCAGTATTTGTCTTATCCGGATAGTGATAAAGGATTTTTGCGACTTGGAATGAGTTTTGCTCTAGCATTCTTCCTTGCTCCATTGCCTACAGCTTTATTTGTAGTTACGATTGCCTTGGCATTGCTCGGTTTTAATGTCGCGGAGCATCGATTTGTTCATGGATTGTATCAATTTTTTGCAGCTGCTCTTGGATTTTCTCTTGTCTTTTATCCTTTAGGTTATTTTACGGTCTTGCAAGGAAGTTTTGGTGATGCGATTAGTCAAACTTTTTACCCCTTAAATGCAGTGAGTCTGTTTGCAAATAATCTTTTGATTGAAAATGCAATTTTCTACGGATTGCTTGCTATTGGGGTTGGTTCTCTCACTCTCCTCTTTAAGGGCTTATTCCAATTAAAACCAGCCAAGCAATATTCATTATCACTTGTTGCTAGTTTAGGATTGCTGCTTGTGTTATCTATGTTGATTTTATCTAAAGAGTCAGCGTATGGTTCACGTTTAGTCCTGCTGATTCCATTCTTGATATTACTCCTTATAACAGAAATTAAGGGTAAGGATAGAGTTAAGCGTCGTCGGAGAAATGATGGCGATGGTTCTTTCCTAAAAAGTAATTTATACTTACCGCTTGTTGCAATAGCTTATTTATTGCTTCTACCCGTTTTGAGTCGTTATGTTTTTCATCCATCAGCATATCAAGAAAGAGCCCGTCTTGCGAGTGTCGTCAAAAAGGAAACGAGTGTTGAAGATCGTGTATATGCATGGGATAACCGTCCCGAGTTTTATCTAGAAAGTGAACGTCTAGCACCAAGTTCTTTAATGATCCCAACTCTCTATACTGCAAGCGATGAGAATAAAACCAAGCTTATGAATGACCTGAAGGAGAATCAACCGAAGATGATTATGGTTAATCAACAGGTGGCTTTGTGGTCAGATGTAGAGACTTTGCTTAGTGAAAAATATGAACTTGTTAAGACGAATACGAATGAATTCAAACTATATAAATTAAAATAATCAAATCAATATCTTGTGTATTTTTTAAAATTTTAGGATTTTTAACACAAGATATTGATTTTTCTTTTTAGAGTGGTATAATACTTTTTAGAAAGAACATTTTAGAAAAGAGCATGAATATGATTGCACTAGAAGAAAAAATTACAACCCTACCAACCCTTTTCGTTGAGAAACGAGATGGGAGACGTGTTGTATTTGATGTGGACAAGATTGACAAGGCTCTCCACAAGGCGGCTGACAAGGTTATGGATGTGACACCCTTGGTTGAAAAGCGCCTAAATGCTCTGACCGAGCGAATTGTCACAGAAATTCATAGTCGCTTTCCAAAGGGGGTTAAGATTTACGAAATTCAAAATATCGTAGAACATGAACTCCTCGAAGCCAAAGAATATGCGCTGGCTGAAGAGTATATCACTTATCGAACACAGAGGGATTTTGAGCGCTCAAAAGCGACGGATATCAACTTTAGTATCAATAAGCTTCTCAACAAAGACCAGGCAGTTGTCAATGAAAATGCTAATAAAGACAGCGATGTCTTTAATACCCAGCGTGATTTGACAGCGGGCATCGTTGGAAAATCAATCGGACTGCAAATGCTTCCTAAGCACGTAGCCAATGCCCACCAAAAAGGGGATATCCACTATCACGATTTGGACTACAGTCCCTATACACCTATGACCAACTGCTGTTTGATTGATTTCAAGGGGATGTTGGAAAATGGCTTTAAGATTGGAAATGCAGAGGTAGAAAGTCCTAAGTCTATCCAGACTGCGACAGCTCAGATTTCCCAAATCATTGCCAACGTTGCTTCTAGCCAGTACGGTGGTTGTTCAGCTGACCGTATCGATGAAGTCTTGGCTCCTTATGCAGAGAAGAATTATCAAAAACACCTCAAGGATGCGGAAGAGTGGGTTTTGCCTGAAAAACGGGAAGATTACGCTTGGAAGAAAACTCAGAAAGATATCTACGATGCCATGCAATCTCTTGAGTATGAAATCAACACCCTCTTCACTTCAAATGGACAAACACCTTTTACTTCGCTAGGCTTTGGTCTAGGAACCAATCGTTTTGAGCGGGAAATTCAAAAAGCTATTTTAAACATTCGCATTAAGGGGCTTGGTTCGGAACATCGTACGGCTATCTTTCCTAAACTCATTTTTACTCTGAAACGAGGTCTCAACTTAGAGGAAGGAACTCCCAACTATGACATCAAGCAGTTGGCACTGGAATGTGCAACTAAACGGATGTACCCAGACGTCTTGTCTTACGATAAGATTGTTGACTTGACAGGTTCTTTCAAAGTTCCTATGGGCTGTCGTTCTTTCCTTCAAGGATGGAAAGACGAGAATGGCGTAGAAGTTAATTCAGGCCGTATGAATCTGGGTGTTGTGACGGTTAACCTGCCTCGTATTGCTCTTGAGTCTGAGGGTGACATGAATAAGTTCTGGGAAATCTTCAACGAGAGGATGAATATCGCTGAAGATGCTCTTGTTTATCGTGTCGAACGCACTAAAGAGGCGACGCCAGCGAATGCTCCTATCCTTTATCAGTACGGTGCTTTTGGCCATCGTCTAGGTAAAGAAGAAAGTGTTGACCAGCTCTTTAAGAATCGTCGTGCCACAGTTTCGCTAGGCTATATCGGTTTGTATGAAGTAGCAACTGTTTTCTTTGGTAACAGCTGGGAAAGCAATCCAGATGCTAAGGAATTCACGCTGGATATCATTCGTGATATGAAACGTCGTGTAGAAGAGTGGTCTGATCAATATGGCTACCATTTCTCTATCTACTCAACACCGTCTGAAAGTTTGACAGACCGTTTCTGCCGACTAGATACAGAGAAGTTTGGTTCTATTCCTGATATTACAGATAAGGAATACTATACCAACTCTTTCCACTACGATGTTCGTAAAAATCCAACACCGTTTGAAAAATTAGACTTTGAGAAAGTCTATCCAGAAGCAGGTGCGTCGGGAGGTTTCATCCATTACTGTGAGTATCCAGTCCTTCAGCAAAATCCAAAGGCCTTGGAAGCTGTCTGGGACTATGCCTATGACCGTGTCGGCTATCTAGGGACCAATACACCAATTGACCGTTGCTACAAGTGTGATTTTGAAGGGGATTTTGAACCAACTGAGAGGGGCTTTGCTTGTCCTAACTGTGGCAATAGCGACCCTAAAACAGTAGATGTGGTCAAACGAACTTGTGGCTACCTAGGTAATCCTCAAGCGCGTCCGATGGTTAATGGACGTCACAAGGAAATCGCTGCGCGTGTCAAACACATGAATGGCTCAACGATTAAAATAGCTGGTCATCAAGTAACAAATTAGAAAGAACTGAAATGGGAAAATATCAATTAGATGATAAGGGGCGCGCACAAGTGACCCGTTATCACGAGAAACACTCTAAAGGTGGAGCTGGTAAGAAAGAACGTTTGCTTAGCCTCAGAGAACAATTTTTAAATAAGAATAAGAAGAAATAAAAGTGAGAGTCAGCTCTCGCTTTTCTCATAGTGGGAGGTAAGGATGGAACTACGCAGACCAAGATTAGCAGATAAAGAAACAGTTTTAGAGATGATGGCAGAGTTTGAAAAATATCAGTCGCCTCACGACGGTGGTTTCTGGGATACAGAAAATTTTTCTTATGAGGAATGGTTGGAAAGTAATCAGAATCAGGAAATGGGGATTAATTTGACTGAAGGATGGGTTCCCGCAATTCAGTTAGTAGCTTTTTCTGTGAAAGGTAAAGCAATTGGATTTCTTAATCTCCGGTTGCGCCTCAGTAACTTTCTACTAGAAGAAGGTGGTCACATTGGCTACTCCATTCGCCCATCAGAAAGAGGTAAGGGTTATGCTAAGGAAACTCTCCGTCAGGGCTTGCAAGTTGCTAAGGAAAAGAACATCAAGAAAGCTCTTGTGACCTGTAGTGTAAATAATCCTGCTAGCAGAGCAGTCATTTTAGCAAATGGAGGTCTCATTGAGGATGTTCGTAATGGAGTCGAGCGTTATTGGATAGAGGTAGCGAATGAATAATCCAAAACCACAAGAATGGAAAAGTGAAGAGCTCAGTCAAGGGCGTATCATCGACTACAAGGCCTTTAACTTTGTGGATGGAGAAGGTGTGCGGAACTCCCTCTATGTATCAGGCTGCATGTTTCACTGCGAGGGTTGCTATAATGTTGCCACTTGGTCTTTCAATGCTGGTATTCCCTATACAGCAGAATTAGAAGAACAGATCATGGCAGATCTCGCTCAACCTTATGTTCAAGGCTTGACCTTGCTGGGAGGGGAGCCCTTTCTCAATACTGGGATTCTCTTGCCTCTGGTTAAGCGCATTCGAAAGGAATTGCCAGACAAGGACATCTGGTCATGGACGGGCTATACATGGGAAGAAATGTTGTTGGAAACTCCAGATAAACTGGAACTCTTATCATTGATTGACATTCTTGTCGATGGACGATACGATCGAACTAAGAGAAATCTCATGCTTCAGTTTCGAGGTTCGTCCAATCAACGAATTATCGATGTACAAAAATCGCTCAAAAGTGGGCAAGTAGTGATTTGGGATAAGCTCAATGACGGGAAAGAAAGCTATGAACAGGTGAAGAGAGAATGAAGAAAAAAGACCTGATAAAACAACTGGTTTCAGAAATAGAAGCTGGAAAAATCAAAACACTGGGAATATACGGTCATGGAGCTTCAGGTAAATCAACCTTTGCACAGGAATTGTACCAAGCTTTAGATTCTACTACAGTAAATTTGCTAGAAACAGATCCTTATATCACCTCCGGACGCTATTTGGTAGTACCAAAGGACGCGTCAAATCAAAAGGTAACGGCCTGTCTACCAGTGGCGCATGAACTGGCGAGTTTGGAGAGAGATATCCTGGCCTTACAGGCAGGTATGGATATCTTAACAATTGAAGAACCTTGGAAAGCTAGTGAGATCTTGTCTGGAGCAAACCAGTTCTGATTGTCGAAGGGATGTCTGTAGGCTTTTTACCCAAGGAACTCTTTGACAAAACCATCTGTTTCTACACGGATGAGGAGACCGAATTAAAGCGGCGTCTAGCTCGAGATACGACTGTGAGAAATCGTGATGCATCCTTTGTATTGGCTAGTCATCAGATGAGACGGGAGCAGTATCTGCGATATTATAAAGAAACGGAGTCTAAGGCGAATATCTTAGTGGACCAATCAGAAGGTAAATTTGAGGTCAAGAGAACTCAATTTATATAGAAGAAAATCTCTAATTTTAGAAAGAAAAAATAAGAAAACAGTTTCATCGTAAAAAAACGAAAAAACAGCAACAAATCCCTTGCAATCGCAGGGGCTTTGTGTTATTCTATTATGGTGCTGTAAATTACAGCCTTAGCTTTGATGCAAGAGGTTGCGACACGCTCGGTTGCATTGCCACGCAACATCGCGTCGGTTTTCTTGTGGAGCTAGCCTATTATCTTAAATAGACGAAAAGGAGAAAAAGATGGCAAACAAAAAAATCCGTATCCGTTTGAAAGCTTACGAACACCGTACGCTTGACACAGCGGCTGCAAAAATCGTAGAATCAGCTACTCGTACAGGCGCACAAGTTGCGGGTCCAATCCCACTTCCAACTGAACGTAGCCTCTACACAATCATTCGTGCGACTCACAAATATAAAGACTCTCGCGAACAATTTGAAATGCGTACACACAAACGTTTGATCGATATCGTTAACCCAACTCAAAAAACAGTTGATGCGTTGATGAAATTGGATCTTCCAAGTGGTGTAAACGTAGAAATCAAACTTTAATCTAAAATATAAAAGAGCAGAGGCTGGTGTTTCAATCTAATTGAACACGGGCTAAACTCGGTGTGAAAAAGATAAACTTCCTAGTGTCTGCTAGACACTGCGTCAGTTTCCTATTTTTACTTTGAGTTTGACGCCCTTTGTATCTTAGACTTGAGCATAAAAAACGCTCGTTAAAAACTTTTTGAATAAAAAATATAGAAAAGGAACTATTTTCTCATGACAAAAGGAATCTTAGGGAAAAAAGTGGGAATGACTCAAATCTTCACTGAAGCTGGCGAATTGATCCCTGTAACAGTTATTGAAGCAACTCCAAACGTTGTCCTTCAAGTTAAAACTGTTGAAACAGACGGATACAACGCTATCCAAGTTGGTTTCGATGACAAACGCGAAGTATTGAGCAACAAACCTGCTAAAGGACATGTAGCGAAAGCTAACACGGCTCCTAAGCGCTTCATTCGTGAATTCAAAAACGTTGAAGGCTTGGAAGTTGGTGCTGAAATCACAGTTGAAACATTCGCAGCTGGAGACGTTGTTGACGTAACTGGTACTTCTAAAGGTAAAGGTTTCCAAGGTGTTATCAAACGCCACGGACAATCACGTGGACCAATGGCTCACGGTTCTCGTTACCACCGTCGTCCAGGTTCTATGGGACCTGTTGCACCTAACCGCGTATTCAAAGGTAAAAACCTTGCAGGACGTATGGGTGGCGACCGTGTAACAATTCAAAACCTTGAAGTTGTACAAGTTGTTCCAGAAAGAACGTTATCCTTATCAAAGGTAACGTACCAGGTGCTAAGAAATCTCTTATCACTATCAAGTCAGCAGTTAAAGCTGGTAAATAATAAGGAAAGGGGAATACAGTCAAAATGGCAAATGTAACATTATTCGACCAAACTGGTAAAGAAGCGGGCGAAGTTGTTCTTAACGATGCAATCTTTGGTATCGAACCAAACCAATCTGTTGTGTTTGATGTGATCATCAGCCAACGTGCTAGCCTTCGTCAAGGAACTCACGCAGTTAAAAACCGCTCAGCTGTTTCAGGTGGCGGACGCAAACCATGGCGTCAAAAAGGAACTGGACGTGCTCGTCAAGGTTCTATCCGCTCTCCACAATGGCGTGGTGGTGGAATCGTCTTCGGACCAACTCCACGTAGCTATGCGTACAAACTTCCTCAAAAAGTTCGTCGCCTTGCGCTTAAATCTGTTTACTCAGAAAAAAAGTTGCTGAAAAATAAATTTGTAGCCGTTGATTCTCTTGAATTTACAGCTCCAAAAACTGCTGAATTTGCAAAAGTTCTTGCAGCTTTGAGCATCGATTCTAAAGTCCTTGTTATTCTTGAAGAAGGAAACGAATTCGCAGCTCTTTCAGCTCGTAACCTTCCAAACGTGAAAGTTGCAACTGCTACAACTGCAAGTGTTCTTGACATCGCAAATAGCGACAAACTTCTTGTCACACAAGCAGCTATCTCTAAAATTGAGGAGGTTCTTGCATAATGAATTTGTATGATGTTATCAAAAAACCTGTTATCACTGAAAGCTCAATGGCTCAACTTGAAGCAGGGAAATATGTATTTGAAGTTGACACTCGTGCACACAAACTTTTGATCAAGCAAGCTGTTGAAGCTGCTTTCGAAGGTGTTAAAGTTGCAAATGTTAACACAATCAACGTAAAACCAAAAGCTAAACGTGTTGGACGTTACACTGGTTTTACTAACAAAACTAAAAAAGCTATCATCACACTTACAGCTGATTCTAAAGCAATCGAGTTGTTTGCTGCTGAAGCTGAATAATCTAAGGAGGAAATATCGTGGGAATTCGTGTTTATAAACCAACAACAAACGGTCGCCGTAATATGACTTCTTTGGATTTCGCTGAAATCACAACAAGCACTCCTGAAAAATCATTGCTTGTTGCATTGAAGAGCAAGGCTGGTCGTAACAACAACGGTCGTATCACAGTTCGTCACCAAGGTGGTGGACACAAACGTTTCTACCGTTTGGTTGACTTCAAACGTAACAAAGACAACGTTGAAGCAGTTGTTAAAACAATCGAGTACGATCCAAACCGTTCTGCAAACATCGCTCTTGTACACTACACTGACGGTGTGAAAGCATACATCATCGCTCCAAAAGGTCTTGAAGTAGGTCAACGTATCGTTTCAGGTCCAGAAGCAGATATCAAAGTCGGAAACGCTCTTCCACTTGCTAACATCCCAGTTGGTACTTTGATCCACAACATCGAGTTGAAACCAGGTCGTGGTGGTGAATTGGTACGTGCTGCTGGTGCATCTGCTCAAGTATTGGGTCAAGAAGGTAAATACGTTCTTGTTCGTCTTCAATCAGGTGAAGTTCGTATGATTCTTGGAACTTGCCGCGCTACAGTTGGTGTTGTCGGAAACGAGCAACACGGACTTGTAAACCTTGGTAAGCAGGACGTAGCCGTTGGAAAGGTATCCGCCCAACAGTTCGTGGTTCTGTAATGAACCCTAACGATCACCCACACGGTGGTGGTGAAGGTAAAGCACCAGTTGGTCGTAAAGCACCATCTACTCCATGGGGCAAACCTGCTCTTGGTCTTAAAACTCGTAACAAGAAAGCGAAATCTGACAAACTTATCGTTCGTCGTCGCAACGAGAAATAATATTAAACTAGTCGCTTAAGCAACTAGCAAATCCGCCAGCTCGGTAGCGCTCCATGTGAGCGCAAGCCGCTGTGGTACAACATTTAAAGGAGAAAATATAAAAATGGGACGCAGTCTTAAAAAAGGACCTTTCGTCGATGAGCATTTGATGAAAAAAGTTGAAGCTCAAGCTAACGACGAAAAGAAAAAAGTTATTAAAACTTGGTCACGTCGTTCAACGATCTTTCCAAGTTTCATTGGTTACACTATTGCAGTTTATGACGGACGTAAACACGTACCTGTTTACATCCAAGAAGACATGGTAGGTCACAAACTTGGTGAATTTGCACCAACTCGTACTTACAAAGGTCACGCTGCAGACGACAAGAAAACACGTAGAAAATAAGGAGAACATAAATGGCAGAAATTACTTCAGCTAAAGCAATGGCTCGTACAGTACGTGTTTCACCTCGTAAATCACGTCTTGTTCTTGATAACATCCGTGGTAAAAGCGTAGCCGATGCAATCGCAATCTTGACATTCACTCCAAACAAAGCTGCTGAAATCATCTTGAAAGTTTTGAACTCAGCTGTAGCTAACGCTGAAAACAACTTTGGTTTGGATAAAGCTAACTTGGTAGTATCTGAAGCATTCGCAAACGAAGGACCAACTATGAAACGTTTCCGTCCACGTGCGAAAGGTTCAGCTTCACCAATCAACAAACGTACAGCTCACATCACTGTAGCTGTTGCAGAAAAATAAGGAGGTAAAATCGTGGGTCAAAAAGTACATCCAATTGGTATGCGTGTCGGCATCATCCGTGATTGGGATGCCAAATGGTATGCTGAAAAAGAATACGCGGATTACCTTCATGAAGATCTTGCAATCCGTAAATTCGTTCAAAAAGAACTTGCTGACGCAGCAGTTTCAACTATCGAAATCGAACGCGCAGTAAACAAAGTTAACGTTTCACTTCACACTGCTAAACCAGGTATGGTTATCGGTAAAGGTGGTGCTAACGTTGATGCACTCCGTGCAAAACTTAACAAATTGACTGGAAAACAAGTACACATCAACATCATCGAAATCAAACAACCTGATTTGGATGCTCACCTTGTAGGTGAAGGAATTGCTCGTCAATTGGAGCAACGTGTTGCTTTCCGTCGTGCACAAAAACAAGCAATCCAACGTGCAATGCGTGCTGGAGCTAAAGGAATCAAAACTCAAGTATCAGGTCGTTTGAACGGTGCAGATATCGCCCGTGCTGAAGGATACTCTGAAGGAACTGTTCCACTTCACACACTTCGTGCAGATATCGATTACGCTTGGGAAGAAGCAGATACTACATACGGTAAACTTGGTGTTAAAGTATGGATCTACCGTGGTGAAGTTCTTCCAGCTCGCAAAAACACTAAAGGAGGTAAATAACCAATGTTAGTACCTAAACGTGTTAAACACCGTCGTGAATTCCGTGGAAAAATGCGCGGTGAAGCAAAAGGTGGAAAAGAAGTAGCATTCGGTGAATACGGTCTTCAAGCTACAACTAGCCACTGGATCACTAACCGCCAAATCGAAGCTGCTCGTATCGCCATGACTCGTTACATGAAACGTGGTGGTAAAGTTTGGATTAAAATCTTCCCACACAAATCATACACTGCTAAAGCTATCGGTGTGCGTATGGGATCTGGTAAAGGGGCACCTGAAGGTTGGGTAGCACCAGTTAAACGTGGTAAAGTGATGTTCGAAATTGCTGGTGTATCTGAAGAGATCGCTCGCGAAGCGCTTCGTCTTGCTAGCCACAAATTGCCAGTTAAATGTAAATTCGTAAACGTGAAGCAGAATAAGGAGAAGGCATGAAACTTAATGAAGTAAAAGAATTTGTTAAAGAACTTCGTGGTCTTTCTCAAGAAGAACTCGCGAAGCGCGAAAACGAATTGAAAAAAGAATTGTTTGAACTTCGTTTCCAAGCTGCTACTGGTCAATTGGAACAAACAGCTCGCTTGAAAGAAGTTAAAAAACAAATCGCTCGTATCAAAACAGTTCAATCTGAAGCGAAATAATAGACTAGGGAAGGAGAAATTTCAATGGAACGCAATAATCGTAAAGTTCTTGTTGGACGTGTTGTATCTGACAAAATGGACAAGACAATCACAGTTGTAGTTGAAACAAAACGTAACCACCCAGTCTATGGTAAACGTATTAACTACTCTAAAAAATACAAAGCTCATGATGAAAACAATGTTGCCAAAGAAGGCGATATCGTACGTATCATGGAAACTCGTCCGCTTTCAGCTACAAAACGTTTCCGTCTTGTAGAAGTTGTTGAAGAAGCGGTCATCATCTAATCAAACCTGAAAGGAGAAAAACTGAAATGATTCAAACAGAAACTCGTTTGAAAGTCGCAGACAACAGCGGTGCTCGCGAAATCTTGACTATCAAAGTTCTTGGTGGTTCAGGACGTAAATTTGCAAACATCGGTGATGTTATCGTGGCATCTGTAAAACAAGCTACTCCTGGTGGTGCGGTTAAAAAAGGTGACGTTGTTAAAGCAGTTATCGTTCGTACTAAATCAGGTGCTCGTCGTGCTGATGGTTCATACATCAAATTTGACGAAAACGCAGCAGTTATCATCCGTGAAGACAAAACTCCTCGCGGAACACGTATCTTTGGCCCAGTTGCACGTGAATTGCGTGAAGGTGGCTTCATGAAGATCGTGTCACTTGCTCCAGAAGTACTTTAATTTTTAGAAACAAACTAGTCCCCTGGATTTACCTCCAGGGTGCCCTTATGGGCGTAAGAAAAATCAAGGAGAAACCTAATGTTTGTAAAAAAAGGCGACAAAGTTCGCGTAATCGCTGGTAAAGATAAGGGAACAGAAGCTGTTGTCCTTACTGCCCTTCCAAAAGTAAACAAAGTTATCGTTGAAGGTGTTAACATCGTTAAGAAACATCAACGTCCAACTAACGAGCTTCCTCAAGGTGGTATCATCGAGAAAGAAGCAGCTATCCACGTATCAAACGTTCAAGTTTTGGACAAAAATGGTGTAGCTGGTCGTGTTGGTTACAAATTTGTAGACGGTAAAAAAGTTCGCTACAACAAAAAATCAGGCGAAGTGCTTGATTAATCACGAAGGAAAGGAGAAGTATAATGGCAAATCGTTTAAAAGAAAAATATCTTAATGAAGTAGTTCCTGCTTTGACAGAACAATTCAACTACTCATCAGTGATGGCTGTGCCTAAAGTAGATAAGATCGTTTTGAACATGGGTGTTGGTGAAGCTGTATCAAACGCTAAAAAGCCTTGAAAAAAAGCTGCTGAAGAATTGGCACTTATCTCAGGTCAAAAAACCACTTATCACTAAAAGCTAAAAAAATCAATCGCCGGCTTCCGTCTTCGTGAAGGTGTTGCGATCGGTGCAAAAGTTACCCTTCGTGGTGAACGTATGTACGAATTCTTGGATAAATTGGTTTCAGTTTCACTTCCACGTGTACGTGACTTCCACGGTGTTCCAACAAAATCATTTGACGGACGCGGAAACTACACACTTGGTGTGAAAGAACAATTGATCTTCCCAGAAATCAACTTCGATGACGTTGACAAAACTCGTGGTCTTGACATCGTTATCGTAACAACTGCTAACACTGACGAAGAGTCACGTGCATTGCTTACAGGCCTTGGAATGCCTTTTGCAAAATAATATAGGAGGTAAATCTAATGGCTAAAAAATCAATGATTGCTAAGAACAAACGTCCAGCGAAGTTCTCTACTCAAGCTTATACTCGTTGTGAAAAATGTGGTCGTCCACATTCAGTTTACCGCAAATTTAAACTTTGCCGTGTTTGCTTCCGTGAATTAGCTTACAAAGGACAAATCCCTGGTGTAACAAAAGCATCTTGGTAATATCATGATACAAAGAGCGTAACAACCACAGCAAAAATAGGAAATTTGGTGTAGGAGCGATGCTCCAAAACAAATTTATCTTTTTTGCCCAGGTTGTAGCTCGTGTTCAAATAAGAGTTTTCTTATTTTAATGTATCAATACTATCTGAGCCTAGCTCAATCATTAACTAGCAAGTGCAACTTGCAAACTACTAGTAAGAGGAGAAAAACAAAATGGTTATGACTGACCCAATCGCAGACTTCCTAACTCGTATTCGTAATGCTAACCAAGCTAAACACGAAGTACTTGAAGTACCTGCATCAAACATCAAAAAAGGGATTGCTGAAATCCTTAAACGCGAAGGTTTTGTAAAAAACGTTGAAATCATCGAAGATGACAAACAAGGCATCATCCGTGTATTCCTTAAATACGGACCAAACGGTGAAAAAGTTATCACTAACTTGAAACGTGTTTCTAAACCAGGACTTCGTGTCTACAAAAAACGTGAAGACCTTCCAAAAGTTCTTAACGGACTTGGAATTGCTATCCTTTCAACTTCTGAAGGTTTGCTTACTGATAAAGAAGCACGCCAAAAGAATGTTGGTGGGGAAGTTATCGCTTACGTTTGGTAATTGATGATGTGAGAGCGTTAAAAGAATGCAGTGAAAATAGGAAGTTTGTAGCAGGAGCGATGCTCCAAGACAAGCTTATCTTTTTCACCAAATTCTTAGCTCGAACTCAAATCAAGATACAAAGCTCGTTAGAGCGTGTTCAGTTCAGCTCTTGAACTAAATAAGTATCTTACCCCCGTGAAAACTGGCCGTTATGGCCTGACAATTTAACAGGAGAAAATAAACATGTCACGTATTGGTAATAAAGTTATCGTGTTGCCTGCTGGTGTTGAACTCACTAACAATGACAACGTTGTAACTGTAAAAGGACCTAAAGGAGAACTTACTCGTGAGTTCTCAAAAGATATTGAAATCCGTGTGGAAGGTACTGAAGTAACTCTTCACCGTCCAAACGATTCAAAAGAAATGAAAACTATCCATGGAACGACTCGTGCCCTTTTGAACAACATGGTTGTTGGTGTATCAGAAGGATTCAAGAAAGAACTTGAAATGCGCGGGGTTGGTTACCGTGCACAACTTCAAGGATCTAAACTTGTTTTGGCTGTTGGTAAATCTCATCCAGACGAAGTTGAAGCTCCAGAAGGAATTACTTTTGAACTTCCAAACCCAACAACAATCGTTGTTAGCGGAATTTCAAAAGAAGTAGTTGGTCAAACAGCTGCTTACGTACGTAGCCTTCGTTCACCAGAACCATATAAAGGTAAAGGTATCCGTTACGTTGGTGAATTCGTTCGCCGTAAAGAAGGTAAAACAGGTAAATAATGTTGAGTGGTTGATTCTCAACCACCAACCTATTTTCCAACTTTGTGCATAGCACACGATTTAAAACTAAAGAGGTGAAAACTGTGATTTCAAAACCAGATAAAAACAAACTCCGCCAAAAACGCCACCGTCGCGTTCGCGGAAAACTCTCTGGAACTGCTGATCGCCCACGTTTGAACGTATTCCGTTCTAATACAGGCATCTACGCTCAAGTGATTGATGACGTAGCGGGTGTAACGCTCGCAAGTGCTTCAACTCTTGACAAAGAAGTTTCAAAAGGAACTAAAACTGAACAAGCCGTTGCTGTCGGTAAACTCGTTGCAGAACGTGCAAACGCTAAAGGTATTTCAGAAGTGGTGTTCGACCGCGGTGGATATCTATATCACGGACGTGTGAAAGCTTTGGCTGATGCAGCTCGTGAAAACGGATTGAAATTCTAATAGGAGGACACTAGAAAATGGCATTTAAAGACAATGCAGTTGAATTAGAAGAACGCGTAGTTGCTGTCAACCGTGTTACAAAAGTTGTTAAAGGTGGACGTCGTCTTCGTTTCGCAGCTCTTGTTGTTGTTGGTGACCACAACGGTCGCGTAGGATTTGGTACTGGTAAAGCTCAAGAAGTTCCAGAAGCAATCCGTAAAGCAGTAGATGATGCTAAGAAAAACTTGATCGAAGTTCCTATGGTTGGAACAACAATCCCACACGAAGTTCTTTCAGAATTCGGTGGAGCTAAAGTATTGTTGAAACCTGCTGTAGAAGGTTCTGGAGTTGCCGCTGGTGGTGCAGTTCGTGCCGTTGTGGAATTGGCAGGTGTGGCAGATATTACATCTAAATCACTTGGTTCTAACACTCCAATCAACATTGTTCGTGCAACTGTTGAAGGTTTGAAACAATTGAAACGCGCTGAAGAAGTTGCTGCCCTTCGTGGTATTTCAGTTTCTGATTTGGCATAAGAAAGGGGATAAAATGGCTCAAATTAAAATTACTTTGACTAAGTCTCCAATCGGACGCATTCCATCACAACGTAAAACTGTTGTAGCACTTGGACTTGGCAAATTGAACAGCTCTGTTATTAAAGAAGATAACGCTGCTATCCGTGGTATGATCACTGCAGTATCTCACTTGGTAACAGTTGAAGAAGTAAACTAATGAATTTTTAGGGGATGTGCACTATACCATCCCCTAAAACTAGATATAGTCATCTATGATGACGTCGTATAGGCGAGTTGATGGGGGAGACAACCTTTTCTCCCTTATCGGCGCTAGCATTTTACAAAAGAGGAGAAAATAAAAATGAAACTTCATGAATTGAAACCTGCAGAAGGTTCTCGTAAAGTACGTAACCGCGTTGGTCGTGGTACTTCATCAGGTAACGGTAAAACATCTGGTCGTGGTCAAAAAGGTCAAAAAGCTCGTAGCGGTGGCGGAGTTCGCCTTGGTTTTGAAGGTGGACAAACTCCATTGTTCCGTCGTCTTCCAAAACGTGGATTCACTAACATCAACGCTAAAGAATACGCAATTGTGAACCTTGACCAATTGAACGTCTTTGAAGATGGTGCTGAAGTAACTCCAGTTGTTCTTATCGAAGCAGGAATTGTTAAAGCTGAAAAAAATCAGGTATTAAAAATTCTTGGTAACGGTGAGTTGACTAAGAAATTGACTGTGAAAGCAGCTAAATTCTCTAAATCAGCTGAAGAAGCTATCACTGCTAAAGGTGGTTCAGTAGAAGTCATCTAAGAGAGGTGACCTATGTTTTTTAAATTATTAAAAGAAGCTCTCAAGGTTAAACAAGTAAGATCCAAAATATTTTTCACTATTTTTATTATTCTTGTTTTTCGTATCGGTACTAGTATCACTGTTCCAGGTGTGAATGCAAAATAGTTTGAATGCTCTTAGTGGATTTATCATTCTTGAAACATGCTTAGTCTGGTTTCAGGTAATGCTATGAAAAACTTTTCAGTTTTTGCACTTGGTGTTAGTCCGTATATTACTGCTTCAATTGTTGTTCAACTCTTGCAGATGGATATTTTACCTAAATTTGTAGAGTGGGGTAAACAAGGAGAAGTGGGGAGAAGAAAATTAAATCAAGCGACACGTTATATCGCTCTTGTACTGGCTTTTGTGCAATCGATTGGTATAACAGCTGGTTTTAATACTTTAGCTGGAGCTCAAATTATTGAACGACAGACTCTGACTCCACAAGTCTTTTGTCATGATTGGGATTATTCTTACAGCGGGTAGTATGATTGTAACATGGCTAGGTGAACAAATTACAGATAAGGGATACGGAAACGGCGTTTCCATGATTATCTTTGCCGGGATTGTCGCTTCAATTCCAGAGATGATTCAAAGTATCTATGTGGACTATTTTGTTAATATTCCAAGTAGTCGATTGAATTCATCCATTATCTTTGTAATCATTTTGATTATTGCTGTCTTGTTGATTGTTTACTTTACAACTTATGTTCAACAAGCAGAATACAAAATTCCAATCCAATATACTAAGGTTGCACAAGGTGCTCCATCTAGCTCTTACCTTCCTTTGAAGGTAAACCCTGCTGGAGTTATCCCTGTTATCTTTGCAAGTTCGATTACTGCAGCGCCTGCGGCTATTCTTCAGTTTTTGAGTGCTACAGGTCATGATTGGGCATGGGTAAGAACAGCACAAGAAATGATGGCAACAACATCACCAACCGGTGTTGCAATGTATGCAGTCCTAATTATTCTCTTTACATTCTTCTATACGTTTGTACAGATTAATCCTGAAAAAGCGGCAGAAAACTTACAAAAGAGCGGTGCCTATATCCATGGAGTTCGTCCTGGTAAAGGTACAGAAGAATATATGTCTAAACTTCTTCGTCGTCTTGCAACTGTTGGTTCTCTCTTCCTTGGTGTGATTTCCATATTACCGATTGTGGCAAAAGATATCTTTGGACTTTCAGAAGCAGTTGCTTTTGGAGGTACTAGTCTTTTGATCATTATCTCTACGGGTATTGAAGGAATCAAACAATTAGAAGGTTACTTATTGAAACGTAAGTATGTTGGTTTCATGGATAGAACAGAATAAAATAGAAGTATTTACTTGAATAGTAAATGCTGAGGGAGTGGAGGTTTAACTCTAACATTTGTAAGAGTTTGGTCTCCCCTCTTCTATTTTGTTTTTAAATAGGAGTGAAAAGACTTTTTGCTTCTATTTAAAAATAAAATAAGGAGATCAGATCATGAATCTTTTGATTATGGGCTTACCTGGTGCAGGTAAGGGAACTCAAGCAGCAAAAATCGTAGAACAATTCCATGTTGCACATATCTCAACAGGTGATATGTTCCGCGCTGCTATGGCAAATCAAACTGAAATGGGTGTTCTTGCTAAGTCATACATTGACAAGGGTGAATTGGTTCCTGACGAAGTTACAAATGGAATCGTAAAAGAACGTCTTTCACAAGATGATATTAAAGAAACAGGATTCTTGTTGGATGGTTACCCACGTACAATCGAACAAGCTCATGCCTTTGGACAAAACATTGGCTGAACTTGGCATTGAACTAGAAGGTGTCATCAACATTGAAGTGAATCCAGATAGCCTCTTGGAACGTTTGAGTGGCCGTATCATCCACCGCGTAACTGGAGAAACTTTCCACAAGGTCTTTAACCCACCAGTTGACTATAAAGAAGAAGATTACTACCAACGTGAAGATGATAAGCCTGAGACAGTAAAACGTCGTTTGGATGTGAATATTGCTCAAGGGGAACCAATCATTGCTCACTACCGTGCCAAAGGTTTGGTTCATGACATCGAAGGTAATCAAGATATCAATGATGTCTTCTCAGATATCGAAAAAGTATTGACAAATTTGAAATAAAGCGCTTTTCACACTTGCAAAAATCCGCTACAAATGTTATACTGAGATAGTCTGACTTATAATTGTTGTCTCTGTGTCTAGAGGCATCGAATCGAAATTTATGGAGGTGCTTTTGCGTGGCAAAAGACGATGTGATTGAAGTTGAAGGCAAAGTAGTTGATACAATGCCGAATGCAATGTTTACGGTTGAACTTGAAAATGGACATCAGATTTTAGCAACAGTTTCTGGTAAAATTCGTAAAAACTATATTCGTATTTTAGCGGGAGATCGTGTTACTGTCGAAATGAGTCCATATGACTTGACACGTGGACGTATCACTTACCGCTTTAAATAATCGAAAAACTTGGAGGGATAAGAAATGAAAGTAAGACCATCGGTCAAACCAATTTGCGAATACTGTAAAGTTATTCGTCGTAATGGTCGTGTTATGGTAATTTGCCCAGCAAATCCAAAAACACAAACAACGTCAAGGATAAAGATAGAAAGGAGAAAACATGGCTCGTATTGCTGGAGTTGACATTCCAAATGACAAACGCGTAGTAATCTCATTGACTTATGTTTATGGTATCGGACTTGCAACATCTAAGAAAATTTTGGCTGCTGCTGGAATCTCAGAAGATGTTCGTGTACGTGATCTTACATCAGATCAAGAAGATGCTATCCGTCGTGAAGTGGATGCAATCAAAGTTGAAGGTGACCTTCGTCGTGAAGTAAACTTGAACATCAAACGTTTGATGGAAATCGGTTCATACCGTGGTATCCGTCACCGTCGTGGACTTCCTGTCCGTGGACAAAACACTAAAAACAACGCTCGCACTCGTAAAGGTAAAGCTGTTGCGATTGCTGGTAAGAAAAAATAATATAGGAGGTAAAAGTCTTGGCTAAACCAACACGTAAACGTCGTGTGAAAAAGAATATCGAATCTGGTATTGCTCATATTCACGCTACATTTAATAACACTATTGTTATGATTACTGATGTGCATGGTAATGCAATTGCTTGGTCATCAGCTGGTGCTCTTGGTTTCAAAGGTTCTCGTAAATCTACACCATTCGCTGCTCAAATGGCTTCTGAAGCTGCTGCTAAATCTGCACAAGAACACGGTCTTAAATCAGTTGAAGTTACTGTAAAAGGTCCAGGTTCTGGTCGTGAGTCAGCTATTCGTGCGCTTGCTGCCGCTGGTCTTGAAGTAACAGCAATTCGTGATGTGACTCCAGTGCCACACAATGGTGCTCGTCCTCCAAAACGTCGCCGTGTATAATCATCGCATTACACTGCTTTTCGTTTAAGAGGGAGTAACTAAATGATCGAGTTTGAAAAAAACCAAATATAACAAAAAAATTGATGAAAAATAAAGATTATGGCAAGTTTGTAATCGAACCACTTGAACGTGGCTACGGTACAACTCTTGGTAACTCTCTTCGTCGTGTACTTCTAGCTTCTCTACCAGGAGCAGCTGTGACATCTATTAACATTGATGGTGTGTTACATGAGTTTGACACAGTTCCAGGTGTTCGTGAAGACGTGATGCAAATCATTCTGAACATTAAAGGAATTGCAGTGAAATCGTACGTTGAAGACGAAAAAATCATCGAACTGGATGTTGAAGGTCCTGCTGAAGTAACAGCTGGTGACATTTTGACAGATAGCGATATTGAAATTGTAAATCCAGATCATTATCTCTTTACAATCGGTGAAGGTTCTTCTCTAAAAGCGACTATGACTGTTAACAGTGGTCGTGGATATGTACCTGCAGATGAGAATAAAAAGGATAATGCACCAGTTGGGACACTTGCTGTAGATTCTATTTATACACCAGTTACCAAAGTCAACTATCAAGTTGAACCTGCTCGTGTAGGTAGCAATGATGGATTTGACAAACTAACCCTTGAAATCTTGACAAATGGAACAATTATTCCAGAAGATGCTTTAGGGCTTTCAGCACGTATTTTGACAGAACATCTTGATTTGTTTACAAATCTTACTGAGATTGCTAAGTCAACTGAAGTGATGAAAGAAGCTGATACTGAATCTGACGACCGTATTTTGGATCGTACGATTGAGGAACTGGACTTGTCTGTGCGTTCATACAACTGTTTGAAACGTGCCGGTATCAATACTGTGCATGATTTGACAGAAAAAAATCTGAAGCAGAGATGATGAAAGTACGAAATCTTGGACGCAAGAGTTTGGAAGAAGTGAAACTCAAACTCATTGATTTGGGTCTTGGATTAAAAGATAAATAAAGGAGGAATACATGGCTTACCGTAAACTAGGACGCACTAGCTCACAACGTAAAAGCAATGCTTCGCGATTTGACAACTGACCTTTTGATCAACGAATCAATCGTGACAACTGAAGCTCGTGCTAAAGAAATCCGTAAAACTGTTGAAAAAATGATTACTCTAGGTAAACGTGGTGATTTGCATGCACGTCGTCAAGCAGCTGCTTTCGTACGTAATGAAATCGCATCTGAAAACTATGATGAAGCAACTGATAAGTACACTTCTACTACAGCACTTCAAAAATTGTTCTCAGAAATCGCACCTCGTTATGCTGAACGTAACGGTGGATACACTCGTATCCTTAAAACTGAACCACGTCGTGGTGATGCAGCGCCAATGGCGATCATCGAATTAGTATAAAATCATCAATTTTGTTGAGTGTTATGATGATGGAGTCTTGTGCTCTTAGTCTAGCTCTGGTCTACCGCTAGGATTTCGGTCCTAGCGGGAACACTCATCATAAGTTGGGATAGTGGACGCTTGTTTACGAAATTGTTTTTTTCTTAAGAACAACTTCGTAAGCAGGCGTTTTTGAGTATTTTAGTTAGAATTATGCTATACTATTTAAGAAGAAATCTGCTGAATGTTCAGGTTTCTTATTTTAAGAAGAATTGGAGTTTGCTTATGAAAGCGATTATAACTGTTGTTGGTAAAGATAAATCTGGAATTGTTGCAGGTGTTTCTGGTAAAATTGCAGAATTGGGTTTAAATATTGACGATATCTCTCAAACTGTTTTGGATGAATATTTCACGATGATGGCTGTCGTCTCTAGTGATGAAAAACAAGATTTTACTTATCTTCGTAATGAATTTGAAGCTTTTGGGCAAACTTTGAATGTGAAAATCAATATTCAGAGTGCAGCGATTTTCGAAGCTATGTATAATATCTAGGAGGTGCGCATGGATATTAGACAAGTTACTGAAACCATCTCCATGATTGAGGAGCAAAACTTCGATATCAGAACTATTACCATGGGGATTTCTCTATTAGACTGTATTGATCCGGATATCAATCGTGCTGCGGAGAAAATTTATCAAAAGATTACGACCAAGGCGGCTAATTTAGTGGCTGTTGGCGATGAAATTGCAGCTGAGTTGGGAATTCCAATCGTTAATAAGCGTGTATCGGTGACTCCTATTTCTCTGATTGGAGCAGCGACAGATGCGACAGACTATGTGGTTCTGGCAAAAGCGCTTGATAAGGCTGCGAAAGAGATTGGAGTGGATTTTATTGGTGGTTTCTCTGCCTTGGTACAAAAAGGGTATCAAAAGGGAGATGAGATTCTAATCAATTCTATTCCTCGTGCTTTGGCTGAAACGGATAAGGTTTGCTCGTCAGTCAATATCGGATCAACCAAGTCTGGTATTAATATGACGGCTGTGGCAGATATGGGACGAGTTATTAAGGAAACGGCTAATCTATCAGATATGGGAGCGGCCAAGTTGGTTGTATTCGCTAATGCTGTTGAGGACAATCCGTTTATGGCGGGTGCCTTCCATGGTGTTGGGGAAGCTGATGTTATCATCAATGTCGGAGTTTCTGGTCCTGGTGTGGTGAAACGTGCCTTGGAAAAAGTTCGTGGACAGAGCTTTGATGTAGTAGCCGAAACCGTTAAGAAGACTGCCTTCAAGATTACTCGGATCGGTCAATTGGTTGGTCAGATGGCTAGTGAAAGACTGGGAGTGGAGTTTGGTATTGTGGACTTGAGTTTGGCGCCAACTCCTGCGGTTGGAGATTCTGTAGCACGTGTACTAGAAGAAATGGGACTAGAGACAGTTGGAACACACGGGACGACTGCCGCTTTAGCTCTCTTGAACGACCAAGTTAAGAAGGGTGGAGTTATGGCCTGCAACCAAGTCGGTGGTTTGTCTGGTGCCTTTATCCCTGTTTCTGAGGATGAGGGAATGATTGCTGCAGTGCAAAATGGCTCTCTTAATTTAGAAAAACTAGAGGCCATGACGGCTATCTGTTCAGTTGGTTTGGATATGATTGCCATCCCAGAAGATACACCTGCTGAAACCATTGCCGCCATGATTGCAGACGAAGCTGCAATTGGTGTCATTAACATGAAGACAACGGCTGTCCGTATCATTCCAAAAGGAAAAGAAGGTGACATGATTGAGTTTGGTGGTCTATTAGGAACTGCGCCAGTTATGAAGGTTAATGGGGCTTCATCTGTTGATTTCATCTCTCGTGGAGGACAAATCCCAGCACCAATTCATAGTTTTAAAAATTAAGAAAATAGGAGAAATTTTAAGTTCTATTTAAGGTTAGCTGTGTATACTATAATCATTAAATAAAGACCTCCTAATATTATATGAAACAGATAACACTGATTTAGTTTGAATTTGATTTTCATCTAATATCTTTATTTAATAGAACTCCTAAACTTTTTCATAATAATCTCCTGCAAAAGTCACCTGTCTGGGTGGCTTTTGTTTTATCATCCATGATATAATAGAAGCAAACGGAGGACGGAAAATGGTAAAAGTACGATTGTATTTGGTACGTCATGGCAAGACCATGTTTAACACGATTGGTCGCGCGCAAGGTTGGAGCGATACTCCCTTAACAGCTGAAGGTGAACGAGGGATTCAAGAATTAGGAATCGGTTTGCGGGAATCTGGTCTACAGTTTGAGCGCGCTTATTCCAGTGATTCTGGCCGCACCATTCAGACAATGGGAATTATCCTTGATGAACTTGACTTGCAGGGAAAAATCCCTTATCGCATGGACAAGCGTATCAGAGAATGGTGTTTTGGTAGCTTTGACGGAGCTTATGATGGTGATCTTTTCATGGGCATTATTCCTCGTATCTTTAATGTGGACCACGTTCATCAATTGTCTTATGCTGAACTGGCTGAGGGTTTGGTAGAGGTTGATACAGCTGGTTGGGCTGAGGGCTGGGAAAAACTCAGTGGTCGAATCAAGGAAGGTTTTGAAGCGATTGCCAAAGAAATGGAAGAACAAGGTGGGGGCAATGCCCTTGTCGTTAGCCACGGAATGACCATTGGAACCATTGTTTATTTGATTAATGGCATGCATCCGCATGGTCTAGATAATGGCAGCGTGACAATCCTTGAATATGAGGACGGGCCAGTTTAGCGTAGAAGTTATCGGCGACCGTAGTTACCGAGAACTAGGACGTGAGAAGATGGAGGAAGCCTCTATTTAATACTCTTCGAAAACCTCTTCAAACCGCGTCAACGTCGTCTTGCCGTAGATATATGTAACTGACTTCGTCAGTCTTATCTACAACCTCAAAGCAGTGCTTTGAGCGACCTGCGGCTAGTTTCCTAGTTTGCTCTTTGATTTTCATTGAGTATAATTAGTCTAGACTTGCTTTCTAGGAACTGAGGATTTGATAGGAATATCAAGATAAGAAAAAACAGCCAAGGGTAATCCTTTCGGCTGTTTTTGATGTGGAAAACTAAAGTGTAATGCTGTTATTTTTAGAGATTTTCATAAATAAGAGCAAGGAAGCTACTGTTAGAACAGTGAGGATAGTTGACAAGGCTGCGGCCATACCGTAATTTCCTCTGAGAACCTCTGTATAAATAGCTACAGTTATTGTTCTTGTTTTGACATTGTAGAGGAGGATAGAAGTAGAGAGTTCTGAAATCATTGTAACCCAAGATAGGATAGCTCCAGAAATAATACCAGATAGCATCATTGGAGTTGTAATCTTGGCAAAGGTATTGAGACGGCTACTTCCTAAGCTTTCAGCAGCTTCTTCAATACTTGGGGCTATTTGTTGTAAGCTAGCAACAGATGAGCGAATAGTATAAGGCAATCTTCTGACAGATAGAGACATAATCAAGATGAAAGCTGTCCCTGTAATCATAAGAAATCCACTTCCAAATAGACCAGTATTGAAGGAAGAAATGAAGGCAATCCCTAGAACGGTTCCTGGTACAATATAAGGGACCATACTGAGGCTGTCAATTAAGTTTGTAAACAAATTCCGTTTTCTAACGGCTAAGTAGGAGATAAACGTTGCGAATAGGACAACTAGGACTAAGGCAATCAAAGGGATACGAATGGTATTGAAAATAGCAGATCCCATACGATTGAAGGCTACCTTGTAACTGTTTAGAGAATAACCTTTGACAAATATCATACCTGATGTTTTTAGGAAAGAAGTATAAATCAAGTAGACTTGAGGTAGAACAGAGAACAAGATAATTCCGTAGACTGTTGCATAAATGGCAGCCATTTTTCCTTTTGTAGTTTTTTTAGGCTCGATTGGATGGAGCGAATTCATGCTGAAACTGTAGCGGTTTGAGATGTATTTTTGGATAAGGAAAATCGCCAAGGCAATGATAATCGCCATAACTGCTAAAGCAGATGCAAAGGCAGAATTTCCTCCAACCTCGCTAATAAATTGGGTATAAATCAGGACAGGGAAAGTCCGATATCCTTCACCAATCAACATAGGCGTTCCAAGTCTGAGAATGCTCTCATAAATACAAGTAAGGCAGCTGCTAGCAAGGTTGGAACTAGGAGAGGTAAAATAACTGTTACGATACGCTTAAATCCGAAGGACCCCATGCTTTCAGCAGCTTCAAGTAGAGAATTGTCAATACTTTTCATTGTTCCGGCAACGTATAGAAATACCAGTGGGAATAGTTGCAGTGTAAAGACAAGTACAATTCCTTTGAATCCATAAATATCGATAGCTGGAAGATGAAGGGCATTTGTCAGGAATTTAGTAATGACCCCATTTCGTCCCAGCAAGAGAATCCAGGAGTAGGCTCCCACAAAAGGAGCTGCCATGGAAGCAATGATAATCAATATTTGTAGAAATTTCTTCCCCTTGAAGTCATACATAGAGAAGAGATAAGCTAATAGGGTTCCTACAACTAAGGAAGTGACAGTAGCGGTAATGGAAACCTTGAAACTGTTGACGAGTGTCTCAGAGTAGTAGACTTTACTAAAGAAAGTGACGAAATTAGCTAGTGAAAATTGTCCTTCATGTATAAGTGCTTGCTTGAGCACGGTAACGATAGGATAAACCAGAAAGACAAGATAAGTAAGGAAGATGAAAAAAGAGGAGGTTGTCCAAATATTTAGTTTTTTACGTTCCATGGTTGACTCCTTTTATCAGGTTTTGGGAACCACCCGCAGAAAAGACGTTTAATTTTTTAGTATTGATTCGTAGATGAATACGATCGCCTTTTTGTAGATCTTCTTCAAAAGTTGATTCTTCGCTAACCTGAATTTTTGAGGCAAAGCCTGTCTCAATGAAATATTCCGTATTTAGTCCAAGATAGACGCTATCGCTAATAGTTCCTTCAATATCTCCAGATTCATCTTTGATAAACTCTTCAGGACGAATACTTACATGAATAGCTTGTGCTTCAGCCTGATCAAGAGCTGGCATTCGAAGGGCATAGCCATCTGAAAAGACGATATAAGCGCCGTCGCTCCGTTTTTCAAGAGTGGCAGGGATAATATTTGTGCGTCCGATAAAGGTTGCTACAAACTCATTAGCTGGTTTATGATAGAGTTCTTTTGGTCGACCGATTTGTTGGATAACTCCATCTTTCATAACAGCAATTTGGTCTGAAATCGCCATGGCTTCTTCTTGGTCGTGGGTCACATAAACAGTTGTAATTCCCACTTCGTGTTGGATTTCTCGAATGGCTTGACGCATATCCAAGCGAAGTTTGGCATCTAGATTACTAAGTGGCTCGTCCATGAGGAGAACACTTGGATTAACCGCTAAGGCACGTGCCAAGGCGACACGTTGTTGTTGTCCACCACTGAGTTTATCGGGCTTTCGATCCGCATATTGAGCAATTTGCATGAGTTCAAGATACTTGTTGGTCTGTTGAATCAATTCTTCTTTTGGAACCTTCTTTTGCTTAAGACCAAAAGCAACATTGTCTCGGACAGTTAAATGTGGAAAAATAGCGTAGTTTTGGAAAACCATGCCGATATTGCGTTTGCTGGGTTCCATATTATTGATTTTTGTATCATCGAAGTAAAATTCTCCGCCTTCGATACTGTTGAAACCTGCAATCATGCGAAGAAGAGTCGTTTTCCCACATCCTGAAGGACCAAGGATGGTAAAGAGACTTCCTTTGGGAACTGTAATGTTTAAATTATCAATAACAGGGACATCGTGGTAGATTTTTTTTGCGTTAATAATTTTGATCTCACTCATAGTGAACCTCTTTTACTGTTTAGATTGGATATCTGTAAAAATGTCATTGTACTTTTTAAGAATAGCAGATTTATTTTTAATGACATAATCTGAATCTTCGGTGGCAATCTTGATTTCTGTCATAGCCTTCATATTTTTATTGGTTTTAGCATTTTTACGAATAGGCCTGATTGTAGTTTCAGTTCCTAGCTTATCTTGGATTTCTTGAGAAAGGATGAAATCGATAAATTTCTTAGCGTTTTCCATGTGTTTGGCGTTTTTGACGATGGCCGCGTTACCAGGTAAAAAGACGGTTCCTTCTTTTGGATAAATGACTTTTACATCAACTTCATCATTTAAGAGTTTTAAGGCAGGGTCTTCATAGGTGAGTCCAACAGCCATTTCCCCATCGGCGACAGCTTTGTAAACATTTGAAGAGCTAGATGCAATTTTTCCATCTACTAGGGTAAATAGATTTTTCACATAGGTCCAAGCTTGTTCATTTTCGTATCCACCTTGGTCTACAAGCATGTTTGTTAGTTGTGCAAAGGCGCTAGAAGCATTACTTGGATCAGCAGTAGCAATTTTTCCTTTTAATTTAGGATTGAGTAGATCATTGTAGCCTTCAATTTTAATATCTTTTGTAAGAGCTGAATTGGCAATGATAACACTGACATCCAGTGTGTAAGGTGTGTAGAATCCTGTTTTATTTTGATATTCAGGGATTATCTGGTCGTTTTCTTGGGAAATATAAGGTTCAAAAAGTTTTTCGTTAGAAGAGAAGAGGGCGTAGGAGCCTCCGAAAATGACATCGGCTACTGGGGATTCTTTTTCGGCCTCAGCTTTTTTGAACAATTCACCCGTGCTGGCTTGTACTAAATCAACCTTAATACCATATTTCTTCGAAGGCAGGGATTGTCTCTTCGATAAGGTCTTCAGGGTTAGGCGAGTAGATAACCAAAGCATTATCCGAATCTGTCTCAGTGTTAGTTTCCGATTCTGTTGTTGAAGAACATCCAGATAAAGTAAGAAATATCCATCCACAAGAGAGAAAGAATAGTAGTTTTTTCATAAGAATCTCCTTTTTTTACGAACGTTTTCGCTCCACAACTTGTTTAATATTTATAATTTGCAGAGTTCTATAGGATATAATAAAAACCTTAAAGAAATCTAAAACTGGGAATATGAGTCAAAGACGCTAGGGGGAAGAAACAAATAATTGACAGAAGTTAGCTCCAAATGGGGCTAATTTTTTATACTGCTAAATAATACTCTTCGAAAATCTCTTCAAACCACGTCAGCTTCGCCTTGGATTATATATGTGACTGATTTTGTCAGTCTTATCTACCACCCCAAAGCAGTGCTTTGAGCAACCTGTGGCTAGCTTTCTAGTTTGCTCTTTGATTTTCATTGAGTATAAGCTGGATTTGCTATTCAGTCTTTCTTGCCATCCAAGCCCAAAAGAACATTTCTCGTCTTTCAAATTCCCTCAAAAATGGTATAATAGTAGCATCACAAAATTGGAGAGAGACCATGAGTTTTTACAATCATAAAGAAATTGAGCCTAAGTGGCAGGGCTACTGGGCAGAACATCATACATTTAAGACAGGGACAGATGCATCAAAACCGAAGTTTTATGCTCTTGATATGTTCCCTTATCCATCTGGAGCGGGTCTGCACGTAGGACACCCAGAAGGCTATACAGCGACAGATATTCTCAGCCGTTACAAACGTGCGCAAGGCTACAATGTTCTTCACCCAATGGGTTGGGATGCTTTTGGTTTGCCTGCAGAGCAATATGCTATGGATACTGGTAATGATCCAGCAGAATTTACAGCTGAAAACATTGCTAACTTCAAACGCCAAATCAATGCGCTTGGATTTTCTTATGACTGGGATCGTGAAGTCAATACAACAGATCCAAACTACTACAAGTGGACGCAATGGATTTTCACTAAGCTTTACGAAAAAGGTTTGGCCTATGAAGCGGAAGTACCAGTAAACTGGGTTGAGGAATTGGGAACAGCTATTGCTAATGAAGAGGTTCTTCCTGATGGAACTTCTGAGCGTGGAGGCTATCCAGTTGTCCGTAAACCAATGCGCCAATGGATGCTCAAAATCACGGCCTATGCGGAGCGTTTGCTTAATGACTTAGATGAACTTGATTGGCCAGAGTCTATCAAGGACATGCAACGTAACTGGATCGGTAAATCAACTGGTGCCAATGTAACCTTTAAGGTTAAAGGAACAGACAAGGGATTCACAGTCTTTACCACTCGTCCTGATACTCTTTCGGTGCGACTTTCACCGTTTTGGCTCCTGAGCATGAACTAGTAGATGCCATCACAAGTCCAGAGCAAGCAGAAGCAGTAGCTGATTACAAACATCAAGCTAGCCTTAAATCAGACTTGGCTCGTACTGACCTTGCTAAAGAAAAAACAGGGGTTTGGACTGGTACTTATGCCGTCAACCCTGTCAATGGTAAGGAAATTCCAATCTGGATTGCAGACTATGTTCTTGCGAGCTATGGAACAGGTGCGGTAATGGCTGTTCCTGCCCATGACCAACGTGACTGGGAATTTGCCAAACAATTTGACCTTCCAATCGTAGAAGTACTTGAAGGTGGAAACGTTGAAGAAGCTGCCTACACAGAAGATGGTCTTCATGTTAATTCAGACTTCCTAGATGGACTCAACAAAGAAGACGCTATTGCCAAGATCGTGGCTTGGTTGGAAGAAAAAGGCTGTGGACAAGAGAAGGTTACCTACCGTCTCCGCGACTGGCTCTTTAGCCGTCAACGTTACTGGGGTGAGCCAATTCCTATCATTCATTGGGAAGATGGAACTTCAACAGCTGTCCCTGAGAGTGAATTGCCACTTGTTTTGCCTGTAACCAAGGATATCCGCCCTTCAGGTACTGGTGAAAGTCCACTAGCTAACTTGACAGACTGGCTTGAAGTGACTCGTGAAGATGGTGTTAAAGGTCGTCGTGAAACCAACACTATGCCACAGTGGGCTGGTTCAAGCTGGTACTACCTCCGCTATATTGATCCACACAATACTGAGAAATTGGCTGATGAGGATCTTCTCAAACAATGGTTGCCAGTAGATATCTACGTGGGTGGTGCAGAGCATGCTGTACTTCACTTGCTCTACGCTCGTTTCTGGCATAAATTCCTCTATGACCTCGGTGTTGTTCCAACTAAGGAACCATTCCAAAAACTCTTTAATCAAGGGATGATTTTGGGAACCAGCTACCGTGACCACCGTGGGGCTCTTGTGGCAACCGACAAGGTTGAAACGTGACGGTTCTTTCTTCCATGTGGAAACAGGAGAGGAGTTGGAGCAAGCGCCAGCCAAGATGTCTAAATCGCTCAAGAACGTTGTTAATCCAGACGACGTGGTGGAGCAATATGGTGCCGATACCCTTCGTGTTTATGAAATGTTTATGGGACCACTTGATGCTTCGATTGCTTGGTCAGAAGAAGGTCTGGAAGGAAGCCGTAAGTTCCTTGACCGTGTTTACCGTTTGATTACAAGCAAGGAAATTGCTGCGGAAAACAATGGCTCTCTCGACAAGGTTTATAATGAAACGGTCAAAGCTGTCACAGAACAAATTGAGTCCCTCAAATTCAACACAGCCATTGCCCAACTTATGGTCTTTGTCAACGCTGCTAACAAGGAAGACAAGCTCTATGTGGACTACGCCAAAGGCTTTATCCAATTGATTGCCCCATTTGCACCTCACTTGGCAGAAGAACTCTGGCAAACAGTTGCGGCAACAGGTGAGTCAATCTCTTACGTGGCTTGGCCAACATGGGACGAAAGCAAATTGGTTGAAGACGAAATCGAAATCGTTGTTCAAATCAAAGGAAAAGTTCGTGCCAAACTCATGGTCGCTAAAGACCTATCACGCGAAGAATTGCAAGAGATTGCTCTAGCTGATGAAAAGTCAAAGCAGAAATTGACGGTAAGGAAATCGTGAAAGTGATTAGTGTACCGAATAAATTAGTTAATATTGTAACGAAGTAACCAATTTATTTGCTGATTTCCAACTTCAAACTGTTTGAGCTAAATGAACTCGCCAATATCGTTGTAAAATAAGAAATGAATCCTTCAGAGTAGAATCTGGGGGATTTTTTTATTTGACAGGAAGTTTCTATTTTGTTAATATGATTAACAAAGGAAAGAGAGATTGTGGATAAAAAAAGAATTTATTGTATTTAATAATCGTTTCAATAGATTTATTTTTAGCGTTTGACCAGTTAATCAACATAAAAAGTAGTGTTGATAAATCCATTACGTTGAATGAGGTACATTTGATTGTTGTGATTGGGAAAAAAATCAGCCCTTAAATCTAGTAAAAATTATCTGAATTATTAGAAGTTTCTAGAAGTGCAATAACTCAAAGTGTTAGGAGATTGATTCAAAAAAATTTAGTTGTTTTTGATTTTTGATCCGAATAATGGGAAAAAAATAAATATTTGAGATTATCTGAAAAAAAGGCATCGAAATTTTTTTAAAAATCCATAAGGAGCAACAAGCATATATTGAAAAAAATCAATCTTTTTAGTTTTAAACAACTATAGTGAGGGGGAACTTCAAACAGTTGTGAAATTAATGGATGATATTGAAAAGGTGTGGGGAGAATTGCCGTGGTAAAAGTCGCGGTAAATTTTAAATATAATTGTTAAGTAAATTAACAAAAAGGAGAAGATATGACTGTAAACATAGAGCTGATTTCACAAACAGATTTAGCGGATGAATCTTTTTATATTGCTATTAATGGTTTAGAACCAAGGGCAATGTATTGTGTAGAAATGTACCTGTCTGATTATTACTGTATAAATGCTCCCTTGCTTTTAGATCATGATGTTATATGGAAATCAACCGCAATTTTTTTATCTGATCAGGACGGTATGATTGATACCTCTCAGACAGCATCTATTTCGGGATCTTATAAAGGGGTTTCAGAAATGGGATTATTCTTTAATGCGAAACCGTTGAAGAATAGGAAAAGGAGATTACCGAGTTCTCTTGATAGAATTCCATTGCGAGATTGTTTTGGTGTTGAAATTAAAATCAAGATGGGGAAAGATGTAATCGCGGAGCAAAGTTTCGTAAGGCGTTATATGAATCTGGGAGTAAGATATCAAGATATCTATGACAAGCATTTTCAAGGTCGATTATTTTATGATGAAAAGTTAAGAAGGGCGCCAGCCGTGATTATTGTTAGCGGTAGTGAGGGAAGAATTGAAAAAGCTCAGAATATTGCCCAACTTTTATCTTCAAGAGGCTATATTTGTCTTGCGATAGCTTATTTTGGTTTAGAGGGATTACCCCAAGATTTAGAACGAATTTCAATAGAATGTCTGGAGGAAGCGAAAGATTTTCTATATCATCATCCTCAAGTTGATAATACAAAAATAGGAATATATGGTCGCTCTAAAGGAGCAGAGCTTGTTCTGGCTGGACAAAGTATTTTGGAAGATGTGCAATGTTTGGTACTCAATTCCCCCTCAAATGTAATATTTGAGGGAATAAAGGGAAAACTCAACTCTCATTCATCTTCTTGGACATATTTGCAAAAAGAACTTCCGTATCAAAAATTTCAGTTAGGAAATTATTTGTTAAACAAGTTTTTTGGAAAACACATTCCTGAAGATAGTAGGGCTCAGATTGATGTGAGTAAAATTGCCTCTCCTTTATTATTACTAGGAAGTGATGTTGATGAAATATGGAATGCATCATCCGCGATAGATGATATTATTTCAAACTATAAAGGGGAATCCATTTTGTTTAAAAAATATTATGAAACAGGGCATATGTTGACGATTGCTTATCAACCGAATCATCGTTATCGAAAAGATTGGCGCTTATTAATGAAAGAAAGTGTAGACTCATGGTTTGCCACGATAAATTATTTTGATACACATCTGAAAAATTTGTAGATAGTGCTGAACCGTACTATAATAGTCCCAACTAAGATAAAAATACAGTTTTAGTTGGTAGTTCAGTATACAAAAGCAAACACTAAAACAAGAGAAATTTGAACTCAAACAGTAAAAACGTATAGAGAAGTACAAGAGTTACTAGTGACTTTCTCTTTCATAAAATAGAACAGCTCTTCTCGGATAAAAAGAGCTGTTTTTTTGCTTGTATTGAAAAATTCTTTTTTTATATTATTTCTTAATAGATTTACTTGGCGTCAAAAATTTGGCTAATGGAAGTTTCAAATTCAGGACAATACTTACTTGCTTCAAATTCAATCATATCATATTCAGCAGTTTCATTTTGATAGAAGGGATTGTGTGTCATGATTTCTAGTTAATTTTTTATTGTTTGATTTGGCGAGAATAATACTACCGGTTATTGAATTTTTCGGTCAGATGCAGTAAAACATCTCTTTTATAGCGCATATTTAAAAATATAATGTGTTGTTATAAGTGTTTTTAAGCTTCATTTAGCAATTCGGTAGGAGAAAAATGGCTGTAGCCTTCTCTACTTTAACTTAACCCTAATCATCTCACCACTTAACCTCTCATTTTAACCACTTATCTCAAAAGTCGATTTTTCTTTCATACTTTTTGTTAAACTGATGAGGTAAAGAGGAGGAAATAAATATGATTTTACAAGCTAAACATTTGACTAAACGGTACGGCGATCATATGGCTGTTGACGATATTCAGTTAGAGTTTGAAAAAGGGAGTTTTAATGCTATTTTGGGTCCAAATGGTGCAGGAAAATCAACCACCATTTCCATGTTAATCGGTTTGAAAAAGCCTACAAAAGGTCAGATTCGATATGCGCCAAATACGAAAATCGGAGTTGTTTTTCAAGCTAGTGTACTGGATGAGATGTTGACGGTTAGAGAAAATCTTACGATTCGTGCTCAACAGTATAAGGAGATTGCAGCAAGTCGTGTGGATGATTTGATCCATCAACTGAGTTTAACTGCTTTCCAGAAGCAACTATATGGGACTTTGTCAGGTGGGCAAAAACGTAGGGTTGATATTGCGCGTGCTCTTCTTTCACAGCCAGATATTCTTTTCTTAGATGAACCAACGACAGGTCTAGATATTCAGACTCGCAAAGTTATTTGGGATTTACTGTCTCGACTACAAAAGGATGAAGGGATGACTATTATCTTAACGACTCATTATCTGGATGAAGCGGATGAAGCGGATCAGATTTATATCGTTGATCATGGGAAAGTGATTGCGCAAGGTTCTGCGACGGCTATTAAAAGTCAGTATGCATCTAATATTCTAAAAATTCGTTTTAAAGAAATGAAGGATTTAGAAAAGTTGCTACAGACTGGAATGACAGTAAAGGAAGAAAATGAGTTGGAATATCTTTTTTATCCAAGGACATCACTGGAAGCTATTGAATATTTGGCAAAAGTACGAGAAGAAATTGATTCTTTTGAGTTTCGTCCAGGTACCATGGATGATGCCTTTATTGCACTTACAGGAAGAGAGGTTCGCTAATGTTAGCTTTATTGAAACGGAATTTTATCTTATATTTTCGTAATCGTTCAGGAGTATTTTTCTCATTATTGGGGGCATTGATTTCCTTCCTCCTCTATATCATTTTTTTGCAGAAGAACTTGACGGATGCTTGGTCCCAACTCCCTGATAATACGAACCTTTTAAATAACTGGCTGATGGGTGGGACCTTGACTGTGACTGGGATTACAACCAGTTTTACGGCTCTTACACAAATGGTACAGGATCGTGAAAATCAAGTGGATCAAGATCTCTTCTTGACAGATTTAGGTAGCTGGGGTTTACAGGTGTCCTATCTAATCAGTAGTATTGCCATTTCTTTTGTTATGCAGGTGTTTATGTTTGCTGTTATGGGGCTTTATTTTAAAGAAAGTCCAGTTATCAGTCATTTACTGGAAATTGCTTTGATTATGTTGTTAAGTAGTCTGCTTTCAAGTTTGATAAATATTCTCTTGATTTATCGTTTTCAATCTGTAGATAGTCTTGGCAAACTGGCAACTATAGTGGGAACTGCCTCTGGATTTTTTTAGTAGGAACTTATGTCCCTATTGGAGTATTTACCTGATTTTGCACAGATTATCATGAAGTGTACCCCTGCAACTTATATTGCTTCTCTTTATCGACAAATTTTAATGAAAGAACCATTAGAGACCGCATTTACAGGAAATAGCAGATTGTTAAAGGAATTTCAAGAAAAAATGGGAATCCAAATCAACTGGCAAGAACTATTGACAAAGGAAGAGACATACTTTATAGTGGTTATTATCAGTTTCGTCGCTATTCTTCTTTGGCTTTTATTTGTTAAAGTGTTTAGCAGGAGAAAATAAAGGTATATTGGAGAGAAAATGAAGATTCGTTTTGAAATGAAGACAGAGTTTTCAGAAAAGGACCCACATATTGTAATTCAGGCAGCTCAGTTAACTGACCAAGCAAGGGAAGTCATGGAGTATTTAGAACAATTTTCAACAATCAATCAGGTGGCCATTCCTATTCGAACGGATGATCATCTGGTTATGGTGAAAATTGAGGATCTTATTCTAGCTGATATTGACAAGAATTTATTAACCATTTATACGGTAGACGGGATTTATAAAACTAAGGAAACATTGACAAACTTTCAGAATCGGATTAACCGACGTAATTTTATACAGATATCACGTCATTCAATTATAAACATTGACCACTTAGAATCGTTATCAGATAGTTTTTCAGGGAACATGATGGCTAAAATGACTCGGGGCATCAAATCTAGTGTGAGTCGGAAATACGTTAAGTCCTTAATGAATTATCTAGGTTTATAGGAGAAAATCATGAAACGATTAATTGATTATTTTGTATCGGGAATGCGTACGGCTTCCTTCTTTTATTTGAGTATGATGTTATTAGCTCAGTGTTATCCAGGTATTACCTATCCTGAACCAATGATAAAAAATATTCTAGCTCTGTTTTTAATGGGTGGAATTATGGGGGTATTGACTTTAATACTTGAAAAGCTAGAGTTTCTTGCTTTTAGTATACGTGTAGGAGTTCATTTATTAGTGACAGCTACTATTTTAGCATTGACCTCTCTATTTTTTGGTTGGGGTTCAGCCTTGTGGAGTCCCTTGCTTTGGTTCTTTTTCTTGTTAATTTATGGATTGATATGGTTGTATCAAATCTGGCAAACTCACAAACTCACCCAACGAATTAATCAAGCCTTAGAGGATAAAAGACAGAAAACGGGTCACTAATATAGTGTTGAGGATGAAGTTTGAAGACAGTGCCAGTTTCCAAAGAGAACAATTTGTGATATAGTATTTTCAGCGTAAAACAAGGAGAAGAAAAATGCCAGTAAATGAATATGGTCAAATGATTGGGGAGTCAATGGAAGGTTATACACCAGGTGAATTGCCTTCTATTGATTTCTTAGAAGGGCGTTATGCTAGGATAGAGGCTCTATCGGTAGAAAAGCATGCGGAGGATTTATTAGCTGTTTATGGCCCTGATACGCCTCGGGAAATGTGGACCTACCTCTTTCAGGAACCAGTGGCAGACAGAGAGGAACTGGTTACTCTTTTAAATCAGATGTTGGCTCGTAAGGACCGTTTTTACTATGCAATCATAGACAAGGCAACTGGTAAGGCTTTGGGAACTTTTTCTCTCATGCGCATTGACCAGAATAACCGAGTAATAGAAGTGGGAACTGTCACTTTTTCTCCAAAACTCAGGGGGACACGGATAGGGACAGAAGCCCAGTATCTCTTGGCTTGCTATGTCTTTGATGAGCTTAACTATCGTCGCTATGAATGGAAATGCGATGCTCTTAACATGCCATCAAGACGAGCTGCGGAGCGTTTGGGATTTGTCTACGAAGGAACCTTCCGTCAGGCAGTCATTTATAAGGGGCGTACGAGGGATACGGATTGGTTGTCTATGATTGATAAGGACTGGGCACAAGTCAAATCTCGTTTGGAAACATGGTTGTGTCCTGAAAACTTTGATAAAAATGGACGACAGCACAAGAGCTTGAGAGAGCTTTAAGAGGTGTTGAGATGATTACTATTAAAAAGCAAGAAATTGTCAAGCTAGAGGATGTTTTGCATCTCTATCAGGCTGTCGGTTGGACAAATTATACCCATCAACCAGAGATGCTGGAGCAGGCCTTATCTCATTCATTAGCGATTTATGTGGCACTTGATGGCGATGCTGTGGTGGGCTTGATTCGTTTGGTTGGAGATGGATTCTCATCAGTATTGGTTCAGGATTTAATTGTTTTACCAATCTATCAGCGTCAAGGGATTGGTAGCGCCTTGATGAAAGAGGCTTTAGAGGATTACAAAGATGCCTATCAAGTCCAGCTGGTGACAGACCAGACAGAAAGAACCTTGGGATTCTATCGTTCTATGGGCTTTGAAATCTTATCCACCTATAATTGTATAGGAATGACTTGGATGAATCGAGAAAAATAATAAAATTTGTTTTTTATTAAGCAAAAGTTTAAGGATGGTCTAGTATTATATAGTCATTAAATAAAGACCTCCTAACTTTATTTAATGAAATCCTAAAACTTTTTTTCATCATAATCTCCTAATGAAGTCACCCAATCAGGTGGCTTTTTTTCGTGGGTGAGGTGATGGTGATAGAAATTTTTGCAAAATAGTAAAATTTGAGAAAAGTTAAGCTAGTTTTAAGCTTCGTCTTGTATCATATAGTTATTAAATAAAGACCTCCTAACTTTATTTAATAAAATCCTAAACTTTTCTTTTTCATAATAATCTCCCTTAACTCCACCCAATCAGGTGGAGTTTTTTGGCTCTATTTCAGGCTTTTGGGGACTATTCTAAAAATCATTTTTCGATATTTTTCGATATTTTTCGGATTTTGGTCGGGGAATTGGCGGGGACTTTTTGAGATTTTGGCGGGGACTTTTTTAGCGAATATGACTAAGAAATAGGTCTGTTGTCGCTTCGGCTAATTCGTCCTCAACCTGATTATACCGATCCGTCATATAAACCTTTGTATGGCCTAGTGCCTGACTTAATTGTTCAAGCGGAATCCCTGCAATAATGCTCTGAGTCGTGAAGAAGTGGCGCATCATGTGAGGTGTTACATGCAATCCTGTCGCTTCATTCACTAGATTGAAGTTTCTATTTAGCTGGTTGGGATTGATGAGACCACCTTTCTCGTTGATAGTTATATAATCCTTGTGCTGCTCCTTGATAATCCCTAACTTTCGCTTAATCTTAGAAGCTTCAGCTATCAGATAATAGATAAGGTCCGTTCCGATATCATCAAGGCAAACGTAGCGCTCTGAATCCTTCGTTTTAAGTCCTCCTTTCCCTTTCAAGGTCTGGTTGCTTCGGCTGTCTCTAAGATGCAGTATAGCCCGTCCGCTGTCGTTCTGAGTGATGTCCATTGGACGCAATCCAAAGACTTCTCCTCTTCTTAACCCAAAAATGGTCAGATAGGTTAGAGCGTAGAATTGTTTTGACATGATTTCTTCTGCCTTTGCTATCCAAGTCTTAAACTCTTTGAGAGTCACTTTCTTGTTAGCAGCAGGGATATCACTCTGGCCAATAAAGACACCTTTCAAGCGATTTGAGAGCAGATTTCCATTTTTAACGGCATCATTCAGTAATGCCATAAAGCTGGAATTGAGGGTTTGAACAGTGTATCTGGTATGGTTCTGCAACTTTTCAGCGATAAATAGTTCATACTCATTTCTATCTAAGTTCTTAAGCAGGACAGAACCAAATTTGGGTTTGATATGATTCTTATAGAGATTATCATTGAGGTAGTAGGAAGTGTCATTCCAGCGCCCTGTTGATAATCTCTTTTCAGAGTATATGTCCCAATACTGATCAAGAGTTAGATTCGTATTGATACCTAATTCTTGGTCTTGGATTTGTTGCTCAATCTCTGTCAAGGCTGCACGAGCTTGTGGAAGGGTTGTGAGACCACTTTTAGTAATCTCTTTCTTTTTACCATGAAAATAGAAAGAGCGTCTGATGTAATAACGTTTGCCTTTTGCAGTTTCATAGTAATAGATATTTGGGTATTTTGTTTTATTATATTTCATTGTATTCTCCTTGTTTATCGGCTTCTGGACAAGGTCTAAACATTGAGAATATTGACATCACCCCTTTCATGGTGTAAAATAGGGTATAGAAAAGAGGCCTTTTTAATGGCTGATTTTTTATAAGGGTTAGCTTCACAATCAAACTTTGGCGAGGGCGATTGTGGGGCTTTTTTTATTTTTTAAGTTCTTTTAACAATGAAATTATCTCTTCATTTTGTTGAATGATAATCTGATTTTGTTGTATTTGAACTTTTTCAAACGCACCAGGACCGCTTGCATTTGCTAAAGCGATAGTTTTGCTACTTAGTATATTTCCTATGTATGCAGCTTGCTCAGGATATTTTTCAAGAATATGAATCATGTCATTTTCTTCAAAATATGGGATAGCATCCGCATAATACTTTTGTTTTTGAGTGTCTTTTTTTGAAATTTTATCTTTTCCACCAAATAACGCCATAATATTTCCTCCGTTTATTTTTTTAGATATTTAATTATTGGTCTTATCAAGATATAGGATATTATTAGTCCAATAAAGAATGGCCCAATTTTTCCTTCAAACAGTAGAGATAGGGAAGCAAGTAAGAAGAGTAGACCGACAATAGATAATACAATGGATTTAATTGTAGGACTTTCTTTTTTTAGTGTTGTTTCAACTGAAGTAGTAAATTGAGTAGGATCAGAAACATTTAATGCGTTTCCTTCAATCGGGATAGTAGGTTTTGATAATTGTACTAAATCTGATTCTTTTTTCAATTCTAATGCATCGGATGTTAGCACAGGCTCAATATTTCTTTGCTCTTCTTTTTCTCGCAAATCTATTTTATGAACATCTAATGTCAATTCAGAGCTTTCTTCCTCAGTCTTTTCATGTACCACATTTTCGATTGGAGTTGTCGGTGAGATTTCATCACTTTCTTCTAGCGTAGAATCAATAACTGATAGATATATTTCAAAACCAATATCTAAGTCGTTATTAGTAATAACCTTATCGTTTAAATCATCCCACTCTTTGTATGGTCCACCTTTTATCTCTCCCTCTATTACAAAGTTATATTTTTTGTTATCAAAATATTTTCGTATTGTTTTAGCAATAGTTGCAGGAACATATCCTACATGATTATTAAATATCAAAACTTTTATAGCATTAGGATCATACTTATTATCTACTTCTGGAACGAGCTCAATATTGAAAAAGTCTAAATCTTGATATTTGAAAACTTTCAGACCATATTCTTCAAGTTCTTCTCTAAGTTCCTTAGTTGATAAATTGCTATAGTACTTTGCATATTCTGGGATTCCGTTATCTTCAGCAATTAGATTACAGGCTTCTTTAACCGCTTTTTTATATTTGGTTACACCAGCAACTCTAAACAGTATTTTCTCAACAGTCTTTTGCACAATTTCCTCCTCTAGCCAAATACCCACAATATCATTTAATTAACCAATGCTAGATATTCTTCCTTGACCATGACTTCATTTGTCACTGTTTTTAGATTGTAGTAAGACATGAATTTGAGGTAATCAAACTCTGTGGGGTCATCTAAGCTTTCTAGTGCGTCTTTTACGAGATGATGGATCATATTCCTATCAGCTTCGTTTTCACAGCGTAGGCGAGCGTTCTGGTACTCTGAGCGTGTGTGGTCTTTGTGTCCGAGTTCATGCAGTAGTACCTTAACTCTCTCTTTTTTGCTGAGTTTATTAGACAAGAAAGCTGTATTGGTTTCTTTTTCGTAAAATCCAAGTTCATCAGGCATCAAATCTCCATCAAAATCGATAATACGAATCTGAAAATGACTTATAATTTCTTTTTCAGTCACTAAGCAATACCTCTAATCACCAGCTTCTTTTAGATAACCTTCAATGATAGACTGGATGATTTTTTTCTTTTCATCTGTTAATTCTCGGCCACCAAACATCATGACATTAGATGCCATTTCTTCAACATTCAGTGTCTTACCTTGCCAGGTGTACTCTTTGGAATTACCAGCGATTGCTGGGTTATCCGTGCGACCAAGTAAATAATCTGTGGACACGTTGAAGTAGTCAGCAATCATTGAAACTCGTTCAACATTTGGTGTGGATTTTTTCATGTTATAAATTGTATTTCTGCTAAAACCTAGTTTTTCTTCAAGTTTATTTAATGAAATACCTTGTTTGTCAGCCAATTCTTTTATTTTTTCAAATGTGAAAAACATTGATACATCAACCTTTCTAAGGCATGACAAAAAATATTTAATAAATTTACTACAAAACCGTTGACAAAGGTTAATAAATTTACTACAATAGTTTTTGTAAGCTAAAGAGTTAGCGAACAAGACAACTAAAAAATAAAGCCTAATGAAACTGATTGGCGTCCGTTTTCTAGGTAGAACCTTGCTTTTTTTAGTAGGTCTTTTCTCTATGTTTTGATTTTAATAAATTTATTTATTAATGTCAAGAAATTCGCTAACTTTTTTTAGATAATTTTTTTAAAAAAAGAAAGGAGAGAGGAAAATGGCAAAGCTAAGTATCTCTCTAAGAAGTACGTCTGTAAATGAAGCTATTGAAAAAATAGCTTACATTAAAGAAGCACATCCAGAAGATGTGCTCAAAATAGATGTTACGATTCTGGATGATTATCTTTTAAATTCGTAACAGTTTCATAGAATCGCTTGTAGAACTGTTCAATGGTTTCCTCTGTTAATACAGATTGTCGAACACTTTGTGCAACTCTAATATTAAAGTGTTCGACGGTAATCTTTGTAAGTTCTAAAGCGATTTCTTTGTCAGATAGTGTCATTAAATCACCCCCTTTCTGCTTTTATTATAGCAGAAAGATAGAAAGAAAAAATAGAAAGGAGAGGAAGATGAGCAACCTATCAAAAAAAATACTACCAATTCAAGATTTAGAAATCAAGATTAGTAGTGATTCTAGTTTTCCACACGTTATTTTGAATGGAATTGATTTCCGAGCTGAGGGTATCGGCCTTAAATCTATCAAAATCATTTGGGGGACTAAGAGAGAGGGAATCCCAGAATCTCTCATCCAAATTGACTATATAGATGCTCGTGAACAGCTACACGAAGCAACTGTTAAGCAATCATTTCAAAATACTTTACTTAAATAGCTCTGGCGAGTTTTATTTACATTATATCAAATTTAGAAAGGAAGAATATGAGTAAAAAACTAAAAATCATCAAGGCTAAAATCAAAACTCGTTTGATTGAGCTTGATATGACCCAAGCTGAATTGGCAAAACAAGTCTTTGTCGCACCATCAGTTATTTCAGAGCTACTGAAGTATGGAAAAGGAAGCGATTATGTGAAAGAAAAAGTCGTAGATATTTTGGGTATTGAAAACCCTTGGAGAAATCACTGAGAGGTCTATACATGCAAGTAAAAATAATACAGAATTGGCAGAAGAAAAATCACCAACTTAGTCAGATGATGATCGATAGTCTTGAGGGACTAGATGTTTGGGAAACTATTTTAACACTAGGAAAAGTAAGAAGAGGAACATTATGAACGAAATTTTTAATTTTCACGGGCAGGAAGTCCGTACTTTGACAATCGATGACGAACCTTGGTTCGTTGGGAAGGATGTTGCAGATATCTTGGGATATGCGAATTCAAGAAAAGCAATTTTTGACCATGTAGATGATGACGATAAGACAGATGGGGTAACGATTCGTGACGCCATGGGTAGAAATCAAAACCCTATCATCATTAACGAATCTGGTCTCTACTCTCTCTCATTCTTTCAAGTAAGCTTCCACAAGCTAGAGAGTTCAAGCGCTGGGTGACATCAGAAGTCTTGCCAGCTATTCGTAAGCAGGGCGGATTTATCCGTGAGGATTTGGACGAGGATGCCTTCATCGCTCTGTTTACTGGCCAGAAGAAATTGCGTGAACAGCAGGCTACTATGCTGGAAGATATCGACTATCTCAAGAGTGAGCAACCAATTCATCCAAGCTACGCTCAGTCGCTACTGAAGAAGCGCAAGGCTCGGGTCGTGGCTTGCCTTGGTGGTATTGATAGTCCAGCTTATGCTGATAAGATTTTTGCTCAGTCAGTTTTTAGACAAGCTGAGATTGATTTCAAGGATCATTTTAATATCAGTCGCTATGATTTGTTGCCGAAGAAGTTTGCAGAAGCTGCTCTTGCTTACTGGATGACGTGGGAGCCAAGCACTAATACCAAGATGAAAATCATGAAATTGAACTCATTTGACGAAGGGTAGGAGGGGAAGAAGATGGACAATGTTCTACTTTCACTATCTGAATGGATTAAATCTATTATCAAGGACACAATCACAAGGCTAGTCGAAATAGAAAAAGATAGTGATCACTATCCAGAGTTGATGGATGTGAACACTACCTGCGAATTTCTAGGAATTAAGTATGCCACATTTTCAGATAATTATCGTTACTTAAAGGGATTTCCAAAGGAATTACCTGGTAAGAAATGGTCAAAAAGAGCCATCAAAGAATGGCTCTCTAATCAAATATAATAACTTTACTAAAAGGCTTCTGGACAAGGTCTTAGCAAAATTATTTGACTATATTATAGCACAAAAAGAGGATAAAAAACATGAACAATTTACAAATTATCGCAGTAGGCACATTAGTATCAGTAGTCTTGATTGAATCGCTGATGATGAACATCAAGCTTAAAATGGCCATGAGACAGAAAAAGAAGATTCAATTTCAAGCGCCACAAGTTGAAAAAGGGTTTATCGACTTTAAAACTGGCCGACGTGTGGATATTGATCCTGTGACACGAAAAGAAACATTTGTGGATTAGTAGAGAAACGGAGGGTATCAATGGTAGTTAAAAACAAGCGATACTACTGGATTCAACTAGCTCAGGATTTTTTCAAGTCCAAAGAAATGAAATTGCTTCGTAAAATTGCAGGTGGCGATACGCACACTATCATCTATCTCAAAATGATGTTGATTAGTTTAGAGGATGGCGGGCACATCTACTATGATGGACTTGCTGACAATCTAGCTGAAGAAATCGCTCTTGTTATTGATGAGAATGTTGAAGATATTAAAATCACTTTGATTTCTTGGAGAGTAAGGGTTTGCTGACTAGAATAAATGACAGAGATTATTTCTTAGAACAGGTTCCTGAGATGGTTGGGAGCGAAACGGCGAGCACTCGTAGAAGTCGCAAACATAGAGAGTTGAGGGGGTTGCATTGCAACACCATTGCAACAACTTGCAACGGAGATATAGATATAGAGAAAGATATAGATACAGAGATAGAGAAAGATGTAGATGAAAATCCAGTCGCACTCATCGTCGAAGAATATCAATCTCGTATTGCTCCGTTGGATGGAACTCAATTTGAAATCTTAAAAGAGTTCATCACTTTGGATGGAATGGAAGCGAAAGTTGTTCTGAAAGCAATTGGTCTTGCTGCTGACAATGGTAAAAGAAATTTCAGTTATATCAGAGCGATTTTGACGAATTGGAAGAATGATGGAGTTTTGACGATTGCAGCAGTCGAGGAACGTGAGAGAACGTACAAAGAAAGTAAAATCAGCAAACGTCCAGGTAATCAGAAATCAAATGTTCCTGAATGGTCACAGCCTAACTATGTCAACAATACCAGTGATGAGACTAAGAAAGAACTCGAAGAGCGTAAGCGTGAACTACTTGAAAGACTTGAAAATGGAGGTGGCTGATGTTTATCTTAAAACATGGGGCAAGAGAAGATAAACCGTTTTTGATGTCTGTGGCAATCGGTGTGACTGGCATTGATGTTTCGTATTCAGACGAGCGGAAAGCTATGCGGTTTATTTCTCGTGCGGTTGCATTGCAGGTGGGCAAGGCATTGAGAGGTTCCTTTGGGAATTTCTATCCGGTTGAGGTGAAGGGATGATAAATCTATACTTCATTTACAATGGTCACCGCAAGATACTCATTGGGAGTTTTGGCCATATACATAGCGCAATCAATGAATTAAAGAAACATCAAGCTAGTTACTCAGCGATCAGTCATCCACGATTTCGGAAAAGCATGAGTGGTGAGAACATCAGGATTGACTACGGATCAGTTGACTGCTACTACTTGATTACGAAGAAAACGGAGGAAACGAATGGCTAGAGATATTTTAACAGATTTAGCATTTGAGAATTTTCACAAATGTATGGGAATTCCTGATTGGAACGAGTCTGATGAAGTAATTCTTGTTAGCTCAGCTAATAAAGAACAAATTGAAGCAGATGAAAGTTACCGTTCAGACGGAAAATGTAATTACCTTGGCAAACGAATTTGTATATTCTGTGGACAAGTGAAGAAAAATAATTACATCACGCTACATAAATCTATGTTAGAAAAAATTATTAAGACAATGGAATCATTTAAAGAAGTGGAGAAAAAGTAAGATGAATACAAAAATGAATTTGGAAGAAAAGGTTCAACAGTGGTTTGTTGACAGAAACCTGCATGAAGCAAATCCTGTCAAACAGTTCTTGAAGTTGATGGAAGAGTCAGGAGAATTGTTTGAAGGCATTGCAAAGGATAAATCTGAGCTGATTTATGATGCGCTTGGTGATATTCAGGTAGTCTTAATTGGATTTGAACAGCAGATTAAGAACGGCGCTCAGATTCAAGCAAATCAACAAGAACTTGAATTGTTGCTGATGGTTTCTAGTTTAGGGAATATCGCCCAAAAACTATACGCTCATATCTGCCACAATGAGACACAAATTCCGTTAATCAAAGCAGACCTGATGTTTCTTGATAGCGTGGTTAGTACGGTTTCATTTTGTAATGGCACTACAGCTGAAAATTGCTTAGAAGAAGCTTATGAAGTCATCAAGGACCGCAAAGGTAAGATGATTGACGGGGTGTTTGTGAAAGAGGAGGATTTATAAAATGAAAAAAACAATAGGAATACTTGAATTTAAGAATTTTGATGCATTTGTTGGCGGAAAGGTTATGCCTGCATATCTTCGTAGCACTAATCCAAATGTGCCAACTACAAACAAAAATGAGGCCCTAAAGGTTACGAAAAGTAGATACAAAAAAGAATTTTCTAACAAGTATATCTTTAGAAAGGTTGGCGAAATTGATGAATGATAATGTAAACAATCCAAGTCACTACCAAGGCAGGTATGGTATGGAATCTATCGATGCTTTAAGGAATTTCATGACACCAGAACAGCTGAAAGGATTTTATCTTGGAAATGCCTTGAAGTATCTACTACGACACCAGAAGAAAAACGGTCTTGAGGACCTGAAAAAGGCTCGCAAGAATTTGGATTGGTTGATTGATGAAGTAGAAAAGGGGTTAAACAATGATCAATAATGTTGTTTTGGTAGGTCGATTGACTCGTGACCCTGAGTTGCGATACACACCATCAAATGTTGCAGTTGCGACATTCAGTTTGGTAGTGAATCGCAATTTTAAGAATCAGGCAGGTGATCGTGAAGCTGATTTTATCAGTTGCATCATGTGGCGTCAGCAAGCTGAAAACTTTGCAAATTGGCTTAAAAAAGGTGCTCTTGTAGGAATCACAGGTCGCATCCAGACTCGTAGCTATGATAATCAGCAAGGTCAACGTGTCTATGTGACGGAAGTGGTAGCTGAAAGTTTTCAGATTTTGGAAAAGAGAGATAAGACTGCGGACCATTCGAGTATGGAAAATCAGATGCCACCAAGTTTTGGAGCAAGTGATCCGATGGATATTCCAGATGATTGGTTGCCGTTTTAGGGAGGTGGAGTGATGGTAATCAAGAATTACAAATATGATTATTCAGGTGGCAAAATCTACTACACAATTGATGTTGATGGCTATGAACAAGCCATGGAACACACAAAGACAGAATATGGAAGTGTACAAAGAAATGATATTGATGATTTCTTAAGTACGGTTGAGGAATACGACTTTCAAGAAGCTGAGATGATTGAAGCATTCGTTGACTTTCAAAATGATTTGCTCTTATATGGAATTGGTTTTGAATTGAGAAATGAGGTTGAGTGATGAATAATGAAGTCTTTGAAGAATTGAAAAAGCTTATGAGTTATTTTCCCGACTCATTTATAAACAGACAATTAGAACTTATTCTCATCCCAAAAACAAACACATACTTTTCTTTAAGAGATTGTTTGACAAAGAATGATGTCATTTCAAAGGTACTAATGTGGTGTACTAGGGATATATCCAAAGCTAGACCTTATCAACAACAAAAGCGAAATATCGACTTTTATGTAGATAATCGCACACGTTTAGAAAAATATTTAGGTTCAAATATTAATGTAGATGTGGTTTATAATTGCTTAGGAAATGGAATTAACAAAGAACTCACATACAGATTTATCGAGAGTGGTTTTGATATGACTTTACTTTATAAGGAGATTACAGAATGAAACGTTTTATCGCAATATGGATCCTGTTATCTGCTGGACTAAATATTTGGCAGAGTATCCACATTAAAAAACTAGAAGAAAAGCGCCCGATGGTTGTCTATAAGGCAGATAACGCAGGAGCTGAGATATTCGGTAAGGTCGTCGAGAAAGGACGACATGGCAAGTTGTACACAGTGACTATTAGAGATTATGGGATTTTTGTAGTTACGAAGGACGTGTATGACAAGGTGACGGTCGGGGATGAGGTGATGTTGTGAAATTCTTGGATTTATTCGCAGGAATTGGCGGATTTCGTTTGGGAATGGAGTCTGCCGGCCATAAATGTATTGGCTTTTGCGAGATTGACAAGTTTGCTAGAGAAAGCTATAAAGCGATACACAATACGAAGGGAGAAATTGAATTACATGACATCACAGCAGTATCAGATGAATCTATTCGAGGATTCGGAAGTGTGGACATTATCTGTGGAGGCTTTCCGTGCCAGGCTTTCAGCATTGCGGGACACAGACGAGGTTTTGAAGATACACGAGGAACTTTGTTCTTTGAAATCTGTAGGTTCGGATCTGTTCTCAGACCTAAATATTTATTCCTTGAGAACGTCAGAGGACTCCTCAACCATGACGGAGGGGCTACATTTGAAACCATCATCCGAACCTTGGACGAATTGGGGTATGATGTGGAATGGCAAGTGCTTAATAGCAAGAATTTTGGAGTCCCCCAAAATCGGGAGCGTGTGTTCATTATCGGACATCTTAGAGGAGAACGTACCAGAAACGTTTTTCCTATCAGTGGAGAAAATCAGTCAACTAGTAGCCAATCAGTCGTAAAAATAGGGAACGTTAACCCATCAGGAAATGGTATGAATGGAGAAGTCTATCAAGCTGACGGCCTAGCTCCTACGCTCACAACTAACAAGGGAGAGGGGCAGAAAATAGCGGTAAAAAGTAATACTATAAAACAATTTGGAGTATTGCAACCCAATTTTAATCAATGTGGAGTGGTTTACGAAACAGACGGCATAGCACCAACAATCCGAGCCTATCAAGGTGGAGGCCTTGAACCTAAAATCATCCAACGTGGTCATGGCTACAATCAAGGTGGAGAGCATGACATCGCTCCTACTTTAACTAGGAATAGCTATCACGAAACAATGTTTTAAAAATAACAGAGGCAACCTCTCAAGGTTATGCAGAAGCAGAGGTTTGGGATAGCGTGAATTTGTCACACCTCAACTCTAAAACACGCAGAGGGCGAGTAGGTAAGAAGATAGCAAATACTCTCTTAACTGGAGAGAGTCAAGGCGTGGTTGAGCCTGATTTTAGAATTAGAAAACTAACGCCACGAGAATGCTGGAGATTACAAGGTTTTCCAGACTGGGCTTTTGATAAGGCGAAAGAGGTCAATAGCAATAGTCAATTATACAAACAAGCAGGAAACAGCGTGACAGTCAATGTTATCGCTGCAATAGCAAAAGAATTGAAATAAGAGGTAACACTATGAACTACAAAGTAACAGTCGACGGTAAAGAAATCGAATACGGTGCACTAGTTGAAAAATCACGTTTTTCAGAAAAAGAATGGTCTGCTATTTATGCGGAAATTGTGAAACAAAATCAGCCAGAAGTTTTTGAAAGCAAGAAAGTAGATACTGACTACATTGATGTATTTGGTGCTCTAATTGCTCTTGAAGAGCGATATGAAGCTTTGCTTGAGCTATTACCTCAGGATCAGTTCTCTAAGGCTGGCACACATCCAAAATGGGTAGCTGACGCAGTGGCAGAGAACACGTTAAATAAAGAGGATACGATGCTAGATGTATCTGATTTGATTGGACGAAGCAACACTCTCGAAGAATTGAAGAACGAGCTGACAGAATATTTTAACTTAGAAGAATTGTAGGAGAAAGTAGGAGATGGGGTAATATTGTAATGACAAAGTACAAGAAACCAACTTACATCATCATGGATTATGAATGGAAGCAGATGCAAGAGCAGGCTACATTCATAAAAGCTAATACTAGAAAGTGGAGAGCAAGATGAAACTGAGATTGAAAGAACTTAGAGAGGACCTATGTATCTCTGTCAAAGATATAGCCAGAGATACAGGTGTCTCCCAAAACACAATTCATTTGTATGAGCGAGGTGGATATCCATCCATTAAGCAAATCGAAATGATCGCTAAAACCTATGATGTAAACCCTGCGTGGCTTGTTGGGTGGATAGATGATGAAATGATGCCTGCAATCCAGGTAGTTGAAAAAGTGGTCTACAAAGAAAGTCCAACAGCAAGATTGCCAGATTATTTTAACAATAATAACGATGGCAAGCTTATCAAGTGGAAGCAATCACGAAGATATCGAGGGGGTAGGAATTGAAGAAATTAAGCGACGAAGACCTCAAAACATTAGACAGAGAACTTTTCAAATTTCAAAACATTCAACGTACAATAGATTTGAGAAGGCTAGAACTAGAAACTCGAAATCCAGATGTTCAAAGTGGGCCCAGCGTAGGAATAAGCAAACCTACCGAAACCATTGCAATCAGAATAGCGGATGATCCAACCTTAAATTTCTCGAAGGGTTCAAAGCTATTATTAACAAACTCCTGATCAATCTAGTTGATGAGGATAAGGAAATCTTTAATCTGCGCTGGAGATATCCTCAACTGAGATGGGAAGAAATAGCAGACCAGAAATTCATGAGCAAAGCTACAATCTATCGACGTAGAAGGATTATCCTAGAGCAGTACGCTATTTTGAAAGGTGAGCTATAAATAAACATGAGACAAAAGACATCTTGAAGTCTCACAAAAAAAGGGTTATTATGATAGCATGAACTTCTGAAACAAAAACACACATCACACTTTAGGAGTCATCCTTAATTCTAGTCAGAAAAGTTGTCCAACAGAAGTATCGTCAAGAGTCAGCAAATGCTGGCTTTTTGTTTTGTGGAAAGGAGGTAGAATATGGAATTTGTATCACCAATAAAAGATAATGATGACATTCAGGCAATGAAAGATTATCTCAAAGAGTGGAATGAGATGTATTATATGCTATTCATTACAGGCCTGAATACTGGCTTGCGAGTCGGAGATATACTTACCTTGAAAGTTAAAGATGTTCAAGGTTGGCACATCAAACTGAGAGAACGGAAGACTGGCAAGCAGATAACAAGACGGATGACAAAAGAGCTCAAGAAAGAAATGAGGAGATATGTCGAAGACAAACCATTTCATCATTTCTTATTCAAGAGTAGGCAAGGTCAGAATAAAGCAATCACTCGTGAGCGAGCCTATCAAATCATACATGAAGCAGCTGAAGAACTTGGCATTGATAATGTTGGCACACATACAATGCGCAAGACATTCGGCTATAAATATTACAACAAGACAAAGGACGTAGGGACATTACAAAAAATGTTCAATCACTCATCACCTGCAATTACCCTGAGATACATAGGGATAGAACAAGCAGAGCTCGATGATGCTTTACGGAACTTTGTCATTTAATTTTTTTAGATATTACTTTCACATAATGAGTTAAGCATAAACTGAAAAATGAAACTCTTTAAAACCCATGCTTAGTAAGGGTTTGAGATTTAGAGTGAGTTTAACAAAATATAAGATATGTGAAAGTGAGAGGTAAAATTGGTATAGTTACAGGAGGCAGAAAATGTTAAAAGAATACCGTGATGATTTTCTTGGAGAAAAGGCCTTCGAGAAATTAAATAAAGATATTGATGCGAATCCTGGTGTTGGCTTTGAAATTGTTGGATATACTCAAACAGCATTTATAAATGGAATGCATATACCGCTAACAGCCATACTAGTAAAATGGGGTAATTTTTTTAAAGAATCAGAATGAGACAAAAGACATCTTGAAGTCTCACAAAAAAAGGTTTATTATGGTAGCATAGATTTCTTGTATGAGATGGGATAGGTCAAAGGCCTGTCCCTTTTGCATTGAGAAAGGAGGTTTGAGATGTATAACAAACCTATCAGACCATCCTTGAGATCTAAGAAGTGGGAGAAGTTCCGTGATAGGATAATGCGTAAGCATGATTATCTTTGTCAAGAAAGTTTGCGTTACGGAATTTCTGTTCAAGCAGAAATGGTTCACCATATCTTTCCTGTATCTGAATATCCTGAACTTGAATTCGTTGAATGGAATTGTTTGCCGTTAACGAATAAGAAACACAATACGTTTCATGATAGAGTGAACGATAGAGTAATCAATCAAGGACTGTACTGGCAGAAAAAAAGAAAAAAAGAATTTTTAAATTTTTTCAAAAATGAAAAATGAAAATTTTTAGCCCCCCCTCTTTTTGAAAAATCATTTTGGCCAGTAGGGTACCGGTGAAGGGAACTTTTTCCAAGTCGGGGGCCTTCAAACAAAAAGGGGGGTAAAAACTAAGCGATTTTGACGAAAGGAGGTAGTTTTTGGCTAAACCAATTACAGCAAAGTCGATTAAGTCAAAAGTAGTCAAGCAGATGAAAGACTTGGGCACTTATCGTAAAGAGTTCGAAATGATCATTGATATTTTTGCAGGAATGCTCTATCAGTATCAGAAACTTGCTCAAGATTATGCTGATATGGGTTATCCAGTAACAGACACCTACGTCAATAAGGCTGGTGCTGAGAACGAACGTAAAGTTCCAATCTTGACAGCGATGGAAATTTTGAGGAAAGACATTCTCAGCTACTCTAATCAGTTGATGATGAATCCTAAGTCTCTTGGTGAGGTAGTAGAACAAGAGGGTGAATCAGTTCTTAATGAGGTCCTGAAGTTCAAGAACGAAATCAAAAAGAAGCGAGTGACTGGCAATGGGTAATCTTGATAAAGCGAAAGAGTATGCTCAGCATGTCATATCTCACAGAGAGGAACATTGTGAGGAGAACATTCTTGCAGCTGAACGTTTCTTGCGTGATCTTGACAATCCAGAGTTTGAAATGGATGAGGATATCGTTGATTTTGTTGTTCACTTCATCGAAAACACGATAGTCCATCAGCAGGGTGATGATATGTTTGCGGTGTCTATCCGTAACAAGCCATTACTCTTGCAACCGTGGCAACATTTTGTAGTTGTGAATCTTTTTGGGTTCTACTATACGGGTACAAATGAGCGTAGGTTTAAAGAAGCGCTTATCATGCTTGCTCGTAAGAATGGGAAAACCTCATTTACTGCTGCAATCGCTCTTGCTTATCAGATATTAGACACAGACAGCGGTTCAAAATGCTACATCGTGGCTAACTCGGTCAAGCAAGCTATGGAAGCCTTTGGATTCTTAAAATTCAATGTAGAGCGATGGAATGACAAGAACATCCGTATCAAGGATAACAACCAGGAACACTCAATCAGTGCTAACTTTGGTGATGAAGGTTCTTTCTTTATTCAAGCTCTGGCAAATGATGAGAGCCGTCTGGACGCTTTGAATGGAAACGTTGTTGTCATGGATGAAGCTCACACGATGAGGAACAGTAAGAAATATGGTCTTATGAAGAAAACAATGTCAGCATACCGAAACAGTATGCTTTTTGTTATCTCTACGGCTGGGGATATTCCTACAGGATTTCTTGCTAACCGTCTGAAATATTGTCAAAAGGTCCTTAAGCAATTGGTCAAGGATGATTCCTTGTTCATATTCATCTGCAAAGCTGACCAGACGACTGATGGAGACGTGGGCGATTACCTGGACGAGAATGTTCTTAAAAAAGCAAATCCTTCGTGGGGTGTGACGGTATCGCTCAAGGCTCTGAGAGAAGAAGCTGAGCAGGCTATGAATGATCCACAGACAAGAAATGAGTTTTTCAACAAGACTTTGAATGTATTCACAAACTCTATGAATGCTTACTTCAATCCTGATGAGTTCATTGCTTCAGATAGTCAATACGATTGGACCCTAGAGGAGCTGGCACGTTTACCAATCCAATGGTACGGTGGTGCTGACTTGTCAAGATTGCACGACTTAACCGCCGCTGCTCTTTATGGTGTCTATCATGATGGCGAGAAAGATATTGATATTTGTATCACACACGCTTTCTTTCCTCGTGTCAATGCTCAGAAAAAAGCCAATGATGACGGGATTCCACTCTTTGGGTGGCAGTCTGATGGCTGGCTGACGATGAGCAATACTCCGACCGTTCTCTATGATGATATTGTCAAATGGTTTATCAAGATGAGGGAGAAAGGGTTCAAGATTGCTGCTGTTGGGATGGATAGGAAGTTTGGCCGTGAGTTTCTGACGAAGATGAAACAAGCTCGGTTTAAGATGATTGACCAACCACAGCTTTTCTATCTGAAATCAGAGGGATTCAGACGGATTGAGTTCAAAGTTAAGAATAAAGAGTTTTACTATCTTCATTCTGATGCTTATGAATATTGTGTAAGTAATGTTAGAGCTATTGAAAAGGTGGATGATGCTGTGCAATATGAGAAATTAGACGGTGACGGTGGTACTGCAAGGATTGACTTGTTTGATGCTAGCGTCTTTGCTTGTATTCAGGCTCTTGCTAATCTTGGTAAGAATCAGAATGTCATGAGCTTCTTTGATTAGGTGACTTATGAATGAAATAGTTTTATCAGAACATGAAATTAATGTGCTAATTAATAAAGGGCGAGTTAAAGTAATTTTAAACGGGGAAGAAGTAGTCGTTCGTCAAAGCTATACGAAAGATTTAAGGGCTGAAACAGTTAACTGGGATAAACAAATAGTTGATGTCAGTCAGAATATAGTAAGAAACAAACACTTTGATTCACTTCTTCAAAATACTTTTCGCTAGAAAGGAGGTGAGAAAAGATGGGGCTTTTAGATAGGTTTTTGAAACGTGGTAAGAGTCGAGGTGGAACGAATGTTATCACTCATTCAGATTTTGGGCTTTATATTGACGGTGATAGCTATGTGCCTTTGGCCCGCAATCCTGATGTGATTGCTGCGGTCAACAAGATTGCTGACATGGTGTCGAACATGACTATTCACTTGATGGAGAATACTGATAAAGGCGATATTCGAATAAAAGACGGATTGGCTCGCAAGATTGATGTAAATCCATGTGAAAATATGACTCGCAAGACTTGGATTTTCAAGATCGTGCGTGACCTGTTGCTATTTGGTGACGGAAATTCGGTTCTTCATGTCGAATATGATCTTGTGAATGATTACATTTTGAACCTAAGACCATTCCCAATGAGCGAAGTTTCTTTTAAAAGCGATGAGCTCGGCTATGTTATGAATTATCGTGGTGTTGACTACAACCCAGACGAAATTGTGCACTTTGTAATCAATCCTGACCCAGACAATCCATTTGTAGGAACTGGATACAGACTTGCTCTGAGGGATATTGTTAGGAATTTAAACCTTGCGACTCAAATCAAAAAAGGATTTATGAACGGAAAGAACGTTCCTAGTCTAATTGTTAAGGTTGATTCTTCGAATGGAGAATTGGCCACGCAAGAGGGGAGAGACAAGGTTGCTAAGAAATACTTAACAACAAGTCAGGCGGGTGAGCCGTGGATTATTCCAGATGCTCTATTGAGTGTCGACCAGGTCAAGCCATTAAGTTTGAAAGATATTGCTATCAATGAATCTGTTGAAATTGACAAGAAAACAGTTGCTGGGCTTTTGGGAGTGCCAGCTTTTATCTTGGGAGTGGGTAGCTTAACAAAGAAGAATATAACAACTTTGTCAATACAACGGTCATGAGCATTGCTACGACGATCACTCAGACCTTAACGAGAGACTTACTCGTTTCAAATAATCGGTATTTCAAACTTAATGCTCGCTCGCTTTATTCGTATGACATTACAGAGTTATCTTCAGTTGCTGAACAGATGACTAAAAGCATGGCAATGCGTCGAAATGAGTGGAGGGATTGGCTTGGGATGCCACCAGATCCTGATATGGATGAGCTCCTTGCTCTTGAAAATTATCTACCGCAAGACAGACTTGGGGACCAGAAGAAACTGAAAGGAGGTGAGGAAGAGAATGCAGAAACGGAATAGTTATCGTGCCACTCAATTTCAAACTAGGGAAGAAGATTCTGGTGATTTGATTTTGAGTGGCTACTTTATCAAATTTGACGAGGAGACGGAATTGTGGCCAGGCTACTGTGAAGTTATTAAGCGTGCTGGAGTTGAAAAAGCTATCACAGACGCTGATATCAGAGCTTTATTTAACCATGACGATAGTCTTGTTCTCGGTCGAACAGGTAACGGAACTCTGACACTGGGTGTTGATGATATTGGTCTTTTCGGAGATATCATCATTAACAAAGATGATCCTCAAGCGGTTGGAGCCTATGCCCGTGTTAAGCGTGGAGATGTTATCGGATGTAGCTTTGGCTTTATCCCGATAAAAATCGAAACAGAGGAACGTGAAGATGGTTCGTATCTGGACACTGTCTTAGAACTAGAAATCTTTGAAGTGAGTCCATGTACTTTCCCAGCCTATCCACAAACGGAAATTGCTGCACGACAAAAAGACTTCGAAAGTCAGAGCCGTGCGAATCGTGAAGCGCTAGATAAGCGCAAGAAAGAAATTAAGGAGAAATTTAAGCTATGAATAAGGCGTTAATCTTTGGTGCTCGTATGCGAGCAAAAGCAGCTAAGGTAGTTGAGTTGGAAGAAACTATCGAAGAATTAAACAAACGTTCGGTTGTTGAGTTAGAAAAGTTGGATCGTGCTGAAACTGATGAAGAAGTTTCAGCAGTTGAAAAGACTGTGGATGATCTTCAAAAGGAAATTGAAGAAAAAGAAGCTGAAAAAGCACAGTTGGAAAAAGAAATTGACGAGTTGGAAAAACAAATCGAGGAGCAAAATCGTAAAGCACCAACTTACCCGAGTAAAGAAAAGCGTGGAGGACAGAAATTGGAACAACGTGACGCAATCGCTAAATACATTCGTACTGGCCAAACTCGTGACATCGTAGGTTTGAAAACTACTGATTCAGGAAGCGCAGCTCTGATTCCTACTGAAGTTTTGAAACCTCATTTTGTCAATAAAACACGTAATCCACTTTTGGATCTTGTGGAACGTGTGAAAGTTAACAGTGGATCTGGTAAATATCCACTTATCAAGAAAACGGATGGTGTAATGGTTTCAACAGAGGAATTGAAATCAAATCCAGAACTTGGAAAACCAGCAATCAGCGAGATTGATTATTCAATCAAGACTTACCGTGGATATGTCCCTGTGTCACAAGAAATGATTGACGACGCTGACTATGACATCATGTCCATTGTTGAAGACGAAGTGTTTAATCAAGGTGAAAACACTGAATTGTCATTAGTTGCAGCTGTCCTCAAAAAAGCTACCCAAGCAGATGCGGCTGGATTTGATGGTATTAAAGATATCTACAATAAGAAGCTTAAATCAATTTATAAAGCAAGCATCGTTGTAACTAAGTCAATGTTTGCCGCACTTGACAAGGTGAAGGACAAAGATGGGCGCTACATGCTTCAAACCGATGTAGCTTCACCTACTGGCTATTCATTTGGTGGGAAAACAATCTACAAAGTAGATGACACAGTGTTTGGAAACGAAGGAGACATGAAATTCTTCATCGGGGATGTCACTGAGTTCGTCAAAGAGTTTGACCGTGCTCAAGTATCCGTTAAATGGGTGAACAATGACATTTACGGACAATTACTTGGACTTTTTATCCGTTTGGATATTAAGAAAGTAGATGAAGAAGCTGGATTTTTCGGAACCTACACTGATGTTGTAGCTTAAGGAGGTGGCGTATGAGCTATAAAGTAATCCGTCCTTTCAAGGACTTGGCTGATCCTGAAAAACATGACTACGCTGTTGGCGATGTCTTTCCTCGCGAGGGATATGAGCCCACAGATAGCTTTACCAACGGTCTTTTGACTGGTGCTAACACTGCTGGGTCTATCTTCCTTGAAGTTTTGGGAGATGATGAGCCTAAGAAACCAGCTCCTGAAACAAAAGAAGTTAAGGAAGAGCCCGCAGTTGAGCAGGAAGAAACAGTTAAGGAAACTGCTGAAGAGCCTGCTAAGGAAGTTGAGGAGTAAGCATGGATGAAGGTCAGCTTTTAGAATTGCTGAAGCTTAAGCTGGGTATTTCAACCCGCTTGAGAGACAAGCCGTTAGAAAAATCATTTCAAGTGTCATCACTGAATTGACCGATAACCTCGGTATCGAGCTTGTCGGTGAGCGTGCTGACCATGAAATGTTTATCGTTGACTATGCTGCTTATCGCTATGAGGGTGGGGTGGATATGCCACGCCACCTTCAGTGGCGACTGCATAATTTACAGATAGCATCAAAGAAAGAGGTCAAGAATGTGGAATCATGAAATCACGCTGATCTCTAAAAAAGTCACAGGTAAGGATAAACTACTACAACCAATCTCTGAAGATGTTGAAGTTACTCTCTTTTGTCAAAAAAAGAGGGTTACTCGCTCTGAATTTTATCAAGCAAATCAGGCAGGTTTAAAACCGAGCTTGGTTGTTGAGATTCGAAATTTTGAGTATGAGAATCAGGAGTTTGCGAAATTTGAAGGCAAGCAATATCGTATCTTGAAAACCTATCCTATCGATTCTGAAATTTTAGAGTTGACTTTGTCAGAGGTCTTGAAATGAGCTTAACAAGTGATTTAGCGAATGAAATTGCAAAGGCAATGGCAGAGTACTCTGCTGAGGTAGAAGATAAGATTGACCTGATTGCTGAGGACGTTGTAAACGAAGCCGTTACGGAATTAAAAGCGACTAGTCCAAAACGTTATGGAAAGTATGCTAGAAATTGGCGCTTCAAGAAAAATGCTAAGGGGTCATACGTCATCTACAACGCGGCTCCAACCTATCGTTTAACTCACTTACTAGAAAATGGGCATGTTTTGAGAAATGGCGGTCGTAGTCGGGCATTTCCACATATTAAACCTGTTGAGGAGAAAGTTAGAGAGAACTTTGAGAAGCGTATCAAGGAGATTGGGAAATGAAGCTATCAGACTTTGCTGCTATTTTGGAACAGGTAAACCTGCCTGTCACCTATCGAGCGTTTAAAACTGGGAACGCTCCTGACCTACCTTACCTGGTCTATTATGAATCAAGTCCAGCCATCAATACAGCTGACAACACGGTTAATCATCAGATTAAGAGCGTGACAGTTGAGCTGGCTTTTGAGAATAAGGATGAAGATTTGGAAGAACGTCTGGAAGAGCTGTGGACAACCCACGAGCTCTTTTTCGATGTTCAAGAAGAAACATTTATCGAGACTGAAAGACTCTATGTCAAGTCTTATACGGTCTATCTATACTAAGGAGGAATGACATGACTCAAGAAAATAAAGTAACCTATGGTTTAAAAAATGTTCACGTTGCGCCAATTAAATCAATTGGTGCAGATGGAGTGATTGCTTACGATGAAATTTTCCGCTTTCCTGGAGCAATGGAATTAACATTGGATCCAAAGGGTGAATCAACACCAATCAAAGCAGATGACATCGATTATCACTTTATGAATTCAAATGAAGGATATGAAGGTAAATTCAAAATCTCTCACATTATTGAAATGTTTGCGACTAAGATTTTGGGTGAAATCAAAGATGCTCAGACGGGTGTTTTGACTGAAAAAGCTGATGCAGAATTCACATCATTTGCCTTGATGTTCGAATTTTCAGGGGACAAGAACAAAACACGTCATGTTCTTTACTACTGTTCAGCGAGCCGTCCAGGAAATGGCTCAAAAACCAAGAACGGTACAAACGTCAATGAGCGTGAACTCGGCTTTAAAGCAAGTCCTCGTCCTCTGGATTCAGTTGTTAAACGTTCTATCACATCAGCTGATAATAAAGAAATTTATGACAACTGGTTCAAGAAAGTGTATGAACCTACTGCGGTGGCAGCTTAAGGAGAAGATCTATGCGTAAAATCGTTTTGGTTGGTGATCAGGAGTATGAGTTGGGGACCAATGGCTATACTCCTATCGCCTACAAGCAACAATTTGGGAAAGATTATTTTCAAGATTTGTTCTCAATGTTGAAAAATCAATCATTCATGAATGAATTGAACAAGCTGGAAACCGACAAAGAGTTGACAGCGACTGATATTGACGTTTCGATGTTGTCAGATTTTGACATGACCTTTTTCAACCGTCTTTTTTGGACCTTTGCTAAATCTGCAAATCCTCAAATCAAGCCTTATGAACAATTCTTCATGGAAATGGAAATCTTCCCGATTCAGGAAGTTGGACCTGTGCTGATGGAAATGCTGAATGCGAGCATGACGACAAAAAAGCACCAGATGAATCAGAATCAGCTAGCGAAGAAATCTTTACAGTAGAGTCCTACTTATCCTGCTGTAAAGAAACTGGTCTGTCTATCGATGATCTAAAGCACATCTCAATCGGAATGGCTCTGGATTATCAGACGGATTATGTGAATTTACGGAGTGAGGATAAGGGTGGCGAACGGAAAGCCACGCAAGCTGATTTTGACAGTTTTTAAAGAAAAAATGAGTGCTGAGAGAGCGATTCTGAGACCAAGTTCGTTGGTCTGACTGCATTATCAGTGGTAGAAGTTCTCTCAGCGCTTTTCTATTTTTTATGAAAGGAGGAAATATGGCAGGAAATATCAAAGGTATCAAAATTGAAATCGATGGCGACACGCAACCTTTACAGAAGGCGCTGAAAAATGTCAATAAGGCTGCTACTGATGCAAGTCAGGAGTTGAAACAGATTGATAAGGCCTTGAAGTTTGATACAGGGAACGTAACGCTCCTGACTCAGAAGCAAGAAGTCTTGCAAAAGCAAGTTTCGGCGACCAAGGAGAAACTAGAAACCTTGAGACAAGCTCAGTCTCAAGTGGAACAGCAATTCAAAAATGGTGATATCGGTGCTGACCAGTACCGTGCTTTTCAACGTGAAGTAGAAGTTACTCAAAACGTCCTAAAAGGATATGAGGGTAAGCTTGCAAGCGTGAAGCAGGCGCTTGATGAGAATGGGAGCGCTACTCAGAACAACAAGAACCAATTAAAAGAGTTGCAAAATGAGCAGAGTCAACTTGCTTCAGAGATGGTAAAGGTGACAAGCTCATTCAAACTGCAAGAAAGTCAGCTAGGCGCTAATGCTAGTGAAGCCGAGAGAAATGCTCTTGCCCAGAAAAAGATTGGTGCTCAGTCTGAGATTGTAAGTAAACAAATTTCTAATCTAGAACAGCAATTGGAAATTACCAAAAAAGAATTTGGTGAGAACTCCACACAAGCCAACAGGATGGAAGCTGAGCTAAATCAGGCTAAGACTGCTTTTAATCATCTCAATGATGAGATGAAGGGAACAAAGTCTGCTGCTGATGGCACTCAAGAAAGTTTAAGTGAAATCTCAAGAAATTTAAGGGCAGAACTACTTCAACAGTTTAGTGAGAAGTTGAGTGCTATTTCAGATAAACTTGTGGAAGTAGGGAAAGAAGCGTTAGAAGCTGCTGCTCAAATGCAAGCTAGTAATGCTCAATTTACTACTGTTTTCGGAGATATGGAAACTCAAGCAAGAGAAGCATTGAATGCTATTGGTCGGGAAATGGATATTGTCCCAGAGCGTTTACAAGGGTCATTTACTCAGATGGCTTCATTTGCTAAAACTTCAGGATTGAATACTTCCGAAGCTTTGGATCTAACTTCTCGTGCGACTAGGGCAGCAGCAGATGGTGCAGCATTTTATGATAAGTCCATTGAGAGCGTGACAGAGAGCTTACAATCCTTTTTAAAAGGAAACTTTTCTAACGATGCGGCTCTTGGAATCTCTGCGACAGAGACAACTAGGAATGCCGCTGCAAATAAACTGTATGGCAAATCATTCAAGGACTTGAGCGAAGCGCAGAAGCAACTGACCTTGCTTCAGATGGTCGAAGACGGAAATAAACTCTCAGGAGCTCTTGGACAGGCTGCAAGAGAATCAGACGGATTAGAAAACGTGATGGGGAATCTGAAACAAGCTGGGACCAATGCATTATCTGCTATTGGTCAACCTTTTCTGGAAATGATGATCCCTGTTTTCCAAACCTTGGCAACGATTGTGAAAGGTGTAGCTGAGCTGTTTAATTCCTTACCTGCTCCAGTAAAAGATTTTGTTGTTATTTTAGGAACAGTTGTGACTGCTGTAGGGGTCATAGCCCCCATATTCTTATCGTTGCAAGCCCTTGCTGAGTTTTTAAAAATATCTATTGGAGAAATGATAATTGCCGCATTGCCAATTATTGGAACAGCTATTGCAATTGCTGCCGCAGTTGCTGCAATTATTGTTATTGTGAAATATCTCTGGGAAACTAACGAAGGTTTCGAGATGTGGTCACGACTGTCTGGAATGCAATTCTTGAGGTCATCAATACAGTCATATCAGAGATTTCTAATTTTGTCATGAGTATCTTTGGGACTGTTGTTGCTTGGTGGACAGAGAACCAGGAACTTATCAGAACAAGTGCTGAGACTGTCTGGAATGCAATTTATACGGTCATCAGTACAATACTGGATATACTTGGCCCCTTGCTTCAGGCTGGTTGGGATAACATTCAACTTATCATTACAACAGCTTGGGAGATCATCAAGACCGTTGTTGAGACTGCAATAAACGTTGTCCTTGGTATCATTCAAGCAGTTATGCAGATCATCAATGGTGATTGGTCAGGCGCTTGGGAAACTATCAAGGGAGTGTTTTCTACTGTATGGCAAGCTATTCAAAGCATTGTTCAGACTATTTTCTCAGCCATTCAGAGCTACATTTCAAATATTCTCAACGGCATTTCAGGAACTGTCTCAAATATTTGGAACGGTATCAAGGATACTGTCTCAAATGTGTTAAATGGTATATCTGGTACAGTATCAAGTGTTTGGGAAGGTATCAAGAGTACTATTTCAGGAGCTATCAATGGTGCAAAAGATGCTGTATCTTCAGCTATTGAAGCTATCAAGGGATTGTTTAACTTCAGTATCAGTTGGCCACACATCCCACTACCGCACTTTCATGTGAGCGGGTCGGCCAATCCATTAGATTGGTTGAGTCAAGGTGTTCCAAGTATTGGAATTGAATGGTATGCCAAAGGCGGTATCATGACAAAACCAACCATCTTTGGAATGAATGGAAATAACATGATGGTTGGCGGTGAAGCTGGTAATGAAGCAGTGTTACCACTTAATGACAAAACACTTGGTGCTATCGGTCGAGGTATTGCTCAGACAATGGGTGGAATTTCACCGACAATCAATATCACTATCACTGGCAATACCGTCAGAGAAGAAGCTGACATTATACGGATTGCTGATGAGGTAGCGCAGAGGATTGCTGACGAATTGCAACGTAAGACACAATTGAGAGGAGGGTTTGCATGATAAAGCATAATGAGCTTGTGATTGATGGTGTGAGGACATCGTCTTTTCCTTTTAAGGTCATTGTCCATGATTCTCCCTCAATTTCTCTGGGAGAGAGCAAGACAGCTCTCTTGGAGCATGGTGGCATCAGTGGAGCAATCGTTCAGACAAACAAGCATAGGGAACTGGTCAAGAAAACTTATACGATTTATTTGGTTAAACCTACTGAAGAACAGATGAACCAATTTATGAGTCTGTTTATCCGTGAGAAGTTCTGGCTAGAGAGTGAGCGAGTGAAAACAACTCGTCTTTGGTGCTATAAGGTCAATGTGAGCGACCTTGAAGAAGTGCAACCTGGTCTTTATATGACTAAAGCAACCTTCACTTGTCACCCTACCAAATGCTTTAAAGACACCGATACACAGAGATTGACAAGAAGTGGGACTTTGACTGTTCAAGGTTCTGCTCTTGCCTTTCCTAAAATCACAATCGTTGGCCAGAGCGCTGTTGAGACTTCGTTTACAATCGCTGGTCAGGTCATCCGTCTTGAACGACTCACTGAGTCGCTTGTGATGGTCAATAATCCTGACAATCCTAGCTTCAAAACGACAACAGGGAAGGCAGTGAAATGGTCAGGTGATTTTATCACAGTTGATCCAGCGAAACTTAAGAATGTTGGGGTTATTTTGGGTCCAGGTATTCAATCGCTTGAAATCGAAACGGTTTGGGGGTGGGCATAATTGCTTTATCTACTTAATAAAGATGTAAGAACTGTTCGATGGAATGGGGAGCCACTTCATGAAGCAACTTCGGCGATTGTTAAAGAGACCATGAATGGCGATTTCACCTTAACTGTGAAATATCCTATTTCTGACTCTGGTATTTATCAGCTCATCCAAGAAGATATGCTTATAAAGGCTCCGACTCCTGTTTTAGGAGCGCAGCTATTTCGCATCAAGAAACCTGTTGAGCACAATGACTATCTGGAAATCACAGCCTATCATATTTCAGACGATGTGATGCAACGTTCTATCACACCAGTGAGTGTGACTAGTCAGAGCTGTGGCATGGCTCTTTCTCGCATGGTCCAAAATACCAAAACGGCTCTTGGGGACTTCTCATTCAACAGTGATATCCAGGATCGTAGGACCTTCAATACGACTGAAACAGAAACCCTATACTCTATATTGCTGGACGGCAAGCACAGCATTGTTGGTACATGGGAAGGCGAGCTGGTTCGTGATAACTTTGCGATGACTGTCAAGAAGAGTCGTGGCGAGAATCGTGGTGTTGTTATCACGACACACAAGAATCTGAAGGACTACCAACGCACAAAAAACAGTCAGAATGTTGTCACAAGAATCCATGCCAAATCGACTTTTAAACCTGAAGGTGCTGAAAAGGAAACGACGATCAGAGCGACTGTAGATAGTCCTCTTATTAACTCTTATCCTTACATCAATGAAAAAGAGTATGAGAACAACAATGCTAAAACTGTTGAAGAGTTGCAGAAGTGGGCACAGGCTAAGTTCTCAAACGAGGGCATTGACAAGGTCTCTGATGCTATCAAGATTGAAGCTTATGAACTAGATGGCCAAGTGGTCCATATGGGTGATACGGTCAATCTCAAGAGTTGGAAGCACAATGTCGATGCATTCAAGAAAGCTATTGCTTATGAGTTCGACGCTTTGAAGGAAGAATATATCTCTCTGACTTTCGATGATAAGGTAGGAACTGGTGGCTCTAGAGCTTCTGGTGGCTTATCTAGCGCAGCTGATGCAATCCTTGGTATGACAGGAGCCGCACAAGAAATTGCCCTTGAAAAGGCTCTTCAAAATGCTGACTTAGACTTTGATCATCAAGCTGGATTGCTTAGACAGGAAATTTTGGACGGTATCGAACTTGCTAGGGCTAAAGCTGAAGAAGTTAAAAGAGAACTCTCTGATACTATTAATCAGCGATTCGACAACTTTGACAACGCTTCAATCCAAGAAGCTAAGCGAAAAGCCGAAGAGGCCCTACGAAGTGCTGGTGCAAGCAGTTCACTCGCTCAGGAAGCCAAGCGGATTAGTCTAGATTCGATTGCTAAACTTGAAGTATTCAAGTCACAGGCTACGAGCACTCAGACGGCTCTGTCGGGTGATTTGGATGCCTTGAAACGTACTGTCACAAGTGAGGTCAATCAAGCTTCAGAGTATCGCAGAACGACCACAGAGGCCCTTAGTCGTATGACTGGCCAGATGAACGGATTTGCGACGAAATCAGAGGTCAGACAAGATGTGGCTGGTCTGACCGAGACATTTGCCAAGCTTAAAACCGATACGAACAATTTGATTTCTGGAGCCAAAAGCGAAATCACTTTAGCAAAAACAGAATTCAAGAAAACAGCTGATGGATTGTCTGCTAAATGTCAGCAGTCGAGAGCTATGTTGGTCAAGACGGTCAGCGACAAGAAGCATTGAGAAGATACACTCGAGAAGAGAGTGCACGACAAGCGACAGCAGTCCGTGAGCTGGTCACAAGGGACTATGTTGGTAAATCGACTTATCAGGAGGATGTGAGAGGTCTTGAACGTCGATTTAGTGCAATAAGCACGCAAACGAACAATGATATTGCTTCGAAGATTGCTCAATATAAGCAGACAGTTGATGGCCGGTTCGCAAGTATCACATCTCAGATTGCTGGGAAGGTCAATCAGACAGATTTCCAACGTGTCAGAGAGACTAGTCAGCTCTATGAGAGAATCATTGGTAGCAACGAGAACGACATCTCGAATAAGGTCGCTCGCATGGCACTGACTAATCAATTGTTTCAGGTTGAGGTGTCTAAGAATGAAGGTATGAAAACCATTCAAAGACAGTTAGCTGGCTCGTGGGCTGTTCGGAACATCAACAGCGCAGGTGATTTGATTTCTGGCTTAAACCTGGGCGCTAATGGTCATAACCGTCTTTCTGGGAAATTGACTCATATCACTGGCGAGACCTTAATTGAGAGAGCCGTTATAAAGTCAGCTATGGTTGATAAGCTGAAGACAGCTAATTTTGAAGCTGGTTCAGTGACTACAGTTGTTTTGGACGCTGAAGCCGTGACTGCTGATAAAGTGAGAATGGACCAAGCATTTGCTAACAAGCTAGTAGCAAGTAATATCTTCACAGATACGCTTGCAGCTAAACAGGCCTTTATCAACAAGCTTCGGTCTGTTGTGGTTACTGCTACCTTGCTTGAGGGGTATAAGGGGAAAATCGGTGGATTCCAGATTGGTATTCATGATAAAGACCCGAACTCTTACTGGATAACTGGCCAGAACCAATTCGCAGTCGGAATGGGTTCAGGTAATGGGCGATGGGGCCAGACTGCCCTTTGGGTTAACTGGGGAAACAACTGGGAGAAGCCAGGCAATTACGCTTGGTATGTCAAAAATAACGGTGAAATGTATTGTTATAATCAAGCTAATTTTTGGAATCGACCTATAGTTCACGGAAACCTTGAAGTAACCGGAAATATTGTATATACGTACGATAAGAATAAAGAGGGTTACTGGATTTCATCACCAAAATACTCAAGAATTGATCCATCTAGCGGTTATTTATATCTTTATTACAGCGGTTCAGGTTACGACTGGATCCCAATGAATAAAGAAATCTCTGACCGTCGATATAAGCGTAATATCGCTGAGAGTACAGTCTCAGGTCTTGATGTTATCAACAACTTGAAAACCTACAGTTATCGTAAAGAGTACGACGGTAAAACCACAGATATCTCATGCGGTATCATGGCGCAAGATGTACAGAAGTACGTCCCAGAAGCTTTTTACGAAAATCCGGACGGTGCATACTCATATCGAACCTTTGAACTCGTGCCTTATTTAATCAAGGCAATTCAAGAACTAAATCAGAAATTGGAGAAAATAGCATGAATGAAGCAATCAATCAGCTAGTGTTGCAATCACTAGCTACTAAATTGGCCAAAAGTGAGTTGGAATCGGCTCAAAATGAGGCGTTTTATCAACTCGCAACAAGCGAATTAAAAGCAATGAACGAGGTGCTGGAATACGACCCAGCACTCAAAGAACTTTTTGAAGAAACTAAAGCAAAAATGCAAAAAGGAGAATAGAACATGACACAAACTTACGAATTAGCAAATAACCCTTATTTCCGTCAACCAGAGAACGTCACAATCGTGACAATCAAGAAAGAACATGGCCAACGCTATAGCTATGAGCAAGCAGGTTTGGCTGGCGACCGTACGCATGAAAGTCAGGAGGTGCTTATCCAGGCAGTTTTGGATGTTATTAAGGCGGAACTTGACCCAGCGAGCGCTATCGTTAAAACTCAAGAGAAATTGGAAAAGGCAACTCATAAACTTGCTGAAGCCGAAGCCAAACAGACGGCAACAGAACAAGCGGTTAAGCATAATCAAGAAGAAACTGAACGCTATGGTAAAATCACCCATGCGGTCGTTTTAAATGCCGTAGCAGGCAAGACAATCGCTTATGGAACCATCTACAAGGAATTGGTAGAGTTGATTCCACTTGCTGAAGTTGGGAAACATTACATGGCGCATGACTTAATCACAATTGAAGACCTAGCCATACTGAATTGAATGGCGAAGGCAAGCGTATCTTGGTTCAGCTTAACCGTGAATTCACATACAACGGCGAACCAGTTAGCGACTTCGCTCGTAATGGTCGTCTTGAAATGGACGGAACAGGCGCAGCATGGAAGTTTGAGCCTAAAGAATAGAGGTGACTATGCCAGAATATGAACGTTTAATTTTGCAAATCTTCATATCTCTTATCCCTGTGATAGGTCTTTATTTTTCGATGAAAGACAGAGCGACAAAGCAAGAGAATCGCATCACAATTATGGAAAAAGACATCGAGAACTTGCACGAATTTAAAACATCGGCCAATAAACGTCTGGATAACCACGACGAACAGAACAAGGCTATCTTGGTTCTGGCTGAGCAGGTTAAATCTTTAGGTGAAGATGTTAGAGAGTTGAAAGCATTGATACAGAATAAAAATTAAGAAAGGAGCGCAGAATGGCTTATGTTCTTAATTCAACAAATCTTGAACAAGTGGACGGTGGATTTCTAGTCAAGCAAGGCGATGTGGCTTCTACATTCGCCTTTTCTTTACTTGATGAACATCATGAGCCGATTCCACATCTTGAAGGACAAGAGGCATCTATCACATTAACAAGAACGTTAGAGAAAGGTCAGGAGCAATTACGCAAGACGGCAGTCGTGACAAACGGCGCAGTTGCTTTTAATCTGGGTATGATTTTACCTGCTGGCTTATATCGAATCGAGGTGTCAGTGGGGGGATATACATTCCCCAGCGATGACTCGACTCAAATCCGAATCACAAAATCGGATAAAAATTTAGTTTCTGAAGAAATCCATGCTCTCAAGGAGCTGGATATCGCAGAAGAAGTTAAGAAGCAGCTTGCAGGTAGGTCTGTAGGTAGCGATGGCACAGTGAGTCAGGAATTTCCTGACTTAGTGAATTTTTATAATTTAGGAAAGGTATAGAAGAATTATGGATACAAGTAAATTGATCGCGTTTGCGCAAGCCCTGGGGGCAGATAACAAGACAATAATGCAGTTACTCGCTACGAAGGTTGACACTACTGCACTAACGCAAGCCATTGAACAAGCTAAAGCGGCAGTGAAAGCTGAGATTTTAGGTGACGGTGTTCCTGAAAATCTCGACACCTTGAAAGAGATTGCTACAATGATCTCAGGCATGAGCGGTGATACTGAAGGCGCAGTAGTGCAAACTAGCTGACCTCGGCCGTCGTATTGATGAGTTTGCAAATGTTGACCTGGTCGCAACATATAATGCAGCGAAAGCGTGATTGCTATGAGCAATTTAGAGGAATTTGCTAAGGCCGTCGGTCGGGATGTGAAGTTTCTGAACCAAAAGCCTGAACCTCAGCTTACATTAACAGGAAATACTCTTGGTATCACAGGAGGCAATAGGGTCACTCTACCACTACCTGAAAATGTAGGCCATGAAATCCGCGGTACAGGTTCTCCAGAAGGGCGTATCACTGCTGAAATTGGCACGACATATGTTGATGTCAACGTGACGAACGGAGCCTTAAAATGGATTAAAGAAAAAGGTAGTGGCAACACAGGTTGGCGTGTCTTGATTGGCGATACAGGTTGGAGAACGCTTAACACGGTTTCGAAACTTACTGTAGGTAATCGAACATCGTTTATCAAAATTAGGCGTGTTAATAACTTAGTTTCTTATAACTTCGGAGGTTTGGATTGGGGATGGTTCGGAATTATTCGCAGAAATGGGCCGGGATTCGTTCGTCACCATAGCACTGGAGATCGAGGCGTAAAAGTGCTAAATCCTGGAAACATTCCAGAAGGTTTTAGAAGTGAAAGCTCTTTAATCGGAAGTATCTATAGCGATTCAGGAAAACCGTATGGAATCTGGTATTTGGGTGGAAAGGGTGACGCAAACTATATCCAGTTCAGTTTCAACGATATCATCCCAACCGACCGAGACATTGGAGATATTCGTGTAAGTGCCGTCTCATATATAACTGACGACCCTTGGCCGACAACGTTGCCATAAATTAAGAAAGGATAATCATATGACACAATTTAATGAATTTATTATTGCTTTTGCGACAGGCTTTTTAGCAGTGGCAGTAGGCAGTATTGTAAAGGCAGTAAAAGACTATCTTTTACGAAAAGGTGGAGAAAAAGCTGTAAAAATCGCTGAAATCCTTGCTAAGAACGCAGTCAATGCCGTTGAGCAGGTAGCAGCTGAAACAGGCTACAAAGGTGATGAAAAACTGGAGCAAGCTCGTGATAAAGTCCGTGCAGAGCTTACAAAATACAACATCGGCATGACTGACAAGGATCTCGACACATTTGTCGAGTCAGCAGTGAAGCAGATGAACGATACCTGGAAAGGGGAATAATAATGGATATTGATACAAGTAGATTAAGAACTGATTTGCCACAGGTTGGAGAGCAACCCTATCGTCAGATTCACGCTCATTCAACGGGTAATCCCAACTCAACAGCTCAAAATGAAGCTGACTACCATATGCGTCGTCCTGTTGATTCAGGCTTTCTCGCATGTCGTCGGTAACGGACGTGTGATGCAGACATGGTACACAGATATGGGAGCTTATGACGTAGGAGGCGGCTGGAACGTTGAAGGATACGGTCAAGTTGAACTGATTGAAAGTCATAGCACAAAAGAAGAGTTTATGCGTGATTACAAGCTATACGTTGAACTTTTGCGAAACCTTGCTGATGAAGCTGGTATTCCGAAAACGCTGGACTCTGACAGTCTAGCAGGCATCAAGACACATCAGTATTGTACATACAATCAACCTCGAAACTACTCTGACCACGTTGATCCGTATCCTTATCTTGCAAAATGGGGTATTAGCCGTGAGCAATTCAAGAAAGATATTGAAGGTGGTCTATCTGAAGCTGGCTGGAAACGTAATGAAACCGGCTGGTGGTGGGAGGAGTCAGATGGCTCGTATCCGACAAAACGCTGGAAGAAAATAAACAATGAGTGGTTCTACTTCGATGAACGTGGATACTGCCTAATCAACCGTTGGTTCAATGATGGCAAAGATTGGTTCTATCTTGACAAACGTGGCGCAATGGTCACAGGCTGGATGTTCCTCAACCATCGCTGGTATTTTTTCAAGTCAGATGGCCGTATGGCCACTGGATGGGTAAAATACCGAGAAACTTGGTATTTTATGGAGGAAAAAGATGGTTATATGCTATCTAAACAGTTCATTAAGTCAGGCGATGGCTGGTACTATTTGAAGGCGAACGGTGAACTTCACACAGACCCAGCCTTCAAAACCGAACCAGACGGGCTTATCACTATAGTTGATAAACCAAAAGAAGAAAAATAAAAACAGAAAGACTTTCAAATTAGATTACACCAACCGCAGGCAATAGCTTGCGGTTTTTTGCTTGCAATAAAAAAAGCAGTGACCGAAATCACTGCTTATCAGCTATAGCAAATTCATAGAGCTTTTCTGCCGTTAGAAGCGCCATTTTGTCCATGCTTGTTTCCTTTTCTGAGGTCAGAAACAGTAGTCCAAGGAACTCCAGCGCCTTGCGAAATAGCAGATGTAGACATCGGGCTGTCTAATAATTCTTGAATAATTTTTCTCATACTTATTTGTCCTTTTTATTCTTTAGATAAATATATACATTGACTGCAATTATAAAAATAGCTATTGCACTAACCATTGCTTTTCCTCTTTTCATTTGATAAAATAGAGGTGTAAGGGGCTTTCGCCCCCACCTCTTAGCGTTTACCTTTTTCTTTTGCGGGAGTTGGGTTTACGCTTTTTGTTTTGCCTTGCGACTGTTATTGCAGTCACCAGACTTGCTATGGCAGTTACTGTTTCAGGGATATTATCTATCGCCTTTTCAAGTAACCTAAGCCAATCTTCTTTGTTCAACTTCCTCACCTCCTTTCCTTATCTTGATTATATTATATCACGGTATACCGAGAAAGTCAAGGGATTTGATAAAGTTTTTTAAATTTTTTCAAAAAAATAGACCTTGTCCAGAGGTCGGGAAGTTGGAGGGGACACCCTCCGTTTTTGCTTATTTAATAGGAAATAATTTTACCTTTTTCATAATAATCTCCCTTAACTCCACCAAATCAGGTGGAGTTTTTTGGCTCTATTTCAGGCTTTTGGGGACTATTCTAAAAATCATTTTTCGATAATGTTCTCTTCATCTTGAATGTCTTGTTGTATCTAGGTTAAAGCTTGAGAAGCTGAGAATGTAAACCTTTGACAAAATTCATGAACTATGGGATAATAAAAAAGAATTGAGTACTAGTTCTATATCATAGGCTAGAAAAGACCCCAAGCTCACGTCCAAATAAGCTTGGGGTCTTTTTTGACACTATTTGTCCTTGTTTAGCCATTTATCGACTAGCCGAAGAACGACACCGACCACAATCGGTTCGATGATAGTTTTAAGGATTAGTTCCATCATGGGCTATCTCACCTCCTTTCGTAGGCGGTGTAGAAGTGCCGTAGAATATTATACCACATAAGTGCTAAACTCGGGAGTCACCCAATCAGGTGGCTTTTTTGTTTGTGGCTTGGTTTTTTGATATAATAGAGCCATGAGTAGAATTTTAGATAATGAGATAATGGGGGATGAGGAGTTAGTAGAACGCACGCTCCGTCCTCAGTACTTACGTGAATATATTGGGCAGGACAAGGTCAAGGACCAGCTCCAAATCTTTATCGAAGCTGCCAAAATGCGGGATGAAGCGCTGGATCATGTCCTTTTATTTGGACCTCCAGGTTTGGGGAAAACGACCATGGCTTTTGTAATTGCCAATGAACTGGGAGTAAATCTTAAGCAGACTTCGGGTCCAGTCATTGAAAAAGCCGGAGATCTGGTAGCGATTTTGAATGACTTAGAGCCTGGGGATGTCCTTTTTATTGATGAGATTCATCGCTTGCCCATGTCGGTGGAAGAGGTGCTTTATAGTGCCATGGAGGACTTCTACATTGATATCATGATTGGGGCTGGTGAAGGCAGTCGCAGTGTTCATTTGGAGTTGCCACCTTTTACCTTGATTGGTGCGACGACTCGGGCTGGCATGCTTTCCAATCCTTTACGGGCACGTTTTGGGATTACAGGTCATATGGAGTATTATGCCCATGCTGACTTGACGGAAATTGTCGAGCGGACGGCAGATATTTTTGAGATGGAAATCACTCATGAGGCAGCGTCTGAGTTGGCTCTACGTAGTCGTGGAACTCCCCGTATTGCCAATCGTCTCCTTAAGCGCGTGCGCGATTTTGCTCAGATTATGGGGAATGGGGTCATAGATGATGTTATTACCGATAAGGCTTTGACCATGCTGGATGTTGACCATGAAGGTCTGGACTATGTGGATCAAAAATCCTTCGTACCATGATTGAGATGTACGGTGGTGGTCCTGTCGGATTAGGAACTCTTTCTGTCAATATCGCTGAAGAGCGTGAGACGGTGGAGGACATGTACGAACCCTACCTCATCCAAAAAGGCTTTATCATGCGGACGCGGTCTGGACGGGTGGCGACTGCTAAGGCATATGAGCATTTAGGTTATGAATACAGTGAAAAATAAGCAAGAAATTCTAGAGGCTTTTAGAGAAAATCCGGATATGATGGCTATTTTGACGATCATCCGAAATCTTGGTCTGAAAGACTCGTGGTTGGCAGCAGGTTCTGTCAGAAATTTTATCTGGAATCTCTTGTCAGACAAATCCCCTTTTGACTGTGAAACAGATGTTGATGTGATTTTCTTTGATCCAGATGTTTCTTATGAGGAAACCTTGTCCCTAGAGAAAAAGCTGAGAGAGGACTTTCCTCAGTACCAGTGGGAATTGAAAAATCAAGTCTATATGCACCAACACAGCCCTCATACTGCTCCCTATAGCAGTTCCCGTGATGCTATGAGTAAGTATCCAGAACGGTGTACGGCTGTTGGACTACGCTTGAATGAAGAATCCGATTTTGAACTCTATGCACCTTATGGTTTGGAGGATATTTTGAATTTTCAAGTTCGTCCAACTCCTCATTTCTTAGAAAATGAAGACCGAATGGAACTTTATCAAACACGTCTATCCAAGAAAAATTGGCAGGAGAAATGGAAAAATTTGATTTTTAAAAATACTTAAGGAAACTTTAAGCTAGGAAGTGTATACTAAGTCCATAAGTTAAGAAGACCTTAACTTAAACTCCTAAAACTTTTTCATAATAATCTCCCTATAAAAAATAGAGTCGCCCAATCAGGCGGCTTATTTTTTTGAAAAATGGGCTTGGTGCCTGAGAATAATACTCAATGAAAATCAAAGTGCAAACTAGGAAGCTAGCCGCAGGTTGCTCAAAACACTGTTTTGAGGTTGCAGATAGAGCTGACGTGGTTTGAATTTGATTTTCGAAGAGTATAAATAGCTTAGTGATAGAAGAAAATGGGGAAATATGGTATAATGAAACGATAGATTTTTGAATAGGAATAAGATCATGTTTGGATTTTTTAAGAAAGATAAGGCTGTGGAAGTAGAGGTTCCGACACAGGTTCCTGCTCATATCGGCATCATCATGGATGGGAATGGCCGTTGGGCTAAAAAACGTATGCAACCACGAGTCTTCGGTCACAAGGCGGGTATGGAAGCATTGCAAACTGTGACTCAAGGCAGCTAACAAACTAGGCGTTAAGGTTATTACGGTCTATGCTTTTTCTACGGAAAACTGGACCCGTCCAGATCAGGAAGTCAAGTTTATCATGAACTTGCCAGTAGAGTTTTATGACAATTATGTTCCGGAACTACATGCGAATAATGTTAAGATTCAAATGATTGGGGAGACAGACCGCTTGCCTAAGCAAACCTTTGAAGCTCTGACCAAGGCTGAGGAATTGACTAAGAACAACACAGGATTGATTCTTAATTTTGCCCTCAACTATGGTGGACGTGCTGAGATTACACAAGCTCTTAAGTTGATCTCCCAGGATGTGTTAGATGCCAAAATCAACCCAGGTGACATCACAGAGGAATTGATTGGCAACTATCTCTTTACCCAGCATTTGCCTAAGGACTTACGAGACCCAGACTTGATTATCCGTACTAGTGGAGAATTGCGCTTGAGCAATTTCCTTCCATGGCAGGGAGCCTATAGTGAGCTCTATTTTACGGATACCTTGTGGCCTGATTTTGACGAGGCGGCCTTGCAGGAAGCCATTCTTGCCTACAATCGTCGTCACCGCCGATTTGGAGGAGTTTAGGAGGAAATATGACACAGGATTTACAGAAAAGAACGTTGTTTGCAGGGATTGCCCTGGCTATTTTCCTACCAATTTTAATGATTGGGGGACTCTTGTTTCAGATTGCAATTGGAATTATAGCCATGCTAGCCATGCATGAACTTTTGAAGATGAGAGGTCTAGAGACCATGACGATGGAGGGACTCTTGACCCTCTTTGCAACCTTTGCCTTGACCATTCCCTTAGAGAATTACCTGACTTTTTTACCAGTTGATGGGAATGTGGTTGCTTATAGTGTTTTGATTTCAATCATGTTAGGAACGACCGTTTTTAGCAAGTCTTATACGATTGAGGATGCTGTTTTCCCTCTGGCTATGAGCTTTTACGTGGGATTTGGTTTTAATGCTTTACTAGATGCTCGTGTTGCAGGTTTAGATAAGGCGCTCTTGGCCTTGTGTATCGTCTGGGCGACCGACAGTGGTGCCTATCTTGTTGGGATGAAACTATGGTAAACGAAAATTAGCTCCGACAGTTTCTCCAAATAAAAACCTTTGAGGGTGCCTTGGGTGGTATTTTTAGGTGCGATTTTAGTAACCATCATCTTTATGATGTTTGACAGGACAGTTGCTCTTCCGTATGGAATTTACAAGATGTCAGTCTTTGCTATTTTCTTTAGCATTGCTGGACAATTTGGTGATTTACTAGAAAGTTCGATCAAGCGTCACTTTGGTGTCAAGGATTCTGGGAAATTTATTCCTGGACATGGTGGTGTTTTGGATCGTTTCGATAGTATGTTGCTTGTATTTCCAATCATGCACTTATTTGGACTCTTTTAATCAAAAGATGGAGGAAATACTATGCTCGGAATTTTAACCTTTATTCTGGTTTTCGGGATTACTGTGGTGGTGCACGAGTTCGGCCACTTCTACTTTGCCAAGAAATCAGGAATTCTAGTGCGTGAATTTGCCATCGGTATGGGACCCAAAATCTTTGCTCACATTGGCAAGGATGGGACAGCCTATACCATTCGAATCTTGCCGCTGGGTGGCTATGTCCGCATGGCTGGTTGGGGTGATGATACGACTGAAATCAAGACAGGAACTCCTGTCAGTTTGACACTTGCTGAGGACGGTAAGGTTAAACGCATCAATCTCTCAGGTAAAAAATTGGATCAGACAGCTCTTCCTATGCAGGTGACCCAGTTTGATTTTGAAGACAAGCTCTTTATCAGGGGCTTGGTTCTGGAAGAAGAAAAAACATTTGCAGTGGATCACGATGCAACAGTTGTAGAATCAGATGGAACTGAGGTTCGGATTGCTCCTCTAGATGTTCAATATCAAAATGCAACTATCTGGGGCAAACTGATTACCAATTTTGCAGGACCTATGAACAACTTTATCTTAGGTGTCGTTGTTTTTTGGATTTTAATCTTCATGCAGGGTGGCGTCAGAGATGTTGATACCAACCAGTTTCATGTCATGCCCCAAGGGGCCTTGGCTAAGGTGGGAGTGCCAGAAACAGCTCAGATTACCAAGATCGGCTCACATGAGATTAGCAACTGGGAAAGTTTGATTCAGGCTGTGGAATCAGAAACCAAAGATAAGACGGCCCCGACCTTGGATGTGACTATTTCTGAAAATGGTAGTGACAAACAAGTAACTGTTACCCCAGAAGAAAGTCAAGGTCGTTACCTTCTAGGTGTTCAACCGGGGATTAAGTCAGATTTTCTATCTATGTTTGTAGGTGGTTTTACAACTGCTGCTGACTCAGCCCTCCGAATTCTCTCAGCTCTGAAAAATCTGATTTTCCAACCGGATTTGAACAAGCTAGGTGGACCTGTTGCCATCTTTAAGGCAAGTAGTGATGCTGCTAAAAATGGAATTGAGAATGTCTTGTACTTCTTGGCAATGATTTCCATCAATATTGGGATTTTTAATCTTATTCCGATTCCAGCCTTGGATGGTGGTAAGATTGTGCTCAATATCCTAGAAGCTATCCGCCGCAAACCATTGAAACAAGAAATTGAAACCTATGTCACCTTGGCCGGAGTGGTCATCATGGTTGTCTTGATGATTGCTGTGACCTGGAATGACATCATGCGACTCTTTTTTAGATAATCGAGGAATATTATGAAACAAAGTAAAATGCCTATCCCAACGCTTCGCGAAATGCCAAGCGATGCTCAAGTTATCAGCCATGCTCTTATGTTGCGAGCTGGTTATGTTCGTCAAGTTTCTGCAGGTGTTTATTCTTACCTACCACTTGCCAACCGTGTGATTGAAAAAGCCAAAAACATCATGCGCCAAGAATTTGACAAGATTGGTGCCGTTGAGATGTTGGCTCCTGCCCTTCTCAGTGCAGAATTGTGGCGCGAATCAGGTCGTTACGAAACTTATGGTGAAGACCTTTACAAACTAAAAAACCGTGAAAAATCAGACTTTATCTTAGGGTCCAACTCACGAAGAAACCTTTACAGCTATTGTCCGTGATTCTGTTAAGTCTTACAAGCAATTGCCACTTAACCTTTATCAAATCCAACCTAAGTATCGTGATGAAAAAAACGTCCCACGTAATGGACTTCTCCGTACACGTGAGTTTCATCATGAAGGATGCTTACAGCTTCCACGCTAACTATGATAGCTTGGATAGTGTTTATGATGAGTACAAGGCTGCTTATGAGCGTATTTTCACTCGTAGTGGTTTAGACTTCAAGGCTATCATTGGTGACGGTGGAGCCATGGGTGGTAAGGACAGCCAAGAATTTATGGCCATTACACCTGCTCGTACTGACCTTGACCGCTGGGTTGTCTTGGATAAGTCAGTTGCCTCATTTGACGAAATTCCTGCAGAAGTGCAAGAAGAAATCAAGGCAGAATTGCTCAAATGGATGGTCTCTGGTGAAGATACCATTGCTTACTCAAGTGAATCTAGCTATGCGGCTAACTTGGAAATGGCAACAAATGAGTACAAACCAAGCAACCGTGTTGTCGCTGAAGAAGAAGTGACTCGTGTTGCAACGCCAGATGTTAAATCAATTGATGAAGTTGCAGCCTTCCTCAACGTTCCTGAAGAACAAACGATTAAAACCCTCTTCTACATGGCAGACGGTGAGCTTGTTGCAGCCCTTCTAGTTGGAAATGATCAACTCAATGAAGTTAAGTTGAAAAACCACTTGGGAGCAGATTTCTTTGACGTTGCTAGCGAAGAAGAAGTGACAAATGTTGTTCAAGCAGGATTTGGTTCACTTGGCCCAGTTGGCTTACCAGAGAATGTTAAAATCATTGCAGACCGTAAGGTGCAAGATGTTCGCAATGCAGTTGTCGGTGCTAACGAAGATGGCTACCACTTGACTGGTGTGAACCCAGGTCGTGATTTTACTGCAGAATATGTGGATATCCGTGAAGTTCGTGAGGGTGAAATTTCACCAGACGGACAAGGTGTCCTTAACTTTGCCCGTGGTATCGAAATTGGTCACATCTTCAAACTCGGCACTCGCTATTCAGCAAGCATGGGAGCAGATGTTTTGGATGAAAATGGTCGTGCTGTGCCAATTATCATGGGATGTTACGGTATCGGTGTCAGCCGTCTCCTTTCAGCAGTGATGGAGCAACACGCTCGCCTCTTTGTTAACAAAACGCCAAAAGGTGAATACCGTTACGCTTGGGGAATCAACTTCCCTAAAGAATTGGCACCATTTGATGTGCACTTGATCACTGTCAATGTCAAGGATGAAGAAGCGCAAGCCTTGACAGAAAAGCTTGAAGCAAGCTTGATGGGAGCTGGTTACGAAGTCTTGACAGATGACCGTAACGAACGTGTCGGTGTTAAATTCAGCGATAGTGACTTGATTGGTCTTCCAATCCGTATCACTGTTGGTAAAAAAGCGGCCGATGGCATCGTAGAAGTGAAAATCAAGGCGACTGGTGATACCATTGAAGTTCATGCAGATAACTTGCTTGAAACGCTTGAAATCCTCAGCAAGAAATAAAAACTATAATCAGAAGAAAAACAAGGAAAAAATGTAACTAGTTTTTACCTTGTCTTTTCTGTATAATGGGAAAAATGAGTAGATAAAGAGATAAATGTATGCTAAGATTTCCAAAGGATTTTGTCTGGGGATCCTCTACTTCTGGGCCACAGACAGAAGGACGTGTAGCTGGTGACGGTAAGGGAGATAATCTCTGGGATTATTGGTACCAAGTGGAGCCAAATCGTTACTATAATGGGATTGGTCCAGATAAAACATCAACCTTTTATGAAAACTGGGAAAAGGATATTGAGCTACTGTTAGAAACTGGTCACACGGCCTTTCGGACTTCTATTCAGTGGTCACGGATTTTTCCACAAGGGCGTGGGGAAGTCAATCCTCAAGGTGTAGACTTTTACCGTAAGGTCTTTGAGGCTATTAAGGCTAAAGGTATTCGTCTTTTAGTGAATCTTTATCATTTTGATTTGCCTTTTGCTCTTCAAGAAGCTGGTGATGGTTGGGAAATAAGGCGACTGTCTCAGCCTATGAAGACTATGCTCGTTTTTGTTTTGAGACTTATGGAGATTTAGTGGATCAGTGGATTACCTTTAACGAGCCCAATCGTTCCTGTAGAATTTGGCTATTTTTACGATGCCCATTATCCACATAAGGTGGATGCAGAGGCAGCAGTTAAAGTAGCTTATCATACACAATTGGCTAGCAGTCGTGCGGTCAAGGCTTGTCATGAACTTTTGCCTGATTCCAAGATTGGGATTGTCCTCAACTTGACACCGGCTTATCCACGTAGCCAGCATCCTGCTGATGTCAAGGCTGCTCGTATTGCGGACCTTTTTCAGGCCCAATCTTTCTTAGATCCGTCTGTTTTGGGGACTTATCCACAGGAGTTGGTAGAAATCTTGCATGAATACGGTCTCTTGCCTGATGCTACAGAGGAGGAGTTGGAGCTCATTCGTGACAATACGGTGGACTTCCTTGGTGTCAACTACTATCAACCTTTACGTGTTATGGCTCCTCGATTTGCTAAGCATCCAGAGAGTCCTCTTTTGCCAGAACATTTTTACGAGCCTTATGTGATGCCTGGACGTAAAATCAATCCTCACCGTGGCTGGGAGATTTATGAGCAAGGGATTTATGACATTTGCCCAAAATATCAAGGAAAATTATGGTAATATTGAGTGGATGTTGACAGAGAATGGTATGGGTGTTGAAGGGGAAGAAAAATTCCGTCAAGATGGGATGATTCAAGATGATTATCGTATTGACTTTTGTAAAAGGTCATCTTCGTGAACTGCACCGTGCTATTGAAGATGGAGCTAACTGTAAAGGATACTTAATCTGGACCTTTATCGATTGCTGGTCATGGCTTAACAGCTATAAAAATCGCTATGGCTTGGTCGAATTAGACTTGGAAACGCAAGAACGTCGTCTGAAGAAATCAGGGCACTGGTTCAAGGAATTAAGCGATAATAATGGATTTTAAAAAGGACTCTGACTGATTATCCTAATTGGTCAGAGTCTTTTTCTTACAGGAGAGTAATTTGAACTATACCAATTTTTACTCTTGACAAGTGAAAGAAACAAGTATATACTGTTTTTGCTGATTCTATAAAAGAGGAATTAGACTATACCAATTTTAAGGAGAAAGCACAGCTTGCCTGTGTCGTATATACTATGTGTGGAATTGTTGGTGTTGTTGGAAACACAAATGCAACTGATATTTTGATTCAAGGGCTTGAAAAGCTCGAATACCGTAGCTATGATTCTGCGAGGGATTTTTTTGTCCTAGGGTGGTGCTGAAAATCATCTAGTCAAGGCTGTTGGGACGTATTGCAGAATTGTCTGCTAAAGACAGCTGGTGTTGAGGGAACAACTGGTATCGGACATACTCGTTGGGCAACTCATGGGGAAACCAACTGAGGACAATGCTCACCCACACCGCTCTGAGACTGAGCGATTTTGTCTTGGTTCACAATGGGTGTGATTGAGAACTATCTTGAAATCAAGGAAGAATACCTTGCAGGTCACCACTTTCAAAGGGCAAACAGATACGGAAATCGCTGTTCACTTGATTGGAAAAATTTGCGGAAGAAGATGGGTCTATCAGTTCTTGAAGCCTTCAAAAAAAGCTCTTCATATTATCCGTGGTTCTTATGCCTTTGCCTTGGTTGACTCACAAGATCCTGAAGTCATCTATGTGGCTAAGAATAAATCACCACTCTTGATTGGTCTTGGTGAAGGTTATAACATGGTCTGCTCAGATGCTATGGCTATGATTCGTGAAACCAACCAATACATGGAAATTCATGACCAAGAGTTGGTAATCGTCAAGGCTGATAGTGTGGAAGTTCAAGACTATGATGGAAATCGTCGTGAGCGTGCTAGCTACACTGCTGAACTTGACTTGTCAGATATCGGTAAGGGAACTTACCCTTACTACATGCTCAAGGAAATAGATGAGCAACCAACAGTGATGCGTAAGTTGATCCAAGCCTACACAGATGAGGCTGGTCAAGTAGTGGTTGATCCTGCTATCATTAAGGCCGTTCAAGACGCAGACCGTATTTACATCCTTGCAGCTGGAACATCTTACCACGCAGGATTTGCTTCTAAGAAAATGCTGGAAGAATTGACAGATACACCAGTTGAACTTGGAATCTCATCTGAGTGGGGCTACGGTATGCCACTTCTCAGCAAGAAACCACTCTTCATCTTTATCAGTCAGTCTGGTGAAACAGCGGATAGCCGTCAGGTTTTGGTTAAGTCTAATGAAATGGGTATTCCCAAGCTTTGACAGTGACAAATGTGCCCAGGTTCAACTCTTTCTCGTGAAGCTAATCATACTATGCTTCTTCATGCAGGTCCTGAAATTGCCGTGGCATCAACCAAGGCCTATACAGCGCAAATTGCAGCCCTTGCCTTTCTTGCAAAAGCAGTCGGAGAAGCAAATGGCAATGTCAAAGCGCAAGCCTTTGACTTGGTTCATGAGTTGTCAATCGTAGCTCAGTCTATCGAATCAACTCTTTCAGAGAAAGAAAACATCGAAGCTAAGGTTCGTGAGCTCCTTGAAACAACTCGCAACGCCTTTTACATCGGGCGTGGTCAAGATTACTACGTAGCTATGGAAGCAAGCCTTAAACTCAAAGAGATTTCTTATATCCAGTGTGAAGGCTTTGCGGCAGGAGAACTCAAGCACGGAACCATTGCCTTGATTGAAGAAGGAACGCCTGTCTTGGCCCTCTTGTCAGATCCAGTCCTTGCCAACCACACTCGTGGAAATATCCAAGAGGTGGCAGCCCGTGGTGCTAAAGTCCTCACTATCGCAGAAGAAAATGTTGCCAAAGATACAGATGATATTGTCCTCACTACTGTACACCCATACCTCTCACCGATTTCAATGGTTGTACCAACGCAATTAGTTGCTTACTTTGCAACACTCCACCGTGGCCTTGATGTGGACAAACCACGTAACCTTGCTAAGTCAGTAACGGTAGAATAAGCTAAAAAAGTCTAGTTATCTAGGCTTTTTCTTGTGAGCAAATCGGTTGCTTGTACTCAAGATTCGTGTTAGAATAATTTTTCAAATTGAAGGACAGAAATAGACAGGGAGAATCAAAATGGTAGAATTGGGAATTTCAACATTTGGGGAAACAACGGAGCTTGAAGGGACTGGACAGACTTACAGTCATGCCGAACGCATTCGCCAGTTGGTGGAGGAGATTGAGCTGGCTGACAAGGTTGGTTTGGATGTGTATGGGATTGGTGAGCACCATCGAGAGGATTTTGCAGTATCAGCCCCAGAGATTGTTCTGGCCGCTGGGGCAGTCAATACCAAGAAAATCCGTTTGACCAGTGCAGTCAGCATTCTCTCTAGTATGGACCCTATTCGTTTGTTTCAACAATATGCGACCATCGATGCGTTGTCAAATGGACGTACGGAGATTATGGCTGGGAGGGGTTCCTTCACGGAATCTTTTCCCTTGTTTGGATATGATTTGAAAGACTACAAAGCCCTTTTTGATGAGAAATTAGACTTGCTTCAGTTAGTCAATGAAAAGACCAAGTTAGACTGGCAAGGTCGCTTGACCCAAACAATCTCTGGTAAAGAAGTCTATCCTCGTCCAGTTCAGGAAAAATTACCCTTGTGGATAGCGACAGGTGGTCATGTCGAATCAACAGTGAAGATTGCTCAGGCAGGCCTACCGATTGTCTATGCCATTATTGGTGGTAACCCTCGTTATTTTAAAAAGTTGATTCAGGCTTATCGTGAGATTGGGAGCGAAGCGGGTTATGCCAGTCAGGAACTAAAGGTTGGGGCCCATTCTTGGGGTTGGATTGCTGAAGATGGCAAGCAGGCTGTAAAAGATTATTTCCATCCGACCAAGCAAGTGGTGGATGCTATTTCCAAAGACCGTCCACACTGGCAGGAGTTGACCTATGAACAATATTTGGAGCAGGTAGGGCCAAATGGTGCTATGTTTGTGGGCAATCCAGATCAGGTGGCCGAAAAATTGATTCGCATGATTGAGGATTTAGGATTGGACCGCTTTATGTTGCACCTACCTCTTGGTTCTATGCCTCATGAACAAGTCCTGAGAGCTATTGAACTTTTCGGAACGCAAGTGGCTCCAAAAGTACGGGCTTATTTTGCCATGAAAGAGACTTAATAAAAAATCCTAATCAAGTTTATTATGACGGCAAATATTGTGCAAAAATCAATCCCCCGAGCGTTAAGGCTTGGGGGATAGTTCTATAGGAGGGCTAGTTTAGTTCTCTTTTTTGTTTTTTAGCAAGAACCCGAGACCTAGAAGAGCAAGGAGACTAATTCCTGCAAACAGGAGTTTGTGATCATTTGGTTCCTGTATTTGGTAGTTCAGCTTGTGAATCAGCTGTAGCTTGGTTAGGTTTATTTTCTGCATCAGCTACTTTTGTATCTGGTTTTGCAGAATCAGGTTTAGTTTGTGGATCTGGAGTTTTGATGTTCAGGTTTGACTGACTCGGTTTGGACATATCCTTGTCTTGCCTTGACCTTGACTTTTGACCCTTGTTCTTGTCTAGAGCTAGAAAGGTCAAATTTCTGGTTTTATCTTCCACAGCTGGGGCAACGATGGCACCACCTTGAGAGATTCTAAGAACAGTAGCTGTAAGGGCATTTAATTTCAAGCCTTTTTCAGTCCATTCGAGTCCTTTCGGGTTGGCAATTCCGACTGGCCCTGCTTGGTTTTCATCTGCTAAAAACTTCAGCATTTCTGAGATAGTGCAAAAGGCAGTTCCCAAATTAAATTCACGAGCTTTTTTTCGTCCGCATTGACAAAGACTGCGTAGATATCTCCGTTTGGAGCAGTGATTTGGTAGCCAATCACTACATCCTCTTTTTTTCCACGCCATTTTGGCCTGGGACAGTGATGAGTTGGACACGGTCCTTTGATATCTTTAAGACTCTTGAGTCGGAAGGCATCTGTAGATTGACGTAGGGCGATCAGACCCTTTCATATAGTCACGACTCTTGACATTTTCAGGATAGGCTTTTCCATCTGTAGCCTTAGTCCAGTCAAACTTGTTGACTGCATCGCTCAGAATCGTAAGAGTCATGGATGAAGTAAGGATAGTCAAATGGATTGCCATTCTTATCACGCAACAAGTGAGATTTGTTTGGTTGTTTGTCCTCTGCTACTGGAGTCTTGTAGGCTGGGTCACGGAATTGTTTGGTACGTCCATATTCCTGACCAGAGTGGATAAACGGTGTTCCTTGAGCAGTCAAGACCATGAGGTTTCCAAGTCGCAAACGACGATGAATTTCAGCATAGTTTTCAGCCTTGCTTGGGTCTTTTTTAGATAGACTGGGCGATGATGTCAAAGAGGGTCAAGTTATCATGGGCTGCGATGTATTGGATGACATCTCCAGGGCTATCAGCTTCAAAGTTGGTTGGTTGAGCAATGAGATTTTTGAAGATAGTGTTGATATCACGCTTGCCACCTGTGATAAAGGCAGGTTGACCTTCGTTTGGATAACCAGACTTGAGGTTGTTACGGATGTCATCTGAGAAGACAGCAACCGTATCGGTATGTTTCATCCAATCTTGGTCAGCAGCTTTAGTAGGCATATTTTCATCACCAGCATAGGTTCTCCAACCTTCACCCAGCATGATTAGGTTAGGATTGAGGGCGCGTGCAGCCTTGTAAGCTTCTTCGATAGAAGCTGCATCGTGGTCTCCCATCATATCGAAACGGAAACCATCCACTTTGTAGGTATCAACTAGATATTTGATAGAGTCAACTAGGAGTCGTTTGGTCATATGGTGGGTTGTCCCTAAGCGTCCACCACCAAAGCTAGTTCGAGGTGTTCCATCAGCATCCATAAAGTGGTAGTAGTTTGGTTCTAAATCTTCAAAGATATCGACTTTGGCTGTATGGTTATAAACTACGTCCAGAATAGCTCCCATACCACGTTTGTGGATTTCATTGATGAGGTTTTTAAATTCTGCGATTCGTTTTTCTGGATTCTTAGGATCGCTTGAATACATACCAGTCAAGGAGAAGTAGTTTTGAGGGTCATATCCCCAGTTGTAGTTGCTGTTGCTTGAAGCATAGTCAGATAAGCGTTCGTGGTTCTTCAACTCATTGACAAAGTAGTAAGACAAGACTGGAAGGAGCTGGATGTGGGTTACACCCAAGTTTTTGAGGTAGTCTAGTTTTTCGATAAAGGCTTCAAAGGTACCAAATGGCTTAGTCAAATCTTTTGCGATGGCAGGATCTGAAGTGAAGTCACGCACATGAGCTTCATAGATGACAGCATCTTCGCGCGATTTGAAGTTGCGAATCTTACCATAAGTCAAGTCTTGAGGTCCTAGTTTAGCTGGATCTACAAAGGCGGCTTTAGCCACTTTATGGGCATCGTAAATCTTGGCATCGTCACTATTCCAAGCAGCGAGGGATTTAGCGTAAGGATCGAGTGCAAGAACAGTTTTACCTTGGCGCTCGATTTGGTAGTGGTAGTAGTAGCCAGTGTAGTTGCTGATGCCGAGACCAGAGTTTTCATTCAGAGTTTGTTTCCAGGTTCCTTTTTCACCTTTCAAGAGCGACAGTTCCAACCACTTTTTCAGGGTTATTCTTGTCATAGACAACGACAGAAACCTTATCAGCACTTGGTGACCAAAGAGTTAAATCAACTTGTTTTCCTTCTTCTTTTAGGTCAGCTCCAAGTTTGCCATCATAACTGTAAGTCTCATCTTTCAGACGCCAGCTTGTTTTGGTAGTAAATTGGTCGGAATTGTAGCTCACGGTATAAGGATGTTGTGTGTCTGAGAAATCTCCGCTGTAGGTCACTTTCTTACCAGCTTCATCGATTGCAACATCGGTGATAGTTATCTTGTTTCCTAGGTGATTAGTGATGTTGGAGTGTTTGAGGATATCTTCTTTTTTAGTACCGACTAGTGTTGAAAAGCTACTTTCAATGCTAGAAGTTCCTACGTGCTGAGCCCCTGTCATGCGGATATCATGGACATAGTATGGATTTGTGTAAATCGATTCATCATCGTCTTTTAGGAAAATTTGGCTATGATTTTTTAAATCTGTGAACTTATAATCTTCTTTACGGATTTTCACATCGTCTCCTTGTTTCTTTCTGTCTAGTAATAAAAATCCAAGATCTTTAGCTGCATCTTTGAGTGGAATATCGATATAGCGACCATATTTGCCTGTAGCCGTAAAGTCTGTTCCGTTAGGCCATTCACCACTACTTGGCTCCTTCACATCTCCCCAGTACCAGAGAGATTTCTTGTCATAGTTGCCATCTGTGCGGTAGTAGTTGACACGAATAGTTCCTGTAGGTTGTGGCTCGTAAGAGAAAACCTTGTAATCTTGGTTTAACCAAGCCTCGTTCATTTTTGGAACTAGTTTTTCGGCCGATTTATCGCCGGTCAGATTTTTTCCAGCTGTATTATTGATGAGGAAGCTGATTTTCTTGGCTTGTTCTCCCTTTAATTTGACATCTAGGTAGTAGCCATAGTCATCTTTTTTGGCATCCTTGAAGGACAAGGCTCCGTTAGGCCAGTTTTCAGAAGGTTTTTCAACATCATCCCAAGTCCATAGTCCTTGAGCATCCTTGTTTTCTTCAGGAAGTTTTTGACATGGATACGGAAGTAGTTGTCTTCTATTGGCTCTTCTGCCTTAGTTTCAGTCGTTACTGGACTCGTAGAAGTAGTTGGCTCATTGGAACGATCTTTCCCGGTTTGTGGTGCTGAATCGGCGGGAGTTGCAGTAGGAGTGGGTGCCTCTGTTGCAGGTTTTTCTTCTGTTTTTTCTGGGGAAGCGTTTGCATTTTTAGGCGAAGAAATATCACTTTCCTTCTTACCAGAGCTCGTTGTTGTATCAGTAAGAGGTTGGGCAAGGACAGTAGTAGTTTCATTACTAGTTCCCTTATTGCTTGTAGTATTTTCGTTGGCTGAAATAGTTGGTATAGCCATGGCAAGCAGAACAAGGCTTGCGCCGATAAGTACAGAACCAGTTCCATTCTTGAGGGAACGGATGCTGTAAACCATTTTTTTCTCAGTGTGAGATGGTATTTTTCTCATAATGATTCTCCAATCAATAAATTTCTATATCAGTATAGCATGTAGTAAAAATAAACATGCAAGCGTTTTCCTGAAGTTAAAACAAAAGAAAAATCGTAACAAAGTTTTCTGTTACGACTTTAGCTAGTCTTTCTTTGTGAATTTGAGAAGCCCAGAAAGGTGGAGGTGATGAAATAGTTCTGCAGTAGAAAGATTCCGACTGTAAATAAGTGGGTTTCGGAGAGTTTGTGAACAGGGAAAGGTGGTGATCACAATATCGTGAGGAATTTGATTGAGAGATGGAGAAAGAGATACTGAGACTCTTTCCCAAGAGTCAAATAGATAGAGATTGTTACCGTAGTGAGTAAAGGGTGTCGATTAGGTTTTGTGCGTGATCACTATCCAGATGACTAATGACCAAAACACGTATTTTGGGAAGTTTTTGAAGTAGTTGGACTAAAAATGCGTTGTCCCTTGGATCGAAAAGGCATAAACTCAGCTCTTGTAGCTTTACTTGGGTGACTCTCTAGACCCCAAGTCTCAGCTCAGATAAGACTGAAATTTACTTTGACTTACTTTCAAATAGTTTTGGAAATTCTACTTTGATAACTGCTTAAAATTTGGGATTTCTGTCTGTCGAGATACTGGTTACTGAGTAAATGAAAGAAATCAGATTGGGCAGTGTAGTGGAGGAGCCAAATCAATTCCTCGCGATTTTCAATCTGTAGGTGAAATTCTTTAGCTAGTTCTTCTAGGATTTGGCTCAATAAACGGTAGGATTTTTGAATCTGATGAATGTCACCCAGTGCTCCATTGCTAGGATTGTTTGTGATTTGAGGAGACTTTATTGGATTTGAAAATAGCTGTTCTAGCGTCTCCTTTTTCGGTTCAAAATGAAGTTTTTTAGCCAGCTTTTTGATATCCTGTTCAAACTGCGGAATTTGCATCATAGGGAGCTGTAGTGACTGGTTAAAGAGGGAGTAGGATTTTTCAATCAAATGACTCTTACTAAAACCGCTCTAGATTGATAGCTAGGGATATATTTGATTTGCCGTAGAGCTGCTGAGGTTGGGTGAAACTTGTTGGGCGTTCAAAAATAGCTGAATCAAGTGAGTGAGTGATTCTTCAGAAATAGACGGAAAGGGCCAATCCAGAAAACTGTAACTTTGGCTAAAATAGTCTAGATAAAAGGCGCGAATGTTCTCTTCTGTTCCCTCCATGACTAAAGGGGAAAGTTGTATGCTGATGCCATAATGTTGCGGGAGTTTAGTATTTAGATGCTGGATGATTTCCTGAACTTGTTCGCAGCCAATTATAAGTTCCTGACACTATTTGGTCAAGTGATTGTCCCTCTTTGAAAAAAAGAGACTGGTTCAAAAAGAGTAGGTTTTAGATTGTTTCAAAGATAGCAATCCTAGGATCTAAGGAGTTTTGGGCTTCAAACTGCAACTGAATACCTTCTTTTGTTGATTGAATAAGGAGGTTTGGAAATAATTGCTCAAGCTTAAAAAGGTGTTCTTGCAATTCTTCTGTTGAAAAATTTAGCTTTTCAGCCAAGACTGGGAGCTCTATCCAATCATGGTGTTTGGTTAATTCTTCCAGTAACACTAGCAGATTTTGTTCTGTTTTCAGAAAGCAAAGATATTCATAATGAACCCTCCCTATATATTTATACATATATATTAAAAATAAAAGACCAAGCAAAGTCAAGAAAAAAACAACCTATGATAAAAATAGCAAAAAATAGTAATTTGTTATATTTTTTTATAAAAATAGGTATAGGAAAAATGACATTCACAAAGAGCAAATGGAACTCATCACATTTTTAAAAAGTGAAACTCAGTTTTCTATAGGAAAAGATTTTGTCAAAAAATCGTCAATCCCCTTGAAAAATCTAGCTAAATAGGGTATAATATGAATAATCATTTGTCGTAGGTTTTGTCTGAAATATTGTCCAGACAAGGCTCACAGCAGTTAAATCTTCTGAAAAAAAGTCAGATTTAGCTGCTCTTTTTTTGTCTTTTTTTCAGGCTTTTTGATTATTTGTAACAAAGACTTTAAAGATTCTGAAAAATTTATCAAAGGGACACGGTGATAGGGGTTTTAATAACCATATGACGATTAGAAAAGCCTGATTGACAAGGGCTTGGAACTTATTTACAAAGGAGAATCATCTTGGCAGGACATGACGTTCAATACGGGAAACATCGTACCCGTCGTAGTTTTTCAAGAATCAAAGAAGTTCTTGACTTACCAAATTTGATTGAAATTCAAACTGATTCATTCAAAGCTTTCCTAGACCATGGTCTTAAGGAAGTGTTTGAAGATGTATTGCCGATTTCAAACTTTACAGACACCATGGAGTTGGAATTTGTTGGATATGAAATCAAGGAACCAAAATACACGCTAGAAGAAGCTCGTATCCACGATGCTAGCTACTCAGCACCAATTTTTGTAACCTTCCGCTTGATCAATAAAGAAACAGGCGAAATCAAGACTCAAGAAGTATTCTTTGGTGATTTCCCAATCATGACAGAAATGGGGACTTTCATCATCAATGGTGGTGAACGTATCATCGTATCTCAGTTGGTCCGCTCACCAGGTGTTTACTTTAACGATAAAGTTGATAAAAATGGTAAAGTGGGCTACGGTTCAACTGTTATCCCTAACCGTGGAGCTTGGTTGGAACTTGAAAGCGACTCAAAAGATATCGCCTACACTCGTATCGACCGTACTCGTAAGATTCCATTTACAACCTTGGTTCGTGCGCTTGGTTTCTCAGGTGATGATGAAATCTTTGATATCTTTGGTAACAGCGAATTGGTTCGCAACACTGTTGAAAAAGATATCCACAAGAACCCAATGGACTCTCGTACAGACGAAGCTTTGAAAGAAATCTACGAACGCCTTCGTCCAGGTGAGCCTAAGACAGCTGAAAGCTCACGTAGCTTGCTTGTAGCTCGTTTCTTTGACCCACGTCGCTATGATTTGGCAGCAGTTGGTCGTTACAAGATCAATAAAAAAACTCAATGTTAAAAACACGTTTACTCAACCAAACCATTGCAGAGCCATTGGTAGATCCCTGAAACTGGAGAAATCTTGGTAGAAGCTGGTACAGTCATGACTCGCAGTGTGATTGAAAGCATTGAAAGCTATTTGGATGGCGACTTGAACAAGATTGTCTACATTCCAAATGATGCAGCGGTTGTGACTGAGCCAGTTGTTCTTCAAAAATTCAAGGTTGTTGCTCCAACTGATCCAGATCGTGTTGTAACGATTATCGGTAATGCTAATCCAGATGACAAGGTTCGTATCGTTACTCCTGCAGATATCCTTGCTGAAATGAGCTACTTCCTCAACTTGGCTGAAGGACTTGGCCGTGTAGATGATATCGACCACCTTGGAAACCGTCGTATCCGTGCAGTTGGTGAATTGCTTGCCAACCAAGTACGTCTTGGACTTTCTCGTATGGAACGTAATGTCCGTGAACGTATGTCTGTTCAGGACAACGAAGTCTTGACACCACAACAAATCATCAATATCCGTCCTGTAACAGCTGCGGTGAAAGAATTCTTTGGTTCATCACAGTTGTCACAGTTCATGGACCAACACAACCCACTTTCTGAGTTGTCTCACAAACGCCGTCTGTCAGCCTTAGGACCTGGTGGTTTGACACGTGACCGTGCTGGATATGAAGTCCGTGACGTGCATTACACTCACTACGGTCGTATGTGTCCAATCGAGACACCTGAAGGACCTAACATCGGTTTGATTAATAACTTGTCATCTTACGGACACTTGAACAAGTATGGTTTTGTTCAAACACCATACCGTAAGGTTGACCGTGAAACAGGTGTTGTTACGAACGAAATCGTTTGGTTGACAGCCGATGAAGAAGATGAATTTACTGTAGCACAGGCTAACTCTCGTCTGAATGAAGATGGAACATTTGCTGAGAAAGTTGTCATGGGACGTCACCAAGGGGTCAACCAAGAGTATCCGGCGAATGTTGTTGACTACATGGACGTATCACCAAAACAGGTAGTTGCTGTTGCGACAGCATGTATTCCTTTCTTGGAAAACGATGACTCCAACCGTGCCCTCATGGGAGCCAACATGCAACGTCAGGCTGTGCCATTGATCAATCCTCAAAGCACCTTACGTTGGTACTGGTATGGAATACCAAGCAGCCCACGACTCTGGAGCGGCTGTGATTGCTCAGTATGATGGTAAAGTTACTTACGCAGATGCTGACAAGGTAGAAGTTCGTCGTGAAGATGGTTCATTGGACGTTTACCACATCCAAAAATTCCGTCGTTCAAACTCAGGTACTGCCTACAACCAACGTACGCTTGTTAAAGTTGGCGATGTCGTTGAAAAAGGCGATTTCATTGCTGACGGGCCTTCTATGGAAAATGGAGAAATGGCGCTTGGACAAAACCCAATCGTTGCCTACATGACTTGGGAAGGTTACAACTTCGAGGATGCCGTTATCATGAGCGAACGCTTGGTGAAAGACGATGTCTATACATCTGTTCACCTTGAAGAATACGAATCAGAAACGCGCGATACAAAGCTTGGGCCTGAAGAAATTACTCGTGAAATTCCAAACGTTGGTGAAGATGCCCTTAAAGACCTTGACGAAATGGGTATTATCCGTATCGGTGCTGAGGTTAAAGAAGGCGATATCCTTGTAGGTAAAGTAACACCTAAGGGTGAGAAAGACCTTTCGGCTGAAGAACGTCTCTTGCACGCTATCTTTGGAGACAAGTCACGTGAAGTACGTGATACTTCTCTTCGTGTACCACACGGTGCCGATGGTGTCGTTCGTGATGTTAAGATCTTTACACGTGCAAATGGAGATGAGTTGCAATCAGGTGTTAACATGCTGGTTCGCGTCTACATCGCTCAAAAACGTAAGATCAAGGTCGGAGATAAGATGGCCGGACGTCACGGAAACAAAGGGGTTGTCTCTCGTATCGTTCCTGTAGAAGACATGCCTTACCTTCCAGACGGAACTCCAGTCGATATCATGTTGAACCCACTTGGGGTGCCATCACGTATGAATATCGGTCAGGTTATGGAGCTCCACCTTGGTATGGCGGCTCGTACTCTTGGTATTCACATCGCAACACCAGTCTTTGACGGAGCGAGTTCTGAAGACCTTTGGTCAACTGTTAAAGAAGCAGGTATGGATAGCGATGCCAAAACGATCCTTTACGATGGACGTACTGGTGAACCATTTGATAACCGTGTGTCAGTTGGTGTCATGTACATGATCAAACTCCACCACATGGTTGATGATAAATTGCACGCGCGTTCAGTCGGACCATACTCAACCGTTACTCAACAACCACTCGGAGGTAAAGCTCAGTTTGGTGGACAACGTTTCGGTGAGATGGAGGTTTGGGCTCTTGAAGCCTACGGTGCGTCAAATGTCCTTCAAGAAATCTTGACTTACAAGTCTGACGATATTAACGGACGTTTGAAAGCTTATGAAGCTATTACAAAAGGAAAACCAATTCCAAAACCAGGTGTTCCAGAATCCTTCCGAGTTCTTGTAAAAGAATTGCAATCACTTGGTCTTGACATGCGTGTCCTAGACGAAGATGACCAAGAAGTGGAACTTCGCGACTTGGATGAAGGAATGGACGAAGATGTCATCCACGTAGATGACCTTGAAAAAGCCCGCGAAAAAGCAGCTCAAGAGGCTAAAGCAGCCTTTGAAGCTGAAGAAGCTGAGAAAGCAGCAAAAGCGGAAGCAACAGAAGAAGCTGCTGAGTAAGAAAAAGCAGTTCACTTAGAATAGAAAGGGAAGAAATAGTGGTTGATGTAAATCGTTTTAAAAGTATGCAAATCACCCTAGCTTCTCCAAGTAAAGTCCGTTCATGGTCTTATGGAGAAGTCAAAAAACCTGAAACAATCAATTACCGTACCTTGAAACCAGAACGTGAAGGACTCTTTGATGAAGTTATCTTTGGTCCTACAAAAGACTGGGAATGTGCTTGTGGTAAGTACAAACGCATTCGTTACAGAGGAATTGTTTGTGACCGCTGTGGGGTTGAAGTAACGCGTACGAAAGTTCGTCGTGAGCGCATGGGGACATATCGAGTTGAAAGCTCCTGTATCTCACATCTGGTACTTCAAGGGAATTCCAAGCCGTATGGGCTTGACCCTTGATATGAGCCCTCGTGCCCTCGAGGAAGTGATCTACTTTGCGGCTTATGTGGTGATTGATCCTAAGGACACACCACTTGAGCACAAGTCTATCATGACAGAGCGCGAATACCGTGAGCGCTTGCGTGAGTATGGTTATGGATCATTCGTTGCCAAAATGGGTGCCGAAGCTATTCAAGACCTTTTGAAACAAGTAGATCTTGAAAAAGAAATTGCTGAACTCAAAGAAGAGTTGAAAACAGCAACTGGACAAAAACGTATCAAAGCAATCCGTCGTTTGGATGTGTTGGATGCCTTTTACAAGTCTGGAAACAAACCTGAATGGATGATTCTCAACATCCTTCCAGTTATCCCACCAGATCTTCGTCCAATGTTGCAGTTGGATGGTGGCCGTTTTGCCTCATCTGACTTGAACGACCTTTACCGTCGTGTTATCAACCGTAACAACCGTTTAGCTCGCTTGCTTGAGTTGAATGCACCAGGTATTATCGTTCAAAATGAGAAGCGTATGCTTCAAGAAGCGGTTGACGCTTTGATTGACAATGGTCGTCGTGGTCGTCCAATCACAGGACCAGGTAGCCGTCCGCTGAAATCATTGAGCCACATGCTTAAAGGTAAACAAGGACGCTTCCGTCAAAACTTGCTCGGTAAACGTGTTGACTTCTCAGGACGTTCCGTTATCGCAGTTGGTCCAACTCTTAAGATGTACCAATGTGGTGTGCCACGTGAAATGGCGATCGAGCTCTTTAAACCATTTGTGATGCGTGAAATCGTTGCACGTGATATCGTGCAAAATGTCAAAGCTGCTAAACGCTTGGTCGAACGTGGAGATGAGCGTATCTGGGATATCCTTGAAGAAGTGATCAAAGAACACCCAGTACTTTTGAACCGCGCACCGACCCTTCACCGTTTGGGTATCCAAGCCTTCGAGCCAGTCTTGATTGATGGTAAGGCCCTTCGCTTGCACCCACTTGTCTGTGAAGCCTACAATGCCGACTTTGACGGGGACCAAATGGCCATCCACGTGCCGCTTTCAGAAGAAGCTCAAGCAGAAGCTCGTATCCTCATGCTAGCTGCTGAGCACATCTTGAACCCGAAAGATGGTAAACCAGTTGTTACTCCATCTCAGGACATGGTTTTGGGTAACTACTATTTGACTATGGAAGAAGCTGGTCGTGAAGGTGAAGGAATGGTCTTCAAAGACCGTGACGAAGCGGTTATGGCTTACCGTAATGGTTATGTTCACCTCCACTCACGTGTTGGTATCGCAACAGACAGCCTCAACAAACCATGGACAGAAGAGCAAAAACATAAGGTCTTGCTTACAACAGTTGGTAAAATCCTCTTCAACGACATCATGCCAGAGGGTCTACCATACTTGCAAGAACCGAACAATGCTAACCTGACAGAAGGCGTTCCAGCTAAATACTTCTTGCCACTTGGTGGAGATATCAAGGAAGCAATCAGCAAACTTGAACTCAACCCTCCATTCAAGAAGAAAAACCTTGGAAATATCATCGCTGAAATCTTCAAACGTTTCCGTACGACAGAAACTTCTGCCCTACTTGACCGCATGAAGAACCTCGGTTACCACCACTCAACTCTTGCAGGATTGACAGTGGGTATTGCCGATATCCCAGTCGTTGATGACAAGGCTGAAATCATTGAAGAATCACACAAACGTGTAGAACAAATCACAAAACAATTCCGTCGTGGTATGATCACAGACGACGAGCGTTACAATGCTGTTACAGCTGAATGGCGTGCTGCCCGTGAAAAACTAGAGAAACGTTTGATTGCCAACCAAGATCCTAAGAACCCAATCGTTATGATGATGGACTCTGGAGCCCGTGGTAACATCTCAAACTTCTCACAGCTTGCCGGTATGCGTGGTCTGATGGCGGCTCCGAACGGACGTATCATGGAATTGCCAATCCTTTCAAACTTCCGCGAAGGTTTGTCAGTGCTCGAAATGTTCTTCTCAACTCACGGTGCGCGTAAAGGTATGACCGATACGGCCCTTAAGACAGCCGACTCAGGTTACTTGACTCGTCGTTTGGTTGACGTTGCCCAAGACGTTATCATTCGTGAGGATGACTGTGGAACAGACCGTGGTCTCTTGATCCGTTCTATCGCAGAAGGAAAAGAGATGATCGAGTCTCTAGAAGAACGTCTCAATGGTCGTTACACTAAGAAAACTGTTAAACATCCAGAAACTGGTGCAGTTATTATCGGTCCAAATGAGTTGATTACAGAAGACAAGGCGCGTGAAATTGTCAATGCTGGTGTGGAAGAAGTAACTATCCGCTCTGTATTTACATGTAACACTCGTCACGGTGTCTGCCGTCACTGTTACGGTATCAACTTGGCAACTGGTGATGCGGTTGAAGTTGGTGAAGCAGTTGGTACAATCGCTGCCCAATCTATCGGGGAACCTGGTACACAGCTTACAATGCGTACCTTCCACACGGGTGGGGTTGCCTCAAATACCGATATCACTCAGGGTCTTCCTCGTGTCCAAGAAATCTTTGAAGCCCGCAATCCTAAAGGGGAAGCGGTTATCACAGAGGTTAAAGGACAAGTTACTGCTATCGAAGAAGATGCATCAACTCGTACCAAGAAAGTCTTTGTTAAGGGTGAAACTGGCGAAGGTGAGTACGTCGTTCCATTTACAGCTCGTATGCGTGTAGAAGTTGGGGACCAAGTAGCGCGTGGTGCTGCTCTTACAGAAGGTTCTATCCAACCAAAACGTCTCCTTGCAGTTCGTGATGTTTTGTCAGTTGAAACGTACCTTCTTGGTGAAGTCCAAAAAGTTTACCGTAGCCAAGGGGTAGAAATCGGTGACAAACACATCGAGGTAATGGTTCGCCAAATGATCCGTAAAGTCCGTGTCATGGATCCAGGTGACACAGATCTTCTCATGGGTACCCTTATGGATATCAATGACTTTACAGATGCTAACAAAGATGTCCTTATCGCAGGTGGAGTTCCAGCGACAGGTCGCCCAGTCCTTATGGGAATTACCAAAGCCTCACTTGAAACCAACAGTTTCTTGTCAGCGGCTTCCTTCCAGGAAACAACTCGTGTCCTTACTGATGCGGCTATCCGTGGTAAGAAAGACCATCTCCTTGGACTTAAAGAAAATGTTATCATCGGTAAGATCATCCCAGCAGGTACTGGTATGGCTCGTTACCGTAACCTTGAACCACATGCTATCAACGAAGAAGAATACCTTAATCCTCCAGTAGAGGAAGAAGGAAATGAAGAAACAACAGAAGTAGTTGTGGATACTGCCGTTGAAACTGTGGAAGAAACAGTAGAATAAAAGAGAATGAGAGAGCCTTCGGGTTCTCTTTCTATTTTCTGAAAATTTTCTCCATTTTTTCATGAAATGTGGTAAAATAAAAGAAAGAAGCTGACAAAGGAGACGGGTATGGAACAAACATTTTTATCATTAAACCAGACGGTGTAAAAAGAGGATTAGTGGGTGAGGTGTTGAAACGCATTGAACAACGTGGATTTACAATCGAAAAATTGGAGTTGCGTACAAAGGTTTCAGAAGAGTTGATTGACCAGCACTATCAGGACTTGGTTGGTCAAAGCTTTTACCCACCGATTCGTGAATTTATGACTTCAGGACCAATCCTTGTAGGCATCATTTCTGGTCCCAAAGTAATCGAAACTTGGCGGACTATGATGGGTGTGACTCGTCCAGAAGAAGCTTTACCAGGAACTATTCGAGGTGATTTTGCAAAAGCGGCTGGTGAAAACCAAGCTATTCAAAATATTGTACATGGTTCAGATTCAGAAGAGTCAGCTAAGCGAGAAATTGCTCTTTGGTTTGAAGAGAAATAGTAAAAGTTTGATGTAAGGGTGCTGTGCATCATGGAACTGTTTTTTTGACAGTTCAGCGTCGAAATATTGACAGTTTTGAGAGATATTCTAGTATGGTGAGAATTTCTAGCATATAATAAGTTTTCAAGTAGGGAGGAAGAATGATGGAAAAAATGAAAAAGCAAATTCGTGTTTTGTTATTGCTGACAGTTTTTGGTATTAGCAGCTGTTCTTGTTTAAGTTTATCGACTTGGGCCTTGATGTTAAATCAAAACTGCTTCTATTATTTAATTTGGCATAGTCTGGGTCTCTGCCAGTATTGGTGCAGGGCTAAACTACTATAGCTCGGGATCAGCGAAACGTCATATCTTATTCAGTTTTTTTCAGGAAGATAAGTCAACAATGTTTGTATAGATTCTGTTGCTCTTAGTAAACATTTGTTAGGAGTTTAGCTTTAATTGTCATAGAACATATCCAAATTGCAGGAAATACATCCGTAGAAGGGTTTGGTTGAGTCTTTTTCTACCGTCATTCTTTTTTTCTTATTTGGTATTGATTTGTGAGTTTTTCTGCCTGATTTGATAAAGTAGTACATCGGATTTGAGAAAAAGATTTACTGAACAGGAAGAAAATCATGATTTGATATTCAGTGGACTAGCTATTCTAATTTTTTTCTCAGAAATCCTTGGATGCTTTCTGTCCATGACCTTTTCTATATTACCTTTTGGGAATTTCTATTTGCTAGGACTTTATTGTTCCCAAAAAGTCTATTCGCTGAGAAAGTTTCATTTTATAGCCATATGATGAGAGATATCTTGTTGGTTGTCTTATTGTTGTTTCTATTTTAAGAATAAAAGATGAGATAGTTCAAGTTTTACAATTTATAATATGAAATTCACAGATAATATCTCGACAAAGAACAATTTTTTGGTATAATAGAAACATGTACACAAAAAATGAAGAAGAGCTACAAGCCTTAGGGGAGCGTTTGGGTCATCTATTAGAAAAGAATGATGTTTTAATCTTAACTGGAGAACTGGGTGCAGGCAAAACGACCTTTACAAAAGGTATTGCTAAAGGATTACAGATTACTCAGATGATTAAGAGTCCAACCTACACTATCGTGAGAGAGTATGAAGGTCGTCTTCCCCTTTACCACCTAGATGTTTATCGTATTGAGGGGGATGCTGATTCTATCGACTTGGATGAGTTTCTCTTTGGTGGCGGAGTGACTGTTATTGAGTGGGGCAATCTCTTAGGAGATGCCTTGCCAGATACTTATTTAGAGTTGGAAATTCTAAAAGAAGAAGACGGTCGCAGATTACATTTCCAAGCAAAGGGTTTGCGTGCAGAAAAGCTTTTAGAGGAGCTTCAACATGGAGTATGAATTGCTCATTAGAGAAGCAGAGTCTGGTGATGCTGTTGAATTAGTGACGTTTTTAAATCGTGTGAGTTTGGAGACAGATTTTACCAGCTTAGACGGAGATGGTATTCTCTTGAGCAGTGAGGAGATGGAAGTATTCCTCGACAAGCAAGCTAGTTCGAACAATCAGATAACCTTACTTGCATTCTTAAATGATAAAATTGCTGGTCTTGTAAATATTACAGCTGACCAGCGCAAGAGAGTCCGTCATATTGGAGACCTCTTCATTGTGATTGGAAAAAGATATTGGAATAATGGATTGGGAAGTTTCTTGCTTGAAGAAGTCGTAGAATGGGCGCAGGCTAGTGGCATTCTTCGTCGTCTCCAACTGACTGTCCAAACTCGTAATCAAGCAGCAGTTCATCTGTATCAAAAGCATGGCTTTGTAATTGAAGGTCGCCAAGAGCGTGGGGCATATATAGAAGAAGGGAAATTTATCGACGTTTACCTAATGGGTAGACTGATAGATTAGTAGAAATATGGTTAAAAAAATTATTGGAATGGTGCTAGTTTTTCTAGCTATGACAGTTTTGGGTGTGGGTGTCTTTGCTTATACCATTTATCAGCAAGGTACAGAGACTTTGGCAAAAACCTATAAAAAAATAGGAGAAGAAACCAAGGTTATTGAAGCAACAGAGCCGTTGACCATTCTGTTAATGGGGGTTGATACTGGGAATGTAGAGCGTACAGATCAATGGGCTGGAAATAGTGACAGTATGATTTTGCTGACTGTCAATCCTCACACAAAGAAAACGACGATGATGAGTTTGGAACGTGATATCCTGACTAAAATTCAACATAAAGATGGTAGTATTGAAGAAGCGAAGCTAAACGCTGCCTATGCTGGTGGTGGAGCAGAACTTGCTATAGAAACAATTCAAAAGATGATGAATATCCATGTCGATCGCTACATTATGGTTAATATGCAAGGATTGCAACAATTGGTCGATGCAGTGGGAGGTATTACGGTCAATAATACACTAGGTTTCCCGATTTCTATCAGTGATCAAGAAGAATTTAACACCATTTCTATCGGCGTTGGAGAACAGACAATAAATGGAGAAGAAGCGCTTGTTTATTCACGCATGCGTTATCAAGACCCAGAAGGAGACTACGGACGTCAGAAGCGTCAGCGTGAAGTCATTCAAAAAGTTGTTGAAAAAGTTCTTAGTTTAAATAGTGTCAGTCACTATCAGCCTATCTTAAAAGCCCTAAGTACTAATATGCAGACTAATATTGATTTATCTGCGAAAAGTATTCCAAGCTTACTGGGCTACAAAGATTCATTTAAAACCATTGAAACACAACAGTTGAAGGGTGAAGGGGAGATGCTACAAGGCGTTTCTTATCAAATTGTTACGAGAAACCACATGTTGGAAATGCAGAATCTTTTGAGACGTTCTTTGGGACAAGAAGAAGTCACTCAGCTTGAAACAAATGTTGTCTTATTTGAAGATTTATTTGGACGAACACCTGTTGGTGACGAAGACAATTAACTTTCTTACTATAAATAAAAAAATCAATCGTGGGAAATTTCCTGCGATTTTTTCAAAAAAATACGAATAGATAGGTAGGAGGAAACATGAAAGCAGAAATCATTGCTGTTGGAACAGAGATTTTGACAGGACAGATTGTCAACACTAATGCCCAGTTTTTATCGGAAAAATTAGCAGAGATTGGGGTAGATGTATATTTTCAGACGGCTGTAGGAGACAACGAAGCCCGTCTCTTATCCCTGCTTGAGATTGCCAGTCAACGTAGCAGTTTGGTGATTTTGACAGGTGGTTTGGGGCCGACTGAGGACGATTTGACCAAACAAACTCTAGCTAAATTTTTAGGGAAAGAATTAGTCTTTGACTCTCAGGCGCAGGAGAAGTTGGATGTCTTTTTTGCCCAGAGACCAGACTATGCCCGAACACCGAATAACGAAAGACAAGCTCAACTTGTAGAAGGAGCGACTCCACTGCCCAACGAAACAGGACTGGCTGTGGGAGGCATTTTGGAAGTCAATGGAGTGACCTATGTCGTCCTTCCAGGTCCACCAAGTGAATTGAAACCCATGGTCTTAAATCAACTTTTACCCAAGTTGATGACAGGGAGAAAGCTGTATTCCCGAGTTCTTCGTTTCTTTGGAATTGGGGAGAGCCAGCTGGTGACGGTTTTGGCTGATTTGATTGATAATCAAACAGATCCGACCTTGGCCCCTTATGCCAAGACAGGAGAAGTCACTCTGCGTCTGTCAACAAAAGCTAGCAGCCAAGAAGAGGCGAATCAAGCGCTGGATATCTTAGAAAACCAAATCTTAAATCGCCAAACTTTTGAAGGTCTTTCTTTACGAGAACTTTGTTATGGTTATGGGGAAGAGACTAGTTTAGCCAGTATTGTGGTAGAAAAGCTGAAAAAGCAAGGGAAAACTATCACGGCTGCAGAGAGCTTGACGGCAGGTCTTTTCCAAGCGACCGTGGCGAATTTTTCTGGAGTTTCAAGTATATTTAAGGGTGGTTTTGTAACCTATAGCTTGGAGGAAAAATCAAAGATGTTGGATATTCCTACCAAGTATTTGGAAGAACAGGGTGTGGTGTCTGAATTTACAGCCCAGAAGATGGCTGAGCAGGCACGAATCAAGACCCAGTCTGATTTTGGCCTTAGTTTGACTGGAGTGGCAGGACCAGATAGCCTAGAAGGGCACCCAGCTGGGACAGTCTTCATAGGCTTGGCACAGGAGCATGGAACTAAGGTCATCAAGGTGAATATTGGAGGTAGAAGTCGAGCAGATGTACGTCACATTGCGGTTATGCATGCCTTTAACCTAGTTCGCAAGGCTTTATTAAGTGACTAACTTTTGATATAATAGTAGACAGGTCTGAGGACCATTAGAATGTAGGAGAATAGAATGGCGAAAAAACCAAAAAAATTAGATGAAATTTCAAAAAAATTTGGGGCAGAACGTGAAAAAGCCTTGAATGACGCTCTTAAATTGATTGAGAAAGACTTTGGTAAAGGATCAATCATGCGTTTGGGTGAACGTGCAGAGCAAAAGGTGCAAGTGATGAGCTCAGGTTCTTTAGCTCTTGACATTGCCCTTGGTTCAGGTGGTTATCCTAAGGGACGTATCATCGAAATCTACGGACCAGAGTCATCTGGTAAGACAACAGTTGCCCTTCATGCAGTTGCACAAGCGCAAAAAGAAGGTGGTATTGCAGCCTTTATCGATGCGGAACATGCCCTCGATCCAGCTTATGCTGCGGCCCTTGGTGTCAACATTGACGAATTGCTCTTGTCCCAACCAGACTCAGGAGAGCAAGGTCTTGAGATTGCAGGAAAATTGATTGACTCAGGTGCTGTAGATCTTGTCGTGGTCGACTCAGTTGCGGCCCTTGTCCCTCGTGCGGAAATTGATGGAGATATCGGTGATAGCCACGTTGGTTTGCAGGCTCGTATGATGAGCCAGGCTATGCGTAAACTTGGTGCTTCTATCAATAAAACCAAAACAATTGCCATCTTTATCAACCAATTGCGTGAAAAAGTTGGGGTCATGTTTGGAAATCCAGAAACAACACCTGGTGGACGTGCTCTGAAATTCTACGCATCAGTTCGTTTGGATGTTCGTGGAAGCACACAAATCAAGGGAACTGGTGACCAAAAAGATACCAATGTCGGTAAGGAAACCAAGATTAAGGTCGTGAAAAACAAGGTGGCTCCACCGTTTAAGGAAGCCTTCGTTGAAATCATGTACGGAGAAGGGATTTCTAAGACTGGTGAACTCTTGAAGATCGCAAGCGATTTGGATATCATCAAAAAAGCAGGAGCTTGGTACTCTTACAAGGATGAGAAAATCGGACAAGGTTCTGAAAATGCTAAGAAATACTTGGCAGATAACCCAGAAGTCTTTGATGAAATTGACCATCAAGTCCGTGTTCAATTTGGTTTGATTGATGGAGAAGAAGCTGCTGAAAGCAAAAAAGATGAAGCAGTTCAAGCAGATTCTGTGAATGAAGAGGTAACTCTTGACCTAGGCGATGAGCTTGAAATCGAAATTGAAGAATAAGCTGTTAAAGTAGTGGAGAACATCCGCTGCTTTTTTGGTTTTTGATTCAAGTTTTTAGATCATCTATAGTTTGCTGTTTCTTGTCGCTCCTCTAGAAAGCTGATATAATAGCCTTATGAATAAAAAACGAACAGTGGACCTGATTCATGGCCCGATTCTTCCTTCTCTTTTGAGTTTTGCCTTCCCAATCTTGCTATCAAATATTTTTCAACAGCTCTATAATACTGCTGATGTCTTGATTGTTGGACGATTTCTTGGTCAAGAATCCTTGGCTGCAGTAGGAGCCACGACAGCGATTTTTGACCTGATTGTAGGTTTTACTCTTGGTGTTGGCAATGGGATGGGGATTGTCATTGCCCGCTATTATGGAGCTCGGAATTTCACTAAAATCAAGGAAGCAGTAGCAACCACCTGGATTTTAGGTGCACTTTTGAGTATTGTAGTGATGCTACTGGGCTTTCTTGGCTTGTATCCTCTTTTACAGTACTTGGCTACCCCTGCAGAAATTCTTCCTCAATCTTATCAATATATATCTATGATTGTAACCTGTGTCGGTGTTAGTTTTGCCTATAATCTCTTTGCAGGTTTGTTGCGTTCTATTGGGGATAGTCTGGCAGCTCTGGGATTTCTGATTTTCTCTGCCTTGGTTAATGTGGTTCTGGATCTCTATTTTATTACGCAATTGCATCTTGGAGTTCAATCTGCGGGACTTGCTACCATCATTTCGCAAGGCTTATCAGCGGTTCTCTGCTTTATTATATCCGTAAGAGTGTGCCAGAACTTTTGCCTCAACTCAAGCATTTCAAATGGGACAAGGCCTTGTACGCGGATCTCTTGGAGCAAGGTTTGGCTATGGGCTTGATGAGTTCGATTGTGTCCATCGGCAGTGTGATTTTACAGTCTTCTGTTAATACTTTTGGAGCCGTGATTATTAGCGCCCAGACGGCGGCTCGTCGCATTATGGCCTTCGCCCTCCTTCCTATGACCGCTATTTCTGCCTCGATGACGACCTTTGCTTCTCAGAATCTAGGAGCTAAGCGCCCAGACCGTATTGTTCAAGGTCTACGAATCGGCAGTCGTTTAAGTATATCCTGGGCAGTTTTTGTTTGTATCTTCCTCTTTTTTGCCAGTCCAGCCTTGGTTTCCTTCTTGGCTAGTTCGACGGATAGCTACTTGGTAGAAAACGGCAGTCTCTATCTGCAAATTAGTTCAGCCTTTTATCCTATTTTGAGTCTCTTGTTGATTTATCGCAATTGTTTGCAGGGTTTGGGGCAAAAAGTCCTTCCTCTAGTTTCTAGCTTTATCGAACTAATCGGGAAAATCGCTTTTGTGGTTTTGATTATCCCTTGGGCAGGCTATAGAGGAGTTATCCTCTGTGAACCTCTTATCTGGGTTGCCATGACCATCCAACTGTATTTCTCACTGTTTCGTCACCCCTTGATAAAAGAAGGCAAGGAAATCTTGGCAACAAAAGTACCATCTTAGCTTGATTTGCTAAATAAAATCCATTTCCTCTAGTGAAAATCGAAAAAACTTGTGTTATAATAAGAAAGATTAAAATGTGAAAAAAGGAGATTCCTAATGGGACGTAAATGGGCCAATATCGTAGCCAAGAAAACGGCTAAAGATGGAGCTAACTCTAAAGTATATGCAAAATTTGGTGTAGAAATCTATGTAGCAGCTAAAAAAGGTGATCCAGATCCAGAATCAAACTCAGCTTTGAAATTCGTTATCGACCGTGCTAAACAAGCCCAAGTGCCAAAACACGTTATCGATAAAGCTTTGGACAAGGCTAAAGGAAACACAGACGAAACCTTTACAGAAGGACGTTACGAAGGTTTTGGACCAAATGGTTCTATGTTGATCGTGGATACTTTGACTTCAAATGTCAACCGTACAGCGGCTAATGTCCGTGCAGCTTTTGGTAAAAATGGCGGAAACATGGGCGCTTCAGGTTCTGTTTCATACCTCTTCGATAACAAGGGTGTTATTGTATTTGCAGGTGAAGATGCGGATGCGGTCTTTGAGCAATTGCTAGAAGCAGATGTGGATGTGGATGATGTAGAAGCAGAAGAAGGTACAATCACAGTTTACACAGCTCCAACTGACCTTCACAAGGCTATCGTTGCCCTTCGTGAGTCAGGTATCGAAGAATTCCAAGTGACTGAATTGGAAATGATTCCTCAGTCAGAAGTGGAATTGTCAGGCGATGACCTTGAAACCTTTGAAAAACTTTACAGCGTTCTTGAAGACGACGAAGATGTACAAAAAATCTACACAAACGTAGATGGATTCTAATAGAAAAACGAACAGTTTTACTAGCTGTTCGTTTTTTTGATATTTGAACTTAGACTCAGGTTTCAGAATCGTTTTGTTGCTTGCTTTTTTCTAGACCTAGACCGACTGATGTTTTTGGACGAGCAAGAGCTGTCCATCGTCCTGTTTTGCAAAAGTTAAGGTAACAGTCTTAATCTTGTTTCCAATAGAGATATAGGTGGTTTTTTTCGTATTGTAACCCCAAAGAGTGAAGTCAAACTCGGAATCTGGCTGTCCGTGTTTGTTGATAATATCCTTGTAGTTGGTACCACCTTTTCCTTTGTTATCAAGGTCACCTTCGATTAAGGAGTCGAACTGTTCTTGGGTCCAGGTGAAGGTATCGTCTGTCGAGCCGCTTTCTTCTTCGCGTTCCATTGAGGCACTCGTATCTATGTAGGAACGGTTAAACTCTCTGGCATACTCTTTGTAGACATCAGCGTATAGTACCTGAGTCGTAAAGAAAAGTACAACAGAGGCAACTGCCAGGGATGTTCCGATAATAGCCATTGTTTTCCGTTTTTTGAGGTTGACGATAAGGCCGATAATCCCCAAGATAAATGCGACGATGGCTCCAAAAATGGATGCTAAGATTCCTAAACTCTTTGTTCTTCTGGTTTCATTTGAAAGTTTTCTCCCTTCATTGAGTGAATGGATTTCTATCCAAAGAGTAGTTAGTGCTTATTATATAAAAGATATTGCCTAATGTCAATTTAAACTAAGATAGTTCTCTAGGAAACTTTTTCTTGACATCTTTTCTGAAAATGATAAAATAGTTCTCATGAAAACTTATTTAGTTCCTAGGAGAACTAAATGTGATAGTTAGAAAGGAGCAATCATGGATAAACCGATGTTAGTCTTTAAGCGTTTTGGTCACCAGATTCATTTGATGGTACAAAAGGAAGCCAAACGTTGTGGTATTGAATTTATGGGTGGGCCTCAAGGTCAGGTTGTGCGTTTTTTGGATAATCGTGAGAAAAACCAAGACTTGGTCTTGATTAAAGATATTGAGAAGGAACTCAATATTAGCAAGTCTGTTGCTAGTAATCTAGTCAAGCGTATGGTTCAAAATGGTTTGGTGGAATTGGAGGCGAGTCCTAGCGATAAGCGGGCTAAATTTGTTCGTCTGACGGAAAAATCACGTTCTCAGATGCAACAGATCAAGGCCTTCTTTGAACGCATTGACAAGCAGTTGATGGAAGACATTGATGAAGATGAATTACTGATTTTTGAGAAAGTTCTCGGTCAACTACAGGAAAATATCAAGGGAATAGGAGGAGAGAATGAAGAAATTAGCCAAACGAATTAGTGGAAAAGAATGGGGGATGATTTTACTAGCCATTCTCTTTACCTGTTTTTCGGTCTATCTGGAGTTGGAAGTGCCGACCTATATCTCTAAAATCACGGATTTACTGGGAACTCAAGGAACTAATTTAGATGAGTTGTGGCAGCCAGCAAGTATGATGGTTGGAATGTCCTTTCTTGCCTTCTTGTCCGCAGTTGCAGTTGGATTTTTTGCGTCCAGAGTAGCTGCTTCCTATACTAGTAGGCTGAGAAGTGATATTTTTAACCGAGTTTTAGACTACTCGCAGACAGAGATTAAAAAATTCTCTATTCCCAATCTTCTAACTCGTACTACCAATGATATTACTCAGGTTCAGATGTTGATTACTATGGGCTTGCAAGTAGTTACTCGTGGTCCAATTATGGCTATCTGGGCTATCGGGAAGATTTTAGGTCATTCAGAATACTGGCTCTGGGCCGTACTTGTGGCAGTGATTGTCAACGTTTTAATGACGACTGTTTTGATGACGTTAGCCTTTCCAAAACAGTCCTTGATTCAAAGTCTGACTGATAAATTGAACAGTATTACTCGTGAAAGTTTAATAGGTATTCGTGTTGTTCGTGCCTACAATGCAGAGGATTACCAAAATGAAAAATTTGCAGCAGCAAATGATGAATTGACACGCTTGAATTTGTTTGTCAACCGTCTTATGGCCATTCTAAATCCAATCATGATGGGGATTTCAAGTGGTTTGAGTGTGGCGACTTACTGGATTGGGGCCTATGTGATTAACGACGCTGCTCCGATAGCGCGTCTGCCTCTCTTTAGTGACATGATTGTTTTCATGTCTTATGCCATGCAGGTTGTCATGGGCTTCCTTCTCATGGGAGCACTCTTCATCGTTCTTCCCCGAACTATGGTCTCTGCTAAGCGGATTAATCAAGTTTTAGATTTGTATTCTTCTATCCAAAACCCTGCTCTAGTGCAGCTGGCTGATGAAAACCTCAAAGGTCAGGTCGAATTTAAGGATGTGACCTTCCGCTATGCGGCAAATTCGGAGGCGGTTATTAAGAATGTTAGCTTTAAAGCAGAAACTGGTCAAACAGTGGCCTTTATTGGTTCAACAGGTTCTGGTAAATCAACTCTGGTCAATCTGATTCCACGTTTCTACGACGTGTCAGAAGGAGAAATTCTGGTGGACAGTGTCAATGTTCAAGACTATGACTTGAAAGATTTGCGCAACAAGATTGGTTATATTCCTCAAAAAGCGGTTCTCTTTTCAGGCGATGTCAAGGGCAATTTAGATTTTGGACGCAGTCAAGAAACACCACTTAGTGAGAAAGCTATGTGGCAGGCTTTGGAGTTGGCCCAGTCTAAGAACTTTATCGAAGACAAGGAAGCGGGCTTAGAGTCAGAAGTGGCCCAAGGAGGAACCAACTTCTCAGGTGGTCAAAGACAACGTCTGGCCATTGCGCGTGCCTTAGCTCGGAAGCCAGAAATCCTCATCTTTGATGACTCCTTCTCAGCCTTGGACTACAAGACAGATCGTGTTCTACGCCAAGAGCTAGCAGAGAAAACCAAGTCTATGACCAAAGCTTATCGTCGCACAGCGTATTTCAACGATTATGGATGCAGATTTGATTTTGGTCTTGGATCAAGGGAAAGTCGTGGGACAAGGTACCCACAAGGAACTTCTAGCTAATAACGAAGTTTACCAAGAAATTGCCTATTCACAACTATCGAAGGAGGAATTGGAACATGGAAAATAAGAAAATGTCTCTTTGGAAACAGAGTAAACCCTATCTTGCAGGTCTCCAGTTTGCCCTTTTGATTGCCTTTCTAGCAACAATCCTATCCAATATCATTACTGTATATGGTCCAACCCGTATTAAGGAAATGACTAATATCATTGTCAGTGGTCTGGAAACAAGTGTGGATGTCGCGGCGGTTGCAGCTATTGGTGGTTTTTTGGCCGTGATTTATGTGATCGGACTTCTATCAAATTATTTACAGGCATTTCTGTTTACAACAGCTATTCAACGTTTTTCAGAGCGTTTGAGAAGAGCCATTGCAGAGAAAATTAATCGCCTACCATTGGGATATTTTGATGGACACTCTCAGGGGGATACTTTGTCTCGTGTAACCAATGACGTTGACACGGCAGCCCAGTCCCTTAATCAAAGTCTGGGAACAGTTCTTTCATCTAGTTTATTGGTCGTAGCAGTCTTGGTAACCATGTTTGGGATGAACTGGATTTTAGCCTTGGTGACGGTTGTGTCAACTCTTGTTGGCTTTGCTTTCGTGTCCGTCTTTATGGGAAAATCCCAGGGCTTCTTTAAGAGCCAGCAACAAGATTTGGCAGCTGTCAATGGCTATGTGGAGGAAATGTACTCTGGCCATAATGTGGTGACCAGTTACAATGCTATCGAGAGCACGAAAGAAGAATTTGCAACATTAAATCATCGTCTGTATGACAGTATCTGGAAGTCTCAGTTTATTTCAGGGATTATGATGCCGATTATGATGTTTATTGGGAACTTTAGCTATGCCTTGGTGATAATCGTTGGTGCAGCCTTGGCCTTAAATGGGCAGATTAGTATCGGGATTATCGTTGCCTTTATGGCCTACGTTCGTATCTTTTCTCAGCCTCTTTCACAAATCGCCCAAGGGATTACTAGTCTTCAGCAGGCTAGTGCAGCCATGGGACGTGTCTTCGAATTCCTAGCTGAAGAGGAAATGGAAGACGAATCCCATAAAGAAAGACAATTGAGCGATATGAAAGGTCAAGTAGTCTTTGATCAAGTCTCCTTTGGTTATACACCAGAGCGAACTATTATCCATGACTTTTCTGCGACAGCTCATGCAGGTCAAAAGGTTGCCATTGTCGGACCGACTGGGGCTGGTAAGACAACCATTGTCAATCTTTTGATGAAGTTTTATGAGATTGATAAGGGAAGTATTTGCATTGATGGTGTGGATACCAAGGCTATGAAGCGCTCAGAAGTACACGATGCCTTTTCAATGGTCTTGCAAGACACCTGGCTCTTTGAAGGTACTATCCGAGACAATCTCATCTATAACCAAAAGGGTATTAGTGATGAGCGTGTGATTGAAGCCAGCAAGGCTGTAGGGATTCACCACTTTATCATGACACTACCAGATGGTTACGATACCGTCTTGGATGATACAGTGACCTTGTCTGTCGGACAAAAACAACTCTTGACTATCGCTCGTGCTTTGCTGAAAGATGCACCACTCCTAATCCTAGATGAAGCGACCTCTTCGGTTGATACCCGTACTGAGGAATTGATTCAGAAAGCTATGGACCGATTGATGGAGGGAAGAACTTCCTTTGTCATCGCCCACCGCTTGTCTACTATCCGAAATGCTGATCTTATTCTGGTTATGAAAGATGGGAATATCATCGAGCAAGGAAATCATGATGAGCTGATGGCGCAAGCTGGTTTCTACGCTGACCTCTACAACAGTCAATTTACAGAAGATGAAGCGGAAGAATAAAGCAAAAGAAGGCTTGACGGCCTTCTTTTTCTGCACTATACTAGAAGACAAGTGCTTCCCTATAAGCAAAATTTGAGTAAGTGATGAGAAAATATATGAAAAATTATCAAGAATGGTATAACCATATTGCTGGTAAGATTGAAAATAAGCCTATCTTTCTGAGACTGTTAAGAGCTTTCAATCGGTTCATGACCGTAGTTATGCCTATAGTTTATCTGACCTTGTTAGTAACTACCTATTTCCAAGAAGGATTTGGAAAGCAGGTATTGATCTATGTGTTTATCTCTGCTACAGGTTTTGTGATTTTGTCCTTTCTTCGTAAGAAAATCAATGCCCCTAGGCCTTATGAAGTTTGGGAAATTGTACCGCTACTAGACAGAGATAGTCCTGGTCAGTCTATGCCCAGTCGACATGTCTTTTCAGCAACCATTATCTCCATGGCTTGCATTCATGCTAGTTTATCTGTAGGGGTTATCTTGTTGGTCTTGTCAGTTTTCCTCGGTCTAGTGAGAGTCTTAGGTGGTGTGCATTATCCTAAGGATGTCTTGGTTGGATATATTTGTGGTCTTGTATGGGGTGTGATTTTCTTTCTATTTTGACCTGCAAGTTAAGGTGATCCTAGAACCACTTACGGGGTTAAAGTAACCACTTGCCTTTTTGCTCTTGTTTTCTTATTTTAGCTTTGATATAGTAGAGTCAGAAAGGAGATGGAATGAAGTTACGAATCGAAATTGACAGCAATTTAGAGGAAACTGAAATTGTCATCAAGGCAGCGGCTTTGACAGATGAGATTGCGGATTTACAGCGCCTCTTGCAAGAGTCCAAGTCTCCTCGGTTGATTTTTTACAAGGGGACGGGTGAGTACTACTTAGACTTGTCAGAAATTCTCTTTTTTGAGACAGAAGGGAGCAAGATTTATGCCCATACTCAGAAAGATGCCTACGAGGTTCGGCTTAAACTCTATGAGTTAGAGGCTATCCTTCCTCGATATTTTAGTCGGGTATCCAAGTCAACTATTGCTAATATTCGGCAAGTCTATTCGGTGGACAAGTCCTTTTCAGGAACGAGCACTATTTCCTTTTATCAGACCCACAAGGAGGTTCATGTCTCACGGCATTATCAATCCCTCCTAAAAGAAAATCTAAGAAACATGAGGTAACAAGATGAAAAAGAAAGCATTTGGTATTGTGTTGCTAGTATTGGCAGCTTTAGTATTATTACAGGGCAATTTTGGAATCCCTTCATTCGGTGGGCAAATTTGGCCCTTGCTCGGTATTGCCTTTTTTGCCTATCAATCAGTTGGAGCTTTGTTACGTCGTCACTTAACTTCAGCTTCTTTTACAGCTTTAGTGGCCTTAATGATTGCTAACCACTTTTATGGTATTTTACCGATTCCAAATCAGACACTATTCTGGGCAGGAGTTCTAATTGTTCTCGGAGTAAGCATGCTGACTCATTCTAACAGAACTTGGAATGGAAAAAAATGGTGGTATGATGGTGAAAAGACCATTCTTACAGACAAGGAAGTCGCTTTTGGTAGTGGAACCTTCTATAAACAAGATCAAGATCTTGTAGACGACCAAGTAGAAGTCGCTTTTGGAAATGCAAAAATCTACTATGACAACGCAGAGATGTTAGGTGATTTTGCAACTTTAAATATCGAAGTTGGATTTGGGAATGCAACTGTCTATGTCCCGCAACACTGGCGTGTAGACTTGAAAGTGGAAACATCCTTTGGTGCAGCCAAGGCAGATGCTCCTCTAGCCCCAACCAGCAAAACCTTGATTATCCGTGGAGATGTGGCTTTTGGGAAGTTGGGAATTGTCTACGTTAAATAAAAAAATCTTCCCTAAGTGTCTAGAGTTTTGGGAAAGTGAAAAATTAAATATTATATAACTTGAGAGAGTGAGAAAATCGCTCTCTTTTTTCGTTGCCAAAAATTAAGGAAAGGAGAAAAAATGTCAGATAATATTGAAATTGTTATGGATATTGATTCCTTAGAAATTTTCGATGTAATAGATCTTGATAAGAATGAAAATATGGTTGATTGTATCCCTGAAGGAAATTCTGAAGAAAAGGTATCTCCATACGATGACCTCGATAGAGTTTGGCTTGGAAACGGTTATTATTATAAGCCCTCTAGTCTACTTTGGGAAGTTATTAAAGACGATGTTATTCATGAATTAAGCCTAGAAATAAACATGGCAGTTATCCTTACTCCAGAAGAGCAAGAGATGGAACTTGGGGACAAACTAGTCAATTGACTCAGGATCAAGCCTTGTGGTTGACTCTAGAGTTTAATCCAGAATTGATGGGATATGTGTAGGAAGGAAATAGTTCGATAATTTATTGATTGTCCCTTTAAAATAGAATTTCTCATTATCCATTATGATATAGCTGTGAATAAATCACCATCAGCTGGTGATAAGAAAGGATAAACTAAATGACAAGACAAGCGCAACAATCACGTGATCTAGTATTGAAAGAAATTATGCAGTCACAAAATATGACAAGAACGAGAGCTCGTTTAATTTTGAAAGAGCTAGAGGAACTTGGTTTGTTTCAGTTTTCTGACACTGGTCAGTTTTTGTTGAAAGTAGGTGTTTAGTATGAAGCGAATTTCTGCAAGACAAGTTCAATCAAGTGAAAGATTTTATAGAATACCAAAAATATTTGTTGAATCACCACTTTATAAACCGATGAGTACAGATGCTAAATTCACTTACGCTATCTTGAAAGACCGTTTTGAACTATCTCTTAGAAATAACTGGATTGATAAAAATGGAGATGTCTATCTGATTTATACAATTACTGAACTCCAAGAAATTTTAGGCTATGGAAATAAAAAAGTTATTAAACTAAAAAAAGAGCTTCAGGAATATGGCCTCTTAGAAGAAGTTCGACAAGGTTTGAATAAGCCTAACCTACTGTACTTAGGCAATATTGACTATCAAGCTCTTCCTACTGAAGAAACTCACTCCAACCCATCGGCAACAGCGGAAATGTCAAAACGACACTTCCAAAAAAATCAAGGAAATGTCAAAATAACATCTCAAAAAATGTCGAAACGACACGCTAATGATACTGAGAATAACGAGACTGAATTATCTAATGATACTAATCGATACAAGAGCGAATCATCTCTTTCTGATTTATCAATCTCTGAAGCATTTAAAATGGGGCAACATGGTTTTCTTTCCCCTCAACTAGTTCAGAAACTCAGTTTGTTTGGAAAAGATGCAAAAATTCTTGAAAATAAAATCTATCAATCGAAACGTCAAGTTGAGAAGAATTACAACAACCTCTTAGCTAATCAGGAAATTTATGGAGAGGTTTGGTTACAGGATCTTGAACGTGAGCTTGATAAATTGATTTTCAAAATTAAAACAGGAGAGGCTGAAGGAAAACCAATCCAGAATATCCCAGCCTATTTCTACAAAATGATGATTCGTTTTTGGAAGATGGCTTTACTCATTGAAAAAGAACAGGGCTTTATGGAGGTATCAGGACAAAGTGAATATGCTAGAAAATCCCCTGCTGAGTGTCCTAGTCTTATTGCATACTATTATCCAGATAAACTGTCGGAGATGAAACTCAATAGCTATTTATCAGAATTGTCTAAGGGAGTTGAAACATGTTAAAAGATGAATTTAGACCAATTGATGGTAAAGTGCTAACGATAGGTCGTAGCCCGAAGGAGAAAATCTACATGGTTCCTAAAGCTGTTTTTGATTTACCGAAAAAAGAAAGAGCTGAGAAACTCAACCAAATTTTCTCATTATGGCAACAGAAAGAGGATTGATTTTATGGGATTGTTTAATAACCAAGAGAGAATTAACGGAGGGCAAGCTATGAAAGCTAGATCTTCCCAATCAGTTCAAGAAATCGAAATGATTGTAGAGTATTTTGATAAAACGGTAGACAGTATTTCTGTCACTTCCAACTTAGAGGAACTAGAAAAATTGGTATCAAGTTCATTTGGAACAGGAGCGAGTATGAATTTTACATCAGCGACTCCGCCATTTTCCATCAATCCTAGATGGGTGAGGAAGATAACTTATCGGACAAAATAAGGAAGATATCAGGAGGATAGTAATGTTTAAACTAGTTACAATAGCTTTATTATTGGTCTTAGCGTATGGAATAGGGCTTGTCATGCTGGAACTGAAGAAAGCTCCTCTGATGGATGATGAAATATTATCAAGTCTAAATAATGAAGGAGACAAGTAGATGTGAGGAAACAAACACAAAATCGTATCAGAGAATTACGAAAAAAAGCCAGATTATCACAACAAGCCTTGGCTGATCAGATAGGGGTGTTTCGCAACACCATATCTAACTGGGAAACAGGGTATAGTCAGATAAGTCTGGAGAATGCCAAAAATGTGGCAGAATATTTCGGGGTAACCATTGACTACCTGTTAGGGTCAGAATCGGACCAAACGTAGTCCAGTTAAATCTATATTGACCGAGAAGTCACTAAACTATTAGAACATTGAAAACTAAATACAAGGCTTGCCCTGATACAGCGTGGCTATGGATAAAAAAGAAACGGGGGCGAGTAGCAAACTAGAAAAGGATATCTAGTCCAGCCACTGAACGAAAAAGCATGACAAAGGTCATAAGCTGAAGGAGTAAGGGTTCCTAGACTATAAACCCAGCGTATAAAATACCGATGTAAAAATACGTTTACACAGCACGGCGTAATTTTCGCCTTTCAACTTCAAGGAGAAATCTATGACAGATGAAATAACCGTCCGCCTAAAGGACTTAAAAGTTTTAGGAAAACAAGGAGGTGCGACAGCTCGCTTAGAGGACGGCACAGACCTTATCCTGGAGCCAGACTATGCAGTCAAACAGGCTAGAGGATACGTAGACGGACTTTTAAGGGATGTTGAATTTCATTTGCCTTATAAAAAGGTTTATGATCAAATTCGCACTATCAAGAGAGATGCTCAAGTTATAGCTCGAAAAGTTAAGACACCATCAGGAATGGAACTTCGTTTAACTGGAAAAGGTTATAACCCGAAAAATAAATAAAGAAAAGGAAAAATCAAAATGAACAAGAAAAAACAAGTATTAGCAGCACTCGCACTATCAACAATTGCACTTGCACAAGCTGGTTATGTATCAGCAGACGATCTGGCACCAATTGACTCTTCAGCTCCAACAACAGAAGTAGTTACGCCAACAGCACCTAGCACTTCAACAGAAACAGAGGCTCCAGCAGTTCAGCCAACAGCACCTAGCGCTTCAACAGAAACAGAGGCTCCAACAACTCAGCCAACAGAGCCTTCAGTTACTCCAGTTGACCGAACATCGCCAAGTGTACAAGACAAAGACAATGCAGGAAGTCTTGACGGAGTGACAACTGATAAACCAGCATCTTCTGATAAGCCACAGGATAAGGATAATGCAGGTAGCCTCGATGGTGTACCAACACCATCAGATAAACCACAAGACAAAGACAACGCAGGAAGTCTTGACGGAGTGGCAACTGATAAACCAGCACCTTCAGACAAGCCACAGGACAAGGATAATGCAGGTAGCCTTGATGGAGTCCCAGTTGAAAAGCCAAAAACAACAGATGAAGCCAATGAGCAAGGAAAATCACAAATCGGGACTACTTCATCCGCAACCGGACAAGTTGTCCATGATGTAACCAAAGAACCCGTTGAAACAAATACAGGTGCATCTATCGTTAGCACCCAAGGCGGAAACGTAGTTCTTTCAGATGGTTCAGTAGTTGCTCCTGAAGAGGTCGGTGGTACTGTCAACGAAGATAAGACTATCTCTGTTACTGATAAAGAAGGCAAACTTAAAACACTTCCAAACACTGGAACCGCAGAAAGTATTCTAGGTACTATTGGTGGCATGTTGTTGACAGCAGTGGGTTACTTTTACAAGAAAAAACTATTTTAATTAAGAAAAGGAGACATATATGACAGAAAAAACAAAAGGACACGGATATTTCCGTAAGAAAAAATGGGCTAAAGGTTTAGCATCAGGTATTGCAATTGCAGGTTTTGTAGCCTTCTCTGCAGGTTCAGCATTTGCGGATGAAGCAGTCCAACCTGAAAGCAAGAATGACAATAACATGTATGCTACACAAGCTGGTAAAGCAACAGGAATCCAGCCTGTAGCAATTGATAATACAGAAGTCACAAAGGCTGCTGACAAGGCTAAAAAAGCTGGAGTAGTTGTATCTGAAACACCAAGTGTTGACAAAGGTACAGACACTAATTCATCTAGTCTTGAACAATCTAAGTCTGAGATTAAGCAAGATCAGGACAAGCAGGTCAAGGGGCTTGAAGCTACAACTGCAAAACAAGTTCAAAACAATGAAGCCTTCAAGGAAGCGCAGGAAGCTATTCACGCTAACAATAAATTTGTTTCAGAAGAAAAAGCCAAACATGAAGGGGAAACAACTGTCACTGTAACGAATAACGGTTCGACTGCCACAGATGGTTCAGCAGACCAAAACAAGAAAGCTACTCAAACAGCTAAACAGGTCTTGTCAGATAACCAACAAGCAGTAACAAAATACCTGGGTGAAAAATCTAAGTATGATACTACTGTTAAACAAGCTACTACTTTAAACAAAGCGGTAGAAAGCGCATCTGAACAGCTGAAGAAAGAAAAGGTTGACGTTAAAGCAACCGTTACACGTACGGTCTCTTCAGTCAAAGAAGTAGAGGCGCTACAAAAGAAAAACGAACAGGCTATTGCAGCTGCAAAAGGCAAAGTTGAGCTTAACAAAGCGATTATGGCTGCCTACACAGAGAAGAAGAATGCTAGTGATCAAGTCAATCAAGATGCTGATCGCAAATCAACCGAACTGAAAAATACTGGAGTGCTTCTAACTTCTAAAACACAGGAAGTTTCTTCAGCTGATGAAGCGAAGCGAATTGGGAAACAAAACCAAGCAGCTTATGACAAAGCTAAGAAAGCACAAGCAGACTGGCAGAAGAAATACAATGAACTTCAAGCTAAAACAAGTACGGAAGGGTACACAAAAGAGGTTGTCTTACAGGCTCTCAGTCTTGCATCAGCTAATCCTGAAGCAACAGTGAAGTCATCTGCTTCAGGTTCAACAGTAGTAACGACAGGTTATATTGCTTCCTCAAGTGGTTCTTCAGGATATGGTCGTATTCTTGACTCGACTAAGGTCTTGAAATATAAGGATGTTGGCACTGGATGGAAAACAGAAATTGACTACACTAATCTGAAAGGTTTGACTGTTTCAACTGCAGATGGTAAAAAGCATGATATTTCTCGTATCCATCGAAAATTCGAGATTCTTAATCAAGGGAAGACAGGATTGAATGATGTCTATGTCTTGAATGATCCAACAGAAGGATTCGTAGTAGCTCGTAACGATGGAACAGGTGGAGCTGCGGACTACATGAATTTCTTGGTTACGGATACCTACTACTACAATGTGGATGGGAAAGAAGTAACCTTCCAAGCAAGTGAAAAGACTCCTGCAACCCTGACCTATTCTTCACTCAATCACAATCGTATTGGTTGGGAAGGTGCGAAAGCAATCAACGGAACTCACGTTGAAATTAACGGCTCCACTGTTACAGAAAACAAAGATTATGGCTATGTCTATGCGGAAGACTACAACCGCCAAGAAGATGTAGGGCATCTTTGGGATACATCTGACTCACCTTACCAATACAAGGGCGCTGCACTTGGTGTTTTCAAGGAAGGAACAGCCTTCACAACCGAATTTATCCAATGGGATGGACCAGATAGTCCAAGTGGCCAAACCTATTGGTTCGCTTTGAATACGAAGTTTGTAACGCCAGTTGTTGAAGTTCCAGCTACGGCAACTATCACAAAAACAACCGTGAAGCCAGTTAAGACTGAACCTGTATCAGCTGAATTGGTTAAAGCGAAAAATCCGGTTAAGCCAACCTTGGCTCTTAAAACTCTATCTGAAACTAAAAATCATAAGTTATCCGCAAGCTATCACGGTTATAAGTTACAGTATAAGCCAGTTGTCAGCAAATCTGTAGCAGATACAGATAAGACCAACACAGATGGCCAAACAGTTGCTAAAAACTCTACTCAGACCTATACATTGACCCATGATAATGTCTATGCGAACCTGAAAAAAGGTGACAAGATTACCATCATTGACCCACTCGAAGCTGGTGCTGTTCCTGATGTAGCTGTCACAAAGGCAGCTACAGAGAAAGCGGGTTGGGGCGTTGCCTATGATGCAGGAAAGAACACTTATACCTTTACTGCAACCTACGAAGGGAAACGCTTAGAAGCTCCTGTGATTACTTGGAAGCCAATCTATGATAAAGGATTCTATGACAACACTTATAAAGTGTTAGTGAATAACTACGAGGTGTACTCAAATACTGTTACCAACTACACACCGAGACCACCAAAACCAGTCAAGCTGTTCTGGATCGTTCTGGTAAGAATATAAACGGTGCGACAACGTTTGATCGCAACGTGACCTTCCGTTTGACAACAGATTACAGTCCATACACCAAAACTCTTGCTTCAGCGCAGGTACTTGGTAAGAAGTTTGCTATCCTGGATGACGTTCAAGACAATGCCTTCACAGTTGACCACAGCAAGATCAAGATGACTGCTGCAGGTAAAGACGTTAAAGCGCTCTTTACTATGTACCATGTGCTCTCAGATGCAGGTCGTACAGATGCAATCAATAAAATCCTGAAGGAATTGAACTTGAACCCTAAAGGTGAGTTCTACCTTTGGACACCGAAAGACTCTGCGAGCTTCTACAACAATTACGTGAAGCAAAATAAAAACGTGACGATTGATCTTCCAGCTAAGCTCCTGGTTAAAGCAGGGGAGAAAGTTGAGAATAGCTTTAAGCAAATCGACTTTGGCAATGGCTATCAATCAAAACTTGTCACTGTCTCGGTTCCTGATGTGAATCCAGAGAAACATGCCCTGGATCAAAAGGATAATAAAAAAGTCTTGGATGGCCAAGAAGTACAGATTGGCCAATACATCCGCTATCTACTCGATGGCGTAACCGTCCCTAGTAAACACGATAGCCTCTTCCAATATGATGGTATTGATATGCTTGACTTGAAGCATGATCGATATACGGGTAATTGGTCTGGTATTATTCGAGGGACAGAATACCTTGCTCAAAAAGACCTGGTTCTTCCTTATGATGTAGTCTTGTCTGACGGTAAAGTGGTTAAGGCAGGAGACAAGATTGCTAAAGGTTCTACTTATGCGTTCCAATTTGAGTTTAATGAGAGTACAAACTCTGACTTTATTAAGAAAATCGTTAAAGTCACATGGAACGAAAAAGACGGTAAGTGGGCTTACACTATTGACAAAGAGTTTTTGAACTCTCTAGGAGTTAAAGGTACGTTTGACGTTGATTTTTATATCGAAGTCGAACGTATTGCAAGTGGTGATGTTGAAAATACATTTGTAAATATTGTTAATGGTCAAGAAATGGAAGCTAAAGTTGTAACTCATACTCCTGAGCAGCCTAAACCTGAAGAACCAGGAAAACCAAAACAATCACTGCCAAATACAGGAACAGCAAGCAGTATGCTTCCAGTTGTAGGAATGATTATGGGATTGTTGAGTCTTGCAGGAGCAGGGCTTCGTAAGCATAAAAAATAGAACATCTAGAAATTCCCCCTCATCTATGGTATAATGAAGCCATAAAAAAGAGGGGGAAAAGAGATGAGAAAGGACACGAAAATGGATGCACATGTGACTAGAAGTGGATACAGATACTATACCCCGACTAAAACAAAAACAAAATCAGAAGTCACCAAACCTGAAGAAGAGAAGAAGTGGAAAAAAGGCCTACGTTGGCTAGGGAAAGCCATCTGGTCAGGAATAAAGAACCTACCGAGTGTGATTGCGAGAGCTGCTGTCTTGATGGTTGCGACTCCTCTCATGTTTCTACTCTTTATCTTTAATCTGATTAAGAGCTTGATTGCGACAGCAATTGGTTGGTTTGTGTTTAAGATTGTAGTTTCATTTTTAGTAGTATGCTATTGGGCATTTCTAACAAAAGAAGGTACTCTTCCATCCGAAATAGAAATCTGGTATACTAACTGGGTATTTCCAGAAGGTGTTCCAATCTATCACTGGTGGGAAACGACCATCATCGTTGTCTTAGCTGTAATTACAGCCCTCTCTCTAACCTTTCGTCCAGAGGATGAAAAATAGTATTAAATAAACAAAGTAGGTACTAGGAATCTTTCTTAGTACCTTTTTTATAAAAGAAAGTGAGAAAAAAATAATGGATGCAGTTGTAGATTTTATTAACAAAATTGGGAATATCGGTGGGATTATCGGTATTGGTTGGGCCGCTTGGGGTGCCTGGGACTTAGCTGTAGGAATCAAACGTGAATTGGATGATAAGAAGGACAAAGGAATTCAAAGTTTGATTTTAGGCGCTCTTCTTGGTGCCGTTTTGAAAGCTCTTTTTACAGCCTTGGCAACAGGTCTTCAATCTCTTGGCTAGTATGAGGAAGAAAAAGGAGGTGGTTTTATGAACCAATCCACACTTGATCAACTAACCATGAGTCTGAAAGACTATAATGCGACAGCTTATGAATTGATGGAAACTATTTCGGGGTCGATGGAGAAGGTAGCGATTTTGCTTCTTCTCCTTTTTATGGGGATCAACCTCTTGAACTGGCACCAACAACTTAAAAGCAATGGTGGGGAGCTGTCTTTTCAGCTTTGGATTGAAGAAATCCTCAAGTATGCCATTGCCCTTTTTTTAATCCTCTATGTGGATGAGATTTTTGATGCCTTATCTTGGTTATTCAATGTTATTATTAAGTTAGTAGCTAAGAATGCTACAGATCCCTTCAGTTCTGAAGCACCAGATCTAAAGGGAGTTAATGCAATCGTAAAAGCTATGCTTCAATTCATTTATTGGATTGTCGATTTTATCGGTCAGATCTCGACTAAGTTGTTGATCTTGTTGCGTTCCTTTACGCTCTACACGTATAAGGGAATTGCTAAAATTATTGTCGCTTGTTACATGGTGGATAGCTTACGTCCGATCTGCCTTGGCTTCTTTAAGCTCTATGCTGCTGCTGTCCTTCAGGGATTGATTTAGTGGTTGTGATCATGCTTTATCCAGCTATTGTAACTAACGATCTTTTGACAGTTGATAAAACTGGAGCCTGGACAAGTGCCTTAGTTTCCATAGCTAAAGGAATTATTTATATCATGATGCTCTTTGGAAGCCAACGAATGGCCAAGAATATCATGCAGGTGAACTAGATTATGGTATAATGAAGAGAGAATGCTGAAGGAGAGATGGTATGGCTGTTTCGAAGTTTTATGCAGTATGGCGGAAAGAATCTGGAGAAGAAGAGATTGTGAATGCTTTTCAAGCACTCGCTCTAAAGGGGCGAGCACAAATTATTACGACGCCTAAAGAACAGGCAACTCTTTTTGACTTGGAAACAGGTCTTAAGGTCAATCCAAGAAGTAGTCAGAAAAAAGATGGTCGCTATGTAGGTCAACCATACTTTAGTTACTATCCAGGTGAAGAGAGCCCGTTAAAGGGGCTAGAAAGTAGCTTTGAGTATTCCTCTGAGCTGAATGCTTTTATCGAGGCTTTCAAGACTATTGAGAAATTTCAGATTGAATATGACAATCATACGGCTTATATTTTTCCTAAAGCTATTTCTCCGATGCAACGGATTGTATTTGAAGATGAAGACTTTGTTATTCTAAAGCTCTTGATTGATATTGATGAGACTTATCCTTATTCTGAATACTACCGTTTAAATGGTCAACTAGGAATTGAATTTTATAACACCAGAAGACCAGAACCTGTTAAACGGATAAATTAGCTAAAGAAGGCATTCCCTTGTTTGAAGCCAGAGCTCACTTCCCTGAATCTACTAAAATTTATGTTCCTAAAGAATTTACTTCACCTGAACAGGTTAGAAGTATTGCTGCTAGAGTGAGGAAAGTTTATCAGGAAACAAACTATAAACTGTATGGGAATTTTGATAAATACCACATAGAAGCCTTTGTCTTTTTAGATGATAATGAAAGGAAGTACCAAACTTTGAAAACTTATGAGGAACAGTGTCAGGAATTGCAGGCAAAAATTAAGAAGTTGGAAGAGAACTTCAATCAAAAAACTGAGAAAGTCAACCAGCTGAGAAAAGAAATTAAGCAAGCCGAAACAATCTTGAGAAACTATCACGAAGAGGAGGAGTATTACAAGAAGTTAGAAAAGGATAATCAAAAACTAGAATCAGATAAACAAAGATTGAAGCAGGAAAAAGGAGAAATTATCTCTAAAAATCAACGTCTAACCAATGAATCACAACGTTTACGTAGACTGAAAAATGTAGCAGAAGAGAAGATAGAGTATTTACAAAAACGATCGTTCTGGCAAAGACTTCTCAATAAATAAAAATAGTAGGTAATGAAACAGTTCTAAAGAAGAGCTGTTTTTTTGATGGAAAGGATAAAGTATGAATTTAGAAGAACTCAAGCAACGGCGAGATGAGCTTGTGCAAGACAATGCTTGGATGGATAATTTAATTAAGGAAAAAGAGGAAGAGTTATGGGAATTGAAGGTAAGAGGTATTGCAGCTTCTGAGCTAGCGAGATCGGCATTGGAATCTGCTTTACGCTCTGCAGGAATTGTAGATACCTTTTACGGCCCAGATAATGGAAAGAAAGGAACAGAATGACACGTTTAGGCAGTGAATTTTTAAAGGCTTTAGATAGCTACGAAAGGCCAGTTTTAGGGTATATGACACTGAGACAGTTAGTGCTACTATTTGGTATCGCATTGACAGTAGTTGTCACAACCATCCTCTATTGGCTGAAGGCACCTGATACTATTCTTTATGGCGTTGATATTTTGTTATTAGCGCCTTTTGTTATTTTCGGGTGTTATTTTGATGAAAAAATTAAAGATAATATTCGTTTCATGTTAACCAAGCAGGAACGCTCTTATCAGACAGATTATGACAGAAAGGAATACACAAGAAATGAATTTATTCGGCCGAAAGAAAACCTCGAAACTCTCTAAGGAGGAACGGGAACGGGCCAAACGTCTAAGACGTACCATGACGGCATCTACACAGAATAGTCTTAATTATCAATGGTTGATGCCTGATGGCCTCATGAAAATTACAAATGATCAATTTTCAAAGACCTATCGCCTAGGTGATACAAGCTATATTACTGCAACAGATGATGAGCGAATTGATATTATTGAAACAAGCGCTGATATTTTTAATTCGCTGGACATTGATAATGATATGCAGCTATTGATCCTGAATCGTCGAGTAGAAAGCAATAGCTTATCTTCTATCCGCTATGATTTGGTTGGGGATGGATATGACCATTATCGTAAAGAGTACAATGCGATGATCAATGATCGTTTCTCTCAGGAACAAAATACCTTCAAGGTAGAAAAATATCTTACGATTACAACCCAAACTGACCAGGATCATCAAGCTAGAAGAATCCTCGATGATACAGCCAGCGTTATTGAAAGTCAATATAGTGGCTTAGGAATCTCCTTTAAGGAGTTAGAGGGATTAGATCGTCTTCTTATCTTCCGAAAACTCTTGAGGCGAGAAGGTTTTATTGATTTCAATTATGAAGACATCGCTATTTCTGGATTATCCACCAGGGACTTTGTAGCTCCAAACTATCTGAAGTTTGAAAAAGATCATATGAAAATTGATGATTGTTTCGCAAGGGTGATGTATGTTAGACAATACCCTACCTTCTTGAATGACAAACTGATTAAGAATATCCTGGATACAGGAATTGAACTGGCTATCAGTCTGCATGCGAAGCCATATGATACTGCAGATGCCCTGAAGAAAATCAAGACAGTTAAGTCAAGTGTACGTAGGGAAATGATCAAGAGTCAGAAGGCTGCAGCCAAAGAAGGTTATGGAAGTGACCTGGCTGTTGGTGGGAAGGCTGTGGAGACATCTCGTGAAACAGAGAAATGGACTGAAGAACTCCAGGACAATGACCAAAAATGTTTTCAGGTGTGATGACGATTTTCTTCATGGCTGACACTCTGGAAGAGTTGAATATCTACACAGAGCAGGTTCAACGATCTGTCCGTAAGAATACAGTAGAACTGGATAAGTGTTACTTGTACCAGGAAGAATCCTTGAATACCATTCTACCGATTGGAATTCCATTTATCAATGTGAAACGCCGTTTTATGAGAGATATGACTACCAGTAACTTAGCTACACAAGTCCCATTTACCAACGTAGATCTTCGATCTAACAGTCCACGTGCAATTTATTATGGCCAGAATCAGCTATCTAAGAACGCTATCACAGTTGACCGTAAGAAAGACTTGAATACAGGTTCAGGTTGTATATTTGGGAATTCAGGATCAGGAAAGTCAGTTCTTGCTAAAGGAGGAGAGATTATTCCTACCAAACTACGTTACCCTGAAGATAATACCATTATCGTCGATCCTGAAGATGAATACACTGTTATTGGCCGAGAATTGGGTGCAGAAATTATCACAATCGCTCCAGGATCACAACATCACTTTAACTTGCTGGATCTACCTGATAAGGATAAACTGCAAGCAGAAGATAGTGATCCGATTGGCCAAATCAAACCTCTTATCAACCCTGTTTGAGAATATATTCTCTGAAGTATCAGACGATGAATTTGCGATGATTGACCGTGTAACGAGACAGACCTATGAGGAATTTGAAAAACCAACCTTTAAGGATTGGCAAGCGGTTTTGGAACGTCAACCTGAAGCCGTTGCTAAGGATCTGGCGCTGAAGGCAGAACCTTATACGGTTGGATCAAATGATATCTTTGCACACCCTACAAACGTCAATATGAATAGTCGCTTTATTATCTTCAATCTCAAGCAGTTGAGTGGTAAATTGAAGCCATTTGCCCTCCTGGTGATTCAGGACTTTATCTGGAACCAGGTAGTCAATAACCAAGGTAAAACCATTACATGGTTGTACTTTGATGAGTTGCAGCTCTACTTCAAAAAAATAAACTGCAAGCGACCTTCTTTACAGAACTATACTCACGTATTCGTAAGTACGGAGCCATCCCAACAGGGATTACACAGAATCCAGAGACTGTTTTATCTACAGAAGAAGGTAGAAAGCTAGTCGCAAACTGTGAGTTTCTAGCCCTCCTGAAGCTGAAAACGAACGGACCTGGAAGCCCTGGAGCAGGTTATCCCTCTTACGCCTTCACTAGAGCGATTTGTCTTGGGGCCAAAAGCAAAGGGTACTGGTTTGATTGTGGCTGGAGATACCATTGTCCCATTTGAAAATCCTATCCCTAAAGATACCAAACTGTATCAATTGGTTGCGACAGATGGTTAAAAAAATAGAAAGAGAGGTGATTTCTTTTGTTTGAAAGTGATCCCAAACAATTAAAACAGGAGCGTAAGAGGAGAATCAAAGAAGGAACATCCCTCAATAATAAAAAAGCTCCTAAAGATGAACTGCACCCCAAAAGTTAGACAGAAAAAATCTAACTTTTGGGGTGTTTTTATTATGAAATTAACTTATGATGATAAAGTTCAGATCTATGAACTTAGAAAACAAGGATATAGCTTAGAGAAGCTTTCAAATAAATTTGGGATAAACAATTCTAATATTAGGTACATGATTAAATTGATTGATCGTTATGGAATAGAGTTCGTCAAAAAAGAAAAAAATCGTTACTATTCTCCTGAATTAAAACAAGAAATGATTGATAAAGTCCTACATGAAAACTGGTCTCAAGATAGAGTTTCTCTCGAATATGCTCTCCCAAATCGTGGTATGCTTCCAAATTGGATGGCACAATACAAGAAAAACGGGTATACTATTGTTGAGAAAACAAGAGGGAGAGTACCTAAAATGGGACGTAAACCAAAGAAGAAACCCGAAGAGATGACAGAGTTAGAACGACTTCAAGCAGAAAACGAGTATCTGAGAGCGGAGAATGCTGTCCTAAAAAAGTTGAGAGAACTCCGCTTGAAGGAGGAAAAAGAGAAAGAAGAAAGACAGAAATTGTTCAAGAATTAATCACTGATTTTTCGTTAGATATTCTTCTAAAAACCATTAAACTCGCTCGTTCGACCTACTACTATCATTTGAAACAGCTAGACAAACCAGATAAGGATCAAAAGCTTAAAGCTGAAATTCAAGCTATTTTTACCGAACAAAAAGGAAATTACGGCTATCGTCGAATCCATTTAGAATTAAGAAATCGTGGTTATGTGGTCAATCATAAAAGAGTTCAACGCTTGATGAAAGTGCTCAATTTACAAGCTAGAATCCGCAAGAAACGCAAGTATTCTTCTCATAAAGGAGATGTTGGCAAGAAAGCAGACAACCTTATTCAACGCCAATTTGAAGCAGCTAAACCAATGGAAAAGTGTTATACGGACGTGACAGAATTTGCCATTCCAGCAAGCGCTCAAAAGCTTTACTTATCACCAGTTTTAGATGGCTTTAATAGCGAAATTATCGCCTATAATCTTTCAACTTCACCCAACTTAGAACAAGTAAAAACAATGTTGGAACAAGCATTCACAGAGAAGCGCTACGAGAATACGATTCTCCATAGTGACCAAGGCTGGCAATATCAACACGATTCTTATCATCAGTTTCTAGAGGGTAAGGGAATTCAAGCATCCATGTCACGTAAAGGTAACAGCCCAGACAACGGCATGATGGAATCTTTCTTTGGTATTCTGAAATCGGAGATGTTTATGGTTATGAGAAGTCATTTGAGTCGCTCAACCAATTGGAACAAGCCATTGTAGACTATATTGATTACTACAACAATAAACGAATTAAGGTAAAACTAAAAGGACTCAGTCCTGTGCAATACAGAACTAAATCCTTCGGATAAATTAATTGTCTAACTTTTTGGGGTCAGTACAAGAAGCACGTTTAGACTCAAAAGTTGCATTTAAAAAAGCTAAGAAGAATTATCGCTTAGCGAACAAAGATTATAAACTACACAAAGGACCTCAAGCAACAGCTAGAGGTCTTTTCTTTAAGCAACAACGTGATCGAGCAAAGTTAGAAAAACAAATTGCCACAACGCTCTATAAACGAGCTAAAAAGGCTGATGACAGTTATATCCCTAATCGCCTAAAGAAACGTGCAAAACAAAGTGCTCGAATGAAAGCGAGACACGACGTTGAGAAGACAGTCAGAGATAATGAGATTCTTGGAGACTGGGTTCAGGCGAGGCAAAACATTCGTCAATTTAAGTACCAGGTAAACGCCTCTAAAAGAGCGTTAAATGCTGTAGGAAAGTTATCCAAGTATTCAATCAAGCACAGCTATGGACAGCTCAATAAAAGCTATAATTTCATCAGAGGGCGAGGGTATACTCGAACACCAAAAGAGTTCTCCTGGGAAGGAAAACTCAGCAAAAAAATGAAACATGCCAAAAAGCGACTGGGACGTTCAAAGTTTGGGAAGGCATCAAAACGTACAGGAAAAGTCTTAAAGTTTTCGTCAAAAATACTACGTTCGATTTTAACAAATCCTTTAGCTGTCAAGTCCTATTTCTTAATGTTTCTCATCTTTGCAGTATTTGGGATATTTATGTCTGTTTTTGGAGGAAGTGGTCCTGTCCAACAAAATGAATTTGACTTGAACAAATCCTGGCTTCAAATCAGTAAACGAGATCGAGAGAAGTCCAATGATAAGGTAGACTATTGGACAAACATCGATGACATGATCTTTTTCATGAACTTTCGCTACGGTAGCGATTGGAAACCAGAAAGTAACTGGAATGAGGGGACTGGTGGTGAATGGGCTGGGACGTTAGGTTTCAACCACTATTCTGATGCCTTGAATGATCTTTGGAATCATTTGAATGATGACCCTCACAATTTGAAGAAGATGGCTGACTTATATGGCCCCTCGTCAGATCTCAAGTGGACTAAGTTGAGTGATAGCGAGTTAGAAGAGTATAAAGAGCTAGAAGAGTTGACTAAAGAAGTTGGTCGATACCCCTCTTATCAAGAACTAGCTAATCCCTTTTACCAGGAAGACGACCCTTCTTATCAAGCTCCTCTAGTTATCCTGAAGAGATTTGGTTATACCTCTAAGAGTGAAATTTATGAAAAAACACAACTAAAAGCTTCAACAGGACAAGCACTAAGAGCTCCTATTGACGGTCAAGTCAGTGTGACAGATGATACGACTGTATCCATCAAAACAGATAAAGCCATCTTTACTTATGAAGAGGTAGGAAATATCCGTGTTTCTGACGGTGATCAGGTCAAAGCTGGAGATGAGGTTGGGAAGGTAACGGCAAATGGTTACCAGATCATTCAGTATCAAAAATTGGAGGAAAAAGAGACAAAGGATAAGAAAGAAAAGTGGACATCAGTTAATCCAGGCTTTTACTTTCAATCTGTCACGTACAATCAGACAACCTCAGTCATTACCACACTTAATGGCGATTTGGGGCAAAAATCACGAGCGATAAAAGATTACTTGAAGCAAAAGGTACCAGGGCTGACAGATAATGGTTTGGCAGCCATGCTTGGGAACTTTGCAACTGAAAGTAATATCAATCCTAAACGTGCTGAAGGAGACTATCTTAGCCCACCAGTAGGGGCTGATTCTTCTTCATGGGATGATGAGTCCTGGTTAGCTATAGGAGGACCAGCGATTTATAACGGAAGATACCCAAATATTCTTCGACGAGGTTTAGGATTGGGACAGTGGACAGATACAGCGGATGGCTCCACGAGACATACTCTATTATTAAACTATGTAAAATCTAAGAATAAGAAGTGGTATGATTTGGAACTGCAACTGGATTTTATGTTGGAGGGGGATACTCCTTACTATATCACAGGACTAACTTCAATTCTAACTAGTACAGAGGATGTAGAGACGCTTACAGAGCGTTTCCTGGTTAATTGGGAAGGAAACTCTGGAGATAAGGTCTTAGAGCGCCAGAATAATGCTAAACAGATCCACGCTTTTCTTACTCAACAAGTTCGAGGAGGCGGAGCGTTAGCATCCTCTTGGGATTTCCCTGAAGAGTATCAATCAAAAGTAGATCACCCTCCTACACAGGCCTCCATGACGACACAAGAAGGAAGTGGCTACCCAGTTGGTCAATGTACTTGGTATGCCTATAACCGTTTAGTCGAACTAGGAACGATTACGGATTTATCAGGAGCTTATGGTTACCTTGGCAATGGTCAGGATTGGGTAACAAGCCTAGTCGCAAAAGGATGGAAGTACAGTACGTCACCAACGAGAGGGGCTGTTGTATCAATTCTAGGTGGATTTGGTGGGACACCAGGTGGATACGGTCATGTTGCGATTGTGGAAGCTGTGAACCCAGACGGTTCATTCCTAGTTTCGGAATGTAATGTCCAAGGTGTACAGGATAAGGTCCATTTTCGTGTTCTCTATCCAGCTGACTACTATACATTTGCGACACCGAATTAAAAAAGAAAGAAGGTAAATCATGAAAATGATAGATATGGAGAAATTGAAACTCCTGAAAATAGGAGGAATCTTTATAGGAGTTGTGCTAGTTCTAGGATTCGTATTCTGGATTGGAGCAGCAACCTCATCGCAAAAGAAAGCTAACCAGGAAGCTGAAACTACGCAACAAGAAACCAAAGCAGAGGGAAGCGAACTAACGCAAGAATATGTAAAGGAATTTTTGACGGCTTACTTCAATAAGCAGGATCTTGGAGAAAATAGAAATCGCTATTTGCCCTATATGACAGAAGCTGCTTACAATCAGGAAGTGAACTCTGAAGAAGAACCAACGGTACAAACCTATAAGGGCTATGTAGTGGATACACAGATGAAGTCTTCTACCATCTACATCGATCAAGAAAATAATGTTGTCCTAGCTCAAGTGAGATACACTCAGACACAGTTACAGAAGAAGTATGATTATACTAACGCCCAAACAAACGTAGGATCTTCAAGAACCATACGGATTCGCTTCAGCAAGCAAGATGGGAAATACCTGGTAAATCATATTGACCCCATTTTGATTGTAGACAGCTTGAACGCCAGCGAAAAGGCGAGTATTCCATCGTTAAACAAACCAATCACTAACCAAACACAAAGTACAGAAGGGAAAAAGGAACAATGACAAAATTAGAAACTTTGGAAAAACAAAAACAGAAAGCGGAAGACCGCTTAGCTGACTATATGACCAAGGCCAAGAAGGAAGAAGAGAAATTGAAGGAGCTAGAAACTCAAATCATTCTGGCCAAACATGAGGAACAGTCAAACTACTTGGCCGAACATAATTTAACCTGGGCTGATATTGAAACAGCTCTTGCTGAAGGAAAATTGAAAGGACCTGAAAAACATGTACCGTTTAACCAATCTGACACAAAACACGACCACAACGTATAAGAATCGAGACCTTGTGTATCAAGCCCTAGAGCGAGAAAATGCCAAGGTTAAGCATGAGGAGGCAGAGGCCGTTTTATTGGTAGAGGAACTGGATAAAAAGAATGTAGTGATCTACCAAGAAGATGTCTATTTGCCGTTTGAGGGAATTGTAGATAGCCTCTTCCTGAAGCCTGGTACGTTGAATCACCAGGAGGCTCCAGCAAAAGAAGCAAAAAACTCTTTCTTTAAGCGCCAGCCTGAAACAAAACATGTAGAGAAGACTCCTGAAGAGAAAGCTAAAGCCACTTCCTTGAAACATGAAACTCCCAAACCTCGAACCTCTTCTAAACGCTCTTTTTGGGTGTTTTTAGGAAGAGTTTTGGTGTTATTGAGTCTAGTAGGAAGTCTGACACTTGCTGGCTTATCACTTACGCTAGTTTACCATCAAGAAAAGCAACTCTCGGCCGTGTCCAAGGAACTTTCAAATCTAAAAACCATTCAGTCAAAAACAGGAGAACTAGATGCCTTTTCACGTTACTTTTTGCTAGCCCTTTACTCTAATAAAGGGAAAATGACTGATTTCGTAGCTCCTCAATTAACGATAGATAGACAAGCAGGTCAACTGCAGTCTGTGATTTTGGAATCTAGCTTGATTGTTGATGAAACAACTTATCAGCTAACCTATGTAGTAGCCGTGAAAGACGGTGAGAACAGAAGTCAGAAACGCTTGGTAGTTACTGTAAAGGAAGAACCTTCAGCACCTTACGGATTCCAGGTTATTGCTAAGCCAGAACTATCCAATTATCCAAAATAAAGGAGGTCTTACATGGATCAAGAAAAAGTCAGTCACTCTCTGGCTTTAAAAGGAAAAGTTACCCTGGAGATGACGATACAAGCTCTGTATGCCCTCGCAAAAGCCCATTATGACAAGAAACAACATAAGGCGGCAAATCGAACTTTTGAAGGGGAGACACGTTTTAATGACTTTATGGCCACAAAATCAAAAAAAGATGTCGAGAAGTTATTAAATGGTGAAGTTCACTTGGCTAAGTTGAAGCATTACCTGGAAGAGTATAAGGTAGGTTTTACTTATCATCAAAAAGATGGTGCAACCTATCTCTTCTTTGAAACAAAAAATCGTACCTTGGTAGAAAAGGCTCTCAAAGATATGTTGGCAGACATCACGAAAAGCCCAGAAAAATTGGAAGAGTTTGCGAAAAAAGTGCTGAAGAGACCACATGAAATGACTCCTGAAGATAAAATCAATTACTATAAGACAAATAAGGTCTATAAAGGAACGATGCCAGTTGTTACGAAGGAGATTGGGAAGGAGAAGACACGATGATTAGAAAACCTATATGGCCCTACCTGGTGGTGGGGCTATTTTCATTTGTTATTTTCCAGTCCTTTTACCATTACTACCAACTTTCGACTGCAGCAGTACCTTTCATGGGAATGTTGCGACTTCGTTGGTTGCTAGAACACTGGGAACGTTTCTCTTTTGGTGTTTTCTTTGATTCAGGAGCCTTATATGCAGGGTTGATTGGATTCGGCCTCCCAATGCTTGTTTATGCTTCTATGGATAAGAATTTATATCGCCAGGGAGAAGAACAAGGTAGTGCTCGCTTTGCGACTTTGAAGGAAATGAGACGGTTTGAAGACGTTGATTTTGAGAAGAATATGATTTTTTCAAAACAGGTCAAAATGGGACTATTTAACTTTCGCTTAGCCTACAATGTGCAACTCAATAAAAATGTGATTGTCATTGGTCTTCCAGGAGACGGTAAAACCTTTACTTTTGTACTGCCAAATTTAATGCAGATGAACTCAAACTTTGTTGTGACAGATCCCAAAGGAAACCTGGTACACGAAGTTGGGAAGATGCTTGAGAAAGCTGGCTATGCTGTTAAAATATTTGATTTGATTCGGCTCAAGAATTCAGATCGGTTCAATCCTTTCATTACATGAAGTCTGAGCTAGATATTGATCGTATCTCTGAAGCAATTACTGAGGGAACAAAGAAGAGTGAGCATACTGGAGAAGACTTCTGGGTTCAAGCAGAGTTGATGCTGCAACGTGCATTGATTGGTTATCTTTATTTTGACTCTAAGGATCCTGAAACAGGAGCCCAGTTATATATGCCAAACCTGGGTCACGTTGCGGATCTATTAAGAAATATGTATCGAGAGGATCCAGATGTACCAAGCCCTGTCGAGCAGATGTTTGAAGAACTGAACGAACATCAACCTAACAACTATGCTTATAAACAGTGGAAATTATTCCAAAACTTCAGAGGCGAGACAAGAAACAGTGTGGTAGCGATTTTGTCTTCTCGCTATTCTATCTTTGATCATGAAGATGTACGAAACTTGATCAGTGAGGATACCATGGAAATGGATACCTGGAATACGAAAAAGACAGCTGTTTTTATTGCTATTCCCGAAACCAATAACGCCTTTAATTTTCTTTCCTCAATCTTGTTTGCGATTGGTTTTGAGGTTCTCACACATAAAGCTGATGATATCCTGCAAGGGAAAGTACCTGGCTACAGTAGAAAAAACCTTCGCCACATTCAGTTTATCTTCGATGAGTTTGCACAAATTGGCCGTATTCCCAACTTCGCCCAGGTTCTCTCCTCTATTCGCAGTCGTGAGATGTCTATTAAGATTATCATCCAAGCTGTCAATCAGCTAGAATCACTTTATAAAAGTGATTGGAAGACCATCTTTAATAACTGTGCTACTCACCTATTTTTAGGTACGAATGACAAGGATACAATGGAATACTATTCTACAAGGGCAGGTAAGCAGACTATACGCACTCGATCCACCTCAAAATCGCATAGTTATCGGAATGGATCCTCAAGTGAAAATAAACAAATTCAAGGGCGCCCCCTTCTAACTCCAGATGAAGTCTCAAGAATTGGGGTAGAAGAAGGACTGGTCTTTATTTCTAAACAAAATGTCTTCAGAGATGAAAAAGCAAGTGTCGATGATCATCCTAGAAAAGATGAGATTGCAAGTTCTCCTGAGGACGAAAAAAACTGGTACGAATACACTCGAAAAGGAACAGACATCGATGGCTTACTTTTATATGCCAACGATTTGACTCCGCAGCTAAAAGAGTTATTCGTGGCTTAACAGAAAGGATAGTAGGATGGAAACACCAAAAATACAATTAGGATACCTGGAGAGTATCTCACAAGTTTTAGCATTAAAGCTAGAAAATTTAGCCACAGAACGTTATGCTATTTGGCAGCTACTTAAACAGGCAGATGAGGAGACTTTTTATCAATTAGCTCCTCATCTTTTTGTGACAACGAATCAGGAAGATCCATTAGTTGTTAGTGAACTAGATGCAACTCCTGAAGGATATCTTTTATTTAAGGAATTAGTAGAGGAGGAAAGAGTATGCCTTTAACAAAAGCACAGGCAAAATCGCTGGATATTTTAGAAGTAGCTCGTAGCCTTGGAATGGAGATGAAGCGAAAGTCACATCGAGAGTATTATTGGGCCGAGCATGACTCATTTAAGATCGATACGGTCAAGAATACCTGGCATTGGTATTCTCAAAACCTCTTTGGTGATACCATCAATCTCGTGCAACAAATGCAAAATGTCAGCTATAAAGATGCTATGGTATTCTTGGAGACAGGTTCCTTTCCTGAAGCAAAACCAGTAGAGGAAGAGCGAAAACCTTTCAACTATACACTAGCGCCTTACGAACAACCATTTGTAGAGGCGAGAGCCTATCTCAAGGAGATTAGAGGTCTCTCTGATGATACAATCGACTTCTTCCTTGAGAAGGGAGTATTAGCCCAAGCTAAACGTAAGGACAAAGAGGGCGTTATAGAAGATGTATTAGTTTTTAAATACTTGGATAGAAATCAGCAACTGGTAGGTGCGAGCCTTCAGGGACTTGTTCCTGATCAGGAACGTCATCCAGGTAAGGGCTACTTGAAACAAATCATGTATCAATCAGAGGCTATAAGTGGCTTAAACGTTTCTATAGGCTCTCCTGAGCGTTTAATTGTGACAGAGGCACCAATTGACCTTATGAGCTATTATGAGCTTCATAAGGGCGAATTAAACGATGTTAGACTAGTTGCGATGGAAGGATTGAAAGAGGGAGTATTATCCCACTATGTTCTTGAAATTTTACAGGATCGAGGGGAGATTGCGATGGATGAAAGGGATTATACCAAGTCTAGTGAACTAACACGTACCTCGAGATTCCTATCTGTTGCAGCAGAAACCTCTACACTTTTCCAAGATAACAAATACGATGCTCTCATCACGCTGGCAGTTGATCGTGATAAAGCAGGTACAGATTTTATCACCAAACTACGTGAGAAGAAAATTCCAGTTATAGATGCAAGACCACCAAAACGTGAAGGCCAGGAGAAGACAGACTGGAATGAGATTCTGAAGCAGACCAAGCAACTGGAAAAGGCTGAGGAAATTCAATCATCAAGTCACTTTCCTGATACCAGCCACCTTTCTCCTGAAGATGCAACGTGGTTGAAGGAAAACTGGAATAATATAGGGTTTTCAGTAGAGTCTAGAAAACAAATGGTTATTGATTCGGACAAAACAGTGACCTATGAAAAACCTTCCAATCCTCTTGGAGATGGTAGGGAGCCTAAAAAACAAATTCAGAGCACAGAAAAAGCTCCTGAGAACTCTCAGGAGCAAATGAATGATAGGGCCAGTGGTGGAGAGGGCTATTCACAGCATGATGCTGTAGGCAGTGCCGAACCTGAAGCTGAATTATCAGCAACCTTTGAGCAAACTGTTGCCAGTCACCCGACATCACCCTATCGTTACTTACATTTTAGCACAACTTTTGAGGAAGTGCAACGAAGACAATCGAAATACCATCCAATTACATCTGATGATTTGAAAAGAATGAATCAGTACGCTGGTTCTATTCAGAAATCATCTCAATGGTATTTAGAGGAATTAGCGAATAGTAAAATCTATTATTTCTATTCCAATAATGGAGAGGTGAGTTTGCTAGATGTTAATTTTAAACGAGAAACTTTTTACACTTAACAGGAATCAGGCCAGTTGTTCCAGGTAGGAATGCTGGAGATTTTGTAGTCGATTTTGCTGAGGGAAGGGGAGACTATAATCAAATACTGGTTAGTAATAGTCTAAAAGAAAAATTACAAGTTATTCCTATGTTAGAGGATATTCTTGATCCTAAATCGTTTGTTTTGGATAACTTAGACGAAGTGAGAATTGCGCAACGACTTAACTTTTCAGAAGCTATCAAGAGTAAAGACGAGGATTTCTTGCTTCTTTTCAAAGATATAGGAGAAGAACATGTCCCTGCATCTCTCATGAAAATCAAGAGAGATCTAAAAGTTGATGTAGAGAAAACTAAGGAAAAAGTTATACTTGCTGTCTTTCGTGAACGTGATGGTAATATTGAACAGTTGTCTATCAATGAGGATTATGTCAAGGATAGAGGAAATGAGTTGCAAACCATTTTGAAAGATGGCTTGTTTGAAGAAATCAAGCCTGATACAACTAAGGGAATTGAACAAATAACTCCTGAGAACACACTGAATAGCCCACTACTTGATTCGGCTATGTTTACTCAAGTCTTAGATACTGTCTATAATTTAGGTGTGCCAGGTGACATCTCAAAAACTCCAGAAGAATTTCATCAAGCCTGGAATCAGTATCTTGACTATGCGAAACGGTACAATGATAAATTTGACCAGATTGTTGCTGCAGCTGGAGAAGATCATCTTCTAGACACAAATTCAGATTTTTATAAAGAATGGAAACAAGATGATATCTATAAAGAAAACTACCATGTACGCCTTCAATGGGCTGAGGAGCGCCCAGATGGGCCTAAATTGCCCTTTAAAGAAACAGATCTGATATCTTATCAAGATTTTGCTAGAGAGCTTTACAAGGCCAATCAGAGCTTCTATCCGTTACATCAGGAAGGACTAAAACAAGTGACTGATGGTCGCCCAGAAGGTTACATCTCTCCAACTAAGATCCAGTTTAGTATCTACGCTCCCGATGGTGAACTGATCCAGGATGGCATCCGTTACGATATTGGGAATGAGATTAACCCAATCGCTCACAAAGAAAGACTTGGAACACGAGAAATGAGAGAGTACCCAGAATTGATGAAGATAGATGGGGCCATATTCACTCCGTATCATCTGGAGAGATTGGCGAGTGAGTTAGATATTTCTCAGTTCAGTTACGCTTTAGAAGATACTCTTTACGCAGATCAACTTTTATCCCAACTCCCATTTGGAGATTTGGAAAATAGTCCAATTGGATTTACAGATAGTAGTCATGATGGTCGCCTTGGATTTATCTCTTTTGATGGAATGGATAGTGTTGAGGTCGAAAATCTATCTGCTTGGTTTGAGAAGTTGGGAGTCAAAGACTCACCTATGTAACAATTGGCCCTTATTGAAAAATGGCAAAAAGAAATCAAAGGTTTATCAGAAAAAGTTGAACAAACGATCTCCACAGTCCGAGAAGAATTTGAGAAATCACAAGAGGAAGAAATCAAACTAGAAGAACAAGGCTACAACAAGCAGGAGTTGGAACATGATGCGGATGCTGATGGTGTTTCTGATGAGGAGGAGTTGCTTCAGGGAACGAATCCGTATGATTTTAGATCGAAACCAGGTTCTAAACCAGAGGGCGAGGAGAGTCTACAAGCGGACGAAGTTGTGTTAGTAGCTGGCAGTCTTGCAGTCGTAGATTTTATTCAAAATAAAGATATGGCAGGATTAAGTCGTCATTTTAAAGAAGGGATTAAGGAGTTTCTGGATTCAGATAAGTACAAAGACTATCTAACGAAAATGAGCCAACTAAATAATTATTCTAATCGCAACTTACGCTTAATTCTTGCACAAAATCCTGAAGCAAGGCAAGTAGCTTCTTTCAAGCAGTGGAAAGAAAACTTTGGTCGCTATGTGAAAAAAGGTGAGAAGGCTTTACGTATTTTTAAACCTATGACGAAGATCAAAAAGGATGAGAATAACCAACCAATATTGGATAAAAATGGGAAACCAGAAACAGTTACATTCTTTGGTTTGGTACCAGTTTTTGATGTTAGTCAGACAGAAGGAAAGGAGATGCCAAAAGCTGCAGAAGTGAAAGAACAGCTGACTGATTTGGACTATGCAAATCTTTACCGTGCCCTAATGGCTATTGCAAAAGAAAATGATGTATCGGTTCGATTTGAAGAGATGGAAAATAATAAACATGGATATTATTCTGTCCCAGAAAATCAAATTGTTTTACGTAGTAATGAGATGAACAAGGCTCAAATTATTAAAACTTTCTTACATGAAATGGCTCATGCAGAGTTGCATCATGCAGATAATCCTCAAAAGGAAAATCTAACTAGAAGCACCGCTGAACTCCAGGCTGAAAGTGTCGCTTATGTCGTTTCTTCATACTATGGTATTGATACGTCAGAGTATTCCTTTAACTATCTATCTGGATGGTCTGCAGATAAGGAGACACTTGCTGATTTAGAAGCACAGTTGGATATTGTCCAACAAGAAGCTAAAAGTTTAATGGTTCGGATGGATCAAGCATTGGAACAATTAAGATTGAGTCAGGAGAAACAAACGAAGCGTAGTTTTGAACAAAAACTAGAGAAGTTTCAAGATCAGAGCAAGCAGGCTGTCGAAGATCACAAGCAGGAGTTGAAAGCAGATGCACAATCAAAAAAAGAGAAGGGTTTCTCGAAATGACCGAACGGGACACCCCAAATAAACCCAAGGTCAAATTAAAAACAAACCATCATCAAGGAGGACAACACTCATGACCAATGAACAAGAAGAACAACTTATCATCATCCTCTCAGACTTTATTCCAATCATGGATGGAGACAGAGTTCAAGGAGTATCGCCAAACGCTAAAGACTTGACTCGCCAAAAAGTTCTGGAGCAACTAGAGGAAGAACAGTCTCAACTACCTGAAGGAGATCCAGCTCTTTTGGAGTGGGAAGAAGAAAATATTGAGCTACTCAAGATGATTACAGATGAAGAATTTCAAGCTGTACTCACTGAAAAAATCTTACTGACAGAAATACAAATTGGGCAGTCTATTTTCCAGCCTCTAACTACTCAACAACTTTCTGTCCTAGCTGAAAAGTTGCAAGGTCAGAAAGAAAAAAGTGTAGAAAATAGTGATAAGCAATCATCTATTTTCAAAAACATCTTCAGTTGGTTACGATAAATTGTTAGAAGTTGTACTCCAAAAGATATAAGAAAGGGGCTTGGGGATTTCCCCAAAACTGAGAAAATCAAGAAGGAAAACTGTAGGGTTCTCCTTCTCTGATTTTTTTAAATTTCGCAAATGGATATCCATTTGCTACGCTTGCCACAAGGAAGTCAGGGGCTGATGCCTGGTCAGAAAATGCCAGAGACTTTGAGAGAAAGAGGATAAAAAAATAATGCAGAAACGAGAAAATAGAAAACGCTATATACAAAAATTGATACGACTAACACCAGAGGAAGATCGTCAAATTAAAACGGTGATGGCCCAAATGGGAGTTCCATCTTTTCAATACTATGCGAAGAATCAACTGGTACAAGGGAAGGTGGTTCAAATTGATTTTTCTGAATTGAAAGACCTTCGAGTTGCTATCAATCGAGTGGGCACGAACATCAACCAAATTGCCAAGCATGCTAACGAAAATCAAGGGGTTACGACAGAGGAAGTAGCACAAGTTATTGACTATCTATCTGAGTTGAAAGAGATGGTAGCTGCCAAACTTTCTAGCGCAGAGAAGAAAAGTTTACAGGAGCGAAAAGTAAAAACTATAAGGACGTATGACGAATGGTAGTAATCAAAACACCCAAACAAATTAAAACTCCTTCCAATTTAAAAATAGCTGTACGCTATATTCTGAATGAAGCGAAAACTCTTGTATCAGAAACCGCAGAAAGTGATCTTGATTTTCCTCTTGTCTATCATAATGGTGAACTTCAAATGAAGCTAGTATCTGGCAATGGGATCTCTGATTTTAGCGTAGCAGATGAGGAAATGGTTATGACAAAATTGGCTGCAGCCTTTAAAAAAGGAGATGATGACTTGAAAGAATTATCTTCAGGAAAACAAGTATTGGCCCATCACATTATCCAGTCTTTTTCTCCAGATGATAACTTGACTCCTGAGCAGGTTCATGAAATTGGCCGTCAAACGATGTTAGAATTGACAGGTGGAAATTATGAGTTTGTGATTGCGACACACACGGATAAAGATCATCTTCATAATCATATCATACTCAATACAACCAATACCTCAACGCTTAAAAAATTTCGTTGGGAAAAGAAAACCCTTAAAAATTTGAGGGCGATATCGGACAAACATGCGGCACGTTATGGCGCCAAAATTATTGAGCCTACTATGAAAAATTCTTACACAAAGTATTCTGCTTGGAGAAGACAAAATAATTATCGCTTTGAAATTAAGGATCGTCTAGATTTTCTTCTGAAGCACTCGCTGTCGTTGGAAGACTTTAAACAAAAAGCAGTTGCGCTTGACCTTCAGATTGATTTCTCTGGAAAATTTGTGAAGTATAAATTGCTCGATCAGCCCCAACAAAGAAATGTCCGAGATGATACATTATCGAAGAAAGGACTCTATTCTCTTGAAAAAATAAAAGAGAGAATTTCTAAGAATCAGTTAGTTTTTGATGTGGAGGAATTGAAAGAACAATACCAAGAATCAAAAGAAAAAACGGCAAATGATTTTGAATTGAAATTGGAAGTGGAATCCTGGCAGGTCGAGCAAGAAAGCAAGCAAGGCATTTACGTGCAGATGGATATGGGAGCTTTAAATAGTGGTACCATTTTAATACCTTCTCATAAAGTTGATAAAAATGAGGATGGAAATTATACCATCTATATCAAAGAGAAAGACTATTTTTATTTTCTCAATCCTGATCAATCACAAAAAAATCGGTACATGATGGGTTTGACTGTCGCAAGACAATTGGCCAAACAAAATGGTGAGACAGTCGTAACTAAAAATGCTCAAATTTCCTCTATACGTGAGCTGATTAAGGAATATAATTTCTTAGTCGAGCACGGCGTGACAGATGGAGCACAATTTCAACATTTGGAAGATCGTTTTAATGAAAAGATTGAGATTACCCTGGAGGAATTAAGACAACTAGATGAGCGACTTGGACGTTATCACAAAATTGAAGGAGCACTTTTAGCCATCCAGAAATCTCCAGAAAATAGTCTTGCGGCGGTACAACTATTGGATGATTTAGGAGTTCCAAAAGATATGGGACTGGAAGATGTCAGTCAACTGATCAAACAATTCCAAATTGAAAAAGGAGCCTTACAAGAGTTCTTTGATGATACATTAAAACATTACACAGATTATAGAGATGTTAAGGAGCACGTGCGTAGTCGTGAAGAGAAAGTTGACCGACGTTTTGAAGATGAAAAAACCTTGTAAAAGTTTCTGATATTTTCAATCTAGTCATGATTTCAGTACAATAGAGAGTATGTTTAGATTTGATGAAAAAGAATTTGTCGCAGAACTAGATCGCAAACGTGAGCAGCAATTCCTGAAGCGAGTAAGAGATTATGACGAGCAGATTGCTCCCTCCATGAGACTGAGGGGATATAAGCGGATAGATAGTACAGAGAGGACAGTTGTTTTTACATTTGGAGAGGTGACTTTCTCTAGGAATCGCTGGCGAAAGGGAAAGAAAAGTTGTTATCCTGTAGATGAGTGGCTAGGGTCTAGAAAAAGTATATGCGTTATTCTCCTGAGTTGATTTTTTTCACATGGCAAAAACACGCTTCTGTTTTTATCCTACCGTGAAGTTTGTCGAACAGTTAAGATGGCTTATCGCCTGGAGATAACAAAGGACGCTGTTTTGAAGTCTGTAAAAAATGGCAGGCAGACTCTTTTCAGAGAGGGAACGCTATCGGCTTTTTAGAGGTGATGAGCAACCGAAAAAAATCCAGGCAGATAAAATCTACCTGGAGGGAGATGGTGTGCTCGTCAAGACAACATCAAGCAATGATGAACGACACAATACAGACTTAGCCCATTTCCTGATTCATACTGGAGTGAAGAAGGTTGGTAATAATTGGTATGTACTAGAGAATAAGCATGAGATTATCCATACAAGCCATGAACAAGCAAAGGAAGAATTGATAGACTATCTCTGCAATCATTTTGAAATCACTGATCGAACTCTTCTTATCACTAACTCGGACAATGGTAAAGGATATTCTCGCAGAATATTTCAAGAAATTAAGAAGGTCCTACGGATTAAACGTCATGAGCATTTCTGGGATGCCTATCATGTTAATGAAGAACTTAAAAGATTTCTGAAGCCGTACCCGTCTACACTACTTGATCTTGCTTTTAAGGCCATCAAAAATCATCAGAAGGGCCTGCTTCAGACCGTACTAGATACAGTTGAATCTCTCATAGAAAGCCAGGAAGCTCTTGATAATTTTTACAATTTTCGTAAGAAATTATTAAGAAATTTCTGTGATACTAGGCCACCTAAACTTAGAGGATTGTCCTCACGGGGTATCGGGGTAATGGAGAGTCAGCACCGAAAGGTCACTTACCGCATGAAACATCGAGGGATGTATTGGTCTATCGAAGGGGCTTGTACCATGGCCAGGATGATTCTTGTTGAGCGAATTGATCAGCTACACGAGCTGTTTTTTGGATCCTGGAGACAAGAGTATGAGGAATTTAGGGTAACGGGACTAGGCGCAGGGTTTCGTATTAACCATAAGCCACACGGTGCGGTCATCAGAAAAAGAGGACATAAATAGAATTGGAGGGCAGATAAAAGCCTCTAAAAAAAGAATTTTTAGAGGTCTTTTTATCATGTTTTTATACAAAACAGTTGCTTTTTTGCCTAATGTGTGTTACAATAACAGAGTAAATATAAAAAAGAAAAAGGTGTAGAAGTTGCTGCTTCTACACCACCGATTAAGACAAACACACACTTTGCTTAATCAGTCGAACAATATTGTAGCATAAATAGTGCAATATAGTCAAGGGCTGGGGTAAAGTGAGGAACTTTTTCCAGTTTTTTTGTCTGAAAAATCTCACTTTCTTATTGAGTTATAAGGATATTTGATTATTCCCAAAAATTTAGACACAAACAAATCTTCCAATTCCCTTGCAAAAATGAAGAAAGTGTGATAACATAGTACGGTATGTGGTGCTAGCACATCCGCTATATTAGATCTAATAGGAGGAAAACACAATGGCTAAAGTATGTTACTTTACAGGTCGTAAGACTGTATCAGGAAACAACCGTTCACACGCGATGAACCAAACAAAACGTGCCGTAAAACCAAACCTTCAAAAAGTTACTGTTCTTATCGATGGTAAACCTAAAAAAGTTTGGGCTTCAGCTCGTGCTTTGAAATCAGGTAAAGTTGAACGCGTTTAATAATAAAAGTAAGGAGACCTTAGGGTCTTTTTTCTTTTGTTGTGGGTATAAAATCATTTGGAAAACGGAGTAAATATCCGCTGATACAGTATTCTGCTTTTACACTTGGGCTGAAATATGATAAAATAGAGTATCAACTAGTTGAGGTAAAAAGGATGACTGTAAAAATTAATACAAAAGATGGTCAAATCGAACTAACAGATGAAGTGATTGCAACTATCGTAGGCGGTGCAACAACTGAGATTTTTGGTGTGGTCGGTATGGCTAGTAAAAAAGCCCTCAAAGATAATTTCCAAGCCCTTCTAGGTAAGGAAAATTATTCCAAAGGTGTCGTCGTAAAGGCGTCCGAAGATGGCAGCATTGCAGTTGATGTATATACCGTGTTGAGCTACGGAACAAAGATTAGCGAAGTGTCAAAAAACATTCAAGAGCGTGTTCGTTTTAGCTTGGAAAACCAGCTTGGAATTACTGCTCAGACTGTAAATGTCTACATTCAAAATATCAAAGTTGTAGGAGAATAACCGTGTCAAAAATTACTACTAGCTTATTTCAAGAAATGGTGCAGGCTGCATCAACTCGCTTGAATAAGCAAGCTGAATATGTCAATTCATTAAACGTCTTCCCAGTTCCAGATGGAGATACTGGAACAAACATGGGAATGACCATTGAAAATGGTGCTAAAGAAGTTGCAGACAAGCCAGCTTCTACAGTTGGAGAGGTAGCGAGCATTCTTGCCAAAGGTCTTTTGATGGGTGCGCGTGGAAACTCAGGCGTTATTACGTCTCAGCTTTTCCGTGGATTTTCACAAGCTATCAAGGATAAAGATGAGTTAACAGGTCAAGACTTGGCCCTTGCCTTCCAATCAGGTGTGGAAGTTGCTTATAAAGCAGTTATGAAACCAGTTGAAGGAACGATTTTGACAGTTTCACGTGGAGCTGCTATCGGTGCTAAGAAAAAAGCTGAGCAAACAGATGACGCTGTTGAAGTCATGCGCGCAGCCTTGGAAGGCGCTAAAACAGCTCTAGCTAAAACGCCAGACATGCTTCCAGTATTGAAAGAAGTTGGCGTTGTGGACTCAGGTGGTCAAGGACTGGTCTTCATCTACGAAGGTTTCCTTTCAGCCCTTACTGGTGAATATATTGCATCTGAGGACTTTGTAGCGACTCCTGCCAACATGAGTGAAATGATTAATGCAGAGCACCACAAGTCTGTAGCTGGTCACGTAGCGACTGAGGACATCACATTTGGTTACTGTACTGAAATCATGGTAGCTCTTAAGCAAGGTCCAACCTATGCCAAAGATTTTGACTACGATGAATTCCGTAACTACTTGAATGAGCTTGGGGATTCTCTCCTTGTTGTCAATGATGATGAAATTGTCAAAGTCCATGTCCATACAGAAGATCCAGGACTTGTTATGCAAGAAGGTCTCAAATATGGTAGCTTGGTCAAGGTGAAAGTTGACAATATGCGTAACCAACACGAAGCACAGGTTGAGAAAGAAGCTGCTCAAGTTAGCAAGCCTGCTGAAGAAAAAGAGTATGCTTTGATTGCTGTCGTTGCTGGTAAAGGTCTAGCAGATATCTTCCGTTCTCAAGGCGTGGATTATGTTATCGAAGGCGGTCAAACTATGAACCCTTCAACAGAAGACTTTATCAAGGCTGTTGAACAGGTCAACGCTCGTAACATTATCTTCCTGCCAAACAACAAAAATATCTTTATGGCAGCTCAATCTGCAGCAGAAGTTTTGGAGCAACCAGCAGTAGTGGTAGAAGCTCGTACTCTTCCTCAAGGTTTGACAAGTCTTCTTGCCTTTGATCCAAGCAAGTCCATCGAAGAAAACCAAGAGCGTATGACAGCTGCTCTTAGCGATGTCGTTAGCGGAAGCGTCACAACAGCTGTTCGTGATACAACAATCGATGGTTTAGAAATCCATGAAAACGATAATCTTGGTATGGTTGATGGGAAAATTCTTGTGTCAAACCCTGATATGCATCAAACCTTGACAGAAACCTTGAGACATATGTTGGGTGAAGATAGTGAAATCGTAACCTTCTATGTCGGTGAAGACGGAAGCGAAGAACTTGCCAATGAAATTGCTCAAGAAATCGCAGAAGAATTCGAAGACGTTGAAGTCGAGATCCACCAAGGCCAACAACCAGTTTACCCATACCTATTTAGTGTGGAATAAAAATTTAATAGATTAAAAAGAAAGTTGATTTTGCAACTTTCTTTTTTTATGACATTTGTCATATCTCCTCATGACAGAAGCTTCTAGTGATTCTACCTTTAAAGAATTATACTAGATGTATCAAATGGAGGAAGAAAAAAATGAAACATAAAGTAATTGTCGCAATGAGTTTAGTAGCAGCAGGAGTCATGACTTATCTCATGTTCTCAGGATTGGATGAAGGCTTCTATCATTTTCCTTGGGAGCTATTTGCAGGATTTGGAATGATGTCCTGGCTTATCCGAGAAGGTTTGAAATTAGTCTCAGATGTGAAAAAGGAGTTTGAAAAATGAAAAAAGCGTTTCTCTATCTTTTTATTGGACTATCACTAGTGGTATGGTTGGTAGAAATGTTTACAGGTTGGTTTGATCAAGCCTTCCTTCACCAATTCATCCGTGGTGCCTGGGGACTAGGATTTATGATTTTTATCGCCTTTCCTATGGGAATGGAGTGGTTGAAAGGAGAATATCATGGACATGATTAAGGTTCAAGGATTACATAAAAACATCAAGGGAAAGGCTATTTTGAAGGATATTTCCTTTGAGGTAGCTGAAGGTGAATGCGTCGCCTTGATTGGGCCCAATGGTGCTGGGAAGACCACACTCTTGGACTGTCTGCTTGGAGATAAACTGGTCACAAGCGGTCAAGTATCCATCCAAGGCTTGTCAGTGACGAGTTCTCAGTTAGACTATATTAGAGGTTATCTGCCTCAAGAAAATGTCATCGTTCAGAAATTAAAGGTCAAAGAGTTGGTTGCTTTCTTTCAAAGCATTTATCCAAATCCCTTGAGCAACCAGGAAATCGATCAACTGTTGCAGTTTGACAAGCAACAAAAAGAGCAATTGGCAGAAAAATTGTCAGGTGGGCAAAAGCGTCTTTTCTCTTTTGTCTTGACCTTGATTGGCCGACCAAAACTTGTCTTTTTAGATGAGCCAACTGCGGCCATGGATACCTCAACCCGCCAACGTTTTTGGGGAATTGTTCAGGATCTAAAAGCGCAGGGAGTTACCATTCTCTATTCGTCCCATTACATCGAAGAGGTAGAGCATACAGCGGACCGAATCTTGGTCTTGAATAAGGGAGAGTTGATTCGTGATACGACGCCTCTAGCTATGCGTAGTGAGGAGATTGAAAAGCACTTTATCCTTCCTCTAGCATACAAGGAAGTCATTGAGCAGTCTAACTTGGTTGAAAACTGGTCACAAAAACAAGATGCTTTGCAAGTAGTTACACGTGAAGCGGATGCTTTTTGGCAACTGTTAGTGCAAGCAGGATGTAGGATTCAAGAAATTGAAGTCAATAATCGTAGCTTGTTGGATACAATCTTTGAAAAAACACAAAAGGGAGATGACTAAGATGAAACGATGGATCGCACTAAACAAGATAGAATTTCTATTGACCAAACGACAATTAGTCTATTATCTATTATCCGTAGGGATGCCGACAGCCTTCTATTTATTCTTTTCAGGCATGTACCAGGACACACCTGGTGGACCAGCTAATTTTATGCGTGATTACCTCATCTCCATGACAGCCTTTTCCATGATGTCGACAGCTATGTTTTCATTCCCAGCTGTTTTACATACAGATAAAATCAACAACTGGCAGAAAACATTGCGCCATACTCCGGTAAATATGGTAGAATATTATCTATCAAAGATAACAAGTATGATGGTTGATTATCTGGTCTCAATCCTGGTTGTTTTCTCAGTTGGGCACTTGGTCAGAGGTGTGGATATGCCTTTAGGAAGCTGGATTGGGGCTGCGCTCTTGCTGATAGTAGGAAGTGTAGCTTTTGTAGCGCTTGGCTTGACCTTGACACTCTTGCCTTCTAGTCAGCTGATGTCTGTCGTGGGCAATCTTCTCTATCTAGGCTTGTCTGTTTTAGGCGGACTCTGGATGCCCATCTCTTTATTTCCAGACTGGATGCAAGCAATCGGGAAGCGTCTACCAAGCTATCAGTTGATGGAGTTGCTCAAGACCTTCTTAAACGAGGGTGGCATCAATTTATCAGCCACAGTTTATCTACTTGTTTTTTCAGCAGTTTTGTTTGGTTTGACCATTTACCTTCAAGGTCATAAGGAGAATGCTTAATGCTTGAAAGACTGAAAAGCATACATTATATGTTCTGGGTCAGTTTAATTTTTATGATTTTCCCCATCCTGCCTGTAGTGACTGGGTGGCTTTCTGCCTGGCATTTATTGATTGATATTCTATTTGTAGTGGCGTATTTGGGTGTTTTAACAACTAAGAATCAGCGCCTATCTTGGCTTTCTGGGGCATCATGCTGGTCTATGTAGCTGGGAACACCGCCTTTGTTGCTGTGAACTATATATGGTTCTTCTTTTTTCTTTCCAATCTCTTAATTTATCATTTTGGCGTACGTAGTTTTAATTCTTTACATGTCCGGACTTTTCTCCTTGCTCAAGTGCTTGTTGTGGGGCAACTGTTGATTATTCAGAGAATCGAAGTTGGGTTTCTATTCTATCTACTTGTAATTCTTGCTTTTGTCGATTTGATGACTTTTGGTTTGGTTCGGATTCGAATTGTGGAGGATTTGAAAGAAGCACAGGCTAAGCAAAATGCCCAGATAAATCTATTGCTTGCTGAAAATGAACGTAGTCGTATCGGTCAGGATTTGCATGATAGCTTGGGACATACCTTTGCTATGCTGAGTGTCAAGACAGATTTAGCCTTGCAGTTATTTCAGATGGAGGCTTATCCACAGGTGGAAAAGGAATTAAAAGAAATTCACCAGATCAGCAAGGATTCCATGAATGAAGTGCGAACCATTGTGGAAAATCTTAAGTCTAGAACTTTGACATCCGAACTAGAGACTGTGAAAAAGATGTTAGAAATTGCTGGAATTGAGGTGGAAATAGCTAATCAACTAGATACAGCTAGCTTAACTCAGGAATTAGAGTCAACGGCTTCCATGATTTTGCTTGAATTAGTGACCAACATCATCAAACATGCCCAAGCGTCTAAAGCTTACTTAAAATTAGAACGGACAGAGAAAGAACTCATTCTAACAATGAGAGATGATGGCTGTGGCTTTACTTCTATAAAGGGGGATGAGCTCCATACAATTCGAGAACGTGTACTTCCATTTTCGGGAGAGGTAAATGTGATTAGTCAAAAACAACCGACAGAAGTTCAGGTTCGACTACCTTATAAGGAGAGAAAGTAGATGAAAGTATTAGTCGCAGAAGATCAAAGTATGTTGCGAGATGCCATGTGTCAATTGCTCACGCTTCAACCGGATGTGGAGTCTGTCCTTCAAGCCAAGAATGGGCAAGAAGCAATCCAGCTATTAGAAAAGGAGTCTGTAGATATCGCCATCCTCGACGTAGAAATGCCTGTTAAGACAGGTCTTGAAGTCTTGGAGTGGATACGAGCAGAAAAGCTTGAAACAAAGGTGGTTGTAGTGACAACCTTCAAGCGCCCAGGGTATTTGAACGTGCGGTTAAGGCTGGAGTAGATGCTTATGTATTAAAGGAACGAAGCATTGCAGACCTCATGCAAACCTTGCACACCGTCCTCGAAGGACGCAAGGAGTATTCTCCTGAATTGATGGAAGTGGTGATGACGCATCCCAATCCATTAACAGAGCAAGAAGTCGCAGTTTTAAAGGGAATCGCTCAGGGTTTCTCTAACCAAGAAATTGCAGATCAACTTTATCTATCCAACGGAACAGTCCGAAACTATGTCACCAATATTCTTTCGAAACTAGATGCAGGTAATCGAACAGAGGCAGCTAATATAGCGAAAGAATCTGGTTGGTTGTGATACTATTCTATCTCGAAAACCATTATTTGCTAAAATTGAAGTGATTCAAAGAAATAATTTGTATCTTGAGGAGGAGGCTAGTTTCCTCCTTTTTGTTTCGTCTAATACCCTTCGAAAATCTCTTCAAACCACGTCAGCTTCACTTGGATAATAGATAAGACTGACTTTGTCAGTCTTATCTACAACCTCCAAGCAGTGCTTTGAGCAACCTGTGGCTAACTTCCTAGTTTGCCCTTTGATTTTCATTGAGTATAAGGTGGTACCAAGAGCTAAAATTAACAAGAAAAAAGAAAAACATCTTGACAATTAGGTGAAAATTTTGTTACAATAATAGACGGTACTTTTTACTTTTGGTCTCTCAAGAGTGTACAGGGACGTGCTGACAAATGTTGCAAAAGTACACACAGATGATAGCTGTCACCAAGTGTATCATCACCAAAAATAAAAAAACACAGGAGAATGTAGATGCCTACAATTAACCAATTGGTTCGCAAACCGCGTAAATCAAAAGTAGAAAAATCTAAATCACCAGCTTTGAACGTTGGTTACAACAGTCATAAAAAAGTTCAAACAAATGTTTCTTCGCCACAAAAACGTGGTGTTGCAACTCGTGTTGGAACAATGACACCTAAAAAACCTAACTCAGCCCTTCGTAAATTTGCTCGTGTACGTTTGAGCAACCTTATCGAAGTTACTGCCTACATCCCAGGTATCGGACACAACTTGCAAGAGCACAGCGTGGTGCTTCTTCGTGGTGGACGTGTAAAAAGACCTTCCAGGGGTACGTTACCATATCGTCCGTGGTGCACTTGATACTGCAGGTGTTAACGATCGTAAACAAGGCCGTTCTAAATACGGCACTAAACGTCCAAAAAGCATAAGGAAAGGGGATAAAGAGAAATGAGTCGTAAAAAAATAGAGCTCCAAAACGTGACGTATTGCCAGATCCGCTTTACAATTCACAACTAGTTACTCGTCTTATCAACCGCGTTATGCTTGATGGTAAACGTGGTACAGCTGCTTCAATCGTTTACGGTGCCTTTGAGCAAATCAAAGAAGCTACTGGAAACGATGCACTTGAAGTATTTGAAACAGCTATGGAAAACATCATGCCTGTACTTGAAGTACGTGCACGTCGTGTTGGTGGTTCTAACTACCAAGTCCCAGTTGAAGTTCGTCCAGAACGTCGTACAACACTTGGACTTCGTTGGTTGGTAACAATCGCTCGTCTTCGTGGTGAACACACAATGCAAGACCGTCTTGCAAAAGAAATCTTGGATGCTGCTAACAACACTGGTGCAGCTGTTAAGAAACGTGAAGACACTCACCGTATGGCTGAAGCTAACCGTGCATTCGCACACTTCCGTTGGTAATATAGGATGCGAAAGCGTTAAGAAAGTCCCAGAGAAAATAGGGAATCAAAGCAGGTTGCGATTGCAACCAATGAGATTCATCTTTTTCTCCAGACTTTTAGCTTGAGCTCAACTCAACTAACTTGAGCTTTTAGCCCGAGTTCAATTCAACTTATAAATCTACAAGTTGAAACCAACAATAGCATGAAAACATTGAGAACGGGTAGGTCCTGCCTATCCGTTTTTATTAAAATCGTGTTATAATAGAATAGAAATCAAAAATAAATAGGAGAAACAAACCTCATGGCACGCGAATTTTCACTTGAAAAAACTCGTAATATCGGTATCATGGCTCACGTCGATGCTGGTAAAACAACAACTACTGAGCGTATTCTTTACTACACTGGTAAAATCCACAAAATCGGTGAAACTCACGAAGGTGCGTCACAAATGGACTGGATGGAGCAAGAGCAAGAACGTGGTATCACTATCACATCTGCTGCGACAACAGCTCAATGGAACAACCACCGTGTAAACATTATCGACACACCAGGACACGTGGACTTCACAATCGAAGTACAGCGTTCTCTTCGTGTATTGGATGGTGCGGTTACCGTTCTTGACTCACAATCAGGTGTTGAGCCTCAAACTGAAACAGTTTGGCGTCAAGCAACTGAGTATGGAGTTCCACGTATCGTATTTGCCAACAAAATGGACAAAATCGGTGCTGACTTCCTTTACTCTGTAAGTACACTTCACGATCGTCTTCAAGCAAATGCACACCCAATCCAATTGCCAATCGGTTCTGAAGATGACTTTCGTGGTATCATCGACTTGATCAAGATGAAAGCTGAAATCTATACTAACGACCTTGGTACAGATATCCTTGAAGAAGACATCCCAGCTGAATACCTTGACCAAGCTCAAGAATACCGTGAAAAATTGGTTGAAGCAGTTGCTGAAACTGACGAAGAATTGATGATGAAATACCTCGAAGGTGAAGAAATCACTAACGAAGAATTGAAAGCTGGTATCCGTAAAGCGACTATTAACGTTGAATTCTTCCCAGTATTGTGTGGTTCTGCCTTCAAGAACAAAGGTGTTCAATTGATGCTTGATGCGGTTATTGACTACCTTCCAAGCCCACTTGATATCCCAGCGATCAAAGGTATTAACCCAGATACAGATGAAGAAGAAACTCGTCCAGCATCTGATGAAGAGCCATTTGCAGCTCTTGCCTTCAAGATCATGACAGACCCATTCGTAGGTCGTTTGACATTCTTCCGTGTTTACTCAGGTGTTCTTCAATCAGGTTCATACGTATTGAACACTTCTAAAGGTAAACGTGAACGTATCGGACGTATCCTTCAAATGCACGCTAACAGCCGTCAAGAAATTGACACTGTTTACTCAGGTGATATCGCTGCTGCCGTTGGTTTGAAAGATACTACAACTGGTGACTCATTGACAGATGAAAAAGCTAAAATCATCCTTGAGTCAATCAACGTTCCAGAACCAGTTATCCAATTGATGGTTGAGCCAAAATCTAAAGCAGACCAAGACAAGATGGGTATCGCCCTTCAAATTGGCTGAAGAAGATCCAACATTCCGCGTTGAAACAAACGTTGAAACTGGAGAAACAGTTATCTCAGGTATGGGTGAGCTTCACCTTGACGTCCTTGTTGACCGTATGCGTCGTGAGTTCAAAGTTGAAGCAAACGTAGGTGCTCCTCAAGTATCTTACCGTGAAACATTCCGAGCTTCTACTCAAGCACGCGGATTCTTCAAACGTCAGTCTGGTGGTAAAGGTCAATTCGGTGATGTATGGATTGAATTTACTCCAAACGAAGAAGGTAAAGGATTCGAATTCGAAAACGCAATTGTCGGTGGTGTGGTTCCTCGTGAATTTATCCCAGCGGTTGAAAAAGGTTTGGTAGAATCTATGGCTAACGGTGTTCTTGCAGGTTACCCAATGGTTGACGTTAAAGCTAAGCTTTACGATGGTTCATACCACGATGTCGACTCATCTGAAACTGCCTTCAAGATCGCGGCTTCACTTGCTCTTAAAGAAGCTGCTAAATCAGCACAACCAGCTATCCTTGAGCCAATGATGCTTGTAACAATCACTGTTCCAGAAGAAAACCTTGGTGATGTTATGGGGCACGTAACTGCTCGTCGTGGACGTGTAGATGGTATGGAAGCACACGGTAACAGCCAAATCGTTCGTGCTTACGTTCCACTTGCTGAAATGTTCGGTTACGCAACAGTTCTTCGTTCTGCATCTCAAGGACGTGGTACATTCATGATGGTATTTGACCACTACGAAGATGTGCCTAAGTCAGTACAAGAAGAAATCATTAAGAAAAACAAAGGTGAAGACTAATCAGTCCTCGCTCTAGAAGGAAGTCACTTAGTGGCTTCCTTTTTTGGATAGTTCTGACAAATCTTATAGATTCTGAAAACACACACTCAAAAAAATTTCATATAAAAGCTAGTTTAAGAAATTTGCGAAGGAAATTTACAACATAAGTGAAAAATAAATTGCTAAAGAATATAAATTACCTTTTTAAAAACTTATAAAAAAACAATAATAATATTCATAAATAAACGTTAAAAATAGAAAAATTCAGAAAAATTTCTTCTTTTTCTCTTGAAAAAAATTTTTGAAAAAAATGGTATGATAGTAACAAGTTATTTTTAGTGAAGAGAAAGGGGAACAATGGAGAAAATCAGTTTAGAATCTCCTAAGACGGGGTCGGACCTAGTTTTGGAAACACTTCGTGATTTAGGAATTGATACCGTCTTTGGTTATCCTGGTGGTGCGGTCTTGCCTTTGTATGATGCGATATATAATTTTAAAGGCATTCGCCACATTCTAGGACGCCATGAGCAAGGTTGTTTGCATGAAGCTGAAGGTTATGCCAAATCAACTGGAAAGTTGGGTGTTGCTGTCGTCACTAGCGGACCAGGAGCAACAAATGCCATTACAGGGATTGCAGATGCTATGAGCGATAGCGTTCCCCTTTTGGTCTTTACAGGTCAGGTGGCGCGAGCAGGGATTGGGAAAGATGCCTTTCAGGAGGCAGACATTGTGGGAATTACCATGCCAATCACTAAGTACAATTACCAAGTTCGTGAGACAGCTGATATCCCTCGAATCATTACGGAAGCTGTCCATATCGCAACTACAGGTCGACCAGGGCCAGTCGTCATTGACCTACCTAAAGACGTATCTGCTTTAGAAACGGACTTCATCTATTCACCAGAAGTGAATCTACCAAGCTATCAGCCTACTCTTGAGCCAAATGATATGCAAATCAAGAAAATCTTGAAGCAATTATCCAGGGCTAAAAAGCCAGTCTTGCTAGCTGGTGGTGGAATTAGTTATGCTGAAGCAGCTGCAGAATTAAATGAATTTGCAGAACGCTATCAAATTCCAGTGGTAACTAGTCTTTTGGGACAAGGAACGATTGCAACGAGTCATCCACTCTTCCTTGGAATGGGAGGCATGCACGGATCTTTCGCAGCTAATATTGCCATGACGGAAACGGACTTTATGATTAGTATTGGTTGTCGTTTCGATGACCGCTTGACGGGGAATCCTAAGACCTTCGCTAAGAATGCCAAGGTTGCTCACATTGATATTGACCCAGCTGAGATCGGAAAGATTATCAGTGCGGATATTCCAGTAGTTGGAGATGCTAAGAAAGCTTTGCAAATGTTGTTGGCGGAACCAACCGTTCATAACAATACTGAGAAATGGATTGAAAAAGTTACCAAAGACAAGAACCGCGTTCGTTCTTATGATAAGAAAGAGCGTGTGGTTCAGCCGCAAGCTGTTATTGAACGCATCGGTGAGTTGACGAATGGAGATGCCATTGTGGTAACAGACGTTGGTCAACACCAAATGTGGACAGCTCAGTATTATCCTTACCAAAATGAACGTCAGTTAGTGACTTCAGGTGGTTTGGGAACCATGGGATTCGGAATTCCAGCAGCAATCGGTGCTAAAATTGCTAACCCAGATAAGGAAGTGGTCTTGTTTGTTGGGGATGGTGGTTTCCAAATGACTAACCAGGAATTGGCTATTTTGAACATTTACAAGGTGCCAATCAAGGTGGTTATGCTGAACAACCACTCACTTGGAATGGTCCGCCAGTGGCAAGAATCCTTCTATGAAGGTAGAACATCTGAGTCGGTCTTTGATACCCTTCCTGATTTCCAATTGATGGCACAAGCTTATGGAATTAAAAACTATAAGTTTGACAATCCTGAGACTTTGGCTCAAGACCTTGAAGTCATCACTGAGGATGTTCCTATGCTAATCGAGGTAGATATTTCTCGCAAGGAACAGGTGTTACCAATGGTACCAGCTGGTAAGAGTAATCATGAGATGTTGGGGGTGAAGTTCCATGCGTAGAATGTTAACAGCAAAACTACAGAATCGATCAGGAGTCCTCAATCGCTTTACTGGTGTCCTGTCTCGTCGTCAGGTTAATATCGAAAGTATCTCTGTTGGAGCAACAGAAGATCCGAATGTATCGCGTATCACCATTATTATTGATGTTGCTTCACATGATGAGGTGGAGCAAATTATCAAACAGCTCAATCGTCAGATTGATGTGATTCGCATTCGTGATATTACAGACAAGCCTCATTTGGAGCGCGAGGTAATTTTGGTTAAGATGTCAGCGCCAGTTGAGAAGCGAGCTGAGATTCTAGCGATTATTCAACCTTTCCGTGCAACAGTGGTAGACGTAGCGCCAAGCTCGATTACCATTCAAATGACTGGAAATGCTGAAAAGAGTGAAGCTCTATTGCGAGTCATTCGACCGTACGGTATTCGTAATATTGCTCGAACTGGTGCAACTGGATTTACCCGCGATTAATACTCTTCGAAAATCTCTTCAAATCACGTCAGCTTTGCCTTGCCGTACTCAAGTACAGCCTGTGGCTAGCTTCCTAATTTGCTCTTTGATTTTCATTGAGTATAAAAATATTTTAAATTTGTTAAACCAGCCTAAAAGGCAATAAATAATAGAAAAGAGAGAAAAACTATGGCAGTTCAAATGGAATATGAAAAAGATGTTAAAGTAGCAGCACTTGACGGTAAAAAAATCGCCGTTATCGGTTATGGTTCACAAGGACATGCGCATGCTCAAAACTTGCGTGACTCAGGTCGTGATGTCATCATCGGTGTACGTCCAGGTAAATCTTTTGACAAAGCAAAAGAAGATGGATTTGACACTTACACAGTAGCAGAAGCAACTAAATTGGCTGACGTTATCATGATTTTGGCACCAGACGAAATCCAACAAGAATTGTACGAAGCAGAAATCGCTCCAAACTTGGAAGCTGGAAATGCAGTTGGATTTGCTCATGGTTTCAATATCCACTTTGAGTTTATCAAAGTTCCTGCGGATGTAGATGTCTTTATGTGTGCTCCTAAAGGACCAGGACACTTGGTACGTCGTACTTATGAAGAAGGATTTGGTGTTCCAGCTCTTTACGCAGTATATCAAGATGCAACAGGAAATGCTAAAAACATTGCTATGGACTGGTGTAAAGGTGTTGGAGCAGCTCGTGTAGGCCTTCTTGAAACAACATACAAAGAAGAAACTGAAGAAGATTTGTTTGGTGAACAAGCTGTACTTTGTGGTGGTTTGACTGCCCTTATCGAAGCAGGTTTCGAAGTCTTGACAGAAGCAGGTTACGCTCCAGAATTGGCTTACTTTGAAGTTCTTCACGAAATGAAATTGATTGTTGACTTGATCTATGAAGGTGGATTCAAGAAAATGCGTCAATCAATTTCAAACACTGCTGAGTACGGTGACTATGTATCAGGTCCACGTGTAATTACTGAGCAAGTTAAAGAAAACATGAAAGCTGTCTTGGCAGACATCCAAAATGGTAAATTTGCAAATGACTTTGTAAATGACTATAAAGCTGGACGTCCAAAATTGACTGCTTACCGTGAACAAGCAGCTAACCTTGAAATTGAAAAAGTTGGTGCAGAATTGCGCAAAGCAATGCCTTTCGTTGGTAAAAACGACGACGATGCATTCAAGATCTATAACTAATTGATAGAGATTAAGGTGAAGGCGAGTTGGGGGACTAACTCGCTTTTATAATCAACTCATCTCTCTTTTAAGAGGATGGATTGTGATAGTATGAGATAGTCTAGGAGAAAATGATGTTAAGTTCAAAAGATATAATCAAGGCTCATAAAGTCTTGAACGGTGTGGTTGTGAATACCCCACTGGATTACGACCATTATTTATCGGAGAAGTATGGCGCTAAGATTTATTTGAAAAAGGAAAATGCTCAACGTGTTCGTTCTTTAAGATCCGTGGTGCCTATTATGCCATTTCGCAGCTCAGCAAGGAAGAGCGTGAGCGTGGGGTAGTCTGTGCTTCTGCGGGAAATCATGCGCAGGGAGTTGCCTATACTTGTAATGAGATGAAAATTCCTGCTACTATCTTTATGCCCATTACTACTCCGCAACAAAAGATTGGTCAAGTTCGCTTTTTTGGTGGGGACTTCGTGACTATTAAATTAGTTGGTGATACCTTTGATGCCTCAGCTAAAGCAGCTCAAGAATTTACAGTTTCTGAAAATCGTACCTTTATTGATCCTTTTGATGATGCCCATGTTCAGGCAGGTCAAGGAACAGTTGCTTATGAGATTTTAGAAGAAGCTCGAAAAGAATCGATTGATTTTGATGTTGTCTTGGTTCCTGTTGGAGGTGGTGGTCTCATTGCTGGGGTTTCTACCTATATCAAGGAAACAAGTCCAGAGATTGAAGTCATTGGGGTAGAGGCTAATGGAGCGCGTTCCATGAAGGCAGCCTTTGAAGCTGGTGGGCCTGTCAAACTCACAGAAATTGACAAATTTGCGGATGGAATTGCTGTGCAAAAGGTAGGTCAGTTGACCTATGAAGCAACTCGTCAACATGTTCAAACCTTAGTAGGTGTCGATGAGGGATTGATTTCTGAAACCTTGATTGACCTCTACTCTAAGCAAGGGATTGTCGCAGAACCTGCTGGAGCGGCTAGTATCGCCTCTTTAGAGATTTTAGCTGAATATATCAAGGGGAAAACCATTTGTTGTATCATTTCTGGAGGAAATAATGATATCAACCGTATGCCAGAAATGGAAGAGCGTGCCTTGATTTATGATGGTATAAAGCATTACTTTGTGGTCAATTTTCCACAGCGTCCGGGAGCTTTGCGTGAGTTTGTAAATGATATCTTGGGGCCAAATGATGATATCACACGTTTTGAGTATATCAAACGAGCTAGCAAGGGGACAGGCCCAGTATTGATTGGGATTGCCCTGGCAGATAAGCATGATTATGCAGGCTTGATTCGTCGAATGGAAGGTTTTGATCCATCTTATATTAACTTAAATGGTAATGAAACGCTCTATAATATGCTTGTCTGAGGACTAATAAAAAAATATCATATTATTTGCACAATCGATGTATAGGTGCTATAATGAAGATGAAGAAAGGGGGCGATTCCTATGGACTTAGGAAATCGATTACGCTATTTCTATCATAATTCATTATAGTACCTATGTTTTTTGATTCAGTTTATAGTAAGGGAGTAAAATTACTTGTTACATATAAGTAGTATTTTTAGAATCCACTATTTTATATATGTCTAATCTAAAATTTGGCTAAATATAATAGGAATTAGAAAAAAATAATCAATACTAATGAGATGCCTTATACTGAGTTAACTGAGAAGAGTGATAAGATACTAAGAAGATAAAAAAACAGTGGAAAATGTTAGAAGATAGGATACTATTGTCTCCTAACGACTCATCTTTTTATAGGTTTGAAGAAATAAAAAAAGGAATATTGATAAAGTAAATAAATAGTACCAGTTGATCAAGTGAAAAAGTGCTTATAAAGGCAGGAAGAATACCAAAGAAGGAGAAGAGAAATAATAATTAGTAATAGTGTGGAGAGAAAGTCTTTCACTATTAGAAATATTGTTTTAAAAGTTGGATAAATAGAATAAAGTTGAAGATAAAAACCTGTCTAACCTATCCCGAACTGGTATTTGTAAACCATGAATATTTTTTTACAAGTAAAAAGAGTTAATAATACAATTATTTTAAAGGTATTTACTAATGGTTTATAGCAAGGGAAAACCTATATATTATCGGCTTTAATAAGATAGTAATAGAAAAATAAATCATTAATTTTATTGAATATATGTTTTTTTATTGACAAAAGTCATAAAAACGTATACAATTAAATATCGTAAAGAAGAAAATAGGAGAAGGACATGGCTAAGTCAAACTTTGAAAAAGTAGAATCAGTTGTTGGCTGGGTTCGTGATAAGAAAATCACAGGCTACCGTATCTCTAAAGAAACGAATGCGCGTGAAATGTCTATCATTGCTCTAGCGCAGGGTCGTGCAAAAGTAAAAAATATTTCATTTGAAACAGCTCTAGGTTTAATTGATTTCTATGAAAAAAATCATGAAAAATTTGAAGATTAATCTTTGGATGATGGCGGATTCTTGAATAGGGTCTGCCTTTTCATTTTTTGGCTAGTAAAAAGACTGCACGGTTGATGCAGCCTTTTCTTTTTATTTGAGATAACGTTGAAGAAATTCTTTTGTACGTTCTTCTTTAGGATTGGTGAAGAGGTCTTCTGGTTTGCCTTCTTCAGCAATCACACCTTTATCCATGAAGATAACACGGTGAGAGACATCACGGGCAAATTCCATTTCGTGAGTCACTACAATCATAGTCAAGCCTTCTTGAGCTAGATCTTGCATGATTTTGAGGACTTCTCCAACCATTTCTGGATCGAGAGCTGATGTTGGTTCATCAAAGAGAATAGCGTCAGGATTCATAGAGAGGGCGCGTGCAATAGCCACACGTTGTTTTTGACCACCTGAGAGTTGTTTTGGTTTGGCTTGCCAGTAGCGTTCTCCCATGCCGACCTTTTCCAAGTTTTCTTTGGCAATCTTTTCAGCTTCTGTACGTTCACGTTTAAGGACAGTTGTCTGAGCGACGATTGTGTTTTCAAGGACGTTGAGATTTTCAAAGAGGTTAAAGGATTGGAAAACCATCCCTAACTTTTCACGGTATTGCGTGAGGTCATAGCCTTTTTCGAGGACGTTTTGTCCATGATAAAGGATTTGTCCATCAGTTGGTGTTTCAAGTAGGTTAATAGAGCGTAGGAAGGTCGATTTCCCGCTTCCAGAGCTTCCGATGATAGAGATTACCTCTCCCTTGTGGACAGTGAGTGAAATGTCTTTTAGCACTTCATTTTGACCATAGGATTTTTGAGGTGTTTAATTTCAAGGATTGCTTGTGTCATTATTTCAAATCCTCCGTTTGCATTTGGTTAGCACCTGTAGTATAGGTATCCATGTCCATTCGGCGCTCGATGAAGCGTAGGATACGTGTTACGGTGAAGGTGAGGACAAAGTAAATCACGGCGATGATTGTAAATGTCTGGAAGTATTGATAGGTTTGTGTTGCCACGGTATTTCCTGAGAAATAAAGTTCGACAACCGAGATAACGTTCAATACAGATGTATCTTTGATATTGATGACAAATTCATTACCAGTTGCTGGTAGGATGTTGCGGACTACCTGAGGTAAAACAATCTTACGCATGGTTTGGTTATGAGTCATACCAAGAGCAGTCGCTGCTTCAAATTGCCCCTTATCAACTGCTAGGATACCACCACGGACGATTTCGGTCATGTAGGCACCAGTGTTAATCGAAACGATGAAGATTGCGGCCAGTGTACGATCCAGATTGATACCGAAAGCTTGGGCAGTTCCATAGTAGATAACCATCGATTGAACGATCATTGGGGTACCACGGAAAATTTCAATGTAGACATTGAGGATCCAGCCGACTAGTTTTTGTAAGCCATAAATGGCTTTATTTTCAGATAGAGGAGCAGTACGGAAGACACCAATGGCAAGACCAATAATGAGACCTGTGATGGTTCCGACGATAGAAATCAAAAGAGTGACACCAGCCCCACGCAAGAGTTGTTGCCAGTTTTCAGAAAGAATTTTAGCGACTTGGCTAAAGAAACTACTGCTAGTCTCTTCAGTTGTTGTAGCTTCGGCAGGTTGTTCCTTGATCATACGATCCATCAAGGCAACTTGGTCGTCTTTTGAAATGGTTTCGATGCTGGCATTGATTTGGCTAATACGATTGTCATCTTTACGAAGTCCGATGGCAATAGCTGTATCTTCTTCCCCAGTTTTAAAACCGGGTTCTACTTGGACCATCTTGAACTTAGAGTTCGCAGTTTCGGCAGTCAGTGCTTCTGGGCGTTCAGAAACATAGGCATCGATGACACCGGCCTCAAGTGCTTGGCGCATTTGAGCGAAGTCTCCCATTGCTGTTTCTTTTTTAGCTCCTGGGATTTGTGCAATCAAGTCATAAAGGTAGACACCTTGTTGAGAAGTGATTTTCGCACCATTAAAGTCATCCAAAGATTTGGCATTTGCGTAGGCAGAATCTTTTTTGACCAGTAGAACTGGTTCGCTAGTGTAGTAACTGCTTGAAAAAGCAATTTCTTGTTTACGCTCGGCAGTAGGACTCATACCTGCGATAATCATGTCAATCTTACCAGAAGTAAGGGCAGGAACCAGGCCTTCCCACTTTGTTTTAACAACCAAAGGTTCTTTACCTAAGTCCTTAGCGATTTTCTTGGCGATTTGAACATCGTATCCGTTAGCATACTGGTTAGTTCCATCGATTTTGACAGCCCCATTGCTATCATCATCCTGAGTCCAGTTAAAGGGAGCATATGCTGCTTCCATCCCGATGCGTAAATATTCATCGGCTTGAGCAACATTGACAAGTCCCAGCATCAGCAAGAGACTTGTGAAAATAGATAAGTATATTTTTCTCATGATTTCTCCTATTTCTAATCTATTAAAAAATAACTGTCTCCTATTTTATCGAAAAAAACTCTATTTTTCAATATAGGTAAGCCCTTACTTATGAAAAAATGATATAATGATAGCAAAGATAAAAAGGGGGCTTAGTTGATGAAAAAAACTTTTTTCTTACTGGTGTTAGGCTTGTTTTGCCTTCTGCCATTCTCTGTTTTTGCCATTGATTTCAAGATAAACTCTTATCAAGGGGAATTGTATATTCATGCAGATAATACAGCAGAATTTAGACAGAAGATAGTTTATCAGTTTGAGGAAGACTTTAAGGGCCAAATCGTGGGACTTGGACGTGCGGGCAAGATGCCTAGTGGATTTGACATTGATCCTCATCCAAAGGTTCAGGCCGCAAAAAACGGTGTTGAATTAGCAGACGTTACTAGCGAAGTGACAGAAGAAGCGAATGGTTATACTGTGAAAGTCTATAATCCCGGTCAGGAAGGTGACATAGTGGAAGTTGACCTCATCTGGAATTTAAAAAATTTGCTTTTTCTATATGATGACATCGCTGAATTAAATTGGCAACCTTTAACAGATAGTTCAGGAGCTATTGGAAAGTTTGAATTTCATGTGAGGGGAGACAAGGGAGCTGAAAAACTCTTTTTCCATACAGGGAAACTTTTTAGAGAGGGAACGATTGAAAAGAGTAACCTTGATTATACTATTCGTTTAGACAATCTTCCTCCTAAGCGTGGAGTTGAATTGCATGCTTATTGGCCTCGGACCGATTTTGCTAGCGCTAGGGATCAGGGGTTGAAAGGGAATCGTTTAGAAGAGTTTAATAAGATAGAAGACTTGATTGTTAAAGAAAAAGAGCAAAGTAAACAACTCGTTACTTGGGTCTTCCCTTCGATACTTTCTATTTCCTTGTTATTGAGTGTCTGCTCCTATCTTATTTATAGAAGAAAGACCACTCCTTCGGTCAAATATGCCAAAAATCATCGTATCTATGAACCACCAATGGAATTAGAGCCTATGGTTTTATCAGAGGCTGTCTACTCTACCTCCTTGGAGGAAGTGAGTCCCTTGGTAAAGGGAGCTGGAAAATTCACCTTTGACCAACTTATTCAAGCTACCTTGCTAGATGTGATAGACCGTGGAAGTGTCTCTATCATTTCAGAAGGAGATGCAGTTGGTTTGAGGCTAATAAAAGAAGATGGTTTGTCAAGCTTTGAGAAAGACTGTCTAAATCTGGCTTTTTCAGGCAAAAAAGAAGAAACTCTTTCCAATTTGTTTGCGGATTACAAGGTATCTGATAGTCTTTATCGTAGAGCAAAAGTCTCTGATGAAAAACGGATTCAAGCAAAGGGGCGTCAGCTCAAATCTTCTTTTGAAGAAGTATTGAACCAGATGCAAGAAGGAGTGAGAAATCGGGTTACCTTCTGGGGGCTTCCGAATTACTATCGTCCTTTAACTGGTGGGGAAAAGGCCTTGCAAGTGGGTATGGGTGCCTTGACTATCCTGCCCCTATTTATCGGATTTGGTTTGTTCTTGTACAGTTTGGATGTTTATGGCTATCTTTACGTCCCCTTGCCAATACTTGGTTTTTTAGGTTTGGTGTTGGTTGTTTTCTATTATTGGAAGCTTCGACTAGATAATCGTGATGGTGTCCTAAATGAAGCAGGAGCAGAAGTATACTATCTCTGGACCAGTTTTGAAAATATGTTGCGTGAGATTGCACGATTGGATCAGGCTGAATTGGAAAGTATTGTGGTCTGGAATCGCCTTTTGGTCTATGCGACCTTATTTGGCTATGCGGACAAGGTCAGCCATTTGATGAAGGTTCATCAGATTAAAGTGGGAAATCCAGATATCAATCTCTATGTAGATTATGGCTGGCACGGTATGTTTTATCATTCAAGCGCGCAAATGAGCCATTATGCCAGCATCGCAAACACAGCAAGTACCTATTCCGTATCTTCTGGAAATGGAAGTTCTGGTGGTGGCTTCTCCGGAGGTGGAGGTGGTGGCAGTATCGGTGCCTTTTAAAGGGAACTGTCACAGATTGAAAAAATATGCTATAATGGAAGATAGAAAAAGGAGTAATCTATGTATCTTATTGAAATTTTAAAATCTATCTTCTTCGGTATTGTTGAAGGAATTACGGAATGGTTGCCGATTTCCAGTACAGGTCACTTGATTTTAGCAGAGGAATTTATCCAATACCAAAATCAAAACGAAGCCTTTATGTCCATGTTTAATGTCGTGATTCAGCTTGGTGCTATTTAGCGGTTATGGTCATTTACTTTAACAAGCTCAATCCTTTCAAACCGACTAAGGACAAGCAGGAAGTTCGTAAGACTTGGAGACTGTGGTTGAAGGTCTTGGTTGCCACTTTGCCTTTACTTGCCGTCTTTAAATTTGATGATTGGTTTGATACCCACTTCCATAACATGGTTTCTGTTGCTCTCATGTTGATTATCTATGGGATTGCCTTTATCTATTTGGAGAAGCGCAATAAAGCGCGTGCTATCGAACCAAGTGTAACAGAGTTGGACAAGCTTCCTTATACCACAGCCTTCTATATCGGACTTTTCCAAGTTCTTGCCCTTTTACCAGGGACCAGTCGTTCTGGTGCAACGATTGTCGGTGGTTTGTTAAATGGAACCAGTCGTTCTGTTGTGACAGAATTTACCTTCTATCTTGGAATTCCAGTTATGTTTGGAGCTAGTGCATTAAAGATTTTCAAATTTATAAAAGCAGGACAACTCTTGAACTTTGGGCAATTGTTCTTGCTCTTGGTTGCGATGGGAGTCGCTTTTGCAGTCAGCATGGTCGCTATTCGCTTCTTGACCAGCTATGTGAAAAAACACGACTTTACCCTTTTCGGTAAATACCGCATCGTGCTTGGTAGTGTTTTACTACTTTACAGTTTTGTCCGTTTATTTGTATAAGAAAAACCTTGAAGGGGCAGCTCTTCAAGGTTTTAAAATCCAGTCAGGGTAATCCCCAACAGGCGGACACCTCTTTCTTTTTCGCTTAATTCTTCATAGAGTTGCAGAGCTATTTGGCTTATCTGGCTAGCATCCTGTGTTTTTTGAGCAAGACTTTTTCGTTTAGTAAGAGTTGAAAAGTCCTCGTAGCGGATTTTTAAAATGACAATTTTTCCAGATTTTTCTTGCTGACTGAGATTGAGAGCGACTCTTTCCGATAGAAGAGCTAGCTCTTTTTTGATGTCTTCCTCAGCATGTAGAATTTTCCCATAGGTTTTCTCTTTCCCGATTGATTTACGGATGCGATTGGATTTGACGGGGGAATTGTGAATACCACGAGCCTTTCGATAAAGGTCATAGCCCAGTCTTCCAAAGCGGTCTATTAGGGTCACTTCAGGAACTTCAAGTAGATCAGCGCCGGTAAAAACACCCATTTGATGAAGTCTTTCCACTGTCTTTTTTCCTACTCCATGAAACTTGGAAATATCCATTTGTTTTAGAAAGTCCTCAGCCTGGTCAGGTAGAATTACTGTCAGACCATGTGGTTTTTGATAATCGCTAGCCATTTTAGCTAAGAATTTGTTGTAAGAAACGCCTGCGGAAGCAGTTAGATGGAGTTCTTGCCAGATATCCTCTTGAATGAGACGAGCGATTTTGACCGCTGACTTGATACCAAGTTTATTTTCTGTTACATCCAAATAGGCTTCGTCAATGCTCATGGGTTCAATCAAATCTGTATAGCGCTTAAAAATAGCTCGAATCTGGAGTCCCACAGATTTGTATTTCTCATAATTTCCTGAGATGAAGATTGCCTGGGGACAACGCTCATAGGCTTCCTTAGAGCTCATGGCTGAATGGACACCAAAAGCTCGCGCCTCATAGCTACAAGTGGAAACGACACCACGCCCACCTGTTTGCCGAGGGTCACTGCCGATAATGACAGGTTTTCCTCTGAGTTTAGGATTATCCCTGATTTCCACTGCAGCAAAAAAGGCATCCATATCAATATGGATGATTTTTCTTGACAAATCATTTAATAAGGGAAAAATCAACATGCTTATCACCTTTTTATACTCTTCGAAAATTTCTTCAAACCACGTTAGCTTCGCCTTACCGTACTCAAGTACTGTCTGTGGCTAGCTTCCTAGTTTGCTTTTTGATTTTCATTGAGTATTACTGTTTATTTTCCTTCATTATACCCTTTTTTTCTGAAAAAAAGAAAAAAAGGACTTTATTTTTTTCAAAAAAATATAATACAGTTCAGGGGAAAAATATAGACTGTTTTAGAAAAAGAAAGTGTAAAAATAGGGATTTTTCACTTGTTGAAATCGGTTACTGTGTGGTATACTTGTCTCATGAATGTAACAGATGGTTGTTACTAGAAAGAAAAAAGAGGACATTAACATGGTTGTTAAGACAGTTGTTGAAGCACAAGATATTTTTGACAAAGCTTGGGAAGGCTTCAAAGGCGTAGATTGGAAAGAAAAAGCAAGTGTATCACGCTTCGTACAAGCTAACTACACACCTTATGATGGAGACGAAAGCTTCCTTGCAGGACCAACAGAACGTTCACTTCACATCAAAAAAATTGTAGAAGAAACTAAAGCACACTACGAAGAAACTCGTTTCCCAATGGACACCCGTCCAACATCTATCGCTGATATCCCAGCAGGATTTATCGATAAAGAAAACGAAGTTATCTTCGGTATCCAAAACGATGAACTTTTCAAATTGAACTTCATGCCAAAAGGTGGTATCCGTATGGCTGAAACTACTTTGAAAGAAAATGGATACGAACCAGACCCAGCTGTTCACGAAATCTTCACTAAATACGTAACAACAGTTAACGACGGTATCTTCCGTGCTTACACTTCAAACATTCGTCGCGCTCGTCACGCTCACACTGTAACTGGTCTTCCAGATGCATACTCACGCGGACGTATCATCGGTGTTTACGCACGTCTTGCTCTTTACGGTGCAGACTACTTGATGCAAGAAAAAGTAAACGACTGGAATGCAATCGAAGAAATCGATGAAGAAACAATCCGTCTTCGTGAAGAAATCAATCTTCAATACCAAGCATTGCAACAAGTTGTTCGCTTGGGTGACCTTTACGGAGTTGATGTTCGCAAACCAGCTATGAACGTTAAAGAAGCTATCCAATGGGTTAACATCGCCTTCATGGCTGTCTGCCGTGTTATCAACGGTGCTGCTACATCTCTAGGACGTGTGCCAATCGTATTGGATATCTTTGCAGAACGTGACCTTGCTCGTGGTACATTTACTGAATCAGAAATCCAAGAATTCGTTGATGATTTCGTTATGAAACTTCGTACAGTTAAATTTGCTCGTACAAAAGCTTACGACCAATTGTACTCAGGTGACCCAACCTTCATCACAACTTCAATGGCTGGTATGGGTAACGACGGTCGTCACCGTGTTACTAAGATGGACTACCGTTTCTTGAACACTCTTGACAACATCGGTAACTCTCCAGAACCAAACTTGACAGTTCTTTGGACTGATAAATTGCCATACAACTTCCGTCGCTACTGTATGCACATGAGCCACAAACACTCTTCTATCCAATACGAAGGTGTTACAACGATGGCTAAAGACGGGTATGGTGAAATGAGCTGTATCTCATGCTGTGTGTCTCCACTTGATCCAGAAAATGAAGAACAACGCCACAACATCCAGTACTTCGGTGCTCGTGTAAACGTATTGAAAGCCCTTCTTACTGGTTTGAACGGTGGTTACGACGATGTTCACAAAGACTACAAAGTATTTGACATCGAACCAATCCGTGACGAAGTTCTTGAATTCGAATCAGTTAAAGCTAACTTTGAAAAATCTCTTGACTGGTTGACTGACACTTACGTAGATGCTTTGAACATCATCCACTACATGACTGATAAGTACAACTACGAAGCTGTTCAAATGGCCTTCTTGCCAACTAAACAACGTGCGAACATGGGATTCGGTATCTGTGGATTTGCCAACACTGTTGATACATTGTCAGCTATCAAATACGCTACGGTTAAACCAATCCGTGACGAAAATGGTTATATCTACGATTACGAAACAATCGGTGAATACCCACGTTGGGGTGAAGACGACCCACGTTCAAACGAATTGGCAGAATGGTTGATCGAAGCTTACACAACTCGTCTACGTAGCCACAAACTTTACAAAGACGCAGAAGCTACTGTATCACTTTTGACAATCACATCTAACGTTGCTTACTCTAAACAAACTGGTAACTCACCAGTCCACAAAGGTGTATACCTCAACGAAGATGGTTCTGTGAACTTGTCTAAACTTGAATTCTTCTCACCAGGTGCTAACCCATCTAACAAAGCTAAAGGTGGATGGTTGCAAAACTTGAACTCACTTTCTAGCCTTGACTTTAGTTATGCAGCTGATGGTATCTCATTGACTACACAAGTATCACCTCGCGCTCTTGGTAAGACTCGTGACGAACAAGTTGATAACTTGGTAACAATCCTTGATGGTTACTTCGAAAACGGTGGACAACACGTTAACTTGAACGTTATGGACTTGAACGATGTTTACGAAAAGATCATGTCAGGTGAAGACGTTATCGTACGTATCTCTGGATACTGTGTAAACACTAAATACCTCACTCCAGAACAAAAAACTGAATTGACACAACGTGTCTTCCACGAAGTTCTTTCAATGGATGATGCCTTGGATGCGTTGAGTTAAGATTATATAAAATAATACAAAGAAGGACTAGTTAAAAGCTAGTTCTTCTTTTTGTAAAATTTATTGGTCAATTAAAGTCAAATCTCTTGACCTTTTCTGACTAATGTAGTATATTATGAACGTAGGGTAAATGAAAGCCTTACTAGAACGCTTATTTAAAGTGAAATAGAAAGAGGTGGGTCTATGTTTAATCTCGAAATCTTCAGAAGTAAAGATAGTCTACTCCTGCTTGAAAAAGACAAACCAGAAATAGTACGTAGAGTCGTTAGTTAGCTAGTCTAAATTTTTTAAAACAAAGGTCAAAGATAGTCAATATCAGTAATAATAACGAAGAAAACAAAAAGAGGTAAAGAATATGAACAACAACTTTAATAATTTTAACAATATGGATGATTTATTTAACCAATTGATGGGTGGTATGCGAGGATATAGTTCTGAAAATCGCCGCTACTTGATTAATGGTCGTGAAGTGACACCTGAGGAATTCGCTCACTATCGCGCAACTGGTCAATTGCCAGGAAATGCAGAAACTGATGGACAAATGCAACAACAGACTTCAGGTATGAAACAAGATGGTGTCCTTGCCAAACTAGGTCGTAACTTGACAGCGGAAGCTCGTGAGGGTAAGTTGGATCCTGTTATCGGACGAAACAAGGAAATTCAAGAAACATCTGAAATTCTATCACGCCGTACCAAGAACAATCCTGTACTTGTCGGAGATGCAGGCGTTGGTAAGACAGCCGTTGTCGAAGGCCTAGCACAAGCCATTGTGAATGGCGATGTTCCAGCTGCCATTAAGAACAAGGAAATTATCTCTATTGATATCTCAGGTCTTGAGGCTGGTACTCAATACCGTGGTAGCTTTGAAGAAAATGTCCAAAACCTAGTCAATGAAGTGAAAGAAGCAGGGAATATTATCCTCTTCTTTGATGAAATTCATCAAATTCTTGGTGCTGGTAGCACTGGTGGAGATAGTGGTTCTAAAGGGCTTGCGGATATTCTCAAGCCAGCTCTCTCTCGTGGTGAGTTGACAGTGATTGGGGCAACAACTCAAGACGAATACCGTAACACCATCTTGAAGAATGCTGCTCTTGCTCGTCGTTTCAACGAAGTCAAGGTCAATGCTCCTTCAGCGGAAGATACTTTTAAAATCCTTCAAGGAATTCGTGATCTCTATCAACAACACCACAATGTCATCTTGCCAGACGAGGTCTTGAAAGCAGCAGTGGATTATTCTGTTCAATACATTCCTCAACGTAGCTTGCCAGATAAGGCTATTGACCTTGTCGATGTAACGGCTGCTCACCTGGCAGCTCAACATCCAGTAACAGATGTTCATGCTGTTGAACGTGAAATTGAAGCGGAAAAAGACAAGCAAGAAAAAGCGGTTGAGGCAGAAGATTTTGAAGCTGCTCTAAACTATAAAACACGTATCGCAGAATTGGAAAAGAAAATCGAAAACCACACAGAAGATATGAAAGTGACTGCAAGTGTCAACGATGTGGCTGAATCTGTAGAACGAATGACAGGTATCCCGGTTTCACAAATGGGAGCATCAGACATCGAACGTCTGAAAGATATGGCTCATCGTCTGCAAGATAAGGTAATCGGTCAAGATAAGGCAGTTGAAGCTGTAGCTCGTGCTATCCGTCGTAACCGTGCCGGTTTTGATGAAGGTAATCGCCCAATCGGTAGCTTCCTCTTTGTAGGTCCAACTGGGGTTGGTAAGACAGAACTTGCTAAGCAATTGGCACTTGATATGTTTGGAACCAAGGATGCGATCATCCGTTTGGATATGTCTGAATACAGTGACCGCACAGCCGTTTCTAAGCTAATTGGTACAACAGCAGGCTATGTGGGTTATGATGACAATAGCAATACCTTAACGGAACGTGTCCGTCGCAATCCATACTCTATCATTCTCTTGGATGAAATTGAAAGGCTGATTCTCAAGTCATTACCCTTCTCCTCCAAGTTCTAGATGATGGTCGTTTGACAGATGGTCAAGGAAATACAGTAAACTTCAAGAACACTGTCATTATTGCGACCTCAAATGCTGGATTTGGCTATGAAGTCAACTTGACAGAAGATGCGGATAAACCAGAATTGATGGATCGTTTGAAACCTTTCTTCCGTCCAGAATTTCTTAACCGCTTTAATGCAGTTATCGAGTTCTCACACTTGACTAAGGAAGATCTTTCTAAGATTGTGGACTTGATGTTGGCCGAAGTTAACCAAACCTTGGCTAAGAAAGACATTGACTTGGTAGTCAGTCAAGCGGCTAAAGACTATATCACAGAAGAAGGTTATGATGAAGTCATGGGTGTTCGTCCACTCCGTCGTGTAGTTGAACAAGAAATTCGTGATAAGGTAACAGACTTCCACTTGGATCATTTGGATGCTAAACATCTGGAAGCAGATATGGAAGACGGTGTTTTAGTCATTCGTGAAAAAGCCTAAGACAGAATTTTGAGAATAAAAAAGAAGGAACCGGCTGAAAAAACTGGTTCCTTTTTTATGTTTAAATCACATGACGCTCAAAGGCATCATCTGAAATTCCTTGTTCTAGGATGAGTTTTGCCCATTCTTTAGCAGAGAAGAGGCTGTGATCCTTGTAGTTTCCGCAAGATTCGATGGTTGTTCCAGGGACATCTTCCCAAGTAGTAGTCTCAGCGATTTCTTTGAGCGAATCCTTGATAACAGCCGCGATTTCAGCACTGGTGTGACGTCCCCACATAATCATGTGGAAGCCTGTACGGCACCCAAATGGTGAACAGTCAATCATACCGTCAATGCGGGTACGGATGAGTTTTGCTAAGAGGTGCTCGATAGTGTGAAGGCCAGCAGTAGGGATAGAGTCTTCATTGGGTTGCACTAAACGAATATCATAATTGGAGATGATATCTCCCTTTGGCCCTGTTTCTTCCCCAATCAAGCGAACATAGGGTGCTTTAACAATGGTGTGGTCAAGTTCAAAACTTTCAACAATAACTTCTTTTGACATGGTAAATCCTTTCAGTTTTCTTCTTTCATTATAACACAAAGCTGGCTCCTGAGACAGAGAGAAAACCTCTCCGAGAGTGGAGAGGTTGAAATCTTTATTTACGATACAAGCGGTCGTATTGGTAGTAAGGGTCAAAGGTTACATTGATACCCAATTTGCGAAGGACATTCTTGTCTTCATCGGTTAAGATGATGGTTGAGTGAGCTTCGCTTCCTTTGAGGTTGCCAAGTTCTTCCATAGCACGAGCAGCATCAGGATTTTCTGTAGCTGTGATAGCAAGTGCAATCAGGATTTCATTTGAATGCAGGCGTGGATTGCGGCTACCGAGATGATCGATTTTAAGACCTTGGATTGGCTTAACAACTTCAGGTTCGATTAATTTTACTTCTTTAGCAATGTCAGCTGATTTCTTGATGGCGTTGATCAAGGCAGCGGCTGTAGGACCAAAGAGTTCTGAGTTCTTACCTGTGACGATTTCCCCAGTTGGCAATTCAAGAGCTAGAGCTGGTCCGCCAGTTTCTTCAGCTTTTTGACGGGCAACGACAGCAACCTTGCGGTCTGCAGGTGTGATACCAAGGTCGTTCATGAGTAACTCGATTTTCTTGACAGCAGCTTCACCAACTTTTTCGGCTTTGAAATCAAGAACAGTTTGATAGTAACGGCGGATGATTTCTTGTTTAGAAGCTTCGACAGCAGCTTCATCATCTGTAATAGCGAAACCAACCATGTTGACACCCATATCTGTCGGAGAAGCGTATGGAGATTTACCAAGGATACGTTCTAACATGCGCTTAAGCACTGGGAAAATCTCAATATCACGGTTGTAGTTGACAGTGGTCTCTCCATAGGTTTGAAGATGGAAAGGGTCAATCATGTTGACATCATCAAGGTCAGCTGTGGCAGCCTCGTAAGCCAAGTTGACTGGATGATGAAGGGGAAGATTCCAAACTGGGAAGGTTTCAAATTTAGCGTAACCAGACTTGATACCATTGATTTGATCGTGGTACATATTGGACATACACGTTGCTAATTTTCCAGAACCAGGTCCAGGAGCTGTTACGACGATCAAGTTGCGACTAGTTTTGATGTAGTCATTTTTTCCCATGCCTTCTGGAGAAATGATGTGATCCATATCCGTCGGATATCCTTTGATTGGATAGTGAAGATAAGAATCAATTCCGTTTTTCTCAAGTTGGTTGCGGAAGGCATCTGCAGCTGGTTGACCAGCGTACTGTGTGATGACTACCGAGCCAACAAAAATCCCTAATTCATTGAATTTATCAATCAAACGAAGAACTTCTTGGTCATAAGAAATGCCCAAGTCACCACGTGCTTTGGAATGTTCGATGTTGCTAGCGTTAATGGCAATCACAACCTCGACTTGCTCTTTTAATTCTTGCAAGAGCTTGATTTTGTTGTCAGGCTCATAACCAGGAAGAACACGAGCAGCGTGGAAATCTTCTAACATTTTGCCACCAAACTCCAAGTAGAGCTTGCCGTCAAATTGGTTAATGCGCTCCAAAATGTGGTCGCGCTGTAGATTCAAATATTGTTCAGAACTAAAAGCTTGTTTTTTCATTTTTTTACCTCTGACCTCTATTATAATAAAAAATTGGAAGTTAGGAAACTATGGAGTTAAAAAAGGAATCAAAAAGATTAGGCAAACGCTTGCACAAAATTCTGAAAAGCGCTATCATAGACTATAGATTATTAAAATAATGAGGTAAGAAGATGCAAGAAAAATGGTGGCACAATGCCGTAGTCTATCAAGTTTATCCTAAGAGCTTTATGGATAGCAACGGAGATGGAATTGGCGATTTGCCAGGTATTACCAGTAAGTTAGACTATCTAGCTAAGTTAGGAATCACAGCGATTTGGCTTTCTCCAGTTTATGACAGTCCTATGGATGATAATGGCTATGATATCGCTGATTATCAAGCGATTGCGGCTATTTTCGGAACTATGGAGGATATGGATCAACTGATCGCGGAAGCTAAGAAGCGTGATATTCGTATCATCATGGACTTGGTGGTTAATCATACCTCAGATGAACATGCTTGGTTTGTCGATGCCTGTGAAAATCCTGATAGCCCTGAGCGAGACTACTATATCTGGCGGGATGAACCTAACGATTTAGATTCTATCTTTAGTGGTTCTGCTTGGGAATATGATGAAAAGTCGGGTCAGTACTATCTCCACTTTTTCAGTAAGAAACAGCCGGATCTCAACTGGGAAAATGAAAAACTTCGTCAGAAAATTTATGAGATGATGAACTTCTGGATTGATAAAGGCATTGGTGGTTTCCGTATGGATGTCATTGACATGATTGGGAAAGTTCCTGACGAGAAGGTGGTTAATAATGGTCCCATGCTCCATCCTTATCTCAAGGAGATGAACAGAGCCACTTTTGGCGACAAAGATCTCTTGACAGTAGGGGAGACTTGGGGAGCAACGCCAGAAATCGCTAAACTTTACTCTGATCCAAAGGGCCAAGAATTGTCTATGGTCTTCCAGTTTGAACACATCTGTCTTCAATATCAGGAAGGGCAACCTAAATGGCATTATCAAAGAGCTGAATATCGCTAAGTTGAAAGAAATCTTTAACAAATGGCAGACAGAGTTAGGAGTTGAGGACGGCTGGAATTCGCTTTTTTGGAACAATCATGACCTCCCTCGTATTGTCTCTATCTGGGGGAATGACCAAGAATATCGCGAAAAATCTGCCAAAGCCTTTGCTATCTTACTTCATCTCATGAGAGGGACTCCTTATATCTACCAAGGTGAGGAAATTGGGATGACCAACTATCCGTTTGAAACACTGGATCAAGTAGAAGATATTGAATCCCTCAACTATGCGCGTGAGGCTCTTGAAAAAGGCGTTCTGATGGAAGAAATCATGGACAGTATCCGTGTCATTGGACGTGACAATGCCCGTACCCCTATGCAATGGGACGAGAGCAAAAATGCTGGTTTCTCAACAGGTCAACCTTGGTTGGCAGTGAATCCAAACTATCAATCAATCAACGTTCAAGAAGTACTGGCAAATCAAGATTCTATTTTTTATACTTATCAGAAGTTGGTCCAAATTCGTAAGGAGAATAGCTGGCTGATTCAAGCTGACTTTGAACTCTTGGAAACAACTGACAAGGTCTTCGCCTATATCCGTAAAGATGGGGGCCGTCGTTTCCTAGTTGTGGCTAACTTGTCCAATGAAGAGCAAGACTTGACCGTAGAAGGAAACGTCAAATCTGTTTTGATTGAAAACACCACGGTTCAAGGAGTTTTTGAAAAACAAATCTTGGCTCCATGGGATGCTTTCTGTGTGGAATTGACTGACTAAAAAGTGAGGACCTCAAGCTTATAGAGTTTGAGGTTTTTTTGATAAAAGTTTTTTTCAGAGAATTTTTTTAAAAAATATTTGTTAGAATTTTCTAAAAAAATCTCTCAAAAGCTCTTGCATTTATAGAAAAATAGGTTATAATGGTGAAAAACCTATCTTAAAGGAGATTGCCTATGAAATCGAAAAAGTGGCTCTTAGGAGCGGGAGTGACCTTGAGTGCGGCCTTTCTTTTGGCAGCTTGTGGTAAAAGCGAAAAGAATGCGGACGCTCCTAAAACATTTTCTTATGTCTACGCTATGGATCCATCATCTTTGGACTACAGCGTGACGAGCAAGAGCTCAACTTCTGACGTTATAGCCAACGTTGTCGATGGCCTTTTGGAAAATGATAAGTATGGAAACTTAATTCCATCACTTGCAGAAGACTGGTCCGTTTCTAAAGATGGTTTGACTTATACCTACAAACTTCGTAAGGGTGTAAAATGGTATACATCTGAAGGAGAAGAGTATGCTGAAGTCAAGGCCCAGGACTTTGTTACAGGTTTGAAACATGCAGCTGATGGTAAATCAGACGGTCTCTCTCTCCTTCAAGATTCTATTAAAGGATTGGCCGCCTATATCAGTGGTGAAAGTAACGACTTTTCTACTGTAGGTGTAAAAGCTGTTGATGATTACACGGTTGAATATACGCTTAACAAACCAGAAAGTTTCTGGAATTCTAAAGTCACAACTGCAACTATGCTTCCAGTTAATGAAGAATTTCTGAATTCTAAAGGAAAAGACTACGGAACTCCTACTCCGTCAAGTATTCTTTATAATGGTCCTTATCTATTGAAATCATTGACGTCAAAATCTGCTATCGAATATGAAAAAAATCCAAACTACTGGGATAAGGACAATGTTAAGATTGACAGCATTAAACTAACCTTCTATGATGGATCAGACCAAGAATCCTTGATTCGTAGCTTTACACAAGGTGCCTATACAACAGCTCGTCTCTTCCCAACAAGCTCAAACTTTGAGTCAACTAAGAAAGAATACGGAGATAAGATTGTCTACAGTCCACAAGAAGCGACAAGCTACTATCTCACTGTTAACGTAAATCGCCAGTCTTACAATAAAACGGCTAAAACGGACGAAACTCAAAAAACTTCAACAAAAGAAGCTCTTCTCAACAAAAACTTCCGTCAGGCATTGAACTTTGCCCTTGATCGTCACTCTTATACGGCTCAGTTGAACGGGGAAGAAGGTGCGGACAAGATTATTCGTAATAGCCTAGTGCCTCATGATTATGTCCAAGTTGGTGAAAAGACCTTTGGTGAACTGGCTCAAGAGCAGTTGGTTTCTTATGGGGAACAGTGGAAAGATGTAGCTTTGACAGATGGTAAGGATACGATTTATAATCCAGAAAAAGCCAAGGCTGCCTTTGCAAAAGCAAAGACAGAATTGCAAGCAAAGGGTGTGACCTTCCCGATTCGTTTGGATATTCCGGTTGAACAAACAGATGTGATTGCTGTCCAGCAAACTAACTCACTTAAGCAATCTATCGAATCAACACTTGGTACTGATAATGTCATTATCGATGTCCTTCAAATGACTGATAATGAAAAAATGAGCATCACGTCTCAAGCTAAGGTTCCAGCACAAAAAGACTATGACTTGAATGGAACTGGTTGGGGTCCAGACTATCAAGACCCAGCTACCTACCTAAACATTCTCGATGCTAAGAAGGGGTCTGCTCTTAAACACTTGGGGATCACTCGCGGAAAAGATCCAGAAGTGATGGCTCAAGTTGGACTGGACGAATACAAGAAACTCTTGGACGATGCCGCAGCTGAAACAAGTGACCTCAATAAGCGTTATGAGAAATACGCTAAAGCTCAAGCTTGGGTATCGGATAGTTCACTTTTAATCCCAGTTGCCTCTTCAGGTGGTTCTCCGACTGTTAGTCGAACTGTACCATTCACAAAAGCATACTCTCAAGTCGGAATTAAGGGAGATCCATTTGTATTCAAAGGTTTAGAGTTGCAAAAGGATGTTGTGACGACAAAAGAATATGAAGAAGCTCTCAAGAAATGGCAGAAAGAAAAAATCGAAACAAATGCCAAATACCAAAAAGAGCTTGAAAAACACATTAAATAGTTTATAACAAGACAAGGAAGTTGCAGAGAATCTGTGCTTCCTTTTTTGGTTATGGGATGTTAGTCGCTTAGAAACTAGTAACTTTACATTTTTGGATAAATTTGATAAAATATGGCTATGTTATAAAAAGTGACATAAAGGAGTGGGTGATGACAATGAAAAAAAGACTTATCGGAACTGGTCTTGTCCTAGCTACAGGGATTTTACTCTCAGCTTGTGGGCAATCTAACACAGATACAAAGACGTATTCGTCAACTTTTAGTGGAAATCCAACAACTTTTAATTATCTTTTAGATTATTATGCAGATAATACATCTATAATTACTAATCTTGTGGATGGTTTGCTAGAAAATGATAGCTATGGTAATCTGACACCAGCTCTAGCGGAGGATTGGACTGTTTCGGCAGATGGTTTGACTTATACCTATAAACTCAGAAAAGATGCCAAGTGGTATACAGCTGATGGAGAAGAATATGCTCCAGTAAAAGCACAGGACTTTGTTACTGGAATCAAATATGCTTCGGATAACAAGGGGCAAGCCATGGATCTCATTCAAAATTCTATCAAGGGATTGAATGACTATGTGACTGGTGTGACAAATGATTTCTCTACTGTTGGTGTCAAAGCTTTGGATGACTACACAGTTGAGTACACTTTGACAAGACCAGAGCCTTATTGGAATTCTAAGACAACTAACAGTATTCTTTTTCCAGTAAATGAAGAGTTTTTGAAGTCAAAGGAAAAAGAATTTGGTACCTTGACGCCAAGTAGTATTCTTTACAACGGACCTTACTTGTTAAAAGATTTCACATCAAAATCTTCGATCGAGTATGTGAAGAATCCACACTATTATGATCATGATAAAGTAACCATTGAAAAAGTTAAACTGGCTTATTTTGATGGTTCTGATCAAGAGATGACTATTCGAAATTTTGAAAGTGGTGCCTATTCTCTGGCAGGAGTTTATCCAAACAGCTCTAACTATGCCAAGATAAAAGAAAAATATCAAGACAATATTGTTTATAGCTTACAAGACAAGACATCTTGGTACTTTAACTTTAATGTTAACCGAAAAGCTTATAACCATACAGCTAAAACAACAGATGAACAAAAGAAATCAACTCAAAAAGCGATTTTAAATAAAAATTTCCGTCAAGCGATTAACTTTGCTATCGATCGCACGGCCTATTCTGCTCAATCTAACGGGCAAGAAGCAGCAAGCAAGACACTTCGTAATACTCTTGTTCCCCCTACATTTGTGCAGGTGAGGGATAAGAGCTTCGGAGAAGTGGTTTCTTCTAAACTTGTTCAGTATGGAACAGAATGGTCAGGCATTAACTTGGCGGATGCCCAAGACGGATACTTCAACAAGGAAAAGGCCCAAGCAAAATTTGCGGAAGCTAAAAAGGAATTGGAATCAAAAGGGGTGACCTTCCCTATTCATATTGATGTTCCTGTTGATCAAACCAATAAAAACGCGGTTTCTGGTATGAATTCGGTTAAACAGACCTTGGAGACTGTATTTGGGGATGACAATATTGTGGTTGATGTTCAACAATTATCTACGGATGATTTCAGCAATGTTGCATTTCTTGCTCCGAATCCAGCGTCTCGTGATTACGATTTAAACTTTGATGGTTGGGTGGGTGATTACCAAGATCCGTCAACTTATCTTGATCCATTTAATGCAGAAGATGGTTTCTATCTCAAGATTTTTTTGGTTTGGATGCTAAGGAAGATCAAGAACTGATTAAGAGTTTAGGGTCTCGATACCTATACGAAACTTTTAAAAAGAGGCAGATGCGGAAAACAAAGATGTTGCTAAGCGTTATGAAAAAAATATGCTGAAGCACAAGCTTGGATGATTGATAATTCACTAATCATGTCTACGATGTCAAGTGGTGGTACAGCCTCTGTCACCAAAGTAACTCCATTTACACGTGCTTACTCTCTAGTGGGCATCAAAGGTGATGGAAATAACTACAAGTACATGAAACTTCAAAAAGACCCTGTTACCAAGAAACAATTTGATGAAGCTAAGGCTAAGTGGGAAGAAGAAAGTAAGAAGGCTATTGAAAAAGCCAAAAAGAATTTGAAACTCATATCAAATAAAAATAAGAACAAGGATACTTTGATATCAGTATCCTTGTTTTTTGTATAAGAGGCTAATTTTCAAGTGGTTTTAGTAAAGAAAAAGCGATGAAAACGCTGATAAAAAAAGGAATAAATGGAAATTATTTCATGATTGTGATATAATAATTCTGATAATTAACATATAGGGGAAAACTATGAATAAACGTTCAAAAAGAGCCCGTTCGGGGAAAGTTAAGCGTAGTGTTAATATAGCCTTATTAACCATTTATGTATTATTGAGTGGTTTTTTGCTGTTTTTGATTTTTAGACATAATATATTGGCGTTTAGATACCTGAATGTTATAACGGTAACCGTAGTGATTTTGGTCGCTTTAGCGAGTCTGCTTTTGATAATCTATAGAAAAGCAGAAAAGTTTACGATTTTCTTTTTAACACTAGCTATTTTAGTGAGTTCCGTTTCTTTCTTTGCACTGCAACAATTTGTCGACTTTACTAGTCATATCAATTCTACGTCAAATTACTCAGAGTACTCAATGAGTGTTGTTGTTCTGAAAGACAGTGACGTTCAGAATATCACGCAACTAGATAGTGTTACAGGACCAACTGATACAGATAATGATAATATTCAAAAACTGATAGCTGATATCAAAACTAGTCAGAGCAAAGAATTGACAGTTGAACAAAGCACTTCATACCTTGCAGCTTATAAGAGTTTGATATCAGGTGAAACAAAGGCGATTGTCTTAAATAGCGTCTTTGAAAATATTATAGAATCTGAATACCCTGATTATGCATCAAAAATTAGGAAAATCTACACTAAAAATATCACCAAGGAAGTAGCTGCTCCTAAAGTTTCTAAGAACCAATCCTTTAATGTCTATGTGAGTGGTATTGACACTTACGGGCCAATTAGTTCGGTTTCTCGTTCAGATGTCAACATCATTATGACAGTGAATCGTGAAACCAAAGATTCTATTAACAACAACACCTCGTGATTCCTATGTTCCAATTGCTGATGGTGGCAACAACCAAAAAGATAAGTTGACCCATGCAGGTATTTATGGAGTAGACTCCTCTATTCATACTTTGGAAAATCTTTATGGAGTTGATATTAACTACTATGTTCGTCTGAACTTCACTTCGTTCTTGAAATTGATTGACCTTTTAGGTGGTGTAGATGTGTACAATGATCAGGAATTTACATCTCGTCACGGGAAGTTCCATTTCCCAGTAGGAAATGTTCATTTAGATTCTGAACAAGCTCTTGGTTTTGTTCGTGAACGCTACTCTTTAGCTGATGGGGATCGTGACCGTGGTCGTAATCAACAAAAGGTGATTGTCGCAATCATTCAGAAATTAACTTCTACCGAAGCATTGAAAAATTATAGTGATATTCTTCAAGGTTTGCAAGATTCCCTTCAAACAAATATGCCTATCGAAACGATGATAGATTTGGTTAATACTCAATTGGAGAGTGGTGGTAGTTATAAAGTTAACTCTCAAGACCTCAAAGGTACAGGTCAAATGGGACTTCCTTCTTATGCTATGCCAGATAGTAACCTCTATATGATGGAAATCGATGATAGTAGTTTAGCAGCTGCTAAAAGTGCGATACAAGATGTGATGGAGGGAAGATGATATGATTGATATCCACTCTCACATTGTCTTTGATGTAGATGACGGCCCAAAGACTATAGAAGATAGTAAAGCCCTTTTAAGAGAAGCTTATAATCAAGGGGTTCGGATGATTGTTTCGACTTCCCATCGTCGAAAAGGGATGTTTGAGACTCCAGAAGAAAAAATAGCGACGAATTTTTTAAAGGTTCGTGAGATTGCTAAAGAAGTGGCAGATGATCTTGTCATTGCTTATGGAGCAGAGATATACTATACTCCAGATGTTCTAGAAAAACTTGAAAACAAGCGCATTCCTACTCTTAATGATAGTCGTTATGCTTTGATTGAATTTAGTATGAATACACCCTATCGGGATATTCATAAAGGGTTAAGCAATGTTTTGATGCTAGGGATTACCCCGGTGATTGCTCATATTGAACGTTATGATGCATTGGAAAATAATGAAAAACGTGTTCGGGAACTGATTGATATGGGGTGCTATACACAAATAAATAGTTCTCATGTTCTAAAACCTAAGCTCTTTGGTGAAACTTATAAATTTATGAAAAAGAGAGCTCAGTATTTTTTGGAGAGAGACTTAGTTCATATCATTGCAAGTGATATGCATAACTTAGATAGTAGACCTCCCTATATGGAGGATGCTTATCAGATTATTTCTAAAAAGTATGGTAGAGATAAGGCGGAAGAACTATTTGTAGAGAACCCTAGGAAAATTATAATGGATCAAATAATTTAGGAGAAAATATGAAAGAACAAAATACTATGGAAATCGATGTATTTCACCTGCTTAAAATTCTTTGGAAACGAAAAATTCTAATTGCATTGGTAGCAATTGTAGCTGGAGCCTTAGCTTTGCCTATAGTGCGTTTATCGTTAAACCGGAGTTCACTAGTACTACACGGATTTATGTAGTCAACCGTAATCAGGGGGATAAGCCTGGTTTGACAAACCAAGACTTGCAAGCTGGATCATACTTGGTTAAGGACTACCGTGAAATTATTTTGTCTCAAGATGTTTTGGAAAAGGTTACGTCTAATTTAAAATTAGATCTATCGCCAAAAGATTTGGCTAATAAAGTCAGGGTAACCGTACCAGTTGATACCCGTATCGTTTCTATTTCAGTTAATGATAGAGTCCCTGAGGAAGCTAGTCGTATTGCTAACTCATTGAGAGAAGTAGCCGCTGAAAAGATTATCAGTATCACACGAGTTTCTGATGTCACAACACTTGAAGAAGCTCGTCCCGCTACAGCACCATCTTCTCCAAATATTCGTAGAAATACTATTATTGGACTACTTGGAGGAACAGTATTTATGGTTATCGCTGTTCTTATTGTTGAACTGGTTGATACACGAGTGAAGCGTCCAGAGGATATTGAAGATGTTATGCAAATCGCATTGTTGGGAGTTGTTCCAAATTTGGATAAATTGAAATAGGAGAGAGATATGCCGACATTAGAAATAGCACAGAAAAAATTAGATCTGGCCAAAAAAGCGGAAGAATACTATAATGCCTTGCGTACAAATATACAATTGAGTGGAAATAATTTACAAGTGATTTCTATTACCTCTGTAAAACCGGGTGAAGGAAAGTCAACGACTTCTACAAATATTGCTTGGGCATTCGCGCGTGCAGGCTATAAGACCTTGTTAGTAGATGCTGATATTCGGAATTCTGTCATGTCAGGTGTCTTCAAATCACGTGAAAAAATTACTGGATTGACAGAGTTTTTATCTGGAACAACAGATTTATCTCATGGCTTATGTGATACCAATGTTGAAAATCTATTTGTGGTTCAAGCTGGGTCTATCTCACCCAACCCAACTGCTTTATTGCAAAGTGAGAACTTCAGTACTATGATTGATACACTTCGCAAATATTTTGATTATATTATTGTTGATACAGCGCCTATTGGCATCGTTATCGATGCAGCTATTATCACACAAAAATGTGATGCATCTGTTTTAGTTACTGCAGCAGGAGAGGCTAACAGAAAAGATGTTCAGAAGGCTAAAGATCAATTGGAACAAACGAATAAACCATTCTTAGGAGTTGTATTAAATAAATTCAATACTTCAGCTGAAAAATATGGTTCTTACGGTGAGTATGGTTCTTACGGTAAAAAATAAGGGATAGACTAAGGAAGTAGTTATGGAAGAGAAGGGGATAAAAATATCTCTGGCAGTAATCCAGAGTTTTATAGTAGTGTTACTGGGGTATTCTCTTAGTTTTGTTAAAGAGACAGATATTCTTTCAACAACAATGATTGTCCTATATATTCTCCACTACATCGTATTTTATTTTAGCGATTACGGTCAAGATTTTTTTAGACGAGGAAATTTGATTGAATTTGTTCACTTGACAAAATATATCATTTTCTTTGCTTTGGCAATTAGTCTTTCTAATTTCTTTTTAGAAGAACGCTTTAGCATCTCGAGACGAGGCATGGTGTATTTCTTAACCTTACACTCGATTCTAATGTATCTAGTCAATATTTGTATCAAGTATTATTCGAAACGAATATTTCCTAATTTGAAATGGAGTAAAAAACTATTCTTGATTACAGCAACATCTAGAGTTGAGAAAGTGATGGATAAATTACTTGATGCTGGTGATTTCTTTGGAGAACTGGTGGCAGTTAGTGTATTAGATAAACCTAATTTCCAACATGATACTATTACAGTCGTACCAGTCGAAGATATTTTAAATTTTGCAACTCACGAAGTTGTGGACGAGGTGTTTATCAATCTTCCTAGTGAAGAATATGATATTGGTGAATTTATTTCTCGTTTTGAAACGATGGGAATTGATGTAACAGTTAATCTAAATGCTTTTGACCATAATCTAGGGCGTGACAAGAAAATCCGTGGGATGGCTGGTCTAAATGTCATTACTTTTTCGACGAAATTTTATAAAAATAGTCATGTCATTGCTAAGCGTGTCATAGATATTATTGGTTCTATTTTTGGTTTAATGATTTGTGGCTTAGTCAGTATAGTTCTAGTACCAGCTATTAGAAAAGATGGTGGACCTGCTATTTTTGCCCAGACTCGTATTGGAAAAAACGGCCGACATTTTACTTTTTATAAATTTAGATCAATGTGTATTGATGCTGAGGATAAAAAGAGAGAATTGTTGGAGAAAAATACTATGCAGGGTGGTATGTTTAAGATGGACAATGATCCTCGCATTACAAAAATTGGGCGCTTTATCCGTAAAACTAGCTTGGATGAACTTCCTCAATTTTGGAATGTTTTGAAAGGAGATATGAGTCTAGTTGGAACAAGACCGCCAACAGTTGATGAATATGAGACATACACACCTGAACAAAAACGTCGATTGAGTTTTAAACCAGGTATCACTGGACTTTGGCAAGTTAGTGGTAGAAGTGAGATTAAGAATTTTGATGAAGTTGTTAAATTAGATGTAGCTTATATAGACGATTGGACAATTTGGAAAGATATTGAAATTCTACTAAAAACAGTTAAAGTTGTATTTATGAGGGATGGAGCTAAGTAAAATTATGAATAAAGTGAGGGAAATTCAACTAGGAGAATTATCTTTATTGAAAAGTTTTATTGCTATTTGTAGTAAACATGATTTAAGATATTATGCTTTGGGAGGAACATTGCTAGGAGCAATTCGTCATAAAGGATTTATTCCTTGGGATGATGATATGGATTTAGGGATGCCTAGAAAAGATTATGAAAAATTTTTGTCTATTTGTAAAGAAGAACTTCCAGAACATGTCGTTTTGAGACTTCATGATGATAATTTAGGGAATACTTCTATTATGGATACATCTTTACAAATTCCATTTGGAGATGAACTATGTAGTCCATTCATAGATATTTTCCCTTTGGATGGTTATCCAGATGATCGTTTCCATTATTTTATTCATACAAACAAAATTAAATTCTATCGTGCACTTTCTAAAATTTCTGTAATCGATCGTCTACATGACAGAGATAGGGGAAGTTTTGAAAATGCAATTGTGAGTATATCAAAAGTTTTAAAATTAAATAAACTTCTAAAGACAGCCACTATTAACAACAAATTACAAAATCTAATTAAACAATATGATTTTGAAACTAGTTCAATAGTAGGTAATGTATTAGGTTCCTACAGAGAACGTGAACTTGCCAGAAAAGAAGTATTCGGTGAACCACAATTATTAGAGTTTGAGAACTTGGAAATAAGTTGCCATGCAAATCCAGATGAATATTTAACAAAAATATACGGTGATTACATGAAGTTACCCGAAGAAGCAGAACGTAAGGGTCATTTCGAGTCTACATGGGGAGATTAATTTGAATAGTTTTAATTTAATGGGGGTCAGGATTGACCCTTTAACAATGGATGAAACAGTACAGGCGGTTGAGAATTTTGTCATTGAACAACGCCCTCTTCATTTAATGGGAGTAAACGCTGATAAGATTAACCAATGTCAATCAGATGAAGCCATTAAAAAGATAGTTAATGATTCTGAAATCATCAATGCAGATGGTGCGTCAGTAGTCCTAGCCTCTCGATTTTTGGGCTACCAAGTTCCAGAACGAGTTGCTGGAATTGATTTAATGCAAAGATTATTAAAATTAGCCGATAAGAAATCTTATTCAGTGTATTTCTTTGGTGCTAAAGAAGAAGTTTTACAAGATATGTTACAAAATTTCAAAGAAGAGTATCCAAATCTACGAGTTGTTGGACATCGTAATGGTTATTTTTCTGAGGAAGATGAGCAAGATATTCAGGAAGATATTCGTGAAAAGAATCCCGACTTTGTATTTGTTGGAATTACTTCGCCTAAAAAAGAATACATTATCCAAAAATTTATGGATAATGGAGTGAATTCTATTTTTATGGGTGTAGGTGGTAGCTTTGACGTACTGTCTGGTCACATTCAGCGTGCCCCACTTTGGATGCAAAAATCAAACTTGGAGTGGTTGTTCCGAGTTGCTAATGAACCAAAGCGTCTCTTTAAACGATACTTTGTAGGGAATGTTACCTTTATTAAGCGAGTTTTAGATGAGAAACGAAAAACAAAAAAATAATATTTTACATATTTCACGAACGATGGATATTGGTGGTGCGGAGAGAATCGTGTACCAGTTGAGTTCTGATTTGCAAGATGAGTTTAATAGTGTACATGTTGCTTCTACAGGAGGCCTTTGGGAACCAGAATTAGAAGCCCGAGGAATTAATCATCATAAGATTCAAGATATAGACAGCAAAAATCCTCTTACAGTGTTGAAATTGCTTCTTACTATTTATCAAATTATTAAGGCAAATGACATTACTCTGGTTCATACGCATCATCGAATGGCAGCTTTTTATATTCGTTTATTGAAACTGATTAATCCCAAGCTAGTCCACGTTTACACTGCTCATAATGTCTTTAAAGATAAGTTGTCTTTATATAGATTCTCACTGAAAAATGCCTATAGTATTGCAGTTGGTCAGGCAGTTAATAAAAATTTGAAAGATGATGTGGGAGTTGCAGACAGTACAGTTATCTATAACGGAGTGATCTTGAAACAGTCAAATAGACAAGTTGATGAGATTATGAAGTTTGATGGAATCAAGCTTGGCTGTATTGCAAGATTATCTGAACAAAAAGGTTTGACCTATCTGCTTGATGCTATCTCTTTAATTTCTGATGAAAACCTCCGTTTATTTATCGTTGGGGATGGAGAGCTTAGAGCCGAACTAGAAAATAAGGTTAAAGAACTCAATTTAGAGGATAAAATAACTTTTTTAGGGTATAGACAGGATATAGTCGAGTGTATCAATAGTTTTGATTTCCTAGTGTCTTCGTCATTATTTGAAGGCTTGGCCCTAAATGTTATTGAAGCATTTATGAATGGAAAAACAATGGTTGCGACAGATATTCCTGGCATTAATGAAGTTGTTACAAAAGAAAATGGGGTCTTAGTTCCTGCTAAAGATGCTAGGGCTTTAGCTTCTGCTATTGAGAGTTTGGCGACTGACTCAACTCTTAGAACTAGATTGGCTCATCAAGCTAAAAAAGATTATGAAGAGAAGTTTAGTTATCCTTTATTTTTAGAGAATTATCGTAAATTTTATCAAAAACTAATGGGAGATTCAAAATGAAAAAAGTAATGTTAGTTTTTGGGACGCGTCCAGAAGCAATAAAAATGTGTCCCTTAGTGAATGAGTTGAAGAAAAATGATTCAATTAAAACACTTGTGTGTGTAACTGGTCAACATAAAGAAATGTTAGAGCAAGTTCTAGATGTCTTTAAAGTTGTTCCTGATTATGACTTAGGAATTATGAAAGCAAATCAAACACTATTTACAATCACGACAAGTATTTTAGATAAAATTCAAGCAGTTTTAGAGCAGGAAAAACCAGATATTGTTCTTGTTCACGGGGATACTACAACCACTTTTGCGACAGCTTTAGCTGCATTTTACATGGGAATTAAAGTTGGACATGTAGAGGCAGGATTGAGAACTTATAATCTTCAAAGCCCATTTCCTGAAGAATTCAATCGTCAGACTACTTCAATTATTGCGGATTTCAATTTTGCTCCAACCGAAGTGGCTAAAGAGAATCTTCTAAAAGAGGGAAGAGAGAATATCTATGTTACTGGGAATACTGTCATCGACGCTTTGAAGACAACTGTTCAAGATCATTATGATCATCCTATTTTAGAGTGGGCTAAGGACAGTAAACTAATCATGCTAACAGCCCATAGACGTGAAAATCTTGGCCAACCCATGGAAAATATGTTTAATGCAGTTAATCGTATCCTAAATGAGTTTGAAGATGTTAAAGTCGTATATCCTATTCATAAGAATCCCAAGGTTCGTGAGCTAGCAAGTAAAGTGTTTGGTAACAATGAACGGATGCAAATCATTGAACCTCTAGAAGTCATTGATTTCCATAATTTTATGAATCAAAGCTACATGATATTAACAGATTCTGGTGGTGTACAAGAAGAAGCACCTTCTTTAGGAAAACCAGTATTGGTAATGCGTGATACAACAGAACGTCCAGAGGGGATTGCTGCAGGAACCTTGAAATTAGTAGGAACAGAAGAAGAAAATATTTATACTAATTTCAAATTGCTTCTAGAAGATGAAACAGAGTACAGCAAGATGAGTAAAGCAAGTAATCCATATGGAGATGGAAAAGCTTGTGAGCGTATTGTTGATATCATTTTGGAAGGATTATCATAATGGATCAGATTTCTATTGTTGTACCAGTGTACAATGTCGAGAACTGTTTGAGTTATTGTGTAGAAAGTCTAAGACAACAAACATATAAAAATATTGAAATTATCCTAGTAGATGATGGTTCAACGGATAGTTCTGGAGAAATTTGTGACCAATATGCTCGAGAAGATGACAGGATAAAAGTTCTGCACATTGAAAATGGGGGACTATCTAATGCCCGCAATACTGGAGTCAAAGAATCTTCAACAGATTGGATTGTTTTCATTGATTCAGATGACTATTATGACCATAGAGCCATTGAATATTTAGTAGAACTCAGAGATAAGTATAGAGTTGATCTTGTAGCTACTCCTGTGATTGAAGTTAGAAACTATACAAATAGTGATTTCCTAGGAGATTTCAGAGATAAATATTCTGGAAAATTAGATCGCCAAACAGCTTTAAAACAAATGTTTTATGGAAATTATGTTGGGACACATTCAGGTGGTAAACTATATAAGAAAGAAATCTTATTAAGGTTTCCATATCCTAATGGAATGATATATGAAGATTTAGCTATTGCCTATGAACATATTGCTTCCTGTGAAAATATTGCTGTTAGTGATCTAAACCTTTATAAATACTATCGAAGACCAGGAAGTATTGTAAATTCTAAGTATAGTAATCGTCTCTTAGATTTTTACAAGGCAATGGAATGGAATAGAAGTTATGTTGAACGAGACTATTCAGGTGATAGGGATATGAGAAGAGCTTTGAATGTTCGCTATGTTTTTAATGGTCTGCATATTGTACATGCTATGCTTAGTTCAGATATGTATGCTGAAGTTAATAAAATTAGAAAAGAATACATTCAATATTTCAAAGATGTTGTTCCTAATTCAAATGTTACAAGGAAAAATAAATTGAAATATATATTGCTTCTCGTATCGGCAAAATTGTATAAAAAAGTCAGAGGGAAAATGGGTTAGATAGTCATGAAAGTTTTGAAGAACTATGCTTACAATCTCTCATATCAATTATTGGTGATTATTCTTCCGATTATCACAACACCTTATGTTACTAGGGTTTTTAGCTCAAATGATTTAGGGACTTATGGATATTTCAACTCAATTGTTACCTACTTTATTCTCTTAGCGACTTTAGGAGTTGCTAATTATGGGACAAAAGAAATTTCAAGTCATCGGAAGGATATTCGAAAAAACTTTTGGGGTATCTATACCTTGCAGTTTGGTGCAACATGCTTATCAATTTTATTATATATAATTTTGTGCTTTGCGTTTTCATTTATGCAGAATCCAGTAGCGTATATTTTAGGCTTAAGTTTATTATCTAAGGGAATGGATATTTCTTGGCTTTTTCAAGGCTTGGAGGATTTTCGTAAGATAACAGTTAGAAATATAACTGTTAAACTGGTGGGAGTTGTTTCAATATTTTTATTTATCAAAACCTCAGGTGATTTATATCTATATGTTTCCTTGTTGACAATATTTGAATTATTAGGCCAGTTAAGTATGTGGTTTCCAGCTCGTGAATTTATTGGCAAGCCTCACTTGGATTTATGTTATGCAAAGAAACATCTTAAACCGGTAATTTTATTGTTTTTGCCTCAAATAGCAATTTCTTTGTATGTTACTTTAGATAGAACAATGCTCGGTGCTTTAGCATCAACTACTGATGTTGGTATTTATGATCAAGCTTTAAAATTGGTGAATATTTTACTCACTTTGGTAACTTCTCTGGGAAGTGTCATGCTTCCACGTGTTTCAAATCTTTTATCAAAAGGAAATAATGAAGCCGTGAATCGAATGCATCAGGTATCTTTTTTAATCTACAATTTGGTAATTTTTCCAATTATTGCAGGCATGCTAGTTGTTAATAATGATTTTGTAAAATTTTTCTTGGGCAATGACTTCCAAGATGCTAGGTATGCAATAGCAATCATGATTTTTAGAATGTTTTTTATTGGGTGGACGAATATTATGGGAATCCAAATTTTGATACCTCATAATAAAAATAAAGAATTTATGACTTCAACTACGGTTCCAGCAATTATTAGTGTGGGATTAAATCTGATCTTACTACCTAAATTTGGCTATATTGGTGCATCAGTTGTATCGGTATTGACGGAAGCCTTAGTATGGTTCATTCAATTATATTTTACAAGAGAATATCTGAGAGAAGTGCCAATTTTTACTTCAATGATTAAAATACTTTCAGCGTCTATTCTTATGTATTTTGCTCTTTCATTGTTAAAGACTGGTATGCATTTTGCACCGTTGCTTAATGTTGTTATATGTGCAATCATAGGGGGAATACTTTATATTCTGCAAATCTTATTATTTAGAGTAGTTAGTCTAAAAGAGTTAAAAGAGCAATTATTCAATAAGTAAAATGGTAAGAATATCACTATAAATTAATTAAATAATTTTATAGATGAGAGTTTTTTTAGATAATATTGTAAAGTGTTAAAAAGTTTAGGAAAGTGAGGAAGAGAGATTGTAGATGAGCTAAAATTCCTATGATTTAAAAATAATTATTTTTAGTTTATTCTATATTATTCTTTATCAAAAAAATGAAAAAAATAAATATTGAAAAACCTACTGGTTAACATTGTTGTAGCGATAGTGGTATTTTTTTAATGCTATATCTACAACAATGTTGGATAGGACTTTTTTTCAAGTCAAAGCAAATTATCTGTTTGTAGTTTTATTGCTTTTTAGGACTTCGATTTTTTTGTATAAAAATGAGGATTTCTTACAAATATCTGGTATTATCTATCTTACTTCTTTTTAACAGGAATTGTAGTATATTTACAAACTGGTAGGCTTAATTTTTTTGTCTATTCGACATTACTAGTTTTTTTAGTTAATGTTGATATGAAAGTAATTTTTGAAAAAAATTATATTTTTTTATCTCTAGTATAGTATTGATAGTTGTATTTATATTATCACTTTTAGGAATAGTCCCAAATTTACAATATAATCGAGGGGAGTGATTAGAAATTCCTTCGGCTTTATTTATCCGACCGATTTTGCTTCCCATTGTTTCTATTTATTTATAGCTTATTCTTATTTATTAAAAGATAGATTGATTTGGATGAGATCAATAGTGGGACTTTTTACTAGCTGCATTTGTTATTAAATATTGTGACGCACGCTTAAATGCATTCTCTATTTTATTAGCAACAGTTATCTTTATATTTTTTTATATTGTCGGAGAAAAAGAAACTTCGTATCTATGCAATTCTCCCATATTCAGTACTGATTTTTTCATCATTAATAATGTATTTATCCTATACGTTTTCTTGGAGTTCACCTTTTCTGGTTTTAATTAATAAATTAATTACGGGTAGGTTAGCGTTAGGAAGAAATGCATTTAGTTCTTTTAATTTAAATTTATTTGGTACGAGAGAAGTTTTGTTTATTGGTTCTGGTGGAAAGACGGAAGCTGTAATTGGATATAACTATGTAGATTCCTCTTACGTCCAGATGCTGTTTACATATGGTATTGTTCCCGTAGTGTTACTAATTATTATTTATATCATTTCAGCGAAAGAGCAGTATAGAAAAGGTCAATATTTATATGTGGCAGTTCTTTCTATAATTGCTTTGAACTGTATGATTGAAGCATTTTGGTTTGTGCCTTCATACAATATTTTTTTATGTTTATGTTGTTTTCAACAAATACTTTTTGATAGGCTTAAACTAAATGATAATTTTTTTACAGATTACTGCTTAGGAATTCTTCCTATACAGTGGGTAGATTATTTTAAATGCTACAATAGTTTTGATTTATCAATTTTGGTGTTCTAGAATCAAAATTTAGTGAGAAGAATTAGTGATTAAAAAAGGAACTTTATTGTTTAATAATGGAGATTTAATATGTATGATTATCTAATCGTTGGTGCTGGTTTGTCTGGAGCAATTTTTGCTTATGAAGCAACCAAGCGTGGAAAGAAAGTAAAAGTGATTGATAAACGTGACCACATTGGTGGGAACATCTATTGTGAGAATGTAGAAGGTGTTAATGTTCATAAATATGGTGCACATATCTTCCATACTTCTAATAAGAAAGTCTGGGATTATATTAATCAATTTGCTGAATTTAACAACTATATCAACTCGCCTGTAGCTAATTACAAGGGTAGCCTTTATAATCTACCTTTCAATATGAATACTTTCTATGCTATGTGGGGGACAAAAACTCCTCAAGAAGTTAAAGATAAGATTGCTGAGCAAACGGCTCACATGAAGGACGTTGAACCTAAGAACTTGGAAGAACAGGCTATCAAGTTGATCGGTCCAGATATTTATGAAAAATTGATCAAGGGCTATACTGAAAAGCAATGGGGACGTTCTGCGACTGACCTTCCACCCTTTATCATCAAACGTCTACCAGTTCGTTTGACTTTTGATAATAACTACTTCAATGACCGTTACCAAGGTATTCCAATTGGGGGGTATAACCTTATCATCGAAAATATGCTGAAGGATGTGGAAGTAGAACTTGGAGTTGACTTTTTTGCCAATCGTCAAGAATTAGAAGCTTCTGCTGAAAAAGTTGTCTTTACAGGGATGATTGACCAATACTTCGATTATAAACATGGTGAGTTAGAATACCGTAGTCTTAGTTTTGAGCATGAAGTTTTAGATGAAGAAAACTATCAAGGAAATGCAGTTGTTAATTATACAGAACGAGAAATTCCTTATACTCGTATTATTGAGCATAAACACTTTGAGTATGGTACTCAGGACAAGACCGTTATTACTCGTGAATACCCAGCTGATTGGAAACGTGGAGATGAACCTTATTATCCAATCAATGATGAGAGAAACAATGCTATGTTTGCTAAATATCAAGAAGAAGCAGCACAGAATGATAAGGTCATTTCTGCGGACGTTTGGCTGATTATAAATACTACGACATGCATGTGGTCATTGAACGTGCCCTAAATGTGGTAGAAGAAGAGTTTAAATAAGATAACGAAGGATAAAATTGATAGATGAAATATTATCTAAAAGAAGAATTTCTGAAGGATTCTGGTGCACGAAATGCAGGGAATAAGGCTAGAAACGATGTTGAAGAAATAGTAGTTCGTGAGGGCTATAGTCCTTTGTTATTGATGGTAGATGATTGGTATCAAATGGGGATTATTAAGGCTCAACGACACAAGGCTAAAGCCCTATCCAAAGCTATCTCTAAGTTGAAGGAAGGGGATGAGCTGCTTATTCAATTTCCTATGCTTCATCATAGTTTCTTTACGACTCATTTAGTCAAAAGAATGCAAGGTAAAGGAGTGAAGGTTCACTTTATTATCCATGATTTAGAAGTTTTGCGCTATGCTAATTTGGATACAGTACCCTTGAAGCATAAAATTCGTGTCCATCTTCAAGAGTCAAGTCTTTTGAAACAAGCTGATGGTCTTATTGCTCATAATCCAGTTATGAAATCAGTGCTTGTGGAGAAGGGAATTTCTGAGAAGAAAATAGTTAGTTTAGGCATTTTTGACTATCTGATTCCGAATTATCAGGACAAAGAAGGTTTATCGAAGGAAGGGGCTGTTATTGTAGCTGGAAATTTGGCCCAAGAAAAAGCAGGTTACTTATATGAGTTGCCTGCAAGACCAGCATATAACCTCTATGGTGTTGGTTTTGATGAGGCTAGGAAGCTATCCAATGAAACCTATTTTGGTTCATTTCTTCCAGATGAACTACCGTCAGCGTTAGAAGGAAGCTTTGGTTTAGTCTGGGATGGTGATAGTTCTAAAACTTGTAGCGGAGTGTTTGGTGAGTATTTGAGATACAATAATTCTCACAAGGCTTCTCTTTATTTGGCTTCTGGTTTTCCTATTATTGTTTGGAAGCAATCTGCTTTGGCTAATTTCGTCTTAGAAAAAGAGTGTGGAATTAGTGTTGAGAGTTTACTTGACTTGAAAGAAGTATTGGACAATTTGTCTCAAGAAGAGTATCAGAATTTGGTCAAAAATGCTAAGTCTGTAGGTCAAAAAATTCGTGAGGGCTCTTATCTTCTTTCTGCATTGCAATCCTTAAATTAATGAATCTAAAAGTGATTTAAATAGATAGGTGAGGGAATTATTGGATTCCCTCTTTTCTTATATCAAGAGAGTTTTAAGTAGGGAATTAAAGAACTATATTCTGAAACTTATCATTCTTTTAATTCATTTTAAGATATTTTTTCAGAATATATCTAATTAATTCAAAAATTCTGAAAATTCTGTTGACATGTTTGTGAAAAGAGGCTATAATGGATAGAAAGTTTTTAAAGGAGAAAAGTGATGAAAAGTTCAAAAATTCTTGCCCTTGCGGGTGTTACGTTATTGGCAACTGGTGTTTTAGCTGCTTGCTCAGGATCAGGATCGGGTGCTAAAGGTGAGAAGACATTCTCATACATTTATGAAACAGATCCAGATAACCTGAACTACTTGACAACTGGTAAAGCTGCAACAGCAAATATCACTAGCAACGTAGTGGATGGTTTGTTAGAAAATGATCGTTACGGTAATTTTGTGCCATCAATGGCCGAAGATTGGTCAGTATCTAAAGATGGTCTGACTTACACCTACACGATTCGTAAGGATGCAAAATGGTACACATCTGAAGGTGAAGAATATGCTGCAGTTAAAGCACAAGATTTTGTTACGGGGTTGAAATATGCAGCTGATAAAAAATCAGATGGTCTTTACCTTGTGCAAGAGTCAATTAAAGGCTTGGATGCTTATGTGAAAGGTGAAATCAAAGATTTCTCACAAGTCGGAATCAAGGCTCTTGATGATCAAACAATTCAGTACACCTTGAATAAACCAGAAAGTTTTTGGAATTCTAAGACAACAATGGGAGTGATGGCTCCAGTTAATGAAGAGTTCTTAAACTCTAAGGGAGACGATTTTGGGAAAGGGACAGATCCAAGTAGTATTCTCTACAATGGTCCATTCTTGCTCAAATCTATTGTAGCTAAATCTTCTGTTGAATTTGCTAAAAATCCAAACTACTGGGATAAGGACAATGTCCATATTGATAAGGTCAAATTATCATTCTGGGATGGACAAGATACCAACAAACCGACTGAAGCCTTCAAGGATGGAAGCTTCACCATGGCCCGTCTCTTCCCAACGAGTGCTAGCTATCCAGAGACTGAGAAATCATTTAAAGATAACATTGTTTATACCCAACAGGATTCTACTACTTACTTGGTAGGTACTAACATTGATCGTCAGTCATATAAATTTACATCTAAGACTACAGATGAACAGAAGACATCAACTAAGAAAGCACTTCTTAACAAAGACTTCCGTCAAGCACTTGCATTTGGTTTTGACAGAACAGCCTATGCTTCACAGGTCAATGGTGCGAGTGGGGCAACTAAACTTCTTCGTAACTTGTTTGTACCTCCTACATTTGTACAAGCAGATGGAAAAAACTTTGGTGAGTTAGTAAAAGAAAAATTGGTAACTTACGGAGATGAGTGGAGTAATGTTAACTTAGCAGATGCTCAAGACGGTCTGTACAATCCTGAAAAAGCTAAAGCAGAATTTGCTAAGGCTAAGACTGCTCTTCAGGCAGAAGGAGTACAGTTCCCAATTCATTTGGACATGCCTGTTGATCAAACTAACACAACAAAAGTTCAACGTGTTCAATCTTTTAAACAATCAGTTGAAGCAACTTTGGGAACAGAAAATGTTGTTGTGGATATTCAACAACTTCAAAAAGACGATGTCTTGAACATTACTTACTTTGCTGAAACAGCTGCTGGCGAAGATTGGGATATCTCAGATAATGTTGGTTGGTCTCCAGACTTTGCAGACCCATCTACTTACCTTGATATCATCAAGCCATCTGTTGGAGAAAATACTAAGACTTATCTAGGATTTGATTCTGGAACTAACAATGCTGCTGCTAAGAAAGTTGGTTTGGAAGATTATGAAAAGATGGTTGTAGAAGCTGGTGAAGAAGTTAGCAACGTTTCAAAACGTTATGAAATATGCTGCTGCCCAAGCTTGGTTGACAGATAGTGCCTTGATCATTCCAACAACATCACAGACAGGTCGTCCAATGTTGTCTAAGATGGTACCATTCACACTTCCATTTGCTTATTCTGGAAATAAAGGAACAAGTGAAGCTCTCTTGTACAAATATCTAGAAGTACAGGATAAATCTGTGACAGTTGATGAGTATCAAAAAGCTCAAGATAAATGGATGAAAGAAAAAGAAGAGTCTAACAAAAAAGCTCAAGAAGAACTCGCAAAACATGTGAAGTAGATGTTAAACATCTATAGAAACAGAGTGATAGAGGATTTGGCATTCGATAGGAGTGCTAAATCCTTTTTATTCTATGATAACTCCCTCTAAATGGCAGAGTATAGTTTTGCCAAAATTAAGAAAAAATTAGCAATTTTCCTAGATTTTCTATTGCTTTATCCGCCAATATTTGTTATATTAAAAGTGCAATTATTTTTTATAAACGTTAAGCATTGCACTTTTCAGATAGAAAGGAGTATTTTTCGAACAAGAAATGTAAACGCTTACGAAAGTTGATGAAAGGAATTAGGGGTTAATGGATAAACGATTTTTTGAAAAACGCTGTACATACAGTATTCGTAAATTTGCACTAGGTGCTGCTTCAGTTATGATTGGAGCTAGTTTTTTTGCTACTGCTCCAGTAATGGCTAACACACCAACAGTTGGCTCAACAGATAATTTGCCAAGTGAACTGGCTGATTTGGATAAAAAAGCGAGCGATAATGGACGAGAGTTCAATAAGGAAGTTGCAGCAGCAAATCCAGGTTCTGCTGAAACAACAGATGGACCAAAAACTGAAGAAGAGTTATTAGCTCTTGAAAAGAAAAATAAAGAAACTACTGACAAATTGCCGAAAGAATTGGAAGGCAAAGTTGAAAAAGCCACTGATAATGGTAAAGAGGTAAATAAAGACCAATTAGCACAAGATACTGGTAGTCTAGTTCCTGAAGATGTTGCCAAAACAAAAAATGGAGAATTGAACTATGGCGCTACTGTTAAGATTAAGACTCCATCAGGAGAAGGTAGTGGTATTGTCATTGGTAAGGATCTTGTTTTGACTGTTTCTCACAACTTTATCAAGGATCAACAAGATGGAAATATTCGTAAGGTTGTAGATAATGATAAAGGGGATGGCGATATTTTTAGTATATTCTACCCTGGTTTAGATGATGTAAAATTTAGTAAAAAAGATGTGATTCACTGGGATCGGGATGGCTATCTAAAGGGTTATAAGAACGATTTGGCTCTTGTAAGATTGCGTACAGTTCTTGAAAATGCTCCTGTAGAAGTTACTGAAAAGCCAGTTGTTAAGAAAGTTGGGGATAAAGTCAATATGTTTGGCTATCCTGCTGGTAAGTTGGCACCAGTTATTAACACTGCTGTGGATTTTGCTGAATCTTATGGTGAAGGTGTTCAAGGAGTTGGCTATCAAGGTGGACAACCAGGTGCTAGCGGTGGCGGTATCTTTGATACGGATGGTAAATTGATTGGGGTTCATCAAAATGGTGTGGTTGGAGTCCGTAGTGGAGGCATCCTTTTCTCTCCAGCTCAATTAAAATGGATTCAAGATCATATTAAGGGAATCTCTAGTTCAAAACCAGCGAATTTAGAGGAAACTGAAAAACCAGTTGAAGAAAAGCCAAAAGAAGATAAGCCGAAAGAAGAAAAACCAGCGACAGCTAAGCCAGAGACACCAAAGGAAGTCACTCCTGAATGGCAAACTGTAGCAAGAAAAGAACAACAAGGGACTGTAGCCATTCGTGAGGAAAATGGTGTTCGTTACAATAAGTTGTCTTCAACAGATCAAAATGACAATGCCAGCAAACCAGCCTTGTTTGAAAAACAAGGATTGACTGTGGATGCGAATGGGAATGCGAATGTGGATCTCACTTTCAAAGAAGAATCTGAAACAGGCAAATCACGTTTTGGTGTCTTCTTGAAATTTAAAGATACAAATAATAATGTCTTTGTTGGATATGATAAATCAGGTTGGTTCTGGGAATACAAGACACCAGGTAATAGCACATGGTATCAGGGTGGTCGTGTTGCAGCTCCAGTAAATGGCTCAGTGAATCATCTGACTATTAGCCTAAAATCAGATGGTCAGCTAAATGCAACAAATAATGATGTAAAACTTTTTGATACAGTTACTTTACCAGCTGCTGTTAATGAAAATCTTAAAAATGAAAAGAAAATCTTACTTAAAGCTGGTACATATGGTACTGAAAAGACAGTTGTAAATATTAAGACTGACAATCAGGATGGAGTTCAAACTACTGAAGCCACTGCTGAAAGAAACTGGTGCGGTGGTAGATGATAGTAAAGTGACTTATGATACCATCCAATCTAAAGTCCTAAAAGCAGTGATTGACCAAGCTTTTCCACGTGTCAAGGAATATACGCTGAATGGCCATACTTTACCTGGACAGGTTCAACAACTTAAGAAAATCTTAGTAAACAATCACGAAATTACACCTGAAGTCACCTATAAGAAGATCAATGATACTACTGCAGAGTACTTGATGAAGCTTCGTGATGAGAAGAATTTCATCAATTCAGATATGACCGTACGTTTGCAAGTTGTGGATAATCAATTGCACTTTGATGTAACCAAGATTGTCAACCATAACCAAGTTACTCCAGGTCAGAAGATTGATGATGAAAGAAAACTTCTCTCCTCTATCAATTTCTTAGGGAACTCACTTGTGTCGGTTTCAAGCGACCAAGCTGGAGCTAAGTTTGATGGGGCAACCATGTCAAACAACACTCATATCAGTGGAGATGATCATATTGCTGTAACCAATCCAATGAAGGACTTGGCTAAGGGTTATATGTATGGATTTGTTTCTACGGATAAACTTGCTGCAGGTGTTTGGAGCAACTCTCAAAACAGCTACGGTGGTGGTTCGAATGACTGGACTCGTTTGACAGCTTTCAAACAAACTGTTGGAAATACAAACTATGTGGGAATTCAAAGCTCTGAATGGCAATGGGAAAAAGCATATAAGGGCATTGTCTTCCCAGAATATACTAAGGAACTTCCAAGTGCCAAGGTTGTGATCACTGAAGATGCCAATGCGGATAGTAAAGTCGACTGGCAGGATGGTGCCATTGCTTATCGTAGTATCATGAACAACCCTCAAGGTTGGGAAAAAGTCAAGGATATCACAGCATATCGTATCGCGATGAACTTTGGTTCTCAAGCACAAAACCCATTCCTTATGACCTTGGATGGTATTAAGAAGATCAATCTTCACACAGATGGTCTTGGACAGGGTGTTCTCCTTAAAGGTTACGGTAGTGAAGGTCATGACTCTGGACACTTGAACTATGCTGATATTGGTAAACGTATTGGTGGTGTCGAAGACTTCAAGGCTTTGATTGAGAAAGCGAAGAAATATGGAGCTCATCTAGGTATTCACGTTAACGCTTCTGAAACTTATCCTGAGTCTAAATATTTTAACGAAAATATTCTTCGTAAGAATCCAGATGGAAGCTACAGCTATGGTTGGAACTGGCTAGACCAAGGTATCAACATTGATGCTGCTTATGATTTGGCGCATGGACGCTTAGCTCGCTGGGAAGAATTGAAAAATAAACTTGGTGAAGGCCTTGACTTTATCTATGTGGACGTTTGGGGCAATGGGCAATCAGGTGATAATGGTGCCTGGGCTACCCACGTTCTTGCTAAAGAAATTAACAAACAAGGCTGGCGCTTTGCGATTGAGTGGGCCATGGTGGTGAATACGACTCTACCTTCCAACACTGGGCAGCTGACTTGACCTATGGTGGCTACACTAATAAAGGTATCAACAGTGCTATCACACGCTTTATCCGTAACCACCAAAAAGATTCTTGGGTTGGGGATTACAGAAGTTACGGTGGTGCAGCTAACTATCCACTTCTAGGTGGTTACAGCATGAAAGACTTTGAAGGTTGGCAAGGAAGAAGTGACTACAATGGATATGTAACTAACTTGTTTGCTCATGATGTCATGACCAAGTACTTCCAACACTTCACTGTAAGCAAGTGGGAAAATGGTACACCTGTTACCATGTCTGATAACGGTAGCACTTATAAATGGACTCCAGAAATGCGAGTGGAATTGGTAGATGCTGATAATAACAAAGTTGTTGTGACTCGTAAGTCAAATGATGTCAATAGCCCGCAATACCGTGAACGTACAGTGACTCTCAATGGACGTGTCATCCAAGATGGTTCAGCTTACTTGACTCCTTGGAACTGGGATGCAAATGGTAAGAAACTTCCTGCTGATAAGGAAAAAATGTACTACTTCAATACGCAAGCTGGTGCAACAACTTGGACACTTCCTAGTGATTGGGCAAAGAGCAAGGTTTATCTTTACAAGCTAACTGACCAAGGTAAGACAGAAGAGCAAGAATTAACTGTGAAAGATGGTAAGATTACCCTTGATCTTACTGCAAATCAACCTTATGTGCTCTACCGTTCAAAACAAACCAATCCTGAAATGTCATGGAGTGAAGGTATGCATATCTATGACCAAGGATTTAACAGTGGAACTTTAAAACACTGGACTATTTCTGGTGATGCTTCTAAGGCAGAAATTGTCAAATCACAAGGCGCAAATGAATGCTTCGTATCCAAGGCAATAAGAGCACAGTCAGCCTTACTCAGAAACTGACTGGCTTGAAACCAAATACTAAGTATGCTGTTTATGTTGGTGTTGATAACCGTAGTAATGCTAAGGCAAGTATCACAGTAAATACTGGTGAAAAAGAAGTGACTAGCTATACCAATAAGTCACTAGCTCTTAACTATGTTAAGGCCTATGCCCATAATACTCGTCGTGACAATGCTACAGTTGACGATACAAGTTACTTCCAGAACATGTATGCCTTCTTTACAACAGGTTCAGATGTATCAAATGTCACTCTTACTTTGAGTCGTGAAGCTGGTGATGAAGCAACTTACTTTGATGAAATTCGTACCTTTGAGAATAATTCAAGTATGTACGGAGATAATCATGATACAGGTAAAGGAACATTTAAACAAGACTTTGAAAATGTCGCACAAGGTATTTTCCCATTTGTAATTGGTGGTATCGAAGGAGTTGAGGATAATCGTACTCACTTATCTGAAAAACATAATCCATATACACAACGTGATTGGAATGGTAAGAAAGTCGATGATGTTATCGAAGGAAATTGGTCATTGAAGACAAATGGACTAGTTAGCCGTCGTAACTTGGTTTACCAAACAATTCCTCAAAACTTCCGTTTTGAAGCTGGTAAGACTTATCGTGTAACCTTTGAATATGAAGCAGGCTCTGACAATACCTACGCCTTTGTAGTCGGTAAGGGGGAGAATTCCAATCAGGACGTCGCGGTAATCAAGCAAGCAATTTAGAAATGCATGAATTGCCAAATACTTGGACAGATTCTAAGAAAGCTAAGAAGGTAACCTTCCTCGTAACAGGTGCAGAAACAGGCGATACTTGGGTAGGTATCTACTCAACTGGTAACGCAAGCAATACTCGTGGAGATTCTGGTGGAAATGCTAACTTCCGTGGTTACAATGACTTCATCATGGATAAACTTCAAATCGAGGAAATCACGTTAACTGGTAAGATGTTGACAGAAAATGCTCTGAAGAACTATTTGCCAACGGTTGCCATGACCAACTATACTAAGGAATCTATGGATGCCTTGAAGGAAGCTGTCTTTAACCTCAGTCAAGCAGATGATGACATTAGTGTAGAAGAAGCGCGTGCTGAGATTGCTAAGATTGACGCTCTGAAGAATGCCTTGGTACAAAAGAAAACAGCCTTGGTAGCAGAAGACTTTGAAACACTGAATGCTCCAGCGCAAGCGGGAGAAGATTTAGCAAATGCCTTTGATGGTAACTTATCAAGTCTATGGCATACATCTTGGAATGGTGGAGATGTTGGTAAACCTGCAACCATGGTCTTGAAAGAGGCGACAGAAATCACTGGATTCCGTTATGTGCCACGCGGATCAGGATCAAATGGTAATTTGCGAGATGTGAAATTGGTTGTGACAGATGAATCTGGTAAAGAACATACTTTCACTACAACTGATTGGCCAGATAACAATAAACCAAAAGATATTGACTTTGGTAAGACAATCAAAGCTAAGAAATTGTTTTGACAGGTACTAAGACTTATGGAGACGGTGGTGATAAATATCAAGCCGCTGCTGAGTTGATCTTTAGTCGTCCACAGGTTGCAGAAACAGCTCTTGATTTGTCAGGTTATGAAACAGCTTTAGCGAAAGCTCAAAAATTGATCAGCAAAGAGAATCAAGAGGAGGTAGCAAGTGTAGTAGCTAGTATGAAATATGCTACGGATAACCATCTCTTGACTGAAAGAATGGTTGCCTACTTTGCAGAATATCTCAACCAACTACAAGATCAGACTGCTAAACCAGATGCTCCTACAAGTAGCAAAGGTGAAGAGGTGGCACCGATTCTTGAAGTGCCTGAGTATAAAGGCTCGCTTGGAACAGCAGGTGAAGAAGTACCACCAATTCTTGAGTTACCTGAGTATAAAGGCCCAGTTGGAACAGAAGGTGAAGAAGCAGTTGTTAATGAAGTTCCAGAATACAAAGGCGGCGTCAATGCGGCAGAAGCAGCTGTCAATGAAGTTCCAGAATACAAAGATGGAGCCAATGCAGTAGAGGCCTTAGTTCATGAATTGCCAGAATATAAAGGCGGTGTGAATGCAGTAGAAGCAGCTGTCAATGAAGTTCCGGAATACAAAGGTGGAGCCAATGCGGTAGAAGCCTTAGTTCATGAATTGCCAGAATATAAAGGTGGCGCTAATGCAGTAGAAGCAGCTGTCAATGAAGTTCCAGAATACAAAGGTGGGGCGAATGCGGTAGAAGCCTTAGTTCATGAATTGTCAGAATATAAAGGCGGCGCTAATGCAGTAGAAGCTTTGGTAAACGAAAAGCCAGCCTACACAGGACTATTGGCTACAGCAGGCGATCAAGCAGCACCAACTATTGAAAAACCTGAGTATCAGATTAGTCAATTGGGCCAAGGAAAACTTGCAGAATCTAAAACTTCAGTTTCAACAGAAGATCAGAAGAGATTGCCAGAAACGGGAGAAAGCCAATCTGATACAGCTATCTTCCTAGCTAGCATCAGTCTTGCCTTATCTGCTGCTGTCCTTGCGACAAAACGTAAAGAAAATTAAAGAAGACTGGATTTTAGAGTTTACCGGAACTAGAATTCAGACAGAAATAACTTAGTTGGAGAGAACCTCTAGGTTCTCTCCATTTTTAAATGGGAAATGAGACCGCTTACTGTAATAAGTGGATGAAAGGAATAGGATAAAGATGGATAGACATTTTTTGAAAGACGCTGTCACTATAGTATTCGAAAATTTGCAATTGGTGCAGCCTCTGTAATGATCGGTGCTAGTATCTTTGGTGCAAATGTAGTGCAGGCTGCTGAGACAGTTGGAACACCTGAGAAAGAAGGAACTATCACACAAGCTCAGCCCCTAGATAAGTTGCCGGACGATTTAGCGGCTGTTTTAAAGAAAGCTGAATCAGAAGCAACGGCAGATGCAGGACATGAAGAAAATCATGAAAATACTGCAGGAACAAGTCCTGCAGCAACTGAAGAAACAAGCCCAGCAACAACTCCAACAGCTCCCAAACCAGCTGAGACTCTGAAGCCGGTTGAAACACCAAAAGCAGATTCTAAACCTGTAGAACCAGCTACACCTACAATCAAACCAGTTGAAAAGCAAATTGAAGATAGAGAAGATCGTAACCACTTAGAAGGTGTAACTGTTCAAGTAAACGACTCAGAAACTGGTACTCCTTATACTGCTGACAAGGCAGTGGACGGTAATCCTGATACTCGTTGGGCAACAAATCAAAATATTGACAAACCAACTTTCGAATTAACTCTTCCCAAGACTACACTTATTAGACATGTGGAAATTGATTGGGATCGTCGTGTTCGTAATGGGCAAAATGACCCTAATATCAAATCATGGAGCCTCTACTATGCAGGTCAAGATGATGTAAGTGCTAGTGGAGAAAAACAATGGAAGCTCGCTCATACCAAGACTGGAGAACCTGTTTTAGATGAGAAAGTTGACTTAGCCAATAGTATTCAAGCTAAATATCTCAAGTTAGAAATCAATGACTATCAAGCGGGCACAATGGGTTGGAGAAATGTTGGTATTCAAGAAATTCGAGCTTATTCGAATATTCCTGATACAAGTAAGGTAACGGATATCCGTCAGGTTACAGAATTGACTATAGCTAAAGACGGACAGTCTCTTGTCTTGCCAACTCTACCAGGAAAAGTCAGTCTTATCGGTAGCAACAAACAAGGTGTGATTGACCTTCAAAATCACATTTATAAGCCTCTGACTGATCAACGCGTTAAGGTTATGGTAGAGCAAATTAAAGATTCACATACCTTTACTAAAGAATTTGAAGTAGTCATCAAGGGGCTACATCAGGACGAAGGTGTGGGTGTCAAACCAAAAGTAGCACCAGCTGTTCAACAATGGTATGGAAAAGAAGGTCAATCTTCTATCACTTCAGATACAGTTCTTGCTACGGGTGATTCAGGCTTTGAACAAGCAGCAACCTTCTACCAGTCAGACCTTGCAAGTCGTGGATTGGAACTTGCGACAGGTGACAAGCAGGCTCAAAAACGAATCGAGTTTAAAAAAGTTGAAAATAAGGGGTATGGTAAGGAAGGCTATGGCATCACTATCCAAGATGGTGTCATTACCATCGAAGCTGCAACGAACACAGGGGCCTTCTATGCTACTCGTACTCTTCTTCAAATGGGGGGGAAAGCAATCTCCAAAATGGAGAAATCCGTGATTTCCCAAGCTTTAGTCACCGTGGCTTTATGCTAGATACAGGTCGTAAATTTATTCCTTATGATACCCTTGTAGACATCATGCTCAACATGGCTTACTACAAGATGAACGACTTGCAGTTACACCTTAACGATAACTATATCTTCCTAAAGGAACACTTGGCAGGTAAGAACTTAACACAAGCAGAAGAGCTTAAGTATGTTCTAGAACATGCTAAGACAGGTTTCCGTGTAGAGACAGATATTGTCGGTAAGAATGGTCAAAAATTAACATCAGATGAGCACTATACTAAAGAAGAGATGCAAAATCTGATTAAACTTGCTAAGGCCTTGCATATCAATCTAGTACCTGAAATTGACACACCAGGTCATGCTCTGTCATTTGTCAAAGTTCGTCCAGACCTCATGTATCAAGGTAGCCTGAGCGATTACAGAGGTAAACATAACGTAGAGCGCGTAGCTATGCTCGATCTAGATAATAAATACGATGAAACGCTGGCTTTGTCAAATCAGTTTATGACAAACTTCTTGATGGTCCAGATGCACCACTTCATGGGGTATCTACTGTTCATATCGGAACGGATGAATACTACGGAAGTAGAGAAAGCTATCGTCGTTATGTCAATGACCTTATTAAATACATTAAAGGGAAAGGCTATACACCTCGTATTTGGGGGTCGCTCAGTGCGAAACGAGGTAAAACAGCGGTTGATTGGAAAGATGTAGAAGTTGATATCTGGAGTATTGGCTGGCAGCAACCAAAAGAAGCTATTGCTCAGGGAGCTAAGATTATTAATATCACAGATATCCCAACATATAGCGTTCCGAATGGAGATAATCGTCGAGCTGCTTATGGTGATTATGCTAACTATGAAACTCAATATAATGGTTGGACACCAAACGATTTCAGAACTGGTCATGGTCCACTTCTAGAAGCATCAAATCCAAATGTAATTGGTGGTGGCCACGCAGTTTGGAATGACAATATTGATCTTCATGAGACAGGTTTGACATCTTATGATATCTTTAAACGCTTCTTCAAGAGCATGCAAACTACTGCAGAACGCACTTGGGGATCTGACCGTGCGGCAGCGACATTTGCAGAACGTATCCTACCAGCGAGCCCTTATGCGCCACAGTCAAATCCTGACAGAGCGATTGATCAAAGTGACTTGTTTACTATCAATCCTGAAACAGTGAAAAACTATGCAAGTAAGAAAGTAAAAGCATCTGATCAAGGCTTAGCATTTGACAAAGACAGTAGTATTGAAGGATTAGCTGGTGATGTTGGTCCAAGTCATGTCTTGAAGTTTGATGTAACTGTCACTGGAGACGGTGAACAAACCTTCTCAACAAGTGGAGACAACCGTATCTATCTAGCTGATAAAGACGGCTATCTTGCTTATCAATTTGAACAGTTCCATATCCAGTTCAAGAAAAAACTTGAAAAGAACAAACGTTATCAAATCTCTATTGTGACTAAACCACAATCAACGGAATTTATGTGGATGGTGAGAAGATTGAACGTATCGCAAATCCAGCTCACCCTCGCTTTGCTCACAATAGCTTGGTTCTACCTCTTGAAAGTATCGGTGGTTTCAAAGGAATTTTACATAGTGCAGAGTTGACAGATAAACCATTTGTAAATCCTCGTTTGATTCCAACAGAACATTTCACAGTTTCTGCAACTAGTCAAGAAACACCAGGAACAGCGACTGAAGGCACTGTTGACAAAGCCTTTGACAATGATCCAAATACCTTCTGGCATACTAAATGGACTGGTGATACTGCTCCGTACACTCTTTCTATGAACTTGAAAGAAGCAGAAAAAGTCAATGGTTTGACTTATCTCCCACGTCCAGGTGGTGGAAATGGAGTCGTGACTCGCTACGAGATCTATGCACAAAAAGATGGCCAAATGGTCAAGGTTTCAGAAGGAAACTGGGACAACAATACCCAAGAAAAAACAGTCAACTTTGCTCCTGTTCAGACTAACAAGATTGAGTTGAAAGTTCTAGCAGGTGTTGGGGGCTTTGCAAGTGCAGCTGAAGTTCATCTATTGAAACCTATCAAAGAGGGACAAGAAACACCAGAACCAGAACAACCATCTACACCTGAAACTCCAAAAGTCGAGCAAACAGGTGATGGAACAGTTGAACTAGCGGATCAATTCACAGCAAGTAAACCAGCTAGCGAAGATAGTATTGCAGCAGCCAGCAAGAGCGCAGACTATCTCAAGAAAGAGTACAAGGTCTTCCCAACTCCACAAAAAGTGACTTATGGAGAAGGAGTAACAGCTCTTCGTAAGCAAGTCAATCTGGTAATGGGAGATCAACTCGATGTCTATACTCGTAATCGCTTGAAGAGTGTCTTGCAGGACAATCAAGTATCCTACACTACTAGTCAATCAGCAGTTGCTGGCGCAACTAATATCTATCTTGGAGTGCATGGACGAGGCTCACAAGCAGAACAAAACTTGTCCAAGGTTTCAGCAGGTCTCTTTGATAAAATTGATGCCTATGCTTTGACCATCAAGGACAATTCAATTTCCATCGTCGGAAAAGACACAGATGCGGTATTCTATGGTTTGACAACTTTGAAACACATGCTCAAGGAAAGTCAAGTTCCAGTTCTTCGCAATGTGACAGTGGAAGATTACGCTGAAATCAAGAACCGTGGTTTCATCGAAGGTTACTATGGAAATCCATGGTCTAATGCAGATCGTGCTGAACTCATGCGTTTTGGTGGCGATTTGAAATTGACCCAATACTTCTTCGCACCAAAAAGATGATCCATACCACAACAAGAAATGGCGTGAACTTTACCCAGAAGAAAAACTAGCTGAAATTCGTGAACTTGCTCGCGTCGGAAATCAAAGTAAAACTCGCTATGTTTGGACCATCCATCCATTCATGAACAACCGTATCCGCTTTGGTAATGAAGCGCATTACCAAGAAGACTTGGCAACCATCAAGGCTAAATTTACTCAGTTGATGAAAGTGGGCGTCCGTGAATTTGGTATTCTAGCCGATGATGCACCAAGCCCAGTTGGAGGCTACAATAGCTACAACCGCTTGATGCAGGATATGACCAACTGGTTGACAGAAATGCAAGGAACTTATAGCGGTCTTCGCAAAGAAATGATCTTTGTTCCAGGTCAGTATTGGGGTAATGGGCGTGAAGCAGAGTTGAAATCTCTAAATGAAAATCTCCCAAGTTCAACATCTATGACCTTGACGGGTGGTAAGATTTGGGGTGAAGTTTCTGAAGGTTTCTTATCAACTCTCAAGAACAATCTAACTGTAGGTGGTAAAACTTACCGTCCAGTATCACTTTGGGTGAACTGGCCAGTTACAGATAACTCTAAACAACACTTGATTCTAGGTGGTGGTGAGAAATTCCTTCATCCGAATGTAGATCCAAGCTTGCTATCCGGTATTATGTTGAACCCAATGCAACAGTCTGAACCATCTAAGATTGCCCTCTTTGCTGGAGCTCAATATACATGGAAACAGTGGAAATCAGAAGAAGAGGCTAAGAAACTCAATGACGTTGCCTTCAACTTTGTTGAAAATGGTCATTTTGAAGATAGCAAGGTATCAGCAGCCTTCCGCGAACTTGGTAAGCATATGATCAACCAAAACATGGACGGTCGTGTAGTAAAACTTGAAGAATCAGTTGAATTGGCTCCAAAATTGACAGACTTCATGACTAAGCTCAAAGCGGGTCAAGATGTAACTGCAGAACGTGCAACCTTGCGTGCAGAATTTGCCAAGATTAAAGAAGCAGCTGAACTTTATAAAGCATCAGGTGATCAAAAAATGGTTGCACAGATCCACTATTGGTTGGATAATGCAATCGACCAAATGAATGCCCTTGATGCCTTCCTAACAGGAACAGAGGCTATGACTACAAATGATGCAGCCAAACTTTGGGACAGCTACTATAAAGGTTTGAAATTGTATGAACAGTCTCAAACTCATACCTTCCATTATGTAGACCATCTTGAAAGGCTGAATTGGGGGTTCAACATATCCGTCCATTTATCCTATCCTTGAAAGAAGTTCTAGCGTCTGAAGTTCAAAAAGTCTTGCACCCTGACCAAATCATCAGCACCTTTATTACCAATCGAACAGGTGTAGAAGGTGGTTTGGCAGAAGTAACGGACGGTGACTTGGCAACTCATGCCTTGATTAAATCACCAAATAGTATCAAGACAGGTGATTATATTGGTATGAAGTTCAACAAACCGGTAGATATCCAAACCTTGACCTTTGCTATGGGAACTCAGGCAAATCCACGTGATACATTTAGCAAGGCTGAAGTTCAGTATTTGGATGAAAATGATAACTGGATAAGTTTGAAAGAACCAACTTATGTTGGTAATGAGTCACTTGTTCAGTTTGAGAATCTTAACATCAAAGCTAAAGCAGTACGTATGATTGCTACAGAAGATCGTGATGACACCTGGTTTGCAGTTCGCGAGATTGCAGTAAATCGTCCAGTTGAAAGCACGTGGCCAACAAGCGACGACAGTTAGTCTTAGCTCAAACTTAGTTTACAAACTAAATACCTCAGCCCGTCAAATCACTGATGGCAAGGACAATACAGAAGCCATGATGGCAAATGCTGACGGTAGCAATACGACTCCAGTAGATGCCTGGGTACAGCTTGACCTCGGTGAAATCAAGTCAGTGACTAAAGTTCGTCTTCGCCAAGGAACTGGCGATAAACTTGCCGCAGGTGTACTTGAGTACTCTACAGATGGATCTGCATGGCAAGAGTTAGATCGCCTATCAGGAGAACAAACTAAGGAAGTGACTAGAGCTATCAATGCTCGTTACATCCGAGTACGCAATACCAAGGCAAGTGACATTTGGTGGCGTATCCAAGACTTCTCTGTTGAGACACGTTCTGGAAATAGCGACTTAACAGACACAAACGTGGATGCCTTGAAGGAAACACCAGTATTTGATAGCCTTGGTCGTTATGAACTTCAGATTCCAGCTGGAACTAAACTTCCTGCGAATAGTTATCTAGGTATGAAGCTTGACCGAATCCATCAAGTCAAGAGCATCCAGCTCCAAGGTCAAACCAACCCAGCTCTTAGCCTTGAGTACTCTGCAAATGCTCAAGAATGGACACCAGCTAGCCAGTTGACAGACAGAACTGTCGCAACCCACTTGGTACGTTACGTTCGTCTTGTTAATAAAACAAATCAAGAACAAGACCTGCCATCAACTTCTCTCCTTGTAACGACTAAAGAAGTGCAACCAACCAAACTAGAATCTACAACTATGGGCATTCATCCAACATATGGAAGTAATGATGTTCGTAAGATTAATAACCTAGATCAATTGTTTGATGGTGTCTACAACAACTTCGTTGAGTTTTCAGACTATGCCCATAAAGATGGTCATGTAACCTTAAAACTTGGCAGCGAACGCACTATCAAGAAGATCAGAGCCTACATCCAAGACGGAACTCAAAACTATCTTCGTGATGGTAAAATTCAAGTCAGCCAAGACGGTAAAACTTGGACGGATGTTGTGACAGTAGGAGATGGTGTAGCCAATAGTCCACATGATGATTCATTGACAGATGGTTGGACACATGATTCTAAGATGCCAGGAAATCGCTATATCGAGGGTGAATTGACGACACCAGTCAAAGCAAACTATCTTCGTGTCCTCTATACAGCTGACTATGATGCTCGTTTTGTAGGATTTACAGAATTGGTGATCAATGATGGCGAATTTGTCAAACCAATCAATGATCCAACTGTAGAAGGAAACGGTGGTGAAAGCCGAGGCAACTTCTATACTAATCTCGTAGACGGAAAAGTCTTGACTAGCTACAAGGCGGAAAATGATAAGGGTGAATTGGTTTACCACTTGTCAGAACCAACCAATGCCAACCATCTACGCCTTGTTTCAAGCCTTCCTGAAGGAGTGAAAGCACGAGTTCAAGCGAGAACACTTAAGGATGGACAAGAAAGTTGGACAGATCTTGGTGCCATTACATCTAGTCTCCAAACCTTTGCTATCCGAAATGGTGGTTCTCTTCTAGATGTTAAACTGGTCTGGGAAGGTGGCAAGGCTGAGTTTTATGAATTGGCGAGCTTCTATCAAGAATTGACAGAAGAACCTGTTCAATCGAGCAAGGGTGAAGAACCAGCACCAGTGCTTGAGGTACCTGAATTTACAGGTGGTGTGAATGCAGTTGAAGCCTTGGTATATGAGCTTCCAGCCTACACAGGCCCAGTAGCAACAGTAGGCGATCAAGCCGCTCCAACAGTAGAGCAACCAGAGTTCCAGGGTGGTGTGAATGCAGTTGAAGCCTGGGTAGATGAGTTACCAGCTTATACAGGCCCAGTAGCAACAGTAGGCGATCAAGTTGCACCGACAGTAGAAAAACCAGAGTTCCAAGGTGGAGTCAACTCCGTTATGGCCTTGAAACACGAACTACCAGAGTACACAGGTCCATTGTCAATCGTAGGAGAACAACCAACTCCGACGGTAGAGAAACCAGAGTTCCAAGGTGGAGTCAACTCCGTTATGGCCTTGAAACATGAGCTACCAGAGTACACAGGTCCGGTATCAACCGTAGGCGACCAAGCCGCTCCAACAGTAGAGAAACCAGAGTTCCAAGGTGGAGTGAACTCCGTTATGGCCTTGAAACATGAGCTACCAGAGTACACAGGTCCGGTATCAACCGTAGGTGACCAACCAGCACCGACAGTAGAAAAACCAGAGTTTAAGCTAAGCTCGTTAGAAAAAGCTCAGACTCCAGAAGCACCAGTTCAAGTTGCCAAGGAAGACAAGAGATTGCCAGAAACTGGTGAAAAGCAGTCAGAAACAGCTATTTTCTTGGCAAGTGTTGGACTAGCTCTATCTGCTATCTTTGTAGCAAAAAGTAAAAAAGATTAGTTGTGTATGACAATTAAACTCTTTCTTAATAGTATTCTAAACCAGTGGAGTTTATAGAACAAAAAAACCTGAGAAGTAAAATTGGCCTTCTCAGGTTTTTCTGTTCTAATTATTGATTTAACAAAGAAAAGATTGAAAAACCACCCAATTTTTGGGTGGTTAGTAATTTATTGTTGGGCTGGCTGAGGATTTTGGTTAGGCTGACCTTGATTGGTACTTGGTTGTTGTGTTACCGTATTCTCATTGGTTCCAGCATTGGGAGTAGCTGTATTTGCATTTGGATTTGCGTTTGCGTTTGGTGTCGTTACACTTGACTGAGAGGTTGAGGTCTCTGGAGCCTGACTAGCAGGAGCGGGTGTAGAACTTTGTTGAGTAGCAGGAGCAGTCCATGTAGGACGAGCACCGTTCTTAAAGACATATTCTCCACTTCGATATAAGCCCTCAGGCATAGTCCAATCTCCAGGATGATTATCTTCAGAAAGATAAGTCATCATTGAGCGGTAAACCTTGGCTGCAACATAGAAGCCATCACCAACAATAGGAGTAAGACGATTTGAGTAACCCGTCCATATAGCCATCGAATATTTACGAGTATAGCCGACAAACATTTCATCTGGTGCAACATAGCCTGAGTTTTTGATATATTTCTCAATTTCTTCATCTGTATAGTTTGATGTACCAGTTTTACCAGCTTGAGGTAGCCATGGAAGATAGGCACCACGACCTGTTCCGTATGCTAAAACAGTTTTCATCATTTCTGTCATCATATAGGCAGTCGTCTCTTTCATAGCCCGAGTGCCAGAGTCAGAAAATTCTTTTGAGCTGCCGTCACTAAAGACAACTTTGTTAACATACATTGGTTTATGGTAGATACCACCATTTGCAAAGGCTGCGTAGGCGGCTGCCATTTTCTCACTACTTGCTCCGTACTGTTTGTTGGATTCAGTTGTATTACTAGAGATAGCATTCGCATAGTGCATACTTGGATAATCAATACCGAGTCCGTTTAGGAAGGTTTTTGCTTTATCTAAACCGACCTTATTAAGAGTTTCAACCGCTGTGACATTACGTGATTGTTGAAGAGCATACTGGATAGTAATATTTCCAAAGTAACCTTTATCCCAGTTGTAAACAGGTGTATTTGTGCCAGGATAATTATAAGGTACATCGTGAACAGTTGAAGCAGTTGAATCGTAGATACCGTATTCTAAGGCAGGAGCATAGTCTGTGATAGGTTTCATAGTAGAACCCCAGTCACGGTTGGTTTCAATGGCTTGGTTGACTCCGAAAGATACATTGCTTGATTGGTGACGGGCGCCTAACTGAGCAATGACTTTACCATTTGTTACATCTACGATAGTTGAAGCTACTTGGAGTTCATCATCAGGATAATTAACGTATTCATCAGTATTGTAAATATCCCAGAGACGTTGTTGAACCTCGGTGTCAACATTGGTGTATACTTCCATACCGGTAGTTAGAAGGTTGTAGCCAGTTTCTTGCTCTACTTGATCAATTACTTCCTTTAGGTAATTGTCCATGTAAGCAGGATAACTGTTACCAGATTTTAGGCTTTGTAGACCTTCAGTAATTGGTGTGTTGATTGCTTTTTCATATTGCTCTGCTGTGATGAATCCTTGACCCTTCATCTCAGATAGGACAAGATTACGTCGTTCCTGAGCTACTTCAGGATGAGAGTATGGGTCATACTGATTTGGAGCCTGAGGCATTCCTGCGAGGAGTGCTAACTGCGGTAAGTTCAAATCTTTAAGATCTTTCCCGTAGTAGTTCTGTGCAGCAGTTTGCATTCCGTAGTTACCGTTTGACATGTAGACCTTATTAATGTAGTAGGTTAGGATTTCTTGTTTCGTAGCTTTTTGCTCAAGTTGAACGGCTAGCCAAGCTTCCTGAGCTTTACGTGATAAGGTTTGATCGGCAGTTGAAGTAGAGAAATAAGTCAACTTAATCAATTGCTGAGTCAAGGTTGAAGCTCCTTGGAGTCCCCCTCCACCTCGGAGATTTCTCAATGCTGCCCCAAGAATACGAATAGTATCAACTCCACGGTGATTAAAGAAACGATGGTCCTCAATAGAAGTAATAGCATTAACTAATTCCGTTGGAATTTCATTTGATTGCGCATTGACACGACGTTCTGCTCCAAGATCGGCAATCAGTTCGTCTTTGCTATCGTATATCTTACTTGAGGTTGTCGCGACTAGTTTACTTTCGGACAGAGACGGAGCCTTGCTAACATAGTAGAGAAAAAGCCCTCCGCCTAGGACAACAGCTGCGATAAATACAGTTAAGAAGCCGATACTTACATACTTAGCTATTCGCAGGATAGTTTGTTTGTTCATCTTGTTTTACCACCTAGTAAATGTTCTTTGATAATATCGAGATAGGGAATTTGAGGAAAGGCGCCTTGCTCAATCAAATATCCATATTCTTGAATATATCCAAGTGGCATTGACTTTTGTCCCTTGTCTTGATGATAGAAACGAATCAAGTCAATAGCCGGCAATAAATAAGTTTCTTGCTGAGAAGAAAAGTGCAGGAGCACAAAGCAAATTCCTTGCTGGGCAAGGACTTGTTCCATGTGATGAATCTGGTGAAGGTGAAAATTCTTCATCGGAATCGCATGTTTCTGCCTAGTTTCCTTAGCTTCAAAGTCGATGTAGTATCCATCATAAACACCCGAATAGTCAGTAGTTGAAGCTTGTCTAAAGTAGGCTTCGACAATCTTTGCTCGACTTCGTTGTGGATAATCGACACGTACGATTTGGATGGGAGTGGGTTTCTTGTGGATAACAGCCAGCCCATGAGACAAGTAGTAGTCGTTCGTGGCATTAATCATCTTTTCAAAGGACATTCCTCTATTTGCGAAATTTTTAGTTTTGGATAGAGGAGTGTTTCTTTTTGATGATAAAATTTTATGAGGATAGTTGACCATAATTCTCCTTATTGGTACAATAACATCACTCTATTATATCATAAAATTACAAAGAAAGGGTTAAAAATGACTACAGCTTTAATTTTAGGATATTCAGCTTTTGATCTGGGACTTTATAATGATAAAGATCCTAGGTTGAAAGTGATAAAAAAAGCGATTCAAAAAGATTTAGAATCTATGGCTCAAGAAGGTGTGACTTGGCTTGTATTCACAGGAAATCTAGGCTTCGAATACTGGGTATTAGAAGTAGCTCGAGAGATGAAAGAAGATTATGGCTTTCAGCTGGCGACAATATTTGATTTTGAAACTCATGGAAGTAATTGGAATGAAGCTAACCAAATAAAATTAAGTGAGTTCAAACAAGTTGATTTTGTAAAATATGCCTATTCGAAGTATGAACATAAGGGACAATTACGAGATTATCAACATTTTCTACTAGAAAACACGGATGAATCCTATCTATTTTATGATGAAGAAAATGAGACAAAATTACGGTATTTTTATCAAATGATGAAAAATCAAGAGAACTATTTTACAAGAAGGTTAACTTTTGAATCCTTAAATGAAATGGCAGAAAATTTTTCTGAAAAGTAAGCCTTTGACCTTGATTTTTGTTTGCCTTTTTTTATATAATAATACTAGCAACCGAGAATGGAGAGGGACATGGCAAGTATTATTTTTTCAGCGAAAGATATTTTTGAGCAAGAGTTTGGACGTGAGGTCCGTGGATATAGTAAGGTTGAAGTTGATGAATTTTTGGATGATGTCATCAAGGACTATGAGACTTATGCAGCTTTGGTTAAATCACTACGTCAGGAGATAGCTGATTTGAAGAGTGAATTATCTAGTAAACCGCAGGTTACTACACCTCAGCCGGATTCAATTGAGGTAACAAGCTCTACTTCAGTAACAAATTTTGATATTTTAAAACGCTTAAATCGACTTGAAAAAGAAGTGTTTGGTAAACAAATCTTAGATAATCAAGATTTATAATAGAATTATGGATGAGTGCAATTTTTGGATAATCGCGTGAGGAGAATTGCTTTTCATGAGGAAAGTCCATGCTAGCACAGGCTGTGATGCCTGTAGTGTTTGTGCTAGGCGAAACCATAAGCCTAGGGACGAGAAATCGTTACGGCAGTTGAAATGGCTAAGTCCTTGGATAGGTCAGAGTAGGCTTGAAAGTGCCACAGTGACGGAGTCTTTCTGGAAACAGAGAGAGTGGAACGCGGTAAACCCCTCAAGCTAGCAACCCAAATTTCGGTCGGGGCATGGAGTACACGGAAACGAACGTAGTACTCTGACTGCTATCAGCTGTAGGCTGTTAGTGGTAGACAGATGATTATCGAAGGAAGTGGTCCTAGTCACTTCTGGAACAAAACATGGCTTATAGAAAATTGCATATAGGTTGGGGCTGAGAAAATTTTCTCAACCTCATTTTTTAAAGTGAACAAAAGAAAGGTCTTACAAGACTGTAAAATGAAAAAAGAATTTAATTTAATCGCGACTGCTGCAGCAGGACTCGAGGCTGTTGTAGGGCGTGAAGTGCGAGAGCTTGGCTACGATTGTCAGGTTGAAAACGGTCGTGTTCGTTTCCAAGGAGATGCAAGAGCCATTATCGAAACCAACCTCTGGCTGCGGGCAGCAGATCGTATTAAGATTATTGTAGGAACTTTCCCAGCTAAGACTTTTGAGGAGCTCTTTCAGGGAGTTTTTGCCTTAGATTGGGAAAATTATTTGCCGCTTGGGGCTCGTTTTCCGATTTCAAAAGCCAAATGTGTTAAATCTAAACTTCACAATGAGCCAAGTGTACAGGCTATTTCAAAGAAGGCTGTTGTCAAGAAACTACAAAAACACTATGCTCGTCCAGAAGGCGTTCCTCTGATGGAAAATGGTCCAGAGTTTAAGATTGAGGTCTCGATTCTTAAAGACATAGCAACTGTCATGATTGATACGACAGGGACTAGCCTCTTTAAACGTGGTTATCGTACGGAAAAGGGTGGCGCTCCTATCAAGGAAAACATGGCGGCAGCCATTTTACAACTTTCTAACTGGTATCCAGATAAGCCTTTGATTGATCCGACCTGTGGTTCAGGAACTTTCTGTATCGAGGCAGTTATGATTGCTAGGAAGATGGCACCAGGACTTCGTCGCTCTTTTGCATTTGAGGAATGGAACTGGATTAGCAATCGACTAATTCAAGAAGTACGTACAGAGGCGGCTAAAAAAGTGGATCATGAACTGGAACTGGACATCATGGGCTGTGATATCGATGCACGTATGGTGGAAATTGCTAAGGCTAATGCCCAGGCGGCAGGGGTTGCAGGAGATATTACCTTTAAGCAGATGCGCGTGCAGGATTTACGTTCCGATAAAATCAATGGAGTGATTATCTCTAACCCGCCTTATGGTGAACGCTTGTCAGATGATGCAGGGGTTACCAAGCTTTATGCTGAGATGGGACAGGTCTTTGCACCACTGGAAACGTGGAGCAAGTTTATCCTAACTAGCGATGAAGTCTTTGAGACCAAGTACGGTAGTCAAGCGGATAAGAAGCGTAAGTTGTACAATGGAACCTTAAAAGTTGATTTGTATCAATATTTTGGTCAGCGTGTTAAACGCCAAGAAGTGAAGTAGAAAGGATAAGATATGGATCAGAAGAGACGTGATCGGCATGAGAAACATGATCAAGAGCCACAATTTGATTTTGATGACGCTAAAGATTTGACAGTAGGTCAAGTTATTCGTAAGAATGAGGAAGTTGAAGCTGGGGTGCTTCCAGAAGATAGTATTCTAGACAAATATATAAAGCAACATCGTGAAGAGATTGAAGCAGATAAGTTTGAAACACGACAGTTCAAAAAAGAAGAGCTAGCAGCCACTCAAAGTTTAGAGGAATTGATTCAAGCAGTTCGAGAAACGAGTGATACTACTGCAGATGAGGAGTTAGGAGAAGAATCTTCTATAGATGCTACAGACACAAATAGTTCAGACTTTGTTTTGCCTCCTCTCTAGAGGAAAAAAGTCAAAAGATAGAACCTCTAGTTGTAACTAAGGAAGGTGTTGATGAAGATGACGAGGTCCAAGAAGATGAGACAGTTTTACTGTCGAGAGCTACTGCCATAGAGACAGAAACAGAAGCAGATTCTATAAAGAAACGAGTGATGATCATCGCTTCAGTACTGATTGTAATTGTTATCCTGATGGGGAGCTATTTTGTCTACCGTCAAATCTCACGCTCAAACCAAGAGATACAATCTTCACAATCAGCTTCAACCGACCAAGCTACGCAAACAGCATTACAAGAGTTTAATACTCTCTATGATGCCTTCTATACAGATAGCAACAAAACGGCTTTGAAAAATAGTCAGTTTGATAAGCTGAGCCAACTTAAAACCTTGCTTGATAAGTTGGAAGGTAGTCGTGAATATACGCTTGCAAAATCTAAGTATGACAGCCTTGAAACGCAAATTAAGGCTATTCAAGATGTAAATGCTCAATTTGAGAAGCCAGCTATTGTTGATGGTGTTTTGGACACTAACGCTAAAGCTAAATCGGATACTAAATTTACAGAGATAAAAACTGGAAATACGGAGCTGGATAAATTACTAGATAAGGCTATTAGTCTAGGTAAGAGTCAACAAACAGCTCCTTCAAGTTCAAGTTCAAGCTCAAGTCAAGCAAGTTCAAGTTCATCAACAGAGAGCGCTACAGACAACACAAGTCCATCTTCAAGCGTCTCATCAAACAATTCAGTTTCTGCACGTGATGATAGCCATGGAGGTTTATCAAGTTCTGGAGTTGACCTCCAGAGAGCTTCGAGTCGTGTGCCGTTCAATCAATCGGCTGTTGATGATAGCAATAACTCTGCTTGGGATTTCGCGGATGGTGTTTGGAACAAATTTTAGCGACTTCACGCTCACGTGGTTATATCATTGGAAACCAATACATCCTTGAACGTGTCAATATCGTTAATGGCAATGGTTATTACAACCTCTACAAGCCAGATGGAACCTATCTCTTTACCCTTAACTGTAAGACAGGATACTTTGTTGGAAATGGTTCTGGACATGCGGATGCTTTGGACTACTAAGCAGTCGTTACAAAATTCTTTCTTTTCAAAAGTAAAAATGATAAAATAAAACAAATTAAACAAGAGGAGTGTCAAATGACAAAAGCTAACTTTGGTGTTGTTGGTATGGCCGTAATGGGTCGTAACCTTGCCCTTAATATTGAATCTCGTGGTTACACAGTTGCTATTTACAACCGTAGTAAAGAAAAAACTGAAGATGTAATTGCTTGCCATCCTGAAAAGAACTTTGTACCAAGCTATGACGTTGAAAGTTTTGTAAACTCAATCGAAAAACCTCGTCGTATCATGCTGATGGTTCAAGCTGGACCTGGTACAGATGCTACGATCCAAGCCCTTCTTCCACACCTTGACAAGGGTGATATCTTGATTGACGGAGGAAACACTTTCTACAAAGATACCATCCGTCGTAATGAAGAATTGGCAAACTCAGGTATCAACTTTATCGGTACTGGGGTTTCTGGTGGTGAAAAAGGTGCCCTTGAAGGTCCTTCTATCATGCCTGGTGGACAAAAAGAAGCCTACGAATTGGTTGCGGATGTTCTTGAAGAAATCTCAGCTAAAGCACCAGAAGATGGCAAACCATGTGTGACTTACATCGGTCCTGATGGAGCTGGTCACTATGTGAAAATGGTTCACAATGGTATCGAGTATGGTGATATGCAATTGATCGCAGAAAGCTATGACTTGATGCAACACTTGCTAGGACTTTCTGCAGAAGACATGGCTGAAATCTTTACTGAGTGGAACAAGGGTGAATTGGACAGCTACTTGATTGAAATCACAGCTGATATCTTGAGCCGTAAAGACGATGAAGGTCAAGAAGGACCAATCGTAGACTACATCCTTGACGCTGCAGGTAACAAGGGAACTGGTAAATGGACTAGCCAATCATCACTTGACCTTGGTGTACCATTGTCACTGATTACTGAGTCAGTATTTGCACGTTACATCTCTACTTACAAAGAAGAACGTGTACATGCTAGCAAGGTTCTTCCAAAACCAGCTGCCTTCAAATTTGAAGGAGACAAGGCTGAGTTGATTGAAAAAATCCGTCAAGCCCTTTACTTCTCAAAAATCATTTCATATGCACAAGGTTTTGCTCAATTGCGTGTAGCTTCTAAAGAAAATCAACTGGAACTTGCCATTTGCAGATATCGCATCTATCTGGCGTGATGGCTGTATCATCCGTTCTCGTTTCTTGCAAAAGATTACAGATGCTTACAACCGTGATGCAGACCTTGCTAACCTTCTTTTGGATGAGTACTTCTTGGATGTCACTGCTAAGTACCAACAAGCAGTGCGTGATATCGTAGCTCTTGCTGTTCAAGCTGGTGTGCCAGTGCCAACTTTCTCAGCAGCTATTACTTACTTTGATAGCTACCGTTCAGCTGACCTTCCAGCTAATTTGATCCAAGCGCAACGTGACTACTTTGGTGCCCACACATACCAACGTAAAGACAAAGAAGGAACCTTCCACTACTCTTGGTATGACGAAAAATAAGTAGGTCTGCCATGGGGAAACGGATTTTATTACTTGAGAAAGAACGAAATCTAGCTCATTTTTTAAGTTTGGAACTCCAAAAAGAGCAATACCGAGTTGATCAGGTTGAGGAGGGGGAAAAGGCCCTCTCCATGGCTCTTCAGACAGACTATGACTTGATTTTATTGAATGCTCAACTGGGGGATATGACAGCCCAGGATTTTGCAGCCAAGCTGAGTCGGACTAAGCCAGCCTCAGTAATTATGGTCTTGGACCATCGTGAAGAATTGCAAGATCAGATTGAGACAATCCAACGCTTTGCCGTTTCTTACATCTATAAGCCAGTTATTATTGAGAATCTGGTAGCTCGTATTTCAGCGATTTTCCGAGGTCGGGACTTTATCGATCAACACTGTAGTCAGATGAAGGTTCCAACGTCTTACCGCAATCTGCGTATGGATGTAGAACATCATACCGTTTATCGTGGCGAGGAGATGATTGCTCTGACGCGTCGTGAGTATGACCTTTTGGCTACTCTTATGGGAAGCAAGAAAGTTCTGACTCGTGAGCAGTTGTTGGAAAGTGTCTGGAAGTATGAAAGTGCGACCGAAACAAATATCGTGGATGTCTATATCCGTTATCTACGTAGCAAGCTTGATGTAAAAGGTCAAAAAAGCTACATTAAAACCGTGCGTGGTGTTGGTTACACCATGCAAGAATAGAAAGCAGTTGCAGTTATGTAACTGCTTTTTTTGAGGAGTATTCTATATATTGACATACAGTTGTGACTTTGCTATAATCAGTTATGGAGGGTACATCTAATGAAAACTATAAAAAAATTGATGCAAATTGCATTAGCAGTCTTTTTCTTTGGTTTGCTAGCGACAAGTGTAGTATTGGCGGATGATGCTGATTCAGAAGGCTGGCAATTTGTCCAAGAAAATGGTAGAACCTACTACAAGAAAGGCGAACTCAAAGAAACCTACTGGCGAGTGATTGATGGTAAGTACTATTATTTTGATCCTTTATCTGGAGAGATGGTTGTCGGCTGGCAATATATACCTGCTCCACACAAAGGAGTTACGATTGGCTCTGGCCCAAGGTCAAGATATTGCATTTAGACCAGATTGGTTTTACTTTGGTCAGGATGGAGTTCTTCAAGAATTTGTTGGTAAGCAAGTTTTAGAAGCAAAAACTACTACAAACACCAACAAACATCATGGGGAACAATATGATAGTCCAGCAGAGAAACGAGTCTATTATTTTGAAGATCAGCGTAGCTATCACACTTTAAAAACTGGTTGGGTTCGTGATGAGGGACACTGGTATTATTTACTGAAGGATGGTGGCTTTGATTCTCGCATCAACAGATTGACTGTTGGGGAGCTAGCACGTGGTTGGGTTAAGGATGTTCCTCTTACATATGATGAAGATAAGCTAAAAGCTGCTCCATGGTATTACCTAGACCCAGAAACTGGCATTATGCAAACAGGATGGCAATATCTAGGTAATAACTGGTACTACCTCCGTTCATCAGGAGCCATGGCGACTGGATGGTATCAAGAAGGTTCAACTTGGTATTATCTAGATGCTCAAAATGGTGATATGAAAACAGGTTGGGCTTATGTTGGTAACAGTTGGTACTATCTTCGTTCATCAGGTGCAATGTCTACCGGTTGGTATAAAGATGGTTCAACATGGTACTATCTAGATCCTACTAATGGAGACATGAAAAAAGGTTGGATAAAAGTAGGAGGATACTGGTATTATCTAAATTCAAGTGGAGCAATGGTTACAGGTAGCCAAACTATCGATGGTAAAGTTTATAATTTCGCTTCATCTGGTGAGTGGATTTAATATTGGAGGTGTACATAAATGAAATTTTTGAAAAGAACTATGCAAGTTGGACTAACAGCATTTTTCTTTGGTTTGTTAGCTACAAATACAGTATTTGCGGATACCACAGGTGGCCAATTTGTTGATAAGGATAATAGAAAATATTATATAAAAGATGATCATAAAGCAATCTATTGGCATAAAATAGACGGAAAAACTTACTATTTTGGTAATAAAGGAGAAATGGTAGTTGGATGGCAATACTTAGAAATTCTTGGAACAGGTTATCGTGATGATTTATTAGACAACCAACCAATTAATGAAATTGGCCTTCAACACAAGTGGTACTATTTTGGACAAGATGGTGCTTTGCTAGAACAAACAGATAAACAAGTACTAGAGGCAAAAACGTCTGAAAATACAGGAAAAGTATACGGTGAACAATATACTCCATCTGCTGAAAAGAGAACTTATTATTTTGATAATAATTATGCTGTAAAGACAGGCTGGACTTATGAAGACGGCAATTGGTATTATTTAAATAAGCTAGGAATTTCTGGCGATGATTCTTACAATCCACTACCAATTGGTGAAGTTGCTAAGGGTTGGACTCAAGATTTCCATGTTACTTTTGGCATTGATAGAAGCAAACCTGCTCCGTGGTATTACCTAGACCCAGAAACTGGCATTATGCAAACTGGTTGGAAACAACTTGGCAATAAGTGGTACTATCTCCGTTCATCAGGAGCTATGGTGACTGGCTGGTATCAAGAAGGCTCAACTTGGTACTATTTAGATGCTGAAAATGGTGATATGAAATCGGGCTGGCAATACCTTGGTAACAAGTGGTATTATCTCCGTTCATCAGGAGCTATGGCAACTGGTTGGTATCAAGATGGTTCAACTTGGTACTACCTAAATGCAAGTAATGGAGATATGAAGATAGGCTGGTTCCAGGTCAATGGCAAATGGTACTATGCTTACAACTCAGGTGCTTTGGCAGTGAATACGACCGTAGATTTATGCCCCTGTCAATTATACTTAAGGAATGGGTTCAATAATGAAGAGGCGATTGTGAAGGAAACAACGTTTTTGAAAAATATAATAAAATAGATAGGAGAGAATACTTGTATGAAAAAATGAGACGCTTATCGCCTAACAAAAGGAAAAAATGACAAAAAGTTGGAAGTCGGTCAGGCACATAGTAAGATTATTTCTTAATAGGGGATATGCGGTCGTTTACGGTTATCCTGCCATTTCTGCCCTTTTGAGGTGGAGGTGGGATTTGTAAGGTAGTCCTCAAGAAAGTCCATGGCGCCTTGTATGAGAAGATACCTTGTCCATGGCAGTTTATGCTTGTTGAGTATTTGATATCAAAGAAGCTTACAGACCACAAGGTCGATTGACTGGCTATCCCTGAAAAACGGGAATGGGTTCAATAAGCAGCTATCAGCAGTTGTGCAGCTTATTCGTGCGGTATTTGACTACTATCAGCAGAACTACCCCATGATGTACTAGAAACTTTGGTCAATCGGGCTGAGATGATTGCCCATATGAATCCTAGTGGTTTGACAAGACCTGTCCAGTGATCAACCTATTCGCCTTTATTAAGAACGTAGGGATTTACAGAGCTTGAGATGGATCTATCAGCCTATTTGGTCATTGCCGATACGGGCGTCTACGGCCATACTCGTGAAGCTATCCAAGTGGTTCAAAGCAAGGGCAAGGATGCCCTGCCGTTTTTGCATGCCTTGGGAGAATTGACCCAGCAGGCAGAAGATGCGATTAGACAAAAAGATGCTGAAGAAACTGGGACAAATCCTCAGTCAAGCGCATTTATATTAAAAGAAATTTGAGCTGCAGCCCTGAGGTGAGACCTCTGGTTGAAACGGCTCTTAGCCATGGTGCTCTGGGTGCCAAGATGAGTGGTGGTGGGCTAGGAGGCTGTATCATAGCCTTGGCAGCCAGTTTGCCACATGCACAAGAACTAGCAGAAAGATTAGAAGAGAAAGGAGCTGTTCAGACATGGATAGAGAGCCTGTAACAGTACGTTCCTACGCAAATATTGCTATTATCAAATATTGGGGAAAGAAAAAAGAAAAAGAGATGGTGCCTGCTACTAGCAGTATTTCTCTAACTTTGGAAAATATGTACACGGAGACGACTTTGTCGCCTTTACCATCTCCTGCGACAGCTGATGCCTTTTATATCAATGGTCAGTTACAAAATGAGTCGGAGCATGCCAAGATGAGTAAGATTATTGACCGCTACCGTCTAGCTGGTGATGGCTTTGTCCGTATTGATACTCAGAACAATATGCCTACCGCGGCGGGTCTGTCCTCAAGTTCTAGTGGTTTGTCCGCCTTGGTCAAGGCTTGCAATGCCTATTTCCAGCTTGATTTGACTCGGAGCCAGTTAGCGCAGGAAGCCAAGTTTGCCTCAGGGTCTTCTTCTCGAAGTTTTTATGGACCACTAGGCGCTTGGGATAAGGATAGTGGGGAAATTTATCCTGTAGAGACAGACTTGAAACTAGCTATGATTATGTTGGTGCTAGAAGACAAGAAAAAACCAATCTCTAGTCGTGATGGGATGAAACTTTGTGTGGAGACTTCGACGACTTTTGATGACTGGGTGCGTCAGTCTGAAAAAGACTATCAGGAGATGCTGCTTTATCTCAAAGAGAATGACTTTGCTAAAGTTGGGGAATTAACGGAGAAAAATGCCCTTGCTATGCACGCTACGACAAAAACAGCATCGCCAGCCTTTTCTTATCTGACCGATGCAAGCTATGAAGCCATGGACTTTGTCCGCCAGCTCCGTGAGCAAGGAGAATCCTGCTACTTTACCATGGATGCCGGTCCCAATGTCAAGGTTCTCTGTCAAGAGAAAGACTTGGAGCATTTATCAGAAGTCTTTGGTCAACGTTATCGCTTGATTGTGTCAAAAACAAAGGATTTGAACCAAGATGATTGTTGTTAAAACTTGCGGAAAGCTCTATTGGGCAGGTGAATATGCTATTCTAGAACCAGGGCAATTAGCCTTGATAAAGTCTATCCCCATCTATATGAAGGGCGAGATTGCTTTTTCTGATAGTTACCGTATTTACTCAGATATGTTTGATTTCGCAGTGGATTTGACGCCAAATCCTGACTACAGTTTGATTCAAGAAACGATTGCTTTAGTGGAAGATTTCCTAGTTTATCGTGGGCAGACATTGCGACCTTTTTCCTTGGAAATCCGTGGCAAAATGGAACGGGAGGGCAAAAAGTTTGGTCTAGGTTCTAGCGGTAGCGTCGTTGTTTGGTCATCAAGGCTCTGTTAGCTCTGTATAAGCTTTCGGTTGATCAGGAGCTCTTGTTCAAGCTGGCTAGCGCGGTCTTGCTCAAGTGCGGAGACAATGGTTCTATGGGAGACCTTGCCTGTATTGTGGCAGAGGAATTGGTTCTTTACCAGTCATTTGATCGCCAGAGGGTGGCTGATTGGTTGGAAGAAGAAAATTTGTCGACAGTTTTAGAGCGTGATTGGGGCTTTTCAATTTCACAAGTGAAACCAACTTTAGAATGTGATTTCCTAGTGGGATGGACCAAGGAAGTGGCTGTATCTAGTGATATGGTCAAGCAAATCAAGCAAAATATCAATCAGAATTTTTTAAGTTCCTCAAAAGAAACGGTGGTTTCTTTGGTAGAAGCCTTGGGGAAGGGAAAAACAGAAAAAATTATCGAGCAAGTAGAAACAGCCAGCAAGCTTTTAGAAGGCTTGAGCACAGATATTTACACGCCTCCGCTTAGACAGCTGAAAGAAGCCAGTCAAGATTTGCAAGCTGTTGCCAAGAGTAGTGGCGCTGGCGGTGGTGATTGTGGTATTGCCTTGAGTTTTGATGAGCAATCAACTGAAACCCTAAGAAACCGTTGGGCCGATCTGGGGATTGAGCTCTTATACCAAGAAAGGATAGGACATGACGACAAATCGTAAGGATGAGCACATCCGCTATGCTCTTGAGCAGAAAAGTTCTTATAATAGCTTTGATGAGGTGGAGTTGATTCATTCTTCCTTGCCTCTTTACGACCTGGATGAAATCGATCTGTCGACAGAGTTTGCTGGTCGAAAGTGGGATTTTCCTTTCTATATCAATGCCATGACAGGTGGAAGCGATAAGGGAAGAGAAATCAATCAAAAGCTGGCTCAGGTGGCAGAAACCTGTGGAATTTTATTTGTGACGGGTTCTTATAGCGCAGCCCTTAAGGATCCAACAGACGACACTTTTTCTGTCAAGTGTGATCATCCAAATCTCCTTCTTGGAACCAATATTGGATTAGACAAGCCTGTCGAGTTAGGCCTTCAGACTGTAGAAGAGATGCATCCTGTTCTCTTGCAAGTGCATGTCAATGTCATGCAGGAATTGCTCATGCCTGAGGGAGAAAGAGCGTTCAGAAGTTGGCAATCGAATCTAGCAGACTATAGCAAGCAAATCCCTGTTCCGATTGTCCTCAAGGAAGTGGGCTTTGGAATGGATGTGACGACCATCGAGAGAGCCTATGAATTGGGCGTTCGAACCTTTGACCTGTCAGGTCGTGGTGGCACCAGCTTTGCTTATATCGAAATCGTCGCAGTGGTCAACGTGACTACCTCAATCAATGGGGTCAGTCCACCATGCAGGCCCTTCTCAATGCCCAAGAATGGAAAGACAAGGTCCAACTCTTGGTCAGTGGAGGGGTTCGGAATCCGCTGGATATGATTAAGTGTTTGGTCTTTGGTGCTAAGGCTGTAGGACTGTCTCGAACAGTTCTGGAATTGGTTGAAACCTATTCAGTTGAAGAAGTGATTGGCATTATCCAAGGCTGGAAAGAAGATCTACGCTTGATCATGTGTGCCCTTAATTGTGCCACCATAGCAGATTTGCAAAAAGTAGACTATCTTCTTTATGGAAAATTAAAAGAAGCAAATGATCAGATGAAAAAGGCGTAACCACCGCCTTTTTTCCATCCTCAGACTGAGGTGACTTTTTTGAATTGTGATAAAATAGAAGGGAGAGGATGCACCTATGAGAAAATTTAAAATCTTTTTATTTATTGAAGCCTGTCTTTTGACAGGAGCTCTGATTTTGATGGTATCAGAGCATTTTTCGCGTTTTCTGCTGATTTTATTCCTCTTTTTGCTTTTGATTCGCTATTACACTGGTAAAGAGGGTAATAATCTTTTTTTAGTAGTGGCAACCATTCTCTTCTTTTTTATCGTCATGCTCAATCCTTTTGTGATTCTAGCTATTTTTGTTGCGGTTATCTATAGCCTCTTTCTTCTTTATCCGATGATGAACCAGGAAAAAGAGCAGACCAATTTGGTTTTTGAAGAGGTGGTGACGGTTAAGAAGGAGAAAAATCGTTGGTTTGGAAATCTTCATCATTTTTCAAGCTACCAGACTTGCCAGTTTGATGATATCAATCTCTTTCGTCTCATGGGCAAGGATACAATTCATCTAGAGAGGGTCATTCTAACCAATCATGACAATGTCATTATTCTCAGAAAGATGGTAGGAACGACCAAAATCATTGTACCTGTAGATGTGGAAGTCAGTCTTAGCGTTAACTGTCTCTATGGTGATTTGACTTTTTTCAACCAGCCCAAGCGAGCCCTCCGCAATGAACACTATCATCAAGAAACAAGAGACTATCTCAAGAGTAACAAGAGTGTCAAGATTTTCTTGACCACTATGATTGGCGATGTGGAGGTGGTCAGAGGATGAAAAAACAAGCCTATGTAATGATTGCTCTCACCTCCATTTTGTTTGTCTTATTTTTCTCCCACAGCTTGCTGGAAATGCTTGACTTTGACTGGTCTATTTTCTTGCATGATATAGAAAAAACAGAAAAATTTGTTTTTTTATTATTGGTCTTCAGTATGTCCATGACCTTTCTCTTAGCCTTGTTTTGGAGAGGTGTTGAAGAGCTTTCTCTAAGAAAAATGCAGGCGAATCTCAAGCGTTTGTTGGCAGGGCAAGAAGTGGTTCAGCTTGCAGATCCAGATTTGGATGCCAGCTTCAAGTCCTTGTCAGGCAAACTTAACCTCTTGACAGAAGCTCTTCAAAAAGCTGAAAATCACAGTCTTGCTCAGGAAGAGGAAATCATCGAGAAAGAACGGAAGCGGATTGCTAGAGATTTGCATGATACAGTCAGTCAGGAGTTGTTTGCGGCCCACATGATTTTATCGGGTATCAGTCAGCAGGCTTTGAAATTGGATAGAGAAAAGATGCAGACCCAGTTGCAGAGTGTCATAGCTATTTTAGAAACTGCCCAGAAGGATTTGCGAGTCTTACTCTTGCATTTGCGACCGGTTGAGTTGGAGCAGAAGAGTCTGGTTGAGGGGATCCAAATCCTCTTAAAAGAACTTGAGGATAAGAGTGATCTTAAGGTTAGTTTCAAGCAAAATGTAACGAAATTACCTAAGAAAATTGAGGAGCATATCTTCCGTATCCTGCAAGAGTTGATCAGCAATACCCTCCGCCATGCCCAGGCCTCTTGCCTAGATGTCTATCTCTATCAGACAGATGTTGAATTGCAACTGAAGGTAGTGGACAATGGGATTGGTTTCCAGTTAGGGAGCTTAGACGACTTGAGTTATGGACTGCGAAACATCAAGGAGCGAGTCGAAGATATGGCAGGAACAGTTCAACTCTTGACAGCTCCCAAGCAAGGTCTGGCGGTTGATATCCGTATTCCTCTGTTAGATAATGAGTTATAAAGGAGTAGAGATGAAAATTTTACTAGTAGATGACCATGAAATGGTCCGATTGGGCTTGAAAAGCTACTTTGACCTCCAAGATGATGTAGAAGTTGTAGGGGAAGCATCCAACGGGTTTCAGGGTATTGACTTAGCCTTGAAATTGCGTCCAGATGTCATTGTCATGGATATCGTCATGCCTGAAATGAATGGAATTGACGCGACTTTGGCCATCCTCAAAGAATGGCCTGAAGCCAAGATTTTGATTGTGACTTCGTACTTGGACAATGAAAAAATCATGCCGGTCTTGAATGCTGGTGCCAAAGGCTATATGCTCAAGACTTCTAGTGCAGATGAATTGCTCCATGCCGTCCGTAAGGTAGCTGCTGGCGAGTTGGCCATTGAGCAAGAGGTCAGCAAAAAGTCGAATACCACCGGAATCACATAGAACTACATGAGGACCTGACTGCGCGTGAGCGAGATGTTCTCCAACTCATCGCCAAGGGCTACGAAAATCAGCGTATCGCAGACGAACTTTTTATCTCTCTCAAGACGGTCAAGACCCACGTGTCCAACATCCTTGCCAAACTTGAGGTTAGTGATCGTACCCAGGCTGCAGTCTATGCCTTTCAGCACCACTTGGTGGGGCATGAGGAGTTTTAGATGAGTCTAACAGATTTACTTGTTGAGCTAGAAGCAGCAAAAGATTCAAAAAATGCAGGGCCCATGGAAGCCTATATGCGCCATCAATTTTTCTTCCTAGGTATTGCGGCTCCTGAAAGAAATGCACTCTATAAAAAATACTTTCCAAAAGCGAAAAAAACAAAGATTATCGACTGGAACTTTGTAGATACTTGCTGGAGAAAGGAGCCTAGAGAATACCAATATGTGGCTGCTAATTATTTGAAAGCAATGCAGTCTTATCTAACGGAGAACGATTTACCTAAGCTTGAGCGGTTAGTCGTCACAAAATCCTGGTGGGATACCGTAGATATCCTAGATCGAGTAGTAGGGAGTTTGGTGTATGACCACCCTGAACTAGAAGAAATAATCTTAAAATGGAGCCTATCAGATAATATCTGGCTGAGACGTGTCGCTATTGACCACCAGTTGTTAAGAAAAGAGAAGACCAATGTTCAATTAATGGAAAAGATTCTGCTTCATAATTTGAACCAAACAGAATTCTTTATCAATAAAGCCATTGGCTGGGCTCTAAGAGACTACTCCAAAACCAATCCAATTTGGGTAGCAGGCTTCATTGAGAAAAACAAGGAAAGAATGGCTGACCTTAGTATCAAAGAAGCGAACAAGTACCTCTAGCATGATTGAAAAGCGCATTCATTACTTGAAAAAAGTCGCCCATTTATGTTATAATAGACTGTATTTAAAAATTTTAAGGAGAAATGACAGAATGTCTGTATCATTTGAAAACAAAGAAACAAACCGTGGTGTCTTGACTTTCACTATCTCTCAAGACCAAATCAAACCAGAATTGGACCGTGTCTTCAACTCAGTGAAGAAATCTCTTAATGTTCCAGGTTTCCGTAAAGGTCACCTTCCTCGTCCTATTTTCGACAAAAAATTTGGTGAAGAGTCACTTTATCAAGACGTTATGAACGCTCTTTTGCCAAATGCTTATGAAGCAGCTGTAAAAGAAGCTGGTCTTGAAGTGGTTGCTCAACCAAAAATTGACGTAACTTCAATGGAAAAAGGTCAAGACTGGGTTATCACTGCTGAAGTCGTTACAAAACCTGAAGTAAAATTGGGTGACTACAAACCTTGAAGTATCAGTTGATCTAGAAAAAGAAGTGACTGATGCTGACGTTGAAGAGCGTATCGAACGCGAACGCAACAACTTGGCTGAATTGGTTATCAAGGAAGCTGCTGCTGAAAATGGCGACACTGTTGTCATCGACTTCGTTGGTTCTATCGACGGTGTTGAATTTGATGGCGGAAAAGGTGAAAACTTCTCACTTGGACTTGGTTCAGGTCAATTCATCCCTGGTTTTGAAGACCAATTGGTAGGTCACTCAGCTGGCGAAACTGTTGATGTTATCGTAACATTCCCAGAAGACTACCAAGCAGAAGACCTTGCAGGTAAAGAAGCTAAATTCGTAACAACTATCCACGAAGTAAAAGCTAAAGAAGTTCCAGCTCTTGACGATGAGCTTGCAAAAGACATCGACGAAGAAGTTGAAACACTTGCTGAATTGAAAGAAAAATACCGCAAGGAATTGGCTGCTGCTAAAGAAGAAGCTTACAAAGATGCAGTTGAAGGTGCAGCAATTGATAAAGCTGTAGAAAACGCTGAAATCGTAGAACTTCCAGAAGAAATGATTCACGAAGAAGTTCACCGTTCAGTAAATGAATTCCTTGGGAAACTTGCAACGTCAAGGTATCAACCCTGACATGTACTTCCAAATCACTGGAACTACTCAAGAAGATCTTCACAAACAATACGAGGGAGAAGCTGAGTCACGTACTAAGACTAACCTTGTTATCGAAGCAGTTGCCAAAGCTGAAGGATTCGACGCTTCAGAAGAAGAAATCCAAAAAGAAATCGAGCAATTGGCTACAGACTACAACATGGAAGTTGCACAAGTGAAAAGCTTGCTTTCAGCTGATATGTTGAAACACGACATCACAATCAAAAAAGCTGTTGAATTGATTACAAGCACAGCAACAGTTAAATAATCTTATACTCTTCGAAAATCAAATTCAAACCACGTCAGCGTCGCCTTACCGTACTCAAGTACAGCTTGCGGCTAGCTTCCTAGTTTGCTCTTTGATTTTCATTGAGTATTAATAAACAAAAATCCCACCTGAATTGGTGGGTTTTCTTATGCACTATTTTCCAAAAATCTCTTTGAGATCTGCGTCTGTAATCCCAATCATGGCGGGGATGCTGTCCCAGTTTTCTTCGGTTAGGATGTAGGATTGTTCAGAGGCGCTTGATGTGGCTGTTTCAGAGACAGCTGGTTGCTTTTCTTCAACATTCTCTAGTAGAACACTGAAGCGTTCAATCAGATAGGTTTTTCGGGCAGTTCCGATGTGTTGGGTAGCATAATCAAAGGCCTGCAATTCGCCTAGTAAGATAAGCTTGCTTTGGCGCGTGTAATGGCTGTGTAGATGAGATTGCGCTCCAGCATACGCCTGCTAGCACTGGTGATAGGTAGGATAACAACAGGGAACTCACTTCCCTGCGATTTATGGATACTCATGGCATAGGCCAGGCGAATTTTGTACCATTCGTTACGTGGGTAAGAGACCTCATTGCCATCAAAATCAATGACAATTTCGTCTTGTTTCGACTCGGTGTATTTACCAGGAATCAGGTCTGTGATAGCTCCTAAATCTCCATTAAAGACATTGATTTCAGCATCATTGACCAAGTGAATGACCTTGTCGCCCTTACGATAGTGGCACTGGGGAGCTTCAAAACTGAGTTGTTCTTTTTGTGGTGGGTTCAGGAGGTCTTGCATGAGCTGGTTGATGGCATCAATTCCTGCAGTTCCTCGGTACATAGGAGCCAGAACTTGGATATCTCGGGCAGGGATGCCGCTTCTGAGGGCAGCGCCTAAGATTTTCTCAATAGTGGCGGGAATATGTCCGCTAGCAATTTCAAAGTAGGAACGGTCAGCTTTTTTCTGGGTGAAATCAGCTGGCAAGATTCCCTGTCGAATCTGACTAGCTAGGGTGACGATAGTTGATTCTTCGCTTTGTCGGTAAATTTTTTCCAAGCGAGTCTGAGGAATCAAGGGAATATGAAGCAGATCAGCTAGAACCTGTCCAGGGCTGACAGATGGTAGCTGGTCGCTGTCGCCCACGATGAGGATTTTACTGTTAGAAGAGATATTGGAGAAGAGTTGGTTGGCCAGCCAAGTATCCACCATTGAAAATTCATCCACGATGATAAAGTCAGCATCTAGATAATCTTCCAGATGACTGGTATCATCGTCACCTGTCATTCCCAAGTGGCGGTGTATGGTCGCGCTAGGCAAACCTGTCAATTCATTCATGCGCCGAGCTGCTCGGCCAGTTGGAGCAGCAAGAAGAATCGGCAGGTTGCTTTTTTTCCTGAGGTCAAGTCCTTCCAAAAGGGCATAAACAGCGATGATACCATTGATAACAGTTGTCTTACCAGTACCAGGTCCACCTGTCAGGATAAAGACCTTGTTCTGGATAGCATCATAGATAGCCTGTTTTTGAATGTTATCATACTCAATCTCCAGATCTTCTTCGACAGTAGCGATATGTTTTTGAATGGTTTCTAAATCATGGCTCTTCTGTTTTCCTTTTTCAAGGATACGAACCAAGTGACTGCGGATGCCTTCCTCAGCGAAGAAGAGGCTGTTGTCAAAAATCTTGGTATCAATCTGCTGAACCTTGTCTTCTTCGATCAGGTAGGAGAGCTCTTGGGCAACTTGGCTGGGATCCAGTTCCACGGGACGAGAAGACTCAAGGAGAGTAAGGGTTTGTTCCAGCAAATCCCGTGCTTCAACATAGGTGTCCCCTGTTTCCATACAGGCCTGAAAAAGACTGTGAACTAGACCGGCGCGGAAACGTTCAGGAGCCTGACTTTCGATGCCTAGTTCTTCCGCTAATTGGTCAGCAATGGTAAAGCCCAAACCCTTGATATCCTCAACCAGTTGGTAGGGATAATTTTCAACCACATCAAGAGTTTCTTCCTTGTAAAAGTCTTGAATCTGAAAGGCTAATTTATTGGGAATGCCGTAGTTGGCAAGTTTGGCCAAAACCATCTCGGTTCCGTAGTTGAGGCGGAGAGTAGAGACGAATGCCTCGCGATTTTTGGCAGAGAGTCCTGAGATACCTTCTAGCTTTTCTGGGTGTTGCAGAATTTCGTCAATGGTATTTCGCCATAGGTGTCCACTATTTTCTGAGCTGTCTTGAGACCAATTCCCTTGAAATGGCTACTTGAAAAGTACTTAACCAATCCCTTGCTAGTTGGTTTTGAGCGTTCATACCGGCTGATTTGCAGTTGCTCCCCATACTTGGAGTGCTGGACAATTTGCCCCCAAAAAGTATAGTCTTCTCCCTCAATCACGTCAGCCATAGTGCCCGTGACAATGATTTCAAAGTCATCAAAATCCTCTGCGTCCGTATCTTCGATTTCTAGGAGGAGGATGCGATAAAAATTGCTGGGATTTTCAAAAATAATCCGTTCAATGGTTCCTGAAAAATAAACTTCCATAAAATTCCTTTGTATGAATAGGTGAGAGTTGGGGGTGTTTTTATTATAGTCAATAAACAATCACTTCTCACGATAGAAGAAGAGGCTGAGATTCTTGATTCTCGGCCTCTTAGGTCTCTTAAAATGTTCCGATACGGGTGATTGGCCAGAAGCGGAATTTAGCTTCCCCTGTGATATCTTTTGCTTTAAAGGTACCTACGTGGCGGCTGTCGCTCGAAACCAAGCGGTCATCTCCGAGGAGGAGGTATTCTCCTTCTGGGACAGTAAAGCTAAAATTGGTGTTGTAGTTGACATCAACTGTGAAGGCTTGGGCTTTTTCAGCGATACTTCTAAAGAAGGTTCCTTTATTTCCTTCAAAGCCCTTGCCTGAGTAGGTGCTTTGGAGTTTGTCATCCTTGAAACGTTTGATGTAGTCAGCTAGGTAAGGTTCATCTGTCTCTTTGTCATTGATGTAAAGTTTATCGTTTTCGTAACGGATGGTGTCGCCAGGCATTCCGATGACACGTTTGACGATGTCCTTATTTCCATCTTCCTCATGGGCAACCACGATATCAAATCGGTCAATAGGTAGGTGTTTGACAACAAAGAGGATTTCGCCATCCGCTAGGGTAGGATCCATGGAATGCCCTTCTACGCGAACATTGCTCCAAAAAAAGATACGACTTAAAGCTAGTAATGACAGAATTAGGAGGAACAATCCCCACTCTTTTAAGAAATTTTTAAATGAATTCATAACTTACCTTTCTAAGCGTTTTTTCGCTTTTTCAGTATTTTTAAAGTGCAGTTTGGCACAGAAGTTAAGTCCCTGCATTCCATAGGCTTGCAAAATCTGGCTAGCAACCTTATCAGAAGCCGTTCCAGCTCCACTTGGAAGTTGATAGCCCAGCTCTCGTCCTAGATTTTCAAGATTTTCCAGAAAGAGATCACGCGCAATGATAGAAGAAACTGCTACAGCCAAGTATTTGCCTTCAGCCTTTTCTTCTAAGCTAATAGGATTGCTGAAACGATTGGCCTCTTGTGCCAAGTACTTGTCATAATTTTTAGCACTGGTAAAGGCATCAATCACAATTTTCTCAGGCTGAATGCCTTTTTGAAGAAGGAGATAGATAGCCTGGTTATGGAGGGCGACCTTAACCGAAACAGCGTTGTAGCGGTCTCCGATGACCTCGTTGTACTTGCTGGGTGAGAGAAGCAGTGCCTGGTGCTGGATTTTTTCTTTGAGGATAGGGGCAATTTGACGGATCTTTTGGTCGGTAAGAGTTTTAGAATCTCCCACACCGAGTTTTCGCAAGAAGTCATGCTGGTCAGGTGTGACAAAGGAAGCCACAACTGCAAGTCCACCAAAGTAGGAACCATTTCCAACCTCATCCGTCCCAATCAAAGGAAGATTTTGCCCCCTGGTTTCCTCTACAACCTGATAGCCAAAGAAACGAGCGTATTTCTCAGCTCCTTCACCCTGAAGCAAGACCTTTCCAGAAGTATAGATAGAAACGGTTGCTTGAGGCAGTTTCAAAAAGTAGCGAATATAGGGGTTTTTACTGGGAGCCAGACTAGTTTGATAGTGTTCAAAAAAAGTCTGAATCTCCTTTTCGCTTGGTGTGAGTGTTATACTTGCCATAGTTTCTATTGTACCATAAAAGCAGGCAAATTTGTAAAAACTGACAAAATTAGCGAATTTTGGTATAATATCGTGAGGTGAATTTTATGGCAAATCTAAATCGATTCAAATTTACATTCGGGAAAAAATCATTAACCTTGACAAGCGAGCATGATAACCTTTTTATGGAGGAAATCGCCAAGGTTGCGACAGAAATACCAAGCAATTAAAGAACAAATGCCTAGCGCAGATGATGAAACAATCGCTCTTTTGTTGGCAGTCAACTGTTTATCAACTCAGCTCAGCCGTGAGATTGAATTTGATGATAAGGAGCAAGAATTAGAAGAGCTCCGTCACAAGCTTGTGAATTGCAAGCAAGAACAGAGCAAGATTGAGGATTACTTATGATTTCATTCCTTCTTCTATTGGTCTTGGCTTGGGGATTTTATATCGGCTATCGGAGAGGCCTGCTCTTACAGGTTTATTACCTGATTTCAGCCATGGCATCTGCTTTTATGGCTGGCCAGTTTTACAAGGGGCTGGGAGAGCAGTTCCATTTATTGCTCCCTTATGCAAATCCGCAGGAAGGTCAGGGAACTTTCTTTTTCCCATCGGATCAACTCTTTCAGTTGGATAAGGTCTTTTACGCAGGGATCGGCTATTTGCTTGTATTTGGGATTGTCTATAGCATCGGTCGTTTGCTTGGTCTCCTCTTACACTTGATTCCTAGTAAAAAACTGGGTGGTAAGTTGTTCCAAGTTTCAGCAGGTATCTTGTCCATGTTGGTGACCTTATTTGTCTTGCAAATGGCCTTGACCATACTAGCAACCATTCCCATGGCAGCTATACAAAATCCTCTTGAAAAGAGTATCGTCGCAAAACATATCATCCAGAGCGTACCAGTAACAACCAGTTGGCTCAAACAAATCTGGGTGACAAATTTAATCGGATAAAAAGGGCAGGAGTTTTCCTAGCCCTTTGTTTACAGATTTGACTCGAATCTATCAGAATGTAAAAAGCTATCACACCTAGACATTCAAAGACAAGGAAATAAAGATGAATAAGAAAATATTAGAAACATTAGAGTTCAATAAGGTCAAGGCTTTGTTTGAACCCCATTTGTTGACCGAGCAGGGCTTGGAGCAATTGAGACAGCTAGCTCCGACAGCCAAAGCAGATAAAATCAAACAGGCTTTTGCTGAGATGAAGGAAATGAAGGCTCTTTTTGTTGAGCAACCGCATTTTACCATTCTTGCAACCAAGGAAATCGCAGGAGTTTGCAAGCGGTTGGAGATGGGGGCGGACCTCAATATCGAGGAGTTCCTACTCTTGAAGCGCGTGCTTCTTTCTAGCAGAGAACTGCAAAGTTTTTATGCCAATCTGGAAAATGTCAGCTTGGAAGAATTAGCCCTTTGGTTTGAGAAATTACATGATTTTCCGCAATTACAAGGAAATCTCCAAGCCTTTAATGATGCAGGTTTCATTGAAAATTTTGCCAGTGAAGAATTGGCACGAATCCGCAGAAAAATCCATGATAGCGAGAGTCAGGTCCGCGATGTTTTGCAAGATTTGCTTAAGCAAAAAGCGCAGATGTTGACAGAAGGGATTGTTGCCAGCAGAAATGGCCGTCAGGTTTTACCAGTCAAAAACACCTACCGTAATAAGATTGCAGGTGTCGTTCATGATATTTCTGCTAGTGGAAATACCGTCTATATCGAACCCCGTGAGGTGGTCAAACTGAGTGAAGAAATTGCTAGTTTGCGAGCAGATGAGCGCTATGAAATGCTTCGCATTCTCCAAGAAATCTCGGAGCGTGTCCGCCCTCATGCTGCTGAGATTGCTAATGACGCTTGGATTATCGGTCATCTGGATTTGATTCGTGCCAAGGTCCGCTTTATCCAAGAAAGACAAGCGGTCGTTCCTCAGCTATCAGAAAATCAGGAGATTCAACTGCTCCATGTCTGCCATCCTTTGGTCAAAAATGCCGTTGCAAATGATGTCCATTTTGGCCAAGATTTAACAGCGATTGTCATCACAGGTCCCAATACAGGTGGTAAGACCATCATGCTCAAAACTCTGGGTTTGACACAGGGTTATGGCTCAGTCTGGTTTGCCGATTTTAGCAGACAAGGGAAGTCGTGTGGGTATTTTTTTGAAGAAATTTTTTTGCTGATATTGGCGATGAGCAGTCTATTGAGCAGAGCTTGTCTACCTTCTCTAGCCACATGACCAATATTGTGGATATTCTTGGCAAGGTCAATCAACATTCGCTCTTGCTCTTGGATGAGTTGGGGGCTGGTACAGACCCTCAAGAAGGAGCAGCCCTTGCTATGGCTATTCTGGAAGACCTTCGCCTGCGTCAAGTCAAGACCATGGCGACCACCCATTATCCAGAACTCAAGGCCTACGGTATCGAGACAGCCTTTGTGCAAAATGCCAGCATGGAGTTTGATACTGCAACTCTTCGCCCGACCTATCGCTTTATGCAGGGTGTTCCTGGCCGAAGCAATGCCTTTGAAATTGCCAAACGTCTAGGCCTATCTGAGGTTATCGTGGGGGATGCCAGCCAGCAGGTCAATCAGGACAATGATGTTAATCGTATCATCGAGCAGCTGGAAGAGCAGACGCTAGAGAGCCGCAAACGCTTGGACAATATCCGTGAGGTGGAGCAAGAAAATCTCAAGATGAACCGTGCTCTAAAAAAACTTTATAACGAGCTCAATCGTGAAAAGGAAACCGAGCTTAATAAGGCGCGTGAACAGGCTGCTGAGATTGTGGACATGGCCCTCAATGAGAGTGACCAGATTCTCAAAAATCTCCACACTAAATCTCAACTCAAGCCCCACGAAATCATTGAAGCCAAGGCCAAGTTGAAAAAATTGGCTCCTGAAAAAGTAGACTTGTCTAAAAACAAGGTCCTTCAAAAGGCCAAGAAAAAACGAGCTCCAAAGGTGGGAGATGATATCGTGGTTCTCAGTTATGGCCAGCGTGGTACCCTGACCAGTCAACTCAAGGACGGCCGCTGGGAAGCCCAAGTTGGCTTGATTAAGATGACCTTGGAAGAGAAAGAGTTTGACCTTGTTCAAGCTCAGCAAGAAAAGCAAGTTAAGAAGAAACAAGTCAATGTTGTGAAACGAACTTCTGGTCGTGGTCCACAAGCCAGACTGGATCTTCGAGGCAAGCGCTATGAAGAGGCAATGAATGAGCTAGATGCCTTTATAGACCAGGCCTTGCTTAATAATATGGCTCAAGTTGACATCATCCATGGTATTGGAACAGGTGTTATTCGTGAAGGTGTCACCAAATATCTACAAAGAAACAAACATGTCAAGAGTTTCGGCTATGCCCCACAAAATGCTGGAGGCAGTGGCGCAACTATTGTGACTTTTAAAGGATAAGAAAAGCCTGAGGAAATATGTGGTTCCTCAAGCTTTTTTGATTTCTAGATTAGATATCTAAAGGCTGGCCAGTGTGATTGAGTTGTGTAACAGTAACAAAGAAATCCTCTCTCATTCGAGTCAGAAGTTGATTTGGATAGATTTTTTCAAAGTTATCAAGACTGGCAAAGATATGCTTAGAAAGTTCTAGACCTCTGACATCGTCTTGTCTGAGAAATTATTAGCACGTTCCATGGAAATGCTAATCATCTCTGTCATCTTGGTACTCAGTAGAGGGAAAGTATTAATTACTTCCAAGGTCTTCAACGCTAGATTTTCAGCTTTATCATAGTAGCCATTAACAGAGTAATGCTTGATAGCAGTTCTTAAGCAGGCAATGTAGTAGTCAGCAGTACGTATTGAATGGTATTCAGTCTGTTTTTTTAGAGTATCTAATAAGTGGTAGAGCCTGTAATCTAAAAATTCGATTGAAAAGTGAGGCAGGATAGATGAAAAGATATTCACCTCAATTTTGTTCCAGTCGTCCAATTCACTAAGATAGTTCTTGATATATTCTAGTTCTTGATAATCTTTTGGAGTCAGAAAAGAATCGCCGATGATGTTTGCGATAGCAAATTTATTGACTACACGATTGGCAATCACATAGTGTTCAGCGATCCCAGGATTTTCCATGGGTTGATTAATCAAACTAATGATCTTTTTAAATTCACGCTTATAGGCCAAATCAGCAACCTGAGCCTGTAATTTATGAAATTCAGTTGGAAACATCTGCGTTTTGAGACTATCAAAGGTCTCTTTATCAATTCCAATATTAGAAAGAATCTCTTCAAATTTTTGAATGGTTATCCGAGATTTCCCTTGCTCAAACTGACGTAAAAAGTGAGGAGTCACTGTAGTTCCAGCAGCTTCCTTCTGGGTAAACCCTCTTTCCTCACGAATAGCTTTATAGACTAATCCATACACACTTTCATCTTGCATCCTAAATCTCCTCGAGTACTTTTTTCCATTCTATCATAATTCTACCAATTTTTAAGGTGTTTTTTAGAAAAAAGTAAATATAGTTCCCTTTTTTTGACGAGAACAGAGCAATTATATGATAAAGGTAAATATAGGTTCGTTTTTCGTAAATCTAGTAAAGTCCATGTTATACTGTAACCGTAAACAATAAAAATTTAAAGGAGATTGTTGATGATGAAGTCAAAAACAGTTTTAGTAACTAGCCTAGCGGCTGCAACATTAGGTTTGGTCTCTCTTGTAGATACAGCAGGAGTTCTACCTTTTTCAGTACAAACGGTACAGGCTGATAGTATTATTGCAGTTGGGAATGTCGATCATAAAGTTGATTTAAGTTTGGTAGGATATGATAACAACAATGGTGTTTCTATCAAATTTTCAACTGATAGTATTAATCCAAACTTTGTTGATAATGATAATAGTAATCAAGATTTTATTATTGTAAGAACGAGGCTGGTTAATGCTAAAACAAAAGAGGTTTTGCAAGAGGAAACCGGAGCAAGTGTTAAATTAAGATCTTATGATTTAACAAAAAGTAGCCTTGACTCTTATTCATATGACTTGATTCCTGACGGTGAATATAAATATGAAGCCTATGAAGCTAACTTTTATATCGATCCTCAGACAAAACTTCGTCATAAATACAGAGGTGAATCTCCTGTCTTTAGAATCAAAGATAAAAAGTTTGCAGGTCTAGTATCTTCAACACCAAGACAAGAAAAACCAAAACAGGAGAAACCAAAACAAGAGAAACCGACACCAACACCAACACCTACAGTTCAATCTGGCTGGTCAGGTAACTCATACTACCAAAATGGTCAAAAAGTCATTAACAAATGGGTTTTCGACGTTCATTACAATAGCTACTACTTTATCAACGTAAATGGAAATTATGTCCAAAATGCTTGGTCAGGGAATTACTACCTTAAATCAAATGGTAAAATGGCTAAAAGCGAGTGGATTTACGATAAGAACTATGGTTCATACTACTATTTGACAGCAGAAGGAAGCTACGCTCGCAATACTTGGGTGGGTAATTACTATCTTAAATCAGATGGTAAGATGGCTAAAAGTGAATGGATTTACGATAAAAACTATGGTTCATACTACTACCTAACAGCAGAAGGAAGCTATGCTCGCAACGCTTGGTCAGGCAACTACTATTTGAAGTCAAATGGTAAGATGGCTAAAGGTGAGTGGGTCTACGATAGTAACTACAAATCATACTACTACTTGACAGCAGAAGGAAGCTACGCTCGTAACACTTGGGTGGGTGATTACTACCTTAAATCAAACGGTAAGATGGCTGTCAATGAACGCACGCCAGATGGTTATCGTGTAGATGCATCAGGTAAATGGATTCGCTAGAATTATAGCTTGTGAGAAATGACCTATAACAAATAAATAGAAATGGAAAATAATTTTCGGATAGGTAACATTTTGATAAAATAAAAATATCGAAAGGAATTGGCACATGCTGATTCCTTTCTCTTAGATAAAGGAGTAATATGAAAAAGTTATTATTAGCCACATCGCTTTTACTGACACTAGTTCTAGGAGGCTGTCAGTATTTACCTTGGAATAAAAGCGCGGAAACAACATCTAATTCACCATCGGATACATCTACAGAAAGTCCAGAAATAGATTACAGTTACTACAATAAGGTTTTAGATGACTATGAAAAAGTAGCAAAAGGCACCTTGTCGACAGGTATGGATGTCAATCCCCTAGCTAGTCAAGTAAAGTCTTCTCAAGGCTTTTATACAGATGTGGTTTACCACAAGACGGATTTGAATAATGACGGAGTCGATGAACTTTTACTTGCTCTTGAAATGAAGAGTGGCGAAAAGAGTTTACTTGATATCCGTACTTTGAAAGATGGGAAGGTGATTCGTCTGACCAATCAAGAAAATCGTTTAGACCAGATTGGTGAGAGAATGACAGTCGGTATCTTGCCAGACAATTCTTTGCTCTATCGTGGAGCTGGTACAGCAACGAGTCACATCTATGCCCACTATCAATTTAGTGAGGACGGTCAGTCCTTGGTGAAGGTCAAGGAAGCTCAAGAGTTAGAGGAGCTTGGAGTAGTTTCTCCCATTTCATTAGAGACCTTAAGCTGGAAATCTGTTTCTGATAAACTTCCTGGAGGAAGTAATGCAGACAAGGGGACAGAGGCAACAGCATCTTCATCAAATCAAAATACTTCTGGGAAAATGGATATTAACGCCATAAAAAATGGGGATTTCTCTAGCATTGAGGGAAGATGGAGTAAAGGTAATGGTGGAGAAGACTTAGTCTTTAGCAAGGATGGGTTAGTGGCTCCAGAACAGTTTACAGTTAAAGTTGCAGAATCAGAAATAGTCAATGATTTTTTACGAGCTCGCTACTCAGGTCCATCTTTTGGAGTCTTTATTCAATTCATACCAGCAGGTGTTAGAATACCTGATGAGACATCAATTGATGGATTAATATCAGACGCTTCGGATATTAGTAAAGATAGAATTCTCTATCGTGCTTCATTTCCAGTACATAATAAACCAGAACAGTTCTTATATCGTGTAGACTAGGAGTGAAACATATTCATTTAATTAACAGCACCTCACGCACATGGGAATGCTCAATCTTTTTCTATAGAGTCAAATAAGATTTTCCCAAAATCCATTGACAAAAGCCAACATTTTTTGTAAAATAAGAATCAATTAAATACCAACACCGAATGAAGTTTAATAGAAGTGGTAAATCGTTTGATTTTCCATGACTGTAAATGGACGGAACTCTGGAGAGACCGTAAAGGCACCGAAGGGGCAAGGCAGGCAACTGCTCAAACTCTCAGGTAAAAGGACAGAGCTAGGATAGACTGCTTTTTGGCATTTATCTAAGCATTCCAGAGTACATGTATCTTACATGTGCTCTTTCTTTTGGGGTTGAAAAGATAGGAGAAGGAAATGTTAGAATTGCTTAAATCAATTGATGCTTTTGCTTGGGGCCCACCCCTCTTGATTCTCTTGGTCGGAACAGGGATTTACCTAACTGCCCGTTTAGGACTTTTGCAGGTTTTGCGTCTCTCGAAGGCTTTTCAGCTTATTTATCAAGGACAAGGGGCATGGCGATGTATCCAGTTTTGCGGCCTTGTGTACAGCCCTAGCAGCGACAGTTGGTACGGGAAATATTATCGGGGTGGCGACAGCTATCAAGATCGGTGGACCAGGAGCTCTCTTTTGGATGTGGATGGCTGCTTTCTTTGGGATGGCTACCAAGTATGCGGAAGGTTTATTAGCTATTAAATACAGGACTAAGGACGATAACGGTGCTGTTGCAGGAGGTCCCATGCACTATATACTTTTGGGTATGGGAGAAAAGTGGAGACCACTTGCCATCTTTTTTGCTCTGGCAGGTGTGTTAGTAGCTTTGTTAGGAATCGGAACCTTCACCCAAGTCAACTCGATTACAGAATCTATCCAAAATACAACGACTATTTCGCCAGCTATCACGGCTCTCGTTTTGTCTGTCTTAGTAGCGATTGCCGTTTTTGGCGGACTCAAGTCTATTTCAAAGGTTTCAACTACTGTTGTTCCTTTTATGGCCATCATCTATATTTTGGGAACTCTTACAGTTATTTTCTTTAATATTGGGAAAATTCCTGCCACAATCGCTTTAATCTTGACATCCGCTTTTAGTCCGGTTGCTGCGATAGGTGGATTTGCTGGTGCTAGCATTCGGATGGCTATCCAAAATGGTGTTGCGCGTGGTGTCTTTTCAAACGAATCTGGTCTGGGTTCTGCTCCAATTGCAGCAGCTGCGGCTAAGACAAATGAACCAGTAGAGCAAGGCTTGATTTCCATGACAGGAACTTTTATTGATACCCTCATCATTTGTACTCTGACTGGTTTGACCATCTTGGTAACTGGAGTATGGAATAGTGACTTGAATGGAGTGGCTTTGACTCAGTCAGCCTTCTCAACAGTCTTTTCACACTTTGGACCTGCTCTCTTGACCATCTTCCTTGTGCTCTTTGCCTTTACAACGATTCTAGGTTGGAACTACTATGGAGAACGCTGTTTCGAGTTCCTCTTTGGTGTTCGTTTTATCTGGCTCTACCGTGTGGTTTTTGTGCTCATGGTCTTGCTGGGAGGATTTATCGAGTTGGATATGGTCTGGATTATTGCTGATATTGTCAACGCTTTGATGGCTCTGCCGAACTTGATTGCACTCTTAGTCTTATCACCAGTTGTTATTGCTGAGACTAAAAAGTATTTTAATAAATAATAGAATCACACATCGCGTGTGATTTTTTGCTTTTATAAAAAATTTCTATCGATGCAATTTAAAATATATATTATACAAGGTATAGAATCTGTGATAGACTAGATTTCAACAACATGAAAAGAGGTTTTATGATGACAACATTTACAATCCATACAGTAGAATCAGCACCAGCAGAAGTGAAAGAAGTTCTTGAAACAGTAGCAAAAGATAACAATGGCTATATTCCTAACCTAATCGGTCTCTTGGCTAATGCACCGACTGCTTTAGAGGCTTACCGTACTGTCGGAGCTATCAACCGTCGCAACAGCCTGACACCTGTTGAGCGCGAAGTAGTGCAAATCACTGCAGCCGTGACCAATGGTTGTGCCTTCTGCGTCGCAGGTCACACAGCCTTTTCAATCAAACAAATCCAGATGAATGATGATCTTCTGCAAGCCCTTCGCAATCGTACTCCAATCGAAACAGATCCTAAATTAGACACTCTGGCTAAGTTTACTTTGGCAGTTATCAATACCAAGGGTCGTGTAGGAGATGAAGCCTTGGCTGAGTTTCTAGAAGCTGGCTACACCCAACAAAATGCCTTGGATGTGGTTCTTGGTGTCAGCCTAGCAAGCCTCTGTAACTATGCTAATAATCTAGCTAATACCCCAATTAACCCAGAATTGCAACCTTATGCTTAATTCATATCTGAGTAAAATGAAGTCTGAAATAATCGGACTTCATTTTTTAAGTCCTCATTTAAGCGCTTTTATGCTATACTGAAACTAACATGATTATTGGAGGTTAGGATGAAAAAACTCCCCTTAGTATTTTCTGGTTGTTTGCTAGGTTTGGCAGGAGCTGGAAATCTTATTTTAGATACGTTGCCGGTTCTGTCACATCTTTTTAGTCTGACAGGTTTGGTTTTGTGGCTCTATTTTCTGCTTCTTCATCTCTTTAATTGGAAAGAAACAAAGCAAGAATTGACCAAACCCCCTCTTTTGTCAGGAATGGCGACCTTTCCCATGGCTGGGATGATTTTATCTACCTATGTTTTTCGCGTCTTCCCTCATCTTCCTTTGGTAGCGCAAGGGCTCTGGTGGTTTTCATTTCTTTGGATTTGGCCTTGATTGCTGGTTTCACCATCAAGTTTGCTTATCCGGGTCGAAGGGTTCATGCGACTCCAAGCTGGACGGTTCTCTATGTGGGGATAGCAGTGGCTGCCTTAACCTATCCTCTTGTAGGCATCATCGAAATTGCCTATGCGACCTTGAGTTTTGGTTTTCTCCTAACCTTCTATCTCTATCCCCTTATTTATAGCGATTTAAAGAAACAACCACTCCCACTAGCCTTGCTTGGACAAGAAGGGATCTACTGTGCTCCTTTCTCTCTACTCTTGGCTTCCCTAGTTCGAGTTGGAGGAGAGAGTCTACCAACTTGGCTCTTGATTGTCATGATCTTGGCTTCCCAATTCTTCTTTTTCTTTGTTTTGACTCGTCTGCCCAACATTTTAAAACAAGGCTTTCAACCAGCCTTTTCAGCCCTCACCTTCCCAACCATTATCACAGCTACCTCGCTCAAGATGGCTCAGGGAATCTTGAAACTTCCATTTCTGGATTATCTGGTACTGGCTGAAACTGTTATTTGTTTAATTATTTTAGTCTTTGTATTGGGCGCTTATCTGAATTGGTTACGAAAAAAGGTCTAGCTAGAAATAGCTAAACCTTATTTTTTATGGTTTGATGACCTCAGCTCCACCCATGTATGGACGAAGTGCTTCTGGGATGGTCACAGAACCATCTTCATTTTGGTAGTTTTCAAGAATAGCAGCCACTGTACGTCCAACTGCAAGTCCAGAACCGTTTAAGGTGTGGAGCAATTTTACCTTGCCATCTGCTTCATCACGGTAACGGATTTGGGCACGACGGGCTTGGAAATCTTCTGTGTTTGAACAGCTTGAGATTTCACGGTAGGTATTTTGTGCTGGAATCCAAACTTCCAAGTCGTAAGTCTTCGCAGCTGAGAAGCCCATATCTCCAGTAGAGAGAGCAACGACACGGTATGGAAGGTTAAGTTTTTGAAGGATATTTTCAGCGTTGGCTGTCATTTTTCCAATTCTTCGTAAGATTCTTCTGGTTTGGCAAATTTAACCATTTCAACCTTGTGGAATTGGTGCAAACGAATCAAGCCACGAGTATCACGACCAGCAGAACCAGCCTCAGAACGGAATGATGGACTCATAGCAGTGAAGTAGATTGGCAGGTCTTTACCATCAAGGATTTCATCACGGTAGTAGTTTGTCAGAGGAACTTCAGCTGTAGGAATAAGGACGTAATTGCTGTCGCTGAGTTCAAAAGTATCTTCCTTGAATTTTGGATATTGACCAGTACCAAACATAGAATCGTGGTTAACCATGTAAGGCGTGATGACTTCAATATAGCCTTCCTTGCCATGCTCATCCAACATAAAGTTGTAGAGAGCACGTTCCAAACGAGCACCGAGGCCTTTATAGAAGAGGAAGCGAGCTCCTGTTACCTTACCACCGCGTTCCCAGTCAAGGATACCAAGGTCTTCACCAAGATCCCAGTGAGCTTTTGGCTCGAAGTCAAACTCGCGTGGAGTCCCCCAACGGCGAACTTCCACATTGTCATCTTCGTCAGCTCCGACAGGAACGCTGTCAGCTGGGATATTTGGAAGAGTCGTGGTAAATTCTGTCAATTTAGCATCGATTTCTGCCAATTCAGCATCCAAGGCTTTAACCTCAGCAGATAGATTTTGCATGGCAGCAATCTTGTCATCTGCATTTTCCTTGTTGCGCTTAGCTTGGGCAATTTCAGCAGAAACTGTGTTTCGTTCTGCTTTGAGAGTTTCAACCTTGACCAAAATGTCACGACGTTTAGCATCGATTTCTTTCATCTCGTTTAAGACAGCAGCATCTACACCACGTGTAGCCAATTTTTCTGCGACAGCATCAAAGTCTGTACGAATGCGTTTGATATCTAACATAAGAACTCCTTTATGAAAAAAGCACACCTGACAAAGCGTTGGAGTGGCAGGGCCACGGTTCCATCCAACTTCACAGGTGTGCACTTGATTGTGTATGCAATTGTTATTAACGGTAGAATTTCACCTATCCCTCCTATCTGCTCGCAGCACCCGCAGACTTTCTGAAAGAAGAAGATAACCTACTTATCCGTTGCTATGATTATACTAAAGTTTTTACTTTTTTGCAAATAGATTTTTAAATTTTTGACCAATGGTCTGAATTAGGGTAGGAAGTTTGACAACCTTGTCGTTACCCAGTTTTTCGCGAGCAATTTTGAGAATGGCACCTGAGTCTTTTGAAGCAAAGAGGAATTTTCCTCTGTCTGTAAAGACTTCGAAGTGGCGACTGATTTTGCGACCAGTGACATTGGCCCCAATCTGGTTGATATGGTCCCAAGGAATCTGGATAAATTGTTCGACATTGACATCTGGGTAAAATTCCAGAGCCTGATCTCCGACCAGAAATTTCCCAACTTTTCCAGCTATAGAGAGGTAGGAAGTTCCTGTCGTATTGAGAAGCACTGTTTTGTTAAGAGATTGGGCCATGATTAGTCTTCCTTACTTTCACCGAAAAAGGCATTGTAGAGGGCTTTAATTGCTGCTTTTTCTTGGTCTTTATTGACAACAAACATGATAGAAACTTCACTAGAACCTTGAGACATCATCTGGATATTGATCTTGTTTTCAGATAGAGCACGTGTAGCAGTAGCAGTTACTCCGATATGACTCTTCATTTTTTCTCCAACAATCATAATGATTGAAAGGTCGTGTTCGATTTCTGCATGGTCTACTTCAGCTTTTTGAACCAATTGACGCAGGATTTCTTCTTCCTTGATAGGAGTTAGTTCACGAGAACGGAGAATGATTGAAAGATCGTCGATACCAGTTGGCATATGTTCCCAACCAATGTTGAGGTCTTCAAGGATTTGCAGAACCTTGCGACCAAATCCAATCTCGCGGTTCATGAGGTATTTAGACATGTTGATGCTGACAAAGTCAGAATCACCGGCAATTCCTACAACTGGAAATTCATCACTACTGTGTTTTAGAACGATACGAGTACCTGGATGGTCAGGATTGTTGGTATTCTTGATAACCAGAGGAATTTTTCCTCGGTAGGCAGGAAGAAGAGCTTCGTCATGAAGAACTGAGAATCCTGCATAAGCCAACTCACGCATTTCACGGTAGGTCAACTCAGGAATCGAGTGTGGTTGGTGGATAATTCCTGGGTGAGCTGCAAAGATACCATCAACATCCGTAAAGTTTTCATAGAGGTCGGCTTTAACCCCTGCAGCAATGATAGAACCTGTAATGTCTGAGCCTCCACGTGAGAAGGTACAGATTTGATTTTCCTTAGTAACTCCAAAGAAACCAGGAATGACAAGGACTTCATTTGCATTTGTCAATTCTTCAATCTTGTCATAACTTGATGGCACGATGCGAGCGTTGCCCGGCTCACTTGTTACCACAATCCCAGCTTCTCGAGGGTGAACATAGCGTGCATCGATACCGTTTTGGTTAAAATAGGCAGCAATCAATTTGGCATTATTGTTTTCACCCGCTGCTAGGAAAGTATCGTAGAGAAATTCGTTTTCTTCGATAGGAAGAGTTGCCAAGGCCCGAATGCTTTTTGAAATTTTTTCTAGAACAGCTGGTTTCAGTTCCAATTCACTAACCATAGCGGCATAGCGTTCAATAATCCAGTTCTGACTTTTGCTAATATCGTTACCAGCAACATAGTCGCGGTAGTATTTAATCAAGGCATCCGTAACCTTAGTATCTTCAGAATTGCGTTTACCAGGCGCAGAAACGACCACAAAACGACGCTCTGAATCACTTTTTGACAATGTTTAAAACCTTTTTTTCTAACTGACTAGCAGAGGCAAGAGAACTACCTCCAAATTTAACAACCTTCATAAGGACTCCTAAAGTAAGTATTTTATACGATTATAGCAGAAAGAGAGCCTTTTTTTCAAATGAAGAAAGTAAGCTATTTTTACAGGGAAAGATAAGGAATCTAAAATCGGCTGAGACACTTATTACATTCTTATTCTTGCTTTTTTTAGAATAAAAAAAGATATACTTTGATAATGAAATAATTTAATTTGCTTATAAAAAAAGGGGTTCAGATGGAACATATTATTTATCAGCTTGAAGAGGATTTGGCAATTATTACTTTAAACCGTCCTGATGTCGCTAATGGTTTCCATATTCCTATGTGTGAGGAGATTTTAGAAGCCTTGACTCTGGCGGAAGAGGATCCAGCTGTGCATTTTATCTTGATTAATGCGAATGGCAAAGTCTTTTCAGTTGGAGGAGATCTAGTAGAGATGAAGAGGGCAGTGGATGAGGATGATATTCCATCATTGACGAAAATCGCAGAACTAGTCAATGCTATTTCTTATAAAATCAAGCAAATTGCAAAACCTGTTTTGATGGAGGTTGATGGGGCTGTTGCAGGTGCTGCAGCAAATATGGCTGTTGCCGCAGATTTCTGTTTAGCGACCGATAAGGCTAAATTTATCCAAGCCTTTGTTGGAGTTGGTTTGGCTCCAGATGCAGGAGGAATTCATCTCTTGAGCCGAAGTATCGGTGTGACGCGTGCTGCTCAATTAGCTATGACAGGAGAGGCTTTGACAGCAGAAAAAGCTCTGGAGTGGGGTGTGATTTACCGTATTTCTGAAGCTGACAAGTTAGAAAAAACCAGAGAACAGCTTCTTAAAAAATTAAGACGTGGTTCAAGCAATTCCTATGCAGCCATCAAGAAGTTGGTTTGGGAGAGCCAATTTAAAGATTGGCAAGATTATGCTGTTTTAGAACTGCATCTACAGGAATCACTAGCTAAAACAGAGGATTTCAAAGAGGGAGTTCGGGCTCATTCGGAGAGAAGAAGACCTAAATTTACAGGAAAATAAAAAAATACTTGCGCCATTCTTTGAACTTTGATATAATTCTTCTGTCAAATGTTTTGATTGTAAAAGTTTTTTTGAGAAGGAGGGAAAGAAAGTTTGGACTACCAACGAATTAATGAATATTTAACGTCTATATTTAACAATGTCCTCGTTATTGAGGAAGTTAGCTTGAGAGGTAGTCGTTTCAAGGATATCTCCATCAAAGAAATGCATACGATTGATGTGATTGGGAAATTCCCAGATGTGACACCAAGTCAAGTGTCGAAAGAGTTGATGGTGACTCTTGGGACAGTTACGACTAGTTTGAATAATCTCGAACGCAAGGGGTACATTGAACGCATTCGTTCAGAACATGATCGACGTGTGGTGCATCTGCATTTGACAAAGAAAGGTCGCTTGGTTCATAGGCTACATAAACGCTTCCACAAGGCCATGGTTGAAAAAATCATTGATGGTATGAGTAAGCAAGAAATTGAGGTTATGAGCAAAGGTTTGACCAATCTTTATCAATTTTTGGAGGATTTGAGATAATGGCTTTTGCAAAAATAAGCCAGGTTGCTCATTATGTGCCAGAGCAAGTGGTTACAAATCATGATTTGGCTCAGATTATGGATACCAATGATGAGTGGATTTCAAGTCGGACGGGAATACGACAAAGGCATATCTCAAGAACAGAATCTACTAGTGATTTGGCTACAGAGGTTGCTAAGAAACTGATGGCAAAAGCTGGAATCACAGGAGAGGAGTTGGATTTTATCATCCTAGCTACCATTACTCCTGATTCGATGATGCCCTCTACAGCTGCTCGTATCCAAGCTAATATTGGTGCTAATAAGGCCTTTGCTTTTGATCTAACAGCTGCTTGCAGTGGATTTGTATTTGCCTTGTCAACAGCTGAAAAGTTTATCGCTTCTGGTCGCTTTCAAAAAGGCTTGGTGATTGGTAGTGAAACCCTCTCTAAGGCAGTCGATTGGTCAGACCGATCAACAGCTGTTTTATTTGGAGATGGTGCTGGTGGTGTTTTGCTAGAAGCTAGTGAGCAAGAGCATTTCTTAGCTGAGAGTCTCAATAGCGATGGAAGTCGCAGCGAGTGTCTGACGTATGGACATTCAGGCCTACATTCTCCATTTTCAGATCAAGAAAATGCAGATTCATTTTTGAAGATGGATGGACGCGCAGTCTTTGATTTTGCCATTCGGGATGTAGCCAAGTCTATTAACCAGACTATTGAAGAATCTCCTGTAGAGGCGACAGACTTGGATTATCTGCTACTTCATCAGGCTAATGACCGTATTTTGGATAAGATTGCTAGAAAAATCGGTGTCGACCGAGACAAACTTCCAGCCAATATGATGGAATATGGCAATACCAGTGCAGCAAGTATCCCGATTTTACTTTCAGAATGTGTGGAACAAGGTCTCATCCGTTTAGATGGTAGTCAGACTGTTCTGCTATCAGGTTTCGGTGGAGGCTTGACCTGGGGCACACTCATTCTTACAATTTAGGTAATCATGTGGTGAACACATTGTTATAAAAAAACTATTTATTTTAAAGGAGTCCTATTATGGCAGTATTTGAAAAAGTACAAGAAATTATCGTTGAAGAACTTGGAAAAGACGCATCAGAAGTAACACTTGAATCAACTTTTGATGACTTGGACGCAGATTCATTGGACTTGTTCCAAGTAATCTCAGAAATCGAAGATGCTTTTGATATCCAAATCGAAGCAGAAGATGACTTGAAAACAGTTGGTGACTTGGTTGCCTACGTTGAAGAGCAAACAAAATAAACAGAATATAGATAGAAGGAGTAGGGAAACCCGCTCCCTCTTGTTTAGGCAATAGTTTGATTGTCAAATTATGACGATATCGAACTATTACGTAAGCAAGAAACGATGGAGGCACTATGAAAACGCGTATTACAGAATTATTGAACATTGATTATCCTATCTTTCAAGGAGGAATGGCTTGGGTTGCTGATGGTGATTTGGCAGGAGCTGTTTCTAAGGCTGGAGGGCTAGGGATTATCGGTGGGGGAAATGCCCCTAAAGAAGTTGTCAAGGCAAATATTGATAAAATCAAATCATTGACTGATAAACCCTTCGGTGTCAACATCATGCTTTTGTCTCCCTTTGTGGAAGATATTGTAGACCTCGTTATCGAGGAAGGTGTTAAGGTAGTGACAACAGGCGCAGGAAATCCAAGTAAATACATGGAACGTTTCCATGAAGCTGGTATTACAGTTATTCCTGTTGTACCAAGTGTTGCTTTAGCTAAACGCATGGAAAAAATCGGTGCGGACGCTGTCATTGCAGAAGGAATGGAAGCTGGGGGACATATTGGGAAATTAACAACCATGACCTTGGTGCGTCAGGTTGCTGCTGCTGTATCTATTCCTGTTATTGCTGCAGGAGGGATTGCGGATGGTGAAGGTGCTGCGGCTGGCTTTATGCTAGGTGCAGAGGCTATTCAGGTTGGAACTCGTTTTGTCGTTGCAAAAGAGTCTAATGCCCATCCAAATTATAAGGCGAAAATTTTAAAAGCTAGAGATATTGATACTACGATTTCAGCTCAACACTTTGGACATGCTGTTCGTGCGATTAAAAATCAGTTGACTCGTGATTTTGAACAAGCTGAAAAAGATGCCTTTAAACAAGACAATCCAGATTTGGAAATTTTTGAACAAATGGGAGCAGGTGCTCTAGCCAAAGCGGTTGTTCACGGAGATGTGGATGGTGGTTCTGTTATGGCAGGTCAAATCGCAGGCCTTGTTTCCAAAGAAGAAAGCGTTGAAGAAATCCTAAAAGATTTGTATTACGGAGCAGCTAAGAAAATTCAAGAAGAAGCCTCTCGTTGGGCAGGAGTTGTAAGAAATGACTAAAACAGCCTTTTTATTTGCTGGTCAAGGTGCCCAGTATCTAGGTATGGGCCGGGGTCTCTATAATCAGTATCCTATTGTCAAAGAAACGATTGATCAAGCGAGTCAGGTACTCGGTTATGATTTGCGTCATCTCATTGATACGGAAGAAGAAAAACTCAATCAGACCCGCTATACGCAACCAGCTATTTTAGCAACTTCAGTTGCTATCTATCGTTTATTGCAAGAAAAGGGCTATCAGCCTGATATGGTTGCTGGTTTGTCCCTTGGAGAATACTCTGCCTTGGTGGCTAGCGGCGCCTTGGATTTTGAAGATGCGGTAGCCTTGGTGCTAAGCGTGGAGCCTATATGGAAGAAGCGGCTCCTGCTGGCTCTGGCAAGATGGTGGCAGTTCTCAATACACCAGTAGAGGTTATTGAGGAAGCCTGTCAAAAAGCTTCTGAACTTGGCGTAGTTACCCCAGCCAACTATAATACACCTGCACAAATCGTGATTGGTGGAGAAGTGGTTGCAGTTGACCGAGCTGTTGAACTCTTGCAAGAAGCAGGTGCCAAACGCTTGATTCCTCTCAAGGTTTCAGGACCTTTTCATACCGCTCTCCTTGAGCCTGCTAGCCAGAAACTGGCTGAAACACTAGCTCAGGTAAACTTTTCAGATTTCACTTGTCCCCTAGTCGGCAATACAGAAGCAAGAGTCATGCCAAAAGAAGACATTGCTCAACTCTTGACGCGTCAGGTTAAGGAACCAGTTCGTTTCTATGAAAGCATTGCAGTTATGCAAGAAGCAGGCGTAACCAACTTTATTGAGATTGGACCGGGGAAAGTTTTGTCAGGATTTGTTAAAAAGATTGATAAGACGGCTAAACTAGCCAATGTTGAAGATCAGGCGAGTTTGGAAACCTTGCTAGAAAACGAGTAATCCCTTCTCCCATAAATACAGGAGGAAACAGGAGAAAAGAATGCAACTAAAAAATAAAAATATCTTTATTACAGGTTCGAGTCGTGGGATTGGTCTTGCCATCGCCCACAAGTTTGCTCAGGAAGGAGCCAATATTGTTTTAAACAGTCGTGGGGCAATCTCAGAAGAATTACTCGCTGAGTTTTCAAACTATGGTGTCAAGGTGGTTCCTATTTCAGGAGATGTATCAGATTTTGCAGACGCTAAGCGTATGGTTGATCAAGCTATTGTAGAGCTGGGTTCAGTAGATGTTTTGGTCAACAATGCAGGGATTACCCAAGATACCCTGATGCTCAAGATGACAGAAGCGGATTTTGAAAAAGTGCTCAAGGTGAACCTGACTGGTGCCTTTAACATGACACAATCAGTCTTGAAACCGATGATGAAAGCCAGAGAAGGTGCTATCATTAATATGTCTAGTGTAGTTGGTTTGATGGGAAATATCGGTCAAGCTAACTATGCAGCTTCTAAGGCTGGTTTGATTGGTTTTACCAAGTCTGTGGCGCGTGAAGTGGCCAATCGCAATATCAGGGTTAATGCTATTGCACCTGGAATGATTGAGTCCGATATGACAGCTGTTCTATCAGACAAGGTAAAAGATGCCATGCTGGCTCAAATTCCTATGAAAGAATTTGGACAGGCAGAGCAGGTTGCAGATTTAACAGTATTTTTAGCAGGCCAAGATTATCTAACTGGTCAAGTGGTTGCCATTGATGGTGGCTTAAGTATGTAGCAGAAGCTAGAGGTGAAAAAGATGAAACTAAATCGCGTAGTAGTAACAGGTTATGGGGTAACATCTCCAATCGGAAATACACCAGAAGAATTTTGGAATAGTTTGACAACTGGAAAAATCGGAATTGGTCAAATAACAAAATTTGATCATAGTGACTTTGATGTGCATAATGCAGCAGAAATCCAAGATTTTCCTTTTGATAAATACTTTGTTAAGAAAGATACCAATCGTTTTGATAACTATTCTTTATATGCCTTGTATGCGGCTCAAGAAGCTGTTAATCATGCAGGTCTTGATGTAGAGGCCCTTGATAAAGATCGTTTTGGTGTTATTGTTGCCTCAGGTATTGGTGGAATCAAAGAAATTGAAGATCAAGTGCTTCGCCTAAATGACAAAGGGCCAAAACGTGTGAAACCATTGACCCTTCCAAAAGCCTTGCCAAATATGGCTTCAGGAAATGTTGCCATGCGTTTTGGAGCAAACGGTGTTTGTAAATCCATCAATACTGCCTGCGCTTCATCAAATGACGCAATTGGAGATGCTTTCCGCTCCATTAAGTTTGGTTTCCAAGATGTTATGTTGGTAGGTGGTTCAGAAGCCTCTATCACACCTTTTGCGATTGCTGGTTTCCAAGCTTTGACAGCTCTTTCTACTACAGAGGATCCAACTCGTGCTTCAATCCCATTTGATAAGGATCGTAATGGGTTTGTTATGGGTGAAGGTTCAGGGATGTTGGTTCTTGAAAGTCTTGAACACGCTGAAAAACGTGGGGCAACTATCCTTGCTGAAGTAGTTGGTTACGGAAATACTTGTGATGCCTACCATATGACCTCGCCACATCCAGAAGGTCAGGGTGCTATCAAGGCCATCAAACTAGCCTTGGAAGAAGCTGAGATTTCTCCAGAGCAAGTAGCTTATGTCAATGCTCACGGAACGTCAACTCCTGCTAACGAAAGGAGAAAGTGGTGCGATTGTAGCTGTCCTTGGTAAGGAAGTACCTGTATCATCAACCAAGTCTTTCACAGGACATTTGCTGGGGGCTGCAGGTGCTGTAGAAGCTATCGTCACCATCGAAGCTATGCGTCATAACTTTGTACCAATGACAGCTGGGACAAGTGAAGTATCAGATTATATTGAAGCCAATGTCGTTTATGGGCAAGGCTTGGAGCAAGAAATTCCATACGCTATTTCAAATACCTTTGGTTTTGGTGGCCACAATGCAGTTCTTGCTTTCAAACGTTGGGAGAATAAATAAGTATGAATTTAAACGATATTAAAGACTTGATGGCTCAATTTGACCAATCAAGTTTGAGAGAATTTTCTTATAAGAATGGGACGGATGAGTTGCAGTTTAGCAAGAATGAAGCTAGACTGGTATCTGAAGCTGCACCTCAAGTTGCTCCAGCATCCGTTCTAGTAACACCAAGTCCAGTAGCTCCTACATCTGCTCCAGTAGAGACTGTAGCAGAAGAGGTTCCAGCTCCAGCTGAAACAAGTGTGGCTGCTGAGGGAGATGTTGTAGAGAGCCCACTTGTTGGAGTAGCTTACTTGGCTGCTGGTCCAGATAAACCTGCCTTCGTCACAGTTGGTGATAGTGTTAAAAAAGGTCAAACATTGGTGATTATCGAAGCCATGAAAGTTATGAATGAAATCCCAGCTCCTAAGGATGGTGTGGTAACGGAAATTCTCGTTTCTAACGAAGAAATGGTTGAATTTGGTAAAGGATTGGTACGCATCAAATGATCGATATTCAAGGAATCGAAGAAGCTCTTCCCCACCGTTATCCCATGCTCCTAGTGGACCGTGTCTTGGAAGTGAGCGAGGATACCATCGTTGCTATCAAAAATGTGACGATCAACGAACCCTTCTTTAACGGCCATTTCCCTCAATATCCAGTTATGCCAGGTGTTCTGATTATGGAAGCCTTGGCGCAAACAGCTGGTGTCTTGGAGTTGTCTAAGCCTGAAAATAAAGGGAAACTGGTCTTCTACGCTGGTATGGATAAGGTCAAGTTCAAGAAGCAAGTTGTACCAGGTGACCAATTGGTTATGACGGCGACTTTTGTAAAACGTCGTGGCACAATTGCTGTGGTTGAAGCAAAGGCTGAAGTGGATGGTAAGCTTGCAGCTAGTGGTACTCTTACCTTTGCAATAGGAAACTAAGGAGGTTCTCCATGTTTCGAAAAATTTTAATTGCCAATCGTGGTGAAATTGCGGTTCGGATTATCCGTGCAGCGCGTGAATTGGGGATTGCGACGGTGGCGGTTTATTCAACTGCTGATAAGGAAGCCCTTCATACGCTTTTGGCAGATGAAGCAGTTTGTATCGGTCCTGGTAAGGCAACAGAGTCTTATCTTAATATTAATGCGGTTCTATCAGCTGCAGTATTGACTGAGGCAGAAGCTATTCACCCAGGTTTTGGATTTCTCAGTGAAAATTCAAAATTTGCAACCATGTGTGAAGAGGTGGGAATCAAGTTTATTGGTCCATCTGGTCATGTCATGGATATGATGGGAGACAAGATCAATGCGCGTGCTCAGATGATTAAAGCTGGTGTGCCTGTCATTCCAGGTTCGGATGGAGAAGTGCATGACTCTGAGGAAGCTTTGATTGTTGCTGAAACAATTGGCTATCCTGTTATGCTCAAGGCTTCAGCAGGTGGAGGTGGTAAAGGGATTCGTAAGGTTGAAAAACCAGAAGACCTGGTTCAAGCCTTTGAAACTGCTTCAAGTGAAGCCAAGGCCAATTATGGCAATGGTGCCATGTACATAGAACGGGTCATCTATCCAGCTCGTCATATCGAAGTTCAAATCCTAGGTGATGAACACGGAAATGTGATTCACTTGGGTGAACGGGATTGTTCTCTTCAACGGAATAACCAAAAGGTTTTAGAAGAAAGTCCTTCGATTGCAATTGGCAAAACGCTACGCAATGAAATTGGTTCTGCTGCTGTTCGAGCTGCAGAGTCTGTTGGTTATGAAAATGCAGGGACCATTGAGTTTCTTCTTGATGAAGCCAGTGGAAACTTCTATTTTATGGAGATGAATACTCGTGTACAAGTAGAACATCCAGTAACAGAATTTGTTTCAGGTGTGGATATCGTTAAGGAACAGATTCGCATTGCGGCAGGTCAACCTCTGTCTGTTAAGCAAGAAGATATTGTCCTACGAGGTCATGCTATCGAGTGTCGTATCAATGCAGAAATCCAGCCTTCAACTTTGCTCCTAGTCCAGGTAAGATTACCAATCTCTATCTGCCAAGTGGAGGAGTTGGCTTGCGCGTGGATTCAGCAGTTTATCCAGGCTATACTATTCCGCCTTATTATGATAGTATGATTGCCAAAATCATCGTTCACGGCGAAAATCGTTTTGATGCACTTATGAAAATGCAACGTGCCCTCTATGAATTAGAGATTGAAGGAGTGCAGACCAATGCAGATTTCCAGCTTGACCTCATTTCAGATCGCAATGTCATTGCTGGGGATTACGATACTTCCTTCTTGATGGAAACCTTTTTACCCAAGTATCAAGAAAAAGAATAAAATGACTTTAAGAGTTTAAACCGAAAAGGGGAATCAATGGCTCTATTTAGTAAAAAAGATAAGTATATTCGAATCAATCCCAATCGTTCGGTTAGGGAAAAACCTCAAGCTAAGCCAGAGGTTCCAGATGAATTATTCTCCCAGTGTCCAGGATGTAAGCATACCATCTATCAGAAGGATCTGGGAAGTGAGCGTATCTGTCCGCATTGTAGCTATACCTTTCGTATTTCTGCCCAAGAACGCTTGGCTTTGACGATTGATATGGGAACCTTCAAGGAATTGTTTACAGGGATTGAAAGCAAGGATTCCTTGAATTTCCCTGATTATCAAAAGAAACTAGCAACTATGCGTGAAAAAACTGGTCTGGACGAAGCTGTTGTGACAGGAACTGCTCTTATTAAAGGTCAGACTGTGGCTCTTGGGATTATGGATTCCAACTTTATCATGGCTTCTATGGGTACGGTTGTAGGTGAAAAAATTACTCGTTTGTTTGAGTATGCAACTGTTGAAAAATTGCCAGTTGTTCTCTTCACAGCCTCTGGTGGAGCCCGTATGCAGGAAGGAATCATGAGTCTCATGCAGATGGCTAAGATCTCTGCAGCGGTTAAACGCCATTCAAATGCTGGTCTCTTTTACCTGACCATTTTGACAGATCCAACGACAGGTGGTGTAACAGCTTCTTTCGCTATGGAAGGAGATATCATTCTGGCTGAACCACAGAGCTTGGTCGGTTTTGCTGGGCGTCGTGTGATTGAAATACGGTTCGTGAAAGCTTGCCTGAGGGGTTCCAAAAGGCAGAATTCCTATTGGAACATGGCTTTGTGGATGCTATTGTCAAAAGAAGAGATTTGCCAGATACGATTGCTAGCCTAGTCAGATTGCATGGAGGGAGTCCTAGATGAATATTGCAAAAATAGTCAGAGAAGCGCGTGAGCAGAGTCGCTTGACAAGCTTGGACTTTGCGACAGGCATTTTTGATGAATTTATCCAATTACATGGTGACCGTTCTTTTCGTGATGATGGTGCAGTTGTTGGTGGTATCGGCTGGCTTGGAGATCAAGCTGTAACAGTGGTTGGTATTCAAAAAGGAAAGAGTTTACAAGATAACCTCAAACGGAATTTTGGACAGCCACATCCAGAAGGCTACCGCAAGGCCCTACGGTTGATGAAACAGGCTGAAATTTGGCCGTCCAGTTGTGACCTTTATCAATACTGCCGGAGCCTATCCTGGTGTCGGAGCAGAAGAACGTGGACAGGGAGAAGCTATTGCTAGCAATCTCATGGAAATGAGTGACCTGAAAGTTCCGATTATCGCTATCATTATCGGTGAAGGTGGTTCAGGTGGGGCTCTGGCTCTAGCCGTCGCAGACCGTGTCTGGATGCTGGAAAATTCTATCTATGCCATTCTCAGTCCAGAAGGTTTTGCTTCTATTCTATGGAAAGATGGCAGTCGTGCCATGGAAGCGGCAGAACTGATGAAAATCACTTCGCATGAACTGTTAGAAATGGCCGTGGTGGATAAGGTGATTTCTGAAGCAGGATTTTCGAGCAAAGAACTGATTAAGAGTGTCAAAAAAAGAACTCCAAACGGAGCTAGCTCTACTTTCACAAAAACCGCTAGAAGAGTTGTTGGAAGAACGTTACCAACGATTTAGAAAATACTAATACTTCAGATTATGCAAAAACTAGAACTGGCAGTCAGTTCTAGTTTTTATGTGCTTCTTATACTCAATGAAAATCAAAGAGCAAACTAGGAAACTAGCCGCAGGCTGTACTTGAGTACGGCAAGGCGATGTTGACGCGGTTTGAATTTGATTTTCGAAGAGTATTACTCTGTGCAGAGGGGAAAGTAAAAAAGTGCTTGGAAGACCAAACACCTTTTCGATTATTCATTTTCTTCTGTTACAAATTGACTAAGCAGTCCGTTGATAAAACGGGCTGATTTTTGATCTGAAAAATTCTTAGCAAGTTCAATAGCTTCATTGACTGCTACCAGCTGAGGTGTATCAAATGATGTGATTTCAAAGATTCCCAAGCGTAGTAAGTTTTTTTCGATCAAGGTCAATCGTTCAACTGTCCAGCCTGACTTGAGGTGCTGGTTGATTTGTTTATCCAGCTCGTCTTTTTGAGCTTGAACGCCAGAAACCAAGTTCAGAAGAAAGGCAGGGATCTGCACATCTGCATCTTCACGATCATGCGTGTAGGCAAAGTGACAAGCTGTCTCCATATCTGTGCCGAATTCAAGGCTCATAAGAGCTTGAAAAGCGCATTTACGAAGTTCACGTCTAGATTCTAATAATGGACTAGTCATTGAGGAAGTCCTCGTTAAATAGATCTTTCAACTCAGGTTTGGTGTTTTGTCTGGAACGATTCCTGCAACATGAATGTTGACAGCAGCAAGTTCCACATCAGCCATATCACGAACAGCATCTTTGACTGCTTTTTGAATAGTAAGAGCGACTTTTGGTACCTTCACACCGTACTCAAGATAGAGATAGATATCAGCTGTCAGCTCTTCTTCGATATTTTTAAGATAAACGCCACGACCTAGAGAAAATTTTGATAGGGTATCAGATACGGATTTATTTGAAAATGAGTGGACACCCTCAACTTTAGCAGTTGCGATGGCAATGATTTTTTCAAGTACACGTGGAGCGATAACGATTTCGCCAAATTGTTCTTCAATTCCCATAGAATGACCTCTTTCTAGAGATTAGGCACGAGAAACGTAAGTTCCTTCTGCAGTGTTGATGATCAATTTTTGTCCAGCTTCGATGAAGTCGGGAACGTTGACAACAAGTCCAGTTTCCATAGTTGCTGGTTTACCAGAACCTGTAACAGTAGCACCTTTGATAGATGGTTGTGTTTCAGCGACTGTCAATTCAACAGTAGTTGGTACAGTTACACCGATTACTTCTGTTCCGTAGAATTGAATTTTCACATCAGAGTTTTCAAGGATGTAAAGCAATTCATTTTCAACATTTACGACTGGGATTTCGTATTGGTCGTAAGTTTCAGTGTTCATGAAGTAGGCAGTTTCATCCATTTTGTACAAGTATTGAGCTGGAACAGTTTCGATAATAGCTTGTTCGAATTTTTCTTCTGGACGGTAGCTTGTGTCAAATGTAGAACCAGTACGGACATCACGCAATTTCATACGCATGATCGTGTTCCCTTTACCTGGTTTGTGGTGGCTAGCTTCCAAAACGCGGATCAATTTTCCGTCTGCAGTTTCAAATGTCATACCAGCTTTCAATTTGCTTGCTTCAATCATGTTTTTACCTCTTTAATAAATATTATTACTCTTCATTTTACCATAAAATATTCCGGAAATAAAGCCAAAATAGTTATTGGGATATGGTAGGAGTGAAAAAACCAACCTCAGGGCTGGTTTCTTTTACGTGTTAATCTTCTTTCAACTTGGCTAATTCTTGAGCAAGAAGTTTAAGGGCAACTTGTGGGTTGGCTTGGCCTTTAGTTGCTTTCATCAGGAAGCCTGTGAAGGCCTTGTCTGCGTTGCGTTTGCCTGACTTGAAGTCGGCAACTGCGGCTTCGTTATCTGCAAAGACTTGGTGGATAATTGGAATCAAGACAGCTGGATCTGAGATTTGGACCATACCTGCTTTTTCCACGTATTCACGCGCACCACCACCATTTTTAGCCAGGTGGACAAAGACTTTCTTGGCAATCTTAGAAGAGATCGTGCCGTCTTCGATGATGGCAATCATTTCAACCAAGTTTTCTGGTGTTAGTTCGATTTGTTCCAGTGTCTTGCCTTCAGCGTTCAAGAACTGAGCAACCTCACCTTGGAGCCAGTTTGAGACTTGCTTAGCATCGCCACCGAGGGCAACAGCTTTTTCAAAGAAATCAGAAGTGACTTTGTTTGCGGTCAACTGGCTGGCATCGTAGTCTGACAAGCCAAGGTCAGAGACGTAGCGTGCACGGCGTTCTTTGGAAACTCTGGCAACTCTGTCCGCATTTCCTCGATCCACTCGTCTGAGATTTCAAAGAGAGGTAGGTCAGGTTCTGGGAAGTAGCGGTAGTCTGCAGCACCTTCTTTGACACGCATGAGGATGGTTGCTTTGTTGGCTTCATCGTAACGGCGTGTTTCTTGGCGAATTTGACCACCTGAGCGAAGGATTTCAGCCTGACGTTGCACTTCGTATTCAAGACCTTTGCGAACATTTGAGAAGGAGTTGAGGTTCTTCAACTCTGTCTTGGTACCGAATTTCTCTTGACCATAAGGACGAAGGGAGATGTTGGCATCCACACGCATCGAACCTTCCTCCATCTTGACGTCAGAAATGCCAGCGTACTGGATGACTTCCTTGAGGGCTGTTAGATAAGCATAGGCTTCTTCAGGTGAACGCATATCTGCTTCAGATACAATCTCAATCAAGGGCACCCCTTGGCGGTTGAGGTCAACATAAGAGTAGCCATCTGTACCGTGGGTGTTTTTACCAGCGTCTTCCTCTAGGTGAGCACGTTCGATACCGATTTTCTTAGTCGTACCATCTTCTAGTTCCACTTCAATCCAGCCGTTGTAGCCGATTGGTTCATCAAATTGAGAAATTTGGTAGGCCTTTGGATTATCAGGATAGAAGTAGTTCTTGCGGTCAAAGTGCATCTTTTTGTGGATGTCCATGTTGAGGGCAAGAGCAGCCTTGATACCGGCATCGACAACACCTTTATTGAGAACTGGCAGAACTCCTGGGAAGGACCAGTCAATCACGTTGGTGTTGGCATTTTGGTCATTTCCAAAGTGGGCAGAAGTAGGTGAGAAGATTTTTGAATTGGTGTTGAGCTCTACGTGGACTTCAAGTCCGATGACCGTTTCAAAGTTCATTAGTTGTCACCTCCAAAAATCACGGGTTGTTGTTTGTGGTAGTCTGTTGTCGCCTCAAAAGCAGCAGCAGCTTGGTAAATGGTTTCCTCAGAGTACTTAGGACCAATCAATTGGAGTCCGACAGGTAGACCTTGAGAGAATCCAGCAGGAATCGAAATCCCTGGAAGACCAGCCAAGTTGACTGGGATTGTTAAGAGATCAGCCAAGTACATGGCAACTGGGTCATGGTTGAGTGAGTCCAAGTCATAAGCAACACTAGGAGCAGTTGGACCAAGGATTAGATCATAATCTGCAAATACTTTTTCAAAATCTTGGATGATGAGGGTACGAACTTGCCCAGCTTTCTTGTAGTAGGCATCGTAGTAACCTGATGAAAGACTGAAAGTACCTAGCATGATACGGCGTTTCACTTCTTCACCGAAACCTTGGCTACGGCTGTTTACATAGATTTCATCAAGGTTGGTTGCATCTTCTGCGCGGTAGCCGTAACGGATACCGTCAAAGCGTTGCAAGTTTGATGAAGCTTCAGATGAAGCGATGATGTAGTAAACGGCAACACCGTATTTAGAGTGAGGAAGGCTGACTTCTTCAACGATAGCGCCCAATTTTTCAAAGTGTTTGGCTGCATTCAGAATAGTTTCCTTAACCTCTGGGTCAATTCCTTCACCTAGGTATTCTTTAGGCAAAGCAATTTTCATTCCCTTGATGTCTTGGCCGATTTTTGAAGTAAAGTCGGCGATGCGGACAGGAGCAGAAGTAGAGTCTTTAGCGTCTTCGCTGGCAATAGCGTTGAGCAAGAGAGCATTTTCCTTAACAGTTGGCGCAAAAGGCCCAATCTGGTCTAATGAGCTACCGAAGGCAATGAGACCGAAACGAGAAACCGTTCCGTAGGTTGGTTTGAGACCAACGATCCCGTTGAAGGCAGCAGGTTGGCGGATAGAACCACCAGTATCAGAACCAAGTGACAAGCGGACTTGTCCTGAAGCTACAGCTGCAGCAGAACCACTTGATGAACCACCAGGAACCTTGCTGTGGTCCCAAGCGTTTTTAGTGGCACCATAGTGAGAAGTCTCACCTGATCCACCCATGGCAAATTCGTCCATGTTGGTCTTTCCAACGACAATCATGCCTTTTGATTTGGCATTTGAAACAGCTGTCGCATCAAAGATCGGCTCATAGTTGTAGAGCATTTTTGAGGCTGCAGTTGTGAGAATACCATCTGTAGAGATATTATCTTTAACTGCAAGTGGAATTCCTGAAAGCACATTATCAGCGTCAATTCCAGCTTCATCAATGGCTTTGGCTTGAGCAAGAGCCTGCTCTTCAGCGATGGTAACAAAAGCGTTGATAGCTGTCTCGCGAGACTTGATATCTTCAAGCGTAGCTTGGGTTAATTCTGTTGCAGAAATTTCCTTAGAAACAAGGAGATTGTGCAAGTCTTCAATGGTTTTATTGTTGAAAGTCATTAGGCATCTCCTCCATCATCTAGGATAGCTGGTACCTTGATATAGTAATTGTCTTTTTCAGGTACGTTTTTAAACAGGCGATCGCGGTCTGTTCCTTCTTCGGCCACATCAGGGCGGAGTACGGTTTTACGGTCAGCCATAGTCGTAGTAGGTGCGACACCAGTTGTGTCAACTTCGCCCAGCAACTCAACCATGTCAACAATTTTAGACAAGGTTGTCGCAAAGGCAGCAGTTTCTTCTTCAGAGAATCTTAATTTTGAAAGATTGGCAACGTGTGTTACCTCTTCTTGCGTAATTTTCATCTTGCATCCTTTCGTGAAATGATGATTTTTAGTCTGTTCTATTTTACCATATTTTCCTATAAATAAGGGAAGGAAAGATGAAAAAAGACAGGTATAGGATGGAGAACGGATTTTGATGATGATTTATTTGAAAAGCGGATTTCAAAGGGGAAAATATATGGTACAATAGTTTAACAGAGAAGTGAAGACGGTGGTTACAAAATCGAAAGGATGGTGATGCTTATGTGCAGAACCTGTAAAATCTTAGTAGAAAGGAGTAACCAGATTTGTCCCCTTTTGAGGCTTTGACACTCATGTTTGTAGCTGGTAACTTTGTTATCACGCTCCTAAAGTTCATCCTTGAATTGGTAAAAGAGACAAAAAAATAGCCGTCCTAACTTTGGCGAGTTAACGAGCTATTTTTTAGTTATGTAATTACAGCCACCGTCTTAAACGGCTCTGTGGGGTGTTGTTGTCGCAACACCTTTTTCTATATTTATTGTAACATTTATTTGAAAAATTGCAAGGGGAATTATTCTACTTTAGCAGCGTATGATATAAAATAGAAATTGAAAAAAATGCTAAAATCCGATATAATGGAGTGTTGAAAGGAATGGTAAAATCCAATGTAAAAATCATTCTTAGCTATTGAAACAAGAAAAATAGAGAATCAAAGAAAGAGAACTTATGAATATTCAAGAAGAAATTAAGAAACGTCGTACCTTTGCCATCATCTCCCACCCGGACGCGGGGAAAACAACCATCACTGAGCAGTTGCTCTATTTTGGGGGCGAGATTCGTGAGGCTGGTACTGTAAAAGGAAAGAAAACTGGGACTTTTGCCAAGTCTGACTGGATGGATATCGAGAAGCAACGTGGGATTTCGGTGACATCATCTGTTATGCAATTTGACTACGACGGAAAACGCGTGAATATCCTCGACACCCCAGGGCATGAGGACTTTTCAGAAGATACCTATCGTACCTTGATGGCGGTGGATGCTGCGGTCATGGTTGTGGACTCTGCCAAGGGTATCGAGGCTCAAACCAAGAAATTGTTTGAGGTTGTCAAACACCGTGGCATTCCTGTCTTTACCTTTATGAACAAGCTAGACCGTGATGGTCGTGAGCCGCTAGACCTCTTGCAAGAGTTGGAAGAAGTTCTAGGAATTGCTAGCTACCCAATGAACTGGCCAATCGGTATGGGGAAAGCTTTTGAGGGGCTCTATGACCTCTATAACCAACGCTTGGAACTCTATAAAGGGGATGAGCGTTTTGCTAGTCTTGAAGATGGGGACAAGCTTTTTGGTAGCAATCCTTTCTACGAGCAAGTCAAGGATGATATTGAGCTTTTAAATGAAGCTGGGAATGAGTTTTCAGAGGAAGCTATTCTGGCTGGAGAATTAACACCTGTTTTCTTCGGTTCAGCTTTGACAAACTTTGGTGTGCAGACCTTCCTTGAGACATTCCTTAAGTTTGCTCCAGAACCACATGGGCACAAGAAAACAGATGGAGAAATTGTGGATCCTTATGATAAGGATTTCTCAGGATTTGTCTTTAAAATCCAAGCCAATATGGACCCTCGTCACCGTGACCGTATTGCCTTTGTCCGTATCGTATCGGGTGAATTTGAACGTGGCATGAGTGTCAACTTGCCTCGTACTGGTAAGGGTGCTAAACTGTCTAATGTTACCCAGTTTATGGCTGAAAGTCGTGAGAATGTGACCAATGCCGTGGCAGGAGATATCATCGGGGTTTACGATACAGGAACTTATCAGGTTGGGGATACATTGACAGTTGGAAAAAACAAGTTTGAGTTTGAACCGTTGCCAACCTTTACTCCTGAAATTTCATGAAAGTTTCTGCTAAGAATGTCATGAAGCAGAAATCCTTCCACAAGGGGATTGAGCAACTGGTGCAAGAAGGTGCTATTCAGCTTTATAAGAATTACCAAACAGGCGAGTACATGCTGGGAGCTGTTGGTCAACTCCAGTTTGAAGTCTTTAAACACCGCATGGAAGGCGAGTACAATGCGGAAGTAGTCATGAGCCCAATGGGTAAAAAGACCGTTCGTTGGATCAAGCCTGAGGACTTGGATGAACGAATGTCATCAAGTCGAAATATCTTGGCTAAAGACCGTTTTGACCAACCAGTCTTCCTCTTTGAAAATGACTTTGCCCTCCGCTGGTTTGCGGATAAGTATCCAGACGTAGAGTTGGAAGAGAAGATGTAAATCGTTACAAATGACTAGCAACATAAAGTTGCTGTCATTTGACGGTAACCGCTATGGCGGCTTACCTAAACGCTTCACTAGGAAAAATCCACGAATGGTATCGATTCGTGAATTTTTCCGTCGTAAGGGGTAGTGAGTGGTCTAGCTAACTGCCTTACTAACTACGTTTGGCAAATGAAATCGATTTGCCAAACTTCGTGTCGTAGTTCAGTAAATGTATTTGATTGTGTAACAATCTAAGCAACTAACGCCAAGTTTCTATGGAACTTGGCTGGGCGCTCTACTAGTAAAGTTTTACGAATATTGTCGCTTCGTAAAACTCAGTGTCGTAATCTAATAATAGGTAACCTCTATGGCGGCTTACCTAAACGCTTCACTAGGCGAAGTCCACGAATGGCATCGATTCGTGGGCTTTTTTTGTCGTAACAGTTAGAAATTGACCGAGATACGGACCTCACTAACTCGTCATAGTTCATGGATGTTATTCATTCATGAGTTTTTTGTTTTGAGAAATAGAAATTAAATTATTTATGTTTTTGTATTTTTTAGTATTAATCGTGTATGTTTACATTAACTAATGCAATAGATTTTTGAGTATATTCAAAATTATATATATTAAATATTGTCTTGGGATAAGTATATATAAAAAGGTTTGAAGTATCATATCATATGAAAAAATATATTAAAATAATTGACAAGCGTTTGCATTTAAAGTATACTTTAAATGTATGATTAAATGGACCATAGTGTGTACTTTGGTGTGGATGATAAGGAGTAAAATATGTTTTTTAGACGTCAGAATGGTCGTTATAGAGAGACAGACCGTGTGACACGTTATAAGTTAATTAAATCGGGTAAACATTGGTTGAGAGCTTCAACCTCTCTTTTTGGTTTATTCAAGGTCTTGCGGGGTGGTGTAGATACGACTCAAGTCATGACTGAAGTAGCAGAGGATAAAGTGAATCCTTCTATTACAGGTCTGGATATAATCAAGGGACTTGCCGCCACAGGGGCTGTTTTAGGGGGTACTGTTGCTACTCAAACAAAAGTATTTGCAAATGAAACAGTAGCCGTGGAAAAAACACTGGAAAATCCAGACCTCTTGGTTACAAATGATACAGCAGTTTTGGGGACAACATCTCTAAGTAACTCGGAAAATTCTGCTAGCTTGTCTACTTCTATGAGTGAAAGCGCTTCGATTTCAGAATCTGTGTCTAAGAGCTCGTCAGCCAGTACTTCAGCCAGCACTTCAGCAAGTGCTTCTGCTAGTACGTCAGTTAGTGCCTCAGCTAGCACATCATCTTCAGCTAGCGCTAGCGCTTCAGATTCCGCTAGTACGTCAACTAGTTTGAGTCAATCTACTAGCCAAACAAGTAGCGTGTCAACATCTGTAGGAGCTTCCTCAGAAAAAACTGTATCTGAAATTCAAGATGAGAAGAAAGTATCGACTCAAAATGAATCAAAGGTTGACAAGATTGATTCATCAATTTTGAAGCCTGCTGCTATTGACTCAAACGCTGTTAAAACGAATTCAGATACAACAAGTTTAGTTGGTGCGACAGCTGCAACCTTGTCATCTGTAGAAGCTTCTGTAAAGAAAAATGAAGAAAATCGTAAGAAGTTAACCAAGCTTTCAGCTGAAATGGGTGAATACTTAGCGAAGGCTGCTGGTTTACCAAACACTGATTCAGCAATTACTAAGGTAAATGCAGCAGTGACAGCTATTGAAAAAGCTTTGGCAAATCCAACGAGTGACTGGACAGCGGTGGTGCAAAAAGCTACCTTGGCTCGTAATTCTATTGTCAATGCTGTTTTAAGAGCTAATTCAGGTGTGCGTGATGCCCGTAATGGCAAAGCTATGTTGCGTGATGCTTCTCTTCGTGCAAGTTGGGCTACTGCTCAGAATGACGGGCGTATGACGGTAAGTAGTCCAGGTGCTACTTTTGATAAGGCTACTGGTATCGCGACGTATACTATGAATGTTCAGGCGAATAGTGCTTTGAGCAATGTTGGTGTTAAGATAAATGTCGGCCAAGGTGGCCACGTCCAAAGTGCTACTTTTAATGGGCAATCTATGGAGAAAACCTTTACTCAGGGGTCTGAGATTGTTTATAATTATAGGCATGGACAAAATGGGAATTTAAACGGTACGATTGTAGTCAAAGTGAAATATGATAACAATGTGCCGACTGCGACTGCAGATATGCAGGTGCAGGTCAGCTCAGCACCTATCGGGCAAAATACTCAAGGTAATGCTTCTAGAGTTCAATCTGCAAGTGTTTCAACAGGGTATTCTAGACCTCAATCTAACAATTCTATTTCAAAAACAGGTCCGAAATTTAATGTTTCTAGTACTTATAAAGAAGTATATAATGGAGATGTAATAAATGATAATATTGGGGTTGAATATCGTGGTTCACTTATAAAGAAAGTGAGTCTTGAAAATCGTACATTAATTCCTGGAATCTATTACGGAGGTCCTCAAAACAATCAAACACTAAATAATGTTAAAAATATTACAGTTAATCTTGCTGGTGAAATCGGAGGCTCTGATGCTTCTGCTGAGGTTGGTAAAACTTACACCTATAACTTTTCGGCTTGGGACAATAATGATACTAAATCAACAGTTAATATAAGTTATTACATAAAAGGTTTTAACGAGCGCCATAATATTCAAAGTGGCGATATTGTTAGAGTCTCCGATTTGAGTCATTTAACTCCTGAAGAAATTAAGGAAGTTTATAATAACTTTATTAACAATGATGCTAATAAACGTGATTTACTATCTAATCAAGATGTAGTAAAAAATGGTACACAGCCAAATTTATCTTATGCCGAAAACGGGAAGGTGACTTTATCATATCCTGGAACCAAGTCGAAAATTGAAGTTGATACTGATGGTACCATTACAGTTACTTATCGTGATGGTACATCAAGTACCATCAATGCAACCCTAGAGAAGGAAACGGAAATTCCTGATGTTAACGTGTCCGTAACTCGTAATGGAAAAGAAATCCAACCAGTTATTGGGAAGGATGGAAATAAATACTATTACGTATATGCTGGTGATGATTTTACAGTTGATATGACTGCGACTGATAACAAGGGCAAATTGAGAGAATTTAAACTTGTTCCAGAATCTGATGGAAATCGTCCAGCTTCGGACTTGGCTAATAATTTCTTTAAGGATTCTAAGTATGGTACAGGTACTGTTACTTCTCTATCGGATCCTAATGGCGAAATTGTTGCGACTCCATCTAATCCTGCTCGTATTAATGTTACAGGACACATGAAGGATGATTTGGAATTTGCTGATGGGAATCATTGGCGAAGAAATGCTATCGCAACAGATAAGGCAGGTAACTATACTCAAGCTGGGGATGCAAATAAAGGGAACTTCTTTATCAAGCAAGGTAGATTGGCGGATATTATGGATGGTGTAGCACCGTCTGACACTTTCCAAGTAGAAAATATCTCTCGATTGTCCCCTCAAGAAAAAGCTCGTATATTGTCTGCTGTTGAAAAACTAAATAATAAGAAAGAAAAACGCATTGATTCTTTCACTGTTAGCGACAATGGTACAGTCACTATTACTTATAAAGATAAGACTACAGATACGGTAAATATAAAAGTGTCTGACAGTGATTATAAGAGTAGAAGTGCCTCAACAAGCGCGTCTAAGTCAGCGTCGACAAGCGCAAGTCAAAGTGCTTCAACAAGTGCATCTAAGTCAGCGTCGACAAGTGCCAGCCAAAGTGCCTCAACAAGTGCATCTAAGTCAGCGTCGACAAGCGCCAGCCAAAGTGCCTCAACGAGCGCATCTAAGTCAGCGTCGACAAGTGCGAGTCAAAGTGCTTCAACAAGTGCATCTAAGTCCGCATCAACAAGCGCCAGTCAAAGTGCCTCAACAAGTGCATCTAAGTCAGCGTCGACAAGCGCCAGCCAAAGTGCCTCAACGAGCGCATCTAAGTCCGCATCGACAAGTGCCAGCCAAAGTGCCTCAACGAGCGCATCTAAGTCAGCGTCGACAAGTGCGAGTCAAAGTGCTTCAACAAGTGCATCTAAGTCCGCATCAACAAGCGCCAGTCAAAGTGCCTCAACAAGTGCATCTAAGTCCGCAAGCACAAGCGCCAGCCAAAGTGCCTCAACGAGCGCATCTAAGTCCGCATCGACAAGTGCCAGCCAAAGTGCCTCAACGAGCGCATCTAAGTCCGCATCGACAAGTGCCAGCCAAAGTGCCTCAACGAGCGCATCTAAGTCAGCGTCGACAAGCGCCAGCCAAAGTGCCTCAACAAGCGCATCTAAGTCCGCATCAACAAGTGCAAGTCAAAGTGCCTCAACGAGCGCATCTAAGTCCGCGTCGACAAGCGCCAGCCAAAGTGCCTCAACAAGTGCATCTAAGTCCGCGTCAACAAGTGCCAGCCAAAGTGCCTCAACGAGCGCATCTAAGTCAGCGTCAACAAGTGCAAGTCAAAGTGCTTCAACAAGTGCATCTAAGTCCGCGTCGACAAGTGCAAGTCAAAGTGCCTCAACAAGTGCATCTAAGTCAGCGTCGACAAGTGCCAGCCAAAGTGCTTCAACGAGCGCATCTAAGTCAGCATCAACAAGTGCCAGCCAAAGTGCTTCAACGAGCGCATCTAAGTCCGCGTCGACAAGTGCCAGCCAAAGTGCTTCAACGAGCGCATCTAAGTCCGCGTCGACAAGTGCCAGCCAAAGTGCTTCAACAAGCGCATCTAAGTCCGCGTCGACAAGTGCCAGCCAAAGTGCTTCAACAAGCGCATCTAAGTCAGCATCAACAAGTGCGAGCCAATCAGCAAGCACGTCTGCGTCTGAGTCAGCATCAACAAGTGCAAGTCAATCAGCAAGCACGTCTGCGTCTGAGTCAGCAAGCACAAGTGCCTCTGAGTCAGCAAGCACAAGCGCTAGCCAATCAGCAAGCACAAGTGCTAGTCAGTCAGCATCAACAAGTGCAAGTCAATCAGCAAGCACAAGTGCTAGTCAGTCAGCATCAACAAGTGCAAGTCAATCAGCATCGACAAGTGCTAGTCAATCAGCTTCAACAAGTGCAAGCCAATCAGCAAGCACGTCTGCAAGCCAAAGTGCTTCAACAAGTGCAAGCCAATCAGCAAGCACCTCAGCTAGCCAGTCGGCTTCAACAAGTGCGAGCCAATCAGCAAGCACCTCAGCTAGCCAGTCGGCTTCAACAAGTGCGAGCCAATCAGCAAGCACGTCAGCTAGCCAGTCAGCATCAACAAGTGCAAGTCAATCAGCAAGCACCTCAGCTAGCCAGTCGGCTTCAACAAGTGCAAGTCAATCAGCAAGCACATCAGCTAGCCAGTCGGCTTCAACAAGTGCGAGTCAATCAGCAAGCACAAGTGCTAGTCAGTCAGCTTCAACAAGTGCAAGTCAGTCAGCATCGACAAGTGCAAGCCAATCAGCAAGCACATCAGCTAGCCAGTCGGCTTCAACAAGTGCAAGTCAATCAGCAAGCACCTCAGCTAGTCAGTCGGCCTCAACAAGTGCAAGTCAATCAGCAAGCACCTCAGCTAGTCAATCAGCAAGCACGTCAGCTAGTCAATCGGCCTCAACAAGTGCAAGTCAATCAGCAAGCACCTCAGCTAGCCAGTCGGCTTCAACAAGTGCAAGTCAATCAGCAAGCACATCAGCTAGCCAGTCGGCTTCAACAAGTGCGAGTCAATCAGCAAGCACGTCAGCTAGTCAGTCAGCTTCAACAAGTGCAAGTCAATCAGCAAGCACCTCAGCTAGTCAATCGGCCTCAACAAGTGCAAGTCAGTCAGCATCGACAAGTGCAAGCCAATCAGCAAGCACATCAGCTAGCCAGTCGGCTTCAACAAGTGCAAGTCAATCAGCAAGCACATCGGCTAGTCAGTCCGCATCGACAAGTGCGAGTCAATCAGCAAGCACATCAGCTTCTGAATCAGCATCGACAAGTGCGAGCCAATCAGCAAGCACATCAGCCTCTGAGTCAGCGTCAACAAGTGCGAGCCAATCAGCAAGCACATCAGCTTCTGAATCAGCATCGACAAGTGCGAGCCAATCAGCAAGCACATCAGCTAGCCAGTCCGCATCGACAAGTGCTTCAGAATCAGCAAGCACAAGCGCATCTGAGTCAGCGTCAACAAGCGCATCTGAGTCAGCAAGTACATCAGCTTCTGAATCAGCAAGCACAAGCGCATCTGAGTCAGCGTCAACAAGCGCATCTGAGTCAGCAAGTACATCAGCTTCTGAATCAGCAAGCACAAGCGCATCTGAGTCAGCGTCAACAAGTGCGAGCCAATCAGCAAGCACATCGGCATCTGAATCAGCGTCAACAAGTGCAAGCCAATCAGCAAGCACATCAGCTTCTGAATCAGCATCGACAAGTGCGAGCCAATCAGCAAGCACATCAGCCTCAGAGTCAGCGTCAACAAGTGCGAGCCAATCAGCAAGCACATCAGCTTCTGAATCAGCATCGACAAGTGCGAGTCAATCAGCAAGCACATCAGCTTCTGAATCAGCATCGACAAGTGCGAGCCAATCAGCAAGCACATCAGCCTCTGAGTCAGCGTCAACAAGTGCGAGCCAATCAGCAAGCACATCAGCTTCTGAATCAGCATCGACAAGTGCGAGCCAATCAGCAAGCACATCAGCTAGCCAGTCCGCATCGACAAGTGCTTCAGAATCAGCAAGCACAAGCGCATCTGAGTCAGCGTCAACAAGCGCATCTGAGTCAGCAAGTACATCAGCTTCTGAATCAGCAAGCACAAGCGCATCTGAGTCAGCGTCAACAAGTGCGAGCCAATCAGCAAGCACATCAGCTTCTGAATCAGCATCGACAAGTGCGAGCCAATCAGCAAGCACATCAGCCTCTGAGTCAGCGTCAACAAGTGCAAGCCAATCAGCAAGCACATCGGCATCAGAATCAGCGTCAACAAGTGCGAGCCAATCAGCAAGCACCAGCGCCTCAGAGTCAGCGTCAACAAGTGCAAGCCAATCAGCAAGCACATCGGCTAGTCAGTCCGCATCGACAAGTGCGAGTCAATCAGCAAGCACATCAGCTTCTGAATCAGCATCGACAAGTGCGAGCCAATCAGCAAGCACATCAGCTAGCCAGTCCGCATCGACAAGTGCTTCAGAATCAGCAAGCACAAGCGCATCTGAGTCAGCGTCAACAAGCGCATCTGAGTCAGCAAGTACATCAGCTTCTGAATCAGCAAGCACAAGCGCATCTGAGTCAGCGTCAACAAGTGCGAGCCAATCAGCAAGCACATCGGCATCTGAATCAGCGTCAACAAGTGCAAGCCAATCAGCAAGCACATCAGCTTCTGAATCAGCATCGACAAGTGCGAGCCAATCAGCAAGCACATCAGCCTCAGAGTCAGCGTCAACAAGTGCGAGCCAATCAGCAAGCACATCAGCTTCTGAATCAGCATCGACAAGTGCGAGTCAATCAGCAAGCACATCGGCTAGTCAGTCCGCATCGACAAGTGCGAGTCAATCAGCAAGCACATCAGCTTCTGAATCAGCATCGACAAGTGCGAGCCAATCAGCAAGCACCTCAGCTAGCCAGTCCGCATCGACAAGTGCTTCAGAATCAGCAAGCACAAGCGCATCTGAGTCAGCGTCAACAAGCGCATCTGAGTCAGCAAGTACATCAGCTTCTGAATCAGCAAGCACAAGCGCATCTGAGTCAGCGTCAACAAGTGCGAGCCAATCAGCAAGCACATCAGCTTCTGAATCAGCATCGACAAGTGCGAGCCAATCAGCAAGCACATCAGCTAGCCAGTCCGCATCGACAAGTGCTTCAGAATCAGCAAGCACAAGCGCATCTGAGTCAGCGTCAACAAGCGCATCTGAGTCAGCAAGTACATCAGCTTCTGAATCAGCAAGCACAAGCGCATCTGAGTCAGCGTCAACAAGTGCGAGCCAATCAGCAAGCACATCAGCTTCTGAATCAGCATCGACAAGTGCGAGCCAATCAGCAAGCACATCAGCCTCTGAGTCAGCGTCAACAAGTGCAAGCCAATCAGCAAGCACATCGGCATCAGAATCAGCGTCAACAAGTGCGAGCCAATCAGCAAGCACCAGCGCCTCAGAGTCAGCGTCAACAAGTGCAAGCCAATCAGCAAGCACATCGGCTAGTCAGTCCGCATCGACAAGTGCGAGTCAATCAGCAAGCACATCAGCTTCTGAATCAGCATCGACAAGTGCGAGCCAATCAGCAAGCACATCAGCTAGCCAGTCCGCATCGACAAGTGCTTCAGAATCAGCAAGCACAAGCGCATCTGAGTCAGCGTCAACAAGCGCATCTGAGTCAGCAAGTACATCAGCTTCTGAATCAGCAAGCACAAGCGCATCTGAGTCAGCGTCAACAAGTGCGAGCCAATCAGCAAGCACATCGGCATCTGAATCAGCGTCAACAAGTGCAAGCCAATCAGCAAGCACATCAGCTTCTGAATCAGCATCGACAAGTGCGAGCCAATCAGCAAGCACATCAGCCTCAGAGTCAGCGTCAACAAGTGCGAGCCAATCAGCAAGCACATCAGCTTCTGAATCAGCATCGACAAGTGCGAGTCAATCAGCAAGCACATCAGCTTCTGAATCAGCATCGACAAGTGCGAGCCAATCAGCAAGCACATCAGCCTCTGAGTCAGCGTCAACAAGTGCAAGCCAATCAGCAAGCACATCGGCATCAGAATCAGCGTCAACAAGTGCGAGCCAATCAGCAAGCACCAGCGCCTCAGAGTCAGCGTCAACAAGTGCAAGCCAATCAGCAAGCACATCAGCTTCTGAATCAGCATCGACAAGTGCGAGCCAATCAGCAAGCACATCAGCTAGCCAGTCGGCTTCAACAAGTGCAAGTCAATCAGCAAGCACATCGGCTAGTCAGTCCGCATCGACAAGTGCGAGTCAATCAGCAAGCACATCAGCTTCTGAATCAGCATCGACAAGTGCGAGCCAATCAGCAAGCACATCAGCCTCTGAGTCAGCGTCAACAAGTGCTTCAGAATCAGCAAGCACCAGCGCCTCAGAGTCAGCGTCAACAAGTGCAAGCCAATCAGCAAGCACATCGGCTAGTCAGTCCGCATCGACAAGTGCGAGTCAATCAGCAAGCACATCAGCTTCTGAATCAGCATCGACAAGTGCGAGCCAATCAGCAAGCACCTCAGCTAGCCAGTCCGCATCGACAAGTGCTTCAGAATCAGCAAGCACAAGCGCATCTGAGTCAGCGTCAACAAGCGCATCTGAGTCAGCAAGTACATCAGCTTCTGAATCAGCAAGCACAAGCGCATCTGAGTCAGCGTCAACAAGTGCATCAGCTTCAGCAAGCACATCAGCTTCTGAGTCAGCCTCAACAAGTGCATCAGCCTCAGCAAGCACATCAGCTTCAGAATCAGCGTCAACAAGTGCATCAGCTTCAGCAAGCACATCGGCCTCTGAATCAGCCTCAACAAGTGCATCAGCCTCAGCAAGCACATCGGCCTCTGAATCAGCCTCAACAAGTGCATCAGCCTCAGCAAGCACATCGGCCTCTGAATCAGCAAGTACATCAGCTTCAGCATCAGCCTCAACAAGTGCATCAGCCTCAGCAAGCACAAGCGCCTCTGAGTCAGCAAGCACATCAGCTTCTGAGTCAGCCTCAACAAGTGCGTCAGCTTCAGCAAGCACATCAGCTTCTGAGTCAGCATCAACAAGTGCATCAGCTTCAGCAAGCACATCAGCTTCTGAGTCAGCCTCAACAAGTGCATCAGCCTCAGCAAGCACATCAGCTTCAGAATCAGCGTCAACAAGTGCATCAGCTTCAGCAAGCACATCAGCTTCTGAGTCAGCCTCAACAAGTGCGTCAGCTTCAGCAAGCACATCAGCTTCTGAGTCAGCATCAACAAGTGCGTCAGCTTCAGCAAGCACATCGGCCTCTGAATCAGCATCAACAAGTGCGTCAGCTTCAGCAAGCACATCAGCTTCTGAGTCAGCCTCAACAAGTGCGTCAGCTTCAGCAAGCACATCGGCCTCTGAATCAGCATCAACAAGTGCATCAGCTTCAGCAAGCACATCGGCCTCTGAATCAGCGTCAACAAGCGCATCGGCTTCAGCAAGTACAAGTGCATCGGCTTCAGCAAGTACAAGTGCATCAGCTTCAGCAAGCACAAGCGCTTCAGCTTCAGCGTCAACAAGTGCATCAGCCTCAGCAAGCACATCGGCCTCTGAGTCAGCCTCAACAAGTGCATCAGCCTCAGCAAGCACATCGGCCTCTGAATCAGCCTCAACAAGTGCATCAGCCTCAGCAAGCACATCGGCCTCTGAATCAGCCTCAACAAGTGCATCAGCCTCAGCAAGCACATCGGCCTCTGAATCAGCCTCAACAAGTGCATCAGCTTCAGCAAGCACATCGGCCTCTGAATCAGCAAGTACAAGTGCTTCAGCTTCAGCATCAACAAGCGCATCAGCTTCAGCAAGCACATCGGCCTCTGAATCAGCGTCAACAAGCGCATCGGCTTCAGCAAGTACAAGTGCATCGGCTTCAGCAAGTACAAGTGCATCAGCTTCAGCAAGCACAAGCGCTTCAGCTTCAGCGTCAACAAGTGCATCAGCCTCAGCAAGCACATCGGCCTCTGAGTCAGCCTCAACAAGTGCATCAGCCTCAGCAAGCACATCGGCCTCTGAATCAGCCTCAACAAGTGCATCAGCCTCAGCAAGCACATCGGCCTCTGAATCAGCCTCAACAAGTGCATCAGCCTCAGCAAGCACATCGGCCTCTGAATCAGCCTCAACAAGTGCATCAGCTTCAGCAAGCACATCGGCCTCTGAATCAGCAAGTACAAGTGCTTCAGCTTCAGCATCAACAAGCGCATCGGCTTCAGCAAGTACAAGCGCCTCTGAGTCAGCCTCAACAAGTGCGTCAGCTTCAGCAAGTACATCGGCCTCTGAATCAGCAAGTACATCAGCTTCAGAATCAGCGTCAACAAGTGCATCAGCTTCAGCAAGCACATCAGCTTCTGAGTCAGCCTCAACAAGTGCGTCAGCCTCAGCAAGCACATCGGCCTCTGAATCAGCATCAACAAGTGCATCAGCTTCAGCAAGCACATCGGCCTCTGAATCAGCGTCAACAAGCGCATCGGCTTCAGCAAGTACAAGTGCATCGGCTTCAGCAAGTACAAGTGCATCGGCTTCAGCAAGTACAAGTGCATCAGCTTCAGCAAGCACAAGCGCTTCAGCTTCAGCGTCAACAAGCGCGTCGGCTTCAGCAAGTACTAGCGCATCGGCTTCAGCAAGTACAAGTGCTTCAGCTTCAGCATCAACAAGCGCATCGGCTTCAGCAAGTACAAGCGCCTCTGAGTCAGCCTCAACAAGTGCATCAGCTTCAGCAAGTACATCGGCCTCTGAATCAGCAAGCACATCAGCTTCTGAGTCAGCGTCAACAAGTGCATCAGCTTCAGCAAGCACATCAGCTTCTGAGTCAGCCTCAACAAGTGCGTCAGCTTCAGCAAGCACATCGGCCTCTGAATCAGCATCAACAAGTGCATCAGCTTCAGCAAGCACATCAGCTTCTGAGTCAGCCTCAACAAGTGCATCAGCCTCAGCAAGCACAAGTGCCTCTGAGTCAGCATCAACAAGTGCGTCAGCTTCAGCAAGCACATCGGCCTCTGAGTCAGCATCAACAAGTGCATCAGCCTCAGCAAGCACATCAGCTTCTGAGTCAGCATCAACAAGTGCGTCAGCTTCAGCAAGCACATCGGCCTCTGAATCAGCCTCAACAAGTGCGTCAGCTTCAGCAAGCACATCAGCTTCTGAGTCAGCCTCAACAAGTGCGTCAGCTTCAGCAAGCACATCGGCCTCTGAATCAGCATCAACAAGTGCGTCAGCTTCAGCAAGCACATCAGCTTCTGAGTCAGCATCAACAAGTGCGTCAGCTTCAGCAAGCACATCGGCCTCTGAGTCAGCATCAACAAGTGCATCAGCCTCAGCAAGCACATCAGCTTCTGAGTCAGCCTCAACAAGTGCGTCAGCTTCAGCAAGCACATCGGCCTCTGAATCAGCCTCAACAAGTGCGTCAGCTTCAGCAAGCACATCGGCCTCTGAATCAGCATCAACAAGCGCATCTGAGTCAGCATCAACAAGTGCATCTGAGTCAGCAAGCACATCAGCCTCTGAATCAGCATCAACAAGTGCATCTGAGTCAGCAAGCACATCAGCATCTGAATCAGCCTCAACAAGTGCGTCAGCTTCAGCAAGCACATCAGCTTCTGAGTCAGCCTCAACAAGTGCGTCAGCTTCAGCAAGCACATCGGCCTCTGAATCAGCATCAACAAGTGCATCTGAGTCAGCAAGCACAAGCGCCTCTGAATCAGCATCAACAAGCGCATCTGAGTCAGCCTCAACAAGTGCGTCAGAGTCAGCAAGCACATCGGCTTCTGAGTCAGCGTCAACAAGTGCGTCAGAATCAGCAAGCACAAGCGCCTCTGAATCAGCATCAACAAGTGCGTCAGAGTCAGCAAGCACATCGGCTTCTGAGTCAGCGTCAACAAGTGCGTCTGAGTCAGCGTCAACAAGTGCATCAGAATCAGCATCAACAAGTGCATCAGAATCAGCAAGCACAAGCGCATCTGAATCAGCATCAACAAGTGCGTCTGAATCAGCATCAACAAGTGCGTCAGAATCAGCAAGTACATCAGCTTCTGAATCAGCATCAACAAGCGCATCTGAGTCAGCATCAACAAGTGCATCTGAGTCAGCATCAACAAGTGCCTCAGAATCAGCAAGCACATCGGCATCTGAGTCAGTGTCAACAAGTGCGTCAGAATCAGCAAGCACAAGCGCCTCTGAATCAGCAAGCACATCAGCTTCTGAGTCAGCGTCAACAAGCTCCTCTGAATCAGCAAGCACATCAGCTTCAGAATCAGCGTCAACAAGCGCGTCAGAATCAGCAAGCACAAGCGCCTCTGAGTCAGCAAGTACATCGGCTTCTGAGTCAGCGTCAACAAGTGCGTCTGAGTCAGCATCAACAAGTGCCTCAGAATCAGCAAGTACAAGCGCCTCTGAATCAGCATCAACAAGTGCCTCAGAATCAGCAAGTACAAGCGCATCAGAATCAGCAGGCACAAGCGCCTCTGAATCAGCATCAACAAGTGCGTCAGAATCAGCAAGTACAAGCGCCTCTGAATCAGCATCAACAAGTGCGTCAGAATCAGCAAGTACATCAGCTTCTGAATCAGCATCAACAAGCGCATCTGAGTCAGCGTCAACAAGCGCATCTGAGTCAGCGTCAACAAGTGCGTCTGAGTCAGCATCAACAAGTGCCTCTGAATCAGCATCAACAAGTGCATCAGAATCAGCAAGCACAAGCGCCTCTGAATCAGCAAGCACATCAGCTTCTGAGTCAGCGTCAACAAGTGCATCAGAATTAGCAAGCACAAGCGCCTCTGAATCAGCAAGCACATCAGCTTCAGAATCAGCGTCAACAAGTGCATCAGAATCAGCAAGTACAAGCGCCTCTGAATCAGCATCAACAAGTGCATCAGAATCAGCAAGTACAAGCGCATCAGAATCAGCAAGCACAAGCGCCTCTGAATCAGCATCAACAAGTGCGTCAGAATCAGCAAGTACATCAGCTTCTGAATCAGCATCAACAAGTGCGTCAGAATCAGCAAGTACATCAGCTTCTGAATCAGCATCAACAAGCGCATCTGAGTCAGCGTCAACAAGCGCATCTGAGTCAGCGTTAACAAGTGCGTCTGAGTCAGCCTCAACAAGTGCATCAGCCTCAGCAAGCACAAGTGCCTCTGAGTCAGCCTCAACAAGTGCGTCAGCTTCAGCAAGCACATCGGCCTCTGAGTCAGCATCAACAAGTGCATCAGCTTCAGCAAGCACATCAGCTTCTGAGTCAGCCTCAACAAGTGCATCAGCCTCAGCAAGCACATCGGCCTCTGAATCAGCGTCAACAAGTGCATCAGCTTCTGAATCAGCAGGTAAGACTAGACAGCAATTGCCGAATACAGGTACAGAAGCTTCCAAATCATCCGTGCTTTTAGGAGCTTTGGCAGCAGTTACAGGTATTGGATTGGTTGCGAAACGTCGTAAACGTGATGAAGAAGAGTAAGATGACCTATAAATTTAGGCAAAACTAACTCGTGCACGTAAATCATAGAAACCCCTTGAAAAAGTAGAATTTTCAAGGGGTTTTTACTATTATATAGCTGAAATTTTGACTAAAAAATTGTATAATAAATATAAGGAGAAAATCGCTAGTGGATGATAAAATAACGGTCATTGTACCGGTTTACAATGTGGAAAGCTATCTAAGAAAATGCCTAGATAGTATTATTGCTCAAACATATAAAAATATTGAGATTATTGTCGTTAATGATGGTTCTACTGATGCTTCAGCTGAGATTTGTAAAGAATTTGTAGAAATAGATCACCGAATTATCTATATAGAACAAGAAAATGCTGGCCTGTCTGCCGCACGAAACACCGGTCTGGAAAATATGTCCGGAGATTATGTGACCTTTGTGGATTCAGATGATTGGATTGAGTTAGATTATGTAGAAACCCTATACAAAAAAATAACACAGTATCAGGCTGATATTGCAGTAGGTAATTATTATTCTTTCAACGAAAGTGAAGGAATGTTCTATTTTCATATATTAGGAGACTCTTATTATGAGAAAGTATATGACAATATTTCTATCTTTGAGAACTTATATGAATCCCAAGAAATGAAGAATTTTGCTTTGATATCTGCTTGGGGTAAACTCTATAAGGCAAGATTGTTCGAGCAGTTACGCTTCGATGTAGGTAAATTAGGAGAAGACGGTTACCTCAATCAAAAGATTTATTTGTTGGCTGAAAAGATTGTTTATATCCATAAAGGGATCTATTCTTATCGCATCAGAAATAATAGTTTGTCCAGGACTTGGACAGAAAAGTGGATGCATGCCTTGGTTGATGCCATGTCTGAACGTATCACTTTATTAGCCAGTCTAGGATATCCTTTAGAAAAACATTTAGCTATTTATCGTCAGATGTTAGAAGGAAGTCTTTCTAATGGTAAGGGAAGTGATTTAGAAGAAACTACCACCTATAAAGAGTTTGAGGCAAAAAAACATCTACTAGTTCAACTTGAAAAAACTAAGAAAACACAAAAGAAAGCCATTGTCCTAGCGGCGAATTACGCCTATGTAGACCAAGTATTGACTACGATTAAATCTATTTGTTACCACAATCGTTCGCTTCGTTTTTATCTGATTAATAGTGATTTCCTAATGAATGGATCAAGCAATTAAATCAGCGCTTAGAGAAGTTTGACTCAGAAATTATTAATTGCCGGGTAACGTCTGAGCAAATTTCGCGTTATAAAACGGATATTAGTTACACAGTTTTTTTACGCTATTTCGTAGCTGATTTTGTAAAAGAAGAAAAGGCACTTTATTTGGACTGTGATCTGGTTGTAACGAAAAATCTGGATGATTTGTTTGCTACAGACTTACAAGATTATCCTTTAGCTGCTGTTAGAGATTTCGGAGGCAGAGCCTATTTCGGTCGAGAAATCTTTAATGCAGGTGTTCTCTTAATCAATAATGACTTGTGGAAACAAGAGAATATGACTCAAAAGTTGATTGATTTGACTAATGAATGGCATGATAAGGTAGATCAGGCAGATCAGAGTATCTTGAATATGCTTTTTGAACATAAATGGTTGGAATTGGACTTTGATTATAATCATATTGTCATTCATAAGCAGTTCACTGATTATCAATTACCTGCAGGTCAGGACTATCCTGCTATTATTCATTATCTTTCTCATAGGAAACCGTGGAAGGACTTGGCGGCTCAAACTTATCGTGATGTTTGGTGGTACTACCATGGCCTTGAATGGACAGAATTGGGACAAAATCATCATTTACATCCATTACAAAAATCTCACCTTTATCCGATAAAGGAACCGTTCACTTGTCTCATCTATACAGCCTCAGACCATATTGAACAAATTGAAACATTGGTTCAATCCTTACCAGATATTCAGTTTAAAATCGCTGCTAGAGTGATGGTTAGTGATCGATTGGCTCAGATGACGGTTTATCCAAACGTGACTATTTTTAATGGAATTCACTATTTGGTAGATGTTGATAATGAATTGATAGAAACAAGTCAAGTACTTTTAGATATTAATCATGGTGAAAAGACGGAAGAATTTTTAGAATATTTTACAGAAAATGGGAAACCAGTCTTCGCTTTTGAAAATACTAAAACGATAGACATGGGGCAGCTAACGTATCAGACAGATCAAGTCGGAGATATGATTGAAAAAAACTGAGAGAATGTGCAAGGGGATGGAGCTGAAGATGATTGGTGATGCTTTTAATTTTAACTGTTAGTGACCAGATTGAACACTTGCTGTATCTCTTGGACCAGCTCCCACAAGTTTGTTTTCATATTGCAGCTCCCTGTTGTATTTTCAGATAGAATGTTAGAATTACAATCAAAGGGAAATGTGCGCTTACATACAGTAACTGATGAAGCTAGTATTTCTTTTTTGATGAGAGTTTGTGATGTGTTACTGGATATCAACCATTATGAAGAAGTAGATCAGGTGGTGGCACGGTTTTCTCAGGCTGGCAAGAGAGTTCTTGCTTTTGATAATACTATGCATGGTCAACAAGGACAAGAATGCTATTCTTCCTCTACTCCTCAAGCAATGGTTGAGGCGATTTTAGATTGTTTGAATCAGCCTCATATCACCGTAAATGACTTGGACCGTATTTATCAGGAAGGCGCATGGAATTCCTTTGAGATAGGATCTTCTGCTAGTCTATGTGTCGCTCAGAAGGTTACTTGCCGTAATTTTGAGAGTTTTCAACTACCTGCTGGAAAGCTTATTCTTTATGAAGGAGTCTTTTTGAATAACTACTGTAGTATAAACTGTATTGACCGCATCGAAATCGGATCTGGAACCATGATTGGAGAAGGTGTCCGTTTTTATGACCATAATCATACTTATACAGCAGAGAGAATTGAAAAGTGGCAGTGGACTACGGCGCCGATTAGAGTTGGAAAAGATTGTTGGATAGGAAGTAATGTCACGATTTTAAAAGGAGTGACGATTGGAGATAATACCATTATCGGAGCAGGTTGTCTCATACGTAATGATATTCCATCAAATAGTGTGGTTTATAATGATGGGAATCTTTGTGTAAAAAGAAGAGATTAAGAGAGAAATAGAATAAATCAAGGCTAGGAAAGTTAGTATATGGGAAATGAACTAATTAGTATTGTGGTCCCAATCTACAATGTTGAAAACTATTTGCGACAGTGTTTGGATAGTATTCAGAATCAAACTTATAAGAAGTTTGAATGCATTATGGTTAATGATGGTTCCACGGATAACTCACAACAAATTGCGGAAGAGTATCTAGAAGATAGTCGTTTCAAACTAATCAATCAATCTCATAAAGGTTTAAGTGGAGCTAGAAATACAGGGATTAGTCATATTAGAGAAGAGTCTACTTTTGTAGCTTTTGTAGATAGTGATGATTATATTTATCCTGATTTCTTAGAAACTTTAATAGAACACATTGAAGATGATGTTGATATTATAGAAGGAATGATTGAAAATTTCCATGATGAAATAAAAGTGGATAGAGTCTGTCATAATTTTGAGAAAAAAATATTAATAACCAAGGATGACAAATTGGGAGAATTGGCATTAAATGAGCTGAGAGTTAGCGTTTTTCCAAAATTGTTTCGAAAAAGTTTATTAACAGAAGATTTTTTTCCAGAGGGGTGGATATTTGAAGATTTAGCAGTTATTCCCGAGTTGGTAAGCCATTCAGGAAAATGGATTAAATTACCAAAAGTTATCTATGCTTACAGGATTCGTCCGAATTCAATTACTACTAAAGAGTTTTCAGAAGAAAAATTAGATGTATTTAAGATATTCGGAAAGTATGACTTGTTTTTTAAAGATGAGAGTGATATAACAAAAATTATTGGTTGAAAAAAACTAAAAATATTTACATTTGAATTATCATGACATCGAATTTGTACCAGAGAATAATCAGTATAAACAGCTATACAAACAAGAAAAACAAAAACTATTATCTAAAATAGCAGATTATGAAAGTAAAGCCTTAATTAGTATTATTGTACCTATTTACAATGTCGAGAAATACTTGAGACAGTGCTTGGATAGTATTCAGAATCAGACCTATCAAAATTTCGAATGTTTGCTAATAAATGATGGATCTCCAGATAAATCAGCAGATATCTGTAGAGAATATGTTGATAAAGATGCTCGTTTCCATTATTTTGAGAAGGAAAACGGAGGTCTCGCATCAGCACGTAATTTGGGGATTAAGTATTCAAAAGGTAAATATATCACGTTTATTGATTCGGATGATTGGGTGGAATCGGACTATTTAGAAGTATTGCATTCAAAAATAAAGGAATACAATACAGATTTTGTTATTTCATCTTATAAAAAATTTGATATGGATGAAGATTGTTTTTATCTTCACATTTGGGATCAGGATTATTATGAAAAAATATGGACTAGTCAGGAATTGCTAACTCAGCTGCCAAACCTTGAAAATTATGATGGTTCTTACACAGTTTCTTGGGGAAAACTATTTAAACGTTCCTTATTTGATGAGATATTATTTAATGAGCAACGGAAATTTGGAGAAGATTTCGAGTGTAGTTTTAAATTGTATTTGAGTATGACAAGTTGCTTATATATTCATAAGGCCCTCTATAATTACAGACTGCATTCTGAATCAATGTTGGGGCAAGTTGTGACGGAAAGACAGTTGATGGATGATATTGAAATTCGAGTAGGACGACTACCCTATCTCATAGTGAGAGGAATTGATTCGTCTCCATATATTTCAAATTTGAAATCGTTCATTCAATTTAGAATAAATGAAAAGGAAAAAGTAGGTTTAGAAAATTCAAATGCGATACAGATGTATCAAGAAATACTTAGAAATTTATAGGAAATAATATCATTATTTTTAAATGAAAATGATAGCTATTGATATGAAATAAAAATCATAATCATTATTTAAACTTGCAATAATAGAAATTCTAAAAATCAGATTAAAGAAAAAGAGTTTTCTATTCTTAAAGTGAATTTTTTTAAAAAGATAAGAAATATGAAACTACATTTAACGAATTTATACGGCATGGCTGGTGATAGTACGGTTATTCTAGCCCAAAATGCTGTTCAAAAAATAGCCAGTCAACTGGGATTTAGAGAAGTTGGTATCTATTTTTATAATATTGCTTCAGATAGTCCTTCTGAAATGAATAAACGTCTGGATGGCATTATGGCCAGTATTTCAATTGGAGATATCCTAGTATTTCAGTCTCCAACCTGGAATGGCTTTGAGTTTGATCGTCTCTTGTTTGATAAGCTAAAGGATATGCAAGTAAAGATTATTTGCTTTATTCATGATGTCGTTCCCCTCATGTTTGATAGTAATTATTATCTTATGAAAGACTATATGTATATGTATAATCTATCAGATGTTTTGATAGTGCCGTCTGAGAGAATGAAAGAACGGCTGATAGAAGAAGGCTTGACAACTAAGAAGATTCTCATTCAGGGGATGTGGGATCATCCTCATGATTTGTCTCTTTACACCCCTTCCTTTAAAAAAGAACTTTTTTTTGCTGGAAGTTTAGAGCGTTTCCCAGACTTGCAAAATTGGTCTCAAGATACGCTTTTGAGAGTATTTTCAAATAAAGGAGAAGCTAGTTCCAATGCTAGAAATCTTAGTATTGAGGGATGGAGAAAAGATGAGGAATTATTACTAGAATTATCAAAAGGTGGCTTTGGTCTTGTCTGGGGAACTCATCAAAACGATGGAGAAAGTAACCAATACTATACTTTAAATATATCTCATAAGGTTAGTACCTATCTGACAGCTGGCATACCAGTCATTGTACCTAGTAGCTTGTCAACTACTAAATTTATAGTAGATCAAGGCTTGGGTTTTGTTGCGGATAGTCTAGAAGAAGTTCATGAGATAGTTGATGAAATGAATCTACAAGAATATCAAGAAATGACGAATCGGATAAAGATTTTTAGTTATTTGTTAAAAGAGGGTTATTTCACTAAAAAGCTACTGGTAGATGCAATCTATCACTTGGGAATTAATTAAGGAAATGAAATGAACAAAACAATTGTATTAGCTGGGGATCGCAATTATACCACGCAGTTAGAAACAACTATAAAATCTATCCTATATCACAATAGAGATGTTAAGATTTACATTTTAAATCAAGATATCATGCCAGATTGGTTCCGTAAGCCAAGAAAAATAGCTCGCATGTTAGGGAGTGAGATTATTGATGTGAAATTGCCTGAACAGACTGTGTTTCAGGATTGGACCAAGCAAGCTCATATTAGCAGTATTGCATATGCTAGATATTTTATCCCAGATTATATCCCAGAAACTAAGGTTTTATATTTAGACAGTGACTTGATTGTGAATACTTCTTTGGAGAAATTATTTTGTATTGATTTAGAGGAAAAATTATTCGCAGCAGTTAAAGATACAGATGGAATTACATTTAATACAGGTGTTCTATTAATTAATAATGAAAAAAGTCGCCAAGAGAAACTAAAAGAACGTCTAATTGAACAGTCTATTGTAACAATTAGGGAAGTTGAAGAAGGGAGTTTTGATAATTTTAACGGTGATCAAACGATTTTCAATCAGGTTTGTTCTAATCAATGGTTAGAGCTGGATAAAGAATTTAACCTTCAAGTTGGCCATGACACAACTGCATTTTATAATAAATGGGAAAATTATTTTAATGAGTTAGTAACCCCTAGTATCATACATTTTGTGTCTTATAGAAAACCTTGGAAAACCTTGATAGCCAATCGTTACCGTGATTTATGGTGGCAATTCCATGATTTGGAGTGGAGTCAGATTTTACAACATCATTTAGGAGAGTTTGAACTGACATCGCCCCTAGATAAGGAATTTTCTTGTTTAACTTTGACAAATTCCCAAGATTTAGAAGGAATAGAAGAGTTAGTTACAGCTCTACCAGATGTGGTATTTCATATCGCAGCTTGGACGGATATGGGTGATAAGCTAAAAAGATTGGCAGTATATGATAATGTGAGATTGCATCCACAGATTGTTCCACCGGTCTTAGATAAGCTGAAAAAGTCAACAAATCTTTATTTGGATATCAATCATGATAGTGCAGACGAGAACTTTTTAAAATCTTTGCAAGAACAAGAAAAAACGCTATTGGCTTTTCAATCGACTCAGCATGGAAATTTAGGACAAATCGTTTTCGAAAATGAGAAAGTTTCCTTTATGATTGATGCGATTAAAGATTTTAAGAAAAACGGACATCTTACCTGTTTTCGACAACTTCCAAGTTTGACTTGTTTAACGTTTACGGCTTCTCAGGATATAGAACAACTGGATTACTTGGCTGAACACTTACCCAATGTTGTTTTTCAGGTTGCTGCCTGGACAGATATGGGGCCAAAACTATATGATTTATCTAATCGTTATCCCAATATTCAACTTTATCCAGCAATTTCAATAGATAAGCTAGAAGAGTTGAAGGAAAAGATGGATGTTTATTTAGATATCAACCTACTGACTTCAACAGCCGATATGGTTGCAGAAATGACTCATCTATCTAAACCTATACTAGCCTTTTATAAATCTCAAAATGGTAATAATGGGCAAAGATTGTATTCTAGTGAACATCCTGAACGAATGTTGGCTGATTTGCAGAAATTGATAAATAAGTCTATGCTAGAAACCGCTTGATACAATCCAGGTGAAAGGGATAGATGAAACTTTGGATTATATTATTGAACATAATTCTTCTTTAGTTCGTTTTGGAGATGGGGAAATCAATATGCTTGCAGGGCATTCGATTCCCTACCAGGATTATGATGAAGAGTTGGTTTCAATCATGAGTGATATTATCGGTCAGGAAAGTCGAGAAGAATTAGTAGTGTGCCTTCCTGATGCCTTTACAGATCGTTTCAGGTTTACATCGTGGGCGATTCCATTTTGGAAAGATCACATGGATCATTATATGGATTTTTACAGAGAGTTATGTAGTGATTCATGGTATGGCTCAACCTTTGTATCTCGACCTTATATCGATTTTGAAGACAAGAGTCAAGCTAAATCCCAATTTGAAAAATTGAAAAGTATCTGGAAAAACCGTGACTTACTGATAGTTGAAGGAGCGACCTCTCGATCAGGTGTAGGGAATGATTTGTTCGATGAGGCAAATTCTATCAAGCGAATTATCTGTCCTTCTCATAGTGCCTTTTCTAGAGTTCATGAAATTGAACATGAAATTGAAAAGTATGCTGCTGGTCGCTTGATTTTATGTATGCTTGGCCCTACAGCAAAAGTTTTAGCCTATCATTTAAGTCAAAATGGATACCAAGTATTAGATATTGGTCATATCGATTCAGAGTATGAATGGATGAAGATGGGGGCTAAAACAAAGGTTAAATTTTCACATAAACATACAGCAGAGTATAATTTTGATCAAGATATTGAATTCATTGAGGACGAAATCTATAATAGTCAGATTGTTGCAAGGATATTAGAATAAATTATAAGTATGATAAATGAGTTCACAATTTTTAGTGAACATTTTTAGACAAATAAAGAAATTAATGAGGGTAACTCTCTAAAAAGAATAGATATTTTTAATAAAAAAAGAATCTATTATGAACAGGAATCTAACGGAAATTTTTCAAGATTTACATAGAGACTGCCCGATAACTATATTGCTAGATAAATAAAGATTTATTCTATAATTTTTAAGATGGTAGGTGAAATGTATGGAATCTTTGATTAGTGTTATTATTCCAGTTTATAATACTGAAAGTTATATTGGAATTTGCTTGGAAAGTCTTGTTAAACAGACTTATACAAATTTTGAAGTGCTTATGATTGATGATGGTTCTATAGATAATTCAGGAAGAATTTGTCAGGAATATACAGAGAGTGACTCCCGTTTTCATTACTATAGGAAAGAAAATGGCGGAGTTTCCTCTGCTCGTAATTTGGGGATTGAATACTCCAGAGGTGATTATTTAACGTTTGTTGATTCAGATGACTGGGTTGAGGAAGATTATTTAGAAGTTCTACATTCTGCTCTAGTATCCGAATCTGCGTCAGTCTCAATTTCAACATATAAAAGATTTTCTATGGAAGATAATACTTGGTATTTTCATTCTTTTCAACGAGGTTACGATAAACGAGTCTTTCATCATCTAGAACTAATCAATGAATTAATTGATTTGGATTCTTTCGATCATTCATATCGTTTTGTAAGTGGAAAGTTAGTAAGAAAAGATGTTGTGGGGGATATTCGTTTTAATTCTCTAACTAGTTTAGGTGAAGATATGGAATTTTGGTTTAAAATCTATCTAATCTCACCTAAATCTGTCTATATCAATAGAGATAGTTATGTTTATAGAATAGGTGAAGGCTCGACGAGACATTTTAGTTTACTCAAGGTCAGGTGTGATTTACAGCAACGTGAAAATTTTATAGCTCTTCTTGCTGCTCGAAATATAGATGTTGGTCGATACGTAGACAATTTTGTATCCCTGTTAAAATTTCGAAAAAAAGAACTTGAAGATAAAAATCTATCATCAACAGATACGATGAAATGGATTAAGGAAACATTATGTTTACTTGATAAGTAAGTGAATAAAGTGATTTTTGATTTTTATGTAAAGATGATAAAAAAATCTATTTGCTTTTAATTTATGTAGGATAAAAATAGTGTTAGTTAGAATAAATGATAAGGATTTAAAATGGGAAATACCAAACGTGCAGTAGTATTTGCAGGTGATTACGCTTATATTCGACAAATAGAAACAGCTATGAAATCAATCTGTAGACACAATAGTCACTTAAAAATTTATGTACTAAACAAGGACATTCCTCAAGAATGGTTCAGTAGATTAAGAATGTATATTCAAGAGATGGGAGGAGACTTGATTGATTGCAAGCTTATTGGGCAACAGTTCCAAATGAATTGGTCAAATAAACTGCCTCATATCAATCATATGACCTTTGCCCGTTATTATATACCAGATTTTGTAACAGAAGATAAAGTTCTCTATCTAGATAGTGATTTGATTGTGACTGGTGATTTGACCGATTTGTTTGAATTAGATTTAGGTGAAAATTATCTGGCAGCAGCACGTTCTTGTTTTAGTGCTGGAATTGGTTTTAATGCCGGAGTATTATTAATAAATAATAAAAAATGGCAAGCTGAAAATGTTAGACAAAAGTTAATTGATTTAACAGAAAAAGAACATGAAAATGTGGCAGAAGGTGACCAGTCAATTTTGAACATTCTTTTTCATGACTCATATATTGAAATAAACGAAAAGTTTAATTACCAAATAGGATTTGATCGAGGTGCGGCAGAACAAGGGCATGCTTGGATCTTGGAAAAATCAATTAATCCGCTCCCTAAAATCTTACATTATATTTCTCAAGATAAGCCGTGGAATCAATTTTCTGTAGGTCGCTTGCGAGAAAATTGGTGGAATTATTCTTTTATGGAATGGAGTTATATTGTATCTACTTGGAAAGAGAAGGGTGACTTTTATTCCGCACAAATATATAAACCAAAATTAACTTGTATGAATTTGACAAATTCTTGGTGTGTAGAAAAAATGGATTATCTAGTTAAACAATTACCAGAAGTACATTTTTATATTTGTGCCCATACTTTTATGGCAGATGAATTAAAGAGATTAGCAACATTTAATAATGTTACCCTCTATCCTAATGATTTTCCTTTGTTAATAGAAAAACGTTTAAAAGAGGTTGATATTTACTTAGATTTGAATCATGATCAGAAATTAATGTATATTTATGATTTAGTAAAGAAATTTGAAAAAGCCGATGCTAACTTTCGATAATACACGTTGCTTGACTATACCTGAAGAATCATATGCTGGTATTTGTCATCATGATAGACCTGATGAAATGGTTTCGGCTATAAAGTTGCTTGAGCCAGATTTTTTTAATAGTTGTTTGAGAGGCTAAAAAGTTGAACAGTCTGAAATTTATTGAGTATGTATTACGAAGATTTCTTAACTTATATTTATCATAAAAAAATACTTTTGATTATTTTTTTGTAAATATTAAAATTGCTTGAATTATTCAATAACTAATTTATAAAAATTAAGATAGATTAAAAATTTTGAATTTTTGATGATGTTGTGTTTGAGAAGTAGTAATATTTTTCAAGTTATTGTTTTTGATTTTTAGGGCTTTATATAATGATTGAATCATTTTAAATTTAGGAACCATGTTAATGTTATGGATAGAGTGAATAAGGGGTTAATAGTTTATGAAGAAAGCAATCGTACTTGGGGCAGATAATGGTTATATGGATAAGGTGGAAACTACCATCAAGTCTGTTTGTGCTCACAATCATAATATAAAATTTTACATATTTAACGATGATTTGCCCTCTGACTGGTTTCGAATTATGAATTTCAGATTGAAAGCGAATCATTCTGAAATTGTAAATGTAAAAATTTCTGACCATACTCTTAAAAATTACCGGTTAGCAATTAGTTATCTTTCCTACGCAGCCTTTTTTCGCTATTTCATAGGCGAATTTGTAGAAGAAGATCGAGCGATTTACCTTGATTCAGATATAATCGTAACATCTTGCTTGGATGAATTGTTTAACATCGATTTGGAAGATTATTGGTTAGCCGGAGTTGCTGATTACTTTGATGGAGATTATACGGGTGGATTTAACTTGGGAATGATGGTTATTCCTGTTAAAAAGTGGAAGGAAAGTGATATAGCCAATCAACTCTTACAATTAACAGAACAATACCATCAAACAGTATTTGGAGATCAGGGGATTTTAAATATCTTATTTAAGGAAAAGTGGAAAAAAGTGGGGCGCCTTTATAATTTTATGGTTGGTATGGATACGCTGGCTCAAGTTGTGAATGATGAGTCTTGGTATCAATCATCTTTACCAGATGGTGTTTTACCAAAAGTTATTCATTATACGGGCGATAAACCTTGGTATCACTTATCAAAGAATCGTTATAGATCTATATGGTGGTTTTATTATAGTGTGGAGTGGTCAGATATTATTCTACGAAAAGAGATTATCAAGCATGGTTTAGAAGTAGTTACAGAAAAAGAAAAGTATCACACTGCAATTTTTACGAATGCTTGTGAGATGGAACATCTGGAGTATTTAATAAAAGCACTACCAGAGGTTCATTTTCATATTCTAGCGCATACTAATTTCGCCTCTCAAGTAGTTGATTTACAACGTTATTTAAATGTATCAATCTATCCTCAGTTTAATCGTTATAATTTTGAAAAACATACTAAATAGAATAGATTTTTTTATTTAGATATTAATCATTACAATGAAATCATGAATATTATTCAAGAGATTCATAGACTCGGTAAACCGATTTTTTTCATTTGATAATACAAGCAAAGATCAGACAGGTAAAAGTTTTTATTTTTTTCTTCGCTTGCTCCTGAAACTATGGTAGAAGAAATCATTACTTATCTTAATTCTTTGCATAAATAATTTAGCCAGCTATTGTAAATATTTAATAAATAATTTATAAGATGCAGTATTTAGCAACTAGTAATGAGAGGTGTGAAATGACTAGAAAATCTATTGTATTAGCGGTAGATAATGCCCTATCTTATTTCTTTAGAGACGACTATAAAGTCTGTTTTGTATCACAATAGGGATGTTGATTTTTATATTCTTAATAGTGATATAGCTCCTGAATGGTTCAAATTATTGGGGAGAAAAATGGAAGTTGTAAATTCAACAATCCATAATGTACACATTGATAGAGAACTTTTTGAAGACTATAAAACAGGGCCACATTTAAACTAAGCTTCTTACTTTAGATTTTTTGCGACAGAAGTGGTTGAATCTGACAGAGTATTGTATTTGGATTCTGATATCATCGTAACTGGGGAATTAACTTCGCTATTTCTGATAGATTTAAAAGGACATTCTATTGGAGCTGTTGATGATGTCTATGCCTATGAAGGACGAAAATCTGGATTTAATTCTGGAGTTTTGTTAATGGATGTTGCAAAGTGGAAAGAACATTCTATAGTTAATAGTTTATTGGAATTAGCAGCTGGGCAGAATCAAGCTGTTCATCTTGGGGATCAGAGTATATTGAACATTTACTTTGAAAATCAATGGCTAGAATCTTAAGGAAATTAGAAGTCTGATCTTTACCATTTAGTGTAAGAATAATATATAATAAAAGTGAGATTTGACCCCAAAGCAAATAAAGGAGTATTTTGTGACTAAGATTTATTCGTCAATAGCAGTAAAAAAAGGATTATTTACCTTATTTCTACTGTTTATCTATGTATTGGGAAGTCGTATTACTCTCCCTTTTGTTGACCTAAATAGTAAAGATTTTTTAGGAGGTTCAACAGCCTATCTAGCCTTCTCAGCCGCCCTAACAGGTGGAAATCTAAGAAGTTTGTCAATTTTTTCTGTTGGACTGTCCCCTTGGATGTCAGCTATGATTTTGTGGCAGATGTTTTCATATTCTAAAAAATTGGGGCTAAGTTCTACAGCGATTGAAATTCAAGATCGTCGAAAAATGTATCTGACCTTACTAATTGCTATTATTCAATCCTTGGCAGTTAGCTTGAGTTTACCAGTTCAATCCTCCTACTCGGCAATTTTGGTTGCTCTAATGAATACCTTGTTGCTGATAGCAGGAACATTTTTTCTTGTTTGGTTGTCAGATTTAAATGCTAGTATGGGGATTGGGGGTTCTATTGTAATCCTCCTATCCAGTATTGTTTTAAATATCCCTCAAGATGTTATTGAAACATTTCAAACGGTTCATATTCCAACAGGGATTATTGTGTTACTTGCTTTATTAACCGTTGTCTTTTCTTATTTACTTGCCATTATGTATCGAGCTCGCTATTTGGTTCCTGTTAATAAAATTGGCTTACACAATCGTTTTAAACGCTATTCTTATCTCGAAATCATGTTGAATCCTGCAGGTGGGATGCCTTATATGTATGTGATGAGTTTTCTTAGTGTACCAGCTTATCTGTTCATCTTGCTGGGTTTTATTTTCCCTAATCATTCAGGGCTAGCGGCTTTATCAAAGGAATTTATGGTTGGGAAGCCTTTGTGGGTCTATGTTTATATTTCGGTTTTATTTTTATTTAGTATTATTTTTGCATTTGTTACTATGAATGGAGAAGAGATTGCAGACCGCATGAAAAAATCTGGAGAATACATTTATGGAATTTATCCAGGAGAGGACACTAGTCGATTTATTAATCGATTGGTCCTTCGTTTTTCAGTCATAGGTGGTCTCTTTAATGTGATCATGGCAGGTGGTCCCATGCTTTTTGTTTTATTTGATGAAAAGTTATTAAGATTGGCAATGATTCCAGGCTTGTTTATGATGTTTGGGGGCATGATTTTTACGATTAGAGACGAGGTCAAGGCTTTAAGGCTAAATGAGACCTATAAACCTTTGATTTAGGAGACTTTTATGTATTATTTTATTCCAGCTTGGTATGGTTCTGAGAGGAAATGGCATGCAGATATCACTCCATGGTATTTTTCTCATTTTCGTCTAGAGTTTGATGATACCTTTCACCAGATTCGTCTCTTTCAAGAGCAAGATATAGATTCTCGTCTATTAGTATTAGCTTACCAGCCTCATCTACGTTATTTTTTACATAGACATGGTGTGTTAGAAACGGATACTTATTCCGTTTTTGATGTTATGCAAGATTTTCATAATCTCCATACCCAAGTGTTAAGCATTAGAGATATTGAGTGGGATGATGACTGTGAATTTATTTATAGTCCCTTTACGATTATCGTTCAAAAAAATGGGAAGAAATTTGCTAAGGTTGAACATGGGGTTGAAGGCTTCATCAGTGATATACAGTATTTTGAACCGAATGGTCAAATACATATGCACTATATCATGGATGATCGTGGGTTTGTATCGAGTGTTATCTTTTTTGAAGATGGGCAAGTGGCTTATCAAGAATATCTGAATCCCAAGGGAGTGTGGCAATTCAGAGAGCGTTTAAAAGAAGGCGGACAGGTAGAAATCAATCCCATTTTTGGTTATCGCTTTAAAGCACTTTTCTATCAGAACATGCGAGACTTGGTGGCAGAATTTTTTGAGAATTATCTGCAAACGTATGTGAAGGACCAGGATATTTTTATGCTTCCTTCTCATTCTCATCATGACCAGCTGGTCTTAGACCGATTACCTAGAAAAAATCCTAAACTGTTGAGTCTTTTCATTGGACGTAATCCTCAAGATACCTTTAGAGATTTAGATTTAACTTTTGAAAAATCTGATTTGATTTTGGTGGATAGAGAGGATAGTTTACGATTGTTGCAGGAGTTGTATCCTGAACGAAGACATCAATTTTATCATTTATCATCTTTTGACACCCGATTACGATTGGGACGAAGTCAAACTAAGAAAGAATCCATTATATATTATCAACTGGATTTTGAGCAGGGAATTGATAACCAAGCTCTACTTCAAGTCTTGGCCTTTGTCGCTGAAAATAAGGATACTGAGGTGATTTTTGGAGCATATGCTGCTAGTCAGGAGCAAATGAATGAGGTTGAAAGGATTGTTGAGTCTTTCATCCAAGAAAACATTCAATCCAAAAATCTGGGAAAGGCGATTGATTATGGTGATGCAGAAAATCCTCTGGAAGAAAATCAACACCAGGACTTACGTATACAGTTTGTCAACTTGAATGATGAGTTAGATTTGATAAAAACACTAGAATTTGTTCGTTTGATTGTGGATTTAAATAGTCATCCTCATCTCTATACACAGATAGCTGGGATTAGTGCAGGGATTCCTCAAATCAACCTAGTTGAAACGGTCTATGTTGAACATTTAAAAAATGGTTATTTGCTGACAGATGTAACAGAATTTTCTAAGGCTGCACATTATTATACAGATAGGTTGAAAGAGTGGAATGAGTCCTTGATTTATTCGATTGATAAGATTAAGGAGCACACTGGACAACAATTTCTTGGAAAATTAGAGAAATGGATAGAGGAGGTTAAAAATGTCAAAGGAACTTAATATTTTACAGATAGGACTTGCCAATTGGGGAAATCACTATGACATACCTGAAAATATGAGTTGGTATCATTTTTACCCAAACTCATCAAAAGCCCTTCGTGAAATAATTGAAAAAGAGGATATTAACCGTTTTCATGCAGTTTTAATAGAAGATGGTCAGTATGCTAAAGACTTATTTTCCTTTGTAAAATATTTTGAACCTTATACTTTGTTCTATAACCAGAATCTACAAATAAATGATAGAGAGGTTGTGGATTTTCTAAAAAAACGATGTGCACAAGCAATTGATTTTTCAAGTCCCCAACAACTAATCAATGATTTGAGTAAATCTCTTTTTGGCGGTGGGTATGGTGATAAACTCTTTCCTTCGACGATACAAGTGAATCTAAATTTTACAGGAGCTATTTCTTATCAGGGATTAGATTATGTGAGTTTGGAAGGTGGATTTGGACAAGATTTTTCCCAACTTGCCTATTGGGCTTATAATATAGTTGTTCAAAAAACACTTCCTATTGAGTTGTGGCTTGAATATGAAAAGCAAGGAAATTGTGACTTTCGTTTGATCATCCGTAAAATTTGGAGTGGATCTGTTGATGATATTTTTGAAGAGATCATAGTGTCTGAAAAAGACTTGGAGCAAGCACTTTTTATGGATAGTCGAGACGGAGATTACTTTCTCTCGATATCTGTTGAAGCAAGAGGTCATGGAACTATCAAACTAGGTAATCTTCACCAACGTTGGAGTCGAAAACAATTTGGTAAGTTTGTACTTGGTGGAAATATCCTACATGATTCTAAGCGTGATGAAATAAACTATTTCTTCCATCCAGGTGATTTTAAACCGCCTTTGGCTGTCTATTTTGCAGGTTATCGACCTGCAGAAGGATTCGAGGGCTACTTTATGATGAAGAGTCTGGGATGTCCTTTCCTCCTCTTTCAGATCCTCGTTTAGAGGGTGGGGCTTTTTACCTTGGAAGTGATGAATTAGAAGGTAAGTTAAAAGCCACCATTCAATATTATTTAGATTATCTTGGTTTAACCTCTAAGGATTTGATTTTATCAGGCCTTTCTATGGGTACGTTTCCTTCTCTCTACTACGGTGCTACTTTTGAACCTCATGCGGTGATTTTAGGGAAACCCTTGGCGAATTTAGGAACCATAGCTAGCCGTGGACGTTTGGATGCACCGGGTGTCTCTAACTTAGCTTTTGATTGCTTAATTCACCATACAGGTGGGACGAGTTGGCAAGATATGACGGAGTTGGATCAGCGATTTTGGAAAACTTTTAAACAGGCAGATTTTTCCAATACTACCTTTGGATTATCTTATATGAAAGATGAAGATATGGATCCGCAGGCTTATGAGAAACTAGTTACTTATTTGTGTAATACAGGTGCTAAAATCTTATCTAAAGGAACGGCAGGTCGACACAATGATGATACAGATACCAATGTTGCTTGGTTTATCCACTTTTATCGGATGGTACTAGCAAGTGGTTTTGGAAGGGAGAAAGGATGATAATCACACAGAGACAGTCCATTCATTGGGGAGAAGTTGGTGGGACTTATATGTACGGATCAAATGTATCTTACTACCCAGACAAGAGTGTGCGTTTATATAACCCCCTCTTGCCATCTGGTGAAGTTTTGAAGACTTGGTTTTCTAGTGTTAATTACCAAGGTGCTAGGACCCAGCCACAACTTCCTTTACTCAAAAGAAATCATCAATATCATTTAGCGATGCATTTCGATTGTCAACCTGAGAATGGTGTCTATATCAAACTGATCTTCTTAAATCGTTATGAGGATGTATTGGAGGAAAAAGTTGAAAAGGCAAGAGAGTTTACCTTTACTTATCCAGAGGATACCTATACTTATCGCATTTCCCTTTTGAGTGCTGGTTTTCAAGAATTAACCTTTTATGATTTTTCAATTAAGGAGATAAAAAGTGTTTAGACGTTTAGGTCAAGATTTCCAGCTTAGGAAAGTGAAAAAGATTTTAAAGAGGATCAATACCTTAAAAGGCAAGATGTCCTCTCTTTCGGATCAAGAATTGGTCGCTAAAACAGTGGAGTTTCGTCAGCGTCTTTCCAAGGGAGAAAGTCTAGATGACCTTTTAGTAGAAGCTTTTGCAGTGGTGCGTGAAGCAGACAAGCGGATTTAGGGATGTTCCCCTATGATGTTCAGGTCATGGGAGCTATTGTCATGCACTACGGAAATGTTGCTGAGATGAATACAGGTGAAGGTAAAACCCTAACAGCCACCATGCCGGTCTATTTGAACGCTCTTTCAGGAGAAGGTGTGATGGTTGTTACGCCTAATGAGTATTTATCAAAGCGGGATGCAGAGGAAATGGGCCAAGTTTATCGTTTCCTAGGCTTGACTATTGGGGTCCCATTTACAGGGGATCCAAAGAAGGAAATGAAAGCAGAAGAAAAGAAACTGATCTATGCTTCGGATATCATTTACACAACCAATGGTAATTTAGGTTTTGATTACCTAAATGATAATCTGGCTTCTAATGAAGAAGGTAAGTTTTTGCGACCTTTTAACTATGTCATCATTGATGAAATTGACGATATCTTGCTTGATAGTGCACAAACTCCTTTGATTATTGCGGGTTCTCCCCGTGTTCAGTCTAATTACTATGCAATCGTTGATACACTAGTGACAACGCTAGTCGAAGGAGAAGATTATATTTTCAAAGAGGAGAAAGAAGAGATTTGGCTTACTACTAAGGGGGCTAAGTCTGCTGAAAGTTTCCTAGGGATTGATAATTTGTATAAGGAAGAACATGCGTCCTTTGCTCGTCATTTAGTCTATGCGATTCGAGCTCATAAGCTCTTTACTAAAGATAAGGACTATATCATTCGTGGAAATGAGATGGTATTGGTGGATAAGGGGACTGGTCGTTTAATGGAAATGACCAAACTGCAGGGAGGACTCCATCAGGCCATTGAAGCCAAGGAACATGTGAAGTTGTCTCCTGAAACGAGGGCCATGGCTTCCATCACCTATCAGAGTCTATTTAAGATGTTTAAAAAAGTATCTGGGATGACGGGGACAGGAAAGGTAGCAGAAAAAGAATTTCTTGAGACTTATAATATGGCCGTTATTCGGATTCCAACCAATCGTCCTAGACAACGGATTGATTATCCAGATAATCTCTATGTAACTTTACCAGAGAAAGTTTATGCGTCTTTGGAATACATCAAAGAGTATCATGCTAAGGGAAATCCCTTACTCGTTTTTGTTGGATCAGTTGAAATGTCTCAACTTTATTCATCTCTCTTGCTCCGTGAAGGGATTGCACATAACGTTCTCAATGCCAATAATGCTGCGCGTGAAGCCCAAATTATCGCGGAATCAGGTCAGATGGGGGCCGTAACAGTGGCTACCTCTATGGCAGGGCGTGGTACGGATATAAAACTCGGTAAGGGAGTTGCAGAGCTTGGTGGTTTGATTGTCATTGGAACAGAGCGGATGGAAAGTCAGCGTATTGACCTTCAAATCCGTGGACGTTCTGGCCGTCAGGGAGATCCAGGTATGAGTAAGTTTTTGTATCACTGGAAGACGATGTTATTAAGAAATTTGGTCCATCTTGGGTTCACAAGAAGTATAAAGATTACCAAGTTCAAGATATGACGCAACCAGAAATTCTCAAAGGTCGTAAGTATCGTAATCTGGTTGAAAGAGCGCAACATGCCAGTGACAGCGCTGGCTGGACTGCCCGTCGTCAGACCTTAGAGTATGCTGAGAGCATGAATATCCAACGTGATATGGTTTATAAGGAACGCAATCGTCTAATAGATGGCTCTCGTGACTTGGAGGATGTAGTTGATGAAATCATTGCTAGTTATATAGACCAGGTAACTGTTTCAAATTATGAAAGCCGAGAGTTGCTCTTCCACTTTGTTGTAACTAATATTAGTTTTCATATTAAAGATATTCCAGACTATATAGATGTGACTAACAAAATTCCAGTTCGTAGGTTTATAAAGCAGGTGATTGATAAAGAACTTTCTGAAAAGAAAGCCTTACTTGACCAACATGACTTGTATGAACAGTATTTACGACTCTCTCTACTTAAGGCTATCGATGATAACTGGGTGGAGCAAGTAGACTATCTACAACAATTGTCTATGGCTATCGGTGGCCAATCTGCTGCACAGAAAAACCCAATTGTAGAATATTATCAAGAAGCCTATGCAGGCTTTGAAACGATGAAAGAGCAAATTCGTGCTGATATGGTACGGAATCTCCTGATGGGGCTGGTTGAGGTCACTCCAAAAGGTGAAATCGTGACTCATTTTCCATAAGAGGAGAAAATATGACAATTTATAATATAAATTTAGGACTTGGATGGGCTAGTAGCGGTGTTGAATACGCCCAAGCCTACCGTGCTGGTGTTTTTCGGAAATTAAATCTGTCCTCTAAGTTTATCTTTACAGATATGATTCTAGCTGATAATATTCAGCATCTGACAGCCAATATTGGTTTTGATGATGAGCAAGTTATCTGGCTTTATAATCACTTTACAGATATCAAGATTGCACCGACTAGTGTAACAGTGGCTGATGTCTTGGCTACTTTTGATGGTGTTGAAAGTCATAGAGAAAAGAATGGCAAGGTTTTGCGTATCTTCTTTTCTGATCAAGATAAGTTTGTAACCTGTTATTTGGTTGATGAGAACGAGGACTTGGTCCAGCATGCCGAGTATGTTTTTAAGGGGAACTTGATTCGGAAGGATTACTTTTCTTATACGCGTTATTGTAGTGAATACTTTGCTCCAAAGGACAATGTTGCAGTCCTATACCAAAGAACTTTTTACAATGAAGACGGGACTTCAGCCTATGATATCTTGATGAATCAAGGGAAGGAAGAAATTTATCGTTTTAAGGATAAGATTTTCTATGGGAAGCAAGCCTTTATGCGTGCTTTTATGAAATCCTGAATTTGAACAAGTCTGATTTGGTTATTCTCGATAGGGAGACAGGTATTGGACAGGTTGTGTTTGAGGAAGCACAGGTAGCGCATTTAGCGGTAGTTGTTCATGCGGAGCATTATAGTGAAAATGCTACAAATGAGGACTATATCCTTTGGAACAACTATTATGACTATCAGTTTACTAATGCAGATAAGGTTGACTTCTTTATCGTATCCACTGACAGACAAAAGGAAGTGTTGCAAGAGCAATTTGCCAAATACACCCAGCATCAACCAAAGATTGTTACCATTCCTGTAGGAAGTATTGATGCCTTGACTGAGTCAAGGAAAGGGCGCAAGCCATTTTCATTGATTACCGCTTCGCGTCTTGCCAAAGAAAAACACATTGACTGGTTGGTCAAGGCAGTTATTGAAGCTCGTAAGGAAATTCCTGAATTAACCTTTGATGTCTATGGTAGTGGTGGAGAAGATTCTCTGCTTAGAGAAATTATTACAATTCATCAAGCTGAGGATTATATCCAACTCAAGGGACACGCAGAACTTTCGCAGATTTATAGCCAGTATGAGGTCTACTTGACTGCTTCTACCAGTGAAGGATTTGGTTTGACCTTGATGGAAGCTATTGGTTCAGGTCTACCACTAATCGGTTTTGATGTGCCTTATGGTAATCAGACTTTTATAGAAGATGGGCAAAATGGTTATTTGATTCCAAGTTCATCTGACCATGTAGAAGACCAAATCAAGCAAGCTTACGCAACTAAGATTTGCCAACTGTATCAAGAAAATCGTTTGACGGATATGCGTGCCCATTCTTACCAGATTGCAGAGGGCTTCTTGACCGAAGAAATTTTAGAAAAGTGGAAGAAAACAGTAGAGGAGGTGCTCCATGATTGAACTTTATGATCGTTATAGTCAGGAAAGTCGAGATTTACATGAAAGTCTAGTAGCTACTGGTCTTTCTCAACTTGGAGTGGTTATCGATGCAGATGGATTTCTGCCTGATGGCCTGGTTTCTCCTTTTACCTATTATCTAGGCTATGAAAAGGGAAAACCTCTCTATTTTAACCAAGTCCCTGTTCCAGCTTTGGGAAATTTCAGGCAATAATCAGTCTGCTCGTATTGAGGATATGACACAGGAGAGAGCTGTCATTCATTATGCTGATGGAATGCAGGCTCGCTTGGTTAAACAGGTAGACTGGAAAGACCTAGAAGGTCGAGTACGTCAGGTTGACCACTACAATCGCTTCGGAGCTTGTTTTGCTACAACGACCTATAGCGCAGATAGTGAGCCTATTATGACAGTTTACCAAGACGTCAACAGTCAACAAGTTTTACTTGAAAACCATGTGACGGGTGATATCTTATTGACTTTGCCTGGTCAGTCCATGCGTTACTTTGCAAATAAGGTTGAATTTATCACCTTCTTTTTGCAAGATTTGGAAATAGATACAAGTCAGCTTATCTTTAATACCTTAGCGACTCCTTTCTTGGTTTCCTTCCATCATCCAGATAAATCTGGCTCAGATATCCTGGTGTGGCAGGAACCTCTCTATGATGCTATTCCAGGCAATATGCAGTTGATTTTGGAAAGTGATGATGTGCGTACTAAGAAGATTATCATCCCCAACAAGGCGACTTATGAACGTGCTTTAGAGTTGACTGACGAGAAATACCATGCTCAGTTTGTGCACTTAGGTTACCATTATCAGTTTAAACGTGATAATTTCCTAAGACGAGATGCCTTAATCTTGACCAACTCAGATCAGATTGAGCAAGTGGAAGCAATCGTAGAAGCCTTGCCTGATGTCACTTTCCGTATCGCAGCGGTGACAGAGATGTCTTCTAAGCTCTTAGACATGCTTCGCTATCCTAATGTGGTCCTTTACCAGAATGCTAGTCCACAGAAGATTCAGGAGCTGTATCAACTGTCGGATATTTACTTGGATATAAACCACAGCAATGAGTTGTTGCAGGCCGTGCGTCAGGCCTTTGAGCACAATCTCTTGATTCTTGGATTTAATCAGACAGTGCACAATAGACTTTATATCGCTCCAGAACATTTGTTTGAAAGTAGTGAAGTTTCTGCTTTGGTTGAGACCATTAAACTGGCTCTTTCAGATGTTGAACAAATGAGTCTGGCGCTTGGGAAGCAAGGCCAACATGCAAATTATGTTGATTTGGTGCGATATCAGGAAACCATGCAAACTGTTTTAGGAGGCTAATATGTCAGATGAGGATTTATTTTACAAAGACGTTGAAGGTCGTATGGAAGAGTTGAAACAAAAACCTATCAAGAAAGAAAAAGAAACCCGAGGGGAAAAGATTAGTAAAACTTTTTCACTCATCTTGGGTTTAATGATTCTGATTGGTTTACTCTTTACACTGCTAGGAATTTTGAGGTAGGCCTATGATTGACATACTGATTGTTTTAGCTATTGTCCTCTCTCTTGCTTTGATTGTATTGGTAACCATACAACCTCGTCAAAATCAACTATTTTCCATGGATGCGACCAGTAATATTGGTAAACCAAGCTACTGGCAGAGCAATACCTTGGTCAAGGTTCTTACTTTATTGGTGAGTTTGGCCTTATTCGTTTTACTGTTAACATTTATGGTAATAACTTACAAATAAAAGAAAACTTCAGATATCCACCTTTTGTGATTGTTCTGAAGTTTTCTTTTTTACTGTCCATATTTTTGGTAAAAGTCAACTTTTACTTGGATGAAGGTTTTGGCTTCACGTAGGAGTTGAAGAAGGGTGGCACGGGTTTCAAATTCTTCTCTTGTCTTGGGAAGACTGCGGTTCCGGAAGACTTCTAGATAGCGTTCAATTTCATCTAGCAAATCAGAAGCAGGATTGGTCTGCCTCAGTTGACCGGCAATTTTTGAAAATAGTTGGGCCAAAATCAGGCTTTCACTGGCAGCTAGGTGACAGGTGTTGATTTGCTGGGCCATGTTTCGCAGGATGCGACTTTGCCGCTGTCTCATCTCAAAGTAGTGGATATGGTAGTCGGTTTGGTGAAAGAGGTGGTCTGAGTGATCCAAATAGACCAGTCTGAGGGCTTCTTCCAAAAGGGTGTCCAATTCTTCAACCAACTGTGCTCGGTTGCGTCCATCCCCTCTGGATAAATAATATTTAAAGCGTTGGAGAATATCTTTTAACTTTTCTTCTACTAATGTGTGGTAGTGCTGGATTTCCTCTTCTCGTGAAGGCATGTAGAGATTGACAAGTAATGCAAATCCTGTACCGATAGCAAAGAGAAGGAATTCATTGACTAGAAGGTCTGGAGAGGTTGATTTTTGCACCAAGAGATGGCTAACCAAAACGCTACTTGGAGTGATGCCAATTTCCCAGCCCATCTTGTAGGCTAGAGGCACATAAAGGGCTAGATAGAGGCCAAGGCTCCAGATATGAAATCCGCTCAAGTGAAAAGCCAGAACACCGATAGTTAGAGCTAGGAGCATGGAAAAGAGTCGCTTGCGGGCCAATTTTAAGGTACTTCTACGGGTATCGGATAGGCTCAAGAGGGCGATGATTCCAGCTGAAACTGCTGAGGAGAGATTGAGAAAATAAGCAAGAAGGCAGGCAAGACAGGTAGCTAAGATGAGCTTGGTCGTACGTTGGCTAATAGACATATGGATTTCCTAGTAAGTTAGAATGAAAGCGGAAAAGACAAGACCTGAGCAGGCTTGTCTTTATGAGTTATTTTTTACGGGCTGCTGCGTATTCGGCAACAGCAGTAAAGAGGACGTCAGTAGAAGAATTGAGAGCTGTTTCACATGAGTCTTGGATGACCCCAATCACAAATCCAACCCCAACAACTTGCATGGCAATATCATTAGAAATACCGAAAAGGCTACAAGCAACTGGGATAAGAAGGAGGGATCCTCCGGCAATACCAGAAGCACCACAGGCTGAGATTGCGGCAACTACACTAAGGACAAAGGCTGTCGCAAAGTCAACAGGGATTCCCAAAGTATTTACTGCAGCAAGGGTCAAAACGTTAATAGTAATTGCTGCCCCTGCCATGTTGATAGTAGAACCAAGTGGGATAGAAACCGAATAGGTATCTGGGTTGAGTCCGAGGTCGTGACAAAGTTTCATGTTGACAGGGATGTTGGCAGCAGAACTACGAGTGAAGAAGGCTGTCACACCGCTGACACGCAAACATTTCCAAACGAGGGGATAAGGATTTCTCTTCATAAAGAGAAAGGCAATCAATGGATTGACAACCAGAGCGACAAAGAACATGGTTGTAACTAATAGTCCTAGTAAAATACCGTAGTTGGCTAGACTGCCGATTCCCTTATCAGAGATAGTTTTAAAGACAAGGCCTAGGATTCCAAATGGAGCTAGGTTGATGATCCACTCGACAATCTTAGAAGTCACATCAGCTATGGTGTTCAACAATTCTTTACTATTTTTGCTGGCTTCTCTCATAGCAATACCGAAAATTACTGCCCAGGATAGGATTCCAATGTAGTTGGCTGTGACAAGGGCATTGACAGGGTTGTCAACCAGTTTGAGTAAGAGGTTGCTGAGGACCTGGCCAATTCCATCTGGTGGTGCGATTTCTGTATTGGCACTATTTAGGGTAATTTCAACAGGGACGATGAAACTTGCAAGTACAGCGATGAGGGCAGCAGCAAAGGTTCCAACCAAGTAAAGGAAGATAACCGTTTCATATTGCTATCTTGTCCCTTTTGATGTTGGGAGAGGGCATTAGCGACGAGGGCAAAGACTAGAATGGGTGCGATGGCTTTGAGACCGCCAACAAAGAGATCTCCGAGTAGACCAATTCCTGAAATGTTAGGAAGTGTCAGTCCTAGGGTTCCTCCAATAAGCATACCAATCAAAATCCGTTTGATTAGGCTTGCCTTATTCCAAGCATGAATGAGTTTTTTCATAACAATCTCCTTTGTTGTGTAATGTTTATGATTATAGTATAAATATGAGTTAAAATCAAGAATTTTCTGTCTATTTCAGCTATTATTTTTGAATATTTATGGAGATTCATCACTTGTGAAAGTATGGTATAATAAATGAAAGGAGTTTTCTATGCAAGAATTTATTCAAACCTACCTCAATAAGCTTGATATAACAACGATTATTGAAAATATCTTAACCAAGTTAATTTCTCTGTTAATTCTATTTTTGCTATTTTATATATCTAAGAAATTGCTCCATACTATGGTACAGAGAATTGTTAAACCTTCTCTAAAAATGTCTCGTCATGATGTCGGGCGTCAGAAAACCATCTCCCGTTTATTAGAGAATGTGTTTAATTATACCCTTTATTTCTTTTTACTTTACTGCATTTTGTCGATTTTAGGTTTGCCAGTTTCTAGTTTGCTGGCAGGGGCTGGGATTGCTGGGGTGGCTATTGGGATGGGAGCCCAAGGTTTTCTGTCTGATGTCATCAATGGCTTTTTCATCCTCTTTGAACGTCAACTGGATGTGGGAGATGAGGTCGTTCTAACAAATGGTCCTATTACTGTCTCGGGCAAGGTTGTCAGTGTCGGCATTCGAACAACGCAACTCAGAGGAGAAGACCAGGTTCTGCACTTCGTTCCTAATCGAAATATCACCGTTGTCAGCAATTTCTCTCGGACAGACCAGGCCTGAAATTTTAGCAGATTTATGGTACAATAGAAAAAGTTTGGTAAAGGAGAGAAGATGTTTTTAGAAAAACAGTTGGGTAATGGTTGCGCCTGGATTAACCTAGATTTAGACAAGTTGAAAAAACTAGAGGACCTTTCTGAAATCTACGGTTTGGACAAGGAAACCATCGAATATGCGCTGGATAGAAATGAGCGTGCCCACATGGATTATCACCGTGAAAATGGGACTGTGACCTTTATCTACAATGTCTTGAACTTGAAAAAGGATAAGGCATACTATGAAGCCTTTCCTATGACTTTTATCGTGGAACATCGTCGCCTAATTACCATTAGTAATACCAAGAACGCCTATGTCATTGAACAGATGACCCGTTATCTGGAGAGTCATGACACACTTTCGATTTACAAGTTTCTCTTTGCCAGTCTGGAAATTATCAGCAATGCCTACTATCCTGTCATCGAGCAGATGGACAAGAGTAAGGACGAGGTCAATGGTCTCTTGCGTCAGCGAACAACTAAGAAAAATCTTTTTGCGCTGTCCGACTTGGAGACTGGTATGGTTTACCTCACTGCGGCTGCTAAGCAAAATCGCATGTTGCTGGAACATATCCAAGGGCATGCCCTCTATCGTAGTTTTAACGAGATTGAGAGAGAGCAATTTGATGACGCCATGATTGAGGCTCATCAGCTGGTATCCATGACAGACTTGATTTCTCAAGTCCTCCAACAACTATCAGCATCTTACAACAACATCCTAAACAATAACCTGAATGATAATTTGACAACCTTGACCATCATTTCAGTCTTGTTAGCTGTTTTGGCAGTAGTGACAGGCTTTTTTGGAATGAATGTTCCCCTACCTTTAACAGATGAGCCCAATGCTTGGCTTTACATCAGTTTGGCTAGTGCTGGGTTATGGATTGTCCTGTCGTTGTTGCTAAGGAAAATTGCGAAAAAAAGTTAAGAAAAGGAGCCAAAATGGCGATTGAAAATTACATGCCAGATTTGCTGTGGAAGCAGTCTATGATCTGACAGTCCCAAGTCTGCAGGCGCAGGGAATCAAGGCTGTTTTGGTCGATTTGGATAATACCCTCATTGCTTGGAACAACCCTGATGGGACGCCAGAGATGAAGCAATGGCTACATGATCTTCGGGACGCGGGCATTCGCATCATCGTGGTCTCAAATAACACCAAAAAACGTGTCCAACGAGCAGTTGAAAAGTTTGGAATTGACTACGTTTATTGGGCTCTGAAGCCCTTCACATTTGGGATTAACCGTGCCATGAAGGAATTTCACTATGAGAAAAGTGAAGTAGTCATGGTTGGCGATCAGCTCATGACCGATATTCGAGCAGCCCACCGTGCTGGCATTCGCTCGATTTTAGTCAAACCCTTGGTCCAACATGACTCGATCAAAACGCAGATTAACCGAGCTCGTGAGCGTCGTGTGATGCGAAAAATCACTGAAAAGTACGGACCGATTACATATAAAAAAGGAATTTAACTATGGAAGAAATTCTCTGTATTGGTTGTGGAGCAACCATTCAGACGACAGACAAGGCTGGTCTTGGATTTACTCCGCAGTCGGCACTTGAAAAAGGTTTGGAGACTGGCGAAGTCTATTGCCAACGCTGTTTCCGTCTCCGCCACTACAATGAAATCACAGATGTCCAGTTGACGGACGATGATTTCCTCAAGCTCTTGCACGAGGTGGGAGACAGTGATGCCTTGGTGGTCAATGTCATTGATATTTTTGACTTTAATGGCTCGGTCATACCAGGTTTACCACGTTTTGTATCGGGCAATGATGTCCTCTTGGTGGGAAATAAAAAGGATATCCTGCCCAAGTCTGTTAAGCCGAGCAAGATTAGCCAGTGGCTCATGGAACGTGCCCACGAAGAAGGCCTTCGTCCAGTCGATGTCGTCCTAACCTCAGCACAAAACAAACATACCATAAAGGAAGTCATTGACAAGATTGAACACTACCGTAAGGGACGCGATGTCTATGTCGTTGGGGTAACCAACGTTGGAAAATCAACCCTTATCAATGCAATTATCCAGGAAATTACGGGTGACCAAAATGTCATCACGACTTCGCGCTTCCCAGGGACAACCTTGGACAAAATCGAGATTCCGCTTGATGACGGTTCTTATATCTACGATACACCGGGAATCATCCACCGCCACCAGATGGCTCACTACTTGACGGCTAAAAACCTCAAGTATGTCAGCCCTAAAAAGGAAATCAAGCCTAAAACCTATCAGCTCAATCCTGAACAAACCCTATTTCTAGGTGGTCTCGGACGCTTTGATTTCATTGCGGGTGAAAAGCAAGGTTTCACTGCCTTCTTTGACAATGAACTCAAACTCCATCGTACCAAGCTTGAAGGAGCTAGTGCCTTTTACGACAAGCACGTCGGAACCCTTCTAACACCACCAAATAGCAAGGAAAAAGAAGATTTTCCTAAACTAGTCCAGCATGTATTTACCATTAAGGACAAGACTGACCTAGTCATCTCTGGACTCGGCTGGATCCGCGTAACAGGCACAGCAAAAGTCGCCGTCTGGGCACCAGAAGGCGTCGCAGTCGTCACACGAAAAGCAATTATTTAAAATGAAATCACTGAGCGAACAAAGTGAGCTCATAAAAAGATAGTTATTGCCGTGGTGTGATTGCCAATCGTTAGATTGGTAAGGGGCATAATTGAGACCTAGGCTCAATTGTGAGGTCAGGAAATCCATTTTTCAAAGATGAGATCTTTGAAAAATTAGTTCCGACCGTCCCTCACCACCTAAAATAACTATCAAAAAAACAAGGAAGAAATTATGTCATTAACATCAAAACAACGTGCCTTCCTCAACAGTCAGGCACACCCCCTCAAACCCATCATCCAAATCGGTAAAAATGGCCTTAACGACCAAATCAAAACCAGCGTCCGTCAAGCTCTTGACGCTCGTGAATTGATCAAGGTGACTCTTTTGCAAAACACAGATGAAAATCTCCACGAAGTAGCTGAAATCTTGGAAGAAGAAATCGGTGTGGATACAGTCCAAAAAATCGGACGCATCTTAATTTTGTTTAAACAATCTAGCAAGAAAGAAAATCGTAAGATTTCTAAGAAAGTCAAAGAAATCTAAGACCGAAACTCCAAATAACTGTTTTTACAGAGAAATAAAGGAGACTAGCCTATGGCAATCGAATTATTGACTCCCTTTACCAAGGTAGAGTTGGAGCCAGAAATCAAGGAGAAAAAACGCAAACAAGTCGGGATTTTAGGGGGAAATTTTAACCCTGTTCACAATGCCCATCTGATCGTTGCGGACCAAGTACGCCAGCAGTTAGGACTGGATCAAGTCTTGCTCATGCCGGAATATCAACCCCCTCACGTAGATAAAAAGGAAACCATCCCTGAACATCACCGTCTCAAGATGCTTGAGTTGGCGATTGAGGGAATTGAAGGTCTATCCATTGAAACAATCGAGTTAGAGCGCAAGGGTATTTCCTATACCTACGACACCATGAAAATCTTAACAGAGCAACATCCAGATACGGATTATTACTTTATCATCGGTGCCGATATGGTGGACTATCTGCCTAAGTGGTACCGAATTGATGAGCTGGTTGACATGGTTCAGTTTGTGGGGGTTCAGCGCCCACGCTACAAGGCAGGGACTTCCTATCCCGTTATCTGGGTGGATGTGCCTCTCATGGATATCTCGTCTAGTATGGTGCGTGACTTCCTTGCCCAAGGTCGGAAACCCAACTTTCTCCTGCCTCAGCCCGTGCTAGACTACATCGAGAAGGAGGGTCTCTACTGATGGCCTATCAAGACTATATCAACTGCTCTCGTGAGGCTTTGTTGGAAAAAATGGCAGAGCTTCTGCCTGAAAAACGCTTAACCCATTGCTTGGGTGTGGAGCGTGCAGCCATAGAACTGGCTCAGCGCTTTGGAGTAGATGTCGAGAAAGCAGGATTAGCAGGCCTTCTTCATGACTACGCTAAAAAGCTGTCAGATCAGGAATTTCTAGACTTGATTGACCGTTACCATCTAGACCCTGACCTCAAAAACTGGGGCAATAATGTCTGGCATGGGCTGGTTGGTATCTACAAGATTCAAGAAGATTTGGATTTGCATGATACAGAAATCCTGCGAGCCATTGAAATTCATACAGTTGGAGCTGGTCAAATGACAGACCTAGATAAGGTCATCTACGTCGCAGACTATATCGAGCACAATCGGGTCTTTCCTGGAGTAGATGTGGCACGTGAGATTGCAAGTCTATCGCTTAATAAGGCAGTGGCCTATGAAACAGCTCGAACCGTGGAGCATCTAGCTCATCAGAGATTCCCTATCTATCCCCAAACCCTTGAAACCTATAACGCCTTTGTGCACTATTTGAAAGAGGACTAAATGAACGAAAAAGAATTACTAGAATTAGTCGTGAAAGCGGCTGATGAGAAACGTGCGGAGGATATCCTCGCACTTGACGTACAAGATTTGACCAGCGTGACTGACTACTTTGTTATCACTAGTTCAATGAATAGCCGTCAGTTGGACGCTATCGCTGACAATATCCGTGAAAAAGTAGCTGATGCAGGCTTTAAAGGCAGTCATGTCGAAGGCGATGCGGCTGGAGGCTGGGTTTTGCTAGACCTCGGTGCTGTCGTTGTGCATATCTTCTCAGAAGAAATGCGTGCCCATTATAACCTAGAGAAGCTATGGCATGAGGCGAATTCAGTAGATATTTCAGAAGCTCTTGCTTAGAAGATGAACTCAGTTGTAGTCAACTGGGTTTCTTTGCTTATTTTAGAAAATTGATGGAAAGGTAAAGAGCGAGTGGTGTTTGCCATGGGGGCTCTTGGTATCATGATTATGGCAACTTATGAAACCTTTGCGGCGGTCTATGATGCGGTCATGGATGATAGTTTATACGATAAATGGACAGATTTTTCGCTGCGTCATTTGACTAAGGCCAAGGGGAGAAAGAAACTCTTAGAATTGGCTTGTGGTACAGGCATCCAGTCTGTGCGCTTTTCTCAAGTTGGTTTTGATGTGACTGGACTTGACTTGAGTGGGGATATGTTGAAGATTGCTGAGAAGAGAGCTGCTTCAGCCAAACAAAAGATTGACTTTATTGAAGGTAATATGCTGGATTTGTCCAAAGCAGGTAAATATGATTTTGTCACCTGTTATTCGGACTCTATCTGCTACATGCAGGATGAGGTGGAAGTCGGAGACGTCTTTAAGGAAGTTTATAATGCCCTCAATGAGGACGGGGTCTTTATCTTTGATGTGCATTCCACCTACCAGATAGATGAAGTTTTTCCAGGCTATTCTTACCATGAAAATGCAGAAGATTTTGCAATGCTCTGGGATACCTACGAGGACGAAGCTCCTCACTCCATCGTGCATGAGTTGACTTTCTTTGTCAAGGAGTCTGACGGCTCATTTAGTCGTCACGATGAAGTGCATGAGGAGCGGACCTATGAGGTCTTGACCTATGATATTTTGCTGGAACAGGCCGGATTCAAGTCCTTCAAACTCTATGCGGACTTTGAGGACAAGGAACCGACAGAAACCAGCACCCGTTGGTTTTTTGTTGCGCAGAAGTAGGAGATCACTATGACCATCACAGGCATTATAGCCGAGTTCAATCCTTTTCATAATGGGCACAAATACCTGCTGGATCAGGCAGAGGGGCTGAAAATTGTGGCTATGTCAGGGAATTTCATGCAGCGTGGAGAACCTGCTATCGTGGATAAGTGGACACGAGCCCAGATGGCTCTGGAAAATGGCGCAGATTTGGTAGTAGAATTGCCCTTTTTAGTCAGTGTTCAGGCAGCAGATTTTTTCGGCCAAGGAGCTGTGGATATCTTGGATAGGTTGGGTATTGATAGCCTAGTTTTTGGGACAGAAGAAGTTCTGGATTACCAGAAAATTACTGACTTATACACAGAGCAGGGTGCTGAGATGGAGAAATTTGTGGAAAATCTGCCTGATTCTCTTTCCTACCCACAGAAAAACCAAGCCATGTGGAAGGAATTTGCAGGTCTTGATTTTTCAGGCAATACGCCCAATCATGTTCTTGCTCTGGCCTATGTCAAGGCGGTTGCTGGACGAAACATCAAGCTGTATCCGATTCAACGTCAGGGCGCTGGTTACCATTCTGTGGATAAGGATGTGGACTTTGCCTCGGCGACAGCCCTCCGTCAGCACCAGAGGGACAAAGATTTCTTAGAACGCTTTATGCCTTCGGTTGACATCTTTGAAAATGCTAATAAGGTGAGTTGGGACGACTATTTTCCTTTGCTCCGCTATCAAATCTTGTCAAATTCCGACTAACTACCATCTACCAGGTCAATCAAGAAATGGCTGTGCGCATTAATGAAGCTATTAAAACAGCCCAGTCTGTGGAAGAATTGGTCGAGTTAGTGACTACCAAACGTTACACCAAGGCGCGTGTCAGACGCCTTTTGACTTATATTTTGGTGCAGACTAGAGAAAATGACTTGCCAGAAGCCATTCATGTCCTTGGTTTTAACGAAAAAGGCAGACAACATCTCAAGTCTCTGAAAGGGCAGGTTCATCTAGTCAGCCGAATTGGCAAGGAACCTTGGGATGTCATGACCCAAAAGGCAGATAGAATTTACCAACTAGGAAATCCAAGTATAGCAGAGCAGAATTTTGGAAGAGTGCCGATTGGAATAGAAACAAACTAAGTCTACTGAAAGGTAGGCTTTTTTTAAATCTCTGCGAAACAACTGTTTCTAATCAACAAGGATTTAACAATTTTATTTAGTGATTATGACCTAAATTCCTCAAAACATATTCTATTTTAGGTTTGTGAAAATCACTTTTTTATGGTAGAATGTAAAAGAATGTATGTCATTCGGAATAACAATAAAATGAGGTAAAAACATGGAGATCATGTCGCTTGCGATTGCTGTTTTTGCCGTCATCATTGGTTTAGTCATTGGATATGTCAGCATCTCAGCTAAGATGAAATCATCTCAGGAAGCTGCAGAGTTGATGCTTTTAAATGCTGAACAAGAAGCAACTAATTTACGTGGACAAGCTGAACGTGAGGCGGATTTACTGGTTAATGAAGCTAAACGTGAAAGCAAGTCTCTTAAAAAAGAAGCACTATTGGAGGCCAAAGAAGAAGCCAGAAAATACCGTGAAGAAGTGGACGCTGAATTCAAATCAGAACGTCAAGAACTCAAACAAATCGAAAGTCGTTTGACAGAGAGAGCTACTAGCCTTGACCGTAAGGACGACAATTTGACGAGTAAAGAACAAACACTTGAACAAAAAGAACAAAGTATTTCTGATAGAGCGAAAAACCTTGATGCGCGTGAAGAGCAATTAGAGGAAGTCGAAAGACAAAAAGAAGCAGAGCTAGAGCGTATTGGTGCTCTGTCTCAGGCAGAAGCACGAGATATTATCTTGTCACAGACAGAGGAAAACTTGACCAAGGAGATTGCCAGCCGTATTCGCGAGGCTGAACAAGAGGTCAAGGAACGTTCTGACAAAATGGCCAAGGACATCTTGGTTCAAGCTATGCAACGTATCGCTGGTGAATATGTAGCGGAGTCAACAAACTCAACAGTTCATCTTCCAGACGATACTATGAAGGGACGTATTATTGGTCGTGAAGGTCGTAACATTCGTACCTTTGAAAGTTTGACAGGGGTCGATGTGATTATCGACGATACGCCAGAAGTGGTGACCTTGTCAGGTTTTGACCCGATTCGTCGTGAGATTGCCCGTATGACCATGGAAATGTTGCTCAAGGATGGTCGTATCCATCCAGCTCGTATCGAAGAGTTGGTTGAGAAAAACCGTCAAGAGATTGACAATAAAATCCGTGAATATGGTGAGGCTGCTGCCTATGAGATTGGTGCGCCAAACCTTCATCCAGACTTGATGAAAATCATGGGTCGCTTGCAGTTCCGTACTTCATATGGACAAAATGTCTTGCGCCATTCGATTGAAGTTGCTAAGTTGGCTGGTATCATGGCGAGCGAACTTGGTGAAAATGCGGCTCTTGCCCGTCGTGCTGGATTCCTTCACGATATCGGAAAAGCCATTGACCGTGAGGTTGAGGGTAGCCACGTTGAAATCGGTATGGAACTGGCACGTAAGTACAAGGAACACCCAGTTGTGGTGAATACGATTGCTAGTCACCACGGAGATGTTGAAGCTGAGAGCGTCATTGCAGTTATCGTCGCTGCAGCAGATGCCTTGAGCGCAGCCCGTCCAGGTGCTCGTAGTGAGTCTCTTGAAAGCTACATCAAGCGTCTCCATGATTTGGAAGAAATTGCTAACGGCTTTGAAGGGGTACAAAATAGCTTTGCCCTTCAAGCAGGACGTGAAATCCGCATCATGGTAAATCCAGGACAAATCAAGGACGACAAAGTCACAATCTTGGCTCACAAAGTTCGTGAGAAAATTGAAAACAATCTCGATTACCCAGGAAATATCAAGGTAACCGTGATTCGTGAGCTTCGTGCAGTAGATTATGCTAAATAAATAAGAAAGAGCAGTTGAAAAATTACTGCTTTTTTGTTACACTAGATAGAAAGACTGTAAAGGATAATCTGGCTTTTTGCCATTATTCTAGAGAAATGTTATTTCACAGACTGACTAAAAGGAGACACAATGGCAGACCGAGGCTTACTAATCGTTTTTTCTGGTCCTTCAGGGGTTGGAAAAGGAACGGTTAGAAGAGAGATTTTTGAGAGTTCTGAAAACCAATTTCAATACTCTGTATCGATGACGACACGCGCACAACGTCCTGGAGAAGTGGACGGTGTTGACTATTTCTTCCGTACTCGCGAAGAGTTTGAAGAGCTGATTCGTCAAGGACAGATGTTGGAATACGCAGAATATGTCGGCAACTACTATGGAACTCCTCTGACCTATGTCAATGAAACTCTGGACAAGGGAATCGATGTTTTCCTTGAAATTGAAGTTCAGGGTGCTCTTCAGGTTAAGAAAAAGGTTCCAGATGCTGTCTTTATCTTCCTGACACCACCAGATTTGGATGAATTACAAGATCGTTTGGTAGGACGTGGAACAGATAGTGCAGAAGTGATTGCCCAACGAATTGAAAAAGCCAAGGAAGAAATTGCCCTCATGCGTGAGTATGATTATGCTATTGTCAACGATCAGGTGCCCCTAGCTGCTGAGCGTGTCAAACGTGTGATCGAAGCAGAGCACTTCCGTGTGGATCGTGTCATTGGTCACTATCAGGAGATGTTACCAAAATCTCCAACTACCCGATAAAATTTAGAAAATAGGTACAAGCAAATGATGTTAAAACCCTCTATTGATACCTTGCTCGACAAGGTTCCTTCAAAATATTCACTCGTAATCTTGGAAGCAAAACGTGCCCACGAATTGGAAGCAGGTGCGCCAGCAACTCAAGGTTTCAAGTCTGAAAAATCAACTCTTCGCGCTTTAGAAGAAATCGAATCAGGAAACGTTACGATTCATCCAGATCCAGAAGGAAAACGTGAAGCAGTGCGTCGCCGTATCGAAGAAGAAAAACGTCGCAAAGAAGAAGAAGAAAAGAAAATCAAAGAGCAAATTGCTAAAGAAAAAGAAGATGGTGAAAAAATTTAAGGTTGGGGGGACTCAATCTTATTTTTTCTATTGCAAGAATCTACTGACAAGGAGGAGGTGAGAAGATGGCTATAGCCAAGATTATTGTGGATGTGCCCTTGATGCAGACGGACCAGCCCTATAGTTACAGGATTCCGGAGGAATTTGAGGGAATGCTGGAAGTTGGGATGCGGGTCCATGTACCTTTTGGTAAGGGTAATCGCCTGATTCAAGGGATTGTTCTTGGTTTGGATTCTCAATCAGATGAGGAAGAGATGGAGCAAGATTTAAAAGATATTGCTGAGGTGCTGGATTTTTCTCCTGTACTCACGCAAGAACAACTCTGGCTAGCTGAAGAGCTCCGCAAGTCCGTCTTTTCCTATAAAATCTCTATCCTCAAGGCTATGCTGCCAGGATTTCTGAACTCCAGCTATGACAAGATTCTCTATCCTCTGACAGGTCTGAGTAAGGAAGACCGAGAGCGATTGTTTGGTTCAGAGGATTCGCTTGCCTTTTCTTCACTAGACCTTGCCAAACAAGCCGAAATGATGCGTTTGACTAGAAAAGGCCTGCTTGGTCTGGAGTATCAGGCAGTCGATCAAAAGAAGGTCAAGACCCAGTCTTGGTATGAGGTGAATCTTGCTCAATTAGAAAGTGTAGAGATTTCTACACGCGCCAAGAAAAAGTTAGAACTGAGAGACTATTTGCTTTCTCATCCTGAGAGTGCTTCCTTGGCTAGTTTGTTAGAATCCTACTCGCGGGAGCAAGTCAACTTCTTTGTGGAACAAGGTGCTGTTACCATAGTCCAAAAAGAAGTCCAACGCTCGGCTGCTTATTTTGAAGGAATTGAAGCAAGTCAGCCTTTGGAGTTGAATCCAGAGCAAAGGCAGGCGCGTGATGCGGTTGTCAGTGCGATTGGCAGTCATCAGCCTCCCTTCCTCCTTCAAGGGATTACAGGAAGTGGGAAGACCGAGGTTTACTTACAAATAATCCAAGGAGCTTTGGATAAGGGGAAAACAGCCATCTTACTGGTGCCTGAGATTTCCTTGACTCCACAAATGACGGAGCGTTTTATTGCTCGATTTGGTGAGAAAGTGGCCATTCTTCACTCAGGCTTGTCTAATGGTGAAAGTATGATGAATGGCGCAAGGTAGAACGTGGCGATGCACAAGTTGTTGTTGGTGCTAGATCTGCCATCTTTGCTCCTCTTAAAAATCTGGGTGTCATGATAATCGATGAGGAGCATGAAGCGACTTATAAGCAGGACAGTAATCCCCGTTATCACGCTAGAGAAGTGGCTATTTTACGGGCTCAGTACAATCAAGCTGCCCTGGTACTTGGTTCAGCAACTCCTAGTTTGGAAAGCCGTGCGCGGGCTGGAAAAGGAGTCTATCAACATTTACGTCTGACCCAACGAGCTAATCCTTTAGCTAGGATCCCTGAGGTTCAAGTAATTGACTTTCGGGACCATATCGGGCAGAATGAGACGTCAAACTTTACGCCTCCTTTGCTAGAAGCTATTCAGGACCGTCTGTCTAAAAAAGAGCAGGTAGTTCTCATGCTCAATCGCCGTGGTTATTCTAGCTTTGTCATGTGTCGGGAGTGTGGAACTGTGGATACTTGTCCCAACTGTGATATATCCTTGACCCTGCACATGGATACCAAGACCATGAACTGCCATTATTGTGGTTTTTCTAAGGATATTCCTCAGGTCTGTCCTAACTGTAAGAGTCGCAGTATTCGTTACTACGGGACGGGGACACAGAAGGCTTATGACGAGCTAGCAGAACTCTTTCCCTATGCACGCATTCTACGGATGGATGTGGATACGACCCGCAGGAAGGGTAGTCACCAAGCTCTTCTTGACCACTTTGGCCGAGGGGAAGCGGATATTTTACTAGGTACTCAGATGATTGCCAAGGGTTTGGATTTTCCCAATGTAACCTTAGTCGGAGTGCTTAATGCGGATACTGCCTTAAATCTGCCTGATTTCCGTTCTTCTGAGAGAACCTTCCAGCTTTTGACTCAGGTGGCAGGTCGGGCAGGACGTGCTGAAAAAGCAGGTCAGGTCTTGATTCAGTCTTACAATCCTCAGCATTATGCTATTCGATTTGCAAAAGACCAGGACTACGAAGGTTTTTATGCCTATGAAATGGGAATCAGACGACAACTTGGTTATCCACCTTACTATTTCACCATTGGCATTACCCTTTCTCACAAGAAGGAAGAAGAGGTAATCAAACGCGCCTATGAAGTTATGAACATTTTGCGGTCAGGCTTGTCAGAGAACAGTAACATTCTTGGGCCAACGCCCAAACCCATCGCCCGTACTCACAACCTCTATCATTACCAGATTTTAATTAAATACCGTTTAGAAGATGAGCTGGGGCCGACCCTCAATCAGGTCTTGGCCTTGACTCAAGAACGGGAAAATAGTGAGCTCCGTCTCAGCATTGACCATGAGCCACAGCAATTTTTATAAGAAGGAGAAGATATGACAAAACTAATCTTTATGGGGACCCCCGACTTTTCAGCAACAGTCTTAAAAGGACTTTTGACAGATGACCGTTACGAAATTCTAGCCGTTGTGACCCAGCCAGACCGTGCTGTCGGCCGTAAAAAAGTGATCCAAGAAACCCCAGTCAAGCAGGCTGCCAAGGAAGCAGGACTTCCTATCTACCAACCTGAAACTATCTGGAAGTCCAGAGATGGAAACTATTATGCAGCTAGGAGCAGATGGAATTGTGACTGCTGCTTTTGGGCAGTTTCTCCCAAGTAAGCTCCTTGATAGTATGGACTTTGCGGTCAATGTTCACGCTTCTCTTCTTCCTAAACATCGTGGTGGAGCGCCAATCCATTATGCCTTGATTCAAGGGGATGAAGAAGCTGGTGTGACCATTATGGAGATGGTTAAGGAAATGGATGCAGGGGATATGATTTCTCGTCGTAGTATTCCTATCACGGATGAGGACAATGTCGGCACCTTGTTTGAGAAATTGGCGCTAGTTGGTCGTGATTTGCTTTTGGACACTTTACCAGCTTATATTGCTGGTGACATCAAACCTGAACCGCAGGATCCAAGTCAGGTTACTTTCTCGCCAAACATCAAGCCAGAGGAAGAAAAATTGGACTGGAATAAAAGCAATCGTCAACTTTTCAACCAAATCCGTGGGATGAACCCCTGGCCTGTTGCCCATACTTTCTTTAAGGGCGACCGTTTTAAGATCTATGAAGCACTACTAGTGGAAGGTAAGGGAAATCCAGGTGAGATTCTCTCTATCGGTAAGAAAGAATTAATTGTCGCAACGGCAGAAGGGGCTCTATCCCTCCAACAAGTGCAGCCAGCTGGTAAACCTAAGATGGACATCGCTTCCTTCCTCAACGGAGTTGGACGTACATTGACTGTAGAGAACGATTTGGTGACTAAAGTAGAAACGGCTAGACGTTTAGCTCTAGCAGTATTAGAGGATGTTTTTATCAATCAAGCATACTCAAATATCGCCTTAAATAAGGATCTCAAGGGGAGTCAACTTTCGGCAGCAGACAAGGGCTTGGTGACCGAGCTGGTCTATGGAACGGTAGCACGTAAACTGACTCTGGAATGGTACCTATCCCACTTTATCGAAGACAGAGACCAGTTAGACAGTTGGCTCTACGTCCTTCTTCTCATGAGTGCTTACCAGCTCCGCTATTTGGACAAGATTCCAGATCATGCTGTGGTCAATGAAGCAGTGGAATTGGCCAAAGGTCGTAAAAAAGGCAGTGAAAAATTGGTCAACGCCGTACTTCGCCGTATTCTGCGTGAGGGCTGGCCAGATATTGCTAGCATCAAGCGAAAAAACAAGCGTGATTCAATTGCCTATTCTCTCCCAGTTTGGCTAGTTGCCAAACTCAAGGAAGAATACGGAGAAGAGCGAGCGCAGGCTATTTTTGAAAGTCTCTTGGTGCGTAACAAGGCCAGCATTCGTGTAACAGATCTAAGACGAAAAGAGGAAATCCAAGTCTTGTTGGAGGCCAGTGATTCATCCTTGTCTCCTTCTGGTCTGGTTAAGGAGCAGGGGCATTTTGCAGGCCATGATTTGTTTGCAGATGGAACCATTACCATCCAAGACGAGTCCAGTCAGCTGGTTGCTCCCACTCTTGATTTACAAGGTAATGAGCAGGTTCTAGATGCCTGTGCGGCTCCGGGTGGGAAAACAGCCCATATAGCCTCTTATCTCACGACAGGTCAGGTTACTGCTCTGGACTTGTACGACCATAAGTTGGACTTAATCCAAGAAAATGCCCAACGTTTAGGAGTTGCAGATCGGGTTCAAACGCAAAAATTAGATGCCAGAAAGGTGCATGAGTTTTTTGGTCAGGATTCATTTGATAAGATTTTGGTGGATGCTCCCTGTTCAGGAATTGGTCTTCTGCGCCGCAAACCAGACATCAAATACAATAAAGAAACGGCAGATTTCGCGTCCTTGCAGGAAATTCAGCTAGAAATATTAGGTAGTGTTTGTCAAACACTAGGCAAAGGTGGTATAATAACTTATAGTACCTGTACTATTGTCTCAGAGGAGAATTTTCAAGTCGTACAGGCATTTAGAAAGTCATCCTGAATTTGAGCAGGTAACACTAGAACATGAATGTAAGGATATCATGAAAGATGGCTGTATCCTCATCACACCTGAATTGTATGGAAGTGATGGATTCTTCATCAGTCAATTTCGCAAGATATCGGATTAGGAAGGAACTAACACATGGAAATTTCATTATTAACAGATGTTGGTCAGAAACGAACAAATAACCAAGACTATGTCAACCATTTTATTAATCGTGCAGGACGTCCAATGATTATCCTAGCTGATGGGATGGGAGGTCATCGCGCGGGAAATATCGCTAGTGAAATGGCGGTAACAGACCTGGGTGTAGCTTGGGTAGATACTCAAATTGATACTGTTAATGAAGTGCGTGAATGGTTTGCTAACAACCTTGAGATTGAAAATCAAAAGATTAACCAATTGGGACAAGATGAAGCTTATAAAGGAATGGGAACAACCCTTGAGGCTGTTGCTATTATTGATAATCAGGCTATTTATGCCCACATTGGAGATTCTCGTATCGGTTTAATTCGTGGAGAACAATACCACCAGTTAACGAGCGACCATTCCTTGGTCAATGAATTGCTCAAGGCAGGTCAATTGACACCTGAAGAAGCAGCTAGCCACCCACAGAAAAATATTATTACTCAATCTATCGGTCAAAAAGACGAAATTCAGCCTGATTTCGGAATGATCACCCTCGAGCCAGGAGACTATCTCTTACTTAATAGTGACGGCTTGACAAATATGATTTCAGGAAGTGAAATCTATGATATTGTAACCAGCGATATTTCTTTGGCAGATAAGGCAGCAACCTTGATTCGTTTTGCTAATAATGCAGGTGGGTTAGACAACATCACAGTTGCCCTTATTGCTGTTAATGAGGAGGCGAAAGAATGATCCAAATCGGCAAGATTTGCCGGGCGGTATCGAATTATCAAACAGATTGGTCGAGGGGGCATGGCAGATGTTTACTTGGCCAAGGATTTGATTTTAGACGGGGAAGAAGTGGCAGTGAAGGTCCTGAGGACCAACTACCAGACAGATCCGATTGCTGTGGCGCGTTTCCAGCGGGAAGCGAGAGCCATGGCGGATTTGGACCATCCTCATATCGTTCGGATTACAGATATCGGTGAAGAAGAGGGACAACAGTATCTCGCAATGGAATATGTTGCTGGATTAGACCTCAAACGCTATATCAAGGAACATCACCCTCTTTCAAATGAAGAAGCGATTCGAATCATGGGACAAATCCTCTTGGCTATGCGCTTAGCCCATACTCGAGGAATTGTTCACAGAGATTTAAAACCGCAAAATATCCTTTTGACCCCAGATGGAACTGCCAAGGTTACAGACTTTGGGATTGCAGTAGCCTTTGCAGAGACAAGTCTGACTCAGACTAACTCAATGCTGGGTTCGGTTCATTATTTATCGCCAGAGCAGGCGCGTGGTTCTAAAGCAACTGTGCAGAGTGATATCTATGCCATGGGGATTATTTTCTATGAGATGCTGACAGGTCATATTCCTTACGATGGAGATAGTGCGGTGACCATCGCCCTCCAGCATTTCCAGAAACCACTGCCGTCGGTTATAGCTGAAAATCCATCTGTGCCTCAGGCTTTAGAGAATGTTGTTATCAAGGCAACTGCCAAGAAATTGACAGATCGCTACAAATCAGTCGCTGAAATGTATGTGGATTTGTCGAGTAGTTTATCTTATAATCGTCGCAATGAACCAAAGCTGGTCTTTGACGATGCGACTAAGGCGGACACCAAGACTCTTCCTAAAGTTCCACAAAGTACGCTGACTTCTATTCCTAAAGCTCCGGTACAAGAAGAACCTCCTCAAGTGAAGAAAGTGACTCCGCAGGTCGAAGAGCAAGCGCCTACGCCAAAATTAAAGAAAAAGCGGAAGTTTAAAGCTCGATATTTGATTCTTTTGGCAAGTGTTCTATTAGTAGCTGCTTCTTTGATCTGGATTTTCTCTAGAACACCGGCAACAATTTCCATTCCGAATGTGGCTGGACAAACTGTGGCTGAAGCTAAAGAAGCTCTTAAAAAAGCTAATTTCGAAGCAGGTGAAGAAAAATCAGAAGCTAGTGATACGGTAGCAGAAGGACGTGTCATTCGAACGGATCCTGAAGCGGGTAGTAGTCGAAAAGAAGGGACAAAGGTCAATTTGATTGTTTCTTCTGGTAAGCAATCTTTCCAATTGAGTAATTATGTTGGTCGGAAATATACTGATGTTGTAGCTGAACTTAAGGATAAGAAGGTTCCTGAAAATCTCATTAAGATGGAAGAGGAAGAATCCAGTGAAAGTGAACCAGGAACGGTTCTAAGACAAACACCAGTAGCAGGAACTACGTATGACTTATCAAAGGCTAGTATGATTGTTTTAACAGTTGCTAAAAAGGTAACTAGTGTAACCATGCCGGGTTATATCGGTTCAAGTCTTGAATTCACTAAAAATAATTTGATTCAAATTGTTGGGGTGAAAGAGGCTAATATTGAAGTTGTTGAAGTGTCAACTGCTCCTGAAGGAACAGTAGAAGGAAATGTTGTGAATCAGACTCCAAAAGCGGGTGAAAAAATTGATCTAGCCAGCACACGTATTAAAATTTCGATTTATAAACCCAAAACACCACCATCAAGTTCCTCTTCAACGTCAGTTCAACGTGGTAACCAAGGTTCCACTACTACTCCAAATCAAGGGAATCAACAAGGTGGCCAGCAAGGGAATCAACAAGGTAATCAACAAGGAACGGTTCCTACACCAAGTCAACCAAGTAGTGAAGGAAACCATGAAACTCCTTGATAATAAGCCGATCTTTGTCATGATATTATGACAAAGATTTTTTTAAATTGAATTTTTGTGATAGAATAGAGAAAGTAACTAAAAGGAGAAAAAAATGGACGAATCGAGAGAGTTAAATGCCATCATCGATGTGATCATGTTAGCTGGAACCATTCTTCTCAAAAGTGGCTCAGAGATTCATCGTGTAGAAGATACCATGATCCGCATTGCGCATTCGCAGGGGATTGTGGATTGCAATGTTCTTGCCATGCCTGCCGCAATCTTTTTCTCAATTGAAAATACCAATATTTCGCGTATGAAGCGCGTGACTTCCTCTTCTTATAACATTGAAAAAGTCTGCGATGTGAACCAGATTTCTCGTCAACTGGTTGGGGGGCGAATTGATTTAGAGACAGCCTTCAAGCAATTGACGGCCTTGCAAGCCCAACCCCTTCCCTATACTAAGTTGCAGGTGACTCTGGCTGCGACCTTTAGTGCCCCTTTTTTTTCAGTTATGTTTAGTGGAAACATCTACGACGCACTTGGGGCAGGAGTAGCTACCTTATTTGGTTTTGCCTTTTCCCTCTATGTGGAAAAATTTATCCGAATTCCTTTTGTGACAGCCTTTGCTGGAGCCTTTGTCTTTGGGCTGATAGCCCAGTTTTGGGCTCGTTACACAGGCTTTCCTTCAACGGCAGACTTGATTATAGCAGGAGCAGTCATGCCTTTTGTACCAGGAATTGCTCTGACAAATGCCGTACGGGATATCATGACAAATCATATCAACTCTGGTATGAGCAAGATGTTTGAATCTTTGCTCATTACCCTCGCCTTAGGGGCTGGTACTTCTGTAGCCCTAGTATTAATGACCTAATATGACACTAACAACTATCTTACTACAAGCCATTGCAAGCCTACTCGCTATTATTACTTTTTTAATTGTTTTGAATGTACAGCGCTCTATGTTGTTACCTGCTGGTATTCTTGGGATGGGCGTCTGGATTATATATATTTTACTCAAGGACCCTACAAATGTCATTGTAGCTACTTTTATAGCTGCGGTAATAGGATCTTGTATTAGTCAAATTTTAAGTATTCTCTATAAGACACCGGTGGTTGTTTTTGTATTGGCAATTTTAGCTCCCTTAGTCCCAGGCTATTTATCTTATCGGACGACTGCTTTTTTTGTTACTGGAGATTATAATCATGCAATTGCAAGTGCAACCTTGGTTGTCATGTTGGCTTTAGTAATCTCTATTGGTATGGCAAGCGGGACGGTTATTTTAAAGCTTTATTATTATATTCAAAATCATAGGAAAGCTTCCTTTTGATGTTTTCTTAAACAGACTTGATTTGGTGAATCAAGTCTTTTTTCTCTCTTTTATTCCTATTTGTGATAAAATAGTATAGAACGATTTTTTACAATGAATGAAAAAACAGAGGTAAATATGACAATCGGTATTGATAAGATTGGTTTTGCAACCAGTCAATATGTCTTGAAATTACAAGATTTAGCAGTAGCGAGGGGAGTTGACCCCGAAAAATTTAGCAAGGGACTCTTGCTAAATGAAATTAGTATTGCGCCCATGACTGAGGACATTGTAACCTTGGCGGCGAGTGCAAGTAACTCGATTTTGACTGATAAAGAAAAAGAAGAAATTGACATGGTCATCGTTGCGACTGAATCAGGAATTGACCAGAGTAAAGCTGCAGCGGTCTTTGTGCATGGATTGTTGGGTATTCAGCCTTTCGCTCGTAGTTTCGAGATTAAAGAAGCCTGCTATGGAGCAACAGCTGCCCTCCATTATGCAAAACTGCATGTGGAAAATTCTCCAGAGTCCAAGGTCTTGGTCATTGCCAGTGATATTGCCAAATACGGTATTGAAACTCCAGGAGAACCTACTCAGGGTGCTGGAAGTGTAGCCATGTTGATTACACAAAATCCACGCATTATGGCCTTTAATAATGATAATGTGGCTCAGACCCGTGACATCATGGATTTCTGGCGTCCTAACTATTCAAGTACTCCTTTTGTAAACGGTTTGTATTCGACTCAGCAATATCTTGATAGTCTTACGACAACTTGGGATGAGTACAAGAAACGCTATGATTGGACTATGAATGATTTTGCAGCTATCTGTTTCCACTTGCCTTATCCTAAGTTAGCCCTAAAAGGCTTGCGCAAGATAATGGACAAGAATCTACCGCAGGAAAAAAAGGATAATCTGCAAGAAAACTTTGACAAATCAATTCTCTACAGTCAGATGATTGGGAATATCTATACAGGTTCCCTCTTCCTCGGTCTCCTATCTCTTTTGGAAAATGCGGAGACTTTGAAGGCTGGAGATAAAATCGCCCTCTACAGTTATGGAAGTGGAGCTGTGGCTGAGTTTTTCAGTGGTGAATTGGTTGAGGGTTATGAAGCCTATCTGGATAAAGACCGCTTGAACAAGCTCAACCAACGAACTGCCCTATCTGTTGCAGACTATGAAAAAGTCTTCTTTGAGGAAGTAGACTTAGATGAAACAAATTCTGCCCAGTTTGCTGGCTATGAAAATCAAGATTTTGCCTTGGTTGAAATTCTCAATCACCAACGCCGTTATAGCAAGGTTGAAAAATAATGAAGATAAGTTGGAATGGATTTTCTAAAAAATCATACCATGAGCGCCTTGAGTTGTTGCGAGCTCAGGCGCTCCTTAGTCCTGAAAAGCAAAGGAGTCTGGAGCAGGATGAACAAGTCAGCTTGGCTGTTGCAGACCAGCTGAGTGAGAATGTGGTGGGGACTTTTTCTCTGCCTTATTCCATTATTCCAGAGCTTTTGGTGAATGGTCAGGATTACACAGTTCCCTATGTGACAGAAGAGCCTTCTGTGGTTGCTGCGGCCAGCTATGCCAGCAAAATCATCAAGCGAGCAGGCGGTTTTACTGCTCAAGTCCATGAGCGCCAGATGATTGGGCAGGTAGCTCTTTATCAAGTTGCTAATCCTGAACAAGCGCAAGAGAAAATTGCCAGCAAGAAAGCCGAACTCTTGGAACTTGCCAATCAAGCCTATCCTTCTATCGTCAAACGTGGAGGTGGGGCGCGTGATCTGCATGTAGAGCAGATCAAAGGTGAAACAGACTTTCTCGTTGTTTATCTCCATGTTGATACCCAGGAAGCCATGGGAGCCAATATGCTCAACACCATGCTGGAAGCCTTGAAACCAGTCTTAGAAGAACTCAGTCAGGGACAGAGTCTTATGGGAATCTTGTCTAATTACGCGACCGATTCTCTGGTGACGGCAAGCTGTCGTATCGCCTTTCGCTACTTGAGTCGCCAAAAGGAGCAAGGACGGGAGATTGCGGAGAAAATAGCTTTGGCTAGTCAGTTTGCCCAGGCTGATCCTTACCGAGCTGCTACTCATAATAAAGGGATTTAATGGTATTGATGCCATTTTGATTGCTACTGGTAATGACTGGCGTGCCATTGAGGCAGGGGCCCATGCTTTTGCCAGTCGAGATGGACGCTACCAAGGTCTTAGTCGCTGGACACTGGACCTTGAAAGAGAAGAATTGGTAGGTGAGATGACTCTGCCCATGCCTGTAGCGACCAAGGGTGGCTCTATCGGTCTCAACCCTCGTGTAGCCCTCAGTCATGAATTACTGGGAAATCCTTCTGCCAAAGAATTAGCCCAGATTATCGTATCTATCGGGCTTGCACAAAACTTTGCGGCCCTCAAAGCCTTGGTGAGTACAGGCATCCAGCAAGGCCACATGAAATTGCAGGCCAAATCCTTGGCACTTCTCGCAGGTGCTAGTGAATCTGAGGTAGCTCCCCTAGTAGAGCGCCTCATCGCAGATAAAACCTTTAACCTAGAGACAGCCCAGCGTTATTTAGAAAATTTAAGATCATAAAAAAACTCAGACCAATTGGTCTGAGTTTTCTTGTATTTAAATACTTTTTCCTGGTAATAGGGTGACTGGTAAGAAGTAGCCTGTTGTTGCGACTTCCTTGCCTTCGATCTTTTGTAAGAGAAGGTCAACAGTGAGGCAGGCAATCTCTTCCAAGGGTTGCTTGATGGTCGCCAGTTGAGGGTAGTAGTTCTCGATAAAGTAAGTCCCATCATAGCCGATGACCTTGAGCTCTTCAGGGACAGAAATGCCCAGTTCTTGAGCGATTTTAATGACCAGAATAGCTGTCAAATCATCTGAAGCAAAGATGGCATCTGGCTTTTGTCGAGTCAAGATATTCTTGATTTCCATTTCTTTTCTGACAGGAGAAAGTCACTGGAAACATTGATAATAGGAGCTTTGGGGAGTACAGAAGCAAAACCAGCGTGGCGTAGTCCAGTTGGCGAATTGGAATTGTCATTCCCTGTAATCATGATGATAGACTGGGCACCTGTCTTAACCAAGGTCTGGGCAGCAAGAATCCCACCAGCATAGTTGTCAGAAGAGACAACAGGAATGTCTGGAGACAGGTTTCGGTCAAAGGAAATAATCGGCGCCGTCACGCGATTGTAGTCTTCGATTCCCAAGTTGTGACTACCAGAAATGATGCCGTCCACCTGATTGGCTTCCAACATTTCGATGTATTCGCGTTCCTTCTCAGAATCGTGCTCACTGTTGCAGATGATGGTCTTGTAACCATTTTTGAAGAGTTGGTGTTCCAGTTTATCAATCAATTCTGCATAGAAAACATTGGAAATATTTGGGAAAATCAAGCCGATTAACTTAGCTGATTTTCCTTGTAGACTGCGAGCTAGGTTGTTGGGTTTATAGCCCAATTCCCGCATGGCTTCATTGACCTTTTGAATGGTTTTCTCTGATAAATAGCCTTTTTTATTGATAACCCGAGAAACGGTAGTAGGGCTGACGCCTGCAAGTTTGGCGACATCAGTTAGTTTTGTGACCATAATCTAATTCATAGTAAGTTCCAGTTAGGTTTCCAGATTTAATCAGGATGCCATTTTGGTCCGCATGTGGGAAGACACGACCGGAAAATACTTTTTCTCCTTTATTGATGAAAATTTCAAAGACAGAGTTATCGATGAAAATCGTAGCAGTAGTAGCTTGGTTATCGATTGGGCAAGAACGAGTTGTCCCAAATTCTTGGGCGTACTGTTCACCAGCTTGGCTACGATCTACTGTCACTTGACCATTTACAAGGTCAAAGTTGATGGAAAGTCCCTTGCCTTCTTGATCAGCTAGTAAGACAATCTCGCTCTGGCTATTAGCTTCCAAGCTGAGTTCAAGTTCGTAAGTGTTCTTAGTTTGGGCACGATTTGAGAAGGCTTCTTCAGAAGCACGAAGGTCTTTAACAGCTGCGACTGGGTATTGGTAGAGTTTGCCGTCTTTGATAGTGAGTTCTTTGACCAAAGAGAAGGTTCCTTGGTGGTCAAAACGGTCAGATGGATATGAAACATCAGGCAAGCCAAGCCAGCTAACAGCTAGAGCACGTCCATCAGGAGCGTTGAAGGCTTGAGTTGCATAGGCTTCGAAACCATAGTCCATGTTTTGAAGTTGAGACACATCTACCATTTTGGCATTGTCAGGGTCAAAGGAAGCCCCAATCTTATACATATTTGGATAGATATTATCGTAGTCTAGAACTTTCTTATCCAATCCTTGTGGACAGTAGAGAAGAACAGGTTGCTCCTCTACAAAAACCAGATTTGGACATTCCATCATATAGGCAGTACGGTCGTTAGCAAAGTCAAGGTCGCCAACTGCTTGCCAGTTTGTGTAGTCGTTATTTACAGCCTTATAGAGACGGACAAATCCTTTTTTCTCCAAGTCCTGTCCACCGACGATAGCATAGTATTGACCTTTAAAGTTAAAAATTTGCGGATCGCGGAAGTGGTCAGTTGAGTCAGCAGGCTGGTCAATCAAAATCTTGTCAATCTTTGTAATCTTGCCATCCTTGTCCATCAAAGCCCCAATCTGGTAAGGGTGACGGACCCAGTTTTCATCACGGACATTTCCTGTATAAAATAGGAACAAGTTATCGCCAAACTGCATGGCAGAACCAGAGTAGGCACCGTGGCTATCTAATGGAGTATCAGGCAAAACTTTGACTCCAGTTTCTGTGAAGTGAACCAAGTCCTCACTTTCCAACTGCACCCAAGATTTCAAACCGTGGGCTGCACCAAAAGGAAAGTTTTGATAAAAAACAACCCACTTCCCATCAAAGTAGGAAAAGCCATTTGGATCGTTGAGAAGTCCTGTTTTTGGCTCAACATGGTAATGAGTATGCCATGGAGATTGAGACATATTTTCCTTTATATTTTGAATTTCTTCTTGCGTCCAATCTTGATAAAGTCTGTAACGACGCTCAGTAGTCCATTCCATTCATTCATTCCTCCAAAAATCTTATCACTTCTAATAGTAACCGTTTTCGATAAAAAATGCAAGTCTTTTATGTTAAAAAAGAGAAAAAACTGTCAAACGTTTATCATAAATCAAAACCAGAAAATCAATCAACTTTTTACGAAAAATATGAAAGATAATGAAATCAAAAGCCTTTTTAATCATGATTATAAACTTATTTTTTTCAAGGAATACCTGATAAAATAGTCAAAAACAATCAATCTAAAGCGTGTCCACTAAGTGGATAGAATATTTTTCTGCAAAACGCTTGACATATTTTTAAAACATGATAAAATAATAGTCGTAAGGGCGGATAAAATCGCTTTCAAACAAGAACAAAATTTTATATAAGGAGATTTTTGCAAATGAACAATCAGGAAATTGCAAAAAAAGTCATCGATGCCTTGGGCGGACGTGAAAATGTCAACAGTGTTGCCCACTGTGCGACTCGTCTTCGTGTCATGGTCAAAGATGAAGGAAAAATCAATAAAGAAGTGATTGAGAACTTGGAAAAAGTTCAAGGTGCTTTCTTTAACTCAGGTCAATACCAAATCATCTTTGGTACAGGTACAGTTAACAAAATGTACGATGAAGTTGTTGCCCTTGGTTTGCCAACATCATCTAAAGATGATATGAAAGCAGAAGCTGCCAAACAAGGGAACTGGTTCCAACGTGCTATCCGTACTTTCGGTGACGTTTTCGTTCCAATCATCCCAGTTATCGTAGCAACAGGTCTTTTCATGGGTGTGCGTGGTCTATTGACTGCTCTTGGAATGACACTTCCAGCTGATGTGACAACTTACACGCAAATCTTGACAGATACAGCCTTTATCATCTTGCCAGGTTTGGTTGTGTGGTCAACCTTCCGTGTATTCGGTGGAAATCCAGCCGTTGGTATCGTTCTTGGTATGATGCTTGTTTCTGGCTCGCTTCCAAACGCTTGGGCAGTTGCTTCAGGTGGTGAAGTAACAGCTATGAACTTCTTTGGTTTCATCCCTGTTGTTGGTTTGCAAGGTTCCGTTCTTCCAGCCTTCATCATCGGGGTTGTCGGAGCTGAATTTGAAAAAGCTGTCCGCAAGGTTGTTCCAGATGTGATTGACCTCTTGGTAACGCCATTCGTGACACTTTTGGTCATGTCTATCCTTGGACTCTTTGTCATTGGACCAGTCTTCCACGTCGTTGAAAACTACATCCTTATCGCTACAAAAGCGATCCTTAGCTTACCATTTGGTCTTGGTGGTTTCTTGATCGGTGGGGTTCACCAATTGATCGTCGTGTCAGGTGTGCACCACATCTTCAACTTGCTTGAAGTTCAATTGCTTGCTGCTGACCATGCTAACCCATTCAACGCTATTATCACAGCTGCTATGACAGCGCAAGGTGCTGCGACTGTTGCGGTTGGTATTAAAACGAAAAATCCAAAACTAAAAACACTTGCTTTCCCAGCTGCTCTTTCTGCCTTCCTCGGTATTACAGAGCCTGCTATCTTCGGGGTGAACTTGCGCTTCCGTAAACCATTCTTCCTTTCATTGATTGCTGGTGCAATCGGTGGTGGATTGGCTTCAATCCTTGGACTTGCTGGTACTGGTAATGGTATCACCATCATCCCTGGTACAATGCTTTACATCGGTAACGGACAACTTGCTCAATACCTTCTTATGGTAGCTGTATCATTTGCCCTTGGTTTTGCCCTTACTTACATGTTTGGTTACGAGGATGAAGTAGACGCAACTCCATCTGCAAAACAAGCTGAAGTAGCTGAAGAAAAAGAAGAAGTTGCGCCAGCAGCTCTTCAAAATGAAACACTTGTAACTCCTATCGTCGGTGACGTTGTCGCTCTTGCTGATGTCAATGACCCAGTCTTCTCAAGTGGAGCTATGGGACAAGGTATCGCTGTGAAACCAAGCCAAGGTGTGGTTTATGCACCAGCTGATGCTGAAGTTTCAATCGCCTTTGCAACAGGACATGCCTTTGGTTTGAAAACAACTAATGGTGCTGAAGTTTTGATCCACGTTGGTATCGACACTGTAACAATGAACGGTGAAGGTTTCGAACAAAAAGTTGCCCAAGGTGACAAGGTTAAAGCTGGCGATGTTCTTGGAACATTTGACTCAAACAAAATCGCTGCAGCTGGACTTGACGATACAACAATGGTTATCGTTACAAACACAGCTGACTACGCTTCAGTAGCTCCAGTCGCAACAGGTTCAGTTGCGAAGGGAGATGCCGTTATTGAAGTGAAAATCTAATTAATCCTCTCAAAATGAAAACGAACAAATGACATGTTTGTTCGTTTTTGCTTGAATGGTAAGATTTACAGAGGAAAATCTAAAAAATAGAGAAATTTAGACTTTCGAAATATGCTATAATAAAGAAAATAAAAACAAGAGGTTTATCATGACAAAATTATATGGAAGCTTGGAAGCGGGCGGTACAAAGTTTGTCTGTGCTGTCGGTGATGAAAACTTTAACGTTGTGGAAAAAACACAATTTCCAACAACAACTCCAATCGAAACAATCGATAAAACCATCGAGTTCTTCTCGAAATTCGATAATCTTGCTGGTCTTGCAGTTGGTTCATTTGGTCCGATTGATATTGATAAAAACTCAAAAACTTATGGCTTTATCACAACGACTCCAAAACCAAACTGGGCAAATGTGGACTTGCTTGGTGCCCTTCGTCGTGCCCTCAACGTGCCAATGTACTTCACTACAGACGTAAACAGCTCTGCTTATGGTGAAGTAGTTGCCCGTAACAATGCTGGTGGCCGTATCGAAAACTTGGTATACTACACAATCGGTACAGGTATCGGTGCAGGTGTTATCCAACGTGGTGAGTTTATCGGTGGTGCCGGTCACCCTGAGATGGGTCATTACTATGTGGCTAGACACCCAATGGATATTGAAAAAGAATTTAAGGGTGTTTGTCCTTTCCATAAGGGATGTTTGGAAGGTTATGCAGCTGGTCCAAGTTTGGAAGCTCGTACAGGTGTTCGTGGGGAAAATATTGAACTCAACAACCCTGTTTGGGATGTTCAAGCCTACTATATCGCTCAAGCTGCGGTTAATGCGACAGTGACTTTCCGCCCAGACGTGATTGTCTTTGGTGGAGGGGTCATGGCTCAACAACACATGCTGGACCGTGTCCGTGAGAAATTTACAGCTCTTCTCAATGGTTACCTACCAGTACCTGATGTGCGTGACTATATCGTGACTCCAGCAGTCGCAGGAAATGGTTCTGCCACACTTGGGAACTTTGTCCTTGCAAAAGAAGTTTCAAAATAAAGCACAAAATCCGCTTGGGAAACCAAACGGATTTTTTACATGTCAAAGCATTTGCCAGAAAAAGTCGATAATATAGGTCAGACCGTAGGTATAAACCACGAGGGTAAAGGGCTTGGTCAGAATGATGATGGTCATATAGCGCTTGAAGCTCATCTTGGTCAGGGCAGCCAGCATACAGAGAAAGTCAGCTGGACTAATGGGCCAAATCATCATAAAGATAAAGAAACGGTCAAAACGATTGCCCTTATCCAACCAGCCGATATACTTGTCATAGGTACGTTTGCTGACGACGGACTGGACAAAGGCAGCTCCATAGAGGCGCACCAGATAAAAGATGATGGCACAGCCAATCACGATGCCGATATAGTTGTAGATTGTCCCGATGATGTGACCGTAGATAAAGACACCAGCCACCGAGGTCAAGGCTCCTGGAATGATAGGGACTACAGTCTGTAAAATCTGTAAAAAGATAAAGAGAGGTGGCCCCCAGATACCTGCCTGCTGGATAAAGGCAGAGAGGGTTTCCTTAGACTGTAAAATCCCAGCCTGATAAGCCCAAATACAGAAAATCAAACTCCCAACCCCACCGACAATCGATGAGATGTTGATAACTTGTTGTAAAAGGGGAGAAACAGCTTTCATTTGTTTATCCTGTGACATGTAAACTCCTCATAGATAGTATAGTTCTACTATACCATATTTTGGAGGAGAAAGGGGGAATGAGTCTTTTGTTGAGAAATAGATGGAAATACAGGCCTTCGAGACTTAGAACAGGTCTCCTTCCTAAAGTTTAAATGTATTCTATGTTTAGAACAATTGTCATTCCATAAATTTAAAAGTATTATAACCTTCGAATAGCTTATCTACGAAAGTTTTGAGGCCTTCTAGCTTTCGAATAGTCGTATTCGCTAAAGTTTATATGTATTCTAAAGCTAGAAAGGCTAAAATCGAAAAATAGTAAGAGTCTCTATCTGATGAACGAAATGTATGTCTAGTGAGATAGGGATTTTTTAATTTGGAAATGTCTGATTTGTCCTGAAAAGTACATTTTAGATGGAAATAATGACAGTTGAGCGGATGGGAGTTAAAATGGTTTGGGAAACTGTTAGAATGAGTGTATTAACTTAAAGGAGAAAATTGATGAAGAAAGTTAAAGATGATGAGGAGAGTATGCTATCGACACTTCCTTCATGGGGGCTTCTATTTTTGGTCTGTGCATTGTTTCAAGTCTTTGTATTTAAGGATAGACCTTTGATTCAACATGGTAGACAAGGAAGCATTGTAAAAACAGATCAAAAACAGGTCTATCTTCCAGAACTAATCCAGTCTTGGTTTGATAAAGAAAAAACAAAATGATTTGTTAAATAGAAAGGATATCATCATGACAAAAACATACGCTATTCGCCCACTTAGTTATAGTAACTTTACTAACCGTGAGTTTGAAAGCCTAATGATGGATACTCATCAAAGTCTGGCAACTTTTTCTAAGGCAAACAAGGATGAGGGCATGTATGCCAAACATTTGGAACCCTTCAAGACTAAGCTAGATGATTTTCAAGCTCAACTTGCAGTGGTGGAGACGAAAGAGTCTAGTAATCTGACAGAAGTCGATCGCAATCGTGATAGTGCCTTGGTCGGGCTCTTTACTCTTCATAGAGGATTTGCTAAGATTAAGGATGCCAAGCTCAAGGAAGCTCATGAGACTCTGAAACCAGTCTTTGCCAAATATAAGGACATCACTAAGCACAGCAACGATGTGGAAACGGCAGAAATCAAGAGCCTTCTCAAAACACTTAGTGAAACACCTTATCATGAAGCAGTGACCAGTCTAGGACTAACTCCTATGCTGAAGGCGGTGGTCAATGCTCAAGAGGAATATGACCAAGTGGAAAGTAAGGCGCGTGCTTCTAAGTCTGCCAAGGAAGTCGGCAAGACCAGACAACTCCGTACCGAACTTTCAACCAGCTACGACCTCTTTATGCGTTATACCGCCGCCAGTGCAGAAGCCTACCCTGAAAAGGAACACCTGACTCAACTCCTCAAGGAACTCAATAGCATCCGAGATAGCAAGCGCCGTCTCATCACTAGTAGCAAGAAAGATAAAAAGACCAAACCAGCAGAACCAGCCCAAGCAGCAGGATAAAGACAACCCCTTAGAAGCGGATTTCTAAGGGGATTTTTGTGGTTTCGTGGATAATTTATATATTAACAAAATTGTAGAGAAATAAATAATAGTTAATAAATAAGTTGTTTAAATTCTGGATAGAATCAATAGTTTATTTAATGCCTAAATGTTGAAAGTTAATAAGAAAAAAAGATTAGTTTTTTTATAGTCTTTTTTTAAAAAATATTGCACTATATATTGTGTTTTTTTCGAAAAAAATCAACACTATATATAGAAAAACAATATTGCTTTTTTTGTTTTTTTGTTTGGTATAATATGAATTGTAGAAAAAAAGACGTCAGTGGGCGCTGACGACTAGTTAGAGATGGTGAATTTCAAAAATGCAATATGAGCACTATTTCAAAAAAATTCTCTTTTATTCTAACACTAAATAAAAAGAAATGTAAATCTCATTTTGATAATTTTTCTTTTTTTCTACAAAAATATAGAAAAAAAGAGGTACATATTATAAGAATATCAAACTTATTAAATAGAGAATCAATCCAAGTAGGATTAGATTTTGTTGATATAGATACATCAAAGGATGTTAGATTGTTTGTAGATCCATTGCTTTTACCAGATCAGTTTAGGAATATTGCTAATGATTTTGTAAAAACAGTATATAGAATCTACGGTTTAGGTAATAAAGCAGGTGCATTGCAACTATTTTCACACTCTAAAGAATGTAATGCTATCCACTTTGGCTATTCTTCGAATAAGTCTAAAGGGACAGGCGTTTCAATGCAGATGCTTGATCAATTTTTCGGATATGTCTATAAGTCAGTAGATAAAATTAAAGAAAAATTACTGACTCCAATGACGATGCCAATCTTTGTAAAGAAATTTTCAGAAGATAGGATGTCTGATTTATTGGTAAGCTTATTAAAAAAGGAATTGGTTCTATATTCTTTAGAACAAGCTAAATTACATGGTTTAAAAATTAGTGAAGAAGTACAACATTTTGATTATTGGGATGTTGATAATCATAAGTGGGCTACCTTTGAAAGCCAGTATGTCCTTGCTCCTAATGAAAATGGTGTAGAGGAACTTCTTATCTTAGTTCCGAAGTTTGTTGTAAGTAAAAGATTTCTAGTAAATCCTTCTAGATATATTTCAGTCATTTTTCAACACTTGCAGTTGATGGAAAAGTATCAAAGGACAAATGGTACACCAAAATCTCAAAAAGAATTACGAGAATCAGAGATAGTAGCAAATTATCAAAAGGATAAAGATAAAAGCTACATCTTAGACATGACATTAATATCGCCAGAATACTATGAAGCATATTTTGATAATTCAATTAGGTTCAGTGATAATAAATCACTTAATGATGAGGAATTAATAGAAATTCTAACTAAATAAGTGATTGAAATTGAATAGTGCTCACAGAGAAGGAGTAAATCCTTCTTTTTTTATTATTTTTATAACATTTATAAAAACGGATTCATGTTATACTATATATTAGTAGATTTACATTGGAGAATTAAAATGAAATCAACAATTGATAAAATTAATAAATTTCGAGATGATCGTGATTGGAGAAAAATTTCATAATGAAAAAGATTTAGCTATTTCAATTTCAATCGAAGCGAGTGAACTTTTGGAATTATTTCAATGGAAGGAGTCCAAAGAGGTCACCAGCAAATCATTGGGAAGAATAAAAGAGGAACTAGCTGATGTTCTAATTTATAGCTTTATGTTGGCAGATAATTTACAGTTAGATGTAGAAAAAGATTATTGAAGATAAATTAGTTGATAATAATCGGAAATATCCTGTAAAGCTAAGTAAAGGGAATAATAAAAAAATATACTGAGTTGGAGAAATAATGGTTAAAAATAAAAAAAGTCCAATTGTAAGAGAGATAAAGTATTCAAGCAGTTCACTGGTAAATCTTAAAAAGTCAGCTTAAATCTAGTGAAAAATAAAAAAATGATATAAAAATTTTTTTATTTGATTATCCAGTTGTTTATATTGTTAACGATGAGAAGAATAACCAATTTAGTGTATATGTAGGAGAAACAGCTAATATAATTCGACGAACTAGTCAACACTTAACAGATGATATAAAGAAAGAAAACAGAGATGATTGAGAGATTTTTGCAACATCTTCGACAACGAAGATGTTTATAATTGGTCACAATCATTTTAATAAGTCTTTAACTCTGGACATAGAAAAATCGTTTAATGCTTTATCTTTCAAGTGTTGGTAATGTTATAAGAGTACAAAATAGAAAAAGAAAAATCCTCAAAAATGAATATTATACATCCAACGAATTAGATTCAATTTTTTTCAAAAAAATTTGGCGTTCACTGAGAAAAAAAGGAATCAGTCTTTATTTCCGATTGAGAGTATTGTTCGAAATTCAGCAATTTTTAAAGCATCTCCCTTTCATAAATTAACTGAAGAACAAATCGAAGCTAAAAAAATACTATTATTAATAAAATAATTGCTTCTATTAGTAAAGGTCAAGAAGGGACTCTTATCCTAGTTAAAGGAGAAGCTGGAGCAGGGAAAACAGTTTTAATGAGTTCGTTGGTAGATGATTTATTAAATTCTGAAGATATTTCATTTATTAAAGATAATAATTACATTAATCTTGTTGTAAATCATAATAATCAATTAAGTGTATATAAAGAAATTGAAAAGAAAAACTAAATTGGAATAGTGGTTCTACTTTGGAAGTAGCGATGAAGCCTACTCAATTTTTAAATGCCTTGAGAAAAGAAAGGATTAAAGCAGGAGTGGTTATAGTTGACGAGGGGCATTTACTGCTTACCGCGAAAAATCAAGCATATCTTGGAGGAAATCATTTAAATGATTTATTAGCACAGTCGAAAGTAGTTGTTTTGGTTTATGATGATAAACAGATTATGAATAAATCTCAAATATGGACTGATAATACATTTTTTGAATTGGAGCATGAGGCTAATCTGGAAGGAAATTTAATTGAATTACGTAATCAAATGAGAATAAAAGCAAATCCTGAAACTGTCAATTGGATTAGAAGTATTATTGATGATTGTGAAATCAAAAAATTAACAAAAGATAAGCAATATGATATTAGACTTTTTGATTCTCCTTTGGAACTACAAAAAGCTATTAAGTTAAAGAATAAAGATCAAAAACTAGGTATTTCTAGATTAGTTGCAACATATGATTGGCCTTATGTTGAAGAAAAAAAGAAGCAAGCTAGACCAAAATGGTTTGTTGAAATCGGCGACTGGAAGGCTCCTTGGAATCAACAAATAAAGCCAGAGAAGAAAGACGCAAAATTATCTTGGATAGAGCAACCCCAAACAATTGATGAAGTAGGATCCACTTTTACTGTGCAAGGTTTTGATTTGAATTATGCTGGAGTCATTATTGGTCCATCGGTTAAATATAGAGATGGTAAAATTATGTTTGATATCTCTGCTAGTAAAAATAAAGGAGCAGTTCAAAATAGGAAACTCGAAAATGGTGAAATGAAAAATTTTGGTGAAGATCTTTTAAAAAATGAATTAAATGTTTTACTTACAAGAGGAGTAAATGGACTCTATATCTACGCAGTAGATGAAGAACTTCAAGCGGCTTTAAAAAAGGCAATTTTATAAGATTATAAAGTAGGAATAGATATTTCTGAATCCAAACATGGTATAATGTCAATTATGAATAATAACCAACGTGCCCTTTGCCAGCAACTCTGGGCGAGAAACAAATACCTCGTTTTGAGTCATTCTAGTAATATATACAATGAGATTCGCCAATACTTGAAGAATGAAGAGGTGGAGGTGAGTCAGGTTCAGGAGATGATTGACCGTGCCTGCCAGATTCCAGAACACAGGGGTCAGGTTTGCAATGCCTTTCAGCATATTTGGGGCTATTTCAAAAAGAAAGCGACAGATGCTGAGCGCAAGGACTACATGCTCTTGCTTGATCGCTACCGCTTTGGTCAGGCTTTTAAGGAAGACTTGATCACTAAGACTAGAGACTTGCTTGATCGCTACCCAAATACCTACTTGCAACATTCGACTTTGCTGAAAGGAGACTCCCATGAGACTTTGGCATGAGGCTTTGATTTCACAACTTCCTCGTCCTCAACTCTTGGGGCAACATCGAGAGTGTTGTGCCCTGCGTGGCAATGGCTGGGGCAGAAAGCATACGACGGTTGACTATGTCTTTACCCACTCGCCTTACCAGCTATTTGCCTACCATGATTTGATTATGAAGGAAATGGCTCGTCGTGGCTATAATGTCAGTCAAGAGTGGTTGGATAAAAACTATCGTGGTAAGATTTGTCCTTCTTATGAGGATTTACCTGAGGAGACTTTGACGAGCCCTATTTACAAGGAGCACGATGCTGCCTACTTTGAGGAGTGTCTGGACAATCTCCGAGAGAAGGGAATCAACCTATAGTCTTTTCCAATAACAAGCCATAGTCACTTATAAGAATTACTAATAACGCGTTTGAAGAGCCTAACTGAAATATTGTTAAAAAACAAGCTACACAAAGGATTTGAGGCATTTGTCTCAAGTCTTTTTCTTTTGTCTAAAACAGAGATATAGTTTCAAACTATATCAAAGCCTAATTTTTTACAATTATACAGATGATTTCTTTTCTGTTAAGATAGTTTCAACAACAAATTTTGGAGGACACATCATGTCAACTACAATCATCGGTTTCCCTCGTTTGGGCGAATTCCGCGAATTAAAATTTACAACTGAAAAATACTTTAGAAAAGAAATCTCAGAAGAAGAACTCTTGGCGGCCGCAAAAGATTTGCGTGCTAAACACTGGAACATTGTCAAAGAAAAAGGCATCACTGAAATTCCATCAAATGACTTTTCTCACTATGACAACTTCCTAGATGCAGCTTTCCTTTTCAACGTGGTACCTGCTTCAGTTCAAAACTTGGACTTGTCTGACCTTGAGCGATACTTCGCTTTGGGTCGTGGTTACCAAGGAGAAAAAGGAGACGTTCGCGCCCTTCCAATGAAGAAATGGTTCAACACCAACTACCACTACATCGTTCCTAAATTTGAAAAAGACACTCAAGTCAAACTTGCAGGTCACAAAATCTTTGATGAGTTCCAAGAAGCAAAAGAACTTGGATTGAACACTCGTCCAGTTCTTGTAGGTCCATTCACTTTCCTTCAATTGTCAGACTTTGAAGAAGGCGTGAAAGCAGAAGACTTTGTAGACAGCTTAGTTGCTGCTTACCAAGAAGTTTTTGCTAAATTGGCAGAACTTGGTGCAACTCGCATCCAATTGGATGAAGCTGCTCTTGTAAAAGATTTGACAGCCGAAGAAAAAGATCTCTTCTTGAACCTCTACAACAAACTTTTGGCTGACAAAAAAGGTCTTGAAGTCTTGCTTCAAACTTACTTCGGAGATGTTCGTGACGTTTATGCTGACCTTGTAAACTTGCCAGTAGATGCTATCGGTCTTGATTTCGTTGAAGGTAAGAAAACTCTTGAATTGGTTAAAGGTGGCTTCCCAGCTGACAAGACTCTTTATGCAGGTATTGTCAATGGTAAAAACATCTGGCGTAACAACTACGAAAAGAGTTTGGCTGTTCTTGAGCAAATCCCAGCTGAAAACATTGTCTTGACAAGCTCATGCTCACTTCTTCATGTACCATTTACAACAGCTAATGAAGAATTTGAACCAGCAATCTTGAATCACTTTGCCTTTGCAGTTGAAAAATTGGATGAGATTCGTGATTTGGATGCTATCCGCAATGGTCAAGGTGAAGAAGCGCTTGCAGCCAACAAAGAACTCTTTGCGACTGAGCGTGTGGGTGAAAATGCGGAACTTCGTGCTCGTATCGCTGATTTGACAGACGCAGACTACACTCGTTTGCCAGCCTTTGCAGAACGTGAAGCTATTCAAGAAGAAGCTTTCAAACTTCCAGCTCTTCCAACAACAACTATCGGTTCATTCCCTCAAACTAAAGAAGTTCGTGCTAAACGTTTGGCTTACCGTAAAGGTGAATTGTCTCAAGAAGAGTACGATGCTTTCCTTGCTGAAACGATCGATGAATGGATCAAATGGCAAGAAGATATCGACTTTGATGTCCTTGTTCACGGTGAATTTGAGCGTAACGACATGGTTGAGTACTTCGGTCAAAACTTGTCAGGTTACCTCTTCTCTAAATGGTTGGGTACAGTCATACGGTATGCGTGGGGTTAAACCACCAATCATCTGGGGTGATGTAACTCGTCTTAACCCTATCACTGTTAAATGGTCTAGCTATGCACAAAGCCGTACAAACAAACCTGTTAAAGGTATGTTGACTGGACCTGTTACCATCCTCAACTGGTCATTCCCACGTGAAGACATCTCTATCAAGGATTCTACTCTTCAAATCGCTCTTGCTATCAAGGATGAAGTTCTTGACCTTGAAGCTGCTGGCGTGAAGATTATCCAAATCGACGAGGCTGCTCTTCGTGAGAAATTGCCACTCCGTCGTAGCGACTGGTACGAAGACTACCTTGACTGGGCTATTCCTGCCTTCCGCTTGGTACACTCAACAGTAGCGCCAGACACACAAATCCACACTCACATGTGTTACTCAGAATTTACAGATATCATCCCAGCTATCGACAACATGGATGCAGATGTTATTTCCTTTGAAGCTAGCCGTTCAAACCTTGAAATCTTGGACGAACTCAAAGCGAAAAACTTCCAAACAGAAGTAGGACCTGGGGTTACGATATCCACTCACCTCGTGTGCCTAATGAAGGCGAAATCGACAATACAATCGAAGCCATCCTTGCTAAAGTGCCAAGCAAGAAAGTTTGGATCAACCCTGACTGTGGTTTGAAAACACGTGGTATTCCAGAAACAAAAGAAAGCTTGATCCGCCTTGTGGAAGCAGCGAAAGCTGCGCGTGAGAAATTGTAAGATAAGGATTTCTCTAGAAGCGCTGTTTGGTCAATCTGCCTGTTTCACTTGGATTCTAGGAATCCAGCTAACGAAAAAAATCAACTAGAAAAGGATAATGACTATGTCACGCCAAACACCGTCACTCTCATTTGAAGTGTTCCCTCCAAACCCAGCCGTGGGTAATGATAACATTATTTCTGCTCTTCAAGATATGCAGGAGTTGGCTCCCCACTTTATCAGTGTGACTGCCAGCAATAATAAATTTAATATCAAGGAAACGACGGTTCGTTTGGCTGACTTTATCCAAAATGACTTGGCGATTCCGACTATTGCTCACTTGCCAGCTATCTATCTGACCAAGGACAAGGTTGCTGAAACGATTGCAGACTTGGACAAGGTTGGAGTGCAGAAAATCTTGGCTCTTCGTGGGGATATTATTCCAGATGTGGAACCACAAAAGGATTTCCGCTACGCAACTGACTTGATTGAGTTCATCAGGGAGCAAGCTCCTCACTTTGATATTGTTGGTGCTTGTTATCCAGAAGGCCATCCAGATTCACCAAATCAGATTTCTGATATTCAAAATCTTAAGAAGAAAGTAGATGCAGGCTGTTCGAGCCTCGTAACTCAGCTTTCTTTGACAATGAGCGCTTCTATGATTTCCAAGACAAGTGCATCTTGGCTGGGATTGATGTTCCTATTCATGCAGGGATTATGCCAATTCTGAATCGAAATCAGGCTCTCCGCCTCTTGAAGACTTGCGAGAATATCCATCTTCCACGCAAATTTAAAGCCATCTTAGACAAGTATGAGCATGACCCTGAGTCGCTCAGAGCAGCAGGACTTGCCTATGCGGTGGACCAAATCGTGGACTTGGTAACTCAGGATGTTTCCGGTGTGCATCTCTACACTATGAACAATGCAGAAACAGCAAAATACATCCACCAAGCAACCCATGCCTTGTTTAATCATCAGTCTCTAGGATAATAAAAAGCAAACCATTCTTCTCAGCTGAGGGGAATGGTTCCTTTTTAATGGTAAAGACCGCACTTTTTAAGAAAAATATGATAAAATAGACTCTGTACGTACTTGATACAAAGATGAGGGTATTTAGGTTGTAGAAGTTTGTTTAAAGTTGATTATTTTTTAAACAAAATCTGATAATGTGTGTCTCAAAAAATACGAACGGAGTGAGTATTTAAAAGATATTTCACGCTATCAAAGATTCTTAATTGAATTTTGACCTCATTTCTTAGGAAAAAAGATAAGCTTCCTAGCACTCATCGAGTGCGGCGTCATCTTCCTATTTTTCTACAGAAATGTTCGGCAAGCCGAACCGTCCAAAATATCTTGATCTTTGTAGGCAAGACGTATAATATTATCAATCCAAAGGGGATTAAAATGACAAAACAAGTGTTTCAAACGACTTTTGCGGGTCGTGAGTTAATTGTAGAGACTGGTCAGGTTGCTAAGCAAGCAAATGGCTCTGTTGTCGTGCGTTACGGTGAGTCAACCGTCTTGACTGCGGCCGTGATGTCTAAGAAGATGGCAACTGGGGATTTCTTCCCTCTCCAAGTCAACTACGAAGAAAAAATGTATGCGGCTGGTAAATTTCCTGGTGGCTTATGAAACGTGAAGGACGTCCTTCAACGGATGCGACTTTGACAGCGCGTTTGATTGACCGTCCAATTCGTCCTATGTTTGCGGAAGGTTTCCGTAATGAAGTGCAAGTGATTAACACAGTGCTTTCTTATGATGAAAATGCTTCTGCACCAATGGCTGCTATGTTTGGTTCTTCTTTAGCGCTTTCTATCTCAGATATTCCATTTGACGGATCAATCGCTGGTGTCCAAGTGGCTTATGTGGATGGTCAAATCATCATCAATCCTACGCAAGAACAAGCGGAGCAATCTCTCCTTGAATTGACAGTAGCTGGTACCAAACACGCCATCAACATGGTAGAGTCTGGTGCTAAAGAATTGTCAGAAGAAATCATGTTGGAAGCTCTCCTTAAAGGGCACGAAGCAGTTAAAGAATTGATTGCCTTCCAAGAAGAAATCGTTGCAGCTGTTGGTAAAGAAAAAGCAGAAGTAGAATTGCTTCATGTGGACGCTGAATTGCAGGCTGAAATTATCGCAGCATATAACAGTGACCTTCAAAAAGCGGTTCAAGTAGAAGAAAAATTGGCTCGTGAAGCTGCAACTCAAGCAGTTAAGGACCAAGTAACTGCTGTTTACGAAGAAATATGCAGACCACGAAGAATTTGACCGTATTATGCGTGATGTGGATGAAATCTTGGAACAAATGGAACACGCTGAAGTGCGCCGCTTGATTACAGAAGACAAGGTGCGTCCTGATGGTCGTAAGGTCGATGAAATCCGTCCTTTGGATGCGGTTGTTGACTTCCTTCCTCGTGTGCACGGCTCTGGTCTCTTCACTCGTGGACAAACTCAGGCCCTTTCTGTCTTGACCTTGGCTCCGATGGGAGAAACTCAAATTATTGATGGTTTGGATCCAGAGTACAAGAAACGCTTTATGCACCACTATAACTTCCCACAATACTCTGTAGGGGAAACTGGTCGTTACGGTGCACCAGGTCGTCGTGAAATCGGTCACGGTGCTCTCGGTGAGCGTGCCCTGGCTCAAGTCTTGCCAAGCTTGGAAGAATTTCCATATGCTATCCGCTTGGTAGCAGAAGTCTTGGAATCAAATGGTTCTTCATCTCAAGCTTCTATCTGTGCGGGAACTCTTGCTCTTATGGCTGGTGGTGTGCCAATCAAGGCGCCAGTAGCTGGTATTGCAATGGGACTTATCTCAGATGGAAATAATTACACAGTCTTGACAGATATCCAAGGTTTGGAAGACCACTTTGGAGATATGGACTTTAAGGTTGCAGGTACTCGTGACGGGATTACAGCCCTTCAAATGGATATCAAGATTCAAGGGATCACTGCAGAAATCTTGACTGAAGCCCTTTGCCCAAGCCAAGAAAGCGCGTTTTGAAATCCTTGATGTGATTGAAGCAACCATTCCAGAAGTTCGTCCAGAATTGGCTCCAACTGCTCCGAAAATTGATACCATCAAGATCGATGTGGACAAGATCAAGATTGTCATCGGTAAGGGTGGAGAAACCATCGACAAGATTATCGCTGAAACAGGCGTTAAGATCGATATCGACGAAGAAGGAAATGTGTCTATCTACTCTAGTGACCAAGATGCTATTAACCGTGCCAAAGAAATCATTGCTGGTTTGGTTCGTGAAGCCAAAGTGGATGAAGTTTACCGTGCTAAGGTTGTTCGTATCGAGAAATTTGGTGCCTTTGTTAACCTCTTTGACAAGACGGATGCCCTTGTTCATATCTCTGAGATGGCTTGGACGCGTACCAATAATGTCGAAGACTTGGTAGCAATCGGGGATGAAGTTGATGTTAAGGTTATCAAGATTGATGAAAAAGGACGTGTGGATGCTTCTATGAAAGCTCTTCTTCCTCGTCCTCCAAAACCTGAACGTGATGAAAAAGGTGAAAAATCAGAGCGTCCTCACCGCCCACGTCATCACAAGGACCACAAACCTAAGAAAGAATTTACAGAAACACCAAAAGATTCAGAATAAGAAAAGGAGAAATGTATGGGATGGTGGCGCGAAACCATTGATATCGTAAAAGAAATGATCCAGCGGCCCGCACCACTTTGGAGGTTTTGCTGACTTATCCAGGTGTCAAGGCCTTGGCGGCCCACCGTCTCTCGCATTTTCTCTGGAAGCATGGCTTCAAACTACTGGCTCGTATGCACAGTCAGTTCTGGCGCTTTTGGACTCAGATTGAGATTCATCCAGGTGCCCAGATTGATTCAGGTGTCTTTATCGACCACGGTTCTGGTCTGGTGATTGGGGAAACAGCGATTGTTGAAAAAGGTGTTCTCCTTTATCACGGAGTGACTCTTGGGGGGAACAGGAAAAGACTGTGGCAAACGCCATCCTACCGTTCGCAAAGGAGCGCTTATATCCGCTCATGCCCAAGTTATCGGACCAGTGGAAATCGGCGAAAATGCCAAGGTCGGTGCAGCAGCAGTTGTCGTGGCAGACGTACCTAGTGAAGTGACGGTTGTCGGTATTCCTGCTAAGATTGTCCGTGTTCATGGTAAGAAGGATGAGCCAGTCATTCACGAAGTCGAAGAAAAACGAGAGTACTACGTCAATAAACTCGAGCAGGCTAAAGAAGCCAGTCACAGATCGTCTGGTTTGTAGAGGATAGCTATATGATTCAAGCAAGAAACAAGTTAAGCCAAGAGGAGTTATCTGAGGCGAAAAAACTAATTAACTGTTGCCAAAACTATGACGGTACCTATCGTGATCCCTATCTCTCTAACATGCTTAATTTTGACCCAAACATGCCCGCCTTTTTCCTTTATTATGAAAGGCGAACTTGTTGGTTTATTAACTGTCTATGCAGATGACCAAGATGTGGAAGTGACGATACTGGTTCATCCAGATCATCGCCGTCAGGGAATTGCGCGGGCTTTGTATAGAAGTTTTGAGAAAGAAACGGCATCTTATCCAATTGAGTCTGTGACTTTTCAGACAGAGCGTGTTTTTCTAGACCGCCATCCTGATTTTGTCAGCAACTGGGGATTGGTCGAGGACGAGGATACAGAAACCTGGTTAGGTAAGGATAGAAGACCTTATCCGTTAGAAAAGCTTTCCAATCTTGAAGTTTTGTTAGCAGATAGTTCGTATCAGGAGCAAATCAGTCAGTTAAAATTTCAGGCATTCTCAGAGGAACATGAGTCTAGAGAGATTGTGGATAGATATGTCGCTGAAGCTCTGAAAGATCCAGAAAGCCGCCTATATATTTTGTTAAAAGACGGTCAGGTTATTGGGACTTGCACGGTAGATTTATCGACTAATACGAATTACTTCTACGGTTTAGCAATATCAGAACTTGAACGTGGGAAAGGCTATGGAAGCTACTTAGCAAAATCTCTAGTCAACCAACTGATTGAGCAGAATGATAAGGAATTTCAGATTGCCGTGGAAGATAGTAATGTAGGTGCCAAACGTTTGTATGAAAAAATTGGCTTTGTCAAACAGACTCAGGTGGTTTATCTGAATGATAAAGGAGCAAGGGATTCCGAAGTGTAGATACATTCGGACTGAAATTCAATTGAACTCTTAGTGATGAAACTAACTGTTCTCGGATTTTAGTTTTCCTTACTATTATTTTATGATTAAAATCTATGACACCTTGAGCGGGAAGTAGACGGGAGAGGCGCTTGAATGTTTAAGAATGAACCGTTCTATTGCAGATTGGAATTGCTGTTGTCTGGCTTATTTTTCTTGTCCAGCAAGGATTTTGCTGAATACTTTGATTAGCTTAGGTCTAATCATCTGGGGCTATCCCGCTAAGTGAAGGCGAAGCAGAAGTAGAAAGGAAACTACAAGAATGGCAGTATATTTTTACGGCTGTATCACCATGGATGGCTACTTGGCAGACAGCCAGCACAGGATAGACTGGCTGCATCAGCTTGATTCTGTAGAGGATACAGGCTATGATGACTTTTACAGGCAAATGGATATCACCATCATGGGCAAGCGGACCTTTGAGGAAATCCAAGATTTGCAAGATGTAGAAAGTTTTTATCAAGCTACGGAAAACTATGTCTTTACTCATGATAGAAACCTGCCTGTCAGCAATTACCAGCCAGTAGCTGGGGACGTGGTGGACTTTGTTCGCCAGATTGACAAAGGCAAAAATGTCTTTGTGATTGGTGGTAATTCCTTAGTAGGACCGCTCTTGGATGCGGATCTTTTCGACCACCTCATTATTCAGATAGCGCCCCTTATCCTAGGAAATGGGGTTCCCCTCTTTACCCAAGAGGAAGGGCAGCGCTTTTATCAACTGGATAGACTCAGACAATTTGGTCCTTTTGCAGAGCTGGTTTTCAGCCGAAAAAGTCAGAAATAGAGAAGGGAGTGGACCGCATGATTAAAATTTACGATACCATGTCTCGTGATTTGCGAGAATTTGTCCCGATTGAGGACGGCAAGGTCAAGATGTATGTTTGTGGGCCAACCGTGTATAACTATATCCACGTGGGGAATGCCCGTTCGACGGTGGCTTTTGATACCATTCGTCGCTATTTTGAGTATCGTGGGTACGAGGTTGCCTATATTTCCAATTTTACGGATGTGGATGATAAGATTATCAACCGTGCCAAGGAAGAAGGCATCACGCCTCAGGAGGTTGCGGACAAGTACATCGCTGCCTTTCGTGAGGATGTGACGGCCTTGGGCGTCAAACCTGCGACTCGCCATCCTCGTGTGGTGGAGTTTATGGCTGACATCATCCGCTTTGTGGAAGACTTGATTAAAAAAGGCTTTGCCTACGAGAGTCAAGGGGATGTTTATTTCCGTGTGGAAAAATCCCACAACTATGCTAAATTGGCCAATAAAACCTTGGAAGATTTGGAGCTGGGGGCTTCAGGTCGTACCGATGAAGAAACGGCTCGTAAGGAAAATCCTGTGGACTTTGCCCTATGGAAAGCTGCTAAATCAGGCGAGATTTCTTGGGATAGTCCTTGGGGACCTGGTCGTCCGGGCTGGCATATCGAGTGTTCAGTCATGTCGACAGAGATTTTAGGTGATACCATTGATATCCACGGTGGTGGAGCTGACCTAGAGTTTCCACATCATACCAATGAAATTGCCCAGTCTGAAGCTAAAACAGGCAAGATCTTTGCCAACTACTGGATGCACAATGGCTTGTTAATATCGACAATGTCAAGATGTCCAAGTCTTTGGGTAACTTTATTACAGTTCACGACGCTCTTAAAACACTTGATGGGCAAGTGCTTCGTTTCTTCTTTGCGACTCAACACTACCGCAAGCCTATCAACTTTACGGAAAAAGCGGTGCGGGATGCGGAGACCAATCTCAAGTATTTAAAGAACACCTATGAGCAACCATTTACAGGAGCTGTGAATGCTCAAGAATTACAAGCATTTAAAGATAAGTTTGTAGCCGCTATGGATGAGGATTTCAACTCTGCCAATGGGATCACAGTAGTCTTTGAAATGGCCAAATGGATTAACTCAGGTAACTATGATGAAAGTGTTAAGGAAGCTCTTGCGGCTATGTTAGAGGTCTTTGGAATTGTCTTTGTTGAGGAAGTTTTGGATGCAGAGATTGAAGATTTGATCCAAAAACGCCAAGAAGCGCGTGCCAACCGTGACTTTGCGACAGCGGACCAGATCCGTGACCAATTGGCTGCTCAAGGGATTAAGCTCCTTGACACCAAAGATGGAGTGAGGTGGACACGTGATTGATGTCAATCTCATTAACGGGATTGCGCTAGCCTTTGAGGGAGATGCGGTGTATTCTATGTATATTCGCCGCCACCTCATCCTCAAAGGTATGACCAAGCCCAATAAACTCCACCAAGAAGCGACAAAGTATGTCTCAGCCAAGGCTCAGGCTCGCCTAATTTCCCTCATGTTAGAGGAGCAGGTCCTAACAGAAAAAGAAGAAGAAATCTACAAACGTGGCCGGAATACCAATAGCCACACCAAAGCCAAAAATGCGGATGTGGTGACTTACCGTATGTCCACAGGTTTTGAAGCCGTCATGGGCTATCTCCATATGACTGAAAATCTGGAACGTCTTGAGAGCTTGATTTCGTGGTGCATCCAAAAAGTGGAGGGCTAGGACATGATGGCAAAAGAACTACAAGACTGGTTTCCTGAAGCTCAGATTTCAGACCAACCAGTAGAGAAAGAGGGCTATCTTACTCTCCCTTTAGCTTCTCAGCAGTGGATTTTGCTGGAGGAAATTGGCCTCAGTGGGCGTGAAAGCAGTTAGTTGCCCTTTTGACCCAGCAGGAGCAGGCTCGTTCGCTCAATCCTTGGTATTCTTATCTGGTTGAGGGCAAGGGACAGGCACCGAAAACTTTTAAAAAGATTCAGTTGGTTTATTGCCATCTTTCCTATTTTCAGCAGGAAAATCTAGCTTCTTGGCTAGATATGATGCGTACCCTTTTTCCTAACTGTCAGACGGTGCTTCAGGTCGGAGCTCAGGATTATGTTTTCGTGCTTCACCAAGACAAATACACCTCTGTACGAGCTATTTTAAGTGATACGATTGAAGCGGTTGAGTATGACTTTGGATTGCGTCTCTCTATCATGTTAGGCCAGGTTTGGTCTCAGACGGGACATCAAGCCCTATCAGACTTGATCAAAGCAGAGCGGGATTTGTTTAAGACTTGGTGGCGTCAGGGTCACCAAGGTGTTCATACTTTTTCTCAGCTCTATCTTTGGAGTATGGGGGAAAGGCTTGTGAACCTGAGAGCAATCAAGGAATGTCTATACCAGATGATCTTGGATCAAGATCAGATTCAGGAAATCATTCTCTCTCTTTGGGAAAATAGTGCTGTTCTAACAAAAACAGCCCAGCAACTCTATCTGCACCGCAATTCTCTCCAATACAAGATTGATAAATGGGAAGAATTGACAGGGCTTCAGTTGAAGGAATTGACTGACCTGACCTTGTGTTATCAGTTAATTTTACCAGATATTCTCTAAAGTTTTGTGCAAGTTGCACAGAACTTTTTTATTTTTTTGGTCATCTTGCCATAGAAATGTAAAGCGTTTTCATCTATAATAAAACTATCAAAAGACAAAAGGAGTTCACCTCATGGTAGAATTGAATCTTAAAAATATTTACAAAAAATATCCAAACAGCGAACACTATTCAGTTGAAGACTTCAACTTGGACATTAAAGACAAAGAATTTATCGTTTTCGTAGGTCCTTCAGGATGTGGTAAATCAACAACTCTTCGTATGATCGCAGGTCTTGAAGATATTACAGAAGGAACTGCATCTATCGATGGCGTGGTTGTCAACGACGTAGCTCCAAAAGACCGTGACATCGCCATGGTATTCCAAAACTACGCTCTTTACCCACACATGACGGTTTATGACAACATGGCTTTCGGTTTGAAATTGCGTAAATACAGCAAAGAAGACATCGACAAACGTGTGCAAGAAGCAGCTGAAATCCTTGGATTGAAAGAATTCTTGGAACGTAAACCTGCTGACCTTTCAGGTGGTCAACGTCAACGTGTTGCTATGGGTCGTGCCATTGTCCGTGATGCAAAAGTATTCTTGATGGACGAACCTTTGTCAAACTTGGATGCAAAACTTCGTGTATCAATGCGTGCTGAAATCGCTAAAATCCACCGTCGTATCGGAGCTACAACTATCTACGTAACTCACGACCAAACAGAAGCGATGACACTTGCAGACCGTATCGTTATCATGTCAGCAACTAAGAACCCTGCTGGTACAGGTACTATCGGACGTGTAGAACAAATCGGTTCTCCTCAAGAAGTTTACAAAAACCCAGTTAACAAATTCGTTGCAGGATTCATCGGAAGCCCAGCTATGAACTTCATTAATGTGAAATTAGTTGGTAGCGAAATTGTTTCAGACGGTTTCCGTTTGAAAGTTCCAGAAGGCGCTTTGAAAGTTCTTCGTGAAAAAGGCTACGAAGGTAAAGAATTGATCTTCGGTATCCGTCCAGAAGACGTGAATGCAGAGGAAGCATTCCTTGAAACATTCCCAGAATCAGTTGTAAAAGCGACTATCTCTGTATCAGAATTGCTTGGTTCAGAATCTCACTTATACTGCCAAGTTGGTAAAGACGAATTTGTTGCTAAAGTTGATGCTCGTGACTACTTGCAAACAGGTGCAACAGTTGAACTTGGATTTGACTTGAACAAAGCCCACTTCTTCGATGTAGAAACTGAAAGAACAGTTTACTAAGATAAATGAAACTCAAAACACTGCTAGAGAAATCTGGCAGTGTTTTTTGAAATGTGGATTGATTGAGAGGGAATTTTCTAGTTTTCATATTCTTAAAAAAGTGATAAAATGGTAGGAAGAATTGGAGAGTAGAGATGCCGAAAGAAGTGAATTTGACGGGCGATGAAGTTGTCGCTTTAACGCAAAAATATTTATCAAAAGAAGATGTTGCTTTTGTCCACAAGGCCTTAGTCTATGCTGTTGAATGCCACAGTGGCCAGTATCGGAAATCTGGCGAACCTTACATTATTCACCCTATCCAAGTGGCAGGGATTTTAGCCAAACTTAAGCTAGATGCCGTAACAGTTGCCTGTGGTTTCTTGCATGATGTGGTAGAAGATACAGATGCGACCTTGGATGATTTGGAGAGAGAGTTTGGCCCTGATGTGCGGGTAATCGTCGATGGGGTTACCAAACTTGGTAAGGTCGAGTACAAATCGATCGAGGAGCAATTGGCGGAAAATCATCGCAAGATGCTCATGGCCATGTCTGAGGACATCCGTGTTATCTTGGTCAAACTGTCAGACCGTTTGCACAATATGCGGACCCTGAAACATCTTAGAAAAGACAAGCAGGAGCGCATTTCCAAAGAAACCATGGAAATCTATGCTCCACTTGCCCATCGTTTGGGAATTTCCAGTGTCAAATGGGAGTTGGAAGACCTATCTTTCCGTTATCTCAATCCAACGGAGTTCTACAGGATTACCCATATGATGAAGGAAAAACGCAGAGAGCGTGAAGCCTTGGTGGATGAGGTGGTCACAAAATTAGAGGAATATACGACGGATCGTCTCCTGAAAGGGAAGATTTACGGTCGTCCCAAGCATATTTACTCGATTTTCCGCAAAATGCAGGACAAGAGAAACGGTTTGAGGAAATCTATGACCTGATTGCCATTCGTTGTATTTTGGATACCCAAAGTGATGTTTATGCCATGCTTGGTTACGTGCATGAACTTTGGAAACCCATGCCTGGTCGTTTCAAAGACTATATCGCTAATCGCAAGGCCAATGGTTACCAGTCTATCCATACGACTGTTTATGGGCCAAAAGGACCGATCGAATTCCAGATTCGGACCAAGGCCATGCACGAGGTGGCTGAGTACGGGGTTGCGGCTCACTGGGCTTATAAGAAGGGCATCAAGGGGCAGGTCAACAGCAAGGAATCAGCTATTGGTATGAACTGGATTAAGGAGATGATGGAGCTCCAAGATCAGGCCGATGATGCCAAGGAATTTGTAGATTCAGTTAAGGAAAACTATCTGGCTGAGGAGATTTACGTCTTTACCCCAGATGGAGCTGTTCGTTCCCTTCCCAAAGATTCAGGACCGATTGATTTTGCCTACGAAATCCATACCAAGGTCGGTGAAAAAGCGACTGGTGCCAAGGTCAATGGCCGTATGGTTCCACTGACAACCAAGCTAAAGACAGGGGATCAGGTCGAAATTGTCACCAACCCCAACTCCTTTGGGCCAAGCCGTGACTGGCTTAACATGGTCAAGACCAGCAAGGCCCGCAACAAGATTCGTCAGTTCTTTAAAAACCAAGATAAGGAATTGTCTGTCAATAAGGGTCGTGAAATGCTGATGGCCCAGTTCCAAGAAAATGGCTATGTGGCCAATAAATTTATGGACAAGCGCCACATGGATCAAGTTCTGCAAAGACCAGCTACAAGACAGAAGAATCCCTCTTTGCGGCCATTGGTTTTGGAGAAATCGGTGCCATTACCGTCTTTAACCGTCTGACTGAGAAGGAACGCCGTGAAGAAGAACGTGCCAAGGCTAAGGCGGAGGCAGAAGAACTTGTCAAAGGTGGCGAGGTCAAGGTTGAAAACAAAGAAACCCTCAAGGTCAAGCATGAGGGTGGTGTGGTCATTGAAGGTGCCTCAGGTCTCCTCGTGCGGATTGCCAAGTGTTGTAATCCTGTTCCTGGTGATGATATTGTCGGCTATATCACTAAGGGGCGTGGTGTGGCTATTCACCGTGTGGACTGTATGAACCTGCGTGCCCAAGAAAACTATGAGCAACGTCTCCTTGATGTAGAGTGGGAAGATCAGTACTCTAGCTCAAATAAGGAATATATGGCCCATATCGATATCTACGGCCTCAACCGTACAGGATTGTTGAACGATGTACTACAAGTTCTCTCAAACACAACCAAGAATATCTCAACAGTCAACGCCCAACCAACCAAGGATATGAAATTTGCTAATATCCATGTCTCCTTCGGCATTGCTAACCTCTCGACGCTGACTACGGTTGTGGACAAGATTAAGAGTGTGCCAGAAGTTTACTCTGTTAAACGGACCAACGGCTAATTGGCCTAGCTTCTACTAGAAAGGCTATTATGAGAATCATTATTCAACGGGTTACAAAAGCCCAAGTCAGTATCGAAGGTCAGGTTCAGGGAAAAATCAATCAGGGACTCTTATTGCTGGTTGGTGTTGGACCAGAGGACCAAGAGGAAGATTTGGACTATGCTGTGAGAAAGCTTGTCAACATGCGTATTTTTTCAGATGTAGAAGGCAAGATGAACCTGTCTGTCAAAGATATTGAAGGAGAAATCCTTTCTATTTCACAGTTTACTCTCTTTGCGGATACCAAGAAAGGCAATCGTCCAGCCTTTACAGGTGCAGCCAAGCCTGATATGGCATCAGATTTTTATGACGCTTTCAATCAAAAATTAGCACAAGAAGTGCCCATCCAGACAGGCATTTTTGGAGCGGATATGCAGGTTGAGCTGGTCAATGACGGACCAGTCACCATTATCCTTGATACTAAAAATAGATAAGAAAGACCAAGCCCAGACGGCTTGGTTTTTCTTATCTATCATAAAATACTCCAAAATGAAATCTGTTCTTGATAGGCTTTTGGGAAGTCTCTTTTCAAGCTTTGGCAGATGCGATAGGAAGGGATGAGATGTCCTAGGGTTAGGAGAGTGCCCTTAAGGAAAAGTGGGAAACCACTTAAACATATCAAGGAGAGAATGATCAGGCTATCCCATAGGAGGATTTGTAAGGCAAGCGCTAGAATCTCGGTCTAATCTGGGAATAGAGTTGACTAAAGTGGTCACAAAGTTGGTTAGAAAGATAAGTAAGTAGTACAGGATGAAAGAAAATAATACTCTTCGAAAATCTCTTCAAACCACGTCAGCTTCACCTTGCCGTACTCAAGTACAGCCTGCGGCTAGCTTCCTAGTTTGCTCTTTGATTTTCATTGAGTATAAGCCCCTCTTTAAATGTAAAAAATGCCAGCATGATTCCATCAATGACAAGGAGCTCAATGGTTTTGATATAGATGATGTTTTTCATGATAAAACCTCCTTTTCCTTAGAGACATTCCCACAAAGAGATATGTTTGTTGTAAAAGTCTGGATAGTTTTCTCTTAGGTAGTCCGCCGTTCTATAATATAAAGTAGAATGACAAGCAGTGACAATTGGCATAAGAGAGGGAGAACGCTGAGAACTAACGAAGGTTAAAAGGACAAAAAATAGAAAGTCGCTGATGAGCACCCCTAAATAGTAGAAGCGAATCTTTTTATTGATTTGAGGATAAATCTCAGCGAATTGATGTTTGAGTCGGACAACCAAGCGAAATAGTAGTAGACTCTGAGCAAGGAGGAAAATAAAACCAGAGAGCAAGAGCCATTCTAAAGCTGTCTCGGGTCTAGTGGTAAAAAATGCAAATAGTAGCAAATCAATGACTGCAATTGCTGTAAAATGGATTCTAAAGAGATTTTTCATAAGATGACCTCCCTCTTTTATCTAGCTTTATTCTACTCCAAAAGAATGGGAGTTACAAGTAAAATGATAAAAAATTTTAGTAAGGAGATTCTGTTAGATTTCTTTATTTGATTTCCTTCTTATTGTTCCACTTCTTCATCGTTCCAGACAAACAAAGCTCCGATTGCATTGAGGATATAAAAGATGTATTTTCCGATATTGGCAAAGTTTCCTTGAATGCCAGCCTTTGTCAATTGAACGAAATTGTAAATCAACCAAAAGCCCCACTGAGTTGTTAGTTTCAATGCGTTCAAAGCATTGGCAATGAGGGACAGTGCAAAGGCAATAGTTGTTACGTAGGCAAGGAGATTCATCTTGCCCCCATAGCCGATATAGTTGGTCACAAAGGCAAAGAGGAAGGCGATGATTGAAATGATGATGGCCGCCAATTTTAGCTGTTTGGCTCATTTGGTTGGGTCTGCCTTCTTGCGAAGCTTCCCATTTCTTAATAGCAAAGGTATAGATAAGGAAGGTGACAGGATAGGTGATAATGGCTGCCTTATTTCCAAGGATATAATCAATGGTACCAGATAAAATCGTATTGACTATGCCAAAGTAATTTCCCCACTTGCTTAATTTTCCGGTGAAACGAGTGGACAACATGGAAATCCCAACGTTGGTTACGGAAATCAATCCAAAGGGTACAAGAGCTGTCCATGATCCCCAATCTACGAATTTATCGAGACGTGAGTTGAGGTAACCAGATGCAATCGCAATCCCAACGACCAAAGCAACCCCGAAGAGGTCAAACCATTTGGATGTCGCAAAAATTTTTAGTGATTTTTTCATATATTAAGATATCTTTCTTTTTTAACAAATATTATATAACTAAATGAAAGTAAAATCAAATGATAGAAATAAACCCCTGAAAATAAAATTTTCAGGGGTGGTTGGGGTACTTGAGAAATTAGTCGATTTTTTCGACATAGAGCTGTTTGGCAATGTCCATACCTACTTGTAAATCCTCTTCGTTACTGAGGATAGTGAAGGTATTGCTGAAGCCATCAAACTGCTGGACTTGGAGACAGTCACCGATGTGAAGTGAGTGCTTATCCAAATAATGGAGAATGTCAAAACTATCGTGCACCCGAGTCAGGCGGTAGGCGCCAGCTTCCTTGATGTCAGCTAGTGGCAGGTTATTGATTTCAACCAGGAGTTCTCCCTTGGCAGGAATAGTTCCTCCGTGAGGGCAGGTCTTGGGGAATCCAAGCAATTTTTCTAGTCTCTCCACGAATAGCTCAGAGACAGTATGTTCCAATACCTCAGCTTCCTCGTGAATCTGGTCACTCGTATAGTCTAAATGATGGACTAGAAAAACTTCAATCAAACGATGCTTACGATAGAGCTCAGAGACCAGTTTGAGCCCGAGGTCAGTCAGTAGATAGCCACATTCCTTGTCCTTAAGGATGAGATTTTCGCTCTTCATCCGTTTAATCATTTCAGTTACGGCAGGGGGAGAGACTTGCATACGAGCCGCAATTTCCTTGTTGGTAATCTTATGCAAATCTATGCCAATTTCATAGATACACTTTAGATAATCTTCTTTATTCGGGGTCATTCGTTTCCTCTTGTCTAATATCTTTATCTAGTATATCAAAAAAAGCTAGATTTCTCTAGCTATCTGCCATGATGGCTTCTAATTTAGTTCTTTAGCAGCTGCAATTGCGGCTTCGAAGTTTGGTTCAGAGTTGATATTGTCCACGTATTCAACGTAGCGAATCGTATTGTCAGTATCGAGGACAAAGACTGCGCGTGCCAATAGGTGCCACTCATTGATTAAGAGGGCGTAATCACGTCCAAAGGAATGGTCAAAGTAGTCTGATAGCATAATCGCATTTTCAATTCCTTCAGCTCCACACCAACGCTTTTGGGCAAAAGGTAGATCCATAGAAACAGTCAATACGACTGTGTTGTCCAGTCCAGCCAGTTCTTGGTTGAAACGGCGAGTTTGAGTTGAGCAAATACCAGTATCAATAGAAGGTACAACACTCAATACTTTTTTCTTACCATCGAAATCTGCTAGAGTTTTTTTAGAAAGATCAGTTGCAGTGAGAGAAAAGTCCAGCGCTTTATCTCCAACTTGTAGTTGTTTACCTGTAAAGCTCACAGGATTTCCGAGAAAAGTTACCATAAGATACTCCAATCTTTTTTCTTCCATTGTAGCTGAAACGGTCAGAATTTTCCAATGATTTGACCGGAAATATGGGCATATAAAAAACGCCAACTCGCATGAGAATGACGTTTTTCAGATTTTTTATCTATTTGATATTTCTCGAAGGTAGTGCGGACGGGAGCAACTTCCTTTGGAATTTCATCCCTAATTTTTGAGTCTTAGGTCTCAAAAATTCCGTCCTAGATAAGATCAAAGTTCTTATCTAGGATACCACTACAGTGAGAAATATCTGGTAAAAACTCACTTCGTTCGTACTGATTTAAGAAATCTTTATTCTTATAAACGCTTTTTTAGCTAGAGATAGAACTAACAAAGCTAATATTAGAAGTAATGTAAAGAGAGACAAGAACCTAGTAATAGATAAACTAATATCTAGATTATTTTGCCAATCCTTCAGCAATCTTGTCAAGGTTGTATTTCATCATGTTGTAGTAGCTGTCGCCTTCTTTACCTTGTTCTGCGATAGAGTCAGTAAAGATTTGTGCATAGATTGGGATATTTGTGTCTTGTGAAACAGTCTTCATTGGACGGTCATCCACACTTGATTCTACAAAGAGTGATGGAACTTTTGTTTGGCGAAGTTTTTCAACCAAGGTCTTGATTTGTTCAGGAGTTCCTTCTTCTTCAGTATTGATTTCCCAGATGTAAGCACTTGGGACACCATAGGCTTTAGAGAAGTATTTGAATGCTCCTTCGCTGGTTACAATGAGTTTCTTTTCAGCAGGGATGTTATTAAATTTATCCTTACTTTCTTTATCAAGTTTGTCTAACTTATCAGTATATTCTTTGAGATTTTTTTCATAGAATTCCTTGTTGTTAGGATCTTTAGCGCTCAATTGTTTGGCGATATTTTTAGCAAAGATAATTCCATTTTCAAGGTTAAGCCAAGCGTGTGGGTCTTCTTTACCTTTTTCATTTTTTCCTTCAAGGTAGATAACATCAACGCCTTCGCTGACTGCAAAGTAGTCTTTGTTTTCAGTTTTCTTAGCATTTTCTACCAATTTGCTAAACCAAGCATTGCCACCTGTTTCAAGGTTGATACCGTTATAGAAAATGAGGTCAGCCTCAGAAGTTTTCTTAACATCTTCAGGGAGTGGTTCGTATTCGTGTGGGTCTTGTCCAATCGGAACGATACTGTGAAGATCAATCTTGTCACCAGCAATATTTTTAGTGATATCAGCGATGATAGAGTTTGTAGCAACAACTTTTAGTTTTTGACCAGAAGCTGCATCTTTTTTTCCGCTAGCACATGCTACAAGAGCAATAACGGAAAGAAAGAGAACGAGTAATGTACCTAATTTTTTCATTAGATCCTCCAATTTATTGGGGTTTTGCCCCTTATTTTAACAAATGTTTATTTTTCAGTTTCAAATATCGTTGTTTAGGAGAGATAAAGAAACTGATTAAGAAGAAGCTAGCAGCTGTAAGTACGATGCTAGAACCAGCTGCTAAGTTTAAACTATAGCCAATAAAGAGTCCCAAAACTGAAGCTGTAGCTCCAAAGGTTGAGGAAAGGAAAATCATACTTTTCAGGCTATTAGCATACAGATAAGCAGTTGCAGCTGGGGTAATCAGCATGGCTACAATCAGGATAGTTCCAACACTTTGCATGGCTGTCACAGACACGAGAGTCAGGAGTATCATGAGGAGGTAGTGATAGAAATTGACAGGCATTCCCATGGCTTTAGCCAGAAGTTCATCAAAGGAAGTTATCAAGAGTTGCTTGAAGAAAATCCAGATCAACAAGAGAATGACCGCCCCTACGCCCATAGTGATAAACATATCCGTATCTTGGACGGCTAGAATATTACCAAAAAGGATATGGAAAAGGTCAGTTGAACTTTTAGCGACACTAATCAAGATGATACCGAGGGCTAAGAAAGAAGAAAAGGTAATGCCGATGGCGGTATCGCTTTTGATAATCGAGTTTCCCTTGATGTAGGTAATGATGATAGCAGCTAGCAATCCAAAGACAATGGCTCCGATAAAGAAGTCAAGGCCCAAGATAAAGGAGAGGGCTACACCTGGCAAGACAGCATGTGAAATAGCATCTCCCATGAGTGACATCCCGCGTAGAATGATGAAACATCCCACAGCTCCAGCTACGACCCCGACGACAATAGCTGTTATCAAGGCATTTTGTAGGAAATGGAATTTTTGCAATCCATCGATAAATTCTGCAATCATAGGTCACCTCCATTGAAAAAGAGTCGATTACCGTAAGCTTCTTTGAGATTGGTTTCGGTAAAGGTTTCTTTGGTCGGACCAAAGGCGATCACTTCTCGATTGACAAGTAAGACTTGATCGAAGTAGTGGGGAACCTTGCTGAGGTCGTGGTGAACGATGAGAACCGTCTTACCAGCTTTTTTCAGATCTCTCAGCGTATTCATGATGATTTCCTCACTGACAGAATCAATCCCAACAAAAGGTTCATCCAAGAGGATATAGTCGGCTTCCTGCACCAAACATCTGGCAATCAAAACCCGCTGGAATTGACCTCCAGACAGTTGACTGATTTGACGTTCAGAGTAGTCAGCTAGGCCGACGATTTCAAGGGCTTCTTGCACTTTCTTCCAATGTTTAGCGTTTAAACTTCGAAAGAGAGGAATAGAGGGAAATAGTCCTAGCGAGACGCATTCCTTGACCTTGATGGGAAAGTTGTAGTCGATATTGATTTTTTGTTCGACATAGGCAATTCGGTGTAAGGATTTTTTAACTTCCTTGTCATCGAGAAATGCCTGACCTTGATGTGGGATAATTCCCAGCATACCTTTTAATAATGTTGATTTTCCGGCACCGTTTGGACCAATGATTCCGGTAATTGTTGGTCCTTGGAGCACTAGTGAAATATCCTTAAGTGCCAACGTTTCTTTGTAGGAGACACTGAGGTTTTCGATACGTATCATAAAATTATATTCCTCCTAACTCTTAATATACCTTAAAAAAATTAAGTCAAGTTAATTTTTGAAAAAAATTTAAAAATAATAACTGAAAAAAATGATGAAAAAAAGGAAAGTCCATTTTTAATTGCATTCCCAAGCAATTTTTTTGTTAAGCTATCAATAACTTAAAAAATGAAAGCGAGAACAAGATGACACGTTATCAAGATGATTTTTATGATGCAATCAATGGAGAATGGCAGAAGACTGCTGAAATCCCAGCAGATAAGTCTCAAACAGGAGGTTTTGTTGATTTAGATCAGGAAATTGAAGACCTGATGCTGACGACAACAGACAAGTGGTTGGCAGGTGAAGAGGTGCCTGAGGATGCTATCTTGGCAAACTTTGTCAAATACCACCGACTAGTTCGTGATTTTGACAAGAGAGAAGCTGACGGTATCAAACCTGTCTTACCACTTCTTAAAGAGTTCCAAGAATTGGAGACTTTTGCAGATTTTACAGCTAGACTAGCAGAGTTTGAGCTTGCAGGAAAACCAAACTTCCTTCCTTTTGGTGTATCGCCAGATTTTATGGATGCCAGAATCAATGTTCTATGGGCTAGCGCTCCAAGTACTATCCTGCCAGATACGACCTACTATGCAGAAGACCATCCTCAACGCGAAGAGCTCTTGACTTTGTGGAAAGAAACCAGTGCCAACCTCCTCAAGGCTTATGATTTCTCTGATGAAGAAATTGAAGATTTGCTAGAAAAAAGACTTGAATTGGACCGTCGAATTGCGTCAGTAGTGCTCTCTAATGAAGAAAGTTCAGAATATGCTAAACTCTACCATCCATATGCTTACGAAGATTTCAAGAAATTTGCGCCTGCCCTACCTTTGGATGACTTCTTCCAAGTCGTTCTTGGACAAGTACCAGACAAGGTTATCGTAGACGAAGAACGTTTCTGGCAAGCAGCAGATCAATTTTATAGTGAAGAGGCCTGGCCTCTCCTCAAGGCAACCTTAATTTTAAGTGTTGTGAATCTCTCAACCAGCTATTTAACAGAAGAAATCCGTGTTTTGTCAGGTGCCTATAGCCGTGCGCTTTCAGGAGTTCCAGAAGCCAAAGACAAGGTCAAGGCAGCCTACCAGCTAGCACAAGGTCCTTTCAAACAAGCCTTGGGTCTCTGGTATGCCCATGAAAAATTCTCTCCAGAGGCCAAGGCAGATGTGGAGAAAAAAGTGGCAACTATGATTGATGTCTATAAGGAACGCTTGGCTAAAAATGACTGGCTGACTCCTGAAACTCGTGACAAGGCCATCGTTAAACTCAATGTTATCAAGCCTTATATCGGTTACCCAGAAGAATTGCCAGAACGCTATAAGGACAAGGTAGTGGATGAGACTGCTAGTCTTTTTGACAATGCTCTAGCCTTTGGGCGTGTGGAAATCAAGCACAGTTGGAGCAAGTGGAATCAACCTGTAGACTACAAGGAATGGGGCATGCCTGCTCATATGGTCAATGCCTACTATAATCCACAGAAGAATCTGATCGTCTTCCCAGCGGCTATTTTACAGGCTCCTTTCTATGACTTGCATCAGTCATCTTCTGCTAACTACGGTGGTATTGGTGCAGTTATTGCCCATGAAATTTCCCACGCCTTTGATACCAACGGAGCTTCCTTCGATGAAAATGGTAGTCTCAAGGACTGGTGGACAGAGAGTGACTATACTGCCTTCAAAGAGAAAACACAAAAAGTCATTGACCAGTTTGATGGACAGGATTCTTATGGAGCAACCATCAACGGTAAATTGACTGTGTCAGAAAACGTGGCTGACTTGGGAGGAATCGCTGCAGCGCTTGAAGCAGCGAAGAGAGAACCAGACTTCTCAGCAGAAGAGTTCTTCTACAACTTCGGTCGCATCTGGCGCATGAAAGGTCGTCCAGAATTTATGAAACTTTTGGCTAGTGTCGATGTGCACGCACCAGCCAAACTCCGTGTCAATGTACAAGTACCAAACTTCGATGATTTCTTTACAACCTATGATGTCAAAGAAGGAGACGGTATGTGGCGTTCACCAGAAGACCGCGTGATTATTTGGTAATGAATCCAATCTAATACTAAAAACCGTAAATCTGCATAGGATGGGTTAAAGAGGTTAACATGAAGAAATTTTTAATGATGCTTTCAGCTATTCTTACTGTTTTTGTTTTAGCATCTTGTGGCGCAAATAAAAAAGAGGAAAAAATAGAACCTTCGGCAACACAATCATCTTCTACCAAAGAGGAACAGAAGGAAACCTCTACGAAGTTAGAGAGTCAAACTAGTACAAGTTCTTCAATGGCAACATCGTCAACAACAGTGGAAAAGAAAAGTGAAACATGAAAAGATTTGTACGAGGAAGTAATAGAGCGCTACAATCACTATCAAGCCCTTTTAAGTATCGGTGACCGAGAATCCTTGTATGAAAAGTTGAAACAGAACAAGATTTTTTCTGAAGAGTATGGCTATATCTTTACACTAAGCACCTATGATAAACCAGCTAGTCTTCATTATGTATACGTTGATTTAAATAATGATGGTCAGGATGAATTGATTATTGGAGATAAAAAATATATAGGGGCCATTTACTACTTGGAAAATCGAAAACCAAAGTTGCTTCATACAGCTTATGTAGCTTCTGCAGGTGGTTTTCGTTCAAGTCTAGTCATTTATGAAAACGGTCAAGTCAGATACGCAGACTGGCAGTCAACACGACCAGAAATGAACTTAAGTCTCTATGCTTTTGATAAAGACGGAGTGCAGAAGATTAAAGAAGGTATTTTTTTCAAATTGGTAGTGATCAAAAGCCAGAGCAAATCTTAGAGATTTCTTCTAATGAACTTGATTTAGCTAAATTTGAATGGAAAAGAATTTGCACCAGTCAACTAGTGTTTGATAAAATTTTAAAAACTAGGCTAGATTCTAACTTCATATAAATAGCAGTACACAAAAAAACCAAGGAGAAAAAAATTCCTTGGTTTTTTTGCTACTTAGAAAAAAAGGATTAAAGGTCTTTTCATGGGCGATAGTCGTAGCTGGACCATGTCCTGGATAGACATCGTAGTTTGGTAGGGTGAAGAGTTGCGTCTGAATGCTATGGAGGAGTTGTTCCGTGCTACCTGTAGGAAGGTCTGTCCGTCCGATGGTTTCTCGGAATAGAGCATCTCCCGTCAAGACTAGATGAGCATCAGGAAAGACCAGAGAAACACCGCCAATAGAGTGCCCTGGGGTCGGTAGAACTGTAAAACGAAATTCCTCAAGCTGGTATTCCTCATGAAAGACAAAGGTGTGTTCTGCAGGTTTTGCGACCACATCTGCCATATCATCGTGGCGAGGTAGCCCAGAGAGATTGTCGGCAGGAGTGTAGAGCCAGCTGGCTTCACTCTCTGCGATATAGACAGGAGGATTTCCAAAAGTCTCGCGAACTAGGTCCAGACTCATGATATGGTCATAATGAGCGTGGGTCAATAGAATAGCACAGATAGGTTTGTTGATGTTCTCTATTGTCTGACGAATGGCTTCCCAATGGCTACCAGGATCGACGACGATGAGGTATTTTTCACCTTCCAGGTAATAGGTGTTTTCATAGGCAACAGGATTCACAGTTTTATGGATTTTCATACTAGCTCCAATCTCAAAGAATGTACTAAATTAAGTATAGCACAGTTAGGGAGAATAAAGTGGATAGAAGGTCCTTCTCTTTTAAGGAATGTTATTTGCTATCTACTTCATTCTGTTCAAAATAGAGGTAACTATTTTCTAGTTAGGAACTAGCTAGAATTTTTAATGATTTCACAGAGATTTTAAATGAGTTGGAGAGTAAATTATTAAAAAATGATAATGAATCAAGAAAAGTGTATCCTATACTAGAATGAAGTTTGTGATAAAAAGAAAAATAAAAATATACATGTAAAGTTAATTTGCATTAATATATTGAATTTCTAAAAACTCTAGTATCTAACCTATAACAACTTGCTATATCTAATCATACAAGTCAAAGAGTCTGAAAAATTATATTTTTTTGGAAAATATTTATTTTTTTAATTTAGAATAAAAAAATAAGCCATTTTATTTGCCATAGACTAGGAAATATGATATCATAAAAGCCGTATGTTGTAGACACGTTTTTAGTATAAAATGATCACTTCTAATATATTTTATTTCATTTAAGATTAGTCGTGAATTTTTTTATAACTAAAACCTGTAAACTAACATCAAAATAAAAAAGGAGGTTGTGGGTCTAAATGAAAGGCAAGCAACAACAAGATTTTAGAGTAGAAAAGTACATCCGTTACGGTATCCGGAAATATAGCTTTGGAGCAGCATCAGTAGCAATTGCAGCTGGTTTGATGTTCCTTGGAAGTGGTGCGGTATCAGCAACGGAAGTTCAAGGTGCTGAAGCATCAGTAGCAGCAACTACTGCGCCAGCAAATCAAGCGGATTCTAATAAAGAGAAGGAAGCCGTTAAGCCAGAAACTAAAGTAGCGGAAGCTAAACCAGAGGTTAAAGCAGAGAAAGCTAAACCAGAGGAAGCTCCTAAAGAAGTAGTGGCTCCTAAATTGGATAAGAGTCAATTAGAGGCTTATGTTAACCAGGTAGCAGGAAATATAGCTGCAGGTAAATATGCAAACAAGACAGACGAAAGTTTGGCTCTTTTGAATGCAGATTTGGAAGCGGCAAAAGCAGCTCTTTCAAGTGCTACTAGTCAAGATGAGTTAAAAGCTGCTTACAACAAACTTGTAACAACTGTAAACTCAAAACTACAAAACAAACCAGTTGAGAAAAAAGAAACTCCAGCAGTTGATACTACAAATGGTAAAGAAACTGTAGGGAAGAGAGCGGGAAATACTGAGAAAAAATCTGAGTCAAACGCAATTGAAAACACTGGTTCTAAAGATGAACGTAATGGCAAAGAACTAGTCCAAGGTTCACACTTACGTTCGGCTAGTGAAGGCTATACCTTAGCTTCTACAGAACTTAGAAAAGAAAATGGTGAATTTCTTGGTTCTACAGGTAAATCTTATCAAATTTTAGATGGAAATCAGAATTATAAAATTTATGTTCATGGATATCAATCTGAAAACACTGAGGTTCGTGCATCTAATAGTGGAAAAGCAGGGATAAGTGGTCGTACTGATATTCCTCTGTCAAAAACAGAAGCTCAGAAACTTGGACGCGAAGCAGAACTATGGAAAGGTAAAATTCGCCCTACAGGTCGTGCTAATGGGAATACAATATGGGGATCTGGAGGAGCGTATGAATACATAGCTACAGAAATCTATGGTTATACTTATGAACAAGGAAATCACTATGTATATATTACAGATGTGAAGAAAAGATTTAGTTTATCTGATGCAGCAAAAGCGGCAGGGTATAGTATTACAGATATAGTACTTACTAATATGGTTCCTGGTACTGTGTATAATGCAAACTCAGATACAGTAGAGGGATATGCGGCATCAACCCTTCAAAATGGTGTTTATGACATGCGTTACAAAGTTACTGTTACTAAACCAGATGGTTCTACTCAAGCAGTGGATTTTCGTAACTTAACAGCAGGTTGGGTTGGATGGCAAGATTCATCTGCACCACTTATTCAAGGGTCATCAAAACTAGTAACTATAGGCGATCAAGTTAGTCATGATATTAAATATGTTGATAATGATGGTATGACTAGAGATAATCGAGCAAACTATACTCGAAATGGTGAAAGGATAATAGCAGGGTCAGCAACAGCTGCGGCAAATGACCGACAAGCATCATTCACTGCAGTAGATGGAACTGTACTTACTACAGAATATAATCGAGAAACTCGAAATGCCCCACAAACAGTCACAGCTCATACTGCTTTAAATGGTAATTATACGGGAAGTAAAACTCCAATAAATGATGTTGTACCAGGATTAAATTATGATCCTAAGACAGGGTTGATTACTGGAACAGCAAGTGAAGCTGGGATTTTCACAACAGCTGTTTATGCGAAAGACTACAATAATACAACCAATGCAACAAATATGGATTGGAATATGTATGGTCAAGAAGCTCATGAAAATATTACAATTGCAGTAGCACCTAAGATAACTGTTAAGAATGTTGAAGCTTACGCAACAAATGTACCTGTGACAATTTCAAAAGGAGCTAACAAAGCTGAAATTACAATGCCAGATGGAACAGTTACAAAACTTGTAGTTAAAGATGGAAACTGGACAGTAGCTGCAGGTACTACTAATACAGCGGTACAAGAAGGTGCGGTATTAGCAGCAGCATCTGCAACAGGTGATTCAACTGTTAACTTAACTGTAACACCGGAATCTACTAAATATGTAGGTGTGGATAATATTGTAGCGAAAGCAACAACTGATAAGGTTAAAGCGAATATTCAACGTGAATTTGCTATGGTAACTGATGCAGCAAATAATACTCATAAAGCGGTATTTAACAGTGCAACAGGTAAATATACGTTACCTCTTGAAAAAGCTTACGAATTAAAAGATAATAATAACGGTACATCAACTCTTATTGAACGTCGTGTTTATACAGATGCTCAAGCAAATGGTGATGTTAAATTCATTGTTTATGAATTTGAACGTACATGGAGTGCAACATCTTCAGCGGCAACACTAGTAGATAAAATTGCTGAAATCCGTAAAAAAGGTGAGGTAACTGCAGTAGGAGCCGTTACACGTACAGAGACACTAGTTAAAAAAGATCACACATCTTCAGAACAAGGAATGGTAGTTACAGTAAGTTACGATTCATTAACAAACCAATGGACATCTTCTGACGGTTCAGCAGTAACAGCTAAAAAATCAAATGCTGGTTGGGAAATTGAGACAGAATCAGGATTCAAAGGATATGTAGCATACCGTGAAGCAATTTCGACAGACGTAGCATCAATTCAAAATGCTAAACCAACAGGGACTTCAACAAGTTATTCAGAAGCAAAAGATACATCAGTAGACTTAGTTAAATCAACTAAGGCAAACGTAGCATTCGCAGATACAATCGATGATAAAACATCAGCAACAGATTCTGATACTATCAAAACAAAAGTAACAGTAACTGCACCAGATGGAACAGTAACTAATTTTGATGGAGCTCAAGCTGAAGAAACTGCTTATATCACAGCACAACGTACAGCTGCAGAAAAAACAAAAGCGGCAGCAACAGCGATAAAAGAACAACAAGATACACAAAATGAATTAGCTCGTCTTCAAGAACTATTAGATCGTGCTTCAAGAATAGAAGGTGACGCGCAAAAAGCATTGGATAATTTAAAACTACGTTCGATCTCGACAACAGCTCAAGAATTAGCAGAGAGAAAACTTGCGCAAGTTAAAGAGTTTAAAACATCTGTAGAAGCGCAATTAGCAACAGCTAAAGCAAATCTTGCAACAAAAGATACTGAAGTAGAGTCAACACGTGCTGCAGCTTTAGAAGCTGAAAAAGCAGTAGAAACTGCACGTACAGCTCTGAAAACAGCTGCAGAAGCAAACCTAGCTAAAGCTAACGCTTATGTATTATCTCAAAAAGGACGTTACAAAGTAACAGCAAGCGCAGTAGACTCAAACGGTGTTGTAACAACTCCAACAGTAGATGGAACAGATGCTGGTGAAGTTACAGAAGACGCAGTAGCAGAAACAACTTACTACATTGTAGTAACAGAACCAGAAAAATCATCAGGAGCTCAAGGTCAAAAACAAACTGACTCAATGGCAGACAATTTCAATGATGGAAAAGAAGGAACTACAGTATCAAATTACAAACTAGTAGATCCAAAAACAGGAGCAAAAGTTGCCTCATTAACAACTGCAGAAGGAACATACACTGTAGATTCAAATACAGGTGAAGTAACGTTCACTCCAGTAGAAGGATTTGTAGGAACTGCAAATCCGGTAACAGTAGCGGCTGATGTAACATTTAATGATGAGTCAGGAAATCCAGTGACAGTAGCGGTAGAAAATGCATATACACCAACTGTATATGGAATTGCACCATCTGCAGATGAAACTACAGGAAACAAGGACAACCACAAACATCTAAATCAGGAAAAGATCGTTTCTCTGAATTAAATAATACAGATAATACATTAGATGGAACAAACGTAGACTGGACAACAGCTGCATACTCATTAGAAGGAGCTAATGCTGAAGGTAAAGTGGTAGTTGATGGAGAAGGAACATACACAATTGATCCAACAACAGGTGTAGTAACATTTGAACCACTTCCAACATTTACAGGAAAAGCTAAAGGTGTTAATGTACAAGTATCAGTAACAGCAACTGATTCAGAAGGAAACAAAGTTCCAGTTACTTCAAAAGGTAAATATACTCCAGAAGTAACAGCAGTAACACCGACAGGAACACCAGTTACATCTGAAGGTAAACAAGGTCAAGAACAAACAGGAAAACCAACATTTACACAAGGTGATGAAACAGCTCCAATCACAATTACACCAGAGCAACCAGCTAAATTCGTAGTAAATGGACAACCAGTAGACTCAACAGAAATTCCAGCAACAAAAGATGGAAAAGAAATTGGTAAGTATACAATCGATCCAACAACTGGATTAGTTACATTCAAACCAAATAAAGACTTCACAGGAACACCAGATCCAGCAACAGTAGAAGTAAAAGATAAGAATGGAACACCAGCTACAGCAACATACACACCAACAGTAACACCAGTAGTACCAACAGCTGAACCAAAAGAAACAACTGGAAAACAAGGACAACCACAAACTCAAGAAACAGAGTCAATGTTCAAAAAAGGTGACGAAGTAGCACCAATCGATAAATCTACAGTTAAACTAGTAGACCCAAGTGGAAACGAAGTAACAACTCTTCCAGCAACAAAAGATGGAAAAGAAGTTGGAACATACACAATTGATCCAACAACAGGAGTAATCACATTCCAACCAAACAAAGACTTCACAGGAACACCAGATCCAGCGAAAGTTGTAGCTAAAGATACTAACGGAACAAAAGTAGAAACTACTTATACACCAACAGTAACACCAGTAGTACCAACAGCTGAACCAAAAGAAACAACTGGAAAACAAGGACAACCACAAACTCAAGAAACAGAGTCAATGTTCAAAAAAGGTGACGAAGTAGCGCCAATCGACAAATCTACAGTTAAACTAGTAGATCCAAGTGGAAACGAAGTAACAACTCTTCCAGCAACAAAAGATGGAAAAGAAGTTGGAACATACACAATCGATCCAACAACAGGAGTAATTACATTCCAACCAAACAAAGACTTCGTAGGAACACCAGATCCAGCAAAAGTTGTAGCTAAAGATACTAACGGAACAAAAGTAGAAACTACTTACACACCAACAGTAACGCCAGTAACACCAACAGGAAAACCAGTTACATCTGAAGGTAAACAAGGTCAAGAACAAACAGGAAAACCAACATTTACACAAGGTGATGAAACAGCTCCAATCACAATTACACCAGAGCAACCAGCTAAATTCGTAGTAAATGGACAACCGGTAGATTCAACAGAAATTCCAGCAACAAAAGATGGAAAAGAAATTGGTAAGTATACAATCGATCCAACAACTGGATTAGTTACATTCAAACCAAATAAAGACTTCACAGGAACACCAGATCCAGCAACAGTAGAAGTAAAAGATAAGAATGGAACACCAGCTACAGCAACATACACACCAACAGTAACGCCAGTTACACCAACAGCTGAGCCAAAAGAAACAACTGGAAAACAAGGACAACCACAAACTCAAGAAACAGAGTCAATGTTCAAAAAAGGTGACGAAGTAGCACCAATCGATAAATCTACAGTTAAACTAGTAGACCCAAGTGGTAACGAAGTAACAACAATGCCAGCGCTTAAAGATGGAAAAGAAGTTGGAACATACACAATCGATCCAACAACAGGAGTAATTACATTCCAACCAAACAAAGACTTCACAGGAACACCAGATCCAGCGAAAGTTGTAGCTAAAGATACTAACGGAACAAAAGTAGAAACTACTTATACACCAACAGTAACGCCAGTTACACCAACAGCTGAGCCAAAAGAAACAACTGGAAAACAAGGACAACCTCAAACTCAAGAAACTGAGTCAATGTTCAAAAAAGGTGACGAAGTAGCGCCAATCGACAAATCTACAGTTAAACTAGTAGATCCAAGTGGTAACGAAGTAACAACAATGCCAGCGCTTAAAGATGGAAAAGAAGTTGGAACATACACAATTGATCCAACAACAGGAGTAATCACATTCCAACCAAACAAAGACTTCACAGGAACACCAGATCCAGCGAAAGTTGTAGCTAAAGATACTAACGGAACAAAAGTAGAAACTACTTACACACCAACAGTAACGCCAGTTACACCAACGGCTGAGCCAGCTAAAACAACAGACATCCAAGGTAAAACACAAGAAGGAACACCAACGTTCACTCAGGGTGATGAAACAGCGCCAATCACAATTACACCAGAGCAACCAGCTCAATTCGTAGTAGATGGAAAACCTGTTACAGATACAACAATTCCAGCAACAAAAGATGGAAAACAAATTGGAACATACACAATTGATCCAACAACAGGGAAAGTAACATTCACACCAAATAAAGACTTCGTAGGAACACCAGATCCAGCGACAGTACAAGTTAAAGATAAGAATGGAACACCAACATCAGCGACTTACACACCAACAGTTACACCGGTAACACCAACAGCTGAGCCAGCTGAAACAACAGATATCCAAGGTAAAGAACAAACAGGAAAACCTGAATTCAAACCAGGAAACCCAGAAGTACCAATGGATGATGAAGTGCCAGCAACATTCGAAGATGGTTCAAAAGAAAAAGTAATTCCAGGAGAAGGAACATACACAGTAGCACCAGACGGAACTGTAACGTTCACTCCAGAGAAAACATTCACAGGAAAAGGAACAGGAGTAACAGTTAAACGTGTAGATAAGAACGGAACACCAGTAACGGCTAAATACACACCAACAGTTACACCAGTAACACCAGAAGGAACACCTGCAGAAACAACAGATATCCAAGGAAAAGAACAAACTGGAAAACCAACATTCAAACCAGGTAACCCAGAAGTACCAATGGATGATGAAGTACCAGCAACATTCGAAGATGGATCAACAACTAAGACAATTCCAGGAGAAGGAACTTACAAAGTAAATCCAGATGGAACTGTAACATTCACACCTGAGAAAACATTCACAGGAAAAGGAACAGGAGTAACAGTTAAACGTGTAGATAAGAACGGAACACCAGTAACGGCTAAATACACACCAAACGTAACCCCAGTAACCCCAACCGCAGACCCAGTTGAAACAACAGATATCCAAGGTAAAGAACAAACTGGCAAACCTGAATTCAAACCAGGCAACCCAGAAGTACCAATGGATGATGAAGTACCAGCAACCTTCGAAGACGGTTCAACAGAAAAAGTAATTCCAGGCGAAGGAACTTACAAAGTAAATCCAGACGGTACAGTAACGTTCACACCAGAGAAGACATTCACAGGTAAAGGAACAGGCGTAACTGTTAAACGTGTAGATAAGAATGGCACACCAGTGACAGCTAAATACACACCAACAGTAACCCCAGTAACTCCAGAAGGAACACCAGCTGAAACAACAGATATCCAAGGTAAAGAACAAAATGGTAAACCTGAATTCAAACCAGGCAACCCAGAAGTTCCAATGGATGATGAAGTACCAGCAACCTTCGAAGATGGTTCAACAGAAAAAGTCATCCCAGGCGAAGGTACATACACAGTAACCCCAGATGGCACAGTAACGTTCACACCAGAGAAGACATTCACAGGTAAAGGAACAGGCGTAACTGTTAAACGTGTAGATAAGAATGGCACACCAGTGACAGCTAAATACACACCAACAGTAACCCCAGTAACTCCAGAAGGAACACCTGCAGAATCTGAAGGACCTAAAGGGCAACCACAAACAGGAACACCTGAATTTAAACCAGGAAACCCTAATGTACCAATCGATGAAACTGTTAAACCAACATTTGACGATGGCACAACTGAGAAGAAAGTACCAGGTGAAGGAACATACACTATCGATGAAAACGGTAAAGTAACTTTCACACCAGAACCTGACTTCGTAGGTAAAGCAACAGGCGTAACCGTTAAACGTGTAGATAAGAATGGTACACCAGTAACAGCTACTTACACTCCAACAGTTCGTCCTGATACTTCATTCGTTGATAAAGATGGCAACCCACTTTCACCAACAGAAGATGGAACTAAACCAACTAAAGATATCCCAGGCTACAAGATTGTTAAAACTGAAGTAGACGAAAAAGGAAATACAAAACACATCTATGAGAAAGTTACAACAACTCATAAAGATAAAGATGGCAATGTAATTCCAGGCACAACTACTGAGGAAGGTACAACTCCTAAGAAAGATATCCCAGGTTACCGCTTCGTAGAGACTAAGAAACTTCCAAACGGTGATACAGAGCACGTTTATGAGAAAGTTAAGACAAGTCACAAGGATAAAGAAGGAAACGAGATTCCAGGTAATCCAAGTGAAGATGGCGAACAACCTAAGAAAGATATTCCAGGTTACCGCTTCGTAGAAACTAAGAAACTTCCAAATGGAGATACAGAGCACGTCTACGAAAAAGTTAAGACATCATTCAAGGATAAAGAAGGAAATGAGATTCCAGGAAATCCAAGTGAAGATGGCGAACAACCTAAGAAAAATATCCCAGGTTACCGCTTCGTAGAAACTAAGAAACTTCCAAATGGCGACACAGTTCATGTTTATGAAAAAATTATTCCTTCTGTGAAACCAGAACCTGCGAAACCATCAAAACCAGCTCCAGCTAAACCAGCTAAGGAATTGCCTAATACTGGTACAGAAGATCACTCTAGCCTAGCAGCTCTTGGACTTCTTGGAGTATTGAGCGGATTTGGTCTTGTGGCACGCAAGAAAAAAGAAGACTAATCTTTTAATCATTAAAGATTAGACAAAGGAATTCAATTTCATAAATGAAAACCCAACTAATCAAACGATTAGTTGGGTTTTTTATGTGGATTATCTATTTTTCCAGGCTTGGTAACGGGTATCAATTAATAATTGGGTAAGACGTCCCATAGTTTCCCTTTCTTCTGGAGTGAGGAATTGAACTTGGACGAATAGATGACGAATGTGTTCGATAGCTTTTAAGGAAGACAGGTCATTGATGGAGCTAATCCCAGCATCTAGAATGGTGCCAAAGAAGAGATCGAAGTAGAGCTGAAGTTCCTCGTCAGGGACTGTCGCCACCCACTCCTTGAAGGTTGTATCTACCTGTTGGCTATCACTGTTGGTCTTATCCAGTTGTACGAAGTGTTTGTCCTCAATTTGCCAACTAAAGGTATCGTGCTGGGCGATACCACTTAAGGCAGTACTGTGCACGATGATTTGCTGGTTAGGGATTTCCATCATCATACCGATAATGGACCCTTGTGGGATGAAGACCTTGGCTCTATCCATTATCCCTTGATAGCCCTCGGTTTGTGTCAGTTCTTTGTGGAGACCAGGCGCATCAAAAGTATAAACTGCTGTGATTTGATTTTGCAAGTTTTGCTCAATTTGACTAGCCGCATAGATGGCTAAATTTCCTCCCTTGGAATGCCCAGCCAGAATGACCTTTTGCTTAGGATGTTGGGCAAAAAAAGGTCTTTAAATAGCGGAGGGCATGCTTTTGAGCAGGAATTTCCTTCATATAGGTTAGGTGGAAATCTTCCTTCCAGCCAATGATACTGTCATCTGTCCCACGAAAGACAATCAAATAGGTATCGAGAGTGAGGCGGTAGGTCATAGCCGCAAACTGCTTCTGCAGTTCAGGGTCAATTTCGTTGATAAAATGAGAGAGTTTGCAATTTTTGAAGCGTTTGTGTTGAGCCAATTCATCCAACAACTGGAGTCGATTTTTATTGGTCAACATGTTCGATTCTCTTGGAACCTGAGATGCCAGGTCTAAAAGACGTTGAGGAGTTGTGGAGACCAGATTATCAAAGGGGAGGTAGGTGGTTTCTGTTAAGGATAGAATGTCTAATTCATTCAAAGGAAGGTCGTAAAAGGAATCGTGTGCGACATCTTTCAGATAGTCAAAAATATTGGCCATAAGAGCTCCTTTCTTTTTATTTATCTTATCAAATTTCCCTCAAATTAGCTAGTAGGCTTGCCTATATCTGCTGGTTAAAAACAGCTATTTCAAATTCAGTTTCAGATCTTCTAGCATGGAAAAATCTGTTATAATAATAGAAAAGGAGGAGCGCATGCACAAGATTTTACTAGTAGAAGATGATCAGATTATTCGCCAACAAGTCGGGAAATGCTCTCTGAATGGGGATTTGAAGTGGTTCTGGTAGAAGACTTTATGGAAGTGTTGAGTCTATTTGTCCAGTCGGAGCCTCATCTAGTCCTCATGGATATTGGTTTGCCCTTGTTTAATGGCTATCACTGGTGTCAGGAAATCCGCAAGATTTCCAAGGTGCCCATCATGTTTCTGTCTTCGAGAGACCAGGCTATGGATATTGTCATGGCAATCAATATGGGGGCGGATGACTTTGTGACCAAGCCTTTTGACCAGCAGGTTCTCTTAGCCAAGATTCAGGGCTTATTGCGCCGTTCCTATGAGTTCGGGCGTGACGAGAGTTTACTGGAATATGCCGGTGTTATCCTCAATACCAAATCTATGGATTTACATTATCAAGGGCAAGTATTGAATTTGACCAAGAATGAATTCCAGATTTTACGTGTGTTGTTTGAGCACGCGGGCAATATCGTAGCGCGTGACGACCTGATGCGGGAACTTTGGAACAGTGACTTTTTCATTGATGATAATACCCTCTCTGTCAATGTGGCTCGTTTGCGTAAAAAATTGGAAGAGCAGGGCTTGGTAGGATTTATCGAAACCAAGAAAGGAATAGGGTATGGACTGAAGCATGCTTGATTGGAAACAATTTTTTCTAGCCTATCTGCGCTCCCGTAGTCGTCTGTTTGTCTATCTACTTGTTTTAACATTTCTAGTTTTGCTCTTTCAGTTTTTATTTGCCAGTTTGGGAACTTACTTTCTCTACTTTTTCCTCTTATGTTGCTTTGTAACCATCTTATTTTTCACTTGGGACATATTGGTGGAAATGCAGGTCTATCGCAAGGAAGTTCTCTACGGAGAGAGGGAAGCTCAGTCTCCTTTGGAAATAGCTTTAGCAGAAAAATTAGAAGCGCGTGAGATGGAACTCTATCAGCAAAGGTCAGATGCCGAAAGAAAACTGACGGATTTGCTGGATTACTATACCTTGTGGGTCCATCAGATAAAGACCCCCATTGCAGCCAGTCAACTCTTAGTCTCAGAAATAGCTGACCGCCAACTGAAGCAACAATTAGAACAGGAAATTTTCAAGATTGACTCCTATACCAATCTAGTTTTACAGTACCTGCGTTTAGAAAGTTTTCATGATGATTTGGTCTTAAAGCAGGTTCAAATCGAGGACTTGGTCAAGGAAATAATTCGTAAATATGCTCTTTTCTTTATTCAAAAAGGCTTAAATGTCAATCTACATGACCTTGATAAAGAAATCGTGACGGATAAAAAGTGGCTGCTAGTGGTTATTGAGCAAATCATCTCAAACAGTCTCAAGTACACCAGGGAAGGTGGCCTGGAGATTTATATGGAAGGCCAGGAACTCTGTATCAAGGATACGGGAATCGGGATAAAAAACAGTGATGTCCTCCGAGTCTTTGAACGTGGTTTCTCAGGATATAATGGACGCCTAACCCAGCAGTCATCTGGACTTGGACTTTACCTATCTAAGAAAATTTCTGAAGAATTGGGTCACCAGATTCGCATCGAGTCTGAGGTTGGAAAAGGAACGATAGTGCGGATTCAGTTTGCTCAAGTAAAGTTAGTCCTTGATTGAGAAGAGACAATGAGTTTTTACCCAATCTCTTTTTGCTATATTTCAGGATATTTGAAGACTGTTTTTTACAAAACTAATAATAGAATTTTTAATACGGAATATAGTATAAATACTGGTTCAAAGTGAAGTTTTGTATGCTTTATACTTTTGTTGAGTATAAAATCTATAAACTAAGGGTTAATTACAAAAATTAATTTGAGATGAAGTGAATTGTAGACTTGGGAAATGTCTCCTATTCGATTTCAGAATGAATCGTTGATACAGGATTAAAAAGAACTGCAGCTTTCTTTTTTTATTTTTGAATGAGATAGGTGTATATAGATTTGTGTAACTGGTGTAGAACTGTTTCCAAGAATTTATTGAATGTATCGAATACACACATCCTATTGATTTTGAACCAGTTTTTAATTTCTAAATGTTATAATAGTTTTATCAAGTAAAAGGAGACTACCATGATTGGAGACAATATAAAATTCTTACGAAAAATCACATAATCTGATATAACCAGAATTTTTCACGGATTGTGGGTGTGTCACGAAATAGCCTAAATCGTTAGAAAAAAACTGAAAAAAAGCTTACTTTCAATAGAAGTATTGGAAATATTCATTTTACATCTATCAAAGAAACATGGGATAGACCTATATTTTACAAAATAGCAAATTATATTTTGAATGATAGTAAAAACTGCAGTACTTGTGTGATTTACAATTATTGCACTCAATGTCCGAGTATCGGACTATCTGAAATAGGGAATAGTAGAGATTGTTCTGCGATATGTAAAAAAACGCATTAGCAAGGAGTATCGTATATGCTACCATATCTTAAAACTATTAGATGGTATCTCTTTTTTAATTTTCTTTTTGGTGTAGTATCGAATATCTGCACAGCTTTGTTACCATATTTCACGCAGGCATTAATCAAAGGGGATTATCAAGTAGCTCTATATGGTTACTCTATGTCAGTGGCTGGCTATTTGAGTTGTAACTATATCCAAATGATACTTGATTGGAAGCAGGGGATTATCTTTTCGACTACTTTGAAAAATGAGTGGTTTCGTTCACTTCTGGGACTCAGTCACCACGATTTCAAGCAGAAAACAGTAGCAGAGTATATTTCCTATCAATCTAATGACCTAGATTCGTTGGAAAAGGATTACCTTCCTCCATTGATGAGTTTTATCAAACAAATTTTACGTATCATCATTTACGCTTTCATTATTAGCAGAACAATTAATCCTATTGTATCACTGATTTTTAATCTTTTCTACTGGAATTAGTATTCAAATTCCTAAAATCGTTGGGAAGTTGACCGCTAATCGTAGACAGGTTTACTTGAAAAAACAAGGAGATTACTATCGAACTTTGGAGGATTTGCTCATGGGACATCATTTGGTAAATAAACTAACTATGTCGCATTTTTTTGAATCAACAAAAGAGTTCTCTAAAAGAATTTGCAGGATAAGTATTTTTAAGTATGGTTTGACAAAAATTACAGGCATCTTATTGACAGGTGTTTCTTTTTGAATTCATTAGTCTTGTTCTGTTTATTTATTTAGCCTACTCTCTATCTCACCAGCAACTCGGTATTCCTGAGGTGGTGGCGAGTTTCGGATATATTAATGCTTTTTCTGAACCAATACAGGAAATCCTTTATGATTTACAAATGTTAGAGTCCGTAAAGCCTGTAATCAAGAGTTTTCAAAACATTGTTGGGAGACCCGTTTCAGTTCAAGCACCTCAACATTCTTTTGATACGATTACTTTGAAAAACATTTCCAAACAACTGGGAGAATCAAAATTGATAATTACTTCCGCTACGATTCAAAAAGGGGATAAAAATTGCGCTTATTGGTAAGAATGGTTCTGGAAAAAGTAGTCTTCTCAACATTTTAAATGGAACAGATGAAGATTTTGAAGGACAAATTGTGCTAGATGGGCTTGTTTTGGACCATCTTTGGGGAAGATTCGGTATGATTCTGCAACAAGAACATACATTTATTTCGAGTTATGAAAATAATGTAACACTATTCAATAGTTTCAATGAAAAATTCAGAGAAGAAGATTTTGAAAAAATTCCACCACAATCCCTGTCAGGTGGTCAGCAACAACGAATGTATTTAAATCGTGAGAAAAATCGTAAAAATCCATTGCTTATCCTAGACGAACCTTTCTCTGCCTTGGATACTAATCAGTTTAAAATGGAATTGGAAAGAGTTCTGGAACTACCAAGTGCCGTCATTGTTACTTTACATCGCCAAAACGAATTATTAAGTAAGTTTGACCAAGTTTGGGAAATTAAGAATGGAGAACTTGTAATTTTGAAATAGCTAAATTATAAAGAATAAAACGCATAGTATCAAGGTTCAGGAGATACCGTTTTTCCTTCTTCGGATAAGGAAACAAAAATTTCTTGCTTCATCTATCTATTCAATTGATAGATTTCGTCAGAGAAAAACTGTAAAATTTTTGATATAATATAAAGGATGGACTGACGGATACTTAAAAGATAATTTTCAAAAGAATAACAGGTGAGAAGAAAAATATGTAAGATTGGACAGAAGTCTCTCTACCATCATCCATGCAGAAACAAGATTATATAAAATAAAAGGAGTAACCAATGAACGGAAATTATTCAACACGGGAATACCGTGAGAAATTATACGATGACCTTCATGTTCGATTGAGAGATACAGCGATTTTGATGTGTGCAATTTTTATTGCCTCTATCGGTCTAAATATGAATTCAACAGCTGTTATTATTGGAGCCATGTTAATTTCACCTCTCATGACACCGATTGTTGGACTGGGATTCGGTTTAGCTATTTTTGATACGCGTTTAATCAAGCAATCTCTAGAGGTTTTATTGACTCAAGTGTTGGTCAGTTTGCTTGTCTCGACTCTGTATTTCTGGATTTCTCCCTTGTCTTATGCAAGTAGCGAGTTGATCGCACGAACCTCTCCAACCATTTGGGATGTTCTCATTGCTATTGCTGGTGGGATTGCTGGTGTGATCGGTTCAAGGAAAAAAGAAGCAAACAATATCGTGCCAGGAGTAGCCATTGCTACAGCTTTGATGCCGCCTATCTGTACTGCTGGCTATGGTTTAGCTAATGGGAATGTACGATTTTTATTGGGGGCTCTCTATCTTTTCTTGATCAACTGTGTCTTTATCATGCTAGCCAACATTGTTGGAACAAGAATTTTTGATGAGAAAAATCTCCTTTAACTTCATTTAAAGAGCTGAGCATTAAAATGAGAATTGGCTTGATTTCTTTGATTGTATTGTTGATTCTTCCAGCTAGCTATTCGGCAGTTACTCTGACAATAGAACAAGCGCGCAAAGAAGGGATCAAACAGTTTGTAGGAAAAGAGTTCGCCAATTATACGGTTATTAATCAAGTCTACAAGTCAAGTAACAATGAATTGGTCTTGACGGTTGTTGGAGATCCGATTTCAGAAGAAGAATTAGAAACACTCCACCAAAAACAAGCCTCTTACGGTATTCAATCTGTTCAATTGAAAGTGAATCAAGTTCAGAACTCGCCAACATTAGATAGTGAAGCGACCAAGGAATTTTATGAAACCATTAACAAGTATATCGATCAAAAACTCTCTGAAAAGGATTCACAAAAAGATCTCGTAAAAGAAAATGAAGCAGACAAGGATTGAGGATATTGACCTTATCTAACTCATGAAAGCAAATCTTGTGTGGTGGTTTGACCAATCACTACTAGCTCAGATTAAATAAAATATAAAAAGCAACAGCTGAATGAACTGCACCCCAAAAGTTAGACAGAAAAAATCTAACTTTTGGGGTGTTTTTATTATGAAATTAACTTATGATGATAAAGTTCAGATCTATGAACTTAGAAAACAAGGATATAGCTTAGAGAAGCTTTCAAATAAATTTGGGATAAACAATTCTAATATTAGGTACATGATTAAATTGATTGATCGTTATGGAATAGAGTTCGTCAAAAAAAGAAAAAAATCGTTACTATTCTCCTGAATTAAAACAAGAAATGATTGATAAAGTCCCTACATGAAAAACTGGTCTCAAGATAGAGTTTCTCTCGAATATGCTCTCCCAAATCGTGGTATGCTTCCAAATTGGATGGCACAATACAAGAAAAACGGGTATACTATTGTTGAGAAAACAAGAGGGAGAGTACCTAAAATGGGACGTAAACCAAAGAAGAAACCCGAAGAGATGACAGAGTTAGAACGACTTCAAGCAGAAAACGAGTATCTGAGAGCGGAGAATGCTGTCCTAAAAAAGTTGAGAGAACTCCGCTTGAAGGAGGAAAAAGAGAAAGAAGAAAGACAGAAATTGTTCAAGAATTAATCACTGATTTTTCGTTAGATATTCTTCTAAAAACCATTAAACTCGCTCGTTCGACCTACTACTATCATTTGAAACAGCTAGACAAACCAGATAAGGATCAAAAGCTTAAAGCTGAAATTCAAGCTATTTTTACCGAACAAAAAGGAAATTACGGCTATCGTCGAATCCATTTAGAATTAAGAAATCGTGGTTATGTGGTCAATCATAAAAGAGTTCAACGCTTGATGAAAGTGCTCAATTTACAAGCTAGAATCCGCAAGAAACGCAAGTATTCTTCTCATAAAGGAGATGTTGGCAAGAAAGCAGACAACCTTATTCAACGCCAATTTGAAGCAGCTAAACCAATGGAAAAGTGTTATACGGACGTGACAGAATTTGCCATTCCAGCAAGCGCTCAAAAGCTTTACTTATCACCAGTTTTAGATGGCTTTAATAGCGAAATTATCGCCTATAATCTTTCAACTTCACCCAACTTAGAACAAGTAAAAACAATGTTGGAACAAGCATTCACAGAGAAGCGCTACGAGAATACGATTCTCCATAGTGACCAAGGCTGGCAATATCAACACGATTCTTATCATCAGTTTCTAGAGGGTAAGGGAATTCAAGCATCCATGTCACGTAAAGGTAACAGCCCAGACAACGGCATGATGGAATCTTTCTTTGGTATTCTGAAATCGGAGATGTTTTATGGTTATGAGAAGTCATTTGAGTCGCTCAACCAATTGGAACAAGCCATTGTAGACTATATTGATTACTACAACAATAAACGAATTAAGGTAAAACTAAAAGGACTCAGTCCTGTGCAATACAGAACTAAATCCTTCGGATAAATTAATTGTCTAACTTTTTGGGGTCAGTACAGAAATAGTTGTTGCTTTTTCTGGCTCTGAAAAATGTTTCTCAGACTGTGATTGTTTTATTTCTCAACGCGTGATTTGTTGGCGATATCAGCTAGAATAGCTTGAACAAAATCATCTACTGAGACAGTTTGTGTTTCTTTTTGGCCGTAGCGACGAACGTTGACTGTTCCGTCTTCCATTTCCTTGTCCCCAACGATCAATTGGTAAGGAATCTTGCTTGTTTGTGACGCACGGATCTTGAACTGCATTTTTTCATTGCGCTCATCTACATCTGCACGGACACCGCGGTCACGGAGTTTCTTCGCCACTTCCCAAGCGTAGTCCACGTGTTTTTCGTTAGATACTGGGATGAGGGTTACTTGGTGTGGTGCAAGCCATGTTGGGAAGGCACCCTTGTAGTTCTCAATCAAGATAGCTGTGAAGCGTTCCATAGTTGAGATAACTCCACGGTGGATCATAACTGGACGGTGCTCTTCACCATCAGCTCCGATGTATTTAAGGTCGAAGCGTTCTGGAAGCAAGAAGTCAAGTTGGATAGTAGAAAGAGTTTCTTCTTTTCCAAGAGCGGTCTTAACTTGAATATCCAATTTTGGTCCGTAGAAGGCTGCTTCACCTTCGGCTTCAAAGTAGTCCACGCCCATTTCATCAAGGGCTGCACGAAGCATGGTTTGAGCATTTTCCCACATTTCATCGTTATCAAAGTACTTGTGAGTATCTTGAGGGTCACGAAGAGAGAGGCGGAAGCGGTATTCAGTCAAGTTGAAGTCTTCATAAACATCGATAATCAACTGAAGGGCACGTTGGAATTCCTCTTGGATTTGTTCTGGAGTAACGAAGAGGTGACCGTCGTTGAGCGACATCTCACGCACGCGTTGAAGACCTGTGAGGGCACCAGATTTTTCATAACGGTGCATCATACCGATTTCAGCGATACGGATTGGCAACTCACGGTAAGAGTGAACATGATGTTTGAAGACTTGGATGTGGTGTGGGCAGTTCATTGGACGAAGGACAAATTCTTCCCCGTCACCCATGTCCATAGTTGGGAACATGTCTTCTTGGTAATGATCCCAGTGACCAGAAGTCTTGTAAAGTTCAACAGAAGCAAGTGGTGGAGTATAGACGTGTTGATAGCCAGAAGCCAACTCTTTGTCAACGATGTAGCGTTCTAACTCACGACGAATAGTCGCACCATTTGGCAACCAGAATGGCAAACCTTGACCAACCTCTTGAGAAATCATGAAGAGATCAAGCTCTTTACCAAGTTTGCGGTGATCACGTTCCTTAGCTTCTTCACGCATTTGAAGGTAGTTTTTCAAGTCTTTCTTGTCAAACCAAGCTGTACCATAGATACGTTGCATCATAGCGTTGTCGCTATTTCCACGCCAGTAAGCACCTGCTACATGGAGAAGGTGGAAGATTTGGATGCGGCCTGTTGATGGGACGTGAGGGCCACGGCAAAGGTCTACATACTCACCTTGACGATAGATAGTCAACCCACCTTCGTCTTCTGAGTGTTCTTCAATCAATTCTAATTTGTAAGGGTCGTTCTTGAAGATTTCACGTGCCTCGTCTTTAGTAACTTCTTCACGGATTGATGGAAAGTTTTCTTTGACGATTTTTTGCATTTCTTCTTCGATACGAGGAAGGTCTTCGTTAGAGATTTGACCAGCTGTGTTGTCAGTATCGTAGTAGAAACCATCTTCGATGGCTGGACCAACTCCTAAGTGAATGTCTGGGAAAAGACGACGAGCTGCTTGGGCGAACAAGTGAGCAGCTGAGTGACGCAAGATTGGAAGGGCATCTTCGTGATCAGGTGTCACGATTTCGATGCTTCCATCTTCAGTGATCGCACGAGTTGTGTCGATGAGTTTGCCGTTGAATTTACCAGCCAAGGCCTTTTTAGCTAGAGAATTGCTGATAGATTGAGCAATTTCAAAAGTTGTAACGCCAGATTCGAATTCACGAACAGCGCCATCTGGAAAAGTAATGTTAATCATAATGTTCTCCTTACTTATATTATTGACGAATGTGTTAACCCTATTCTGAAAACAGGGACAGTGGATTGTGAAAGATAGAAAAACAAAAAGCGACATCCTCGAAAGGACGTCGCAACGTGGTTCCACCTTCATTTATGTACCTCGAAAAAGAGGGACACCTCTGATTGGCTCTAACGTGGCCACCGTTTTATGTTTTCATAAAAATCACGAGTAGTATCAGTATAGTCTTTCTATGCGTTTCCAGCAACCACGCACTCTCTAGTAGAAAGGGACTAAGTGACTTGTCTCTATGGATTATTATAGCATGATTGTGAAAATTTTCAAGATATTTGTAGATTTTTTTGAATTTTCTTCATTGAAAGAGTGCCTGCTATGCTTTGTTAGGAGTAATGTGAAATCATCTTTTTGATAAGTTTTTACCTTGATAAAAGTAGTGTTCTGGATTTAGTAAGAGTGGGTTAAAGGTGACTATTAAACAGTATTTTTTGTTATAATATTAAAAAGATATATAAGAGGAAATGAGGAGAAAGAATGACAAAAATAGCTCTTCTTTCAGATATTCATGGAAATACCACCGCTTTGGAGGCTGTTTTGGCAGATGCGCGGCAGCTAGGAGTGGATGAATACTGGCTTCTGGGAGACATTCTCATGCCAGGGACAGGGCGTAGAAGGATTTTGGACTTGTTGGCTGAACTACCGATTACGGCTAGAGTTTTGGGAAACTGGGAAGACAGTCTTTGGCATGGTGTCCGCAAGGAATTGGATAGTACTCGTCCCAGTCAACGCTATCTCTTGCGCCAGTGCCAGTATGTTTTAGAGGAAATTTCCCCTAGAAGAAATCGAAATGCTCCACAATCAACCTCTACAGATTCATCGTCAGTTTGGGGATTTGACGGTGGGAATTAGCCACCATCTTCCTGATAAGAACTGGGGGCGAGAGTTGATTCATACTGGAGCGCAAGAGGATTTTGACCGCTTGGTGACCAATCCGCCTTGTGATATTGCTGTTTATGGTCATATTCACCAGCAGTTGCTTCGTTACGGGACTGGTGGGCAATTGATTGTCAATCCGGGCTCGATTGGGCAACCTTTCTTTCTAGATGCCCAGTTACGGAAGGACTTGCGGGCCCAGTATATGATTTTAGAGTTTGATGACAAGGGCTTGGTAGATATGGATTTCCGACGGGTAGACTACGATGTAGCAGCTGAATTGCAGCTGGCTAAAGATCTCAAACTTCCCTATTTTGAGGTTTATTATGAAAGTCTGGTCAATGGTATCCACCATACTCATCATCAGGAATTTCTGAGTGAATTGGCCCAGAAAGAGGGTTATGATAGGGAATTAGATGCTTGGTTGAAAAGTGGTAATGATTGACATTACAACTAAAAAGGGTATAATAATAGAAAAAGAAGAGTAGAGGCAGGGTAGCCTCGTAAAAAGGAGAAGAGGATGCAAATTCCAAGTAGATTTACCATTGCGACTCATATGCTGATAATCATTGCCCTCAAGGGGAAGGAAAGCAAGGTGACCAGTGATTTTCTGGCTGCTAGTGTCGGGGTCAATCCAGTCATTATCAGAAAGACCTTGTCCCAGTTGAAGAAGGCAGAGCTGATTTCAGTAGCGCGTGGAACAGGGGGAACAGAGATTGTCAAGGACCTCAAAGACATTAGTCTTTAGATGTTTATCAAGCGGTCGAGTGTCTTGGTAAGACAGGTCAACTCTTCAGTTTCCATGACAATCCAAATCCAAATTGCCCAGTTGGAGCTCGTATTCATGATGTTTTGGATCAAAAACTGGAGAGAATTCAGCTGGCGATGGAGGCAGAGCTTGGTCAGACCAGTCTAGAACAAGTCGTGGCCGATGCAGAGAGTCAAATGAAGGATTAAGAGGGATAGATGCCTGCAAATGAAATGTCAAAACACTGCTAGAAATCTGGCAGTGTTTTTTTGAGACTGCGTAGAAAAAACTCCTGGGAAATTCCAGGAGAGTATGAGTGGTTATTTAAACTTGAATCCTTCGTAAATAAGCTCTGTTTTTGGATTTTGTTTCTTAATCTGTTTGGCAAGTGACTTCATCATAGAAAGAGGACCACACATATAGACGGTTGCCTGTTCGGGCACTTCTTCTTGCTCAAAATTAAGATAGCCGTCTTTCCTACTGTCTACTAGATGGAGTTCAAAATTAGGATTTTTCTGAGCATAGTCACGGAGCAAATCTAGATAGACTGCATTTTCATTTCCACGGAAGCTATAGTAGAAGTGAACCTGTTTATCTAAAATAGGATGTTCACGGATGTAAGAGATGAAGGGGGTAATCCCAATGCCTCCAGCAATCCAAACCTGATTTTCTCGTCCTTCTTCTATGATCATGTGTCCGTAAGCTCTGTCTACGCTTACTTTGCTGCCGACTTGAAGATTGTCATAGATATTCTTGGTATGGTCACCTGAATTTTTAACAGTAAAGTAAAGAGTTTGACCATGACCTCCTGAGATAGAAAAGGGATGCGGAGCACTTTCAAAGCCTTCTTGGAAAATCTTTAGAAAGGCAAATTGTCCTGATTGATAGTTGAAAGGTCTGCTAAGATGGATTTGAATTTCTATAGTATCGTGATTTAAGCGTTTGAGATTAGTAATTTTCCCTAGATAGGGGAAGCCAATCTTTTGATATAGAAAAATGATATAAAAACCAGCCAGTAAGCCTAAAAGGGCATAGCTACCAACAAGAAAACTTAGAAGATTAAATGTAAGGAGACGATTGCCCATCATCATGTAGACGTGAAAGAGTCCAAATATAGGCTAGATAAACAAGGCGGTGAATCCATCGCCAAGCTTCGTATTGGATGTATTTGCCTAAATAGGCGACAAGGATGATACTGGCAAAGATATAGATGGCAAGGTTGCCAAACTGAGCGGATAAGCGAGAGCCCCAAAGACCGCCCATACTAAAATTATGCAAGATTAGTAGGATGATGGAGAGAAAGGCTGTGAATTTGTGGACAGTATAGACTCTCTCCAAACCGTGAAACCAGCTTTCTAGTAGGGGGAGACGAGTGGCTAGGATAAAAGTTAGAGATAGGCTTGTTAAAGCTAGTCCTGGAATCATGAATTGGGGAGAAGTGCTCATCCAAGTTAAAATAGTCAAGAGAAAACTAGCTATGATAAAGAGTAGTCCTTTGATTGATTTCATAGAAAATTCCATTTCATTAATATTTTGATTTGTTGTAAATAAATTTGTTACATTTTATCATAGAAAAAGTATGGTGTCAAATTGAGGTCTATAAATATCTACTCTCATCAAAAAACTCTCCAATTTAACTGGAGAGTGGCTATTTATTCTGCAGCTTGTTGCCAACGTTTTGCTAGCATATGAGACAGGCTAGAAATTGCTAGGTTAAAGCTGAAGTAGATGAGGGCAATCAGGATATACAGACTGAAGACCTGCTCTGGTTCAAAATAACGTCCCATTAGAATTTGGCTGGCTCCAAAGAGTTCTTGTAGGGCGATAACAGAGTAGAGAAGACTGGTATCCTTAATCACGGTTACAAACTGAGAAATGATAGCTGGCAGCATTTTACGAATGGCTTGTGGGAGAATGATGTGGTAGAGGATTTGGGCTGAGGTAAATCCTTGCGACATTCCTGCTTCGTATTGCCCCTTGTCCACAGCATTGAGACCGCCTCGAATAATCTCAGCTAGAGCCGCTGATGTAAAGAGGGTAAAGGCAGTGATTCCTGCTGGTGTGGATTTCATCTTGAACACTAAAAAGATAGTGAAAATCCAGAGGAGGTTGGGAACGTTACGCACAAACTCGATATAAATGCTGGAAATAATACGCAAGATAGGATTTTTCCCATTTCTCATGACCGCTAGCACTGTACCGATAAGTGTAGAAAGGACGATGGCAATCAGAGAAATGTAGAGGGTCAAGCCAAATCCTTTAAAGATAAAGACTAGGTTATCTGGTGTCAAAACTTCTAAAATGGATTCCATAGTAACCTCCTAAAGCGAATAGGCTTTTTTGTTGTCTTGCTCCATCTTGCGACCAAACTGGGCAACAGGGAAGCAAAGAGAGAAGTAGAGCAGGGCAGCACCTAAAAAGGCTGGAATGTAGTTTCCGTTAAGAGCCGACCAAGACTTGGTCACAAACATCAAGTCCACTCCAGAGATGATAGCGACTGTCGAGGTGTTTTTGATGAGGTTGACGATTTGGTTGGTCAAAGGAGGGAGAATGATACGGAAAGCCTGAGGCAAGATAATCAAGCGCATAGCACTGATATAGGTAAAACCTTGCGACAAGGCGGCCTCCATCTGACCGCTAGGAATAGACTGAATACCTGAGCGAATTACCTCGGCGATATAGGCGCCGTGATAGAGTCCCACGCAGAGAACAGCTGTCCAATAAATCGGAATCATGATGGTGTGGTCACTGATAAGAGGTAGACCATAAAAACGATGACAAACTGCACCAAGAGGGGAGTGTTTTGGTAAAATTCGACAAAGATGCGAGCTAAAATGCGTAAAATTGGAAGTTTACTGGTTGACATGGCTCCGAAGAAGATGCCTAAAACCATGGCTAGGATAAAGGATCCAATCGCTAGGGCAAGAGTGAAGAGGAAACCATTGAAAAATTGTCCAAAATCCTGAAAATAGGCTGTCCAAGATGATAAATCTGTCATGGGGTAACCTCCTTAATCTGCAGTATGGCTAGATGGCTTGAGCTTGTAACGGTCATAAAGTTTTTGCAAACTACCATCCTTGCTCCATTTAGTGACCAAGTTATCAAGATAGTCGTTGAGCTCTGTATTTGATTTCTTAGTAACGATACCGTAGTCAGATGGCTTGAAACTATCATCTAGTAGTTCTGTCCGCTTACTGATGTAGCCAGATAGGATAGAACGGTCAACGGAAAAGGCATCGATACGGTGAGCGTGTAGGGAAGTAATCAATTCTGGGTAGGAACCAAGTTCGACGAATTTAAAGGTCAAACCTTTCTTTTTACCCAGTTCGGTAATCAGGCGTTGAGTAATGGAACCTTGGGCAACCCCGATGGTTTTTCCGTTTAGGTCCTCAATGCTTTTGATTTTGGCAGACTTATTGACCAAAAAGCCAGAAGCGTCCGTGTAGTAAGGACTGGTAAAGTTGTAGAGTTTTTTGCGTTCGTCTGTGATGGTGAAGGTTGCGATATCCATATCGACCTGTTCGTTATCTAGAAGGGGTCCGCGAGTTTGTGCTGTAACTGGTACATAACGAACCTTGACCTTGAGCTCATCAGCTACCATCTTGGCCAAGTCAGTTTCGATACCAGAATAGGTCCCTGTCTTGGGATCCTTGTAACCGAAATTGGGAACGTCTTGTTTCACACCAACAACCAGCTCGCCTCTCTTTTGAATGTCTGCGACACTGGTACCAGCCTGGACTGGTTTTGCAGCAGCAAGGCCAAAAAGGCTAATCAATATTGCTGATAAAAAGAATTTCTTTTTCATAGGGCCTCCTTATTTGACTTTGTCACTTTCGTGGTTGATGATTTTGCTGAGGAATTGTTGGGCACGAGGTTCGCTTGGATTATCGAAAAAGTCATCAACATCTGTCGTATCCACCAAAACCTCTCCGTCAGCCATAAAGATGATGCGGTCCGCAACTTCACGGGCAAAGCCCATTTCATGAGTAACGATAATCATATTCATACCATCGTGGGCCAATTTTTGCATAACTGCTAGAACATCGCCGATAGTTTCAGGGTCTAGGGCAGATGTTGGCTCATCAAAGAGGAGGAGTTCAGGATGCATAGCGAGTCCACGTGCGATGGCAATCCGTTGTTTTTGTCCACCAGATAGCATGGCTGGATAAGAATCTTTCTTGTCCCACATATTTACAAATTCCAGATATTTTTGGGCTGTTTTTTCAGCTTCTTTTTTATCAATTCCTAGAACTTTTATGGGTGCTAGTGTTACGTTTTCTAACACTGTTTTATGCGGATAGAGGTTGAAATGTTGGAAAACCATGCCGACTTCCTTGCGAAGGGGCACCAAATCTTTCTGGCTGGCACCAGCAACTTGGTGACCATTTACTAGAAGACTTCCTTTGTCTATAGCCTCCAAACCATTGATGGTGCGGATAAGAGTGGACTTACCAGAACCAGAAGGACCTAGAGTACAACAACTTGCCCTTTTTCAAAACGGAGATTGATGTCGCGGAGTGCATGGTAATCTCCGTAATATTTTTCGACGTGTTCAAATTCTACTAAAGCCATAAGGAATCTCCTTTGTGTTAGATTTTATAACATGATTCTACACCAAAAGATTTGTCTTGTCAAATCATATCTGAAAAAATTCACTAAAATTTTATAAAAAAGCAATCTGGATAGAGAAAACGTCTAAATCGTGTTATAATGAAGCGATAGAATTCTTAGAAAGAGTGGATGTCTTTTTGATAACACCTACTTATGAATGGCAGTTTGCCCCGCAGGTAGAAGATGCGGATTTTACAAAGATAGCCAAGAAGGCTGGACTGGGTCCTGAGGTGGCTCGGTTATTATTTGAAAGAGGAATTCAGGACCAAGAAAGTCTGAAGAAGTTTTTAGAGCCTTCCTTAGAGGACTTGCATGACCCTTATCTGCTCCATGATATGGATAAGGCAGTGGAACGGATTCGTCAGGCCATTGAAGAAGGGGAAAATATCCTCGTTTACGGTGATTACGATGCGGATGGTATGACTTCGGCTTCTATTGTTAAGGAAAGTTTGGAACAGCTTGGTGCTGAGTGCCGTGTTTACTTGCCTAATCGTTTTACCGACGGTTATGGACCTAATGCCAGTGTTTACAAATATTTTATCGAGCAAGAAGGAATTTCCTTGATTGTGACGGTGGATAATGGGGTTGCGGGTCACGAGGCTATTGAATTGGCCCAGTCTATGGGAGTAGATGTCATTGTGACTGACCACCATTCTATGCCTGAAACCTTACCAGATGCCTATGCCATTGTCCATCCTGAGCATCCAGATGCGGATTATCCTTTCAAATATTTGGCTGGTTGTGGAGTAGCTTTTAAGCTGGCTTGTGCCCTTTTAGAGGAAGTACAAGTGGAACTGCTGGATTTGGTTGCTATTGGTACCATTGCTGATATGGTTAGTTTGACAGATGAAAAATCGTATTTTGGTTCAGTATGGTCTGGAAATGTTGGGACATACTCAGCGCATTGGTTTACAAGAAATGCTGGACATGGCTGGAATTGCTGCTAACGAGGTGACAGAAGAGACAGTTGGTTTCCAGATTGCCCCTCGTTTGAATGCCTTGGGCCGCTTGGGTGATCCCAATCCTGCCATTGATTTGCTGACTGGGTTTGATGATGAGGAAGCGCATGAGATTGCTCTCATGATTCATCAGAAAAACGAAGAGCGCAAGGAAATCGTCCAGTCTATCTATGAAGAAGCTAAGACCATGGTGGACCCTGAGAAGAAGGTCCAAGTCTTGGCTAAGGAAGGCTGGAATCCTGGAGTTCTGGGTATCGTGGCTGGTCGTTTGTTGGAAGAACTAGGACAGACAGTCATCGTTCTTAATATAGAGGACGGTCGTGCCAAGGGCAGTGCTCGTAGTGTGGAAGAGGTCGATATTTTTGAGGCTCTGGATCCCCATCGCGACCTCTTCATCGCCTTTGGTGGCCATGCTGGTGCAGCGGGTATGACGCTGGAAGTGGAGAAACTCTCAGATTTATCTCAGATTTTGGAAGATTATGTCCGTGAAAAAGGTACAGATGCTGCTGGCAAGAACAAGTTAAATTTAGATGAAGAACTGGATTTGGAGACACTTAGCTTGGAAACGGTCAAAAGTTTTGAACGTTTGGCACCTTTTGGCATGGACAATCAGAAACCTGTCTTTTATATCAAAGATTTTCAGGTCGAAAGTGCCCGTACCATGGGGGCAGGCAATGCCCATCTCAAGCTGAAAATCTCTAAGGGTGAAGCGAGTTTTGAAGTGGTAGCCTTTGGTCAAGGAAAATGGGCGACAGAATTTGCTCAAACCAAGAATCTAGAGTTGGCAGTCAAATTGTCTGTCAACCAATGGAATGGCCAAACTGCCCTGCAGTTGATGATGGTGGATGCGCGTGTGGAGGGTGTTCAACTTTTTAACATCCGTGGAAAAATGCAGTTTTGCCAGAAGGGGTTCCAGTCTTGGACTTTTCTGGAGAATTACCAGATTTAGTAGCTAGTGACGCAGTTGTTGTAAAAACCATTCCTGAGGATATGACTCTGTTGAAGACCATTTTTCAGGAACAGAATTTCTCTGCTGTCTATTTCAAAAATGACATTGACAAGGCCTACTATCTGACAGGCTATGGGACTAGAGAGCAGTTTGCCAAATTGTACAAGACCATCTACCAGTTTCCAGAGTTTGATATTCGCTACAAGCTGAAAGATTTGGCAGCTTATCTTAATATTCAGCAAATCTTGCTGGTCAAAATGATTCAAATATTTGAAGAATTAGGTTTTGTGGTAATCAAAGATGGGGTTATGACAGTCAATAAAGAAGCGCCAAAGAGAGAAATCGGAGAAAGTCAGATTTACCAAAATCTCAAACAAACCGTCAAAGACCAAGAAATTATGGCACTGGGTACCGTTCAAGAAATTTATGACTTTTTAATGGAAAAAGAGTAGATGATAGGAAAGAGTTGGGCAACCAGCTCTTTTTTGAAAACAAATCTTCATTTTGAAAATCATTAAAAAAATGGTATAATGGTAGGAAAAGATTCGGCTAAAAGTAATAGTGCTTTTAGAATAAGAGGGTAAGTAACCCTATAATCAAGATAAACTAAGCTTTCGGAGGAAAAATGAGTAATATCAGTTTAACAACACTTGGTGGTGTCCGTGAAAATGGGAAAAATATGTATATCGCTGAAATCGATGGGTCTATTTTCGTTTTGGATGCAGGTCTGAAATACCCTGAAAATGAACAACTAGGGGTGGACGTGGTCATTCCCAATATGGACTATCTTTTTGAAAATAGCGATCGTATCGCTGGGGTCTTCTTGACCCACGGCCATGCGGATGCCATTGGTGCTCTGCCTTATCTCTTGGCTGAAGCCAAGGTACCTGTATTTGGCTCTGAGTTGACCATTGAGTTGGCAAACTCTTTGTCAAAGGAAATGACACAGTTAAGAAATTTAATGATTTTCATGTTATCGATGAGGATACGGAGATTGATTTTGGAGGGACTGTGGTGTCCTTCTTCCGTACGACCCACTCTATCCCAGAAAGTCTGGGTGTGGTCTTGAAGACAGCTGAAGGTAGCATCGTTTATACAGGTGACTTCAAATTTGACCAGACAGCTAGTGAATCTTATGCCACAGACTTTGCTCGTTTGGCAGAAATCGGTCGTGATGGAGTTCTAGCTCTTCTTAGCGATTCAGCCAATGCGGACAGTAATATCCAAGTGGCTAGCGAAAGTGAAGTTGGGGACGAGATCACTCAAACCATTTCGGACTGGGATGGTCGTATCATTGTTGCAGCAGTAGCCAGCAACCTCTCTCGTATCCAGCAGGTGTTTGACGCTGCGGATGCAACAGGCCGTCGTGTGGTCTTGACAGGATTCGATATTGAAAATATCGTCCGCACTGCTATTCGTCTTAAGAAATTGTCTCTAGCTAACGAAAGTCTTTTGATTAAACCAAAAGATATGTCTCGTTTTGAGGACCATGAGTTGATTATTCTTGAGACAGGCCGTATGGGTGAGCCTATCAACGGTCTTCGCAAGATGTCGATTGGTCGTCACCGTTATGTGGAAATTAAGGATGGTGACTTGGTCTATATCGTAACGACTCCGTCTATCGCCAAAGAGGCGGTCATGGCGCGTGTGGAGAACATGATTTACCAAGCTGGCGGGGTTGTCAAACTGATCACTCAAAGCTTGCGTGTGTCAGGTCACGGAAATGCGCGTGATTTGCAGTTGATGATTAACCTCTTGCAACCCAAGTATCTCTTCCCAATTCAAGGAGAATACCGTGAGTTGGATGCTCATGCTAAGGCTGCTATGGCAGTAGGTATGTTGCCAGAACGCATTTTCATCCCTAAAAAGGGAACCAGCATGGCTTATGAGAATGGCGATTTTGTCCCAGCTGGCGCGGTTTCGGCAGGGGATGTCTTGATTGACGGGAATGCCATTGGTGATGTTGGTAATGTGGTTCTTCGTGACCGTAAGGTCTTGTCAGAAGATGGAATTTTCATCGTCGCAATCACCGTTAACCGTCGTGAGAAGAAATTGTGGCCAAGGCTCGTGTTCACACGCGTGGATTTGTTTATCTCAAGAAGAGCCGTGATATTCTCCGTGAAAGTTCAGAATTGATTAATCAGACGGTAGAAGACTATCTTCAAGGAGATGACTTTGACTGGGCAGATCTTAAAGGGAAGGTTCGTGATAATCTGACCAAGTATCTCTTTGATCAAACTAAGCGTCGTCCAGCTATTTTACCAGTAGTCATGGAAGCAAAATAAGCGATGAAATAAACGGAGAGAAAGTCGAATTTCGGCTTTTTCTTATAGAAAAATAGAGGAAAAATTATGGCAGTAATGAAAATCGAGTATTACTCACAAGTTTTGGATATGGAGTGGGGAGTGAATGTCCTCTATCCTGATGCTAATCGAGTGGAAGAACCAGATTGTAAAGACATTCCAGTCTTGTACCTCTTGCACGGGATGTCTGGTAATCATAATAGTTGGCTCAAGCGGACCAACGTAGAACGCTTACTTCGAGGAACCAATCTCATCGTTGTTATGCCCAATACCAGCAACGGTTGGTATACCGATACCCAATATGGTTTTGACTATTACACAGCTCTAGCAGAGGAATTGCCACAGGTTCTGAAACGCTTCTTCCCTAATATGACTAGCAAGCGTGAAAAGACCTTTATCGCTGGTCTCTCCATGGGAGGCTACGGCTGCTTCAAACTGGCTCTTGCTACAAATCATTTTTCTCATGCAGCTAGTTTTTCAGGTGCCCTTAGTTTTCAAGATTTTTCTCCTGAAAGCCAAGATTTGGGAACACCAGCTTATTGGAGGGGTGTGTTTGGAGAAATTAAAGACTGGACAACTAGTCCCTATTCTCTAGAAAGTCTGGCTAAAAAATCGGACAAAAAGACCAAGCTTTGGGCTTGGTGTGGTGAACAGGATTTCTTGTACGAAGCCAATAATCTGGCAGTGAAAAACCTCAAAAAACTTGGATTTGATGTGACTTATAGCCATAGCGCTGGAACTCACGAATGGTATTACTGGGAAAAACAATTGGAACGGTTTCTAGCAACTCTGCCAATTGATTTCAAATTAGAAGAGAGATTGTCATAATTTAGCTTTCTTTCAGCTTGTTTTAGTAAAATAGATTTTATTTGCTAGAAAGGTGGAGGGAAATGCGCTGGATTTTTCGTTTGATAGGGGCTTTCTTTTCTTTTGTGTGGCGTTTGTTTTGGCGCCTAGTTTGGATAGCCGTGCTCTTATGTGCTCTTGCTTTCGGACTTCTCTGGTATCTGAACGGGGATTTTCAAGGAGCGCTAAAGCAAGCAGAGCGGTCAGTAAAGATTGGTCAACAAAGTATCGACCAATGGGGAAAAACAGGGCAACTGCCTAAGTTAAATCAGACAGATAGCCATCAACACTCTGAAGGAAGGTGGCCGCAAGCTTCTGCTCGTATTTACCTGGATCCGCAAATGGATTCACGTTTTCAAGAGGTTTATGTAGAAGCAATTCAGAACTGGAATCAAACTGGTGCTTTAATTTTGAACTGGTGACTGAGGCCAGCAAGGCAGATATCTTGGCTACGGAGATGAATGACGGAGGTACTCCTGTGGCAGGAGAGGCAGAAAGTCAGACCAATCTCTTGACGGGGCAATTCTTGTCTGTCACGGTACGGTTGAATCACTATTATCTGTCCAATCCAAACTATGGCTATTCCTATGAGCGCATTGTCCATACAGCAGAACATGAGTTGGGGCATGCGATTGGCTTGGACCATACAGATGAGAAGTCTGTCATGCAACCTGCAGGTTCTTTTTATGGTATCCAGGAAGAGGATGTTGAAAGACTTCGAAAATTATATGAGACCAATGAGTAGGGGACTATCTTTCCCTACTTTTTTGCTATAATGGAACTATGAACAACTTGATTAAATCAAAACTAGAGCTCCTGCCGACCAGCCCTGGTTGCTACATTCACAAGGATAAAAACGGTACCATTATCTATGTAGGAAAGGCTAAAAATCTGCGTAATCGCGTGAGGTCCTATTTCCGTGGAAGTCACGATACCAAAACAGAGGCTCTGGTATCTGAAATTGTGGATTTTGAATTTATTGTTACGGAGTCTAATATTGAGGCACTTCTCCTAGAAATCAACCTGATCAAGGAAAATAAGCCTAAGTACAATATTATGCTCAAGGATGATAAGTCCTATCCCTTCATCAAAATCACCAATGAGCGCTATCCTCGCTTGATTATCACTCGTCAGGTCAAGAAAGACGGGGGACTCTACTTTGGACCCTATCCAGATGTGGGGGCAGCCAATGAAATCAAGCGATTACTGGATCGGATTTTCCCTTTAGAAAGTGTACAAATCCACCGTCTAAGGTCTGTTTCTACTACCATATCGGCCAATGTATGGCCCACACCATCTGTAAGAAAGATGAGGCCTATTTCAAGTCCATGGCTCAGGAGGTTTCTGATTTCCTAAAAGGGCAGGATGACAAAATCATCGATGACCTAAAGGGCAAAATGGCAGCGGCAGCCCAAGCTATGGAGTTTGAACGTGCGGCGGAATACCGTGATCTGATTCAGGCGATTGGAACGCTTCGAACCAAGCAGCGGGTCATGGCTAAGGATCTCCAAAATCGGGATGTCTTTGGCTACTATGTGGACAAGGGATGGATGTGTGTTCAGGTTTTCTTTGTCCGTCAGGGAAAACTCATTGAGCGCGATGTCAATCTCTTTCCCTACTACAATGATCCGGATGAGGATTTCTTGACCTATGTGGGACAATTCTATCAAGAAAAATCTCACCTAGTTCCTAATGAGGTGCTGATTCCGCAGGATATTGACGAAGAAGCCGTCAAGGTCTTAGTGGATACTAAGATTCTCAAACCCCAGCGTGGTGAGAAAAAGCAACTGGTCAATTTGGCTATAAAGAATGCTCGAGTCAGTCTAGAGCAGAAGTTCAACCTGTTAGAGAAATCTGTCGAAAAGACACAAGGAGCTATTGAAAATCTAGGTCGTTTGCTCCAAATACCGACCCCAGTCCGCATCGAATCCTTCGATAACTCTAATATCATGGGGACCAGTCCTGTTTCAGCCATGGTGGTCTTTGTCAACGGCAAACCAAGTAAGAAAGATTACCGTAAGTATAAATCAAGACCGTAGTCGGGCCAGACGACTATGCGAGTATGAGAGAAGTCATTCGCAGGCGCTATGGTCGAGTACAGCGTGACGGTTTGACTCCTCCAGATTTGATTGTCATCGATGGGGGACAAGGTCAAGTCAATATCGCCAAGCAAGTCATACAAGAGGAACTGGGTTTGGATATTCCCATTGCAGGTTTGCAAAAAAATGACAAGCACCAAACCCATGAATTACTTTTTGGAGATCCACTTGAGGTGGTGGAGTTGTCTCGCAATTCTCAGGAATTTTTCCTGCTCCAACGTATCCAAGATGAGGTCCACCGCTTTGCTATTACTTTCCACCGTCAACTGCGCTCCAAAAATTCTTTTTCATCACAACTGGATGGAATTGAAGGGCTGGGACCTAAACGCAAGCAGAATCTCATGAAGCATTTCAAGTCTTTGAGCAAATCAAGGAAGCCAGTGTGGATGAGATTGTTGATGTTGGAGTACCTAGAACGGTTGCAGAGGCTGTACAGAGGAAGTTGAACCCGCAGGAAGAAGAGGAATTAGCTCAAGTGGCGGAAGAAAGAGTAGATTATCAAACGGAAGGAAACCACAATGAACCATAAAATCGCAATTTTATCAGATATTCATGGCAATACAACTGCCCTAGAAGCAGTGATTGCAGATGCTAAAAATCAAGGAGTCAGTGAATACTGGCTTCTGGGAGATATTTTTCTTCCCGGTCCCGGTGCAAATGACTTGGTCGCCCTGTTAAAGGACCTTCCTATAACAGCCAGTGTTCGAGGCAATTGGGATGATTGTGTCCTTGAGGCCTTGGATGGTGAATATGGTTTGGAACATCCACAAGAAATCCAGTCAATGCGAATGACCCAGTTTTTGATGGAGCGAATGGATCCTGCAACGATTGTCTGGCTACGAAGCTTGCCTTTGCTAGAAAAGAAAGAAGTTGACGGACTGCGCTTTTCTCTCTCTCATAATTTACCTGACAAAAACTATGGTGGGGACCTACTGGTTGATAATGATACGGAGAAATTTGACCAACTCCTAGATGATGAAACCGACGTGGCAGTCTATGGTCATGTTCACAAGCAGTTGCTTCGTTATGGCAGTCAAGGGCAACAAATCATCAATCCAGGTTCGATTGGTATGCCCTATTTTAATTGGGAGGCGTTAAAAATCACCGTGCCCAGTATGCCGTGATAGAAGTTGAAGATGGGGAATTACTCAATATCCAATTTCGTAAAGTCGCTTATGATTATGAAGCGGAGTTAGAATTGGCCAAGTCCAAGGGGCTTCCCTTTATCGAAATGTATGAAGAGCTACGAAGAGAAGACAACTATCAGGGGCACAATCTGGAACTTTTAGCAAGCTTAATAGAAAAGCATGGGTATGTAGAAGATGTGAAGAATTTTTTTGATTTTTTACAAAGTGAGAAATAAAGCCGGTAGCCCTTATTTTGAAGTGAGGTTTGTAGTAGAATTTCTTAGAAAAGAGTCAGATGATAAGGAAGAAAAGGTGGCTTAGCTAAAATTTGACATTGAAATTATTTTGTTATAGAATGGGCTTAATAAAAAGGAGAACATTATGAAGAAAATTATTACAGCCAGTATGGCTCTTTTATCTGTTGTTGTTTTAGCAGCATGTGCAGGGAAAACAACGTCTGATTCTTCGACTAAAAATTCAAGCTTTGTAGAGAAAACTTCTTCAGAGACCTCATCAACAACGTCAAGTTCAAAGACAGAAAATAATGAGGTTGTTTTGATCACTGATGAAGAAATTGAGAATGCTAAAACTGTTGGAGAAGTGAAGAACGTCTTTGGCAAATTAGTAGACAATTATAAAAAGTATGCAGTTGAAATTGGGGAGAAAATTCCAGATAGTGGAAAAGAAGCATATAACGTCCAAGTTGAACCAGCGATCAAGTCTATGGAGACTGTAAGAGAGTCATTTAACGAAAGTCTTTCAAGTATTGGTTCTGATGATACAGTAGTGCCTGAACAAACCCGTACTCTATTTGTTCAACAGTTGAAACTGGACGTGACACAATGAAGAAAGCGCTGGAGTCAGCTTATAAAGCACTTGCCCCCTATGCATCTGGTCAATAATATAAGATAGTAGGTGTTCGATCGCCTGCTTTTTGATTGCTTTAAATCCAAAGAATACCTACTTAAAGAGCTTAAAATAAATAGCAGAGTGTTTGAAAGAAGTATTAACTCTACGAAAAATATCTGTAAGCTCTTTCAAATTATGGTAGAATGGAAGCAGTAGAATTAGAAAAGGAAATCGCGAGTGAACTATGCTAATCTTGAATTCAATGCACAAGACCAGAGCGACTATTGGTCCTATACTATAAGGTAATTAAGACTAAGTTGCTTTATAGGATAATATAAGGAGGTATGTCTATGAATAAGCGTAAAAAATGGGGTATTATTGCTTTAGTAATTTGTATCATAGGAGGAATTGTAATGTTTAGTTTGAATCACCAAAAAGAAAAAACGATGGAAGAGAAAATGAGAATCGAACAGGATAGGATGGCGTTGTACTTAGTTAATCATTATGAGGGAATCAATGAAATAGAATTTAATGATGTAGAAAAATAATGCTACAACAGGTTCAAGAACTGCGTTATTAACTCTAAATAAAGAACTTGAAATGGAAATTACTTTCTTTAAATTTAATGATGAAACTGACAATTATGTAATTAGTTGGAATAAAAGATTAAATTTACAAGAAAAAAATGAAATCACTAATCAACAAACAATAGATAATATTAAAGTGAAATATTGGAGCAAGTGATGAAAATAACAGATAAAAATTATAATGATATTGTCGATGGAGTTTATAATGTTGATGCAGGAAAAGTAAAACGACCTTGGAGAGACGATAAGATTTTTAAATCAGATGGACAAACTTTTCGAGTTCTTAGTACAAAAGACAACACCTTCAATGGTATGTAGGCGATGGCGGTTGCTCCTGTGGATAAAAATGGGAATGTGGATTATAGCCATGTAGTGATTGCCTATGCTGGGACGAATAGTTCGGATATAAAGGATTTTGGTACGGATGTACAGTCTTTATGGCTTGGGAGGGATAAACTACAGTCTCGTTCAGGACTAAATTCTGCGAAAGTAGTAGATTCTCAGTTTGTGACAGCGCTGGATTATACCAAGGTTAAGTAAAATAGCTGTTTATGTTATGCTATAAGGTAATTAAGACCAAGTTGTTTTATAGAATAATATAAGGAGGTGTGTCAATGAATAAGCGTAAAAAATGGGGTATTATTACTTTAGTAATCTGTATTATAGGAGGAATTGTAATGTTTAGTTTGAATCACCAAAAAGAAAAAACTCTGGAAGAGAAAATGAGAATCGAACAGGATAGGATGGCGTTATACTTAGTTAGTCATTATGAAAAGGTTGAGAAGATTGAGTTTACAAGTTTTCAACAGAATAAATTAACAGGAACTTGGAATTCTAATGCCATTGTCAATGACGAAATATTTGTCACTTTTTCTGTTCAAAACTTGATGACAGAGGATGAAATAGGTTTTGGACAGCATATTAGTCAAAAGTAATGGGAATAAATTAATAGAAAGAGATAATCCGGAAGTAATAAATAGCGATTCACTTATGTCAAATATAACAGTTATTTATTGGGTGAGATAATATGATTACGGATAAAAGTTTTAATTACTTAGTTGACCAAGTATATGAAGTTGATAAAAATAAAAATTCAACTCCATGGAAAGCAGGAGATGAGTTAAGAAAGGATTCTCAAACTTTTCGAGTTCTTAGTACAAAAGACAACACCTCTAACGGTATGCAAGCTATGGCAGTTGCTCCTGTAGATAAAAATGGGAATGTGGATTATAGCCATGTAGTGATTTCCTATGCAGGGACGAATAAAGATGATCGACTTGACATCCAAACAGATATCCAATCAATAGGATTTGGTGATAGACAGGTATTGTCGGATTTGAAAACAAAGACATTTAGAAAATCTCAATTTCAAACGGCTCTGAGTTTTGCGGAAGAAATTGAAAAAACTTATCCCTCTGCTAAAATTACAACTGCGGGGCATTCGCTTGGAGAGTCTCTGGCTATGTATGTTGCTTTAAAGCGAGGTTATGCCAATGTTGGGTACAACGGACCAGATATTCATAACTTGATTTCAAAAGAAGAAATCAAGTACATGCAAGAACATCCAGAACAATTTCGCAATTACCGTCATAAGTATGATGTTATTGGCAATATTACGGGAAATACGACTCAAACAGCTATATTTCCCTACATCTACCCTGCAAAAGATAACTGGGGTAACAAGTTAGAATATCATAACTTGTCCCAGTGGCGATTTGATGAGAATGGCCAGTTAGTTGATTTGGATGGAAAACGAGTTACGAATCTCAAAGTAACGGCGCTAGCAGAAGCAACAGCAGGTATGTACCGCTACCAAAAAATCAAAAGCTACCTCTCGGTAGATGGTTTGTCAAGTAGGGAAGAGATATACTTGGATAGCTTGCAGGGGATGGCTCTAGGGGAAGGAATGGCTAATGCAGCTCGAGCTGGTGCAGACGACATCAAGCACCTTCAAGAGGAGGTGGTGTCAAAAGTACAAGAACTATGGAATCAGCTTGACTTTAGTAGTTTCCGATACCTGAGTTATGATGAAGTCCTATCGACTTTTGCGTCTGCGGGTGTGACTCAGGCTACGATTGTCGGTTCAGTTGAGCAAGATTTTGAGCAAATGAATCAAAAGGCTGAAAAACTAGCCACAGAGTTTGATACCCTTAACCAACAGATTATCCAAGTCATTGAGAATAAACTAGCCACAGATAAGGAATTGGCAGGAGAATTTAGAAAATGGAACAGTCGGATTTAGTCTTCCAAAAGTTAAAAGAAAAAGAAAAAGAGTATCATGATTTGGAAGATGAATATCTAAAGCAGAAAGCAACGTTTACAAATCAACGCAATGAACTCTATGAACGTCGAGACCGCCTTGCCCGAATCGTAGAAGACGAAGCTGGTAAGATGACTGCTTTTCTTCAAAAAGGACAATATAGTTACCAAGATGGAGAACAGTTTTATAGGAGTTTACAACAATTGATGGAGGATTCTCAGTTTGCGTGTAGGCGTAGAGAAGATGAATTGCAGTATCAAGAGGATTTGTTAAACAGAGATTATCGTAAGAAGCAAGATGAGTTAGAACAGACAATCGGAGATTTAAGGAGGTCATATGCTCGCGCCGTTAAATGAATATTATACAGATGAAGAATATGAATTTGCTTTACGTCAGATGTATCGTATGATGGAGAAGAATAGAATCTATACAATGGCGACAGTAATCTTAAAAGAAAGAAATTCTTTGCAAACAGATTATAAAGAAAAAGTGAGAGAAAGTGCGGAGGAGACAAAAGTCGCTATTGGGAAAATAAAATCACAGATGGATACGGCTATAAAAGGTCAGGTAAAGAAAGTTGGAAGAAGTGACAATGGAGAAGTTGTCTCAGTATGATTCCATTTGCTAATTTTATAGTGAGTAACTAGAATAATTGCTACAAACTGCACAGAGCAGTTTTTTTGCTATTACTTTTCCTATGAAAAATCTCTGCAAGCTCTTTCAAATTATGGTAGAATGGAAGCAGTAGAATTAGAAAAGGAAATCGATTATGAAATTTCTTGAATTAAATAAAAAACGTCATGCGACCAAGCATTTCACTGATAAGCCAGTTGATCCAAAAGATGTGCGTACAGCTATCGAAATTGCAACCTTGGCACCAAGTGCCCACAACAGCCAGCCTTGGAAATTTGTGGTGGTGCGTGAGAAAAATGCCGAACTAGCAAAATTGGCTTACGGTTCAAACTTTGAACAGGTATCATCAGCGCCTGTAATTATTGCCTTGTTTACAGACACAGATTTGGCTAAACGTGCTCGTAAGATTGCCCGAGTTGGTGGTGCTAATAATTTCTCAGAAGAACAACTTCAATACTTTATGAAAAATTTGCCAGCCGAATTTGCGCGTTACAGTGAACAACAAGTCAGCGACTACCTAGCCCTCAATGCAGGTTTGGTTGCTATGAACTTGGTTTTGGCTCTTACAGACCAAGGAATCGGATCAAATCTGATTCTTGGTTTTGACAAATCAAAAGTCAACGAAGTTTTGGAAATCGAAAACCGCTTCCGCCCAGAACTCTTGATTACAGTGGGTTACACAGACGAAAAATTGGAACCAAGCTACCGCTTGCCAGTAGATGAAATCATCGAGAAAAGATAGAAAGAAGAAAAAATGACAGCAATTGATTTTACAGCAGAAGTAGAAAAACGCAAAGAAGACCTCTTGGCTGACTTGTTTAGCCTTTTGGAAATCAACTCAGAACGTGATGATAGCAAGGTTGATGCTGAGCATCCATTTGGACCTGGGCCGGTAAAAGCCTTGGAAAAATTCCTTGAAATCGCAGACCGCGATGGCTACCCAACTAAAAATGTTGACAACTACGCAGGACATTTTGAGTTTGGCGATGGAGAAGAAGTTCTCGGAATCTTTGCCCATATGGATGTGGTTCCTGCTGGTAGCGGTTGGGACACAGACCCTTACACACCGACTATCAAAGACGGTCGCCTTTATGCGCGTGGGGCTTCGGACGATAAGGGTCCTACAACAGCTTGTTACTATGGTTTGAAAATCATCAAAGAATTGGGTCTTCCAACTTCTAAGAAAGTTCGCTTCATCGTTGGAACAGACGAAGAATCAGGCTGGGCAGACATGGACTACTACTTCGAGCACGTAGGTCTTGCCAAACCAGACTTCGGTTTCTCTCCAGATGCTGAGTTCCCTATCATCAATGGTGAAAAAGGAAATATCACAGAATACCTCCACTTTGCAGGTGAAAATGCAGGTGCTGCCCGTCTGCACAGCTTTACAGGTGGTTTGCGTGAAAACATGGTACCTGAATCAGCAACAGCAGTCGTTTCAGGTGATTTGGCTGACTTGCAAGCTAAACTAGATGCCTTTGTTGCAGAACACAAACTTAGAGGAGAACTCCAAGAAGAAAACGGTCAGTACAAGGTTACCATCATTGGTAAATCAGCCCACGGTGCTATGCCTGCTTCAGGTGTCAATGGTGCGACTTACCTAGCCCTCTTCCTTAGCCAGTTTGACTTTGCTGGTCCAGCCAAAGACTATCTTGATATCGCTGGGAAAATTCTTTTGAACGACCATGAGGGTGAAAATCTCAAGATTGCTCATGTGGATGAAAAGATGGGTGCCCTTTCTATGAATGCGGGTGTCTTCCGCTTCGATGAAACAAGTGCTGACAATACCATTGCCCTTAATATCCGCTATCCAAAAGGAACAAGTCCAGAACAAATCAAGTCAATCCTTGAAAACTTGCCAGTTGCTTCTGTTAGCCTTTCTGAACATGGTCATACGCCTCACTATGTGCCAATGGAAGATCCACTTGTGCAAACCTTGTTGAATATTTATGAAACAAACTGGTCTTAAAGGTCACGAGCAAGTCATCGGTGGTGGAACCTTTGGTCGCTTGCTAGAACGAGGTGTTGCCTATGGTGCCATGTTCCCAGACTCAATTGACACCATGCACCAAGCCAATGAATTTATCGCCTTGGATGATCTCTTCCGAGCAGCAGCAATCTATGCCGAAGCTATTTACGAATTGATCAAATAAAACGATAGAAGTCTGAGATTGTATGCTTAGACTTCTTTTTGGAGGGGAAAGTAGATGTCTCAAATTGAAAGAATCAAGCAGGCTATCATGGCGGATCCACAAAATGCCAGCTATACAGAGCGTGGCATTGAGCCTCTCTTTGCAGCGCCAAAGACTGCTCGCATCAATATCATCGGTCAAGCGCCTGGTCTTAAAACTCAAGAAGCAGGCCTTTACTGGAAGGACAAAAGTGGTGATCGTTTGCGGGACTGGCTAGGTGTGAATGAAGATACCTTTTACAATTCAGGATATTTTGCTGTTTTGCCTATGGATTTCTACTTTCCAGGGCATGGCAAGTCAGGTGATTTACCACCGCGAGCTGGCTTTGCTGAAAAATGGCATCCGCAGCTCTTGCGAGAATTGCCCGATATTCAGTTGACCCTCTTGATTGGGCAATATGCCCAAGTCTACTATTTACAGGAGAAAGTTAGTGGCAAGGTAACAGAACGGGTAAAACATTACCAGAACTACTTGCCAACCTATTTTCCACTAGTTCACCCTTCACCACGAAATCAAATCTGGATGGCCAAAAATCCTTGGTTTGAGTCAGAAGTGGTGCCAGATTTGAAAAAAAGAATTAAAACCATTTTATAGTCAATGAAAATCAAAGAGCAAACTAGGAAGTTAGCCGCAGGCTGTACTTGAGTACGGTAAGGCGACGCTGACGTGGTTTGAATTTGATTTTCGAAGAGTATTAGGAGAAAAAGAATGAAAGAAATAACCTTTGACGCATTTTACCAGCTTTACCAAAACGACCAACTTTCTCTAGTGGACGTGAGAGAAATGGATGAGTTTGAAACTCTTCATTTAGAAGGTGCCCACAATCTACCGCTGAGTCAATTGGCTGATAGCTATGATCAGTTGGACAAGGATCAGTTACATTATGTTATTTGTAAATCTGGAATGAGATCGGCGCGTGCTTGCCAATTCCTGTCAGAACAAGGTTATGAGGTTATCAATGTACAAGGTGGCATGATGGTATTTGAAGAACTTTAAACATTACAATTTCTCCTACTTGGTGTGATCTCGGTAGGGGATTTTGTTTTTAGACAATTCTCATTTTTAAGAATCTTGAAAACATTCAATATTTAATTCGTGATGCTTTTTTCAGATTCCTAATCGTGGTATACTAGGTCAGTATTTTATAAATATGAAGGAGATTTTCATGGCTAAAAAAGGTGCCCTAACAGGTTTGCTCCTGTTTGGAATATTTTTTGGTGCGGGAAACTTGATTTTTCCGCCTTCTCTAGGTGCTCTATCTGGAGAACATTTTCTTCCTGCCATCGCAGGTTTTGTCTTTTCAGGCGTCGGTATCGCCGTCTTGACCCTTATTATTGGAACGCTAAATCCTAAAGGATATATTCACGAGATTTCAACAAAGATAGCGCCTTGGTTTGCGACTCTGTACCTCGTAGTTCTCTATTTGTCAATTGGTCCATTCTTTGCTATCCCACGTACTGCTACAACGGCTTACGAAGTAGGGATTAGCCCTCTTCTGTCGGATGCAAATAAAGGTCTAGGCTTGATTGTCTTTACCCTTCTTTACTTTGCAGCAGCGTATCTAATCTCGCTCAATCCATCAAATCTTAGACCGTATCGGTCGTATTTTAACACCAGTCTTTGCAATCTTGATTGTTATCTTGGTTGTTCTAGGTGCTATCAAATACGGTGGAACAAGCCCTCAAGCTGCATCAGCTGCTTATCAAGCTTCTGCATTTGGTACAGGTTTCCTAGAAGGTTACAATACCTTGGACGCCCTTGCTTCAGTTGCTTTTAGTGTAATCGCAGTTCAAACCTTGAAACAACTTGGATTTTCAAGTAAGAAAGAATACATTTCAACCATTTGGGTGGTTGGTATCGTTGTTGCCCTTGCCTTCAGCGCCCTTTATATCGGTTTAGGTTTCCTTGGAAATCATTTCCCAGTACCAGCTGAAGCGATGAAGGGTGGAACACCGGGTGTTTATATCTTGTCACAAGCCACTCAAGAAATCTTTGGTTCAACAGCCCAACTCTTCCTCGCAGCTATGGTTACCGTAACCTGCTTCACAACTACAGTTGGTCTGATTGTGTCAACAGCTGAGTTCTTTAACGGCCGCTTCCCACAAATCAGCTACAAGGCTTATGCAACAGTCTTTACCTTGATTGGATTTGCTATTGCAAATCTTGGTTTGAGTGCAATTATCAAGTACTCTATTCCAGTACTAGTTATCTTGTACCCAATCACGATTGCTATCGTTATGATTGTCATTGTCAACAAATTTGTGGCTCTTTCAAAACCAGGTATGCAGTTGACAATTGCTGTGGTTACAGCTATTGCCATTGCAAGCGTACTAGGAAGCTCGTTTAAGGTTGAGTTTCTTGCAAACATTGTCAACGCTCTTCCTTTTGCCAAGGCATCTCTCCCATGGTTGGTGCCAGCTATTGTCGGAATCTTGCTATCATTGGTTCTACCAAACAAGCAAGAAAGCGATGTTTTTGAAATGGAATAATCACTAAAATCACTTTTGTAGTCAAGTCTACAGGAGTGATTTTCTTTTTTTATCCGATGATAAATGTGTTATAATAGGTAGCAAAAGAGGTGAAGAAATGAATCAAACAGTAGAATATATCAAAGAATTGACAGCCATTGCGTCGCCAACGGGCTTCACTCGGGAGATTTCGGACTATTTAGTCAAGACTCTAGGAGGTTTTGGTTATCAGCCAGTTCGTACAGCCAAAGGCGGTGTCAATGTGACCATTAAAGGTCGAAATGATGAAGAGCATCGCTATGTGACTGCCCATGTGGATACGCTGGGTGCCATTGTCCGTGCTGTTAAACCAGATGGCCGTCTCAAAATGGACCGTATCGGTGGTTTCCCTTGGAACATGATTGAAGGAGAAAACTGTACCGTTCATGTAGCTAGCACAGGTCAAAAGGTATCAGGAACCATCCTTATCCACCAGACCTCTTGCCATGTCTACAAGGATGCAGGAACTGCAGAACGCACGCAAGACAATATGGAAGTGCGTTTGGACGTCAAAGTAACAAATGAAAAAGAAACTCGTGCCTTGGGGATTGAGGTAGGTGATTTTATCAGTTTTGATCCACGAACCGTCGTAACAGATACAGGTTTTATCAAGTCTCGTCATTTGGACGATAAGGTCAGCGCAGCGATTTTGCTTAATCTGCTTCGTATTTATAGGGAAGAGAAGATTGAGTTGCCTGTAACAACCCATTTTGCTTTTTCAGTTTGAAGAAGTGGGGCATGGAGCTAACTCTAATATCCCTACTCAGGTAGTAGAATATCTGGCTGTGGATATGGGAGCTATGGGAGATGACCAGCAAACAGACGAGTACACAGTATCTATCTGCGTAAAGGATGCTTCAGGTCCTTATCACTATGACTTCCGTCAACATTTGCTTGCTTTGGCTAAAGAGCAAGATATTCCATTTAAGCTGGACATCTATCCATTTTATGGTTCGGACGCTTCAGCGGCTATGTCTGCAGGTGCAGAAGTCAAACACGCCCTTCTCGGTGCTGGTATCGAATCCAGTCACTCATATGAACGTACTCATATTGACTCGGTAGTCGCAACAGAGCGCATGGTTGATGCTTACCTTAAGAGCGAATTGGTAGACTAATATGTGCCTTATTTGCCAGAGAATTGAGCTCATTAAAGCTGGGGAAAATCCCTACTTTGTCAAAGAGATGGAAACAGGCTATCTTGTGATTGGAGATCACCAGTATTTTGCAGGCTATAGTCTCTTTCTAGCCAAGGAACATGTCACCGAATTGCATTATTTAGAGAAGGAAACTAGAATCCGTTTTCTAGAGGAAATGAGTTTAGTCCAAGAGGCAGTTGCCAAGTCCTTTGCTGCCGAGAAAATGAATATTGAACTTTTAGGAAATGGCGATGCCCATCTCCACTGGCATCTTTTCCCTAGACGAACAGGTGATATGAATGGTCACGGTCTCAAGGGACGTGGTCCAGTCTGGTGGGTTCCCTTTGAAGAAATGACAGCAGAAACCTGCCAAGTAAAACCTGATGAGATTAAACAATTAGTCAAACGTTTATCGTCAGAAGTAGATAACCTATTAGAAATAAAGGAGTAGAAATGAAAAAAAGATACCTTATTTTGACAGCCTTGCTAGCCTTGAATCTAGCAGCTTGTTCACAAGAAAAAGCAAAAAATGAAGATGGAGTAGCTAAGACAGAACAAACAGCTAAAGCTGATGGAACAGTCGGAAATAAGTCTCAAGAAGCCACCCAGAAAAAGCAGAAGTGGTCAATAAAGGAGACTACTACAGTATCCAAGGGAAATACGATGAAATCATCGTAGCCAATAAACACTATCCATTGTCGAAAGACTACAATCCAGGGGAAAATCCAACAGCCAAGGCAGAGTTGCTCAAACTCATCAAAGCGATGCAAGAGGCAGGATTCCCAATCAGTGACCATTATAGTGGCTTTAGAAGTTATGAAACTCAGACCAAGCTCTATCAAGATTATGTCAACCAAGATGGTAAGGAAGCTGCTGACCGTTACTCTGCTCGTCCTGGATATAGTGAACACCAAACTGGCTTGGCCTTTGATGTTATTGGGACTGATGGTGATTTAGTAACAGAAGAAAAAGCGGCTCAATGGCTCTTGGACCATGCGGCTGATTATGGCTTTGTTGTCCGTTATCTCAAAGGTAAGGAAAAAGAAACCGGCTATATGGCTGAAGAATGGCACCTTCGTTATGTCGGAAAAGAAGCAAAAGAAATTGCAGAGAGTGGTCTCAGTTTGGAAGAATACTATGGCTTTGAAGGCGGAGATTATGTCGATTAAAAATAAACTTTTCTCTTGCAATTCTAGATAAATAGTGTATAATAGATGAGTATGTGTAAAGCATACTTGTGGGAGGTAAAAATCTTTAATTACCGCCAAAACCACAAAGGAGGATTTAAAAATGGCTAAAAAAGTCGAAAAACTTGTAAAATTGCAAATCCCTGCTGGTAAAGCTACACCAGCTCCACCGGTTGGACCTGCTCTTGGTCAAGCTGGTATCAACATCATGGGATTCACAAAAGAGTTCAACGCTCGTACAGCTGATCAAGCTGGTATGATCATTCCAGTTGTTATCTCAGTTTACGAAGATAAATCATTTACTTTCATCACTAAAACACCACCAGCTGCTGTTCTTTTGAAAAAAGCTGCAGGTGTTGAAAAAGGATCAGGTACACCTAACAAAACTAAAGTTGCTACAGTTACTCGTGCACAAGTACAAGAAATTGCAGAAACTAAGATGCCAGATTTGAACGCAGCAAACGTAGAGTCTGCAATGCGTATGATCGAAGGTACTGCTCGTTCTATGGGATTCACTGTTGTTGACTAATCAATAACACAGTAGAAAATCTCACAGCAGTCTATTAGTTGCTTTTCATACTAGGCAAGTGACTGAAGCTTGTACTTGGGTACAGCAAGGGAACTTAACGAAGTAGGAAAAGAATCTAATAGACTGAAAACCCGCAAGACTTCATCATTTCGAGAAGTGACGTGGGAGATGAAAATCGATTGAACCACTTACAAGGAGAATAGAAAATGGCTAAAAAAAGCAAACAACTTCGTGCTGCTCTTGAGAAAATCGACAGCACAAAAGCATACAGCGTAGAAGAAGCTGTAGCACTTGCAAAAGAAACTAACTTTGCAAAATTTGACGCAACTGTAGAAGTTGCTTACAACTTGAACATCGACGTTAAAAAAGCTGATCAACAAATCCGTGGAGCAATGGTATTGCCAAACGGTACTGGTAAAACTTCACGCGTTCTTGTTTTCGCACGTGGTGCAAAAGCTGAAGAAGCAAAAGCTGCTGGTGCAGACTTTGTTGGTGAAGATGACCTTGTTGCTAAAATCAACGACGGTTGGTTGGACTTCGACGTAGTTATCGCTACACCTGATATGATGGCTCTTGTTGGACGTCTTGGACGTGTCCTTGGACCACGTAACTTGATGCCAAACCCTAAAACTGGTACTGTAACTATGGATGTTGCTAAAGCAGTTGAAGAGTCTAAAGGTGGTAAAATCACTTACCGTGCAGACCGTGCAGGTAACGTTCAAGCTATCATCGGTAAAGTATCATTTGAAGCTGAAAAATTGGTTGAAAACTTCAAAGCTTTCAACGAAACAATCCAAAAAGCAAAACCAGCTACAGCTAAAGGAACTTACGTAACAAACTTGACTATCACAACTACTCAAGGTGTTGGTATCAAAGTTGACGTAAACTCACTTTAATCAGTAGTTTATATCAGAGAACGAGTACGAAAGTGCTCGTTTTTTTAGGTACTACGAACATTCCGTTCATCTGAGGTGTAAGTCCTCTGCGAGGATTATATACTAGTAAACCCAAAAGTTATTCCCAAGTCTAACTATTGTGAGTAGCTGATCGAACGGCATTAGGATAGACTGTTTAAGTCTGACGCTGGAAATAAGAATCGGCAGAGAAAGAGATAGAGAAATCTTGGCTATACGAATAGGCACGTGATATATAGCGGATAAGGAGATCAGCAAATCTAAAGTACAAATATGTAGTCGTAACCTATATGCGTAAACTACGTGAACAATTGAATTCAAACTAGAGAGGTGATTAATAGATTTATGCTATAGTCATGGCAGCTTGTGTGCTTTTGATTCTAGTTTATCAAATAATAGATTAGAATTGTCAGATAATATAATTTTATGTTATAATGAAGAAAAAATAGAGGTGTTCAAATGTCAGAAGCAGGTCATAAGTTTTTAGCAAAACTGGGGAAAAAACGCTTACGTCCAGGTGGAAAACGTGCCACAGATTGGTTAATTGCAGAAGGAGGATTTTCAAAAGAAAAGAGAATACTAGAAGTTGCGTGCAATAGGGGAACTACAGCAATTGAGTTGGCACAGCGTTTTGGTTGTAAGATAATTGCTGTTGATATGGATGGACAAGCCTTAGAAGTGGCTAAAAAATCTGCTGAAACGGCAGGTGTTGGTCATTTGATCAGATTTGAAAGAGCAAATGCAATGAAACTTCCTTATGAAGATGCTAGTTTTGATATTGTTATAAATGAAGCTATGCTGACTATGCAAGCCGATCAAGCTAAGAAAAAATGTGTAATGGAGTATCTAAGGGTTTTAAAACCTGAAGGTCTTCTTTTGACACATGATGTGCTTCTTAAGGAAGCTAAAGAGTCTATCAGACAGGAATTGTCACAAGCAATTCATGTAAATGTAGGTCCTTTAACTCAAGATGGTTGGGAACAGGTGATGATAGAATCAGGTTATCGTGATGTGAAAGTATTGACTGGTGAAATGACATTAATGAAATTATCAGGTATGATTTATGACGAAGGTTGGCTAGGAACTTTGAAAATTTGTGTAAATGCTTGTAAAAAGGAGAATAGAAAGCAATTTTTAACGATGTATAAAATGTTTGCTAAGAATAAACAGAAATTGGGTTTTATTGCTATGGCTAGTTATAAATCGTCAAATCGTTAGATAATTATTGAAGTTAACTTTTCCTTTTTTCTTTCTTAAAAAATATGCTATAATAGAGAGTAAAAAACTTTGAAAGAAAGAAAAAGATGAATTTAAAAGATTACATTGCAACAATTGAAAATTATCCTAAGGAAGGAATTACCTTCCGTGATATCAGTCCTTTGATGGCTGATGGAAATGCTTATAGCTATGCTGTTCGTGAAATCGTTCAATATGCTACTGACAAGAAAATTGACATGATCGTAGGGCCTGAGGCTCGTGGTTTTATCGTGGGCTGTCCAGTTGCCTTTGAGTTGGGAATTGGTTTTGCACCTGTTCGTAAGCCAGGTAAATTGCCACGCGAAGTTATTTCTGCTGACTATGAAAAAGAGTACGGGGTTGATACCTTAACTATGCATGCTGATGCCATTAAGCCAGGTCAACGTGTTCTTATCGTGGATGACCTCTTGGCAACAGGTGGAACTGTTAAGGCAACTATCGAGATGATTGAAAAACTTGGTGGTGTTGTAGCAGGTTGTGCCTTCCTTGTTGAATTGGATGAATTGAACGGTCGTGAAAAAATCGGTGACTACGATTACAAAGTTCTTATGCATTATTAATGAAAAACAGTCCCTAGGGCTGTTTTCTCTACATTAGGATATAAAAATAGACTATAGCTAGTTAGAGAAAAACTATAATTGAAAACTATATCTTCTTACAGTATAATAAGGAAACAAGTGTTTACATTTTAACTCTAAACACAAGCAATTATTCCTGAAAGAGTACAGTTAGGAGAGGGTTATGCCTATTCGAATTGATAAAAAATTGCCAGCTGTTGAGATTTTACGGACAGAGAATATCTTTGTCATGGATGATCAACGTGCTGCACACCAAGATATTCGTCCCTTGAAGATTTTAATTTTAAATCTCATGCCACAGAAAATGGTCACAGAGACCCAGTTGTTGCGCCACTTGGCTAATACACCCCTGCAACTGGATATTGATTTTCTCTATATGGAAAGCCACCGTTCTAAGACAACTCGTTCAGAGCACATGGAGACCTTTTATAAAACTTTTCCTGAAGTTAAGGACGAGTATTTTGATGGCATGATTATCACGGGTGCTCCAGTTGAGCATTTACCATTTGAGGAAGTGGACTATTGGGAGGAATTCAGTCAGGTAATCGAGTGGTCCAAGACCCACGTCTATTCGACGCTTCATATCTGCTGGGGTGCTCAGGCTGGTCTTTATCTGCGTTATGGGGTGGAAAAATACCAGATGGACAGTAAATTATCAGGTATCTATCCTCAGGATACTTTAAAAGAAGGACACCTTCTCTTTAGAGGCTTTGACGATAGCTATGTATCCCCTCATTCTCGGCACACGGAGATTTCTAAGGAAGAGGTCTTAAACAAAACCAATCTCGAGATTTTATCAGAGGGTCCTCAGGTTGGGGTTTCGATTTTGGCTAGTCGTGATTTACGAGAAATTTATAGTTTTGGGCATTTGGAATATGATCGTGATACCTTGGCAAATGAATATTTCCGAGATCGTGATGCAGGTTTAGATCCACATATTCCAGAAAATTACTTTAAGGATGATGATGTCAACCAGACACCTTGTCTTTGTTGGTCTTCATCAGCAGCCCTCTTTTTCAGTAACTGGGTGAATTATGCAGTCTATCAGGAAACCCCTTTTGACTGGAGAAAAATAGAAGATGATGCATCTGCATTTGGGTATTTATAAGAGGAATTATGACATATTTAGACGCTTTTAAATCAGGGAACTTGGTTTTACCGAGTGCCCTGCTCTTGCATTTTAAGGAACTCTTTCCTTCTAGCGACGATTTTCTGGTCTGGCAATTTTTCTATTTGCAAAATACGACAGGTTTGGAAGAGATGTCTCCAAGCCAGATTGCTGAAAGGATTGGCAAGGAAATTTCGGATGTCAATCAGGCTATTTCCAATCTGACGGAGAGGGGACTGCTTCAGTATCGAACTATCGAATTGAATGGTGAAATTGAATTGCTTTGATGCTAGTTTGGCATTAGAACGTTTGGATGACCTGCTTGGAGCAGTTCATTCAAGTTCAGACCAGCTGACACCTCAAAACCAGCTTAAGGATTTGGTGGAAACTTTCCAGCAGGAGTTAGGGCGCTTATTGACTCCTTTTGAGATTGAGGATTTGACCAAGACGCTAAAGGAAGATGGAACCAGTGCTGACTTGATTAAGGAAGCTCTTCGTGAAGCGGTTTTGAATGGGAAACCAAACTGGAAGTACATTCAGGCGATTTTGAGAAATTGGCGCCATGAAGGTATCAAAAGTGTGGCTCAAATCGAGGCTAAACGGGCAGAGAGAGAAGCAAGCAATCCTCAGTTGACACAGGTATCTGCAGATTTTAGAAATGCTATGGATCTCTGGAAGGATTAATCCTTGTAAGCAGGCTTGAAATTCGAGTAAGATTTGCAAGCTGTGTCTAATTGTGATAAAATAAGTAGAAAATAAATTGAAAAAAGAGGTATGTGAAATGTCACGTAAACCATTTATCGCTGGTAACTGGAAAATGAACAAAAATCCAGAAGAGGCTAAAGCATTCGTTGAAGCAGTTGCATCAAAACTTCCTTCATCAGATCTTGTTGAAGCAGGTATCGCAGCTCCAGCTCTTGATTTGACAACTGTTCTTGCTGCTGCAAAAGGCTCAAACCTTAAAGTTGCTGCTCAAAACTGCTACTTTGAAAATGCAGGTGCTTTCACTGGTGAAACAAGCCCACAAGTTTTGAAAGAAATCGGTACTGACTACGTTGTTATCGGTCACTCAGAACGCCGTGACTACTTCCATGAAACTGACGAAGATATCAACAAAAAAGCAAAAGCAATCTTTGCAAACGGTATGCTTCCAATCATCTGTTGTGGTGAGTCACTTGAAACTTACGAAGCTGGTAAAGCTGCTGAATTTGTAGGTGCTCAAGTATCTGCTGCATTGGCTGGATTGACTGCTGAACAAGTTGCTGCCTCAGTTATCGCTTATGAGCCAATCTGGGCTATCGGTACTGGTAAATCAGCTTCACAAGATGACGCACAAAAAATGTGTAAAGTTGTTCGTGACGTTGTAGCTGCTGACTTTGGTAAAGAAGTTGCGGACAAAGTTCGTGTTCAATACGGCGGTTCTGTTAAACCTGAAAACGTTGCTTCATATATGGCTTGCCCAGACGTTGACGGTGCCCTTGTTGGTGGTGCGTCACTTGAAGCTGAAAGCTTCTTGGCATTGCTTGACTTTGTAAAATAATCGACTCTTTATCAACATTATTGGGTTGAAGAAAAGCTAAAATCGAGAAAGGACAAATATCGTCCTTTCTTTTTTGCTACTAAAGCGGCTAATGTAGACCATTTTATTCGAACCATTCCTGGTGGTTACAATATGGAGATGAAGCAATAGTCAAGTAATATTTCCCTCGGGCAAAAACAACTCTTGACCGTCGCGCGTGCTCTCTAACCAATTTTAAAATTCTCATTTTTGATGAAGCGACTTCCTCTGTTGATACCCGTTTGGAACTCTTGATTCAAAAAATCACGAAACGGTTGATGAAAGGAAGAACCAGCTTTGTCATTGCACATCGCCTTTCGACCATTCAAGAAGCAAATAAGATTCTCGTTCTTAAGGATGGACAGATTATTGAGCAGGGAAATTATGAAAGCTCACTCCAAGCAAAAGGCTTTTATTATGAACTTTACCAAAGCCAATTTTCAAGTCAATCTGATTAAATCAGCTAATAAAATAATGTCAAACTTTTCTTAAATTATCAGTCTATTGCAACTTTTCTCATGTGAGTCTTTTGGCTTGCTATTGGTTTTTTTTAGTAGTATACTAAGGTAGTAATCATTAAGCAGTGGTTACAAAAAATAATGAATGAGGTAAAAACAATGGTAGAATTGAAAAAAGAAGCAGTAAAAGACGTAACATCATTAACAAAAGCAGCACCAGTAGCATTGGCAAAAACAAAGGAAGTCTTGAACCAAGCTGTTGCTGATTTGTACGTAGCCCACGTTGCTTTGCATCAAGTACACTGGTACATGCGTGGTCGTGGTTTCCTTGTATGGCATCCAAAAATGGATGAGTACATGGATGCTCTTGATGGTCAATTAGATGAAATCAGCGAACGCTTGATCACACTTGGTGGTAGCCCATTCTCTACTTTGACAGAATTCCTTCAAAACAGTGAAATCGAAGAAGAAGCTGGTGAATACCGTAATGTTGAAGAAAGCTTGGAACGTGTCCTTGTTATCTACCGTTACTTGTCAGAACTTTTCCAAAAAGGTTTGGATATCACTGATGAAGAAGGTGACGATGTGACAAACGGTATCTTTGCAGATGCTAAAACTGAAACTGATAAAACAATCTGGATGCTTGCAGCAGAACTTGGACAAGCACCTGGTTTGTAATATAAATGCACCCCTTTCTATCATGAGTTTCTGTATCACTACTCATGATAAACTATCTTTTAAAAATCATGTAGCAGAAAAAGTTACATGATTTTTTCTTTACTCCTCCGGCGACTCATTTGTCAAAATGCTGATTTTAAGGTATAATAGTTGCTGTTCGAGAAATTTTGATTTTCAAAGAATAGTGAATGATTATAAGGAGAAACTATGAACAACCTACCAAATTGCCCAAAATGTAACTCAGAGTATGTCTACGAAGATGGTGCCCTACTGGTTTGCCCAGAGTGTGCTCATGAGTGGAATCCTGCTGAAGTTGCAGATGTAGAAGAGGGCCTTGTTGCTATCGATGCCAACGGGAATAAATTGGCTGACGGTGATACAGTAACCCTCATCAAGGACTTGAAAGTAAAAGGTGCGCCAAAAGATTTGAAACAAGGGACGCGCGTGAAAAATATCCGCATCGTAGAAGGTGACCACAATATCGACTGTAAGATTGATGGCTTCGGTGCCATGAAACTCAAATCAGAGTTTGTGAAGAAAATTTAAGCATGTCAAAAAACTACAAACTTACATTTTATAGCCGTATCTTCTTGTTTCTAGCGGCTTTTACGGGAGTTTATCTTGAAATCGCCAAGCATGGTGGATTTGGAATGCTTCTCTATTATACGGTTCTGTCCAACCTCTTAGTAGCGATTTTTACGCTCTATCTCCTAAAGGTTATGAGCCGTTTAGGTGAAAACTGGCAAAGGCCAAGTCTCCTGCGCTTAAAAGGTGGGGTCACCATGAGTATCATGATTACCTGTGTGATTTACCATTTCCTTTTAGCGCCCATTGCGACTAATTTCTATACTCTGGAAAATTTCCTTTGCCACTATATCGTTCCCCTCTGGTTTTTAGCAGATACCCTCTTTTTTGACAAACAGGGTCAATATAAAATCTGGGATCCAGTTGTGTGGACGATTTTACCCTTGCTGTATATGATTTTTGCTCTTTTTAATGGCTTGGTACTGAAACTAGACATTCCTAATTCTAAGGTCAGTCCCTTCCCTTACTTCTTTTTGAATGTGAACAAGGGGTGGGATGTCGTGTTCAAGTGGTGTCTGATTATCTTTGTTGCCTATATGGTGGCAGGATTTATATTCTACTTTATTAAGCAAATCAAGAGAAAGTCATCCTAATACTCTTCGAAAATCTCTTCAAACCACGTCAGTTTCGCCTTAGGGTATATATGTGACTGACTTCGTCAGTTTCATCTACAACCTCAAAGCAGTGCTTTGAGCAGCCTGCGGCTAGCTTCCTAGTTTGCTCTTTGATTTTCATTGAGTATAAGACACAAGAGATTCATTTTCGAGTTTAAGAAGGAGTCTATACACCAAAGAGGCTTCTTCTTTTCTTGCTTGAGAATTATCAACAGAGAAAGATATTAAGAGAAAATATAGAAAGAGATTTCATGAAACAATTTTTAGAACGGGCCAGTATTTTGGCTCTCTCCCTCGTTTTGATTACCTCCTTTTCCATCTCGAGTGCCCTGCCGGCCATGTTTGACTATTATCAAGGCTATCCTAAGGAACAAATTGAGCTCTTGGCGAGCTTGCCATCTTTTGGAATCATGATTATGTTACTACTAAATGGTTTCTTAGAAAAAATATTTCCTGAGCGCTTACAGATTAGTTTGGGCTTGCTGATTTTATCACTGAGTGGAACAGCTCCCTTCTGGTATCAAGCCTACCCCTTTGTCTTTGGAACAAGGATTCTTTTTGGTTTGGGTGTTGGAATGATCAATGCTAAGGCCATTTCTATTATCAGTGAACGTTACCAAGGAAAAACGAGAATACAGATGCTAGGGTTACGCGGTTCTGCAGAGGTCGTTGGGGCTTCTCTCATTACCTTGGCAGTCGGCCAGTTGTTGGCCTTTGGTTGGACAGCTACCTTCCTAGCCTATAGTGCTGGATTTTTGGTGCTGACCCTTTATCTGCTCTTTGTCCCTTATGGAAAGAAAAAGAAAGAAGTAAAGAAAAAGGAGAAGGAAGTAAGTCGCTTAACTAGGGAAATGAAAGGCTTGATTTTTATCCTAGCTATTGAAGCGGCGGTTGTAGTTTGTACCAATACGGCTATTACTATTCGTATTCCAAGTTTGATGGTGGAAAGAGGACTTGGAGATGCCCAGTTATCTAGTTTTGTCCTTAGTGTCATGCAGTTGATCGGGATTGTGGCTGGTGTGAGTTTTTCTTTCTTGATTTCTATCTTTAAAGAGAAACTGCTCCTCTGGTCTGGTATTACCTTCGGCTTAGGGCAAATCGTGATTGCCCTCTCTCCATCCTTGTGGGTGGTAGTGGTAGGAAGCATTCTTGCTGGTTTTGCCTACAGTGTAGCCTTGACGACAGTTTTTCAACTTGTCTCTGAAAGAATTCCAGCTAAACTCCTCAATCAAGCAACTTCATTTGCTGTATTAGGCTGTAGTTTCGGAGCCTTTACGACACCATTCGTTCTAAGTGCAATTGGCTTATTAACTCACAATGGGATGCTGGTCTTTACAATTTTGGGAGTTTGGTTGATTGTAACTTCTATCTTTGTCATGTACCTACTTCAAAAGAGAGCTTAGGATTGGTTCCTAAGTTTTTCTTTTTAGGATTTTTGTACCCATACAGTGTTTATTTTAGAACCTTGTCTACAGACTAATTTCTTGATAAAATAGAAGTTATGACAAGATACAAAGCAACTATTTCCTATGACGGTTACGCCTTTGCTGGTTTTCAACGCCAGACCCATGCGCGGAGCGTTCAGGAGGAAATTGAAAAAACCTTGACGAGACTCAATAAAGGGAAAGCAATCACTGTTCACGGTGCTGGTAGGACTGATAGTGGGGTTCATGCTTTGGGACAGGTGATTCATTTTGACTTGCCCTATCAAATGGATGAAGAAAAACTTCGCTTTGCCTTGGACACCCAGTCCCCTGAAGATATTGATGTGATTTCGATTGAGCTCGTGGTGGATGATTTTCATTGCCGTTATGCCAAGCACAGCAAGACCTATGAGTTTATCGTGGATAGGGGTCGTCCTAAAAATCCCATGCGCCGTCACTATGCTACTCACTTTCCCTATCAGCTTGACGTGGAACGGATGCAGATGGCAATCAAAAAGTTAGAGGGAACACATGATTTTACAGGTTTTACAGCCTCTGGGACTAATGTGGAGGATAAGGTTCGCACCATTACAGAAGCTAGTCTTAGGGTTGATGAGACAGGCCAGTTTTTGACTTTTACCTTTTCAGGAAATGGTTTCTTGTATAAGCAGATTCGCAATATGGTGGGGACACTGCTCAAAAATCGGAAATAATCGTATGCCAGTGGAGCAGATTGACCTGATCCTGGAGAGAAAAGGACAGGCAACTTGCAGGTCCCACTGCAGCACCAAATGGTTTGTATTTAAAGGAGATTCATTATGAAGAATAATCGTATTTTAGCACTTTCTGGAAATGACATTTTTTTAGTGGTGGTGGTTTGTCAGCAGATTTGGCAACCCTATACATTGAACGGCTTGCATGGTTTTGTAGCAGTGACTTGCTTAACAGCCTTGACAGAAAAAAAGGATTTGAAGTCTTTCCAACTGACGATATTATTTTTCAGCATGAATTAGATAGCTTGCGTGATGTGGAATTTGCAGGGATTAAGATTGGTCTTCTACCAACTGTCAGCGTAGCTGAGAAGGCCTTGGACTTTATAAAGCAACGCCCCGGAGTGCCTGTGGTTCTGGACCCTGTCTTGGTCTGCAAGGAAACGCACGACGTAGCAGTTAGTGAACTCTGTCAAGAGTTGATTCGCTTTTTCCCTCATGTCAGTGTGATTACGCCTAATCTTCCTGAAGCAGAATTATTAGCTGGTCAGGAAATTAAAACCTTGGAAGACATGAAAACTGCAGCTCAGAAATTAAATGGCTTAGGAGCGCCAGCAGTCATTATCAAGGGAGGCAATCGCCTTAGTCAGGACAAGGCTATGGATGTCTTTTATGACGGACAGACCTTTACAGTCCTAGAAAATCCTGTCATTCAAGGGCAAAATGCTGGTGCAGGTTGTACCTTTGCTTCTAGCATTGCCAGTCACCTAGTCAAAGGTGATGAACTTTTACCAGCAGTAGAAAGCTCTAAGGCTTTCGTTTATCGTACCATTGCACAAGCAGATCAGTATGGAGTAAGACAATATGAAGCAAACCAAAACAACTAAAATCGCCCTTGTATCCCTATTAACCGCCCTTTCTGTGGTTCTAGGCTATTTCTTAAAAATTCCAACACCGACAGGCATTCTAACTCTTTTAGATGCGGGTGTCTTCTTTACGGCCTTCTACTTTGGTAGTCGTGAAGGGGCTGTAGTCGGAGGACTAGCAGGTTTCTTGATTGACCTCTTATCAGGCTATCCTCAATGGATGTTCTTTAGCTTGGTCAACCATGGCTTGCAGGGATTTTTCGCAGGATTTAAAGGAAAAACTCAGTGGTTAGGCCTTATCTTAGCAACGATTGCCATGGTAGGGGGTTACGCCTTGGGTTCTACGTTGATGAATGGCTGGGCTGCAGCTCTACCAGAAATTTTACCAAATTTCATGCAAAATATCGTGGGAATGGTTGTAGGGTTTGTGCTTAGTCAGAGTATTAAGAAAATTAAGTAAAGCGGCTGGAGAAAAGTTTTAAAAATCAGAAAAACGCATAATATCAGGTGTTGAAAAACCTTGATAGTATGCGTTTTATTGTGGGAAGATTTTATACTCTTCGAAAATCTCTTCAAACCGCGTCAACGTCGCCTTGCCGTATGTGTAGGATACTGACTACATCAGTTCCATCTACAACCTCAAAACAGTGTTTTGAGCAACCTGAGGCTAGTTTCCTAGTTTGCTTTTTGATTTTCATTGAGTATTAGATGAATGTTAATCAAAATAAAGCAAGTCTTTGTTGGTGCTTGTAAAGAGGTCAAAGCCATCCTTGGTAACAACACCACAGTCTTCGATACGGACACCGACTTTACCAGGGATATAGATACCTGGTTCAACAGAGAAGCACATGCCTTCTTCGATGACCATGTCGTTTCCTTCCATGATAGATGGGAATTCGTGGACATCCATACCGATACCGTGACCAAGACGGTGGTTGAAGTACTCGCCGTAACCAGCTTTTTCAATGACCTCACGGGCAGCGCTGTCCACTTCATGGGCAGTCACACCTGGTTTGATAAAGTCAAGAGCAGCTTGTTGGGCTTCAAGAGTCAAGTTGTAAATGTCTTTCTTGAATTGGTCAGGTTTGCCGACTGCGACTGTACGAGTCATATCTGAAGCATAGCCGTTGACTAGAACACCAAGGTCAAAGAGGAGAAGGGCGTTATTTTTCAACTTTGTTTGCTGCTGGAATACCGTGTGGATTTGCAGCATTATCACCTGTCAAGACCATGGTGTCAAAGCTCATTTCATAGCCTTCACGTTTCATGGCAAAGTCAATTTGGGCAATAATATCTGTCTCAGTTTTATCAAGAGAAATATTATCAAAACCAACCTTAACAGCCTTGTCCGCATAGAGACCTGCAACCATCATTTTTTGCACTTCGTCAGCTGATTTGATGAGGCGCATGCGTTGGATACGAGGAGTGAGGTTTTCAAACTCAGCAGTTTCAAAAACGGTTTTTAAACCATGATATTTTGTCAAGATGAGATTGTCAAACTCAACAGCGACACGTTTGAAGTCAAGCTGTGGAAGAGCATGTTTCATTTTTTTCCATGGATTTTCAGAATCCACATAGCCCACAACTGGGAAGGAAACAGTGCTACTTGCACGCTCCACTTCAAGGGCTGGGACAAAGAGGAGAGGTTCTTGATCTGCTAGGACAAAAAGGAACATTTGGCGTTCATGGGGATCACTGTAAAAGCCAGTGAGGTAATTGATTGTGACGGGGTCAGATACGACAGCGACGTCTAGTTTTTCTGATTCAAGATATGTTACGATTTGTTGTAATTTAGACATATGCTACCTTCTTTCTACCCCTCTATTTTGGCAAAAAAAGTGAGAAAATGCAAGGGAGAAGGGTAAAAGAAAAGACAAAAAGAACTCCGACAAGATGTGGAGTTCTTTTATATAATTCCCATTTGTTTAAGAAAAGTCAGCCTTGCTTTTGACGTCGCTGTATTCTTCAGCGATTTCTTGGCTGAGAATGTCCTCATAAGCAGGGAGTTGAATGTCCTGTCCGTACTTTTTCTTGAGAGCAGTAGTGACTAGGCGATAAGCTAGATTGGCATTACGAGAGAGGATAGGCCCGTGGAAGTAAGAACCAAAGACATTCTTATAATGAACCCCTTCGCCGACCTTTTCTTCGTTGTTTCCATTTCCATAAACCACTTGTCCCAGCGGTTTGGTCATCAGAAAGGAAGGTACGGCCTTGATGATTTTCAAAACCATAGTAGGTTTCATCGAAATCTTCATTGTGAATCTTGATGTCACCGATAAAGCGGTTATTGGTCTGGTTGAGGGTGTAGTGCCCCATGACACCTAGCCCTTCGATACGTCTCCCTGAAGCTTCAATATAATATTGACCCAATAGTTGGAAACCACCGCAGATAGCCAGAACCACACCGTCGTTTTGGATGTAGTTGTCAATGCTTTCTTTTTTAGCAGGTAGGTCGTCTGCAATAATACTTTGTTCAAAGTCTTGACCACCACCGAAAAAGGCGATGTCATAGTGGTTTTCATCAAAATCATCATGAAGTGAAACGATGTCAACCGTCACATGGGCCCCTAGTTTTTCAGCTACATACTTGAGCATGAGAATGTTTCCATTGTCCCCGTAGGTATTCATGAGATTTCCGTAGAGGTGGGCAATGTTGAGCTGATAGGGGTAATTGCCAGCTTTTGAGGAAAGTGAAGTATAAACCATTAGTTCATCTCCTTTCTAACAATCTGACGACTAGCCAGCAGTTCGCGGAATTCAAGCATAGCAGTATAAGTTGCCAGAATATAAGCATGCTTGCAGTCTTGGTTTTCAATGGTCTTAAGAACTTGTTCCAGACTACTTATTTCAGTGATTTTCTCAGCTGGATAGCCTGTCACTCGGAGGCGACGTGCGATTTCAGAATGACGCACACCGCCAGCGTTGATTTCAGGGATGTCCATGTCAGTGATTTGTTCAAAATCAGCATCCCAGATCCAGCTGGTATCAATACCGTCTGCATAGTTGGCATTAAGGAGGACAGATAGGCTAAATGGATAAGGAGCTAGTTTAATCATCTCGATAGCTTGGGTCGCACCGACTGGATTTTTAATCAAGACGAGGGTACATTCCTTGTCACCGATATGGAAGGTTTCTTGGCGTCCAAAGACTGCACGGCTCTTATCAAATCCTTGCTTGATTAGTTGTGAATCTGCACCAAGGAAACGGGCGATAGCAACCGCTGCTAGGGCGTTGTAGATATTGTAGAGACCACCGATTTGAATACCGTATTCTTGTCCGTCAATGACAAAGCGAGAGCGATTGTTGGTTAACTCAACCAGTTCTGTCAAGCGATAGTCGAGATCAGGACGTTTACATCCGCAGCCTTCACAGATATAGGCACCCAAGTTTGCATAGGTATTATGCTCATATTTGAGGATGCCTTGGCAGTCAGGGCAGAGGATTCCTTCGGTATTATAGTGAGCCAGCTGGGCTGGGCCTTTCTCTTAAGTCAAAACCAAAATACTCTACAGGATTTGGAATAGCTGGCTTGTAGAAAAGTGGACTGTCTCCATTAAGGAGAACAGTAGCCGTAGGCACCTTATGAATGGCATCCAAAATCATCTTGTAAGTTGTGTAAATTTCACCATAGCGGTCCATCTGGTCACGGAAGATGTTCGTGATGACAAAAAGGCTTGGCTGGATATAGTCACAGATACGAGATAGACTTGCTTCGTCAATCTCTAGGACGGCAATATTTTTCCCAGTTTTAGAAGATTTGGCTGTTAAGAAGGTTGTCGCAATTCCTGTAATCATGTTGGCACCGCTTGGGTTGGTAAGAACCTGACCATAAACCTCTTTTAAAATGCCGACAGTGAGGGCAGTTGTCAAGGTTTTTCCGTTGGTTCCAGTGACCACGACAATCTCGTAGTTCTTAGCTAGGTTCTGTAAAATATCTTTATCAAATTGAAGGGCGACTTTTCCTGGGAGCGTACTTCCACGGCCAAGACGGCTTAAAATGAAGTGGGAAGAACGCCCAGCAAGAAGGCCCAAAGTAGTTTTTAATTTCATGTTTCTATTATATCATAAAAGAGGGAAAAGACAGATTTGAGATTTCGCAGAAATAAAAACAGCCCAAGGAGGGCTGTTCGATATGATTAAATCTCAATTTAAATTGCAAACAAGTCATTCAAGTTCTCAGCCAAGGTTGGGTGAGTGAAGATTTGTTTTGTGAAGTAAGTGTAAGGAATCTTGTTGTCCATAGCAACAGTGATGATGTTGATGATTTCTTGAGAACCTTCTGAGAAGATGCTTGCTCCAAGAATTTCTTGGTTTCAGTGTTGACAACTGCTTTGAAGGCACCACGAAGGTCACCATTTACATGGCCACGAGGCATAGCAGCAACAGGGATTTCCTTAACAGCGTATGGAAGTTTCAAATCAGCTGCTTGGCTTTCAGTCAAACCAACTTGTGAAAGTGCTGGTGTGATGAACATGGTGTTTGGCACATTGAGACGGTCTTCAAGTGTGTAACTGCCATCGCCAGCAAGGTAGCTGTAAACAACACGGAAGTCATCAAGTGAAATGTAAGTAAATTGAAGGCCACCGTTGACATCTCCAACTGCAAAGACACCAGGAACGTTTGTTTGACAATGTTTGTCTACTTTAATAGCACCACGTTCAGTTAGTTCAATATCTGTATTTTCAAGTTGAAGTGGTTCTACATTTGGTTTGCGTCCAGTTGAGTAGAGAAGGGCGTCGAAACGGTAAGTTTCGTTTTCAGTTACAAGGAGCACTTGGTCACCATCGTTTTTGATTTCAGTAGTGCGGACATTTTGAAGCAATTCAATACCGTCTTCTTCCATATATTGCTTAGCAAGAGCTGCGATGGAAGGTTCTGCACGAGGTAGGAAAGTATCCAAGGCATCTAGAACTGTAACCTTGCTTCCAAGTTTGTTGTAAAGACCAGCAAATTCAAGACCGATATTTCCTCCACCAAGAATTCCAAGTTTTTCAGGCAATTTGTCCAAGTTTTGAATACCTGTTGAGTCAAAGACGTTTGCTTGTAGCAAGTCCAGGGATTGGCAAGACGTTTGAAACAGCACCAGTGTTGATGACGATTGTTTCAGCAGTTAGTTCTTTCTTTTCATCACCAGCTTGGATTTCTATGACTTTATTTGAAAGGAAGTGAGCTTCCGCATCAAAGATGTCCACGCCTGTACCAGCAACAGTAGCATAGTTTTTACCGTTGAGGCGACCAGTGATCGTGTTTTTGGTAGCAATCACTTCTTCAAAAGACAAGTCTTTCTCAGCAGCAACAAGCAAAGTCTTAGTTGGGATACAACCAATGTTGATACAAGTTCCACCGTACATAGCTTTGCTACGTTCAACGAGGGCAACTTTTTTGCCAGCTGAAGCCAATTTACCTGCTAGTGTTTTACCAGCTTTTACCAAATCCGATAACGATTAAATCATAAGTTAACATTTAGAGTTCCTCCTATTCGCATTTCATTCTAGCACAAGAAAAAAACTTTTGCACAATTCTGCTACGAAAAAGACAGAAAAAAATTAAAACGCTTTCCAGACAAAAAAATAGTAATTTTTTGACAAGCTTGATAAACTAAAAATCCTATCTATTTTTTTATAAGATAGAATAAATGTTCGAAAAATAGGAGGTTTTATGAAAATTGAATCGTTATATTATTGCCTTTGCTGGGGTCATTTTACACTTAATGCTGGGTTCGACTTATGCTTGGAGTGTTTATCGCAACCCTATTATTGAAAAAACGGGATGGGATCAGGCTTCTGTTGCCTTTGCCTTTAGTCTAGCAATCTTTTGTTTGGGATTATCGGCTGCATTTATGGGGCGTTTGGTAGAAAAATTTGGTCCGAGAGTCATGGGGAGTCTATCTGCTTTTCTATACGCAGGTGGAAATATCTTAACAGGATTTGCAATAGACCGTCAGGAGCTGTGGTTGCTGTATCTCGCTTATGGCATTTTAGGTGGGCTTGGTTTGGGAGCAGGCTATATTACCCCTGTGTCAACAATTATAAAATGGTTTCCTGATAAACGTGGTCTCGCAACAGGTTTAGCGATTATGGGGTTTGGTTTTGCTTCTTTATTGACTAGTCCCATAGCGCAACATCTCATCGCAGGGGTAGGGCTTGTAGAAACTTTTTATATTTTAGGCGCAAGTTACTTTATTATCATGCTCCTAGCTTCACAATTTATTAAGCGTCCAAATGAGCAAGAGCTTGCAATTTTATCTGTTTCAGGGAAAGAAAAAACAGCCTCTTTGACTCAAGGAATGGCTGCGAATCAGGCCCTGAAAAGCAATCGTTTTTATATACTTTGGATTATTTTCTTTATCAACATAGCTTGTGGTTTAGGCTTAATTTCAGCGGCATCGCCAATGGCACAGGAGATGGCTGGCTTGTCTACAAGTCATGCAGCAGTAATGGTGGGCGTTTTAGGGATTTTCAATGGGTTTGGTCGTTTGCTCTGGGCGAGTTTATCTGACTATATCGGTCGCCCTCTAACCTTTAGTATATTACTGCTTGTCAATCTTTTCTTTTCTCTCTCGCTTTGGCTCTTTACAGATTCCGTTTTATTTGTAGTCGCTATGTCTATTTTGATGACTTGCTATGGAGCTGGTTTTTCATTGATTCCGGCTTATCTCAGTGATATTTTTGGGACCAAGGAATTGGCCGCTCTGCATGGATATATTTAACAGCTTGGGCAATGGCTGGTTTAGCAGGGCCTATTTTATTAGCAGAGACTTATAAAATGGCTCATTCTTACACACAAACCTTGTTCGTTTTTCTCATTTTATATAGTATAGCCTTGGCTTTGTCTTATTATCTAGGTCGTTCAATCAAAAAGGAAAGCCAAAAACCGCTTACATGATTTTCTAGAGAAATTGGGCTATCTTTTGCGCTGGTCTTGTGTTATACTAGATAGGTTGCAAAGAAAACAGTACTTTTCTTTTGTGGAAAAGAAGCAACACGATTTTATATCCAGTATATGAAAATACGTCATAAAAAGAAAAGTATAAACTAAGCCCTATAGGGTGGCTTCGCACCACCTTTAGAAAGAAGAAGAACGTGAAATTTAATGAATTAAACTTGTCTGCTGATTTGCTAGCAGAGATTGAAAAAGCTGGTTTTGTAGAAGCCAGTCCTATCCAAGAACAAACTATTCCCTTGGCTCTTGAAGGTAAGGACGTTATCGGTCAAGCTCAGACTGGTACAGGAAAAACTGCAGCCTTTGGCTTGCCTACCCTTGAAAAAATCCGTACAGAAGAAGCGACCATCCAAGCTTTGGTTATCGCTCCAACACGTGAACTTGCTGTCCAAAGTCAAGAAGAACTCTTCCGCTTTGGTCGCAGTAAGGGAGTCAAGGTTCGCTCAGTATATGGTGGATCAAGCATTGAAAAACAAATTAAGGCTCTTAAATCTGGTGCCCATATCGTGGTGGGAACACCTGGTCGCCTTTTGGACTTGATTAAACGAAAGGCCTTGAAATTACAAGATATTGAAACCCTTATCCTTGACGAAGCGGATGAAATGCTCAATATGGGCTTCCTAGAAGATATCGAAGCCATCATTTCTCGTGTCCCTGAAAATCGACAAACATTGCTTTTCTCAGCAACTATGCCAGATGCTATCAAACGTATCGGTGTTCAGTTTATGAAAGAACCTGAGCATGTCAAGATTGCGGCTAAGGAATTGACAACAGAATTGGTTGACCAGTACTATATTCGTGTTAAAGAACAAGAAATTTGATACCATGACCCGTCTCATGGACGTGGAACAGCCTGAGCTTGCTATTGTATTTGGTCGTACCAAACGCCGTGTAGATGAATTGACTCGTGGTTTGAAAATCCGTGGCTTCCGTGCAGAAGGAATTCATGGCGACCTAGACCAAAACAAACGTCTTCGTGTCCTTCGTGATTTTAAAAATGGCAATCTTGATGTTTTGGTTGCGACAGACGTTGCAGCGCGAGGCTTGGATATTTCAGGTGTGACCCATGTCTATAACTACGATATTCCACAAGATCCTGAAAGTTATGTTCACCGTATCGGTCGTACAGGTCGTGCTGGTAAGTCAGGTCAGTCGATTACTTTCGTATCACCAAATGAAATGGGTTACCTCCAAATCATCGAGAACTTGACAAAGAAACGCATGAAAGGTCTCAAACCTGCAAGTGCAGAAGAAGCCTTCCAAGCTAAAAAACACGTAGCTCTCAAGAAAATCGAACGTGATTTTGCAGATGAGACTATCCGTGCCAACTTTGAGAAATTTGGTAAGGATGCTTGTAAGCTAGCTGCCGAATTTACTCCAGAAGAATTGGCAATGTATATCTTGAGTCTGACTGTTCAAGATCCAGATAGTCTTCCTGAAGTGGAGATTGCACGTGAAAAACCACTGCCATTTAAACCATCAGGTAATGGATTCGGTGGTAAAGCTAAGGGAGGTCGTGGAGGCCGTCGTGGGGACGACCGTCGAGACCGTGATCGCCGTGGCAATGGTCGTCGTGATGATTTCAAAAAAGGAAGTCGTGGCAATGATCGTTTTGATAAGGAAAAACGTTATCGTAAGGATAATAAAAAACCACGCAATACTTCAAGTGAAAAGCAAACAGGCTTTGTTATTCGTAACAAGGGCGATAAATAAGAAAAAGCGGTTCAAAATGAATCGCTTTTTTATATAAGGAGACCGAATGGAAAAAGAAAGATAAATAAAAATAGATATATTATCTTCTTGTAATATTATAATACACAAAAAAATAGGGAGCTTGTCAATAGAAAAGAAGCAATTTAATTAAAAAAATATTCTTGTTTTTTTAAATTGCAATTAAATAAGCAATTTTCAGATAATAATTGAAAATTCAAGCTGTTTATGTTATAATGATAGCGATTAAATTCGAGGTGAAAAAAATGGCACATTTATTAGAAAAAAACTAGAAAAAAATTACTTCTATCCTGAAGCGCTCAGACGAGCAGTTGCAGGAAGAACTTCCCTACAATGCGATTACCCGTCAATTGGCAGATATTATTGACTGTAACGCCTGTATCGTCAATAGCAAGGGACGTCTCCTTGGCTATTTTATGCGTTACAAAACCAATACAGATCGTGTAGAGCAATTCTTCCAAACTAAAATTTTCCCAGATGACTACATTCAAGGTGCGAACATGATTTACGATACAGAAGCCAATCTGACAGTTGATCATGATTTAAGCATTTTTCCTGTGGAAAGTCGTGCCGACTTTCCAGATGGTTTGACGACTATTGCACCGATTCATGTATCAGGGATTCGACTTGGTTCTTTGATTATTTGGCGCAATGATAAAAAATTCGAAGACGAGGACTTGATTCTTGTTGAGATTGCGAGTACTGTTGTTGGGATTCAACTCCTTAATTTCCAACGTGAAGAAGATGAGAAAAATATTCGCCGCCGTACTGCTGTTACCATGGCGGTTAATACTCTGTCTTACTCCGAACTTCGTGCTGTTTCAGCAATTTTAGGGGAATTAAATGGAAATGAAGGCCAGTTGACTGCGTCAGTGATTGCAGACCGTATCGGAATCACCCGTTCTGTGATTGTCAATGCCCTTCGTAAACTTGAGTCGGCAGGGATTATTGAAAGTCGCTCACTTGGAATGAAGGGAACCTATCTTAAGGTCTTGATTTCAGATATTTTTGAAGAAGTGAAGAAAAGAGATTACTAATGACTAAGGCTTTAATTTCGATTGACTATACAGAAGATTTTGTTGCTGATAGTGGGAAGCTGACAGCAGGCGCTCCAGCTCAGGCGATTTCGGATGCCATCAGCAAGGTAACTCGATTAGCTTTTGAACGAGGAGATTACATCTTCTTTACCATTGATGCTCACGAAGAAACGATTGTTTCCATCCAGAAAGCAAACTATTTCCTCCTCACAATTTGATTGGGACTAGTGGACGGAATTTATACGGAGATTTGGGGACCTTTTATCAAGAGCATGGTTCAGACAGTCGTGTCTTTTGGATGGATAAACGCCATTACTCTGCTTTTTCAGGGACTGACTTGGATATCCGTTTGAGAGAGCGGAGAGTGTCTACCGTTATCTTAACAGGTGTCTTGACGGATATCTGTGTCCTGCATACAGCTATAGATGCCTATAATCTAGGATATGATATCGAGATTGTTAAACCAGCTGTTGCTTCCATCTGGCCTGAAAATCACCAATTTGCCCTAGGTCATTTCAAAAATACACTCGGAGCTAAGTTAGTAGATGAAAATCTAAATGAAATTTCTGAGTAATTTGGTTGATGAAATGAAAAAAATTTGAAAAAAGTGTTGACAAGCATCCTAAAAGTTGATATACTAGTAAAGTAATCGACGCGGGGATGGCGGAATTGGCAGACGCGCAGGACTAAGGATCCTGTGACCGCTTTAGGTCGTGAGGGTTCAAGTCCCTCTCTCCGCATAGGATAAGAGTTAGCTTAGGCTAGCTCTTTTGTTTTTATCTAATTCAAGTAGAGCAAAAAATTTTTGCTCTTTTTTGTATTTCATAAACATTTCATATTTAGATTTTATAATAGTCTTACAAATATGGAGGTGACAAATGAATCCAATCCAAAGAGCTTGGGCTTATGTCAGCAGAAAACGACTGAGAAGTTTTATTTTATTTCTGATTTTATTGGTCCTCTTGGCTGGAATTTCAGCCTGTTTGACTCTGATGAAGTCCAACAAAACAGTGGAAACCAATCTTTACAAATCACTCAATACCTCTTTTTCTATTAAGAAGATAGAAAATGGTCAAACATTCAAGTTGTCAGATCTAGCATCTGTAAGCAAGATTAAGGGACTGGAAAATGTTTCTCCTGAACTCGAGATGGTCGCAAAACTGAAAGACAAGGAAGTAGTGAGTGGTGAGCAGAGCGTAGAACGTGATGATTTGTCAGCAGCGGACAAGAATTTGGTTAGCTTAACGGCTCTTGAGGATTCATCCAAGGATGTGACCTTTACTAGCTCGGCTTTCAACCTAAAAGAAGGGCGACACCTTCAAAAAGGGGATGCAAAGAAAATCATCATCCACGAAGAGTTGGCTAAGAAGAATGGTATTTCGCTTCATGACAAGATTCGCTTGGATGCTGGACAGTCAGAATCTGGAAAAGGGCAAACAGTAGAGTTTGAGATTGTTGGCATCTTTTCTGGTAAAAAACAAGAGAAATTTACAGGCTTGTCTTCTGACTTCAGTGAAAATCAAGTCTTTACAGACTATGAAAGTAGCCAGACCCTTTTGGGAAATAGTGAAGCTCAAGTCAGTGCAGCGCGCTTCTATGTAGAAAATCCTAAGGAAATGGACGGACTCATGAAACAGGTGGAAAACTTGGCCTTGGAAAATCAAGGCTACCAAGTTGAGAAGGAAAACAAGGCCTTTGAACAAATCAAAGACTCAATAGCAACTTTCCAAACCTTCCTAACCATCTTCCTTTATGGAATGTTGATAGCTGGAGCCGGAGCCTTAATTCTGGTCTTATCTCTCTGGTTGAGAGAAAGGGGCTACGAAGTGGGAATTTTACTTGCACTTGGAAAAGGCAAGAGCTCGATTTTTCTACAATTCTGTTTAGAGGTAGTTTTGGTATCTCTTGGTGCTCTGCTTCCAGCATTTGCTGCAGGTAACGCAATCACAACTTACCTATTCCAAACTCTACTAGCAAGTGGGGATCAGGCAAGCTTACAAGATACACTAGCCAAAGCAAGTGGTCTATCAAGTAGTTTATTATCATTTGCAGAATCCTATGTTTTTCTAGTTCTGCTCAGTTGCTTATCTGTAGCTCTTTGTTTCCTATTCTTATTTAGAAAATCGCCGAAAGAAATTTTATCATCTATTAGTTAAGAAGGAGAAATCATGACTTTATTACAATTACAAGATGTTACCTACCGTTATAAGAACACTGCTGAAGCAGTCCTATATCAGATCAATTATCATTTTGAACCTGGGAAATTTTACAGTATTATTGGTGAGTCGGGAGCAGGAAAATCCACTCTCTTGTCCCTCCTAGCTGGTCTAGATAGTCCTGTTGAAGGTTCGATTCTTTTCCAAGGAGAGGACATTCGTAAGAAGGGATATTCTTATCATCGCATGCACCATATTTCCTTGGTCTTTCAAAATTATAACTTGATAGATTATCTTTCTCCACTGGAAAATATCCGCTTGGTCAACAAAAAGGCAAGCAAGGATACACTTCTTGAGCTTGGTTTGGATGAAAGTCAGATTAAGCGGAATGTTCTCCAGTTATCAGGTGGTCAACAACAACGTGTGGCTATTGCTCGCAGTTTGGTATCGGAAGCTCCAGTTATTCTAGCTGATGAGCCAACAGGAAATCTGGACCCTAAAACTGCTGGAGATATTGTCGAACTGCTCAAATCACTTGCCCAGAAAACAGGTAAATGTGTCATCGTCGTAACTCACAGCAAAGAAGTGGCACAAGCGTCAGATATTACACTTGAGTTGAAGGATAAGAAACTGACTGAAACTCGAAATACTAGTAAATAATTTGAGCTTGTTTTGATAGGATTATAAAACAAGATCTAGAAAGGGAATCTATGTTACACAACGCATTTGCCTATGTTACAAGGAAGTTTTTCAAATCGATTGTCATCTTCCTAATTATTCTCCTCATGGCAAGCTTGAGTTTGGTTGGCTTGTCAATCAAGGGAGCTACTGCCAAGGCTTCTCAGGAGACCTTTAAAAATATCACCAACAGCTTCTCCATGCAAATCAATCGTCGTGTCAATCAAGGAACGCCACGTGGTGCTGGGAATATTAAGGGTGAAGATATCAAAAAAATCACCGAAAACAAGGCCATTGAGTCTTATGTGAAACGCATCAACGCTATCGGAGATTTGACTGGATATGAACTTATCGAAACTCCAGAAACCAAGAAAAATCTGACACCTGACCGTGCTAAACATTTTGGAAGTAGCTTGATGATTACAGGTGTCAATGACTCCTCTAAAGAAGACAAGTTTGTCTCTGGTTCTTATAAACTAGTCGAAGGTGAGCACCTAACAAACGACGACAAGGACAAGATCCTCCTGCACAAGGACTTGGCAGCCAAACACGGCTGGAAAGTCGGGGATAGGGTTAAACTGGACTCTAATATCTACGATGCCGATAATGAAAAAGGGGCCAAGGAAACAGTCGAGGTGACAATCAAGGGACTCTTTGATGGTCACAATAAGTCGGCAGTAACCTACTCACAAGAACTCTACGAAAACACAGCTATCACAGACATTCACACTGCTGCAAAACTTTATGGATACACAGAAGACACAGCTATTTATGGGGACGCAACCTTCTTTGTAACAGCGGATAAGAATTTGGATGATGTCATGAAAGAGTTGAATGGTATCAGTGGTATCAACTGGAAGAGCTACACACTTGTGAAGAGTTCCTCTAACTACCCAGCTCTAGAGCAATCCATCTCTGGTATGTACAAGATGGCCAACCTCCTCTTCTGGGCAGCTTGAGCTTCTCAGTCCTTCTCCTTGCCCTCTTGCTCAGCCTTTGGATCAATGCCCGTCGCAAGGAAGTGGGAATTCTCCTCTCTATCGGTCTCAAGCAGGCAAGTATCTTGGGTCAATTCATCACTGAATCCATCTTGATTGCCATCCCTGCTCTTGTTTCTGCTTACTTCTTAGCTACTTACACAGCGCGTGCAATCGGAAATACTGTTCTTGCCAATGTCACTTCAGGTGTTGCCAAGCAAGCCAGCAAGGCTGCTCAAGCCTCTAACCTTGGTGGTGGTGCAGAAGTAGATGGCTTTAGCAAGACCTTGTCGAGCCTAGATATTTCCATTCAGACATCAGACTTTATCATCGTTTTTGTCCTTGCTTTAGTTCTAGTCGTTCTCGTTATGGCGCTTGCTTCAAGCAATCTCCTTAGAAAACAACCAAAAGAGCTTCTGCTGGATAGCGAATAACAAACTTGCTACCTATTCTCCCCTAAATGGGGTATAATATAGGTAGCATTTTTATCTATTTCATCTTGATTAGGCCTCTTCCTTTCTGGATGAAATTTAGATGATTTACAAGAAATTTAAAGGAATGTGAAACGTTTTTTCTATGAAAATTTTAATTGTAGAAGATGAAGAGATGATCCGAGAGGGGATCAGTGATTATTTGACGGATTGTGGTTATGAAACCATTGAGGCTGCAGATGGGCAAGAAGCTTTAGAAAAATTTTCCAGCTATGAAGTAGCCTTGGTTTTACTGGATATTCAGATGCCCAAGCTCAATGGTCTAGAAGTCCTAGCTGAGATTCGTAAAACCAGTCAGGTCCCTGTCCTGATGTTGACCGCCTTTCAAGATGAGGAATACAAGATGAGTGCTTTTGCCTCTCTGGCAGATGGCTATCTGGAAAAACCCTTCTCCCTCTCCCTCTTAAAAGTGAGGGTGGACGCGATTTTCAAGCGCTATTATGATATGGAACGAGTCTTCTCCTATAAGGATGCCAAGGTGGACTTTGAAAGCTACAGTGCAAGCCTAGCAGGAGAGGAAGTGGCTGTTAATGCTAAAGAGTTGGAAATTCTGGACTATCTGGTGAAAAATGAAGGACGGGCCTTGACCCGATCTCAGATAATCGATGCTGTCTGGAAAGCGACAGATGAGGTTCCCTTTGACCGTGTCATTGATGTTTATATCAAGGAACTGCGGAAAAAGCTAGGCTTGGACTGCATCCTCACTGTGCGCAATGTTGGCTATAAATTGGAGCGAAAATGAAACGAACAGGTTTATTTACAAAGATATTTATCTATACCTTCTCGATATTAGTGTTCTGGTTATCTGCCTTCATTTAGCTATTTATTTTCTTTTTCCGTCTATTTACCTGAGTCATCGTCAGGAAACCATTGGTCAGAAAGCGACAGCCATTGCCCAGTCCCTAGAAGGTAAGGATAGGCAGAGCATCGAGCAAGTGTTAGACTTGTATTCTCAGACTAGTGATATCAAGGGGGCTGTCAAGGGTGAGATGACCGAGGACAAGTTAGAAGTCAAGGACAGTCTTCCTCTGGATACGGACCGTCAGACCACCTCTCTCTTTATTGAGGAGCGCGAGGTGACAACGCAGGACGGTGGTACCATGACTCTCCAGTTTCTAGCTTCCATGGATTTACAAAAGGAAGCAGAGCAAATCAGTCTCCAGTTTCTTCCCTATACCTTGTTGGCATCCTTTCTGATTTCTCTTTTGGTAGCCTACATCTATGCTCGAACCATTGTGGCCCCTATTTTGGAAATCAAGCGGGTGACCCGACGGATGATGGATTTGGATTCCCAAGTGCGATTGCGCGTGGATTCTAAGGATGAGATTGGTGATCTCAAGGAACAAATCAATAGCCTTTACCAGCATCTTTTGACTGTTATTGCGGACTTGCATGACAAGAATGAAGCTATTCTCCAGCTGGAAAAGATGAAGGTCGAATTCCTACGAGGGGCTTCTCATGAATTGAAAACACCTCTGGCTAGTTTGAAAATCCTGATCGAAAACATGAAAGAAAATGTCGGGCGTTATAAGGACAGAGACCGCTATCTGGGAGTTGCCTTGGGGATTGTAGATGAGCTTAATCACCACGTTCTCCAGATACTTTCTCTCTCGTCTGTGCAGGAATTGCGAGATGATCGGGAACAAATTGACTTATACCAGATGACGCAAAGTCTGGTTAAGGATTATGCCTTACTAGCCAAGGATAGAGAGCTCCAGATAGACAATAGTTTGACTCATCAGCAGGCTTATCTAAACCCATCTGTCATGAAGTTGATTCTGTCTAACCTCATCAGCAATGCCATTAAGCACTCTGTTCCAGGTGGCTTAGTTCGCATCGGAGAAAGAGAAGGAGAACTCTTTATCGAAAATAGCTGTAGTCCTGAAGAACAAGAAAAACTGGCCCAGTCTTTTTCTAACAATGCTAGTCGCAAGGCCAAGGGGTCTGGGATGGGGCTCTTTGTGGTCAAAAGTCTATTAGAACATGAAAAATTACCTTATCGTTTTGAGATGCAGGAGAATCGTTTGACTTTCTTCATAGCTTTTCCAAAAGTCGCCCAAGACTAGGAATAGAAAGGGTTTACATAGATGAAGCTAGAAGAAATTCAATCGAAACTGCGGGAAAAACTAGATTTTTTTGTCAAAAAGTGATAAAATGAACAATGTAAATGGGATGACCCATAAAAATATACAGGAGGCCTGATAAAATGGCAATCGTTTCAGCAGAAAAATTTGTCCAAGCAGCTCGTGACAACGGTTATGCAGTTGGTGGATTTAACACAAACAACCTTGAGTGGACTCAAGCTATCTTGCGCGCAGCAGAAGCTAAAAAAGCTCCAGTTTTGATCCAAACTTCAATGGGCGCTGCTAAATACATGGGTGGTTACAAAGTTGCTCGCAACTTGATCGCTAACCTTGTTGAATCAATGGGTATCACTGTACCAGTAGCTATCCACCTTGACCACGGTCACTACGAAGATGCACTTGAGTGTATCGAAGTTGGTTACACTTCAATCATGTTTGACGGTTCACACCTTCCAGTTGAAGAAAACCTTAAATTGGCTAAAGAAGTTGTTGAAAAAGCACACGCTAAAGGTATCTCAGTAGAAGCTGAAGTTGGTACTATCGGTGGTGAAGAAGACGGAATCATCGGTAAAGGTGAATTGGCTCCAATCGAAGACGCTAAAGCAATGGTTGAAACTGGTATCGACTTCTTGGCAGCTGGTATCGGTAACATCCACGGTCCTTACCCAGCAAACTGGGAAGGTCTTGACCTTGATCACTTGCAAATTGACAGAAGCTCTTCCAGGATTCCCAATCGTATTGCACGGTGGATCAGGTATTCCTGATGAGCAAATCCAAGCAGCTATCAAACTTGGTGTTGCGAAAGTTAACGTTAACACTGAATGCCAAATCGCATTCGCTAACGCAACTCGTAAATTTGCTCGTGACTACGAAGCAAATGAAGCAGAATACGACAAGAAAAAACTCTTCGACCCACGTAAATTCTTGGCTGATGGTGTAAAAGCTATCCAAGCATCAGTTGAAGAACGTATCGACGTATTCGGTTCAGAAGGTAAAGCTTAATCTAGCTGAACCATACAAAATGAAACCCGCCTGTGAAGGTGGGTTTTTTAGTTTACAGAAAAGTTATTTTATCGTACATAAAAAAGCAAAAATAACTCGAAGTTTTTTGCTTTTTGTTTTAAGAACTAAATATTATTTCTTGTCTTTTGAGTTCATTAAGGCTGCAACAACTGTTGCCCCAATAATTGGTGCAAGTGAACCAATGATTCTAGAAGCATTTTTAACAGTAGAGGTGGTTGCAATTAACGAAGATGCTTCACTAATTTGTTCAAAATCTACTGATTTATTCTCAGACACCGCATATTTTTCTGATTCATCAAAAAAATTTAGCAACAACTCTGCTCTATCAGCTCTGTCTTGATCTGTCGTTTTTAAATTTTCAATTTCAAAATCTATTACGGTACGTAATGCAATATAATGGAGTTTAGTTAATCTACTTTTTTGAGTTTCAAGATTTCTGATGGTTTGTTTAGTAACTCCTATAAGATTGCTGAGATCTGAACTTGTCCAATTCAAAAATCTCTCGAATAGCTTTTTAAGTTGTTTTGTAGAATTGCTCTTGTATCTTCTGTTGATGGATATTTTTTTCTTTTAACATATCTTCTTACCTATAATTTTCTATTTCTATTATAACAAAAAAATAAAATATAATTTAAATAGTTGTCTACGATAAAAATATTTTCTAAAGACAAAAAAATAAAATATTTGCATAAAAATTCTTGACAAGATAAAAAAATTTTTGTACTATACTATGCTTATCTAAATAAGAGGAGTGTTTTTTTATGGATATTCAATTGGGGTTTATCTTATTGTTAATTTCTTTGTGTATCTTTCTATTGGTTAGAAAGAACATAATTACAAAAAAAGTTTACGGACTTTTTGATAAACAATAAAGGATCAGAAATAAATTTTTTTTAGAGACTAGTGAATTAAGTGTTTTAGAAGGTGCAAAAAAATACTGAACAAAAAAATATAAAAATCGGATTAATTAATTCATATATTGTAGTTAATTCAATAAAAAGTCAGATGAAATCGGAAAAAAAGGGAAAAAAATGAAAATCAATATGGAAAGAATCGAAACACGAGCACAAATCATTTTAGACCGAACAAAAAAAGAATATCAAAAATCTGCAGGTAATAACATACATAAAAGCCGGGAAAAAGTGTCTAAATTTTTGTAGAAAAACATCCTGAACTTATTTCTATAATTACATTGGTTTCTATAAGTTTGTTGGCTAATAAAAAAATGTTCATAATCAAAAAAATGGATTAATGATTTGGAAGATACAGAGCAAATCCAAACACTAGGTGATTCAACTTTTTTTCTGAACTGGTACAAGAAGAACAAAAATATTAATCATAATTATCCTGATGAGAGAAAAAAATCCTGATACTCATGTTTATCGTAGAAACGAAAAAAATTTTTGTTAGGGGCGGTACTGATGAAGATAAACAAAGATTCAAGGAAGAAAAATAAAAAAACTTGTTTTATTCTTAATTAATCTATTTTTTTGCTTTTTTTAATAAATATGTATATACATTTTGATAATAATTTTTTTAACTTATATTTAAAGATTTATAGTTATTCTTGTTGAATGTTATATATAGACTATTTTGTATAAAAATAAACTTTACTTTAAATATTTTTACAAATTTACAAAAAAAGGAAATTGATTGGGAAGCTAGTGATGAAAGATATGAAGATTACTACTGTCATGACTGTTCAAGATTTCTAGAACAGTGTGGGATTGATGCAATGGATCCTGATGGATTTGGATACGATGATTATGGTAATTGGGATCAAGAACGTTTAGGTTTTTAGATTTTTTACTTACTACAATAGATATGTTTTTATCTTATTTAACAAACTAACCCGCCTGTGAAGGTGGTTTTTTTGTTTCTTGATATAGACAGATTATACAGGAAAATTCTTAAACTTAAGTTGCTAAAAGAGTCTAATTTTTGTACAATAATGCTATGAAAATACTGAAAAAATCAGCCCTTGTCCTTCTTAGTTTCCTTATCTTGTTTTTAGTAGGGACATTTATCTTTCATCGTATCAGCTTAGAAAAGGAACAAGCCTCTCTAACTCCTATGGGGCAACAAGTTCTCGTCAATGGACATCAAATAAATGTTTACGTTGAAGGGGATGGTCCTGAGACTATAGTAGTTCTCTCAGGTGCTGGAATTGCTTCCCCAATCTTGGACTTTAAGAATGTTTCGGATTCCTTATCAAAAAAATATAAGGTGGTCATCGTGGAGCGGGCTGGCTATGGTTATAGCGAGGATAGTAATCAATCCAGAGATGTGATGGAAGTTTTGTCTGAGACACGTCAAGCTCTATCACAAGCAAATATATCAGAACCTTTTATCATTCTGTCTCATTCCATGGCTAGTCTTGAAAGTCTGGCTTGGCAGGAAAAGTATCCTGATGAAGTGAAAGCCTTGATTGGTCTGGATTGGGCACTGCCAGCAAGTTATGAGGATTTAAAGGATAATCAGGCCTTGCTTACTGTGGCTTATTGGAGCAGTAAGATTGGATTATTACGCTATTTCCCTGAGTCCTTTTATATAAAAAATCCAACTCTGACTGAAACTGAACGACAACAATATAAATTACTAGCATATAAGCAGTTGATGTCACAAGCCATGCTGCATGAATCCCGTTTGGTAAAGGAAAATACCAAGAAAGTTCCATCTAGCATTAATCCGAAAATTCCAGCCTTACTCCTAGTTTCTAACGGTGAAGGCACGACCTTTAGCCAATCAGAATGGCAACATTATGCAGATAGATTTGCAAGCGACCAGTCTAATGTTCAAGTCATCTATATGGATGCGCCTCACGAACTTTATCATTATCAAAACGATGCTATTGTTTCTCGCATTAAAGAATTTTTAGAGAATAATTGAGGCCTTTAAAAATCCATTAAGACTAATGATAATAATTGAAAGGAATGACTTATGAATAATTCTTATATTTTACTTAGACATGCTCATTCAAGATTTTTCAAGTGATGATTTTTAATAGAACTTTGTCAGAAAAAAAGGATTTTCATCTCTTGACCAGTTAGAGTTTTTTTGAATTCTTTTTAATATTGATTATTATTTTTTTCTAGTCCTTATAAACGAGCATTTGAAACGGTTAATAGCTCGCCAATTCAATTTGATAAAATAGTTCTTGATAATCGGTTACGGGAGCGAAAATTATCTTCAACCTTTATAAAAGATTCTGAGTTTGAAGACAGTATTAAATATTTATGGCAAAATCCCAGTAAATCTCTTTCAGAAGGGGAATCAAATCAAGATGCACTAGCTAGAGTACTAAATTTTTTAATGGAATTGGAAGAGAGATACTCAGAAAAAACGATTTTACTTAGTTCACACGGGAATTTGATAGGAATACTACTACATCATTTTGATTCCAGTTTTGATTATGAAAAATGGGAGCAGATGACCTTTCCAGATTGTTTTCTAATTGATAGAAATGGGATTGTGAAAAGAATTATGAAAGATTAGTTCTTTGATTAAATAGTGATTCATATTGATCAAAATAGTTTGCCTTTTTACAATTCGTAGCCTGCCCCTAAAGGCAGGTTTTTTGGTGTTTTAAGGAGACTATTAATCCAAAATTTTGGACTAATACTCTTCGAAAATCTCTTCAAACCACGTCAGTTTTATCTGCAACCTCAAAGCAGTGCTTTGAGCAACCTACGACTAGCTTCCTAGTTTGCTCTTTGATTTTCATTGAGTATAAAAGTCCCACTTTAAGAGAAAAATTTTCAATTTCATAAGCTTTAGGCAAACGCTTGCATTCTAATTTTTATTGGATTATAATAGGTTGGTATAAAGCCTTTTGTAGTAATAAAATGTAGAAGGTTTAGAAAGTAAGGATTTAGAATGTTAGTAGTCAAAAATACAATGTTGCTATTCCTTACCATAGGGAGATAGATATGGCAATGATAGAAGTGGAACATCTTCAGAAAAATTTTGTGAAGACTGTTAAGGAACCGGGCTTGAAGGGGGCATTGCGCTCTTTTATTCATCCTGAAAAGCAGACCTTTGAAGCGGTCAAGGATTTGACCTTTGAGGTGCCAAAAGGGCAAATTTTGGGCTTTATCGGTGCTAATGGTGCTGGGAAGTCGACAACCATTAAAATGCTGACAGGGATTTTAAAACCGACATCTGGTTTTTGTCGGATTAACAGCAAGATTCCTCAGGACAATCGCCAAGATTATGTCAAGGATATTGGAGTGGTCTTTGGGCAAAGAACCCAGCTATGGTGGGATTTGGCTCTGCAAGAGACCTACACGGTTTTAAAGGAGATTTACGATGTGCCAGACTCGCTCTTTCATAAGCGTATGGACTTTTTGAATGAAGTCTTGGATTTGAAGGACTTTATCAAGGATCCCGTGCGAACTCTTTCACTGGGTCAAAGGATGCGGGCGGACATTGCAGCTTCCTTGCTTCACAATCCCAAGGTTCTCTTTTTAGATGAGCCTACCATTGGTTTAGACGTTTCGGTCAAGGATAACATTCGTCGGGCTATTACCCAGATCAATCAGGAGGAAGAGACTACCATTCTCTTGACCACTCACGACTTGAGTGATATTGAGCAACTTTGTGATCGGATTTTTATGATTGACAAGGGGCAGGAGATTTTTGATGGAACGGTGAGCGAGCTCAAGGAAACCTTTGGCAAGATGAAGACACTCTCCTTTGAACTGCTACCAGATCAAAGTCATCTCGTCTCTCACTATGAAGGCCTGCCTGATATGATTATTGATAGACAGGGAAATAGTCTCAACATTGAATTCGATAGTTCCCGCTACCAGTCAGCTGACATTATCAAACAAACCCTTTCTGATTTTGAAATCCGCGATTTGAAGATGATGGATACGGATATTGAGGATATTATCCGCCGCTTCTATCGAAAGGAGCTCTAAAATGGTCAAATTGTGGAGACGTTATAAACCCTTTATCAATGCAGGTGTTCAGGAATTGATCACCTATCGAGTTAACTTTATTCTTTATCGGATTGGGGATGTCATGGGGGCTTTTGTGGCCTTTTATCTCTGGAAGGCTGTCTTTGATTCTTCGCAAGAGTCTTTGATTCAGGGCTTTAGTATGGCAGATATCACCCTCTACATCATCATGAGTTTTGTGACCAATCTTCTGACTAGGTCGGATAGCTCCTTTATGATTGGGGAGGAGGTCAAGGATGGTTCCATTATCATGCGTTTGTTGCGACCGGTGCATTTTGCGGCCTCTTACCTTTTCACTGAGCTTGGCTCCAAGTGGCTGATTTTTATCTCTGTTGGCCTTCCATTTTTAAGTGTCATCGTGTTAATGAAAATCATATCTGGGCAAGGGATGGTAGAAGTACTGGGATTAACTGTCCTTTATCTTTTTAGCTTAACGCTAGCCTATCTGATTAACTTTTTCTTTAATATCTGCTTTGGATTTTCAGCCTTTGTGTTTAAAAATCTTTGGGGTTCCAATCTACTCAAGACTTCCATAGTGGCCTTTATGTCTGGAAGTTTGATTCCCTTGGCTTTCTTTCCAAAGATTGTTTCAGATATTCTGTCCTTCTTGCCTTTTTCATCCTTGATTTACACTCCGGTCATGATTATCGTTGGGAAATACGATGCCAATCAGATTCTTCAGGCGCTCGGTTTGCAGTTTTTCTGGCTCTTAGTGATGGTAGGCTTGTCTCAGTTGATTTGGAAACGAGTCCAGTCATTCATTACCATTCAGGGAGGTTAGTATGAAAAAATATCAACGCATGCATCTGATTTTTATCAGACAATACATCAAACAAATCATGGAATACAAGGTGGATTTTGTGGTTGGAGTACTGGGAGTATTTCTGACTCAAGGCTTGAATCTCTTGTTTCTCAATGTCATCTTTCAACACATCCCATCCCTAGAAGGTTGGACTTTTCAAGAAATTGCCTTTATCTATGGTTTTTCTTTGATTCCAAAGGGATTGGACCATCTCTTTTTTGATAATCTCTGGGCGCTAGGGCAACGCTTGGTGCGAAAAGGAGAATTTGATAAGTATCTGACACGTCCTATCAATCCTCTCTTTCACATCCTAGTTGAGACCTTTCAGATTGATGCCTTGGGTGAACTTTTGGTCGGAGGCCTTCTGCTAGCGACAACAGTATCTAGTATTGATTGGACTCTTCCCAAATTCCTGATTTTTCTAGTCTGCATTCCTTTTGCGACCTTGATTTATACTTCCTTGAAAATTGCGACAGCCAGCATCGCTTTTTGGACCAAGCAGTCAGGCGCCATGATTTACATTTTTTATATGTTTAATGACTTTGCCAAGTACCCGATTTCTATTTACAATTCTCTTCTACGATGGTTGATTAGCTTTATCGTGCCATTTGCCTTTACGGCCTACTATCCTGCTAGCTATTTCTTGCAGGACAAGGATATAATCTTTAACATCGGAGGTTTGATGTTAATTTCTCTGCTTTTCTTTGTCATTTCCCTTAAACTTTGGGATAAGGGCTTGGATGCCTACGAAAGTGCGGGTTCGTAAATAATAGAATACCAAAGCCTTGTCTCATGACAGGCTTTTTCTGATAGAGATGAAAATTTCTTGACACCTATTCTCAGAGCGCTATACTGTAAGTGTAATCACCGATTTAGCTCATACTCTTCGAAAATCTCTTCAAACCACGTCAACTTCCATCTGCAACCTCAAAACAGTGTTTTGAGCTGACTTCGTCAGTTCTATCAACAATCTAAAAGCAGTGCTTTTAGCAACCTGCGGCTAGCTTCCTAGTTTGTTCTTTGATTTTCATTGAGTATTAGTTGCTAGAGCAAGACACTCGTAAAGTCTAGGTTACAGGTGAACATATGACTGAGGATTTGAAAAATTAGATATGTAGAAAATAACCGTTAAGCCTAGTTCTTATCGGTTATTTATGTTCTTTAATGGTGTTGACATTGCACTAATGGTATCTATCTTTGTGATTCTGGTAGTGGTTCAACTTGATTGCTACCATTTTTGATGGTGTGAATGTGCTGATAATGTATTTCAGTTAAGTACGAAATTTTTATATCATTTTTAACACACCTTAAAAATAAAATTAACACACCTTAATTTTTCCTTGACTTAAATTTTTTTAATTGATATACTATTTTTTTCAGAGAGCTAACAATTATATATAAATGTACTACTCTATTTCCTAGATAATACTTAGTAAAAACTTTTTATAACAAAGGCTAGCAAAGTTAAAGTTTACTATCTATTGGAAATTAAATAAATATGTAAGGAATTAAAATGAAAAAAAGTACAGTATTGTCATTAACCACAGCTGCAGTTATTTTAGCAGCATATGTCCCTAATGAGGTAGTCTTAGCAGACACATCTAGCTCTGAAGATGCTTTTAAATATCTCTGATAAAGAAAAAAAGTAGTAGTAGGTAAACAAAAAGAAAAACAAAGAAAAAAACATGAAGATATTCATAATGCTGTAGAAACTTCAAAGGATACTGAAGAGAAGAAAAACAACAGTTATTGAGGAAAAAAAGAAGTTGTTAGTAAAGAATCTGTGATAGACAATAAAACTAACAATGAAAAAAACAACAATCAAAAAAAGAAGATTCCAATCAATACAAAGGAGATAATGCAGACTCGTCTGCAAGTAAAGACACAGAAAAATCATCAAAAAGAAGATAAACTTGTCTATATTGCTGAATTTAAAGATAAAGAATCTGGAGAAAAAAAGCAATCAAGGAATTATCAAATCTTAAGAATACAAAAAGTTTTATATACTTATGATAGAATTTTTTTAACGGTAGCGCTATTGAAACGACCAAAGATACTCTGGACAAAATTAAACTAATAGAAGGTATTTCATCGGTTGAAAGGTCACAAAAAGTCCAACCTATGATGAATCATGCTAGAAAAGAAATTGGAGTTGAAGAGGCAATCGATTACCTAAAATCTATCAATGCACCATTTGGGAAAAATTTTGATGGTAGAGGTATGGTCATTTCAAATATCGATACGGGGACAGATTATAGACATAAGGCTATGAGAATCGATGATGATGCTAAAGACTCAATGAGATTTAAAAAAGAAGACTTAAAGGGTACTGATAAAAATTTCTGGTTGAGTGATAAAATTCCTCATGCTTTCAATTATTATAATGGTGGTAAAATTACTGTAGAAAAAGCTGATGATGGAAGCGATTATTTTGATCCACATGGGATGCATATTGCTGGGATTCTTGCAGGAAATGATACTGAAAAAGATATCAAAAACTTTAATGGAATAGATGGAATAGCGCCTAATGCACAAATTTTCTCTTATAAAATGTACTCTGATGCTGGATCTGGATTCGCAGGTGATGAAACAATGTTTCATGCTATTGAAGATTCCATCAAACACAATGTCGATGTTGTTTCGGTATCATCTGGCTTTACAGGAACAGGTCTTGTAGGTGAAAAATATTGGCAAGCTATTAGAGCGTTAAGAAAAGCAGGCATTCCAATGGTCGTAGCTACAGGTAACTATGCGACTTCTGCTTCAAGTTCTTCGTGGGATTTAGTGGCAAATAATAATCTGAAAATGACCGACACTGGAAATGTAACACGAACTGCAGCACATGAAGATGCGATAGCAGTTGCTTCTGCTAAAAATCAAACAGTTGAGTTTGATAAAGTTAAGATTGGAGGAGAAAGTTTTAAATACAGAAATATAGGAGCCTTTTTCGATAAGAATAAAATCATAACAAACGAAGATGGTTCAAAAGCTCCTAGTAAATTGAAATTTGTATATATAGGCAAAGGTCAAGACCAAGATTTGATAGGTTTGGATCTTAAGGGCAAAATTGCAGTAATGGATAGAATTTATACAAAGGATTTAAAAAATGCTTTTAAACGAGCAACGGATAAGGGCGCACGCGCTATTATGGTTGTAAATACTGTAAATTACTACAATAGAGATAATTGGACAGAGCTTCCAGCCATGGGATATGAGGAGGATGAAGGAACTACTAGTCAAGTTTTCTCAATTTCAGGAGATGATGGTGTAAAGTTATGGAACATGATTAACCCTGATAAAAAAACTAAAGTCAAAGAAATAATAAAGAAGATTTTAAAGATAAATTGGAGCAATACTATCCAATTGATATGGCAAGCTATAATTCTAATAAACCGAATGTAGGTGACGAAAAAGAGATTGACTTTAAGTTTGCACCTGACACAGACAAAGAACTTTATAAAGAAGATATCATAGTTCCAGCAGGGTCCACATCTTGGGGACCGAGAACGGATTTACTTTTAAAACCGGATGTTTCAGCACCTGGTAAAAATATTAAATCCACTCTCAATGTCATTAATGGTAAATCAACTTATGGTTATATGTCAGGGACTAGTATGGCAACTCCAATCGTGGCAGCTTCTACTGTTTTGATTAGACCAAAGTTAAAGGAAATGCTTGAAAGACCTGTCTTGAAAAATCTTAAGGGAGATGACAAAATAGATCTTACAAGTCTTACAAAAATAGCCCTACAAAATACTGCACGGCCTATGATGGATGCGACTTCTTGGAAAGAAAAAAGTCAATACTTTGCATCACCTAGACAACAGGGAGCAGGGCTAATTAATGTTGCCAATGCATTGAGAAATGAAGTTGTAGCGACTTTCAAAAACACGGATTCTAAAGGTTTAGTAAACTCTTATGGTTCTATTTCTCTTAAAGAAATAAAAGGAGATAAAAAATATTTTACAATTAAGCTTCACAATACATCAAACAGACCTTTGACCTTTAAAGTTTCAGCATCTGCTATAACTACAGATGCTCTAACTGACAGACTCAAACTGGATGAAACATATAAAGATGAAAAATCTTCAGATGGGAAGCAAATTGTTCCAGAAATTCACCCAGAAAAAGTCAAAGGAGCAAATATTACATTTGAGCATGATACTTTCACTATAAGCCCAAATTCTAGCTTTGATTTAAATGCGGTTATAAATGTTGGAGAGGCTAAAAACAAAAATAAATTTGTAGAATCATTTATTCATTTTGAGTCAGTGGAAGAAATGGAAGCTCTAAACTCCAATGGGAAGAAAACAAATTTCCAACCTTCTTTATCGATGCCTCTAATGGGATTTGCTGGGAATTGGAACCACGAACCAATCCTTGATAAATGGGCCTGGGAAGAAGGTTCAAAATCAAAAACAATGGAAGGTTATGATGATGATGGTAAACCAAAAATTCCAGGAACCTTAAATAAGGGAATTGGTGGAGAACATGGTATAGATAAATTTAATCCAGCAGGAGTTATACAAAATAGAAAAGATAAAAATACAACATCCCTAGATCAAAATCCAGAATTATTTGCTTTCAATAACGAAGGGATAAACGCACCATCATCAAGTGGTTCTAAGATCGCTAAAATTTATCCTTTAGATTCAAATGGAAATCCTCAAGATGCTCAACTTGAGAGAGGATTAACACCTTCTCCACTTGTATTAAGAAGTGCAGAAGAAGGATTGATTTCAATAGTAAATACAAATAAAGAGGGAGAAAATCAAATCGACTTAAAAGTCATTTCGAGAGAACACTTTGTTAAAGGGATTTTAAACTCTAAAAGAAATGATGCAAAGGGAATCAAATCTTCTAAACTAAAAGTTTGGGGTGACTTGAAATGGGATGGACTCATCTATAACCCTAGAGGGAAAGAAGAAAATGCACCAGAAAGCAAGGATACTAAAGATCCTGCTACTAAGATAAGAGGTCAATTTGAACCAATTGCAGAAGGTCAATATTTCTATAAATTTAAATATAGATTAACTAAAGATTACCCATGGCAGGTTTCCTATATTCCTGTAAAAATTGATAATACAGCCCCTAAGATTGTTTCGATTGATTTTTCAAATCCTGAAAAAATTAAGCTGATCACAAAGGATACTTATCACAAGGTAAAAGAGCAATACAAGAATGAAACTTTATTTGCGAGAGATCAGAAAGAACATCCTGAAAAATTTGACGAGATTGCCAACGAAGTTTGGTATGCTGGAGCTGCTCTTGTTAATGAAGATGGAGAGGTTGAGAAAAATCTTGAAGTAACTTATGCAGGTGAGGGTCAAGGAAGAAATAGAAAACTTGACAAAGACGGAAATACCATTTATGAAATTAATGGTGCAGGAGATTTAAGAGGAAAAATCATTGAAGTCATTGCACTAGATGGCTCTAGCAATTTTACAAAGATTCATAGAATTAAATTTGCTGATCATGCTGATGAAAAGGGGATGATTTCCTATTATCTAGTAGATCCTGATCAGGATTCATCTAAATATCAAAAGCTTGGAGAGATTGCCGAATCTAGATTTAAAAATTTAGAAAATAGAAAAGAGGAAAGTCTTAAAAAAGATACAACTGAGGTAGAAAGTCATCAAGGAAATGAAGAGGTTACCGAAGAAAAAATCTAGCTTTACTATCAATAAAAGCCATTTCAACAATTAGAGACTTTGAAAGCAAAGATTTAAAGAAACTCATTAAAAAGAAATTTAGAGAAGTTGATGACTTTACAAGTGAAACTGGTAAGAGAATAGAGGAATACGATTATAAATACGATGATAAGGGAAATATCATTGCTTATGACGATGGTAGTGCCTTAGAATATGAAACTGAAAAACTTGACGAAATAAAATCAAAAATTTATGGTGTTCTAAGCCCGTCTAAAAATGGACACTTTGAAATTCTTGGAAAGATAAGTAATGTTTCTAAAAATGCCAAGGTATATTATGGCAATAATTATAAATCGATAGAAATCAAAACAACCAAGTATGATTCACATTCAAAAAAACGATGACATTTGATTTATACGCTAATATTAATGATATTGTGGATGGATTAGCTTTTGCAGGAGATATGAGATTCTTTGTTAAAGATGATGATCAGATAAAAGCTGAAACTAAAATTAGAATGCCTGAAAAAAATAAGGAAACTAAAGCAGAATATCCGTATGCATCAAGTTATGGGAATGTCATAGAATTAGGAGAAGGAGATCTTTCAAAAAATAAACCAAACAATTTAACAGAAATGGAATCTGGTAAAATCTATGCTGATTCAGAAAAACAACAATATCTATTAAAGGATAATATCATTCTAAGAAAAGGCTATGCACTAAAAGTGACTACCTATAATCCTGGAAAAACGGATATGTTAGAAGGAAATGGAGTTTATAGCCAGGAAGATATAGCAAAAATCCAAAAGGCCAATCCTAATCTAAGAGTCTTATCAGAAAAAATAATTTATGCTGATAGTAGAAATGTTGAAGATGGAAGAAGTACTCAACCAGTATTAATGTCGGCTTTGGACGGCTTTAACATTGTAAGGTATCAAGTGTTTACATTTAAAATGAATGATAAAGGGGAAGCAATCGATAAAGATGGAAATCTTGTGACAGATTCTTCTAAACTTGTATTATTTGGTAAGGATGGTAAAGAGTACACAGGAGAGGATAAGTCCAATGTAGAAGCTATAAAAGAAGATGGCTCTACGTTATTTATTGATGCAAAACCAGTAAATCTTTCAATGGACAAGAACTACTTTAATCCATCTAAATCTAATAAAATTTATGTACGAAATCCAGAATTTTTATTTAAGAGGTAAGATTTCTGATAAGGGTGGTTTTAACTGGGAGTTGAGAGTTAATGAATCTGTTGTAGATAATTATTTAATCTACGGAGATTTACATATTGATAACACTAGAGATTTTAACATTAAGCTTAATGTTAAAGACGGTGACATCATGGACTGGGGAATGAAAGACTATAAAGCAAACGGATTCCCAGATAAGGTAACAGACATGGATGGAAATGTTTATCTCCAAACTGGCTATAGCGATTTGAATGCGAAAGCGGTTGGAGTACACTATCAATTTTTTTATATGATAATGTCAAACCAGAAGTAAACATTGATCCAAAAGGAAATACTAGTATCGAATATGCTAATGGAAAATCTGTAGTCTTTAATATCAATGATAAAAGAAATAATGGATTCGATGGTGAGATTCAAGAACAACATATTTATATAAATGGAAAAGAATATAAATCATTTGATGATATTAAACAAATAGCAGATAAGACACTAAACATTAAGATTCTTGTAAAAGATTTCGCAAGAAATACAACCGTAAAAGAATTCATTTTAAACAAAGATACGGGAGAGGTGAGCGAACTAAAACCTCATACAGTAACTGTGACCATTCAAAATGGAAAAGAAATGAGTTCAACGATAGTGTCGGAAGAAGATTTCATTTTACCTGTCTATAAGGGTGAATTAGAAGAAGGATATCAATTTGATGGTTGGGAAATTGCTGGTTTCGAAGGTAAAAAAGACACTGGCTATGTTCTTAATCTATCAAAAGATACCCTTATAAAACCTGTATTCAAGAAAATAGAGGAGAAAAAGGAGGAGGAAAATAAACCTACTTTTGATGTATCCAAAAAGAAAGATAACGTACAGGTAAATCCTAGTCAATTAAATCAAAGTCATAGAAAAGAGGACTTACAAGGAGCAAATCATTCACAAAAACCTGATTCAACTAAGGATGTCACAGCTACAGTTCCTGTACAAGTAAATCATAGCAAAATAGATGGAAGTCACAGAAAAGAGGACTTACAAAGAGTAAATCATTCACAAAAATCTGATTCAACTAAGGATGTTACAACTACAGTTCTTGATAAAAACTTTGAAAATAAGAAGGAAGTCCATATTAATGAACCAGAGAACATAGCTAATAAACATACTAACATTGATAGTAAGTCGGATACTAACCATTCTGATAAGTTGCCAAAAACCGGAACGGTTAGAGCAGCTCTTACACCATTCCTTGCTGGAATATTGTTTATAGTAGGAGCGCTTCTTGGATTGAAGAAAAAAGATCAAGATTAAGATAAAAACTGTAGATGAGAAAATGACTGAAGAGTTGAGAAACTAGATATGTAAAAACAGCCGCTAAAAATTTTTAGCGGTTGTTTTTAACTGTTTTTATAAGTAATTGGAAGGCTTCTAATAGTTGTTCTTGACTCGTTTGTGGAAGTTGAGTTAATTGATCAGCTAATAACTCTAGATGTGGATTCTTTGGGTTTATACGGCTTTCAAATAGCTCTGATGGTGTGATATTAAGAGCTGTGATAATCTTTTCTAGTGTATCGATTTTTATATTTGAACCCTTTGTTTCAAGGTTGGAAATATAATCTATGCCGACACTAGCCTTTTCACTGAGATTTTGCTGACTTAAATTTTTTTCTTTTCGTATGCTTCGTATTCGTTGTCCGATATATTTTTGTAAATGAATTGATTCCATAAGCTACCTCGTTTCATTACCATGATACAAGGAAGTAAACTGTAAAATAACCCACACACAAACAAAATTTTAAAAAAATATTGCCTATAAACTAAAATTGTGTTAAAATAGTGATGTAAAATATATAAAATTGCATGATATACTACATATATCATAGTTTGACTTAACAGTCAAACCAATCCTATTAGATCTTACGAGGAGAAAATGATGAAAAAATTGCAAACCCTAACAACTTCAACAGCTATTGCACTTGCATCAGTTGGTGGAACTGTATTCGCTCAGGAAGCGCCTACTTCAGCGCCTGTTGACACAACTGCTGTCAATGAACCTGCACTTGTTGCTAAACCACATGAGAAAACTGAAGTTCCTGCACCTTCTACAGTGAAACCTGCGCTTGATGCACAAAAAGAAGTCGTTAAGACTGCTGAAACTAAGGTTACGACTGCTGAAGCTGATGTGAAAGCAAAAGAAACTGCTGTCGCTTCTGCTGAGAAAGAAGTAAAAGACGCAACTCAAGTTGTCAAAGATGCTGAAGCAACTGCTTCTCAAGCAACATCTGAAAAAGTTGCTCAAGTTAAAGACGCTCAAGCTAAGAACTTTGAAGCTCAAACTGCTAACCAAAAAGCAACTGAAGCTACAAATGAACAAATCAAAGCTGAAACTAAAGCTCTTGCAGAAGAACAATCAGACGTGGCAACTGCTCAAGCAAATCTTGACCAAGCGACTAAAGATGTCCAAACAGCTGAACAAGCTGTCGCAAGCGCACTTAGCTTGAAAACTGAAGCTGAAAAAGTCTTGGCGGACGCAATGGCTACACCACTTCAAGCTCAAGTTGCTGAAAACAACCTACGTTTGGCAGAAATTGCCCTTGAAAATGCTAAAGCAAGTGAAGCAGTCGCTAACTTCTCAGCAAATCTAGTTGACAAGAAAGCTGCTCTTGTAGAAGCTCAAACAGAACTTGAAGGAGCGAAAGCTGTTCAAACAACTGCGTCACAAGCTCTTGCAGATGCTACAGCAAAACTTCAAGCTCAAGAAACTGTCGTCAACAATTTGACAGCAGAAAGCAAAAAATTGATTGCTGAAAAAGATGCACTTGTAAAAGAATCCAAAGAATTGGCTGAACAATTGCAAGCCTATTTGGACGCACCTGTTAAACTCGCTACAGCAAAAGCTGCTCAAGCCAAAGCTGCTCAAGCCAAAGCTGAAGCTAAATTGGCACAAGCAAAAGCTGACTTCCAGACTGCACAATCTACTCTTGAAACTGTTCAATCTGCATACCGTACAGAACACGCTAAGTTGCTTGAATTGCAAGCAGAATATGATAACCTCGTTGACCTTGCAGAAAAAGCTCAAGAAAACGTTGTTGCCAAATTGCCTGACGGAACAGTGATCGCTGTCCCTAAAGTAGCTCCAACTGCTGAAGCACTTCCAGAAGTCAATGTTGAAGAATTGAAAAAAGCTCTTGCAACTGGCAAAGAAGTAACTTTGGACTCTCAAGGAAAAGTTGTTGTGAAGGAAAAGCAACAAACATACTCATCACCTGCTGTTAAAGCAGTAGAAAACGAAAAAATGAGTTACTCACGAGTAGAAAAAGTAAAAGCTTTACCAAATACTGGCGAAAAATCAAGTGTTGCGATGTTGGTACTCGGTGCAATTCTAGGAACATTTGGACTTGTAACAGTACGTAGAAAAAATTAGAATAATAAAAAAATCTTCTTATTACAGATAGGAAGATTTTTTGGATTCTACTGATTTCACAAAATACGGTATCGAACTATATATTCAAAAATTGTGCTTTTTACAATTATAGTAAAAAAACTCAAGACTTATTTGATGAAGTACAGTCTATATGAAATATGATAAGTAAATACGCCTATTAGATTTTTTTATAAACATAATATAAGTGAATAATATGAAAGGATAGCTCCTTTTCATTATCATAGTTAGACTATAAAAATATATAAAATTATTAAAAAAATTATGGTATAATTTGTTTTTAATAAACTAAATATAGAGTTTAATGGATGATTCTATTGATGCCAATATTTTAGGATTAGCTGATTGGTTTTCTTTTGAAAGTGCATCCATTCATGGATACTGACAAATTTTGTGAATTTGTTTAAAATATAGTGAAAAATGGGAGGAATACTATGACTAAGAAAAATTTTGAAGAGGGAAATGATCCTAAATCAACTGTCTCGAAGGGAGTGAAAGGATCTTCTCCAGCTACAATTAGGAGCAAGGTATTTAAAATAAAAGTCTATATTGGCATTGCCATTAGTCTTTTGGTTGTTGCAATCCTAGCAAGTATCTTCTTATTCTCATCTAATAAGGCAAATAAAGAGTCAAGTCTAGCATCGTCTGTAACTTCAACTAAAGAGTCAACAAGTCAGACATCTACAAACCAAGGAAAAACAGATGAGACTGATAAGGATAAGCAAGAGAAAATCCAGAAACTCAAGGATCAACTGACTGATTTAGATACCAAGATTACTGAAGCAGAAGCACTTGTTAGCAAGCTAAAAGAAGAAACTGCAGTTCCGAAACTGGATATTGAAGCACTAAGAAATAATGATTTATCAAGTTTGAAAGGTACATGGCGTAGTCAATCTGGCAATGAATACATTATTAAGAATTCTGGAGAAGTAGATGCCACTTGGTTTACAAATGATCAAAAGTACGAATCTGTAGTTGAATTAAAGATATCAAAAGGTCAAGATAGTCGTAACCCTGAGACAGCTTCTCTCAGTGCATGGGTAAAGATTCTGTTGCTGGAGGATTTGTAGTAGTTGCTGTTCCAAGTGGAGTTGTTATGAAACCTGGTGATGATGGAAAACTAACAGATAAAAGCAATCATGACGAGGAGAGACTGTTTGCAGGACAGCAGTATGAAGCGATGTTGTCGAGACCAGAAGATGTTTACTATCGTGTAAAACCAGATACTAGTAAACTTGAGGAAGAGGAGAAGAATTTAGCTCAACTACAGGCTGAACGCGAAGCAATCAAAACTTCTCTAGAATCTAAGGAAAAGAAAAATACGAACTAGAAAAAACTAGTTTAGAATCTAACTTTCGATTGTTTTAGTTCGGAAATACTGTTAAATAGCTAGAATGAAGAAGCTCATTAGGGCTTCTTTTCTTTTATCTTAACTATTGAACCACTTAGACTGAGATAGAGACCAGATAGGCAACAGAGCTTGTTCTTGAAACTGACCTCTGATATAATAATTTTTGTAAGAGATGCGAGCGTCGACATCAGACAAGTCAAGTTCATAAAAAAGTAATGGGAGATAAAAATGAAAAAATTATTAGGTATTGGATTCTTGCTAGTTTCAGCTTTGATTTTGTATTTTGGTTCTGTTGGATGGCCAAATTTAGACATTAATCTTTGGTCATTGTTTCCTATTGGTTTGTTTCTCTTTTACACTCTAGAGAATTTTTTAAAAAAAGATTACAAGGCTAGTCTGATGTGTTTGATTATTGCCTTTATCATCGCCAATGCAATTTTGGACCTTTTACCAATTTCAAGTGGCTTGGTAATTGGAGCGGGCGTACTAGCTTGCATTGGTATTGGATATCTCTTTCCTGATAAAGATAAAAAAGAAGACAAATAGAAAAGGCCTCGAGATTTCTCGAGACCCTTTTTTACTTACCAGCGTAATATTTTTGAATTCCTTTCACGATACCTGCTACAAGCTTATCTTGATAGTGGCTATCTCGAATCTGTTGATTTTCAGCGAAATTATCTATATAACCTAGCTCTAGGAGGACGGCTGGTTTAGCAGTTTCTCGAAGAACGGCAAAGCTTCTTTCCAATAAACCAGCATCTTTAGCACCAGTTTCAGCTAACAATGAAGAATGGATAGCTGCTGCGAGGCGCTTGCTTTCGCTCATACGGTCAGGATGGTTATGCCAGTATGGGTTGATTTTGCTTGGATAATCAGGTTCATCACTGTAGGAATAGGTTTGAATTCCACTAGATTTTGAGTATGCACTGCCAGTCGCATTGAAGTGAATACTGATAAAGATGTCAGAGTTAGTCTTGTTAACCATACGAGAACGTTCTGTTATGAAGTCTACATCAATATCGCTATCACGTGAAGTGAGAACTTTGTAGCCCAGTTCTTCTAACTTTTTGCGTAATTTACGATAAACCTGCATGTTGAGGTCTTTTTCAGCGACATTGTAATAGTATGCACCTGAGTCTCTTCCCCCATGTCCAGGATCTAAAAAGATGGTTTTACTGTATTGGCCTTTTACAAACCCAACTTCTTTTGAGACCTCAGAAATCCATTGACCATTTTTGTGGAACAGATGGTCTTTACCGTCAATTTTGTAAGTTCCAGAAACATAATGCCCATTATCATCTAAGTAGTAGCGGGCCTTATAAGTGTCGTCGTAAATCCACTCTTTTTTAGCCATATAACCACCAGCTTTGAGGTAATAAGCTCCAATCCATTCTTTTGATGCATACATTCCACCACGCTTCAAAAAGAACCAGCTGTTATAATTTTTATCAAATATCCATTCATTATCAGCCATAGCCCCATTGGTTTTTAGATAATAGCTTCCCGACCATTTATCGGCTAACATAGCTCCATCTTGAGCAAAAGAATACCAAGAACCGCTGATTTTTTCCCATTTGTTTTGGACAAATTTTCCAGATGCGTTCGCATAGAACCAGGTATCTTTAATTTTTACCCAGCTATTTTCAGCCATAGCACCACTATTATTAAATAGGTAGCCCTTAAATGTAGTTGAGCTCAACATGATTCCTTTTTTATCAAAGTAGTACCAAGAACCATTGACTTTCTCCCACTTGTCCTGAGAAATTTTTCCAGAGGATGTTGCATAGTACCAATTTTGGTCGATTTTTGCCCAGCCGTTTGTGGCCATAGCACCACTTTTGGTCAGTAAGTAGCTGTCAAAAGTAGTATTACTAAGCATGATTCCATCTTTGTCGAAGTAATACCAAGAATCAGCAATTTTTTCCCATTTATTCTGAGAAATTTTTCCTGAAGAACTAGCAAAGTACCACTTTCCATTGATGAAGTTCCAACCGTTCTCAGCCATTACTCCATCTTTATTGAATACATAACCATCAAAGGTTGTATTGCTTAGTCGATTTCCATCTTTGTTGAAGTAGTACCACTTTCCTTGGATTTTTTTCCAGTTGGTAACAGGTTTATTGTGTTCGTAAAAGCGCCAGTTATTATTTTCTTCCTGCCAACCTTCTTTGACTTTTTCAACTTTTTTTTCTTCTTTTTTTACTTCAGATTTCTTCTCTTCTGTAGCAGGAGTTTTTTCTTCTTTATTGTCAATTTTAGAAGAATTGTCTGTTTTTTCAACATTCTCTTTCGGTTTTTCTTGGTTTTCGATTTTTGAAGTACTTGAATGAGGAATTGTTACATTTTCTCGTACTGACTCTGCTTTATTTTCTTGAGCCTGGACCGTTGCTTGAGTGTATCCTAAAATAGATAGGGCAACTGTACTAGCGAGTATAATCTTTTTCATTTTTTGTCTCCATATATATTTTTAGCATCTTAATACTGTTCTCAACTATCAAACTGGACTTCTTCTAGTAGATAGTCGATAAAGCGTTCGCCCATCTTGGATAGGCTGGTTTTTTCATGCTGGATATAGACCAGCTCGATAGGGTCATCAATATCCAGTGGGATAGAAACAATATTGTCTCCGTTGAGGTTGCTGTTCAAAATCCCTGTTGCGATAGTGTATCCATCCAGACCAATCAAGAGGTTAAAGAGGGTGGCACGGTCGCTGACTACGATAGATTTTTGTGGTATTCCTGCGAGAGAATCTCTTCTGAAAAGTAGAAGGAGTTGTGAGTTCCTTGATCATAGCTGAGGTAAGGGAAGTTTTCTAAATCAGATAGTTTGACCTTATCTTTCTTTGCCAGAGGATTGGTCTTGCTGACAAAGATATGGGGCTGGGCGGTAAAGAGATGATGAGCCAGCAGGTGGTTGTCATCCAGCATTTTGGTTAAAACATCACGGTTGTAGCTGTTAAAAAATAGGACACCGACCTCACTACGGAAGTTCTTGACGTCGTCGATAATCTCCCAAGTACGAGTTTCACGAAGGAAGAGCTCGTATTTCTCCATATCACTTTTCTTGAGTAGAGAAACAAAGGCATTGACTACAAAGGCATAGTGCTGGGAGGAAACGCTAAAGAGTTCGCGGTGGGCGACAGGATTTTTATAGCGTTCCTCCAGAAGCTGAGTTTGCTCGACAACCTGACGGGCATAAGAGAGAAACTCCATCCCATCACGGGTCAAGGTGATTCCCTTGGGATTGCGGATAAAGATCTCAATCCCCATTTCATTTTCCAAATCTCTCACAGCATTGGAAAGACTCGGCTGGGTGATAAAGAGCTGCTTAGCTGCCTCATTCATAGAGCCAGTTTCGACGATTTTGATAATATAATGTAATTGTTGAATTCTCATGTTTTTATTGTACCACACTTGCGTCAGAATCGCCAAAGATGATAGGAAAATCAGGGTCATTGTGTGATTCTCTTCTTGAAAAAAACACAAAATTTTGCTAGAATGAGTCTTATGAAAACATTCTATGATGTGCAGCAATTCCTCAAACGATTTGGTATTATTGTTTACATGGGAAAACGCTTATATGATATTGAACTGATGAAGTTGGAGCTCTCTCGAATTTACGATGCAGGGTTGATGGACAAATTAGACTATCTAGAAGCAGAAGCGGTTCTTCGCAGAGAGCACAAGATAGAATTGGATTATATTGAGAAAAATGGAGAAATGAACTAATGGTTACTTGGATTTTGTGGGCACTTATACTGGCAATGTTGGCGTGGATGGGCTTTAACTATCTTCGTATTCGCCGTGCGGCTAAAATTGTAGACAATGAGGAGTTTGAAGCCTTGATTCGTACGGGTCAATTGATTGATTTGCGAGACCCAGCTGAATTCCACAGAAAACATATCCTTGGTGCACGCAATATTCCTTCAAGTCAGTTGAAAACTAGTCTTGCAGCCCTTCGTAAAGATAAACCTGTCCTTCTTTACGAAAACCAACGTGCGCAACGGGTTACAAATGCAGCCCTTTATTTGAAAAAACAAGGTTTTTCTGAGATTTATATCCTTTCTTATGGATTGGATTCTTGGAAAGGGAAAGTCAAAGTCGAGAAATAAGAAAACGAGCTTGGATGTTTCCGAGCTCATTTTTTAACCACTTTTTCTTAGAAAGTCACGAATGTTTGCTAATTCTTGGGAGTTTAGGGGGCGATAGTCTCCCTCTTGAAGACTGTCATCCAAGCTCCAAGGTCCAAAATGGGTGCGTTTGAGTGAGGTCACCTTGACATCAACCGAGAGAAACATTTTCTTGACCTGATGAAATTTTCCTTCTGAAATGGTGATGGAGGCTTGGCTGTGGGAAGGACTTGCAGATAGAATCTCTAGTCTTGCAGGTTTACAGACAGTACCATCTAAAAAGACAATTCCCTTTGAAAGGCTTGGATATGGTCAGGTGTTAGAAGTCCATTGACCTCAACTCTATAAGTCTTATCGACATGATATTGGGGATGGAGGAGTTGAAAGCCCAAGGGACCGTTATCGGTCAAGAGAAGGAGACCTGTCGTATCTCGGTCCAGTCGACCGACGGCATAGAGCTTGTCAGACTGGATGTCAGACGGAAGGAGGTCCATGACGGTTGGAAGTTTCTTGTCTTTGTTGGCTGTAACGACACCAGCAGGCTTATGAAGCATAAGATAGGTGTGCTCATAGCCTTGAATGGTTTGATCCTGAAAAAGGAGTTCCTGTAGTCCTGTATCGATATTTTGGGCTAGGGAGCGGGCTGGGCAACTATCGACTAGAATTTCTCCTTTAAGTAAGGCTTGTTTCATGGCCTTTCGGCTGATTTTTTCTTTGGCTAATAAATTATCTAAACGCATACTGTGCCTATCTTATCATAAGTCGCTTGCTTTGAAAAGGCTTGACGTGAAAAGAAAAGCGGAGTGAAAACATTTACACTTGCTTGAATTATGTTATTTACTTGAAATTATGGTATAATCGTTCAGTTAGAAAATAAATTTTGAATATTATAGAGGAAATCATGACAAAATTAAGAGAAGATATCCGTAACATTGCGATTATCGCCCACGTTGACCACGGTAAAACAACCCTCGTTGACGAATTATTGAAACAATCAGAAACGCTTGATGCACGTACTGAATTGGCAGAGCGTGCTATGGACTCAAACGATATCGAAAAAGAGCGTGGAATTACCATCCTTGCTAAAAATACAGCCGTTGCCTACAACGGAACTCGTATCAATATCATGGACACACCAGGACACGCGGACTTCGGTGGAGAAGTTGAGCGTATCATGAAAATGGTTGACGGTGTTGTCTTGGTCGTAGATGCCTACGAAGGAACAATGCCACAAACTCGTTTCGTATTGAAAAAAGCTTTAGAACAAGACCTTGTCCCAATCGTGGTTGTTAACAAAATCGACAAACCATCAGCTCGTCCAGCAGAAGTAGTGGACGAAGTCTTGGAACTTTTCATCGAGCTTGGTGCAGATGATGACCAGCTTGACTTCCCAGTGGTGTATGCTTCAGCGATCAACGGAACTTCTTCATTGTCAGATGATCCAGCTGACCAAGAAGCGACTATGGCACCAATCTTTGACACAATTATCGACCATATCCCAGCTCCAGTAGATAACTCAGATGAGCCTTTGCAGTTCCAAGTGTCACTTTTGGACTACAATGACTTCGTTGGCCGTATCGGTATTGGTCGTGTCTTCCGTGGTACAGTTAAGGTTGGGGACCAAGTTACCCTTTCTAAACTTGACGGCACAACTAAAAACTTCCGTGTTACAAAACTCTTCGGTTTCTTTGGTTTGGAACGTCGTGAAATCCAAGAAGCAAAGCAGGTGACTTGATTGCCGTTTCAGGTATGGAAGATATCTTTGTCGGTGAAACCATTACTCCGACAGATGCAGTAGAAGCTCTTCCGATCCTACACATCGATGAGCCAACTCTTCAAATGACTTTCTTAGTCAACAACTCACCATTTGCTGGTAAAGAAGGTAAATGGGTGACTTCTCGTAAGGTGGAAGAACGTTTGCAGGCAGAATTGCAAACAGACGTTTCCCTTCGTGTTGACCCAACGGATTCACCAGATAAATGGACAGTTTCAGGACGTGGAGAATTGCACTTGTCAATCCTTATCGAAACAATGCGTCGTGAGGGATATGAACTTCAAGTATCTCGTCCAGAGGTTATCGTAAAAGAAATCGACGGTGTTAAATGTGAACCATTTGAACGTGTTCAAATCGACACTCCAGAAGAATACCAAGGATCTGTTATCCAAAGCCTTTCTGAACGTAAGGGTGAAATGTTGGATATGATTTCAACTGGTAATGGTCAAACTCGTTTGGTCTTCCTTGTTCCAGCGCGTGGTTTGATTGGATACTCAACTGAGTTCTTGTCAATGACTCGTGGTTACGGTATCATGAACCATACCTTTGACCAATACTTGCCATTGATTCCAGGTGAAATTGGTGGTCGTCACCGTGGTGCCCTTGTTTCTATCGATGCTGGTAAGGCTACAACTTACTCAATCATGTCTATCGAAGAACGTGGTACGATCTTTGTCAACCCAGGTACTGAGGTTTATGAAGGAATGATTATCGGTGAAAACTCTCGTGAAAATGACTTGACAGTTAACATCACTAAGGCAAAACAAATGACCAACGTCCGTTCAGCTACTAAGGACCAAACAGCTGTTATTAAGACTCCTCGTATCTTGACGCTTGAAGAGTCTCTTGAGTTCTTGAACGACGATGAGTATATGGAAGTAACGCCTGAGTCTATCCGTTTGCGTAAACAAATCCTTAACAAGGCAGAGCGTGAGAAAGCTAACAAGAAGAAAAAATCAGCTGAATAAGAGCTAGAAAGAGATAAAGATGGTTTATTTAATCATAGGACTCCTCTTATTACTACTCTATGTATTTGCGACACCACAAAGCATTAGAGGGACAGTCAATATCGTCCTTGTCGTCTTTGCTTTCGTAGCACTCTTGATTTTGCTTATGTTGTCTATCCTGCAAATTTTTCAGCTACCGACAGAATTCTTTATCGCAATCACCATGCTCTTTCTAGCATACTTTAGCTTGCGAGATATTACCCTCATGTCGGTTAGTAAAAATAAAAGAAGATAAAAAGAGAGTTTTGGCTCTCTTTTTGCTTATTAGAATGCTGAATCTGAGCATTTTCGTTTAGAATTATTTCCATAAAAATGGTAAAATAGTAAGAGTAGAAATGGAGTTCGAGACATGAAAGTAATAGATCAATTTAAAAATAAGAAAGTCCTTGTTTTAGGTTTGGCTAAGTCTGGCGAATCTGCAGCTCGTTTGTTGGACAAGCTAGGTGCCATTGTGACAGTAAATGATGGGAAGCCTTTTGAGGACAATCCAGCTGCCCAAAGTTTGCTGGAAGAAGGGATCAAGGTTGTCACAGGTGGCCATCCTTTGGAACTCTTGGATGAAGAGTTCGCCCTTATGGTGAAAAATCCAGGTATCCCATACAGTAATCCTATGATTGAAAAGGCTTTGGCCAAGGGAATTCCAGTCTTGACTGAGGTGGAATTGGCTTACTTGATTTCAGAAGCGCCAATTATCGGTATCACAGGTTCGAACGGTAAAACAACCACAACGACCATGATTGGGGAAGTTTTGACTGCTGCTGGTCAACATGGTCTCTTATCAGGAAATATTGGCTATCCAGCTAGTCAAGTGGCCCAAACTGTATCAGACAAGGACACTCTTGTTATGGAACTTTCTTCTTTCCAACTGATGGGTGTTCAAGAATTCCATCCAGAGATTGCGGTTATTACCAACCTCATGCCAACTCATATCGACTACCATGGGTCATTTGAGGAATATGTAGCAGCCAAGTGGAATATCCAGAACAAGATGACAGCGGCTGATTTCCTTGTCTTGAACTTTAATCAAGACTTGGCAAAAGAATTGGCAAGAAAAACACAAGCTACAGTTGTACCATTATCAACACAGGAAAAGGTTGATGGAGCTTATCTGGAAGATGGTCAACTCTACTTCCGTGGGGAAGTGGTCATGGCAGCGAGTGAAATCGGGGTTCCAGGTAGCCACAATGTGGAAAATGCCCTGGCGACTATTGCAGTAGCTAAACTTCGTGGTGTGGATAACCAAACCATCAAGGAAACTCTTTCAGCCTTTGGTGGTGTCAAACACCGTCTCCAATTTGTGGATGAAATCAAGGGTGTTAAGTTCTATAATGATAGCAAGTCAACCAATATCTTGGCTACTCAAAAAGCCTTATCAGGATTTGACAACAGTAAGGTCATTTGATTGCAGGTGGTTTGGACCGTGGCAATGAGTTTGACGAATTGGTTCCAGAAATTACTGGACTCAAGAAGATGGTCATCCTTGGTCAGTCTGCAGAACGTGTTAAACGGGCAGCAGACAAGGCTGGCGTGGCATATGTGGATGCGACTGATATTGCAGATGCGACTCGCAAGGCTTACGAGCTTGCGACTCAAGGAGACGTGGTTCTTCTCAGTCCAGCCAATGCCAGCTGGGATATGTATGCTAACTTTGAAGTACGTGGCGACCTCTTTATCGACACAGTGGCGGAGTTAAAGGAATAATATGAAAAAAATTGTCTTTACAGGTGGGGGGACGGTTGGACACGTGACCCTCAACCTTTTGTTAATGCCCAAGTTTATCGAAGATGGCTGGGAAGTCCACTATATCGGGGATAAGCGTGGTATTGAACACAAAGAAATCCTCAAGTCAGGTCTAGATATCACCTTCCATTCCATTGCGACTGGGAAATTGCGTCGTTATTTCTCTTGGCAAAATATGCTGGACGTCTTCAAAGTTGGTTGGGGAATTGTCCAATCGCTCTTTATCATGTTGCGACTTCGTCCACAGGCTCTTTTTTCAAAGGGAGGCTTTGTCTCAGTACCGCCTGTTATCGCTGCGCGTGTGTCAGGAGTGCCTGTCTTTATTCACGAATCTGACCTATCTATGGGCTTGGCAAATAAAATTGCCTATAAGTTTGCAACTAAGATGTATTCAACCTTTGAGCAAGCTTCAAGTTTGTCTAAGGTTGAGCATGTGGGAGCAGTGACCAAGGTTTCAGATAAAAAAAATCCAGAACCCGATGAATTGGTGGATATTCAAACCCACTTTAATCCCCAATTGTCAACTATATTGTTTGTCGGTGGTTCTGCAGGTGCTCGTGTCTTTAACCAATTGGTGACAGACCATAAGAAAGAACTGACAGAGCGCTACAATATTATCAACCTAACTGGAGATTCTAGCCTGAACGAGTTGAGCCAAAATCTTTTTCGTGTTGACTATGTGACCAGTCTCTATCAACCCTTGATGGAATTGGCTGATATTGTTGTGACACGTGGTGGTGCCAATACGATTTTTGAGCTCTTGGCCATGGCAAAACTACATGTTATTGTGCCACTTGGTCGTGAAGCTAGTCGTGGAGATCAGATTGAGAACGCAGCCTACTTTGTAAAAAAAGGCTATGCAGAAGAGCTTCAAGAAAGCGATTTGACCTTGGACAGTTTGGAAGAGAAGCTTTCTCACTTACTAAGCCACAAGGAAGATTATCAAGCCAAGATGAAGGCTTCTAAGGAATTGAAATCTCTAGCAGATTTTTATCAATTGTTGAAAAAAGATTTATCATAAGGAAAGTAAATGTCAAAAGATAAGAAAAATGAGGGCAAAGAAATCCTCGAAGAATTGAAAGAGTTATCAGAATGGCAGAAACGAAACCAAGAATATCTAAAAAAGAAGGCTGAAGAAGAGGCAGCCCTAGCTGAGGAGAAGGAAAAGGAAAGACAGTCTCGAATGGCTTCAAAATCTGAAAAGTCAGATGCAACTGAGGACCAAGAGAGTGAATCTGATCCAAAAGACTCAAAATCAGCTAAGGATGATACTGAAGAAAAAGTAGAAGAGTCAGAAGACGTCAAAAAAGAAGTAGTCAAAGAAGAACCAAAATCCAAAGAGCCAAAGAAACAGAATAAACAGGATAAAAAAATAGAGAAAAAGCCTGTAAAAGAAAAACCGGTCAAACCGAAAATTCCAGGAGTCCATATCTGGCGGGCTATCTCGATTTTGTTTCTCAGTCTGCTTTTATTGGTTGTCTCTGCCTACTTGCTCAGTCCTTATGCAACCATGAAGGATATTCGTGTTGAGGGAACAGTGCAAACTACAGTCGATGATATTCGACAGGCTTCAGGCATTCAGGACTCGGATTATACGATTAACCTTCTGCTAGATAAGGCAAAATATGAAGAGCAGATCAAGTCTAACTATTGGGTTGAATCCGCTCAGCTTGTCTATCAATTTCCAACCAAGTTTACTATCAAGGTTAAGGAATATGATATTGTGGCCTACTATGTTTCTGGTGAAAATCATTATCCAATTCTTTCAAGCGGTCAGTTTGAGACCAGTGCGGTCAGTTTGGTGAGTCTGCCAGAAACTTATATATCAGTTCTCTTTAATGACAGCGAACAAATCAAGACCTTTACGTCAGAACTTGCTCAAATTAGCCCCGAACTCAAATCTGCTATCCAAAAGGTGGAACTAGCCCCAAGCAAGGTCACATCAGATTTAATTCGAGTGACTATGAATGATTCGGACGAAGTCTTGGTTCCCCTTTCTGAAATGAGTAAGAAATTGCCTTACTACAGTAAGATTAAGCCACAATTGTCAGAACCGAGTGTGATTGACATGGAAGCTGGAATTTACAGTTACACTGTGGCGGATAAATTAATTATGGAGGCTGAGGAAAAAGCCAAACAAGAGGCTAAGGAAGCTGAGAAGAAACAAAAAGAGGAAGAGAAGAAAAGACTGGAAGAACAGCAGAATAAATTGGAAGAAAAGAAGAAAAAATTGGAGGAAGAGAGCAATAGAAATCAAACAAGTCAGCGTTCATCGCGTCGCTAGGTTTAGCTTTTCTTCTATCAGCTCTTTAGTGACCATGTTTTTACTTGACAAGTGCTAGTAGAAATAATAGAATAGTAAAAAACCTTTAAAGCAGTCCAGAGAGGCAGCTAAGGTTAGACGGTGAAAGGGTGGAGACTACCCATTTTTCGTGGAACCTTGCTGTTGGCAGGTTCCTTTTTTCGTGGTTTCTTGTGGCCAGACTCTCTCACTAGCAAAGGTAAAAGGAGAAACCTATGCGAGAACATCGTCCAGTTATTGCTCTTGATTTTCCTAGTTTTGAGGCGGTCAAGGAATTTTTAGCTCTTTTCCCAGCAGAAGAAAGCCTTTATCTAAGGTAGGGATGGAACTTTATTACGCAACAGGGCCTGAGATTGTGTCATACTTGAAAGGCTTGGGGCATAGCGTCTTTCTTGATCTTAAACTTCATGACATTCCCAATACAGTCAAATCAGCTATGAAGGTCCTGTCTCAGCTTGGTGTGGATATGACCAATGTTCATGCTGCTGGAGGTGTAGAGATGATGAAGGCTGCGCGTGAAGGTCTTGGAAGTCAAGCCAAATTGATCGCTGTAACGCAGCTGACATCAACGTCAGAAGCCCAGATGCAGGAGTTTCAAAATATCCAAACCAGCCTGCAGGAGTCTGTGATTCATTATGCTAAGAAGACAGCTGAAGCGGGCTTGGATGGTGTCGTTTGCTCGGCTCAGGAAGTGGAACTCATCAAGCAGGCCACCAATCCAGATTTTATCTGTCTGACACCGGGCATTCGTCCTGCAGGTGCTGCAGTAGGAGATCAAAAACGCGTCATGACGCCAGCAGATGCCTATCAAATCGGCAGTGACTATATCGTAGTGGGACGTCCCATTACCCAAGCTGAGAATCCTGTTGCAGCCTATCATGCTATCAAAGATGAATGGACACAGGACTGGAATTAAAGAACTAGATTAGAAAAATAAAAGGAGAATACCATGACACTTGCTAAAGATATCGCTAGCCACCTCTTGAAAATCCAAGCCGTTTACCTCAAACCAGAGGAGCCTTTCACTTGGGCATCTGGTATCAAGTCGCCGATTTATACGGATAACCGTGTGACCCTTGCCTATCCAGAAACTCGTACTCTCATTGAAAATGGTTTTGTAGATGCTATCAAAGAAGCCTTTCCTGAGGTTGAAGTGATTGCAGGAACTGCGACAGCTGGGATTCCACACGGAGCTATCATTGCTGATAAGATGAACTTGCCATTTGCCTACATCCGTAGCAAACCAAAAGACCACGGTGCTGGTAATCAAATCGAAGGTCGGGTAGATCAAGGTCAAAAAATGGTAGTGGTTGAAGATCTTATTTCAACAGGTGGTTCTGTTCTTGAAGCTGTAGCAGCTGCTAAACGAGAAGGAGCAGAGGTTCTCGGTGTTGTAGCGATTTTCAGCTACCAATTGCCAAAAGCAGATAAGAACTTCTCAGATGCTGGTGTTAAGTTGGTAACACTTTCTAACTACAGTGAATTGATTCATATAGCCCAAGAAGAAGGTTACATCACACCAGAAGGATTGGATCTCCTAAAACGCTTTAAAGAAGACCAAGAAAATTGGCAAAATGCCTAAAACATAGAAAATCAGGTAGTCACTAGGATTACCTGATTTCTTTTTGTCAATTTCACCGATTATTAGTTCACTTTTCCACCCTCAACGACTAGGTCATCTGCTTTTGCAGCGTCACCGTAGGTTGGGTGGAGTGTTTTTTCATAGGCCTTGTGGAAGAAGTTTTCTTTACCGAGCTTTTCAATATCTTTATTGATGAAGTCTAGCAATTCTTGGTTACCTTTTTGAACTGCTGCCGCAATGGTATCTGGATTACCAAGAGAAGTAATTCCTACTTCAAATCCTTTGTTTTCAAGAGCCCAAGCTAGGACTTCAGTATTGTCAGTAGAAAAGGCATCTCCACGTCCGTCAAGAAGGGCTTGGTAAGCGTCGCTGTATTGGTCGTATTTTTGAAGCTTGATTTCTGGATGATTCTTTTCAAAATAAGTTTCAGCGGTCGTTCCTTTTGTAACAATCAAAGTTTTACCTTCAAGTTGTTTGACATCTGTAATGAGACCCGTCTTAGGTGACACGACACCCAGAGAAACTTTCATATATGGAAGGGCAAAATCAACTTGTTTCTTACGTTCGTCAGTCACTGTAAAGTTGGCAAGTGTGATATCGACCTTGTTGGAAATTAAGTATTCAGCACGGTTGGCAGCATCGACTGAAACGTATTTGACCTTGACACCAAGGTCTTGGGCCAGTTGATTTCCCAATTCGATATCGTAACCTTGGTAGGAACCGTCATTATCAACGTAGCCAAAGGGTTTCTTGTCTCCAAATACGGCGATTCGTAGCTCACCGCTTTTTTTGATTTCATCGATTGTGCGAGCCTTGGCAGTCGTTTTACCAGACGATGAACCAGCATTTCCACCTGAGCTACAAGCTGTGACAAAGATAAGGGCAAAGGCAAGTGCCAAAACAGTTAAGAGTGGTTTGAATAGTTTCATAAGAATCTCCTTTATAAGTATGAGCCAAACTGGCTAAAGTCAAAGACGTTTAAAAATTCCTGGGCTCGTTTGGTTTGCGGATTGGTGAAGAAATCTTGAGCCCTTCCTTCTTCAGCGATTTTCCCTTGGTCGAGAAAGATAATCCGATCGGCAATGGCTTGGGCAAACTGCATTTCATGGGTTACTAGAATCATGGTACGACCTTCTTGAGCCAAGTCATTGATGAGTTCCAGAACCTCACGCACCATTTCTGGATCCAGCGAAGCAGTCACTTCATCAAAGAGGATAATTTCTGGATGCATGAGCAGGGCACGGACAATCGCAACCCGTTGTTTCTGTCCACCAGATAATTGACGCGCAAAGCTATGTTGTTTGTCTAGCAAACCAACACGGTCTAGTAATTGCAGAGCTTCTTTCGTTACTTCCTTCTTGTCTCTTCCCTGTGCCTTGATAGGACCTAGGATGAGGTTTTGTAGGACATCCAGATGGGGAAAGAGTTCATAGCTTTGAAAGACCATGCCAATCTTTTGGCGAACCAGGTGAAAATCTTTTTTATTTTCAACGATAGACTGACCATCCAGCAGGATATCTCCACCTTGAATATTTTCTAAGCCATTAAGGCAACGAAGGAGGGTACTTTTCCCACAACCAGAGGGTCCTAAGATGACGACAACTTCTCCTTTTTTGATATCTAGAGAAAGTCCTTGGAGGATGGGATTGTCTCCGAAGGATTTCTTTAAGTCCTTGATTTCTAAAATAGTTTCAGACATTTAGTTCCTCCAATGTTTTTCTAAGTGAGTGGATAGTTTGGAAATAGGAAAGCAGACTGCGAAATACAAGACCAGAATGGTTCCATAAATCCAGAAGGAAGCGGTTGGGATGGTCAGGCGGTTGCTATCGATGATTTGTTGCCCAACCTTGGTAACCTCAACAACCCCAATCAAGACAACCAAGGAAGTGGTTTTAATCATCCGAGTGACAAGGTTGATGGCTTGTGGTAGCAGTCTTCTCAAGACTTGTGGGATGATGATGTGGTAGTAAAGTTGAACATTGGTTAAGCCGAGTGCCTGTCCACTTTCAAACTGATGCTTAGGAAGGGAAGTAATGGCTCCACGAACCAAGTCCCCCATCTCAGCTGTTCCCCAGAGGGTAAAAACGATAATAGCTGAAGTCTCACCTGAGATATTGATATTAAAGTTTCGAGCCAAGCCGAAATAAACGATGAAGAGTAGCACCAGCTGGGGCATGATACGGATGAATTCCAGATACAATCGTGTTAAAAATCGTATGATTCTAGAATGGGAGGTCATGATGATTCCCATGACTGTTCCGAACATCATGGATAAGAGGACAGATAGGATGGATATTCCAATCGTAACGCCCAGTCCCTGTAAGATTCTCAGGAGATTATTTCCCTGAAAGAGTACTTGGATTCCCGAATCCTGCATGGCGGAGCCTCCTTTCTATCCAGCTAAAGACCAGTGAGATGGGTAGAAGCATTATCAGATAAGCAACTACCAACATAGTTAGCGCAATGTCTGTCTCATAATAGAGCCCAATCAAGTCCTTGGCGACGTACATGAGGTCGGCTAAAGCCACTGCTGAGAAAACAGAGGTTTCCTTGATGAGGAAAATGACATTGGCACTAAAAGATGGTAGAGCAACCGCTGTTGCTTGCGGAAGGACCACATAGCGAAAGACCTGTAGAGGTGTCAGACCGATAGCTAATCCAATCTCCTGCTGGGTTTGACTGACGGCTTCCAGCCCACTTCGGAAAGATTCTGCCATATAGGAGCCTCCTAAAAAGACCAGTCCCAGAGTAGCACAGACTTCTGAAGATAGGACAATCCCGATTCGGGGAAGTCCGAAGTAGAGAAAGAAAAGTTGAATCAAAAGGGGCGTATTACGTGACAATTCAATATAGGCTGTCGCTACTTGCGCCAGAACAGGGATTCGATAATGTCGGATGATACTAACGATTAGACCGAGCAGAAAGGCTCCCAAAATTCCCCAAACTACAATATGTAAGGTCAGAAAGAATGCCTTTTGATATAGTGGTAGATATTGTTCAACAATGGACCAATCCAAAAATAGAACCTCCCATCTAGAAATAATACAGTTATTGTAGCACTTAAAATCTCCTTTGAATAATATGTATTTTTTATTGCTGTTATAGGGATTTTTTATCATAGTCCTAGAATTTCTGAAATTTTCAAACAAAATATTTGAAAAATTTTGAAAAAAGAGTTAAAATATTTTTTTGTAATATACAAAGTAAACGCTTACTTATTAAGGAGGGCATTTTATGTCATATAAAACAAGCAATGCAGAAGGTCATGTAGATTTCATCAATACCTATGATTTGGAGCCAATGGCGCAACAAGTTATTCCTAAAGCAGCATTTGGCTATATTGCTAGTGGGGCGGAAGATACCTTTACTTTACGTGAGAATATTCGTGCCTTTAACCACAAACTCATCGTTCCTCATACTCTTTGTGATGTTGAAAATCCAAGTACAGAGATTGAATTTGCAGGTGAAAAATTGTCTTCACCAATCATTATGGCGCCTGTTGCAGCTCATAAATTAGCAAACGAACAGGGTGAAGTGGCGACTGCGCGTGGTGTGCATGAGTTTGGGTCCCTCTATACAACCAGTTCTTACTCTACTGTCGATCTTCCAGAAATTACAGAAGCCCTTCAAGGGACACCTCACTGGTTCCAATTTTACTTTAGTAAGGATGACGGTATCAACCGCCATATCATGGACCGTGTGAAGGCTGAAGGTTATAAAGCGATTGTCTTGACAGCAGATGCGACTGTAGGAGGTAATCGTGAGGTGGACAAGCGTAATGGTTTTGTCTTCCCAGTTGGCATGCCGATTGTTGAGGAATATCTACCAGAAGGTGCTGGTAAATCAATGGACTTTGTTTACAAATCAGCTAAACAACGCTTGTCTCCACGTGATGTAGAATTTATCGCTGAATACTCAGGACTTCCTGTTTATGTCAAGGGACCACAATGCCGTGAGGACGTTGAACGTTCGCTTGCTGCGGGAGCTTCTGGTATCTGGGTAACCAACCACGGTGGCCGCCAAATCGACGGTGGACCAGCTGCCTTTGACTCACTTCAAGAAGTAGCAGAAGCAGTTGACAAACGTGTGCCAATCGTCTTTGACTCAGGTATTCGTCGTGGTCAACACGTCTTTAAAGCCTTGGCTTCAGGAGCAGACTTGGTAGCTATTGGTCGCCCTGTCATCTATGGTTTGGCTCTCGGTGGTAGTGTTGGTGTACGTCAAGTCTTTGAACACTTGAATGCAGAATTGAAGACAGTTATGCAATTATCTGGAACTCAGACTATTGAAGATGTCAAACACTTCAAACTCCGTCACAACCCATACAACCCAACCTTCCCAGTTGACCCACGCGACTTAAAATTGTATTGATAAAAGAGATTGCCTCCACTTGATGTGGAGGTTTTTCTTCGTCTATAGGAAGAATAAATCACCATTAAAAACTATATAAATATATTTTCTAATCAAATATCTTGCTAGGGCTTTCATTTTTTGCTATACTGGTGCAGTAATTAAATAACAAAGACATTTGGGGTGCTTTAAGCTGAGATGATACCCATTGAACCTGATACAGTTAAGACTGGCGAAGGGAAATGTGAACAGTTTTTTTCGTATGGCGAAATGAACGATCGAATCTTGTAAGTCAACTCTAATTCTTGATTGTAATTGGAGTTTTTTTGTTTATATAAGCTGGATGAATGTGGTACAAAGCATTTAGATAGCTCTTCTTGAACGCCCTTGATTTTCTTTAAAAAGGTCAAGTAAAACTAGGATTTTCTTGATGTTTTGTTGATTACGAACGAGTAAAGAGAGGAAAAGTAAATATGGAAACACAAGACTATGCATTTGAGCCAGGTTTGACTGTTGGAGAATTATTAAAAAGCAATCAGAAGGATTGGCAGGCTGCAATCAATCATCGTTTTGTTAAGGAACTTTTTGCGGGGACAATTGAGAATAAGGTCTTAAAAGACTACCTAATTCAAGATTATCACTTCTTTGATGCCTTTTTATCCATGCTGGGTGCCTGCGTAGCCCACGCAGACCAGCTTGAATCCAAGCTTCGTTTTGCCAAGCAACTAGGCTTTCTTGAAGCAGATGAAGACGGTTATTTCCAGAAGGCTTTCAAAGAGTTAAAAGTATCTGAGAATGACTATTTGGAAGTGACCTTGCATCCTGTAACAAAAGCCTTTCAGGATCTTATGTATTCGGCAGTGGCTTCATCAGATTATGCCCATCTTTTGGTCATGCTGGTTATTGCAGAAGGTCTCTATTTAGACTGGGGTTCTAAAGATTTGGCTCTACCTGAAGCCTATATTCATTCGGAATGGATCAATCTCCACAGAGGACCTTTATTTGCAGAATGGGTTCAATTTCTGGTTGACGAACTTAATCGTGTCGGAAAAGGTCGAGAAGATTTGACAGAACTTCAGCAACGCTGGAATCAAGCGGTCGTTTTAGAATTAGCCTTTTTTGATATTGGTTATGACGCCTAGAGAAAGTTTAGGATATTTACAAATTTGATGAGGTAAATTATTCAATGTAAATAAAAAAATTTCTTAACGAAAGATAGAGATAAATCGAAATCAGTAGATCGTATAAAGTGAAAAGGAAGGATTTCAATATGACAAGTTTAAAATTATTAAAAGAAAAAGCACCTTTGGTCATTTGCATCACCAATGATGTAGTAAAAAATTTCACAGCAAATGGATTAGTAGCACTGGGTGCATCACCAGCTATGAGTGAGTTTCCTGCAGATTTAGAGGATTTGTTAAAGTATGCTGGTGGTTTATTAATAAACATAGGAACATTGACAGATGAAAATTGGAAATTATACCAAGCTGCTCTGAAAATTGCAGAGAAATATAATGTTCCAGCAGTTTTAGATCCTGTAGCCTGTGGAGCAGGAGAATATAGAAAAAAAGTAGCAGATGATCTAATCAACAATTATAAACTAGCAGCGATTAGGGGAAATGCTGGCGAGATTGCCTCTTTAGTAGGGATAAATGTGGCATCTAAAGGAGTAGACAGTGCGGGAGTAGATAATATTGACGAAATTGCTCTAGCAGCAAATGAGAAGTTCAATATTCCAATAGTAGTAACAGGTGAAGTGGATGCTATTGCGGTAAATGGAGAAGTGGTAACGATTCATAATGGTAGTGCCATGATGCCAAAAGTTATTGGGACAGGATGCTTATTAGGTGCTGTAGTAGCAAGCTTTATCGGACTAGAAAAAGGTCAAGAATTGAAATCATTAGAAACAGCAATGTTGGTTTACAATATCGCTGGAGAAATGGCAGAAAAACGTCCAAATGGACATCTTCCTGGAACATTTAAAGTTGAATTTATAAATGCCTTATACGAGATTACAGATGAAGATGTAAAGGAATTCAAAAGAGTGAAGTAAGATGTTTCATAAAGAATTACTAAAACTATATTTTATTTGTGGAACGACTACTTGCCAAGGAAAAGATCTATATACGGTCGTTGAGGAGGCCTTAAAAGGTGGTATAACCTTATTTCAATTTCGTGAAAAAGGTGAGGGAGCCTTAGAAGGTAAAGAAAAAGTCGAATTAGCAATTAAACTACAGGATCTTTGTAAAAATACAATGTGCCGTTTATTGTTAATGATGATATTGATTTGGCAATGGAAATTGACGCTGATGGCGTACATGTAGGACAAGATGACCTTGGAGTTGATGAAATTAGAAAATTGATGCCAGATAAAATAATTGGTCTTTCTATAAAAAACGAGAAAGAATTTCAACAATCAAAAGTTGAATATGTCGATTATGTTGGTGTTGGTCCTGTATTTGATACCCAGTCAAAGGATGATGCTGGTGGTGCTATAGGTTATGAAGGTCTTAAATTGATGAGAAAACTATTGCCACAAATGCCCTTAGTTGCAATTGGTGGGATACAGACGCAACATATTAAAGACATTATGAAGACCAATATGGATGGTGTTTCAATCATTTCAGCAATATCGTATGCAAAAAATATAGAAAAAACTGTTCGGGAAATGAGTGAACAATAGAATAGGTATCGATCTAACCAAAGAAAGATCTGCTGTATTTCCAGTTCAATTTCTTGAACTGGAAAAAATCGTTTGTTATAATATTTATATAATTAAATAATAAAGACATTTGGGGTGCTTTAGGCTGAGATGATACCCATTGAACCTGATACAGTTAAGACTGGCGAAGGGAAATGTGAAATGGTTTTGTATTTATAGAAACTAACCATCTAATCTTGTAAGCTGAACTCTAATTCCTATCTGTAATTAGAGTTTTTTCTTTTACGAAACTGGATGAAGATGATACAAAGCATTTAGGTAAATCTCCTTGAATGCCCCACTTTTCTTTAAAAAAGGAGTTTTTTATGTTGAAAAAATGGCAGTTAAAAGATGTTATTTTACTTGCTTTCTTGTCTATCTTTTTTGGTGGCGTTTTTGTAGGATCCGGCTATCTGTTTGATATCCTCACTCTGATTTTAGCCCCTCTTGGCTTGCAGGCCTTTGCCAATGAAATCCTCTTTGGTCTCTGGTGTATGGCTGCGCCCATTGCTGCCATCTTTGTTCCAAGAGTGGGAAGCGCAACGATTGGTGAAGTGCTAGCTGCGCTTGCTGAAGTCCTTTATGGTAGCCAATTCGGTCTAGGTGCTCTTTTGTCTGGCTTGGTTCAAGGTTTGGGAAGTGAACTTGGTTTTATCGTAACCAAGAATCGCTATGAAAGTTGGCTCTCTCTAACTGCTAATAGTATTGGGATTACGCTTGTTAGCTTTGTCTATGAGTACATTAAGTTAGGTTACTACGCCTTCTCCCTTCCTTTTGTCCTTTCCTTGTTTGTAGTACGTTTTATTTCCGTCTTTTTCTTCTGTACCATCTTGGTTCGTGCCATTGTCAAACTTTATCATCAGTTTGCAGCTGGGGGCAAGGCATAGATGGGGCTGGAACTACGAGCGATTCAGTCCCCAATCTTCTCTGAGCCGCTTGATTTTACTTTTCATGCGCAAGCCTTTACCTTGTTAGTTGGGAGTAGTGGTTCAGGAAAATCTAGTCTCTTTCAAATGATTACCCAAGTCAGTTCTCTTCCCTATAGCGGTCAAGTCCTGATAAATGGGAGCGAGGTAAGTCAGCTTTCTATCATCGAACGTGTCCAGACGGTTGGTATTCTCTTTCAAAATCCCAATCATCAATTTACCATGGAGAACTTGTTTGAGGAGCTGATTTTTACCTTGGAGAATACTGGGCATCCCGTTCAGGAAATTGATTCAAAAATAGCAGAGGTGGTTCGACAATGTCGCTGTGAGAAAATCTTGCACCGTCCAATTCATCACTTATCAGGTGGGGAAAAGCAAAAGGCTGCACTGGCTGTTCTCTTTGCTATGAATCCTAGGGTCTATCTCTTGGATGAGCCCTTCGCTTCCATTGACCGCAAGAGCAGAATCGAGATATTGGAGATTCTAAAAGAGTTAGCCTCTAATGGGAAGGCAGTCATCCTGTGCGACCATGATTTATCTGATTATGAAGCCTATATCGACCATATGGTGGAGCTAAGAGATGGACAACTAAGGGAAGTGTTTCAAATCCCTACCTCTGAGATGAAACAGGTTGCTTCAAAGGAAGTTGCTTCTAGCTCAGAACTATTCCATATGGAGCGTGTGACTTGTGAGCTGGATCATCGTCCCCTTTTTTCAATTGCGGATTTTACATTTTACCAAGGAATTTCCTGTATCTTGGGTGACAATGGTGTCGGGAAATCAACCCTCTTTCGGTCTATTCTTCAATTTCAAAAGTATAAAGGACAAATTACTTGGAAGGGGACAGTCCTGAAAAAGAAAAAGAGTTTGTATCGTGACCTGACGGGTGTTGTTCAGGAAGCTGAGAAACAGTTTATCCGAGTCAGTCTGCGAGAGGAACTTCAATTAGATGGACCTGATTCTGAAAGAAATCAGCGAATTTTCCAAGCTTTAGAATATTTTGATCTGGAGCAGGCACTCGATAAGAGCCCCTATCAACTAAGTGGTGGTCAGCAAAAGATTCTTCAGCTCTTGACCATCTTGACCAGCAAGGCTTCTGTGATTTTACTAGATGAACCTTTTGCAGGTTTGGATGATAGAGCTTGCCATTATTTTTGTCAGTGGATTGTGGAGGACAGAAATCAAGGAAGAAGTTTTCTGATCATTAGCCATCGTTTGGATCCCTTGATCTCTGTGGTTGATTATTGGATTGAGATGACTAGTCAGGGTCTCAGTCATGTGAAAGCAGTGACAATTACCAAACCACTCACATCTCAGAGTAGCAATACCCAAGGGGAGGTGAGATAGTATGGTCAAAGTAGCAACCCAGACACCGATTATCAGTTTCTTCTTGCTGATTTTATCCTTGGAAACATCTTTCATTCCTTCGATTGCTTTTAATCTTTCGGTAGTCGCATTTTGCCTTCTCTTTATGCTCTATTACCGTCGATTTAAAGTATTGGCTTGGATGATTCTGCTCGCCATTTTGCCATCTTTTGCCAACTACTGGGCAGTTCAGTTACATGGGGATGCTTCGCAGGCAGTCATGCTTGGAACGAGGGCCTTTGTGACCGTTTGTATCGGTCTTGTCTTTGTTTCCTCTATTTCCCTAAAAGAGCTTTTCTTGTACTTGGCTCAAAAGGGGTTATCACGTTCTTGGGCCTATGCCTTGATTGTGGTATTCAATTCTTTCCCCCTCATTCAGCAAGAAATTAAGTCTCTCAAGGAAGCGTGCTTATTACGAGGTCAAGAACTGCATGTTTGGTCTCCCTTGATTTACAGCAAGGTTCTGATGACAGTCTTTAGGTGGCGCCATCTTTACCTGAGAGCTCTGTCGGCGCATGGATATGACGAACATGCACAGGTGGAGAATCGCTATCGGACTTTTTATATTGCTAAAAAAACAAAATTCATCTACCTGCTGTTCTTTTTATTACTTCAAACAAGTCTATTTTTATAAAGGAGTTACTATGGAATTTACAGATATTGCAATGGAATTATCCAAGGAAGCTTGGCAGGCTTCTTTTCATCATCCCTTTATTTTACAATTACAAGAGGGAAATTTAGACCCTGCGATTTTCCGCTATTACCTGATTCAGGATGCCTACTATCTGAAGGCCTTCTCAGAAATCTATCACCTTTTGGCTGATAAGACTTCAAACCAAGAAATGAAAAGACTTTTGAAACAAAATGCTCAGGGTCTAGTGGAGGGTGAGTTATTTATCCGCCAACAATTTTTCAAGGAATTGGAAATCAGCGATCAGGAAATGGAGCAACATCCAATCGCTCCAACCTGCTATCATTATATCTCGCACATTTATCGGCAATTTGCAGAGCCGAACTTAGCCATTGCTTTTGCAAGTTTGCTGCCTTGTCCTTGGTTATACCATGATATAGGCAAATCACTTAATCTTAAACCATCACCAAATCCTCTCTACCAACAATGGATTGAAACTTATATTACGGATGAGTTGGAGCAGCAAATCAGAGAGGAAGGGGCTCTGGTCAATCAACTCTATCGAGAAAGTGACGAGACAGACAAGAAAAAAATGCTAGATGCCTTCCACATCAGTGTTCATATGGAAGCTAAGTTTGGGAAATGGCCTACCAACACCAGACATGGAAGAGCGATTTACAGTCTTTAGAAACAGGAGAAGAATAGAAATATGAGAAAGCACCAATTACAAGTTCACAAATTAACCATTTTATCCATGATGATTGCCCTTGATGTAGTCCTTACGCCTATCTTTCGGATTGAGGGAATGGCACCGATGTCCAGTGTAGTCAATATTCTAGCAGGAATCATGATGGGACCTGTTTATGCCTTGGTTATGGCTACAGTGACAGCCTTTATCCGTATGACGACTCAAGGGATTCCACCTTTAGCTCTCACAGGAGCGACTTTTGGAGCCCTTCTAGCAGGTCTCTTTTATAAGTATGGTCGAAAATTTTACTTTTCTGCCTTGGGAGAAATTTTGGGAACAGGTATTATTGGTTCTATTGTTTCCTATCCTGTTATGGTACTCTTTACAGGATCAGCTGCTAAGCTTAGCTGGTTTATCTACACTCCTCGATTTTTCGGAGCAACCTTGATTGGTACAGCGATTTCCTTTATTGCCTTTCGATTTTTAATCAAGCAGGAATTCTTTAAAAAAGTGCAGGGATATTTCTTTGGTGAAAGGATAGACTGATGCAGGCATTTACAAATCCTTTTCCTATAGGCTCTAGTTCCCTCATTCACTGTATTACCAATGAGATTTCTTGTGAGATGCTGGCAAATGGGATTTTGGCTCTGGGATGTAAACCAGTTATGGCAGATGATCCCCGTGAGGTTCTTGATTTTACTAAGCAAAGCCAGGCTCTCTTCATCAATTTGGGGCATTTGTCAGCTGAGAAGGAAAAAGCAATCCGTAGGGTAGCTTCTTATGCCACTCAAGTTTGTCTCCCAATGGTAGTAGACGCTGTTGGTGTAACAGCTTCATCCATTCGTAAGAGCTTAGTTGAAGACCTTTTAGACTATAGACCTACGGTCCTTAAAGGAAATATGTCGGAAATCCGAAGTCTTGTTGGCTTAAAACACCACGGCGTTGGGGTCGATGCGAGTGCTAAAGATCAAAAAACTGAGGATTTACTTCAAGTCTTGAAAGATTGGTGTCAGACCTATTCAGGTATGTCATTCTTAGTCACTGGCCCCAAGGACCTCATCGTTTCAAAGAATCAGGTTGCTGTATTGGGAAATGGCTGTGTAGAATTAGACTGGATAACAGGGACAGGAGACTTGGTTGGAGCCTTGACAGCCGTTTTTCTCAGTCAAGGAATGACTGCATTTGAAGCTTCGTGTCTAGCGGTCTCTTATCTTAATATCTCCGCTGAGAGAATAGTTGTTCAAGGAATGGGATTGGAAGATTTTCGTTACCAAGTACTCAATCAGCTTTCGCTCCTCAAAAGAGATGAAAAACTGGCTAGATGCTATCAAAGGAGATGTTTATGAATAGAGATGCGCTTAGACTGTATCTGGTAACCAATCGCTACCAAGATTCCGTGGAAATCTTTCTTGAAAAGGTTGAGACGGCTTGCCGTTCAGGGGTTACCATAGTCCAATTACGAGAAAAAAATATTACAACCAATCAATATTATCAACTGGCAAAACAAGTCAAAGAAATAACCGATGCCTATCAGGTCCCCTTGATAATCGATGATCGGTTGGATGTTTGTCTTGCGGTTGATGCTGCTGGTCTGCATATTGGCGACGATGAATTACCAGTTTCGGTTGCCCGACAAGTCTTGGGCCCTGAAAAAATCCTCGGTGTCACAGCTAAAACTGTAAAAAGAGCCCTTGAGGCAGAAGAAGGAGGGGCGAATTACTTGGGGACAGGAGCCATTTTCCCGACTACGACCAAGGAAAATGCGCCTATCACCCTGATTTCAACCTTGAAAACAATTTGCCAAAGGGTCGCCATTCCAGTAGTTGCTATCGGAGGCTTGACGTCAGAGAACATTGACCAACTTACCGGCACGGGTATAGCTGGAGTAGCTGTCGTACGTGATTTGATGCAGGCAGAAGATATAGAGGCAAAAACGCAAGACTTTTTGACAAAGTTGGATGACATTATTTTTTAATTAATACTCAATGAAAATCAAAGAGCAAACTCGGAAGCTAGCCGCAGCTTGCTCAAAGCACAGCTTTGAGGTTGCAGATAAAGCTGACCTAGTTTGAAGAAGTATAAAAACTCTCTAATTCCCTTAAAGTGGGAACTAGAGAGTTTTTTTAATCTTTAAAACTTGTATGATTGACTGGACCAGAACCATGACCGAGTTGAGGGGCGTCTTGGATGGCTTTCGTGATAAAGGCCTTGGCCTTATCGACTGCCTGGTAAAGACTTCTGCCCTTGGCTAGTTCAGCAGTAATCACTGCAGCAAAGGTACATCCAGTACCATGTGTATGACAGGTTTGAATTCTTGGGCTTTCCCAGACAAATTGGTCATCCTTGGTAAAAAGGAAATCCTTGGCACCACCTTCCAGATGGCCACCTTTGATAACCACCGACTGAGGACCAAATTCTTTTAAAATTAGGCGACCGGCACGCTGCATGTCTTCTGGATCATGAATCGAAAAACCAACAATCTCTTCTGCCTCAGGAAGATTGGGAGTGATAATACTTGCAAGGGGAAGTAGGTTTGTTTTTAGGTAAGTTCTGGCACTAGTATCAATCAGGGTATCACCGCTTGTTGCGACCATAACAGGGTCAAGGACGTAGGGACAATCTAGCTTTTTAAGATAGGGCTGGATGATTTCCATAATTTCAGTAGTTGCCAACATCCCAGTTTTTACAGCCTGAGGTGGGATATCCGAAAAGACACTCTCTAATTGGGCTTTCAACATTTGAGGAGAAACGTGCTCGATCAATTGAACGCCTCTGGTATTTTGAGCGACAAGGCTAGTCACAACGGCCATTCCATAGACATCTCTAGCTTGGAATGACTTTAAGTCAGCCATAATGCCAGCACCACCGCTAGGGTCAGTCCCTGCAATGGTCAAAGCAACGGGTAAATAAGTCATCTAAAACCTCCCAACCAACTGAAGTTTGTATTCTTAAGAACAAGCTAGTCTGTTTTAGAAAGGCAATAGAAGACTGCTAGTCCCCATTATCATTTCCACTTCCATCAGCTAGCATTACCTAGATTGAGTCAAAGGGTCTAACAGTTGTTAATCTCAGCTTTACGCACCCCTAGTGGTTGTTTTCTTTTTTCTTTAGTATAGCATATTTTTATAGTTTATATAGTAAGATTTGACTGAAAATCCTTTATCAAATGGTTAAAATTCAATTTTTCAAAGAAAAAGCTTATTTTATAATTGACAAATGTAGATTTTAAGAGTATACTGATAATTGTAATTGACAAATGTAGATTTAGGAGGTGTGATTATGCAGATTTCAGATGCAGAATGGCAGGTCATGAAGATTATTTGGATGCAAGGAGAGCAGACCAGTTCAGATTTGATTAGGGTTCTGGCGGAGCGGTTCGACTGGTCCAAGTCGACCATTCAGACTCTTTTGGCTCGTTTGGTTGAGAAAGAGTGTCTGACAAGGAAAAAAGAAGGCAAGTTCTTTGTCTATTCAGCCCTTTTAACTTTGGACCAAAGTCGGGATTTACTTGTCCAAGATATCAAGGACAAGGTTTGTTCTCGTAGGATTAAGAACTTGTTGGCTGATTTGATTGCTGAATGTGATTTTACTAAGGCTGACTTGGAAGACTTGGAAGCTGTGATTTCTGAGAAGAAATCAAGCGCTGTAACAGAAGTAAAATGTAATTGTATGTAAAGGAGACGTCATGTTAAATAGTATTGTAACCATTGTTTGTATTACCCTTATCGCCTTTATCTTGTTTTGGTTTTTCAAAAAGCCTGAAAAATCTGGACAAAAGGCCCAGCAAAAAAACGGTTACCAAGAGATTCGAGTGGAGGTCATGGGGGGCTATACGCCTGAGTTGATTATCCTCAAGAAATCAGTGCCAGCCCGCATTGTCTTTGACCGCAAGGACTCTTCACCCTGTCTGGATCAGATTGTTTTTCCAGACTTTGGTGTACATGCGGACCTGCCAATGGGGGAAGAGTATGTAGTGGAAATCACGCCTGAACAGGCTGGAGAGTATGGTTTCTCTTGTGGCATGAATATGATGCACGGCAAGATGATTGTAGAATAGGAGAATGATATGACTGAAATTGTAAAAGCAAGTCTTGAAAATGGTGTTCAAAAAATCCGTATCACGGCAGACAAAGGCTACCATCCAGCCCACATTCAACTGCAAAAAGGAGTTCCTGCTGAGATCACCTTTCATCGTGCTACTCCTTCAAACTGTTACAAGGAAATTCTGTTTGAAGAAGAAAGCATCTTGGAACCAATCGGCGTAGATGAGGAGAAAGTCATTCGTTTTACACCTCAAGAATTAGGTCAACATGAATTTTCTTGTGGTATGAAGATGCAAAAGGGAAGTTATACAGTTGTTGAGAAGACTCGAAAATCTCTATCACTTTTACAGCGTTTGGATTACTAGTATCTTTACTGTGCCTCTTGTGATCCTCATGATTGGGATGTCGACAGGAGGAATTAGTCACCAAGTCATGCGTTGGGGCACCTTTTTAGCCACAACACCGATTATGCTAGTAGCAGGTGGTCCTTATATCCAAAGTGCTTGGGCTAGTTTTAAAAAGCACAATGCCAACATGGATACCTTGGTTGCTCTGGGAACCCTAGTGGCCTATTTCTATAGCTTAGTTGCCCTCTTCGCTGGTCTCCCCGTTTACTTTGAAAGTGCTGCATTTATCTTCTTCTTCGTTCTTATGGGAGCCGTTTTTGAGGAGAAAATGCGGAAAAATACTTCCCAAGCTGTGGAGAAATTACTTGACTTGCAGGCTAAAACTGCAGAAGTCTTGCGTGAGGATAACTATGTTCAAGTCCCTTTGGAGCAAGTCAAGGTAGGTGACCTGATTCGAGTGCGTCCCGGTGAAAAGATTGCGGTTGATGGTGTCGTAGTAGAAGGTATCTCTAGTATTGATGAGTCTATGGTGACAGGTGAGAGTCTGCCTGTGGACAAGACAGTTGGAGATACCGTCATTGGTTCAACCATCAATAATAGTGGAACACTTGTTTTTAGAGCAGAAAAAGTTGGTTCAGAGACTGTTTTGGCTCAGATTGTGGATTTTGTGAAGAAAGCTCAGACCAGTCGTGCGCCGATTCAGGACTTGACGGATAAGATTTCAGGGATTTTTGTCCCAGCAGTTGTCATTTTAGGGATTGTGACCTTTTGGGTTTGGTTCGTCTTGCTCAGGGATAGTGTAGTTGTGCTTGGAGCGAGCTTTGTGTCTTCGCTTCTCTATGGAGTAGCAGTTCTGATTATTGCCTGCCCTTGTGCATTGGGACTTGCAACACCGACAGCCCTTATGGTGGGGACAGGTCGCAGTGCCAAGATGGGAGTTCTCCTCAAAAATGGAACGGTTCTACAGGAAATCCAGAAAGTCCAAACCATTGTCTTTGATAAGACCGGAACTTTGACTGAAGGGAAACCTGTGGTCACAGATATCATCGGCGACGAAGTAGAAGTGCTTGGATTGGCAGCTTCCTTGGAAGAAGCTTCTCAACACCCACTGGCTGAAGCCGTTGTGAAACGAGCGAGTGAAGCTGGACTTGAGCTTCAAACTGTTGAAAATTTCCAAGCCTTGCACGGAAAAGGTGTCTCAGGGCAAATCAATGGAAAACAAGTTCTGCTTGGAAATGCTAAAATGCTGGATGGCATGAACATTTCTAGCACTTATCAAGAAAAACTAGAAGAACTGGAAAAAGAAGCTAAGACAGTTGTGTTCTTGGCTGTTGAGAATGAAATCAAGGCTTGCTTGCTCTGCAAGATATTCCTAAGGAAAATGCTAAGCTTGCCATCAGTCAGTTGAAAAAACGAGGTCTTAAAACAGTCATGCTGACAGGAGACAATGCTGGTGTGGCGCGTGCTATTGCAGATCAAATCGGAATCGAAGAGGTCATTGCAGGTGTCTTGCCAGAGGAAAAAGCTCATGAAATCCATAAACTACAAGCGTCTGGCAAAGTAGCCTTTGTTGGGGACGGTATCAATGACGCTCCTGCCCTTAGTGTAGCAGATGTGGGGATTGCTATGGGAGCTGGAACAGATATTGCCATCGAGTCAGCAGATTTGGTGTTGACAACTAATAACCTCCTAGGAGTGGTTCGTGCTTTTGACATGAGTAAGAAAACCTTTAATCGAATTCTGCTCAATCTTTTCTGGGCCTTTATCTACAATGTCGCCGGAATTCCGATTGCAGCAGGAGTCTTTTCAGGTGTTGGACTGGCTCTCAACCCAGAACTGGCAGGTCTAGCCATGGCCTTTAGTTCTGTATCCGTTCTGACCAGTTCACTCTTACTAAACTTTAGTAAAATAGACTAAAAGCGGGCTTGCTCGCTTTTTATACTCTTCAAAAATCTCTTCCAACCACGTCAGCTTTGTCTGCAACCTCAAAGCTGTGCTTTGAGCAACCTGTGGCGAGCTTCCTAGTTTGCTCTGTGATTTTCATTGAGTATTATAAAACAGAAGCTAAAAACGTTTTCAAACTGTACTGTAATAGAGAATAAAAACTTCTGAGCAGATTCTTAGTAAAGTCAAAATAAATGTGATAAATTAGTATTGTAAAAATTTACTGAAACGTTTTCAAAAACTATATGAAACCTTTTTTAGTAGATTTAAAAATATTTGAAGGAGAGTTATCATTATGACTCAAGGGAAAATTACTGCATCTGCAGCAATGCTTAATGTATTGAAAACATGGGGCGTAGACACAATCTACGGTATCCCATCAGGAACACTCAGCTCATTGATGGATGCTTTGGCTGAAGACAAAGATATCCGCTTCTTGCAAGTTCGTCACGAAGAAACAGGTGCTCTTGCAGCGGTTATGCAAGCTAAATTCGGCGGCTCAATCGGGGTTGCAGTTGGTTCAGGTGGTCCAGGTGCGACTCACTTGATTAACGGTGTTTACGATGCAGCTATGGATAACACTCCATTCCTAGCAATCCTTGGATCACGTCCAGTTAACGAACTCAACATGGATGCTTTCCAAGAATTGAACCAAAACCCAATGTACAACGGTATCGCTGTATACAACAAACGTGTAGCTTACGCTGAGCAATTGCCAAAAGTAATCGACGAAGCTTGCCGTGCTGCAGTTTCTAAAAAAGGTCCAGCTGTTGTTGAAATCCCAGTAAACTTCGGTTTCCAAGAAATCGACGAAAATTCATACTACGGTTCAGGTTCATACGAACGTTCATTCATCGCTCCTGCTTTGAACGAAGTTGAAATCGACAAAGCTGTTGAAATCTTGAACAATGCTGAACGTCCAGTTATCTATGCTGGTTACGGTGGTGTTAAAGCTGGTGAAGTGATTACTGAATTGTCACGTAAAATCAAAGCACCAATCATCACAACTGGTAAAAACTTTGAAGCCTTTGAATGGAACTATGAAGGTTTGACAGGTTCTGCTTACCGTGTTGGTTGGAAACCAGCCAACGAAGTGGTCTTTGAAGCAGACACAGTTCTTTTCCTTGGTTCAAACTTCCCATTTGCTGAAGTTTACGAAGCATTCAAGAACACTGAAAAATTCATCCAAGTTGATATTGACCCTTACAAACTTGGTAAACGTCACGCCCTTGACGCTTCAATCCTTGGTGATGCAGGTCAAGCAGCTAAAGCTATCCTTGACAAAGTGAACCCAGTTGAATCTACTCCATGGTGGCGTGCAAACGTTAAGAACAACCAAAACTGGCGTGATTACATGAACAAACTCGAAGGTAAAACTGAGGGTGAATTGCAATTGTATCAAGTTTACAATGCAATCAACAAACATGCTGATCAAGACGCTATCTACTCAATCGACGTAGTGACACTACTCAAACATCTACTCGTCACCTTCACATGACACCTAAGAACATGTGGCGTACATCTCCACTCTTTGCGACAATGGGTATTGCCCTTCCTGGTGGTATCGCTGCTAAGAAAGACAATCCAGATCGCCAAGTATGGAACATCATGGGTGACGGTGCATTCAACATGTGCTACCCAGACGTTATCACAAACGTTCAATACGACCTTCCAGTTATCAACGTTGTCTTCTCAAATGGTAAATATGCCTTCATCAAGGACAAATACGAAGACACAAACAAACACTTGTTTGGTTGTGACTTCCCTAATGCTGACTATGCGAAAATCGCTGAAGCTCAAGGTGCTGTAGGATTTACAGTTGACCGTATCGAAGACATCGATGCAGTTGTTGCAGAAGCTGTTAAACTCAACAAAGAAGGTAAAACTGTTGTGATCGATGCTCGCATCACTCCACACCGTCCACTTCCAGTAGAAGTACTTGAATTGGATCCAAAACTTCACTCAGAAGAAGCAATCAAAGACTTCAAGGAAAAATACGAAGCAGAAGAACTCGTACCATTCCGCCTCTTCTTGGAAGAAGAAGGATTGCAATCACGCGCAATTAAATAATTCCTTCGTGGAACTTAAAAAGATCGGAGCAATCCGGTCTTTTTATGGAGGATAGTAAATGAATTTAAATCAATTAGATATTATCGTTTCAGATGTTCCCCAAGTCTGTGCTGACTTGGAGCGTATTTTGGATAAAAAGCCCGATTATGTTGATGACAGTTTTGCTCAGTTTACGATTGGCAGTCACTGTCTGATGTTGTCCCAAAATCATTTGATTCCTTTGGAAGATTTTCAGTCAGGAATCATTCTTCATATCGAGGTTGAGGATGTAGACCAGAATTACCAACGGTTGAAAGAACTTGGTATCCAGGTTTTAAACGGACCAACTGTAACCGATTGGGGAACAGAGTCCTTATTAGTTAAAGGGCCTGCTGGTCTAGTGATTGATTTTTATCGTATGAAGTAGGTAATTCTATTATCAAATTTTTTATCTAAACATTCTTGGAGTGAAACTTAAAAAGATCGGAGCAATTCGATCTTTTTTGTATTTATGCGACTTTCAGTCCGTCTCGCTCCGTTAGGTGCGAGACAAAAAACCACCCGTTTTCACGGGTGGTTATGATTTCTACACTTATTGTTTGGCTTCCTGTTTTAATTGTTGCACCTGTTCCTCGTACTGGACAAGCTCCCTGTCTTTTATATTGATAGTCGCTTCTGCTTCAGCAATGCGGCTTCTCAGATCTTGAGTCTTGTTATGGTGATAGCTAATACCAATAGCACTACCAGCAATGATCCCGATTACTAGACAAGTAAAAATCACCAAAATCAAGGGAGCAGATAGTTGTGTAAAGACAAGACTGACAGTTACTGTTTGACGATTGAGTAGACCAAATGAGATCACAATGACTAATAAGCTCAAACCGCCAATTAGATAAGCCTTATCTTTCAGTGACAATTCATTAAATTTTTTTAGCATAAGTTCCTTTTCTCCTGACTATGTTGATAGAAAACTACACACCATTTAGGTATTAACAAAATTCATTTTACTAGAAAATTTCGATACTGTCAATAATTTCTAACGGCTTATTTACCATCAATCAATCGATTCATTGAAAAGGAGTATTCATTTTCTAATATTTGATTGAGTAAACAGAACGGAGCAATTCGGTCTTTTTTCTGTTCCCTCTTTCTTATAACAAGATTGTGATAGTTTATATCTTTTATAACAAAAAGTTTTTAAAGACTTGATTGTTTTGAAAGAATATTTTAAAAATAAGATTCAGTAAAAAAATGAAAGAGGTTTTGAAAAATGTCTGAAAAAAACAAATGAAAAATTTTTAGGTTGGGTAGCGACCTTTATGTCTGTTATGATGTATGTGTCTTACTTCCCACAAATCATGAACAATCTGGCTGGCCAAAAAGGAAATTTCATCCAGCCCTTGGTTGCTGCCATCAACTGTAGTCTCTGGGTTTACTACGGTCTTTTCAAAAAAGAAAGAGATATCCCCCTTGCAGCAGCTAATGCACCAGGTATTATTTTTGGCCTAGTGACGGTTATTACAGCTTTGATTTAAAAGGAACAGAGGAGACTAGTTTTCAGTCTTCTTTTTTGTTTCAGGGGAGGCTATTTACTTTTTCTAGAGGATAATTTTTTAAAAAACAATCTGATAAACTTAAATAGTAGAATAGTATCAGTATGTCACAGTATTTTATAAGAAAAGGTTTACAGAATAAGTTATAATATAAGTAAATGAACAAGCAAATAAGAAAGTGAGTAGAGTTATGACCGAAAAACTGACTTTTCCGGATGGTTTCTTGTGGGGCGGAGCGACAGCTGCCAACCAGTGTGAGGGTGCTTATAATTTAGAAGGTCGTGGATTGGCGAATGTGGATGTCGTCCCCATCGGTCCAGATCGTGAAGCCATTATCACAGGTCAGAAAAAGATGTTTTCGTTTGAGGAGGGCTATTTTTACCCAGCCAAGCAAGCTATTGATATGTACCATCATTACAAGGAAGATATTGCCCTTTTTGCGGAAATGGGCTTTAAGACTTATCGTCTATCCATTGCTTGGACTCGGATTTTTCCTAAGGGCGACGAAACAGTGCCAAATGAAGCTGGTCTAGCCTTTTATGAGGATTTATTTAAGGAGTGCCACAAGTATGGTATCCAACCTCTGGTGACTATCACTCATTTCGACTGTCCTATGCACTTGATTACAGAGTACGGTGGTTGGCGCAATCGTCGGATGTTAGACTTCTATGAAAAACTTTGTCGCACACTTTTTACCCGCTATAAGGGTTTGGTCAAATATTGGCTTACCTTCAACGAAATCAACATGATTCTCCATGCCCCCTTTATGGGAGCTGGGCTCTGTTTTGAAGAAGGAGAAAATCAAGAACTGGTTAAATATCAGGCTGCACACTATGAGTTGGTAGCTTCAGCTCTTGCGACAAAGATTGCCCACGAAATTGACCCAGAAAATAAGGTGGGATGTATGTTGGCTGCAGGGCAATACTATCCTAACACAGCCCATCCAAGAGACTACTGGGCAGCCATGGAGGAAGACCGCAAGAGTTACTTCTTCATTGATGTTCAAGCGCGTGGGGAATACCCAAATTACGCAAAGAAGCAGTGGGAGCGTGAGGGAATTAAGATTCAAATGACGTTAGAGGATTTGGACTTGTTGAAGAATCATACTGTTGACTTTGTTTCCTTCTCTTACTATGCGAGCCGAGTGGCCTCAGGGGATCCAGAAGTGAGGAATATGACCGCTGGAAATGTCTTTGCCTCTATCAAATCCTTATCTGGAATCCTCTGAATGGGGTTGGCAGATTGACCCATTGGGACTTCGTATCACCCTCAATGCCATCTGGGATCGTTACCAAAAACCTATGTTCATCGTAGAAAATGGACTCGGTGTTATAGACACGCCAGATGAAAATGGCTATGTAGCGGATGACTATCGAATTGCTTATTTAGAGGCCCACATCAAGGCTATGCGAGATGCCATTTACCAAGATGGGGTTGACTTGCTCGGTTATACGACTTGGGGATGTATCGATTTGGTTTCAGCTGGAACGGGCGAAATGAACAAGCGCTATGGCTTTATCTATGTGGATCGAGATAATGCGAGTCAAGGAAGTCTCAAACGGAGCAAGAAGAAATCCTTCTACTGGTACAAGGATGTCATTGCCAGCAATGGTGCAAGTATTGAGTAGAGCACATTTATTCACTATTTTTATAAAATTTTCTCCCTACTTTATAAGATGTTAAAAAGAGTTCAATTCGAACTCTTTTTTTGCTATAATGAGGGGAGAAAAATCAGACAGGAGATTAAGATGTCAGAACCATTATTTTTACAATCAGTTATGCAAGAAAAAATCTGGGGTGGAACCAAGCTACGTGATGAGTTTGGCTACGACATTCCAAGTGAAAAAATCGGAGAATATTGGGCTATCTCAGCTCATCCAAATGGTGTCTCTAAAGTTGCCAATGGTCGCTTTGAAGGAACAGATCTAGCTACTTTATATGCAGAGCACCGTGAATTATTTGGCAATCGTCCTGAGCCTGTATTTCCGCTTTTGACCAAAATCCTCGATGCCAACGACTGGCTCAGCGTCCAAGTCCATCCAGACGATGCATATGGGTTAGAACATGAAGGTGAGCTAGGTAAAACAGAGTGCTGGTACATCATCGCTGCGGATGAAGGTTCAGAGATTATATACGGCCACAATGCCAAGTCAAAAGAAGAACTCCGTCAGCAAATCGAGGACAAGAATTGGGATGACTTGTTGACAAAAGTACCAGTTAAAGCTGGAGATTTCTTCTATGTACCAAGCGGAACCATGCATGCTATTGGTGCGGGCATCTTAATTCTTGAAACCCAGCAGTCTAGCGATACCACTTATCGTGTCTATGACTTTGACCGTAAGGATGATAAGGGTAACTTGCGTGAACTTCACCTTGAAAAATCCATTGATGTCTTGAACATCGGCGAGCCTGCAAATAGCCGTCCTGTAACTGTTAAAGCAGATGATTTACGTTCAACTCTCCTTGTATCCAATGATTTCTTTGCAGTTTACAAGTGGGAAATTACTGGAAAAGTTGACTTCGAAAAGACAGCTGACTACAGCTTATTCAGTGTTTTAGCCGGTCAAGGTCAACTGACTGTTGACGGAAAAAACTATCTAATCCAAAAAGGTAGCCACTTTATCCTACCAAGTGATGTTGAAACTTGGACTCTGGAAGGGCAAGGTTTGGAATTGATTGCTAGCCATCCATAAAAAAAGAAAGGGCCTGAGTTCACTACTCAAGTCCTTTTTGATTACATAAATTGGGCGATAAAGACCACGATGATGATGATTGGAATGATGAAACGAAGAAGGAAGAGCCAGACTTGGAACAGTCCCTGTTTCCATGCTGTTTCATCAAGATGCAGTTCCTCCATAGCAAGTGTCTTCTTAAAGATGTATCCTGTAAAGAGAGAAAGGCAGAGAGCTCCAAACGGCATAAGAAGATTAGAAACCAAGAAGTCCATGGCATCAAAGAAGGTCTTCCCAAAGATGTGAACATCCGCCATAACACCGTAAGATAGGGCTGAAGGAATTCCAAAGACAAAGGTCAAAATTCCTAAAATAACACTCCACTTAGCACGCTTGCTGTTGTCCTGATTGGTGATATTGCCTACATTGATTTCCAGCATAACGACGGAAGAAGTGACCGTCGCAAAGAGGAAGAGCAAGAGGAAGAGGATATAGAAAATGGTTCCAAAAGGCATCTTGTCAAAGAGCTGAGGCAAGACGATAAATAGCAAGCTTGGTCCCCCTTCAGACTGGATATTGAAGGCTGACATGGCTGGGAAAATGGCTAGACCTGCCATGATGGATACCGAGATATTCATGGCTACGATGGAAATCCCTGACTGAACCAGATTGGTTTTCTTATCCAAGTAAGAAGCATAGGTCAGCATGGCTGTAACCCCTAGTGAGAGGGCAAAGAAAGATTGTCCCAGAGCATATAGGAGACCAGCACTGGTCAGTTTTGAAAAGTCTGGTTTGAGGAAGTAGAGAACGCCTTCCATGGCATTTGGCAAACTGAGAGAGCGCCCGATGATGACAACAAAGATGATAAAGAGCAGGGGCATCATAACCTTAGATGCTCTTTCAATCCCTTTCTGAACACCACGTGATACAATAAAGATATTCAACAGGATAAAGGCTGCTTGAGCTCCTAGGGCAATGGATGGATTAGAAATGATTGAAGTAAATAACTGAGCATAATCACCCGTTCCACCAAGCTGGAACAATTTCCCAAACTCAATACCCAGATAAACTAGAATCCATCCTCCAATAACACTGTAGAAAGATAAGAGGATAAAGAGGGCAAAGGCACCAATCCAACCGATAAAGTTGTACTTGCCACTCTTGCCCAGTTTTCCAAAGGTTTTAATCCCAGAGACACCAGCACTTCGGCCAAGGGCAAATTCAGCTAGCAAAAGGGGAAAACCGATTAGAATAGTGGAAATGAGAAAGACTAATAAAAAGCCTCCTCCACCGTTAGCAGCAGTCATGTAGGGAAATTTCCAAACAGCTCCAAGTCCAATGGCTGAACCAGCAGATGCTAGGATAAAGCCCAGTTTAGAACCCCATTGCGATTTTTCAGACATAGTTAAACTCCTAAAATTAGTGTTACAAAAGAAAAAGCTACTGCCCTTGGCAAATAGCCTCATCAGTACTCAAGATGAGCTTTTCTTTTGATTGATAGACTTGACTATCCTATCATGTTTTCTAAGGTCTGTCAAGAAAACCATTTTCAAGTTTTCACACTTTTCTCAAAAAATTTTTAAAAATTTCGCAAAAACGCTTGACTCTGACCTAAGGGGAGAGGTTATACTATCAATGTAATACTCTTCGAAAATCTCTTCAAACCATGTCAGCGTCGCCTTACCGTACTCAAGTACAGCCTGCGGCTAGCTTCCTAGTTTGCTCTTTGATTTTCATTGAGTATAAGGAGGAAATCATGTACCATATAAAAGAAGCTGCCCAGCTTTCGGGCGTATCTGTCAAGACTCTGCACCACTATGACAAGATAGGACTTTTAGTTCCTTTAAAGTCGGAAAACGGCTATCGAACCTATAGTCAGGAGGATTTGGAACGCCTTCAGGTTATTCTTTATTACAAATATCTAGGTTTTTCTTTAGAAAAAATAGCAGAGCTATTAAAGGAAGAAAGAGAAGATTTATTGCCTCATTTGACCAGGCAGTTGGACTATTTGACTCGAGAAAGGGAACATCTGGATACCTTGATTTCAACCTTGCAAAAAACCATTCAAGAACAAAAAGGAGAAAGAGAAATGAGCATTCAAGAGAAATTTGCTGGATTTAACTACCAAGACCATCAAAAATACCACCACGAGGCGGTAGAGAAATATGGACAAGAAGTCATGGACCAAGCGCTGGAGCGCCAGAAAGGTCACGAAGACGAGGCTACAGCTGCCTTCAACCAAGTTTTTCAAGCTTTGGCACAAAATCTTCAAGCTGGTCTACCTGTAACAGCAACCGAAAATCAAGAAGAAGCCGCTAAACTCTTGCAAGCCATCCGTACTTATGGATTTGACTGCTCTATTGAGGTATTCGGTCACATCGGTAAAGGCTACGTCTACAACCCAGAATTTAAGGAAAACATTGACAAATTTGGACCTGGAACAGCCCAGTACACATCAGATGTGATTGCCCACTATGTCCAAACTCAGACAAAATAAAATCGGAGGAGTATTCTTCCGATTTTTACTAAATTCAAGTACTACTTGCTTAATAATTTTTCTACCACATTTAGTTTTCGCATGGTCAAATCTACATTGAAAAGTTTTTCAAGATAGTTAGTATTGAGCTTTTTTTGTTTTGCAGTTCTAGGGAGATAGAGGTAGAGACAATGGTTACCGACACAAATTTCTTCTTCACCGTAATCAATTTTTAATTTTTCTAAAGGAAGACTTTGAATAGGTTCTTGATAAAAAATCACGTGTACACGGTCATAAAGATAGTGTTCTCCAAACGGATTTTCTTGGACAATGTTTTTAAAAATATCCTTATTCTTAATGATTATTTTGAGATCGGCTCCAATCTTTTCCTTTATTAGAGTATGAACCTGTTCTCGTATTTCTTCGATAGATAAGTTACTTTCAAGAATAATATTTCCACTTTGAATATAAGTTCGAACTTGTTGAAAACCAGCTTCTGTCAAGATATCTACTAGATAAGACATTTTAGGGATAGCATTTTTTCCATTAGGAGTAACTCCCCTTAACAAGATAATATGTTCCAAAGTAGTTCCTTTCTTTTGGGGCTGATTGTTCCATTGAATAATTTAGATTTAGATTGGGTTTGATCCTGCCACCCAGCCGGTACAGAGGGCAGAAGTGATGTTAAAGCCCCCCGTATGGGCGTTGATATCCAGTACTTCGCCAGCAAAGTGGAGTCCAGGGACTAGTTTACTTTCCAAAGTTTTAGGATTGATTTCCTTGAGACTGACGCCTCCTTTGGTAACAAAGGATTTGGCTAGGGACATTTTGCCAGTCACAGGGATTTTGAGGTCCTTGATAGACTGGATAAGTTGTTCTCGTTCCTTTTCAGTCAGTTGTTTGACTTTTTCAGGATAGACTTGCACAAAAAATTCTGCCAAACGTTCTGGTAACAAGGTTCTTAAAGCATTTTTCAAGGATTTTTCCCGATTTTCTTCTAGAAATGCAGCCAAGTCATTTTCAGAAAGTTGAGGCAAAACATCTAGCGAGAGAATCTCCCCACCCTTGATAAAACTAGACATACGCAGGGCAGCAGGACCTGACAAACCAAAGTGGGTAAAGAGCAAATCGTGAGTGATGACATGCTTGCCATAGCTTAGGGTCACATCGTCCAACGAAATCCCCTGCAAGGCCTTGTGTGGAAAATCTGTCAATAAAGGACTTTCGGCAGCCTCAAGTTCGGTAATAGTGTGCTTAAAATGACGGGCAATCTCGTGACCAAAACCAGTCGAACCAGTAGAAGGATAGGATTTCCCACCAGTTGTGACAATGAGTTTATCACAAGTGAAGGTTTGGTCGGCTGATTTAAGAACAAATTGCTTATCTACCTTTTTAACCGAAACAATCTCGGTTTGAATAGAAACTTGACCACCTAACTCAGTGATTTTCTTTTCCAAGGCCTCTATAATTGTCCGAGACTTGTCAGTAGCAGGAAAGACGCGTCCGTGGTCCTCGACCTTAAGTTTAACCCCATTTTCTGTAAAAAAGTTAATGATATCATGGTTATCAAACTGGGAGAATACACTGTAGAGAAAGCGCCCATTTCCAGGGATTCCAGCTAGTAGGTCATCTAGAGTTCCGTTGTTGGTTACATTGCAACGTCCCCCACCAGTCCCAGCTAATTTTTTTCCAAGTTTCCGATTTTTTTCGATGAGGAGAGTTTTCTGTCCATAAAAGCTACTGGAAATTGTAGCCATCATGCCAGCAGGTCCTCCACCAATGACAATAGTATCAAAATGTTTCATAGCTCTATTGTACCACAAAAAACAAGAGATGATGGTCACCTCTTGTCAAGAATGCAATTAATCAATTTCATATCCCATCAGCAAACCACCATCTTCTGCATAGAAACTGCAGAGACCAGATGTTGGAATGATTTTGATATTGGCTTGAGGGAAGGTTTCCAGCAAGCGTTCCGACAATTGCTGACAGAATTTTTCATTGTTGCGATGAGCCATGACAATTCGACCACCAGCATAGCCAGCCTTGATGAGCTCTTCATAGGCCGCTTGAAGGGATTTTTTTGGTCCACGCGCTTTTTGGAGCAGTTCTAGGGTTCCAGTTTCACTTGCTTCCCCAACCATACGGATGTTGAGAAGGCCAACGACTGTACCGATCAGCTTACTCAAACGGCCATTTTTTACCAAGTTATCGACCTTAGCGAGGACAAAAAGTAACTTGGTTTTTTCTTGATAGGCAGTGATAGCTTCAACCACTTCTTCAAAAGATAGGCCCTGGTCAATCAAGTCATTCAATTTTTCTACGAGCAAGTCAACTTCCCCACCAGCAGACAAACTATCAATTACATGAATTTTAGTATCAGGATGTTCTTCCAGATAAATATTCTTAGCTAGTTGAGCACTATTGTGGCTGCCAGAAAGAGTACCAGTGATGGTTACTAGGAAAATGTTTTTGGCTCCTTCAAATGCTCGCAAATAATCATCTGGGCTTGGACAAGCTGATTTTGAAGCTTCTGCAGTTGCATACATGGTTTCCATCATTTGATCAATATCAAGACTGGCATCATCAATAAAGACCTGATCAGCTACTTGAATGGTTAAGGGAACACTCACAAAGGTCGTGTCAATAGCTGGTTTTGCCAGTTGACGATAATCACAACCAGAGTCAGCAATAATCTTCCAAGTCATAGAAATTCTCCATCTTTGCCATTTATACATTGACAAAGGTTCTGTCTTTTTTTTTACAATTATATCATGAAAACCCTTGAAACAAAAGCCTTATCCGTCTGTTGTGACAAGTAGAAAGAAAATGTTATGTCTGAACGTAGAATCTCTGAAAAATCTCTTGAAAATCTCAGAAAATCAAACCAAGAATCCAATTTATTAACCAGAGAAGCCATCGAAACAGCCCTCTTGCAGCTCTTGGAAAAAAAGGACTTGACCAAGATTAGTATTTCTGAATTGGTTAAGCGTGCAGGCGTTTCTCGTGCAGCCTTTTATCGTAATTATGATTCCAAAGAGGAGATTTTAGAAAGCGTCTTTAAACGAACTGTCCACAATATTATGGAACAGTTGCATCATTATGATTTAAAGACAGACCTTTATCTGGTCTGGGTTCACCTTTTCCGAGAGGCAAGAAAGGAAGCCAGAGTGATTCAACTTGCCTTAGATTACCATCTGGAAAAAATCTTTGTCCAAGCCATGCAGGAGTTTCTGGAAAAATACCATGGAAAATCAAAAGGTGTCAGCTCTTATCTTCATTCCTTCTGGAGCTCGGCCATCGTCTCTGTCCTTCTAAAATGGATCAAGGATGGCATGAAGGTACCTGCTGAAAAGATAGCGGATTTACGGTTACCATTTTTTAAAAAATAGAGAAAAAGGAGAAAAGAGATGACTAAAAAAAGACTAGCATGGGATGAGTATTTTGCAGCCCAAGCCTTACTAATTGCCAATCGTTCCACTGTAAACGTGCCAAAGTGGGCACGATTCTGGTAAAAGATAATAAGGTTATTTCCACTGGTTACAATGGTTCGGTATCAGGAACCGAGCATTGTATTGACCACGAATGTCTAGTCATTGAAGGACACTGTGTTCGCACCCTTCATGCTGAGGTCAATGCTATCCTTCAAGGTGCAGAACGTGGTGTTCCTAAAGGCTTTACAGCCTATGTAACGCATTTTCCTTGTCTGAACTGTACAAAACAATTGCTGCAGGTCGGTTGCAAGCGCGTGGTTTATATTAACCAGTACCGAATGGACGACTATGCCCAATACCTTTATCAAGAAAAGGGAACAGAATTAACCCATTTACCACTTGAGACAGTACAGGCAGCTCTTAAAGAGGCAGATCTAATGTAAAAATTATCAAAAATAAATGGTTTAGAAAGATTTTTAAACCGTTTTTTGGTATAATAAGAAGAATAAATTGAAAGAAGGAACTCCAAAAATGGGAAAAATTGAAGTTATTAATCATCCACTGATTCAACACAAATTGTCAATCTTGCGTCGTACAGATACTTCTACAAAAGCTTTCCGTGAGCTAGTAGATGAGATTGCAATGTTGATGGGATATGAAGTACTTCGTGATCTTCCGCTAGAAGATGTGGAAATCGAAACACCAATTACAAAAACAGTTCAAAAACAATTGGCAGGTAAGAAATTGGCCATCGTTCCAATCTTGCGCGCAGGTATCGGGATGGTTGATGGGCTCTTGAGCTTGGTTCCAGCTGCTAAAGTTGGCCATATCGGTATGTACCGTGATGAAGAAACACTTCAACCAGTTGAGTATTTGGTGAAATTGCCTGAAGATATTGACCAACGTCAAATTTTTGTGGTAGACCCGATGTTGGCAACAGGTGGCTCAGCGATCTTGGCTGTTGACTCACTTAAAAAACGTGGCGCATCAAATATCAAATTTGTCTGCCTTGTATCAGCACCAGAAGGTGTGAAAGCCTTTCAAGAAGCTCACCCAGATGTAGAAATCTTTACAGCAGCTTTGGATGAACGCTTGAACGAACACGGTTATATCGTTCCAGGTCTTGGAGATGCTGGGGACCGCTTGTTCGGTACGAAATAAGATCGAAAAGAAGATTGACTTGGAAAATAAGTTCCAATCACGAAAGGAGGTTGAATTTTTGTTTCTGTCTAATGAAAACAGAGCAAAAATTTGACCTTTTTTGACCTAGATATTATAATAGTCTTATCTTCAGTCATTTGACCAACAAAATTAAAATTCAAAAGGAGAAATGAATGATTCCTGTAGTTATTGAACAAACAAGCCGTGGAGAACGTTCCTACGATATTTACTCACGTCTTCTAAAAGACCGCATCATTATGCTGACAGGTCCAGTTGAAGACAACATGGCTAACTCAGTTATTGCCCAGTTGCTTTTCTTGGATGCCCAAGATAGTACAAAAGATATTTACCTTTATGTCAATACACCAGGTGGTTCCGTTTCAGCTGGTTTGGCAATCGTTGATACTATGAACTTTATCAAGGCAGATGTCCAAACTATCGTTATGGGAATGGCTGCATCTATGGGTACAGTCATCGCATCAAGTGGAGCAAAAGGCAAACGTTTCATGCTTCCTAATGCTGAGTACATGATCCACCAACCAATGGGTGGTACAGGTGGTGGTACTCAACAAACCGATATGGCGATCGCTGCAGAACACTTGCTCAAAACTCGTAACATCTTGGAAAAAATCTTGGCTGAAAATTCAGGTCAGTCAATCGAAAAAGTCCATGCAGATGCAGAACGCGATAACTGGATGAGCGCCCAAGAAACACTTGAATACGGCTTTATTGATGAAATCATGGCCAACAATTCATTGAACTAATGATGAAAGAAGGCAAACTCGACTGGGTTTGCTTTTTTTGGTATAATAGGGGGAGATTTCTTAGAAAGAGGATTTATCATGTTTGAAAAAGTCAATCGATCTGGCTTGATTATCTATCTTTACTATAATCGTGATGCAAAAAAACTGCAGGATTATGGAGATATTACCTATCATTCCAAGAAACACCGTTACTTACAACTCTATGTTCCAACAGAGAATTTGGAGAGCGTAGTTGAGAGATTAGGTAAGGAAAGATTTATCAAAAAAGTCAGAGCTTGTCACATTCAAGAGTTGGAAACACCCTTTGTTGGTAACCTTTACCGAGAAGAAAACGCAATCATTTAAAAAATACAAAAAAAGTGTTGACAATTTTCTGATAATTCGGTATATTCTTAACATGCTATTTATTTAAGAAATAAGGAGACAAAAAATGAAGAAAAAATTTGCCCTATCATTTGTGGCGCTTGCAAGTGTAGCACTTCTTGCAGCCTGTGGAGAAGTGAAATCTGGAGCGTCAAACGCTGCTGGTAACTCAGTAGATGAAAAGACAATCAAATCGGATTTAACTTCGAGGAAACTGGTGCCGTAGCAGCCTACGGTACATCTGAACAAAAAGGTGCCCAACTTGCTGTTGATGAAATCAATGCTGCAGGTGGTATCGATGGAAAACAAATTGAAGTAGTTGATAAAGATAACAAGTCTGAAACAGCTGAGGCGGCTTCAGTAACAACTAACCTTGTAACTCAATCTAAAGTATCAGCAATCGTAGGACCTGCGACATCTGGTGCAACTGCAGCTGCGGTAGCTAACGCTACAAAAGCAGGTGTTCCATTGATTTCACCAAGTGCGACTCAAGATGGATTGACTAAAGGTCAAGATTATCTCTTTATCGGAACTTTCCAAGATAGCTTCCAAGGAAAGATTATCTCAAACTATGTTTCAAACAAATTAAATGCTAAGAAAGTTGTTCTTTACACTGACAATGCCAGCGACTATGCTAAAGGTATTGCCAAAGCCTTCCGTGAAGCTTACAAAGGCGAAATTGTTGCAGATGAAACTTTCGTAGCAGGTGACACAGACTTCCCAAGCAGCTTTGACAAAAATCAAAGATAAAGACTTTGATGCGATCGTTCTTCCTGGTTACTACACTGAAGCTGGTAAGATTGTAAACCAAGCGCGTGGTATGGGAATTGACAAACCAATCGTTGGTGGTGATGGATTCAACGGTGAAGAGTTTGTGCAACAAGCAACTGCTGAAAAAGCATCAAACATCTACTTTATCTCAGGCTTCTCAACTACTGTAGAAGTTTCAGCTAAAGCAAAAGCCTTCCTTGACGCTTACCGTGCTAAGTACAATGAAGAACCTTCAACATTTGCAGCCTTGGCTTATGATTCAGTTCACCTTGTAGCAAACGCAGCAAAAGGTGCTAAAAACTCAGGTGAGATCAAGGATAACCTTGCTAAAACAAAAGACTTTGAAGGTGTAACTGGTCAAACAAGCTTCGATGCAGACCACAACACAGTCAAAACTGCTTACATGATGACCATGAACAATGGTAAGGTTGAAGCAGCAGAGGTTGTAAAACCATAATAGAAAAATATAGAAAAATATAGAAATAGGGAATGAGCCTCTGACTCACTCCCTGTTTCGATGTTTAAGAACCTATCAAAAAGTGAGGGACGTCCCTCTAAGATTATAAATAGAAAGAGTGAATCTTATGCTCCAACAACTCGTAAATGGTTTGATTCTAGGTAGTGTTTACGCACTGTTAGCCCTAGGATATACCATGGTTTACGGAATTATCAAGCTCATCAACTTCGCCCATGGTGATATTTATATGATGGGAGCCTTTATTGGTTATTTCTTGATTAATTCTTCCAAATGAATTTCTTTGTAGCGCTAATTGTAGCCATGCTAGCGACAGCCATCCTTGGTGTCGTGATTGAATTCCTTGCTTACCGACCTTTGCGCCACTCAACTCGTATTGCTGTTTTGATTACAGCTATTGGTGTTTCTTTCCTACTTGAGTATGGAATGGTCTATCTGGTCGGTGCCAATACTCGTGCTTTTCCTCAAGCGATTCAAACAGTTCGATATGATTTAGGACCAATTAGCCTAACAAATGTGCAGTTAATGATTTTGGCCATTTCCTTGATTTTGATGATTTTGTTACAAGTCATTGTCCAAAAGACTAAGATGGGGAAAGCCATGCGTGCAGTATCTGTAGATAGCGATGCAGCACAATTGATGGGAATCAATGTAAACCGTACTATCAGCTTTACCTTTGCTTTGGGTTCAGCTCTTGCAGGTGCAGCTGGTGTTCTGATTGCCCTCTATTATAACTCTCTTGAGCCTTTGATGGGGGTTACTCCAGGTCTTAAGTCTTTCGTTGCCGCAGTACTTGGTGGTATCGGAATTATTCCTGGTGCTGCTCTTGGTGGCTTTGTAATTGGTCTATTGGAAACCTTTGCGACAGCCTTTGGAATGTCAGACTTCCGTGATGCCATTGTTTATGGAATCTTGTTGTTGATTTTGATTGTCCGCCCAGCTGGTATCCTTGGTAAAAATGTGAAAGAGAAGGTGTAAACGATGAAGGAAAATTTAAAAGTTAATATTCTATGGTTACTCCTTTTGTTAGCTGGCTATGGCTTGATTAGTGTACTGGTTTCAGTTGGAGTACTCAATCTATTCTATGTACAAATTTTACAACAAATTGGAATTAATATTATTCTGGCTGTTGGCCTTAACTTAATCGTTGGTTTTTCAGGACAATTTTCACTTGGTCATGCTGGTTTCATGGCGATTGGTGCCTATGCCGCTGCTATTATTGGATCTAAATCACCAACCTACGGTGCCTTCTTTGGAGCTATGATTGTAGGTGCTTTGCTTTCAGGAGCAGTTGCCTTACTTGTCGGAATTCCAACCTTGCGCTTGAAGGGGGACTATCTTGCGGTAGCAACTCTTGGAGTATCTGAAATTATCCGTATCTTTATCATCAATGGTGGAAGTATTACAAATGGTGCGGCAGGTATCTTGGGAATTCCTAACTTTACAACTTGGCAAATGGTTTACTTCTTTGTCGTGATTACAACCATTGCAACCTTGAACTTCTTGCGTAGTCCAATTGGTCGTTCAACGCTCTCTGTTCGTGAGGATGAAATTGCTGCTGAGTCAGTTGGGGTTAATACGACTAAAATTAAAATTATCGCTTTTGTCTTTGGTGCCATTACTGCAAGTATTGCAGGATCACTTCAGGCAGGATTTATCGGTTCAGTTGTACCGAAAGATTACACTTTCATTAACTCAATCAACGTTTTGATCATTGTTGTATTTGGTGGCCTTGGTTCCATTACAGGTGCGATTGTTTCAGCTATTGTTCTGGGAATTTTGAATATGCTTCTCCAAGATGTTGCTAGTGTGCGTATGATTATTTACGCTTTGGCCTTGGTATTGGTAATGATTTTCAGACCAGGTGGACTACTTGGGACATGGGAATTGAGCCTATCACGTTTCTTTAAAAAATCTAAGAAGGAGGAACAAAACTAATGGCATTACTTGAAGTAAAACAGTTAACCAAACATTTTGGCGGTCTAACAGCTGTTGGAGATGTGACTCTTGAATTGAACGAAGGGGAATTGGTTGGACTAATCGGTCCAAACGGAGCTGGGAAAACTACTCTTTTCAATCTTTTGACTGGTGTTTATGAACCAAGTGAGGGAACAGTAACCTTAGATGGTCACCTTTTGAATGGAAAGTCACCTTATAAGATTGCTTCCTTGGGACTTGGACGTACATTCCAAAATATCCGTCTCTTTAAAGATTTAACAGTTTTGGATAATGTTTTGATTGCCTTTGGCAACCATCACAAACAACATGTTTTTGCTAGTTTCTTGCGCTTACCAGCTTTTTACAAGAGTGAAAAAGAATTAAAGGCTAAAGCCTTGGAATTGCTTAAAATCTTTGATTTAGATGGGGATGCAGAAACGCTTGCTAAAAATCTTGCCTACGGACAACAACGCCGTTTAGAAATTGTTCGTGCCCTCGCTACGGAACCTAAAATTCTCTTTTTAGATGAACCAGCAGCAGGTATGAATCCACAGGAAACAGCAGAATTGACTGAGTTAATTCGTCGTATCAAAGATGAATTTAAGATTACAATCATGCTGATTGAACACGATATGAATCTGGTCATGGAAGTAACAGAACGTATCTACGTACTTGAATATGGTCGTTTGATTGCTCAGGGAACTCCAGACGAAATTAAGACCAATAAACGCGTTATCGAAGCTTATCTAGGAGGTGAAGCCTAATGTCTATGTTAAAAGTCGATAATCTTTCTGTGCATTACGGTATGATCCAAGCAGTCCGTGATGTAAGCTTTGAAGTGAATGAAGGAGAAGTAGTTTCCCTTATCGGTGCCAATGGTGCAGGTAAGACAACAATTCTCCGTACCTTGTCTGGTTTGGTTAGACCAAGTTCTGGAAAGATTGAATTTTTAGGTCAAGAAATTCAAAAAATGCCGGCCCAGAAAATAGTGGCAGGTGGTCTTTCACAAGTTCCAGAAGGACGCCACGTCTTTCCTGGATTGACTGTTATGGAAAATCTAGAAATGGGAGCTTTCTTAAAGAAAAATCGTGAAGAAATCAAGCTAACTTGAAGAAGGTTTTCTCACGCTTTCCTCGTCTTGAAGAACGGAAGAACCAAGATGCAGCTACTCTTTCAGGGGGGGAACAACAAATGCTTGCCATGGGACGCGCTCTTATGTCAACACCAAAACTTCTTCTTTTAGATGAACCCTCAATGGGACTTGCCCCAATATTTATCCAAGAGATTTTTGATATCATTCAAGATATCCAGAAGCAAGGGACAACTGTCCTCTTGATTGAACAAAATGCCAATAAGGCACTCGCTATCTCTGACCGAGGATATGTACTGGAAACAGGAAAAATCGTCCTATCAGGAACAGGAAAAGAACTCGCCTCATCAGAAGAAGTCAGAAAAGCATATCTAGGTGGCTAAAAAGGTCCAGGGAACCTTTTTAGTCGGCAGATGTAGATTGCGTAAGCAATCTTCGCATAGTCTAGGAGACTAGTTTAGGTTGCAAATAAAGATTACGAAGTAATCCTCATTAATAGTCCAGGAGACCTTTTTAGTCGGCATATTTAGATTGCAAACAAATCTACATCTACACTGAAAGATGAATTTCCAATAATTGAAAAAATCGAATGAAAGGTATCTTTCTTTCATTCACAGAGCTCGATTTCAGAGCTCTTTTTGCTAGCTTATTCATACTTTTCTGAATTTTGAAAAATAAATGTAAGCGTTTGATAGATTTGCAAAAAGATTGTATAATAGGGATAAGAATAGAAAAGGAGAAGTCTCATGGCAGTTAAAGATTTTATGACCCGCAAGGTAGTGTATATTAGTCCAGATACAACAGTATCTCATGCAGCAGATTTGATGAGAGAGCAAGGATTGCACCGCTTGCCTGTTATCGAAAATGATCAATTGGTTGGTTTGGTGACTGAGGGAACCATTGCCCAAGCTAGTCCATCCAAGGCAACAAGTCTTTCTATCTATGAGATGAATTATCTTCTAAATAAGACAAAAGTAAAAGATGTCATGATCCGCGATGTTGTCACTGTTTCAGGTTATGCGAGTCTAGAGGATGCAACTTATTTGATGTTGAAAAATAAGATTGGTATTCTTCCTGTCGTTGATAACCATCAAGTATACGGAGTTATTACTGACCGTGATGTTTTCCAAGCCTTTCTTGAAATTGCTGGTTATGGTGAGGAAGGAATTCGTGTGCGTTTTGTTACAGAAAATGAAGTTGGTGTACTCGGAAAGATTGTTTCTTTGATTGTAGAAGAAAATTTGAATATCTCCCATACAGTAAATATTCCACGTAAGGATGGTAAGGTGATTATCGAAGTTCAAATTGATGGATCAATCGATTTACCAGCCTTAAAAGAAAAATTTGAATCAGAAAATATTCAAGTAGAAGAGATTAGTCGAACTTCTGCTAAAATTTTGTAAGAATGGAAGCCGTAAGGCTTCTTTTTTTCATGAAAAGAGAATTAGAGAAAAAAATGGAAAGAAATGAATGAAAATCTGAAATATTACCTTTTGATTTAGAGTAAAGATAATTTAAAAATTTAAAGATTTTTTTAAATTTTTCTAAATATTGACAGAAGTAATAAATCGAAAAAAATTATGATTTGAGTTTTAAATCGTAACAATTATGTTGTATTTTATAACTAACTATTTATTGTATTCTATATGACTTTAATTATGGATTAATACTATAAATTTTTTTCCAAAAAAATCCTTTATTCGTATATAAAAATAATGTTATAATAAAAATAAAAAAATATAGGAGTAAAAATATGTCAGGACAAATTCGTGTATCTCCAGAAACCCTCCAATCACGTGCACGTGAATATGGAAAAGCTGCAAACGATATCAGAGTTATTTTGAGCAATCTTCAACGCTTGCAAGATACCTTGCGTTCGGAATGGGAAGGTGCTGCGTTCCAAGGCTTTGATCAACAATTCTCTGAATTGAAACCAAAGGTTGAAAACTTTGCTGATTTAATGCAACAAATCAATACACAACTTGATAAGACTGCTCAAGCGATGCAACAAAATGACCAAGACTTATCTAGAAACTTTGGTCTTCAATAATCTAAAGTTGAGGTTGAGGAGAAATCCTCAACTTTTTTACTATATTTAATTAAGGAGAAAATGTGAGAAAGAAAGTTTTATTTAGCTTAGGGATGCTACTGTTATTTGTTACAATGATAGTATCCTTCTTTGCAATTGTAAAACCAACACCTATCAGCCGAACGAACTCAGATTCCTCGGTGCAACAAGCCCCTATTAAAGTAGCTATTGTTAATGAAGATACGGGTAAGGTATATAATGGACAACCGATTAACATTGCGAATACTTTAGTAAATTCGTTCATAGCTAAAAATAATTACAAAGTGGAAGTTGTTTCTAGGTCAATCGCTGAAAGCGGTCTAAAAAATGAGACTTATCAGTTGATGATAGTCTTGCCAAGTAAATTTTCAGAAGAAGCTTTAGCAATCGAATCAACTTCCCCTGTTCAGGCGAAGTTTCAATATCAAATTCAATCAAGTGACCAACTGACTGTCAAACAGGCTGAACAAGCTGTAGTAGCTTTCAAAGAGCTCTTTAATAAGGATTTGATTAATATTTATTTCACTAGTATTATCGGGAATTTGAAAACAGCACAAGGCCAGGTTGCTGATGTGGTTACAAATGAACATGAGTCACTAACGTCCTTTAATAATAAGTTAGTGGATCCTCTTGCTCAATATAGTCAACAATTTAATGGGTTGGGTTCATCACCGAATAATCTCTTATCATCGTATTCGTCATTTAACAAGACCTTGTTAAATACAAATGATGCATTTAGATCAATTGATTCTGTTAATAAGACATATGAGGAAACAATAAATGGAATAGATAAGCAACAAAAAAAATGGGATAATTCCTTGAATACTAGAGAACAGGCTTTGTCCAACTATGATAAAGACTTTTCCAAATTATCAGTTGAGAAACAATTATCTCAATTGGCTGCTATAAACACTCAATTTAATAATAATTTTTCAGAGCCAGCTATTTGGAAAGAAACCACTGATAAGGCTTCTTCCTATAACAAAGATATCGCAAAACTTCTAGAAAGTTTGAAGAAGAATAATAAGGAAATTGATGATACCTTATCAAATTATGATACAAAGATTAGAGAAGCAGTAGAGTCTTCCTTGGCTAAAAACCCATCAGCGGTAGATGGAGCTAATAAAACTCTTGGAAGTTATATCAAGTCGTTAAATACTAGTATGCAAAATCAAATTACTAGTAAATGGCCAAGTGTATACTACGATGATGCAGCTATAAATAATCTCTCTTTGTCAGATACTGATAAACAACATTTGAAAAATATTAGTGCTTTTATACAGTGGTATAGTAAGAAGATAGGGAAAGATTTGCCAACTTTGCAATCTACAACACTTGAAAATGAAGAATTCTCTCAGTTAAAGAATGACATTAAATCTAAGAGCACAACAAAACGTGATCTAACATTGCCTTCATTTGAAGGGAAAATTTCAAAATTAAAGATAACAGTACCAAGTGGATACTATCTTAAAGAATCAAATTTTGGATTTTCTGATCTTGGAGGAGGTAGTTATCAGGTATCTTTCCCTGGTGAAGTATCTCCAGGTATGACTATTTCATACACACTAGGAATCAAGAATGAAAATGATCTCAATGTCTTGTCACCTGTGCTTGTTAAGTATCAATTAGATACGACAGAAGATGTAAAAGTTATAAAGGAGGATGCTCCTTATGTAGAAAAAGAGAAAACAGAGAACGAGACAATTCATGCTGCGCCTGTTAGTCCAGCTACTTCTGTAGCTTCAGGTTCCTCTACGTCTGATGGGCAGAAACCAACAGAAATTATTACAATTACGAAGACCATCACGACTACTAAGATAAATCAAACAGAAAAAAAAGTTTTGAATCGTCATTATGAGATGCAAGACATTATTTCTAACTGGGAGTACAATCCTACCAAGCTAACTCAAGCGGTTTATAAAGATGTTGAGGCGTATCTACAGTTATCAGGACTTGTTACTGCGTATTATGGCTTAGATTTATCTAAAAATACGTACACAGACAATACGTTTGTTCCAGCAGAAGGTTCTCTTGCTGCCTTAGCAAATAATGATGACCTCAAGACCATTGTGACCAATCTAATCAAAGCAACTACAGTAGAAGCTCTAAAATCAGATTTGAAGATTTCTGATAAAAAATTGACGGATATTCAGTCTCGATTAGCCAATGCTGAGAAATTAACCTCTAACATTGAACAGCTGAGAACAACAACCAATGATCTAATAACTCAGTTAAGACAGTTAATTGAACAGACCAAATTAGTGGATCAAACGATTAAAGGTAAACCTAGTTTTGTTGCAACAGAAAAAGTAGATAATACTAGTATGGTTAATGTTAGTATGGATATGAACAGGGACCTAGGTACACTGATGTCAGCTAGTAAAACCTTGATGGACAATACAAAAGCAAACCAAGCTGTTTCTGAGACGATACAAGCTACTATGACTCAGTTGACGAATGATGTTAATACATTGGAAAAAGACGGAAAATCATTAAGTGCACGCGTTTCTGAATTGAAAAATATCATGTCTAGTGAATATGGTTCAAACGAAGAATTCCTTAAAAACTTTTCTACTGTTTTGAGCAATACTAGAACGGGTAATACGAAAAATGATGCAGTCTATGAATATTTGTCAAATCCTGTTGATGCTTCTAAAATTGGGAATGTCGTATCAGCTGCGACCAATAGACCGTCACAGACGAATCGTCAAGATGAGAGATCAGGACTCCTTGTTATCTTAATCAGCTATCTTGTTAGCCTGGTTGTTGCCTATCTTTTCCAACATGCAGATAAAGAAGAATTGCAAAGATTAATCAGTTTGAAGGACCGTTTGTCATGGAGAAATTCTTCTGGACCAATGTTCTTCCTAAGTGTGATTTCAGTAGCTGTTGGTTCTATAATTGCGATTGTTTCTGGAGTTAAACTTGCTTTCTCTGTAGGTCAATTAAGCTGGTTTGTAATGCTTCTTGTATTAGTGAGTCTAATGATGACATATAGTCTGAATATCCTTCTTGATAAACTAAAAAGTCTTGGATTTTTGATAAGCATAAGTCTATTACTGCTTTATATCATTTCAGCAACTCAATTATTTGATGAATATTATGTGAATCCAGCTCCTATTTTAACAACTCTTTCTCCGTTAACATATCTTGAAGGTGTAGTGAAATTATTCATTAATCAGCAAAACGGAGTTGTTCAGTCAGTAATGGTAATTGTTGTTCTAACAATTGCTTTGGGACTTGTAAATATTTTCTTGTATCGCCAAGTTAAGGATAGCAAGTAATATGAAAAAAAACATTGTCTTTATCTTTCTATTGTTTTCAATTTTTACAAAAGGTAGTGTTGCTTTGCAAATGATGGATCTTTGCAAATAGATACATCTTTAGATAAGAATACCAAGAAAACAGAGATTCAGTACTTTGAACAGGAGAGTAATTTGACAAAGTTATTTCATCCTGAGACATATAAATTGATTGATACAACTAAAAAAATTGGATAAAGAAAAAGTATCAATTAGTTAAAAAAACTTATTTAGCACTAAAGTGGAATCGGAGAATATCGTTAATGAGTATCAGTCTGCTTTTATTTACCAATCAGATTCAAATCAACCACAGTGATAAAAAAAGACTGTTTCACTTAAAAACGTAAAGTCTCCTGTTTCTTGGACTGCAATTTTATTGTTTATACTAGGGATGATTGTCACAATTTACTCGCTCTTTTATAAAAAGTTACATATAGCTAAACAATAAAGTCGATAGAAAAATACATAAAGGGAGATACAAAATGTATCTCTTTTTTTATAAATAGAAAGTTCTTTAATATTCATGTTTTGCGTGATATAATAGGCATAGCATAATAGATTTAGGAGTTTTATATGGAAGAGTACATTAATATTAGTCTAGATTGTTCGCCTTTTTTATCTAAAATATTAGATTTAAGGGTCCCTACTGAGTTAACGATTAAAGAATTGATACAAATCGTCTCAGATACTTATGGTATTGGAATTAAGGTAATGAATCCAAGTGTAAGAAATCAACAGTCAGGAGAAATTCTTGCTAGTACAAGCAGTCTAGTATTAGTGAAAGACGGAGTTTTATTAAACCTGGAAAGAATATAGTAAGGGAGTCAGGTATGGAAGTTCAAAAAATTGAATTAGTAGTTGGAGATATCAAGGGAAATCGTGAAATAGCTTATGCTTTATTAACAGCAATACAACCTTATTTTGTGAATCAAAATGTTATTGAGGAAGAAGGTAAACTAACGATTGAAAGTCTATTGACAGATGAATATTATTCTTGGGATAAGCTGACTACTATGATTGAGGAAGAAAAATTACGTCATCTGATCAATGTTGGTCAATTATTTAACTCGCTGAAGGATTCAATTTATACTTATGAGTTATCACCTAGTAATCTAGTGTTTTCACGAAATGGGAACCCTCTATTCATTTTTCGTGGTGTTAAAGGGCAAGTGCCTCCCTATGATGCATTGAAGATGGAGGCGTTTACAGTTAACTTTAAAGCTATGATAGTATCTCTATTAGATAAAAAGGTAAGTTATGAAAAATTAGTGGAGGGACAGTCGCCATTTTATAAAGGAAAACTGTTTTGTGAGACCATCATGAAGTCTGAAAATTTGGATGAAATCTTAGCCTTACTACTAGAAAAATACTTAGAAGAAAAGGAACAAAATAAAGAAAAATTTTCACGTGTTCCTAATAAACTTGTTTCGCGGTTGAAGTGGACTACCATTATTGCATCATTTATTGGAGTGCTATCAATTGTTGGAGTGTTTTACTTTGCATTGTTCGCTATGCCTAATCAACAAATGATTTCAGATTTACGTTTGGCTTTTGTAAACCAAGATTATTCATCGGTTGTATCTACTGTTAAAAATACAGATTCTAAATCACTTAGTCAAGATGATGCTTATATGGTGGCTTATTCCGTCATTAAAACAGAGCCTTTAACAGAAGCGCAAAAGACAGAGCTATCCAAAATATCAAGTCAATCAAGTACAGACTATCTTCGTTACTGGGTCTTAATTGGGCAGTCGAAAGTTGATGAAGCTATAGATATTGCAAGTTACTTAGATGACCCACAATTATTGATGTATGGTCTTACCAAAAAGGTTGATGAAGTTCAGAGAAATCCTAACCTCACATCTGAACAACGTACTGAGCAACTAAACAATTATAAGAGTAAATTGGAAGAATTGAAGAAAAACTACCTAACACCAGAGGCGAATAAGTCGAATACGCCTTCAACTTCAACAGAGTCAAGATAGGAGTGGTCTATGAATTATTTATTTTTTGAAGACAATGTTTATCCACTCTATACAGGAAATACCTATCAACTGGGGCCTTCTATAGCTTCTAATATCTATCTTCCTATTCTTGAAAATGTGGTGTTGGAAGTCAAGGAAACGGGAGTTGAACTGCTCGGAGAGACTTATTCTTATGGGTATCATTTGGTTTCCATAGCTGAAGATATAAGTGTATCCTTATTGATTATTAAAAACACCGAGTATTACCTTCTTCCCGAAAAAATACTATATTTATCAGATAAGAAAGAAGCGACTATTCGCTTAGTTGATTTTCCTATAGAAATCATTTTGAGCTTTGATGGGACAAATAAGACGATTTATAGTGCTAGTCCATATTATCTTAATGGTGAAAGAAGAACAGGGACGCAAAATATTCAAGATATGGACCAACTTGTTTTTGAACAAGGTCTAGCTTTATCCGTTCAAAAACAAATCTTATCGATTCATTCACTATTTTCTATTGAGACGAGCTTACTGCCTTTTTCTGAAGTAATGGTTGAGGATCGTTCAAAAGAATTTCATCGCTCTCCACGGATTATTCTGAGAGAACCCGAGGATAAAGTAACGATTGCTTCGGCACCAACAGATGATGAAGGTAACAAACAATCGTTACTAAGATTGATTATTACCCCTTTGGCGATGATTGTCTTTACGATACTAACGGTTTACTTCACACGTAGTGGTGGCATGATGTTCATGATGATGGGGATGTCTGTCATTACTATTGGAACTTCCATTCATACTTATTTTTCTGATAAAAAATCACATAAGGAACTTCAAGAACAGAAAATTGTTGATTATATGGAATATTTGGAAACCAAATATTCACAGTTAGCTGACTTACATGACGAACAAGTTGGAGCTCTGTTTTATCATTTCCCTGATACAGTTCATATTTTGGAAATGGTAGAAAAGACTGATCGACGAATTTATGAGAAAACACTCTATCACTTCGATTTCTTATCTTATCGCTTAGGATTGGGCGAAGTTAACTCTAGTTTTTCTATTGAGTATTCAGATTCTGAATTAACAAAATATAATGTAGCTGCTAACCAAAAAATTCAAGAACTACTTTCCTACTATCGTGTGACTAAGCAGGTACCTATTACACATACATTAACAAATCCTACGGGTTATATCGGGACACGGCAAATAGTGATTGAACAAGTTCAACAGATGATGATGCAATTAGCGACTTTCCAAAGTTACCATGATTTGCAGTTTATTCCAATTTTCCGAGAGGAAGAGTTTGAGTTATGGAATTGGAGCCGATGGTTACCTCATACGAAAATAAAAGCACTAAATAGCCGTGGTTTTGTTTACAATCAACGTACTCGAGATCAACTATTAACGTCGCTCTATCAAGTTATTAAAGATAGAAAGTTAGATAGTGAGCAGGATAAAGGGAAAGAAAAGCAATACAGTCCTCATTATATTCTCTTTCTTACAGATTTAAGCCTGATGTTGGATCACAACATTATGGAGTACATCAATGAAGATTTATCCCATTTAGGGATTCATTATGTATTCGTAGAAGAAGTACTTGAAAGTCTACCAGAACACGTTAAGACAGTTGTTGACTATCGAGGAGATAAAAAAGGTACAGTATTACTTCAGGATGGCAATTATACAAATAAAGAAATTATGCCTCTTCCTCCTATAAGTTTATCGGAAAAGGAAAACTTTGCGAGAAATCTTGCGGGTATTCATCATGTTCAGACTTTGCGTAATTCGATTCCGAATAGTATTACCTTCCTAGAGATGTATGGAGTCAATAAGGTAGAGGAACTAGAACTTTTAAAACGATGGCAAGACAATGAAACTTTCCAAACAATGGCTGTTCCTCTAGGAGTTCGAGGTAGAGATGATATTCTTTATCTAAACATCCATGAGAAGGCGCATGGACCTCATGGATTGATTGCTGGTACGACGGGATCAGGGAAGTCTGAGCTTATTCAGTCCTACATTCTATCTTTAGCTGTGAACTACCATCCGTATGAGGTTGCTTTCCTCTTGATTGACTATAAAGGTGGAGGGATGGCTAATCTCTTTGCAGACCTACCTCATGTTGTTGGTACGATTACAAACTTGGATGGCAACCAGGCCAATCGAGCTCTGGTATCTATCAAAGCTGAACTTAAGAAGCGTCAGCGTATTTTTGCAGAAAATGATGTCAATCATATCAACCAGTACATGAAACTCTTCAAAGAAGGGAAGGTCAAAGAACCATTACCACATCTATTAATCATTAGTGATGAGTTTGCAGAGTTGAAGGCGAATCAACCTGATTTCATGGACGAATTGGTCTCTACGGCTCGTATTGGTCGATCATTGGGGGTTAAATTAATTTTAGCAACCCAAAAACCTAGTGGGGTTGTCAACGATCAAATTTGGTCGAACTCTAAGTTTAAAATAGCTCTTAAAGTACAGGATGCTGCAGATTCTAGAGAAGTAATCAAAACACCTGATGCCGCAGAAATCACCCAGACAGGTAGAGCCTATCTTCAAGTCGGAAACAATGAAATCTATGAGCTATTCCAAAGTGCTTGGTCAGGCGCGGATTATAATCCAGAAGGACGAAATCATGTTCAAAAAAACACAACTGTGTATGAGATTACAAGTAATGGTCAATACAATGCCATTAATAAAGATTTGAGTGGTTTAGTCAATAAAAAAGAAGCAAAGGCTGTTCCAACAGAATTAGACGCCATTGTAGAAAAAGCCCGTGAAGTCTTTGATGGTCTTCATATTCATCAGGTAGCCAGTCCTTGGTTGCCACCACTTGAAGAGAAGATATATGCTAAAGATACACAATCGACTAACTACAAGGATTATTGGGGACGTTCAGAGGCGTTGCAACCTATTTTAATTGGGTATCAAGATATTCCAGAAAGACAGGAACAATCTCCCCTTTACTTCAATATGGAACAAAGAGGTCATATTTTGTTGGTTTCTAGCCCGGGATTCGGTAAGTCCACTTTTCTACAGAACTTTGCGATGGATGTGATTCGTAAGCACACACCAGAACAGGTCCATTTCTACCTCTATGATTTTGGTACCAGTGGCTTAATCTCTATTTCAGATTTTCCTCATGTTGCAGATTATTTCACCTTGGATGAAACTGAGAAAATCATGAAATCCCTTCGATTCTTGAATAGAGAGATAAAAACTCGGAAACATGCTCTTTCGCAAGCAAGAGCCACAAATCTAAGGCAATACAATCAGTTGTCAGATGAGAGTTTTCCAACTATTTTCATAGAGATAGATGGTTTTGATAGTGTAATGGATGCCCCGTTTGTCGATGCCTTTTATGATACTTTAAATGTCATTTCTCGAGATGGTGCCTCTCTAGGGATCTATCTGGTTGTAACACTTTCTCGTCTCAATGCGATGCGTCTACAGCTACAATCGAACTTTAAGACCAAGATTTCTCTCTTCTTATTTGATACCAGTGACTTATCAGGTGTAGTAGGACGTTCAAATATTCCACTCGATGAAATCAAAGGCCGTGCCATAGCTAAATTGGATGATATTGTCCAATTCCAAGTGATGTTGCCATACAGCAGTGAACATTATACGGACTACATAAAAGAAGTTCGTACAGAACAAGAAGCAATGGCTATGGCATACGATGGCCCACTTCCTGCAGGTATCCCAATGTTACCAGAAAAGGTAACCAAAGAGGTGATGTCAGAAATCTTAGAAAGCAGTCAAGACTTTATCTTGGGTCTTGAAAGAGAAGCCGTTGTTCCAGCAACCTTTAGTTTTGAACACCCTCTTCTTATAGCCTCAGACAGTCCTGCTTTTGTAACGAATTACTATAAATTACTAGAATATCACCTAAACCGTTTATCAGGAGTGTATAATACTGTTATTTTAGATCCTAGTCAGCGTATTAACAGTCAGTTCTTTGATGGTATTCAACGATTTGATACTTCTTTAGAGGTTGATAATGTCATGAAGACGATATTAGAAGACTTTAAGAAACGGGTTGCGTCTCCAAATCAGGACTATCCAAAATGGTTAATTTTGATACCTGACATTGCTGCGACGGCTATGGCGGCTGGAGTGAGTGAACTGGACTTCAAGCAACTCCTTAGTGAAGGAGCTCAGTATGGAGTAACCTTGCTCTTTATAGGCGCCTACCAAGATCTAGTAGCGAACAATTACGACAATTTTGTCAAACTAGTTAATCAGCTAGTAGAACAAGTCTTTCTCGGTGTACGTATCAGTGATCAAGATCATACTCGCTATCCTTACATCACAAATGAGCCGGCACTGAAACCGAACCAAGGTTACATTCTTTATCCAGATCATTATGAATCCGTTCAATTATTAGAAATTTAGAGAGGTTATTTATGTCAGATACTAAATTATTACCACTAGGCAGTGTTATTGTTTTAAAGGGAAGTACTAAAAAGATGCTCATCATTGCTCGTGTGATTGCAGCACCCGTCAAAGGAGATCTCTACCGTTTTGATTACGGAGCCTGTCTCTATCCAGAAGGAATGGTAGGAGATAGCCTTATCTACTTTAATCATGAAGATGTTTTTAAGGTTGTTCAAGAGGGCTATAGCGATGATGATAATGAGCTTATGTTAGAACATATTGCTTCGGTTGTCTCTACAACAGATATTCCTAAAGGGAATGTTGCTGAGTTGAATGAAGTAAATGAACTAGGAGGCTAATACATGGGGCAAATAGACTATGATCAAATCTATTATCTTCAAGGTAGAGTGAATGCCTACTCCGCCAGCATCTCCTCTGCCCAATCACGGATTACTTCCATCGATGAAAAATTGGAACGTCTTCGTACGGCCAAGAAGTCTGTAAGTGAAATCCAACAAAATGTTCACAATATCAAGTATCCCATCATGCACCGAAATATTCAGCCAGAATGGCAAGGCAAACAAAAGGATGATTTCACCAAGCAGTGGGAGACCTTCTCCAGTGACTACACGAGTTTTCAAACGGAGATGAATACCTTCTATGATGCCATCTGTGATGAAATCACTAGGTTGGAAATCAAAAGAATGAAGAACATGGTATTATTGGTTGGTGCCAAAGTCAGATTAACAATCTGGGAAATTTCATCGAGAAGCTACTACATACGAAGGAGGGGTAAGGTCATGTATGGAACGATTCAATTATCTGAGGTTCTATTTAACGCGCACATCAGTAGTTTGACCAAGGCTCAGGCTAGTTTGGCTGGAGTGAGTAAGCCAAACTTCAACACGACATCGGAATCCAAGGTGCTCGATTTGTATCAGGAACAATTCAATGAGCTCTATCAGTTGATGACGAGCTATACGTCCTTATTGGGAACAGACATCGCCTTGATGGCAGCTACAGGAAAAGAGTTGGCCCGTACAGATACAGCATTGGGACAAACAATGTTTTCTGGCTTGCAGTAGGGAGGTTCTATGAGTTACAAGATAAAATTTGATGATATTACCTCTGTTCAAGTGGAAAGTCAAAAGACGATGAATGCTTGGGAAGAGTCCGTTGCGAGCCTAAACAAGGCCATGACAGACTTCATCAACAATCAAAATCTCCAAGGTCAGGCCATCTCGAGTATGCGCAATTACCTAGTAGAGGTGCATGGGACTCTTCTTCAAACTCTGGTCAACCTGATGAATGACTACTCAACTAACCTCCTACTGTACAAGGATGGTTACTACCAGATTGATTCAAGCAATCATGCAAAGTTACCGGGTCAGGTGTTTACAACCCTTCATAGTGATTTAAAGAGTTCACGGGACAATCTAAAGAGTGAGATTGAGCTCTTGAACACGACCAAGGACAAGGTTTCAGACTTGGTGAGCTATTCAGGAAGCAGTCATACCAGTACAGTCATGAACTATAACTTCCTCATGAATCAGCTCAAGAACTTGGACAACTCGATCATCCAGTATGAAAGTAATCATGCGAGTCAGGATTTGGTTGCCTTTAAGGAACTCTTGTCGGCGACCAAGGCCTTGATCGCAGAGCATGCAGGGAAGACACGGACTGTAGGGACTTATCAGTCGGGTGATTTCGCCAAACTCAAGTCTGTTCAACGCTTTGCGATAGCCTATCAACAGGCGAGTAAGCAGATGGAGAGTCGTGTTGAACGAGTGAAGGCTGCCCAGGAGAGAGACAAGGCTCGTTTTGAAGCCTTGGCTGCAGAGGATCGAGCCAAGAACGGTTGGAAAGACCTGGCACTTGGTGTGGTGACCGTTGCGTTTAGTATTCTTGCGATTGTAGGAAGCATGGGTTTTGCGACACCCTTGGTTGTTGGGGCTGGCTTAACCGCAGGACTGGGATCGTTTGCTTATGGGGCGTCTAATGCAGCGGAAGGGATTCATAACATCCAACTTGGAAATGCAGGGGATGCCCATACGAAATCCTATAATCTCATCCGAGATACGCTTTTCATGGGGAATGACAAGCTGTATCATGATGTTGGGAATGTCTTTGTGACAGCGAGTGCTATCATGATTCCCATAGGGCAGACTCAGAGCGTTGTCAAGGGCTTGACCCAGTTTGCGATAGGGGAAGCAGGTGCCTATACAGCGGGTCAGGTTGCCTATCATGGGACTAAGCTCCTAGGTGGTAGTGAGGAAGACGCTCAAACCGCAAACTTTATCGGGAATATCGTAGGTGGCTATGCGGTAGCTTCAGCAGCCAGCAAGTTTAGTCTCAATAAGGTGTCCACCAATCCAAGAGAATATAGTTACAATATGATTGAAAATCCTGGGCCACTACTAGAAATTAATGAAACTGCAGCTAAAAGTTTCGCTAGCGGTAAATATAATGTGAAAATATTAGAAGAGGATACGGTCTTTTTTAGAGCAGGAAATTCTGACAGTCCTTTAGGACAATATTATACAAGGGATATCCCTGAGTCAGTAATAAAAGTTAGGATAGAGTCCGCAGTTAAACCTCAGTGGATTGATAGGGATACAGGAGTCTTAACAGGTACATCAGAATTGACTGATATCTATGCTACTAAGTTCCCAAAAGGTACCGTCTATTATGAAGGTCCTACAGGATCTCAAGGAGGAGTATATATTGGTGGCAAAGAACAGATATTTATCAATAAACCCTGGACTATTGATGGAATTCTTAATAATACAACACATCTAGGAGGAATAAGGTGATGGTAAATTTCAAAGAAGAACTAATAGAATTGTTAATTGACTTATTAGGGATTCTATCAGAACATAAGCAGCGTCATAATGTTAATTATTTTATAGGGACGCTTAAAAATATGATAGCAATCATACAAAATATAGAAAATCCTGAACTCCCAAATGAATGTATAGAGAAACTTCGAAAAAAATGTACAAAAAGTATGTTTTTTTCCCAAGAGACGGTTTATCGGATTTTTATATTCTTGATTCTGATGCTACATATATGACAAAAATGTAATACTCAATTTTCGTCATTATTAAATAGAATTGATGCTTTATTAGAAGAATGAGGAAGTTAATGTTAGATTTGAATCTTTTATATAATATATATAAAGAAAAATAACAGGGAGTCAGACTGGAAGAAATTTGCTATTGCTCTTTCAAAATCATATTTGTTGGTACCTTTTTACTACAATTGATAGCTCTGATATTCTAATCACATTAAATGGTAGCGATGGTAGACAGTATTTGCCTATATTTACTGATTTTTGAATCTATCAATTTATCTAGTTCATTATTTAATAAAAAGTGTTAAGTTCGCCAAAAGTAGATATAGTATATATTTATAAATTTCTAGAACGTAATTCACCTGTAAAAATATGTTGTATTGAATCCTTGTGAAATCAGTGTTTTTATGGACAAAGATTATATAGAATCGATATTATCTTTAATCAATTCACGTAAAATACTTTTTGGAAAGCCAATTGAGGATACAACGTTGATTGAAAAAAAGCTTTCAAATATTTTTAAGGAAATTCCTTCAGTTAATAATGTCTTTTTCGTAAAGATACTAGTGAAAGAAGAAAGTAGTTACTTACTAGTCATAGATTCTGATGACTCTCAAAATGAGCTACTTCTTTTTGAGAAGATTTCTAAAAAAATTGCGAGTCATAAAATAGACTCTGATTGTCCTTTTGATCTGATATCAAGCAATACAGAGTTAGGAGAAGAAATAATGAAGGATAATCCTCCCATTTACACTCGCTAATATTTTTAAAAGGAAGTACCAAAAAGATGCTCATCATTGCTCGTGTGATTGTAGCACCAGTCAAAGGAGATATCTATCGTTTTGACTACGGGGCTTGCCTCTATCCCGAAGGGATGGTAGGCGATAGCCTTATCTACTTCAATGACGAAGATATTTTTAAGGTAGTTCAAGAGGGTTATAGTGATGAGGATAATGACCTCATGTTGGAAAATATTGCTGCGGTTATAGATCAGACAGAGATTCCTAAAGGAAATGTTGCTGAGTTGAATGAAGTAAATGAACTAGGAGGCTAATACATGGGGCAAATAGACTATGATCAAATCTATTATCTTCAAGGTAGAGTGAATGCCTACTCCACCAGCATCTCCTCTGCCCAATCACGGATTACGACTATCGATGAACAGTTGGAACGTCTTCGCACGGCCAAGAAGTCTGTAGGGGAAATTCAAAAAAAGGTTTATTATACTAAAAAAAAAGATTATTAGGAAAAATTATCAGCCTACTTGGCAAGGCAAACAAAAGGATGATTTCACCAAGCAGTGGGAAACCTTCTCTAGTGACTACACGAGTTTTCAAACGGAGATGAATACCTTCTATGATGCCATCTGTGATGAAATCACTAGGTTGGAAAATCAAAAGATTGAAGAAAATGGCCTTATTGGCTGTCTTCAGAGTTTGAAGAATAGTTTGGAAAATTCCATCGAGAAGCTACTACATACGAAGGAGGGGTAAGGTCATGTATGGAACGATTCAATTATCTGAGGTTCTATTTAACGCGCACATCAGTAGTTTGACCAAGGCTCAGGCTAGTTTGGCTGGAGTGAGTAAGCCAAACTTCAACACGACATCGGAATCCAAGGTGCTCGATTTGTATCAGGAACAATTCAATGAGCTCTATCAGTTGATGACGAGCTATACGTCCTTATTGGGAACAGACATCGCCTTGATGGCAGCTACAGGAAAAGAGTTGGCCCGTACAGATACAGCATTGGGACAAACAATGTTTTCTGGCTTGCAGTAGGGAGGTTCTATGAGTTACAAGATAAAATTTGATGATATTACCTCTGTTCAAGTGGAAAGTCAAAAGACGATGAATGCTTGGGAAGAGTCCGTTGCGAGCCTAAACAAGGCCATGACAGACTTCATCAACAATCAAAATCTCCAAGGTCAGGCCATCTCGAGTATGCGCAATTACCTAGTAGAGGTGCATGGGACTCTTCTTCAAACTCTGGTCAACCTGATGAATGACTACTCAACTAACCTCCTACTGTACAAGGATGGTTACTACCAGATTGATTCAAGCAATCATGCAAAGTTACCGGGTCAGGTGTTTACAACCCTTCATAGTGATTTAAAGAGTTCACGGGACAATCTAAAGAGTGAGATTGAGCTCTTGAACACGACCAAGGACAAGGTTTCAGACTTGGTGAGCTATTCAGGAAGCAGTCATACCAGTACAGTCATGAACTATAACTTCCTCATGAATCAGCTCAAGAACTTGGACAACTCGATCATCCAGTATGAAAGTAATCATGCGAGTCAGGATTTGGTTGCCTTTAAGGAACTCTTGTCGGCGACCAAGGCCTTGATCGCAGAGCATGCAGGGAAGACACGGACTGTAGGGACTTATCAGTCGGGTGATTTCGCCAAACTCAAGTCTGTTCAACGCTTTGCGATAGCCTATCAACAGGCGAGTAAGCAGATGGAGAGTCGTGTTGAACGAGTGAAGGCTGCCCAGGAGAGAGACAAGGCTCGTTTTGAAGCCTTGGCTGCAGAGGATCGAGCCAAGAACGGTTGGAAAGACCTGGCACTTGGTGTGGTGACCGTTGCGTTTAGTATTCTTGCGATTGTAGGAAGCATGGGTTTTGCGACACCCTTGGTTGTTGGGGCTGGCTTAACCGCAGGACTGGGATCGTTTGCTTATGGGGCGTCTAATGCAGCGGAAGGGATTCATAACATCCAACTTGGAAATGCAGGGGATGCCCATACGAAATCCTATAATCTCATCCGAGATACGCTTTTCATGGGGAATGACAAGCTGTATCATGATGTTGGGAATGTCTTTGTGACAGCGAGTGCCATCATGATTCCCATAGGGCAGACTCAGAGCGTTGTCAAGGGCTTGACCCAGTTTGCGATAGGGGAAGCAGGCGCCTATACAGCAGGTCAGGTTGCCTATCATGGGACCAAGCTCCTAGGTGGTAGTGAGGAAGACGCTCAAACCGCAAACTTTATCGGGAATATCGTAGGAGGTTATGCGGTCTCCTCAGCAGCCAGCAAGTTTAGTCTCAATAAGGTGAAAGTAGATGTCGAAGCACCGAAGTATAACCGCGAGCAGATTCTGAAGAATCTGAAAGAAAGTAAACTTGCGAGGGAATCCAGTAACTTTGACCAGTATCTGGCGAAGGAGAAACTCCAACAAGGCTTAAACAAATCCCCATTAGTTAGTCGGGAACTTCCGAAGGTGAAGGGGCTGCACGATGTCGAAGCACCGAAGTATAACCGAGAGCAGATTCTGAAGAATCTGGAAGAAAGTAAACTTGCGAGGGAATCCAGTAACTTTGATCAGTATCTGGCGAAGGAGAAACTCCAACAAGGCTTAAACAAATCCCCATTAGTTAGTCGGGAACTTCCGAAGTTGAAAGGTGTCCACAATGTCGAAACACCGAAGTATAACAGAGAACAAATCCTGAAAAATATAGAAGAAAGTAGACTTGCGAGGGAGAGTTCGAAGTTTAAACAGTATGTTGCGAAGGAGAAATTCCAGAAAACCTTGATGAGTATGGAACCGATGGACCGTCAGAGATATCTTCAATGGCACAAATATGCGGAGGCAGGTATCGAACCATCTGATAGAGTCAAATTAAGAAATTGGTCATATCCACCTGAGCCAGAATTTTACCTTAAAAATAAAAATGTATATGATAATCCGGATTATTTTAATCAGCTAACAGGGAATACAATTTATCCAGGAAGTCCCGAGAGTTCCATGGGTAGAGTTGATGGAAGTATATATAAACATGGATTTTTGAATGGCGAATACAAAGAATCTGTTATATTGCCTGGAACTCGAATAAACAGAATTGGTTCTAATCCAACGGGAAGGTATTTCTCTCCTGAAGGAGCAACATTTGGTGAGAAAGCCTTACCTCCTTTTATGAAACTCCAACCGAATTCAGACTACATTGTTCTAAAAGAAATACCAACAAAAGAAGGATTAGTTGCCCCTTGGTTTGATGAACCTGGTATGGGAATTCAATATTATACATATTTAACAATTGATGAATTAGAAAAAGGGAATTTTCTACTTAAATTGAAATAGGAATAATTAAATGCTAATAAAAATTAAAAAAACAAAATTGAATCCGAAGTTTCAAAAAAATTGGAAACATAAAAATTAGGTGAATTTGGAATTCATTTTTTTCTGAACAACCTCCCTACTTTTCCGGAGGGAATTTCTATAATAGAGGATAGAAATGGAAGGTATAATCTAGTTTTTTACTGAGAGAGGAAAAAAATAACATCCGAGATTTCTAAATTAGATGATAATGAGGTGACTTATCAAATTTTAAAGATAATCATTAAGAATGTTTCCTCGCAAAAGATTGATGAAAAAAAGATGTAGATTTAATTGACAAATTGATTAAAAAAATAATGAATTTGAGAAAGTTAGTCAAATAGTTGAGAAAGTACAAGAGAATAGATATCAATACGAAAAGGAATTATTTGAGAAAATCAGTCCGCTATACACTTTATGGTTCGAAAAAGAGCATTAATAATTAGTATAAATCCGTTGTTATTTCAGTTCAAAACACAAGAATTCCAAGTGGAAATGAAGAGTCTGCTTTTGAAGGCTTTTGGAAACCAGGAGGACAAACCTTCCCAGGAAATATGCCAGAAGCAGTCATTGACGAAGTTCCGTGGGGAGAATTTACAATTAGAAAATTAGGAAGCGATTAAAATGAGTTTGACTAAAATAACATGGGAAGAGTTTGATACCTTTGAAAAGATTGAATCACCAAAAGGATATGATTTTCGAACACATGAAGGAAAATACTATACTTTTGGTGAGTTTGGAGTAGCTTCAGTTCGTCGTATCTTTGAGATTAATCCTTCTGATTTTAACGAATATTTATTAGGTAGGAGAACGGCACGTGAAATTGATTTTAAAGCGGAGAACGATCGTTGGCCACCAACGGAAGAAGAGAGAAGAGAATCTAGAAGAAAATTTATAAGTAAACATCCAGCTTCTTTGATAGATGTCCCTAAAAATAGGAACCTTTTTTCTAAGGAAGAACTTGAAGAGTTGATTCCGATTGCTGAGAAGCAGTGGATTGAATCTGAAGGAGAACTTCCAGATGATTATGTATCACCACTTAAGTAAAAGAGGTTTGAAATGAAACCAACAAAACTAGACTGGAAAGATGTTATCCAGTTCGAAGAAGTAAAAGGTTACGGTCAGTATATCTGGAGAGATGGTAATCATCTTTATTACGTTACTGAGGAGGGAGGAATTGCTCCTCAGCGTGTAGTTTATGAATTACCAAATGAGCTGTTTGCCTTATTAGAAAGCGGAGAGAGAACGCAGTTAGAAATATTAAGTAAACTTCAGACCGATCGTTGGCCACCGACTGAAGAAGAAAAGAAAGCTAGTGAGAAACAATTTATATTAAAAGGCTTAACTCCTTTAATAGCTAATCCTAAGAGTTGGGAATTATTTACTCAGGAAGAGCTTGAAAGATTAATTCCGCTTGCTGAACAGAAATGGATTGACTGGAGAGGCAAACTTCCAGATGATTATGTATCGCCATTGAAATAGCCTGTGAGGAACTTGTTTATACACGGTTAGTTGTAGGCAAGTTCCTGTTTTTACATTAAGTGAGAATCTCCAAGGTCAGGCCATCTCGAGCATGCGCAACTACCTAGTAGAGGTGCATGGGACTCTCCTTCAGACTCTGGTCAACCTGATGAATGACTACTCAACTAACCTCCTACTGTACAAGGATGGCTACTACCAGATTGATGGTGATCTTCATACAAAGCTGCCAAGTAAGGTATTTACAAACCTTCATAGTGCTTTAAAGAGCTCACGGGACGATTTGAAGAGTGAGATTGAGGTCTTGAACACGACCAAGGACAAGATTTCAGACTTGGTGAGCTACGAAGGAAGCAGTCATACCAGTACAGTCATGAACTATAACTTCCTCATGAACCAGCTCAAGAACTTGGATACCTCCATCACTCAGTATGAAAGTAACCATGCAAGTCAGGATTTGGTCGCCTTTAAGGAACTCTTGTCGGCGACTAAGGCCTTGATAGCAGAACATGCAGGGAAGACACGGACTGTAGGGACTTATCAGTCGGGTGATTTCGCCAAACTCCAGTCTGTCCAACGCTTTGCGATAGCCTACAAACAGGCGACCCAGCAGATGGAGAGTCGTGTTGAGCGTGTACAAGCAGCTCAGGAGCGAGACAAGGTCCGTTTTGAAGCCTTGGCTGCGGAGGATCGAGCCAAGAACGGTTGGAAAGACCTGGCAATTGGTGTGGTGACCGTTGCGATTGGTGCTTTAGCGATTTGGGCAACTATGGGGGCAGCGACACCCTTGGTTGTTGGGGCTGGCTTAACCGCAGGAATTGGAACAGCGGCTTATGGGGCGTCTAATGCAGGGGAAGGGATTCATAACATCCAACTTGGGAATGCAGGGGATATTCATACGAAATCCTATAATCGCATCCGAGATACGCTTTTCATGGGGAATGACAAGCTGTATCATCAGGTTGGTGGGATCTTTGTGACAGCGAGTGCCATCATGATTCCCATAGGGCAGACCCAGAGCGTTGTCAAGGGCTTGACCCAGTTTGCGATAGGGGAAGTCGGCGCCTATACAGCGGGTCAGGTAGCCTATCATGGGACTAAGCTCCTAGGTGGTAGTGAAGAAGACGCCCAAACCGCAAACTTTATTGGGAATATCGTAGGAGGTTATGCGGCCTCTTCAGCAGCTAGCAAGTTTAGTCTCAATAAGGTGAAAGTAGAGGTCGAAGCACCGAAGTATAACCGCGAGCAGATTCTGAAGAATCTGAAAGAAAGTAAACTTGCGAGGGAATCCAGTAACTTTGACCAGTATCTGGCGAAGGAGAAACTCCAACTAGGCTTAAACAAATCCCCATTAGTTAGTCGGGAACTTCCGAAGGTGAAGGGGGTGCACGATGTCGAAGCACCGAAGTATAACCGCGAACAGATTCTGAAGAATCTGGAAGAAAGCAAACTTGCGAGGGAATCCAGTAACTTTGACCAGTATCTGGCGAAGGAGAAACTCCAACTAGGCTTAAACAAATCCCCATTAGTTAGTCGGGAACTTCCGAGGGTGAAGGGAACAGCGAATCCATCACCAAGTCAATCAACAACTCGAGAAATCATTGACCAAAAATTAAAAGAGTATGGTGTTTCTTGGGATGAGTTTAATAGGCTAAGGAATACACGTATCACTGAAATGTCTCAATATGAGTATGATATGATGATTGATATTCGTAAATCAATACCAAATCCAACGGAACAAACTGTTTTACAGAAGATTATTCCTGTTAAAGATGCAGATAATTATTTTGGTTCTAAAGGATGGGGTGTTGGTGGATTCATATCAAAAAGAGGAGATGTGGTTGATATTAAAACCATTGAAGATGCAGTGAATGGCTTGCGCCTTGATTATGAAAATTCTCCATTTGTTGAAACTATGATTGATGCAAATGGCAATAGGGTTGCAGTACGTGATCAGAATGGTAATTTGAAACTAAAAACAGATGCATTTGTCAGAATTGAATTTCGAACACACGACACTGATTATATAGATATTCCGATAGGTAATAGAGATGGTACAAAACTAGAGGCTGATCCAGCATCGGGTAATGGATTCATTAAGTCTGATGAATATTTGATTCCGGAGTATAAAATAGTTAAGCCAGACACCAAATTTCCTTCAGTCAAACTAACTGATGGGTCAAAAATGTATCTGAATGTTGGAGGAGAGGAAGTATTAGTAGGAGTTGTGAAAAATGGTAAAATGTATTACGTGGAGGAATGATGGATAAATTATACATAGTGGTTGATGGAATTGAACATCAATACTTTGATTGTGATAGTACAGGATATTATTTGATTTCCTATGATCCTTTATCAGAGAATAATGGTTATAAATTATTTGATTCAGAGTTGAAACAATATAGAAAAATATTTGACAGATAAACAGGTTGAAAAAAATATAAAAATTATAGATTATATTTGGTTTAATGAACAAAAAAATGGGATATTTTTCAACGAAGTGATGATAATTTAGATAAACCCAATTCATGGGTAACGATTGTTTCCGACGATATAGAATTTTTTTAAATAGAAATGGATTATGGAAGGAGGAGAATTTAGTTGAAAGTAGGTATGGACATTTGTATTACTGTTCTTTACCAATCGAGGCAGAAAAGTTTTCTCTAATTCGAACTAGAAAAAATCTCCCTATATAGTTAAGATAGTAAGAAAGTAGTTTATGATGAAATCAGTTAATTTTACAATAAAAAGCAACCAATCACTAAGAATTGGTGAGGTGCTTCAAGCAGAACTTTTTGAATGTTACAGCGTTTCCGCTAAGGATGCAGGATTAAAGCCATCTGCGGACTCTCTTATTTCGGATTTCCATTCTGTTCAGTTTGGGGTCAAAGAGAAGTCTAGTCTAGGATTCCGTCTATCCTTTGATGGTCAAGCCTATCAGGTATCTGTTCCAGATTTGGCGACTGCTTCTGACTGGACTGGAGCCTTGATGTTCTTGAAAACATTGCTGGTTCTCTTAGATGTAAGTGTGTGTGAACATGATGGAGTGGACTATGATAAAGATTCCATTCTTGATTTTCATTTCACGGATATTTTCTTATCAGCTCTTTCAGAATTGACCAAGGAAGTAAAAGTTCATCCCATCGTGGAAATTATGGGAGTAAAACGTCCTATTTACATCAATGAACTCTACCTAGGGCAGATTATCCATGTGCCGGATGATCAACTCTTAAATAGCTATGACCAGCGTTTGCGCTTTACCCAACAGCTAAATGCTTATTACTCTGAGCAACAAGTTTTTAAAATAGAGCAAAATGGAGAGGATATCATTATCCCTATCAATTATCTAAATAGTGAAGGACGAACAATCTTACCATCTCAACCAGAGCTAGAGCCTCAATATTTACAAGAGTATCGAGGAAGTAAGGTTGCAGTTGCACGACTGTTTATCATGACAGCCGATGGCGAAAAACTAGCCGAACTTCCTTATCGGGAATTCTTAGAGTCGTTGACTGAGGGAATCTATATGCTAGATGCCAAGTATGTTCTTGTGGACCCAATTTCTCCTGAAATGTTGCAGAAGTTATCACAAAAATAACATTCTAAGAAACTTATTAGTCTGTTCAAGATTGAAAAGTTTACCATCTGATATTTTTTTCAGGTGGTTTTCTTTTTCCTTAAGTTCCCCATTTTATTTTTTTCTGTATTTATTTTTATGCTATAATAAGACAAAGTTTTAATACTATCATTCAACAACAGATGGAGTAAATACATAGAAATAGGTAGAATTAACCAATGGAGTAAATAAATGAAGAAATTTGAAATACCAGAGCCTAAAGATTATCAAAATTTTTGTAAAAGACTATCGTGAAAATAATGAAGGAAGGGAAAGAAGCTGAAGTTTTTCTAGGGACCGAAGCTAAGTATCGTTTTCGACAACGAGATTCTTATGACGTGGATAGTACAGATATTGGAGTATTAATGGAATATTGCCTATATCCTTTGTATGTGGAAGGTGATAGGGATATAGCACGCAGAACCTTTGACATCTTGAAAGATTTTAGCTTATCGGCTGACCTAGTCAAATTAGATAAGGTGACTGATTATATTTCTATGCAAGGTAGTCGTTTAAGAAGATATACAAGCCTTCCCTTTGTTATTGAAACAGATGAATTGGTAAGAAATATTATAGAAAGCATTTCAAAATTATCGGATGAGCAGAAACGTACTTATACCTATGAAAGACTATGTAATGTATTAGACCGTAGTCCATTATACAGGCAGTGTGATGAAGAAAAGGTAGAGAAGATTCTTAAGGAATTCAAGGAAAAATATGACAATCCACCTAAAGTAATAGAGTCCATTAAAGAAGTTGAGGAAATTGAACTAGACGTTACAAGCATAGATGCGATGGGTGTTTCAGATGACCATTTGGAGTTGTTGTTGATTGATGAAAACAAGTGGATTGAGTCATTAGAAGAGGAGCATCTCTTGAAACTTCAAGAAAAACTTAACAACTACATCTATTTCCTCGAAAGCAAGCAGTATGTGGCACGATACGGTGATAAGTTTGACAAAAAAGTCATCCATATTACCTTCCAATATTCTCCATCTGATAATGGACTAGCCTTTCTTGCAGCGGTTCAGAAAGTGTTGCAGCCAACAGATATGAGCTTGAAGGTAGAATTACCGGAGTAATAAAGGGAGCGAAAGACTCTCTCTTTTTGTGGTATAATGAAGAAGGATTGAACCTATATCAAAAACAATTCAATGAGCTCTATCAGTTGATGACGAGCTATACATCCTTATTGGGAACAGACATCGCCTTGATGTCAGCTACAGGAAAAGAGTTGGCCCGTACAGATACAGTATTGGGACAAACAATGTTTTCTGGCTTGCAGTAGGGAGATTCTATGAGTTACAAGATAAAAATTTGATGATATTACCTCTGTTCAAGTGGAAAGTCAAAAAGACGATGAATGCTTGGGAAGAGGCCATCGCTAATCTAAATAAGGCTATGAGCGACTTCATCAACAATCAAAATCTCCAAGGTCAGGCCATCTCGAGTATGCGCAATTACCTAGTAGAGGTGCATGGGACTCTTCTTCAAACTCTGGTCAACCTGATGAATGACTACTCAACTAACCTCCTACTGTACAAGGATGGTTACTACCAGATTGATTCAAGCAATCATGCAAAGTTACCGGGTCAGGTGTTTACAACCCTTCATAGTGATTTAAAGAGTTCACGGGACAATCTAAAGAGTGAGATTGAGCTCTTGAACACGACCAAGGACAAGATTTCAGACTTGGTGAGCTATTCAGGAAGCAGTCATACCAGTACGGTCATGAACTATAACTTTCTCATGAATCAGGTCAAGAACTTGGACAACTCGATCATCCAGTATGAAAGTAATCATGCGAGTCAGGATTTGGTTGCCTTTAAGGAACTCTTGTCGGCGACCAAGGCCTTGATCGCAGAACATGCAGGGAAGACACGGACTGTAGGGACTTATCAGTCGGGTGATTTCGCCAAACTCCAGTCTGTCCAACGCTTTGCGATAGCCTACAAACAGGCAACCAAGCAGATGGAGAGTCGTGTTGAACGCGTACAAGCTGCTCAGGAGAGAGACAAGGCTCGTTTTGAGGCCTTGGCTGCGGAGGATCGAGCCAAGAACGGTTGGAAAGACCTGGCAATTGGTGTGGTGACCGTTGCGATTGGTGCTTTAGCGATTTGGGCAACTATGGGGGCAGCGACACCCTTGGTTGTTGGGGCTGGCTTAACCGCAGGAATTGGAACAGCGGCTTATGGGGCGTCTAATGCAGGGGAAGGGATTCATAACATCCAACTTGGAAATGCAGGGGATGTCCATACGAAATCCTATAATCGCATCCGAGATACGCTTTTCATGGGGAATGACAAGCTGTATCATCAGGTTGGTGGGATCTTTGTGACAGCGAGTTCTATCATGATTCCCATAGGGCAGACTCAGAGCGCTGTCAAGGGCTTGACCCAGTTTGCGATAGGGGAAGCCGGTGCCTATACAGCGGGTCAGGTTGCCTATCATGGGACCAAGCTCCTAGGTGGTAGTGAGGAAGACGCCCAAACCGCGAACTTTATCGGGAATATCGTAGGAGGTTATGCGGTCTCCTCAGCAGCCAGCAAGTTTAGTCTCAATAAGGTGAAAGTAGAGGTCGAAGCACCGAAGTATAACCGCGAGCAGATTCTGAAGAATCTGAAAGAAAGTAAACTTGCGAGGGAATCCAGTAACTTTGACCAGTATCTGGCGAAGGAGAAACTCCAACTAGGCTTAAACAAATCCCCATTAGTTAGTCGGGAAATTCCGAAGTTGAAAGGTTTCCACGATGTCGAAGCACCGAAGTATAACCGAGAGCAGATTCTGAAGAATCTGGAAGAAAGTAAACTTGCGAGGGAATCCAGTAACTTTGACCAATATCTGGCGAAGGAGAAACTCCAACAAGGCTTAAACAAATCCCCATTAATTAGTCGGGAACTTCCGAAGGTGAAGGTAAATGTCGAAGTACCGAAGTATAACAGAGAACAAATTCTAAGAAATATAGAAGAAAGCAAGCTTGCAAGGAAGAGTTCAGGGTTTAAAGATTTTGCAACTCGCGAAAGATATCTAGAGAAGGTCTTTGACAAATTAACTCCTGAAGAAAGGGAATTAATTTTTAATATTTCTAAGGACTCACCTAAAGTGAAGTATATTAGAGGTGCATATACTAAGAAGGAAATACTTGATATCAAGCCCGATTCTCAGAAAGGAATCCTTCGCCCAGATGTTGAGGATTATCTCACTCCTGAATATATAGAAGCACATAGACAACTATTTAAAAATGGTGCTATTAAAATTCAGAAATTTACACCTGAAGAAGGTGGTTATAATAATGGTGCAATTGGTAATCCAAAAGATCATGTTGCCTTTGTTATGCCCAAAGAAGCTGGTGAAACGCTGATTAAAGTGACTAAGGGAGATCCTGAATTGTTGGAAGATATATTAGGCCTACATAGAGGAGATTTAGGCTCTTCTCCTGTAGCTATTGAAATTCCACCAGAATCTATAAAAAACCCAAGAATTCCAAGTGGAAATGAAAAGTCTGCTTTTGAAGGATTTTGGAAACCAGGAGGACAAACCTTCCCAGGAAATATGCCAGAAGCAGTCATTGACGAAGTTCCATGGGGAGAATTTACAATTCGAAAATTAGGAGGCGATTAAAATGAGTTTAACTAAAATAACATGGGAAGAATTTGATACCTTTGATAAGATTGAATCACCGAAGGGATATGATTTTCGAACACATGAAGGGAAATACTATACTTTTGGAGAGTTTGGAGTAGCTTCCGTTCGTCGTATCTTTGAGATTAATCCTTCTGATTTTAACGAATATTTATTAGGTAGGAGAACGGCACATGAAATTGACTTTAAAGCGCAGAATGATTGCTGGCCTCTAACGGAAGAAGAAAAGAATGAAATAAGAAAAAATAGAGCTAGAGAAAAACCAATTGTGCTGATTTCCAACCGTAAAAATCAGTTGCTTTTTAGTAAGAAAGAACTTGAAATACTTATTCCCAAAGCCGAACAGCAATGGATAGAATCAATGGGGAAACTTCCAGACGATTATGTATCACCACTTAAGTAAAAGAGGTTTGAAATGAAACCAACAAAACTAGGCTGGGAAGATGTTATCCAGTTTGAAGAGGTAAAAGGTTATGGTCAGCATATCTGGAGAGATGGTAATCATTTTTATTACGTTACTGAGGAGGGAGGAATTGCCCCTCAGCGAGTGGTTTATGAATTACCAAATGAGTTATTTGCCTTACTAGAGAGTGGGGAGAGAACGATACGAGAAGTATCTTATAGAGTAAAGAACAATTGTTGGCCACCGACGGAAGAAGAAAAGAAAGCTAGTGAGAAACAATTTGTATTAAAAGGCTTAACTCCTTTAATAGCTAGTCCTAAGAGTTGGGAATTATTTACTCAGGAAGAGCTTGAGACATTAATTCCACTTGCGGAAAAAAAATGGATTGACTGGAGAGGTAAGCTTCCAGATGATTATGTTTCACCATTGAAATAGCTTGTAAGGAACTTGTTTATACACTGTTAGTTGTAAGCAAGTTCCTGTTTTTACATTAAGTGAAATCTCCAAGGTCAGGCCATCTCGAGTATGCGCAGTTACCTAGTAGAGGTGCATGGGACTCTTCTTCAAACTCTGGTTAACCTGATGAATGACTACTCAACTAATCTCCTACTGTACAAGGATGGTTACTATCAAATTGATTAAAGCAATCATGCAAAGTTACCAGGTCAGGTGTTTACAACCCTTCATAGTGATTTGAAGAGCTCACGGGACGATTTGAAGAGTGAGATTGAGGTCTTGAACACGACCAAGGACAAGATTTCAGACTTGGTGAGCTATTCAGGAAGCAGTCATACCAGTACGGTCATGAACTATAACTTTCTCATGAATCAGGTCAAGAACTTGGACAACTCGATCATCCAGTATGAAAGTAATCATGCGAGTCAGGATTTGGTTGCCTTTAAGGAACTCTTGTCGGCGACCAAGGCCTTGATCGCAGAGCATGCAGGGAAGACACGGACTGTAGGGACTTATCAGTCGGGTGATTTCGCTAAACTCCAGTCTGTCCAACGCTTTGCGATAGCCTACCAACAGGCAACCAAGCAGATGGAGAGTCGTGTTGAACGCGTACAAGCTGCTCAGGAGAGAGACAAGGCTCGTTTTGAGGCCTTGGCTGCAGAGGATCGAGCCAAGAACGGTTGGAAAGACCTAGCACTTGGTGTGGTGACTGTTGCGTTTAGTATTCTTGCGATTGTAGGAAGCATGGGTTTTGCGACACCCTTGGTTGTTGGGGCTGGCTTAACCGCAGGACTGGGGTCGTTTGCTTATGGGGCGTCTAATGCAGCGGAAGGGATTCATAACATCCAACTTGGGAATGCAGGGGATGCCCATACGAAATCCTATAATCTCATCCGAGATACGCTTTTCATGGGGAATGACAAGCTGTATCATGATGTTGGGAATGTCTTTGTGACAGCGAGTGCCATCATGATTCCCATAGGGCAGACTCAGAGCGCTGTCAAGGGCTTGACCCAGTTTGCGATAGGGGAATCAGGCGCCTATACAGCAGGTCAGGTTGCCTATCATGGGACCAAGCTCCTAGGTGGAAGTGAGGAAGATGCCCAAACCGCAAACTTTATCGGGAATATCGTAGGAGGTTATGTGGTCTCCTCAGCAGCCAGCAAGTTTAGTCTCAATAAGGTGAAAGTAGAGGTCGAAAGCAGCCAGCAAGTTTAGTCTCAATAAGGTGAAAAATAACTTATCTGAACAAAATTTTTCTAATTATAGAGAGTTTTCAACTAGAAAGATTGGTAACTTCAAGACAAATTTCAAAGATGTTGAAACGAAAATAACTGTTGAGACTCGTAATGCGGCAGGTGAAATTCAGCGTATCCAATTAAAAGCGGTCGGTGTAGATAAAACTGGAAAAATTCGGATTCCGGATTATACAACTGCAAAAGATGGTTTATCCATTAAACGCCAAACAATCCTTGATAATATCGAAAGAAATGGAGGAGTCATTGTTGGTAAGGGGAATGGTAAATTTGTTGGTAGTGTAGAAATTCCAAAGAGAACTCGGATTGATGTAATTAATAGTAGCAACTCAAAAATTAAAAACTTTAAGATGGAGCTGGAAAAAATACAGCGAGCAGATATGTCTAGAAAAATCGTTGATGGTTTGATTAGTACAGAAAAGGGTCAACGTTTAGATCCTTCCAGATATCTTTCACACCAAGAGATAGAGACACATCTAAATATGTTTAAGGATGGAGTTGTAAAGGTTATCAGTAAAGAAGGATTTAATAAATCTGTAATGGAATTTGGTGGGAATATTGGACCAGAAAAGGGACATTATGTAATGCCAAAATTTATATATGATAAAGCTGTATTGGCATCAGATGGGAATCCGAGAGTATTAGAGGAATTACTAGGCTTAGATAGAGGGTATTTAGGTGATTCACCTCTTACTATTAATGTTAAACACCCTAAAAATTTACGTATGCCATCAGGCAATGAGCCAGGTGCTTGGCAAGACCTTTGGGAACCAGGAGGTTTTACAAAGGGAGGTATACCAGAGGCAGTTGTAGATCAATTTAAACCAGGTGATTATACAATAGGAAAGATATTTGAATAGGTGTTTGTATGACAACAGAAATTCAACAATACAAAAATTGTACGATATTAAAAAACAATAATGATTATCAGATTTTGTGGAGTAGAGGAAAAGAAGTGCTTAACTTTCCCATTAGCCAGGAATTAGCAGAACGTGTTTCAAAATCAGACAAAGATTCTTTAGAAGTAATGTTTTATTGTGAAAATCAACGTTGGCCAAAGAAAGATGAGTTAGAAGATTATAATCAATCGGATACGATTGTACATAGAGGCAATGGATTTATTGTATATGAGACAGACGGCTATTACGAAATTAGCTTCTTTAAAGAAATTGGCGGAGCCATGGGTCCAGAAGTTCGCTATCCTATTACTAAAGAACTGATGGATAAAGCATTTGAATCTTCTAGGGGAGCATATGAAGTCATGATTTATGCTGAAACAGGGCACTGGCCCCTAAAGCAAGACGATATTGATAGAAACTACATACGTAATCACCCTGAAGCTGTTCTACTAAATATAGAAGATAAACGTGAGTTATTTGATGTTAAAGAGTTTAAATCTCTTGTACAAAAGGCTATATCTTCGAAATTAAAGCCAACTGAACTTGATGCAATTGGTACAGTTGATAATCATTTGGAACTTCTTCTAGTAGACCCTCTCGAGTGGCAGGAAGAAATTGAAGCAGTTCATTTGGAACTTCTGCAGGAAAAAATGAACAACTATATCTACTTCCTCGAAAGCAAGCAGTATGTGGCACGATACGGTGATAAGTTTGACAAAAAAGTCATCCATATTACCTTCCAATATTCTCCATCGGATAATGGACTAGCCTTTCTTGCTGCGGTTCAGAAGGTATTACAACTGACGGATATGAGCTTGAAGATAGAATTACCGGAGTAGTAAAGGGAGCGGAAACGCTCTCTTTTTGTGGTATAATTTGACTAGGTTACGAAGGCTTTTGTTAAATAGGTAAAAGTAGCGAACTATTTATGCCAACGATTGACACAAAAGGGCATTCATATGACGATTTTTTTATACGCTATTAAGAAACAGGGAGATTATGAGATAAAAGATCTATGTGTATGAACTGGACTGTACCCCGAAAGTTAGGCATAAAGGATATAACACTTGGGGAATTTCATAATTTAGTTTAATAAAGATGAGGTAACTTAGCAATTTGAGAAAAATTTAGGCCTTGAGTACAGTAAATGAGAATACTTTCACTCTTGTTTATGGTAGAATGATGGTAGCTCATAAAACTTTTTTGGTAACTAGTTCGTTCAATTCTATTTTATTAGAAAATTTTATGAGTTTTTATTGTGCAATTAGATTGTATAATCAAGATAGAAAAAAAGTCATTAGAGCAAAAAAATGGAAAGAAATAAGAGATTATGGTATAATAAAAAGATATAAAAAAGGAGTATTTATGGACATTTCAGAAATTCGTCAAAAAATTGACGCAAATCGTGAAAAATTAGCTTCTTTCAGGGGGTCTCTTTGACCTCGAAGGTTTAGAGGAAGAGATTGCCATCTTGGAAAACAAGATGACAGAACCTGATTTTTGGAACGATAATATCGCGGCCCAAAAAACGTCGCAAGAATTAAATGAATTAAAAAACACCTATAACACCTTCCACAAAATGGAAGAGTTGCAGGATGAAGTTGAAATTTTATTAGACTTTTTAGCTGAAGATGAGTCGGTGTATGAAGAATTGGCTGAACAGTTATCAGAACTTGATAAGATGATGACTAGTTACGAGATGACCCTTCTGTTATCAGAACCTTATGACCATAATAATGCGATTTTGGAAATCCATCCAGGATCTGGTGGTACTGAGGCTCAGGACTGGGGTGATATGTTGCTTCGTATGTACACTCGCTATGGAAATGCTAAAGGTTTTAAAGTAGAAGTTTTGGATTACCAAGCAGGAGATGAAGCTGGTATTAAGTCGGTAACCCTATCCTTTGAAGGACCTAATGCCTATGGTCTTCTCAAGTCAGAAATGGGTGTTCACCGTTTGGTCCGTATTTCACCATTTGACTCTGCTAAACGTCGCCATACCTCTTTCACATCTGTAGAAGTGATGCCAGAGTTGGATGATACCATTGAAGTGGAAATACGTGAAGATGACATTAAGATGGATACCTTCCGTTCAGGTGGTGCTGGTGGACAAAACGTCAATAAGGTTTCAACAGGTGTACGTTTAACACACATTCCTACGGGAACTGTCGTCCAGTCAACAGTCGATCGTACCCAGTATGGAAATAGAGATCGTGCCATGAAGATGTTGCAGGCTAAGCTCTATCAAATGGAGCAAGAAAAGAAAGCTGCGGAAGTTGATTCCCTCAAGGGTGAGAAAAAGGAAATCACATGGGGAAGTCAAATCCGTTCTTATGTTTTCACGCCATATACTATGGTAAAAGATCACCGAACTAGCTTTGAAGTTGCGCAGGTAGATAAGGTTATGGATGGAGACCTAGATGGTTTTATCGATGCCTATCTCAAGTGGAGAATCAGCTAAGATAGAAAGGAACTCACATGTCAATTATTGAAATGAGAGATGTCGTCAAAAAATACGACAACGGAACGACTGCCCTACGTGGTGTTTCGGTAAGCGTTCAACCAGGGGAATTTGTTTACATCGTAGGACCTTCAGGAGCAGGAAAGTCAACATTTATTAGATCTTTGTACCGAGAAGTCAAAATCGAAAAAGGAAGCTTAACAGTAGCAGATTTTAATCTAGTTAAAATCAAGAAGAAAGATATTCCGCTTCTACGTCGTAGTGTTGGGGTGGTCTTTCAAGACTATAAACTCTTGCCAAAGAAAACCGTTTATGAAAATATTGCCTATGCAATGGAAGTTATTGGTGAGAGTCGCCGTAATATCAAAAAACGTGTTATGGAAGTTTTAGACTTGGTTGGATTGAAGCATAAGGTTCGTTCTTTCCAAATGAACTTTCAGGAGGAGAACAACAACGGATTGCGATTGCGCGTGCTATTGTAAACAATCCCAAAGTATTGATTGCGGACGAACCAACAGGAAACTTGGACCCGGATAATTCATGGGAGATCATGAATTTGTTGGAACGCATCAATCTCCAAGGTACAACTGTCTTGATGGCTACCCACAACAGTCAGATTGTAAATACCTTGCGCCACCGTGTCATTGCCATTGAAAATGGCCGTGTCGTTCGTGACGAAGCTAAAGGAGAATATGGATACGATGATTAGTAGATTTTTTCGTCATTTATTTGAATCATTAAAAAGTTTGAAACGAAATGGCTGGATGACAGTAGCAGCTGTCAGTTCGGTTATGATTACTTTGACACTTGTTGCCTTGTTTGCATCTGTTATCTTTAACACTGCAAAATTGGCTACCGATATTGAAAACAATGTCCGAGTGATGGTATACATTCGTAAGGATGTAGCCGACAATAGTGAGACTATTGTAAAAGAAGGTCAAACAGTAACCAATAATGATTACCATAAGGTATATGATGCTTTGAAAGCTATGCCCACTGTTAAAAGTGTTACCTTCTCAAGTAAAGAAGAGCAGTACCAGAAATTAACTGAAACGATGGGCGATGATTGGAAAGTTTTTGAAGGGGATGCCAATCCACTCTACGATGCTTACGTAGTAGATACAAATACCCCAAGTGATGTCCAAAAAGTAGCTGAAGAGGCTAAAAAAATTGAAGGTGTGTCAGAAGTTCAAGATGGCGGTGCAAATACCCAGCGTCTTTTCCAACTTGCTTCCTTCATCCGTGTTTGGGGATTAGTTATAGCTGGTCTGTTGATCTTTATAGCAGTGTTCTTAATTTCCAACACTATTCGTATTACAATCATTTCACGTAGTCGTGAAATTCAAATCATGCGTTTGGTGGGGGCTAAATGGTTATATCAGAGGTCCATTCTTATTAGAAGGTGCCTTTATCGGTTTGTTTGGTGCTGCAATCCCATCAGTTTTAGTTTTCTTTGTTTACAATATGGTTTATCAATCTGTAAATAAATCATTGATTGGACAAAACTTGTCAATGATTACACCAGATATATTTATACCTCTCATGATTGCACTTCTTTTTGTTATCGGTATCTTTATTGGTTCAATTGGATCTGGTATATCAATGAGACGTTTCCTAAAGATTTAATACTATATTTCTTGAAATACTAGAATAATAATGTAAATATAAAAGAGGAAGTGTAAAAACTTTCTCTTTTTTTCTCCATTTTTTTATAAAAAGCCTTTACAAAAAAATTAAAGTGGTATAATTAATACATAGTTAAGTGCAAACGTTTTCGTAAAACGTTTGCCTAAATAAAAATAAAGGAGATTTGAATGATGAAAGATACATTCAAAAATGTCTTGTCTTTCGAGTTTTGGCAAAAATTCGGTAAGGCTTTGATGGTGGTTATCGCGGTTATGCCGGCTGCTGGTTTGATGATTTCAATCGGTAAGTCTATCGTAATGATTAACCCAACTTTTGCACCACTTGTAGTTACCGGTGGAATTCTTGAGCAAATTGGTTGGGGGGTTATCGGTAACCTTCACATTTTGTTTGCCCTAGCAATTGGAGGAAGCTGGGCTAAAGAACGTGCTGGTGGTGCTTTCGCCGCTGGTCTTGCCTTCATCTTGATTAACCGTATCACTGGTACAATCTTTGGCGTATCAGGAGATATGTTGAAAAATCCAGAAGCTATGGTAACAACTCTCTTTGGTGGATCAATCAAAGTTGCTGATTACTTCATTAGCGTTATGGAAGCACCTGCCTTGAACATGGGTGTGTTCGTAGGGATCATCTCAGGTTTTGTAGGGGCAACTGCTTACAACAAATACTACAACTTCCGTAAACTTCCTGATGCACTTTCATTCTTCAACGGGAAACGTTTCGTACCATTTGTAGTTATTCTTCGTTCAGCAATCGCTGCAATTCTACTTGCTGCCTTTTGGCCAGTAGTTCAAACAGGTATCAATAGCTTTGGTATCTGGATTGCCAACTCACAAGAAACTGCTCCAATCCTTGCACCATTCTTGTATGGTACTTTGGAACGTTTGCTCTTGCCATTTGGTCTCCACCACATGTTGACAATCCCAATGAACTACACAGCTCTTGGTGGTACTTATGAGATTTTGACGGGTGCAGCTAAAGGTACTCAAGTATTTGGTCAAGACCCACTATGGCTTGCATGGGTAACAGACCTTGTTAACCTTAAAGGTGCAGATGCAAGTCACTACCAACAATTGTTAGATACTGTTCACCCAGCTCGTTTCAAAGTTGGACAAATGATCGGTTCATTCGGTATCTTGATGGGTGTGATCGTGGCTATCTACCGTAATGTCGATGCTGATAAGAAACATCAATATAAAGGTATGATGATTGCGACAGCTCTTGCAACATTCTTGACAGGGGTTACTGAACCAATCGAATACATGTTCATGTTTGTAGCAACACCTATGTATCTTGTTTACTCGCTTGTTCAAGGTGCGGCCTTCGCTATGGCTGACGTAGTAAACCTACGTATGCACTCATTCGGTTCAATCGAGTTCTTGACTCGTACACCTATTGCGATTAGCGCTGGTATCGGTATGGATATCGTTAACTTCGTTTGGGTAACTGTTCTCTTTGCTGTAATCATGTACTTTATCGCAAACTTCATGATTCAAATTCAACTACGCAACTCCAGGACGTAACGGAAACTACGAAACTGCTGAAGGCTCAGAAGAAACTAGCAGCGAAGTGAAAGTTGCAGCAGGTTCTCAAGCTGTAAACATTATCAACCTTCTTGGTGGACGTGCAAACATCGTTGATGTAGATGCATGTATGACTCGTCTTCGTGTAACTGTAAAAGACGCTGACAAAGTCGGTGATGCAGAACAATGGAAAGCAGAAGGAGCTATGGGTCTTGTCATGAAAGGACAAGGAGTTCAAGCTATCTACGGTCCAAAAGCAGACGTATTGAAATCTGATATCCAAGATATCCTTGATTCAGGTGAAATCATTCCTGAAACTCTTCCAAGTCAAATGACAGAAGTACAACAAAACACAGTTCACTATAAAGGTCTTACTGAGGAAGTATACTCAGTAGCAGACGGTCAAGTTGTTGCTTTGGAACAAGTAAAAGATCCAGTATTTGCTCAAAAAATGATGGGCGACGGATTTGCTGTAGAACCTGCAAATGGAAACATTGTATCTCCAGTTTCAGGTACTGTATCAAGCATCTTCCCTACAAAACATGCTCTTGGTCTTGTGACTGAAGCAGGTCTTGAAGTATTGGTTCATATTGGTTTGGACACAGTAAGTCTTGAAGGAAAACCATTTACTGTTCATGTAGCTGAAGGACAAAAAGTTGTAGCAGGTGATCTTCTTGTCACAGCTGACTTGGATGCTATCCGTGCAGCAGATCGTGAAACTTCAACAGTGGTTGTCTTCACAAATGCTGAAGCTATTAAATCAGTTAAATTAGAACAAACAGGTTCTCTTGCAGCTAAAACAGCGGTTGCTAAAGTAGAATTGTAATACACTTGAGGTTGGAAGCTGTTTTCCAACCTCTTGTTTTAGGAGAAAAGCATGAAATTTTTAACACTCAATACTCATAGCTGGATGGAAAAAGAAGCTGAGAAAAATTCCAGCTCTTGCTTGAAGATATTCTTGATAAAGACTATGATTTGATTTGTTTCCAAGAAATCAATCAGGAGATTACCTCGCCAGAGGTGGAGATTAATGACCTTTATCAAGCTTTGCCAGTAGCTGAGCCTATTCACCAAGACCATTATGTTAGACTTTTGGTTGAAAAGTTGTCAGAGCAAGGGAAATATTACTACTGGACTTGGGCCTATAACCATATTGGTTATGACCGCTACCATGAAGGCGTGGCTATCTTGTCTAAAACACCTATTGAAGCAAGAGAAATTTTGGTTTCAGATGTGGATGATCCAACAGACTATCATACTCGCCGTGTCGCCCTAGCTGAAACTGTAGTCGATGGCAAGGAGCTTGCAGTTGCCAGTGTCCACCTTTCTTGGTGGGATAAAGGGTTCCAAGAAGAATGGGCACGATTTGAAGCTGTCTTGAAAGAACTAAACAAGCCACTTTTGCTAGCTGGAGATTTCAACAATCCAGCAGGTAAGGAAGGCTACCAAGCTATTTTAGCTAGTCCATTAGGCTTACAAGACGCATTTGAAGTTGCTCAAGAGAAAAGTGGTAGCTATACTGTTCCACCAGAAATTGATGGATGGAAGGGGAACACAGAACCCCTTCGAATCGACTATGTTTTTACTACCAAAGAGTTAGCGGTGGAAAATTTACATGTCGTATTTGATGGTAACAAGAGTCCACAAGTTAGTGATCACTATGGCTTGAATGCTATTTTAAACTGGAAATAAGGACTGAAAAGAGGTTGGGATTCACAAATTCCAGCCTTTTTCTGATTAGATGAACTACTGAAAGTAAGCTCTATGAGTGAGACTACTGAAATGGAATAAAATATGATATAATTGATAAGATAGATAGAATCGAGGATATTATGTCATTTACGAAATTTCAATTTAAAAAATATATTAGTGAAGCCTTGGAGGAGTTGAAATTTACAACTCCAACAGAGGTGCAAGACAAGTTGATTCCTATTGTTTTGGCAGGTCGTGACCTAGTCGGTGAATCAAAAACAGGTTCAGGTAAGACTCATACTTTCTTGTTGCCGATTTTCCAGCAATTAGATGAAACTAGTGATAGTGTACAGGCAGTGATTACTGCACCGAGCCGTGAGTTGGCTACTCAGATTTACCAAGCAGCTCGTCAGATTGCAACTCACTCAGAGGTGGAAGTTCGTGTAGTTAATTATGTGGGTGGTACAGATAAGGCTCGCCAGATTGACAAATTGGCAAGTAACCAGCCTCATATTGTTATCGGAACGCCAGGTCGTATCTATGACTTAGTTAAGTCTGGTGATCTAGCTATTCACAAGGCTAAGACCTTTGTGGTCGATGAGGCAGACATGACCTTGGATATGGGATTCTTAGAAACGGTTGATAAGATTGCTGGAAGCCTTCCAAAAGACCTGCAATTCATGGTCTTCTCAGCGACTATTCCACAAAAACTGCAACCATTCTTGAAAAAATACTTATCAAATCCTGTTATGGAGAAAATCAAGACCAAAACGGTTATTTCTGATACTATTGATAATTGGTTGATTTCTACTAAGGGACGTGATAAGAATGCTCAAATTTATCAGTTGACTCAGTTGATGCAACCGTATTTGGCAATGATTTTTGTTAACACTAAAACGCGTGCTGATGAGTTACATTCATACCTGACTGCTCAAGGTTTGAAGGTGGCAAAGGTTCATGGGGATATTGCCCCCTCGTGAGCGCAAACGTATTATGAACCAGGTGAAAAATCTGAATTTTGAGTATATTGTCGCAACAGATTTGGCAGCGCGTGGAATTGACATTGAAGGTGTCAGCCATGTCATCAATGATGCCATTCCGCAAGACTTATCCTTCTTTGTTCATCGAGTTGGTCGTACTGGAAGAAATGGCCTACCAGGTACAGCTATTACCCTTTATCAGCCAAGTGATGACTCGGATATCCGTGAGTTGGAGAAATTGGGAATCAAGTTTACTCCTAAGATGGTCAAAGACGGGGAATTTCAAGATACTTATGACCGTGATCGTCGTGCCAACCGTGAGAAAAAACAAGATAAACTTGATATCGAAATGATTGGTTTGGTTAAAAAGAAAAAGAAAAAAGTCAAACCAGGTTATAAGAAGAAAATTCAATGGGCGGTTGATGAAAAACGTCGCAAGACCAAGCGTGCTGAAAATCGTGCTCGCGGTCGTGCAGAGCGTAAAGCAAAACGTCAAACATTTTAATAGAAATTGTTGGAGTACTGAGCTCCAACTTTTTTATTTATGAGAATGAACTATCTAAACAGAAACACTACATTAAAGACTGTAAATTGCGTTAAAAAATGGTATAATGATAAAGTTATATAGTCCCGATAAGATGGTAGAAATTTCTAGTTTTTGTTTCGAGTCGTAACTCGCAAAGAATGACGGCTCTAAAGTAGTCGCTCGTCATTTTACGGTTGCCGCTATAAGGTGGTCACCCTATGCGCCTTACTAGCTTTAGAAATAAAAAAGTATCGTTTTTATTTCTTACGCGTTGTAACTCTTAGAAAATGAAAATACCTATCAGTACTTTGTAACTCTATAACACTATTTTTAAGGGGGGACATTTTTATGTCAGAACGTAAATTATTCACGTCTGAATCTGTATCTGAGGGGCATCCAGATAAGATTGCAGACCAAATTTCAGATGCGATTTTGGATGCTATTTTAGCTAAAGATCCAGAGGCGCACGTTGCTGCTGAGACAGCTGTATATACTGGTTCAGTCCATGTTTTTGGAGAAATTTCTACAAATGCCTATGTGGATATTAACCGTGTGGTTCGTGATACCATTGCAGAGATTGGCTACACCAATACAGAATATGGTTTTTCTGCTGAGACTGTAGGAGTACATCCATCTTTGGTAGAACAATCTCCTGATATTGCCCAAGGTGTGAACGAAGCCTTGGAGGTTCGTGGGAATGCAGATCAAGATCCGCTTGACTTGATTGGAGCTGGAGACCAAGGGCTCATGTTTGGATTTGCAGTGGATGAAACAGAAGAGCTCATGCCATTGCCAATTTCACTAAGTCATAAGTTGGTTCGTCGTCTGGCAGAACTTCGTAAGTCTGGTGAAATCAGTTATCTTCGCCCAGATGCTAAATCACAAGTTACAGTTGAGTATGATGAAAATGACCGTCCAGTACGTGTGGATACAGTCGTTATTTCAACTCAGCACGATCCAGAAATTAGCAATGAACAAATTCACAATGATGTCATTAGCAAGGTTATCAAGGAAGTTATTCCAGCTTCTTACTTGGATGAGCAAACCAAATTCTTCATCAATCCAACTGGTCGCTTTGTAATCGGTGGACCTCAAGGGGATTCAGGTTTGACTGGTCGTAAGATCATCGTGGATACCTATGGTGGCTACTCTCGTCATGGTGGAGGTGCCTTCTCTGGTAAGGATGCGACTAAAGTGGACCGTTCAGCTTCTTATGCGGCTCGCTACATTGCCAAGAACATCGTTGCAGCAGGTCTTGCTAAGAAGGCAGAAGTGCAATTGGCCTATGCCATCGGTGTGGCCCAACCAGTTTCCGTTCGTATCGATACTTTCGGTACAGGAACAGTAGCTGAAAGCAAGCTTGAAAAAGCGGCTCGTCAAATCTTTGACCTTCGCCCTGCAGGGATTATCAAAATGCTGGACCTCAAGCGTCCAATTTACCGTCAAACAGCGGCTTACGGACACATGGGACGTACAGATATTGACCTTCCATGGGAACGTTTGGATAAGGTAGATGCTTTGAAAGAAGCTGTAAAATAGATAAGAAAACCAACGTTTTGAACGTTGGTTTTTATAAATATAAGTTATCCTTATTTAAATAGGATTTGTAAATTGCTAGTCTGTTATAATTTATTTATTGTTTTTAAAAATACCCAGTTACCAATTGATTTGATCCGTATTCTAAGTCCATATGGTCCAGTAATACATAATCATTTTTTTCGTAGAATGAGGCATTTCTTGCTGTGCTGGTAATGAGACCCAAGTGTTTACAGCCTTTTGATTTGACATAGGGTTCAATCCCTTGTGTCAGAAAAGTACTGCCTATTCCCTGTCCCTTACTTTCTATATTGACAGCTAAAGCCATCAAATACCAATCAAACTCTCCTGATTGTTCTAAATGCTTCTTAGAACGTTTTACAAAGTCAAAGTATTTAAAAAGATTTCGTGGTCGAATGTAGCGAAAAATGTTTGTTCCGCCATTGTGTAGATAGGATAGTATACAGAAATCCTTTTGTTGCAAAAGGGCGACTGCAAGTAATTCTCCATCTTGTTCCGCAATTAAACAATGTCCCTTTTTAATATAGACTCTGGTAAGCATTGTTTGTAATGTTTCTACAAAATTAGGATAATAATCAGGTCTCTTTAAATCATCAGTTATAATTGTTAAAAAGGGATAGTCAAGAAAGGAATTGGCTAATAGTTTTCCAATTTTTTCGTATTCTTCAAGTCTTTCCTCTCGATATATCATGTCTCCCATGCTTGTCTCCTTTGTTACCTATAAAATTGTGTATGATAGGATTTCAAGATAAAAAATTGGAGATGATTTAAAAAGCTAAATAAACCCAATTTTGTTCCATAAGGTTTAAAAGACTTTTTAATCTCTCCAAGATTTTATTTGGTCGGAATTGAAATTCCAATTAATTTTTCTGAATAGAGGGTTTTGATATTGGCCTCATCAATAGAGTCCTTATCAATTTTACGTTTCAAGAAAAATTCTTGAATAGCTTCGATTTCAGGTTCGCGAATAGCACGGTGTTTGTTTGAGATGAGGATTTCATAGTGAAGCGGAGCTTGGGTAAATAACATCTGTATTACCTGCAGAATAAACCTCAACAAGGGTTGCATCTGTACTTTCTAGCTGGCTTTTTACAAGTTGCGAGTGTGAGTTTGTCGTATTGATAAGCTTCATAACATTTCCTCCGATTTTCTAATTCTATTATAGCATTTTTTGAATAAAGTAGCTTGATTTAGTCAATCTTATGCTGTTTTTTCCAAGATTGAATTGCCCATTTATGACTACCACGTTTGAGATTTTCAATAGCCTCGTCAATAGGGAACCAGGCAATATGATTAAAGTCCTCTAGTGGTTTTTGTACTTCTTTGAAAGAAGTCGCTTCATAGAGGTAGGCAGGATTGTAGTAGTAGGTGTCACGATGACGAGAATAGAAATATTCATCAGCTTGTCCGTAATAGGCACCAATTTCAGCTGTGAAGCCAAGCTCTTCAATCAATTCACGTTTTAGGGCTTCTTGATGATTTTCACCTGCTTCAATTTCGCCACCTGGTAAGAACCAAGCGCCATTAGGTGCTTGAACAAGAACAATGTGTTTTTGTTCAGTATCAGGGATAACAGCATATACGCCATAACGAGCAACATAGTCTGTATTCGCCTTTTTTTCTCCGAAAGTTGGATTTGCCATTGCATTTTCCTCATTATCTATTGTCTTTATTATTATCTTAATGGACAAAGGCCAAGCTGTCAAGAATTTATAGTGACTTTTGTAAAAAGGAGCAGAAAATTTTCATTTTCTACTCCTTTTCTATAGGATTTATACTTCTTTATCAGAAGTTTTTACTTCAGCTTTTTTGGCAGATTTGATTTGAATGTTGCCCTTGCTGGTCATAACTGCCTTGAGGTATTTTTCGCTTGGATTTTCAAGGTAGTAGTCAGTGATTGCGTCCTCAATATAGTCTTGAATAGTACGACGAAGTGGACGTGCTCCCATTTTTGGATCATAACCGAGGTCAACTAATTTTTCTTTGACCTTTTCAGTTACATTTAAATGAATGTTGTTGCTAGAAAGGCGCTTGTTAACATCTGCTAGCATAAGTTCGACAATCTGAAGGAGGTTCTCCTTGCTGAGAGCCTTAAATTCGATAATACCATCAAAACGGTTCATAAACTCTGGGCTAAAGAAGTTACCGAGTTCACCGAGAACAGAATTGGTACGTCCTTCTCTAGCAGCACCAAATCCAACGCTGGCTTCGGCTTTACCAGTACCAGCATTTGAAGTCATGATGATGATTGCGTCCTTGAAGCTAACAGTGCGTCCTTGCCCATCTGTCAAACGACCATCGTCTAAGACCTGGAGGAACATATGCATGACATCTGGATGAGCTTTCTCTACTTCATCTAAGAGAATAAGAGAGTAGGGATTGCGACGAACTTTTTCAGTTAATTGCCCAGCCTCATCGTAGCCAACATAACCTGGAGGGGCACCAACTAATTTAGCTACACTGTGTTTTTCCATGTATTCGCTCATGTCAAAGCGAATCATGCTGTCAGCAGAACCAAAGAGTTCGATAGCTAGTTGTTTGGAAAGTTCTGTTTTACCGACACCAGTTGGTCCGACAAAAAGGAAGCTTCCAATTGGACGGTTAGGCGTACCGAGACCGACACGATTACGGCGAATAGCCTTGGCAATCTTATAGACTGCATCATCTTGGCCAATAACATGAGACTTGAGATCTTCGGCTAGATGGATGAGTTGAGATTGTTCTTTCTCTTTCAAATCACCAACAGGAATATTGGTTTTCTGCTCGATAATATGCTCAATAGTTTTCTCGCTGATGATAGGAATATCTTGATCCGTAACCTTTTTCTTTTGCATTTCCTTATACTTAGCAATCTGGTCGCGGAAGTAGGCAGCCTTCTCAAAATCTTCCTCTCGTGTAGCTTGAGACTTGAGATTTTCAGCCTCAATCAAGCGCTGATCAATCACTTTAGGATCCACAAAATTCAAGGTCAAGTTCATCTTAGAACCAGCTTCATCCAGGAGGTCGATGGCCTTGTCAGGCAAGAAGCGATCTTGGATGTAGCGATTGGAAAGAGTTGCAGCTGCTTCAATTGCAGCATCGGTATACTGAACGTGGTGGTAGTCTTCGTATTTCTTTTGAATTCCTTTGAGGATGGTGATTGTTTCTTCCACTGTTGGTTCATCGACCTTAACAGGTTGCATACGACGCTCTAGGGCTGCATCCTTTTCAATGATACGGTATTCATTGAGGGTAGTAGCACCGACCAATTGCAGTTCTCCACGAGCAAGGGCGGGCTTGAGGATATTTCCTGCATCCATATTGCCATCGCCTGCAGAACCAGCACCGACAATTTCATGGATTTCATCGATAAAGAGGATAATATCCTCACGTTTGCGAATTTCTTCCATGAGTTTTTGCATGCGTTCTTCAAATTGTCCTCGAATACCCGTTCCTTGAACCAAGCTAACCACATCCAGACGGATGACTTGTTTGCCTTGGAGTTTATGCGGAACATCTCCATCAACGATTTTCTGAGCTAGACCTTCGACAACGGCAGTTTTTCCGACACCTGGTTCACCGATAAGAACAGGATTATTCTTGGTTCTGCGATTGAGAATTTCTATGACACGGATAATCTCATCGTCGCGCCCAATAACGGGGTCAATATCTCCACGACGGGCAATTTCAGTTACGTTGATACCAAATTCTTCCAGCAGGCCTTTTTCTTGGCTTGGTGGAGGAGTTTGAGCAGGTCCACGATTTTGGGAACCATAACCGCCATTTCCACCGTAACCTCCACCTGATTGGGTTGGGAGAGTCGGTGGAGTGTTGTTAGAAGGTCTAAAATTGTTTAGGTCATTGAAGAAATCACCAAAGGGATCAAAGTCACGATTGTTCAGATCCGTAATACCTTTAAAGAGGCTATTGTTAGGATCTGTTTTGATAATCTTATAACAGTTTTGACAGAGGTCAATTTGTTTTTGCTTTCCATTGAGATTGGTATAAAGATGAATCGTTGAGTCATTGATTTTACAGTTTTGACAAAGCATACATCTACCTCATTTCTTTCTTTAGCTTGAATTGTCAAAAGGTCAATAATAGTCAAATTTCTATACTCTCATTATAACAGGATTGGGGTGTAAATCAAGTAAAAAGATTGCAGCTTTGAGAAGTTGCTACAATGAAAATTTTTGAGATTTTAGGGAATAAAAAAATCCTATTTGTGAGACAAAAAGGATTTTGGTTAGACATGCAGGGTGTAATCCCAGCTTGTTTTGTATTAGTAAAGGAGTTCGTAAATCTCCATTGCAATCAAGTCAATGCTATCAAACGTATAAGTTTCGCGAGCTTCGACATCACGAAGGGTGAAGATTGAGCCGTTTTCTTCGTCGTGGCTGTATGCAACTTCTGCAACAACAACTCCTTCGCGTTCAAAATTACGTTTTAAATTTCCGCCGTCTTTTGCCATTGCTTCAAGGCGGTTGATGATTCTAACCAAATGTGATTCCATTTTGATTCTCCTTCATTTCTTATCGTTACTATTTTACCATAAAGGAGGCCAACTTGACTAGAAAAAACTAAGATTTCTCGCTAATTCTACCAGCTGAAAGATTTTTTGAATAAATTAGACAAAAGATTTGAATTTTAATTCAATTTATGTTATAATCATACAGTATTCTATTTTAGAAAGCAGTGTGACTATGAATTTTTCTTTTTTACCTAAGTATTTACCTTATTTTAACTATGGGGCTGTCGTGACGGTTCTCATTTCTATCTGTGTGGTCTTTTTAGGGACTATTTTGGGTGTTGTCCTGGCTTTTGGGCAACGTTCAAAGTTTAAACCGCTTGTTTGGCTTGCCAACTTATACGTTTGGATTTTCCGCGGGACACCGATGATGGTTCAGATTATGATTGCCTTTGCTCTTATGCATATCAATGCTCCGACTATTCAGGTTGGAATTTTGGGTGTTGATTTGTCTCGCCTGATTCCAGGGATTTTGATTATCTCAATGAACAGTGGTGCTTATGTTTCTGAGACTGTTCGTGCCGGAATTAATGCGGTTCCAAAAGGTCAGCTAGAGGCGGCTTATTCGCTAGGGATTCGTCCTAAAAATGCGATGCGGTATGTGATTTTGCCACAAGCAATCAAAAATATCTTGCCAGCATTGGGGAACGAATTTATCACCATTATCAAGGACAGCTCCCTCTTATCAGCTATCGGTGTTATGGAGTTGTGGAACGGGGCTACAACAGTTTCCACAACAACCTATCTACCTTTAACACCACTTTTATTTGCAGCCTTTTACTACTTGATAATGACTTCTATTTTGACAGTAGCCTTGAAAGCTTTTGAAAAACGTATGGGACAAGGAGATAAAAAATAATGACAGAAACCTTGATAAAAATTGAAAATTTACATAAATCCTTTGGAAAGAATGAAGTATTGAAGGGCATCAACCTCGAGATTAAAAGAGGAGAAGTTGTCGTTATTATCGGTCCTTCAGGGAGTGGAAAATCTACCTTGCTTCGCTCTATGAATTTGTTGGAAGAAGCGACCAAGGGGAAAGTTATCTTTGAGGGAGTCGATATTACGGACAAGAAGAATGACCTGTTTGCTATGCGTGAGAAGATGGGGATGGTTTTCCAACAATTTAATCTCTTTCCTAATATGACTGTGATGGAAAATATCACCTTGTCTCCTATCAAGACCAAAGGTGAAAGTAAGGAAGTTGCAGAGAAGAGAGCTCAGGAACTTTTGGAAAAAGTTGGTTTACCAGATAAGGCAACTGCTTATCCACAGAGTTTGTCAGGTGGTCAGCAACAGCGGATTGCCATTGCGCGTGGTTTAGCTATGGAACCTGATGTTTTGCTCTTTGACGAGCCAACTTCAGCCCTGGACCCTGAAATGGTAGGTGAGGTGTTGGCTGTTATGCAAGACTTAGCCAAATCAGGAATGACCATGGTTATCGTAACACATGAGATGGGATTTGCCCGTGAGGTGGCAGATCGTGTCATCTTTATGGCAGATGGCGTGGTTGTTGAAGATGGAACACCTGAACAGATTTTTGAACAAACCCAAGAACAACGGACTAAAGACTTCTTGAGTAAGGTTTTATAAGTTAGCTTTGCTGAGCTGTTTGTAATCAGTTTTAAACTTTCACGAAAAGATTAGTGAAAAGCTCGACCAGAGCTTTTTCTTATAGTTTGAAACTATAGGGTAGCCTAGGAAAGAAGTGTTAGAGGGGAGCAGTAGTTTTTGGTATAATGGAAGATATTTGAAAGAAAAGAGAAGTGATATGACACAGATTATTGATGGGAAGGCTCTAGCAGCTAAGTTACAAGGACAGCTGGCTGAAAAGACTGCAAGATTAAAGGAAGAAACGGGGCTAGTACCTGGTTTGGTAGTGATTTTGGTTGGGGACAACCCTGCCAGCCAAGTCTATGTTCGGAACAAGGAGAGGTCAGCCCTTGCGGCTGGTTTCCGTAGCGAAGTATTGCGAGTTCCAGAGACCATTACTCAAGAGGAGTTGTTAGATTTGATTGTTGAATACAATCAAGATCCAGCTTGGCATGGGATATTGGTACAGTTACCATTACCAAAACATATTGATGAGGAGGCAGTTCTATTGGCTATTGACCCAGAAAAGGATGTGGATGGTTTCCATCCTCTAAATATGGGACGTCTTTGGTCTGGTCATCCAGTCATGATTCCTTCGACACCTGCAGGAATTATGGAAATGTTCCATGAATACGAGATTGACTTGGAAGGTAAAAATGCAGTCGTCATCGGTCGATCCAATATTGTCGGAAAACCCATGGCCCAGCTTCTTTTAGCCAAAAATGCAACAGTGACCTTGACCCACTCACGAACTCATAATCTTGCCAAGGTGGCTGCGAAAGCAGATATTCTTGTTGTAGCTATCGGTCGTTCTAAGTTTGTGACTGCTGACTTTGTCAAACCAGGTGCCGTGGTCATTGACGTTGGGATGAACCGCGATGAAAATGGCAAGCTCTGTGGAGATGTGGATTATGAGGCAGTTGCCCCACTTGCTAGCCATATCACGCCAGTACCTGGAGGTGTCGGTCCTATGACCATTACTATGCTGATGGAGCAAACTTATCAGGCAGCCCTTCGGACATTGGATATAAAATAGGAAAAAAGAAGGTAGAATAATGTTTTACCTTCTTTATGTAGTGTATGTAAATGAATGCAGTCTATAATGATATGAGTCCATAAACTATAAATTTGAAGTATGAAAATGCTATTAATGGAATGAAATTTGTATTGGAAAGAGTCTAGAATAGAAAGCTACTTTCATTGCACCTATTTCTTTTGAATGAACTTATCTTGCATACCATTTTATTAGGTTAAATTGATGGAAAAATGATTGCAATTTTTAGGTGTGTTTTGATATATTCAATATATAAAAATATATTATCGAACTTGGTACTTGTTTGTGTATTCAGAAGGAGGTTATTTTTTAAAATAAAGTAAACGCTTACTTTGTATCAAGAAAAAGAAATGAGGATTTTAATGAACAAAAGACTTTTTGATAAACGTTGTCATTATAGCATTCGTAAATTTGCAATAGGTGCGGCATCTGTAATGATTGGGGCTAGTATATTTGGTATTTCAGCTGTACAAGCTGAGGAAGTGGCTTCATCCAATACTCAAACAGAAGAAACAACTGTTCATCAACCTCAGCCTTTAGATAAGCTTCCCGATGATGTGGCAGCTGCTATCGCAAAGGCTGATGAGAATGGTGGGCGTGAGTTTGTAAAACCCAAAGCTGAGTCGACAGAAGATAAAGTGACTAAGGATACAGAACCTACTAGATCTGCTAATGAGGGGAGTCATGAATTGGCTAGCCCTAAAGTGGAAACTCCAAATAAAGTAGAAGAAGGAACCAAGGATGGGGACAAACAGAAATCTGAAGACAAACAGAAATCTGAAGAGACAAATCCAAAGCCTGTTGAATCTGCAGTAACAGCTGGAACAGAAGTAAAAGAGGATTCTAAAAAAACTTCTGAAAAGGACCAAGTGAAAGCAGACACAGAGATCAAACCTTCTTCTGAAAAATCGCAAGCACTGTCTGGAGAGTCAAACAAAGCCGAAGTTGAAAAGGAAAAACAGCTATTATCGGAGCGAAAACAAGATTTTAATAAAGATTGGTATTTTAAACTAAATGCCCAAGGCGATTTTTCAAAAAAAGATGTGGATGTTCATGATTGGTCTAAATTGAATCTTCCTCATGATTGGAGTATTTATTTTGACTTTGATCACAAATCTCCCTCGCGTAATGAAGGTGGACAGTTAAATGGTGGAACAGCTTGGTATCGTAAGACTTTCACATTAAATGAAGCAGACAAGAATAAGGATGTTCGTATCAATTTTGATGGGGTTTACATGGATTCAAAGGTCTATGTAAATGGTAAATTTGTAGGACATTATCCAAGTGGCTATAATCATTTTTCATATGATATCACAGAATTTTTAAACAAGGATGGTAGTGAAAATTCAATTACTGTTCAAGTGACCAATAAGCAACCAAGTAGTCGTTGGTATTCAGGAAGTGGGATTTATCGTGATGTAACCCTTAGTTATCGTGATAAAGTCCATGTTGTCGAAAATGGTAATCATATCACTACTCCAAAACTTGCTGAGCAAAAAGAAGGAAATGTTGAAACACAGGTTCAAAGTAAGATTAAAAATACGGATAAGAAGGCTGCTAAAGTCTTTGTGGAACAACAGATTTTCACGAAGGAAGGCAAGGTTGTATCAGAATTAGTTCGCTCTGAAACGAAGAATTTAGCAGAAAATGAAGTTGCAGATTTCAGACAAACAATCCTAGTTAATAAACCAACTCTTTGGACGACAAAAAGTTATCATCCTCAACTGTATGTGCTGAAAACAAAGGTTTATAAAGAAGGTCAACTAGTTGATGTAACAGAAGATACATTTGGTTACCGTTATTTCAATTGGACTGCTAAGGATGGTTTCTCTCTGAATGGTGAACGCATGAAATTCCACGGAGTAAGTATTCACCATGACAATGGAGCTTTGGGTGCAGAAGAGAATTATAAGGCTACCTATCGGAAATTAAAACTCCTGAAAGATATGGGGGTTAACTCTATTCGAACAACCCACAATCCAGCTAGTCCTCAGTTGCTTGATGCTGCAGCTAGTTTAGGTCTTTTGGTGCAAGAGGAAGCTTTGATACTTGGTATGGTGGCAAGAAGACTTACGACTATGGACGGTTCTTTGATCAAGATGCAACTCATCCTGAAGCTAAGAAGGGGGAGAAGTGGTCTGATTTTGATCTTAGAACAATGGTAGAACGTGATAAGAACAATCCGTCTATCGTCATGTGGTCTCTTGGAAATGAAGTAGAAGAGGCAAATGGTAGTCCTCGTTCTATCGAAACTGCTAAACGTTTGAAGGCTGTCATTAAAGCGATTGATACTGAGCGTTATGTCACCATGGGTGAAAATAAATTTAGTCGTGCAGCAACAGGTGATTTCTTAAAAGTTGCAGAAATCATGGATGCTGTCGGTATGAACTATGGTGAACGTTTTTATGATGCGGTTCGTAGAGCGCATCCAGACTGGCTCATTTATGGTTCTGAAACCTCTTCAGCTACTAGAACGCGTGATTCTTATTACAATCCTGCTCAAATCCTTGGACACGATAACCGTCCAAATCGTCACTATGAACAATCTGACTATGGTAATGACCGTGTTGGATGGGGAAGAACAGCTACTGAGTCATGGACTTTTGACCGTGATCGCGCTGGCTATGCTGGACAATTTATCTGGACAGGAATTGACTATATCGGTGAACCAACTCCATGGCATAACCAAGATAATACACCTGTGAAGAGCTCTTACTTCGGCATCATCGATACGGCTGGTTTACCGAAGAATGATTTTTATCTTTACCGTAGTGAATGGTATAGTGCTAAAGAAAAGCCAACTGTTCGCATTTTACCACATTGGAACTGGACTGAAGAGACACTTAAGGATCGCAAGATGCTGGTCGATGGAAAGGTTCCGGTTCGTACCTTCTCAAATGCTGCAAGTGTCGAATTGTTCTTAAATGGTGAGTCGCTTGGTAAAAAGGAATTTACTAAGAAAACGACAGAAGATGGACGTCCATATCATGAGGGGGCTAAACCAAGTGAATTGTATCTTGAGTGGCTTGTGAAATACCAACCAGGCACACTGACTGCGATTGCTCGAGATGAAAAAGGCAACGAAATTGCGCGTGATAGTGTGACAACTGCTGGGGAGCCAGCAAGGGTTCGTCTGACTAAAGAAGAGCATGTTATCACTGCAGATGGAAAAGACCTATCCTACATCCATTACGAAATTGTTGATGGCGATGGGAATGTGGTTCCGACAGCGAATAATCTTGTTCATTTCAATCTTCATGGTCAAGGACAAATTGTTGGTGTGGATAATGGAGAACAAGCTAGCCGTGAGCGCTACAAAGCTCAAGCGGATGGAACATGGCAAAGACGTGCTTTCAATGGTAAAGGAGTTGTCATTGTAAAATCAACAGAAAAAGAAGGTAAATTTACTCTTTATGCAGATTCTGCTGGTTTGACATCTGATAGCGCAACGGTCGCAACTGTGTCTGGTAAGAAAGAAAACCGTCACTTTGTAGCCTTTGCTCCTGTAAAAGCAACAACTGATGTGACTACAAATCCTGAATTGCCTCAAACAGTAACAGCTATTTATAGCGACGGTAGTGTTGAGGAAAAGACTGTAACATGGGACATGCCAGCTGACTTGCTTACAAGTGCAGGTGAGAAAAAAGTATCTGGACGTGTAGAAGGTTTGGAAACCAAAGCTGAGGCACTTGTAAAAGTGATTGCCTTAGATAGATGGTTACCAAAAGTTGCTACAGTACCAGTTGGTACAACTGCAGCTGATTTGGATAAAACAGTCACAGCTATTCTGACAGATGGTAGTTTGATTGATACTGATGTTGTTTCTTGGACCTTGAAAGATCCTGCTGCTTTGACCAAGGAAGGGGGACGTACGGAGGCTACTGGTAAATTGGTAGATGACGACCGTGAAGTGACTGCCACCTTTATCGCAAGCAGTAAGGAAACAACAAGTAGCATTACAGGACTTACTGTTGGGGATAAAGCTCTTGAGAACTTCGAGTCTGGCAAGACTTATTATCGTGTATCTCTTCCTTACACTGGAACAATTCCAAGTGTTGGGGCTCAGACTACTGGTTATCAAGTAACTGTTCAGCAAGCTTCTGCTGATAATGGTTATCAGGCTTCTGTCTTCTTGAGTGACCAAAAGGGTGACTTGGTTCAAACTTACCTAATTCAGTTTGTGAAGGAAGCCCCTGCCTTGAAACGTTTGGAAGTAGTTGTGGAAGGAAAAGAAACTGCTACTGAAGATCAGGTCTTAACTTATCGTGTCATTGGTAGTTATGAGGATGGTTCACAAACAGAATTTTCAGCTTCAGATATTCATTTAGAAGCTAAATCATCTGATGGTGGGCATCTTGAGGTGAATGGTCAGAATCTATTGCTCTATACTAAGGGAAGAGTGACTTTGACACCTCGAATCGATAATCAAACAGAGAAAACAGAATCTGTAACTACTGAAGTAGTGATTAAAGAAAATCAAGTCAGCAAGAAGATTGTGAAACTTCATCCTGTATCTGTTTCTACAGACATTCATCAGCAACCGAATCTACCTAAAGAAGTTGGAGCAGAATTTGATAAGGGCTTGCCACGCAAAGTATCTGTAACTTGGGACAAGGTAGATGAAAAAGAATTGGGGTATTATCATAGCTTTACGCTTAAAGGACATGTAGAAGGCACAGATATTGAAGCTCAAGCAACGGTGACAGTTGAAGGCTTGCAAGTTGCAGAGGAAATCAGCCTTACTCTTCCTAAGGGTGAGACAGTTCAATTGCCAGCTAATGTTCGTGCTTACCATTCTAATGGAACAACTATCTATAAAGATGTAGTTTGGATCAGGTTCCAGCCAACTTTAGTCAAACAGAAGGAGTCTATGAAATCAATGGTCGTTTAGTGGGTAGCAATCTGACCACTAAAGCTCATGTTCGAGTATCTAGTCAAGTTGTTGCTGGGAATAATATCTCTAAACAATGGACAGGTTCGCAATTGCCAGCTGCCATTGTATCCAATACAGGAGGAGATGACTCAGCTAATGCCTTGAACGACCTAACTGTGTCAAGAACGCCAACAGATTCTAAAAATAGATGGACTACTTGGAGAACAAATACTGATAATGACTGGGCTTCTATCTTATTTGGTAATTCAGGAGACTTGACGAAACGTTTTGTCAACAATTTATCAGTTGATTTCTATACTGATGGAGCAATTGGTCTTCCAAAAGAATATGTAGTTGAATATTATGTAGGTAAAGAAATTCCAGATTTACCAAGTGATGTCAGCAATGCTCAGCGTGATACTAATCATCCATTTAATAATCCAGACAATTGGAAAGCAGTTGAGAATTTACATGCTCCAAGTCAGTTATCTGCAACTCAAACCAATCACTTTACCTTTGACAAGGTAGAAACCTATGCTGTTCGTCTTCGAATGAAAAAGGCTGAAGGTACTGCAGGAGTTGGTCTGACAGAGCTAACTGTCCTTGGGAATAAGGTCTTAAGTGAAATAAGTTCAGATATTTCTATCAAAGTAGATGGCAAGGATCTTGAACACTTTAATCCATCGAAAACAGATTATTATATTCCTCAATCTAGCAAAGAAATCACTGCAACAGCTAGCAACAATGGTTTGGTTACTCTTGTTCCGGCAACCAGTCCAAAAGGTGCGACACGTCTTATTTTGAAGGCTGAAGATGGCACTATTTTAAAAGAATATCGGATCTACCGTAATGATGAAAAAGATACAAGTCTACCTTTAGCAGCTGAAATGGTGCAACTACTTTGAAGCTCGGAGATACCCTTCAACTTCCATCAGAAGTCACTGTTTATTATCCAACTTCAAATACTTGGACTACAGATAAACTTGCAGTGAAGTGGGATGCTATTCCTGAACATGCGACAGAGCATGAGGGAACATTTGAAATTACCGGTCATGTCATTGGTACAAATCTAACAACTACCATGCAAGTGACAGTTGTAGCTAAAGGAAATCAAGCCATCTCAGAAAATCCAAGCAACAATGAAACGGATTCTAAAGCCTTTGCTTCGACAACGAACGATACACAAGCAGCTTCACATGATCGAATTTTCTATATCAATGATGGAAAATACAATGAAGATGGACGTTGGACAAACTGGTCTCGTACTCCGAAAAATGAAGAAACTTCTGTCGGACTACTCTTTAAGAAGGACGGTAAAATTGCCTCCCAATCTATTGGAAAAGTAGCCATTCAGTTCTTTAAAGATAGTGGAACAGATGCTCCAGAGAAAATGGTTCTAGAAAGATATATTGGTCCTGCCTTTACAGAACCAAGTACGATTTCTCGTTATGAAGAAAATGCTGACCATCCATTCAACAAGGCAGAAAATTGGGCACCAATTCCTTACAAAGCTTCTGGAGAATTAGTAGCTGGGAAACCAATCGAGTTTAACTTTGAACCGGTTCAAGCGCCAGCTATTCGTGCTCGAATGACTCGTAAGTCTACTACTAACGGGCTAGCAGTAGTCGAATTTACAGCCTACTCTGCAGGCAAGGGAGCAGAAGTTGAAACACCGTCAGCGACTATTTCAATCGATGGAAAAGCATTAGAAAACTTTGATCCAAATGTGACAGAGTACACCCTAACAACAATGGGAACTAAACCAAAAGTCACTGCGACAACTAGTGGACATGGAGTAGTCACAGTAGTGGATCATGGAAATACAAATCTTCCAACACTTGTTCGTCTTGTTTCCAAAGATGGAAATCTGGTGAAAGAATATCGTTTACACTTTAAGTCTACCTTCCAAACAACACCGACAGAAGGCGTTAAGAACTTAGTTGCAGAAGCTCCAAGCTTGGAAATTGAAAAGACTCCACTTCCGTTTAAAGAAGTTATTCGTGAAACCCCTGAACTTGCTCAAGGTCAACGTCGTGTAGTTTCTGAAGGACAAGCTGGAGAAAAAGTTGACTATATTCAAGTATCAGGAACTAATAGAACTCTTGTTCATTCTGAACAAAGAAAGGCTCAGGAGCGTATTATTGAGGTAGGAGTACAACCATCTATTTCAAATAGTAAGGGTGAGGAACCTGCGCCAGTAAACGAAGTTCCAGAATTCAAAGGCGGTGCTAACTTTGTAGAAGCGGCAGTCAATGAAGTTCCAGAATTCAAAGGCGGCGCTAACTTTGTAGAAGCGGCAGTAAACGAAGTTCCAGAATTCAAAGGCGGTGCTAACTTTGTAGAAGCGGCAGTCAATGAAGTTCCAGAATTCAAAGGCAGTGCTAACTTTGTAGAAGCAGCAGTCAACGAAGTTCCAGAATTTAAAGGTGGTTCTAACTTTGTAGAAGTAGCAGTCAATGAAGTTCCAGAATACACAGGAATTCTAGCCACCGTAGGCGATCAAGCCACTCCAACAGTAGAGAAACCAGAGTTTCAAGGTGGAGTCAACTCCGTTATGGCCTTGAAACATGAACTACCAGAGTATACAGGTCCATTGTCAACCGTAGGTGACCAACCAGCACCGACAGTAGAAAAACCAGAGTTTAAACTAAGTTCGTTAGAAAAAGCTCAGACTCCAGAAACACCAGTTCAAGTTGTCAAGGAAGACAAGAGATTGCCAGAAACTGGTGAAAAACAGTCAGAAACAGCTATTTTCTTGGCAGGTGTTACCTTGGCCTTGTCAGCAGCCTTATTAACTGCAAAACGCAAAGAGGATTAGTCTATGCGCCTAATACCATTCTATTTGTATAGATTGGTAGAAGATAAAAAATGAATCGATAAATGAGTCGAATAGATGGAGAGGACCAATTAGGCCTCTCCGTCTTTACTAGTAAAAATGGAATCGTTTACTTTCGTGTTTAGACGAAAGGAGAGTAGAGGGGCTTTGTCCCCTCTTTTTCTATATGAACGAAGAGATTTATATTTAAGATGCAAGGTGGATAGACTTTATAGTATAATGAATAGAGAGGAAAAAACGATGAAAGTGATTGATCAAGCCTTACTAGAAAAAGTCATTATCAAGCGGTCTCGTTTGAGCCATAAGGGAGATTATGGCCGTTTACTTTTACTGGGAGGGACTTATCCTTATGGTGGTGCCATCATCATGGCTGCTATAGCAGCTGTAAAAAGCGGTGCAGGATTGGTGACCGTTGGAACGGATAGGGAAAATATCTTAGCTCTGCACAGCCATTTACCTGAGGCTATGGCCTTTTCTCTTCAAGACCAGCAATTATTAAAAGAGCAAATAGAGAAGGCAGAAATTGTCTTATTGGGGCCTGGTTTAAGAGACGATACTTTTGGAGAGGACCTAATCAAGCAGGTCTTTGCTAATCTAAATCAAAATCAGATTTTGATTGTGGATGGAGGAGCCTTGACCATTCTTGCTAAGACCAAGTTGTCATTTCCGTCGAGCCAGATAATCCTAACTCCCCACCAAAAAGAATGGGAAAAATTGTCTGGAATTACGATTGAACAGCAAAAGGAAGCTGCAACGGCTAGTACCCTGACTTCCTTTCCTCAAGGAACAATTTTGGTGGAGAAAAGTCCAGCTACTCGTATTTGGCAAGTTGGCCAATCTGATTATTACCAGTTACAGGTTGGTGGTCCCTATCAGGCGACTGGGGGAATGGGAGATACACTGGCTGGAATGATTGCAGGATTTGCAGGCCAATTTCGACAGGCCAGTCTCTACGAACGTGTGGCAGTAGCGACTCATCTTCATTCAACAATAGCCCAAGAACTATCTCAAGAACATTATGTGGTATTGCCGACGGAAATTAGCAGTCATCTTCCCAAAATAATGAAAAAAATATCTCAAAAAGGCACCTGATTGTTTCAGGCGCCTTTATATCTTTTAGAAAAATCCTTTAATCTTTCCAACGAGGCCATCTAGACCTTCAGAACCAGAAATCAACTGTTGAGCTTGAGAGAAGTATTCTCCAAGCTGTTCTTGATTTTCTGCAACAAATGTTTTTGCAGCTTCGAAATCTTTTGTTTCGATTAACTCTTTTACTTGATTAAACAAATCTAATGGGTTCATCCTATTTCTCCTTTTCTGTATAATACTATTCAAACATTTTATAAAAAAATTTTTTTTCAAGCAAAGAGATTTTTTTCTATCGAAGTTAAGGAGTGTCAAACAGGGCTTTTTTTGATATAATTTTTAATGATGAATTCGAGAACTGAGCGGTATGTGGTTGTTGATTTAGAGGCCACTAGCACCGGAAGCAAGGCAAAAATTATTCAAGTGGGTATTGTGGTGATTGAAAATGGCGAAATCGTCGATCAGTATGGGACTGATGTCAATCCCCATGAGCCCTTGGATTCTCATATAAAAGAATTAACAGGTTTGACTGATCAACGGTTGGCAGTTGCTCCAGAGTTTTCACAGGTAGCTGGAAGGATTTTTGAACTGGTCAAGGATGGTGTTTTTGTCGCGCACAATGTACAGTTTGATGCAAATCTTCTGGCAGAGTACTTATTTTTTGAAGGTTATGAATTGAGAACTCCACGAGTAGATACCGTTGAGTTAGCACAGGTTTTGTACCCTCAGTTTGAAAAGTACAATCTCGGCATTCTCTGTCAAGAATTAGGGATTAAGTTAGACCACGCCCACACCGCTCTCTCTGATGCACAAGCAACAGCAGAGCTTTTGCTTTTTATGCGTCAAAAACTTTTTCAGTTACCAAAAGGACTTTTAGAAACGTTGTTAAATTTTGCGGATAATCTCCTTTATGAAACTTATTTAGTGATTGAAGAAGTATATCAGCGCCAGTCCCTCCTTTCTTCTCACGATTTGATGGAGTTCCATGGACTCTTTCTAAGAAAGAAAAGTAAGTCTTTAAAGCCACGTAAGCTATCTAAGGATTTTACTAAAAATATTTCCTTATTAGACTTGGATGAACGCCCTCAGCAAGTTGAATTTGCAGAAAAAGTTGAGCAGTTATTAAAGGAACAGAAAACTGCGTTTATTCAAGCCCAAACGGGACTTGGAAAGACTTATGGTTACCTACTACCAGCTTTGAATATGGAAAGTGAAGGGGGCATCCTTGTAAGTGTTCCTACCAAAATCCTTCAAAATCAAATTATGCAAGAAGAAGGAAGTCGATTAAAAGATACTTTTCATATTGATATTCATAGTCTTAAGGGACCTCAAAATTATTTGAAACTCGATAATTTTTATAAAGTACTTCATAGGCCAGAGTCTAACCGCCTATTCACACGCTTTAAAATGCAAATCTTGATTTGGTTAACAGAGACAGAAACAGGTGACTTAGATGAAATCGGGCAGCTGTACCGTTATCAACATTTTATACCTGAACTTGTCCATGATGGAAAACTTTCAAAAACAAGTTTATTTAGTTCTGAGGACTTCTGGCAACGCAGTCAAGATAGGGCTAAATCGAGTCGCCTTTTGTTAACCAATCACGCTTATCTGGTAACACGTTTAGAGGACGATCCAGAGTTTGTCAACAATCGCTTGGTAATCATAGATGAAGCTCAAAAATGCTGATTGCCCTTGAAAACCTCGCCCAAGAGTCTTATCTTCTCGATGATTTAGTAACACAAGTTGGAAAGTCCTTGGAAACAGAAAAAGATCTTATTCAGAGACGGTTGCTTGAGAGTATCGGGTTTGAATGTCGCTATTTGATAGATCAGTTTTACTCAGGACTTAAGAATGACAAGTGGTTAGATTCTCTTGAAACCTTACGCCAGCATTTTTCTGAGTTAAATCTTCCCGAGTATAGAGATATGACGCACTTTTTTACATCGGACCGTGAATTTTGGATGGCAACAGCTGAGAAGTCAAGTAAGGATGTCTTAATCTGCTCAAGTAAAAAAGGCCGCTTTCTACTAGCAGATTTATTGCCAGAAGATTGCAGAGTGCTTGGCGTATCTGCCACTCTTGAAATCAGTAATAGAGTTTCTTTAGCGGACTTATTAGGATTTACTGAAGCTCCACTTATTACAGTTAAATCTTTACAACAGAAGCAGCAAGAAGTTCTATTAGTAAATGATTTTCCGTTAGTAACTGAACATTCTCCTTTAGATTATGCAGAAGAGGTTACATCAGTTATCCATTCCTTACAGGCGTTTCAAGAGCCTTTGCTTGTTCTATTTACGTCGAAAGAATTACTGTTAGCAGTGTCAGATTTACTAGACCATCCTCATTTAGCCCAATATAAAAATGGGGAACCCAGTCAGCTGAAGAAACGTTTTGAAAAAGGAGAGCGACAAATCTTACTTGGAACAGGAAGTTTCTGGGAGGGGGTTGATTTTTCTACCCATCCTTGCGTTATTCAAGTAATTCCTCGATTGCCTTTCCAAAATCCCCAAGAACCTTTAACACGAAAATTAAATCATGAATTGCGTCAGGAAGGGAAGAATCCTTTCTATGATTATCAGTTGCCAATGGCCATTATTCGTCTCAAACAGGCTTTGGGTAGAACAATTAGAAAAGAGGAACAAGCTTCCATTGCTGTGATACTGGATAGTCGAGTTGTTCATAAACGATATGGTAAACAGATTAGACAAGCTTTAGCGAAGGAAAGAACTATCAGAGAGGTGAATAGGAAACAGATTACCTCTGCTGTTATTGATTTCCTCCAAAACAACAAAAATGAAAAATCTAAGAAAGAGAAAAGGTGAATATATGAAACGTTCTCTCGACTCTAGAGTCGATTATAGTTTGCTCCTGCCAGTATTTTTCCTACTGGTTATCGGTGTGGTGACTATTTATATAGCTGTTAGTCATGATTATCCAAACAATATTCTGCCCATTTTAGGGCAGCAGGTTGCCTGGATTGCCTTGGGGCTTGTGATTGGTTTTGTGGTCATGCTCTTTAATACAGAATTTCTCTGGGAAATTACCCCTTATCTATATGTTCTTGGTTTAGCTTTGATGGTCTTACCACTGGTTTTTTATAATCCAAGTCTTGTAGCTTCAACTGGGGCTAAGAACTGGGTATCCATTGGGGGTGCAACACTCTTCCAACCTTCAGAGTTTATGAAAATTTCTTATATCTTGATTTTGGCAAGAATTATTGTCCAATTTACTCAAAAACATAAGGAATGGCGACGCACAATTCCTTTGGATTTTCTATTGATAGGCTGGATGATTGTTTTTACTATTCCGATTCTAGTTCTCTTAGCTCTTCAGAGTGACTTAGGTACATCCTTGGTTTTTGTGGCTATCTTTTCAGGAATCGTTTTATTATCAGGAGTTTCTTGGAAAATTATTATCCCAGTTTTTGCAACAGGAGTTACTGGTGTGGTCGGCTTTCTTACAATTTTTTTGAGTAAGGATGGACGTGCCTTCTTACATCAGATTGGGATGCCAACCTATCAAATTAATCGAATTCTAGCTTGGCTTAATCCTTTTGACTTTGCCCAAACAACCACTTATCAGCAGGCTCAAGGGCAGATTGCGATTGGTAGTGGTGGCTTGTTTGGTCAAGGATTCAATGTATCGAATCTTCTGATTCCGGTTCGAGAGTCAGATATGATTTTCACTGTTATTGCTGAAGACTTTGGTTTTATCGGTTCTGTTTTTGTTATCGCTTTATATCTGCTTCTCATCTATCGTATGCTAAAGATAACACTAAAATCGAATAACCAGTTCTATACCTATATTTCGACTGGATTTATCATGATGCTACTCTTTCATATATTTGAAAATATCGGTGCTGTGACAGGCTTACTTCCCTTGACTGGGATTCCATTGCCTTTCATTTCTCAAGGGGGGTCGGCCATTATTAGTAACTTAATTGGCGTTGGCTTGCTTTTATCTATGAGTTACCAGACAAATTTAGCTGAAGAAAAGAGTGGAAATGTTCCATTCAAGCGAAAAAAAGTTGTATTAAAACGAATCAAATAAGGAGGAAATCATGGTTAAAGTAGCAGTTATGTTAGCTCAGGGCTTTGAAGAAATTGAAGCTTTGACAGTTGTAGATGTCTTGCGTCGTGCCAATATCACTTGTGATATGGTTGGTTTTGAGGAGCAAGTAACAGGTTCGCATGCAATCCAAGTAAGAGCAGATTGTGTCTTTGATGGAGATTTATCAGCCTATGATATGATTGTTCTTCCTGGCGGCATGCCTGGTTCTGCACATTTACGTGATAATCAGGCCTTGATGAAAGAATTGCAAAGCTTCGAACGAGAAGGGAAAAAACTGGCAGCCATTTGTGCTGCGCCAATTGCCCTCAATCAAGCAGGGCTATTGAAAAAAAAGGAATACACTTGCTATGACGGCGTTCAAGAACAAATCCTTGATGGTCACTATGTCAAGGAAACAGTAGTGGTAGATGGTCATTTGACAACCAGTCGAGGCCCTTCAACAGCCCTTGCCTTTGCCTACGAGTTGGTGGAGCAATTAGGAGGAGACGCAGAGAGTTTACGAACAGGAATGCTCTATCAAGATGTCTTTGGTAAAAAACAGTAAAACGGGAGTTGCTCTCTCGTTTTTTTACTTGGAAAAATCTAGGAAATCATCGCTTTTTTCATAAAAAAATGCTATAATGAAGGGTATGAAATATCACGATTATATCTGGGATTTAGGTGGAACTTTACTGGATAATTACGAAACTTCAACAGCTGCCTTTGTTGAAACATTGGCATTGTATGGCATCACACAAGACCATGACAGTGTCTATCAGGCTTTAAAGGTTTCTACTGATTTTGCGATTGAGACATTCGCTCCCGACTTAGAGTATTTTTTAGAAAAATACAAGGAAAATGAAGCCAGAGAGCTTGAACACCCGATTTTATTTGAAGGAGTTTCTGACTTATTGGAAGATATTTCAAATCAAGGTGGCCGTCATTTTCTGGTCTCTCACCGAAATAATCAAGTCTTAGAAATTTTAGAAAAAACCTCTATAGCAGCTTATTTTACAGAAGTGGTGACTTTTAACTCAGGCTTTAAGAGAAAACCAAACCCTGAGTCCATGATTTATTTAAGAGAAAAGTATCAGATTAGCTCTGGTCTTGTCATTGGTGATCGACCGATTGATATTGAAGCAGGGCAATCTGCAGGACTAGCTACCCACTTGTTTACCAGTATCGTGAATTTAAGACAAGTATTAGACATGTAAGAAAAAGGAATAAGATGACAGAAGAAATCAAAAATCTGCAGGCACAGGATTATGATGCCAGTCAAATTCAAGTTTTAGAAGGCCTAGAAGCTGTTCGTATGCGTCCAGGGATGTATATCGGATCAACCTCAAAAGAAGGTCTTCACCATCTAGTCTGGGAAATTGTTGATAACTCAATTGACGAGGCCTTGGCAGGATTTGCCAACCATATCCAAGTTTTTATTGAGCCAGATGATTCGATTACTGTTGTCGATGATGGGCGTGGTATCCCAGTCGATATTCAGGAAAAAACCGGTCGACCTGCCGTTGAGACGGTCTTTACTGTCCTTCATGCTGGAGGAAAATTTGGCGGTGGGGGATATAAGGTCTCAGGTGGTCTTCACGGTGTAGGTTCATCAGTAGTAAACGCCCTCTCCACCCAATTAGATGTTCATGTCCACAAAAACGGAAAGATTCATTACCAAGAATATCGTCGTGGTCATGTTGTTGCAGATCTTGAGGTGGTTGGGGATACAGATAGAACTGGAACAACGGTTCACTTCACACCAGACCCAGAAATCTTTACTGAAACAACAACCTTTGATTTCGATAAATTAAATAAACGGATTCAAGAGTTAGCCTTTCTAAATCGTGGTCTTCAAATCTCCATTACAGATAAGCGTGAAGGTTTGGAACAAACCAAGCATTACCATTATGAAGGTGGGATTGCTAGTTACGTTGAATATATCAATGAGAACAAGGATGTGATCTTTGATACACCAATCTATACAGATGGTGAGATGGAGGATATCACAGTTGAAGTAGCCATGCAGTACACAACGGGCTACCATGAAATGTTATGAGTTTCGCTAATAATATTCATACACATGAAGGTGGAACGCATGAACAGGGTTTCCGTACAGCCTTGACACGTGTTATCAACGATTATGCTCGGAAGAATAAGTTGCTTAAAGACAATGAAGACAACTTAACAGGAGAAGATGTCCGTGAAGGACTGACTGCAGTTATCTCAGTTAAACACCCAAATCCGCAGTTTGAAGGACAAACCAAGACAAAACTGGGGAATAGCGAAGTGGTCAAGATTACCAATCGTCTCTTCAGTGATGCCTTCTCTGATTTCCTCATGGAAAATCCACAGATTGCTAAACGTATCGTGGAAAAAGGGATTTTGGCTGCGAAGGCTCGTGTGGCTGCCAAGCGTGCGCGTGAAGTTACCCGTAAAAAATCTGGTTTGGAAATTTCCAACCTTCCAGGGAAACTAGCAGACTGTTCTTCTAACAATCCTGCTGAAACAGAACTCTTCATCGTCGAAGGAGACTCAGCTGGTGGGTCAGCAAAATCTGGTCGTAACCGTGAATTTCAGGCAATCCTTCCGATTCGCGGTAAGATTTTGAACGTTGAAAAGGCAAGTATGGATAAGATTCTAGCTAACGAAGAAATTCGCAGTCTTTTCACAGCGATGGGAACAGGATTTGGTGCAGAATTTGATGTTTCAAAAGCCCGTTACCAAACTCGTTTTGATGACCGATGCCGATGTCGATGGTGCTCACATTCGTACCCTTCTTTTAACCTTGATTTATCGTTATATGAAACCAATTCTAGAAGCTGGTTATGTTTATATTGCACAACCACCAATCTATGGTGTCAAGGTTGGAAGCGAGATTAAAGAATATATTCAGCCAGGAGCAGATCAAGAAATTAAACTCCAAGAAGCCTTAGCCCGCCACAGTGAAGGTCGTGCCAAACCAACCATTCAGCGTTATAAGGGTCTTGGTGAAATGGACGACCATCAATTATGGGAAACAACCATGGATCCAGACCACCGTTTAATGGCTAGAGTTTCTGTGGATGATGCTGCAGAAGCAGATAAAATCTTTGATATGTTGATGGGGGATCGAGTAGAGCCTCGTCGTGAGTTTATTGAAGAAAATGCTGTCTATAGTACACTTGACGTCTAAAAAATGGGAAATGGTTCCCATGGTTTAAAAAATATGATATAATCATTACGATTGTTTCTAGTATAAAAGGAGTTTAATATGTCTAATGGACAACTAATTTATCTAATGGTTGCGATTGCAGTCATTTTGATTCTGGCTTATGTGGCAGCTATTTTTCTACGCAAGCGAAACGTAAGTAGATTAACAGGTCTTGAAGAAAGAAAAGAACAGCTCTATAATCTTCCTGTTAATGATGAGGTCGAAGCAGTAAAAAATATGCATTTGATTGGTCAAAGCCAAGTGGCCTTTCGTGAATGGAATCAAAAATGGGTAGACTTATCTTTGAATTCGTTCGCTGATATTGAAAATAACATCTTCGAGGCAGAAAGTTATAATAATTCTTTCCGTTTCTTTAAAGCAACACATAAGATTGATCAAATTGAAAGTCAAATTGATTTGATTGAAGAAGATATTACATCAATTCGTAATGCCTTATCTGAACTTGAAAAACAAGAGTCTAAAAACAGTGGACGTGTTTTACATGCTTTAGATTTGTTTGAATCGCTTCAAAATACTGTCGAAGAAGATTCAGAGAAATATGGACAAGCTCTTCAAGAAATTGAGAAGCAATTGGAAAACATTCAATCTGAATTCTCTCAATTTGTTACCTTGAATTCTTCGGGAGACCCAGTTGAAGCAGCAGCTATTCTGGATGCTACTGAAAATCATATTCTTGCTTTAACACATATTGTTGACCGTGTTCCAGGTCTTGTAACAACTCTAACAAGTACTTTACCTGATCAGTTAGTGGATTTGGAAGAAGGTTACCGTAAATTATTAGATGCTAATTACCATTTCACAGAAACAGATATCGAGTCACGTTTCCAACTCTTGTATGAATCCTTGAAAAAGAATCAAGAAAATATTCGTCAATTGGAATTGGATAATGCAGAGTATGAAAATACTCAAATTCAAGAAGAAATTAATTCACTTTACGATATTTTTACTCGTGAAATTGCTGCTCAGAAAGTTGTTGAAAGTCTTCTTTCAACACTTCCAACCTATCTCAATCATGTAAAGGAAAATAATAAAGTCCTTGTTCAGGATCTTGAACGTTTGAGCCAGACTTATCTTCTGCCAGAAACAGATGCGAGTCATGTTCGTCGTATTCAAGCTGATTTATCTGCTCTTGAGACTGCAATTCTGGATGTTATTGAAGATCAGTCAGAACCAACTCAAGCATATTCTGTTTTGGAGGAGCAATTAGAAGCTCTCCAAAGCCAACTTAAAGAGATTGAAGATGAACAGATTTCTGTTAGCCAACGTCTTGCGCAGGTTGAAAAAGATGACATTAATGCTCGTCAAAAAGCAAATGTTTATGTGAATCGCTTGCATACGATCAAACGTTATATGGAAAAGAGAAATTTACCAGGGATTCCACAAAGTTTCTTGAAAATCTTCTTCACTGCGAGTCATAACACAGAAGAATTAATGTCAGAGTTAGAGCAAGAACTAGTTGATGTTGAATCAGTGAATCGAATTCTTGAAATTGCAACAAATGACATGGAAGCACTTGAAGAAGAAACATATAATATTGTTCAATATGCAACATTGACAGAACAATTGCTACAGTATTCGAACCGTTACCGCTCATTTGATGAACGAATTCAAGAAGCCTTTAATGAATCACTAGAAATTTTTGAAAAAGAATTTGATTATCATGCTTCATTTGATAAGATTTCGCAAGCTTTGGAAGTTGCAGAGCCTGGTGTTACAAACCGTTTTGTATCTTCTTATGAGAAAACACGTGAGACGATTCGTTTCTAAAAAGCTTAGTTCATTCTAAGCTTTTTTATCTGCTCAAAAGTCGTGAGATTGCTTGTTTATCATTGAAATTAATGCTTGGTTTTGATATCATGTAAATATGAAGAAAAATAGAACAAAGCGTAGTAGTCACGCTAAAAAGAGAAGTATTTTACTCGTTTTTGTAGGAATTTTGGGATTGGCGATGATTCTCCTAGGCGGTGCAATCGGCTATAAGATTTTCCAAAAATATACCTTTGACGAAACTATCCAAACCATTAAAAATGAAAAAGATCAACTTTTCAACGAAGGAAGTCAGAAGGAAAGCTTTAAAAAGGGCCAGGCTGAGATTATTGTTTATTATCCCCTCCAAGGAAATGAGCTTATTCCTTCAATAAAAGATAAGATTAATCAGGATATTAAAGATAAATTAGAAGATAAAGATAACCTTGTTTTTTTATTATACAGAGAAACTAGATTCAGTTTTTAAAGGGAATTATCACACATAGTATAAGCAAGCAAATCTATGATTTGTCTAATTCTAAGGTAGAGGAGACAGAGAAAACTTCTTTTGGAAAAGTATATTTGACTGAGGATGGTAAATTATTTACCCTGGATCAATTATTTTCAGATTCTAGTAAGGCAAAGGAGATATTGCTAAAAGAACTCACATCTTTCTTAAAGGATAAGAAATTAGAACAAGGAAAGATTGATCAGCTTGTTAAAAGCTTTTCTGATCAAGATTTGTCTGCATGGAATTTTGATTACAAGGATAGTCAAATCATCCTTTACCCAAGCCAGGCAGTGGAAAATATAGATGAGATTGCCTTGCCAGTATCCAGTTTCTTTGATGTAGTACAATCCTCTTATTTATTAGATAAGGATGCCGAACTTTATAAGGCTTATTATGAAAAGAAAAATCAAAAAGTAGTAGCTTTAACTTTTGATGATGGACCAAATCCTGCGACGACAAATCAAGCATTAGATACACTTTCTAAGTATGGTATCAAGGCAACTTTCTTTGTTTTAGGTAAGAATGTTTCTGGAAATGAAGAGATATTGAAACGCATGAAAGCAGATGGCCATGTCATTGGAAACCATAGTTGGAGCCATCCAGTGCTTTCAAAACTTTCGCTTGATGAAGCTAAAAAACAGATTACTGATACTGAGGATGCGCTAACTAAAGTGTTGGGGTCTAGCTCCAAACTTATGCGTCCGCCTTATGGAGCTATTACAGACGACATTCGTAATAGTCTCGATTTGAGTTTTATTATGTGGAATGTGGATAGTTTGGATTGGAAGAGTAAAAATGAAGCATCTATTTTGACAGAGATTCAGCGTCAAGTTCGTAATGGTTCGATTATCTTAATGCATGATATCCATGCTGAAACAGTGAATGCTTTACCAAAGATTATAGATTATCTAAAAGAGCAAGGATATCACTTTGTCACAGTTCCTGAAATGCTTAATTCACGATTGAAATCACATGAACTATTCTATGATCGTGATCAGTAAGATTTTTGTTGAATGACCAATTCCATAGTAAGTATTTTTTCAATAAATAAATTTAGTCTTGTATTATTCTAGGCTAAATTTTTTTATGTTTAAATCTCGTGATAGGATTGGTTAATATTACAATTTTGTTACAAAAATAAGTTTTTTTGATAGAATTTTCTGATAATTTAGTATATAATACTTTTAATTTAAATAAAAAGGAGTGATTTTATGGGAGATTGCAAAGATTTTTGTTATAAAAAGTACCAAATAGCAACGATTTTTCTGCTAACGGTCTTTGCATTCGGATTTGCTTTCGCACAGGTTAGTGCCGATGAGGGAAAATTTGAAGCATCCAATCAAGTTACACATGCTGTAATGACTAATAAATTAGATGATTCAAATAAGCTCGCACCGCCAGTCACGGCTGACAAGAATGCTCTAAATTCTTCTTCGAAGGAAAAAACAGAAGTGACAGAGTCATTAAAACAAGATGATTCTATAGAATATAGAGATAATAAGTCAGATAAGAATGTAACCACACAGACAGAAACGACTGCTATAAAAAGTGAAGAGAAGAATGAAGAATCAGCAGTGAAAAGTAATTCTTCTTCAGAAAGCATACAATCACAGTCGTTATCTCAAGCTGGACAGAAAGAAAAGCCAAACAGTATCTCCAGTAATGAAATTATTACTGTCCCTAAAACCTGGGAAGCAGGACATAAAGGACAAGGAACTGTAGTCGCTGTTATAGATTCAGGTCTTGATTTGAATCATGAGGTTTTGCGTATTTCTGATCCGTCAAAGGCGAAATTTAAAAATCAGGATGATATCGAAAAAGCTAAAAAGGCTGCTGGTATTGACTATGGGAAATGGTACAGTGATAAAGTAGTATATGCTTATGATTACTTTGATGGAACTGATAATATAAAAGAGGCTGAAAAAGAGTCTCATGGAATGCATGTTACTGGGATTGTAGCTGGAAATCCTGTTAATAAAGCCCCAAATTCTGAGAAGGTTTATGGGGTGGCGCCAGAAGCTCAAATTATGTTTATGAGAGTTTTTTCAGACAGAAATAAAACTACAGCCTCTGCCCTCTATGTAAAAGCTATTGATGATGCTGTTGCATTAGGTGCAGATGTGATCAATATGAGTTTGGGTGCAGGTGCGGGTTCAACGGTAGATGCAGGTTCAGATATAATTGATGCAGTAAAAAGAGCACGCGCTAAAGGAGTATCTGTTGTTATTGCTGCTGGTAATAGTAATACTTTCGGTAGAGGTTTTTCACAACCATTGGCAGCAAATCCTGATTATGGTCTCGTCGGAAATCCCTCTACAGTGGAAGATTCAATTTCTGTTGCTTCGATTAATAATAAAATTCTAACTACTGAAGTCTTTGAAGTAAAAGGTTTAGAAAATGACGCTACCCTTGATTATGGTAAGTTTGATTTTAATAGACCTGAAACAGAAAAAGATTTTGAAAAAGGGAAAGAATACGAATATGTAGCAGCGGGTATTGGTCGTGAAGAAGATTTTGCTAATATTGATGTAAGAGGCAAGTTAGCACTGATTCAACGTGGTAAAATTCATTTTTCTGATAAGATTAAAAATGCTCTTAAACACGGTGCAGCTGGAGTTTTAATTTATAACAACGTTGAAGGTGCAAATGTTAGTATGTCTGTTACAGGTGATGCTAAGAAAATCCCATCTGTCTTTATTTCAAAACATTATGGTGAAATTCTTAAGTCTGGTCAGTATAAAATTGTCTTTAATCACAAGATGGATAATCGTAAATCAGACGTTGCAGACCAATTATCAGATTTCAAGTTGGGGAGTTACAACTGATGGACAATTGAAACCAGATGTTACTGCACCTGGTGGAAATATCTATTCATCATTTAACGACAATAGCTATGGAAGTATCAGTGGAACAAGTATGGCGGCCCCTCATGTAGCTGGTGTCGCAGCATTAGTCAAAGAATATTTAGCAAAGAAACATCCTGAATTATCAGCTAGTCAAATTTCAGAGATTGTAAAAGCTTTAATTATGTCTACTGCAAAACCACATTTTAATAAACAAACTGGAGCCTATACTTCTCCACGTCAGCAAGGTGCGGGCGTAGTTGACACGATGGCGGCAACAAGTACAGATTTATTTGTAACAGGTGCAAATAACTATCCAAGTGTTACTCTTGGCAATGTTGGTGATAAATTTACCTTTGAAGTTACAATTCATAATATTTCGGATAAAGACCAAACATTGAAGATGATTGTAAATACAAATACGGACGAAGTTGAAGAAGGGAAATTCACTCTCCGTCCACGAAAACTAACTGAAACAGTTTGGCCTGAAGTAACTGTGAAAGCTCATAGTACGAAGACGGTAACGGTTAGTGTAGATACAAGTAAGTTTACTGAAGAACTTAGCAAAATAATGCCAAATGGATATTTTCTAGAAGGATTTGTTAGATTTGTTAATCCTGCAGATGATGGTTCTGTTATTGGTTTACCATTTATGGGATTTAAGGGAGAATTCCAAAATCTACCTGCAATTGAAACCAATTTATCAATTGATTAAGGAAGGAAACAGTGGATTTTACTCTGAAATTGATAAAGATAATCCAGGAATTTCACCTTCAGACGATGCAACTTATTTAACAAGTTCTGAAAATGATGTAAATGTTTTAAAAGCAGAGCGTCAAGGCAATCGAGTGACTGTACTCGGAGTGAAACAAGATGCTGAAGGAAAATACCATCTTCAATTAGATGAAAAGGGGAACATCCGCCTTGCTATCTCGCCAAATGAGGATGGTAATAAAGATTCTGTTCGGTTTAAAACTCTTGTCTATAGAAACTTGGTAAATCTTCGTGCGACGGTTTATGCTTCTTCGGATACAACACACAGTCAGCCTATTTGGCAAAGTCGTCCAACAGACCTTGTAAAAAATTATTTTGATGGCGATACTAGAAATCCAAGAAGTTATATTGTAGATAAAACAGCTTGGGGAGGACAGGATTCTAATGGAAATCGAGTTTCTGATGGAATTTATGACTATGTTATTAGTTATAAGCCAGATGTCCCTGGAGCTGAGGAACAATATACAACATTTAAAATTCAAATCGATACACAAAAACCTCTGATTACTTCGGGATATATTCGTTCTCAAAAAGATCAAGAACAATTTATAGCTCGTAAACCTCAGGATGTAGGAAATGGCGGAATTCTTCTAGAAAAAGTCTTTTATATTCGTCCTTCTGAAAATAGAGAGGCGACAGATTCAGAAATCGAACAGTATCAAATTATCAAACAAAATGAAGATGGTAGTTATACACTTCCTAAGAACGTTGATAAATCGAAAATCTTCTATTATGTAGAAGACTTTGCGGGAAATGTAGATTTTATATCTCTCAAAGATCTTGTAGGTGAAGAAAATAGTGGTCGTGTAAAAATTGCTATACTAAACAATAAAACCAAGGATGAGATTGATACAACTTATGTTTATCGCATTAAAAATAGCGAAGGTCAATATGTAACCGTTGATAAGTCAAAAGATATTAATTTCTTGAAATTTGGGCATTATGTTGCAGAAATTTTTAGCTATGACCGTACAGAGTTGAAATTTGTGAGTGCTCTATCTAAGGAATTTGATTTAACGAAAGAAAATAGTTTTCAAACTATTACCTTCTTGGCTAACAAAATGAAATATGCCCCAGTAACGGTTGGCTTTAATCAAGCTGTTCCTGGAACTACAACGATTACTTTAGTAGGTGAAGACGGTCAGAGTCAAGTCTTGCCAGCTGAAACATATGGTAAACATTCTTATGGTAAGAAAGTGGTTACTGGTGAATATAAAGTTCTTGTAAATCTATCCAACGGTTATGAATTACTCGATAATCTTCAACCATTTAAAGTTTTGTTTGGTAAAAATAATGTTTTGTCACTTTCAGTTGTTTCTAAGTTAGCTTTGATTGCAGCTTTAAATAAACAAATGGAAGTAGTTAAAACTCCGAGATATTATAATACAAAACAGAAGTTGAAAGAGATTTTTGATCAAAGTGTCAAAGATGCGCAACTAGCATTGGGAAGTAAACTTAACCAAGATAAAATTGACCAAATTGTTAAGGCTTTAGAGTCTGCTATGCAAACATTGGATGGTAAGGAATCTGATATCACATCATTGAAGAATGCTATTAAAGCATATGCTGAGACAGTTAAAAAAGGTAAATATATAAATTCTGATCAAGAACGCAAAGGTCAATATGATCGTGAATTTAAACTCTTGGCATTATTAATTACAAAAGATTTGATAACTCAAGATGAAATCGACCGTCTATTGACCGCTTTCTTGAAAGCACAAGACCAGCTGAATGGGAAAGAAACAGATTTCATGAGCCTAAAAAATGTTATCGTGGATGAAGTGAAGTTCCAAGACAAAGATCCAAGATTTTTGACAGCTAGCAAAGAGGAGAAAGATGCATATAATCTTATTTTCAACAAAGCTAAGCTACTTTTGGAAAATGCAGAAGCTAGTCAAGAAGAAATTAATGCAGTAATCAATGCTCTAAAAGAGACGGCTGTAAAACTTAAGGCTAATAAAGTAGAGATTCCAACCAAACCAGTTGCACCAGTTAAGCCGGTTGATCCAACTAAAGCAGTTGCACCAGTTAAGCCGGTTGATCCAACTAAAGCAGTTGCACCAGTTAAGCCAGTTATTCCAGCTAAACCAGTTGTAACGATTAAACCAGTTACTCCAACTAAACCAGTTGTAACGGTTAAGCCAGTTACTCCAGCTAAACCAGTTGTAACAATTAAGCCAGTTACTCCAACTAAACCAGTTGCATCGATCAAGCCAGTTACTCCAGCTAAACCAGTTGTAACGATTAAGCCAGTTACTCCAGCTAAACCAGTTGTAACGATTAAGCCAGTTACTCCAACTAAACCAGTTGCATCGATCAAGCCAGTTATTCCAGCTAAACCAGTTGTAACGCTTAATCCAGTTATTCCAACCAAACCAGTTGTAACGGTTAAGCCAGTTTCTCAAGTGCAACCTGTTAAATTAGTAAGTCACAATAGACAAGTCTCAACTATTAAGCCTTCAATTAGAAATGATAAAATTGAGAAAGCTCCATCAATTATAGAAGCTAATCATGAGAATAAAACACTAGCTGGAAGTGGTCAACAAGTGCTTTTAGCTACAGTCAACAAAGAAGGAAAACAATTACCAGTCACTGGTGAGAATAACATGATTTCTATTATTCTAAGTATTTCAGGAATTTCTCTCTTATTGTCAGTTATTGGATTTGCAACTTTTTCAAAAATTGAGTAGAGAATACAATACATCTTTCTATAGTTTTTGATTTACAGTATGTTACAATTCTGATATAATAGTCAGCAGGAAAGAAAGTCTTATGGAGTTCTTCAAGCGAGCTTGGGATAGTGGGAGCCAAGTAGGGCAAAATAAGGAACTGGCGCTTTCTGTAGTATTTTCAAAGATAATGAAGTAATAAATTAGGGTGGAACCGCGTTTCTGACGCCCCTAGTCGCAAGGCTTGGGTGTTGAAATTCGGTTCTTTTTGAATTCGTCTAATGCCTAAGTAGAAAGGAGCATCATGCTTAAAGGATCTTGTTTATGTAAAGCAGTGACCTACACTTTAGATGAGGAATTATCGGAATTAGTATTTTGCCATTGCTCATTCTGTCGGAAAGTAACTGCGTCTGCTTATACAGTTAATGCTAAAGTTAACAGTGAAAAGCTAGTATTACATGGAAAAGAAAAGCTTGTTTCCTATAGTTCTTCTCCAGGAAAACAGCGTTATTACTGCCAGAACTGTCATAGTCAAATTTTCACTGCTCAAGAAAATATACCAGAAGTCTGTGCTTTGAAATTAGGTACAATAGATGAGTGCGATCAGAATTTACAAACTGTTCCCAAACGTCATATTTTTCAGGATCCAGTCTTTTCTTGGTTGCTTGATAAATAAATCTAAGAAGATAATATAAATTAAAGGAGTAAAAAATGTCTAAAAAATTGACTTTCCACTGCGTCAGTGGCAGAAACCTCCTTACAGTCGGACTGCCCCACGCTCAGTACCAGGGTGCTGAGCTAGAAGCAGTACTAACTCGTCTTGCCTCGTATAATCGACGAGGCAGACTCGTGTCGCAAAAAATCATTTTTTATTAAGGAGTATTCAATGTCTAAGAAATTAACATTTCAAGAAATTATTTTGACTTTGCAACAATTTTGGAATGACCAAGGTTGTATGCTTATGCAGGCTTATGATAATGAAAAAGGTGCGGGAACAATGAGTCCTTACACTTTCCTTCGCGCTATTGGACCTGAGCCATGGAATGCGGCTTATGTAGAGCCATCACGTCGTCCTGCAGACGGTCGTTACGGGGAAAACCCTAACCGTCTTTACCAACACCACCAATTCCAAGTGGTCATGAAACCTTCTCCGTCAAACATTCAAGAACTTTACCTTGAGTCTTTGAAAAAATTGGGAATTAATCCGTTGGAACACGATATTCGTTTCGTTGAGGACAACTGGGAAAACCCATCAACTGGTTCAGCTGGTCTTGGTTGGGAAGTTTGGCTTGATGGGATGGAAATTACTCAGTTCACTTATTTCCAACAAGTCGGTGGATTGGCAACTGGCCCTGTGACTGCGGAAGTTACCTACGGTTTGGAACGCTTAGCTTCTTATATTCAGGAAGTGGATTCTGTCTATGATATTGAGTGGGCTGATGGTGTAAAATACGGAGAAATCTTCATCCAGCCTGAGTACGAACACTCAAAATATTCGTTTGAAATTTCTGACCAAGAAATGTTGCTTGAAAACTTTGATAAGTTTGAAAAAGAGGCTGGTCGTGCCTTGGAAGAAGGATTGGTGCACCCTGCCTATGACTATGTTCTCAAATGTTCACACACTTTTAACCTGCTTGACGCGCGTGGTGCCGTATCTGTAACAGAGCGTGCAGGCTATATCGCACGTATCCGTAACTTGGCCCGTGTCGTAGCCAAAACCTTTGTCGCAGAACGCAAACGCCTAGGCTACCCACTTTTAGATGAAGCAACACGAGCTAAACTATTAGCAGAAGACGCAGAATAAAGAGAGTGACAAATTACGAAAATGGGCGAACAGAGTGAGCCCTGAACCAGTTGCCGCAGTGATGAATGTATCCTTAGTAAAGCTAAGGATACTAGGCAAAATTGGAGACTTTTGGCTCCAATTTTAGCAATGAATCAACGAAGTTGGTTGCTTGCGTGCCAATCACATAAGGCAAACTGGAAAATAAAAAGATACTTTTCGGAGAAAAAACATGACAAAAAACTTATTAGTAGAACTCGGTCTTGAAGAATTACCAGCCTATGTTGTCACACCAAGTGAAAAACAATTAGGTGAAAAAATGGCAGCCTTCCTCAAGGAAAACCGTCTGTCTTTTGAAGATATTCAAACCTTCTCAACACCACGTCGTTTGGCTGTTCGTGTGACTGGTCTTGCAGACAAACAGTCTGATTTGACAGAAGATTTCAAGGGCCCAGCAAAGAAAATTGCCTTGGATAGTGATGGGAACTTCACCAAAGCAGCTCAAGGATTTGTCCGTGGAAAAGGCTTGACAGTTGAAGATATCGAATTCCGTGAAATCAAGGGTGAAGAATATGTCTATGTCACTAAGGAAGAAATTGGTCAAGCAGTTGAAGCCATTGTTCCTGGTGTTGTAGATGTCTTGAATTCCTTGACTTTCCCTGTCAGCATGCACTGGGCTGGAAATAGCTTTGAATACATTCGTCCTGTTCACACTTTGACTGTTCTTTTAGATGAAGAAGAGTTTGACTTGGATTTCCTTGATATCAAGGGCGGTCGTGTGAGCCGTGGGCATCGTTTCTTGGGGAAAGAAACTAAGGTTCAGTCAGCATTTAGCTATGAAGAAGACCTTCGTGCTCAGTTTGTAATTGCAGATCCACGTGAACGTGAGCAAATGATTGTTGATCAAATCAAAGCAATCGAAGTTGAGCATGGTGTACATATCGAAATTGATGCGGACTTGCTTAATGAAGTCTTGAACTTGGTTGAATACCCAACTGCCTTTATGGGAAGTTTTGATGCCAAATATCTTGAAGTTCCAGAAGAAGTTTTGGTGACTTCAATGAAAGAACACCAACGTTACTTTGTTGTTCGTGATCAAGACGGTAAACTCTTGCCAAACTTCATTTCTGTTCGTAACGGAAATGCAGAACATTTGGAAAATGTCATCAAAGGAAATGAAAAAGTCTTGGTAGCCCGCTTGGAAGACGGTGAATTCTTCTGGCGTGAAGATCAAAAATTAGTGATTTCAGACCTTGTTGAAAAATTAAACAATGTAACTTTCCATGAGAAAATTGGTTCCCTTCGTGAACACATGATTCGTACGGGTCAGATTGCTATTCTCTTGGCAGAAAAAGCGGGCTTGTCAGCGGATGAAACGATTGACCTAGCCCGTGCAGCAGCCATTTACAAGTTTGACTTGTTGACAGGTATGGTTGGTGAATTTGACGAGCTCCAAGGAATTATGGGGGAGAAATATGCCCTTCTTGCTGGGGAAACTCCAGCAGTGGCAGCTGCTATTCGTGAACACTACATGCCTACATCAGCTGAAGGAGAACTTCCAGAGAGCAAGGTGGGAGCAGTGCTTGCCATTGCAGATAAATTGGATACGATTTTGAGTTTCTTCTCAGTAGGTTTGATTCCATCAGGTTCTAATGACCCTTATGCTCTTCGTCGTGCAACTCAAGGTGTGGTTCGTATCTTGGATGCCTTTGGTTGGCATATTGCTATGGATGAGTTGATTAATAGCCTTTATGCTTTAACATTTGACAGCTTGACTTATGAAAAATAAGGCAGAGGTTATGGACTTTATCAAGGCTCGTGTTGATAAAATGATGGGTTCAACTCCAAAAGATATCAAGGAAGCAGTTCTTGCAGGATCAAACTTTGTTGTGGCAGATATGTTGGAAGCGGCAAGTGCTCTCGTAGAAGCAAGCAAGGAAGAAGACTTCAAACCATCTGTTGAATCACTTTCTCGTGCCTTCAACTTGGCTGATAAGGCAGAAGGAGTTGCTACAGTTGATTCAGCACTCTTTGAAAATAATCAAGAAAAATCCTTGGCTGAAGCAGTAGGGACACTTGTGTTATCAGGTACTGCAAGTCAACAATTGAACCAACTCTTTGCTCTTAGCCCTGTCATTGATGCCTTTTTTGAGAATACTATGGTTATGGCTGAAGATGAGGCTATCCGTCAAAATCGTTTGGCTATCTTGTCTCATTTAACTCAAAAAGCATCTAAGCTTGCTCGTTTTAACCAAATTAACACTAAATAAAATTTGATAAGCGGACTTTATCTTATCACAAAGGAGAAGAAATGGATCCGAAAAAAATTGCTCGTATCAACGAGCTTGCCAAAAAGAAAAAAGCAGAAGGTTTGACACCAGAAGAAAAAGTGGAACAAGTCAAACTACGTGAAGAGTACATCGAAGGTTATCGTCGGGCTGTTCGTCACCACATTGAAGGAATCAAAATTGTGGACGAAGAAGGGAACGATGTTACACCAGAAAAACTACGCCAAGTACAACGTGAAAAAGGTTTACACGGTCGTAGTCTCGATGATCCAAATTCATAAAAACTATTCTATCTTTTAACAAAGATAGGTGAAACGATAACAAAACGACTAGCAGACACAAACTGTTAGTCGTTTTTAGGTGACTTAATCTAGTAGGATACAGAACTACATCGGTTACTTAATTTATCTATCTAATACTCTTCGAAAATTAAATTCAAACTACGTAAGCGTCGTCTTGCCGTATATATGTTACTGACTTCGTCAGTTCTATCTGCAACCTCAAAGCAGTGCTTTGAGCAACCTGCGGCTAGCTTCCTAGTTTGCTCTTTGATTTTCATTGAGTATAATATCTTGGATTCATTAGAAAATCAATCTTTTCTTAGTTCAATGACTTGATTATAGTGACTTTCATTATTAATATGGTGAGCAATTTCTAACACCATCATCGGTAGTGAGAAAATCAAGTCTCGGACCATCTGGCTATTTTCTACGTCAAGAGCTGCAGTTACCTCATCTACTAATAAAATCTCCTTTTTACGAAGTAGAAAGCGTGCTAGTTCGATACGGACACGCTGTCCACCTGAAATATTTTCTCCATTATCCGTGATCACAAAATCAAGTCCATTTGTCAGTTCATGATTAAGTTTTACTTGTTTTAAAACAGCATCTAACTCTTGATCTGAAAATTTTTGTCCCAAGCTTAGGTTGTAACGAACAGTATCATTAAAGAGAAAAGGATGCTGGCTGATGATGCCCACCTGACGAATAAAGTTACTTATTTTAGCGCCATCCTCTGTGATACAAGTAATCATCCCACTATCAGCTTTCTCTTTCCCAATAATCATTCGGAAAAGGGTGGATTTTCCACAGCCACTTGGCCCTTTTATGAGAACTTTTTCCCCTTGTTGAATCGTTAGATTGAGATTGTGAATAATCTCTCTACCGTTATATGATTTATTTAAGTGAAAAATTTCCAGATATGCTACTTGGGAGATTGAGTGGCTGTCCACTTCTCTATCATCAATTCGATTCAAAATTCCAAAAATCTTATCAACTGTTGTTTTAGCCCCTTGAATATCTGCCACATCATACATAATATTTTGAATAGGCCCCACTAGTTGGCCAGCAGCGATATACATAGCAACCAAGTTAGCTAAGTAAACATGATGATTATGCATAGCAAGGAAGAATCCCAATACTAAAGGTAGTACTTGGCTAAGAAATACCATAAAACCATTACAAAAGAAAACAAAATTATGAGTAAAAGCAAACCTTTGAATAGCTCTTTGATAACGAAGATTGATATTCCAGACACGCTGATAATTTTCAGACAAGGCTTGATTCATTCGTAAGGTCTGAGCACCCCGAATACTGTCAGAGATTTGATTATGAACGGCTGTTCTTTCCTGAGACATTTCCTCCCCTGAATTTTTCAGTCTATTATTCATCAAAAATTGTGGAATGGGACGTAAAATTGTAAAGAAAACAAAGATAGAACCCAATATAACATTTTGCGCAATGATATAGATTGCCGTAATTAGCGCCCCAAATCCCCAACATGAAATGGACATGTAGCATCTAAAGAAGTTATCTCCTAGAAATTCCATATCTTGTGTTAGCATGGTAATTTTCTCATCTTCACTATATTCTCTGTCTTCTATCAACTTCTGGAGTAATTTCGTTCGAATATTCATTTGAATCTCACGTTGAAAGACATTATTTGCATGATTACAAAACAACATCAGGCTATACAAAGCGAAATAGACTGAAAAACCAAAGAGAGCAAATTTCCAAATAGAGGAATATGTTAAACTATTTTGATCTATAGATAATGCTTTAGAAACAACCAAGGGTTGTCCCAGTGCAAGTCCCCCATTTACTAGTGCCCCAATAATAGTTAGGTATTTTGTTTTTGTATCGAGATATTTAAAGATATGAATCATAAAGCACCTCTAGAAAATAGACTTTCTATAATTGAGAAATATTTGTTGTAATAACTGGATATTATTATATACTCCATCATATTGTTCGTTTAATATATTCATTATACATCAATGAATGAGATTTAGTCAATAAGTCGTAACACACTACAATTGATAAAGAGTCTACTAAAAAAGGAACCAAGATGGTTCCTAAAACTTTTATTAGTTACTTGCGCCAGATGTAGCGTCTGCGGCATCACCGTGGCTTCCAGCATCACCTGCATCAGAAGCTCCAGATGTAGCATCTGCATTGCCGTGACCATGTCCGCCAGCAGATGCTGCAGCATTTCCACCAACTAGACGTTGACCAGTTGTTTCTAAGTACCAATCAAGCCATGGTTGGAAATTAAAGATAATTTCATTAATTCCAGCATATGAGCCATCTGGATAGTACATTGCCTTGTAGTTATGTGTATTAATAACACCTGCTGGTTGTCCCGGAACAATTGTACGAACATACTCTTGATCACCATTACGTAATACGCCTACAACCCACTCAACGTTTTTCATTCTTGCAGGTGGTAGGGAAGCATGTACTGTTCCTAATCGGCTACCTGCTTGAACTCGCACACGTTTACCATACATTGTGTTTGGATCTTGGTGGGCGTTATTGTAGTACAAGAATTGGTTATTATCATCCGCATATGTCAACTCAAATGGCATTGCTTTCAAGAACATATCAATTTGGTTAACTGTCAAGATACCGTGGTCTAATTTAACGTAAGTATCTCCAGAAACAGCTCCAACAAGCTCAGCAGCTTTTTCTACCCACTCAGGATCATCAGGGTCAACTCCTTGAATGGTAGTTGCGATTGGATTTGTACAATATAAATCTTCTGGTGCGATTGGTTTTGGTTTTTTCAATTTTGAAACGACTCCCACATATTTTACAAAGTTGTCTAAACATGTTTCAAGGAAATTAATAGTTCCTTCATTTGTGATATTCCCATTAACATCAAGGCTTCTTTAGCTTTACCGAGAAGGAATTCATTTCCTGGAAGAGTATAGGCATTGACACCTGGCGCGTCAAGAATCTTACGAAGGTGAACTTGGGCACGAGAAGTACCTTGGTCGTAGTAAGATGCTCCCACAATCATGACTGGTTTGTTTTCAAATGGATGAACTTCGTATGACAGCCATTCAAGAACAGATTTTAGGGAAGCTGAGATTGTATGGTTGTGCTCAGGAGTAGCGATAATAACACCATCAGCACGAGTAATTTTGTTATATAAATAACGTAATTGGAAACTTTCGTCCCATTTTTCGTCTTGGTTAAACATTGGAACTTCGTCAATTTCAAGAACTTCTAATTCAAATTTGAGTTTGAAGTGACGACGGATAAATTCCAAGAGTTTACGGTTATATGATTGATCGTAGTTTGATCCTACAAGTCCAACAAATTTCATTCTTTTTGGTCTCCTATCTTACAAATTTTCCCAGTCAAAGTCTTCAGCATCTTTGCGAAGTAATTCTTGTGCATTGCGCAATTTTTCTGTGATTTTTACAAAGATACGGAAGTCGTCAAAAGTAGCATCCAATTTTTTAATAACATCAAGATCAACTAAGTCACCACTTGTACTGAAGGCTTGAAGAGAATGTGAAAGCAAGAATTCATCAGGAAGGACACTTGCTTTGATTTCTGGTGCGTTTAGAATTTGGCGAAGTTGTAATTGGGCACGTGATGAACCAAGAGTACCGTATGAAGCACCTGTAATCATGATTGGTTTATTCAAAAGTGGGTAGATACCATAAGACAACCAAGCAAGAGCGCTCATCAAAACAGCTGGAATAGAATGATCATATTCAGGAGTACCGATAATAACGCCATCTGCCTCTTCAATTTTAGCAGCAATTTCCAGAATTTCAGCAGGTACTTGCTTGTCAGCTGGTTTGTTGAAGACAGGAATGTCTTTAATTTCAACAAGTTCAATTTCAGCTTTTTCAGCAAAGTGTTTTTGCATGTATTGAAGCAATTGACGGTTTGTAGAACGTTTTGAATTTGTTCCAACAATAGCAATAAGTTTTAACATGAGATTTCCTTTCTCTTTTTACATAATACGATTTTAAAGCTCCATTGAAACAGTTGTTTCTATAGAGTAGGAATTCCTGAAGAACAGCTTAGGTGACCTTCTTTATCGATGAGGATAGCTTCGATGCCCTCCAAACTTTCGACTTGCCAGAGGATAGAAGCAGGTCTTTCTCCAAATAGACGGGTTGTCCAGATTTCACCGTCGACTGATTTATCAGAGATGATTGTTAGACTAGCTAGTTCCGTTTCAACAGGATATCCTGTTTGGCTGTCAAAAATATGATGGTAATCTTTTCCATCGACTGTCAGGTGACGTTCATAAATGCCTGAAGTCACGACAGATTTATTGACAACGGGGATGGTCATTAAGTGATTTCCCCGAGGATTGGCTGGGTCTTGAATCCCGATTTGCCAAGGTTGATCCCCTCTTGCCTGATTTTTTCCAATGGTCAGGATATTCCCTCCCAGATTGATCAAGGCAGAAGTGACTCCCCTCTTCTCTCAGAAATTGGGCAACCTTATCCGCACTATAACCCTTGGCTAAACAGCCAAGATCGATCTTCATTCCTTTCTGTTTCAAGAACACAGTGGAAGTAGAAGAATCTAACTCGATATATTGAGGATTGATTAAAGGGAGAACCTCTTCAATTTCTTGAGGTTGGGCAATTTTGGCATCTGAAAAACCGATGCGCCAGGTTTGAATCAAGGGACCAATGCTGATATTGAGATGACTAGAGGGCGCTAGGCTGTGCTCTAATCCAAGTGAAATCAGTTCAAACAGGTCTGGATGCACCGTGACTGGGGCTATTCCAGCTTGATAATTGATTTCCATCAACTCAGATTCTTGACTATTGGCATTGAAGCGGTATTCTAGCTCTTTGAGCAAATCAAAGGATTTTTGGAGCAAGATATCGGCTCGCTCATCTACTAATGAAATAGTGATAGTAGTTCCCATTAGCCGTTCAGAATGTGAACTAAGAGGCAAGCTACCAACTCCTTTCTCTTATGAAAAGAAGGTTGAAATATAGTAATTTTTTTGCAAAATTAACCCATTACATTTTCTTTCCATAATACTAGCATACCATAAAGTCAGCGTTTTCACAAATAAAATTTGTAAAGTTGTCAAGAAATATGCTCAGAAAATAAAGAGTAATTGTAAGAAAGGCTGATAAAATACAGATTATTTACATTTTTTTACAAAAAAATCGGGAAAATTAGCAAAACTCTTGTAAACGCTAACAGTAAATGTTATACTAGAAGAGTAAATTTAAAATTGAAGGTAGGAATTTTTCTATGAGTAAAATCGTTGTAGTTGGTGCTAACCACGCTGGTACAGCATGTATTAATACTATGTTGGATAATTTTGGCAATGAGAACGAAATCGTTGTATTTGACCAAAACTCTAACATCTCTTTCCTAGGATGTGGAATGGCCCTTTGGATTGGTGAACAAATTGACGGTGCTGAAGGCTTGTTCTATTCTGATAAAGAAAAATTGGAAGCAAAAGGTGCTAAGGTGTACATGAACTCACCAGTTCTTTCAATCGACTATGATAACAAAGTAGTTACTGCCGAAGTTGAAGGAAAAGAGCACAAAGAATCATACGAGAAATTGATTTTCGCTACAGGTTCTACACCAATCTTGCCACCAATCGAAGGTGTTGAAATTGTTAAAGGAAACCGCGAATTTAAAGCAACTCTTGAAAACGTACAATTCGTAAAATTGTACCAAAACGCTGAAGAAGTGATCAATAAGCTTGCTGATAAGAGCCAACACCTTGACCGTATCACCGTTGTAGGTGGTGGTTACATCGGTGTTGAACTTGCTGAAGCCTTTGAACGTCTTGGAAAAGAAGTTGTCCTTGTTGATATCGTTGATACTGTCTTGAACGGTTACTATGACAAAGACTTCACACAAATGATGGCGAAGAACTTGGAAGACCACAACATCCGCTTGGCTCTAGGTCAAACTGTTAAAGCAATTGAAGGTGACGGTAAAGTTGAACGCTTGATTACTGATAAAGAAACTTTCGATGTAGACATGGTTATCCTTGCAGTTGGTTTCCGTCCAAATACTGCTCTTGCTGATGGTAAGATTGAACTCTTCCGCAACGGTGCCTTCCTTGTAGACAAGAAACAAGAAACATCTATCCCAGGCGTTTACGCTGTAGGTGACTGTGCAACTGTCTATGACAATGCACGTAAAGACACTAGCTACATTGCTCTTGCTTCAAACGCTGTACGTACTGGTATCGTTGGTGCATATAACGCATGTGGACATGAATTGGAAGGAATCGGTGTGCAAGGTTCAAACGGTATCTCAATCTACGGTCTTCACATGGTTTCGACTGGTTTGACACTTGAAAAAGCAAAAGCTGCAGGTTACAATGCGACTGAAACAGGCTTTAACGATCTTCAAAAACCAGAATTCATGAAACATGATAACCATGAAGTAGCGATTAAGATTGTATTTGACAAAGATAGCCGTGAAATTCTTGGGGCTCAAATGGTTTCACATGATATTGCAATTAGCATGGGAATCCATATGTTCTCACTTGCTATCCAAGAGCATGTAACAATTGATAAATTGGCTTTGACAGATCTATTCTTCTTGCCACACTTCAACAAACCATACAACTACATCACAATGGCTGCCCTTACAGCTGAAAAATAAAAATGAATGAACTATCTGGCCTTAGGTTAAGGTCAGATAGTTTTTTAGTTATACTCTTCGAAAATCTCTTCAAACTACGTCAGCTCTATCTGCAACCTCAAAACAGTGTTTTGAGCTGACTTCGTCAGTTCTATCTGCAACCTCAAAGCAGTACTTTGAGCAACCTGCGGCTAGCTTCCTAGTTTGCTCTTTGATTTTCATTGAGTATCAATCTGTACCCATACAATTTCGGTTTTTTTATCTTGTGATTCCTTCTAATCTAACTTAAAATGAAATGGTAGCTACCAATAGAAATGATGAGGATAAAACAAATGACTGAAAATAGATATGAATTAAATAAAAACTTGGCACAGATGCTCAAGGGCGGTGTAATTATGGATGTGCAAAATCCTGAACAGGCCCGTATTGCAGAGGCTGCTGGTGCGGCAGCTGTGATGGCCTTGGAGCGGATTCCAGCAGATATTCGTGCAGCTGGTGGAGTTTCCCGCATGAGCGATCCGAAGATGATTAAGGAAATCCAAGAAGCAGTTAGTATTCCAGTAATGGCCAAGGTCAGAATCGGGCATTTTGTTGAGGCTCAGATTTTAGAGGCTATTGAGATTGACTATATCGATGAGAGTGAAGTTCTATCGCCAGCTGACGACCGTTTCCATGTGGACAAGAAAGAATTTCAAGTTCCTTTTGTCTGTGGAGCTAAGGACTTGGGTGAAGCCTTGCGTCGTATCGCTGAAGGTGCTTCTATGATTCGTACAAAAGGAGAACCGGGTACGGGGGATATCGTCCAAGCTGTTCGTCATATGCGTATGATGAATCAGGAAATTCGTCGCATTCAAAACTTACGCGAGGACGAACTTTATGTTGCTGCTAAGGACTTGCAAGTTCCTGTAGAATTGGTTCAATATGTCCATGAACATGGAAAATTGCCAGTTGTAAACTTTGCAGCTGGAGGCGTTGCAACGCCAGCTGATGCTGCTTTGATGATGCAATTAGGGGCAGAGGGTGTCTTTGTCGGTTCAGGTATTTTTAAGTCAGGAGATCCTGTTAAACGAGCGAGTGCTATTGTTAAGGCTGTGACTAACTTCCGAAATCCTCAAATCCTGGCTCAAATTTCTGAAGATTTAGGAGAAGCCATGGTGGGTATCAATGAAAATGAAATCCAAATTCTCATGGCTGAACGAGGAAAATAGATGAAAATCGGAATATTGGCCTTGCAAGGTGCCTTTGCAGAGCATGCAAAAGTACTAGAGCAATTAGGAGTCGAGAGTGTTGAAATCAGAAATTTAGAGGATTTCAGCAAGATCAGAATGACTTGTCAGGTTTGATATTACCTGGTGGTGAGTCTACAACCATGGGCAAGCTCTTACGAGACCAGAACATGTTGATTCCCATTCAAGAAGCAATTCTATCTGGTTTACCAGTGTTTGGGACCTGCGCGGGTTTAATTTTGCTGGCTAAGGAAATTACTTCTCAGGAAGAGAATCATCTAGGAACTATGGATATGGTGGTTGAGCGCAATGCTTATGGGCGCCAACTAGGGAGTTTCTATACGGAAGCAGAATGTAAGGGAGTTGGTCAGATTCCAATGACCTTTATCCGTGGTCCAATTATCAGTAGTGTTGGAGAAGATGTAGAAATTTTAGCAAGAGTTGATAATCAAATCGTTGCAGCCCAAGAAAAAAATATGCTGGTAACTTCTTTTCATCCTGAATTGACTGATGATGTGCGCTTGCACCAGTACTTTATCAATATGTGTAAAGAAAAAAGTTGAGATTGAATTTCTCAACTTTTTTACATGTAATAAACAATGGCGATGTATTGGAGTGCGGATGCCGCTAGGATAAAGAGATGCCAAATCATGTGGAAATAAGGTTTTTTCTTGGCGTAAAATCCAGCCCCAACTGTATAACAGAGTCCACCAGTTACCATGAGACTCCAGAAAATTGGTGTCGTTTGACTGATAATGGCAGGAATGATAGCCAGAACTAACCAGCCCATAATCAGGTAAAGAGCAAGGCTAAATTTCTCATTGACCTTTTTAGCAAAGATTTTATAGAGGATGCCAAAGATGGTCGTTCCCCATTGGATGGCAATAATCAGATAGCCAAACCAGTTATTCATTAAGGTCAAGACAACGGGCGTGTATGAGCCAGCAATGGCAACATAAATCATAGAATGGTCAATAATTCTCAAGACATATTTATGGGTCGAACCATAGGCCATAGAGTGGTAAATGGTGGATGATAGAAACATGAGAAAGAGACTAATAACGAAAATGGAGACACCGATAGATGATAAAAATCCGTGTGTCTCATAACTATAGGTGGATGAAATGGGGAGTAAGATGAGCATGATGACTGCACCTACGGCATGGGTCACGCTATTAGCAATTTCCTCTCCAAAACTGAGTTGTTTGCTGAGCTTTAGGCTTGTATTCATTAGATTTTCTCCTCTTGAGTACGATGGATTAAGTCCAGAGTTTGATGATAGAGTTTAACGGTTTGGCAGCTGGTTTGGATGATAGGGTTAGCTGGGTCAATTCCTTGGTTCATGTAGTCCACAAAAGCATCGTAGAGTTGGTCTGAACTTGCTTGACTTTGTAGAGTATTAAGTGTCTGAGCTATTTCTTGAATAGAAAAGACAGACTTGAGGGTTGTGATAGCAATCAAACGGGCAATCTGTTGGCGTTGGTATTTTTTCTTATCAGGTTTTGTCAGGTAACCATGTTTCACATAATTATTGACCATAGATGCTGTCAGGCCCTTGTCTTTATCAAGAGAGATAGGGGCGCAGACCTGATTGACATAGAGTAAAACCTGGTCCAGATAGAGGTCAATGTTTGGAATTTCTGCCCATTTTGGGTAGGAAAAGGTAGTTTTCATTTGCAACTCCTTTTTATCTAGTTTTGATAACTAGATTATAAAATAACAAAAACAGAAAGTCAAGTTTTAACTGCTTGTGAAAAGGCTTAAATTATGCTATGATGGGAGAAACTAGTCAGAAATGAGGAGAAAAGATGGAAATTCGTTTAGCTTTTCCAAATGAAGTAGATACCATCATGCAGGTGATGGAGGATGCTAAAAAATGTTTAGCAGATGCTGGTAGTGACCAGTGGCAAAATGGTTATCCAAATGCTGATATTATTGTTGAGGATATTATCTCAGGTCAAGCCTATGTAGCCTTGGAAGAGGGAGAATTACTAGCTTATGCAGCTGTGACCAAGAGTCCAGAGGCAGCCTATGAAGCCATTTATGAAGGAAACTGGCAAGCTGGGGAGTCAGAGTACCTAGTCTTTCACCGTATTGCTGTGGCAGCAGATGTACAGGGACAGGGCGTTGCTCAAACCTTCTTAGAGGGCTTGATTGAAGGTTTTGATTATCTAGATTTTCGCTCAGATACGCATGTTGCAAACAAGGCCATGCAGCATATATTTGAAAAACTCGGATTTAAACAGGTTGGTAAGGTTCCAGTTGATGGCGAACGCTTGGCCTATCAAAAATTGAAGAAATAATGCAAAGGAAGTACGCAAAAATGCTCTACTCTTCGCCAATTGGTATTCTATCACTGGTAGCTGATGAGCATTATTTATATGGAATTTGGGTTCAGGAGCAGAAGCATTTTGAGAGGGGGATAGGAGATGAGACGATAGAAGCAGTTGTTAGTCATTCCATTTTAGACCCAGTTATTGCTTGCTTAGATGATTACTTTAAAGGCAAGTCTCAGGATTTATCCAACTTGCCCTTGGCTCCAATCGGAACGGATTTTGAAAAGCGAGTTTGGTCCTATCTACAGGAAATTCCTTATGGTCAGACAGTGACCTATGGACAAATAGCCCAAGACCTGCAAGTGGCTTCTGCTCAAGCAATTGGTGGAGCAGTGGGGCGCAATCCTTGGTCTATCCTAGTACCTTGTCATCGTGTGCTAGGAGCAGGCAAGCGTCTGACAGGGTATGCTGCAGGAGTGGAAAAGAAAGCTTGGCTCTTGGAGCATGAAGGTGCAGATTTTAAAGATATAAAATAGAAAGTGAAACATATGTTAGAATTTATCGAATACCCAAAATGTTCAACTTGTAAAAAAGCAAAACAAGAATTAAACCAACTCGGTGTGGACTACAAAGCTGTTCACATCGTAGAAGAAACACCCAGCCAAGAAGTCATTTTAAACTGGCTAGAGACCTCAGGTTTCGAGTTGAAGCAATTTTTCAACACCAGTGGAATCAAATACCGTGAATTAGGGTTGAAAGATAAGGTAGGAAGTCTGTCAAACCAAGAAGCAGCCGAGTTGCTAGCAAGCGACGGTATGTTGTTAAAACGGCCGATTTTAGTAGAAAATGGAACTGTTAAGCAAATCGGTTATCGAAAACCTTATGAAGAATTGGGATTGAAATAGTTTTTATCTATCTCTTTGATAGATAAAATATATAACCTCCCTGTTTCAAAGTATGATAAACTAGTAGGTAGACAAAGTCTGTATCTGACCGTAGCAAATAATTTCATTGACGGTAGAAGTATGGTAGAATGAATCATTATCAGGAGAGGATGTTTTTATGAATGTTACAACGATTTTAGCATCAGATTGGTACCAAAACTTGATGCAATTGATTCCGGATGGCAAGCTCTTTAGCTTGCGTTCGGTCTTTGATGGAATTCCAAGAATTGTCCAACAACTTCCAACAACGATTATGTTGACCATTGGTGGTGCCCTTTTTGGCTTGGTTTTGGCGCTTCTTTTTGCCATTGTGAAGATCAATCGTGTCAAGATTTTATATCCCTTGCAGGCCTTCTTTGTTAGTTTCTTAAAAGGGACACCGATTTTGGTGCAACTCATGTTGACCTACTACGGAATCCCTTTGGCTTTGAAAGCCCTCAATCAGCAATGGGGTACTGGTCTCAATATCAATGCGATTCCAGCGGCTGTTTTTGCGATTGTCGCCTTTGCCTTTAATGAGCAGCTTATGCTAGTGAAACAATTCGTGCAGCCATTCTCTCAGTCAATCCTGGTGAGATTGAGGCGGCACGTAGTTTGGGGATGACCCGAGCGCAAGTTTATCGTCGAGTGATTATTCCAAATGCAGCGGTGGTAGCTACTCCAACCTTAATTAACTCCCTCATCGGCTTGACCAAGGGAACTTCCCTAGCCTTTAGTGCGGGTGTTGTGGAAGTCTTTGCCCAAGCTCAGATTTTGGGTGGTGCCGATTATCGTTATTTTGAGCGCTTCATCTCCGTTGCCCTTGTTTATTGGGTAGTCAATATCGGAATTGAAAGCCTAGGTCGTTTCATCGAGAGAAAAATGGCTATTTCTGCACCCGATACAGTGCAAACAGATGTGAAAGGAGACCTTCGTTAATGATTAAGATTTCGAATTTAAGCAAATCCTTTTCAGGACAGACTGTCTTGGATCATCTGAACTTGGATATTCAAAAAGGGGAAGTTGTAGCCTTGATTGGTTCTTCAGGAGCTGGAAAATCAACTTTCCTTCGCAGTCTCAATTATCTTGAAACACCTGACAGTGGCTCTATTCAGATTGATGATTTCTCAGTTGATTTTTCTAAAATCACTCAAGAAGAAATCCTTGCCCTTCGTCGTAAGTTGTCTATGGTTTCAGCAGTTTAATTTGTTTGAACGCCGTACAGCACTTGATAATGTGAAAGAAGGCTTGGTTGTTGTCAAGAAATTATCTGACCAAGAAGCGACTAAGATTGCCAAGGAAGAGTTGGCTAAGGTTGGGCTTTCTGATCGTGAAAACCATTATCCTCGCCATTTATCAGGTGGACAGAAGCAACGGGTTGCCTTAGCGCGTGCACTTGCGATGAAACCAGATGTCTTGCTCTTGGACGAACCAACTTCAGCCCTTGATCCAGAATTGGTCGGTGAAGTAGAGAAGTCTATTGCGGATGCTGCTAAATCAGGTCAAACTATGATTTTGGTCAGTCATGACATGTCCTTTGTAGCCCAAGTGGCTGATAAGATTCTCTTCTTAGATAAGGGGAAGATTATTGAGTCTGGAACACCGGATGAGATTATTCACCATCCAAAAGAAGAACGAACAAAAGAATTCTTCGCTAGTTACAAACGGACTTATATTTGATATAATAGATAAAGGAAAACTCAGTTAGCTGGACTAGCTGAGTTTACTCTTTAAAAAAGATAGAAATGAGAGAAATCATGCTACTGCAACTATTTTCTTTATATTTCGAGAGTTTGATCTTGACCACCATCCTCGTCCTGATTTTTTTAGGGATTTGGATTGGACTAAGAGCCATGTCGGGAGTTGATAAGACAGCTAAGGCTCGCCAAGCCCATCTCTATGATATGATTATGATTGGGGTCTTGGTTGTTCCAGTATTATCCTTTGCGGTTATGAGTTTAATTCTTGTTTTCAAGGCATAATCCTTGCTTGATTGACAAGAAAGAGTTAGAATAAAGATAGTTACAACAAGAAAGAAGGAATCTATATGTACGATACTATTATTATCGGTGCTGGACCTGCAGGTATGACTGCAGCCTTGTATGCTGCTCGAAGCAATCTGAAAGTAGGCTTGATTGAAGGTGGTCTGCCAGGTGGTCAGATGAATAATACATCTGATATTGAAAATTACCCAGGGTACGCTAATATCAGTGGACCAGAATTGGCAGAAAAGATGTTTGAACCGCTTGAAAATCTTGGTGTTGAGCACATTTATGGCTATGTTAAAAATGTCGAAGACCATGGTGATTTTAAGAAAGTGATTACTGATGACCAAACATATGAAACACGTACAGTCATTGTAGCAACTGGTTCTAAACACCGCCCTTTGGGAGTGACTGGAGAAGAAGAACTGAACAGTCGTGGTGTTTCCTACTGTGCTGTTTGTGATGGTGCTTTCTTCCGTGACCAAGATTTGTTAGTAGTTGGTGGTGGAGATTCAGCTGTTGAAGAAGCCCTCTTCTTGACTCGCTTTGCCAAGACTGTTACCATTGTTCACCGTCGTGACCAACTTCGTGCCCAAAAAGTTTTACAAGACCGCGCCTTTGCGAATGAGAAAGTAAGCTTTATCTGGGATTCTGTCGTGAAGGAAATCAAGGGTGAAAACCGAGTAGAATCTGTCGTATTTGAAAATGTGAAAACAGGTCAAGTGACAGAACAAGCCTTCGGTGGTGTCTTTATCTATGTTGGATTGGACCCTCTTAGCGATTTTGTTAAAGAATTGAATATCCAAGATAAGGCTGGCTGGATTGTGACAGATAACCACATGAAAACTGCAGTTGACGGTATTTTTGCAGTTGGAGATGTTCGCTTGAAAGACCTTCGCCAAGTAACAACAGCAGTTGGAGATGGAGCTATCGCTGGTCAAGAAGCTTACAAGTTTATCACCGAACATAGTTAATCATAAAAAAGTTTCCAATCAGACGACTGGAAACTTTTTTATAGTCTATTTCGGAAAATTTCGTACATGAGAATGGCTGCAGCAACACTGGCATTGAGACTTTGAACATGTCCATTCATCGGAATGGTAATCATCTCATCGACCTGTTTTTTGATGTTGCTAGAGATGCCTTTTCCTTCATTTCCGATGATGAGGGCGATTTTCCCTTTTGTATTCCACTTGTGGCAAGGAGTCCCATTCATATCTGTTCCAAAGATCCAGAATCCTTCATCCTTGAGTTTGTCTAGAGTTTGGCTTAGATTGGTTACTCGGGCGATTGGAACATGCTCAATAGCACCTGTGGCTGTTTTGGCAACGACAGGAGTAACACCGACAGCACGGTGCTTAGGAATGATGACACCTGAAACGTTGGTCGCATCGGCTGTTCTCAGTATGGAGCCTAGGTTATGAGGGTCGGTTAACCCGTCCAGAATTAATAGAAGTGGATTTTCTTCTTGACGTGTTTTTGCTAGGATGTGTTCTAATTCGCTATAGGCAAATTCAGACACTCGTAGAACAAAACCTTGGTGGACAGCACCTTCAGTCATCTCAGAGAGGGATTTTTTTGAAGTCCAAGAAATGGATACCTTCTTTTCTGTAGCCAGTTCCTTGACTTTCTCAACGTTCTTACCTCGGAGATCTTCTTGGAGGTAGAGTTTGTTGCCAGTGTTTGCAAGGAGGGCTTCGGTAACGGCGTGGACGCCATAGACAATATCATTTGTTTTCATGCCTCTATTATAACACAAAACCCCGTCTTGCAACGGGATTTTCTTTATTCTAGAATCAGTAAACCATCTTTAACTGCAAATGGGTCTTTTTCATTGATACGATCGTAAAACATGATTCCGTTAATGTGGTCAATTTCATGCTGAACAACGATAGAGTTGTAGCCTTTAAGTTTGATGCGGTGTTTTTCTCCATCTTTGTCAAAGTAGTCAACAGTAACGCGAGCATGGCGAACAACATAGCCAGGCACGTTGCGGTCAACAGACAGGCAACCTTCTCCTTCACCAAGAGCAGCGTCTTGAACAGAGTGAGAGACGATTTTGGGATTGTACATAATAGCTTGCAAGTCGTAAGCTTCCTCTGGAGTTTCGCCTTCTTCAACAATGTTTGGCACCAAAACAGCGATAATGCGTTTTGAGATATCTAATTGAGGAGCAGCAAGTCCAACACCACCTCGGAGCCCCATTTTTTCAGCCATGATAGGATCTTGGGAATGTTTGAGGAATTGCATCATTTTTTCGCCAAGGATGATTTCCTGATCAGATAGGGGGAAAGTAACTTCCTCAGCAACCGCGCGTAGAGTAGGATTCCCTTCACGGATAATATCGTTCATATCAATTAAGTGAGCAGCTTTTGTAATACGTTCTATTGCAGACATTTTCTCTCCTTTCATTACATCTACATGATATCACAAAATGACAAGGATTGAAAGCATTACGGCATTAAGCTTTTTTAGAAATTTACTAGCAAGTTGAATTCAATTGTGAAAGAATTACTTATCTGTGATATAATAAAAAGAAAAGGCTTGCATTAGAAAGTAGGGAGAATGAAAATGCAAAGAAGACAGGATAGAAATAAACGTGGACCAGTTTTTCATTTTGTGAGAGGTTTTGTAAACTTTTTCAGGAGTTATCGCAAGTGGAGCAATAAGGGATTTGTGGCCATACTCTTGCTAGCAGTTGCTTTATCAATGGGCTTGGTCTTGTTGTTTGAAAGCTTCCAAGGAATCCCCTTGACCAGTCAAAAAAAGGATGCCATTTCTCAAGAAGCTAATAAGACCAATCAAAATTCTAAAGATCAGGAAGAGGAAAAAACTGCAAGAATTATGGCTAACGGAGACCTCCTCTATCATATTCCCATCTATCGTTCTGCTTTAAAAGAAGATGGAACCTATGATTTTCATGAAAATTTTGATTATGTGAAGCCATGGCTTAAGCAGGCAGATTTGATTATAGGTGATTTTGAAGGTACGGTAAACAAGGACCACTATTTGGCAGGTTATCCTCTCTTTAATGCACCTGGCGAAGTCATGGATGCCATCAAGGATGCTGGTTATCAAGTGCTAGACTTGGCGCATAACCATATCCTAGATTCACAAATAGAAGGTGTGGTCTCAACAGCAGATGCTATTGAAAAGGCTGGAATGACACCTATTGGCGTTTATACGCATGAGTCACGTGATCAAGCACCTCTGGTTATTAAGGAAGTCAACGGTATCAAGGTTGCACTTTTGGCTTATTCTTATGGATTTAATGGGATTGAGCAAAGTATTTCTCAAGATGACTATAACCGCTATCTTTCAGACTTAAATGAAGACAAGATGAAGGCTGAAATTGAACGAGCGGAAAAGGAAGCGGATATCACCATTATCATGCCTCAGATGGGTGTGGAGTATCGCTTGGAACCAACTGAAGAACAAAAGGCTCTTTATCACAAGATGATTGATTGGGGAGCGGATATTATCTTTGGAGGACACCCTCACGTTGTGGAACCATCTGAAACGGTTGAAAAAGATGGAGACAAGAAACTCATTATCTATTCAATGGGGAACTTCATTTCCAATCAACGAATTGAAACCATGCAAGATGAAGAAAATGCTAAGTGGACAGAGCGTGGTGTTCTTATGGATGTGACCATTAAGAAAAAGGATGGCAAGACGACAATCGAAACTGCTAAAGCACATCCTTCTTGGGTAAATCGTACATCGAAAGGAACCTATTCTCCAGAAGGTTATCCACTCTTCCTTTACCAAACCTATATCTTAGAAGATTTTATCGAGGGTGGTAGTCATCGTGACCAGTTAGATGAAGCGACTAAGGAACGAATTGATACAGCCTATAAAGAAATGAACGAACATGTAGGATTGAAGTGGGATTAGCTTGAATTCAGAGGAAAGTAAATGACGATTAAGGTAATTGCGACAGATATGGATGGGACCTTGCTGGATGCTAGAGGCCAGCTTGATCTCCCACGTTTGGAAAGATTTTAGATCAGTTGGATCAAAGGGGTATTCGTTTTGTCATCGCGACGGGCAATGAAATTCACCGCATGAGGCAACTACTGGAGCACTTGGTCAATCGAGTGGTTCTGGTTGTTGCCAATGGTGCTCGTATATTTGAAAACAATGAATTGATTCAGGCTCAGACTTGGGATGATGCCATTGTCGATAAGGCTTTGGCTCATTTCAAGGGTCGAGCGTGTCAGGACCAGTTTGTTGTGACGGCTATGAAGGGTGGTTTCGTCAAGGAAGGTACTATTTTTACAGACCTTGAAAGTTTCATGACTCCAGAAATGATTGAAAAATTCTACCAACGGATGCAGTTTGTGGATGAATTAACCTCTGATCTCTTTGGTGGTGTGCTCAAGATGAGTATGGTTGTTGGTGAGGAACGGTTGAATTCGGTCTTGGAAGAAATCAATGACCTCTTTGATGGCCGTGTTCGGGCTGTATCCAGTGGCTATGGTTGCATTGATATCCTTCAAGCTGGAATTCATAAAGCATGGGGCTTGGAAGAATTACTCAAGCGCTGGGACTTGACTCCCCAACAAATCATGGCTTTTGGTGACAGTGAAAATGATGTTGAAATGCTTGAAATGGCTGGAATTGCCTATGCGATGGAAAATGCTGATGATAAAGCCAAAGCTGTGGCTACTGCTCTAGCGCCAGCCAACAGCCAAGGAGGAGTTTATCAAGTCTTGGAAAACTGGTTAGAAAAAGGAGAATGAAGTGGCAGTACAGTTATTAGAAAATTGGTTACTAAAGGAACAAGAAAAAATCCAAACCAAGTATCGTCACTTAAATCAAGTTTCTGTTGTAGAGCCAGATATTCTTTTTATTGGGGATTCCATTGTCGAATATTATCCTCTGCAGGAACTATTTGGGACTTCGAAGACAATTGTCAATCGAGGCATTCGAGGTTATCAGACAGGGCTGTTATTAGAAAATCTAGATGCGCATCTGTACGGTGGAGCAGTAGATAAAATTCTCCTTCTGATTGGGACAAATGATATCGGAAAGATGTACCTGTGAATGAGGCTCTCAATAATCTCGAAGCTATCATACAGTCTATTGCTCGCGATTATCCATTGACTGAGATTAAATTGCTTTCCATTTTGCCAGTTAATGAAGGCGAGGAGTACAAGCAGACAGTCTATATCCGCACGAATGAAAAAATTCAGAAATGGAATCAAGCCTATCAAGAGCTTGCTTCTGCCTATATGCAGGTAGAATTTGTGCCAGTTTTTGATAGTTTGACAGACCAAGCAGGCCAACTCAAAAAAGATTATACAACTGATGGGTTGCACCTTAGTGTTACTGGTTATCAGGTTTTGACTAAAGCTTTGAAAGACTATCTTTTGTAGTTAGTTAATTTCCTTTTTGCATTTTTGTGTTAGATAAGGTATAATGGTTTTACTGTCTTTTGGGGTCGTTACGGATTCGACAGGCATTATGAGGCATATTTTGCGACTCGTGTGGCGACGTAAACGCTCAGTTAAATATAACTGCAAAAAATAACACTTCTTACGCTCTAGCTGCCTAAAAACCAGCAGGCGTGACCCGATTTGGATTGCTCGTGTTCAATGACAGGTCTTATTATTAGCGAGATACGATTAAGTCTTGTCTAGCGGCTTGATAAGAGATTGATAGACTCGCAGTTTCTAGGCTTGAGTTATGTGTCGAGGAACTGTTAAACTAATACATAACCTATGGTTGTAGACAAATATGTTGGCAGGTGTTTGGACGTGGGTTCGACTCCCACCGGCTCCATTATTCCTTTGCATTCTTTTGCATTCCTTGGCAAAACGTTGTTAAATCAACGTTTTTTATTTTTGTCTTTGGTATTCCTTGGCATTCTTTTGCGAAAAAGGGATACAACAAAGGATACAACATTTTTGTCGTATCCTAGAAATCTATGTACTTCGCAAGCGTTCTCCGATGTCGTCCTTTGCTTGCTTAGTTATGTGGGTATAAACGTTCATGGTCGTCTTCAAGTCGGAATGTCCTAACCGATGTTGGACTTGCTTCAAAGTCATACCAGCGTCAAAACAAAGGCTGGCATGTGTATGTCTGAATCCATGAATTTTAATTGGACGTAGGTCGCTACCTTCCACAATTTTGATAAGCCACTTTCTGGGAAGAGTGCTTGGAATCGGTTTTTTAAATTCATTTTCAAAAATGTATTTAGTGTTTGGATTTTGCTTTTTCCATTTTTTCAAAATGCTTTTTGTTTTCTTGTCCAAACTAATCAGTCGCTTACTGCTGACCGTTTTGGTGTTGCCTATCTCTTCGCCTGCAAAACCTCTTGTAATAGCCTTGTTTATGTCCAGAGTATTATCCGTCCAGTCACTCCATTCGAGGGCCAAAATCTCCCCTTTTCTTGCTCCTGTGAAGGCTAGAAGACGAAATAGAGTTATCTTCTCTAGATCCTTTGTTTTAGCAACAAGTTTTAAGAATTTTTGAAGTTCATCTTTGTTGTAAAAGTCGCTTTTGCCATCTGATTTCTTTCTTGTTGATGTAATTACACTATCAACTGGATTTGTATCAATATATCCATGCCTGATTGCGTATTTAAAAACATTATTCATCAACCCTTTTAATTTACGACCATAGACTAATTTTCTGGACCATTCGTTGGCCTGCTCTTGCATTTGAAGAGGAGTGATACTAGCTATTTTCTTATTGCCAAAAACTGGATAGATGTGATTCTTGAAATTCCTAGAAGTCTTGATGTAGGTACTTTCTTGGACAGTTTCAGAGTAATCTTTAAGCCATCTTTTAGCAATTTCCTCGACTGTTATATCTTTCCTACTCTGTTCTCCATTTTCGATATCTTCTTGAAGTTGGAGTAGTGCAGCCCTCGCTTTTGCTTTTGTAGCAAAACCTTTTTTTCGAGCGTACTTACTTTTTCCATTTTCTTTTCCAACGTAGACTATGAAACCATAAGCCGTCTCGCCGTTTTTCTTTTTATAAGACTTTATTTCCATTGATTTTTACCTCATTTCTTGATAAAATGGGTATAGTAAAGAGGGCTTTTTAATGCCTTTTACTATACTACCTAATCCTCACACTCAAAGATGGCCGTCGGAGAGTGTGGGGATTTTTAATAAACTAAAAGCCCTACTCATAAGAGCAGGGCTAGAATTGTCCTCTTGGGACAGTATCATATATTTTTGTCGTCAAGCGACCTTATGATATAATTCTAACCCTAAATGTAAGTAAAAGTCAAGAAAAAAATAGTCGGATTTTAGAAAAATCTTCTTTTCAATGCTTCATCTATTTTTGTCCATAGTATCATCGGAAAGTACAATACCATTCAAAAATTGAATTTATTATTTTTTTGGGATCGTAGAGTCTCATTTTACTAATTGTCGTTACCTGATTTAATAGAAACAATGCTATCTTTGTTCATATTTTTGTGTTTTTTTAGAATAAATTTATTAGCATACTCTATTTTTCTCATCAAGTTCTGCAAAGTAAAGCTGCATTATCTTTCCAACTCCTGTTTTTATTTTATCTGCCTCAGTACTTTGTGAACTCTATATTTTTTTATTGATAGTTTGTATTTGTTCGAGAAAAAGAATCGTCTCTATCAGAAGCTGGTAAGTTTTTTTAAGTCATTTCAAAAGCTTTTTATATTATCTTTGATTAACGATTCAACTATTACAGCCCTTTCATTCAATTCATCATCTTTTGTTTTGAAAAAAACGATCTATACAGTTTAGTTAATTTCTATAACCTTTTTGAGTAGCCTCATTTTTTTAACAACTGAAACACTTCGTCACCAATTGGGAAATTGAAAATATTTTCAAATTAGACATATCAGTTGTTTCTTTTCACAGAGGTTAAAAGGCAATACGTGAAGAAGATGGTTTGAACGTGCATCTGTTTTATTCAGAACTATTGCATAATGAAGCCCTCCATATTCTCTGCCAACATTGAAACCAAAATCAGCATAAACGATACTTCCTCTTTTTAAAGCCGGAATACTTCGCGAGTTAAAAACTTTCTCCAGCTTTAAGTATTTCACCCAATTCTCTATCCATTGGGCTATTTTATCAGATCGTTTACTCACTTCGTCGTTCATTCTCTGAAGGTGGTGAAGATAATCTTCTAGTTCTTGTATTATCGTTGCAGTATAGATAGCTATTTCTTGGTTAGTTCTGTTGCTTCCCATGATACATTTTCCCTTTCTTAGATTACTTTTTATTTCTCTCTATACAAATCCACGACTTCACCTATAGTCTGGAACTCGTCATGTTTAATAGTTGTTTCTTATAGACGATATCCTCACACTCAAAGTTTGGCGATGGCGAGTGTGGGGATTTTTTGTTTTTATAGTTATTCTGATGAACTATCCTATCAATTCATAATATTCGTCAATGACCATCAATTCGTCTGCGACTGTTCTAAGCTCATGTTTTTGCATAAAATGAAGATAGTTGAATGATTGATGGTCCTCTGATAGTGCGAGTTCTTCTTCTAGCAACTTATGAATCATATGTCTATTAGCTTCATTCTCGCACCTAGTGTGGTTGTTTTGATATAGTGCAGTAGAATGTTCCAGATGTCCTAATTCGTGGTATACGACCCGTTTTTTTGCGTCCTCGGACAGTTCACGGTTTATAAAGATAATACTGATTTCTTTGATATAAACTCCAGGTCTTTGCCAAAGTTCGTTATCAAAGTAAGCGAGAGTGACACCGTGCGAGTCAACTAGCTCTTCAATAGTCATAGGCTATCATCCTTTTTGTGTTATTTTGTTGTTAAAATGGTTACGATGATTGCTAGTATACCTAGTAAAGTACTAACTAACAATCCGATAAACCAATACATGAACTCTTTTTTGCTTTTAGCTTGCTCTTCTAATCTCTTGTTTTCTTGAGTTAGAAACATAGTTTCAATACGTTTCTCGAAATTATCAAATTTTAAATCGACTTGCTCAAATTTCAAATCAACTTGTTCAAATTTCAAGTCGATTTTTTCAAATCCGCTACGCATTTCTTGTCTGAGTTGATCAATTTTTAAATCAATTTTCTCGAATCCATGCTGGGTGTCAGAATTAATTTTATCAAGTTTTAAGTCGATTTCAGATTTGCTGTAAGTATCTTGTAACATAATATTTTCCTCCGATAACATTTCTGACTCCATTATATCACGATTTTGTACGGGTACAGTTTTCAATGAAGATTTAGAAGCGTGAATTGAAGAAACATTGGAAGGGGTAGGTTTGAAATTATCTTGAGTGTCCGGCATTGTTTACCCCCACTTTCCAAAATGATGATAACTATATGCTGTATCTACTGCCTGACCGTTTTCGTCCATCAAGACGAAGAAAAAGTAAAAATCACTTGGGTTCTGTATCGTAAAATTAAAGCTGAAATTACCAGTGGCCATACCAAAGCCGTCTTCGAGTAGCACAAATTCTTGTCTCGCAATATTTATTCTCGTAGCATGGACAGGGTAAGACGTGCCATTAGGGAAGTAGGCAGTTAGAGACAGGATATAATCTGTTTCAGGTCTTAGATTAAAGAAGTCTAGAAATGCAACCAAAGATGTCGAACCAGGAAACATATCGAAATTGGTTATTGTTCCTAACAATTGAGCTGTTTCAGGATTGACAACTCTAATTGCAGTCATCTTTTCTCTGAACGGATTCTTTCATTGGAATACTTGTCATACTATCTACCTCTCAAATAAATCTCAATGATGTTCTGGATGGCATCGATGTCTTCTTCTGTAAGAGGCTTGCCATCGAAGGTCTTGGCATTCTCTGCCATCTTTCGGAGGTCGTCAGACGTGTATCCTGCGATTGTATCATCCTTTGCAATAGACGGGTTATCTGTACGACCGAGCAGGTAGTCGGTGGATACGTTGAAGTAGTCGGCGATTTCTGAAATTCGTTCAGCATTGGGTTTTTGTGATTTCAACTTGTAGAGTGTATTTCTACTGTAACCCAAATCTTCTTCTAATTTCATAAGAGAAATTCCATGCTTATCAGCAAGTTCTTTGATTTTTTCGTATGTCGGAAACATTGTTAAATCAACCTTTCTGGAACATAACAAAAAATATTTCAACTTTTTGGGTGAAAAGTGTTGACATATCACCTAATTGGGTGTAAAATAGTTTTTGTAAGTTAACGAGTTAGTAAAAAACGAAGTTAAAACTTATCTAAAAAATAAATAGCTTTGGCGAGCGAATAAGTTGATAGATATAAGGTTTTATCAAGGTTTTTAATTATGCTTCCATTTTAACCTTTTGGGTGATATATGTCAAGTATTTTATAAAATTTCTAACTTTTTTTCTTACTTTTGAAGAAAGGAGGAAGATGAATGTCGAAAAAAGAAGCGTCTCCAATATCTTTAGAGAATCTAAAAAACGATATTCAAAGTTTTGTTGAGAAGGTCGCTGATGAAGCTATTCAACAATCTGAGACATATTCGCAAGCAATTTTGTTAGTTTCGAAAAACACTAGTTTTTCAGAGCATGGCTTAGCAATGACAAAGGCTATCCAAGACGAAATCACGAAGCGCGCCTTGAATAGCAGAACAAAAAATGAGCCTATCTCTATACAGATAGACTCAGAAGAATTCAAGCATCTTAGCTATGAAGCCATTCATGATATTTCTCAAGTAACTCAATAGTAGTTATTGTAGAAATCAAACCACCGACCATTCCAAGTTGCAATCCGTCTGTATGGTCGATTTGCTTAGTAGCTTCATTAGCTTTGGCAGCAATAGCTTGCATATCTTCGTCTGTTAAAGATTCTCGGAAATCTTTAAAGGATTTCATAAAATCACCTCCTTTCTAGCTTTATTATAGCAGAAAGCGAGGAGAGAAAAAGAAAAGAAAGGAGAGAAATATGCCAAATATGGATGGTGGACGTCAAAAAATCAGAGATTATCTGAAAGAACACAATCTGACGATGGCTACGCTAGCAGTACAGTATAGCATGGCTCGTCAAGATGTAACTAATATCCTGAACGGTAAGCTGAAAAATCCACAAGCAAATCAGTTCATCGCTCGTGTGATTGAAGATTTTAAAATTCGGTAATACAAAAAGCACCTAACAGGAGTCAGGCGCATACTAAAAAAAACTTTACAAGAGGATTATAACATGAATATGAACTTAAATACAAATGAAATTTTAACAACTACTGAATATGATATGTTTCGCAAAATTAGCAATAGAAAAATAACTGAAAATCCTAAATTAGAAGAGGAGTTACTTTCTGAGGGGCAACGTCAGCCGATTTTGGTAAATAAAAAAATGGAAGTAATCGATGGGCAACATCGTCTTTATTACTTGAGAAAACACAGAAAACCAGTGCGCTACATAATTGATCCAACCGCTAATTTTAAGACGGTAATTTCAATGAACACATCGGCTGTCAACTGGGCATTACAAGATTATGTGTATTCGTTCGCTTTGGAAGGGGATCCCGAGTTCATTAAATTATCTAAATTTTTAGATGAGAATGAATTGCTTAGTGACAAGATGGTAATCGTAGCCGGTTCAGGAAGACGTGACGGTACAGCGTCACAAGTAATCAAGAGATTAAGAAATGGCGATTATGTGTTTTCAAATGAAAAACAGTTAAGAGAGTTTTGTAAGTTCTACGAACGTGTTTTAAACGAAACAAAACTTCCTAATAAACCATTTCTGCAATCTGTTTTATGGACTTTGTACACAACATCTGTTTTTGATGAAAATAGAATGTTGACACAATTGAAAAAGTCGGATCTTACGTCAGAAGACATCGAAGGCTTTGCAAAGAAAAAATTGTTATTAAATTTTTTGGAAATCTACAACGGAAGATGGAGTGACGATCATCCTTCTTTGATTCAATACTTCATCAACAGAAAAGGGTCGTTAACAATTCCTAGCTTGCCTAAACAAGATGAGGATAATTAAGAAAGAGAGGAAATTGCCAATGGCTTTGGAATTGTTTGGAGAAGATTTCAAAAATGAACTGCTGGAAGAACTTGTCCAGTTGAATGTGAAAGCTATGACTGAAGCTAAATTACGAGTGGCAAAAGGAACGAACTGGGCTTCAATTAAAGACGTCCAAGAGAAGACCGGTTGGGGTCGTAAGAAAATTGAAGATTTCAGAGATGCAGGGAAATTCCGCTATCAGCAAAATGCTAAAGGCGGTAAATATTTATATGACATGAACGACGTACTACGTTTTCAAAGTCAGTTAGCAAAGTGAGGGAAGAATGAATCTATTAGTAAGATTTAAAAACTGGTTATCCAAAGAAATAAATACTGACTGGAGAATCGTAGCTTTGGATTTAAACAGAGCATTGATTGACCTTCAAGAAAAATACCAACAAGCAAATCAGCATATAGCTGATCTTGAAAATATCGTAGCAATCTATAAAGAAAAGGAAAATGCAAAATGATGGAGTACATTTACTTGGTAACAATCGTAGGAGTCGCGCTCTGGTCGCTAGTAAATAAACTAGATGACCACGCTTTAATGAAACAAAAAGAGCGTCAGATGATGGCAAGCGATATTGCACGCATGAATCTGAGAAATTCAGATAAGCAATTTACTTATGATGTAGAACCACCTGTAGGGCTAGTTAAGGAGTAGAAAGATGACTCAAGCAGAACGAATCAGGGAATATTATAGAGAGCACCCTGCTGCCTCATATGATGAAGTGGCTGAGGTTGTCGGTACAACAAATAGTAATGTGAGAGCGAACCTGGCCAAAGATATCAAGGCAGGCGGATGCGTTCGCTTGGAAGATAAGTCATATGACTACTCGCCTTACTATAACCATACACAAGCGCTCACTGAGTTGGTTGATTGGAAGAATGACAACAGACGTGAGTGGGTGGATATGCTGACAAGAGCAGCAGAAAAAGAAACGGATAGCAACGTTATGCGTTTGCTAATCAAAGAAGCAAATAAATTGATGAAAGAGGTGACGAAGTAGATGGTTCGAAATAAATTGACAGATTTAACCAATACTCTTTTCGCTCAGTTGGAAACATTGGACGATAGGGATCTTACTGCTGATGAATTAAAGACCGAGCTTCAAAGATCAAAACAGATGGTCGCTATCTCAGGTCAAATCCTACAAGCTGGCCAGTTGGCGTTAGATGCTGAAAAATTCAAAGACAAGGTAGGTGAGGTTAATGCCCCGATCGCTTTGCTGGAAGGATGAGTATACGGAGTACATGCATGAAATATGTCCTGGTCGATTAACTCCTGAAGTAACCAGGTTACTAAATGAGAAATTTGGGACAAACTATACCAAGACTCAAATAGGCGGCGTACGTAAACGCCTTGGATTACCGGTTGGAAAAATCTATCAAGGTAAATTATTGACAAAAGAACAACACGATTACCTTGTATCGATCCAAAAAAATAAGATTTCTCGTGATGTCGCAAAGGAAATGAACCAAAAATTCGGATTATCACTGACTGAGAAACAGATTAGGAATTATCGGAGAAGGAATAATCTACATAGTGGGTTGACAGGGAGGTTTGAGAAAGGTCAGACTCCTCACAATAAGGGGAAGAAATACCCCAATATGCCAAAAAACAGCGGGCAGTTCAAAAAGGTAATCGACCTCCGAATTATGTACCTGTCGGCACTATCAACTACACAACAGACGGTTATCCGAAAGAAAAGATTGGAGAACCTAATCAATGGGTTTTGAAACATCGTAAAGTGTGGGAGGATCATCACGGGCCGATACCAAAAGGATACTCAATTGTTTTCCTGGACGGTGACAAAACAAACTATGATATTTCAAACCTGGCATGTTTATCTAAAAACGAAATTGCTAGAATGAATCAAAATCATCTATTCACGTCCAGCGCTAATTTAACTAAATCGGGGATTGGACTAACAAAACTATCAAACAAAATCAGAGAGGTAGAAAAAAATGGCTAGTTTATATGAACTAACAGGTCAGTTCCTGACAATTTATCAAATGGATATTGATGATGAAACAAAAGCAGACACGCTTGAGGCCATCGATTGGCAAGAACAATTCGAACAGAAAGCCGAAGGATATGCCCATGTTATCAAGAATCTAGAAGCCGACGTGGCCATGTACAAGGCTGAGGAAGAGAGCTTCAAAGCGAAGAAACAGGCAGCACAGAAAAAGCTGGATTATGTCAAGGACAACATTATGACAGCTATGAATGTCACGGGGCAAACCGAAGTTAAGAGCGGTGCTCTTACTATAAAAGTTGCTAAGAATCCAGAATCAGTCAAGGTCAACGAAGACGACCTTCCGAAAAAATATTTTACAAAAAAAGTGACGCTTGCACCAGACAAAAAAACACTCAAAGAGTTACTGAAGGCTGGTAAGAAAATTAAAGGCGCGGAACTTGTCCGGACAGAAAAGTTGGTGATTAAGTAATGGAATTGATGAATAAAACACGAGTAACAGATTCACTAGCAGTTGTGATTGGACCAGAATCAATTGAAGTGCTTGTTACTGAAGATTTTCTATTTGATGTTGCGATTCGTTTTGTGAAAGTAGACGAAACAAATCTTGATCATGGAAATGAAAAGCCAGTATTCACTCCGGAATACAAGCTGGTCACAGTTGCTAAATACAAGGAAAAACCTATTTTTGAATCTGAGGAAGATATTCGAAAATTTGAGAAGCAAGCAAAAGAAGTTAAATCTCTATTTGCCTTTGCAAAGGTAAATAAACAAAATTGGTTTAACACAGCCCTTTATCCAGGAGTGCTGACTGAGAAAGTTGGTGTTTGATGAAAATTTTAGCTATTGATCCTGGTAGCACAAAGGCTGTAGATAGTACAAATGGCATAGTTTTACTAGATAACGCAAAATTAGTAAATCATTGGGTAGTTCCTCCGCAAAAAATCCATGATATCCGTAGGTGGTTTGAAGAGGTGGGACGCTTTCTCCAAGTTGATGTAGTCGTTATTGAGAAATTTGAAGCTAGAGATAATGACAAATCAAAAAGATAATTCGGTTCTTGAGACAATAGCTTTATTTCAAATTCTTTTTCCAAAGTCTGTATTGCAACGAAACGCTGGGTATCAATCAGATATCCCAAATGAGTTATTAAAAATTTTGGGATTATGGAAATTTGATAAGAGTCATCACCAGGATGTCAGAGCAGCAGCAAGACTTGGATTATTTTGGGCAATGAGAAATGATATTGAGGAAGTAATTCAAGATATTGGAAAGGTGGTGAGTGAGTATAACAATAACATTAAGGAAGTGGCAAGCTGAAGCAGTCAAAAGAAGTGAACATTTATCTAATGGAATCTTTTTAGAGGCTCTTGGGGGTAGAGGCAAAACTATCTGTGCACTTGCTATTGCAAAACATAAAAAAGCTAAAAAAATCATCATCACAAACAATCGACTAGCTATTCTGAATGGTTGGATAGATGCAGTCAAGTTTATGAATTTTGACAAAGGTGTTGAGATTATCATTCAGACAGATAGATATCTTCAAAATCAAGTCAAAAAAGGGCATAAATTAGCCTGTGATGTGCTGATAATAGATGAGTGGCAGAATATGTCGAGCGATAAGCAAGTAGCCTTATATCGCAAAATAAAGCGAAAATACACGATAGGTCTTTCAGCGACACCAATTCGGAAAAAAGGACAAAATTTCTATCCACTTGAAAAAACGGTATTTGGTTGGGCAACCCCAAATAATAAATTTGACTGGCAAAAGACTCATGGGAAAATGACCTATGATCCATTTAGCTATTCAAAAGAAAGATGGGAAGATTTCAGGAATTATGAAAAATATCTCTCTAACTTGCCTAATTTCTTCCGTTGGGAAGAGATTGAAGAAATCGAAAATGCAGTTGAAAATAATGGTTTTGAGATTAAGTTCTACCAAAAGAGAGTCTCCTCTGGTAATCCAGAAAAACTTGCAGAATTTAGAAAACTAAATCTTGTAACGGTAGACGGCAAGACTGCAATGGCCAAGCAATCATTTGGTAGAAAGGCTTTGAGCGTTACTTAAATCAAACCGGCGTGGCAGTTGATTTTCCAAAGTTAAAACCAGTTAATGCTGATACACCGTTGATGTTACAACTTGATGGGTTAATTGAACGAGCGCCACACGATATGCTGATTGTCAGCAAGTCCAAACAGATTGTAAATGTTATCCGAAACAGACATCCAAATGTTGGAATTTGGACAGGCGATATTCAAGAAGATCTTGATAAGAAAATCGTGGTTGCTACTAGTCAAGTTCTTGGAGTAGGGGTTGATGGTCTACAGCATAAATACCAAACTATTGTCGTACTAGATCCAGTCGAAGAAGGTTCTGGAGAATATGACGATTACCGACAGTTGCTCTGGCGCATAACAGGAAGTCGGCAGCAACACGATGTAAATGTAATTGAATTTTATTATAAAGAAAGTTAAAAAAAGAGGAAAATAAAATGAATAAAAAAACTGAAATGATCGTATTTCGTAGCCGTAAAACAGGAGAATTTCTTGAATCTTACAAGGACCGTGGGAGCCTATCCTTTCAAGCAGACTATTGCTGCATCACTCACTGTTTAAAAATCCCTCGTAAAAAATACGAAGACAACAAAAAGACTTACAAGGCTCTTGCTGCAGCTTTTGACTGTGAAATCGTCGCAGTTGAAGCAGAATACAAATTGGCCTATCCGAATGGCTCAGAAGTTGAACCTATCAAGCGTGACCGTTCATCAATTGAGGACATGATTAAGGATATTATTGGGAGGGCTTCTCTAATGGCATTTACACTTCCAGTAAATAAACCACGAGTTCCAGTGGATACTCCAAGAAATTTCTTTTTCTATGGAGCAACTATGAGCGGGAAATCTTACCTAGCTAACGAATTTCCCAACCCAATTATTTTGAACACGGATGGAAACGCTAGTGCAAATAGTGTTCCAGCAATCCAACTTGTCAACGAAAAGGACAAGAACGGTCATATCATAAAATCAGTGATTGAGCAGCTTAGTGAAATCTTACTGGCTCTTCAAACACAGAAACATACTTATGAAACAGTAGTAGTTGATGTTATTGACGATGTTATTGACATGATCAAAATTGCTGTATGTGGTGAATTTGATGTTAAGTCACTATCAGAAATCGGCTACGGTAAAGGTTATGATTATTTCAACCAAGCTTTGACAGAATTGGTTATTGATCTTAAAGCTCTGCCAATGAATGTTATCTACATCAGCCGTGAAATCACTGAATACAATGACGACGGAAAAGCAGTTAAGACTTTACCAAGTTTACGTGAAAAATATGTCAATCTCATCAATGGAAACTCAGACTTGATGATTCGGACTGAAACTTGGGAACAACTACAACCGAGAGGTTATCCGCAAACGTAAAATTTACAAATCTGACCAGATTGACGATAAAGCAATTTTGAAGATTTTGCAGACAATTGACGGTGCTGTTACTATGACAGCCACCAAATCAACGAAGAGCACAAAAAAAGAGGCACCTGAAAAAGTTGAAGTAGCTGCCGAAGATGATATTTTTTAAGAAATAGGAGAGAAAAAACATGAGTTTATATGATATTGCAAAACAATTAAAGGCTAACGGATATGATCCACGAAAAGACAAAGTTAATAACGGGAACCAGCATCTTCCCTGTGGTGAGTATCAGGTTATTTTAACAAGTGTTGAGGCCCGTATTGCTGATAGCAAATGGGAATCTATCAATTACGCCTTTGAAGTCCGTGATCCAGAAAGTCCATTTAACGGTCGTACACAATTCATTGGTATGGGAACCCTTGTTGATTGGGTAAAAGATGGTAAGAAGATGGATTTGACAAATATGGTTGAAACAACGATCAAATTTTTCCAAAAAACTCTTGAGCTAGCAGATGACAAAATGCGTGGTGCAGATCTTGAAGATAACAAGAGCATGGAAGAAGCTTTAAAACGTAAGGCCGTTGGGACAAAATTTATCCTGGTAATTGATGAATACACCAAACGTGACAAATCAATAGGTTACAACTATGATCTTGAGGAATATCTTGGGAACAAAGTCGAAGCAACACCAGAAATTGATGATGATGACCTCCCTTTCTAAATAATAGTAAGTTTTGGGTCATTGATGAAACTGATGAAAGATTAGGACCATTCAATACATTTGAAGAAGCTTATCAATCGTTGTTATTTTATTTAAAAATGACTGAAGATGAATATCAATCAAATTATATGGCCCAAGAACTTGTTTATATTTACAAAGAGGAGAAGTAATCATGCCGTCAATGAAAGAATACGCATTGCAGTATCAAAAATTGGGATTTTCAGTAATACCCATCAATCCAAAGAATAAGATGCCTTTGATTGAATTTGCCGACAAGCCTGCCATGACTACAGCTGAGATTGAAAACTTTTGGGATGGCTACCCTAATGCAAATATTGCACTCAAAACCACAAACTTCTTTGTCATTGATATTGACAAGCACGGTAAGTCTAATGGCTTTGAGTCTTTGAAAAAATGGAAACATCTGGGATTGATTGAACCGACACTGCAAGCTAAGACGGCAAGCGGTGGAAAACACCTCTTTTACTTCAAGAGAGAGGATGCCCCTATCACGCAAATGATTAGTTTCTTACCAGGCGTTGATATTAAGGCCCATGAAAACAATTATGTTTTGGTTGCTCCGTCAGCAACAGAAAAAGGGCAGTATGAATGGGATCTGGAAAAGTCCAAGGAAGGTGGTACGATGGTTACTCCTTCAAAAGAATTAATCCAGGCTATAAAAAAACAGTATGGCGAAACTCACGGCTATAAGTATGATGGTAAAGACGGTCTTAGAGACTTGGCCAGACGGTCACATACTAGGGGCCGAACCCAGACCACAGACCTCTTTGAGACTATTGCCCTGGGTTTTGGTGACGAAGGGGGACGAAATGACAAGCTGGCAAGTTTTGTTGGTGGTCTGCTATTCAGGGCAGTTGATGATGAGGTTGTCTTACAGTTGGCCAGGTTGGCCAATACAAACAGCCCAAATCCTCTATCAGACAGAGAGGTGACACGAACGGTTGAAAGTATGATTAAGAAAGATAGGAGGTGATTGTGATTGGTAATGTAGTAAGTATTGACTCACAACCTAATATGATAACTACCGCCAAGGGAGACATCAAGGCCAATAGCCCAAGTAATGTGCTGATGTCTTTCAAAGCTGATGATCAGTTGAGTATTTACCTAAAGCACAACGATTTTTCCCAAGAGCATGAACTTCTTAAAGACATCAAGATAGGTAATACCCTTTTCAAAAAAGGGGAGTTGCCCTCCAACTTTGATTCAGTTGTAAAGGTTTATTTTGAAAGCGTGCTGGGGGTGGCCTTTTCTAACCAGGCGATGCTAGATGGCATGGAGACATTTTTTTCAGAACGGTATTACAATCCAGTCGTTGAGTACATGGAAAAGGCTGCTGAAAAATGGGATGGTCGTAAACGAATTGACCGAATGCTTCAGGTTTACCTGGGGGCTGAGGACATTCCCCTAGTTTCCAAGATTGCTCAGATGTGGTTGGTCGGTGCGGTTGCTAAAGTATATGACCCCTACGTTAAATTTGACTATGTTCTTGATCTGGTCGGTGGTCAGGGTGTTGGGAAAACCTCACTCCTCCAAAAGTTAGGTGGAGCATGGTACACAGATTCAGTCACAGATTTTGCTAACAAAGACAATTACGATATCATGCTGAAATCCTTGATTGTTAATGATGATGAAATGGTTGCTAGTAATCGAATGAGTTTCGCTGAAACAAAAGCCTTTGTCTCAAAAACTAGCCTACGCTACCGTAAACCTTATATGAAACGGACCGAGGAATTCGCCAAAAATTTCATTTTGGCCAGGACTACTAATCAAAAAGAATATCTAAAAGACAAGACGGGTGAACGTCGTTTTCTACCAGTTATGGCAGATAGTAAACGGCAAAAAAAACATCCAATGGAAATCGAGCCGGAGACAATTGAACAAATCTGGGGCGAGGCTGTCACAATTTATCGTGCTGGTGCTGATTTGATGTTTGATGAAAATACAGAGGATGAACTGAATATCTACCGTGAACAGTTCATGTATCGTGATGAAGTTGAATTACAAGTACTTGAATATCTTGATATGCCCGTCCCTGAAAATTGGCAAAACTGGTCTATTCAGCAACAACATCAATACACAAGTAAATATTTCGATAATAGTAGCGACTTTGATCCTGGAAGTAAAAAACTAGATAAGGTCTCAACTCGTGAAATGATGTACAACTTATTTATGAGAAATTCGAATGACAGGAAGTTGTCAACGAAGATTAACATGATTATGGATAATCATCCTGATTGGAAAAAAAGTGTTTTCCGGGCAGGAGGTAAAAGTACAAAAGGGTTCGTAAGAGTGAAAGATTCGGAAAAATCTAATCGGTAGCAATTAATTTATCGGTAGTCATCGGTAGCAGTTGAGGGGTAGATCGGTAGCATTCTACCGATAAAACTAGACATCGGTAGCACATCGGTAGCAGTCTAACCCCTTGATATTACTGACTTTTATTTAATATTTATATATAATGCTACTCTTCTACCTATGTTTTTAAAAAAAGTATATAAAATAATAGTAATAATAGAGAAAGCCTATAAAATAGGGATTCTTTAAAAATATTTTTTACTTTTTAGAATTTATCGGTAGCACGGTAGCAGTTAAGAAAAAGAGGTAAAAATGTCATACACAGTAACATTATTTTTTGACAACATGGTAGACGAAACTCACTTCTTTAAGAAAGAGGGTGATGCTGCCAAATGCAAGGCTCAGCTCGAGAGCAAGTATCGAGGTGATCGAATGTATAAAGTAAAGATGGAGGAGATGGAGTAATGAGTTATGATTTGGAAATCTTAGCGAAAATAGAAAGTGGAGATTATATTTGTATTGCTGAACCTAAATACAGTTCTCCGACATACAATCTTGGAAAAATGTTTAGGGTGGCTATGGATTGGGATTTTGACCAAGGTACTACGTACAACATCGCTGATGTTTTAGATAACATTCAACGCGGCATCTCTGAATTAGAACGGTACCCTGAAAAGTATGTGCAGTATGAACCTGAAAATAGATGGGGAACAGTTAGCGATGCATTGGAGGTTTTGAAGTCATTGAAAGAGTGTATTTTAGAACAAGATATTGACACGAAATATTTATATGTGAGGTGGTAACATGAAACGACCAAACAGATACCCGTACACCCGAAGTCAATGGGTTGAAGAAACCGCTGATTATTATACATATGCAGACGGTATTTATTTTACAAGTCACATTTTAGAAAATAGATTTACTGGAGAAATTAAAGTTAAGGAGGTGGAAGAATGAGTAAATTTGAAATCTCCCTGTCTAAAGATGACCTTGAACATATCGCTAACGGTTATGACATCAAAATCAAAATCAACGGTAAAAGATTTTTGGAAACAAATGAAATCATTTTGAAGCCTGCATTGACAAATGATGTTATGGCTCCGATATTGAATTATAGAAATAAAATAATCGATACTGAACAGCAAAATATTGTTAATAATTTCATAGGAGGTGCAAGATGATTCCGAGATTTAGAGCATGGGATAAGCATAGACAAAAGATGTTTGCTAATGACCAGTTGATTATCTGGAATGGCAATGTCTATGCGAACGACAGCAAAATGCTTACCTGTAACAATTTAAAAGGATGGTCGATTGATGATGAATATCTAATGCTATCAACAGGTATTAAAGATAAAGCAGGAAATGAGATATTTGAAGGAGATATTCTAATCACAAATGCTCATGCAAGTATTGTATCTTTCGGGGAATATACCTATTTTGAAGATGCTGATACAGAGGTCACAGAGGTTGGATTCTATCTATCATATCTCAATGTATCACCTGCAACTTACTCACCTTTCGAAAAATTCTTTTGGGAGAAATGTCAAGTTATAGGAAATATTCATGAAAATGAATTGGATTTGATAATGTATGAAGCCTGGAAATTCAACGAGGAGATGGAAGATGAAACCTAAAAAATATCCGTATTCAGGAAAAAGAAAAAAACAAGAAACGCCGTCGCCAATATTTTCTGCACGACCAATTTTTAACGAGATTCCAATTGTAGAAGAAGTTAAGGTTGAGCTCGGAGTGGAAGCTAGTATGGGGCGCATATATCCAGAAACGATAATACATTTAGATATTTCTGGGTATGGAAATAGAGTGCATTCAGTACATCGCTTTCCCGGTATTTTACTGAGTGTCGATGAGTCAATCCAGCTAAAGATGCTTTTCTATAAAAGACTTAGAAATTTTACCGCAGATCGTTTTTTGACCTTTAGAGAATCTGACTGGAAGTTCTTTATCCGCGACCTGGTCAACGAATTTAAGCATTAAAAAAGCCAAGACACTCTCTGTCTCGGCTAATAGTTCTCGCAAAGACTATTATATCACAAAGGAGACAGAGAGTGAACAAGGCTAAAGAGTTACTTGATGAACTACAGAATTTGGATGAAGAGATACAGAATCGAATAGACGAGCTTGCTAATCTTGAAGCTAGTTTACTTTCTAGCCCTAAAATGAGCATGGATAAGGTTCAAGGTGGTCAGAAGGTTCGATTAGATGAACGTTACATCGATATTTTTAGCATGCAAGATTCCTTGAAAGAGTACATGAAGAAAGCAACTGCTGAAGCTATCCAGCGCAGAATTGAGCTCAGTAAATTGATTGATAAAATGCCTAAGCCTGCAAGTCGAACAATTCTAAGGATGGTGTATATTCAGAAAGCAAACGTGTATGATATGATTGAATTTCTACAATGCAGCAAGACCACTTTTTACAAAAAGAAGAAAGATGCAATCCGTGAATTGGGTGTTGTAGTTGATAAAAGCGAACTAATGTGAACTAATGTGAACTAGGTTGAAGCGCACTGGTCTAACAATCGTGCTATTATAGTATCATCAAGAATTAAGGGTAAGGCAGTAAGTCTTCCCTGACATGGAGAGTTGGCAGAGTCAGGTTGAATGCGCCCGTTTGCTAGACGGGTGGTCGCCTATGTGCGGTCCGTGGGTTCAAATCCCACACTCTCCTTTGAGTGTTTTGTGTCCCAGAATGGGGTAGGCAGTAGGCTTAGCATTCATATATCACTCATTAACTTTTAAATGGTTGCGGAGCGACTAGACCTTGCATGATTGCATAGCTAATTATACTCCGGATAAGTTATAAGCTAGAGGGTTTGATTCCCTTAGAGGTCTTAAAGACTACAAAAAATAAAAAAAGGAAAACTTTCAAAATAGATTTCTAATTAACACGCAAGGTAGTAGTCGCCTTGCATTTTGAGGGATTAGCCTAGATAATCTGTGATAACTCAGGAAAAGGATGTTTTTAAATCTATCAAACATCCTGCCAGCAATGGTCAATCTAAGCAATTTAATCTTAACTATTTCAGTTTTGGAATAGGTAGGCGAAGTTAAAGCAGACAGATTCCGACGGCAAGGTGCTGAGGAAATACAAACGTGGCAGTTTGGCTGTGAGACGAGTCTATAAGAGGAAAGAGGTATTTAGTTCGAGGTGCAACAAGAGCTTAATACCATATCTTACAAAAATTGGGCGCCTCCCAAGAGTATGTAAGGTGAGTTGATTGTCCGCAAAACAATCGATAACAAGCAGGCGCTGTGCATTTTGTTCTTCAAAAGAGAATGAAACACATGGCGATGCGTGTCTGTGATAGATGAAAGATGATTTTTATATTTTAAAGCTATTCAAGATAGAAAAAATTCGAAAAAAGCAAAAGTCATCGCCCGTCACAAACGAAAGTGTACTTCGGCAATTAGATTGCCTACTCAAATCTCGCAAGGATGAGAGTAAAGTCAAAGAGTAAAGCAGCTTAGACTTTTAGCGGGGTCTTCGTTAATTGAAAAATGGCTTAGTAGTTTGTGATGTAAGGAGTGATTGGTCTAACCAATCGTGCATGAGTGATACAAGTAGGAATATTTGTGGACAAGATAATAAACAATAAGTTATCAAAAGTCACTCGCTTAAAGCAGTAGTCTCATGCTGGTTAATGGATATATGGTAGACGGATTAAGTCCTGTTTAGGGAATTAAGATGTCACAGGTTCGAGTCCTGTCGTTCCAATTGCGATTTTAATTCGCAATGAGAGGTCTTGAAAAGGTCACACATCGTGTGGCTTTTTTTATTGTGAAAGGAGGTGATGGAAAATTGAATGAAAGACAAAGACGATTCGCAGATGAGTACATCATCTCAGGTAATGCTTATCAATCAGCTTTAAAAGCAGGATATAGTGAGAAATATGCTAAAGCAAGATCTTCTGAATTGTTGGATAATGTCGGAATTTCTGATTACATCAAAAATCGAATGGAGGAGTTGCAAGATGAAAAAATCTTAACTCAAAAACAAATTCTTGTGATGCTGTCAGAAATCGCGTCGGGACAAGCGAAAGAAACGATAGTAGTCACGACAAAAGTAGCTGAATTGATGACTGATCCCGTGACTGGTAAGTCTGTAAAAGTCTACAATGAAATCCCTCAACTTGTCGAATACCCAACAAAGAACAGCGATAGGAATAAAGCTCTTGAATTGTTAGGTAAACGACATAAGATGTGGACAGATAAAGTAGATGCAGACGTTTCTGGAACGGTGGTGTTTGCGAATGAGTCAGACATACCAGATTAAACAGAACGATATTGTAGTAGATCTACCTAAGACAGTAGGAGTTGGATACGGCCAGTTCTGGCGTTCAAGAAATCTCTATCGAGTTGTAAAAGGCTCCCGTGGTTCGAAGAAGTCGAAAACAACCGCTTTGAATTATGTTATTCGTCTTTTGAAATATCCCTGGGCTAACTTGCTTGTCATTCGTAGATACTCAAATACAAATAAGCAATCAACTTATACGGACTTTAAGTGGGCAGCTAACCAACTGAAAGTCGCTCATAAATTTAAGTTCAACGAGTCTTTACCTGAAATAACTGTCAAAGAGACAGGACAGAAAATTCTTTTTCGTGGTCTAGATGATGAACTAAAAATCACATCTATCACGGTCGATGTTGGTAGTCTTTGTTGGGCCTGGTTTGAGGAAGCGTACCAAATTGAGACTGAAGACAAGTTCAGTACGGTTGTTGAGTCAATCCGTGGTAGCTTAGATGTACCTGATTTCTTTAAACAAATCACAGTCACATTTAACCCGTGGAATGAAAGGCACTGGCTCAAGCGTGTCTTCTTTGATGAAGATACGAGACGAGCTGACACATTTGCTACTACGACTACTTATAAATGCAATGAGTGGCTGGATGAAGTCGATATCAAGCGTTATGAAGATTTGTATCACACAAATCCAAGACGGGCTAGAATCGTATGTGATGGCGAATGGGGAGTTGCTGAAGGTTTAATCTATGAAAATGTAACTGTAAAGGATTTTGATAAGGATGAATTACTACGAGATTCAGCTAATAAGTTATGTATCGGCCTTGACTTTGGTTTTACTCACGATCCAACTGCTTTGTGCTGCTCGTTGATAAATGACACGACGAAAGAGATTTATGTCTTTGATGAGGCGTATAAAGTCGGATTGATAACCAAAGAAGTTGCGAAGATGATAAAAGATAAAGGGTATCATCGCTCGACAATCATTGCAGATAGCGCAGAGTCACGGCTTATTGAGGAGCTCAGGTCAGAGCATGGCATATCTAGAATAAAAGAGAGTCGGAAAGGTAAGGATAGTATTATGGCAGGCGTGTCCAAGTTACAAGGATACGCTATTTATGTGCATCCGAGTTGTGAACATATCATGGATGAATTTTATAGTTACTGCTACCAGCGTGACAAAGAAGGTAATTGGTTGAATAAGCCAGAAGATAAAAATAACCACTTGATGGACGCGCTACGTTATAGCCTTCAATGTATTGAGAGTGGGAAAGCAACTGTCCGCAGACGTTCTGATTATGGCCTATAGAGAGGAAAGACATGTACCAATATTTAACCTATCCACGAGATGGATATGATGAGGGTTCTTTGAAGAAAGACCTGATTTACAAATTAATAACGAAACATAGCACTGAAGACTCACGTTTAAGAAACTTAAAAGCTATTACTTGGGTGAGCATGCTATCTTAAATCACAAGAGACGAAACGAGAACGCACCCAATTACAAGACGGTAGCCAATCATGCAAAGGATATTGCAGACACGGCTACAGGCTATTTTATGGGCAATCCTATCAAGTACAATAACACTGCTGAAGGTGATATCGATGAACTACTGACAGCTTTTGATGGCGCTGAGATTGACCAAGTAGACGCTCAGAATGCTTTGAACATGGCTATCTACGGTCGTGCTTACGAGTACATCTATGCCAAAGAGGGATTGACTGAGTTGGACTCAACTAGTATTGATCCAGAAAATACCTTCATGGTCTACGACGATAGCATTGAGCGGAAGCCCTTGTTTGCGGTCTATTACTATCAAGTGAAGGACGATACGAAATACTACTAAGTATCAAGCAGAAGTCTTTACCGAAAATCTGCATTATCACATGGTACTGAGAAGTACAGATTCAGGAACAACTCAGAATGAAGAGGTAACCCCTCATAACCTTGGTCAAATTCCAATTATTGAATATCGCAATAATCACTTTGCGATTGGCGACTACGAGCAACAAATCAGCTTGATTGATGCTTATAATTCCTTGATGGGTAACCGTGTCAACGATAAGGAACAGGCAGTAGAGTCTATCCTAGTGCTTTATGGAACGCAATTGGCAGACACGCCAGAAGATGCTAAGGTAGCGATGAAGATTCTCTCTGAAGAAGGTCTTTTGGAATTGCCTGGCGATAGTGCAAGAGCCGAGTTCTTGAAGAACACGCTGGACGAAAGTGCTACGGAAATCTTGCGCACAGCTCTGAAAGAGGATATCTACACATTCAGCCATGTGCCTAACCTGACTGATGAGAACTTTGCAGGCAATACGTCAGGCGTAGCCATGGAATTCAAGTTGATGGGCCTTGAGATGATTACCAAGACCAAAGAGGCGAACTACAAGCGAGGTTTAAGACAACGGATTGCGATTTTTGCTCATTACTTGGGCATGAAGCAGATTGCACTAGAGTCTCATTCAATCGTTCCACAGTTTAGCCGTGGTTTACCTAAGAACTTACTGGAAATCTCTCAGATTGTGAATAATTTGGAAGGCAAAGTGACCAATAGGCAGCTTATTTCTCTCTTGCCGTTTGTGGAAGACCCTGACGCTGAACTGGAAGCCTTGGAAGAAGAGAAAAAGAAGAACATGGAAGACATGCCTATGTTTAACCAAGACAACACAAAACCCGAAGATGAGGTAGAGGATGAAGAATCAGGAGTATTGGGCGAAGAGGAAAGCCAATCTGATTTACCAACAGATGGACAAGGCCGAAAAGCAGGCAGACCAGTTCGATAAGGTCTATCGAGAAGCCAAGACATACTTGGATAAGGAAATCAATAAGATTTTCGACAAGTTCCAACGTGATTATGGTTTAAGTCAGGTAGATGCTAGACAAGTCTTGAAGAATATGAAAGACAAGAAGGACTTGAACGAACTTCGTAAGGTACTTGAAGCAAGACCGAATGATCCGAATATCCAAAGATTACTAGCTAATTTAGATAGTCCAGCTTATTCTTTTCGTATGAAGCGTCTAGAGCGTTTGAGTGACGATTTAGATCGTATGCGTGAATCTATCTATCATTCGGAGAAGACAGGCTCAGATGCCTTTTATAGTGACCTTATGAAGGATAGCTACTATAAGGCTACCTTTGACCTGCAGCAGCAGACAGGGCTGGCATACGGCTTTTCTGGGCTTCCTGAGAGCGAGATAAAACATCTACAGTCTTTCAGTTGGGTGGGAGACGGAAGCACCTACTCAACAAACATCTGGAAGAATACGGGGAAGCTTACTTCCAGCATAAAAGATGAACTTCTCATGAGTCTCATGACAGGACGAGGAACACGAGAAACTGCACAAGCAATTGCCGAAAGATTCAATGTAGGTCAGAATGAGGCAAGGCGTTTGGTTAGAACAGAATCAGCCTTCTTTCATAACCAGATGGAACTACTTAGCTATGAAGAAGCAGACATAGAGAAGTATATCTTTGTGGCCGTCTTAGACAAGCGTACATCACGCATTTGCCAAGAGCATGACAATCAGGTCTATGATAGGGATAAAGCTATCCCTGGTGTCAATTGTCCGCCTATGCACCCATGGTGCAGGTCTACCACTGTCGCATACGATGAGGACGCAGACTACAGCAAGTTGAAGCGCAGAGCTAGAAATCCAGTGACAGGTAAAGTCGAGTATGTGCCTGCTGATATGACTTATAAAGAGTGGTATAGCAAGTATGTGGCGGAAGATGGGGAAAATAAAATACAAAATTCTAAGGAAGATGCTAAAACAATTTCAAGACATAATACCCCGAAATTATTTTCTGATGTTAGTAACGCATGGGATGAAATTAAGAAAGGTGAATTGTCGAAAGAACAACTTGTAAAATTGCTAGAATCCGAATATGAATTAGGTGACTTTCCAAGCGATATAACAAAATTAATAGGAGTAAGTTCTGCTTACATAGATGTTAGCAGTTTAGCTACTTCATTAGTCAGACATGGACAACAGTATTCACTGGATGAGTTTATGTTAATAAATGAGGTGGTTCAAAAACCTTATTTGATTCTAGATAATTCAGCGAGGGTTGAAAAATCAATTATTTCCTATGCAAAAATACCTAACAAGGACAAGGTCGTTATGGAAGCAGTGATGATACCACGGGATGAAATGTTAGTCATTCACTTTAATAAGGTGGGAATTCGTCAAGTTAAAAAGAATGAAAAAAATATGTCGACGCTTTACAAAAAGGAAAAATAGTGCTATACTTTTAGTAAAGATAGAGGTTGAGAATCTGTCACCAACGCGCCACTTATAGTGGGTCGAGAAATGCAGGAGCCCCGACAGTCCTGCCTATCTTAGCACTGAACAATCGTTTAGTGCTTTTTTCGTGCTCAGAAAGGAGTGAGAAATGAAATATCGTAAAAAACCAGTAGTCATTGAGGCTGTACAGTTTTTAGATACAGAAGAAGCTATTGATGAGCTATGTGATTTTGGACTAGATCCAGTACGGATTGATTATGCTGATTTAAATAATCCTCTTTTAAAAATCGAAACGCTTGAAGGTTTGATGATTGCGACAGAAGGGGATTATATCATCAAAGGAGTGAAAGGCGAGTACTATCCGTGCAAGCCTGATATTTTTGCAGAAACATACGAAAAAGTAGAGGAGTAAAGACATGTTTATATGGAATTGGGTATCAATTTTACTAGGTTGGATTATATTTTTAGCATTAATGTTGTTTGTAATAATTAAATTATTTGAAGTAATCTCAACAGTAATCTCAGCTCTAAAAGTCGGAATTGCATTCAGAAAGAAACTGAAACAACTGAAAAACAAATAACCTAACCGTATGGAATCCCGTACGGTTTTTATGTTGTCCAAACTGTACCGATGACATTAAAAGCTGTACTGTTCCGTCGCCGGACGTAAAGCGAGATTATCGAGTGGCGACGTAATCGCTGGAGGACAATTATGTCAGAAGAAATCAATGCAACTGTATCTACTGAAACAACTGAGACTGTCGACACTCAAGAAAATGTTGATACAGTGCAGGAAGAAAAGCACGAACGAACTTTCACTCGTGCTGAAATCGGTAAGATGCTATCTGCCGAACGCTCTAAATGGGAAGCTGAGCAAGAAGCTAAGGAAAACGAAGCTAAGAAGCTTGCTAAGATGAACGCTGACGAGAAACAGAAATATCAGTTGGATCAGCGTGAGCAAGAACTTGCCGACCGTGAAAAGGCTATTGCTCGTAAGGAATTGACCGCAGAAGCTAAAGCAATGCTAAGTGAACGTGACTTACCTGTTGAGTTAGTAAATGTAGTCGATTTGACAAGCGCAGAGACTGTATCGCAGTCTGTTGCTGTATTGCAGAAATCATGGGAGCAAGCCGTGCAAAAAGGCGTACAAGAAAAGCTAAAAGGCGGATCTCCAATGAAGCAAGCGCCAGTTGACAGCGATGGTATCACAAAAGAAGAATTTGCTCGTATGGGTTATCAGAGTCGAAACGAACTCTATCAAAAGAACCCAGAACTCTATAAGAAATTGAAAGGTTAAAAATAAATGACAGCAGGACAAACTAAATTAGCCACTATGGTTAACCCAGAAGTAATGGCGGACATGGTTTCCGCTAAACTACCTAAAATGATTAAATTCACTCCACTTGCTTATGTGGAAACAGAGCTTGAAGGACAGCCAGGGGACACTCTAACAGTTCCAGCATGGGAGTACGCAGGAGATGCGACAGAGGTTGGAGAAGGTCAAGCTATTTCTCCAGACCAATTGACTACTAAAAAGACCACTATGACCATCAAAAAGGCTGCTAAAGGTTATGAAGTTACCGATGAAGCTCTTTTGTCAGGTCTTGGAGACCCACTAGGTCAAGCTACTTACCAGCTTGGTTTGGCTATCGCTAACAAGATTGATAATGATTTGGTCGCAGTAGCTAAGACTGCAACACAGCACGTTGCAGAGGCTCCAACAACTCTAGCGACTATTGATAAAGCTCTTGAAATTTTTGAGGACGAAGAAGATGCGCGATATGTTGCTATCATCAACCCTAAAGATGCTATCAAGCTAAAAACTGACGTAGCAAAAGAATGGACTAAAGGTTCAGAGCTTGGCGCAGATATGGTTGTATCCGGAACGTTCGGTGAAGCAGGCGGTGTACAAATCGTACGCTCTAAAAAAGTTGAAGCAGGTAAAGGCTTCCTTGTTAAAGTGTCTCCTAGCCAAACTCAAACAGACGACGCTAACAAGTATGGAGCTTTTGTAATCTTGCTAAAACGTGATGTGGCTATCGAAACAGACCGTGACATCCTTAAAAAGACAACGGTTATCACAGGTGATGAACATTATGGTGTTTACCTTTACGACCCTACACGAGTTGTAAAATTCGGCGAGGGGTAACAATATGAGCTTATTGCTACGACGTCATTATATCCAAGAGGAGCAGGCTGGCCAGTATTCTGATTTAGAAAATAAGACTCTAGAAGAGTTAAAGAATCTAGCTAAAGAAGCTGGCATTGCTGGCGCCTATAAGTTATCAAAAGCCGAAATTGTAGAGGTGTTGGAGGATTTAAAAAGTGAAATTTAAAATCAAACAAGATTTCTATGATTGGAAATCAAATGTGAAACGACTGGCAGGAGAGGAACTTGAGATTACTGAGGAACGCTATGCTGAGTTGACTAACAACTTTGCCAGCAACGGTGTCGCTATCTCAGATGTTCTTGAGGAAATCCTCCCTGAACCTGAGTTCTTAGAAGAGGATTGATATGTCTATAGAGTTGCTGAAGAAACTAACAGGCGAAGAAGATACTCAGCTTCTCATGTTGCTCCAAACGAGGGCTACAAATCTTATCTTGTCAGAGACGAATCGCACATCTTTGACACCTGCTTTAAGTCTTTTAATACCTGAGGTTGCTATCGAACTCCACAATCGCTCAGGAGCGGAAGGAGAGCATTCTAGGACCGAAGGTGGTATAGCAGTAGTGTACGGAGAAAACGGCCTGTCTACGGGTCTTCTACAGCGTATCCGCATGCACAGACTAGCAAGGGTGGCAGGCCATGTTTTTGAAGCAGAGTAGACTAAAACCCTATCCGATGCGACGGTTTGAAAAGACTGTCACAGAGGAAGGTGTCGTAAAAGAAGGTTATGTCAAGGAAGCTGAGACAGTCCGTCTTGAATTGTGGCCAGCTAGTAGCAAACTACAATCTGAATTGTATGGAGAGCGTGTCAACGATATTTTGAACGCAAATGCCAACAAGTCAGCGACTATCAAAGTGAAAGATGGTGTGTGTATCGATAGCCAAACGGAAGTGACTCACAAGGTTATTTCTAAAAAGGTCTACACATATCATCAAGTTTTGGAGTTAGAACGTGTCAGAGCTACTAGGGGCAGATAGGCTCATAGCTAAGTTTAGAAAGCTGTCAGATGTTACGCAACGAGACATTGTTTCAAAAGCGGTTCATCATGCAGCTAAAACCATTGTCCAAGCCGATGCTAAGAGATTAGCGCCAGGGAACAATGGAGAACTTAGAAATAGTATTAAGACTAGGGTTAAAATGGACGGAGATAAGGCTATAGGCGAGGTTTACACCAATCTACATTATGCTCCTTACGTTGAGTTTGGAACGGGACCTAAGGGTCAGGCTAGTCATTCGGGTATCTCTCCAGAGGTCAGCGTGACTTACAAGTCTCATCCTTGGTATGTGCATGAAGACCAAATCAATGTAGGACCTTACCACTTTCAAAAGATTGGGGAGTTCTACAAGATGTATGGTCAACCTGCCCAGCCTTATCTTTATCCAGCTTTGAGAGACAATCAAGAGCGTGTGTCTAAGAATATTTCGAATTATGTCCGTAGAAAGATAAGAGAACAAATATAATGATCAATATCAAGCCTGTTATTTATAAAGAATTGCAAAAAGTCGCAGATAATGTGACTGATACATACCCTAGCGATTGGGAAAATTTCCCAGTCGTTATTTTTTTGGAAGAACAGAACAAGCCGGGTGAATGGTTCGATGACCAGGAACAGAAATCATCTATCCGCTACAAGGTGGATATTTTTGATGATACCAGCACAAGTGAGTTAGCTGTTAAAATTAATCAGATTTTTGAATCTTTAGGTTTGCGAAGAACCGACTGCCAAGACGTGCCAGACCCGTCTCATTTGAGACATAAAGTCATGCGTTTTGAAGGTGTTGTTGACTTACACTCAGAGCTTGTTTTTCAATTTAGAATGGAGAATTAAACATGTTAGCAAATGGAATTACGCTGTCTTATGGCGAATCAAAAGGAACTTATACCAAACTTGTTGGATTGAAAGAGGTCCCAGAGTTTGGTATTGAACCTGAAAAAGTAGAGAATACTACCCTAGAAGATACGGTAAAAATGTATGAATTCGGTATTGGTGATGCAGGGGAATTAGAATACAAATTTTCTTACAAAAACGATAGTGCGAATGCTCCTTATCGTGTTTTGCGTAAAGCAGCAGATAGCAAGAAGAAATTATACTTCGAACAAGCTTATCCAGACGGTACTAAGGTCAACTTTGAAGGACAAGTATCTGTTAAGCTTGGCGGTGGCGGTGTCAATGCTGTTATCGAGTTCACACTTAAGATTGCATTGCAGTCTGAATTGACATTTGTTGATGGTATTGGAGGTTAATTAGATGGCGTTAAAATACACAACTTGGAAAGTTACTGACGAAAAAGAGTTGAAGCTGCGTTTGACATCTCATCAAGCTTCAACTGTGGAAGAAAAAATCGGCATGAACTTGCTAAAGATTTTCATGCCTGAAGCTGGCGAAGAGTTCACTTTACCGCCTTTGAAAGTTATGTTGTTGTTAGTTCACGGAGCCTTGCAGCAGTATGAACATGGGTATTCCTTTGAGGATGTCTATGATCTATACGATGAATACGTTGACAATGGTGGAGACCAAACAACCTTCATGACAGAGGTTTTAATGCCACTCTTTGAAGTATCGGGTTTTACTCCACGAGGAAGCAAGAACAAGAAAACTTCCAAAAAGAAGATGAAAGAAGTCGAGTAATTTTAACGGTAACGCAGATTATTGAGAGGCTTTATCCTATGTTTTTGGACATCGGGGGTAAGCCTCTTGATTTTTGGGATTTGACGGTGCTTGAAATCAGAGAAATGATAGAAAGCTACAACCGTGTCAAAAATCCAAGAGCGTAAAGAGAAGATTATTGACTCATACAGACTTTCGCAGATGATATCCAACCAAGTTTCCTTATTGTTATCTAAAGATGCCAAGGTCTTTGAGTTCTGGGAATATGCGCCTGAGTTGTTTGTAGAAGAACAACAAGCGGTAGAACAGGAACGACAGAGACAAGCGCTTTTTGTTGCATAAGGAACGGATGCGTGATTTTGCAGAGAGACACAATCGCAAAAGAAAGGAGGAAATGAATGGCAACTCTTGACGAATTAAAAGTCATGATTGACGCTGAGATAGCGCCTTTCAGGAAGAAAATGAAAGAAGTCGAGAATCAGGTCAAGGGAACATCTGATCAAGTGAAGAATGCCACTGCCAAAGTTCGTGAACAGTCGAACTCTATCGGTAGTGCGTTTGGCAAGCTAGCTAAGTTCGCTGGTTTTGCAATTCTTGGCAAGAAATTACTTGATGTTGGGATGTATTCAGCGCAGACAGCTCTTGAAGTATCAGCGTCTATGAACCAAATCAAGCGCCAGATGGGCGAGAGTTCGCAATCTTTCTTAAAATGGGTTAACGATAACGCCAACGCTATGAATATGGGTGTGGGTGAGGCAACCAACTACGGTGCAGTTTACTCAAACCTATTTTCTGGATTTATCAAAGACACCAACAAGCTAAGCGCCTATACTGCTAAGATGTTGCAGACATCGGCAGTTATTGCAGAAGGTTCAGGGCGTAGCATTACAGACGTTATGGAGCGTATTCGCTCAGGTTTACTAGGGAACACGGAAGCGATAGACTTTTGTCGCACCGCTTAGAAATAGGCGGATTAAGAACTTACCAAAATCGGTAGAACTCTAAATTTTAATTTAAAACTTCGGTATAAATGTGATATAATATACTTAGTAAAAAGAGGTGATATTATGGGCATTATATACGAAATTAAATGTACCAAGACAGGAAGAAGCTATTTTGGTCAATCTAAGAATATAAAAAGACGATTCGATGACCACAAATATAAACTTCGTCATAACCAGCATTATTCAGAAGAAATGCAAGATGATTTTAATTTGTTTGGAGAAGCAGAGTTTCAATTTTCTATTTTAGAAGAAGTATCTGATAGCATATTAGACGAAAGAGAAAGTTATTGGATATCATTATCTGACAATGCGTATAATATTGAAAGTGGTGGAGTTAGGGATAAACAACTTGCTGAAAGCACCAAAGAGAAATTAAGTGTTAAAGCAAAAGCGAGATATAAAACTCACGCAAAATATTTTAACAACCCAGAAGCTATCAAGAAACGCTCAATATCAAATACAGGCAAAAAACGAGATGATGATTTTAGAAAGAAAATGAGCGATATCGCCAAAAAAAGAATAGGCTCTAAAAACTCATTCTTCGGTAAAAAACACTCTGAAGAAACAAAACGAAAAATCAGCGAAGCTAATAAAGGAAATATGATGGTGGCAAACCTAAAATTCCTATCGTAGCTATTCATCTTGAAACTGGAGAAATAAGGGAGTACGCATCAAAAAGCGATGCTTCGAAAGATATTTTTCCAGCTAGGTCTTTTATTGACAAAGTTTTGAATGGTGAAAAGAAACATTATAAAGGGTACACTTTTAAAGAATTAAAACATGACGATACCGAGGTAAACTAAGCAATTAAAAAGGCTTAGTCACCGTAGAGCATAGGGATTGAACCTGTGCTTTTTGTTTTGTCAAAAAGTATAGAATAAAATATCCCCACGAGTGGTAAGCACCTAAACAATTCGGTTGTAGGTGAAAATATATGCCGAACTTACAAGAAATTGTAAGAAGTATGGATAAAAAGCCATGCGATAACATTATTGAGAGGACCTAGGAATCAACGTCAATGTGGCTATGATTGAGTCCACTGAAGCCTTTAAGAAGTTCGCAAACGGGCAAAGTTGGCAACAGTTGGATTATCAAACCCAGCAACAAATCCGCCTTATGGCTATTTTGGAACAGGCTACAGCCAAGTATGGAGATACCTTATCCAACTCAGTCAATGGTAGTATCAGCCTGTTTAAATCTCTGATGAAAGATAGTGCATTGAACCTTGGTAACTCTATGTTACCGATTATCAATGCAATTATGCCTGTCTTGAACTCTTTTGCTATGGTTTTGAAGAATGTAACGGCTAAACTCGCTGAGTTTATTGCTTTGATGTTCAACAAGAAAGCTACGGTAAAAGACGGCGCTGCAGGAGCAATCAGCAACGTAGGAAACGCCATGCAAGACGCTGCAGGAGGTGCAGATGATTTAGGAAACGCAATCGGAGATGCAGGAGACTCAGCAGGAGGACTTGCTGACAATCTTGGAGACTCAGCCAAAAACGCTAAGAAAGCTGCTAAAGAATTGCTTGGTCTTATAGGATTTGATGAGATTAATATCTTACAAAAGCCAAAAGACGACGATGCAGGCGGTTCTGGCGGTGGAGGCGGTGGCGGAGGCAAAGGTGGTAAAGGAAAGGGAGGCGGTGGCAGACCTTTCAAAGACATCTTGCCAGAAGTCGAGTTGACTGACATGGGAAACCAATTCAAGAGCATTTTTGACGGTCTTGGGGATAAGCTAAAAGGGTTGTTTGACCTCTTCAAAAAAGGTTTTGATGCAGCGTTCAGACCAGAAGGTATAGAACGTATCAAAGCTGCTTTAGAACGAATCAAGAAAACTCTTGAAGAAATCGCCACTGACCAGAGGGTTGTGAATGCCTTTAACCGAATGGCGGAGAAAATCGCTTATGCTTTAGGGCAAGTGATAGGATCAATAGCTACTATCGGCGTTGGTATTGGTGTACTCCTTACTGAAAGTATTGCAAACGGCCTTGAAAGGCAGAAAGAACGCATTATCAGGGCGCTAGTCGCTTTGTTTGATAATGTTGGCAACATTGCAGAGGCGGTAGGGAACATTGCTCAGGCTTTTTCTAGTGCTTTCTACGATGCCATTACCTCAACCGGTGCAGTTCGTATCGGTAGCGCTATTGTGTCGACTCTATTAAGCTTGACATCTACCATTGTTGAAGTTGGTAGTGAATTAGCAGGAGGTTTGTTTAAAGGATTTGAAAAAATCGTTGTGACAAGCGCGCCTAAAATTTCTTCAATGCTCCAAAGCCTGTTAAACATTGTAACTCCAATATTTGAAACAATCGAGAGCGTTGTTGATAAGTTTGGCGATGGCTTAAGTAGTGTCTACGATGAGCATGTAGCCCCTGCTATTGACTCTATTGCTAATGCTTTTAACGGACTAATTGACATTATTCAAATACTTTGGGAAGGAAGCTGGAAACCTTTTGCTGAGTTCTTGTCTAATACATTCGGCATAAGTATTGAAACCGTTGCTGATTTACTGGGCGGTATCATACTAGAGGCATTGAAGTTACTAGCTGATACAATCAAATTAGTAGCTGATGGTTTTACTGCTTTCTCTGATTGGTGCAAAGAAAATAAAGAGATTATCTCCACAATTGCTAATGTGATTGGTACGCTTGCAACCGTGTGGCAAGGAATTAAGTTCTTGTCTTGGGCAGAACAAGCTGGAGGGCTTGCAGGGGCATTCGAATTATTAAGTGGCAAGGTTTCCTTTATTGTTGGCGGAATTAAAAACCTAGGGCTAGCTTTGAAAGCTATGACATTTGATAAATTGGTTAGCTTCGGCGAAACTATCTATTTGAATGCGTTGTATGCAAAAGACTTTGTGGTCAATTCTGGGAAATTGATTGTAGAGTTAGGGAAAACCGCTTTAGAACTTGGTAAATCCGCACTAGCTTGGGGTGTTCATGCAGCACAAATGGGACTTGCGGTAGCAGCGGAAATCGCTCAATCGGTTGCAGCAGGAGTTGCAGCAGCTGCAACATGGGCACTCAATGGAGCTATTGCAGTCTTGACCAGTCCGATAACTCTGGTTATCGCAGCTATTGCAGCCTTAATTGCTATTGGTGTCTTGCTCTACCAAAACTGGGACACTGTTGTTGAGTTTGCTAAAAATGCATGGCAAGGACTATGTGATTTTATTAGTGGTATTTGTCAAGCGATTGGCGAATTCTTCAGTGATCTATGGACAAAGCTACAAGAAATCTTTGAGCCAATAGGCCAATGGTTTAGTGAGAAATTCCAGCAAGCGTGGGATGCTATTGTAAACATCTTTTCTGGCATCGGAGAGTGGTTTTCTGGTGTATTCCAAGGAGCATGGGATGCTATCGTTAATATCTTCACACCGATTGGCGAATGGTTCGCAGAACGTTGGAACGACATTACAACTGCTTTAGCTGACGTGGCTAAATGGTTTGGGGACATGTTCCAGAAAGCTTGGAATTCACTGACAAACATATTCTCTTCAATCGGCACTTGGTTTGGTGAACGCTGGAACGACGTGACGACTGCACTTTCAAACGTCGCAACGTGGTTCGGAAATATCTTCAAGACTGCATTTGAAGCGGTCAAGAACGCATTCAGCACGATTGGTAGCTTCTTCTCCGGAGTGTGGACCACGGTCAAGAATATCTTCGTCAATGCTGGCCAAATGGTCGGTAGCGCAGTAGGTGGAGCATTCAAGAGCGCAGTTAATGCGGTTCTTGGAACGATTGAAAATGTAGTCAATGGCTTCATTGGAATGATTAATGGAGTTTTAGGAGTTGTCAGAAACTTACCTGGTCTAGGATGGGTTGGTAGCGTTGGCTATGTGAGTCTGCCTCGTCTTGCTCGTGGTGGTATCGTTGATAGCCCTACTGTAGCCATGATTGGTGAAGCTGGTAAAGAGGTCGTTATGCCTCTTGAAAATACTGGATTCTTGCAAACTATGGGGCGCGTTGTAGGTGGTGCGGTAGTCAACGCCTTAGGTGGTGGCTTACCACAATCTGGAGGATTTAGTGGCAATGGCGACATCGTCATCATGATTGGCGGACACGAATTCGGACGTGTTGCTATCCAAGAAATCAATCGAGAACAAGAACGTGCAGGACAAGTCTTGCTTAACATTTAAAGGGAGGTAAAATGGCACGCTTAGTAATTAACGGGGTGGCTGTTAAGCCTCCCAAATCTTTTCAGGTCGGTATCCAAGACATCGATGGAGAAACAGGGCGTAATGCAAATGGTAATATGGTACGTGACCGTATCACGACTAAACGAAAATTAGATTGCGAATGGGGAATGCTGACTCAAGATGAAATGAGTCAGCTTTTAACTGCTGTGTCGGCGGTCTTTTTTGAAGTCTCTTATCCCGACCCTGTAAGAGGTCAGACAACAGGGACTTTCTATGTTGGAGATAGGACGGCTCCGAGTTATTCGTTTACTGATAAGTTCAAGCCGTGGTCGGGTGCTAAATTTAATCTGGTAGAAAGGTAGGTTAGAACATGGATATATTCAGACGACAAAAATTCAATGAAGCGATGTTCGCTAAAAATCGTACTCTTGCTATCAGAGTAGGGCAATATCAGTCAAGCGATATTAAAGAGGCTCATTTTGATTATGGCTATATCAAGGGTGACACTTATAAACCTGGTGGAACATGCGCAGGCAGTGCTAAAATCGTTTTTACAAGCATCATTACCACTTTCAATAAACTAGATAAGATTTACCCTGAAATTGGTCTTTTGGTAGATGGTACTTACGAATGGGTCAAAATGGGTGAATATTTCATTAACGATATTGAAATAGACCGCAATCGTAAAACGACCAAGCTTGACCTTATGGATGGAATGTTCAAGCTTAACCGTGAACATGTAACGGACTTGACTTATCCAGCTGAAATCAGGCATGTAATCAAAGAGATTTGCCTAAAAACAGGTATTACATTAGCAAATGAATACATGGATATTACATCCATGAATTACAGAATCGAGCAGATTCCTAAAAATAAAAAAATGACATTCAGAGATGTCTTGAGTCTAGCTACTCAAATGCTCGGGATGTCTTGTTTTTTCAATCGAGAAGGGAAACTTGAAATCAAGGAATTGACTGACTCAGGTATCATGATTACAGCAGACAGCTACTTCATGCACGGATTGACCAAGAGTGAAGTCGAGTATCAGATTGCAGGGATTTCTTGTAAGAAAGATAAAGAGCTACTTACGGTCGGAAGGCGTACTGGTCGCTCATTGGAACTGGATAATCTGTTCATGTCTCAAACGATTTTAGATAACCTTTACCACAAGATTAAAAATATCCGCTATTACCCTTTCAATTTGAATTACCAAGGCCATCTCTTGCTTAATGTGGGTGAATGGGTGACTATCAAGACAAATACCGGCGAAACCTTCAAATCGCCTGTATTAAGTCAATCATTTACATTCAAAGGTGGTCTTCGCGGTCGTATCAGTGCAGATAGTAAATCCGGCAATGATGCGCAGTATTCGTATGCAGGAACCATCACGAAGAAGATTGTGCAATTCAACGAGTTTGAAGCTCAAATCCAAAACCAAATTGAAGAAGCAGATAAAGGTTTTGACCAAAAGGTCTCAAAAATCAAAAAAGATTTAATGATCAATTCGAACTCGCCAAAGCAAGAGCTGAAGAAGTCGAACGTCAAATCGCTGACGAAATCGACAAGAAGTTTCAATCGTTCGACAACGCTTCAATCCAAGAAGCTAGGCGAAAAGCTGAAGAGGCCCTACGAAGTGCTGGTGCAAGTAATTCACTCGCTGAAGAAGCGAAACGAATTAGCGAGCGAGCAAGAGCAGACATTACTAATCTACAAGCATCATCTCAAAATGCTCTAAGCCAGATTGAAGCTTTCAAGACTCAATATGGCACGAAGCTGAATGAAGTTAAGAGCACCGCAGACGGTATCTTGACCAAGCTTGGTACGATTGAAACGTATGTCGATAAAGACGGTCAGCGACAAGAGAGATTGCAGCGTTATGCTCGAGAAGAGAGTGCACGACAAGCGACAGCAGTCCGTGAGCTGGTCACAAGGGAGTATGTTGGTAAATCGACTTATCAGGAGGATGTGAGAGGTCTTGAACGTCGATTTAGTGCAATAAGCACGCAGACGAACAATGATATTGCTTCGAAGATTGCTCAGTACAAGCAGACAGTAGACGGTCAATTCGCAAGCATCACATCTCAGATTGCTGGCAAGGCTAATCAAACGGATTTCCAGCAAGTTCGAGAGACCAGCCAGCTATACGAGAGGATTTTAGGTAATACTGAAAATGGTATTGCTGATAAGGTCGCTCGCATGGCTTTGACTAATCAGTTGTTTCAGGTTGAGGTCGCAAAGAATATCGGAAGCGACAATAACTTAATCGTCCGTTCGAAGTCGATGGACAGGAATACACTTGTCAACGAAGGCAATACTAAGAGAGTTTTCGTGAATAACGGTATATTTACCATTCGTTGCACTGGAAATTCAGGGTATACATTTGCAGGATTCACGTTACCGCTCTACATCGATAGGATGAGCAGAGGCGAGACCTATACTCTTAATTTTAAGTATCGTATCATGGGACGATTAGACCATATTTTCACGGTTGTGGCTAAAAATCACCAATCAAACAAAACAGCTTTAGCTTCAGATGTAGCCACAAGTTCGACTGCAGTTTCAAGCAGTTGGCAAGAGTTCAATTCAACATACACTATTAACAGAGATTTTGAATTTGGAGATAGTAGACTTTATCCGCTTTATTTTTATTTAGCTCAAAATGGCTGGGTAGAAATCAAAGAGGTTATGCTTGTTCGTGCGTCTCAAACAAATGGCTATAAAGCTAGTCAACTAGATGACATGTCTGAAGCTGTTCGCACCGTTCAGAGTCAACTAGCAGGCTCATGGTCTGTTCAAATATCAACTCAGCTGGAGATTTGATTTCAGGAATCAATCTTGGCGCTAATGGGCACAATCGTATCACTGGTAAATTGACCCATATCACTGGCGAAACTCTGATTGATAAAGCAGTCATCAAGTCAGCTATGGTTGACAAGCTTACTACAGGTAATTTTGAATCTGGTTCAGTGACTACTGTTGTTTTGGATGCTGAAGCCGTGACTGCCGATAAAGTGAGAATGGACCAAGCCTTTGCTAACAAGCTAGTAGCAAGTAACATCTTCACAGATGCGCTTGCTGCTAAAGAGGCCTTTATTAACAAGCTTCGGTCAGTTGTAGTGTCTGCGACCTTGCTTGAGGGTTATAAGGGTCGAATCGGAGGATTCCAAATTGGTACGCACGATAAGGATCCTTCTGCTTACTGGTTGACTGGGATGAATCAATTCGCTGTTGGAATGAGTAATGGTTCTGGACGATGGAATCAAACAGCTCTTTGGGTCAATTGGGGAAATAATTGGGAGAGTCCAAGCAATACAGCTTGGTTTGTAAAACACACAGGTCAAATGTACTGCTATAATCGTGCCGAATTTTGGAATACGCCAATTATTCATGGCGACTTGGAAGTCACGGGTAACATCTATTACATCACTGACCGAAAAACAGGAAGGGGTGGTTACTGGATTCACTCGCCTAAATATTCACGTCTTGAGCCTTCGAATAACTATCTTTATCTCTATTACAGCGGTTCAGGATACGACTGGATTACCATGAATAAAGAAATCTCAGACCGTCGTTACAAGCATAATATCGAAGCTAGTACAGTCTCTGGTCTTGATGTTATCAACAGCTTGAAAACGTACAGTTATCGCAAAGAGTATGACGGTAAAACCACAGATATCTCATGCGGTATCATGGCGCAGGATGTCCAGAAGTATATTCCAGAAGCTTTTTACGAAAATCCGGACGGTGCCTACTCTTATCGAACATTCGAACTCGTGCCTTATTTAATTAAAGCCATTCAAGAACTTAATCAGAAATTGGAGAAAACAGCATGAATGAAGCAATCAATCAGCTAGTGTTGCAATCACTAGCCACTAAACTAGCCAAAAGTGAATTGGAATCGGCTCAAAATGAGGCGTTTTATCAACTCGCAACAAGCGAATTAAAAGCAATGAACGAGGTGCTGGAATACGACCCAGCACTCAAAGAACTTTTTGAAGAAACTAAAGCAAAAATGCAAAAAGGAGAATAGAACATGACACAAACTTACGAATTAGCAAATAACCCTTATTTCCGTCAACCAGAGAACGTCACAATCGTGACAATCAAGAAAGAACATGGCCAACGCTATAGCTATGAGCAAGCAGGTTTGGCTGGCGACCGTACGCATGAAAGTCAGGAGGTGCTTATCCAGGCAGTTTTGGATGTTATTAAGGCGGAACTTGACCCAGCGAGCGCTATCGTTAAAACTCAAGAGAAATTGGAAAAGGCAACTCATAAACTTGCTGAAGCCGAAGCCAAACAGACGGCAACAGAACAAGCGGTTAAGCATAATCAAGAAGAAACTGAACGCTATGGTAAAATCACCCATGCGGTCGTTTTAAATGCCGTAGCAGGCAAGACAATCGCTTATGGAACTATCTACAAGGAATTGGTAGAGTTGATTCCACTTGCTGAAGTTGGGAAACATTACATGGCGCATGACTTGATTACTATCGAGGACCCTAATCATACGGAAGTCAACGGTGAAGGCAAGCGTGTCTTGGTTCAGCTTAACCGTGAATTCACATACAACGGCGAACCAGTTAGCGACTTCGCTCGTAATGGTCGTCTTGAAATGGACGGAACAGGCGCAGCATGGAAGTTTGAGCCTAAAGAATAGAGGTGACTATGCCAGAATATGAACGTTTAATTTTGCAAATCTTCATATCTCTTATCCCTGTGATAGGTCTTTATTTTTCGATGAAAGACAGAGCGACAAAGCAAGAGAATCGCATCACAATTATGGAAAAAGACATCGAGAACTTGCACGAATTTAAAACATCGGCCAATAAACGTCTGGATAACCACGACGAACAGAACAAGGCTATCTTGGTTCTGGCTGAGCAGGTTAAATCTTTAGGTGAAGATGTTAGAGAGTTGAAAGCATTGATACAGAATAAAAATTAAGAAAGGAGCGCAGAATGGCTTATGTTCTTAATTCAACAAATCTTGAACAAGTGGACGGTGGATTTCTAGTCAAGCAAGGCGATGTGGCTTCTACATTCGCCTTTTCTTTACTTGATGAACATCATGAGCCGATTCCACATCTTGAAGGACAAGAGGCATCTATCACATTAACAAGAACGTTAGAGAAAGGTCAGGAGCAATTACGCAAGACGGCAGTCGTGACAAACGGCGCAGTTGCTTTTAATCTGGGTATGATTTTACCTGCTGGCTTATATCGAATCGAGGTGTCAGTGGGGGGATATACATTCCCCAGCGATGACTCGACTCAAATCCGAATCACAAAATCGGATAAAAATTTAGTTTCTGAAGAAATCCATGCTCTCAAGGAGCTGGATATCGCAGAAGAAGTTAAGAAGCAGCTTGCAGGTAGGTCTGTAGGTAGCGATGGCACAGTGAGTCAGGAATTTCCTGACTTAGTGAATTTTTATAATTTAGGAAAGGTATAGAAGAATTATGGATACAAGTAAATTGATCGCGTTTGCGCAAGCCCTGGGGGCAGATAACAAGACAATAATGCAGTTACTCGCTACGAAGGTTGACACTACTGCACTAACGCAAGCCATTGAACAAGCTAAAGCGGCAGTGAAAGCTGAGATTTTAGGTGACGGTGTTCCTGAAAATCTCGACACCTTGAAAGAGATTGCTACAATGATCTCAGGCATGAGCGGTGATACTGAAGGCGCAGTAGTGCAAAAACTAGCTGACCTCGGCCGTCGTATTGATGAGTTTGCAAATGTTGACCTGGTCGCAACATATAATGCAGCGAAAGCGTGATTGCTATGAGCAATTTAGAGGAATTTGCTAAGGCCGTCGGTCGGGATGTGAAGTTTCTGAACCAAAAGCCTGAACCTCAGCTTACATTAACAGGAAATACTCTTGGTATCACAGGAGGCAATAGGGTCACTCTACCACTACCTGAAAATGTAGGCCATGAAATCCGCGGTACAGGTTCTCCAGAAGGGCGTATCACTGCTGAAATTGGCACGACATATGTTGATGTCAACGTGACGAACGGAGCCTTAAAATGGATTAAAGAAAAAGGTAGTGGCAACACAGGTTGGCGTGTCTTGATTGGCGATACAGGTTGGAGAACGCTTAACACGGTTTCGAAACTTACTGTAGGTAATCGAACATCGTTTATCAAAATTAGGCGTGTTAATAACTTAGTTTCTTATAACTTCGGAGGTTTGGATTGGGGATGGTTCGGAATTATTCGCAGAAATGGGCCGGGATTCGTTCGTCACCATAGCACTGGAGATCGAGGCGTAAAAGTGCTAAATCCTGGAAACATTCCAGAAGGTTTTAGAAGTGAAAGCTCTTTAATCGGAAGTATCTATAGCGATTCAGGAAAACCGTATGGAATCTGGTATTTGGGTGGAAAGGGTGACGCAAACTATATCCAGTTCAGTTTCAACGATATCATCCCAACCGACCGAGACATTGGAGATATTCGTGTAAGTGCCGTCTCATATATAACTGACGACCCTTGGCCGACAACGTTGCCATAAATTAAGAAAGGATAATCATATGACACAATTTAATGAATTTATTATTGCTTTTGCTACAGGCTTTTTAGCAGTAGCCACAGGAAGTATCGTGAAAGCAGTGAAAGACTATCTTTTACGAAAAGGCGGAGAAAAAGCGGTAAAAATCGCTGAAATCCTTGCTAAGAACGCAGTCAATGCCGTTGAGCAGGTAGCAGCTGAAACAGGCTACAAAGGTGATGAAAAACTGGAGCAAGCTCGTGATAAAGTCCGCGCAGAGCTTACAAAATACAATATCAGCATGACTGACAAGGACCTCGATACATTTGTCGAGTCGGCAGTTAAGCAGATGAATGACGCTTGGAAAGGAGGATTAAACGATGGTCAAAATCATCAATAATACAATTTTTAACGGAATTGCAGGTTTTCGTCCAACCGAAAAACCAAAATACTACATCATGCACAATGATGCGGGTTCTATGAGTGCTGAAAGCTATGTTGATTGGTTGCAATCGCGATACGACAATGGCCAGTCTGAACTTGGTTTTGCTCATTATTACATTACTAAGGATGCAATCGCACGAGTTGAAAATACCTACAACGGAACGTGGTCTGCTGCGAACTACGACGCTAACATGAATTCAATCAGCTATGAAGTATGTCAGCAATTCAGCACGAGCGATGCCGAGTTTATCGAAAATGAAAACATGGTATTGCGCCAAATGGCCGAAGACATGACCTACTACGGTGATACACCGAATTATTCAAATATCAAGTTCCACAATGAATTTTCAAGCACCTCATGTCCTGCGCGTTCCCTAGAATTGCATGGCGGCTACAATGATAGTTTGCGTAATTATGTGATTGCTAAAATCAAGCATTATCAATCCCTTGGCTCGACTGTCCAAGAAATGCTTGATAATGAGGGTAATCAGGAAGGTTGGAAGAAAAATTCAACTGGCTGGTGGTATGTCAACGCAGATGGAAGCTACCCAACGAATAAATGGCAGAAAATCAATAATGTCTGGTATTACTTTGATAGCAATGGCTACATGAAAGCTAACTCATGGCACAAGCATTCAGATGGGTACTGGTATTACTTCCTACCAAATGGCGCGATGGCTACAGGCTGGGTGCTTATCAGTAACAAGTGGTACTACTTCAAAGAAGATGGTAAGATGGCTACTGGTTGGGTCAAGTACAAGGAACATTGGTACTATCTTGATTATCAAAAAGGAGAGATGGTATCGAACGCCTTTATCCAGTCAGCTGATAAAAAAGGTTGGTACTACCTCAAACCAGACGGCAGCATGGCAGATAAGCCAGAGTTTACTGTTGAGCCTAACGGGCTCATTACTACAAAATAAATAGAAAGGAAATTTTCTAAATTGTTCTTCACCGCAGGCTCAGGCTTGCGGTTTTTTTGTTTGCTCTGAAATACGCTTGATAATCGCTTGAAATTCCTGAAAAACATTTATAGATATAGGGTTAGGAGTGTTCTTTTTCGCTTGAATATCTTTATTTTGCTCTGAAAGTAGAAAAACAGTGATTTTTCACTGCTTTTTTTATTTTCTTTTACGAATAGATAAGTAGGAGGATAAAAAAATGAAAATCATAAACATTGAACAAACACGTATTGAGAAAACAGAACTAGGTTTTGAGCACTGGGTAGCAGTGACGTACAGCTTACCTTTTTTGAAAAATGAATACACGGTGAATCTACTCCTTTTGTTAGATTTTAAAATTGAAGATAAGGAGCTATTGGATTATCTGGTAACAAGCTGGAAATATCGTGATATCGTAGGACATTCAACTATGATGTACCAGATTGAAAGGGACAAAAAAGGGGCATAATTCAAGTAGCTTTTAATACAGGGTTGAGCCATGATGTTAGCCAAATTTTTCGATGGATACACAAAAGGATACAACAAATCGCTCAGCCTTTGTTATAATAAGATTTCTAAGACTCCCACCGGCTCCATTATTCCTTTGCATTCCTTGGCAAAACGTTGTTAAATCAACGTTTTTTATTTTTGTCTTTGGTATTCCTTGGCATTCTTTTGCGAAAAAGGGAGTCACAAAAGGAGTCACAAATAGACCCTAAAACAGACCCTCTTTTTAAAAAAGCGATAAAAAAAGGATACAACATTTGTCGGATCCTAGAAATAATTTTTCTTTTCTACGGAAGACATGGGATTCGAACCCACGCACGCTGTTACACGCCTACCGCGTTTCCAACACGGCCTCTTAAGCCTCTTGAGTAATCTTCCAATACTTACTTAAATAGTCTACCATAAAGGTCCTTATCTTGCAATAAAAATTCTGGAAATGAGAAAAATGATAGAATTTGAAAGAAAATGATAAAAAATGCTTGACTTTGAAAGAGAGTGTGATAGAATGAATAGTGTAAACGATAACAGGAGGTGATTCGGTGTTAAAAACAGAGCGGAAACAACTGATTTTAGAGGAGTTAAATCAACATCATGTAGTTTCTCTAGAGAAATTAGTTAGTTTGCTAGAAACGTCAGAATCAACGGTTCGAAGAGATTTGGATGAGTTGGAATCGGAAAACAAGCTTCGACGCGTGCATGGTGGAGCAGAATTGCCCCATTCCTTGCAGGAAGAAGAAACCATTCAAGAAAAATCTGTCAAAAACCTTCAAGAGAAGAAGTTGCTGGCTCAGAAAGCAGCCTCTCTCATCAAGGAACAAGATGTCATCTTTATCGATGCAGGAACAACAACTGCTTTTTTGATTCATGAATTGGTCAATAAGAATATTACAGTCGTGACCAACTCGATTCACCATGCTGCTCAGTTGGTTGAAAAGCAGATTCCAACTGTCATGGTTGGAGGTAGTGTCAAGATGGCGACGGATGCTAGCATCGGGGGCGTTGCTCTTAACCAAATTAACCAATTGCACTTTGACCGTGCCTTTATCGGGATGAATGGTGTGGACGATGGCTATTATACGACTCCTGATATGGAGGAGGGGGCTGTGAAGCGTGCTATTTTGGAGAATGCCAAACAGACATATGTCTTGGTCGATTCGTCTAAAATTGGACAAACTTGCTTTGCTAAGGTAGCACCACTCAAACGAGCTATTGTTATCACAAGTCAAGGGCATGAGCTCTTGCAGGCTATTAAGGAGAAAACGGAGGTAATAGAAGTATGATTTATACAGTTACACTCAATCCATCCATTGACTATATCGTTCGTTTGGACCAAGTCCAAGTCGGTAGTGTCAATCGTATGGACAGTGATGATAAGTTTGCTGGTGGGAAAGGAATTAATGTCAGTCGTGTCTTGAAGCGCTTAGATATTCAAAATACAGCGACTGGATTTATCGGAGGTTTTACTGGTAAATTTATCACAGATACTTTGGCTGATGAAGAAATCGAGACACGTTTTGTCCAAGTGGCAGAAGATACTCGTATCAATGTTAAAATCAAAGCAGACCAAGAAACAGAAATCAACGGAACGGGTCCAAATGTCGAACCAGCTCAGCTAGAAGAATTGAAAGCTATTTTATCTAGTTTGACTGCAGAAGATACAGTTGCCTTTGCTGGTTCAAGTGCTAAGAATCTAGGCAATGTCATCTACAAGGATTTGATTGCCTTGACACGCAAGACTGGTGCGCAAGTCGTTTGTGATTTTGAAGGACAGACCTTGATTGATAGTTTGGACTACCAGCCACTTTTGGTCAAACCAAACAATCATGAACTTGGAGCGATTTTTGGAGTGAAACTCGAAAGTTTAGATGAAATTGAGAAATACGCTCGTGAGTTACTGGCTAAAGGTGCTCAAAACGTCATTATTTCTATGGCTGGTGACGGTGCTCTTCTTGTCACATCTGAGGGAGCTTACTTCGCAAAACCTATCAAGGGAACAGTCAAAAATTCAGTTGGAGCTGGTGACTCTATGGTTGCTGGATTTACAGGTGAATTTGTCAAATCAAAAGACGCAGTAGAAGCCTTCAAATGGGGAGTTGCTTGTGGAACGGCAACTACCTTCTCGGATGACTTGGCAACAGCAGAATTTATTAAAGAAACATATGAAAAAGTTGAGGTAGAAAAACGATGAAAATTCAAGATCTATTGAGAAAAGATGTCATGTTGCTGGATTTACAGGCGACTGAAAAAACAGCTGTCATTGAAGAGATGATTAAAAGTTTGACAGACCACGGTTATGTCACAGATTTTGAAACCTTTAAAGAAGGAATTTTGGCGCGTGAAGCTTTGACTTCCACTGGTTTGGGTGACGGAATCGCAATGCCTCACAGCAAAAACGCTGCTGTCAAAGAAGCGACAGTTCTCTTTGCTAAGTCAAACAAGGGTGTTGACTATGAAAGTTTAGATGGACAACCAACTGACCTCTTCTTCATGATTGCTGCTCCAGAAGGCGCCAATGATACTCACTTGGCAGCCTTGGCAGAATTGTCTCAATACTTGATGAAAGATGGCTTTGCTGATAAACTTCGTCAAGCAACATCAGCTGACCAAGTTATCGAACTTTTTAACCAAGCTTCAGAAAAAGCTGAGGAGCCAGTTCAAGCACCTACCAATGACTCTGGTGACTTTATCGTTGCTGTTACAGCTTGTACAACAGGTATTGCCCACACTTACATGGCTCAAGAAGCCCTTCAAAAAGTGGCTGCTGAAATGGGTGTTGGAATCAAGGTTGAAACCAACGGTGCTAGCGGTGTTGGAAACCAACTAACTGCTGAGGACATCCGCAAGGCTAAAGCTGTTATCATAGCTGCAGACAAGGCGGTTGAGATGGATCGTTTCGATGGCAAACCATTGATCAATCGTCCAGTTGCTGACGGTATCCGTAAAACAGAAGAATTGATTAACTTGGCTCTTTCTGGAGATGCTGAAGTCTACCGTGCCGCTAATGGTGCAAAAGCTGCAACAGCCTCTAACGAAAAACAAAGCCTTGGTGGTGCCTTCTACAAACACTTGATGAGTGGTGTATCTCAAATGTTGCCATTTGTTATTGGCGGTGGTATCATGATTGCCCTTGCCTTCTTGATTGACGGCGCTTTGGGTGTTCCAAATGAAAAAAACTTGGCAATCTTGGTTCTTACCATGAGTTAGCTTCTATGTTCATGAAAATTGGTGGTGCAGCCTTTGGATTGATGCTCCCAGTCTTTGCAGGTTATGTTGCCTACTCTATCGCTGAAAAAAACCAGGTTTGGTAGCAGGTTTCGTGGCTGGTGCTATTGCTAAAGAAGGTTTTGCCTTTGGTAAAAATTCCTTATGCCGCAGGTGGTGAAAGCAACTTCAACTCTTGCAGGTGTCTCATCTGGTTTCCTAGGTGCCCTTGTTGGTGGATTTATCGCAGGTGCTTTGGTTCTTGCTATCAAGAAATACGTTAAAGTTCCTCGTTCACTTGAAGGTGCAAAATCAATCCTTCTCTTGCCACTTCTTGGAACAATCTTGACTGGATTTGTCATGCTAGCTGTGAATATCCCAATGGCGGCAATCAACACTGCTATGAATGACTTCCTAGGCGGTCTTGGAGGAGGTTCAGCTGTCCTTCTTGGTATCGTTCTTGGAGGAATGATGGCTGTCGATATGGGTGGACCAGTCAATAAAGCGGCTTATGTCTTTGGTACAGGTACGCTTGCAGCAACTGTTTCTTCAGGTGGTTCTGTGGCTATGGCAGCAGTTATGGCTGGAGGAATGGTACCACCACTTGCGATCTTTGTTGCAACTCTTCTTTTCAAAGATAAATTTACTAAAGAAGAACGCAACTCTGGTTTGACAAACATTATCATGGGATTGTCATTTATCACTGAGGGAGCAATTCCATTTGGTGCCGCTGATCCAGCTCGTGCGATCCCAAGCTTCATTCTTGGTTCAGCAGTAGCAGGCGGACTCGTTGGTCTTACTGGTATCAAACTCATGGCGCCACATGGAGGAATCTTCGTGATCGCCCTTACTTCAAATGCTCTTCTTTACCTCGTTTCTGTCTTAGTAGGAGCAATTGTAAGTGGTGTAGTCTATGGTTACCTACGCAAACCACAAGCATAAAACTTAGATAGAAAATGAAAAGATTGGACCGTTTGGTGCAGTCTTTTTCTCTTTCCGAAATGCCTGTGAAATATGGTATAATAGAAGAATGGGAAACAAGAATACAAGTAAAACAAGACGGAGACCGTCTAAAGCAGAACTCGAAAGAAAAGAAGCGATTCAACGAATGTTGATTTCGTTGGGAATCGCGCTTTTATTGATTTTCGCAGCCTTCAAATTAGGGGCTGCAGGTATAACCCTTTACAATCTAATTCGCTTGCTGGTGGGTAGCCTAGCTTATCTGGCAATATTTGGCATCCTACTCTATCTCTTCTTTTTCAAGTGGATACGAAAACAGGAAGGCCTCCTATCTGGCTTTTTCACCATATTTGCAGGTTTGCTCTTGATTTTTGAGGCCTACTTAGTTTGGAAATATGGTTTGGATAAGTCGGTATTAAAAGGGACTATGGCTCAGGTTGTGACTGATCTGACTGGTTTTCGAACGACCAGTTTTGCTGGTGGAGGATTGATTGGGGTTGCTCTTTATATGCCAATCGCCTTTCTCTTCTCAAATATCGGTACTTACTTTATTGGTTCTATCTTTATTTTAGTTGGTGCACTCCTAGTCAGTCCTTGGTCTGTTTACGATATTGCTGAATTCTTCAGTAGAGGCTTTGCCAAATGGCGGGAAGGTCATGAGCGTCGAAAAGAGGAACGCTTTGTCAAACAAGAAGAAAAAGCTCGTCAAAAGGCTGAGGAAGAGGCTAGATTAGAGAAAGAAGAGGCTGAAAAAGCCTTACTCGATTTGCCTCCTGTTGATATGGAAACGGGTGAAATTCTGACTGATGATGTTGTGCTTGACGTTCCACCTTTTCCGGAAGAAGAGTGGGTGGAACCAGAAATCATCTTGCCTCAAGCTGAACTTGAATTCCCTGAGCAGGAAGATAGCTCTGATGACGAAGATGTTCAGGTCGATTTTTCAGCTAAGGAGGCTCTTGAATACAAACTTCCAAGCTTACAACTCTTTGCCCCAGATAAACCAAAGGACCAGTCTAAAGAAAAGAAAATCGTCCGAGAAAACATCAAAATCCTAGAAGAAACCTTTGCTAGCTTCGGTATCAAAGTAACAGTTGAACGGGCTGAAATTGGGCCGTCAGTGACCAAGTATGAAGTCAAGCCAGCAGTGGGTGTACGGGTCAACCGCATTTCCAATCTGGCAGATGACCTTGCTCTAGCCTTGGCGGCCAAGGATGTCCGAATCGAAGCACCCATTCCTGGAAAATCCCTAGTCGGAATCGAGGTGCCTAACTCTGAGATTGCGACTGTGTCTTTCCGTGAACTATGGGAACAATCTCAAACGAAAGCAGAAAATCTCTTGGAAATTCCTTTAGGGAAGGCAGTTAATGGCACTGCAAGAGCTTTGACCTTTCTAAAATGCCCCACTTGCTAGTTGCTGGTTCAACTGGTTCAGGGAAGTCGGTAGCAGTTAACGGCATTATCGCTAGCATTCTTATGAAGGCTAGACCTGATCAAGTTAAATTTATGATGGTCGACCCCAAGATGGTTGAATTGTCTGTCTACAATGATATTCCCCATCTCTTGATTCCAGTTGTGACCAATCCACGTAAGGCCAGCAAGGCCCTTCAAAAGGTCGTGGATGAGATGGAAAATCGCTATGAACTCTTTGCCAAGGTGGGAGTTCGGAATATTGCAGGCTTTAATGCCAAGGTAGAAGAGTTTAATGCCCAGTCTGAGTACAAGCAGATTCCGCTACCGCTTATTGTCGTGATTGTGGATGAGTTGGCTGACCTTATGATGGTAGCCAGCAAGGAAGTGGAAGATGCTATCATTCGTCTCGGACAGAAGGCGCGTGCTGCAGGTATCCACATGATTCTTGCAACCCAGCGTCCATCGGTTGATGTCATTTCTGGTCTGATCAAGGCCAATGTCCCATCTCGAGTGGCTTTTGCGGTTTCATCAGGGACAGACTCCCGTACTATCTTGGATGAAAATGGAGCTGAGAAACTACTTGGCCGAGGGGACATGCTCTTTAAACCGATTGATGAAAATCATCCAGTTCGTCTACAAGGATCCTTTATCTCGGATGACGATGTCGAACGCATCGTAAACTATATCAAGGCTCAGGCAGATGCAGACTACGATGAGAGTTTTGATCCAGGTGAGGTTTCTGAGAATGAAGGAGAATTTTCAGATGGTGATTCTGGTGGAGATCCGCTTTTTGAAGAAGCCAAGGCTCTAGTCATTGAGACCCAGAAAGCCAGTGCATCTATGATTCAGCGTCGTTTGTCAGTTGGATTTAACCGTGCGACCCGTCTCATGGAAGAGCTTGAGATGGCAGGTGTCATTGGTCCAGCTGAAGGTACCAAACCAAGAAAAGTATTGCAACAATAAAAAATAGCTTCTTTCCAAGTTTGGAAGGAGGCTATTTTAGTGATTATTGATTAGTTTTATTTTCCGAAGTTGGGGTATTGGACTGTTTTTCATTTTCAGTAGTAGGTTTACTTGTTGCAGGTGTAGTAGAGTCTTGAGTTGCTGCTTTCTGCTCTTCTTTTTTCTCTTCCTTGACGCTAGCTTTAGGTGTTTCCTCTTGCTGTGTTTTTTCTTGAGAAGTGTTATTTTCCTTATTAGGACTAGTATTTTCCTGAGGGGATTCCTTTTGAACTTCTTTGACAATTGTTGTCGTCTGGCTTGTCGTAGGTTCTTTTTTAGTATTTTTGTTATTATCCAAGGCGTTCATGATAGTGATACTTGCGGTAATTAAGCCTAGGATGCTACCGATAGTCGCAACGGTTTTTTGAAAGACCGTGAAGCCTTTTTGATGTGTTCTGTTTTTGGTTTTGAAGTTCTACGATAATTAGACATACATTCTCTCCTTTAATTAAAGTTTATTATACCGCATTTCTTTAAAAAAATCTTAAAAAAAGAGGAATTGCCCTTTCTTGTCGCAAGCTCCGTTTCATGATACAATAGAAGGAGTGATTTTAGAAAGCGTGAGAAAACATGATTTACTTTGATAATTCGGCGACGACCAAGCCCTATCCTGAAGTACTTGAAACCTATATGCAGGTGGCTTCAAAAATTTTAGGAAATCCATCTAGTCTCCATCGTTTGGGAGACCAGGCAACACGAATCTTAGATGCTTCGCGCCAACAGATTGCGGATTTAATCGGTAAGAAAAGCGATGAAATCTTCTTTACCTCTGGTGGAACAGAAGGAGATAACTGGGTCATTAAGGGTGTAGCCTTTGAAAAAGCTCAGTTTGGAAAGCACATCATTGTATCAGCCATTGAACATCCGGCAGTCAAAGAGTCAGCCCTCTGGTTGAAAAGTCAAGGATTTGAAGTGGATTTTGCTCCAGTTGATAACAAAGGATTTGTGGATGTTGAAGCGTTAGCAGATTTGATAAGACCTGATACGACCCTCGTTTCTGTCATGGCTGTGAACAATGAAATCGGTTCTGTTCAGCCCATTGAGGCTATTTCAGAACTGTTGGCAGACAAACCAACTATTTCCTTCCACGTGGATGCGGTTCAGGCACTTGCTAAGATTTCAACTAAAAAGTATCTGACAGAACGAGTGGATTTCGCGACCTTCTCTAGTCACAAGTTCCACGGAGTTCGTGGTGTTGGTTTTGTCTATATCAAGTCTGGCAAGAAGATTACGCCTCTTTTAACAGGTGGTGGTCAGGAGCGAGATTATCGTTCGACAACTGAAAATGTAGCAGGGATTGCAGCGACAGCCAAGGCTCTCCGTTTGTCCATGGAAAAGCTAGATTTCTTTACAAGCAAGACAGAACAGATGAAGGCAGTGATTCGCCAAGCTCTTCTGGACTATCCAGATATTTTTGTCTTTTCAGATGAGAAAGACTTTGCCCCTCATATCCTGACTTTTGGAATTAAGGGTGTTCGTGGTGAGGTCATTGTTCATGCCTTTGAAGACTATGATATTTTTATCTCAACGACCTCTGCTTGTTCATCCAAGGCGGGAAAACCTGCAGGCACTTTGATTGCCATGGGAGTGGACAAGGATAAGGCCCAGTCAGCTGTGCGTCTAAGCCTAGACCTTGAAAATGATATGAGTCAGATCGAGCAGTTTTTGACAAAGCTAAAATTAATTTACAATCAAACTAGAAAAGTAAGATAGGAGCATTTATGCAGTATTCAGAAATTATGATTCGCTACGGAGAATTGTCAACTAAACACAAATCGTATGCGTTTCATCAATAAACTTCGTAATAATATTTCAGACGTTTTGTCTATCTATCCCCAAGTTAAGGTAACCGCAGATCGCGATCGTGCCCACGCTTACCTCAATGGAGCTGATTACACCGCAGTAGCAGAATCCCTCAAAAAAGTATTTGGAATTCAAAACTTCTCTCCCGTTTATAAAGTCGAAAAGTCTGTGGAAGTTCTTAAGTCTGCTGTCCAAGAGATTATGAAAGAAACCTACAAGGAAGGGATGACCTTTAAAATCACTGGTAAGCGTAGCGACCACACCTTTGAACTTGATAGTCGTGAACTCAATCAAACTCTTGGTAGTGCTGTTTTCAAGGCTATTTCAAACGTGAAAGCTCAGATGAAAAATCCAGATATTAATCTTCAGGTTGAGATTCGTGAGGAAGCGGCTTATATTTCCTATGAAACCTTTCGTGGAGCAGGAGGATTACCTGTGGGAAGTTCTGGTAAAGGCATGCTCATGTTGTCAGGAGGAATTGATTCACCTGTGGCAGGTTATCTAGCTCTTAAACGAGGGGTAGATATTGAGGCGGTTCACTTTGCCAGCCCACCATATACTAGTCCAGGGGCTCTTAAAAAAGCCCAAGATTTAACCCGTAAATTGACCAAGTTTGGGGGCAATATCCAGTTTATCGAAGTGCCTTTCACAGAGATTCAAGAGGAAATCAAGGCTAAAGCACCAGAAGCCTACCTCATGACCTTGACACGCCGTTTTATGATGAGAATTACTGATCGTATCCGTGAGGTACGAAATGGTTTGGTTATCATCAATGGGGAAAGTCTTGGTCAAGTAGCTAGCCAGACCTTGGAAAGCATGCAGACTATCAATGCTGTGACCAGCACTCCAATCATTCGTCCTGTGGTTACTATGGATAAGTTGGAAATCATTGACATCGCTCAGGCAATCGATACCTTTGATATTTCTATTCAGCCTTTTGAAGACTGCTGTACGATTTTTGCACCTGACCGTCCTAAGACCAATCCTAAGATTAAAAATGCAGAGCAGTATGAAAAACGTATGGATGTTAAGGGCTTAGTTGAGCGAGCAGTAGCTGGAATCATGATTACTGAAATTACACCTCAAGTTGAAAAAGATGAAGTAGATGACTTGATTGATAATCTGCTCTAATTCAGAAAATCCAAAAGAATTTAGAAAAATAAATGAAAAAGTTAGTTTTTAATCCAAAAATGGAAGCAAAGCTAACTTTTTTTCTATAATTGTGATATAATGAGATAAAATTTTGAATATAGAGAGTTTTCTGACAATGAATCAATCCTACTTTTATTTAAAAATGAAAGAACACAAACTCAAGGTTCCTTACACTGGTAAGGAGCGCCGTGTACGTGTTCTTCTTCCTAAAGATTATGAGAAAGACACTGATCGTTCTTATCCTGTTGTTTACTTTCATGATGGGCAAAATGTCTTTTATAGTAAAGAATCTTTCATTGGTCACTCGTGGAAGATTATCCCAGCCATCAAGCGTAATCCTGATATCAGTCGCATGATTGTCGTTGCTATTGATAATGATGGTATGGGGCGGATGAATGAGTATGCGGCTTGGAAGTTCCAAGAATCTCCTATCCCAGGGCAGCAGTTTGGCGGTAAGGGTGTGGAATATGCCGAGTTTGTTATGGAGGTGGTCAAGCCATTTATCGATGAGACCTACCGTACCAAAGCTGATCGCCAGCATACGGCTATGATTGGCTCGTCACTAGGAGGCAATATTACCCAGTTTATCGGTTTGGAATACCAAGACCAAATTGGTTGCTTGGGCGTCTTTTCATCTGCCAACTGGCTCCACCAAGAAGCCTTTAATCGCTACATCGAGCGTCATAAACTATCGCCTGACCAGCGTATCTTTATCTATGTTGGAACAGAAGAAGCAGATGATACGGACAAGACCCTGATGGCTGGTAATATCAAACAAGCCTATATCGATTCGTCTCTTCGCTATTACCATGATTTGATAGCAGGTGGGGTACACTTAGATAATCTTGTTTTAAAAGTTCAGTCTGGCGCCATCCATAGTGAAATCCCTTGGTCAGAAAATTTACCAGACTGTCTCCGTTTTTTTGCAGAGAAATGGTAAGTTAGAAAAGGAGAAAGCAAATGCATATTGAAAACCTCAGCCACTGGAGTGGTCACCTCAACCGTGAAATGTATCTCAACCGTTATGGACATGCTGGGATTCCAGTTGTGGTTTTTGCTTCATCAGGTGGTAGTCACAACGAATACTATGATTTTGGCATGATTGATGCCTGTGCTTCCTTTATCGAGGAAGGTCGTGTCCAGTTCTTTACCCTGTCCAGTGTAGATAGTGAGAGCTGGTTGGCCACTTGGAAACATGGTCATGACCAAGCAGAGATGCACCGTGCCTACGAACGCTATGTGATTGATGAGGCCATTCCTTTTATCAAGCATAAGACAGGTTGGTTTGATGGTATGATGACGACAGGTTGCTCCATGGGCGCCTACCATGCACTCAATTTCTTCCTCCAACATCCAGATGTCTTTACCAAGGTGATTGCTCTTAGTGGTGTCTACGATGCACGTTTTTTTGTCGGCGATTACTACAATGACGATGCTATTTATCAAAACTCGCCAGTAGATTATATTTGGAACCAAAACGACGGCTGGTTTATTGACCGTTACCGTCAGGCAGAGATTGTGCTGTGTACGGGGCTTGGTGCCTGGGAACAAGACGGTCTACCATCTTTCTACAAGATTAAAGAAGCCTTTGACCAGAAACAAATTCCAGCCTGGTTTGCTGAATGGGGACATGATGTCGCTCACGACTGGGAATGGTGGCGCAAACAAATGCCTTATTTCCTTGGCAATCTCTATTTATAAAAGGAGTTACCTATGAATTACCTTGTTATTTCTCCCTATTATCCACAAAATTTTCAACAGTTTACCATTGAACTAGCTAATAAAGGAATCACAGTCTTGGGAATTGGTCAAGAGCCTTACGAGCAATTGGATGAGCCCTTGCGTAATAGCCTGACCGAGTATTTCCGTGTAGATAATCTTGAAAATGTAGATGAAGTCAAACGTGCTGTAGCCTTTCTTTTCTATAAGCATGGTCCAATCGACCGTATCGAATCCCACAATGAATACTGGTTAGAGTTGGACGCAAGTCTTCGTGAGCAATTCAATGTCTTTGGTGCCAAACCAGAGGATCTCAAAAAGACAAAATTTAAGTCTGAAATGAAGAAACTCTTCAAAAAAGCAGGTGTTCCTGTGGTACCTGGAGCTGTTATCAAGACGGAAGCAGATGTGGATCAAGCTGTGAATGAAATCGGCCTTCCAATGATTGCCAAACCTGACAATGGAGTGGGAGCAGCCGCCACCTTTAAGCTTGAAACAGAAGATGGTATCAATCACTTCAAGCAAGAATGGGACCATTCGACCGTTTATTTCTTTGAGAAATTTGTCACGTCTAGTGAAATCTGCACCTTTGATGGTCTTGTGGACAAGGATGGTAAAATCGTCTTTTCAACGACCTTCGACTACGCCTATACACCGCTGGATCTCATGATTTACAAGATGGACAATTCCTACTATGTTCTCAAGGATATGGATCCTAAATTGCGTAAATATGGTGAGGCAATTGTCAAGGAATTTGGTATGAAAGAACGGTTCTTCCATATTGAGTTCTTCCGTGAAGGGGATGATTACATCGCCATTGAGTACAATAACCGCCCTGCAGGTGGTTTCACTATTGATGTTTATAACTTTTCTCATTCCTTGGATCTTTATCGTGGATATGCAGCTATTGTCGCAGGAGAAGAGTTCCCAGCGTCAGATTTGAAGCTCAATATTGTTTAGCTACATCCCGTCGTGCAAATGCTCACTATGTTTATTCTGAGGAGGACTTGCTTGCCAAATACAGCCATCAGTTCAAGGTTAAAAAAATCATGCCAGCGGCCTTTGCGGAACTTCAAGGAGATTACCTTTATATGCTGACAACTCCGAGTCGACAAGAAATGGAGCAGATGATTAAGGACTTTGGTCAGCGTCAGGCTTAAGAGACTATCGGATTAAGGAAATTCACTTCCTTAATCCTTTTGTTTTGTCTGATAAAAAATAAGAGCATCCTAATAAGGTAGCTATCATAAGATTCGTTTGGAAATTATAGTGAACTGAATATGAAATAGTAGACTGTAGTTCCTAAAGCATTGTTGGAACTTAGTTTGAGTTTCCTAATGAATTTGTTTAGTTTTTTTATTATGTGACTATTAGTCTCATAATAAAAAAACTGATAGTATTAATTTCACTATCAGCCTTACAGGTTATTTAACGTTTCAGAAAAAACTATAATGTCAAGATTAACTAAACAGTATTTAATTCCTTTAAATAATTTTCTATCTTCATCAACATTAAAGGATTGTTATAAATCTTACATAACTCTCTTGCTTCTATATAATAATTTTTGACTTGTTCTTTGTCTAGAAATTTGGCTCCAGCATTTCCTACAAGAATAAGTAAGGGAGCCAGTTGATAGCTTGTCTGTCTTTGTTTACAGAGTTCAATCGTCTCAAGAGCTTCTTGGATGGCTTCATTATATTTTTCCTTTGATACTAGGTAGTGAGCGTAGTTGTAACGAACTCTGATGTAGCCAAATAAAAACTCTTGATACTCAAAATTTTTTGTTTTATATAACTCCATCAAATGAGAGTAGTTTGCCTCATATGCTTGTTCACGACCCACTAAGGAATAGAAATTAGATAGAGTATTCAACGCCTTTAAATAAATCAGAGTATTTGAGGAGACTTTTAATAATATATTTTCCAATGAAGAAATTGCATCACACTTACTGTCATATTGATAGAAGTCAATTATAGCTTTAATCCATTCAAGGTAAGTTCGGTCTTCTAGTGTTAGAAAAGTGCTTCGTTCAGCCTCTATTTTATAAAGATATTCTAAATCGTCATAATTCCTATCATCTAATAAGCGAGCAGATAATTGCTTGAAGTTAGAGAGGTTAGACTTAACTTCGATTTGTTCATTGAAAAAGTAATCCAAAGGGACTCCAAGTCGTTGAGAGAGTTTGAATAACAAGTCTGCGGAGGGAATAAAATGACCTCTTTCAATTTTACTAATCTGACTTTGTTCACAAATTCCTTCTGCAAGAGTTTGTTGGGAGAGACCTAACTCTTTTCTCTTTACTCTGAATTTCTCAGCGAGTATATTCATAAAAAAATATTATTCCTTTCTACTTAACTTAATTATATTTCTTTTAGTTAAAAAAATAGCAAATCTGGAATAAAAAAATGTTTATGTGTAATAATATAAAAAAAGTCAAAAACAAACATAAAAAAAGTTGACTGATTTTCATATGTGTGTTAGAATTAAGCAGAAAGAAAGGAGGTTCACAATATAAGATGAGGAGAAATCGTGGAATTAAAAAAATAGTTATATTTGTATTACTAAGTGTTCTTGCATTTAGTAATACAATTTCCTATCAACAGTTTGTTCAGAAGAATAGACAAGTGGTAAGGTCTATAACTTCTCCTCATCTGGTGTGTTAATTTAATATTGGAGGTATATATAAATGAAACTTTTGAAAAAAACTATGCAAGTTGGACTGACAGTATTTTTCTTTGGTTTGCTAGCAACAAGTGCAGTATTGGCGGATGATGCTGATTCAGAAGGTTGGCAATTTGTCCAAGAAAATGGTAGAACCTACTACAAGAAGGGGGACCTAAAAGAAACCTACTGGCGAGTGATTGATGGGAAGTACTATTATTTTGATCCTTTATCTGGAGAGATGGTGGTCGGCTGGCAATATATTCCGTTTCCATCTAAAGGTAGTACAATTGGTCCTTACCCTAATGGTATAAGATTAGAAGGTTCCCCAATGCCAAAATGGTACTACTTTGACAAAAATGGAGTGCTACAAGAGTTTGTTGGTTGGGAAGCATTAGAGGTTAAAACTAAAGACAGCGTTGGAAGAAAGTATGGGGAAAAACGTACAAATCCGGAAGATAAAGAAGAGAAGAGTTTTTACACGAACTATTACTTTAATCAAGATCATTCTTTAAAGACAGGTTGGCTTTATGACCAGTCTAATTGGTATTATCTAGCTAAAACGGAAATTAATGGAGAAAACTATATTGGTGGTGAGAAACGTTCTGGTTGGATTCAAGATGCTTCCACTTGGTACTATCTAGATCCAACAACTGGTATCATGCAAACTGGTTGGAAACAACTTGGCAATAAGTGGTACTACCTCCGTTCATCAGGAGCTATGACAACTGGCTGGTATCAGGAAGGCTCAACTTGGTACTATTTAGATGCTGAAAATGGCGATATGAAAACAGGCTGGCAATATCTTGGTAACAAGTGGTACTATCTCCGTTCATCAGGAGCCATGGCAGCTGGTTGGGTGAAAGATGGTTCAACTTGGTACTACCTAAATGCAAATAATGGAGATATGAAGACAGGTTGGTTCCAGGTCAATGGCAAATGGTACTATGGGTATGGTTCAGGTGCTCTAGCTGTTAATACCACAGTAGATGGTTACTACGTAAACTATAATGGTGAGTGGGTTAAGTAACGAATGCTAATCGTAACTGTAGTTGATACTTAACTTAGTAAAAAGGGATTTTTTCTACCATTTGTCAACTCTATCAATTTTTAAGAATTAAATGAGTCAAGACAGTAGCCATTCAGTATGTTTATCTACTGTAGTAGGTTGAAGAAAAGCTAATAGTCACATAATAAAACCGCTTTCTCATATATTCTTTTAGAAAACCTGTTGCTAAAAGATATAAAAATTGATAGAATAAGGATTGTCTAAAAAATTTTAAGGAGAATCTATCAAATGGATTTCACATGGGCAATTAAATATGCCACTGAATTTTTTTGGCTACTGCTCTTTTGATCATTCTTGGAAATGGTGCAGTTGCCAACGTTGAACTTAAAGGTACGAAAGGTCACCAAAGTGGCTGGCTCGTTATCGCTGTTGGTTACGGTATGGGGGTTATGATCCCAGCCTTGATGTTTGGTAATGTATCTGGTAACCACATCAACCCAGCCTTCACTCTAGGTCTTGCAGTTAGCGGTCTTTTTCCCATGGGCTCAAGTTGCACCTACATCATTATGCAAGTGTTGGGAGCAATCTTCGGACAAGCATTAGTTGTTGCAACACATCGTCCATATTACTTGAAAACTGAAAAATCCTAACAACATTTTTGGGTACTTTCTCAACAATTTCAAGTTTGGATCAAGGTACAAAAGAATCACGCTTTGCAGCAACTGTTAACGGTTTTTGTAAACGAGTTTATCGGTTCATTTGTTCTGTTCTTTTGCAGCTCTTGGATTAACTAAAAAAACTTCTTTGGTGCTGAACTAGTATCAAAAAGCACAAGCAGCTATTAATGCTCAAGTTACACAAGCAACTACTCAAGGTCAAACCATTCCTCAAGAACAAGTAACAGCAGCGCTTGACCAAGCTAAAGAACAAGTAGCTCCATTTATGACATCTGGTCTTGGAATTGCTCACTTGGCACTTGGATTCCTTGTTATGGCCTTGGTAACATCACTTGGTGGACCTACAGGGCCTGCCTTGAACCCAGCCCGTGACTTGGGACCACGTCTCCTTCATGCTTTCCTTCCAAAATCAGTTCTTGGTGAGCACAAAGGTGATTCAAAATGGTGGTATTCTTGGGTACCAGTAGTAGCACCTATCGCAGCAGCAATTGCGGCAGTAGCTATCTTCAAATTCCTTTACCTATAAGAAATTGAAACCGAGGAAATCCTCGGTTTTTTAGGTGAAATTTTTACGAAAAATAGGTAAATTTGAGCATAATATCTTGTAAAAAATTCTAAAATCCTTTAAAATAAAAGAGTTGGAGGAGTTTATGAATGTAAATCAGATTGTACGGATTATTCCTACTTTAAAAAGTTAATAATAGAAAAATTAAATGAAATATTTTATATAGAGACCCTTGGTATGAAGGCCTTGTTAGAAGAGTCAGCCTTTCTGTCACTAGGTGATCAAACAGGTCTAGAAAAGCTGGTTTTAGAAGAAGCTCCAAGTATGCGTACTCGTAAGGTGGAGGGAAGAAAAAAATTAGCTAGATTAATTGTCAAGGTGGAAAATCCCTTAGAAATTGAAGGACTCTTATCTAAAACAGATTCGATTCATAAATTATATAAGGGGCAGAATGGCTACGCTTTTGAAATTTACTCTCCAGAAGATGATTTGGTTTTGATTCATGCGGAAGATGATAGAGAAAGTCTAGGAGAAGTAGAAGAAAAGCCTGAATTTCAAACAGACTTGGAATTAATTTCTTTAAGTAAATTTGAGATTTCTATGGAATTACACCTCCCAACTGATGTCGAAAGTTTCTTGGAACTATCTGAAATTGGGACATCACTTGATTTTATCCCAGCACAGGGGCAGGATTTGACTGTAGACAATACGGTTACTTGGGACTTATCTATGCTTAAGTTCTTGGTCAATGAACTTGATATAGCAAGTCTTCGCAAGAAATTTGAGTCTACCGAATATTTTATTCCTAAGTCTGAAAAATTCTTCCTTGGTAAAGATCGAAATAATGTTGAATTGTGGTTTGAAGAAGTATGAAGTGGACCAAGATTATTAAAAAAATAGAAGAACAAATCGAGGCAGGGATTTATCCCGGAGCCTCTTTTGCATATTTTAAGGACAATCAATGGACGGAGTTCTATTTAGGCCAGAGTGACCCAGAGCATGGCTTGGAGACTGAGGCAGGTCTAGTTTATGACCTAGCCAGTGTCAGCAAGGTTGTTGGGGTTGGCACAGTTTGTACCTTTTTGTGGGAAAGAGGTCAATTAGATATTGACAGACCAGTAACCGATTTTTTAGCTGAGAGTGATTATCCAGATATCACTATTCGTCAGCTCTTAACTCACGCTACAGATCTTGATCCTTTTATTCCCAATCGTGATCTTTTAATAGCCTCAGAATTAAAGGAAGCGATGTTTCATCTCAACAGACGAAATCAGCCAGCCTTTCTTTATTCAGATGTCCATTTTTTGCTTTTGGGCTTTGTTTTGGAAAGAATCTTTAATCAAGACTTGGATGTGATTTTACAGTATCAAGTTTAATCCTTGGGGAATGAATGAAACCCAGTTTGGCCCTGTTGAGCTTGCTGTTCCGACGGTTAGAGGTGTAGAGGCAGGTCTGGTACATGATCCCAAAGCTCGTCTCCTGGGCAGGCATGCAGGTAGTGCGGGTTTGTTTTCGACTGTAAAGGATTTACAAATCTTTTTAGAACACTATTTAGCAGATGATTTTGCAAGAGATTTGAGTCAAAATTTTTCACCTTTGGATGACAAGGAACGTTCTTTGTCATGGAATTTGGAAGGAGATTGGCTAGACCATACGGGCTATACAGGTACCTTTATCATGTGGAATCGCCAGAAGCAAGAAGCGGCTATTTTCCTATCGAATCGTACCTATGAAAAGGATGAGAGGGCTCAATGGATTGTAGACCGCAATCAAGTAATGGACTTGATTCGCAAAGAAGAGTAAGGAGAGACATGTCAAACAGTTTAAAAGGGACTTTATTAACAGTTGTAGCTGGCATTGCTTGGGGATTGTCAGGAACGAGTGGCCAATACCTGATGGCACATGGAATTTCGTCTCTGGTTTTAACTAACTTACGACTTTTAATCGCCGGTGGGATTCTCATGGTCTTGGCTTATGCTACTGCAAAGGATAAAATGCTGGCCTTTTTAAAGGATAGAAAGAGTTTGCTGTCTCTTCTTATTTTTGCTCTAATTGGTCTCTTCCTCAATCAATTTGCCTATCTAACTGCTATTCAGGAGACCAATGCAGGTACCGCGACAGTGCTTCAGTATGTTTGTCCTGTCGGGATTTTGATTTATAGCTGTATCAAGAATAAGGTGGCGCCGACGCTTGGAGAGATTATTTCCATCATATTAGCCATCGGAGGAACCTTCTTGATCGCCACTCATGGGCAGTTGGACCAGTTATCTATGACGCCTGCAGGTCTGTTCTGGGGTCTTTTTTCTGCTCTGACTTACGCACTTTATATCATTTTGCCCATAGCCTTGATTAAGAAGTGGGGGAGCAGTTTGGTAATTGGTGTGGGAATGGTCATAGCAGGTTTGGTCGCCCTTCCTTTTACAGGAGTTCTACAGACTGCTATCCCAACTAGTCTTGATTTTCTCCTCGCTTTTGCGGGCATTATCATTATCGGGACTGTCTTTGCCTATACAGCCTTCTTAAAAGGAGCCAGTCTGATTGGACCGGTTAAGTCAAGTTTGTTGGCTTCAATTGAACCAATCTCGGCGGTTTTCTTTGCCTTCCTAATTATGAATGAACAATTTTATCCCATTGATTTCTTGGCATGGCAATGATTTTAATTGCAGTAACTCTGATTTCTTTGAAAGATTTATTGTTAGAGAAATAAACAAAAAATGAAAGTAGATGATAACCACTCTTAAAGAGGGGTTATTTTTTTACTAGTAAAAGTCTTTAAATCTAAATGAATTAATGAAATTTTTATAAAAAGTTTAAGCCTTTTTTTCTTAAAAATATTTATATGAGTATAGAATACCTGGAGAAAAATATGAATATTTTTAAAAAAATACATCCATCTAAACCTCTAAAATACTTGAGATGGTTTGATATTGTGATTATTACGATCATAATGTTTGGTCAGTTTATAATTCGTTCAACCGAGCTATTTTTAGCAAATACGTTTCCAACGGGTGTATCAAGTACAGTAGGGACAGTTAGACAGGCTGCAAGCGAAGGTGCTGCTTATTTTAGTAATTTTACCCTGCAAGCTATATTACTGACTGTGACCTTACTCTATCTTTTGATTCGAAATTATGATTTTAAACAGCTTCCTATTCGCTGGAATTGGTCCATTATCTTTTGGGTTCCATTTATATTTGCTTTAGTGGGACTGTTTGGAGACTTGGTTACAACTCTCACTGGTAAATATAATTACTTTAATCCAGATCTTTTTGCCTATATAGATTTCACGCAAATCATAGGTAAGTTCTTAGCTCTCAGCCCGATAGCGATTGCCTATGCCTTGCTTAATGGATTTTATGAAGAGTTTTTCTTTCTAGGTTTGTTAACTTCAGTGAAGGAAAAACACAAGTGGTTGGTTTTGCTTTATTCTACTAGTATTCGTATTTCCTTCCACACCTATCAAGGATTAGTATGGGCTTTGGTAATCGGTGTAGTTTATGGCTTATTCTATTATTTCTTATACAAATATAAAATTAAAAATCTCCTTCCATTCTTTCTCATGCATGCTTTAGCAGATATGTTTGGTTCTAGCCTGATCTATCTATTGGTTGCTTGGGGGACTTAAGAATTAGAAAAGTCCACTCAGTTGTCTGAGCGGACTTTTTGTGTCAAAACGTTTAGTCTTTATTTTCGTATGGCAAGATCAAGTTCAAGATGATTCCTGTCATGGCTGATAGGGCAGTACCTGAAAGGGTAACTGGACCAAGTTTAAGGATAGCTCCTCCAAGTCCAAGGACCAACATAGCACTTGCGACGATTAGGTTACGCATTTGACCAAAATCAACACGTTCTTTGATCAAAACTTTCAAACCGTTGCTGGCGATAACCCCATAGAGAAGGATTGACATACCACCAAGTACAGCATTTGGAATGGTTGAAATCAAGGCTGTGAATTTACCAAGGAAGCTAAGGGCAATCGCGATAAGGGCAGCGTTACGGATAACTGAGACAGAAGCGATACGAGTCATACCGATAACCCCTGTATTTTCTCCGTAAGTTGTATTCGCTGGTCCACCAAGGAAGGCAGAAACAGAAGTTGCGATACCGTCACCAAGAAGAGTACGGTGAAGACCTGGTTCTTTCAAGAATTGACGGCCACAGATTTGACCCAAAACAGTATGGTCTCCGATATGTTCAGAAATTGTTACGATAGCGATTGGCAAGATAGCGATAGTTTCTGGCCCAAAGTAAAGATTGTACTCTTTAAAGGCACCACCTGTGCTAAATGGCAAGTAGAAACCAGGAATCTCGAACCAGTTAGCTTTAAGAACTGGTGTAAAGTCAACCAAGCCAAGAGTTAGTGCGAAGAGGTAACCACCAATAATGGCAAAGAGAAATGGAATGATTCGTAGGAATCCTTTTCCTTTTGTATTGATAAAGGCAGCAATTAGGAAAGTAACAACCGCTACAAGAGCATTTCCAATTTCCATCAGCTACAAGACCAGCATTGGTAACAGCTGAACCTGCAAGTCCAAGACCGATAACGATGATCATAGGTCCGATGATGATTGGTGGCAAGAGTTTATCAATCCATTTTGTACCCGCAAAACGAACACTTGCAGCCACAAGGACATAGATAAAACCTGTAAGGATAACCCCTGTTTGTGCAGCTGATACATCCCCTCCTAGTTCCTTCATAGCTAGGGACATAGCTGTGATAAAGGCGAATGATGATCCTAGATAAACTGGAACTCTAAAACCAGTTGCGATCATGTAGATGAGTGTTCCAACACCTGAAGCAAAAAGGGCAACAGATACAGGCATTCCCAAAATCAAGGGTACCAAGATGGTCGCACCAAACATGGCGAAAACGTGTTGGAAGCTAAGGAGAATTCCTTTTCCAGCCGAAGGACGTTGGTCAACGTCTAGTAACAAATCAACAGTTGATTCTTGTTTCATATAAACCTCACTTTTGGGCATCAAAAAAGAGCCCATTATTTTACAGCAATAGGCCCTCAGAGTAAGACTTCTCTAAAATCTAGACTTTAAAGAGTTTCAAGTATTTCTGCGTCTTCGTCACCTCACGGGATGACATTAAAAACCTTTGCTTAGGATAGTATAGCAGAAAAAAATGATTTTGTAAATCATTTTTTCCCGAGCCTAAAAATAAAAGAGCGAGGCTAACTTTGTAAATATTTTTTACTAAAAAATTTAAAGTGGGCGTTTGTTGGGCATGCCAGCCTTTCTTGGATATTTATTTGGTGTTTCTTTTTTCTTTTCTACCACTGTGATATAACGCGGATCTCCATTTGGTAGAGCGTAGCTGAGATTGTCTTCGACCTTACTAAAAAGGAGGTTGAGGGCATTCTTAGCTTCTAATAATTCCTCAGGCGCATTGCTGGCCTTGAGTGCCAATAGTTTTCCGCCAACTTTAAGGTAAGGAATTGTCAATTCAGATAAAACCTGCATGCGGGCAACCGCACGAGCTGTTACAAAATCATATTGAGCACGGAAGTTCTTGTCTTGTGCAAAATCTTCGGCACGTCCATGGTAGAAATGAACATCGTCTAAATCCAGTTCTTGAGCCAAAAGTTGGAGGAAGTTGATGCGCTTATTGAGTGAATCAATGATAGTTACATCTAACTGAGGATAGAGGATTTTCATGGGTAGACTAGGAAATCCTGCCCCGGCTCCAATATCAAGCAATTTGATAGTTTCATTGGGAATCAAACCTTGAAGGATGGGTGCAATCGAATCGTAAAAATGTTTGAGATAAACTTCATCCTTGTCTGTAATAGCTGTTAGATTGATTTTTTCATTCCACTCGACCAAAAGTTCAAAATAATGTTCAAATTGTTTTTTTTGCTGGTCCGAAAGTGGAAGATTTTGCTCGGCAAGCAGGTTGTAAAATGTTTCTGGTTTCATAGTTATTTCCTTCTTTAGTATCATCTTATTTTACCACAATCATTAAAAATTTGATATACTGGTACTAATCTAAAAGTAGAAAGGACTTATATAATGACTTGGATTATTCTTGGAGTTATCGCTCTTATTGTTATTTTTGTGATTGTTAGCTATAACGGTTTGGTTAAGAATCGTATGCAAACAAAGGAGGCTTGGAGTCAGATTGATGTTCAGTTGAAACGTCGAAATGACCTCTTGCCAAACTTGATTGAGACTGTAAAAGGTTATGCTAAATATGAAGGTTCTACCCTTGAAAAAGTGGCAGAACTTCGTAACCAAGTGGCGGCAGCGACTTCACCAGCAGAAGCTATGAAAGCTAGTGATGCACTCACTCGTCAGGTTTCAGGTATCTTCGCAGTTGCAGAAAGCTATCCAGATTTGAAAGCTAGTGCCAACTTTGTTAAATTGCAAGAGGAGTTGACAAACACAGAAAATAAAATTTCTTACTCTCGTCAACTCTACAACAGTGTTGTCAGCAACTACAATGTAAAATTAGAAACTTTCCCAAGCAATATTATCGCTGGAATGTTTGGATTTAAAGCAGCAGATTTCCTTCAAACACCAGAAGAGGAAAAGGCAGTTCCTAAGGTTGATTTTAGCGGTTTAGGTGACTAAGATGTTGTTTGATCAAATTGCAAGCAATAAACGAAAAAAACCTGGATTTTTGTTGCTGGTATTTTTTTCCTACTCTTAGCTCTTGTTGGCTATGCAGTTGGTTACCTCTTTATGCGATCTGGGTTTGGTGGTTTGGTTATCGCACTGATTATCGGCTTTATCTATGCCTTGTCTATGATTTTTCAATCGACAGAGATTGTCATGTCCATGAATGGAGCGCGTGAGGTGGATGAGCAAACGGCACCAGACCTTTACCATGTAGTGGAAGATATGGCTATGGTCGCTCAGATTCCTATGCCCCGTGTTTTCATCATTGATGATCCAGCCTTAAATGCCTTTGCGACAGGTTCTAACCCTCAAAATGCGGCGGTTGCTGCGACGTCAGGTCTCCTAGCTATCATGAATCGTGAAGAACTAGAAGCTGTTATGGGACATGAAGTCAGTCATATTCGTAACTACGATATCCGTATTTCGACTATTGCTGTTGCCCTTGCTAGTGCTATCACCATGCTTTCTAGTATGGCAGGGCGTATGATGTGGTGGGGTGGAGCAGGTCGCAGACGAAGTGACGATGATCGAGATGGAAATGGCTTAGAAATCATTATGCTAGTGGTTTCCCTACTAGCTATTATGCTGGCACCTCTCGCTGCAACCTTGGTGCAACTAGCTATTTCTCGTCAGAGGGAATTCCTAGCTGATGCTTCTAGTGTTGAGTTGACTCGCAATCCTCAAGGGATGATTAATGCTCTAGGTAAGTTGGATAATAGTAAACCGATGAGTCGTCCTGTCGATGATGCCAGCAGTGCACTTTATATCAATGATCCTAAGAAAGGGGGAGGGTTCCAAAAACTCTTTTATACCCACCCACCTATCTCAGAACGGATTGAACGTTTAAAACATATGTAAAAAGAATCCAGAGGTCGTCTCTGGATTTTTGCTATGTTGAAAATTTATAAATCTTCTAAATTAACTATCTCCAAACCGTGTTCTGTCATGAGATAGATGATCGAGCAAACTTCTTTTAAGAAACGACGGTCATGTGAAACAGTAATGAGACCACCAGGATAAGTGGCAAAGAGTTTTCTAATTTGGGGTTGAGAAGTTGGAGAAAAGTTTCGTGTGGGTTCATCTAGCAGGAGAAAGTTTGGTTTGCGCAAGACTAAATCCAAAGCAGGAGTTTACCTTGTTGTCCGCCAGATAAGGAGCGAATTTGATGCTGCATTTCCGGATAACTGAAATTGAGACTAGCTAGGTGAGATTGGATTTTCTGAAGTTCCTCTTTTTCCCTAGTTTTACTTAGATAGTCTACTGGAGATAGCTCCAATTGTAGTTTTTTGTGATAATCTTGTGGCATAAAACCAAGAGAAATCTCTCTTTTATCATTAAGAAGTTGTTGCAACTTTGCTAATAGAGTTGATTTCCCCATACCATTTGGGCCGATGATACCGATTTTTTCTTGTCCACGGACAGTTAGTTGTAGTTCTTGCACCAAAATTCGCTCGCCAATGGACAAATTTTCTTTTTCCTGTTGGATTAAGACTTTAGAGGCCGGTAATGGTTGGATGTCTGAGAAGAAAAGTCTGATTTCTTCCTCTTCAAGTGGCTTTTGGGTCATGGCCTGAGCTGCCCTTTCGTAGCGTTTTTCTTGAGAGAGGACATTTTTCATCTTTTTAGCCAATAGGCGACCGGTAGTACTGTCTTTGGTAGCTCGAAGCGCAGTTTCTACATTTTGCTTGACTCGCCGATGTTTTTCCATGGTTTTATCGTAGGCTCTTTGGTCGTTAGCAGCTTGTTGGCTTTGTTTGGTAAAATTAGCCTTTCTCTGGTCGCTATAGCTATCATAGTCTAAATGCTCTACTAGCGTTTTTGCTTCTTTACGGTGCTTGACCAGTCGCAAGTGAACAATAGTGTCTGCCGTTTCAGAAAGAAAGTCTTCATCATGGGAAATGAAAATAACAGTTTGCCGAATCTTTCGAATCTGACCTTTTAGCCAATCAACCGTCTTAAGGTCCAGATCATTTGAAGGTTCATCTAAATAGAATCTCAAAGGGTTTGGCTAACTCATGGATGAGCTGAATTTTCAAAGCTTCGCCCCCTGATAGACTGCCAATTTCTTGGTTGCTAGCGAAACGGTCGCTATCAAAATGCAATTCCTCAGCCAAACGATAGAGGATACTGTAGTCTAAATCAGTAAAATTCAAAAAGAAGTAGTCGTGTAGACTTTTCTTTTTCAGCTCTTCGGGGAGTTTTTGAGGAATGTAAGCGAGTGACTGATAGTCAGACTGGATGTCACCCCTGATAGTGAAATCAGGCAAAGATTCCCCCATTAAAGTTTTAAGCAAGGTTGATTTACCATTTCCTTCTTCGCCGATGATAGCTACCTTTTCCCCGTCTTGGATGATCATGCTAAGGTCTGAGACAAGGTCTCGTAAATATTTGTTTTGTGTGATGGTCAGGTGATTGATTTTTATCATATGATTGCCCTTTCTAGAATGTCCATAGTGCATAACAAAAAGCTCTACTTTACCTAGTAGAGCCAATGTCTATGTCAAAAAAACTCTATTAATACTCTTCTAATACTCTTCGAAAATCTCTTCAAACCACGTCAGCGTCGCCTTACCGTATATATGTGACTGACGAAGTCAGTCTTATCTACAACCTCAAAACAGTGTTTTGAGCAGCTTGCGGCTAGCTTCCTAGTTTGCTCTTTGATTTTCATTGAGTATAGAATGCCAGAAGAAAGAGCATAAAAGAGCACACAAAAAGAGACAAAAACAAGATCTACTAAATAAAGATTCTTTATTTGATAGACTTAGTTGTTCATGTCTCCCTTACCTCCGAGTATTAGTACCTCTATCCTATACCTTTTAGGAAATTTTGTCAACAGAAAACTAACAAATCTAATCTCTAAAACCCGAAAACAGGTCCATAGAGAGTTAGCACGTGTTTGACATGCTCGTAATGGAACTTGTCATAGTTGCGCCAAGCGGTACGTGCTTGGTCGTTCAGTTTTAGACTACCGAGGCCTATCAGAAGACTGGTACGTTGGTAAAATTTCTCAAGGTCGATTAAGATGCTGTTGTTCAACTTTTCCGCTTTTTTGAGCTCTTGCAGAGTAGTATTTAGCAGCTCTTGTAGTCGAATATCATCTGCCGTACCCTGTTTGCAGCTTTGAAAACTTTTATTTAACTCGGATAGGAGTTGGGTTGCATTAGTAATGAGTTCTTTGTCTTCCATGTGAGCATCCTCCTTGCTCTGATGTATTATTGCCTATAGTATAGCACTAAAAAACAAAAATGTCATAGTAAATATGTTAAAAAATCGAATTTTAATTATAAAGTTTGGTGGGCTGATTTGTAGGCTTTTCATGGTATAATCAAGAGAGTAAATCTTTATGGAGGAAGTATGAAATTAAATATTCAAGAAATTCGTAAGCAGTCTGAAGGCTTGCATTTTGAACAAACGTTAGACCTAGCCGTAGACCTGCGTGCACGTAATCAAGAGATTTTAGATGTAAAAGATATCCTTGCAGTTGGGAAAGTACAGTACGAAGACAGTATGTATTTCTTAGATTATCAACTATCTTATACTATTGTTCTTGCTTCAAGTCGCAGTATGGAGCCAGTTGAGTTGGCTGAATCTTATCCAGTCACAGAAGTTTTCATGGAAGGCGCAACCAACCAGCTAGATCAGGAAGTTTTAGACGATGATTTGGTCTTGCCTATCAAAAATGGAGAACTTGACCTTGCTGAGAGCGTGTCAGACAATATCCTACTAAACATTCCTATTAAGGTTTTGACGGCTGAAGAAGAAGCTGGTAAAGGTTTTGTGTCAGGAAATGACTGGCAAATCATGACAGAGGAAGAATACCAAGCCCAACAGGCAGTTAAGAAAGAAGAAAACAGTCCTTTTGCTGGCTTACAAGGACTATTTGATGGAGACGAATAATGGTTTTATCAAAAAAACGAGCACGAAAAGTGCTAGAAGAAATCATTGCTCTGTTTCCAGATGCCAAGCCCAGTCTTGATTTTACCAATCATTTTGAACTCTTGGTTGCGGTCATGTTGTCAGCTCAGACAACGGATGCAGCGGTAAATAAGGCCACACCAGGTCTCTTTGCTGCCTTTCCAACGCCACAAGCCATGTCTGTTGCGACAGAGGGTGAGATTGCTTCACACATTTCTCGTCTAGGACTGTATCGGAATAAGGCTAAATTCCTAAAAAAATGTGCTCAACAGTTACTAGACGACTTTGATGGTCAAGTTCCTCAAACACGTGAGGAATTGGAGAGTTTAGCAGGTGTTGGTCGCAAGACTGCCAATGTTGTCATGAGTGTGGGCTTTGGAATTCCAGCTTTTGCAGTAGACACTCATGTGGAGCGTATTTGCAAACACCATGATATCGTCAAAAAATCAGCAACACCACTTGAGGTGGAAAAGCGGGTCATGGATATCTTGCCGCCGGAGCAGTGGTTAGCAGCCCATCAGGCTATGATTTATTTTGGAAGAGCCATTTGTCATCCTAAAAATCCAGAGTGTGACCAGTACCCACAGTTATATGATTTTAGCAATTTATAAGATGGGAGCTCAAAAGTTTTTGCTTGATTTTAGGTCTGTTTTGTGCTATAGTATTTGATAACTAAATATTCCTTTAAACCTGTCCCGTGAGGCAGGCAAGGAGCGTGATAAAGTAGAAGGGTGGAGTCTATACTGTTTGCAGTAGGGCTTACTTAGCTATACATTTCAAGTCTCCTTGTTTAAGGAGACTTTTCTTTTTGGAGGTTTGTCATGAAGACAAAAGAAGTTGTAGACGAATTGACCGTCAAACGGGCGATTACGCGTATTACTTACGAGATTATCGAACGCAACAAAGATTTGAATAAAATCGTCTTGGCTGGTATTAAAACTCGTGGTGTCTTTATCGCCCACCGTATCCAAGAACGTTTGGAGCAACTAGAAAATCTTTCAGTTCCTGTTGTGGAATTGGATACTAAACCTTTCCGTGATGATATTAAAAGTGGAGAAGATACTTCTTTGATCTCTGTTGATGTGACAGGCCGTGAAGTTATCTTGGTGGACGATGTGCTTTATACAGGCCGTACTATCCGTGCTGCTATTGATAATATTGTAGGTCATGGCCGTCCTGCGCGTGTGAGTTTAGCAGTTCTAGTCGATCGTGGACATAGAGAATTGCCAATCCGTCCAGATTACGTTGGAAAAAATATCCCAACTAGTCGTTCTGAAGAAATCATCGTAGAGATGGCAGAACTTGATGGCCAAGACAGAGTTCTGATTACTGAAGAAGCTTAGAAAGCTAAAGGAGTAGCCATGTCAGAAATCAACAAGCATTGAACCATGTGGTGTCCATGGAAGACCTCACTGTCGATCAAGTGATGAAATTGATCAAACGAGGGATTGAGTTTAAAAACGGAGCTCAGCTTCCTTATGAAGACCATCCGATTGTTTCCAATCTTTTCTTTGAGGATTCTACACGGACGCATAAGTCCTTTGAAGTGGCAGAGATTAAACTGGGGCTGGAACGACTTGACTTTGATGTGAAGACCAGCTCGGTCAATAAGGGTGAAACACTTTATGATACTATCTTGACTCTGTCTGCCTTAGGAGTGGATGTCTGTGTGATTCGTCACCCAGAGGTCGACTACTACAGAGAGTTGATTGCTAGTCCGACGATTACGACTTCCATCATCAATGGTGGAGATGGTTCGGGACAACACCCTAGCCAGAGCTTGCTGGATTTGATGACCATTTATGAGGAATTTGGTCACTTTGAGGGACTCAAGGTTGCTATTGCAGGTGACTTGGACCACTCACGTGTTGCCAAATCTAATATGCAGATTTTGAAACGCTTGGGAGCTGAACTTTACTTTGCTGGACCTGAGGAATGGAGAAGTCAAGAGTTTGCAGACTATGGACAGTTTGCAACCATTGATGAAATCATTGATCAGGTGGATGTCATGATGTTTCTCCGTGTGCAACATGAACGTCATGATAGTGGAGCTATCTTTTCAAAAGAGGACTACCATGCCCAACATGGCTTGACTCAAGAACGTTATGACCGTTTGAAAGAAACAGCAATCCTTATGCATCCAGCTCCAGTCAACCGTGATGTAGAAATCGCAGACCGCTTGGTTGAAGCACCAAAATCACGGATTGTCCAACAAATGACCAATGGTGTCTTTGTTCGAATGGCAATCTTAGAATCCGTACTGGCGAGTAGAAACGCCAACTAAAACACAAGACGTTAAAAGACGCCAGTGAGCGTCCACGAGAGGTGAAAATATGACAAAAAGACTTCTAGTATTAGAAGATGGCACAGTTTTTGAAGGCAAGGCCTTCGGAGCAGATATCGATGTAACAGGTGAAATTGTCTTTAATACAGGTATGACTGGCTACCAAGAATCCATTACAGACCAGTCTTATAATGGACAAATCTTGACCTTTACTTATCCTTTAGTAGGAAATTATGGAATCAACCGTGATGATTACGAATCCATCATTCCAACTTGTAAGGGAGTCGTTGTTTTTGAAGAAGCACGTAGAGCAAGCAACTGGCGCAACCAAATGACCTTGGATGAATTCTTGAAAGCCAAGAAATACCAGGTATCTCAGGTATTGATACGCGTGCACTTACCAAGATTATCCGTAAGCATGGTACCATGCGTGCAACCTTGACCCATGTTGGGGACAGCATGGACCATGTAACTGACCAGCTCCAAGCGACAGTCTTGCCGACAGACAATATCAAGCAGGTTTCTACTAAAACATCCTATCCAGCTCCAGGAGTTGGTTTGAGCGTGGTGCTAGTGGACTTTGGTCTCAAACACTCAATTCTACGTGAACTTTCTAAACGCAACTGTAATGTGACGGTTGTTCCGTATTCGACAACGGCTGAAGAAATTCTCCATCTCAATCCTGACGGAGTTATGTTGTCAAACGGTCCAGGTAACCCAGAAGATGTTCCACAGGCACTGGATATGATTCGTGGTGTGCAAGGAAAAATTCCAATCTTTGGTATCTGTATGGGGCACCAACTCTTTGCAATGGCAAATGGTGCTAAGACCTACAAGATGAAGTTTGGTCACCGTGGATTTAACCATGCGGTACGTGAAATTGCTACAGGACGTGTGGATTTTACAAGTCAGAACCATGGTTATGCAGTCAGCCGTGAGGATTTGCCAGAACACTTGATTATCACCCACGAAGAAATCAATGACAAGTCAGTTGAAGGTGTGCGTCACAGATATCAACCTGCTTTCTCTGTTCAATACCATCCAGATGCAGCCCCTGGTCCACACGACGCTAGCTACCTATTTGATGAGTTTATCGAGATGATGGAAGCTTTTAAACAATCAAACTAAGAACGAGTAAAAGCTCGTCGGAGAATTTATTTAATGGCAACCTGAGAGTTGCCGAATAGAAAGGAGAAGATACATTGTTCGCGGAAGTGAACACGCCCTAAGAACTGTGTGAAAAAGATAAACATCGTCTTGACGCTGAAGGCGTCTGCACCGAGTTTCCTATTTTCACTGTATTCTTTACGGGCTTTGTATCATAAACTATGCCTAAACGTACTGATATTCAAAAAATTATGGTGATTGGTTCTGGTCCGATTATTATTGGTCAGGCTGCTGAGTTTGACTACGCTGGGACCCAGGCTTGCTTGTCGTTGAAAGAGGAAGGTTATGAGGTTGTTTGGTTAACTCAAACCCTGCAACCATCATGACGGACAAGGAAATTGCTGATAAGGTTTATATTGAGCCGATTACACTTGAGTTTGTGACACGTATTCTTCGTAAGGAGCGTCCAGATGCCTTGCTACCAACCCTTGGTGGTCAGACAGGGCTCAACATGGCCATGGAATTGTCTAAAAATGGTATCCTAGATGAACTTGGTGTTGAGCTTCTGGGAACTAAATTATCTGCCATTGACCAAGCGGAGGACCGTGACCTCTTTAAACAATTGATGGAAGAGCTCAACCAACCAATTCCAGAATCTGAAATTGTTAACACTGTCGAAGAAGCAGTTGCCTTTGCAGCGACAATTGGCTACCCAGTCATCGTCCGTCCAGCCTTTACACTTGGTGGTACTGGTGGTGGTATGTGTGCCAATGAGGAAGAATTACGTGAAATCGCTGAAAATGGGTTGAAATTATCACCTGTTACCCAATGTTTGATTGAGCGTTCAATCGCAGGTTTCAAGGAAATCGAATACGAAGTGATGCGTGACTCAGCTGACAATGCTTTGGTTGTTTGTAACATGGAAAACTTTGACCCAGTTGGGATTCACACAGGGGATTCCATTGTATTTGCCCCTGCCCAAACCATGTCAGATTATGAAAACCAAATGCTTCGTGACGCAAGCTTGAGCATTATTCGTGCCCTTAAGATTGAAGGTGGATGTAATGTTCAGCTGGCCCTTGACCCACACAGTTTTAAGTACTATGTTATCGAAGTAAACCCTCGTGTATCGCGTTCGTCAGCTCTTGCTTCTAAGGCGACAGGATATCCGATTGCTAAGTTGGCTGCCAAGATTGCAGTAGGTTTGACTTTGGATGAGGTGATCAACCCCGTTACGGGTTCAACCTATGCCATGTTTGAACCAGCCCTTGACTATGTGGTTGCCAAGATTCCTCGTTTCCCATTTGACAAGTTTGAAAGGTGAACGCCGTCTTGGTACTCAGATGAAGGCCACTGGAGAAGTCATGGCAATCGGTCGTAACATTGAAGAATCTCTTCTTAAGGCTTGTCGCTCCCTTGAAATTGGGGTACATCATAATGAAATGCCTGAACTTGCATCAGTTTCTGACGATGCCTTGATTGAAAAAGTTGTCAAAGCCCAAGATGACCGTCTCTTCTATGTGTCAGAAGCTATTCGCCGTGGTTACACACCAGAAGAAATTGCTGAATTGACTAAGATTGATATCTTCTATCTGGATAAACTCTTGCATATCTTTGAAATTGAACAGGAGTTGGGAGCTCATCCACAAAATCTAGACGTTTTGAAAACGGCTAAACTAAATGGATTTTCAGACCGTAAGATTGCTGAACTCTGGAAAACGACTGCTGAGCACGTTCGTCAACTTCGCTTGGAAAACAAGATTGTTCCAGTTTATAAGATGGTCGATACTTGTGCGGCAGAGTTCGATTCTGAAACGCCATATTTCTATTCAACCTATGGTTGGGAAAACGAGTCTATCAAGTCTGATAAGGAATCCGTTCTAGTCCTAGGTTCAGGTCCAATCCGTATCGGTCAAGGGGTTGAGTTTGACTACGCAACTGTTCACTCGGTTAAGGCTATCCAGGCTGCTGGCTACGAAGCCATCATCATGAACTCAAACCCAGAGACCGTTTCTACAGACTTCTCTGTATCAGATAAGCTTTACTTTGAGCCATTGACTTTCGAAGATGTTATGAATGTCATCGACTTGGAGCAACCAAAAGGAGTTATCGTTCAGTTTGGTGGTCAAACAGCCATCAACCTTGCGGAGCCACTGGCAAAAGCAGGTGTGACCATCCTTGGGACACAGGTTGCTGACCTAGACCGTGCCGAAGACCGTGACCTCTTTGAGCAAGCCCTAAAAGAATTGGATATTCCACAGCCACCAGGACAAACGGCTACCAATGAAGAAGAAGCAGTTCTTGCAGCTCGCAAGATTGGCTTCCCAGTTCTTGTCCGCCCATCTTATGTACTTGGTGGACGTGCCATGGAAATCGTTGAAAACGAAGAAGACCTTCGTTCTTACATGCGTACCGCTGTTAAGGCTAGTCCAGACCACCCAGTTCTTGTCGACTCATACATTGTTGGGCAAGAGTGCGAAGTTGATGCCATTTCAGATGGTAAAAATGTACTCATTCCTGGTATTATGGAGCATATCGAACGTGCTGGTGTCCACTCAGGTGACTCAATGGCCGTTTACCCACCACAAACCTTGTCGCAAAAGGTTCAAGAAACAATCGCAGACTATACTAAACGCCTAGCAATCGGTCTTAACTGCCTTGGAATGATGAACATCCAGTTTGTTATCAAGGAGGAAAAAGTCTACGTTATTGAGGTCAATCCACGTGCCAGCCGTACGGTGCCATTCCTTTCTAAAGTGACCAATATCCCTATGGCTCAAGTAGCGACAAAGCTCATTCTTGGTCAAAAACTTGAAGAACTTGGCTACCAAGATGGACTTTACCCTGAAAGTACTCGCGTTCACATCAAGGCACCTGTCTTCTCCTTTACCAAACTAGCTAAGGTAGACAGCTTACTTGGTCCTGAAATGAAGTCAACAGGTGAAGTTATGGGTTCTGATACTACTTTGGAAAAAGCTCTCTATAAAGCTTTTGAAGCTTCTTACTTACACTTGCCAACTTTTGGTAACGTTGTATTTACTATCGCTGATGATGCCAAAGAAGAAGCTTTGGACTTGGCTCGTCGTTTCCAAAATATTGGCTATGGAATCCTCGCGACAGAAGGGACAGCAACCTTCTTTGCCAGTCATGGATTGCAAGCCCAACCTGTTGGTAAGATTGGTGATGACGATAAGGATATTCCAAGTTTTGTTCGCAAAGGAAGAATTCAAGCTATCATTAACACAGTAGGAACAAAACGAACTGCTGACGAAGATGGTGAGCAAATTCGCCGTTCAGCCATTGAACACGGGGTGCCCCTCTTCACAGCCATAGATACAGCTAACGCCATGCTCAAAGTATTGGAAAGCCGTAGTTTTGTTACAGAAGCAATCTAGTTGAGAAAAATTTTTCATATTTTTAAAGCCAGCGTTTTCTGACGCTGGCTTTTGAAATACTGGTGTTGCTTATTTCAACTATCATACTTTCCTTAAGAATCATTTCAAAATGTGATGTAATAAGACTAAATTGGAAATAGGAAACTATTTTTCAACATTTCTTTAAAATCCATTAATAAAAATAGGTAAAGACAAGATTAGAAAGTGAATATTCCGATGTCTTCTTACAAAAAGGTCTCTCTTCTATTCTCAATTTTTTTCCCTTAATTTATCTGACTTCTAAGAAGTCAGTGATGGGAGAATTTACCAATGCCAAGTGGAACACAATCCTAGGCTACGCAGTTTCATTCATCTTGATCATTCTCAATATCAAGCTTCTTTTCGACATTTTTTAAATCTATTTAAATCAGGTCTCGGCATCAGCTTGAAGATTGATAAAGAAATAATAGTAGTGATTGATTCATAAAAAGAAGAAAAAAAGAACAGTCAAACTGTTCTTTTTTATCATTATTTGAGACCGTATTTTTTGTTGAAACGATCCACACGTCCATCTGCTTGAGTGAACTTTTGACGTCCAGTGTAGAATGGGTGTGAGTCTGATGAAATTTCCACACGGATCAATGGGTAAGTTTCGCCTTCGAACTCAACTGTTTCGTTAGAGCGTTTTGTTGAACCGCTAAGGAATTGGTAACCAGTAGTTGTGTCCATGAAGACAACTGGGCGATATTCTGGATGGATATCTTTTTTCATTTTGCAATATTTCCTTTCTGCCATGGTCCCTTTGCGAGCCATAGATTGTTACCATACTAGTCTATCAGATTCTGAAAAGTTTGGCAAGTATTTTATCAGTTTTTAAGCAAGTTTTTTAACTTTTGGTAGATGATTTCGTTTTCCTCTAGGCTATAGGAATTAGCACCGCTTGCTAGAGGGTGGCCACCTCCATCATGTTCTTTGGCAATTTCATTGATAGGATGAATTTTACTGCGTAAGCGAACTCGGTAGTGACCATCAGCCTGCTCCACAAAAATTCCCCAGAGACTTACACTGTCAATACGTCCAGGTGCACCGACAATGGCTGCAGTTTCAGCATCGGTGACATTGAATCGTTTTAAGATTTCCTGACTCAGGATAACGCGAGCAGCACCATTTTCATCCACTTCCAGATGGTCGTAGATGTAGCCTTGAAGTTTAGCAATTTTGTAACTCATAGTGTCCATTTTGCGAGTGAGAGCCGCAAAGTCAAAGTTATGTTCTCTCAAATAAGCAGCAAGGTGAAGAGTCCGTGCAGTCGTAGAAGGATAAAGGAAGCGACCTGTATCACCGACAATTCCTGCAAAGAGCAACTCAGCAGCGCGATCTGACAAGGCCAGTTGGGTTGTTTGGGCAAATAGGGTAATCATCTCACTAGCGCTACTTGAACTAGTATCCACCCAAGATAGGTCACCATATACATCATCATTTGGATGGTGGTCAATCTTAATGAGAAAATCACCTTGACTATAGCGCTTATCATCGATACGAGCAGTATTCGCCGTATCACAGACGATGACAAGAGCACCTTGGTAGGCACTATCTTCAACAAGATCCATTTCAGCCATCCAAGTAAGAGTTGGTTCATCAAAACCAACGGCCTTGATGGTTTTTTCTGGGAAATGATATTTGAGAAGAGCTTTCAATCCCACCTGACTTCCCAAGGCATCAGGGTCTGGTTTCATATGACGATGAATGATAATCGTATCGTATTCTTTGATTTTTTTAAAAATTTGATGGCAAATTTCCATAAATAACCTCAATTCTTTCTCATTTCATTGTAGCATAAGAATTTTTATTTTTAAAATGAAAAAGATGTGATATAATGGAGAAAGATAAATTGAGGAGGACGATATGGCATTAGCAAAAATTGTATTTGCCAGTATGACCGGTAATACCGAAGAAATTGCAGATATTGTAGCAGACAAATTACGTGACTTGGGCTTGGATGTCGATGTTGATGAATGTACAACTGTTGACGCTTCAGACTTCTTGGAAGCAGACATTGCTATCGTTGCGACCTATACTTATGGTGATGGAGAATTGCCAGATGAGATGATGGACTTCTACGAAGACCTAGCTGACCTCAACTTGAATGGCAAAATCTACGGAGTGGTCGGATCAGGAGATACCTTCTACGATGAATTCTGTAAGGCTGTCGATGACTTTGACCGCGTTTTTGTAGCGACAGGAGCAGAAAAAGGTTCAGAGTGTGTTAAAGTTGATCTTTCTGCCGAGGAGGAAGATATTGAACGCTTAGAACAATTCGCAGAAGAATTGGCTGCTAAAGTAGGATAATCATAAAAGTGCACTGATGAAATCAATCAGTGCATTTTTCTTATCGTGACTTGGGATTTTACTAGCCTATTTGATGGCTTTTTGATACAATAATTCAAATAAAGGAGGAGACACTATGGATTTAGATATTATTCGCCAAGAAATTGATCAAATAGATGACCAAATTGTCAAATTGTTAGAAGAACGAATGCATTTGGTTGAGGGTGTTGTCGCTTATAAGAAGGCTTCGGGTAAACCGATTTTAGATACTAAGAGAGAAGAAGTTATTTTTGAAAAGGTTAGGAGTCGTGTAGAGGACAAGCGCTATCAGGAGACTATTGTCGCAACATTTTCGGACATACTCAAACGTTCGCGTGATTATCAGGATCAAAATATCAAATGAAAAAAGAACAATTTTATCCGCTAGGGATTTTTCTAGCTGCTATGTTGGGTGGATTGGTTCGCTACCTTGTTTCCACTTGGTTACCAGCCAGTCCTGAATTTCCTTGGGGAACCCTTCTTGTTAACTATCTAGGCATTTTCTGCTTGATTTATCTTGTCAAGGGCTATCTGGTCTATAAGGGAAGCAGTAAGGGCTTGGTTTTAGCACTGGGTACAGGTTTTTGTGGTGGTTTGACAACCTTTTCTAGTCTAATGCTTGATGCTGTAAAATTACTGGATACAGGGCGTTATCTTAGTTTGATCATGTATTTGCTTTGAGTATCGGTGGAGGCCTACTCTTGGCTTACTATTTGGGGAGGAAGAAATGGTAATCGTCTATCTTGCAATTGCTTGTGGTTTCGGAGCTTTAGTGCGTTATTTATTTTCTCGCTATAATCAAGCTTCTAAATTGCCACTTGGAACGCTAATAGCCAATCTTTTAGGGTGTTTGCTGATTGGCTTGCTCTACAACCATGTGGAGTCTAAGGAAGTCTATGCTATTCTAGCAACTGGATTTTGTGGCGGTCTGACAACTTTTTCGACCTTGAATGATGAACTGCAAAGACTGTTAAGTGATAAGAAGGTATTTTATTCTTATTTGGCTTTGACCTACCTAGGTGGTTTGATTGCGATTTTTTTAGGAATTCTGCTATAAATTTCTTTACTTTTTTGTGGAAATTTGGTAAACTGTATCTTGTGTGTAATGGACGCACAAAAATACAGTTTATCCGCTGAGGAAGATTCCTCAAGATTGACAAAGATAGGAGAATAAAATGAATCCATTAATCCAAAGCTTGACTGAAGGTCAACTTCGTACAGATATCCCATCATTCCGTCCTGGTGACACTGTTCGTGTACACGCGAAAGTTGTCGAAGGTAACCGTGAACGTATCCAGATTTTTGAAGGTGTTGTTATCGCACGTAAAGGTGCTGGCATCTCAGAAAACTACACAGTTCGTAAAATCTCTAACGGTGTAGGTGTTGAGCGTATCTTCCCAATCCACACTCCACGTGTTGAAAAAATCGAAGTTGTTCGTTACGGTAAAGTACGTCGTGCGAAATTGTACTACTTGCGTGCTCTTCAAGGTAAAGCAGCTCGTATCAAAGAAATCCGTCGTTAATTCGACTAAAAAACTCTGCTTTTTCAGCAGAGTTTTTATCTAGCTCCCTTAGTTCAATGGATATAACAACTCCCTCCTAAGGAGTAGTTGCTGGTTCGATTCCGGCAGGGGGCATTTTTAGTAAATTAAGAAAAATAAAGAATATTTAAAGTGTTTGTTTAGGGGTAATCATCACAATTTAGTTTTTTAAAATAGATTAGTGTTTTTTCTTTGATCAATGATTACAGAATAAAGTGTATCTGCATAGTAACTTTGACATCTATTAGTTAAAAAATAAGGACTTCCTTTGTTAGAATGTCCTTATTTTTATTATGGAATTGGACAAATGAGGTAAAGGTTCAGATCTATGAACTCAGAAAGTAAGTACAAAGCTTTAAACAGCTTTCAAAAAGATTTGGTGTGGATTTTTCGGGCTAAGGTATGTAACAAAAAGAATTGATTGTTATGAAATAGAGACCCTAAAAAATGGGGAAAAATCGTTATTGTTCCCCTGAATTTGATATGTTGTAAAAGATTATTTCTGGTCTGTTAAATATATCAATAACAAAATTTAAACATGATAGTCTAATATCTAATCCATTTAAAGTGAATACGTTTATCAATCGTTTGAGTAAGAAAATCTCAAAAGAAGAAGGGATAGGTTTTCAAAGGTAACATATCTAGTCATTGCTTATATATAATTTGTATCTTTTGGTTTATTAATTTGTATTTAAAATTTAATCATGTTACAATTGAAATTGAAATCGAATAGAAAAGGAAAATGCAAACGTGGGTACACTATTAGCAACAAGATTAAAAAAATAGACGAAAAGAATTAAAAAAATGTCTCAGCGAGAATTGGCTGAGGGGATATGTAAACAGGGACAGATTAGTCGATTAGAGAATGGAGAATTTACTCCAGGAGCAGACTTTTTATATGCTCTGTCTAAGAAGTTAAAAGTTAGTATAGATTATTTTTTAATGAGCAGATTGTAGAAGAGATTGATGAGTTATCAGAGTTTAAAAAAAGTTAGCCCAGACATTTATCACAAATCGAAATTATGAGTCTTTGAAATATATATATGAATTAGAGAGTGTAAAAGGTACATCGCTTGTCTCTAGTAAATAAATTTTATATGGAGTGGATAAAAATCTCTTATAGATTTTTATTTCTATGGGCAAAAAGAGGAGGCTGTGGCAAGATTGGAGAAGGTACTGTCTCAGTTAAGTGTAACTGACTTGACCTACCTTCAAGTTGCAAATACTCTATTTAATTTTTATTATGATATTGAAGATTCAGAAAGTTTTAAGGAAATTCGTGAAAAGTTAGAGTATCAAGTAAATCAACTCAATTTAAACACAATTGAAGAATTAAACCTTTCTATTAAGTTTAATTACAATGTTTGTCGCTACCTATGGTTGCAGAATAATACTGAAGAAGCTATTACTAAAATAACAGATACGATAAAGCAATGTAAAACGTATAGAACAACATATCTTTTGGCTGATTTGTATTTATTGATGGGAAATGTCAGTAAGAATTTTTCTTCTAAAGTTGCAGTAAAAGAGTACTTTGAAACTGCTTATTTCCTGTATAAGCTTGAGGGAAATATGTCAATGGCTCTTAAAATCGAGCATTACATTGCAGATATAACAGAATAGTAAAGACGATGTTCAATTAAGCATCGTTTTTTTGAATCCCAAAAAAATACAAATAAGTATCTAATAAAAATAAATAAAAAAATATTATAAAAAAATCTTGATATTATTATATTGAAGTGCTAAAATGAGTGTAAGAAAATATTAGGCTTTTTGTCCATAAAACATCTACAGAAACTTACTATAGACTGAGTGAATGTATAGAGACTTCAGCCTTTAAAGAATTGAGAGGTAAAATTAATGAATGAATTAGAAGTTAGATTTGAACTCAACGATGAGAGAGATTATAATAATGCTATTTCATATTTAGAAAAAAATCTTATAAATTTAAGAGTGAAAAATAAGCAAGTTGATGAGTATTTTTAAAAACAAAAAGGAAGAGAATTTGAAAAATGATGAGGTAGGTAGCTTTTATCTACAGAATTCGCCAAGAAGATGATAATAAAGCATGTGTTTTCACAAGAAAAGATACGATAAAACAAGGAATGTGGAGTGAAAGTGAAATAGAGTTAGAATCTGAAAAAAATTAGAATTTGTAAGAAATATCTTGCAAGATGGATTTTCAAATATTTTCACAATAAGTAAACATAGAAAGACTTATCATGATGCATTAGAAAAATAAAAACGATTAATCTAGATAAGATTGATGGTCTTGGATTTTATCTTGAGATAGAGATTTTTAGGAGATTTTTTTCAAAAGAAGATTATAATAATTTTTTTATGATAAAATGTGCGGAGAGTTCTCGTTTTTAAATTCAAAAAAATAGAAACAAAGGGCTATGTCCAATTAATGAGAGAAAAAAATGGACGTAATTGAAATTATCAAATAGTCTTGTTGGGATTGTTTACTCAATTGCTGGATTTGGAAGTCTGATAGTAGTAACCTTTCTTTCTACTTTTTGAATAAGAAGGATTCCTTTATCTTGATGAATATATCAATGGCAAGTGGGATGGTAAAAAATTGGATATTTTTTGGAATTTGTTATTCAATTTTGAGTGGATTAATTACAATAGCTTCTGTCTCCATTACAACAATACAGCAACAAGAAAATACTGTGTATAATATTGGAAAGATACTTTCAAGTTCTTTTTGTAATAGCTACCATTTTTTTGCTCCTTTTTGGAGGGATATTGGCCGCTTATTTTAATTGGCTTTTTAAACCCGAGATTAAGTCTAGTTATTTTGGGATTACTAAGTAGTTTATTGGTTATTCTTATAAAGAGTTATGAAAAAAAGCTAACTAAGAAAAAGAACTGCAATATTTATAAAGGAAGATTAGTGGATTAATTATCATTAGAAAAAAATAATATTAATTCGTAGTAAAATAAAAAAATTGAAAAAAAGGTTTTACATAATGTACTACCTTTTTTTCAGATTTAATAATTATTAAGGGGATAGAACTAGAAACCAAAAAAATACTGAATTTTTAAAACTGCACCCCAAAAAGTAAGATTTTTTTCTGTCTAACTTTTGGAGTGCTTTTTTTCTATATTCAAATTATTTTACAGTACCCACGTACGAATAGCATGGGCAACGCCGGATTCATCGTTAGATTTAGTGATGTATTTGGCGATTTTTTTGATTTCTGGATTTCCATTTTCCATGACAACTGGGTTTCCAACGACTTCCAGCATGGCGCGGTCATTTTCTTCGTCACCGATAGCCATGGTTTGATCTTTGGTCAATCCTAGTTTTTCAGCTAGGTGAGTGATGGCTGAACCCTTGTCTACATTCTTTTTAAGGAGTTCGAGGTAGAAAGGAGCAGATTTGTTGATGGAGTAGCGCTCGTAAAATTCGGCTGGTATCTTTTCAATCGCAGCATCGAGAATTTCTGGTTCATCGATGAACATACATTTGACGATTTCCTTGCCAGACATTTCTTCAGGTGTACGATAGAAAATAGGCATGCTGACGAGGGTTGATTCGTGCACAGTGTATTTTCCGATATTGCGATTGGCAGTGTAGATTCCATCCTTGGTAATAGCGTGCATGTGGACACCGAGCTTACGACTGAGAAATTCCATATCCAGATAATCCTCATAAGTCAAGGATTCACTGATAATCTCATGTTCTGTAGCAGTTTCTTGGACAAGGGCACCATTGAAGGTCACAACATAGTCACCCTCGTCTCTCAGCTGCAAGTCGTCCAGAAGTTTGGCAACACCTGCGATGGGGCGACCAGTTGCAATCACAACTTTGACACCAGCTTCTTTGGCATCTTGGATGGCAGAAAAGACTTCAGGAGTGATCTCCTTTTGGCTGTTGACAAGGGTTCCGTCGATATCGACGGCGATTAGTTTAATACTCATAAATTTCCTCTTTTAGTTTTTATTTGGGGTAAAATGATCGTTCTCAATCAAGTGTAAAAATTGCTGGGTAATACTTGCAAAGATGCTGTTTTGGTCCAACATTTCTTTTGGAAAATAGAAACGATTATCTCCGTGACGACTGCCAGCAAGGGATTGGACGATAGGAGACAGGCTAGAGAGTTCGGCCAGTTCTCCATTTTTTTGCAAAATCTCAATCTGTGTCCGTGGATTTTCAGATTCAGGACGATAGATATCATAAGGGAGGTCAAAATTCTTATGAATGGCAGTGTAGTAGTCGGGATCAAAGCCAATGTCCTCAACCAATTTTCTCATGCTGGCGAGTTGGTCTTGATCTTCTTGTGAAAGGTAATGGATTTAAAGACCTTGCGGTTGACAAAGCGTTGCGATAAGTCAGCAAGAATCTTGTCAGGACTGGTCATCCAGAGTTGGAAATAGGTGTTCATAACCCCATCATCCAGAGCCAGATAGTCAGACAAGGTCACATTTTTTTCAAAGAAAGGCAGGAGATGTGGAGATGTTCGTGCAAAGAAATCTTTGTCTTTAGGATAGAGTTCCTTGGCGCGCTTTAGAAGATTCTGTAGGAGAACTTCCATGGCGCGTGTTGCTGGGTGGAAATAAACCTGCATGTACATCTGGTAGCGACTGAGGACATAGTCTTCGATGGCGTGCATGCCATTGCGCTGAAAGGCGATACCATTTTCGACAGGACGAATGACTCGGAGGATGCGAGTCAGGTCAAATTCCCCATAGGAAGCTCCAGTAAAATAGGAGTCGCGCAAGAGATAGTCCATGCGGTCTGCATCAATCTGACTAGAAATGAGTTGCACAACCTGCTTGTTAGGGTAGGTATGATCGATGACACTGGCTACCTTTTCTGGAAAGTCTGGCGCTACTTGTAGTAGAACTTGGTGAATCTCGGTCTCAGGATTTTGGATAATTTCCTGAGTGATTGCTTCATGGTCGGTATCAAAGAGATGTTCAAAAGTATGGGAGTAGGCACCATGCCCAAGGTCATGTAGGAGAGCAGCTGTCATGGTCAAGAGAGACTCGGCAGGATTCCATTCCTCAGGATATTTTTCTTCAAAAATTTCTGTGATGCGTCGTGCAATCTCATAGACTCCTAGACAGTGAGAGAAGCGACTATGCTCTCCACCGTGGAAGGTATAACTGGAAGTTCCCAGTTGCTTGATACGGCGCAAGCGTTGAAATTCTTTTGTATTAATCAAATCATAGATGATTTGATTATTGACATGGATGTAGTTGTGAACTGGGTCACGGAATACTTTTTCGTTCATATGACCATTATAGCAAAAAGCCAGAGTTTTTGGTAAAATAGTAGGACAAGAGAGAAGAAAGAGGACCTGATGTGAAGATTCGGATGCGAAATACGATTCAGTTTGATGAGCAGTTGGAAGTGATTGACCAGCTTTATGATGTAGAAGTGCATGAAAAGGGAGATTATAGCTACTTGCTTTTCTATAATGAGGAAAAGGAAAAAGTAGTGATTAAATTTCATGGTCAAGAACTGGTGATGAGCCGGTTTTCCAATCCCAAGACCATTATGCGCTTTCTAAAGGATAGCGATAGTTTAGCCTATATTCCTACACCGATCGGCATGCAGGAGTTTATCATCCAAACGAGCCGTTATGAAGTTGATGGGCAAAAGATTCATTTGGATTATCAACTACAAAATCAAGAGGGACAACCCTTTGCCAGCTATCAATTGGAAATTACTTGGGGATAAGAAAAAGGTTGGCAAGAGCCAACCTTATTTGATATAGAGTTCTTGATTTTTTAGGACAATTTCTCGTACACTTGTAAATTTTTTGAGTTTTTTAAGTTCTTCTGGATGAGTGATGAGAGTAATAACATAACCTTCCTTGCCCATACGGCCAGTACGTCCAGCACGGTGAGTGTAGGTTTCGATATCTCTTGGGACATCAAAGTTTACGACACATTCTAGGCTATCGATATCAATTCCACGAGCCAGAAGGTCAGTTGCAAGAAGCAGGGTTAGTTGCTTGTCTTTAAACTTTTCTAAGATGACTTTTCTAAATTTGACATTGACATCACTAGCGAGGGAAACAGCCAAGATATCTCGATACTGTAGTTTTTCTTCTGCACTTCCAAGGTCTGATAGGCTGTTAAAGAAGACCAGACCACGGAAATCCTCTACATGAGACAGTTTTCGTAGCATATCCACTCGGTGACGTTGATCTACCTGCATATAGAAATGTTGGATGTTGTCCAATTTTTGGTCAGAGAGATCAATGGTACGTGTGTTAGGCGCAATCTTCTTTTGGTCAAACTTGGTTGTCGCACTCATATAGACAAGTTGGTGGTCACGAGGTGCGTAGTGAGTAATTTTCTCGACAAGTGTATCTGAGAATCATCGAGCAATTGGTCAAATTCATCCAGGATGATGGTTTCCACATTCATCATCTTGATTTTTTTCAATTTAATTAGTTCAAAGATACGGCCAGGAGTTCCAATCAGAATTTCTGGTCCTTTTTTTAGGCGTTCAATCTGGCGTTTCTGACTCGAACCTGATAAGAAGAGTTGGGCAGTTAAGCCGATAGCTTCAGCCCACGTTTTACATACATCAAAAATCTGTCCAGCAAGTTCCGTATTTGGTGCTAGAATCAAGAGTTGCTGCGCTTTTTTCTTTTGTAGTCTGAGAAGACTTGGTAGAAGGTAAGCTAGGGTCTTACCAGTTCCTGTTGGGCTCACTCCTAGGAGGTTTTCTCCAGCAAGAAGGGGCTCAAATAGTTGAGTTTGAATGGGGGTGAATTCTTGGAAACCGAGTTGGTCACTCAGTTCTTGCCACTCGGTCGGTAGTTTAGTTTTCATTTTCTGCCTCAAATCTAATGCCAGCAGTCTGGCGCATGGTATATAGTAGCTCATGAACTGAACTTGCATCCTCCAGCCAAGTTTGGTAGAGATTCAGATCTGGTTGCTGGATCATGTGTGCAAATGCAGCGACTTCCTCAGTCATCGTATGAGGAGCCTGTTGGATAGGGAGTTGGACTTGATTGCCTTGATGGTCGGTAAAAATAGCCGAGCTGACATGTTCGATGGTGTTGAGCGTCAGGGTTCCATCTGTCGTATAAATCTCGCAAGGGAGATTGGAAGTGATGTTTTTCCCAGCCTTGATATGAACTTGATAGTCAGGGTAGAAGAGAATTCCGTCTCCATTTAGGTCAATGCTATTGTCAAGCTGTTGAGCCTGATAGGTCGCGTCTTGAGTTTTTCCAAAGAGACGAACGGCAGCGTAGAGAGGATAGATCCCCAAATCCATAAGCGCTCCACCAGCAAAACGGTCTGAAAAGACATTTGGTGTCAGTCCAGCCAACAAATCTGGCATTTTGGAAGAATACTTGGCATAGTTGAAATCTGCTCCCAAAATTTGTTTGTCTGGTAAAAAGTTTTTGATGATAGTGAAAGCTTTTTCATGGTAATTGCGTGCCGCTTCGAATATAAAACAGTGATTTTTCTCAGCTGTATGTCTCAAATCTAGCCATTCTTGTGGTTGAGTGACAGCTGGCTTTTCAAGAATGACATGTTTGCCTGCAGACAATGCAGCTTTTGCCTGAGCAAAATGCAAGGAGTTTGGGCTAGCAATATAGACCACATCAAAAGAGCTCTTGAAGAAGTCCTCTACTCGATCAAAGAGTTGGATATTCTGATAGCGAGAAGCAAAGGTTGCCGCAGTTTCTAGTTTTCTAGAATAGACTGCGACCAGCTTGTATTCTCCACTGGAATGGGCTGCTTCTATGAAGTGGTGGCTGATAGCCCCTGTTCCGATGACACCTAATTTAAGCATAGTTACTCCTTTTCCGATTTCAAATCCTTCTTTCATTATAACATAGATAGACGGGACTATCCAACAGAGGGTAAAAAATTTCAAATAAGCTACTAGGACTTTCCCAAAGAAAGTGGTACAATAATGAGATGAGTAAATGAAATGGGAGGAAAAATGAGGTTATTACCTATAAGAAAAATATCACGTCAGTCTAAGAGGCTAGCGCTTTTTTTGACTTTTTGTGCAGGATATGTAGATGCCTATACTTTTATTGTGCGAGGGAATACTCTTGTAGCTGGACAAACTGGGAATGTCGTCTTTCTATCAGTGGGACTCATTCAACACAATGTTTCAGATGCTAGTGCCAAAGTAATGACCTTGCTAGCTTTTATGATGGGAATCTTTTTACTAACGATTTATAAGGAAAAATTGAGAATTGTGAAAAAGCCCATTCTGTCATTGATTCCTTTGGGAATCTTATCAATCATTATTGGTTTTGTGCCGCAAACTGTAGATAATATCTATCTAGTACCGCCCTTAGCTTTCTGTATGGGACTGGTGACAACTGCTTTTGGAGAAGTGTCGGGTATTGCCTATAATAACGCTTTTATGACAGGGAATATCAAACGGACCATGCTGGCTTTTGGAGATTATTTCCGAACCAAGCACACACCTTTTTTGCGTGAAGGATTCATATTTGTTAGCCTGCTTAGTAGTTTTGTCCTTGGCGTTGTCTTTTCGGCTTATTTGACGATTTTCTATCATGAAAAGACCATTCTTGGTGTTCCTATTATGATGAGCATTTTTTACCTCAGCATGCTTTTTGCCTCTTGGCGAACAAAAGTAAAAGAAAAAGCTTCATTTTAGGTGTTATTACTTGTAAGAAAATAGGAGATATGCTATACTTGAAGAGTTGACTATGCACGTTCCTGTGCAACCGCACGAACATCGTTGCTTGATTATTCAAGTTTAAGTGGTTTGTCCCACGATGCTAGGCGAGTCTTCACAAAAAAATCGGGGAAACCCATAAAAATCATAGGAGGTGCATAATGAGCACATACGCAATTATCAAAACTGGCGGAAAACAAGTTAAAGTTGAAGTTGGTCAAGCAGTTTACGTTGAAAAATTGAACGTTGAAGCTGGTCAAGAAGTTACTTTTAACGAAGTTGTTCTTGTTGGTGGTGAAAACACTGTTGTCGGAACTCCACTTGTTGCTGGAGCTACTGTAGTTGGAACTGTTGAAAAACAAGGAAAACAAAAGAAAGTTGTTACTTACAAGTACAAACCTAAAAAAGGTAGCCACCGTAAACAAGGTCACCGTCAACCATATACAAAAGTTGTCATCAACGCAATCAACGCTTAATTTTAAGGAGAACACATGATACAAGCAGTCTTTGAGAGAGCCGAAGATGGCGAGCTGAGGAGTGCGGGAAATTACTGGACACGCCGAGAGTGGCGAATACGGCTTAGATGTCGTGTGTGCATCGGTTTCTACGCTTGCCATTAACTTTATCAATTCTATTGAGAAATTTGCAGGCTATGAACCAATCCTAGAATTAAACGAAGATGAAGGTGGCTATCTGATGGTTGAAATACCAAAAGATCTTCCTTCACACCAGAGAGAAATGACCCAGTTATTCTTTGAATCATTTTTCTTAGGTATGGCAAACTTATCGGAGAACTCTTCTGAGTTCGTCCAAACCAGAGTTATCACAGAAAACTAACACGGAGGAAAACATTATGTTAAAAATGACTCTTAACAACTTGCAACTTTTCGCCCACAAAAAAGGTGGAGGTTCTACATCAAACGGACGTGATTCACAAGCGAAACGTCTTGGAGCTAAAGCAGCTGACGGACAAACAGTAACAGGTGGATCAATCCTTTACCGTCAACGTGGTACACACATCTACCCAGGTGTAAACGTTGGACGTGGTGGAGACGATACTTTGTTCGCTAAAGTTGAAGGCGTAGTACGCTTTGAACGTAAAGGACGCGATAAAAAACAAGTTTCTGTTTACCCAATCGCTAAATAAAAAGGTCCAGTGAACCTTTTTATCCCGAGCCTTGAAATCTAAAGGCGAGGAAGCTAGAAGTAGCATTAAATAAGGCTTTCCGACTTTTCGGAGAGCCTATTTTTTGTTTTGCTACCCATGATTTTTTCTTTCTTAGTGTAGATGAATTTTATGAGTGACATTATTTTTCTTCGATGGAAAACTTCTAAAATATGGTATAATGAAAAGATAAAGAAGTTGGGGGTAGAAGATGAACATTCAACAATTACGCTATGTTGTGGCTATTGCCAATAGCGGTACTTTTCGTGAAGCTGCTGAAAAGATGTATGTCAGTCAGCCCAGTCTGTCTATTTCTGTGCGTGATTTGGAAAAAGAGTTGGGCTTTAAGATTTTCCGTCGGACCAGCTCAGGGACTTTCTTGACTCGTCGTGGTATGGAATTCTATGAAAAAGCGCAAGAATTGGTTAAAGGATTTGATATTTTTCAAAATCAGTATGCCAATCCTGAGGAAGAAAAGGATGAATTTTCCATTGCTAGTCAGCACTATGACTTTTTGCCACCAACTATTACTGCCTTTTCAGAGCGCTATCCTGATTATAAGAACTTCCGTATTTTTGAATCGACTACTGTCCAAATCTTAGATGAAGTAGCGCAAGGTCACAGTGAGATTGGGATTATCTACCTCAACAATCAAAATAAAAAAGGGATCATGCAACGAGTTGAAAAGTTAGGCCTTGAGGTCATTGAATTGATTCCCTTCCATACCCATATTTATCTTCGTGAGGGGCATCCTTTGGCTCAGAAAGAGGAATTGGTCATGGAGGATTTAGCGGATCTACCAACGGTTCGTTTCACTCAAGAGAAAGATGAGTACCTCTATTATTCAGAGAACTTTGTCGATACCAGTGCTAGTTCACAGATGTTTAATGTGACAGACCGTGCTACCTTGAATGGTATTTTGGAGCGGACGGACGCCTATGCGACAGGTTCTGGATTTAGATAGTGACAGTGTTAATGGTATTACAGTTATTCGTCTCAAGGATAATTTGGATAATCGCATGGTCTATGTTAAACGTGAGGAAGTGGAGCTTAGTCAGGCTGGAACTCTTTTCGTAGAAGTCATGCAAGAATATTTTGATCAGAAGAGGAAATCATGAAAAAAAGAGGAATAGTGGCAGTCATTGTACTGCTTTTGATTGCGCTGGATCAGTTGGTCAAATCCTATATCGTACAGCAGATTCCACTGGGTGAAGTGCGCTCTTGGATTCCCAATTTCGTTAGCTTGACCTACCTGCAAAATAGAGGGGCCGCCTTTTCAATGCTACAAGACCAGCAGTGGTTATTTGCTATCATTACGCTGGTCGTTATGGTAGGTGCCATTTGGTATCTACATAAACACATGGAGGACTCATTCTGGATGGTCTTGGGCTTGACTTTGATAATCGCAGGTGGTCTTGGAAACTTTATTGACAGGATCAGTCAGGGCTTTGTTGTGGATATGTTCCACCTTGACTTTATCAATTTTGCAATTTTCAATGTGGCAGATAGCTATCTGACTGTTGGAGTGATTATTTTATTGATTGCAATGTTAAAAGAGGAAATAAATGGAAATTAAAATTGAAACTGGTGGTCTGCGTTTAGATAAGGCTTTGTCGGATTTGACAGAATTATCACGCAGTCTCGCGAATGAACAAATCAAATCAGGCCAGGTCTTGGTCAATGGCCAAGTCAAGAAAGCTAAATACACAGTTCAAGAGGGTGATATCGTCACTTACCATGTGCCAGAACCAGAGGTTTTAGAGTATGTAGCTGAGAATCTTCCGCTAGAAATCATCTACCAAGATGAGGATGTGGCCGTCGTTAACAAACCTCAGGGGATGGTTGTGCATCCGAGTGCTGGTCATACTAGTGGAACTCTGGTAAATGCCCTCATGTATCATATTAAGGACTTGTCGGGTATCAATGGGGTTCTGCGTCCAGGAATTGTTCACCGAATTGATAAGGATACGTCAGGTCTTCTCATGATTGCTAAAAACGATGAGGCGCATCTAGCGCTTGCTCAAGAACTTAAGGATAAAGTCTCTCCGCAAATATTGGGCGATTGTTCATGGAAATCTTCCTAATGATCGTGGTGTGATTGAAGCTCCGATTGGTCGTAGTGAAAAAGATCGTAAGAAACAGGCTGTGACTGCTAAAGGAAAGCCTGCAGTGACTCGTTTCCACGTCTTAGAACGCTTTGGTGATTATAGCTTAGTGGAGTTGCAACTGGAGACAGGGCGTACCCATCAAATCCGTGTTCACATGGCTTATATCGGCCATCCAGTCGCTGGGGATGAAGTCTATGGTCCACGCAAGACTTTGAAAGGACATGGACAATTTCTTCATGCCAAGACTTTAGGTTTTACTCATCCGAGAACAGGTGAGACCATGGAATTTACAGCAGATATCCCAGATATTTTTAAGGAAACATTGGAGAGTTTGAGAAAGAATTAGACGTGATAAAAGGTTGAGATGACTTGTCTCGACCTTTTTCCTATCAACTCTTTTCTATTTCCTGCCATTCATGTTATAATGGATAAATATGAAGAATCGGAGTGAGACTATGAAATACAAACGGATTGTCTTTAAGGTGGGGACTTCTTCTCTGACAAATGAGGATGGAAGTTTATCACGTAGTAAGGTAAAGGCTATTACCCAGCAGTTGGCTATGTTGCACGAGGCTGGTCATGAATTGATTTTGGTGTCGTCGGGTGCCATTGCTGCAGGCTTTGGAGCCTTAGGATTTAAAAAGCGTCCGACTAAGATTGCTGATAAACAGGCTTCAGCAGCGGTAGGGCAAGGCCTTTTGTTGGAAGAATACACGACCAATCTTCTCTTGCGCCAAATCGTTTCTGCACAAATCTTGCTGACCCAGGATGACTTTGTGGATAAGCGTCGTTATAAAAATGCCCATCAAGCTTTGTCAGTTCTACTTAGCCGTGGGGCGATTCCTATCATCAATGAGAATGACAGTGTTGTTATTGATGAGCTCAAGGTTGGGGACAATGACACTCTTAGTGCTCAGGTAGCAGCCATGGTTCAAGCTGACCTTTTGGTTCTCTTGACAGACGTAGACGGTCTATATACTGGAAATCCTAATTCAGATCCAAGAGCCAAACGATTGGAGCGAATCGAGACCATCAATCGTGAGATTATTGATATGGCCGGTGGAGCAGGTTCTTCAAATGGAACTGGGGGCATGTTAACCAAAATCAAAGCAGCGACTATTGCGACAGAATCAGGAGTTCCTGTTTATATCTGCTCATCCTTGAAGTCAGATGCCATGATTGAGGCGGCTGAGGAGACCAAGGATGGTTCCTACTTTGTTGCTCAAGAGAAGGGACTTCGTACCCAGAAACAATGGCTGGCTTTCTATGCTCAGAGTCAAGGTTCTATTTGGGTTGATAAAGGGGCTGCAGAAGCTCTCTCCCAACATGGAAAGAGTCTTCTCTTATCTGGTGTTGTTGACGCAGAAGGCGCCTTTTCTTACGGTGATATCGTGACAGTATTTGACAAGGAAAGTGGAAAATCACTTGGAAAAGGACGCGTGCAATTTGGAGCATCTGCTTTGGAGGATATGTTGCGTTCTCAAAAAGCCAAGGGTGTCTTGATTCACCGTGACGACTGGATTTCCATTACTCCTGAAATCCAACTACTCTTTACAGAATTTTAGAGGTAAAATATGGTAAGTACACAAGAACAATTTGAACAGGTACAGGCTGTTAAAAAATCAATCAACACAGCTAGTAAAGAGGTGAAAAACCAAGCCTTGCTAGCCATGGCTGATCACTTAGTGGCTGCTACTGAGGAAATTTTAGTGGCCAATGCCCTTGATATGGAAGCTGCTAAGGGTAAAATCTCAGATGTGATGCTGGATCGTCTTTATTTGGATGCAGGTCGTATAGAAGCAATGGCAACTGGGATTCGTGAAGTGGTTGCTTTACCAGATCCAATCGGTGAAATTTTAGAAACAAGTCAGCTTGAAAATGGTTTGGTTATCACCAAAAAACGTGTAGCTATGGGGGTCATCGGTATTATCTATGAAAGCCGTCCAAATGTGACGTCTGATGCGGCTGCTTTGGCTCTTAAGAGTGGAAATGCGGTTGTCCTTCGTAGTGGTAAGGATGCCTATCAAACAGCCCATGCCATTGTCACAGCCTTGAAGAAGGGCTTGGAGACGACTACTATTCACCCAGATGTGATTCAGCTGGTGGAAGATACCAGCCGTGAAAGTAGCTATGCCATGATGAAGGCCAAGGGTTATCTAGATCTTCTTATTCCTCGTGGAGGAGCTGGCTTGATCAATGCCGTAATCGAAAATGCTATTGTGCCAGTTATTGAGACAGGAACTGGGATTGTCCATGTCTGTGTCGATAAGGACGCAGATGAAGATAAGGCTCTGTCTATCATCAACAATGCCAAAACCAGTCGTCCTTCTGTCTGCAATGCTATGGAGGTTTTGCTGGTTCATGAAGCCAAGGCAGCAAGCTTCCTTCCTCGCTTGGAGCAAGTGCTGGTTGCAGATCGAAAAGAAGCTGGACTGGAACCAATTCAATTCCGCTTGGATAGCAAGCAAGCCAGTTTCTTTCAGGTCAAGCAGCTGAGGCCCAAGACTTTGACACTGAGTTTTTAGACTATGTCCTAGCGGTTAAGGTTGTGAGTAGTTTAGAAGAAGCGGTTGCGCACATTGAATCCCACAGCACCCATCATTCGGATGCCATTGTGACGGAAAATGCTGAAGCTGCAGCTTACTTTACAGATCAGGTGGACTCTGCAGCTGTCTATGTTAATGCCTCAACTCGTTTCACCGATGGAGGTCAATTTGGTCTTGGCTGTGAAATGGGGATTTCTACTCAGAAACTGCACGCGCGTGGTCCAATGGGCTTGAAAGAGTTGACCAGCTACAAGTATGTGGTCACTGGTGACGGACAGATAAGGGAGTAAGAGATGAAGATTGGATTTATCGGTTTGGGGAATATGGGAGCTAGTTTGGCCAAGGCTGTCTTGCAGGCCAAGACGGGCGATAATCTTCTCCTTGCCAATCGTAGTCAAGCTAAGGTGGATGCTTTCATCGCCAACTTTGGTGGTCAGGCTTCCAGCAATGAAGAAATCTTTGCAGAAGCAGATGTGATTTTTCTAGGAGTGAAGCCTGCTCAGTTCTCAGACTTACTTTCCCAATACCAGACCATCCTTGAAAAAAGAGCAAGTCTTCTTTTGATTTCCATGGCAGCTGGATTGACTTTGGAAAAACTAGCAAGTCTTATTCCAAGTCAGCACAGAATTATTCGTATGATGCCAAATACCCCTGCTTCTATCGGACAAGGAGTGATTAGTTATGCCTTGTCTCCTAATTGCAGGGCTGAGGACGGTGAGCTATTTTGTCAACTTTTAACTAAGGCTGGTCTCTTGGTTGAACTAGGAGAAGGCTTAATCGACGCAGCGACAGGTCTTGCAGGCTGTGGACCGGCTTTTGTCTATCTCTTTATTGAGGCCTTGGCAGATGCAGGTGTTCAGACAGGATTGCCACGAGAAATAGCTTTAAAAATGGCAGCACAAACTGTGGTAGGAGCTGGGCAATTGGTCCTTGAAAGTCAGCAACATCCTGGGGTATTGAAAGACCAAGTCTGTAGCCCAGGCGGTTCGACTATCGCTGGTGTAGCAAGCCTAGAAGCGCATGCTTTTCGAGGAACAGTCATGGATGCAGTTCATCAAGCCTACAAACGAACACAAGAACTAGGTAAATAAGAGGTGGCTTTGACTGCCTCTTTTATGGTGGTTGATACTCTTCGAAAATCTCTTCAAACTGCGTCAGCTTCCATCTGCAACCTCAAAACAGTGTTTTGAGCAACCTGCGACTAGCTTCCTAGTTTGCCCTTTGATTTTCATTGAGTATTAAATGAGAAGACAAAAAGATTGTCACAAACCCCTATTTTTTTGATAGAATAGAAGTAGTAAAAAAGAAATGAGTTAGACATGTCAAAAGGATTTTTAGTCTCTCTTGAGGGACCAGAGGGAGCAGGCAAGACCAGTGTTTTAGAGGCTCTGCTCCCAATTTTAGAGGAAAAAGGGGTAGAGGTGCTGACAACCCGTGAACCTGGCGGAGTCTTGATTGGGGAGAAGATTCGGGAAGTAATTTTGGATCCAAGTCATACTCAGATGGATCCTAAAACGGAACTCCTTCTCTATATCGCCAGTCGCAGACAGCACTTGGTGGAAAAAGTTCTCCCTGCCCTTGAAGCTGGCAAGTTGGTCATTATGGACCGCTTCATCGATAGTTCTCTTGCCTATCAGGGATTTGGTCGTGGCTTGGATATTGACGCCATTGATTGGCTCAATCACTTTGCGACAGACGGCCTTAAACCCGATTTGACATTCTATTTTGACATCGAGGTGGAAGAAGGACTGGCTCGCATTGCTGCTAATAGCAATCGTGAGGTCAATCGTTTGGACTTGGAAGGGTTGGACTTGCATAAAAAAGTCCGTCACGGGTACCTTTCTCTCCTGGAAAAAGAAGGAAATCGCATTGTCAAGATTGATGCGAGTCTCCCCTTGGACCAGGTTGTGGAAACTACCAAGGTTGTCTTGTTTGACAGAATGGGTTTGACCAAATGAAACAAGATCAACTAAAGGCTTGGCAACCAGATCAGTTTGACCGCTTTGTCCGTATCCTAGAACAAGACCAGCTCAATCATGCCTACCTCTTTTCAGGTTTCTTTGGAAGTTTGGAAATGGCGCAATTTTTGGCTAAAAGTCTCTTTTGCACGGATAAAGTAGGCGTTTTACCATGTGAGAAATGCCGAAATTGTAAGCTGATTGAACAGGAAGAGTTTCCAGATGTCACCTTGATTAAGCCAGTCAATCAGGTCATCAAGACAGAACGCATTCGGGAATTGGTGGGTCAGTTTTCTCATGCAGGGATTGAAAGCCAGCAACAGGTCTTTATTATCGAGCAAGCTGAGAAAATGCATCCTAATGCAGCCAATTCTCTGCTCAAGGTCATCGAAGAACCCCAGAGTGAGGTTTATATTTTCTTCTTGACAAGCGATGAAGAAAAGATTTTACCGACAATCCGAAGTCGGACCCAGATTTTCCACTTTAAAAAGCAAGAAGAAAAACTCATCTTGCTCTTAGAACAACTGGGACTGGTTAAGAAAAAAGCGACTCTTTTAGCCCAGTTTAGTCAATCGCGAGCTGAAGCAGAAAAGTTGGCAAATCAGGCAAGCTTTTGGACCTTGGTCGATGAAAGTGAACGCCTGCTGACTTGGTTAGTAGCTAATAAAAAAGAAAGTTATTTGCAAGTTGCCAAACTAGCTAGCTTGGCAGATGATAAGGAAAAACAAGATCAGGTTTTACGGATTCTTGAAGTTCTCTGTGGACAAGATATACTACAAGCAAGAGTAAGGGTGATTCTACAAGATTTGCTAGAAGCTAGAAAAATGTGGCAAGCTAATGTCAGCTTTCAAAATGCCATGGAATATCTGGTCTTGAAAGAAATATAGACTCAAAAATGAATGATAAAGAAAGGAAAGGGCTGTTTTATGGACAAAAAAGAATTATTTGACGCGCTGGATGATTTTTCCCAACAGTTATTGGTAACCTTGGCCGATGTTGAAGCCATCAAGAAAAATCTCAAGAGCCTGGTAGAGGAAAATACAGCTCTTCGTTTGGAAAATAGTAAGTTGCGCGAACGCTTGGGTGAGGTGGAAGCAGACGCTCCTGTCAAGGCTAAGCATGTTCGTGAAAGTGTCCGTCGAATTTATAAAGATGGTTTTCACGTATGTAATGATTTTTATGGGCAACGTCGAGAGCAGGACGAGGAATGTATGTTCTGTGACGAGTTGTTATACAGGGAGTAGGCATGCAGATTCAAAAAAGTTTTAAGGGGCAGTCTCCCTACGGCAAGCTGTACCTAGTGGCAACGCCGATTGGCAATCTAGATGATATGACCTTTCGTGCTATCCAGACCTTGAAGGAAGTGGATTGGATTGCTGCTGAGGACACGCGCAATACAGGTCTTTTGCTCAAGCATTTTGACATTTCGACCAAGCAGATCAGTTTTCATGAGCACAATGCTAAGGAAAAGATTCCTGATTTGATTGGTTTCCTGAAAGCAGGACAAAGCATTGCTCAGGTATCCGACGCGGGTCTACCTAGCATATCAGACCCTGGACATGATTTGGTCAAAGTAGCGATTGAGGAAGATATTGCTGTTGTGACTGTTCCAGGTGCCTCTGCAGGGATTTCTGCCTTGATTGCCAGTGGTTTAGCGCCACAGCCACATATCTTTTACGGCTTTTTACCCAGAAAATCAGGCCAGCAAAAGCAATTTTTTGACTCAAAAAAAGATTATCCTGAAACTCAGATTTTCTATGAATCTCCCCATCGTGTGGCAGATACTTTGGAAAATATGTTAGCAGTTTATGGTGACCGCTCGGTCGTTTTGGTTAGGGAATTGACCAAAATCTATGAAGAATACCAAAGAGGTACCATTTCTGAATTGCTGGAAAGCATCTCTGAAACGCCACTTAAGGGAGAATGCCTTCTCATCGTTGAAGGTGCCAGTCAGGATATGGAAGAAAAGGACGAGGAGGACTTGTTTTCAGAAATCCAAGCCCGCATCCAGCAAGGCATGAAGAAAAATCAAGCTATTAAGGAAGTCGCTAAGATTTACCAGTGGAATAAGAGTCAACTCTACGCTGCCTATCACGACTGGGAAGAAAATCAAGAAAATGACTAAACAGGGAAGTTTGCCTTCTTCCCTTTTTTTGTTATACTAGTAGAAGAAAAAATTAGAAAGATTTGTGGGAGTGAAAAAGTCCTGTGGACTTTTTCAGCCTGAGCCAAGAAATTCGAAAACCTCTTAAGTTTGATTGGCTTTTTCAATGTGAACCTTGTCTTCACACTCCCAAAGAGGTATTAGTGTCGTGTCTCAATCTTATATCAATGTTATCGGTGCTGGTTTGGCAGGTTCTGAAGCAGCCTACCAAATTGCAGAACGTGGTATTCCAGTTAAACTTTATGAAATGCGTGGTGTCAAGTCAACACCTCAACACAAAACAGATAATTTTGCTGAGTTGGTTTGTTCCAATTCTCTTCGTGGAGATGCTCTGACAAATGCAGTGGGTCTTCTCAAGGAAGAAATGCGTCGCTTGGGTTCAGTTATCTTGGAATCTGCTGAAGCAACCCGTGTTCCTGCAGGAGGAGCTCTTGCGGTGGACCGTGATGGTTTCTCCCAAATGGTGACCGAAAAAGTTGCCAACCACCCCTTGATTGAAGTGGTTCGTGATGAAATTACAGAATTGCCGACAGATGTTATCACAGTTGTCGCTACTGGTCCGTTGACCAGCGATGCTCTGGCTGAAAAGATTCATGCCCTTAATGATGGTGATGGTTTCTATTTCTACGATGCGGCAGCCCCTATTATCGATGTCAATACTATAGATATGAGCAAGGTCTATCTCAAGTCTCGGTATGATAAGGGAGAAGCCGCTTATCTCAACGCTCCAATGACCAAGCAAGAGTTTATGGATTTCCATGAAGCCTTGGTCAATGCAGAAGAAGCACCGCTTAATTCTTTTGAAAAAGAAAAATACTTTGAAGGTTGTATGCCAATCGAAGTCATGGCTAAACGAGGCATTAAAACTATGCTTTATGGTCCTATGAAACCAGTGGGGCTTGAATACCCAGACGACTACACAGGACCTCGTGATGGAGAATTCAAAACCCCTTATGCGGTGGTTCAGCTGCGTCAGGACAATGCTGCTGGTAGTCTTTACAATATCGTCGGTTTCCAGACCCACCTCAAATGGGGAGAACAAAAGCGTGTCTTCCAAATGATTCCAGGTCTTGAAAATGCAGAGTTTGTCCGTTATGGAGTTATGCACCGCAATTCTTACATGGATTCACCAAATCTTCTTGAACAGACTTACCGTTCTAAGAAACAACCAAATCTCTTCTTTGCTGGTCAGATGACGGGTGTGGAAGGCTATGTTGAGTCCGCAGCGTCAGGCTTGGTTGCGGGAATTAACGCGGCTCGTCTCTTTAAGGGAGAAAGCGAGGCTATTTTCCCAGAAACGACAGCGATTGGCAGTTTGGCTCATTACATCACCCATGCGGACAGCAAACATTTCCAACCAATGAATGTCAATTTCGGTATTATCAAGGAGTTGGAAGGCGAACGTATCCGTGATAAGAAGGCTCGTTATGAAAAAATTGCAGAGCGTGCTCTTTACTGACTTAGAGGAATTTTTAACTGTCTAATTTTTTTGAAAGAATTGCTCATGATACTATAAAAATCTTAAAAATTGTGATAAAATAGGTAGGATAAAAGAAGGAGAGTGAAAATGGCGAATCCCAAGTATAAACGTATTTTAATCAAGTTATCAGGTGAAGCCCTTGCCGGTGAACGTGGCGTAGGGATTGATATCCAAACAGTTCAAACAATCGCAAAAGAGATTCAAGAAGTTCATAGCTTAGGTATCGAAATTGCCCTTGTTATCGGTGGAGGAAATCTCTGGCGTGGAGAACCTGCTGCTGAAGCAGGAATGGACCGCGTTCAGGCTGATTATACAGGAATGCTTGGGACCGTTATGAATGCTCTTGTGATGGCAGATTCATTGCAACAAGTTGGGGTTGATACGCGTGTGCAAACTGCCATTGCTATGCAACAAGTGGCAGAGCCTTATGTTCGTGGACGTGCCCTTCGTCATCTCGAAAAAGGCCGTATCGTTATCTTTGGTGCCGGAATTGGTTCACCTTACTTCTCAACAGATACAACAGCGGCCCTTCGTGCAGCTGAAATCGAAGCAGATGCTATCCTTATGGCTAAAAATGGCGTCGATGGTGTTTACAATGCCGATCCTAAGAAGGACAAGACAGCTGTTAAGTTTGAAGAATTGACCCACCGTGATGTTATCAACAAAGGTCTTCGTATCATGGACTCAACAGCTTCAACCCTCTCAATGGATAACGACATTGACTTGGTTGTCTTCAACATGAACCAACCAGGCAACATCAAACGTGTCGTATTTGGTGAAAATATCGGAACAACAGTTTCAAATAATATCGAAGAAAAGGAATAAGAAAGATTATGGCTAACGCAATTATTGAAAAAGCTAAAGAGAGAATGACCCAGTCTCACCAATCACTTGCTCGTGAATTTGGTGGTATCCGTGCCGGTCGTGCCAATGCAAGCTTGCTTGACCGTGTGCATGTAGAATACTATGGAGTAGAAACTCCTCTTAATCAAATTGCTTCAATTACGATTCCAGAAGCACGTGTTTTGTTGGTAACACCATTTGACAAGTCTTCATTGAAAGACATCGAACGTGCCTTGAACGCTTCTGATCTTGGTATTACACCAGCTAACGACGGTTCTGTGATTCGCTTGGTTATCCCTGCTCTTACAGAAGAAACACGTCGTGACCTTGCTAAAGAAGTGAAGAAGGTCGGTGAAAATGCTAAAGTGGCTGTCCGCAATATCCGTCGCGATGCTATGGACGAAGCCAAGAAGCAAGAAAAAGCAAAAGAAATCACTGAAGACGAATTGAAGACTCTTGAAAAAGACATTCAAAAAGTAACAGACGATGCTGTCAAACACATCGACGACATGACTGCCAATAAAGAGAAAGAACTTTTGGAAGTCTAAAAATAAACAGAAAAACTCAGTTGGCATTGCTGGCTGAGTTTTATTCGAAAGAAGGAAATATGAATACAAATCTTGCAAGTTTTATCGTTGGACTCATCATCGATGAAAATGACCGTTTTTACTTTGTGCAAAAGGATGGCCAGACCTATGCGCTTGCCAAGGAAGAAGGTCAGCATACGGTAGGTGATACGGTCAAAGGTTTTGCCTACGCGGATATGAAGCAAACTCCGCTTGACCACTTTAGAAGTGACTGCCACTCAGGATCAATTTGGTTGGGGTCGTGTGACAGAGGTTCGTAAGGACTTGGGTGTCTTTGTAGATACAGGTCTTCCTGACAAGGAAATCGTTGTGTCACTCGATATTCTCCCTGAGCTTAAGGAACTCTGGCCTAAGAAGGGTGATCAACTCTACATCCGTCTTGAAGTGGACAAGAAAGACCGTATCTGGGGACTCTTGGCTTATCAAGAAGACTTCCAACGTCTGGCTCGTCCTGCCTACAACAACATGCAGAATCAAAATTGGCCAGCAATTGTTTACCGCCTCAAGCTGTCAGGAACTTTTGTTTACCTGCCAGAAAATAACATGCTTGGCTTTATCCATCCTAGTGAGTGCTATGCAGAGCCACGTTTGGGGCAAGTATTAGATGCGCGTGTCATTGGATTCCGCGAGGTTGATCGCACTCTGAACCTCTCTCTCAAACCTCGCTCCTTTGAGATGTTGGAAAATGATGCCCAGATGATTTTAACCTACTTGGAAAGCAATGGTGGTTTCATGACCTTGAATGATAAGTCATCCCCAGACGACATCAAAGCAACCTTTGGCATTTCTAAAGGTCAGTTCAAGAAGGCACTCGGTGGCTTGATGAAGGCTGGCAAAATCAAGCAAGACCAGTTTGGGACAGAGTTGATTTAGGGAGACATATGAGAAAATCATTTTACACTTGGCTCATGACTGAGCGCAATCCTAAAAGTAATAGTCCAAAGGCTATCTTGGCAGACCTAGCATTTGAAGAATCAGCCTTCCCAAAACACACAGATGATTTTGATGAGGTGAGTCGCTTTTTGGAAGAACATGCCAGTTTCTCTTTCAACCTAGGAGACTTTGACGCTATCTGGCAAGAATACTTAGAACACTAGCATTGATTCACTGGGTTTGGGCTAGTAATTTCTCCATCCCTTTGCTATAATAAAAAGAAATAAAAGGATTAGAGAGGTTCTTTATTTGAAGGAACATTCAATTGACATTCAACTAAGTCATCCAGATGATCTGTTTCATCTTTTTGGTTCCAATGAGCGCCACCTTCGTTTGATGGAAGAAGAGCTTGATGTTGTGATTCATGCTCGTACGGAGATTGTCCAGGTTTTGGGAGAAGAGTCTGCCTGTGAGGAAGCCCGTCAGGTTATTCAAGCCCTCATGGTCTTGGTGAATCGTGGGATGACCGTTGGGACGCCAGATGTGGTGACGGCTATTAGCATGGTCAAAAACGATGAAATCGACAAGTTTGTCGCCCTCTACGAAGAAGAAATCATCAAGGACAATACAGGGAAGCCTATTCGTGTCAAAACACTAGGTCAAAAACTTTATGTGGACAGTGTTAAACAGCACGATGTGACCTTTGGAATTGGGCCTGCAGGGACAGGGAAGACCTTTCTTGCAGTGACCTTGGCAGTGACTGCCCTTAAACGTGGGCAGGTTAAGCGGATTATCCTAACACGCCCGGCAGTAGAAGCAGGAGAGAGTCTAGGTTTTCTTCCGGGTGATCTCAAGGAGAAGGTAGATCCTTACCTTCGACCCGTTTATGATGCCTTGTATCAGATTCTGGGAAAAGACCAAACGACTCGTCTCATGGAGCGTGAAATTATCGAGATTGCGCCCCTTGCCTATATGCGTGGACGAACCTTGGATGATGCCTTTGTCATTCTCGATGAGGCGCAAAATACGACCATCATGCAGATGAAGATGTTTTTGACTCGTTTAGGCTTTAATTCTAAGATGATTGTCAATGGAGATATCAGTCAGATTGACCTTCCGCGTAACGTCAAGTCCGGTTTGATTGATGCCCAAGAAAAGCTCAAGAACATCCATCAGATTGACTTTGTCCATTTTTCAGCCAAGGATGTGGTTCGCCATCCAGTTGTCGCTCAGATTATCCGAGCTTATGAACCAGCTCCAGTTAAAAAAGAAGAGAGTGAAGAATTGGATCCTCAACCTCTATCTGAAGGATAGTTCTTTTGTACTTAAAGTTATCTCAATGCTCAATCTATAGTAGATTGAAGGTAGAATAGTACGTTGTGACTGCTAAAACATTTCTAGAAATTAATTTGACTTTCCTGATTGATTTGTTTATATCTTATTTCAATCTACTATAAGTTTGCGTTTTAAATGTTTTATTCAATATCCTTGTATTAGATTAGAAAGGTTTCAAGTGGAAGAAATATATGGAATCAATCTTTTTAAAACTAGCCCAGTATCCCATAGTCGAGACAGAGCGTTTATTGCTTAGATCTGTAACCTTGGATGATGCGGAAGAAATGTTTGCCTATGCCTCGGACAAGGATAATACACGTTACACTTTTCCAACCAATCAAAATTTAGAAGAAACCAAAAATAATATTGCTCAGTTCTACTTGGCCAATCCTTTGGGACGGTGGGGAATAGAACTCAAAGCAATGGCAAATTTATCGGAACCATTGATTTGCACAAGATTGATCCTGATCTTAAGAAGGCAGCTATTGGCTACATTATCAATAAAAAGTATTGGAATCAAGGATTGACGACAGAAGCCAATCGTGCCGTAATTGAGCTAGCTTTTGAGAAGATAGGAATGAATAAGTTAGTTGCTTTACACGATAAGGATAATCCCGCGTCAGGAAAGGTCATGGAGAAATCAGGAATGCGTTTTTCCCACGAAGAAGCTTATGCTTGTATGGATCAGCATGAAGAAGGCCGAATCGTGACAAGAGTTCATTATGTCTTGACCAAGGGAAGACTATTTTGCAAATAAATAAGCAGTTGAGAAGAAATTTTCAACTGTTTTTTCCTTTCCTCTTACGAATAATCTAAGAGAGGAGAAAATATGGAAGCAATTATCGAGAAAATTCAAAGAGTATAAAATCATTGTCATCTGTACTGGTCTGGGCTTGCTTGTCGGCGGATTTTTCCTGCTAAAACCAGCTCCACACACACCTGTCAAAGGAAACGAATTTGCAGGCAGAAGTTGCAGCTGTTTCCAAGGATTCATCGACCGAAAAGGAAGTGAAGGAAGAAAAGGAAGAACCCCTTGAACAAGACCTAATCACAGTAGATGTGAAGGGGGCTGTTAAATCGCCAGGGATTTATGATTTGCCTGTAGGTAGTCGAGTCAATGACGCTGTTCAGAAGGCAGGTGGCTTGACAGAGCAAGCAGACAGCAAGTCGCTTAATCTAGCTCAGAAAATTAGTGATGAGGCTCTGGTTTATGTTCCAATTAAGGGAGAAGAAGCAGCTAGTCAGCAGACTGCTTCGGGGACGACTTCTTCAACAAACAAGGAAAAGAAGGTCAATATCAACAAGGCCAGTCTGGAAGAGCTTAAACAGGTCAAGGGATTAGGTGGCAAACGAGCCCAGGATATTATCGACCATCGTGAGGCAAATGGGAAATTCAAGTCGGTTGATGAACTCAAGAAAGTCTCTGGCATTGGTGCCAAGACCATAGAAAAGCTAAAAGATTATGTTACAGTGGATTAAGAATTTCCCCATTCCCCTAATTTACCTGAGTTTTCTATGGCTCTGGCTTTACTACGCCATTTTTTCTGCATCCTATCTTGCTTTGTTGGGCTTTGTTTTTCTGCTAGTCAGTCTTTTTTTCCAATTTCCTTGGAAACCTGCTAGCAAAGTTCTAGTGATTTGTGGAATCTTTGGATTCTGGTTCCTGTTTCAAAATTGGCAACAGAGTCAAGCTAGTCAAAATCTGGTGGATTCTGTTGAAAGGGTACGGATTTTGCCCGACACTATTAAGGTTAATGGTGATAGTCTATCCTTTCGTGGCAAGTCTGATGGACGCATTTTTCAAGTCTATTATAAACTCCAGTCTGAGGAGGAAAAAGAAGCCTTCCAAGCTTTAACCGATCTTCATGAGATAGGACTAGAAGGAAAGCTTTCGGAGCCAGAAGGGCAGAGAAATTTTGGTGGCTTTGACTACCAAGCTTATCTGAAGACTCAGGGAATTTACCAGACTCTCAATATCAAAAAAATCCAGTCACTTCAAAAGGTTGGCAGTTGGGATATAGGTGAAAACCTGTCCAGCTTACGTCGAAAGGCTGTGGTTTGGATTAAGACGCACTTTCCAGACCCTATGCGCAACTACATGACAGGGCTCTTGCTGGGACATCTGGACACAGATTTTGAGGAGATGAATGAGCTGTATTCCAGTCTAGGAATTATCCACCTCTTTGCCTTATCAGGCATGCAGGTAGGTTTTTTCATGGATGGCTTTAAGAAACTTCTCTTACGATTGGGCTTGACCCAAGAAAAGTTGAAGTGGTTGACTTATCCCTTTTACCTTATCTATGCAGGGCTGACAGGATTTTCAGCCTCGGTCATTCGCAGTCTCTTGCAAAAGTTACTGGCTCAACATGGGGTTAAGGGCTTAGATAATTTTGCCTTGACGGTGCTTGTCCTCTTTATTGTCATGCCCAACTTTTTCCTGACAGCAGGAGGAGTCTTGTCATGTGCTTATGCTTTTATCCTGACCATGACCAGCAAAGAAGAGGAGAGACTCAAGTCTGTTGCCAGAGAAAGTCTGGTCATTTCCTTGGGAATATTGCCCATTCTATCCTTCTATTTTGCGGAATTTCAACCTTGGTCTATCCTTTTGACCTTTGTCTTTTCCTTTCTATTTGACTTGGTCTTCTTACCGCTCTTGTCCATCTTATTTGTCCTTTCCTTTCTCTATCCAGTCATTCAGCTGAATTTTATTTTTGAATGGTTGGAGGACATTATTCGCTTGGTATCACAGGTGGCAAGTAGACCTCTAGTCTTTGGACAACCCAATGCATGGCTTTTAATCCTATTGTTAATTTCCTTGGCTTTAGTCTATGATTTGAGGAAAAAAATTAAAAGGCTAGCAGTGTTGAGCTTATTGATTACAGGTCTATTTTTCTTTACCAAGCATCCACTGGAAAATGAAATTACCATGCTGGATGTGGGGCAAGGCGAAAGTATTTTCCTAAGGGATGTAACTGGTAAGACCATTCTCATAGATGTAGGTGGCAAGGCAGAATCTGATAAGAAAATCGAAAAATGGCAAGAAAAGGCGACGACCAGCAATGCCCAGCGAACCTTGATTCCCTACCTCAAAAGTCGAGGAGTGGCCAAGATTGATCAGCTAATTTTGACCAATACAGATAAGGAGCATGTTGGAGATTTGTTGGAGGTGACCAAGGCTTTTCATGTAGGGGAGATTTTAGTATCAAAAGGCAGTCTGAAACAGAAGGAATTTGTGGCAGAACTACAGGCGACTCAAACCAAGGTGCGTAGTGTGACAATGGGAGAGAATTTGCCAATTTTTGGAAGTCAATTAGAAGTCCTATCTCAAAGGAAAATTGGAGATGGAGATCATGAAGATTCCCTGGTTCTGTATGGGAAACTTCTGGATAAGTACTTTCTCTTCACAGGAAATTTGGAGGAGAAAGGAGAGAAAGACTTGCTGAAGCAATATCCTGAATTAGAGGTGGATGTTTTGAAAGCTAGTCAACATGGCTCTAAAAACTCATCAAGTCCAGCCTTTCTAGAACAGCTCAAACCAGAGATGACTCTCATTTCAGTTGGAAAGAACAATCGAACGAAACTCCCCCATCAGGAAACCTTGACACGACTGGAAGGTATCAATAGCAAAGTATATCGAACTGACCAACAAGGAGCTACTAGGTTTAAAGGTTGGAAAAGTTGGAAAATCGAAAGCGTTCGATAGGAAGGATAAATACTATATATTAGTAAAATAAACTAAAAATCTGTTGCATAATAATGATAAAAACGATATAATGAAACGTCTTCAATGTCGATGATATAAAAACCATTAAAAAAATTAGTAAAAAAAGCCGTTTTAATTAGTTAGTTTATGATCTATTGGTCTTTTTCAGTCCAGTGTATCTGCTGTGACAGTCACTAAGAGTTATCGGTATGATTGGAATACCTTCTATAGGTCTAGTATGAATTGTCAGAGATATAACTATATTAATCCCCTGTTATGGTATCGTTATGACAGCTATTCTGAATACAAAATTGCTTCTGGTTGGAATTACAATCGTTATGAGATAATAAACTACTCCAGAGGAGGCTATTAATCCTTAAAGAGTGATAAAAAGGAGGGCTAGATATGTTGCAACTTACTCATGTGACCTTAAAAACGCGACAAGTCATCTTACAAGATGTTGACTTTACATTTGAAAAGGGTAGGATTTACGGTATTCTTGCTATCAATGGCTCTGGAAAGACGACACTGTTCCGCGCCATTAGCAACTTAATTCCCATAAGTAGTGGAAATATCGCAGCCCCTCCTTCTTTATTTTATTATGAGAGCGTTGAATGGCTGGATGGAAACTTAAGTGGGATGGACTATCTTCGCCTCATAAAAAACATCTGGAAGTCAGGTCTGAACTTGAGGGATGAAATTGCCTACTGGGAAATGTCTGACTATATCAGCCTTCCCATTCGCAAGTATTCCTTAGGCATGAAGCAACGCTTGGTGATTGCCATGTATTTCCTCAGTCAGGCCAAATGCTGGCTTATGGATGAGATTACAAATGGCTTAGATGAGTATTATCGACAGAAGTTTTTTGATAGGCTAGTACAAATCGATAGACAAGAACAGCTGGTTCTTTTAAGTTCCCACTATAAGGAAGAGTTGCTTGATGTCTGTGATAGAGTAGTAACCATTCATCAGGGGCAAATAGAAGAGGTTTAGTTTATGAAAGATGTTAGTCTATTTTTATTAAAAAAAGTTTTCAAAAGTCGCTTAAACTGGATTATCTTAGCTTTATTTGTATCTGGACTCGGTGTTACCTTTTATTTTAATAGTCAGACTGCAAACTCCGTCAGCTTGGAGAGCGAGTTGGAAACCCGTCTTGTAAAAGATGAGAGAATCATCAATGAATATGAAGAGAAACTCTCCCAAATATCTGACACCAGCTCGGAGGAATACCAGTTTGCTAAAGAAAATTTAGACTCGCAAAAAAATCTTTTGACGCAAAAGACAGAAATTCTGGCTTTGTTAAAAGAAGGACGCTGGAAGAAGCCTACTATTTGCAGTGGCAAGATGTAGAGAAGAGTTATGAAATTTTATCAAAGGAACCGACTGCTAGTTCTGACTTAAAAATGGCGGTTGACCGCGAACGAAAGACTTACCAAGCCCTATATCCCTTGAACATAAAAGCGCACAATTTAGTTTATCCGACCTACGGGATTGATCAGATTGTCTGGATTTTAGAGGCTATCATCCCAAGCTTGTTTGTGGTTGCTATTATTTTTATGCTAACGCAACTATTTGCAGAAAGGTATCAAAATCATCTGGATACAGCTCAGTTATATCCTTTTTCAAAAGTGGCATTTGCCATGTCCTCCCTTGGAGTTGGAGTGGGCTATGTAACTGTGCTGTTTATCGGAATCAGCGGATTTTCTTTTCTAGTGGGAAGTCTGATAAGTGGTTTTGGACAGTTAGATTATCCCTACCCGATTTATAGCTTAGTGAATCAAGAGGTAACTATTGGAAAGATACAAGATGTGTTATTTCCTGGCTTGTTCTTAGCTTTCTTATCCTTTATCGTCATTGTGGAAGTAGTGTACTTGATTGCTTACCTTTTTTTCAAGCAAAAAATGCCTGTCCTCTTTCTTTCACTCATTGGGATTGTTGGCTTATTGTTTGGCATCCAAACAATTCATCCTCTTCAAAGGATTGCACATCTGATTCCCTTTACTTACTTACGTTCAGTGGATATTTTATCTGGAAGATTACCTAAGCAAATTGATAATGTCAATCTAAATTGGGACATGGGGATGGTTTTACTTCCTTGCCTGATCATCCTTTTGTTAGTGGGGATTCTATTTATCGAAAGATGGGGAAGTTCACGGAAAAAAGAATTTTTTAATAGATCCTAGCTTTCCTATAGGGAAAATAAGGAAAAACTAACATAGAGAGGGAATCAACTTGATTCTCTCTTTTTGATTCGAAAACCAAGTCAAAATATAAACAGAAACTTTTCAAAAAAATAACTTTTTATCTTGACAAGGGCTAGAAAACTTGGTATCATATAAAAGTTGAGAAAAGCAGAAGTGAGAGCTTCTCGCCTTGTGACATTAAGTTGCCTGGCCCTACGGATGAAAAGTTTCTAAGAAACGCTATCATAACGTGCGGGCTTGTATATTTACGAGTCCGCTATTGTTTTTCTCTAATAAAACAAAAGAGGTGAAAACCATAGCAAAGCAAGACTTATTCATCAATGATGAGATTCGTGTACGTGAAGTTCGCTTGATTGGTCTTGAAGGAGAACAGCTAGGCATCAAGCCACTCAGTGAAGCGCAAGCTTTAGCTGATAACGCTAATGTTGACCTAGTATTGATTCAACCCCAAGCCAAACCGCCTGTTGCAAAAATTATGGACTACGGTAAGTTCAAATTTGAGTACCAGAAGAAGCAAAAAGAACAACGTAAAAAACAAAGTGTTGTTACTGTGAAAGAAGTTCGTCTAAGTCCAACTATTGACAAGGGTGACTTTGATACAAAACTTCGCAATGCACGCAAATTCCTTGAAAAAGGAAATAAAGTTAAGGTATCTATTCGCTTTAAGGGTCGTATGATTACCCATAAAGAGATTGGTGCAAAAGTTTTAGCCGAGTTTGCTGAAGCAACTCAAGATATTGCCATCATCGAACAACGTGCTAAAATGGATGGACGTCAAATGTTCATGCAATTGGCGCCAGCGACTGACAAAAAATAATTGTCAGAAAGTTAAATAAAGGAGAAAAAATCATGCCAAAACAAAAAACACACCGCGCATCAGCTAAACGTTTCAAACGTACAGGTTCTGGTGGACTTAAACGTTTCCGTGCTTACACTTCTCACCGTTTCCACGGAAAAACTAAGAAACAACGTCGTCATCTTCGTAAAGCATCTATGGTGCATTCAGGAGATTACAAACGTATCAAAGCAATGCTTACTCGCTTGAAATAATAGCTTGACTGTAAGTAAACAATTCTAGGAAATATTTGGAGGAAATAAAACATGGCACGTGTTAAAGGTGGCGTTGTATCACGCAAACGTCGTAAACGTATTCTTAAATTAGCAAAAGGTTACTATGGAGCTAAACACATCTTGTTCCGTACTGCAAAAGAACAAGTAATGAACTCTTACTACTATGCATACCGTGACCGTCGTCAGAAAAAACGTGACTTCCGCAAATTGTGGATCACTCGTATCAACGCGGCAGCTCGTATGAACGGACTTTCATACTCACAATTGATGCATGGTTTGAAATTGGCTGAGATCGAAGTTAACCGTAAAATGCTTGCTGACTTGGCTGTTAACGATGCAGCAGCTTTCACAGCTCTTGCAGATGCAGCTAAAGCAAAACTTGGTAAATAATAACAGATAAGACTGGAACAGGATTGTCCCAGTCTTTTTAAAAATAAAGGAGAAAAATATGGCTTCAAAAATGCTACACACTTGCTTGCGAGTAGAAAATCTTGAAAAATCAATTGCATTCTATCAAGATGCTTTTGGTTTTAAAGAATTGCGTCGCAGAGATTTTCCAGATCATGCCTTCACGATTGTCTATCTAGGACTTGAGGGTGACGACTATGAGTTGGAGTTGACTTATAACTACGATCATGGTCCTTATGTGGTTGGAGATGGGTTTGCCCATATCGCCCTCAGTACACCTGATCTTGAAGCTCTTCATCAAGAGCACAGTGCCAAAGGCTATGAAGTAACTGAACCAAATGGTCTACCAGGAACTGCACCAAACTATTACTTTGTCAAAGACCCTGATGGCTACAAGGTTGAAGTCATTCGTGAAAAATAATCTCGTGAGGTCAAGTAGAATGTTCGTTTTCTACTTGACTTTTTTTAGCTGAAAGAGTATACTAGTAAAAATTTAACCTTTAAGGGGAGTCCAGAGAGACTCACAAGGTGTCAGATAAAAGAATAGTACAATTTTCTAGAGGAGACTTTTTGAGTGTGCTCTCTTGTGTTGTACGATTTTAACTGAGGCCTTGCACTAGCAAGGTCTTTTCTTTGTCTGGTCCCCTTAAAATTTAAGGAGGAAAAGTCATGAATCCCACATGTAAGAAACGTTTGGGTGCAATTCGTTTGGAAACCATGAAGGTGGTTGCACAGAAGGAAATCGCGCCAGCAATCTTTGAACTAGTCCTAGAAGGAGAAATGGTTGAAGCCATGCGAGCAGGCCAATTTCTTCATCTGCGTGTGCCTGATGATGCCCATCTCTTGCGTCGCCCTATTTCAATTTCGTCTATCGATAAGGTTAAGAAGCAGTGTCATCTCATTTATCGGATTGAGGGAGCTGGGACAGCTATTTTCTCAACCTTAAGTCAGGGAGATATCCTTGATGTGATGGGTCCTCAGGGGAATGGTTTTGATTTGTCTGACTTGGATAACCAGAGCCAAGTTCTCCTCGTTGGTGGTGGGATTGGTGTACCTCCTTTACTTGAGGTAGCCAAGGAATTGCATGCGCGTGGTGTGAAAGTAGTGACTGTCCTTGGTTTTGCTAACAAGGATGCCGTTATCCTTGAAAAAGAATTAGCCCAATATGGTCAGGTCTTTGTAACGACAGATGATGGTTCTTATGGTATTAAGGGAAATGTCTCCGTTGTTATCAAGGATTTAGACAGTCAGTTTGATGCTGTTTACTCATGTGGGGCGCCTGGAATGATGAAGTATATCAATCAAACCTTTTATGACCACCCAAGAGCCTATCTATCTCTAGAATCTCGTATGGCTTGTGGGATGGGGGCTTGCTATGCCTGCGTCCTAAAAGTGCCAGAAAGCGAGACGGTCAGCCAACGCGTCTGTGAAGATGGCCCTGTTTTCCGCACAGGAACAGTTGTATTATAAGGAGAAAATTATGACTACAAATCGTTTACAAGTTTCTCTACCAGGCTTGGATTTGAAAAAAATCCGATTATTCCAGCATCAGGCTGTTTTGGTTTTTGGTCAAGAGTATGCCAAGTACTATGATTTAGACCTTTTAGGGTTCTATTATGATCAAGGCGACAACACTTGAACCCCGCTTTTGGCAATCCAACTCCAAGGGTGGCAGAGACACCTGCTGGTATGCTTAATGCAATTGGCTTGCAAAAATCCTGGTTTGGAAGTTGTTTTTGGCTGAAAAAGCTACCTTGGCTGGAAAGAGAATATCCAAATCTTCCTATTATTGCCAATGTAGCTGGTTTTTCAAAACAAGAGTATGCGGCTGTTTCTCAGTGGTATTTCCAAGGCAGCTAATGTAAAGGCTATTGAGCTCAATATTTCTTGCCCCAATGTAGATCACTGTAATCACGGACTTTTGATTGGTCAAGATCCAGATTTAGCTTATGATGTGGTGAAAGCAGCTGTGGAAGCCTCTGATGTGCCAGTTTATGTCAAATTAACCCCTAGTGTGACCGATATCGTCACTGTCGCAAAAGCTGCAGAAGATGCGGGAGCAAGTGGATTGACCATGATCAATACCCTAGTTGGAATGCGCTTTGATCTCAAAACCAGAAAACCAATCTTGGCCAATGGAACAGGTGGAATGTCTGGTCCAGCAGTATTTCCAGTAGCCCTCAAACTCATCCGCCAAGTCGCCCAAACAACAGACCTGCCTATCATTGGAATGGGAGGAGTGGATTCGGCTGAAAGCTGCCCTAGAAATGTATCTGGCTGGAGCATCTGCTATTGGAGTTGGAACAGCCAACTTTACCAATCCTTATGCCTGCCCTGATATTATTGAAAATCTGCCAAAAGTCATGGACAAATACGGCATCAGCAGTCTAGGAAATCTACGCAAGGAAGTAAAAGCCAGCCTTAGATAAGCTAGACCATCCTTATTGTCAATAAGAAATAGAATTTTCATCATTTTGTAATATTTTCTTCTTTTAACTATGTTAGAATAAAGTTAATTACGAATGATGTAGACGAATATCTACTTAGGGGAGTAAAATGAAGAGAACACTACTTGTAAGCACGGCAGTGCTTGCATTGGCAATTGTGCCCACAACATCAGTCTTTGCTGAAGGTAGTAAAACAACAGACCAAAGTCAAACGACGAATAAGAGTCAATCAGTGGAAGAGAGTCAGCCAAAAGATAAAAATCAGACTCCAGCATCAGAAGAGAAAAAAGTTGTTGAAAATACAAAGAATGAAGCTGAAAAGACGGAAAAAAAGAAAGAACCAGTTGTTGTAAAAGAAAATAATTCTAAAAAAGAGGCTATTTCAAATAAAGAAAAAGTTGAAGAAGCTCCTAAGAATGGTTGGCAGAAAGAGCATGGGAAATGGCTTTTTTATGAGAATAATCAACCAATCAAAAACTGGAAAAAGATTGCGGGTGTCTGGTATTTCTTTGATCAACATGGAATCATGGTCAGCAATAGAATTGTTAATGATTATGCTTTTCATACTAGTGGAGCAATGGTAGAAAATTCCTGGGTGAAAATTGCGGATAAATGGTACTATGCTACAGATTCAGGAAAGATTGTTCGTAATAGATGGGAAAAAATTGGCAATGTTTGGTATTACTTCAAGCAAGATGGAGTTATGGCTAGCAATGTTCTAGTGAACGATTATCTTCTTAATAGTAGTGGGGCGATGGCTCAAAATGATTGGGTGACGATTACTGATAAATGGTATTATGCTACAGATTCAGGAAAGATCCTTCGTAATAAATGGGAAAAAATTAAGGGCGCATGGTATTATTTTAATAATGATGGTGTGATGGCCAGTAATCAGTGGAAAAATGCTTACTATCTAAAAAATAGTGGAGCAATGGCTGAAAAAGAATGGATTTTTGATAAATCTTATAATAGCTGGTTTTACCTAAAATCAGGTGGTGCTTATGCTTCACGTGAATGGATTGGTGCTTATTACCTAAAATCTGGTGGTTATATGGCCAAGAATGAATGGATTTTTGATTCTAACTACAATGCATGGTACTACCTAAAAGAAGATGGAAGCTATGTTACTGGTGGTTTTAACATCAAAAATAAAGAGTACTTCTTCCAAGATAACGGAAAGTGGATTCAAATCCCCAAATATTTTAAGGTTAAACCAATCACAGCATATATTTATAGCGAATCAGGAGATATTTTGAGCTATGTCAATCAGGGAAGTATTGTGACCTATGATAGCTCTAAAACTAAGGGAAGTCGTCTTGCTGTTTCAATATCAGGCTTGTCTGGTTATATGAATCAAAGTGATTTGACTTTAGTTGAGGAAGGAAGTGAGTTTATTCCTCACTATACTACTGACGGAAGATTCCTATATCATGAACTTTCTCCATACACGAGTATTCGGGTAGCTCCACACACTTCAGCGATGAAAATTGGTAAGAAGTATTATTCAAAGGATGGAGAACATTTCGATGGGTTTACTATCAAAAATCGTTTCCTTTTCAAAAATTTAACTGAACCAACCAACTATAGTGCGGATGAATTAAATAGAGTTTATTCGATGATGAATATCCGAAACAGCCGTCTTGCTGGTAAAGGAGCAATTTTTAAAGAAGCTGAAAAACGTTACGGTATCAATGCTCTCTATTTAATGGCTCACAGTGCGCTAGAAAGTGCTTGGGGACGTAGCCAAATTGCTAATGATAAAAATAACTTCTTCGGTATAGCTGCTTACGATACCAGTCCTTATGATTCAGCTAAGAAATTTGATGATGTAGATAAAGGAATTCTTGGTGCGGCCAAGTGGATTCGTGAGAACTATATTGACCGTGGAAGAGATCACCTTGGAAATAAAGCGACAGGAATGAATGTTCGCTATGCATCAGATCCGTACTGGGGTGAAAAAATAGCTAGTATTATGATGAATATTAACAGTCGACTTGGTGGAAAAGATTAAAAGATAAGCAACGATAACTGCTGAAAAGTGGTTGTCGTTTTTTTATTTCAACTATTATGCTTTACAAAGTAGTGTGAAAGTGGTATATTATTGATGAAGCTACTAGTAGGTATTACAAAATAGATAGAAGGGAGAAGTGATGAAAGAAACTCAGCTATTAAAAAGGTGTTCTTGAAGGTTGTGTCTTGGATATGATTGGTCAAAAAGAGCGGTATGGTTATGAGTTGGTTCAGACTTTGCGAGAGGCTGGATTTGATACTATCGTTCCAGGAACTATTTATCCTTTGTTGCAAAAAGTTAGAAAAAAATCAATGGATAAGAGGCGACATGCGTCCGTCGCCAGATGGTCCAGATCGGAAGTATTTTTTTCGTTAACGAAAGAAGGAGAAGAGCGTGTCTCGGTCTTTTTGGCAACAATGGGACGATTTGAGTCAAAAAGTAGAAGGAATTAAGAATGGAGGGTAAACCATGACGAAAATGAAGTATTATGAAGAAACAAGTGCTTTGTTGCATCAGTTTTCTGAGGACAATCAGCAGTATTTTGAGGAGCTCTGGGATAGTTTTAATCTTGCTGGATTTCTCTATGATGAGGACTATCTTAGAGAGCAGATTTATTTGATGATGTTAGATTTCTCAGAAGCAGAACGAGATGGCATGAGTGCAGAGGAGTATCTAGGTAAGAATCCTAAAAAATTAATGAGAGAGATGCTCAAGGAAGCCCCTCGCAGTTCTATCAAAGAGTCCCTTTTGACGCCAATTCTTGTCCTAGCGGTATTACGCTACTATCAACTATTAGGTGATTTTTCTAAAGGTCCTCTCTTAACAGTCAATTTGCTTACGTTTTTAGGGCAACTTCTTCTTTTTCTGGTCGGATTTGGGCTTGTGGCTACAATTTTACGAAGAAGTTTAGTCCAAGATTCTCCTAAAATGAAAATTGGTACCTATATTGTCGTTGGGATTCTTGTTCTGCTAGTTGTTCTGGGATATGTAGGAATGGCAAGCTTCATACAAGAAGGAGCCTTTTATCTTCCTGCTCCCTGGGATAGTTTATCTGTATTTACGATTTCGCTGGTCATCAGTATTTGGAATTGGAAAGAACCGATTTTTCGTCCCTTTGTCAGTATGATTGTTGCCCACCTTATTGTAGGTTCTCTGCTCCGTTACTATGAGTGGATGGGCATTTCAAATGTTTTCCTTACAAAAGTCATTCCTTTAGCTGTCCTCTTTATTGGAATCTTTGTCTTGTTCCGTGGGTTTAAGAAGATAAAATGGAGTGAAATATAGTCAAAAAGCCGTTGCAAAGAGGTTTTTGTTATAATGAAGGGAAGAATGTTAGAAATTAAAGGAGAAAAAATTTGATGAGATACATAACTCTTGGTCAAGATGACAAAGAATTATCAGAAATTGTTCTCGGAATGATGAGAATAAAAGATAAGTCTGTAAAAGAAGTTGAAGAGCTTGTAGAAACAGCACTTTCTGTTGGAATCAATGCCTTCGACTTGGCTGATATATATGGTCGAGGTCGTTGTGAAGAACTGCTAGGTCTTGTCCTAAAAAATCGTCCAGATTTAAGAGAAAAGATGTGGATTCAGTCAAAATGTGGCATTCGCATTGAAGAATTTACCTATTTTGATTTTTCTAAGGACTATATTATAAAATCAGTTGACGGAATTTTGCAAAGATTGAAGATTGATCATCTAGATAGTTTGCTTCTTCATCGACCAGATGCTTTGATGGAATCTGACCAAGTAGCAGAAGCCTTTGATCTCCTTTTATAAACAAGGTAAGGTTCGAGATTTTGGAGTTTCTAATCAAAAATCCTATGATGATGGAGTTGCTTAAAAAAGATGTCAAGCAGCCGTTAGCTGTTAATCAGCTACAATTGAGTGCGGCTTTTACTCCAGGATTCGAATCAGGTTTTCATGTTAATATGGAAGATAGTCAAGCAGCTATGCGAGATGGCAGCATTTTTTTGAATATTGCAAATTACACGATGTGGTCATTCAAGCATGGTCTGTCTTACAATTTGGATATTTTTAAAGGGAATTTTTGTTGGAAATGAGAAATTTCAAGTTTTAAATCAAGTACTTGATCGTTTAGCTATTAAATATGGAGTAACCTCTTCAACTATTGCCATTTCTTGGATATTGCGTTATCCAGCAAAAAAATGCAGGCAGTCGTAGGTACAACAAATCCTAAGCACTTGAGAGAAGTTAGCCAAGTGGCAAACTTTAGCTTAACAAGAAAAAGAATGGTATGAAATTTATCTTGCAGCAGGGAATAATTTGCCGTAAGTAGAAGCAGATGTAAATAAATCACAGTCAAAAAGCCGTTGCAAAGCGGTTTTTTTGTTATAATGAAGGGAAGAATTATTGATTTTAAAGGAGAAAAAAACATGACATTTGAAGAAATTCTACCCGGGTTAAAGGCTAAGAAAAAAATATGTACGTACTGGTTGGGGAGGTGCTGAAAACTATGTGCAGCTTTTTTTGATACCATTGAACAAAAACGGGGTTGCACTTGAAGTGACGCCCTACTTCCTAATCAACGTTTCTGGGGAGGGAGAAGGTTTTTTTCCATGTGGAGTCCGACACCTTGTGATGTTTTGAGCGACGGATTGGGTAGAAGTGCATGACTAGACGTGTACTCATTACAGGAGTGAGTTCAGGAATTGGACTAGCTCAGGCTCGACTTTTTTTAGAGAAGAGCTATCAAGTTTATGGAGTTGACCAAGGTGAAAAATCCACTCTTAGAGGGTGATTTCCACTTTTTACAGAGAGATTTGACCTTGGACTTAGAGCCTATTTTTTTGACTGGTGTCCTAGGGTGGATGTTTTGTGCAATACTGCTGGAGTTTTGGATGATTACAAACCACTTTTTGGAACAAACGGCGCAGGAAATTCAAGAGATTTTTGAAATCAACTATATGACTCCTGTTGAGTTGACTCGCTATTACTTGACACAAATGCTGGAGAATAAAAAAGGGACCATTATCAATATGTGCTCCATCGCTTCTAGTTTAGCAGGCGGTGGTGGGCACGCCTATACCTCATCTAAGCATGCCTTGGCAGGCTTCACCAAGCAGTTGGCTCTAGACTATGCTGAAGCTGGGATTCAGGTCTTTGGTATCGCTCCAGGAGCAGTCAAGACAGCTATGACCGCTGCCGACTTTGAACCAGGTGGCTTGGCTGACTGGGTGGCGAGTGAAACACCAATCAAACGCTGGATCGAGCCAGAGGAAATAGCAGAGATTAGCCTTTTCTTAGCAAGTGGAAAGGCATCTGCCATGCAGGGACAAATTTTGACAATAGATGGTGGCTGGTCTTTGAAATAGGAGGAGTTGGATGGATATTCAAGAAATCACAGAAGAAAATGCATCGCCATTAGTCTTGAAGGTTAAGTCTGAATTATTAGGATTTTCGGAACTGGACAAGACTTCTTACATGAATTGGTAGGTGAATGATGAGAAACCAACTTGCCCTTAGTGGAGAACAAATTGTTGAAAAAGTTTACCCACAACTATTTCATCATGTTGGCATGATTCGTGGGGAATATTTGTTGAGAGAGATTAATCAAAACATCATATTAGCAAGTTGTAAAAGATTATCTAGAGACTATCTGCTCCCTGTACTCAGATGAAGAAGTTTGGTATCGTTTTACTGAATTAACGAATACAGAAGCTAATTGTCTAAAGGGGACTAAAGAGTATTTTGATGAAAATCATCCCTTATTTGGATATAGAGGAACTAGGCGTTTGCTGGCGTGTCTGGATGAATTTCAGGCTGAAGCACATGTCGTTACAGAAGTTTATCAAAGCAATCCCAATCTATCTGTTATCTTTCCTTTTGTCAATGCTGCTGAACAGTTAAAACAAGCTATTAGAGTATTGCGCCAGCATGGTTTTACTGGAAAAGTTGGAACAATGATTGAATTACCGTCAGCATATTTTGACTTAGACAGGATACTGGAAACGGGCATTTCAAAGATTGTAGTTGGAATGAATGATTTGACTTCTTTTGTTTTTGCGACTGTGAGAAACAGTCAATGGCATGATATGGAAAGTTCAATTATGTTAGATATGTTAATACAGATGCAGGATAAGGCAAGGATTAAAAATATTGACTTTGCTGTAGCAGGATATCTGAATGTTTCTTTCATACAAAAAATGAACCAGATGGGTATCGAATGCATTATCCACTATAGTTCTATTCCAGAGATTTTTAATTTAGAGATTGACCATCTAGACCATCTCAAACATATAAAAGAAGAAAGTAAGAAATTACAAAGGAGCAACCCATGACACCTCAAGAAATGTGGAATGCATACAAGGAAATTAACCCCTCTATAGGAGATGAAATCGATGCTTGGGCTTTTGGATTGGAACCAGACCTTTTAGCAGATTTGGTTTTAAGAGGCGAAAAGACTGCAACAGCATCAGCCTACGACCTCTATGCACTAGAAGCCGAGTCTCTTCCTCAAGAAGGAACTTTTGATGTCAGTTTAGATAGTCAAAATCAGGCTGTCTGTATTGTTGAAATTACAAGGGTTTCCGTTCAGCCCTTTAGTCAAGTTTCTGCGCAACATGCCTTTAAGGAAGGGGAAGGTGACAAATCACTAGCTTATTGGCGTCAGGTTCATGAGGACTTTTTCACAGACTGTTTGGGTGAAGCAGGACTGACTTTTACACCTGAAATCAAGGTTGTTTTAGAAGAATTTCGCAAGGTCTACCCACTGTAGGCTATTAGAAGGAAGAAAGTTTTGGAAATCGCCGTCCAATCCTTTTTTCTTAAACAAAAAATGATATAATAAGTTTGTTTGAAGAAGAGTAGCAACTCTTAAACTTAGAATAGGAGAAAACTATGCAAGCAGTTGAACATTTTATTACGCAATTTGTTCCTGAACATTATGATTTATTTTTAGACTTGAGTCGTGAGACCAAGACGTTTTCAGGGAAGGTGACCATCACTGGTCAAGCACAGAGTAATCATATTTCGCTTCACCAAAAAGACTTGGAAATCGCTTCTGTAGAAGTTGCAGGGGAAACTCGCCCATTTACAGTTGACCATGAAAATGAAGCACTTCATATCGAATTAAGTGAGGCTGGTCGAGTTGAATTGGTTCTTGCCTTTTCTGGTAAAATCACAGATAACATGACAGGGATTTACCCTTCATATTACACAGTTGATGGAGTGAAGAAGGAAGTCTTGTCTACTCAGTTCGAGAGTCATTTTGCGCGCGAAGCCTTTCCATGTGTGGATGAGCCAGAAGCTAAAGCAACTTTTGACCTCTCTCTACGTTTTGACCAAGTAGAAGGTGAATTGGCCTTGTCTAACATGCCAGAAATCGATGTTGAAAACCGTAAGGAAACAGGTATCTGGAAGTTTGAGACAACACCTCGCATGTCTTCTTACTTGTTGGCCTTTGTTGCGGGTGATTTGCAAGGTGTGACGGCTAAGACTAAAAACGGTACTCTTGTAGGTGTTTACTCAACCAAAGCTCATCCACTATCGAACCTTGATTTCTCACTGGATATCGCTGTTCGCTCTATCGAGTTTTACGAAGATTACTATGGAGTTAAGTACCCGATCCCTCAATCTCTCCACATCGCCCTTCCTGACTTCTCAGCTGGAGCTATGGAAAACTGGGGTCTTGTGACCTACCGTGAAGTTTACTTGGTTGTGGATGAAAACTCTACCTTTGCCAGCCGTCAACAAGTTGCCCTTGTTGTGGCCCATGAATTGGCTCACCAATGGTTTGGTAACCTTGTTACTATGAAATGGTGGGATGACCTTTGGCTCAATGAAAGCTTCGCCAACATGATGGAGTACGTCTGTGTGGATGCTATTGAACCAAGCTGGAATATCTTTGAAGATTTCCAAACAGGTGGTGTTCCGTCTGCCTTGAAACGTGATGCGACTGATGGTGTTCAATCTGTTCACGTCGAAGTGAAACATCCAGATGAAATCAATACGCTCTTTGACGGAGCTATCGTCTATGCCAAAGGAAGTCGCCTCATGCACATGCTTCGTCGTTGGCTAGGTGATGCCGATTTTGCCAAAGGTTTGCATGCCTACTTTGAAAAACATCAATACAGCAATACAATTGGTCGTGACCTTTGGAATGCTCTTGGTCAAGCATCAGGTCGTGATGTTGCAGCCTTTATGGATTCTTGGTTGGAACAACCTGGTTATCCAGTTCTCACTGTCAAAGTTGAAAATGATGTCTTAAAAATCTCACAAAAACAATTCTTTATCGGTGAGCACGAAGACAAAAACCGTCTCTGGGTTGTGCCACTCAATAGTAACTGGAAAGGCTTGCCTGATACACTCGAAACTGAAAGCATCGAAATTCCTGGCTACGCAGCCCTTCTTGCTGAAAATGATGGAGCTCTTCGTTTCAATACTGAAAATACAGCCCACTATATTACAGACTATCAAGGAGATTTGTTAGATGCTGTTCTTGCTGACCTAGTTGAGCTTGATAACACAAGTAAACTTCAAATCGTTCAAGAACGTCGTTTGCTTGCTGAAGCGGGGCACATTTCTTATGCTGACTTGCTCCCAGTCCTTGATAAACTTGCTAAAGAAGAATCTTACCTTGTCGTTTCAGCTGTTTCTCAAGTGATTTCTGCCCTTGAGCGCTTTATCGATGAAGGTACAGAAACTGAGAAAGTCTTTAACAGTCTGGTTGCTAAATTAGCTCGTCATAACTATGACCGTCTTGGTTTTGAAGCTAAAGATAGTGAATCAGATGAAGACGAATTGGTTCGTCAGTTGACCATTTCCATGATGATTCGCTCAAATGATTCAGAAGCTAGCCAAGTCGCTAGCCAAATCTTCGCGGCTCACAAGGATCAGCTTGCAGGACTTCCAGCAGCAATTCGTTCCCAAGTCCTAATCAATGAAATGAAACATCACGAGACTAAGGAATTGGTAGCCACTTATCTTGACCTTTACACTCATGCGACGGATGCGGTCTTCAAGCGTCAGTTGGCAGGAGCTCTTGCATACAGTACAGATGCCGAAAACATTCAAACCCTTCTTGCAACTTGGAAAGACAAATTTATTGTTAAGCCACAAGACCTTTCTTCATGGTACCTCCAATTCCTTGGACACCAAGCTACTCAAGAAACTGTTTGGGTATGGGCGCGTGAAAACTGGGATTGGATTAAGGCAGCTCTTGGTGGTGATATGAGTTTTGATAGTTTTGTTATCTTCCCATCACACATCTTTAAAACTCAGCAACGCTTGGCAGAGTACAAAGAATTCTTTGAACCACAACTTTCTGACCTTGCTCTTAGCCGTAACATCGGTATGGGAATCAAGGACATTGCAGCGCGTGTTGACTTGATTAACCGTGAAAAAGCTGCAGTGGAAGCAATCGTTCTTCAATACGGAAATGCATAAATAAGCCTAAAATAAAAAGAAAACTCAGCTATCTCATGTAAAATGCAGAGAGTTGAGTTTTTTTTAAGGCAAATTTGGTATAATGGTTTTAATAAGGAGGAGTTTCTCATGATAAAAATCTTATTGGTTGAAGATGACCTAGGTCTGTCAAATTCAGTATTTGACTTTTTAGACGATTTTGCAGATGTCATGCAGGTATTTGATGGAGAAGAAGGTCTCTACGAAGCTGAAAGTGGCGTCTATGACTTGATTTTGCTCGATTTAATGTTGCCTGAAAAAAATGGCTTCCAAGTCTTGAAAGAATTGCGTGAAAAGGGAATTACGACACCAGTTCTGATTATGACTGCCAAGGAAAGTTTGGATGACAAGGGACATGGATTTGAATTGGGAGCGGATGATTATCTGACTAAACCTTTCTACCTAGAAGAACTCAAAATGCGGATTCAAGCCCTTCTCAAACGTTCAGGTAAGTTTAATGAAAATACCTTGACTTATGGAAATATTGTAGTTAATTTGTCAACAAATACCGTTAAGATTGAAGATACTCCTGTCGAATTGCTGGGGAAAGAGTTTGATTTATTAGTCTACTTCCTTCAAAATCAAAATGTTATTTTACCCAAGACTCAGATTTTTGATCGTCTATGGGGATTTGATAGTGACACAACGATTTCGGTTGTCGAAGTTTATGTTTCAAAAGTCCGTAAGAAATTAAAAGGAACCACTTTTGCAGAGAATTTGCAAACCTTGCGCAGTGTGGGGTATATTTTAAAAGATGTTCAGTAAACTAAAAAAAACATGGTATGCGGATGACTTTAGTTATTTTATCCGCAACTTTGGTGTCTTCACTCTGATTTTCTCTACCATGACTCTGATTATTTTGCAGGTCATGCACTCGAGTCTTTATACTTCGGTGGATGAGAAGTTACATGCCTTAAGTGGAAGCCCTCAAGCTGTTATTCAGTTAGCCTTGAATAGAGCTACTGAGGAAGTCAAGAACATTGAACCAGCGACAGCTGATGCCAATAAGGCTGAAATAAAAACCAATGTCAGCTCTAATACAGAGGTTTTGCTTTTTGATAAGGATTTTAACCAGCTTTTATTAGGAAATCGTTTTTTAGGCCTAGATAAGATTAAGTTAGAAAAAAGAGAGTTGAATCACATTCGGCAAATCCAAGTTGTCAATAGTTATGGTCAGGAAGAAATCTATCGTATGATTTTTGATGGAGACCACTACATCTTCAGTTTCAACCAATGTCAAATATGCGGCTGTCTTGATTAACACTAGTCAGTTAGAACAAATTAGTCAAAAATCACGAGCATTTAATTGTGGTTGTGATGGCAAGTTTTTGGCTTTTTATCCTTGATAGCTAGTCTTTACTTAGCACGTGTCAGTGTAAAACCATTATTGGAAAGCATGCAAAAGCAGAAATCTTTTTGTGGAAAAATGCCAGTCATGAATTGAGAACTCCTTTAGCAGTACTGCAAAAATCGTTTGGAGAATTTGTTTAGAAAAACCCGAAGCGACCATTATGGAGTCTAGTGAGAGTATCGCTTCCAGTCTTGAAGAAGTTCGAAATATGCGTTTTTTAACAACAAATCTTCTTAACTTAGCCCGCCGTGATGATGGAATAAAACCAGAAATAGCGGAAGTATCACCACAGTTCTTTAAAACGACCTTTACGAACTATGGCTTGATTGCTTCAGAAAATGACCGAGTCTTTGAATCTGAGAATAGAATTTACCGTCCTATTATGACGGATCGGTTGCTTCTCAAACAGTTAATGACAATCTTATTTGATAATGCAATAAAATATACAGAAGAAGATGGAAAGATTGAGTTTCTTGTTCATTGTACAGATCGGCATCTTTATCTTACTGTATCTGATAATGGTATTGGTATTTCGGATACAGATAAAAAGAAAATCTTTGATCGCTTCTATCGTGTTGATAAGGCAAGAACTCGTCAGAAAGGTGGTTTTGGTTTGGGATTATCTTTGGCCAAGCAGATTGTTGATTCCTTAAGAGGAACGATTACAGTTAAGGATAATAAACCAAGAGGAACGATTTTTGAAGTCAAGATTGCAATTCAATCTCCCTCGAAACGTAAGAATAGATAAAAAAAGACAGTTTTGCTCTGTCTTTTTCTATCAGATATAAGAAAAAGGCTGGCACAAAGACCAACCTTTATTTTGTCATTTTTTGTTTAATAATCATTCTTTGTAATTTTAAAAGGGCAAAACTTACACCCATAGCAGCTATAAACGATAGAGTCGTATTCAATTTTAAGGCTAAAAAGATAAAGCTGAAAAGTGCCATAAAGATACCAAAACAGGCAATATTAACAAAAAATAGGATTTCTTTTACATTTGCTCCCATTGATGTTTCAGGTGTATAATCTTGATAAAGTGGAGTTTGCACTGTTTCTTCAATATGTTCAAACTCATGAGTTTTTTTAGTTTTCTTGCAGACATGATTCTCTCCTTACAGGTACATAACTATTTTATCATTTTTTTCAGCAGATAATTATTACAGAAAGGTTACAAAAAGAATAAAGTCCCTTTTTCAAAATCACTTTTCTTGACACCATAATGTGAAAATGATAAGATCGGTGGACACCTAATATTTATTAATATTCATAATTACTTATATTTGCAAGGGAATAGAGTTACTAAATGATTCTTTTTTTACGAAAAATTTGTTTCCTTATTTTCTTGATTTTATTTAATTTGATTAGTGAGATTTGTTTTTGAATAGAGAGACAGATTTTTCTGTCTCCTATTTTTTTATAGTAGTGGGGTGTCTAACCGATACCACTTGGAAAAGTTAAAGGAGATAAGCATGTATCTTGCTATCAAAGAAATATTACAAAACAAACTTCGATATAGTTTGATTCTAACTACCATTTTTCTTATCGCTTTCATGGTCTTTTTTATGACCAGTTTAGCTCTTGGTCTTGTGCGAAACAACCGAGCCGCTATTGATAATTGGCAAGCGACGGGTGTGGTTTTATCTGACTACGCAAATGATAATTTGACGGCATCTTTTATTCCTGAAAAGGACTATAAGGATAAGAGTTCTAAAGAGGCAGCTCCATTGGGTTATATGTTCGCTGTGACCAATCTAGTCGATGATAGTGAAAAGGTCAATGTTTCCATCTTTGCTCAGGAGTGGGACTCTTTTATTTCACCTAGTTTGAAGGAGGGGCGTTATCCTGAAGGGGACGACGAGGTGGTTGTGGATCAGTCCTTTGAGAATTATGGAATCAAGCTAGGTGATGACATTCAGCTCAATGGAAGCGAGGCAAGTTACAAGATTGTAGGCCTGACTCAAGGAAATAAATTTTTCACCGAGCCTGTTGTCTTTACGAGTCTGACAACTTATTGGACCTTACAAGGAACTTTAAAATCTAATAAATCGATCTCTGCCTTGGTATTGAAAAATGATATAGAATTGGCTGGTGATGGACTGAAACAGATTTCTATTCCAAAAATGATATCGAAAATTCCTGGTTACACACCTCAAGTTAATGTATTTTCAGGGATGATTCTCGCTATGATTGTCATCACAGGCTTGATTGTGGGGATTTTTGTCTATATCATTACCATCCAAAAACTAGGACTTTATGGAATAATGCGGGCTCAGGGAATACAGATCAAAACCATTGTATGGTCTCTTTTCTGTCAAATCTTCCTCCTAGCTGTTATGGGGATTGCTTTAGCCTTGCTGGCTATTGGAGGAGTGATTTTAGTCTTGCCAGCTACCTTCTTTTTCTACCCAAGTTGGTTAGCCTATTCTGTCCTAAGCTTTGTGATTTGCTTGATGGCCATGCTAGGTGGCGTCATTTCACTTCCACGCTTGCTAAAGGTGGACCCGATTACTGCGATTGCAGAATGATGAGGAGAATAGTATGACAGCATTAATTGAAATGACTCAAGTGACAAACGTATGGGGAAGGAAAGATGAAAGTCGTGGCCCTGCATGAGACGAATTTCCAGCTGAATGCGGGAGAGTTCGTAGCTATCGTTGGGCCTTCAGGCTCTGGAAAGACGACCTTTCTAACAACTCTAGGACAACTTCAGGAAGCATCGAGTGGAAAGATTTTGGTAAAGGGGAAGGAAACAGGCAGTTTGACGGAGAAGGAGAAAACAGACCTCCGTTTTAGAGAGTTTGGCTTTATTCTTCAGGCTTCAAACTTAATTCCTTTTCTAACGGTCAAGGAACAGCTGGATTTGATTGACAGACTAGATAAGGGAAAAAATAGTAAAAGTGATCGAAAAGGGCTCTTTGAGTTGTTGGATTTGGAAAAAGTAAAAGATCATTATCCCAAGGCTCTATCGGGTGGCGAACGTCAACGTGCGGCGATAGCTAGAGCGCTCTATAACAATCCAAGCATTGTGCTTGCAGATGAACCGACAGCCAGTCTTGACACAGAGAGGGCCTATCAAGTAACAAATATGCTAGCATCTATCGCAAATGAGCAAGGTAGAGGAGTAGTGATGATTACGCACGATACTCGTCTTCTAGATAAGGTGGACCGTGTTTATGTGATGAACGATGGATACCTAGTTGAAGAAACACATGCATAAAAAGAGAGTGAACGGTGCTGGTACTGTTCACTTTTTAATTTCAAAAGTTAAAAATAAGCCTCACTTTTTGTAAAATTCCCAGTATTCATAGCTGATTTTTGAGAAATGTGGTATAATTTTTCTTATGGAAAAGATTATCATTACAGCAACTGCTGAAAGTATTGAACAAGTTAAACAACTGCTCGAAGCTGGCGTAGACCGTATCTATGTCGGTGAGAAAGATTTTGGTCTTCGTCTGCCAACGACCTTTAGTCATGACCAATTGCGTGAAATCGCTAAGCTGGTTCATGATGCTGATAAGGAATTGATCGTTGCAGTCAATGCCCTCATGCACCAAGATATGATGGATCGTATCAAGCCTTTCCTGGACTTCTTGGAAGAAATCAAGACAGACTACATTACAATTGGGGATGCAGGTGTCTTTTACGTAGTCAACCGCGATGGTTATTCATTTAAGACCATCTACGATGCTTCAACCATGGTGACAAGCAGTCGTCAGATCAACTTCTGGGGACAAAAGGCTGGTGCCTCTGAGGCTGTTTTGGCGCGTGAAATTCCATCTGCTGAACTCTTCAAAATGCCAGAGATTTTGGAAATTCCTGCTGAAGTGTTGGTTTATGGAGCTAGTATTATTCACCATTCTAAGCGTCCGCTCTTGCAAAACTACTATAACTTCACGCATATCGATGATGAAAAGACTCGCAAGCGTGACCTTTTCTTGGCAGAGCCAAGTGACCCTGAGAGCCATTATTCCATTTTTGAAGACAATCATGGTACCCACATCTTTGCCAATAACGATCTTGATTTGATGACAAAATTGACAGAATTGGTAGAGCATGGATTTACTCACTGGAAACTAGAAGGGCTCTACACTCCTGGTCAGAACTTTGTTGAGATTGCAAAACTCTTTATCCAAGCGCGTAGTTTGATTCAAGAGGGTAACTTTAGCCATGACCAAGCCTTCTTGCTGGATGAAGAAGTACGCAAACTTCACCCTAAAAATCGATTCCTTGATACAGGATTCTATGATTATGATCCTGATATGGTTAAATAGGACATCAAAACCCGAAATAAAAATGTTCGGGTTTTTCCAGTGTATCCATGAAATAAAAACGGATACATGTTATAATAAAAGTAGCTCTTTAATGGAGGTGTTTGAGTGGAAAATCTGAAGAAAATGGCAGGTATCAAGGCTGCTGAGTTTGTCAAGGATGGCATGGTTGTCGGACTGGGAACGGGTTCTACTGCTTATTATTTTGTCGAAGAAATCGGTCGTCGTATTAAGGAAGAAGGATTGCAGATTACAGCTGTAACGACTTCTAGTGTGACTAGTAAACAGGCTGAAGGGCTTAATATCTCACTCAAGTCTATTGACCAAGTAGACTTTGTTGATGTGACAGTCGACGGGGCGGATGAAGTGGATAGTCAGTTTAACGGAATTAAAGGCGGTGGTGGTGCCCTTCTGATGGAGAAGGTTGTCGCAACGCCCTCAAAAGAATATATTTGGGTGGTGGATGAAAGCAAGCTGGTTGAGAAACTAGGTGCTTTTAAATTGCCAGTAGAAGTGGTTCAGTATGGTGCAGAACAGGTCTTTCGTCGTTTTGAGCAAGCTGGCTACAAACCAAGCTTCCGTGAAAAAGATGGCCAACGTTTTGTGACCGATATGCAGAACTTTATCATTGACCTTGCCTTGGATGTCATCGAGGATCCAATTGCTTTCGGACAAGAATTGGACCATGTCGTTGGTGTTGTAGAGCACGGATTATTCAACCAAATGGTTGATAAGGTCATCGTTGCTGGACGAGATGGGGTTCAGATTTTAACTTCAACAAAAGCAAACTAATCAACATAATAAGGAGACACATTATGTCAAAATTTAATCGTATTCACTTGGTGGTACTAGATTCTGTGGGAATCGGTGCTGCACCAGATGCTAATAACTTTGTCAATGCAGGGGTTCCAGATGGTGCTTCTGACACACTGGGACACATTTCAAAAACAGTTGGTTTGAATGTGCCAAACATGGCTAAAATTGGTCTGGGAAATATTCCTCGTGAAACCCCTCTTAAGACTGTACCAGCTGAAAGCAATCCAACAGGATATGCAACAAAATTGGAAGAAGTATCTCTTGGTAAGGATACCATGACTGGACACTGGGAAATCATGGGCCTTAACATTACAGAACCTTTCGATACTTTCTGGAATGGATTCCCAGAAGAAATTTTGACAAAAATCGAAGAATTTTCAGGACGTAAGGTCATTCGTGAAGCCAACAAACCTTACTCAGGTACAGCTGTTATCGATGATTTTGGACCACGTCAGATGGAAACTGGAGAGTTGATTATCTATACTTCAGCAGATCCTGTTTTGCAAATTGCTGCCCACGAAGACATTATTCCTTTGGATGAATTGTACCGTATCTGTGAATATGCACGTTCGATTACCCTTGAGCGTCCAGCCCTTCTAGGTCGTATCATTGCTCGCCCTTATGTAGGTGAACCAGGTAACTTCACTCGTACTGCAAACCGTCGTGACTTGGCCGTATCTCCATTTGCACCAACTGTTTTGGATAAATTGAACGAAGCTGGCATCGATACTTATGCTGTTGGTAAAATCAATGATATCTTTAACGGTGCGGGTATCAACCATGATATGGGCCACAACAAGTCAAACAGCCACGGAATTGATACATTATTGAAGACTATGGGACTTGCTGAGTTTGAAAAAGGATTCTCCTTCACAAACTTAGTTGACTTTGATGCCCTTTACGGCCACCGTCGCAATGCTCATGGTTACCGTGATTGCTTGCATGAGTTTGATGAGCGCTTGCCTGAAATTATTGCTGCCATGAGAGAAAATGATCTTCTCTTGATTACTGCGGACCACGGAAACGACCCAACCTATGTAGGAACAGACCACACTCGTGAATATATCCCACTTTTAGTTTACAGCCCTAGCTTTAAGGGAAATGGTGTCATTCCAGTTGGACATTTTGCAGATATCTCAGCGACAGTTGCGGATAACTTTGATGTGGAAACTGCCATGATTGGGGAAAGTTTCTTAGATAAATTGGTATAAGATGACGCGCTATGCTTTACTGGTTAGGGGCATTAATGTCGGTGGAAAGAATAAGGTTGTCATGGCGCAACTTCGTCAAGAATTGACAGAGTTGGGACTGGGAAAGGTTGAAACCTACATCAACAGTGGCAATATTTTCTTTACTTCGACAGATCCCAAAGCCCAATTGGTTGAAAAGTTAGAGTCTTTCTTTGAAATCCATTATCCATTTATTCAGAGCTTTTCGTTGCTGAGTCATGAAGACTATGAAGCGGAACTTGAAAATCTACCTAAATGGTGGACTAAAGATTTGGCACGAAAGGATGTCCTCTTTTACACGGAGGGCTTGGATGTGGCTCAAGTCATTGAGACAGTTGAAAGTTTGGAATTGAAAGATGAAGTTGTTTATTTTGGAAGACTTGGGATTTTCTGGGGAAAATACTCCGAAGAATCATACTACGAAACAGCCTATCACAAATACTTACTCAAGATGCCTTTCTACCGCCAAATCACCATTCGCAATGCTAAAACTTTTGACAAAATCGGTCAAATGCTAAAAAATAATAAAGGAGACACACAATGACATTTTTAGACAAAATCAATGAGACAGCTGCTTTCCTGAAGGATAAGGGAATCCAAACGCCTGAGTTCGGTCTAATCCTTGGATCAGGACTTGGAGAACTTGCAGAAGAGATCGAAAATCCAGTTGTAGTAGATTATGCAGAAATTCCAAACTGGGGTCGTTCAACAGTAGTCGGTCACGCTGGTAAATTAGTATATGGTGAACTTGCAGGTCGCAAGGTTTTAGCTCTTCAAGGGCGTTTCCATTTCTACGAAGGCAATCCTCTGGAAGTTGTGACTTTCCCAGTTCGTGTCATGAAAGTTCTTGGATGTGAAGGTGTCATTGTAACCAATGCTGCTGGTGGTATTGGATATGGGCCTGGTACTTTGATGGCTATCTCAGACCATATCAACATGACAGGTCAAAACCCATTGATGGGTGAAAACTTGGATGATTTTGGTCCACGTTTCCCTGATATGTCTAAAGCCTATACACCAGAATACCGTGCTACTGCCCATGAAGTGGCTAAGAAACTTGGTATCAAGCTTGATGAAGGTGTCTATATCGGTGTAACTGGTCCGACTTATGAAACACCTGCAGAGATTCGCGCCTATAAGACACTTGGAGCAGATGCAGTTGGTATGTCTACGGTTCCTGAAGTTATCGTGGCAGCCCACTCAGGCTTGAAAGTTCTGGGAATTTCATGTATCACTAACTTTGCAGCTGGATTCCAAGAAGAACTCAACCACGAAGAAGTTGTAGAAGTGACTGAACGTGTTAAAGGCGACTTCAAAGGCTTGCTTAAAGCGATTCTTGCTGAATTGTAAGAGGGTATGATGTCAAATTTATTTAATAATCCATTTTTTCGAATTATCCGTGGGGTTTTGATAATTGTTCTCCTAACCTTGGTTTGGCTATTTATCTTTGCTGCCTTTAATAATTCTGGTAGTGAAACCAATTACGAGCCATTTCAAGGAGCATCAATTGTTTTAGCAGTTTTGAGTTATCTGATCATAGTCTTTCTGTTTCAATATCATAAAATTATTAACTTAAAAGAGTATATTCGGTCTTCCTATAGTGCAATTGAAATTAAAGAACAGTATGTTGAAAAATTAATTATCCAGCTTCGTGAATTAACGGATAAGATTGTGGACCATGAATTAAAAATGTCCATTCGAAAAAGCACTTCAGAATTACTAGAAGAAAAGCGATCTGTCAACAATTCTACAAACGATGAAAATGAGGCAAATCATTCGGAGTCAAAGCGTAAATTTTATGGAGAGTCTGGAACTTCTTCCAGACATGAACACTCTTCTATTGTAGAAGATACGAAGAATAAAATTTTAGAACAGATTGAAAGAGATACCAGTGTTACTGCTGATCAAAGTATCAAGGATTTGATAGCGGAAATAAAAGAATCAGAAGTACTGGTTGCAAATCAAAAATTACACTACAATGAGATGGTGTCGGAATACAATAAGGCGATTTATAGTTTGCCTTTAGCTTTTTTCAGAACAACTATAGGTCTATTTGAAAAAGAGTACCTATAATTTACGATTAGTATCAAAAGTCAAGATTCTATTTAAAACTTAAAAAATTATAGAAAGGTAGAGTGAAGTGCTCTGATTTGAACACGATCGGAAAACTTTTCTAGAAATTCAGAAAGGAAGGGGAGTTCTGGTTTGAATTGAACTCGGACTGTTCTCTTCTATATCATAAAAATTAAGAAAGAAAGGAATTGCCCCCCTAAAAGCAGTTGGAAAAAGATAGTTGGTCTAGCGAGCATCGCTCACTGCACCCAACTCCTATTTTCCCTTCGCTTTTTGACGGGTTTGGTATCCTTTTGACTATCACATTTAGAATAAAGAAAGGTAGAGCGTGTGTTCTGATTTGAACACGATCGGAAAACTTTTCATAACAAAAAAAGAAAGGATGGGTAAACCGTATTTGCTGAACTGAATACGGGCGGAGAACTGTGTAAAAAAGATAAACTGTCTAGCATCTACGATGCTTCGTCAGTTTCCTATTTTTACTTTGTTCTCTGTCGCCCTTTATATCTTAACTATGTCTATCCATATTGCTGCTAAGCAGGGTGAAATTGCTGATAAAATTCTTCTTCCTGGGGATCCTCTTCGTGCTAAATTTATTGCGGAGAACTTCCTTGAAGATGCTGTTTGTTTTAACGAAGTGCGAAACATGTTTGGTTACACTGGTACTTACAAGGGTCACCGTGTGTCTGTCATGGGAACTGGGATGGGGATGCCATCTATTTCGATTTATGCGCGTGAGTTAATTGTTGACTACGGAGTAAAAAAATTGATTCGTGTGGGAACTGCAGGTTCTTTGAATGAAGACGTTCATGTCCGTGAATTGGTTTTGGCGCAGGCAGCTGCAACCAACTCAAACATCGTCCGTAATGACTGGCCACAGTATGATTTTCCACAAATTGCTAGCTTTGATTTGTTAGATAAGGCCTATCATATCGCTAAAGATTTCGGTATGACAACCCACGTTGGGAACGTTTTGTCATCTGATGTCTTCTATTCAAACTATTTTGAAAAGAATATCGAGCTTGGTAAATGGGGAGTCAAGGCTGTGGAAATGGAAGCAGCAGCTCTCTACTATTTGGCAGCCCAACATCATGTTGACGCCCTTGCTATCATGACTATCTCTGATAGTTTGGTCAATCCAGATGAAGACACAACTGCAGAAGAACGCCAAAATACCTTCACAGATATGATGAAGGTTGGATTGGAAACCTTAATTGCAGAGTAAAATGCAAAAGAAAATCCTGATTTCAAGTAAATCAGGATTTTTTCATGGATGCAATTTTTTCTGGGTCTGGTGTGACACGGAGGGTCTTTTGTCCTGTGTAAGTGACAAAGCCAGGTTTGCCACCAGTTGGTTTATTGAGTTTTTTGACTTCAATCATATCTACCTGAACCAGATTTGACAGGCGACCTTGAGAGAAGTAGGCGGCTAGTTCTGCCGCGTCTGTCTGACTTCATCAGATGGGTCAAGATTTCCTGAGATGACAACATGGCTTCCAGGAATGTCCTTGGCATGGAACCAAAGTTCCTCCTTGCGGGCCATTTTAAAGGTTAACTCCTCATTTTGCAGGTTATTACGTCCTACATAGATGATAGTTTTGCCATCGCTCGCCAGATACTGTTCTGGTTTTTTGCGTTTCTGGATTTTCTCCCGTTGTCTTCTGCGGATAAAACCTGTTTGAATCAATTCTTCACGGATTTCAGCGATTTCTTCCAGTCCAGCTTGGTTGAGGACGGTTTCTACACTTTCCAGATAGAGAATGGTTACCTTGGTTTCTTCAATCAGATCAGTCAAGTATTTGACAGCTTCTTTAAGTTTCTGGTAACGTTTAAAGTAGCGTTGAGCATTCTGGCTGGGAGTTAGTGCCTTATCAAGCGCAATGGTGATAGGTTGATTAGTATAGTAGTTGTCCAGGATAACCTGGTCTTGGTCGTTAGGCACTTGGTGGAGGAAGGTTGTCAGCAATTCTCCTTTTTGGCGAAATTCTTCAGCATTGTCTGTCGCTAGTAACTCTTTTTCTTGTTTTTTGAGTTTGTGTCGATTTTTTTGAAGTTCATTTTCAACACGACGAATGAGTTCACTGGCTTGCTGTTTGACGCGGTCGCGTTCAGCCTTATCCTTATAGTAGGTGTCCAATAAATCAGAAAGACTGGCAAAAGGCTCTCCCATCTGATTTGCAAAAGGAACTGGACTGAAGGAAGTCTCAGTCAAGCATGGTTTGGTTTCTTGATTGAAAAAATTTCGGAAAGTAGATAGTTTATCAGTAATCAGAATGCTTTCCAATTCATTTGCCGTATCGCGTCCCAGACCTTGAAAGAGGCTTTGAAGATTTTTAGATGTCGTTTCCTGTGTTTGCAGGATTTCAAAGAGTTTCTCGTCCTTGATTGTAAAAGGATTGAGAGATTCCGTACTTGGCGGAGCGATGTAGGTCGACCCAGGCAGCAAGGTGCGGTAGCTATTTTGTGAAAAACCAACATGTTTGATAACTTCGAGGATTTTGTGGCTACTTTTATCAACTAGTAGAATATTGCTGTGTTTCCCCATGATTTCGATAATCAAGGTAGCCTGAATATGGTCTCCAATCTCGTTTTTATTGGAAACTGTCATTTCCACAATACGGTCATTTTCCACTTGCTCGATCGACTCAATCAGGGCACCCTGCAAATATTTTCTTAAAACCATGATAAAGGTAGAGGGTTGGGCTGGATTTTCAAAAGTTGTTTGGGTCAGCTGAATGCGTCCAAAAACTGGATGGGCAGAAAGGAGCAGGCGATGGCTTTGGCGATTGCTACGGATTTGCAAGACCAACTCTTGTTCAAAAGGCTGATTGATTTTCTGGATGCGACCGTTCACTAACTCTCTTCGTAATTCCTCAACCATGTGGTGTAAAAAAAATCCGTCAAATGACATCGTTCTCTCCTTGTGATTGTATTCCATAGTATTATATCAAAAAGGTAGAATAAAATCATGGAAATGTGGTATAATAAAGCCAAGTAAAGAGAAACGAGAAGCACATGTATATTGAAATGGTAGATGAAACTGGTCAAGTTTCAAAAGAAATGTTGCAACAAACCCAAGAAATTTTGGAATTTGCAGCCCAAAAATTAGGAAAAGAAGACAAGGAGATGGCAGTCACTTTTGTGACTAATGAACGTAGTCATGAACTCAATCTGGAGTACCGTGAAACAGATCGTCCGACAGATGTCATCAGCCTTGAGTATAAACCAGAATTGGAAATTGCCTTTGACGAAGAGGATTTACTTGAAAATCCAGAATTGGCAGAGATGATGTCTGAGTTTGATGCCTATATTGGGGAACTGTTCATCTCTATCGATAAGGCTCATGAGCAGGCCGAGGAATATGGTCACAGCTTTGAGCGTGAGATGGGCTTCTTGGCAGTGCACGGCTTTTTACATATTAACGGCTATGATCACTACACTCCGGAAGAAGAAGCGGAGATGTTCGGTTTACAAGAAGAAATTTTGACAGCCTATGGACTCACAAGACAATAAACGAAAATGGAAAAAAATCGTGACCTGATAGCCAGTTTAGAATTTGCCATCACAGGGAATTTTTTTACTGCTATCAAAGGAAGAACGCAATATGCGAAAAACATGCAGTGACGGCTCTTGTCGTCATTCTTGCAGGTTTTCGTTTTTTTCAGGTGTCACGAATCGAATGGCTCTTTTCTCCTATTGAGCATTTTCTTGGTAGTAGCGTTTTGAGATTATCAACTCTGCTATTGAAAAATGTGGTGGATTTGGCCAGTCACTATCACTTTTCCATGCTGGCTAAAAAAATGCCAAAGGATATGGCGGCTGGCGCGGTATTAGTGGTCTCTCTTTTCGCAGCCTTAACAGGCGCATTGATTTTTTTCTCCCACGAATCTGGGATTTATTATTTTAAACAGTCAAGAGGAAATTATGACTTTTAAATCAGGCTTTGTAGCCATTTTAGGACGTCCCAACGTTGGGAAGTCAACTTTTCTTGAAATCACGTCATGGGGCAAAAAGATTGCCATCATGAGTGACAAGGCGCAGACAACGCGCAACAAAAATCATGGGAATTTACACGACTGATAAGGAGCAAATTGTCTTTATCGACACACCAGGGATTCACAAACCTAAAACAGCTCTCGGAGATTTTCATGGTTGAATCTGCCTATAGCACCCTTCGTGAAGTGGATACCGTTCTTTTTCATGGTACCTGCGGATGAAGCGCGTGGTAAGGGAGATGACATGATTATCGAGCGTCTCAAGGCTGCTAAGGTTCCTGTGATTTTGGTGGTGAATAAGATTGATAAGGTTCACCCAGACCAGCTCTTGTCTCAGATTGATGATTTCCGTAATCAGATGGACTTTTAAGGAAATCGTTCCAATCTCAGCCCTTCAGGGAAATAATATCTCACGTCTAGTGGATATTTTGAGTGAAAAATCTGGACGAAGGTTTCCAATATTTTCCCGTCTGATCAAATCACAGACCATCCAGAACGATTTCTTGGTTTCAGAGATGGTTCGCGAGAAAGTCTTGCACCTAACTCGTGAAGAGATTCCTCACTCAGTTGCTGTAGTTGTGGATTCTATGAAACGAGATGAAGAGACAGACAAGGTTCATATCCGTGCAACTATCATGGTCGAGCGTGATAGCCAAAAAGGGATTATCATCGGTAAAGGTGGTGCTATGCTCAAGAAAGATCGGTAGCATGGCCCGTCGTGATATCGAACTCATGCTAGGAGACAAGGTCTTCCTAGAAACCTGGGTCAAGGTCAAGAAAAATTGGCGCGATAAAAAGCTAGATTTGGCTGACTTTGGCTATAATGAAAAAGAATACTAAGTAGAGGTGGGCTCATGCCTGCTTCTTGTTTTTACAGAAGGAGGACTTATGCCTGAATTACCTGAGGTTGAAACTGTTCGTCGTGGCTTAGAAAAATTGATTTTGGGAAAGAAGATTTCGAGTGTAGAAATTCGCTATCCCAAGATGATTAAGACAGATTTCGGACGAGTTTCAAAAGGAAGTGCCTGGTCAGATTGTTGAGTCAATGGGACGTCGAGGTAAATATTTACTTTTCTACCTGACAGACAAGGTCTTGATTTCCCATCTGCGGATGGAGGGCAAGTATTTTTACTATCCAGACCAGGTTCCTGAACGCAAGCATGCCCATGTTTTCTTTCAGTTTGAAGATGGTGGAACGCTTGTTTATGAGGATGTACGCAAGTTTGGGACTATGGAACTCTTGGCGCCTGACCTTTTGGAAGCCTACTTTATTTCTAAAAAACTAGGACCTGAACCAAGCGAACAAGACTTTGATTTGCAGGTCTTTCAAGCTAGCTCTAGCTAAGTCTAAAAAGCCTATCAAATCCCATCTTTTAGACCAGACTTTGGTAGCTGGACTTGGCAATATCTATGTGGATGAGGTTCTCTGGCGAGCTCAGGTTCATCCCAGCAAGACCTTCCCAGACTTTGACAGCAGCAGAAGCGACAGACCATTCATGACCAGACCATTGCTGTATTTGGGACAGGCTGTTGAAAAAGGTGGCTCCACTATTCGAACCTATACCAATGCCTTTGGGGAAGATGGAACCATGCAGGATTTTCATCAGGTCTATGACAAGGCTGGTCAAGAATGTGTCACGTTGTGGTACCATCATTGAGAAAATCCAACTAGGCGGACGAGGCACCCATTTTTGTCCTCAGTGCCAAAGGAGGGGCTGATGGGAAAAATCATTGGAATCACTGGGGGAATTGCTTCGGGTAAATCAACTGTGACAAATTTTCTAAGAAAGAAAGGCTTTCAAGTAGTGGATGCCGACTCTGTTGTCCACCAACTACAGAAACCTGGTGGTCGTCTGTTTGAGGCTCTAGTCCAGCACTTTGGTCAAAAAATCATCTTAGAAAATGGAGAACTCAATCGCCCTCTCCTAGCTAGTCTCATCTTTTCAAATCCTGAAGAACGAGAATGGTCTAAGCAAATCCAAGGAGAGATTATCCGTGAGGAACTAGCTACATTAAGAGACCAATTGTCTCAGACAGAAGAGATTTTCTTCATGGATATTCCCCTACTTTTTGAGCAGGACTACGTCTCTTGGTTTGATGAGACTTGGTTGGTCTATGTGGATCGAGATGTCCAAGTAGAACGCTTAATGAAAAGGGACCAGCTTTCCAAGGATGAAGCTGAGTCTCGTCTGGCAGCCCAGTGGCCTTTAGAAAAAAAGAAAGGTTTGGCTAGCCATGTTTTAAATAACAATGGCAATCAGGACCAGCTTCTAACTCAGGTGCTTCTCCCTGCTTGAGGGAGGTAAGTAAGATGACAGAGATTAACTGGAAAGATAATCTGCGCATTGCCTGGTTTGGTAATTTTCTGACAGGAGCCAGTATTTCCTTAGTTGTGCCTTTTATGCCCATCTTTGTGGAAAATTTAGGTGTAGGGAGTGATCAAGCTGCTTTTTATGCAGGTTTAGCTATTTCTGTCTCTGCCATTTCTGCGGCACTTTTCTCTCCTATCTGGGGCTATCCTTGCTGACAAATACGGTCGAAAACCCATGATGATTCGGGCTGGGATGGCCATGACCATTACTATGGGAGGCTTAGCCTTTATCCCAAATATCTATTGGTTAATCTTTCTTCGCTTACTAAATGGTGTATTTGCAGGTTTTGTTCCTAACGCCACAGCCTTGATAGCCAGTCAGGTTCCCAAGGAAAAATCAGGCTCTGCCTTAGGTACTTTGTCTACAGGCGTAGTTGCAGGTACTCTAACTGGTCCCTTTTATCGGGTGGCTTTATTGCAGAATTATTTGGCATCCGTACTGTTTTCTTACTGGTTGGTAGTTTTCTGTTTTTAGCTGCTATTTTGACTATTTGCTTTATCAAGGAAGATTTTCAACCAGTAGCCAAGGAAAAGGCCATTCCCAACAAAGGAATTGTTTACATCAGTTAAATATCCCTATCTTTTGCTCAACCTCTTTCTGACTAGTTTTGTCATTCAATTTTCAGCCCAATCGATTGGCCCTATCTTAGCTCTTTATGTACGCGACTTAGGGCAGACAGAGAATCTTCTTTTTGTATCAGGTCTGATTGTATCCAGTATGGGCTTTTCCAGCATGATGAGTGCAGGAGTCATGGGCAAGTTAGGTGACAAGGTGGGCAATCATCGTCTCTTGGTTGTAGCCCAGTTTTATTCAGTTATCATCTATCTTCTCTGTGCCAATGCCTCTAGTCCGCTTCAACTAGGACTCTATCGATTCCTCTTTGGCTTGGGAACCGGTGCCTTGATTCCCGGAGTCAATGCCCTCCTCAGCAAGATGACGCCCAAAGCTGGTATTTCGAGGGTCTTTGCCTTCAATCAGGTATTCTTTTATCTGGGAGGTGTCGTTGGACCTATGGCAGGTTCTGCAGTAGCAGGTCAATTTGGCTACCATGCAGTCTTTTATGCGACAAGCCTTTGTGTTGCCTTTAGTTGTCTCTTTAACCTGCTTCAATTTCGAACATTATTAAAAGTAAAGGAAATCTAGTGCGAGTAAAAATTAATCTCAAATGCTCCTCTTGTGGCAGTATCAATTACCTAACCAGTAAAAACTCAAAAACTCATCCAGACAAGATTGAGGTTTTAAAGTATTGTCCCAAGGAAAGAAAAGTAACCCTACATCTTGAATCTAAGTAGATTTTATGGTAAAATAATAGGGATTTTAAGGAGTTTGATATGTATAACCTATTATTAACCATTTTATTAGTATTATCTGTTGTGATTGTGATTGCGATTTTCATGCAACCAACCAAAAACCAATCCAGCAATGTATTTGATGCCAGCTCAGGTGATTTGTTTGAACGCAGTAAAGCACGCGGTTTTGAAGCTGTAATGCAGCGTTTGACAGGGATTTTAGTCTTTTTCTGGCTAGCCATTGCCTTAGCATTGACGGTATTATCAAGTAGATAAGAAAATAATGGGCAGGACTAGGTCTTTGCCTCTTTTTATTTTTAAAAGATATTTGAGAAGGTTTTACAGTAAAAGAAAATAAAAAATCTAGAAAGAAAATATGAAAGATAGAATAAAAGAATATTTACAAGACAAGGGAAAGGTGACTGTCAATGACTTGGCTCAGGCTTTGGGAAAAGACAAGTCCAAGGATTTTCGTGAGTTGATTAAAACCTTGTCCTTAATGGAAAGAAAGCACCAGATTCGCTTTGAAGAAGATGGCAGTCTGACCTTGGAAGCCAAGAAAAAACATGAGATTACCCTCAAGGGAATTTTTCATGCCCATAAAAATGGCTTTGGTTTTGTCAGCCTAGAAGGCGAGGAGGACGACCTTTTTGTAGGAAAAAACGATGTTAACTACGCCATTGATGGCGATACCGTTGAGGTCGTCATCAAGAAAGTCGCTGACCGCAATAAGGGAACAGCAGCGGAAGCAAAAATTATCGATATCCTAGAACACAGTTTGACAACTGTTGTCGGTCAAATCGTTCTAGATCAGGAAAAGCCTAAGTATGCAGGCTACATCCGTTCGAAAAATCAGAAAATCAGTCAACCGATTTATGTTAAGAAACCAGCCCTTAAACTAGAGGGAACAGAAGTTCTCAAGGTCTTTATCGATAAATACCCAAGCAAGAAACATGATTTCTTTGTCGCGAGTGTTCTCGATGTGGTGGGGCATTCAACGGATGTCGGAATTGATGTTCTTGAGGTTTTGGAGTCTATGGACATTGTATCCGAGTTTCCAGAAGCTGTTGTCAAGGAAGCAGAAAGTGTTCCTGATGCTCCGTCTCAAAAGGATATGGAAGGCCGTCTGGACTTGAGAGATGAGATTACCTTTCACCATTGACGGTGCGGATGCCAAGGACTTGGACGATGCAGTGCATATCAAGGCTCTGAAAAATGGCAATCTGGAGCTGGGGGTTCACATCGCCGATGTTTCCTACTATGTGACTGAGGGTTCAGCTCTTGACAAGGAAGCCCTTAACCGCGCGACTTCAGTTTATGTGACAGACCGCGTGGTTCCAATGCTTCCAGAACGACTGTCAAATGGCATCTGCTCTCTCAATCCTCAGGTTGACCGCCTGACCCAGTCTGCCATTATGGAGATTGATAAACATGGTCGTGTAGTCAACTACACCATCACACAAACGGTTATCAAGACAAGCTTCCGTATGACCTATAGTGATGTCAATGATATCCTAGCTGGCGACGAGGAAAAGCGACAAGAATATCAGAAAATTGTTCCTAGTATCGAACTTATGGCTAAGCTCCATGAAACTTTAGAAAACATGCGTGTGAAACGTGGTGCCCTCAATTTTGATACCAATGAAGCGAAGATTTTAGTGGATAAGCAAGGTAAGCCTGTTGATATCGTTCTTCGTCAGCGTGGTGTTGCCGAGCGCATGATTGAGTCCTTTATGTTGATGGCTAACGAAACAGTTGCCGAGCACTTCAGCAAGTTGGATCTACCTTTCATCTATCGAATTCACGAGGAGCCTAAGGCTGAAAAGGTTCAGAAGTTTATTGATTATGCTTCGAGTTTTGGCTTACGCATTTATGGGACTGCCAGTGAGATTAGCCAGGAGGCACTTCAAGACATCATGCGTGCTGTTGAGGGAGAACCTTATGCAGATGTATTGTCCATGATGCTTCTTCGCTCTATGCAGCAGGCTCGCTATTCGGAGCACAATCACGGCCACTATGGACTAGCGGCTGACTATTATACTCACTTTACCAGTCCGATTCGTCGTTATCCAGACCTTCTTGTTCACCGTATGATTCGGGATTACGACCGTTCTAAGGAAATAGCAGAGCATTTTGAACAAGTGATTCCTGAGATTGCGACTCAGTCTTCCAACCGGGAACGTCGTGCCATTGAGGCTGAACGTGAAGTCGAAGCCATGAAAAAAGCTGAGTACATGGAGGAATATGTAGGCCAAGAGTACGATGCGGTTGTATCAAGTATTGTCAAATTCGGTCTCTTTGTCGAATTGCCAAATACAGTCGAAGGCTTGATTCACATCACTAATCTACCTGAATTTTATCATTTCAATGAACGTGATTTGACTCTTCGTGGGGAAAAATCGGGGACAACCTTCCGTGTAGGGCAACAGATTCGTATCCGAGTTGAAAAAGCTGACAAGATGACGGGTGAAATTGACTTCTCTTACATCCCAAGCGAGTTTGATGTGATTGAAAAAGGCTTAAAACAGTCTAATCGCAGTGACAGAGGGCGTGGTTCAAGTCGTCGTTCAGATAAGAAGGAAGATAAGAGAAAATCAGGACGCTCAAATGATAAGCGCAAGCATTCACAAAAAGACAAGAAGAAAAAAGGAAAGAAACCTTTTTATAAGGAAGTAGCTAAGAAAGGAGCCAAGCATGGCAAAGGGCGAGGGAAAGGTCGTCGCACAAAATAAAAAGGCGCGCCACGACTATACAATCGTAGATACGCTAGAGGCAGGGATGGTCCTGACTGGGACTGAAATCAAGAGTGTGCGAGCTGCTCGAGTCAATCTCAAGGACGGCTTTGCCCAAGTAAAAAATGGGGAAGTTTGGTTGAGCAATGTTCATATCGCACCTTATGAAGAGGGCAATATCTGGAACCAGGAACCAGAACGTCGTCGTAAACTCCTGCTCCATAAAAAGCAAATCCTGAAGTTGGAGCAAGAGACCAAAGGGACAGGAATGACCCTGGTTCCCCTTAAGGTCTATATCAAAGATGGTTACGCTAAACTCCTTTTAGGTCTAGCTAAAGGGAAGCATGACTATGATAAACGGGAGTCTATCAAACGACGTGAGCAGAATCGCGATATTGCGCGCGTGATGAAAGCTGTTAATCAGCGATAAAAAGAGGAAATGAAAATGGAAAAATTAGTTGCCTATAAACGTATGCCTTTGTGGACTAAAGAAACCATGCCAGAGGCGGTTCAACAGAAACACAATACCAAGGTCGGGACTTGGGGCAAGATTACTGTTTTGAAAGGAACTCTCAAGTTTATTGAATTGACAGAGGATGGTGAGGTTCTAGCTGAGCATCTCTTTGAAGCAGGAGCTGACAATCCCATGGCACAACCACAAGCTTGGCACCGAGTGGAGGCTGTAACAGATGATGTGGAGTGGTACTTGGAATTTTATTGTAAACCTGAGGATTATTTCCCTAAGAAATACAGTACCAATCCTGTTCATTCAGAGGTCTTAGAGGCTATGCAGACAGTAAAACCAGGGAAAGCCTTGGATTTGGGCTGTGGTCAAGGTCGTAACGCCCTCTTTCTAGCCCAGCAAGGCTTTGATGTGACAGCTGTGGATCAAAATGAACTGTCCCTTGAAATCTTGCAAAGTATTGTTGAGCAGGAAGATTTAGACATGCCTGTTGGTCTTTACGATATCAATTCAGCTAGCATTGGGCAAGACTATGATTTCATCATATCGACAGTTGTTTTGATGTTTCTGCAAGCAGATCGCATTCCTGCAATTATCAAAAACATGCAGGAGAAAACCACTGTTGGTGGCTACAATCTTATCGTTTGTGCCATGGATACAGAGGACTATCCTTGCTCAGTGAACTTCCCATTTACTTTTAAGGAAGGGGAACTGGCAGACTATTACAAGGACTGGGAATTGGTTAAGTACAATGAAAATCCAGGTCATCTCCATCGTCGCGATGAGAATGGCAATCGTATTCAACTACGCTTTGCGACCATGCTAGCTAAAAAAATAAAATAAATGAAGATTAGGAAATTTCCTGATCTTTTTTCTTTTTTACGAATAATATAGAAAAGGAGGGAAATCGTGTTTGTTGCAAGAGATGTTAGGGGACAGTTGGTAAATGTGTTAGAGGATAAGCTTGAGAAGCAAGATTATGCCTGCCCAGCTTGTGGAGGTCAGCTCCGTTTGCGTCAAGGACCAAGTGTCCGAACCCATTTTGCTCATAAATCCTTAAAAGACTGTGATTACTCCTTTGAAAATGAAAGCCCAGAACACTTGACAAATAAGGAAGTCCTCTATCACTGGTTGAAAACAGAGGCTGAGGTGCAATTAGAATACCCTCTTCCAGAGCTTAAACAGATTGCGGATGTATTAGTAAATGGGACTCTAGCTCTAGAAGTTCAGTGTAGTCCCTTGCCACAAAAAATTCTTAAAGAGCGTAGTGAGGGCTATCGAAGTCAGGGTTACCAAGTACTGTGGTTGCTGGGGGAAAAACTTTGGCTCAAGGAGCGCTTGACTCGTCTGCAACAAGGTTTTCTTTATTTTAGTCAAAATATGGGCTTTTATGTTTGGGAAGTAGACAAGAAAAAACAGCTTTTGAGACTCAAATATCTCATTCACCAAGATCTCCGTGGCAAACTCCATTATCAAATCAAGGAATTTCCCTACGGTCAAGGTAGTTTGCTGGAGATATTACGTCTTCCCTATAAGAAACAAAAAATATCTCATTTTACAGTTTCTCAGGACAAGGACATCTGTCGCTATATCCGACAGCAACTTTATTATCAAAATCCCATTTGGATGAAAAAACAAGCAGAAACCTATCAAAAGGGAGAAAATCTCTTGACTTATGGCTTAAAAGAATGGTATCCACAAATTCGACCATTAGTAGGGGATTTTTGTCAGATTAATCAAGACATGACCAGCTATTATCAGTATTTTCAAACCTATTATCAACAAAATCCTCAAAATGATTGGCAAAAGCTCTATCCACCAGCCTTTTATCAGCAATATTTCTTGAAAAATATGGTAGAATAGAAAGGATGGAGGAATCTAATGGTATTACAAAGACATGAAATAAATGAAAAAGATACATGGGATCTATCAACGATCTACCCAACTGACCAGGCTTGGGAAGAAGCCTTAAAAGATTTAACAGAAAAATTGGAGACAGTAGCCCAGTATGAAGGCCATCTCTTGGATAGTGCGGATAGCTTACTCGAAATTACTGAATTTTCTCTTGAAATGGAACGCCAAATGGAGAAGCTTTACGTTTATGCTCATATGAAGAATGACCAAGACACACGTGAAGCCAAGTACCAAGAGTACTATGCCAAGGCCATGACTCTCTATAGCCAGCTAGATCAAGCTTTTTCATTCTATGAGCCTGAATTTATGGAGATTAGTGAAAAGCAGTATGCTGCCTTTCTAGAGGCTCAACCAAAATTACAGGTTTATCAACACTATTTTGACAAGCTTTTACAAGGCAAGGAACATGTTCTATCACAACGTGAAGAAGAATTATTGGCTGGAGCTGGAGAAATCTTTGGTTCGGCAAGTGAAACCTTCGCTATCTTGGACAATGCGGATATTGTATTCCCTTATGTCCTTGACGATGATGGTAAAGAAGTTCAGCTATCTCATGGGACTTATACACGTTTGATGGAGTCTAAAAACCGTGAGGTGCGTCGTGGTGCCTATCAAGCTCTTTATGCGACTTATGAACAATTCCAACACACCTATGCTAAAACCTTACAAACCAATGTTAAGGTGCAAAACTACCGTGCCAAAGTTCGCAACTACAAGAGTGCTCGTCATGCAGCCCTTGCAGCAAATTTTGTTCCAGAAAGTGTTTATGACAATTTGGTAGCAGCAGTTCGCAAGCATTTGCCCCTCTTGCATCGTTACCTTGAGCTGCGTTCAAAGATTTTGGGGATTTCAGACCTCAAGATGTATGATGTCTACACACCGCTTTCGTCTGTCGAATATAGTTTTACTTATGAAGAAGCCTTGAAAAAAGCGGAAGATGCCTTGGCAGTCTTGGGTGAGGATTACTTGAGCCGTGTTAAACGTGCCTTCAGTGAGCGTTGGATTGATGTTTACGAAAATCAAGGCAAGCGTTCAGGGGCTTACTCTGGTGGTTCTTACGATACAAATGCCTTTATGCTTCTTAACTGGCAGGACAATCTAGACAATCTCTTTACTCTTGTTCATGAAACAGGTCACAGTATGCATTCCAGCTATACTCGCGAAACTCAGCCTTATGTTTACGGAGATTACTCTATCTTCTTGGCTGAGATTGCATCAACTACCAATGAAAATATCTTGACGGAGAAATTATTGGAAGAAGTGGAAGACGACGCAACGCGCTTTGCTATTCTCAATAACTTCCTAGATGGTTTCCGTGGGACAGTTTTCCGCCAAACTCAATTTGCTGAGTTTGAACACGCCATTCACCAAGCGGATCAAAATGGTGAAGTTTTGACAAGCGATTTCTTAAATAAACTCTACGCAGACTTGAACCAAGAGTATTATGGTTTGAGTAAGGAAGACAATCCTGAAATCCAATACGAGTGGGCTCGCATTCCACACTTCTACTATAACTACTATGTATATCAATATTCAACAGGTTTTGCAGCAGCTTCAGCCTTGGCTGAAAAGATTGTCCATGGTAGTCAAGAAGACCGTGACCGCTATATCGACTACCTCAAGGCAGGTAAATCTGACTACCCACTCAATGTCATGAGAAAAGCTGGTGTTGATATGGAGAAGGAAGACTACCTCAATGATGCATTTGCAGTCTTTGAACGTCGTTTGAATGAGTTTGAAGCCCTTGTTGAAAAATTGGGATTGGCATAAGATGGTTGAATCATATAGTAAGAATGCCAACCATAACATGCGTCGCCCTGTCGTCAAGGAAGAAATTGTAGACTTGATGCGTCAGCGCCAAAAGCAAGTCACAGGATCTTTGAAAGAATTGGAAGACTTTGCTCGCAAGGAAAATATTCCCATTATTCCCCATGAAACGGTTGCTTATTTCCGTTTTCTCATGGAAACCATGCAACCTAAAAACATTCTGGAAATTGGGACGGCCATCGGGTTTTCAGCACTCTTGATGGCGGAACATGCGCCAAAGGCCAAGATTACAACCATTGACCGCAATCCAGAAATGATTGGTTTTGCCAAGGATAATTTCGCCCAGTTTGACAGTCGCAAGCAAATTACGCTCCTAGAAGGAGATGCGGTAGATGTCTTATCTACCTTGACAGAGTCCTATGATTTTGTCTTTATGGATTCAGCCAAGTCTAAATACATCGTCTTTCTGCCAGAAATTCTCAAACATTTGGACGTTGGAGGTGTGGTTGTCTTGGATGATATTTTCCAAGGTGGTGATGTTGCCAAGGACATTATGGAAGTCCGTCGTGGCCAGCGAACTATATACAGAGGCCTTCAAAGACTATTTGATGCAACTTTAGACAATCCAGGACTCACCGCAACATTAGTACCTCTGGGGGACGGCATTCTCATGCTTCGTAAAAATGTAGCAGATGTTCAATTGCCTGACAGCGAATGATTTTCAGAAAAATTTAAGAAAATATAGTAAAATAGATAGGGTAACACTTATCTCAAAGGAGTAGACATGAAGAAAAAATTATTGGCAGGAGCCATTACACTATTATCAGTAGCAACTTTAGCAGCTTGTTCGAAAGGTTCAGAAGGGGCAGACCTTATCAGCATGAAAGGGGATGTCATCACAGAACATCAATTTTATGAGCAAGTGAAAAGCAACCCTTCAGCTCAACAAGTGTTGTTGAACTTGACCATCCAAAAAGTATTTGAGAAACAATACGGTTCAGAAGTAGATGACAAAGAAGTCAACGATACTATTGCCGAAGAAGAAAAACAATATGGCGAAAACTACCAACGTGTCTTGTCACAAGCAGGAATGACGATTGAAACACGTAAAGCTCAAATTCGTACAAGTAAATTAGTTGAGTTGGCAGTTAAGAAGGCAGCAGAAGCTGAACTGACAGATGATGCCTATAAGAAAGCATTTGACGAGTACACTCCAGATGTAACGGCTCAAATTATCCGTTTGGATAATGAAGACAAGGCCAAAGAAATTCTTGAAAAAGCCAAAGCAAGTGATGCGGACTTTGCTCAATTGGCTAAAGATAATTCAACAGATGAGAAAACTAAAGCGAATGGTGGAGAAATCACCTTTGATTCTGCTTCGACAGAAGTACCAGAACAGGTTAAGAAAGCGGCTTTTGCTTTAGATGTAAATGGTGTTTCTGATGTGATCACAGCTGCTGGTACACAAGCCTACAGTAGCCAATATTACATTGTAAAACTCACTAAGAAAACAGAAAAATCATCTAATATCGATGACTACAAAGAAAAATTGAAAACTGTTATCTTGACTCAAAAACAAAATGATTCAACATTTGTGCAAAGTATTATCGGAAAAGAATTGCAAGCAGCCAATATCAAGGTTAAGGACCAAGCCTTCCAAAATATCTTTACCCAATATATCGGTGGCGGAGATTCAAGCTCAAGTAGTTCATCAAAAGAATAAAACAGAAAAGAGCCAAGTGCTCTTTTTCTTATGACAAAAATGGTCTATCTGATGGATAAGAGTTTTTTTCTTTCGGAAAAAATGGTATAATAGCAATCAAAACTAGAAAACAAACGGAATTTGGGAAGCAAATTGTCTTGTTCTCATTAGATTGGTGATACTATGAAGATTAGTAAAAGGCACCTATTAAATTATTCTATTCTAGTTCCTTACTTACTTTTATCTATTTTGGGCTTGATTGTGGTTTATTCGACAACCAGTGCTATTTTAATTCAAGAAGGGCCAAAAGTGCACTTCACTTGGTCCGAAAGTCAGGGACTATTTTCTGGATAGTTTAGTTTGATATTTGATTGCCTTGATATATAAGTTGAGACTGAGTTTCTTAAGAAATGAACGTCTGATTATTTATCGTTATGTTCATGAGCTGATTCTTTCTAGTTTTGGCTCGTTTGATTGGTAGTTCCTGTCAATGGAGCCTACGGCTGGATTTCAGTAGGACCTGTGACCATTCAGCCAGCAGAATATTTGAAAAATTATTATTATTTGGTATTTAGTCAAATCGATTTTTCCAAACAACAAGAGGATATAGCTATTTATGATTTTCAAGTTTTGACACAAAAATCAATGGCTTCCTCGTGCTTTTTAATGACTGGCGTTTCGTCCTCTATTTGTACTGATTGGGAAGCTTAGTATTTTCCCAGATTTGGGGAAATGCTTCTATCCTTAGCTTTGGTTGCCTTGATTATGTATACGATTAGTGGTATTGCTTATCGATGGTTTATTGCACTTTTTTTGGGAATTTCTGTTGGTAGTGTTCATGCTCTATCCTTATCACTGTATTTCTTTTATAGGGGTTGATAAATTTCTCAAAAAGTTCCAGTATTTGGATATGTTGCCAAACGTTTTCAGTGCTTATTTTTCAATCCCCTTTGCTGATTTGGCAGGAGCAGGTCACCAACTCGCAAATTCCTACTATGCTATGGTGAAATGGTGGGTGGTTTGGTCTAGGCTTAGGAAATTCAATCGAGAAAACGAGGGTTATCTACCAGAGGCCCATACAGATTTTTGTATTTTCAATTGTCATTGAAGAGTTTGGATTTGTGGGAGCTAGTTTGATTTTTATCACTTGTCTTTTTTTCCTTATTTTTGAGAATTATTTCTAGTAGGGAATTCGAGCTAAGAATCCCATTTAATTCCATGATGGCGATTGGGAGTTGGGAGGGGATGATGTTGGTACAGGTCTTTGTCAATATCGGTGGAATTTCTGGTCTTATTCCTTCGACAGGAGTAACTTTCCCTTTTCTTATCGCAAGGAGGAATAGTCTCCTAGTCTTGTCTGTAGCTATCGCTTTTTGTCTTAAATATTGATGCAAGTGAGAAAACGTGCCCAAACTTATATGAGGAGTTAGAAAGCTCACTCATCAAACTATTATGAGAGCTGAGAGTGGAAAGGATTACCTATGTCTCTTCAAAAAAATTAGAAAACTATAGTAATAAAGCTGTCGTGCAAGAAGAAGTATTGATTTTAACAGAATTGTTAGAAGATATCACTAAAAACATGCTTGCCCCAGAGACTTTTGATAAAATCATGCAGTTGAAGGAATTGTCAACTCAAGAAGATTATCAAGGCTTAAACCAATTAGTTACTAGTCTGACAAATGATGAAATGGCTTATATTTCACGCTATTTCTCTATCTTGCCTCTTTTGATTAATATTTCAGAAGACGTGGATTTGGCCTATGAAATCAACCATCAAAATAATATCGATCAAGATTATCTTGGTAAATTATCAGCAACGATTAAAATGGTTGCAGAAAAAGAAAATGCGGTTGAAATTTTAGAACATTTGAATGTTGTCCCTGTTTTGACAGCCCATCCAACACAAGTGCAACGTAAGAGCATGCTGGATTTGACTAACCATATCCATACCCTCTTGCGTAAGTATCGTGATGTGAAATTAGGCTTGATTAATAAGGAAAAATGGCATAATGATCTCCGTCGTTATATTGAGATTATCATGCAGACAGACATGATTCGTGAAAAGAAATTAAAAGTGACCAATGAAATCACGAATGTTATGGAATACTACAATAGTTCATTCCTGAAGGCAGTTCCTCATTTGACTGCTGAGTACAAGCGTTTGGCTAGAAAACATGGCTTGGAGTTAAAACATCCTAAACCAATTACCATGGGAATGTGGATTGGTGGAGACCGTGATGGGAATCCCTTTGTGACTGCAGATACCTTGAAACAATCTGCTATGACCCAGTGTGAAGTCATCATGAATTACTATGATGAAAAGATTTACCAACTTTATCGTGAGTTCTCCCTCTCAACCAGTATTGTCAATGTCAGCAAGCAAGTCAGAGAAATGGCTCGTCAATCTAAGGATAACTCTATTTACCGTGAAAAAGAGCTTTACCGTCGTGCCTTGTTTGATATTCAATCAAAAATAAAAGCAACAAAAACCTATCTGATTGAGGATAAGGAAGTTGGGGCTCGCTATGAAACAGCTAATGATTTTTATAAAGATTTAATTACCATCCGTGATTCTCTCTTGGAAAATAAAGGTGAAGCACTAATTTCTGGTGATTTTGTTGAGCTGATTCAGGCAGTTGAAATTTTTGGTTTCTATTTGGCATCTATTGACATGCGTCAAGATTCTAGTGTTCATGAGGCCTGTGTAGCCGAACTCTTGAAATCAGCAGGAATTCATTCTCATTATAGCGAACTAAGTGAAGAAGAAAAAAATGCCAACTTCTCTTTGAAAGAATTAGAGGAAGATCCACGTATTCTTTCTGCCACTCATGTTGAAAAATCAGAGTTACTTGAAAAAGAATTAGCAATCTTTAAGGCTGCTCGTAAGTTGAAAGATAAGTTGGGAGATGATGTTATTCGTCAGACCATCATTTCACATGCAACCAGCGTATCAGACATGTTGGAATTGGCTATCTTACTAAAAGAAGTAGGTCTAGTTGATAAAGAAAGAGCCCGTGTTCAAATTGTACCTCTCTTTGAAACAATCGAGGACTTGGACCACTCAGAAGAAACCATGAGAGAATACCTTTCTCTTCCCCTTGCCAAGAAATGGATTGCTTCACGTAATAACTACCAAGAAATCATGCTTGGTTACTCTGATAGTAATAAAGATGGTGGCTACCTATCATCATGTTGGACCCTCTACAAGGCTCAACAACAATTGACTGCTATCGGAGATGAATTTGGTGTTAAGGTTACCTTCTTCCATGGCCGTGGTGGGACTGTCGGTCGTGGTGGTGGACCAACCTATGAAGCTATTACCTCTCAACCGCTCAAGTCCATCAAGGATCGCATCCGCTTGACGGAGCAGGGTGAAGTAATTGGAAATAAATATGGTAACAAAGATGCTGCCTATTATAACCTTGAAATGTTGGTTTCAGCAGCCATTAACCGTATGATTACTCAATGGAAGAGTGATACTAATACCTCAAATCGCTATGAGGCTATTATGGATCAAGTAGTGGACCGTAGTTATGACATTTATCGAGACTTAGTCTTTGGGAATGACCATTTTTATGATTATTTCTTTGAGTCAAGTCCAATCAAGGCTATTTCCAGTTTTAATATTGGTTCTCGTCCAGCCGCTCGTAAGACTATTACTGAAATCGGTGGTTTGCGTGCCATTCCTTGGGTCTTCTCATGGTCACAAAGTCGTGTCATGTTCCCTGGCTGGTATGGTGTCGGATCAAGCTTCAAGGAGTTTATCGATAAAAATCCAGAGAATATCGCTATCTTACGAGATATGTATCAAAATTGGCCATTTTTCCAATCGCTTCTTTCAAATGTCGATATGGTCTTATCTAAATCCAACATGAATATTGCTTTTGAATATGCTAAGTTATGTGAAGATGATCAAGTGAAGGCTATTTATGATACTATTTTAGACGAATGGCAATTAACGAAAAATGTTATCCTAGAGATTGAAGGCTATGACGAATTATTGGCTGAAAATCCATATCTAAAAGCGAGTTTGGATTACCGTATGCCTTACTTTAATATCCTCAACTATATCCAGTTGGAGTTGATTAAACGTCAACGTCGAGGAGAATTATCAAGCGATCAAGAAAAATTAATCCATACAACCATCAACGGAATTGCGACCGGATTGCGTAATTCAGGCTGATACCTATCAAACTTCCTCTTTTCTATAGGGGAAAGTTTTTGAATATTTCAAAAAAATGCTAAAAGAGTCTTGACAAGTAGTTGAAAAATGATATAATTTAACCATTCAGAAAAGTAATCATATAAACTTTTTAGAGAGTCTGTGGTAGCTGAAAACAGATAAGTGATGATGATGAAAATTGGGCTGAATGTTATTTAGAATTTGAAATCATAAAAATTCGGTGAGCACACCTTACAGTGCATCTCGTTATTGCGAGACAGAGCGATAGGGAAATTCCCTATAATTGAGGTGGTACCGCGCATCGACGTCCTCACACAAGTTTTTTGTGTGAGGACTTTTTTGATGGAGGTTAGTATGGAAAGAAAACGATGGCGTCGCTTGTTTAGATAAGTGAAGCATTTTAAAGGAAATAAAAAGGAGAAATAGAATGAAAAATAAACGTTTAATTGGAATTATCGCTGCATTAGCAGTCTTAGTAGCAGGAAGCTTGATTTACTCTTCAATGAATAAACCAGAAGCTAAGAATGAGAAGAAAGTTGCCAAAGTTGGTGTCCTTCAGTTTGTGAGCCATCCATCTCTTGATTTGATTTATAAAGGGATTCAAGATGGACTTGCAGAAGAAGGTTATAAAGATGACCAGTTGAAGATCGATTTTATGAACTCAGAAGGTGACCAAAGTAAGGTTGCGACAATGAGTAAACAATTGGTTGCAAATGGGAATGACCTTGTGGTTGGTATTGCAACACCAGCTGCTCAAGGTTTGGCTAGTGCAACAAAAGACCTACCGGTTATCATGGCCGCTATTACAGACCCAATCGGAGCTAACTTGGTCAAAGATTTGAAAAAACCAGGTGGCAACATTACAGGGGTATCTGACCACAACCCAGCTCAACAACAAGTTGAACTCATCAAAGCTTTGACACCAAATGTGAAAACAATTGGAGCTCTTTACTCAAGCAGCGAAGACAATTCAAAAACACAGGTAGAAGAATTTAAGGCTTATGCTGAAAAAGCAGGTTTGACAGTCGAAACATTTGCTGTTCCTTCAACAAATGAAATTGCTTCAACAGTTAACGTTATGACTAGCAAGGTCGATGCTATCTGGGTTCCAATTGATAACACCATTGCATCAGCCTTTTCAACAGTTGTATCAAGCAACCAATCAGCTAAAAAACCAATTTATCCAAGCGCGACTGCCATGGTAGAAGCAGGTGGCTTGGCATCAGTTGTAGTTGACCAACATGATCTTGGAGTGGCAACAGGTAAAATGATTGCGCAAGTCTTGAACGGTGCAAAACCGGCTGATACTCCAGTCAATGTCTTTTCAACTGGTAAGTCAGTGATCAACAAAAAATTGGCACAAGAGCTAGGTATTACGATTCCTGAATCTGTTTCTAAAAAGAAGCAGGGACAAGTGATTGAATAATCTGCAATGGAGGAGTTAGGGGACATCTCCTCCAATTTTTTTACAATAAAAAAATCATATAGAAAAGGTTAAGAAACAGATGATATTATCTATTATTTCACAAGGATTTGTCTGGGCTATTTTAGGTCTGGGAATCTTTATGACATTTAGGATTTTGAACTTTCCAGATATGACGACAGAAGGTTCCTTCCCTCTTGGGGGAGCTGTTGCTGTCACTCTGATAACCAAAGGCGTGAACCCATTTTTAGCGACACTTGTTGCTGTAGGAGCAGGTTGTTTGGCTGGAATGGCAGCAGGACTTCTTTATACAAAAGGGAAGATCCCAACTTTGCTCTCAGGGATTTTGGTGATGACTTCCTGTCACTCTATCATGCTCTTGATTATGGGACGTGCAAACTTAGGACTGCTTGGAACTAAGCAAATTCAGGATGTTTTACCTTTTGATTCAGACTTGAACCAACTCTTGACAGGTCTCATCTTTGTCAGTCTTGTTATTGTTCTCATGCTCTTTTTCTTGGACACTAAACTCGGACAAGCCTATATTGCTACAGGTGACAATCCTGATATGGCTAGAAGTTTCGGGATTCATACTGGACGCATGGAGCTCATGGGCTTGGTCTTATCAAATGGTGTGATTGCCCTTGCAGGTGCTCTCATTGCCCAGCAAGAAGGGTATGCCGATGTATCTCGAGGAATCGGGGTTATCGTTGTGGGGCTTGCAAGTTTGATTATTGGAGAAGTTATCTTCAAGAGTTTGAGCTTAGCAGAACGTCTGGTTACCATCGTTGTAGGTTCTATCGCTTATCAATTTTTAGTGTGGGCAGTTATCGCTCTTGGCTTTAATACAAGTTACCTTCGTTTGTACAGCGCCGTGATTTTAGCAGTCTGCCTCATGATTCCAACATTTAAGCAAACAATCTTGAAAGGAGCCAAATTAAGCAAATGACAGCAATTGTAGAATTAAAAAATGCAACCAAAGTCGTTAAAAATGGCTTTGATGAAGAAAAGATTATTTTAAATGATGTTTCCTTAGAAATTTTTGAACAGGATTTCATCACGATTTTAGGTGGAAATGGTGCTGGGAAATCAACCCTCTTTAACACTATTGCAGGAACCTTATCACTAACCAGTGGGACCATCCGTATTTTGGGTGAAGATGTTACTAAGTTTTCACCAGAGAAGCGAGCTAAGTATCTGTCTCGTGTCTTCCAAGATCCGAAAGATGGGGACAGCTCCTCGTATGACAGTGGCAGAGAATCTCTTGATTGCCAAGTTTCGTGGTGAAAAGCGAGGACTCTTCCCAAGACGTCTGAATAGCTATAAGGATGAATTTCAGGCAACCATTGAAAAAGTGGGAAATGGTCTTGAGAAACACTTGAATACACCGATTGAGTTTTTATCAGGTGGACAAAGACAGGCTTTGAGTCTCTTGATGGCAACCTTGAAGCGACCTGAATTACTCCTATTAGATGAGCATACTGCAGCCCTTGATCCAAAGACAAGTGTCGCACTCATGGAGTTGACAGATGAATTTGTCAAGAAAGATCAGCTGACAGCCCTTATGATTACTCATCATATGGAAGATGCTCTCAAATATGGTAATCGTCTGATTGTAATGAAGGAAGGTCGTATAATTCAAGATCTTAATAATGAAGAAAAAGCCAAGATGAAAATCTCAGACTACTATCAATTATTTGAATAGATAAACTTTATTTTCATTAAAAAATAGAGAAGAAAAACTTAGAAGCATTAAAGTGTTTCTGAGTTTTTTAACTTTCTTTTCTATCTAGAAAAATAAGGCAAAGATAATTACGGAAAGTGTATGAAATGGTTTACTTTTTTTCAGAAATAAGCTATACTAGTTTACGTGAAACTATGATAAGATGGAGGTATTGTGTATGGTTGACAAACAAGTCATTGAAGAAATCAAAAACAATGCCAACATTGTGGAAGTCATAGGAGATGTGATTTCTTTACAAAAGGCAGGACGGAACTATCTAGGGCTCTGTCCTTTTCATGGTGAAAAGACTCCTTCTTTCAACGTTGTGGAAGACAAGCAGTTTTATCACTGTTTTGGTTGTGGTCGCTCAGGTGACGTCTTTAAGTTCATCGAAGAATACCAAGGTGTATCCTTCATAGAAGCCGTTCAGCTCTTAGGAGAGCGTGTCGGTATTCAATTAACGATGCCTGTCCCGTCTCGTCCTCAACAGGTTTCACCTCATCAGACTCTATATGATATGCATGAAGAAGCTGCACGATTTTACCATGCAATTCTCATGACGACCAAGATGGGAGAAGAAGCAAGGGCTTATCTATATAAGCGAGGGTTGACAGACGAAGTTCTGAAGCACTTCCAGATTGGGTTGGCTCCAGCAGAGAGAACCTATCTCTATCAACGTCTGGTTGATCAGTTTGAGGAAAAGGATTTACTGGATTCGGGCTTGTTTTACTTATCGGACGGTAATCAGTTTTATGATACTTTTTTCGGACGTATCATCTTTCCTTTGACCAATGATAAGGGGCAGGTTATTGCCTTTTCAGGTCGTATCTGGCAAGAAACAGATAATCAGACTGCCAAGTATAAAAATAGTCGCTCAACTTCAATTTTTAACAAGAGTTATGAATTGTATCATTTGGACAAGGCTAAAAAAGGAACTGGGAAAATCCCAGAACTCTACTTGATGGAAGGTTTTATGGATGTTATCGCCGCCTACCGTGCTGGTATAGAGAATGCTGTAGCTTCCATGGGAACGGCTCTGAGCAAGGAACATGTTGACCATCTCAAACACTTTACTAAAAAGATTGTCCTCAGCTACGATGGTGATAAGGCAGGGCAGGCAGCAACAGCAAAAGCGTTGGAGGAATTAAAAGATTTCTCAGTGGAAGTTGTCCGAGTACCTGACTCCATGGACCCAGATGAGTATTTACAAAAGAATTCTGTTGAAGACCTGGCTTATCTCTTAACCAAGACTCGGATTAGTCCCATAGAATTTTATATTCACCAACTTAAGCCGGAAAATAGCGATAACTTGCAGGCGCAAATTGAGTTCATTGAAAAGATTGCACCCTTAATCGCCAAAGAAAAGTCTATCACTGCCCAAAATTCTTACATCCACATTCTGGCGGACAACCTGCCTTCCTTTGATTATCAGCAGGTGGAACAGATTGTAAATGAAAGTCGGATTTTCCAAAGGCAGGAGAGGGTCAAGGAGCGTCCTGCACCAGTAGCGATCAGTTTACCTGTGACGCAGCAACTGACAGCAGTTATGAGAGCAGAAGCTCATCTCCTTTATAGGATGGCTGAGAATCCAGTTGTTTGAATGATTATCGTTTGCGAGATGATTTTTTCTTTGATACCCCAGAATTTCAGATTCTTTACGAATTATTAAGTGAGCAGGGAAAAATCGGATCAGAGGACCTCTCCCATCAGTCACCTGAAGTTGAAACTGCCTGGTATCAAGTGCTTGCTCTTGATTTACCATCTGAAATCTTACCTCAGGAACTAGTGGAAGTGGAAGAATCTCGAAACCGTGCCCTCCTCAGTAAGGACAATTTAAGGATTAAAAAGAAAGTGCAGGAAGCTAGTCATGTAGGAGATACAGATACAGCCTTAGAAGAATTGCAACGATTGATATCCCAAAAAAGAAGAATGGAGTAATAATGGTAACAAAACAAAAAGAAGTAACAACATTTGACGTACAAGTAGCGGACTTTATACGTAATCACAAGAAAACAGGAACTGCAACAGATGATGATATTAATTCTAGTCTGGTTATTCCTTTTACCTTAGATGCTGATGGGATTGAAAATCTCTTGCAACGAATTCAAGATGCAGGGATTTCTATCACAGATAACGAAGGAAATCCGAGTGCACGTGTTCTTAGTACTGAAGAAGAGCCAGAACTCAGCGATGAAGACTTGATTGGTTCAACTTCGGCTAAGGTCAATGACCCTGTTCGTATGTACTTGAAAGAAATCGGAGTCGTTCCTCTCTTGACTAATGAAGAGGAAAAAGAATTGGCACTGGCTGTTGAAGCGGGTGACATCGAAGCTAAACAACGCCTTGCGGAAGCCAATCTTCGTTTGGTTGTTTCTATTGCCAAACGCTATGTTGGTCGTGGTATGCAGTTTCTTGACTTGATTCAAGAGGGAAATATGGGCTTGATGAAGGCGGTTGACAAGTTTGACTATTCTAAAGGGTTCAAGTTCTCAACTTACGCAACTTGGTGGATTCGTCAGGCTATCACTCGTGCTATTGCGGATCAAGCTCGTACCATTCGTATCCCAGTTCATATGGTTGAAACCATCAATAAATTGGTTCGTGAACAGCGTAATCTCCTTCAAGAATTGGGACAAGATCCAACACCAGAACAAATTGCTGAACGTATGGATATGACCCCTGACAAGGTTCGTGAAATCTTGAAGATTGCCCAAGAACCAGTATCTCTTGAAACTCCTATTGGTGAAGAGGATGATAGCCATCTTGGGGACTTTATCGAAGATGAAGTGATTGAAAATCCAGTGGACTATACAACTCGTATCGTCTTGCGTGAGCAGTTGGATGAGGTCTTGGATACTCTTACAGACCGTGAAGAAAACGTCTTGCGCTTGCGCTTCGGACTAGATGATGGTAAAATGCGCACCCTTGAAGATGTTGGTAAAGTTTTTAACGTGACTCGCGAGCGTATCCGTCAGATTGAAGCCAAGGCTTTGAGAAAACTACGCCAACCAAGTCGCAGCAAACCCCTTCGTGATTTTATTGAAGACTAAGAGTGAGGATGAATATGGCTTATACAGAAGAGCAAATTGAAAACATCAAAACACGGATTTTATCAGCCTTGGAAGAAGTTATTGACCCTGAGTTGGGAATCGATATTGTCAATCTTGGTTTGATCTATGAGATTCGTTTTGACGGCGACACAGGACAAACAGAGATTGATATGACTTTGACAACTATGGGTTGTCCCCTAGCTGACCTTTTGACAGACCAGATTTATGATGCTATGACCGAGGTGCCAGAAGTAACGGATACTGAGGTCAAATTGGTTTGGTATCCAGCCTGGACAGTTGAAAAAATGAGTCGCTATGCACGCATTGCGCTAGGCATTAAGTAAACCTATAAAAACATGTGAGAGATTATTGGAAAAGCGAGGAAATTTCCCCCTCTTTTCCTCTAGTCTCTCCTTTCTTTTGCTGATTTTATTCCAAGAAAATGATATAATAGTAGTTATGGAAAAAAAGAAATTACGAATCAATATGTTGAGTTCAAGTGAGAAAGTAGCAGGACAAGGAGTTTCAGGTGCCTACCGTGAATTAGTTCGTCTTCTTCACCGTGATGCCAAGGACCAATTGATTGTTACAGAGAATCTTCCAATCGAGGCAGATGTGACTCACTTTCATACGATTGATTTCCCCTATTATTTATCAACATTCCAAAAAAAACGCTCAGGGAGGAAAATTGGCTATGTACATTTCTTGCCTGATACACTTGAGGGGAGCTTGAAAATTCCATTTTTCTTAAAGGGAATTGTGAAACGCTATGTATTTTCTTTTTACAACCGGATGGAGCACTTGGTTGTTGTTAATCCTATGTTTATTGAGGATTTGGTGGCAGCTGGTATTCCACGTGAAAAAGTGACCTATATTCCTAACTTTGTCAATAAGGAAAAATGGCATCCACTTCCACAAGAAGAGGTAGCGAGACTGCGAACAGAGTTAGGTCTTAGTGACAATCAGTTTATCGTAGTAGGTGCTGGTCAAGTTCAGAAACGCAAAGGGATTGATGATTTTATCCGTCTGGCTGAGGAATTGCCTCAGATTACCTTTATCTGGGCGGGTGGCTTCTCTTTTGGTGGTATGACAGATGGTTATGAACGCTACAAGAAAATTATGGATAATCCACCTGAAAATTTAATTTTTCCAGGTATTGTGTCCCCAGAGCAAATGCGCGAATTGTATGCCCTAGCGGACCTTTTCTTGTTACCCAGTTATAATGAACTCTTTCCTATGACGATTTTAGAGGCTGCCAGTTGTGAGGCTCCTATCATTTTACGTGATTTGGATCTCTATAAGGTGATTTTGGAGGGAAATTATCGGGCGACAGCAGATAGAGAAGAGATGAAAGAAGCTATTCTGGAATATCAAGCGAATCCTGCTGCTTTAAAAGATTTGAAAGAAAAAGCTAAGAATATTTCCAGAGAGTATTCTGAAGAGCATCTGTTACAAATCTGGTTGGATTTTTATGAGAAACAAGCCGCTTTAGGGAGAAAATAAAAAGTGAGGTAATCTATGCGAATTGGTTTATTTACAGATACCTATTTTCCTCAGGTTTCTGGTGTTGCGACCAGTATTCGAACCTTGAAAACAGAACTTGAAAAGCAAGGACATGATGTTTTCATATTTACAACGACAGATAAGAATGTCAATCGTTATGAAGATTGGCAAATTATTCGGATTCCAAGTGTTCCTTTCTTTGCTTTTAAGGATCGCCGCTTTGCCTATCGAGGCTTTAGTAAGGCGCTTGAAATTGCTAGCAGTATCAGCTAGATATTATCCATACTCAGACAGAATTTTCTCTTGGTCTGTTGGGTATTTGGATTGCGCGTGAATTGAAGATTCCAGTCATTCATACTTATCATACCCAGTATGAAGACTATGTGCATTATATTGCCAAAGGGATGCTGATTCGTCCTAGTATGGTCAAGTATCTGGTTAGAGGTTTCCTGCATGATGTGGATGGGGTTATTTGCCCGAGTGAGATTGTTCGTGACTTGCTATCTGACTATAAAGTTAAGGTTGAAAAGCGGGTCATTCCTACTGGGATTGAATTAGCCAAGTTTGAGCGTCCAGAAATCAAGAAAGAAAATCTAAAAGAACTACGTAGTAAATTAGGGATTCAAGATGATGAACAGATGTTGCTGAGTCTTTCCAGAATTTCCTATGAAAAAAATATTCAAGCAGTATTAGCAGCCTTTGCAGAAGTTCTGAAAGAAGAAGACAAGGTCAAACTGGTGGTAGCTGGGGACGGTCCTTATCTGGATGACCTCAAAGAGCAAGCCAAGAAACTAGAGATTCAAGACTCCGTCATCTTTACAGGTATGATTGCTCCCAGTGAGACAGCTCTTTACTATAAGGCGTCAGATTTCTTCATCTCGGCATCGACAAGTGAAACGCAAGGTTTGACATATTTGGAAAGCTTGGCCAGTGGAACACCTGTCATTGCTCACGGAAATCCTTATCTGGATAATCTGATCACTGACAAGATGTTTGGAACATTGTACTATGGAGAACATGATTTAGCTGGAGCTATTTTAGAAGCTCTGATTGCAACGCCAGATATGGATGAGCATACCTTATCAGCGAAATTATATGAGATTTCAGCTGAGAATTTTGGAAAACGGGTTCATGAATTTTATCTGGATGCTATTATTTCAAATAATTTCGAACAAGAATTACTTGACGACGAGCCAATTGGTCAGCGTTTTTTAAAAACGGTTCTCTACTTGCCTCAACAGGTAGTTATGACTCCGGTTAAAGAATCTAAACGTATCTTAAAGGCTTCTAAAAAACAATTGTCTAGTATAAGAAATTATTGGAAAGATGAAGTAAAATAATAGATAAAGAGGAAGAAGAAATGAAAAAACAATTGATGAGAAGTGGTAGTGATCAAAAAATTGCTGGAGTATGTGCTGGGGTCGCAAATTATTTTTGATATTGATCCGACTATTGTTCGTGTAATATGGGGTGTTCTTGCATTTTGTTATGGGGCAGGAATTGTAGCTTATATTATTTTATGGATAATTGCACCAGTTTCAACAGAATATTAGAAAAATTAAAGTAAAAGGAGAAAATAATGGCATTTGGAGATAATGGAAAACGTAAAAAAACAATGTTTGAAAAATTAACACTGATTGTTGTGCTAATAATGTTGTTTGTAACTTTGGCAGGGATTTTTGCCACAGCGCTTGGTGCTTTTAGTAGGTTTTAAGTTTTAATCTAATTTCTACTAGAGCACATTTATTGACTGGGGTATTTCCCAGCCCTTTTTTAAAGTGAGAAGAGAAAATGAGTATGTTTTTAGATACAGCCAAGATTAAGGTCAAGGCTGGTAATGGCGGCGATGGTATGGTTGCCTTTCGCCGTGAAAAATATGTCCCTAATGGTGGTCCTTGGGGTGGTGATGGTGGTCGTGGAGGTAATGTAGTCTTTGTTGTAGATGAAGGGTTACGTACTTTGATGGATTTTCGCTACAATCGCCATTTTAAGGCTGATTCTGGTGAAAAAGGAATGACCAAAGGGATGCATGGTCGTGGTGCAGAGGACCTCAGAGTTCGAGTGCCGCAAGGTACGACTGTCCGTGATGCAGAGACTGGCAAAGTTTTAACAGATTTGATTGAACATGGACAAGAATTTATTGTAGCCCACGGTGGTCGTGGTGGACGTGGAAATATCCGCTTTGCGACACCGAAAAATCCTGCACCAGAAATCTCTGAAAATGGAGAACCAGGTCAGGAACGTGAGTTACAATTGGAACTAAAAATCTTGGCTGATGTTGGTTTAGTTGGATTCCCATCTGTTGGGAAATCAACCCTTTTAAGTGTTATCACATCTGCTAAACCTAAAATTGGTGCCTACCATTTTACGACTATTGTGCCAAATCTAGGTATGGTTCGTACCCAATCAGGTGACTCCTTTGCAGTAGCTGATTTACCAGGTTTGATTGAAGGGGCTAGTCAGGGTGTCGGTTTGGGAACTCAGTTCCTCCGTCACATTGAACGTACACGTGTTATCCTTCATATCATTGATATGTCAGCTAGCGAAGGCCGTGATCCTTATGAAGATTATCTTGCCATCAATAAAGAGCTGGAGTCATACAATCTTCGTCTCATGGAGCGTCCACAGATTATCGTAGCCAATAAGATGGATATGCCTGAAAGTCAGGAAAATCTTGAAGAATTCAAGAAGAAATTGGCTGAAAACTACGATGAATTTGAAGAGCTACCAGCTATCTTCCCAATTTCCGGTTTGACCAAGCAAGGTCTGGCAACGCTCTTGGATGCTACAGCTGAATTGTTAGACAAGACACCAGAATTCTTGCTCTACGACGAGTCAGATATGGAAGAAGAAGCTTACTATGGCTTTGACGAGGAAGAAAAAGCCTTTGAAATTAGTCGTGATGACGATGCAACGTGGGTACTTTCTGGTGAAAAACTCATGAAACTCTTCAATATGACCAACTTTGATCGTGACGAATCAGTTATGAAATTTGCTCGTCAATTACGTGGTATGGGGGTTGATGAAGCCCTTCGTGCGCGTGGAGCTAAAGATGGGGATTTGGTCCGCATTGGTAAATTTGAGTTTGAATTTGTAGACTAGGAGACTGGTATGGGAGATAAACCGATATCTTTCCGAGATGCGGATGGGAATTTTGTTTCCGCTGCAGACGTTTGGAATGAAAAGAAATTGGAAGAACTATTTAATCGTCTCAATCCAAATCGTGCTCTGAGATTGGCACGAACCAAAAAAGACAATCCACCTCAGTAAAATAGATAAAAAGATTCCGTGTCAAATGAGACACGGAATTTTCTTATTCTTCAAAGAAAAATGGTGGAGCGAATTTTTTCAGTTCTTCAAAGCATTTTTGAGCAGCTTTTGCATCTTCACAGATGACAAGACAGACATCATCACCACAGAGGGTAGCGATAGCGTCGGGGAAGCTCAAAGCATCAATGATAGAACCAAAGGATTGAGCAAGTCCAGGAAGGGTTTTTAGCAGGACTTGATGTTGAACTGGGCGCATCAAGACAAGAGCATCTTCCATGTAAATTTCGAGACGTTTTTCCCATTTTGAGATAGAACCTGTATTGAGCACGTAGTAAGAGTTATCTTCTTCTCGTACTTTTGAGAGGTTCATACTTTTAATATCTCTCGAAAGTGTAGCTTGTGTAACTTGAATATCATTATCGGCAAGAAGAGCTTGTAGCTCAGCTTGAGTATGGATCTTGTTTTTCGTTACAAGAGCTCGTATGAGTTGGTGTCGGTGTTCGGATTTGTTCATAAAATATTACTCCTTGTACAAGGTACAGAAAGCGTGGACTGAACGAGTTCGTCAGTCGGGTGGTAAGCGGTATTGTCACGTATGATGATTTTAAAGTCAGTAGTATAAAGAACTATACGGAGAAAATCTCCTTCTTTTAACTTGTCACTAGTTGGGTACAGATGAATTGGCTGTCTATTCCTTCATCAGCATGGTTGTTCTCTACTAACAGTGAATCATTCAATTTTGGTAGCATTTGTCACGGCTTGTTGTGAATTTATACTAAATGTCAATTCACAGAGATTGACCAACATGTGGTGTGGTAGCGTGTATGATAGAGGGTCACACATGTTGGTTATGGGGCGGTATCTTTTGTTCAAGCTCCAGTAGTAGGATTTCTAACAGCCTTTATTTGAACTGGATTTGATACCAAGTTGTAGTTTCTTTCGACTGTTCAAGTGGGTGTCTCTGATGATAGGAAGGTCGGTGGGTCTTGAATTGACCTTTTCCTTAAAATCTTTCCATATTGAAAGTCTGATATTATACCTTTTGACAAGGTAGGGTAAGAGTAGACTGTTCAAGATCAACAGTTAGGTGGTAAGCGGTGTTGTCACGTATGGTGATTTCAAAGTCAGTAGTATAGAGGACTAAACGGAGAGTGTCTCCTTCTTTTAACTTGTAAATAGTCGGTTGCAGTTCAAACTGGATATCCATCCATTCATCTGCAGTAATATCCTCTACTAACAGTAAATCATTTCTATTTTGCAAATTGAGATAGCCTTTTGTCACGACTCGTTGTGCATTTGGTCTAAATGGTAATTCACATAGATTTTCCAACATGTGGTAGCGACCATTGTCAATGGTTCTAGCACTTAAAACAGCTGGATAAGGTTGTAGGTATTTCTTTTGACCATGTTCCAGTAATTGGGCAGATAAGAGCCCCTTGTTTGTGCTGGATTTGATACGAAGATTGAGCTGAGCTCGACCGTTCAAGTGAAGATCTTTGGTCACAGGAAGGTCAATGGTGATTTGATTGGCTTTCCCTTGATAGAGTTCTGTATTGAAGGATTGGTATGTCTTACCATAACGATCAAAATCCTTATCTAAGTACTGGTTTTGAATAACTTGCTCTTCTTGACCGAGTGAGAAGGTTTCTGAGCTTTCTTGATTACCGAAATCAGAAAGAATCTGCCAAGTATGAGGAGCGGTATTGTCCTGCCAGATAACGGTTGGAAGTTGAAAATCTATATCTAGCCCCAATAATTTCTTAGTCAATAAGGCATTCATGGATTCACGAAAGTCAATGGACTGCCAGTTGTTCATATAAACATGGGCACCATTATGGAAAAAGAGATGCTTATTAATATAATCAGGAAGAGCATGAAACATCTGGTAAACATGAAGTGGTTTGACATTCCAATCCTGAGAACCATGAGTAAAGACAACCTCTGCTTTTACCTTATGGGCATTGAGAAGATAGTTGCGGTCATGCCAAAACTGATTGTAGTCACCAGACTTGCGATCCAGTTGCTCTTTTACTTTTTCTAAATCAGCTTGGTGAGCTTCGTTACTACGAATATAGTCGCCAGCCAAGAGATTACGAGAGTAGGTTAGTTCAGCAAGAGAGTCAAAGTCCTCCCCCTGGATATCCACCTGGGCTAGTCACCAGACCGTTTTCACGATAGTAATTGTACCATGAAGAAATGCCTGCCTCGGCAATAATGACTTCTAACCCATCGACTCCTGTAGTTGCAAGACCATTGGACATGGTACCTAGATAGGAAAGTCCAGTTGTGGCAACTTTTCCATTTGACCAGTCAGCCTTGACTTGACGCAGGCGCGTGTGGTCAGTGAAGGCTCGGCAACGACCATTGAGCCAATCAATGACATTTTTATAGGCTTCGATTTGCTGGTAGTCCCCATTAGTCATGAAACCAGTGGAGTCTTTGGTACCAACACCTGAGACATAGAGATTAGCAAACCCTCGTGGAAGGAAGTAGTCGTTGAGTGTATAGCTAGCGTTGATGTGTGTCAGCTTTCTTCAGCTTCTGACACTAGATCAGCTTGACCTTTAGGTTGGACGAGATTGAGTTGAGGTTCCTCTAGCTCGATCTTGTGAGCAGGTTTTACTTCAAGCTCACCCTCCATCTTGTATAGAGCCTTGTCACTAGCCTTATCATTTGTTCCCTGATGATAGGGACTTGCAGTCATGATAGCAGGGATTTGCCCTTCATAACGAGGACGAATAATGCTGACCTTGACTAGGTCTGGTAGCCCTTTTTGGTTAGTATCGACACGAGTCTCAACGTAAACAACTTCACGAATGACATCATGGCTAGAAAAAGTAGCTAAACTCTTGCCGTTAAAGTAGTGGTAGTCATTATCCTCAGGAATAAGACCGTCACTGACAAGTTGGTCGATAAGAGTGTTCCCCTTTTTGGTGCGAGTATTGAGTAACTGATAGAAATTTTCAATCAAGTCACCATATACAATGGGAAAACCAGTCTCTTTACGAAAAACATCACTGTCTTCAAAGTCAACCAAGTAAGAAAAACCTAAGAGTTGAAAGGCTACAGTATAGAAAATATCTGCAGTCAACTCTCTGTCTGACTGACAAAAAGTCAGAAAGTCAGTGTCCTTATCTATCGAGATTGTAGATAGAGCATAGTCGGTATTGGAGTAAGTAAAAAAACTCCAACGAATGAAGTGTTCAAACTGCTTTTTTGAAGGCAGATGTGGTGTTAGATTTAGCCCTAGCTTTCCAATTCATTTAACAATTGCGAACTAGAAAATGCTAGATAGCTGAATTGATTAAAATGCATAGTATTCTCCTTTGAAAAAAACACTAAATTTATTATATCAAAAAAATGGGAAAAAAATGGAATAAATAAACCCTAATGAAATAAATTTCAAAATAGAGTATAGATTTACTGTTACTTATGATAATTTACAGTAAATAAAATATAAAAATATAGTCATGTTTAAAGATTTACAAAGAACAAAAAGAATATATATGTTTGTCTTATTATTCTTTATATGGTATAAAAAAATGTTTTTGAATTTTTATTTAAAAACATAATAATATAAAAAAATAGGTTAATTTTTTTGCAGAATCTGTTTTTATACTACTGTTTAGAATTGGATAAGGATAATCAGTTTGTACTTAATGGACTGATTAAGAAATATGGGGTGTAAAATGGTATAATAGAAATATATCAAAATAGGAGAGGTGAGTTCATGATTGCACAACTTGACACCAAAACAGTTTATAGTTTTATGGGAAGTGTAGTTTCGATTGAAAAATATGTACAAATAGCTAAAAACTATGGTTATTCTCACCTTGCTATTATGGATGTGGATAATCTCTATGGAGCCTATCATTTTTTAGAAGTGACTCGAAAATATGGAATCCAACCTCTAATTGGTCTTGAAATGACCTTGATTATAGACGAGAAGGAGATCTCTTTTCGTTTTCTAGCTCTATCTACTAAGGGTTACCAAGAGTTGATGAAGTTATCCACTTTAAAAATGACGGGACGAAAAAATTGGTCTGACTTTACCAGTCACCTTGAGGATGTTGCTGTTATTGTTTCTTATTTTGATGGAATCGATCAGCTGGATTTAGGTCATGATTATTTTATTGGAGTTAGTCCCGATACTCACCAAGAAGTCTTTACCAAACCTATTCTTCCACTGTATCAGGTCAACTCTTTTGAGAAAGAAGACATACAGGTTTTGCAAATCTTGTCGGCAGTCAAAGATAATATCAGTCTGAGAGAAGTGGATGTGCATTCACAACCAGGGTTCTTTCTACCAGCCTCAGAATTAGAAGGAATATTTAAAAATCGCTTTCCTCAGGCGCTTGCCAATCTCCAAGGTTTGATAGGGAGTGTTAGCTACCAACTTGATCCAAGTTTAAAACTCCCTCGCTTTAACCCTGAAAGACCTGCAGTAGAAGAACTTAGAGAGAGGGCTGAGCAGGGACTGATAGCCAAGGGACTAACCTCAGCTATCTATCATGAGCGACTGAATGAGGAATTAGCTGTGATTCATGATATGGGATTTGACGACTATTTTCTTGTAGTTTGGGATTTGCTACGTTTTGGACGTTCCCAAGGCTACTATATGGGAATGGGGCGTGGTTCTGCTGTGGGTAGTTTGGTCGCCTACTCACTTGATATCACAGGGATTGACCCAGTAGAGAAAAATCTGATTTTTGAACGTTTCCTTAATCGTGAACGATATACCATGCCTGATATTGATATTGACATTCCAGACCTTTATAGACCAGAGTTCATTCGTTATGTTCGTGATCGGTATGGCAGTCAACACGTGGCGCAGATTGTCACTTATTCGACCTTTGGAGCAAAACAGGCAATTCGTGATGTTTTCAAACGCTATGGTGTTCCAGAGTACGAATTAACAAATATTACGAAAAAAATCAGTTTTCGAGATACGCTAACGATGGCCTATGAAAAGAATTTGCAATTTAGACAGGTCATAAATAGTAAGATTGAGTACCAAAAAGCTTTTGATATTGCTCGAAAGATTGAAGGTTATCCTCGTCAGACCTCTATCCATGCGGCAGGAGTCGTTATGAGTGACCAAGACTTGACAGACTATATTCCTCTAAAATATGGTGAGGATATGCTCATCACCCAGTATGATGCTCATGGTATTGAAGCTAATGGACTTCTAAAAATGGATTTTCTTGGTTTACGTAACCTGACTTTCGTACAAAAAATGCAAGAATTACTTGCGGAGTCAGAGGGTGTTCATCTCAAAATCGAAGAGATTGATCTGGAAGATAAAGAAACCTTGGCTCTCTTTGCAGCTGGAAATACGAAAGGGATTTCCAATTTGAACAATCTGGAGCCATTCGACTCTTGAAACGGGTCAAACCACAAGTCTTCGAAGAAGTGGTGGCAACAACATCCCTTAACAGACCAGGTGCTAGTGATTATATTGATAATTTTGTGGCTCGCAAGCATGGCAAAGAAAAAGTGACGGTACTAGATCCTTCCTTGGAGGACATCCTGTCATCAACTTACGGTATCATGCTCTATCAAGAGCAAGTTATGCAGGTAGCTCAGCGCTTTGGAAGATTCAGTCTTGGTAAAGCCGACATTCTCAGACGTGCCATGGGTAAGAAAAATGCTAAAGAGATGCATTTGATGAAGGAAGATTTTATCACTGGTGCAGTTAAACTCGGTCATTCAAAAGAGAAAGCCAACCAAGTTTTTGCAGTGATGGAAAAGTTTGCGGGTTATGGATTTAATAGATCCCATGCCTATGCTTACTCAGCACTGGCATTCCAACTTGCTTATTTCAAGACGCACTATCCTGCTATTTTCTTTCAAGTCATGTTGAATTATTCAAGTAGTGATTATATTGTAGATGCATTGCAGATGGGATTTGAAGTGGCACCTTTAGCGATTAATAGTATTCCCTTTCATGATAAGATTGTTCAAAAGAAAATTTACCTAGGTTTGAAAGCGATTAAGGGGATGCCAAGAGATTTTTCTTATTGGATTATTGAAAACCGTCCTTTCTCAAGTATTGAAGATTTCGTCACGCGTCTTCCTAAGAATTACAAGAAACTCTCACTTTTGACGCCTTTAGTTGAATTGGGGCTCTTTGATGAATTTGACAAAAATCGTCAGAAGATTTTAGTGAACCTACCTAACTTATTTGTTTTCGTTGAGGAGTTGGGTGGGCTCTTTGCAGATACAAATTATAGTTGGACTGAGGCTGATGATTTAACAGAGGCAGAGAAGTTTTACAAGGAACAAGAACTGATTGGGGTAGGTATCAGTGCACATCCTCTACAAACTCTCGCTAAACAAGCCCTATATCCGACAACCCCAATTGCTAATCTTATTGAGGGAGCAAATGCAACTCTTCTAGTTGAAGTGCAAAAAATAAAAGTTATTCGAACTAAAAAGGCGAAAATATGGCCTTTCTACAGGTTCACGACAGTAAGTCTCGAATGGATGTTACAGTATTTTCAGACCAGTATCGAAAATTTGCCTCTCTCCTATCTGAAGGAAAATTCTACTACATCAACGGTAAGATTCAATCAAGAGATGACCGTCTGCAAATGATTGCACAAGATTTGAAAGAAGCAGTGGCTGAACGATTCTGGATTCAGGTTAAAAATCATGAATATGATAAAGAAATTTCAAATATCCTAGACCAGTATAAAGGCTCAATCCCAGTCATCATCAGGTATGAAGAGGAACAGAAAACAATTGTTTCTTCCCAATATTTTGTGACTAAATCCAATGAATTAGAAGCGAAATTGGATAAAATTGCTATGAAAACGATTTATCACTAAAATTACGGAAAATAGAAGAATTTTCCATTTAAATGTGATATAATCAGTAGGAATGTTAAAAGAAAAAGGAGCATAAACTAAATGAAACGTATTGCTGTTTTGACTAGTGGTGGAGACGCCCCTGGTATGAACGCTGCCATCCGCGCAGTTGTTCGTCAAGCAATTTCAGAAGGAATGGAAGTTTTTGGTATCTATGATGGATATGCTGGAATGGTTGCTGGTGAAATTCATCCCCTAGATGCTGCTTCAGTAGGAGACATCATTTCTCGTGGTGGTACTTTCCTTCACTCTGCTCGTTACCCAGAGTTCGCTCAACTTGAAGGGCAACTTAAAGGAATTGAGCAATTGAAAAAACACGGGATTGAAGGTGTAGTTGTTATCGGTGGTGACGGATCTTACCACGGTGCTATGCGTTTGACTGAACATGGCTTCCCAGCTATCGGTCTTCCAGGTACAATCGATAACGATATCGTTGGTACTGACTTCACAATCGGTTTTGACACAGCGGTTACAACTGCTATGGATGCTATCGATAAGATTCGTGATACATCATCAAGTCACCGTCGTACTTTTGTTATCGAAGTTATGGGACGTAACGCTGGTGATATCGCTCTTTGGGCTGGTATTGCAACAGGTGCTGATGAAATCATCATTCCTGAAGAAGAATTCAAGATTGAAGATATCGTAGAGAGCATTAAATGTGGTTATGAGTGTGGTAAAAAACACAATATCATCGTCTTGGCAGAAGGTGTGATGTCAGCAGCTGAATTTGGTCAAAAACTGAAAGAAGCTGGCGATACAAGTGATCTTCGTGTAACAGAACTTGGACATATTCAACGTGGTGGTTCTCCAACTGCGCGTGATCGTGTATTGGCGTCACGTATGGGTGCGCATGCTGTTAAACTTCTTAAAGAAGGTATCGGTGGTGTTGCGGTTGGTATCCGTAATGAGAAAATGGTTGAAAATCCAATTCTTGGTACAGCAGAAGAGGGAGCATTGTTTAGCCTCACTGCAGATGGTAAGATTGTGGTTAACAATCCTCATAAAGCAGACCTTGAGCTATCTAACTTGAATAAGAACTTGTCATAATTAAAAAATTAGTTAATAAGACCAAAAAGGTCATTTATATAAAGGAGTCACAAAATCATGAACAAACGTGTAAAAATCGTTGCAACTTTGGGTCCTGCGGTTGAAATCCGTGGTGGTAAAAAATATGGTGAAGATGGATACTGGAGTGGAAAACTGGATGTTGAAGCTTCAGCTAAAAACATTGCTAAATTGATTGAAGCTGGTGCTAATACATTCCGTTTCAACTTCTCACACGGTGACCACCAAGAACAAGGTGACCGTATGGCAACTGTTAAACTTGCTGAAAAACTTGCAGGTAAAAAAGTTGGTTTCCTTCTTGATACTAAAGGACCAGAAATCCGTACAGAATTGTTCGAAGGAGATGCAAAAGAATACTCTTACACAACTGGTGAAAAAATTCGTGTTGCAACTAAACAAGGAATTCAATCAACTCGTGAAGTAATTGCATTGAACGTCGCTGGTTCACTTGATATCTATGACGATGTTGAAGTTGGACGTCAAGTATTAATTGACGATGGTAAACTTGGTCTTCGTGTAGTTGCTAAAGATGATGCGACTCGTGAATTTGAAGTTGAAGTTGAAAATGACGGTGTAATCGCTAAACAAAAAGGTGTTAATATCCCTAACACTAAATTCCTTTCCCAGCTCTTGCTGAACGTGATAATGATGACATCCGCTTTGGTCTTGAACAAGGTATCAACTTTATTGCGATTTCATTTGTACGTACTGCAAAAGACGTTGAAGAAGTTCGTGCAATCTGTAAAGAGACTGGAAACGGACACGTTCAATTGTTTGCTAAAATTGAAAACCAACAAGGTATCGACAACTTGGATGAAATCATCGAAGCTGCTGATGGTATCATGATTGCTCGTGGTGACATGGGTATCGAAGTACCGTACGAAATGGTTCCAGTTTACCAAAAAATGATCATCAAGAAAGTCAATGCTGCTGGTAAAGTTGTTATCACTGCAACAAACATGCTTGAAACAATGACTGAAAAACCTCGTGCAACTCGTTCAGAAGTATCAGACGTTTTCAACGCTGTTATCGATGGAACTGACGCTACAATGCTTTCAGGTGAGTCTGCAAATGGTAAATATCCACTTGAGTCAGTAACTACAATGGCTACAATTGACAAGAACGCTCAAACTCTTCTTAACGAATACGGTCGTTTGAACTCAGATTCATTCGAACGTAACTCTAAGACAGAAGTAATGGCTTCAGCTGTTAAAGATGCTACTAACTCAATGGACATTAAATTGGTTGTAACACTTACTAAGACTGGACACACTGCACGTTTGATCTCTAAATACCGTCCAAATGCTGATATCTTGGCATTGACATTCGACGAATTGACAGAACGTGGATTGATGTTGAACTGGGGTGTTATCCCAATGTTGACAGATGCTCCATCTTCAACTGATGATATGTTCGAAATCGCTGAACGTAAAGCAGTTGAAGCAGGTCTTGTACAATCAGGTGACGATATCGTTATCGTAGCTGGTGTACCAGTTGGAGAAGCTGTTCGTACAAACACAATGCGTATCCGTACAGTACGTTAATCTAACATTAAAAAGCCTATCATATCAAGCTTTATAGCTTGATATGATAGGTCTTTTTTTGTATTAGGGGCAAAAAAGGGGCAAAACATTTCAAGACAGTTCATTTGCTAATAAATCCGATTCAGCTAATATAATTGAAAATGATGGAAAAAAGGGTGAATTTATGATATACTTTAATGTAGGACCTTTTTAGAAATTTTGAAAGAGTATTAAAAATTTAAAATGAGAAAAATTGTTATCAATGGTGGATTGCCCTTGCAAGGTGAGATTACCATTAGTGGTGCAAAAAATAGTGTTGTAGCTTTGATTCCAGCTATTATCTTGGCAGATGATGTTGTGACTTTGGATTGTGTTCCAGATATTTCCGATGTTGCTAGTCTTGTCGAAATTATGGAATTAATGGGTGCTACTGTTAAGAGATATGATGATGTGTTAGAGATTGATCCAAGAGGTGTTCAGAATATTCCAATGCCTTATGGGAAAATCAATAGTCTTCGTGCATCTTATTATTTTTATGGAAGTCTTTTAGGTCGCTTTGGGGAAGCTACTGTTGGTTTACCTGGTGGATGTGATTTGGGACCTCGCCCTATTGACTTACACCTTAAGGCTTTTGAAGCTATGGGAGCAACTGTTAGCTACGAGGGAGATAACATGAAGTTATCTGCTAAAGAAACAGGACTTCACGGCGCAAGTATTTACATGGATACGGTTAGTGTCGGTGCGACGATTAATACAATGATTGCTGCGGTTAAAGCAAATGGCCGTACTATTATTGAAAATGCAGCCCGAGAACCTGAGATTATTGATGTTGCAACTCTCTTAAATAATATGGGTGCTCATATCCGTGGTGCTGGAACCAATATTATCATTATTGATGGTGTTGACAGATTACATGGAACGCGTCATCAGGTGATTCCAGACCGTATTGAAGCAGGAACATATATTTCCTTAGCTGCTGCAGTCGGTAAGGGAATTCGTATCAACAATGTATTATACGAACACTTAGAAGGATTCATCGCTAAGTTGGAAGAAATGGGAGTTCGAATGACTGTATCGGAGGACAGTATTTTTGTCGAAGAACAGTCTAATTTGAAAGCAATCAATATTAAGACAGCACCTTATCCTGGTTTTGCTACTGACTTACAACAACCAATTACTCCTCTCTTGTTAACAGCAGAGGGGCGTGGAACTATTATTGATACAATTTATGAGAAACGTGTAAACCATGTTTTTGAGCTAGCAAAGATGAACGCAGATATTACGACTACAAACGACCATATTTTATATACTGGTGGACGTGGTTTGCGTGGGGCAAGTGTTAAAGCTACTGATCTTAGAGCTGGGGCCGCACTTGTCATTGCTGGACTGATGGCTGAAGGTAAAACTGAAATAACAAATATTGAGTTCATCTTACGTGGTTATTCGGATATTATTGAAAAACTACGTAATCTAGGGGCAGATATTTCATTAGTTGAAGAATAAACCGTAGAGGTGTTTATGAATATTTGGACCAAATTAGCAATGTTTTCTTTTTTTGAAACGGATCGCTTGTATTTGCGTCCTTTCTTTTTTAGTGATAGTAAGGACTTCCATGATATAGCTTCAAATCCAGAAAATTTACAATTCATTTTTCCAAGTCAAGCTAGTCTGGAAGATAGTCAATATGCACTGGCCAATTATTTTATGAAGGCTCCTTTAGGGGTATGGGCTATTTGTGATAAGAAAACTGAAAAAAATGATTGGTTCAATTAAGTTTGAGAAGCTAGATGAAATTAAAAAAAGAAGCAGAACTTGGTTATTTTTTTTGAGAAAAAGATATATGGTGTCAAGGTTTTATGACAGAAGTTGTAAGAAAAACTTTGCCAACTTTCTTTTGAGGAATTTGGTTTAAAAGCAATTATCTATCATTACTCATCTTGAAAAATGAAGCTAGCCAACGGGTTGCTCTCAAGTCTGGATTTCGATTGATTCGTCAGTTTAAAGGAAGTGATCGCTATACAAAGAAAAATGCGTGATTATCTTGAGTTTCGCTTTGTAAAGGGAGAAATTAATGAGTAAACACCAAGAAATTCTAAGCTATTTGGAAGAATTACCCGTTGGTAAAAGGGTCAGTGTTCGTAGTATTTCGAATCATCTGGGAGTCAGTGATGGAACGGCTTATCGGGCCATTAAAGAAGCTGAAAATCGTGGAATTGTAGAGACTCGTCCAAGAAGTGGTACTATCCGTGTTAAATCTCAGAAAGTTGCTATCGAAAGATTAACATTTGCAGAAATTGCAGAAGTGACTTCTTCTGAGATTCTGGCTGGGCAAGAAGGTTTAGAGAGAGAATTTAGTAAGTTTTCAATCGGTGCCATGACTGAGCAAAATATCTTATCTTATCTTCATGATGGGGGACTCTTGATTGTCGGAGACCGAACCCGTATTCAGTTGTTAGCCTTGGAAAATGAAAATGCAGTTCTAGTTACAGGTGGATTTCAGGTCCATGATGATGTGCTAAAACTGGCTAATCAAAAAGGGATTCCTGTTCTGAGAAGCAAGCATGATACTTTCACTGTCGCGACCATGATCAATAAAGCCTTGTCAAATGTCCAAATCAAGACTGATATTCTGACAGTTGAGAAACTCTATCGCCCGAGTCATGAGTATGGTTTTCTGAGAGAGACAGATACAGTTAAAGATTATTTGGACTTGGTACGTAAGAATCGTAGCAGCCGTTTTCCTGTTATCAATCAACATCAGGTCGTTGTTGGGGTTGTTACTATGAGAGATGCGGGTGATAAGTCACCAAGTACTACAATTGATAAGGTCATGTCTCGTAGTCTATTTTTAGTTGGATTATCGACAAATATTGCTAATGTGAGTCAACGTATGATTGCTGAAGACTTTGAAATGGTACCGGTTGTTCGAAATAATCAAACCTTGCTTGGAGTTGTGACACGACGAGATGTCATGGAGAAGATGAGTCGTTCCCAAGTTTCTGCTCTACCTACTTTTTCTGAGCAAATTGGTCAAAAACTTTCTTACCACCATGATGAAGTAGTCATTACAGTGGAACCCTTTATGCTAGAGAAAAATGGTGTTTTGGCTAATGGTGTATTGGCGGAGATACTGACTCATATGACACAAGATTTAGTTGTTAATAGTGGTCGAAATCTCATTATTGAGCAGATGCTAATCTACTTTTTGCAGGCTGTTCAGATAGATGATATATTGCGAATTCAAGCACGCATTATCCATCATACGAGACGGTCAGCTATTATTGACTACGATATTTATCATGGTCATCAGATTGTTTCAAAGGCAAATGTAACCGTTAAAATTAATTAGAAACTAGGAGAAAAAATGATAACATTAAAATCAGCTCGTGAAATCGAAGCTATGGACAAGGCTGGTGATTTCTAGCAAGTATTCATATCGGCTTACGTGATTTGATTAAGCCTGGCGTAGATATGTGGGAAGTAGAAGAGTATGTTCGTCGTCGTTGTAAGGAAGAAAATTTCCTTCCGCTTCAGATTGGAGTTGACGGTGCCATGATGGACTATCCTTATGCTACCTGTTGCTCTCTTAATGATGAAGTGGCTCATGCTTTCCCTCGTCACTATATCTTGAAAGATGGTGATTTGCTCAAAGTTGATATGGTTTTGGGAGGTCCTATTGCTAAATCTGACCTGAATGTCTCAAAATTAAATTTCAACAATGTTGAACAAATGAAAAAATACACTCAGAGCTATTCTGGTGGTCTTGCAGACTCATGTTGGGCTTATGCTGTTGGTACACCGTCCGAAGAAGTGAAAAACTTGATGGATGTAACCAAAGAAGCTATGTACAAGGGTATTGAGCAAGCTGTTGTTGGAAATCGTATCGGTGATATTGGAGCAGCTATTCAAGAATATGCTGAAAGTCGTGGATACGGTGTAGTGCGTGATTTGGTTGGTCATGGTGTTGGTCCAACTATGCATGAAGAACCAATGGTTCCTAACTATGGTATTGCTGGTCGTGGGCTTCGGCTCCGTGAAGGAATGGTATTGACTATTGAACCGATGATCAATACAGGTGACTGGGAAATTGATACAGATATGAAACTGGTTGGGCGCATAAGACCATTGACGGTGGACTATCTTGTCAATATGAACACCAATTCGTGATTACGAAAGACGGTCCTGTTATCTTGACTAGCCAAGGTGAAGAAGGAACTTATTAAAATAATCAAAGCCAGATTGGAGAAGAAGTCGATTTAGACAACTTTCTTCAATCTTTTTCTTTTATCTAACATCATAGTAAAACCAGCTAACCGTAGCAAACTTGATACAAATTTTAACATTTATAGTACAATAGGATATGAATTATTAAGAAAGTTGGTTCTTTATTGGAAACGATATTATTTTCAATCTCCGTTTTTTTAGCAGGCGTCTTGTCCTTTTTTTCCCCCTGTATTTTTCCTCTGTTACCAGTTTATGCTGGAATTTTATTGGATGATCAGGAAAGTGCAAAAAGCTTCTCTCTTTTTGGAAGAAAAGTCGCTTGGTCAGGTTTGATTCGAACACTTTGCTTTATTGCAGGTATCTCTCTCATTTTCTTTATCTTAGGATTTGGTGCTGGTTACCTTGGTAATATTCTCTATGCGAATTGGTTTCGCTATACCATGGGGACGATTATTATCATTTTAGGTTTACACCAGATGGAAATTTTTCATTTTAAGAAATTAGAGGTTCAAAAAAGCTTTACCTTTAAAAAATCAGATTCTAATCGTTATTGGTCAGCTTTTTTACTTGGTATTACCTTCAGCTTTGGTTGGACGCCTTGTATTGGTCCAGTTTTAAGTTCTGTTTTAGCACTTGCGGCTTCTGGAGGCAATGGTGCCTGGCAAGGAGCTATCTATACTCTTGTTTACACTATGGGGATGGCTATTCCTTTCTTGGTTTTGGCTCTAGCTTCTGGTGTAGTGATGCCTTATTTTAGTAAAATCAAACGTCATATGATGCTACTAAAGAAAATTGGTGGTTTCCTTATTATTTTAATGGGAATTTTGTTACTATTAGGACAAGTAAATGTTCTAGCTGGAATTTTTGAATAAAGGAGAACAAATGAAAAAAGTAATGTTTGCTGGCTTAAGCCTCTTGTCAGTACTTGTATTGATGGCCTGTGGTGAGAAAGAGACTAAACAGACTAAAGAACCAGAACAATCTCCCAAACAACAGCAACAAACGACTGTACAACAAATTGCTGTTGGAAAAGAGGCTCCAGATTTCACCTTGCAATCAATGGATGGCAAAGAAGTTAAGTTATCTGATTTTAAGGGTAAAAAAGTCTACTTGAAGTTTTGGGCTTCATGGTGTGGTCCATGTAAAAAAAGTATGCCTGAGTTGATGAAATTAGCTGAAAAAGAAGATCGTGACTTTGAAATTCTTACTGTTATTGCACCGGGCATTCAAGGTGAAAAAACTGTTGAGCAATTCCCACAATGGTTCCAAGATCAAGGTTATAAGGATATCCCAGTACTTTATGATACTAAAGCAACAACTTTCCAAGCTTATCAAATTCGAAGCATCCCTACAGAATACCTAATTGACAGTCAAGGAAAGATTGGAAAGATTCAATTTGGTGTCATAAGTAATGAAGATGCAGAAGCAGCCTTTAAAGAAATGAACTAGAATCAAGATTTTAAAAATAATATTTATATAATCAATCCCCTAGATTTTTAGATAGTGTTAATCTAAGATTTAGGGGATTTTTGATGTCAATAAATTAAGCATAAAGAAAAAGAACGGAGAACTGCATAATACAGAACTCTGTTCTTTCTTTAAACATACTATTTATTTTTTAGCTTTGATAAGTTTAGTATATTATAGTTTGTCGTTTATAAATCGGATAAACTGATTCCACCAAACTTTTAAGAAGAAAGCTTTTTCAACTTTCTTTTCCGCTACCATTTCGAAACTAGGACGTTCTGTGGTAATGTAACCTTGACCAATCAAGTCCTTGTCTTCATAAGTCAAATGTCCAACCACTGTTCCGGCTTCAAGTGGTGCTGGGATTGCTTTAGAATCAGGTGTGAATTGAACAGATTGGGAAGATTGACTTCCAACACGTTCAATTAAAGAGATATCATCTTTGGAAACGGCAGTGACCGTATCTTCTTTTCCATCTTGTACAGGAGCTTTGCTATCTTGGTAAGCATCCCCTTTTTGAACGATTTTGCGGAGTGTGAATGTAGAAGAAATATAATCCATTAGTGAAGATGTAGCTGTAAAACGAGCGTAAGGATTATTGTCTTGATGGTCTGCATTTAAAACAACTGTGATAACTCTCATCCCTTTTTCGACAGTAGTACCCACAAAAGATTCACCGGCTTTGTCTGTTGTTCCTGTCTTGAGTCCGTCAAAACCACCGCGATGAGCAGGCATGCCTTCTAACATGTAGTTAGTCGAAGTGATTGTCATTCCAGCAAAAGTAGAAGAGGGTTTTTTGGTGATTTCCAAGACTTGTGGGTACTTTTTGATGAGATTGCGAGCAACGATAGCAACATCATAAGCACTGAGCTTATTTTCCTCATCTTTTTTAGAGCCTGGGTAAATGTTATCACCTAGAGTCTCATTGTTGAGACCCGTCGTATTGACAACAGTGGCATCCTGAATTCCCCATTCCAAGAGCTTTGCCCGCATCATATCGACGAAGTCTTTTTCTGAGCCAGCAATTTTCTCAGCTAGGGCAATAGCTGCACTGTTAGCACTAGATACTAGGGTTGCTTCAAGTAGTTGTTCGACGGTATAATTACGAGCTTCCATAGGAACATTACTTGCTTCGGAATTTGTCGTTAATCTGTAAGGATAATCAGAAATATCTACCGGAGTTGATAGTGTAATACTGCCATTTTCCAAGGCTTCATAGACAAGATAAACAGTAATTAATTTTGTGATTGAAGCGATTTCGACTGGCTGAGTTGCATCTTTTTCATAAAGTATTTTCCCAGTATTTGCTTCAACAGCAATGGCATGTTTTGCGGCAATATTAAAATCTTGAGCGGCAACAGTAGAAGCCGATCCAATTACGGATAAGCTTAGTAGAGTTAAAATTATTTTTTTTCATAGTAAGTTTATTCTAACATAAAGAAAAAAATATTCCCAGTTTCATGATAGAAGAAAGAAGCTTTTTTTGAAAGTGTGGTAAAATAGATGAATGGAGGTATCCCATGTTTCGTAAGAATAAATTATTTTTTTGGACCAGTGAGATTTTATTATTAACCATCATCTTTTATTTATGGAGACAGATGGGTGGGATTATAACGCCTTTTGTAAGTGTTGCAAACACCATAATGATTCCCTTTATTCTAGGTAGTTTTTTATATTATTTAACAAATCCCTTTGTTAGTTTTTTACAAAAGTATTTCAAAATTAATCGTATCATTGGTATTCTACTAACTTTGTGTGCCTTGGTTTGGGGGCTAGTTATTGGGGTAGTCTATCTCTTACCGATTTTGGTCAATCAGTTGACAAGCTTGATTGCGACTAGCCAGACTATCTACAGTCGTTTACAAGATTTGATTGTAGATTTATCTACTTATCCAGCCTTTCAAAATTTGGATATTCAAGCGAATATTCAACAATTAAATCTTTCATATGTAGATATTTTACAAAATATACTAAATAGTGTGACGAATAGTGTTGGAAGTATCCTATCAGCTCTCTTTAGTACTGTTTTAATTATTATCATGACACCTGTGTTTTTGGTTTATTTTTTGTTAGATGGTCACAAATTTTTACCGATGCTTGAACGTACTGTTTTAAAGAGAGATAAGCTACATATTGCAGGCCTATTAAAGAACTTGAATGCGACAATTGCTCGCTATATTAGTGGAGTCGCAATTGATGCGATTATTATTGGTTGTTTGGCCTTTATCGGATATAGCGTGATTGGTTTAAAATACGCTTTGGTCTTCGCCATCTTTTCAGGGTTAGCCAATCTCATTCCTTATGTAGGCCCAAGTATTGGTTTGATTCCTATGATTATCGCCAATGTCTTTACTGATCCCCATAGAATGCTGGTTGCAGTTGTTTACATGCTAATCATTCAACAAGTGGATGGAAATATCCTCTACCCTCGAATCGTTGGTGGGGTAATGAAGGTTCATCCAATTACGATTTTAGTATTACTTTTGTTATCAAGTAATATATATGGTGTCATTGGTATGATTGTCGCTGTACCAACTTATTCTATCTTAAAAGAAATTTCTAAGTTCTTATCACGTTTGTATGAAAATCATAAAATAATGAAAGAACGAGAAAGAGAATTAGCTAAGTAAAAGTCAGGAATTCCTGATTTTTCTTTTTGTTTAGCTAAGTGATAGGAGTAGAAGTGTCGTTTAGATTAGCAGATTAAGAATAATTCACAAAAACTTTGTAAAACACTTGCAATTTAGCTGAAATTTGATAAAATAGTAAGGAAAGTTAGACTGTATTGCCTACTGTCTATCTATAAAATATATTTTATTGGAGGCTTTTACTCAAATGGCAAAAGAAAAATACGATCGTAGTAAACCACACGTTAACATTGGTACTATCGGACACGTTGACCACGGTAAAACTACCCTAACTGCAGCTATCACAACTGTTTTGGCACGTCGCTTGCCTTCATCAGTTAACCAACCTAAAGACTATGCGTCTATCGATGCTGCTCCAGAAGAACGCGAACGCGGTATCACAATCAACACTGCGCACGTTGAGTACGAAACTGAAAAACGTCACTACGCTCACATCGACGCTCCAGGACACGCGGACTACGTTAAACATGATCACTGGTGCTGCTCAAATGGACGGAGCTATCCTTGTAGTAGCTTCAACTGACGGACCAATGCCACAAACTCGTGAGCACATCCTTCTTTCACGTCAGGTTGGTGTTAAACACCTTATCGTCTTCATGAACAAAGTTGACTTGGTTGACGATGAAGAATTGCTTGAATTGGTTGAAATGGAAATCCGTGACCTATTGTCAGAATACGACTTCCCAGGTGACGATCTTCCAGTTATCCAAGGTTCAGCTCTTAAAGCCCTTGAAGGTGACTCTAAATACGAAGACATCGTTATGGAATTGATGAACACAGTTGATGAGTACATCCCAGAACCAGAACGTGACACTGACAAACCATTGCTTCTTCCAGTCGAAGACGTATTCTCAATCACTGGACGTGGTACAGTTGCTTCAGGACGTATCGACCGTGGTATCGTTAAAGTCAACGACGAAATCGAAATCGTTGGTATCAAAGAAGAAACTCAAAAAGCAGTTGTTACTGGTGTTGAAATGTTCCGTAAACAACTTGACGAAGGTCTTGCCGGAGATAACGTAGGTGTCCTTCTTCGTGGTGTTCAACGTGATGAAATTGAACGTGGACAAGTTATCGCTAAACCAGGTTCAATCAACCCACACACTAAATTCAAAGGTGAAGTCTACATCCTTACTAAAGAAGAAGGTGGACGTCACACTCCATTCTTCAACAACTACCGTCCACAATTCTACTTCCGTACTACTGACGTTACAGGTTCAATCGAACTTCCAGCAGGTACTGAAATGGTAATGCCTGGTGATAACGTGACAATCGACGTTGAGTTGATCCACCCAATCGCCGTAGAACAAGGTACTACATTCTCTATCCGTGAGGGTGGACGTACTGTTGGTTCAGGTATGGTTACAGAAATCGAAGCTTAATTCGATTTAGTTCCCAGAAGAACAATTATTTAAGTCAGACACTAAAAGAATCTTGCTTTGCAAGGTTCTTTTTTTGTACTCGAACTGTGTTAGGAGCCTTTCTGCTATAGCGATATAATAGATTTTTTGGTATAATAAAAGTTATGGAAATTGAAAAAACCAATCGTATGAATGCGCTCTTTGAATTTTATGCGGCGCTTTTGACAGATAAGCAAATGAATTATATCGAGCTCTACTACGCTGATGATTACAGCCTTGCTGAAATTGCTGAGGAGTTTGGTGTCAGTCGTCAGGCTGTCTATGACAATATCAAGCGGACAGAAAAGATTCTGGAAGATTATGAGATGAAATTGCACATGTACTCGGACTACATTGTCCGCAGTCAAATTTTTGACCAGATCTTGGAGCGTTATCCCAAGGATAACTTTCTGCAGGAGCAGATAGAAATTTTAACAAGCATTGATAATAGAGAATAAGAGGAAGAAAAATGGCATTTGAAAGTTTAACAGAACGTTTGCAGAACGTCTTTAAAAATCTACGTAAAAAAGGAAAAATCTCTGAAGCTGATGTCCAAGAGGCAACCAAAGAAATTCGTTTGGCCTTGCTTGAGGCCGATGTTGCCTTGCCTGTTGTAAAGGACTTTATCAAGAAAGTTCGTGAGCGTGCGGTCGGGCATGAGGTCATTGATACCCTTAATCCTGCGCAACAAATTATTAAATCGTTGATGAGGAATTGACAGCCGTTTTAGGTTCTGATACGGCTGAGATTATCAAGTCTCCTAAAATTCCGACGATTATCATGATGGTTGGTTTGCAGGGAGCTGGTAAAACAACCTTTGCAGGTAAATTGGCCAACAAACTCAAGAAGGAAGAAAATGCCCGTCCTTTGATGATTGCGGCGGATATTTACCGTCCTGCTGCCATTGATCAGCTTAAGACCTTGGGACAACAGATTGATGTTCCTGTCTTCGCTCTTGGGACAGAGGTTCCAGCTGTTGAGATTGTACGTCAAGGTTTGGAACAAGCCCAAGCCAATCATAATGACTATGTCTTGATTGATACGGCAGGTCGTTTGCAGATTGACGAGCTCCTTATGAACGAGCTTCGTGACGTGAAAGCATTGGCCCAACCAAATGAAATTCTGCTCGTCGTTGATGCCATGATTGGTCAAGAAGCGGCCAATGTTGCGCGTGAGTTTAATGCTCAGTTGGAAGTGACTGGGGTTATCCTTACTAAGATTGATGGCGATACTCGTGGTGGTGCTGCCCTATCTGTTCGACACATTACTGGAAAACCAATCAAGTTTACTGGTACAGGTGAAAAGATTACGGACATTGAAACCTTCCACCCAGACCGTATGTCAAGCCGTATTCTTGGTATGGGGGATATGCTCACTTTGATTGAGAAAGCTTCTCAAGAATACGATGAGCAAAAAGCCCTTGAAATGGCTGAGAAGATGCGTGAAAACACCTTTGATTTCAATGATTTCATTGATCAGTTGGATCAGGTGCAAAACATGGGGCCAATGGAAGACTTGCTCAAGATGATTCCAGGTATGGCCAACAATCCAGCTCTTCAAAACATGAAGGTAGATGAGCGTCAGATTGCTCGTAAACGTGCCATCGTATCTTCAATGACACCTGAAGAACGTGAAAATCCAGATTTGTTAAATCCAAGCCGCCGCCGTCGTATCGCAGCTGGTTCTGGAAATACTTTTGTCGAAGTTAATAAATTCATTAAAGACTTTAACCAGGCTAAACAACTCATGCAGGGTGTTATGTCTGGAGATATGAACAAGATGATGAAACAAATGGGAATCAATCCAAACAACCTTCCTAAAAATATGCCAAATATGGGAGGAATGGATATGTCTGCCCTTGAAGGAATGATGGGACAAGGTGGTATGCCTGACTTATCAGCTCTCGGAGGAGCGGGAATGCCCGATATGAGCCAGATGTTTGGTGGTGGACTAAAAGGTAAAATCGGTGAATTTGCCATGAAACAGTCTATGAAACGCATGGCTAACAAAATGAAAAAAGCGAAGAAGAAACGCAAGTAAAAGGGATAGAATAGTGTTTTCTTCAGACTGAGGATAACCATTCCCTTTATCTATTACAGTGGATTGAAAAAAACTAACATCTAGAAAGGACCAAATTTAGTCCTTTCTTTTTTGTGTTGGGAGTATTGAAAATACTTTTCTCATAGTTATCAAAGTTTTTTTCAAACTAAATTTAAAAGCTTTTGAGATACTTAATGATATTGTTAAATTTTTTTAATTTGTATTAGACTAGGCTAAATGAAGTCCATTGATAATTTTTTTCTTTATTCTTGAGTATTGTTTTAAAGGAGGTTTGAAAAAAATCTTGAACCTGCTTTTAGATTTTTATTCAATGAGACTTAACGATTCTTTAAGAACTTTATTTTGAGAGTCAAAAAAAGAAAAAGTTGATAGAAATGATAATGAAATTGTTTTATATAATTTTTTTGATGAGTTGTTACGTAATTTTTTTATCATATGTTTTATTGAGCATTTTTTTCTGTAACAAAAATGGATTCTATAATGTATATTAGAAATGTATCCACTAAAAAGATCATTGATGCAAAAATAATCTCTCCTATTCTTTCTATTTGTTCAAGTAAAATCCGAACGACATATTTTAATTTATAAAATAATTTGACAAAAGCTGTACTTTAGTTTATAATAAATTAAGGAAACGTCGGAAAAGACGTAGGGATGCAAGAGCATAGGTAGGTCATTACAAAAGAAACGAGACATCGAGATGTTAAATGAATTTCCAATTTTTGATTACGAAGACATTCAATTGATTCCAAATAAATGTGTCATTAAAAGCCGTGCAGAAGCGGACACAAGTGTCACTCTAGGAAAGCACACCTTTAAACTACCTGTTGTGCCAGCGAATATGCAGACGATTTTGGATGAAAATGTAGCAGAGCAACTGGCTAAAGGTGGTTATTTCTACATTATGCATCGTTTTGATGAGGCAGGACGTATTCCTTTTATTAAGCGCATGCATGAGCAAGGGCTCATTGCTTCTATCTCTGTCGGTGTTAAGGATTATGAGTATGATTTTGTCAGCCAGCTCAAGGCTGATGCTCCTGAGTACATCACGATTGATATTGCCCATGGTCATGCGGATAGCGTGATTTCTATGATTCAACACATCAAGAAAGAATTGCCAGATACTTTTGTTATTGCTGGAAATGTGGGAACACCAGAAGCTGTGCGTGAATTGGAAAATGCTGGTGCGGATGCTACTAAGGTCGGAATCGGTCCTGGTAAGGTTTGTATCACCAAGGTCAAGACAGGTTTTGGTACAGGTGGTTGGCAGTTGGCTGCTCTCCGTTGGTGTGCCAAGGCTGCCCGTAAACCGATTATCGCTGATGGAGGAATTCGTACTCACGGCGACATTGCTAAGTCTATCCGTTTCGGTGCTAGCATGGTCATGATTGGTTCCCTATTTGCAGGACACATCGAAAGTCCAGGGAAAACGATTGAAGTTGATGGTGAACAGTTCAAAGAATACTATGGTTCAGCTTCACAATATCAAAAAGGTGCTTACAAAAACGTGGAAGGCAAACGCATCTTGCTTCCTGCCAAAGGTCATCTACAAGATACTTTAACTGAGATGGAACAAGACCTTCAAAGTGCTATTTCGTATGCGGGTGGACGTCAGGTTGCTGACCTTAAACACGTTGATTATGTTATCGTGAAAAACTCCATCTGGAATGGGGATGCTTCCCACTAAGACGGGCTATCCGTCTAGAAAAAAACTTGTTATTAGAGCAAATTTCTGTTATAATAAAACAAGTTTCCACCCTTAGTGTAATGGATATCACGTAAGATTCCGGTTCTTGAGATGGGGGTTCGATTCCCTCAGGGTGGATGTAAACATCCTAAAAAGCCTTTAATAGGGCTTTTTCTTTACACAGCCCTAAATTGGCCCTTAAAACTGAAAATCTTATTTTAAAGAATTCCCAAAGGCTCTCCAGTCCCGTTTTAGAGTGACTCAGGAGGCTTTTTTTGATATAATAAAAAGGACTGTTATCAGTTAGAAAGAGGTTGGTATGAAAGAATTACAAACTGTACTAAAGAACCATTTTGCAATCGAATTTGCAGACAAAAATTTACTGGAAACTGCCTTTACTCATACGAGTTATGCTAATGAGCATCGCCTCTTAAAAATTTCACACAATGAACGCTTGGAATTTTTAGGAGACGCTGTTCTACAGTTATTGATTTCAGAATATCTGTATAAAAAATATCCTAAAAAGCCTGAGGGTGACTTGTCCAAACTCCGTGCCATGATTGTCCGCGAGGAGAGTTTGGCTGGTTTTGCGCGTGATTGCCAGTTTGATCAATTTATCAAGTTGGGTAAAGGGGAAGAAAAATCTGGTGGTCGCAATCGTGACACCATTCTTGGGGATGCCTTTGAAGCCTTTCTTGGTGCCCTCCTTTTGGACAAGGATGTGGCCAAGGTTAAGGAATTTATCTATCAAGTCATGATTCCTAAGGTTGAAGCAGGCGAATTTGAAATGATTACAGACTACAAAACCCATCTCCAAGAGTTACTTCAGGTCAATGGCGATGTGGCTATTCGTTATCAGGTGATTTCTGAAACGGGGCCTGCCCATGATAAGGTTTTTGATGTAGAAGTTCTGGTTGAAGGTAAGAGCATTGGTCAAGGTCAAGGTCGTTCTAAGAAATTAGCAGAGCAGGAAGCTGCCAAAAATGCCGTTGAGAAAGGGCTGGATTCATGTATTTAAAGGAAATCGAAATTCAGGGATTCAAGTCTTTTGCTGACAAGACTAAGGTCGTCTTTGACCAAGGTGTGACGGCAGTCGTTGGACCCAATGGATCTGGAAAGTCAAATATTACAGAAAGTCTTCGTTGGGCCTGGGAGAGTCAAGTGTTAAGAGTCTCCGTGGTGGTAAGATGCCGGATGTCATCTTTGCTGGAACTGAAAGTCGCAAACCTCTCAATTACGCTTCTGTAGTTGTGACTCTGGATAATCATGACGGATTTATCAAGGATGCAGGCCAAGAAATCAGGGTGGAACGTCATATCTATCGTAGTGGAGATAGCGAATACAAGATTGACGGCAAGAAAGTCCGTCTGCGTGATATTCATGACCTCTTCTTGGATACTGGATTGGGACGAGATTCCTTCTCTATCATTTCCCAAGGGAAGGTTGAGGAGATTTTCAACTCCAAGCCTGAGGAACGCCGAGCTATTTTTGAAGAAGCTGCTGGGGTTTTAAAATACAAGACTCGCAGAAAAGAAACCGAGAGCAAACTACAGCAAACTCAGGATAATCTAGACCGCCTTGAAGACATTATCTACGAGTTGGATAATCAAATCAAGCCTCTTGAGAAGCAAGCTGAAAATGCTCGTAAGTTTCTAGACTTGGAAGGGCAACGTAAGGCTATTTATTTAGACGTTCTGGTTGCTCAAACCAAGGAAAATAAGGCTGAACTAGACTCGACAGAAGAAGAGTTGGCTCAGGTTCAGGAACTCTTGACTAGCTACTACCAAAAGCGTGAAAAATTAGAAGAAGAAAATCAGAATCTTAAAAAGCAACGCCAAGATTTACAGGCTGAAATGGCCAAAGACCAAGGCAGTTTGATGGACTTGACCAGTCTAATCAGTGATTTAGAGAGAAAATTAGCCCTATCGAAACTGGAATCTGAACAAGTAGCCCTGAATCAACAGGAAGCACAAGCCCGTTTGGCGGCTTTAGAGGATAAGAGAGATTCACTCAGCAAAGAAAAATCTGATAAGGAAAGCTCTTTAGCACTTTTAGAGGAAAATCTAGTCCAAAATAATCAAAAACTCAATCGTTTAGAAGCTGAATTGCTAGCTTTTTCAGATGATCCTGATCAAATGATTGAGCTCTTACGCGAACGCTTTGTAGCTCTTTTACAAGAAGAAGCAGATGTCTCAAACCAGCTGACCCGTATCGAAAACGAGTTGGAAAATAGTCGTCAGCTTTCTCAAAAACAAGCAGATCAACTACAAAAACTCAAAGAACAACTGGCTATAGCTAAAGAGAAGGCTAGTCAGCAAAAGGCGGAGCTTGAAACTGCCAAGGAGCAAGTTCAGAAATTATTGGCGGATTACCAAGCTAGTACCAAGGAACAAGAGGAACAGAAAGCTTCCTATCAAACTCAACAAAGTCAACTCTTTGATCGTCTGGATAATCTCAAAAACAAGCAGGCGAGAGCTCAGAGTTTGGAAAATATCCTGAGAAATCATAGTAACTTTTATGTAGGTGTTAAGAGTGTTCTCCAAGAAAAAGACCGTCTTGGTGGGATTATTGGTGCAGTCAGTGAGCATCTGACCTTTGATGTGCATTATCAAACTGCCCTAGAGATTGCGCTTGGAGCAAGTAGTCAGCATATCATCGTAGAAGATGAAAACGCGGCAACCAAGGCGATTGATTTCCTTAAACGAAACAGAGCCGGTCGTGCAACCTTCCTTCCTTTGACAACAATCAAGGCTCGTACGATTTCTAGTCAGAATCAAGATGCTATCGCAGCAAGTCCAGGCTTCCTTGGGATGGCAGATGAGTTGGTGTCGTTTGATAAGAGACTGGAAACTATTTTCAAGAACTTGCTAGCTACGACGGCTATTTTTGATACCGTAGAACATGCGCGTGCAGCTGCTCGACAAGTTCGTTATCAGGTTCGTATGGTGACTTTGGACGGTACAGAGTTGCGCACAGGTGGTTCTTACGCAGGTGGAGCCAATCGCCAGAACAACAGTATTTATCAAGCCAGAACTGGAGCAATTACAAAAAGAAATTGCTGAAGAAGAAGTAAGCTTACGTTCAGAAGAAGCGAGTTTGAAGAACTTGCAAGACGAGATGGCTAGATTGACAGAAAGATTAGAAGCTATCAAATCTCAAGGGGAACAGGCACGTATTCAGGAGCAGGGCTTGTCACTCTCTTATCAGCAAACTAGCCAGCAAGTTGAAGAACTGGAAACTCTTTGGAAACTTCAAGAAGAGGAATTAAATCGTCTTTCTGATGGAGATTGGCAAGCAGATAAGGAAAAATGCCAAGAGCGCCTTGCTACTATCGCCAGTGACAAGAAAAATTTGGAAGTTGAGATTGAAGAGATTAAGTCTAACAAAAATGCCATCCAAGAACGTTATCAGAACTTGCAAGAAGAGGTAGCGCAAGCTCGTTTGCTTAAGACAGAACTGCAAGGACAAAAACGTTACGAAGTTGCGGATATTGAACGCTTAGGTAAGGAACTAAGTAATCTTGATCTTGAGCAAGAAGAAATCCAACGCCTTCTTCAAGAAAAGGTTGATAATCTTGAGAAGGTTGATACAGAATTGCTCAGTCAACAGGCTGAAGAAGCTAAAAACCAGAAAACAAATCTCCAACAAGGTTTGATTCGCAAGCAGTTTGAATTGGATGATATTGAAGGTCATCTGGATGATATTGCTAGTCATTTGGATCAGGCTCGCCAGCAGAATGAGGAATGGATTCGTAAGCAAACACGTGCTGAAGCTAAGAAAGAAAAGGTCAGCGAGCGCTTGCGCCATCTACAAAGTCAATTAACAGACCAATATCAGATTAGCTATACAGAAGCTTTAGAAAAGTCTCATGAGTTGGAAAATCTCAATCTGGCAAAGCAAGAGGTACAGGATTTGGAGAAGGCTATTCGCTCACTGGGTCCAGTCAACTTGGATGCTATTGACCAGTACGAAGAAGTACACAACCGTCTGGACTTTCTAAATAGTCAGCGAGATGATATTTTGTCAGCGAAAAATCTGCTCCTAGAGACTATCACAGAGATGAATGATGAGGTCAAGGAACGCTTTAAATCAACCTTTGAAGCCATTCGTGAGTCCTTTAAAGTGACCTTTAAGCAGATGTTTGGCGGAGGTCAGGCAGACCTGATTTTGACTGAGGGAGACTTATTGACAGCAGGGGTTGAGATTTCTGTTCAACCACCAGGCAAGAAAATCCAGTCTCTTAATCTCATGAGTGGAGGGGAAAAAGCCCTATCGGCTCTTGCTTTGCTCTTCTCCATTATCCGAGTTAAGACTATCCCGTTTGTTATCTTGGATGAGGTAGAGGCTGCGCTGGACGAAGCCAATGTTAAACGCTTTGGAGATTACCTCAACCGTTTTGACAAGGACAGCCAGTTTATCGTCGTAACCCACCGTAAGGGAACCATGGCAGCAGCCGATTCTATTTATGGAGTGACCATGCAAGAATCAGGTGTCTCAAAAATTGTTTCGGTGAAGTTAAAAGATTTGGAAGAAACAGTAAACTAGTTACCAAACGATAGCATCTCTTAGGGGATGCTATTTTTTAAAACTAACATCTTGAATGATTTTTTAAGGTCAGTTCAGGGGCAAAAAACGACATTTGGGCTTTCCTTTTAGCGAAAAGGCTTTCTCTATGATATAATAGTTTCATGATTACAACAGTACCTATAAAAAATGAAAAAGACATCGCAGTACCTGATAAAACAGTTCTTGTATTAGGATATTTTGACGGTATTCATAAGGGACATCAGAAGCTTTGAAGTAGCTAGTAAGGCCTCGATGAAAGAATATCTACCAGTTGTCGTGATGACCTTTACAGAGTCTCCGAAGCTTGCATTACAGCCTTACAAGCCAGAATTAATGCTTCATATTGTCAGCCATGAAGAACGAGAACATAAGATGAAATGGCATGGAGTAGAGGCTCTTTTCTTACTTGACTTTAGTAGTAAATTTGCTAGTTTAACGGGTCAAGAGTTTTTTGATACCTATGTTAGAGCATTAAAACCAGCGATTATTGTAGCGGGATTTGATTACACCTTTGGTTCTGATAAGAAAACTGCGGATGATTTGAAGGACTATTTTGATGGAGAAATCATCATTGTTCCTCCTGTTGAGGATGAAAAGGGGAAAATTAGTTCTACTCGTATTCGTCAAGCTATTCTTGATGGAGATGTCAGAGAAGCTGGTCAGTTACTTGGCACTCCTCTACCATCACGTGGAATGGTTGTTCATGGCAATGCTCGTGGACGGACTATCGGTTACCCAACAGCAAACTTAGTTTTAAGAGATCGAACCTATATGCCAGCAGATGGTGTTTACGTAGTCGATATCGAAGTGCAGCGTAAAAGATATCGTGGAATGGCGAGTGTCGGGAAAAATGTTACTTTCGATGGAGAAGAGCCACGTTTTGAAGTCAATATTTTTGATTTTTCAGATGACATTTACGGTGAAACAGTTATTGTCTACTGGCTAGACCGTGTCCGTGAAATGGTCAAATTTGACTCTGTTGAAGAACTGGTAGATCAACTCCAGAAAGATGAAGAAATTGCTCGGAATTGGAAGGATGCTGAGTAGGAAATCGGAGTTTTATATAAGATTACCCATACTTTAGATTCTTATTTCTAAATAGAAAAAGTAGCCCTTTCCAGGCTACTTTTTTAAAACACTCGATACACGTAGGGATTTTCTGGTTTATCGACTTTGGTAAAGCTGTCAATTTCCAAGGTTGGGAGGTTTTGTTTGAGTTCTTTATGATAGTGATTGACTAGTTTTCCTTTTGCTGTTATCCAGGTGTTATTCTCATACTGACGGGTATTTCCCTTGGTCAGCAATCCATAGACACCTGAATCCGCGATACAGTGAATAATGCCGAAGCGGAACAGAAATTGGCTATTGGCATGACTGGGGTCGTTATAGACAAAGCCTGTGAACTGGACTGTCTTACCCTCAAACTCATCTGGATAGTCGTAGATAGCCTCCATGACTTCCATATAGTTTTCATTAGTGATCTGAATACTATCTTGGGATAAGTATTTATCCGCCGCAGTTCGCATTTCCTTTTCATAAGCTGATTTTGAAAAATAAGAACTGGTATCTGGTTTCAAATATTGGCTTGTCGTCCCTTCACTTGTCTGAATGGCTTGATCCGTTCCTTCCGATAAGGGAAAATGATAGCCTTTGGCAGAAACGGTCTGAGAATCCAAGCTAACAGTTGGAAAAGTTAAGCCGACGACAATAGGAATAGCCAGAAGAGCAACACTAGTAACCTTCGCTAATCGGCTGTTCAGATGACTATGGGTTTTGACTTGCTTCATCCAAATATACAGTTGAACAATTGCCAAAATAAAGGAAAGCACCATGGAAATATAGGCCAGATAGGAATAGTGCATGTTGATGTACTGGTTTAATTTGCCCGACAGATGGAGATAAATGGTCAATTCAAAATAGCCAGCTAAAACTAAAAATCGAATCATAGGATGACTCCAATCAAGAGAGAATAGACTAAGACAACGAGTGTCACAATCGTAATGAAGTGACTGATAAATCGTGCTTTCAAGTAATTTTTCATCATGAGAATATTTTTGATATCCAGCATTGGGCCAATCACCAGAAAGGCCATAACTGGTGCCAATCCGAAACTCGAGAGAAGAGAAGCCCCGATAAAGGCATCCGCCTCACTACAGAGCGACAGAAGAAAGGCCAAAAGCATCAAGAGCAGGATGGCAAAAATAGGTGTTGCACTGATAGTGGTCAGAATCCGAGTTGGAACGTAGACCTGTATAACAGAGGCAAAGAGACAGCCAAATACCAAATAACGCCCCGTATCAAAAAACTCATCAATGGCCTGCACAAAGACCTGAAAAACTTTTTTTGCAGGGCTCAAGTGAGAAAAATCGTGCTCATGACAGGCCAACCGATTTTCTTTTTGAATCGGTTCTTGCCAGAAAAATCCTAGAAAAATCCCAAGTATCACAGCTACAAGAATGGACCCCAGAGCTCGTAACAGAGCGATATGGAAGGAGTTGCCAAAGGCAGAATAGGTCGCAAAGAGAACAATAGGATTGATGACAGGTGCTGTCACAAGAAAGGGAACAGCCGTGTAACTGGGAACCTTCTTTTCCAGAAAACGATTGATAATGGGGACAATTCCACATTCACAAGAGGGAAAAAGAATCCCTACGAAGGTGCCAAAAAAGATTCTCCCCCAACGATTTCGAGGGAGAAAATGATAAACCTTGTCAGGTGTGATATAGACCTCAATCAGCCCTGAAACAATACTTCCTATCAGAACGAAGGGTAGGGCTTCAATGATTATAGAGAGAAAAATAGCCCCAGTCTGAAGCACGCTAGATGGGAGTTGTTGGAAAGCAGTCATCTAGTTTTTCTTTTCTGCTTTGGCTTTTTTCTCTTTGCCGTCAGAGAAAGTAACTTGTTTCAAATCAGGGAGTTTCGCAAACTCTTCAAACATCTTGTCCAAGTCATCATTTTTTGTAAATTTTACAGCCATAGGTGCACCTCGATTCTAAATTCTACCTCTATTATACTATTATTTTGAGGAAAAGGGCGTTTTTTAATTTGTTTTCGATAGTTGAAAAGGATTGGAGCAAGCCTTCCAGCTTGTGGTATAATAGGTTTATGGATAAAAAATATGAAAAAATCTCCCAGGATTTGGGAGTGACGTTAAAGCAAATTGATACCGTTCTAAGTTTGACTGCCGAAGGGGCGACTATTCCCTTTATCGCACGTTATCGCAAGGACATGACTGGTAGTCTGGATGAGGTGGCGATTAAGGCCATTATTGACTTGGATAAAAGTCTGACCAATCTAAACGATCGTAAGGAAGCTGTTTTAGCTAAGATTCAAGAACAAGGCAAGTTGACCAAGGAGTTGGAAGAAGCTATCTTGGCTGCCGAAAAATTAGCAGATGTAGAAGAACTCTACCTTCCTTACAAGGAAAAACGTCGAACCAAGGCAACCATTGCCCGTGAAGCTGGCCTCTTCCCACTTGCTCGCTTGATTTTGCAGAATGTAGCTGATTTAGAAAAAGAGGCTGAAAAGTTTGTCTGTGAAGGATTTGCGACTGGTAAGGAGGCCTTGGCTGGTGCAGTTGATATCTTGGTCGAAGCCTTATCGGAAGATGTGGCTTTGCGTTCCATGACTTATCAGGAGGTGCTGAGACACTCTAAACTCACTTCGCAAGTCAAGGATGAAAGTCTTGATGAAAAGCAGGTTTTTCAAATTTACTATGATTTTTCTGAGACAGTTGGAAATATGCAGGGTTATCGTACCTTGGCCCTCAATCGTGGGGAGAAGCTAGGTGTCTTGAAGGTCGGTTTTGAACATGCAATAGACCGCATTCTAGCTTTCTTTGCTGCTCGTTTTAAGGTAAAAAATGCCTACATATATGAGGTAGTTCAGCAATCTGTTAAGAAAAAAGTCTTGCCTGCTATCGAGCGTCGTATTCGGACAGAACTAACTGAGAAAGCAGAAGAAGGAGCTATCCAACTCTTTTCTGACAATCTGCGCAATCTCCTCTTGGTTGCTCCGCTGAAAGGGCGCGTGGTTCTTGGATTTGACCCTGCCTTTCGTACAGGTGCCAAGCTAGCTGTCGTGGATACAACAGGAAAAATGCTGATAACTCATGTCATCTATCCTGTTAAACCAGCCTCTGCTCGTCAGATTGAAGAAGCCAAGAAAGACTTAGCCGACCTGATTGGTCAATACGGTGTAGAGATTATTGCCATCGGAAATGGTACTGCTAGTCGTGAAAGTGAAGCCTTTGTGGCGGAAGTTCTGAAAGATTTCCCTGAAGTCAGCTATGTCATTGTCAATGAAAGTGGTGCTTCGGTTTACTCTGCCAGCGAACTTGCTCGTCAGGAGTTTCCAGACTTGACCGTTGAAAAACGCTCTGCTATTTCTATCGCTCGTCGTTTGCAAGATCCCCTTGCAGAGTTGGTTAAAATCGATCCTAAGTCAATCGGCGTTGGTCAGTACCAGCATGATGTCAGCCAGAAGAAGCTGTCTGAAAGTCTGGACTTTGTCGTGGATACGGTGGTTAACCAAGTCGGTGTCAATGTCAATACAGCCAGCCCAGCTCTTCTTTCACACGTAGCTGGACTCAATAAAACCATTTCTGAAAATATCGTCAAATACCGTGAAGAAGAAGGAAATCACTTCACGAGCTCAAATTAAGAAGGTTCCCCGTCTGGGGGCTAAGGCCTTTGAGCAGGCAGCTGGTTTCCTTCGTATTCCTGAAAGTAGCAATATCCTTGATAACACAGGAGTTCACCCAGAAAATTACGCTGCTGTTAAGGAACTCTTCAAACGTTTGGACATTACAGACTTGAATGAAGAAGCCCAAGGCAAACTCAAGTCGCTTTCAGTCAAGGAAATGGCGCAAGAGCTAGACCTTGGTCCAGAAACTCTTAAAGATATCATTGCAGATCTTCTCAAACCAGGTCGAGATTTCCGTGACTCTTTTGATGCACCTGTGCTTCGCCAAGATGTCCTAGATATCAAAGACTTAGTGGTTGGTCAGAAGCTAGAAGGAGTGGTGCGTAACGTCGTTGATTTCGGTGCCTTCGTTGATATCGGTATTCACGAGGACGGCTTGATTCATATTTCCCATATGAGTCGCAAATTTATCAAACACCCAAGCCAAGTGGTGTCAGTTGGAGATTTGGTGACCGTTTGGGTTAAGAAAATCGATACTGAACGTGAAAAAGTCAATCTGTCGCTTCTAGCTCCAAATGAAACTGACTGATTACGTTAAGCAGGTTTCACTAGAAGACTTCGGCAGACCTTTTATCCATCATGTCCAGTGGAATAGGCGTCTACGTTCGACAGGTGGGCGATTTTTCCCCAAAGATGGGCATTTGGATTTTAATCCCAAGGTTTATCAGGAACTTGGTTTGGATGTTTTTAGGAAAATTGTCCGACATGAACTCTGTCATTATCATCTCTATTTTCAAGGGAAGGGCTATCAACATAAGGATCGGGATTTTAAGGAACTTTTGAAAGCAGTGGATGGATTACGCTTTGTGCCCTCCTTGACAAATAGCCACTCCAAACCACTCAAGCTCTATCGTTGTCAATCCTGCCAGCAAAGGTATCATCGCAAGCGAAGGATTGATACTAAACGCTATCGCTGTGGACTTTGTCGAGGTAAATTGCTACTAATAAATCAGCCTGAGGACTGATGAAAGCCGAGCCTACCCGTGATATACTATGTCTAACCTAGCAGAAAGAGGAAATATCATGAACAGTAAATTTTATAAAATGAGACGAAATCGCATGATTTCAGGAGTTCTGGCGGGTCTGTCAGACAAGTGGAACTTTGATGTTACCCTTGTTCGTTTTCTATTTGCTATTTACAGTCGCAAACTTTGGACTTGGCGTGATTATCTATATCATCCTAGCTTCTATCATGCCAACCAAGGAAGAAATCGAAGCAGAAATGTACGGAACAGGCCCACGTAAACGCAAAGAAGCCCAAGCTATTGAAGAAAATGATGGATGGTTTTGGTGAGGTAGAAACAGTTATTTTACTGTTAGTCTATGAATTCGACTAATCTATTTTTAAAAATTTTTTTGAACCCTTGTATCCGCAAGGGTTTTTCTTCTTGCTTTCTTTTTATGGTAAAATATTTTTAATAAAATTTCTACATTTCCCCAATCTTACAAAAATGTAAGATTAAAGTCTCTTTTGTAAGGTTAGGTTATGGCAAGCAGTCTTTTTTTGATGTAAACTAGACTCATAAAGAACAAAGGAGTAACATCATGAAACAAACCTTACATAAGAAAACAAGAAAACCAAGTCACAAAGATATCGAGCGTGTTCAGCTGGGATGCGCTATGATGCAAGCAACATTTCATTTGATGGGATATTAAGAAAGGAGATTCTCATGACACTTTTAGATGTAAAACACGTTCAAAAAATTTATAAAACACGTTTTCAGGGCAACCAAGTAGAAGCCCTCAAGGATATTCACTTTACCGTAGAAAAGGGTGACTACGTTGCCATCATGGGTGAGTCTGGTTCTGGTAAATCAACTCTTCTCAATATCCTAGCTATGCTGGACAAACCAACACGTGGTCAGGTTTACTTGAATGGAACAGACACAGCAACTATTAAAAATTCACAGGCTTCTAGCTTCCGTCGTGAAAAGCTAGGATTTGTCTTCCAAGATTTTAACTTGCTAGATACCTGTCTGTTAAGGACAATATCTTGCTTCCGCTTGTCTTGTCAAGAAGACCCATTACGGAAATGATGAAGAAATTGGTGGTGACAGCTGAGAATCTAGGCATCAACCAATTGCAAGAGAAGTACCCTTACGAAATTTCTGGTGGTCAGAAACAGCGTGTAGCAGTAGCACGCGCCATCATCACTGAACCTGAAATTCTCCTTGCGGATGAGCCAACAGGTGCCCTTGATTCCAAGTCCTCTGCAGCCTTACTTGATGTCTTTGATGAAATCAATGAGCGCGGCCAAACCATTCTCATGGTAACCCACTCCACAGCAGCAGCTAGCAGAGCTAAACGTGTACTCTTTATCAAAGACGGCATTCTTTACAACCAAATCTACCGTGGAGAGAAGACAGAACGTCAGATGTTCCAAGAGATCTCTGATACCTTGACTGTCATGGCAAGCGAGGTGAATTAGTATGTTTCGATTAACCAATAAGTTAGCGGTATCGAACTTGATTAAAAACCGCAAACTCTACTATCCTTTTGCGTTGGCTGTTCTCTTGGCAGTCACCGTCACCTATCTCTTTTACTCTCTAACCTTCAATCCCAAGATTTCGGAAATCCGTGGAGGGACAACCATTCAAGCTACTCTTGGATTTGGTATGTTTGTCGTCACCCTTGCGTCAGCCATTATCGTCCTTTATGCCAATAGTTTTGTCATGAAGAACCGTTCCAAGGAACTAGGGATTTATGGCATGTTGGGCTTGGAGAAGCGTCATCTTATCAGTATGACCTTTAAGGAGTTAGTGGTATTTGGGATTCTAACTGTTGGAGCGGGTATCGGTATTGGAGCCTTGTTTGACAAGTTAATTTCGCTTTCTTGCTCAAACTGATGAAATTGAAGGTTGAGCTGGTCGCTACCTTCCAAATGAATGTTGTCATTGCAGTACTTGTTGTCTTTGGATTGATTTTCCTAGGCCTCATGTTCCTGAATGCCCTTCGAATTGCCCGTATGAATGCCCTCCAGCTCTCGCGTGAGAAAGCAAGCGGAGAGAAAAGAGGTCGTTTCCTACCTCTCCAAACTATTCTTGGTTCCATAAGTTTAGGGATTGGCTATTATCTTGCCCTTACGGTAACCGATCCTCTTACAGCTTTAACAACTTTCTTCCTAGCTGTTTTACTGGTTATCTTTGGTACTTATCTATTGTTTAATGCAGGAATTACCGTTTTCCTTCAAATCTTGAAGAAAAACAAGAAATACTATTACCAACCAAATAACCTCATCTCTGTTTCCAACTTGATTTTCCGTATGAAGAAAAATGCGGTTGGACTAGCAACCATCGCTATTTTGTCAACAATGGTTTTGGTAACCATGTCAGCAGCGACAAGTATTTTCAATGCTTCAGAATCCTTTAAAAAAGTGATGAATCCGCATGACTTTGGAATTACTGGAAAAAATGTTGAAAAAGAAGATTTGGACAAACTCTTGAGCCAGTTTGCAAGTGATAAAGGTTATAGTGTCAAAGAGAAAGAAGTTCTTCGTTACAGTAACTTTGGTATTGCAAATCAAGAAGGAACCAAGTTAACTATTTTTGAAAAAGGGCAAAACCGTGTCCAACCAAAAACAGTTTTCATGGTATTTGACCAAAAAGATTATGAAAATATGACTGGTCAAAAACTTTCTCTATCAGGAAATGAGGTCGGTCTCTTTGCCAAAAATGACGGACTGAAAGGACAGAAAAACCTAACTCTAAACGATCATCAATTTTCTGTCAAAGAAGAATTTAATAAAGACTTCATTGTAAACCATGTTCCAAATCAGTTTAATATTTTGACTTCTGATTACAATTACCTTGTTGTTCCTGATCTACAAGCCTTTTTGGACCAATTCCCAGATTCCGCTATCTATAATCAGTTTTACGGTGGTATGAATGTAAATATTAGTGAAGAAGAACAACTCAAGGTCGCTGAAGAATATGAAAACTACCTTAATCAGTTTAATGCTCAATTAAACACTGAAGGTAGCTATGTGTATGGTAGCAATCTAGCAGATGCTAGTGCTCAAATGAGTGTCCTCTTTGGCGGTGTCTTCTTTATTGGTATTTTCCTATCTATTATCTTTATGGTCGGAACGGTTCTGGTCATCTACTACAAACAAATTTCTGAAGGCTATGAAGACCGTGAACGCTTTATTATCTTGCAGAAAGTCGGTTTAGATCAAAAGCAAATCAAGCAAACCATTAACAAACAGGTTTTAACTGTTTTCTTCCTTCCTTTGCTTTTTGCCTTCATACATCTCGCCTTTGCCTACCATATGCTTAGTCTGATTTTAAAAGTAATTGGTGTAATAGATACGAATATGATGTTGATTGTGACCTTGTCTATCTGCGCTATCTTCCTCATCGCCTATGTCTTGATTTTTATGATTACTTCTAGAAGCTATCGCAAGATTGTGCAAATGTAAAAAAGATACCTCGATATATACTGACCCCCAAAAGTTAGACAATTAATTTATCCAAAGGATTTAGTTCTGTATTGTACAGGGCTAAGTCTTTTTAGTTTGGCTTTGATTCGTTTGTTATAGAAAAAAATATAGTTAATAATTGCTTTATTAATTTTTTTAAAGAACTGCAATTTCTAGTGAAATAACAATGTATTGCCAATTTCAAAAATTTTTGAGGTTGTATTCAATCATATTTGGAGAATATTAAAAATATTTTTTTAAATTTTTATGATATAATCATGATAGTTAAATATTTTAGAGGAACCCGATAATGAGTGAAATAAAAAGTGTAACATCTTTAGCTGTTCAAAGAGCAACGGCGATTGCAAAAGCTACAGAAAGTCTTGCTAATCTTATAGCAATTGAAAAAGATAATCAGACAACTGTAGCGGGGAATGTAAAAGCTTCCTCTGCAATTGATTTAGCGCAAACTACTGCGAGTCAAATTGGTAATGTATTATCAGCGATGTCAACGAATATTCATAATCTTTCTTCAGCTTTTCATGCTATGGATCAGAAAGTAGCAAACCAATTGTCACGCATTGACGATGCTAGCACGAGGTTTACGTTAAATGGTTAATCGTGATATCATTAATTTAGAGTTATCACTCAAACAAAGAGAAGAATCTCTAAAAGTAAAGAAACGTCATCTATACATTGTACGAGATGAATATGATCAACTTACTAAAAAAAGTAAATTCTTTTTTAGTGAAGTTGCAGAGTTGATGAGTAAATCTGACGATAGTTATTATTTTAAAGATTTAGAATCACAACATCTCCAGGCATCGCAAAAACTTCAAACCTATTTTCAAGAACAGGAAGAGTTACTTAAACAGTCACAAAAACTATTAGAAGTTGATAAAGAACAATTGAAACAATTAGAAAGAGAGGTGAGAGAAAAAAATGGGGGTTGATATGTATTTATGGAAATCCAAGAATCAGGCAAGTAGTACATCAAGAGCACTACAGAATCAAAATCAAGCCTATCAATCTTTACAGAAGGCTCTTAATGATTTTTCATCAAACAGTGGAGATTTATCTGGTTTAGCTTATGATTCTGCAAAGTTTATTGTAGTCAAATATTGATTCCATTAACAAAAGCTTGCATTTTATTAAATGAGGAAATAGAAAAAGCAACATTGAGTCTTCCGGATAAATTCATTAGTGAAGTGGATAGTGTAAGTTTAAGAGAAGATGAGTTGCGTCAAAAAATTGCGCAAGCACATAAAAGTATTGTTTACTATCAGAAACTACGAAACATGGAATATCGTGTGGAACAACCAGACTATTTTTTTATTAATAGTTTAACAGAACATATTGAGATTCAACAGAAAGTCAAACAAAAATTGGAGGAAAAGCTTCAAAAACTTTTGACATTTCATAATTCATCATCAGGTCTTTTTTCAAATATAGATGGTCTTTATCAAGTAGTAAGGCAAGGGTTATCTCAAGCAAAAAGCTCTTGGAATGAAGAAACAAAAACATTTGTAATTCCACCTCAAGAGGAATTGATGTGGGTTAAACAGGTCCACGAGTCTTGGGGAAGACGATTGGACAAAGAAAAGTTGAAATCAGGAGAGGGATTAACAATAGAGGACATTGAAGCTTTACTTACCTATGCTCGGTCCCATCCAGAAGAGTTAGTTTCACCTGAGTTGATTCAGCAATTAAAAAGTGCATTAGAGTTAGTTCGAGAGAATTATGATAAAAATAGCACGCAGTTTGACTTACTTGCAACTATAATTGAGCAACTTGGAATAGGGGTTCAACGTTTTGGTGGTTTAGCTACTATTTTAGAAGGAATTAAAGGCCCTAGTACATTTGCTTTAAACGGAGCCTCAACTTCATTTGTTTTAGTTAAACAAACTGGTATAGGTCAAGCTTTGGTTCAAAAAGGTACAAATATAGCGAACTGGGGCAAATGGGGTGGCCGTTCCTTAATGGGAATTGGCTTTGGTCTTGGAATGTATGATGATATTGTTAACAAAGATAAAAGTATTGGTCAGGCAGTTGTGCATAATGGTTTGTCAACAGGGATTGGTTTGGAGCTGCGGAGCTAACTACAGTAGCTTTAGGAGCATTTTTGGGAAGTAATCCTGTTGGTTGGGCTGCTGTTGGTGTAGCGACTGCATCATTTGCTATTGGAGTTGGAGTTACTTGGTTGTTTAATAAAGCCTATGAAAATAACTTTTTAGGGCTTAAAGATGGTTTAGACACTACAGGGGCATTTTTGGATGATGTAGGGAAAAACGTAGGTCAGGCAATATCAAATAGTGTTGAAAGTGCAAAAAATTGGGCCAGTGAGATGGTAAGTGATGTAGGAAATGCCATTTCAGGTGGGCTAAGTGCCCTTAACCCCTTTGACTAATGAGAAATGATGGAAAAAATTCGTTTTACTTATGGAAATTTTCGTTATTTAGTATTTGAATTCAATCATCAATACTATTTACTTGATAGAAGACCATGTCATTTGAGAGGATATCTTTTTCCACCTATAAATTGGCTTTTCTTTCAACATGTGTATCCCATTACATCGGATGAGTACTGTAAAATAAAAGAAAAAACTGGACGTGCTACAAAACTCACTGTTTCAGCTTCTCTCGGTGCTGGGCTGAGTATCTTTTTATATAATTGGTTACGGGTTAACAAGATTGATATCACTAAGTATTTTGAAACGAATCTTTCAAGTTTTACGAAAGTGGCACTCTTTTTAATGACTTTTCTTTTAACATATGTTCTGGTTGAATTATTTTACTATTCTCGGAAAAGAAGGATGGCCTTCTTGATAGGGCACGAACTTAGGCATTTACAATATTATAAAATTACGCCAGTAAAAATTGACTTTAAACAATTGCTAGGATTTATAGTGGTTATTGGTGGGCTAGCATTTTTTATGCCAATGTATTATTTCTACTCAGGTAACTTACTTTTTGGCTTAATGGCCAATGCAATCATCTTTCTATATTTGTCGGCTTCTAATGTTGCATTTGGAACTGAAAGCCATCACTTATATAAAATAAATGATAAAAAAACTAAAAATAAGATGTAGCCGATATCAAGATACTCCTCATAGCTTGGGAAAAACTCATGTTTTTCTTAGATTAGTAAGGATTAAAAATGCAAAAAAATAAAAATTATATTATAAAGGGAATTTTTCGATACCTATTATTTCATTATCAGGGGAAACAGTATCTATTAGATAGATCTCCTAAACATTTTCTCGGATATTTCTGTTTGCCTTTAAACTGGTATTTTTATCAGAAAGTTTATGCTATCTCAGATGAAGAACTTTTTAAAATCGAAGAAAAAAACTCTAAGGCGAGCAAATTTATCCTTCCAACATCATTAGCTGCAGGATTGGCAGTTTTTGTGAATGCCTGGGCTCGTATGAATCATATTGATTTATTTGCCAACTTTTATGTGAATTTTTCGATAGTAACTAGTTTGCTTTTAGTAGTTATTGGTTTATTATTGTCTTTTAGTTTGCTTCAGCTTTTTATATTCTAAAAAAAGAAAAAAAGTTTGGAGGAATTACTTAATAGATCATTGGAACAATCTATTTATTTTTAAGATAAAACCAGTAAATTCATCGCGTTTTTTTACGTAAAAAAATGCTTCTTTTACGAGTATGTTTCTTTGCTTTAGCTCTTATATTTGCCTTAGCTTTTTATTTATATAAAAAAATGTTGCCATGCTTTTTGATAATGATTTTAACAATGTTCATTTCTCTAGCAACCATAAATGTTGCCTTTGCACCTGGAGAAGAACGGGAATATGAGATAGTTGATGTTTTATCAAAGTTGAAATAAAATGTTGTTTTACCTAAATTCAGTGCTATATTTTTTTATATTATTGAGATTTATTATTTAAAAAAATAAAAATTATTACTTAAATATCGAAAGGAAGAAAAGATTATGTTACCTATTGGAAGTATTGTTTATTTAAAAGATGGAACCCGTAAAATTATGATTCTTAATCGGGGAGCTTTCATTGACAATGATGGAGAAAAAAAGTAATTTTTTTGATTATTCAGGATGCATATACCCAGTAGGGCTTGATGCTGAACAAATTTTATATTTTAATAAAGAAAAATATTGATAAAGTTCTTTTTAAAGGTTACAGTGATAACGAAGAGGAACGATATCAAGAACTTTATAGTCAGTGGCTCTTAGAAAATGAGAATAATTTTCAAAGGGGCAAGGTCGATTAATAGATTAGCTTCCGTTGAAGCGTTTATCTCTTATAATAGGAGTCGATTTGACATTATTGAGAATACTATCACTTTTTAATGATTGATGTTATTGATTAAAAATAATTGCAAATAAAGTAAATAACTTTCAACTATTCAGGCGGATGATTTTTTTCTGGTAACGTTATAAAATCTTAGAAGACATCAAAAACGTTATTAGAAAAAAACACATTATAGAATCATTGTCTACGATTGTAGATATAATAAAAGAGAGAATCAAGTTTCTCTTTTTATTATATCTAAGTAGATGTGAATCTTTTATTTTGTAGGTAGTGCAATTTCATTTAGATATTTCTTATATACTAAATGCTGAAAAGTTGTCCTAGCAGAAAGGTAACTCCCATAGTTAAGAGACCAATAGCAAGGTTCCGAATCATAGCTGTTTTGGTAGGTGCTTTTCCAAGTTTGGCACTAGTGTAACCAGTGAGAAGAAGGGCCACACCGACGATAAGGACGGTAGCAGGGATGCGGTATTCACTTGGGAAAATGGTAATTGAAAGCATTGGTGGTAAGCTACCAAGGAAAAAAGAAATAAAGCTAGAGATAGCAGCATGCCAAGGATTGGTAAACTCTTCATACTCAATCCCATATTTTTCCTCTACCAAAGCCTTGAGCGGATTTTTAAGAAAGGCCTTGTTGGTGAGAAGTTGGGCTGATGTTTCACACTCGCCATTTTGGATATAGGCAGCATAGAGAGATTTTTTAGCTAGTTCCATATCTTGGTCTAGCAAGAGTTGCTCACGCGCAACGGCTGCTTCCTCAGTATCTTTTTGAGTTGAAACGGACACATATTCTCCACCTGCCATCGAAAAGGCACCGGCCAAAATAGCCGCAAATCCTGATAAAAAGATAATCCATATATTGCTCGTAGCACTGGCAACCCCAATAACCACACCAGCGATGGAAATAATCCCATCATTAGCACCAAGAACACCCGCACGCAGGATATTTAAACGACCTGCAAAATTTGAATCGATTTCGTGATTTGTTTCTGACATACTATTCTCCTTTTTATCCAGTATAAAGGAAAGAGGTAATGAAATCAATCTTTTAAAAGTATCTGAAAAAAGTTGCACGATTTTAATTTTACGAGCTTTTTTAAAAGTTAGAAACACCACTAGCTAGTAGAGAAGGATAAAAGAGATGCAAAGCTGATAGACTCGTCCTTTTTCTAGTTATCTATGGTATAATAGGAGGTAGATTTACTAATCGGAGTAAGAAAGATTTTATGATTAAACTAGTAGCAACGGATATGGACGGAACCTTCCTAGATGAGAATGGACGTTTTGATATGGACCGCCTCAAGTCCCTTTTAGCTTCTTACAAGGAAAAAGGGATTTACTTTGCGGTGGCTTCAGGGCGCGGATTTCTATCTCTAGAAAAATTATTTGCTGATGTTCGTGATGACATTATTTTCATCGCGGAAAATGGCAGTTTGGTAGAATATCAAGGTCAGGACTTGTATGAAGCGACTATGTCTCGTGAGTTTTATCTATCAACTTTTGAAATGCTGAAAACTTCACCTTATGTAGATATCAATAAACTGCTCTTGACGGGAAAAAAGGGAGCTTATGTTCTAGATACGGTTGATGAGACCTATTTAAAAGTGAGCCAGCACTATAATGAAAATATCCAAAAAGTAGCGAGTCTGGAAGATATTACAGATGACATTTTCAAATTTACAACCAACTTCACAGAAGAAACGCTAGAAGCTGGGGAGGCTTGGGTCAATGAAAATGTCCCTGGTGTTAAGGCTATGACAACTGGTTTTGAATCCATTGATATTGTTCTGGACTATGTTGATAAGGGTGTGGCCATTGTTGAATTAGTTAAAAAACTTGGTATCACAATGGATCAGGTCATGGCTTTTGGAGACAATCTAAATGACTTGCATATGATGCAGGTTGTGGGACATCCTGTAGCTCCTGAAAATGCACGACCAGAAATTTTAGAATTAGCAGAGACTGTGATTGGTCACCATAAGGACCAGTCGGTTATAGCTTATATGGAGGGCTTATAATGGCAGATATAAAATTGATTGCATTGGACTTGGACGGCACCTTGCTGACTACTGATAAAAGGCTGACGGATCGTACCAAGGCAACCCTGAAAGCTGCGCGTGATCGTGGTATCAAGGTCGTATTGACAACTGGTCGTCCCTTAAAAGCTATGGATTTCTTCCTCCATGAGCTAGGTACTGATGGCCACAAAGATGAGTATACCATTACTTTTAATGGTGGTTTGGTTCAGAAAAATACAGGTGAAATCCTTGATAAAACAGTCTTTTCATATGATGATGTGGCACGCTTGTATGAAGAAACAGAGAAATTATCATTGCCTCTTGACGCTATCTCAGAAGGAACTGTTTATCAAATCCAATCGGACCAAGAAAGTCTTTATGCCAAATTCAATCCAGCATTGACCTTTATTCCAGTGGACTTTGAAGACCTGTCTAGTCAGATGACCTACAATAAGTGCGTGACTGCCTTTGCTCAAGAACCCTTGGATGCAGCCATTCAGAAGATTTCGCCAGAATTATTTGAACAATATGAAATCTTTAAATCACGTGAAATGTTGCTAGAGTGGTCACCAAAGAATGTTCATAAAGCAACAGGTTTGGCCAAACTAATCAGCCATCTGGGAATTGATCAAAGTCAAGTCATGGCCTGTGGTGATGAAGCCAATGACCTTTCTATGATTGAATGGGCAGGGCTTGGGGTTGCCATGCAAAACGCTGTTCCTGAAGTCAAGGCAGTCGCAAATGTGGTAACTCCAATGACCAATGATGAGGAAGCTGTCGCCTGGGCTATCGAAGAATATGTGCTAAAGGAGAATTAAGATATGGGATTATTTGACCGTCTATTCGGAAAAAAAGAAGAACCTAAAATAGAAGAAGTTGTAAAAGAAGCTTTGGAAAATCTTGATTTGTCTGAAGATATTGAGACTGCCCTTACTGAAGCTGAGGAAATTCCTCAAGAAGAAGCAGAGGTTGAAAGTTCTGAAAAAGCTCTGCTCGAAGAAGTGGACAATCAAGACACAGTTGAAGAGAGTCAGGATTCAGAGCCAGTTGTAGAAGTTCAACAAGTGGAAGAATTTTCAAACTCAGAAGAAGTTGCAGTGGAAGAGAATACTGAGTTCGTAGAAACTGTAGAAGAAAATAATTCTGAAGTTCTTGAAGCAGAAAGGTCTCAGTTAGAAGAAACAGTTCAGGAAAAATATGACCGCAGTCTCAAGAAAACTCGTACAGGCTTCGGAGCTCGCTTGAATGCCTTCTTTGCTAATTTCCGCTCTGTTGACGAAGAATTTTTCGAGGAACTGGAAGAACTGCTTATCATGAGTGACGTTGGTGTCCAGGTGGCTTCTAATTTAACTGAGGAACTACGCTACGAAGCCAAGCTTGAAAACGCCAAGAAACCTGACGCACTTCGCCGTGTCATCATTGAGAAATTGGTTGAGCTTTATGAAAAGGATGGCAACTACGATGAAAGAATCCACTTCCAAAATGGATTGACTGTCATGCTCTTCGTCGGTGTTAATGGTGTTGGGAAAACAACTTCTATCGGAAAACTAGCCCACCGCTACAAACAAGCTGGGAAGAAGGTCATGCTGGTTGCGGCAGATACCTTCCGTGCAGGAGCAGTAGCCCAACTTGCTGAATGGGGCCGTCGTGTTGACGTTCCAGTTGTAACTGGACCTGAAAAGCTGATCCAGCCAGCGTGGTCTTTGATGGCATGGAACGTGCTGTGGCTGAAGGTATCGATATTCTTATGATTGATACTGCTGGTCGTCTACAAAATAAGGACAACCTCATGGCTGAGTTGGAGAAGATTGGTCGTATCATCAAACGTGTTGTTCCAGAGGCACCCCATGAAACCTTCTTGGCTCTGGATGCATCAACAGGTCAAAACGCTCTTGTACAGGCCAAAGAATTTTCGAAAATCACGCCATTAACTGGAATTGTCTTGACTAAGATTGATGGAACTGCTCGAGGTGGTGTTGTTCTAGCTATCCGAGAAGAACTTAATATTCCTGTAAAATTGATTGGTTTTGGTGAAAAAATCGATGATATTGGAGAGTTTAACTCTGAAAACTTTATGAAGGGCCTCTTGGAAGGCTTAATCTAATCAGAAGCAAAAATCCTGCAAGGTACAAACTTGCAGGATTTTTTTTATTCTAAACGACCATCTTGACGATAGGCGATATCTGGTTGCCAAGTCCATTTGGCACCGAATTTTTCAAGTAAGTCAAAGCTGGCTTGAGGTCCCATGCTTCCAGCTTTATAATCATGAAGTGGGGCACCATTTTCAGCCCAGAGTTCTTCGATACGGTCAATCAATTTCCATGACGCACCAACTTCATCCCAGTGGCTAAAGTTAGTTGAGTTGTTATTTAGGACATCATAAATCAATTTCTCGTATGGTTCTGGAGAAGCACCAGTTGCGGTCGCATCTGTACGGTAATCCAGTGAGTTCGGAGCCAGGTTGAATTCTTCTCCTACTTGCTTTCCATTTAGACTGAGAGAGAAGCCTTCTGTTGGTTGGATATAGATGGTCAAAATGTTTGGAGCAAGTGGTTCTCCAAAGATAGAATCCATTTGTTTAAAGACGATGTTGACATGAGTTCCTTTTTCAGTCAGACGTTTACCAGTACGGAAGAAGAAAGGAACACCACGGAATCGATCGCTGTCTACAAAGAAGGCACCAGATGCAAAGGTTTCAGTTGTTGATTCTGGATTTACATTTGGCTCGCTACGGTAAGAGATGTATTTCATGCCATCAATCTTACCAGAGCGGTATTGACCACGGATAAAGTGTTCTTTAAGTTCTTCATCAGTTGGATGATAGAGATTTTTAAAGACCTTAATCTTTTCAGCACGAATCTCATCTTTTGTGAAGCTTGCTGGCTTGTCCATGGCAAGGAGGGAAAGCAGTTGTAGAGTGTGGTTCTGTACCATGTCACGGAGGGCACCAGACTCATCATAGTAGCCACCACGTTCTTCTACACCCAAGCGCTCCGCAAAGGTAATTTGAACATTGTCGATAAAGTCCTTGTTCCAAACGTTTTCAAAAATCAAGTTTGCAAAGCGAACTGCAAAGATGCTTTGGATCATTTCCTTACCAAGATAATGGTCGATACGGAAAATTTGTTCTTCGTCAAATGTTGCTAGGAGCTCGTCATTCAACTTGCTTGCAGTTGCGTAATCTGTACCAAATGGCTTCTCAACGATTAAACGTTCAAAACCTTTACCATCCACAATGTTTTCAGACTTGAGGTGTTTGGCAATGGTTCCAAAGAACTGAGGTGCCATAGACAAGAAGAAGAGCTTGTTGTGTTCAGCTTGGTACTTGTCATTTAGTTCAGCCTGCAATTGACGTAAAGCAATGTAGTGTTCCGTATCATTGACATCATGACTTTGATAGTAGAAGTGGCTAGCGAACTCTTGAGCCTGTTCGGTACTATCTGCCAAATCAAGGATCGATTCGACTACAACAGATTCAAAATATTCCTTGCTCCAAGGACGACGAGCAGTTCCAATGACTGCAAAGTGCTCGGAAAGATTACCGGATTTATATAGTCTAAAAAGGGAAGGGTAGAGCTTGCGTTTAGCCAGGTCTCCACTCGCACCGAAAATTGTAACAATAACCTTAGATGACATCTAGCTACCTAATTTCTATTTTTATTCCTAGTCTTGCTAGGTATGAGGAAATCTCATTTCATAAATTTAATTCTAACATAATTTTCCGAAAAAAATCAAAAAATCCAATACGAGATAGAAAAAAACTGCAAGGAAATCCTTACAGTTTGCGTTTAGACGTTTAAGACCTTGTCCAAGAAATCTTTCAGACGTGGGTGTTGTGGGTTATCAAAGATCTGATCAGGTGTGCCGTCTTCAAGGAATTCACCGTCTGCAGTAAAGATAACGCGGTTGGCAACCTGACGGGCAAATCCCATCTCATGGGTTACGATAATCATGGTCATGCCTTGTTTAGCCAAGTCTTTCATAACGTTTAGTACGTCTCCGACCATTTCAGGGTCAAGGGCAGAAGTTGGTTCATCAAAGAGCATGATGTCTGGATTCATTGCTAGTCCACGAGCGATAGCCACACGTTGTTTTTGACCACCGGATAGGCTATCTGGGTTAGCATTAGCTTTATCTGCTAGTCCAACCTTTTCAAGCAACTCCATCCCCAATTTCTCAGCTTCTTCTTTGGTCATTCGTTTGTGTTCAATAGGAGCAAAAGTGATATTCTCTAGAACAGACATGTGTGGGAAGAGGTTGAAGTGTTGGAACACCATTCCGATATTTTCACGGACATGGTCAACATTGGTTGTTTTTTCAGTTAAGTCATAACCGTTCACAGTGATGTGACCGCTAGTGACTTCTTCTAGAAGATTGAGGCTACGGAGGAAGGTTGACTTACCAGAACCCGAAGGGCCGATGATACAAACAACATCTCCTTCATAGAACTTAGTCGTGATTCCTTTTAAAACCTCATTTTTTCCATAATGCTTGTGTAAATCATTTACATCAATTTTTAATTTTGCCATTAACGAATCCTCTTTTCTAAGCGTTTCGCTAGTCTAGTCAAAAGTGTGATAATTACAAGATAGAAGATAGCAAGGATTGCATACATCTTGAAACTTTGGTAGTTACGGGCGATGATAATCTTACCAGTTTGGAAGAGTTCAACCAAACCGATAGCAGATACAATGGTTGTATCTTTAAGAGCGATAACGAATTGGTTGACAAAGTTTGGCAACATCAATTTAGTTGCTTGTGGCAAGATAATCTTACGCATGGTTTCCATAAGAAATACCCAAGCTTCGGCTGGCTTCCATTTGACCAACTGGAACGGCCTGAATACCACCACGAACGATTTCAGCGATATAAGCAGCTGCATTGAGCGATAGGGCAATGGTACCAGCTACGAAGTCGTTAATTGGGCTTTGTTGGCCTGTGATAGACTCGATGAAGTTTGGAATTCCCCAGAAGATGAAGGCTGCAAGAATCATCAATGGAATACCACGGATAACGTCAACGAAAATCTCAGAAATTACACGAAGAGATTTGTATGGGCTAACGCTAAACATACCAAAGATAATTCCGATAACAATGGCAATAGCAAATGAGATAAGAGCTAGAGCAAGAGTGATACCAAGACCACTAAGGAGTTGTTTGTAGTTATTTTGAAGCAAGCCCCAGATAGTTGTCTCATCAACAGTGCTTGTTGAAGCAGATGAAGATTCGCTAGCTAGGTATTTATCAAGAATCTTTTGGAATTCACCGTTTGCTTTAAGGTTTGCAAGTCCGTTATTGAACATTTCAATCAATTCTGGATTTGCTCCTTTTTTAACCGCAAAGGCTGTTTCACCGATTGGAGTTCCAGCGATTGGTGTTTTCAATTTTTGCCCTTGGCTGATAGAATATTTGAGGACAGGCTCATCATCCATAACGGCATCAATGGCACCAGTGTTTAAACTGTCATACATTGATGAACCATCAGCGAAGGTTTTGATTTTGTAACCGTATTTGCTTTGATTTTCTGTTAGGAAGGTTTGAGAAGCAGTTCCGTTTTTAACACCGACTGTCTTTCCTTTTAAATCTTCATAAGAAGCAATGGTACTTGATTCTTTGACACCAAGGATTGTATTAGCAGTGTAGTAGGATTCTGAAAAGTCAAAAGTTGCCTTACGAGCATCTGTGACAGACATACCGGCAATGATACCATCAGCTTGACCAGCTTGGACAGCACTGATAGCTGCATCGAAACCAGGATTGGTAATTTCAATTTCAAAACCTTGATCTTTAGCGATTGCCTTAATCAAGTCCATATCAATACCAGTAAATTGGTTGCTTGAGTTTTGGAACACAAACGGTGCAAAAGAAGAATCACTGGCAATGATGTATTTAGCTTTAACAGGAGTTGCTTTTAGACCTGCTGCAGTAGTTGTGGTTGGCACTGCTGAAGATGATGAAGCGGTCCATTTCTTGATGATTTTATCAAGACTACCATCTTTTTTCATTTCAGCCAAGGCTTGGTTAAATTCAGTCACAAGGTGTTCGTATTTGCTTCCTTTTTTTACACCGAAAGCAAAACTACCTACAGCTTCACCATCCATTTCAATATGGAGGTCTTGACCTTGGTTAATAGCATACTCGATAACAGGTTTGTCATCCATCATAGCATCGATAGCACCAGCACTCAAGCTGTTGTCCATCAAATCACCAGTGTCAAATGTTTTAATACTAAAGCCGTATTTGTCCTTAATACTTTCAAGGAAACGTTGAGCGGCAGTTCCATTTTTAACACCAACAGTTTTACCTTTTAATTGGTCATACTGACTAATCTTGTGTGACTTTGTAGTTGCAATGACAACTTTTGTATCATAGTAAGTATCAGACATGGTGAAAACTTTCACGTTCTGCAGTTTTTGTCATTCCTGCCATTATAGCGTCAGCTTGACCAGCTTGAACCGCATTGACCGCTGCGTCAAATCCAGGATAGGACATCTGAATGTTCCATCCTTTAATCTCAGCGACTTTGTTAATAATGTCAACATCAATTCCTTTATAAGTTTGATCTGAATCTTTAAACTCAAAAGGTGCATAGGCGGTATCAGAAACGATCTTAATTGTTTCTGCTTTCGCAATACCTAATGAGAAAATTGGGAATAAAATTAGCAAAAATGCTAGAAATTTTTTCTTCATTTTTAGTCTCCTTTTCCGAATATTTTCCCATTATATCAGAAAAAACTAAAAAATGCAAATCTAGAGGTTTTTATGTCAGAAGATATAACATAGAAGCCCTTTGCTTCTTTATTGAACTGCTACCATAAAATGCTATAATAATAGTATACAATAGAATAAAAGAGGACAGGGATATGAAGAATAAAAGAATATTTAAAGACTTCCAAGCTTCAAAAATGAGATTAAACATTTACACAAGTCCCTTATTAGCCTTTGTTTTTGTCTTTATAGGAGAGTTTGTGGCTTATACTTTGTATGGTATTAGCTTGTTAGCTCTCATCGGATTTGCTAGGAATTTTGGAGAGACTGGTCAAAATCTTGCAAGCTACTTGCAGACATTGCAGCAGAGCTTGATGGATAAAACAAGTGACTTTCATTTAATTTTAGATTTACTGGCCTTTGGTTTTATACTCAACACTGTGTTCATATGGACTAAAAAAGTTGAGAAAAGGCCTATTCGAACCTTGGGATTTTATAGAGAGAATTTCCTCAGCAATCTTCTTAAAGGATTTGGGCTAGGTTTGGCACTTTTTTTTCTGACCTTGTTAGGTTTAGTGGCCGTGGGGCAATATCGTTTGGAGTCCATTCACTTGAATCCTTATTCGTTTATCTTTGTCATTTTTACCATTCCATTTTGGATTTTACAGGGGACAACAGAAGAAGTGGTGGCCCGTGCTTGGCTCCTTCCTCAATTGGCTTCAAGAACCAATCTCAAACTTGCTGTTCTTATATCTAGCCTATTCTTTATCCTGCTTCATATGGGCAATTCTGGTCTAACACCACTATCTCTAGTAAATCTCTTTTTATTCGGAGTTGCCATGGCTCTTTACCTTCTCAAAACTGATACAGTTTGGGGTGTTGCAGGTATTCATGGAGCCTGGAATTTTGCTCAGGGAAATTTATTTGGAATTTTAGTTAGTGGTCAACCATCCGGAACGTCTCTGATGAGCTTTTTACCACAAGGAAATCAAGATTGGTTATCAGGTGGTTCTTTTGGCATAGAAGGTTCCATTATGACAAGTCTGGTCTTGCTACTGCTGATTGTTTATTTCGCTTATCAATTAAAAAAAGAAAATGAAAGGATGTGACTTCGGTCCGTCCTTTTCTTCGTGAAAATGCTACAAGTATGCTAAAATAGGAATAGCACATTGAGAGAGGATTCTTATGATTAACCGCATTACAGATAATCAATTTAAACTAGTATCAAAATATCAACCATCAGGAGATCAACCCCAAGCTATCGAGCAGTTGGTAGATAATATCGAGGGTGGAGAAAAAGCTCAGATTCTGATGGGGGCGACTGGAACAGGGAAGACCTATACCATGAGTCAAGTCATTTCCAAAGTCAATAAACCCACTCTGGTCATTGCTCACAATAAGACGCTTGCTGGCCAGCTCTATGGAGAGTTCAAGGAATTTTTCCCTGAAAATGCAGTTGAGTATTTTGTGTCTTACTATGATTATTACCAGCCAGAAGCTTATGTCCCTTCTAGCGACACCTATATTGAAAAGGATAGTTCTGTCAATGACGAGATTGATAAACTTCGTCACTCAGCGACTTCGGCCCTTTTGGAGCGCAATGATGTTATTGTCGTGGCCTCAGTCTCTTGTATCTATGGTTTGGGTTCGCCCAAGGAATACGCTGATAGTGTCGTTAGTCTCCGTCCAGGTCTTGAAATTTCTCGTGATAAACTCTTAAATGACTTGGTCGATATTCAGTTTGAGCGAAATGATATTGATTTCCAACGGGGAAGGTTTCGCGTTCGTGGGGATGTAGTGGAGATTTTCCCAGCCTCTCGTGATGAACATGCCTTTCGAGTAGAATTCTTTGGAGATGAAATTGACCGTATTCGTGAAGTTGAGGCTCTGACAGGTCAGGTGTTGGGAGAAGTGGATCATTTGGCTATTTTCCCAGCTACTCACTTTGTGACCAATGACGACCATATGGAAGTTGCCATTGCCAAGATTCAAGCGGAATTAGAAGAGCAACTAGCTATCTTTGAAAAGGAAGGCAAACTGCTTGAAGCCCAGCGCTTGAAACAACGGACAGAGTACGATATCGAAATGCTGCGTGAGATGGGCTATACAAATGGGGTTGAAAACTATTCACGCCACATGGATGGTCGTAGCGAAGGTGAGCCTCCTTATACGCTTCTCGACTTCTTCCCAGATGATTTTTGATTATGATTGACGAGAGTCACATGACTATGGGACAAATCAAGGGCATGTACAATGGAGACCGTTCACGTAAGGAAATGCTAGTTAATTATGGTTTCCGTTTGCCATCTGCTCTAGACAATCGTCCTCTCCGTCGTGAGGAGTTTGAAAGTCACATTCATCAGATTGTTTACGTTTCAGCGACACCTGGTGACTATGAAAATGAACAGACTGAGACAGTAATTGAGCAAATCATTCGTCCGACAGGGCTTTTGGACCCAGAGGTGGAAGTCCGTCCGACTATGGGACAGATTGATGACCTCTTAGGTGAAATTAATGCCCGTGTTGAAAAGAACGAGCGAACCTTTATCACAACCTTGACTAAGAAAATGGCAGAGGACTTGACCGACTACTTCAAGGAAATGGGCATCAAGGTCAAGTACATGCACTCAGATATTAAGACCTTGGAGCGGACAGAGATTATCCGTGACCTGCGCTTGGGTGTTTTTGATGTCTTGGTCGGAATCAACCTCCTTCGTGAAGGGATTGACGTACCTGAAGTGAGTCTCGTAGCTATTCTCGATGCCGACAAGGAAGGATTCCTTCGTAATGAACGTGGCCTTATCCAGACCATTGGTCGTGCTGCCCGTAACAGTGAAGGGCATGTCATCATGTATGCGGACACTGTGACTCAGTCTATGCAACGTGCTATCGATGAAACAGCTCGCCGTCGGAAAATTCAGATGGCCTATAATGAAGAACACGGTATTGTGCCTCAGACAATCAAGAAAGAAATCCGTGACCTGATTGCTGTGACCAAGGCAGTTGCTAAGGAAGAAGACAAGGAAGTCGATATCAATAGCCTCAACAAACAAGAACGCAAAGAACTCGTCAAGAAACTAGAAAAACAAATGCAGGAAGCCGTCGAAGTGCTTGACTTTGAACTGGCAGCTCAGATTCGTGATATGATGCTGGAAGTGAAGGCGTTGGGGTAGGAATACCCATACTAAATAAAATTTATAATTGAATTGCTTACAAGGAGAATGTAGTCATGAAAAAACTGTTACTGTTTCTATTTTTTGTTGTAAATATAGTCCCTTTATTTTTTTTATTCTACGTATTGCTTTCTTATTCTTCACAACAACTTATGATATTTTTCCCCGAAGCAAATATAAAGGAAGTAGAAATTGCTACTAGAAGAACTCTTGATTTGTATGGCTTTAAAGGTAATGTGAAGGTTACAAACTTTTCTAGAGATAAATGGCTTTCTCAAGACTATAAAATTGAATACTTATATAGTGAAGAAATTAACGGAAGAAGTATTACTGCGAGTGATGTTTTGATTTATCATCCAAAATCCTCAAAAAGTAATCCTAAAAAAACAGAGGGGGAATTGATTTATGATGGGACTACAAAAACAATGTTACAAGAATTCTCAGGGATGGCACATGAACTTCTCAATCATAAACCAGAAACAATTTCATATAAAGAAAAAGTAGAGAGTTTTTTCAAGCAATTTGAGAATCCAAATCTAGAATATGTAAATACTTATTGGAGTGTCGATGAGAAAGCAGAGAATATTACAGAATATTATGATCTCATAGATAAGAATCGTAAGGAGGGGAAACCTTTTTCAAGGTTTATATGATCTCCCTATTGATGAATTTCTAGCAAAAGGAATCATTAAAGGTCATGTTATCTATAAAGATATTGTGTTAGAAGAAGGATACAAGGATTATTTTAATGGTGAAGGTGGTCTGACAGAGTTTATCGAAAATGGAATAGATAGCGCAGACCTTGCAGACGCATTTTATAAAATTTCTTATTATTACGCCGGAAAAAGTGGGAAAAGTTATCGTTCTGGTAGCAAGACAACTTTAAAAATTCAAAATCATAAAATGAAGGATTATGGAATTAATAATGACTAAAAACTTTTTCATTAAGTCTTTTAGTTCGATATTAATAATGGATTTGGAACAACATACAGTCCATCGATTATTGAAGTATAAACATGAAAAGAAAAGGAGTCATCCATCTTGAAACACTTAACTTTATTTAGAATAGTCTATCTGATTTTACTAGGATTTGTCCTTATCGATTTTTGCCTATCAATATTTGGTTTATCGTTTACTCCCATTCTTTGGGATAGTTGGCTATTCCTTTTAGTGATTACTCTTTTTATTCGTTTTTGTAGACATCTGGTAATTCTAGACCTTCTCTTTGAAATATTTGGAATACAATTCATCCCCATGATATTTAAAACAGGACAATTTGTACCAATTATTTTGGCTATTGTACATATTCTTAGTTATTGTTTCAAGGAACGATACCGTCTTTTTGAAGGAATTCGTAGTGCTATTTGCAGTTTATATATATGGATATTTGTGTTTGTTATTTTTGCCTTTGTGACACGAATCCCTATTCCAATAACACTTGATTTTGAAGTTCAGGAACAAGAAATTGTCATTAAAAAAGGATATTTGCTTCATGAAGTAAATTATTACCACGAACGAATTAATCCTTTCATTATGAAGTCTGAAATTAGCCATGAAAAAGTCATTTAATATAGAAAGTGAGTACTGTGTCCCGTTCCCAATTAACGATTTTAACAAATATTTGTCTGATTGAAGCTCTCGAAACATAGTGCGTGGTCATGCAGTATCGCTCTCCTGAAACCAATCGCTGTTCTGGTTATGGCTTTTGGGGAGGGCATGTCATCATGTATGCGGACACTGTGACTCAGTCTATGCAATGTGCTATCGATGAAACTGCCCGTCGTCGGAAAATCCAGATGGCCTATAATGAAGAACACGGTATTGTGCCTCAGACAATCAAGAAAGAAATCCGTGACCTGATTGCTGTGACCAAGGCAGTTGCTAAGGAAGAAGACAAGGAAGTCGATATCAATAGCCTAAACAAACAAGAGCGCAAAGAACTTGTTAAGAAACTCGAAAAACAAATGCAAGAAGCCGTCGAAGTGCTTGACTTTGAACTAGCGGCTCAGATACGTGATATGATGTTGGAAGTCAAGGCCTTGGATTAAGGAGAAGAAAATAAATGACGGTTATTATTAAATCAATGGAAACTCCTGAAGAGATAGAAGGTAAATCACTTGTTCACTGGAAAGCGTGGAGAGAAGCTTATGACGACCTTTTGTCTGCAGAATTTCAGGAGACAATGACATTAGAAAGATGTCGATTCTTTAGTCAAAAGTTTCCAGAAAATACATTGATTGCGATGGATGGTCTGAAGGTAGTTGGTTTTATAAGTTATGGCAACTTTCGTGATGAGACTATTCAAGCTGGTGAAATTATTGCTTTATATGTTTTAAAAGACTATTATGGAAAAGGTATCGCACAAAAGTTAATGAAAGCAGCTTTGATTGCTCTTGATCATTTTTCTGAAATTTTCTTATGGGTATTGAAAGATAATAAGCGCGCCATTGCTTTCTATCAAAAAATGGGCTTTACTTTTGATGGACAAGAAAAGATGCTTGAACTTGGAAAACCTATAAAGGAAAAACGAATGGTATTCAATTCTAAATAATTTTTAAAAAAAGTAGAAGCTAGAATCTTTGGTACCAAGTCTAAAAATTTAATAAATTAGAAAGTGAGTAAATTTATGTCTCGAGCACAATTAACGATTTTAACAAATATTTGTCTGATTGAAGACCTCGAAACGCAGCGCGTGGTGATGCAGTATCGCTCTCCTGAAACCAATCGCTGGTCTGGTTATGCCTTTCCTGGAGGTCATGTAGAAAATGGTGAGGCTTTCGCAGAGTCTGTCATTCGTGAAATCTATGAAGAAACAGGGTTGACTATCCAAAATCCTCAACTGGTCGGTATCAAGAACTGGCCTTTGGATACAGGCGGGCGCTACATTGTCTTTTGTTATAAGGCTACCGAGTTTACTGGAACTCTTCAATCTTCAGAAGAGGGAGAAGTTTCTTGGGTGCAAAAAGACCAGATTCCAAACTTGGATCTGGCCTATGATATGTTACCATTGATGGAGATGATGGAAACTCCTGATAAGTCAGAGTTTTTCTACCGGCACCGTACAGAAGATGGCTGGGAGAAAGAAATTTTTTAATCTTTTACTAAATAACCGAGCTGATCCAAGGCCTCCTCGATATAGTGGAGGTCTTGTTGTGTTTCGGCTTCGACTAGGTGGTAATGGATGCCATCTGTCAATTCAGATAAAGGTCTAAAATCAGAATGGTCGACTTGTTCTAGAAAATGTTGCACATCTCTGCGACAAGACAGTTTAAGCAAGGTTTCAATTTCTCCATAAACGGGATGATCAATCAAGGTATTTTGAACACGTCCACCATTATCAACGATAGCAAGGAGTTCTTGACCGATTTCTTCAACTTCATGTTTGACTTTGAAAAGTTTGTGAACATAAGGATTGGTATCAATTTGCTTATAGACGTAGCCACGATTAGTGGATAGGATAGGAGCGCCATCGGCTCTTAAAATTGCAATGTCCTGTACAATGACCTGACGTGTGACATGAAAATGTTCAGCCAAACTTTGGCCGTTGAGGGCTTTAGGAGCTTCTTTCAAGAGTTGGAGCAGGGCTTGTTTGCGATTTTTTGTCATAGTTTTTCCTTTTAACGGCGCTTTCGAAGCACTTTATAGACAGCTAGTGCTAATGTATAGTCAACCATACTATGGATAATTGTGCCAAATCCAACTAGCACAAAGAGAACATAAAACATGTTTTCTACATTGGTACCGGAAGTTGCGTAAAAAACGACACAGGCTAATACTTCAGCAAGGGCATGAACGACAGCCAAAACAAAGTTGAAAATCCAGGAAGTTTTTGGTTTATCTAGTGTATCGGGGAATTTTTGTAGGTAAAGAGCTCCTAATGTACCGAAAAAGATATGAGAGAAAGCTCTAAAAACGATAACCATGGGATAGCCAGCCATTAAAAATCCAAAACTAGAGGCTAGGATGACAAAAACAGCCATCAAGGGCGATAAGAACATAGCGATAAAAATAGCGATGTGGCTTCCTAAAGTATAGGAAGCAGGTGGAATGACGATCTTGAAAGGCATAACAATTGGAATCAAAATCGCAATAGCCGTTAAGAGGGCAGTCATTGTCATAAATTGTGTCTTTTTCCGTGTATTCATAAGAATCTCCTTTTTATTGTATATACACTAGTATAGTACAATAAAATAGACAATAAAGCAAGGATTTACTTAGGTTTATAGGTCATTTTTAAGTTAATACTCTTCTAAAATCTCTTCAAACCACGTCAGCTTCCATCTGCAATCTCAAAACAGTGTTTTGTGCAACCTGCGGCTAGCTTCCTAGTTTGCTCTTTGATTTTCATTGAGTATAAATATAGTAGTTTGAAACTGGAAGAGTACATCATGAATGCTAAAATATTTCTAGAAATTAATTTGAATTCCCTAATCTATTTATTAGTATCTTATTTCAATCTATTTTACTGGTAAAAATTTTACTAAAAAATAAAATATACAGAACAAAATCTCCACCTTCAAGTTTGAAAGTGGAGATTGTTTTTACTTCTTCAAAGTTTGTAGTCTTGGAACAATAGCTAGGGTTAGAACTGCGGAAATGACTAATTCTGCAATGGAGTTTGTTGAGATAACGGTTGCTAAGAGTTTTTGGATATTACCATCAAAGACATTTCCAAAAAGGTAGAAAATTCCACCGAGTACAAAGACTGTGTTGGTAAGTGAGCCAAGGGCACCAGCTAAAATCAGACCAGTCTTGTTTTTCATTAGTTTATAGACCAGATACGGAGTTAAACCAATCAAAATACGTGGGACAATGGCAATGATAGCTGAGTAGATGTTTCCGTTTGGTACAAATGGGGAGAAGAGATAGCTTGTCGGTAGAATTGTAATCGTGTTAACTGTCAAGCTAAGTAGCCCCATCAAAAATCCAAGTGTAACCCCAACTCGTGGACCGTAGATAATGCTGGCAATAATGACAGGAATATGAACAATGGTCGGTTTGATTGGAAATGGAAAAAGGTTAAAGGCAAGTGAGCTCAGAAAGTGTATCACGAGCATGGTTGCAAAAAAGATAGCAATGGGTGCAATATTAGAGCGTTTTTTCATCGAGAGTTTCCTTTATTCTTTCTAAAATAATTGTGAGGTCAGCTAAAGCCCCTCGTCCATGGTCGCCACAAGCTAGTAGGGATTTTTTAGGAGCAATCAGCTGATAGCCGTATGTTTCTAATATTTTCAGATTAGTTTGAGTTGCTGGATGGTCATACATTTTTGTATTCATCGCAGGAGCTATTAGTTTAGGAATATTTTGGGGCAAGGCTAGAGCCATACTGGTCACCATATTGTCCGCAAAACCGTGGGCTAGTTTTGCAATAGTGTTAGCAGTAGCAGGAGCTACGATAAATAAATCTGCCTTTTTTCCAAGTTCGATATGGTTAATCTGATTAGGATAGGGTTCCTTCATGACATCAAGGTGGACAGGATTCTGTGATAAGACCTGTAGTGTCAAAGGTTGGATAAACTCTGTAGCGGCCTGAGTCATTAAAACCGTGACTTGATGACCTTGTTTTTTTAGAGAACTGACTAAATCTGCCGACTTGTAAGAGGCGATTGACCCTGTTACAGCCAAGAGAATATGTGCCATATCTTTCCTTTCTAAGAATGGTAGGCTTGAATTTTTTCAAGGAGAAGTTTTGCAATTTCTTCCTTAGTATTAACTGATTGAAGTTGATTTTTCTCAACAAAGATAGCACGATGCTTGTCTGTTGAAATTTGAGTCTGGTCATTTGCAATGATTAAGTCTGCTTGGTTCTTGATAAGACTGTTTCTAGCAGTGTCAATTAGATGATTTTCAGAGACATCAACTAGTAGTTTAAAACCAATCAGATGAATAGCAGGATTCCATTCCTTGACTAGAGAGATGATCTTGGGTGTTTTTTTCAGGAATAAGACCTGAGCCTCATCAGTTGAAGAAATCTTAGCCTGATGATTTTGCTTGCTTAAAAACTCTTCTAGATTGGAGCTAGCCTGAACTTCCTCAAGCCCTGTCATATAAACAGGAGTGTAGTCGGACACCGCCATTGAGTGAATCAAAACCTGATAATCTGCAACCCGTTCTTGCATTTCCAGTAGAAGGTCCTTGGTATTGGTAATTTCGAGAATGCTTAGATTAGGGTGAGCTTCTGGCTTCAGAGCTCGTTTTGTCGTAATTAAACCAACTTCATGCCCTGCAGCAAGCAAGGTTTCTGTGATGATTTTCCCCAAGCGACCTGTAGAATGGTTAGTGATAGAGCGGACGCTATCGATAGCTTCACTGGTACCGCCCGATGTAACTAAAATTTTCATAGCACTATTGTACCAAAAAAAAAATAATAAGCAAAAGAAAGCGCTTGAATATATATAGAAAATAAAAAGAATCTACTATAGTTTTAAACTATAAAGCCATATAAAATTTAAGAAAGAACTCTAAAAACCTTAAAAACAGGGATATTTACGAACGTTTAGAGAGTTTTGGGATGTTAAAAATCTTGTTTTGTGTTATAATGAATTATCATATAAGAGGTTAGAGGAGTTTTGAATGAAAACAGATATTGAAATCGCACAGAGTATTGAGTTGAAACCAATCGTTGATGTTGTAGAGAAACTTGGTATTTCTTACGATGATTTGGAGTTGTACGGAAAGTACAAGGCTAAGCTTAGTTTTGATAAAATTCGTGCAGTTGAGAGCAATCCAGTTGGGAAATTGATTCTGGTTACTGCCATCAACCCAACACCTGCAGGTGAAGGGAAATCAACTATTACTATTGGTCTTGCGGATGCCTTGAACAAGATTGGCAAGAAAACTATGATTGCTATCCGCGAACCATCTCTTGGTCCAGTAATGGGGATTAAGGGCGGTGCCGCTGGTGGTGGTTATGCTCAAGTTCTGCCAATGGAAGACATCAATCTCCACTTTACTGGAGACATGCATGCCATTACAACTGCCAACAATGCGCTTTCTGCCTTGATTGACAACCACTTACACCAAGGAAATGAGCTAGGAATTGATCAACGTCGTATCCTCTGGAAACGTGTTGTGGACTTGAACGACCGAGCTCTTCGTCATGTGACCGTTGGACTTGGTGGTCCTCTAAACGGTATTCCACGTGAGGATGGCTTTGATATTACAGTTGCTTCAGAAATCATGGCAATTCTTTGCTTGGCTACAGACATCGAGGATTTGAAACGCCGTTTGGCTAATATTGTTATCGGCTATCGCTATGACCGTACCCCTGTTTCTGTAGGTGATTTGCAGGTTGAAGGTGCTTTAGCATTGATTTTGAAGGATGCTATTAAGCCAAACTTGGTTCAGACAATTTACGGAACACCTGCCTTTGTTCACGGTGGTCCATTTGCCAATATTGCTCACGGGTGTAACTCTGTCTTGGCAACGACAACAGCCCTTCACTTGGCTGATTACACAGTTACTGAAGCTGGTTTTGGTGCAGATCTTGGTGCCGAGAAATTTCTTGATATCAAGACACCAAACTTGCCAACTTCGCCGGATGTAGTTGTTATTGTCGCAACCCTTCGTGCCCTTAAGATGAATGGTGGCGTTGCTAAAGATGCTCTGACAGAGGAAAATGTGGAGGCAGTTCGTGCCGGTTTTGCTAACTTGAAACGCCACGTTGAAAATATTCGTAAGTTCGGTATTCCAGCAGTTGTTGCTATTAACGAATTTGTATCTGATACAGAAGCTGAAATTGCAACCTTGAAAGAACTCTGTGCCTCAATCGATGTACCAGTTGAACTAGCAAGTGTCTGGGCTGATGGTGCAGAAGGTGGAGTAGCACTTGCTGAAACAGTTGTTAAGACTATCGCTGAAAACCCAGCTAACTATAAACGTTTGTATGGTAATGACCTTTCTGTTCAAGAAAAGATTGAAAAGATTGTTACTGAAATCTACCGTGGTAGCAAAGTAAACTTTGAGAAGAAAGCTCAAACGCAAATCGCTCAAATTGTTCAAAACGGATGGGATAAATTGCCAATCTGTATGGCTAAAACTCAGTACAGTTTCTCAGACAATCCAAATGCACTTGGAGCACCTGAAAACTTTGAAATTACCATTCGTGAATTGGTACCAAAATTAGGTGCAGGCTTCATCGTTGCCTTAACTGGCGATGTCATGACCATGCCAGGCCTTCCAAAACGACCAGCAGCCCTTAACATGGATGTTGAAAGTGATGGAACTGTCCTAGGTTTGTTCTAGTATATTGTAATTGACTTGAAATGAGTTTGGAGATTTTAATCCAAGCTCATTTTTTATCCAGATATAAGGAGTTGTCTTCTACACGTAACTAGTCTAGGTAAAGATATTTTCCCTGAATTTTGATATAATAGAAATATTGACTTCAAGAGTAAGGAAGAGAAGATGAACGCATTATTAAATGGAATGAATGACCGTCAGGCTGAGGCGGTGCAAACGACAGAAGGTCCCTTGTTGATCATGGCGGGGGCTGGTTCTGGAAAGACTCGTGTTTTAACCCACCGTATTGCTTATCTGATTGATGAAAGATGGTCAATCCTTGGAATATCTTGGCCATTACCTTTACTAATAAGGCTGCGCGTGAGATGAAAGAGCGTGCTTATAGCCTCAATCCAGCCACTCAGGACTGTTTGATTGCGACCTTCCACTCCATGTGTGTTCGTATTTTGCGTCGCGATGCGGACCATATTGGCTACAATCGTAATTTTACAATTGTCGATCCTGGTGAACAGCGAACGCTTATGAAACGCATTCTCAAACAGATGAACTTGGATCCTAAAAAATGGAATGAACGAACTATTTTGGGAACCATCTCCAATGCTAAGAATGATTTGATTGATGATGTAGCTTATGCTGCCCAAGCTGGCGATATGTACACGCAAATCGTGGCTCAGTGCTACACTGCTTACCAAAAAGAACTTCGTCAGTCAGAGTCGGTTGACTTTGATGATTTGATTATGTTGACCTTGCGTCTCTTTGATCAAAATCCTGATGTCTTGACCTACTATCAGCAAAAGTTCCAGTACATCCACGCTGATGAATATCAAGATACCAACCATGCCCAGTACCAACTGGTCAAACTCTTGGCTTCGCGGTTTAAATATCTGTGTGGTTGGGGATGCGGACCAGTCTATCTACGGTTGGCGTGGTGCTGACATGCAGAATATCTTGGATTTCGAGAAAGATTATCCCCAAGCCAAGGTTGTTTTGTTGGAGGAGAATTACCGTTCAACTAAAACTATTCTCCAAGCGGCCAACGAGGTCATTAAAAACAATAAAAACCGCCGTCCTAAGAATCTCTGGACCCAGAATGCTGAAGGGGAGCAAATCGTTTACTATCGTGCCAATGATGAGCAGGATGAGGCTGTATTTGTAGCCAAAACCATTGATGACCTTGGTCGCAGTCAAAACTTCCTTCACAAGGATTTTGCAGTTCTCTATCGTACAAACGCTCAATCTCGTACTATTGAAGAAGCCCTGCTCAAGTCAAATATCCCTTATACTATGGTTGGTGGAACAAAGTTCTACAGTCGTAAGGAAATTCGCGATATTATCGCTTATCTCAACCTCATTGCTAATTTGAGTGACAATATCAGTTTTGAGCGTATTATCAACGAACCGAAACGTGGAATTGGGCCAGGTACAGTCGAGAAAATCCGTGACTTTGCGAATATGCAGGACATGTCCATGCTAGATGCTTCAGCCAATATCATGTTATCTGGTATCAAGGGTAAAGCAGCTCAGTCCATCTGGGATTTTGCTAATATGATTCTGGATTTGCGGGAGCAGTTGGACCAGTTAAGTATTACTGAGTTGGTTGAGGCGGTTCTAGAAAAAACAGGTTACGTCGATATTCTTAATGCCCAAGCAACTCTAGAAAGCAAGGCTCGGGTTGAAAATATCGAAGAGTTCCTTTCTGTGACGAAAAACTTTGATGACACCTCTGATGGGCCAGAAGAGGAAACTGGTCTGGACAAACTGAGTCGTTTCTTAAATGATTTAGCCTTGATTGCGGATACAGATTCAGGTAGTCAGGAGACATCAGAAGTGACCTTGATGACCCTGCATGCTGCCAAAGGTCTCGAGTTTCCAGTTGTCTTTTTGATTGGGATGGAAGAAAATGTCTTCCCGCTTAGTCGTGCGGCTGAGGATCCAGACGAATTAGAAGAAGAACGCCGTCTGGCCTATGTAGGAATTACGCGTGCAGAGAAAATTCTCTATCTGACCAATGCCAACTCGCGCCTGCTTTTTGGTCGTACCAACTACAATCGTCCGACTCGTTTTATTAACGAAATCAGTTCAGATTTGCTTGAATATCAAGGTCTGGCTCGTCCTGCAAATACAAGTTTTAAAGCGTCTTATAGCAGTGGTGGTCTTGCCTTCGGTCAAGGTATGAGTCTTGCGCAAGCACTTCAAGACCGTAAACGTAGTGCTGCCCCAAGAACTATCCAATCAGGCGGTCTCCCATTTGGTCAATTTACAGCTGGCGCAAAATCAGCGTCTAGTGAGACAAATTGGTCCATTGGTGATATTGCCCTCCACAAGAAATGGGGAGAGGGAACTGTTCTGGAAGTTTCAGGTGGCGGTGCTACGCAGGAATTGAAAATCAATTTCCCAGAGGTTGGCCTGAAAAAACTTTTAGCTAGTGTAGCCCCAATTGAGAAAAAAATCTAATTTTTCATCCTTCTCACGAATAATAAAGTGAGGAGGATTTTTATGTACAGTATTTCATTCCAAGAAGATTCATTATTGCCAAGAGAAAGACTTGCCCAAGAAGGAGTGGAAGCGCTCAGTAACCAAGAGTTGCTAGCTATTTTACTCAGGACAGGAACACGTCAGGCTAGCGTTTTTGAAATTGCCCAGAAAGTCTTGAGCAATCTTTCAAGCCTAACGGATTTGAAAAAAATGACCCTGCAGGAATTGCAGAGTCTGTCTGGCATTGGGCGAGTTAAGGCTATAGAATTGCAAGCTATGATTGAACTGGGGCATCGTATTCACAAACACGAAACCCTTGAGATGGAAAGTATTCTCAGCAGTCAAAAGTTAGCCAAGAAGATGCAACAGGAGTTGGGACATAAAAAACAAGAGCACTTGGTGGCGCTCTATCTCAATACTCAAAATCAAATCATCCATCAACAGACCATTTTTATCGGTTCTGCAACTCGTAGTATCGCTGAACCGCGAGAGATTCTTCACTATGCAATCAAGCATATGGCGACTTCACTTATCTTGGTCCACAATCATCCTTCAGGAGCGGTAGCACCTAGTCGAAATGATGATCATGTTACTAAACTCGTCAAAGAAGCCTGCGACCTGATGGGGATTGTCCTCTTGGACCATTTGATTGTCTCTCATTCTAATTACTTTAGTTACCGTGAAAAGACGGATTTAATCTAAAGTTCATTAACGACATAGTCAAAGAGGTTTATCTTTGGGACGATTTTCAAATAGAAATTCTGGATGCCATTGGACACCGAGAAAGGCGAAATCATCAGTACTCATGACAGCCTCAATGATACCATCTTTAGGATCATGAGCTGCAATTTTTAAGTTAGGTGCTAAATCCTTGATACTCTGGTGGTGGAAGGAGTTGATGTGAGAGATTTCTCCATAGATTTCTCGAAGAACAGTATCTGGTTCTGTTACCAAACGTTGGGTTGTGTATTCGGCAGAAGAATCCTGCCAGTGGTCTTCGATATCTTGGTACAAAGTTCCACCCATGGCAACGTTAAAGAGCTGAGTACCACGGCAGACAGAAAAAATTGGCTTTTTCTGTTTAATAGCTTCCTTGATGAGGGCCAGTTCGAAGATATCTCTTTGAAGGTGGTAGTCATCGCTATCAATAGTTTTTGGTTCACCATAGAATTTTGGATCAACATTTTGCCCACCTGTCAAGATGAGCTTGTCAATCAAACTGATATAGTGGCTAGCCATTTCTTGATCACCAATCGGTAGGATGATGGGAATCCCTCCAGCGCCTTTAACTCCTTCAACAAAGCCTTTTGCCGCGTAGCTCATCATGATGTTATCATCTGGATGAGTTTTTTCGTTTCCTGTAATCCCAATAACTGGTTTTTTCATAAAATGATTTTCGCTTTCTAATCCTCTTTGCGCATGAAATAGAGGAGGGTTTGGAGCTCACTTGTCAAATCGACATACTGAACGACTACGTCTTTTGGTAAATGCAGATGAACTGGTGAAAAACTGAGAATTCCTTTTACGCCAGCATCCACCAAGAGATTGGCAACCTCTTGTGACTTGACGCTGGGGACAGTTAGGATAGCAGTCTTAACATCAGCATCTTTGATTTTATCCTTGATTTGAGAAATTCCGTAAATGGGAATCCCATCAGGAGTTTGGGTACCGATTTCAGGATGGTCATCTAGGTCAAAGGCCATGATAATTTTCATCTTGTTACGCTCGTGGAAGCGGTAGTGGAGAAGAGCATGGCCCATATTTCCAATACCCACTAGTATGACATTGGTGATAGAGTTATCATTAAGCAAATCGGCAAAAAATGTCATGAGTTTTTTTACATCATAACCAAATCCACGACGACCTAGTTCACCAAAATAGGAAAAATCACGACGAACTGTCGCTGAATCAATACCAATGGCCTCTGCAATTTGTTTCGAGTTGGCACGTTCAATTTTTTCTGCATGAAATCTCTTAAAAATTCGATAGTAAAGAGAGAGTCTTTTTGCTGTAGCTTTTGGAATAGCAGACTGTTTATCTTTCACAAAATCACAACCTTTCTATTCTTCTATTTTATAGAAACATGGTGAGAAAATCAACAAAAATAAGAAAAAAACTAAGAAAATTCTTAGTTTTGATGTAAAAATTCTGCATGAGATAGAAAACGATAGAGGTCTCCGACTAGACCCTGGTAAACTTCTTGCCCCTCAAAAGTCAAAGAAGTCACATAAAGTGTATCTGGTAGGGTCACACAGCCTGACAAAGCAAGCATGAGAGCTTCATAATCTTCATACTTGAGAGTCCTCTCCACATGATAGCTATCCTTATAGGTCAGTTCAAACATTTTGGCTCTATCTTTCCGATTTTGTAAAGACACCACGTTCTACCAAACTATCCATGAGGAAATAGAATTTTTCCTGATGAATGTGGTGGTCTTCTGATTTGAAAATATCAACCAGACGAAGGCCAAACTTGTCAGTGATATTGATTTTAACACCTGTAAGTTCTTTGTTAATGATGATTTTGAGTTGGAAGCCTTCACCACTGTTTGGAACTTTTTCAAGTAAGCGAGTCAGTTCATAGTTACCAACCTTTGTCTCAAAAAAAGTATTGTCCTTGAGGGTAAACTTTTTAACAGAAGGGCTAAGAGTGTAGTCGTAACGACAATTTTTTAACTGAATGGTTTTTTCAAATGCCATATGGCTAACCTCCGATAATTTCTTTTAAGGTTTTTGCGAGGGTTTGTAGGTCTTCAACAGTATTTTGTGGAGACAAACTGATACGAACGGATTCCTTCAAGCGGTCTGAATTTGCCCCGTACATGGCTTCAAGAACATGGCTGGATTGGACAATACCTGCAGTACAAGCTGAGCCAGTAGAGATTGAAATTCCAGCTAAATCTAAACGAAGGAGTAAGAGATCATTTTTCTGACCAGGAAATCCAATATTGAGAACATAAGGGAGATGATGTTGTCCTCTATTCAAGTAATACTGAATTCCTTCTAGCTCTGCAAGAAAGGCAGTTTCTAGATTTTGTACATGTTGAAAATGTTCTTCTTGCTTTTCTAGGTCTTCTTTTAGGGCTGCAACCATACCTAAGATGGCAGCCAGATTTTCAGTTCCTGCACGTTTTTTCTGTTCTTGGTCTCCGCCATGGAGATAGGAATCAAAGTTCATGCTAGATGCGTAGAGAAAGCCGATTCCTTTAGGACCATGGAACTTGTGAGCGGAAGCAGTGAGAAAATCAATGCCCAATTCTTCTGGGTAAATAGGGATTTTTCCAATAGCTTGAACTGCATCGACATGATAGGCAGCAGGGTGTTGCTCGAGTATTTGGCCAATTTCAGCAATGGGCAGTAGGTTACCTGTCTCATTATTGGCAAACATGGTAGAAACCAAAATCGTATCGTCACGTAAAGCATTTTGAATTTGTTGGGCTGTGATTTCTTGATTTTCTGGCTGGATAATGGTTGCTTCAAACCCAAAGTGTTGAACCAAGTAATCAATGGTTTCAAGGACGGCATGGTGCTCAATGGCAGTTGTGATGATATGTTTTCCTCGTTCTTGGTGACGAAGGCAGTAGCCAATGATAGCAGTATTGTTGCCTTCTGTCCCACCAGAAGTGAAAAAGATATGTTGAGGTTTTGTCCCCAATAACTGGGCTAGTTCCTGACGGGCTTCTCGCAAGAGCTTGCCAGCTTGACGACCATGACCATGAATACTAGAAGGATTGCCATAAGTTTCTTTCATAACCTTGGTCATAGCTGAAATAGCAACTGCTGACATGGGAGTCGTTGCAGCATTGTCCAAATAAATCAAAGAATCACCTTATTTCTTTTTGTTGTAAGCAAATAGTGGGCTGACTGGTTTTCTTTCGTGGATACGAACGATGGCATCACCAATTAACTCACTAGCAGTGATGTAGCATACGTTTTTAGGAGTTTTTTCTTTTGTTGCTACTGAATCAGTCACAAGAATTTCTTTAATACTAGTATTGTCAAGAAGTTCAGCAGCTCCTTCGACGAAGAGACCGTGGCTAGAGACAGCATAAATTTCTGTAGCCCCTTCACGTTCAACGATTTTAGCAGCTTCAGAGAAGGTACGTCCAGTATTTAAAATATCATCAATCAAGATGGCTTTTTTACCTTCAACATCACCAATGATATAACCTTCGTTGCGAGTTGCATCGTCTTGAGGATAATCGATAATGGCGATAGGAGCATCAAGATACTCAGCCAAGCTACGAGCGCGTTTGACACCTGAATTTTTAGGGCTGACGACAACAACATCTGAGCCAAGTAGTCCTTTATCGCAGTAATGTTTTGCAAATAGGGGAACTGTGTAGAGGTTATCGACAGGAATATCAAAGAAACCTTGAACCTGAACAGCATGTAAATCAAGCGTAAGGACACGGTCAACACCAGCTTTAACCAGCATATTGGCAACTAGTTTAGCTGTAAGTGGCTCACGTGGTGAAGCAATGCGGTCTTGACGTGCATAGCCAAATATGGAAGGACAACGTTGATACTGTGGGCACTTGCGCGCACACAGGCGTCGACCATGATCAACAATTCCATTAGGTGGTTGTTAACAGGGAAACTTGTTGATTGGATGATGTAAACATCATAACCACGGACACTTTCTTCGATATTGACTTGGATTTCTCCGTCTGAAAATTGACGTGATGACAGTTTTCCAAGTGGGACACCAACAGCTTGAGCAATTTTTTGTGAAATCTCTTGGTTAGAGTTGAGTGCGAAAAGTTTCATATTTTTTCTATCTGACATTATAGACCGTCCTCTGTAAACTTCATAAATCCTAGTTATATATGTTTTGCATACATATATGAATTGGGATTCGTGTATTTTTATCTCTTCTATTTTACCAAAAGATGGAGATTATTTCAGCTATTTTTCATGCTTTTGATAAATCGAACCAATTTTGAAGGAGCTTTTTGGTAGGAAATCTGATTTTTCTCTAAAAATTGTTGGAAATCCTGTTTGCCTTGCTCATGATCGTCCACTTCGAGCTCTAATTCGTAATCTGTCATATCAAAATACTGACTCTCATCTAGTGCCATGAGGCCAATAGCTGTTTTCATTTCATAGCGAAGCGTTGTTAGACAACCAAGTACTTGCCATTTTTTACTTTGGATACCATGTTTAGCCAATTCATCAAGAACCAGCCCCTGAGGAAGTTCTTCCTTACTTAGATAATCTTCAGCATCTTTTATATGTAATTTTTGGTTATATTCCATGTTTCCAACACTTTGCGGGACTTTGAGTGTCAACTCTGCCCAGTCTTCAAAGGTTCGAATGCGCATAGCAACTTTCTTTTCTCGCAGTTCAAAATCAGGCGTGTCAATGTAGTAATTTTTTTGAAGAACAGGAGTGACGTCTGTGAACTGGTCTTTTAGACGATTGTATTCATCTTTTTTCAAGAGTGTTTTCAATTCAATTTCTAAATTTTTCAATTTTCTTACCTTTTCTTTATCGTTGAAAGCGGATTTATGGTATAATAAGCATTGTATTTATTGTATATGAATCTGGAGAAAAAATCAAAGATATTTTTGAAGGATAATATGAGAACAAGGGAGAATATATGACCTTAGAATGGGAAGAATTTCTAGATCCTTACATTCAAGCTGTTGGTGAGTTAAAGATTAAACTACGTGGTATTCGGAAGCAATATCGTAAGCAAAATAAGCATTCTCCGATTGAGTTTGTGACTGGTCGAGTCAAGCCAATTGAGAGTATCAAGGAGAAAAATGGCTCGTCGTGGCATTACTTATGCGACCTTGGAACACGATTTGCAGGATATTGCTGGTTTGCGTGTGATGGTTCAGTTTGTAGATGACGTCCAGGAAGTAGTGGAGATTTTGCGCAAGCGTCAGGATATGCGGATCATACAGGAGCGAGATTACATTACTCATCGAAAGGCTTCAGGCTACCGTTCCTATCATGTGGTAGTAGAATATATGGTTGACACCATCAATGGAGCTAAGACCATTTTGGCAGAAATTCAAATTCGTACTTTGGCCATGAATTTCTGGGCAACAATAGAACATTCTCTCAACTACAAGTACCAAGGGGATTTCCCAGAGGAGATTAAGAAGCGACTGGAAATTACTGCCAAAATTGCCCATCAGTTGGATGAAGAAATGGGTAAAATTCGTGATGATATCCAGGAAGCCCAGGCTCTTTTTGATCCTTTGAGTAGAAAATTAAATGACGGTGTAGGAAACAGTGACGATACAGATGAAGAATACAGGTAAACGAATTGACCTGATAGCAAATAGAAAACCGCAGAGTCAAAGGGTTTTGTATGAATTGCGAGATCGTTTGAAGAGAAATCAGTTTATACTCAATGATACCAATCCGGATATTGTCATCTCCATTGGTGGGGATGGTATGCTCTTGTCGGCCTTTCATAAGTACGAAAACCAGCTTGACAAGGTCCGCTTTATCGGTGTTCATACTGGACATTTGGGCTTCTATACGGACTACCGTGATTTTGAGTTGGACAAGCTAGTGACTAATTTGCAGCTAGATACTGGGAGCAAGAGTCTCTTACCCTGTTCTGAATGTGAAGGTCTTTCTTGAAAATGGTGAAGTTAAGATTTTCAGAGCACTAAATGAAGCCAGTATCCGCAGGTCTGATCGAACCATGGTGGCGGATGTTGTGATTAACGGTGTCCACTTTGAACGTTTTCGTGGAGATGGGCTAACAGTTTCGACACCGACTGGTAGCACAGCCTATAACAAGTCGCTTGGTGGAGCTGTTTTACACCCAACCATTGAAGCTTTGCAATTAACGGAAATTGCTAGCCTTAACAATCGTGTTTATCGAACGCTGGGTTCGTCCATTATTGTTCCAAAGAAGGATAAGATTGAACTTATTCCAACAAGAAACGATTACCATACTATTTCGGTTGACAATAGCGTTTATTCTTTCCGTAATATTGAGCGTATTGAGTATCAAATCGACCATCATAAGATTCACTTTGTCGCATCACCTAGCCACACCAGTTTTTGGAATCGTGTTAAGGATGCTTTTATCGGCGAGGTGGACGAATGAGGTTTGAATTTATCGCAGATGAACATGTCAAGGTTAAGACCTTCTTAAAAAAGCACGAGGTTTCTAAGGGGACTGCTGGCCAAGATTAAATTTCGAGGTGGGAGCTATTCTGGTCAATGACCAACCGCAAAATGCAACGTATCTATTGGATATTGGAGACCGAGTTATCATTGATATTCCTGCTGAGGAAGGCTTTGAAACTCTAGAAGCTATCGAGCGCCCACTGGATATTCTCTATGAGGATGACCATTTTCTAGTCTTGAATAAACCCTATGGAGTGGCTTCTATTCCTAGTGTTAATCACTCCAATACCATTGCCAATTTTATCAAGGGTTACTATGTCAAGCAAAACTATGAAAATCAGCAGGTTCACATTGTGACCAGGCTTGATAGAGATACTTCTGGCTTGATGCTCTTTGCCAAGCACGGCTATGCCCATGCACGATTAGACAAGCAGTTGCAGAAAAAGTCTATCGAGAAACGCTACTTTGCTTTGGTTAAAGGTGATGGATACTTGGAGTCAGAGGGGGAAATTATTGCCCCGATTGCGCGTGATGAAGACTCCATTATTACCAGACGTGTAGCTAAAGGTGGAAAGTATGCTCATACTTCTTACAAGATTGTAGCTTCTTATGGAAATATTCACTTGGTCGACATTCGCCTGCACACTGGGCGAACCCACCAAATCCGAGTCCACTTTTCTCATATTGGTTTTCCTTTGTTGGGAGATGACTTGTACGGTGGTAGTCTGGATGACGGCATTCAACGTCAGGCCCTACATTGCCATTACCTATCCTTTTATCATCCATTTTCTAGAGCAAGACTTGCAGTTAGAAAGTCCCTTGCCGGATGATTTCAGTAACCTTATTACCCAGTTATCAACTAATACTCTATAAAAACTGTTTCAGAGTATAATTATTATCTTAAAGGAGAAAACTCATGGAAGTTTTTGAAAGTCTCAAAGCCAACCTGGTTGGTAAAAATGCTCGTATCGTTCTCCCTGAAGGGGAAGAACCTCGTATTCTTCAAGCAACTAAACGCCTGGTAAAAGAAACAGAAGTGATTCCTGTTTTGCTTGGAAATCCTGAAAAAATTAAAATTTATCTTGAAATCGAAGGGATCGAGGATGGTTATGAAGTCATCGACCCTCAACACTACGATAAATTTGAAGAAATGGTTGCTGCCTTGGTAGAACGTCGTAAGGGTAAAATGTCTGAAGAAGATGCACGCAAGGTTTTGGTTGAAGATGTCAACTATTTTGGTGTTATGTTGGTTTACTTAGGATTGGTTGATGGAATGGTGTCAGGAGCGATTCACTCAACAGCTTCAACAGTTCGTCCAGCCCTTCAAATCATCAAAACTCGCCCAAATGTAACTCGTACTTCAGGTGCCTTCCTCATGGTTCGTGGTACGGAGCGTTACCTGTTTGGAGACTGTGCCATCAACATTAATCCAGACGCAGAAGCTTTGGCTGAAATTGCCATTAACTCAGCAATCACAGCTAAAATGTTTGGAATCGAGCCTAAAATTGCTATGCTAAGCTATTCTACTAAAGGTTCAGGATTTGGAGAAAGCGTTGATAAGGTTGTTGAAGCAACTAAAATTGCTCATGACTTGCGCCCTGACCTTGAAATCGATGGTGAGTTGCAATTTGATGCGGCCTTTGTTCCTGAAACTGCAGCTTTGAAAGCTCCTGGAAGTACAGTAGCTGGTCAAGCAAATGTCTTCATCTTCCCAGGTATCGAGGCAGGAAATATCGGCTACAAGATGGCTGAACGTCTTGGTGGTTTTGCAGCTGTTGGTCCTGTTTTGCAAGGTTTGAACAAGCCAGTTAACGACCTTTCTCGTGGATGTAATGCAGATGATGTTTACAAGTTGACCCTTATCACAGCAGCTCAAGCAGTTCATAAATAAGATTTAGTCCTCTTTCCTTTGGGAAGAGGCTTTTTAATACTAGGAAAAGGACAGTTAGAGTCTTCTGTGTTATACTAGAGATATGTTAGATTTGAAAGAATATGGTATCGTTATGTGGGCGGAGGAGAAGATCATTTCTTTCCGTGAAAAACTTCTTGACTGGTATGATGAAAACAAAAGAGATTTACCCTGGCGTAGAAGTAAAAATCCTTATCATATCTGGGTCTCGGAAATTATGCTCCAGCAGACTAGGGTGGATACGGTTATTCCTTATTACGAACGATTCTTGGACTGGTTTCCAACAGTGGAAAGTTTGGCAACTGCCCCTGAAGAGCGTTTGTTGAAGGCTTGGGAAGGTTTGGGTTATTATTCTCGAGTACGCAATATGCAGGCTGCAGCCCAGCAGATTATGACAGACTTTGGTGGTCAATTTCCAAACACCTATGAAGGAATTTCCAGCTTGAAAGGGATTGGTCCTTACACAGCAGGAGCTATTTCCAGTATTGCTTTTAACTTGCCTGAGCCGGCTGTAGATGGTAATGTCATGCGAGTGCTGGCACGTCTATTTGAAGTCAACTACGATATTGGGATTCCAAGTAATCGTAAAATTTTTCAGGCAATGATGGAAATCCTGATTGACCCAGAACGGCCAGGTGACTTTAACCAAGCCTTGATGGACTTGGGTTCGGATATTGAGTCTCCTGTAAATCCCAGACCAGAAGAAAGTCCAGTTAAGGACTTTAGTGCGGCATATCAGCATGGCACAATGGACCGTTATCCAATCAAGGCTCCCAAGAAAAAGCCTGTCCCTATTTATCTTAAAGCCTTGGTGGTCAAAAATACACAGGGACAATTTTTACTTGAAAAAAATGAAAGTGAAAAGCTATTGGCAGGTTTTTGGCATTTCCCACTGGTAGAAGTAGATGACTTTTCGCAAGAGGAGCAGTTTGATCTCTTTCATCAGGTTACAGAAGACAATGTGAACTTTGGTCCCAGTCCAGAAGAGAGTTTTCAGCAGGACTATGACTTAGATGTTGATTGGTTTGATACTTATTTTGAGATGGTAAAACATGTCTTTAGCCATCGCAAGTGGCATGTACAGATTGTAGCAGGTCAGGTGAGTGACTTTCATAACTTTTCCGATAGGGAAGTTCGCTGGCTTTCACCAGAAGAGTTCAAGGATGTTCCACTTGCCAAACCCCAACAAAAAATCTGGCAGGCTTATGCACAAGCCAACTTAGACAGTAGCAAAGACTAGCTATTGTGTCTTCTTTTTATTTTTTTGGTATAATAGTAGAGAAAAAGGTGAACAAATGAAAAAAATATTAATTGTAGATGATGAAAAACCAATCTCGGATATTATCAAGTTTAATATGACCAAGGAAGGTTACGAGGTTGTAACTGCTTTTAATGGTCGTGAAGCGCTAGAGCAATATGAAGCAGAGCAACCAGATATTATTATTCTGGATTTGATGCTTCCAGAAATCGATGGTTTAGAAGTTGCTAAGACTATTCGCAAGACGAGTAGTGTGCCTATTATCATGCTGTCGGCTAAAGATAGTGAGTTTGATAAGGTTATCGGTTTAGAGCTTGGAGCGGATGACTATGTGACAAAACCCTTCTCAAATCGTGAGTTGCAGGCGCGTGTTAAAGCTCTTCTTCGTCGCACGGACTTGGCTTCTGTAGACAATCAAGAGTCAGATGAAAAGAAAACCCAACCCTTACAAATTGGGGACTTGGAGATTGTGCCAGATGCTTATGTAGCTAAAAAATACGGTGAAGAATTAGACTTAACCCACCGTGAATTTGAACTCTTGTACCACTTGGCATCTCATATTGGTCAAGTGATTACGCGTGAACACTTGCTTGAAACGGTCTGGGGTTATGATTATTTCGGAGATGTTCGGACTGTTGACGTAACTATCAGACGTTTGCGTGAGAAGATTGAAGATACACCTAGTCGTCCAGAGTATATCTTAACACGTCGTGGTGTTGGTTATTATATGAGAAATAATGATTGAATTGATTAGAAAAAAACATATTCTTACTAGTGATTTTTATCTTCATTTTAATTTTATTGGGTTTTATCTTGATTGTTACCTTGCTTTTGCTAGAAAATCGGCGAGATAATATTCGGTTGAAGCAAATTAATCAAAAAGTCAAAGATTTGATTGCAGGAGATTATTCTCAGGTATTGGATATGCAGGGAAGCTCTGAAATCACTAATATTACCAATAATCTCAATGATTTATCAGAAGTAATTCGCTTGACCCAAGAAAATCTGGAACAAGAGAGTAAACGATTGCACAGTATCCTCTCATACATGACAGACGGAGTCCTTGCGACCAATCGTCGTGGCAAGATTACTATGATTAATGACATGGCTAAGAAACAGCTAGGTGTTCAGAAAGAAGAGGTTCTCAATAAAAGTATTCTAGAATTGCTTAAGATTGAAGATGAGTATGAACTTCGTGATTTGATTACCCAAGTTCCTGAGCTTATGATTGATTCTCAGGATGCCAATGGTGAGTATTTGAGCCTTCGTGTACGTTTTGCCTTGGTCCGTCGTGAGTCTGGCTTTATCTCAGGTTTGGTTGCTGTTTTGCATGATACGACGGAGCAGGAGAAGGAAGAACGGGAACGGAGACTCTTTGTTTCTAATGTTAGTCATGAGTTACGAACTCCTTTGACTAGCGTAAAATCCTATCTTGAAGCTTTGGATGAGGGGGCCTTGTCAGAACCTGTCGCGCCAGACTTTATTAAGGTGTCTCTAGATGAAACCAACCGTATGATGAGGATGGTGACGGATCTCCTCCATCTTTCACGTATTGATAATGCAACCAGTCACCTAGATGTGGAATTGATCAATTTCACTGCCTTTATTACCTTTATCCTCAACCGTTTTGATCAGATAAGAGGGCAGGACGAAGAGAAGAAATACGAACTGGTGAGAGATTACCCCATTACCTCAGTTTGGATAGAGATTGATACAGATAAGATGACACAGGTGATTGATAATATTCTTAACAATGCAATCAAGTATTCTCCAGATGGTGGGAAAATCACAGTGACCATGAAGACAACTGATGATCAGATGATTTTATCCATTTCAGACCAAGGATTGGGGATACCAAAGCAAGACTTACCACGTATCTTTGACCGTTTTTATCGTGTGGATCGTGCTAGAAGTCGTGCCCAAGGTGGTACTGGTTTAGGACTAGCTATCGCTAAAGAGATTATCAAACAACATAAGGGCTTTATTTGGGCTAAGAGTGAATATGGTAAGGGATCAACCTTTACCATTGTGCTCCCTTATGATAAGGATGCAGTGAAAGAAGAAGTATGGGAGGACGAAATAGAAGACCAGAATGAGTGAAATAGGCTTTAAATACAGTATTTTAGCGTCGGGATCCAGTGGAAATTCCTTTTATCTGGAAACCCCAAAAAAGAAACTTTTAGTGGATGCAGGCTTGTCGGGCAAGAAAATTACCAGCTTACTTGCTGAAATTAATCGCAAGCCAGAAGATTTGGATGCTATCCTGATTACGCATGAACATTCTGACCATATTCATGGAGTAGGTGTTTTAGCTCGCAAGTATGGTATGGATTTGTATGCCAATGAAAAGACCTGGCAGGCTATGGAAAATAGCAAGTATCTTGGCAAGGTGGATTCTTCGCAAAGCATATCTTTGAAATGGGCAAAACCAAAACCTTTGGAGATATCGACATCGAGAGTTTTGGTGTGAGCCATGATGCAGTCGCACCGCAGTTCTATCGCTTTATGAAGGATGATAAGAGTTTTGTCCTTTTGACAGATACAGGTTATGTTAGTGACCGTATGGCAGGGATTGTCGAGAATGCAGATGGTTATCTTATCGAGTCCAATCATGATGTAGAGATTTTGCGAGCAGGTTCTTACGCTTGGCGACTCAAACAACGAATCCTATCGGATCTGGGTCACCTTTCTAATGAGGACGGTGCTGAGGCCATGATTCGGATGCTAGGAAATCGCACTAAGAAAATCTACCTTGGACATTTATCTAAGGAGAACAATATCAAGGAACTGGCTCACATGACCATGGTCAATCAGCTAGCACAAGCTGATCTGGGAGTTGGAGTAGACTTTAAGGTTTATGATACCTCACCAGATACTGCAACACCATTGACAGATATATAAAAAAGAAGGCGAATGTGCCTTCTTTTTTATATCTTTTACAATCCTGCAAATTCTTTGATTTCTTGTGCTGACATTGAAGAGTCGCAACGGACATTGATTTGTCCATCTGCAATGTGAACGAAGCCTGGTACAGTTGGAATTCCATAGCGTGAGCGGAATGCTTGTAACTCATTGAGTTGGCTTGGCTCTTCACTGTTGATGAAGTAGATGTGAGCTTTAGTTTCAGCTACGACACTTGCCAAGGTACCAGCAAATTTACGGCAGTAAGGGCAAGTTTTGCGACCGATAAAGAAGGTTGCAGTTTCTTTTTTATCAAGAGCTTCTTGCGCACGCGCAACTGTAGTGACTTCAAGGTCTTTGATATTATCTAAAAATTGTTCCATGAGATTACCTCGCTTTCATTGATAAGTCTAGTATGCCATAAAGTTTCTAAAATTGCTTAGATTTGATACGAAAAAAAGATGAGATTGGTTGGTCTCATCTTTTATAGGGGCCTTATTTTACAAAAGCATTGATTTCTGCTTCGATATTAGCAATCTTAGCTTGTGATTCTTCGTTAGTTTCACCTACAACTGCAATGTAGAACTTGATTTTTGGTTCTGTCCCTGAAGGGCGAACGGCAATCCATGAACCGTCAGCAAGTGTGTATTTCAACACATCACTTGGAGGAGTTGTCAAGTTTGTAACAGTGCCGTCAGCAGCAGTAGCAGTTTGAGCTTTGAAGTCTTCTACGACAGTGATAGTTGTTGCATTCCATTCTTTTGGAGCATTGTTACGGAATTTAGCCATAATTGCTTTGATTTGTTCAGCACCATCGACACCTGAAAGGGTAACAGAGATTGTCTTTTCTGCATAGTAGCCGTACTCTTTGTAGATTTCTTCGATACCATCAGCAAGTGTCAAAACCGCGTGAACGGTAGTAGGCAGCAAGTTCAGCAACGACTAGAACAGCTTGGATAGCGTCTTTATCACGTACGAATGGTTTAATCAAGTAACCGAAGCTTTCTTCAAATCCCATCATGTAAGTGTGATTGTGTTTTTTTCTTCGAATTCTTGGATTTTTTTTCAGCGATGAATTTGAAACCAGTCAAGACGTTGAACATGGTTGCGCCGTAGCTTTCAGCAATCTTCGTTACCAAGTCAGTTGATACGATAGATTTGCAGAGGGCTGCATTTTCAGGAAGAGTTCCAGCATTTTTTTGTGGGCTTCCAAGATGTATTTAGCCATGATGGCACCGATTTGGTTACCTGAAAGGTTGAGGTAGCTACCATCTTTTTGAAGAACTTCAACACCAACACGGTCAGCATCAGGGTCAGTTGCCACAAGAACATCTGCACCAACTTGACGACCAAGTTCTTCAGCAAGGGCAAAAGGCTGCTTGGCTTTCTGGGTTTGGAGATTTGACAGTTGAGAAATCTGGGTCAGCAGTTGCTTGTGCTTCAACAACTTGAACAGAGTCAAATCCTGCTTGGGCAAGAGCACGACGAGCCAACATCTCACCAGTACCATGAAGTGGTGTATAAACAATCTTCATGTCTTTACCGAATTCTTCAATTAAGGCTGGGTTGATGTTAACGTCTTTAACCTCTTTAAGGTATTCTACGTCAACAGCTTCTCCGATAACTTCAATCAAGCCAGAAGCTTTTTCAGCTTCCACATCAGCAACTTCAACTGCAAATGGGTTTTCGATTGCACGAATATATGTAGTCAAAGCGTCTGCATCGTGTGGAGGCATTTGTCCACCGTCTTCACCGTAAACTTTGTAACCGTTAAATGGTGCAGGATTGTGGCTAGCTGTGACCATGATACCTGCGAAACAGTTGAGGTGACGAACTGCAAATGATAGTTCTGGAGTTGGACGAAGGCTTTCAAATACGTAAGATTTGATACCATGTTTAGCAAGAACTGCCGCAGATTCAAAGGCAAACTCAGGTGAGAAGTGACGGCTATCGTAGGCGATTGCTACACCGCGTTCTTTTTCGTTTCCGCCTTTTGACTCAATCAAACGAGCCAATCCTTCAGTAGCTTGGCGAACAACGTAGATGTTGATACGGTTTGTACCAGCGCCAATCAAGCCACGCATACCTGCAGTACCAAATTCAAGATTTGTATAGAAGGCATCTTCCTTAGTTTTTTCGTCCATATTTTCCAAATCTTGACGAAGGTAATCAGGAAGCTCCGCAAAATCAACCCATTTCTGGTAATTTTCTTGGTAAGACATTGAAATTCTCCTTTTTGTAAATTGTTTTAACCGTTCACATTATAGCACTTTTTAGCGTTTTAGTAAAACGGTAGCATAATTTTCAGAAAAGTGGTGTCATATGCCGGTTTATCAAGTCTTGAATGCCTTAGGGAAACATGCTATACTGTTTGTATGATTATTTTACAAGCTAATAAAATTGAACGTTCTTTTGCAGGAGAAGTTCTTTTTGATAATATCACCCTGCAGGTTGATGAACGAGATCGAATTGCTCTTGTTGGGAAAAATGGTGCAGGTAAGTCTACTCTTTTGAAGATTTTAGTTGGAGAAGAGGAGCCAACTAGCGGAGAAATCAATAAGAAAAAGATATTTCTCTGTCTTACCTAGCCCAAGATAGCCGTTTTGAGTCTGATAATACTATCTACTATGAGATGCTTCATGTCTTTGATGACTTGCGTCGGACGGAGAAACAACTTCGTCAGATGGAGCTAGAGATGGGAGAAAAGTCTGGTGAGGACTTGAATAAGCTGATGTCAGATTACGACCGCTTATCTGAAAATTTTCGTCAGGCAGGTGGCTTTACTTATGAAGCTGATATTCGAGCGATTTTGAATGGATTCAAGTTTGACGAGTCTATGTGGCAGATGAAAATTGCTGAGCTTTCGGGTGGTCAAAATACTCGTTTGGCACTTGCCAAAATGCTACTTGAAAAGCCCAATCTCTTGGTCTTGGACGAGCCAACCAACCACTTGGATATTGAAACCATCGCCTGGCTAGAGAATTACTTGGTAAATTATAGTGGTGCCCTTATTATTGTCAGCCACGACCGTTATTTCTTGGATAAGGTTGCGACAATTACGCTAGATTTGACCAAGCATTCTTTGGATCGTTATGTGGGTAATTACTCTCGCTTTGTCGAGCTGAAGGAGCAAAAGCTAGCTACTGAAGCAAAAAACTATGAAAAGCAACAAAAGGAAATTGCCGCTCTGGAAGATTTTGTCAACCGCAATCTAGTCCGAGCTTCAACGACTAAACGTGCCCAATCTCGTCGTAAACAACTAGAAAAAATGGAGCGTTTGGACAAGCCAGAAGCTGGCAAGAAATCAGCCAATATGACCTTCCAGTCTGAAAAAACGTCGGGCAATGTTGTTTTGACTGTTGAAAATGCAGCTATTGGCTATGATGGGGAAGTCCTATCACAACCGATTAACCTAGACCTTCGTAAGATGAATGCTGTCGCCATCGTTGGTCCAAATGGTATAGGCAAGTCAACCTTTATCAAGTCTATTGTGGACCAGATTCCTTTTATCAAGGGTGAGAAGCGCTTTGGCGCCAATGTTGAGGTTGGTTACTATGACCAGACGCAAAGCAAGCTAACACCAAGTAATACTGTACTGGATGAACTTTGGAATGATTTTAAACTGACACCGGAAGTTGAAATCCGCAATCGCCTTGGTGCCTTCCTTTTCTCAGGAGATGATGTCAAAAAATCCGTCGGCATGCTGTCAGGTGGCGAGAAAGCTCGTTTGCTTTTGGCTAAATTGTCTATGGAGAACAACAACTTCTTGATTCTGGATGAGCCAACCAACCACTTGGATATTGATAGCAAGGAAGTGCTAGAAAATGCCTTGATTGACTTCGATGGAACTCTTCTATTCGTCAGTCATGACCGTTACTTTATCAATCGTGTGGCAACTCATGTTTTGGAATTGTCTGAGAAGGGTTCGACTCTTTACTTGGGAGATTACGACTACTATGTTGAGAAGAAAGCAGAAGTAGAAATGACTCAGGCTGAGGAAACTTCAACTAGTAATCAAGCAAAAGAAGCAAGTCCTGTGAATGACTATCAAGCCCAAAAAGAAAGTCAAAAAGAAGTTCGCAAACTCATGCGACAAATCGAAAGTCTAGAAGCTGAAATTGAAGAGTTAGAAAGTCAAAGCCAAGCCATTTCTGAACAAATGTTGGAAACAAACGATGCCGACAAACTGATGGCATTGCAGGCTGAGCTGGACAAAATCAGCCATCGTCAGGAAGAAGCCATGCTTGAGTGGGAAGAATTGTCAGAGCAGGTGTAAGATGGAAAAATCTTGGAAAAAGTATTTCGTGAATTTCGGACAAGTGGAAATTATTCTTTAAAGGAGGCCGCAGGAGAGTCCTGTTCAACCTCTCAGTTATCTCGCTTTGAGCTTGGGGAGTCTGACCTAGCAGTCTCACGTTTCTTTGAGATTTTGGATAACATTCATGTCACAATCGAAAAATTTCATGGACAAGGCAAGGAATTTTTCACAATCATGAACATGTTGCTATGATGGGACAAATTGTGCCCCTTTACTATTCAAATGATATTGCAGGTTTTCAAAAGCTGCAAAGGGAACAACTTGAAAAGGCTAAGAGTTCGACAAATCCCCTTTATTTTGAGTTGAACTGGATTTTGCTACAAGGTCTAATTTGCCAAAGAGATTCTAGTTATGATATGAAGCAGGATGATTTGGATAAGGTAGCAGATTATCTATTCAAAACAGAAGAATGGACCATGTATGAGTTGATTCTTTTCGGGAACCTCTATAGTTTTTACGAGGTGGACTATGTCACTCGGATTGGTAGAGAAGTTATGGAGAGGGAGGAATTTTACCTAGAGATTGGTCGCCATAAGAGATTGGTGTTGATTTTGGCCCTCAATTGTTACCAGCACTGTTTAGAGCATCTTTCTTTTGACAATGCAAGTTATTTTGAGGCTTATACAGAGAAGATTATTGGTAAAGGGATCAAACTGTATGAGCGTAATATTTTCCATTATCTAAAAGGCTTTTCCTTGTACCAAAAAGGACAGTGTAAAGAAGGCTGTAAGCAGATGAAAGAGGCCATGCACATTTTTGACGTGCTAGGTCTTCCAGAACAAGTAGCCTATTATCAGGAACACTACGAAAAATTTGTCAAAGATTAATTTTCCCAAATAAGGGAAAAAATAAAAGGCTCCTTTCGGTTTTGATACAATAGTTTCAAAATTTGAGAGGAGTTTTTATATGAATCGCTACGCAGTACAGTTGATTAGTCGTGGAGCTGTTAACAAGATAGGGAATATGCTCTATGATTATGGAAATAGTGTTTGGTTGGTGTCCATGGGGACTATTGGACAGACTGTTTTAGGAATGTATCAGATTTCTGAACTCGTCACATCTATTCTCGTAAATTCCTTTGGCGGAGTCATTTCAGACCGATTTTCTCGTCGTAAGATTTTAATGGCAGCAGACCTTGTTTGTGGAATTCTTTGTCTGGCTATTTCTTTCATAAGGAATGATAGCTGGATGATTGGAGCTTTGATTTTTGCCAACATTGTTCAGGCTATTGCTTTTGCCTTTTCTAGACCTGCAAATAAGGCCATTATCACAGAATTGGTAGAGAAGGATGAACTGGTCCTCTACAATTCTCGTTTGGAGTTGGTCTTGCAGGTTGTCAGTGTGAGTTCTCCTGTACTTTCTTTTCTGGTCTTACAATTTGCAAGTTTCCATCTGACGCTCTTACTAGATGCTTTGACTTTTTTTATAGCATTTGTTCTAGTGGCCTTACTTCCAAAAGAAGAACCAATGGTTCAAGATAAGAAACCTTTTACTGGGAAAGATATTTTTGCGGATATCAAAGATGGCTTGCACTATATCTGGCATCAAAAAGAGATTTTCTTTCTCCTGTTAGTGGCTTCCAGCGTTAATTTCTTTTTTGCGGCTTTTGAGTTTTTGCTTCCTTTTTCAAATAAACTATATGGAGTAGAAGGAGCTTATGCAACTATCTTAACCATGGGTGCGATTGGCTCAATTATAGGAGCACTGATAGCAAATAAATTTAAATCAAGTATGAATACACTTTTGTTCTTATTGATTTTAACAGGAGTAGGAGTTTTCATGATGGGTTTGCCACTGCCCAATATTTTAACCTTTTCTGGAAACCTGATTTGTGAACTCTTTATGACGATTTAATATTCACTTCTTTACACAGGTACAGACCAAGATTGATGGAGAATATCTGGGTAGGGTATTGAGTACCATTTTTACACTGGCAATTCTCTTTATGCCGATTGCGAAAGGTTTGATGACCTTGCTTCCAAGTGTCCATCTTTATTCTTTCTTGATTATTGGACTTGGAGTTGTAGCCTTATCTTTCTTAGCTCTCGGATATGTTCGAACTCATTTTGAAAAAGAGACATAAGTTTGCTTGGACTTCAAAAATAATTCCAATCTAAGTGTTTTTCCGCCCTTCTCGTTTGTGAGGAGGGCTTGTTTTATGGTAAAATGGTTTTATGAATAAAAGAATGAATGAGTTAGTCGCCTTGCTCAATCGCTATGCGACTGAGTACTATACCAGCGATAATCCGTCGGTTTCAGACAGTGAGTATGACCGCCTTTACCGTGAGTTGGTTGAGTTAGAAACTGCCTATCCAGATCAAGTGTTGGCAGATAGTCCGACCCATCGTGTTGGTGGCAAGGTTTTAGATGGTTTTGAAAAATACAGTCATCAGTATCCTCTTTATAGTTTGCAGGATGCTTTTTCACGTGAGGAGCTTGAAGCTTTTGATGCGCGTGTTCGTAAGGAAGTGTCTCATCCAACCTATATTTGTGAGCTGAAAATAGATGGCTTGTCTATCTCGCTGACGTATGAAAAGGGGATTTTCGTTGTTGGTGCAACACGTGGAGATGGTTCAATTGGTGAAAATATCACAGAAAACCTCAAGCGTGTTAAGGATATTCCTTTGACCTTGAAAGAAGAACTAGATATCACGGTTCGTGGGGAATGTTATATGCCACGCGCTTCTTTTGACCAGGTCAACCAAGCTCGTCAAGAAAATGGAGAGCCTGAATTTGCTAATCCTCGTAATGCGGCAGCAGGCACCCTGCGACAGTTGGATACAGCAGTAGTTGCCAAGCGTAATCTTGCCACTTTCCTCTATCAAGAAGCCAGCCCTTCAACTCGTGATAGTCAAGAAAAGGTTTTGAAGCACCTTGAACAACTAGGTTTTGTGGTCAATCCTAAGCGAATCTTGGCTGAAAACATAGATGAAATCTGGAATTTTATCCAAGAAGTAGGACAGGAACGGGAAAACCTGCCTTATGATATCGATGGAGTGGTAATCAAGGTAAACGACCTAGCAAGTCAAGAAGAACTTGGTTTTACCGTTAAGGCTCCAAAGTGGGCAGTGGCCTACAAGTTCCCAGCTGAAGAAAAAGAAGCACAACTCCTGTCAGTTGATTGGACAGTTGGCCGTACGGGTGTTGTAACCCCAACAGCCAATCTAACACCAGTACAACTAGCTGGTACAACTGTTAGCCGTGCGACTCTGCACAATGTGGATTATATTGCTGAAAAAGATATCCGCAAAGACGATACGGTTATCGTCTATAAGGCTGGAGATATCATCCCTGCCGTCTTGCGTGTGGTAGAATCCAAACGGGTTTCTGAAGAGAAACTAGATATCCCAACAAACTGTCCAAGTTGTGACTCTGATTTGTTGCACTTTGAAGATGAAGTGGCCCTGCGTTGTATCAATCCGCGTTGCCCTGCTCAAATCATGGAAGGTTTGATTCATTTTGCTTCTCGTGATGCTATGAATATTACAGGCCTTGGTCCATCTATGGTTGAGAAACTCTTTGCTGCTAATTTAGTCAGAGATGTGGCGGATATTTATCGTTTGAAAGAAGAAGATTTCCTCCTTTTAGAGGGGGTTAAGGAAAAGTCCGCTGCTAAACTGTATCAGGCTATCCAAGCATCAAAGGAAAATTCTGCCGAGAAGCTCTTATTTGGTTTGGGAATTCGCCATGTCGGAAGCAAGGCCAGTCAGCTCTTACTTCAACATTTTCATTCAATCGAAAATCTGGCTCAGGCAGATCCAGAGGAGGTGGCTAGTATTGAAAGTTTGGGTGGTGTGATTGCCAAGAGTCTTCAGACTTACTTTGCTACAGAAGGCTCTGAAATTCTGCTCAAAGAATTGAAAGAAGCTGGGGTCAATCTGGACTATAAAGGACAGACTGTGGTAGCGGATGCAGCCTTGTCAGGTTTGACCGTTGTATTGACAGGAAATTGGAACGTCTCAAGCGCTCAGAAGCTAAAAGTAAACTCGAAAGTCTGGGTGCCAAAGTGACAGGCAGTGTTTCTAAAAAGACCGACCTCGTCGTTGCAGGAGTAGATGCTGGAAGCAAACTGCAAAAAGCACAAGAACTTGGTATCGAGGTTCGAGATGAAGCTTGGCTAGAAAGTCTGTAATGATCGTTTAAAACAAGACTTTAGACAGTATAACTAGTTTGTTAATCGGGATAAAATCGGCCAAAAATTTATTAGTGAAATAGAAACAAATCAAGAAGTAAAAAGGAAAAATAAAAAATGTTTAATTACCCTATGCGCATTCATTACCATCGCAAGAATGGAGAATACGATACTTGCTCTTTTGTAAAAAGTCAGGACCAGCGGATTGATTTGCTGACCTACAAAGAAGATTATTTTGGTGCCTTATTTAGTTTTGAACACCCAAGTGCTCACGCTCTAGAAAGCTTGAATTTTGTGGTTCATACAGGTCAAAGCAGTAAAGAATATGCTATCCGTTTTAATCACTATCCTCTTTTAACAGAGGTTTGGATTTTGGAAGGGGATGACAGAATTTATTACTCTGAAAAATCCTGCTATTGCCAGTCCTTTCTATAAGAATCAAAAATCCTTTTTGCCTTTGATAAGGCTATTAACAGTGCCAGTTTTGACCATCATTGGGGTTACCAAGGGGAATTGGGTTGCCGCGTAGAGGACAATCAGGCTCGTTTTGCTCTCTGGGCTCCAACAGCGACAGAAGTGCAGGTTGTCGTTTATGAATCAGCTGCTAACGATGCTCCTGTTTGGAAAACTTTTGAGATGGAAAGAGGCAACAGCTACTCTTATAATCATAAGGACAATACAATCGGTGTCTGGAGTTTGGATGTTGAGGAAGATTTGACTGGTAAGGCTTATCAGTATCAAGTCCAATTTCCTCACCACCAAACACTGACACGCGACCCATACACAATTGCGACTAGTCCTGATGGCAAACGTTCAGCTATCCTGAGTCATGCAGAAAAGCAAGTTGCAAACTTCGAGGTTAAGCATGGTTCTGAGGCTACTTGGCGTTTGGCAAATCCATGTAAGGCAGTTATTTGTGAAATGCACATTCGTGATTTGACCAAATCACCGACCTCAGGTGTAGATGAACATCTTCGAGGAACTTTCTTGGGTGCTGCTCAGACTGGAACGGTTAACCACTACGGTCAGTCAACTGCTTTTTGATTACATCAAGAAACTGGGCTACAATTATGTTCAGTTGCAACCAATTGCAGACCGTCACAAAGAATACGATGAGGATGGGAATGTAACCTCACAACTGGGGTTATGACCCACAAAAATTATAATGCGCCAGAAACGAGCCTTTCAACTAATCCAGATGATCCAGCTCAGGTTATTCGTGATTTGAGGACCATGGTTCAAGCTTATCACGATGCGGGTATTGGTGTCATTATGGATGTGGTCTATAACCATACCTTCTCAGTTGTTGATGCACCTTTCCAAACAACTGTCCCTGATTACTATTATCGTATGAATCCAGACGGTACCTTCCAGAATGGAACGGGTGTTGGAAATGAAACAGCCAGTGAACACGAAATGTTTCGCAAGTATATGATTGATTCTCTTCTATACTGGGTGCAGGAATACAATATTGACGGCTTCCGTTTTGACTTGATGGGGATTCATGATGTCAAGACCATGCAGATGATTCGTCAGAGCTTGGATGAAATTGACCCTAACATTATCCTTTATGGAGAAGGATGGGATATGGGAACAGGCCTAGCGCCTTATGATAAGGCTAAGAAAGACAATGCCTACCAGATGCCAAATATTGGTTTCTTTAATGACAATCAGCGTGATGCTGTCAAAGGTGGAGAAGTTTATGGTGCTATCAAGTCAGGTTTTGTTAGCGGTGCTGCGACAGAGCCAATTCTTGCCAAAGCAATCCTAGGCAGTCGTGAATTAGGTACCTATACACATCCAAATCAGGTGCTTAACTATGTGGAAGCCCATGACAATTACAATCTTCACGATTTATTGGCAACCCTTCATCCAGACCAAAATTCAGAGCAAATCATGCGTAAGGTCGAAACAGCCACAGCTATGAACCTACTCATGCAAGGGATGGCCTTTATGGAAATCGGTCAAGAATTTGGTCGTACCAAACTGGTTGCGACTGGTGAGAATGGTGAGTTGACACATGATGATAGAGAACGTGCTATGAATAGCTATAATGCTCCAGACAGCGTGAACCAAGTGAACTGGGACTTGATTAATGAGCGTCAAGATAGTATTGCGTTTATCCGTCAGATGATCTCGATTGAAGACAGAAAGCAGTGCCTTTTCTTATCCAACTTATGATGAGATTTACCATCATGTTTTTGTTCATTCAGCCAACGAACATAGTGGTTGGATTGTCTATGAGATTCAAGGGGAAGAACATTTACTGGTTGTCTTTAATGCTAAAGGGCAAGACTTCCAGTTTGAAAAATGCAGGAAATCTAGAACTATTGGTGACCAATAGCCATTTAAGTGATAAAGACATGGTTGGTGGCGTTAGCGCCAGCGTCTTTAAAGTTTTTGTAGAATAGAATTACAATTTAAATTCATTTGCAGTACTTTTATCTCTTAAAAACAATAAAAATCAGGAAATTAATTTCCTGGTTTATTTTTACTTAAAAATTATTTTTTTTGTTAGTAAAATAACGAACTTTATGATAGTATTGTAAAAAAACATTTCGTTTTCAAAGCGTTTCTGAAAAATTTCTTGATTTACAAGTGAATACATCAGTGAATTTGTTGAAGACTTTCAAAAGAATTTTTTTAGCAAATTCCGTAATTTACTTGAATCTTCCCTAAAAAAGGTAGTATAATAAAATCTATAGAAAAACGCTTACAGAAATAGGAGGGTGTATGGATAAGAAACAAGCTTTAGAAACCTTTAAGACAGGTGAAAAATTTTTCACCTCCAGCACTATCTGGGAGCACATAGGGAAGAAAAATGGAGAGTATGGCTATACTTTTTCGTGTCTGGGCACCTAATGCTCAGACTGTTCACTTGGTAGGGGATTTCACCAATTGGGTTGAAAAATCAAATTCTGATGGAACGGAATGAATTTGGAGTCTGGGAAGTCTTTACCAGTCTTGCTCAAGAAGACCAAATTTATAAGTACCATATCACGCGTGCAAATGGTCATCAGCTGATGAAGATTGACCCTTTGGCTATTCGATATGAGGCACGACCTGGTACTGGGGCTATTTTAACAGATATTCCAGAAAAGAAATGGAAGGATGGTCTCTGGTTAGCTCGTAGAAAACGCTTGAGCTTTGAAGAGCGTCCTGTCAATATATATGAGGTCCATGCTGGATCTTGGAAGAGAAATCCTGATGGCAGCCCCTATAGTTTTGCTCAATTGAAAGATGAACTCATTCCTTACTTGGTTGATATGAACTATACTCACATTGAGTTTATGCCTTTGATGTCTCACCCACTAGGTTTGAGTTGGGGCTATCAGCTTATGGGTTACTTTGCTCTAGAGGATGCCTATGGTCGCCCTGAAGAGTTTCAAGATTTTGTTGAGGAATGTCACTTAAACAATATAGGCGTTATTGTAGACTGGGTACCTGGTCACTTTACTATCAATGATGATGCCTTGGCCTATTATGATGGAACACCGACTTTTGAATACCAAGACCATAATAAGGCTCATAACTACGGTTGGGGAGCACTCAATTTTGACCTTGGAAAGAATGAAGTCCAGTCTTTCTTGATTTCTAGCATTAAGTTTTGGATTGACTTTACCATTTGGACGGTATTCGCGTGGATGCGGTTAGCAACATGCTCTATCTTGACTACGACGATGCTCCGTGGACGCCTAATAAGGATGGGGGCAATCTCAACTACGAGGGATATTATTTCCTTCAACGCTTGAATGATGTCATTAAACAAGCTCATCCAGATGTTATGATGATAGCTGAGGAAAGTTCATCAGCTACTCAGATTACTGACACTAAGGATTCAGATGGTCTTGGCTTCGACTACAAATGGAATATGGGTTGGATGAATGACATCCTCCGTTTCTATGAAGAAGATCCGATTTATCGTAAATATGACTTTAACCTGGTGACTTTTAGCTTTATGTATGTCTTCAAGGAGAATTATCTCCTACCATTCTCACACGATGAAGTGGTTCATGGCAAGAAGAGTATGATGCACAAGATGTGGGGAGATCGCTATAATCAATTCGCAGGCTTGCGCAATCTCTACACTTACCAAATTTGTCACCCAGGTAAAAAATTGCTCTTCATGGGTAGTGAATATGGGCAATTTCTAGAATGGAAATCTGAAGAGCAGTTGGAATGGTCTAACCTAGAAGATCCAATGAATGCTAAGATGAAGTATTTCACTTCTCAGCTAAACCAGTTTTACAAAGACCACCGCTGTCTGTGGGAAATTGATACCAGCTATGATGGTATTGAAATCATTGATGCGGATAATCGAGACCAGAGTGTTCTTTCCTTCATCCGTAAGGGTAAGAAGGATGATATGTTAGTCTGTGTCTTTAATATGGTACCTGTCGAACGAAAAGATTTTACAATCGGACTTCCTGTTGCAGGTATTTATGAAGAAGTATGGAATACTGAGTTAGAAGAGTGGGGAGGTGTCTGGAAAGAACATAATCAAACTGTTCAAACGCAAAAAGGACTATGGAAAGATTATGAGCAGACCTTGACCTTTACCTTACCGGCTATGGGAGCTAGTGTATGGAAATCAAGCGTCGCTTGAAATCTGATAAAACCGTCACAAGTAAAAACCAAAAAGGAGTAGAAAATGAAGAATGAAATGTTAGCTTTGATTCTTGCTGGTGGGCAAGGAACTCGTCTCGGTAAACTCACTCAAAGCATTGCAAAACCAGCTGTGCAATTTGGTGGGCGTTACCGTATCATTGATTTTGCTCTTTCAAACTGTGCCAACTCAGGCATCAACAATGTTGGAGTCATTACACAGTACCAACCACTTGCTCTCAACAACCATATTGGGAATGGTTCAAGTTGGGGTCTAGATGGGATTAATTCTGGTGTCTCTATCCTTCAACCTTATTCAGCAAGTGAAGGAAATCGTTGGTTTGAAGGAACTAGTCACGCTATTTATCAAAATATCGACTATATCGATAGTGTCAATCCTGAGTATGTTTTGATTCTTTCGGGTGACCATATCTATAAGATGGACTACGATGCTATGCTCCAATCTCACAAGGATAATAATGCTAGTTTGACAGTAGCAGTTCTTGATGTTCCTCTTAAGGAAGCTAGCCGTTTTGGTATCATGAATACAGATGCAAACAATCGTATTGTTGAATTTGAAGAAAAACCAGCTCAACCTAAATCTACCAAAGCTTCTATGGGAATTTATATCTTTGATTGGCAACGTCTTCGCAATATGCTTGTTGCTGCTGAAAAGAGCAATGTCGATATGTCAGACTTCGGTAAAAATGTCATTCCAAATTACCTTGAGTCAGGTGAAAGTGTTTATGCCTACGAATTTAATGGTTACTGGAAAGATGTTGGTACTATTGAGTCGCTTTGGGAAGCGAACATGGAGTACATTTCTCCAGAAAATGCCTTGGATAGCCGTAACCGTCAATGGAAGATTTACTCAAGAAACTTAATTTCACCACCAAACTTCCTTGGGGCAAATGCTCACGTGGAAGATTCCTTGGTTGTAGACGGATGTTTCGTGGATGGAACTGTTAAACACTCTATCCTTTCAACAGGTGCGCAAGTTCGCGAAGGAGCAGAAGTAGTAGATTCAGTTATCATGAGTGGAGCCATTATTGGACACGGAGCTAAATCAAACGTGCCATTATTGGTGAAGGTGCAGTTATTTCTGATGGTGTCGAAATTGATGGAACAGAAGAAGTACAAGTTGTAGGATATGATGAAGTAGTGGGGGTAGCAACAGATGAAGATTGATAAATATTCTGCCATTTTAGGAAACACAGTTGGTTTTCATGATATGTCAACATTGACTGACCACCGTCCAGTAGCTAGTTTGCCATTTGGTGGCAAATATCGTTTGATCGACTTCCCGCTCTCAAGTCTTGCTAATGCTGGTGTGCGTAGTATTTTCGGTATTTTTCAACAAGACAATATCAGTTCAGTCTTTGACCATATCCGTTCTGGGCGTGAGTGGGGCTTGTCAACTCTTCTTAGCCACTACTATCTAGGTATTTACAATACCCGTGTGGAAAGTAGTACAGTTGGAAAAGAATACTACCAACAGCTTCTTACGTATTTGAAACGTTCTGGCTCAAACCAAACAGTGTCACTTAACTGTGATGTTTTGATTAATATTGATTTGAACCAAGTATTCCACCTTCATAACACAACGAAGGGACCTATTACAGTTGTTTATAAGAAACTTCCTAAGAAAGATATTTCAGAAGTAAATGCAATCTTGGAAGTAGATGAAACAGACCATGTTCGTTCTCATAAACTCTTTGATAGCAAGTCAACAGATGAAGTTTACAATATGTCCACAGATATCTTTGTCGTCGATACACCTTGGTTGATTGAACGCTTAGAAGAAGAAGCTAAGAAAGAACATCCAGAGAAATTGCGCTATGTTTTACGGGATTTGGCTGCAAAAGAAGGGGCTTTTGCCTACGAGTACACAGGTTATCTGGCAAATATTCATTCTGTAGAGTCTTATTACAAAGCTAACAAAGATATGCTTGAATCACAAAAATTCTACTCTCTCTTCTCACCAAATCAAAAGATTTATACAAAGGTCAAAAACGAAGAGCCAACTTATTATGCTAATACATCTAAGGTAAGCACTTCTCAGTTTGCCTCTGGTAGTATTATTGAAGGTCAAGTGGCTAATTCTGTTTTATCACGTAATATTCATGTGCATAAGGATAGCTTGGTTAAAGATAGCATCTTATTCCCTCGTGTTGTTATTGGAGAAGGTGCTCAGGTAGAATATGCTATCTTGGACAAGGGTGTTGAAGTTGCGGATGGCGTTGTGATTCGAGGAACTGCAGAACATCCAGTCGTCGTTAAGAAAGGTAGCAAAGTAACAGAGGATATTCATTCATGAAAATTTTATTTGTAGCAGCTGAGGGTGCACCCTTTTCAAAAACAGGTGGTTTGGGAGACGTCATTGGCGCTCTTCCTAAATCACTAGTAAAAGCGGGACATGAAGTTGCCGTAATTTTACCCTACTATGACATGGTAGAGGCTAAATTTGGAAATCATATTGAAGATGTTCTTCATTTTGAGGTGAGTGTTGGTTGGCGCAGACAGTATTGTGGAATTAAGAAACAGTATTAAATGGTGTCACTTTCTACTTTATCGATAATCAATATTATTTCTTCCGTGGTCATGTTTACGGTGATTTTGATGACGGAGAACGCTTTGCCTTTTTCCAACTGGCTGCCATTGAGGCTATGGAAAGGATTGACTTTATTCCTGATCTTCTCCATGTTCATGACTACCATACAGCTATGATTCCTTTCTTGTTGAAGGAAAAAAATACCGTTGGATTCAAGCCTATCAAGGAATAAAAAAACTGTTTTAACTATTCATAATTTAGAATTCCAAGGACAATTTTCAGAAGGAATGTTGGGTGATTTGTTTGGAGTTGGCTTTGAACGATACGCTGATGGCACCCTTCGCTGGAATAACTGTCTGAACTGGATGAAGGCTGGAATTCTTTACGCAGACCGTGTGTCAACTGTTTCACCTAGTTATGCTCATGAAATTATGACTAGTCAGTTCGGATGTAACTTGGATAAAATTCTTCGAATGGAATCTGGTAAAGTATCTGGTATCGTGAATGGGATTGATGCTGACCTGTATAATCCTCAGACGGATGTCCTTTTAGACTATCATTTTAATCAGGAAGATTTGTCTGGTAAAGCCCAGAATAAGGCAAAATTGCAAGAGAGAGTAGGCTTGCCAGTTAGAGCTGACGTTCCACTGGTGGGAATTGTTTCTCGTTTGACACGTCAAAAAGGTTTTGATGTGGTGGTCGAAAGTCTTCACCATATCTTGCAAAATGATGTTCAGATTGTTCTTTTGGGAACTGGCGATCCAGCATTTGAAGGAGCTTTCTCATGGTTTGCTCAAATCTATCCAGACAAGCTATCAGCAAATATCACTTTTGATGTCAAACTAGCTCAAGAAATCTACGCTGCTTGTGATCTCTTCCTCATGCCAAGTCGTTTTGAACCGTGTGGCTTGTCTCAAATGATGGCTATGCGTTACGGAACCTTGCCATTGGTCCATGAAGTTGGTGGCTTGCGAGATACTGTTCGTGCTTTCAATCCAATCGAAGGAAGCGGTACTGGCTTTAGCTTTGACAATCTATCTCCTTATTGGTTAAATTGGACTTTCCAAACAGCATTGGACTTGTATAGACACCATCCTGACGTTTGGAGAAATCTACAAAAACAAGCTATGGAGTGTGATTTCTCATGGGATACAGCCTGCAAGTCATATCTAGACTTGTACCAAAGCTTAGTTAATTAATAGATAAAATCGTATGATCACTTCATACGATTTTTAGGCTATTTAGAAAGGAGAAGATATGTCTCAAGTAAAAGGCTTGTGTGTCATGGATGTTGATGGGACCTTAATCCTAGAAGAAGTGATTGATTTGTTGGGAAGAGAGGTAGGTCGTGAGGAGGAAATTTCACAGATTACAAGTCGGGCAATGCGAGGAGAGTTGAACTTTGAAAGAAGTTTACGAGACAGAGTGTTCTTCTTGGAAGGTCTTCCTATTTCGGTCTTTGATACAGTCTTCAACTCTATTCATCTATCGCCAAATGCCCAGGAATTTATTTCCATTCTCCAAAAGAATGGTATCCTAGTTGGTCTGGTGTCCGGTGGATTTACTCCAATAGTTGAGAGATTAGCAAAATCCCTCGACATTGCCTATTTCTCTGCCAACCAACTTGAAGTCAAAGATGGTCTTTTAACTGGAAAATTGATTGGACAAATTATAAGTCCTGAGGTCAAAAAAGAGACTCTGGAAAAATGGAGAGAGGAACTAAAACTTCCTCAAGAAAGAACTGTTGCAATCGGAGATGGGGCAAATGACCTATTAATGTTGAAATCAGCAGGACTGGGAATCGCCTTTTGTGGCAAAGAAGTACTCAAAAAAGAAATACCACATCATGTTGACAAGAGGGATTTTTTAGAAGTTCTTCCTTTGATTGACTGTTTAGAATGAGGGAAAATATGAAGATTGTAATTGCACCAGATTCGTTTAAGGAAAGCTTGTCCGCTCAACAAGTAGCTGAAGCAATAAAAAGAGGCTTCCAACAATCGATAGCAGATGTAGAATGTCTCCTCTGCCCTGTTGGTGATGGGGGAGAAGGCACTGTAGATGCTATCCGACATTCTCTTGACCTAGAAGAAAAATGGATTCAAGTGACGGGACCTTTTGGTCAAGAAGGAGCCATGCGCTATTTTCAAAAAGGGGAATTAGCCCTCTTCGAAGTTGCTGACTTGGTCGGTCTTGGCAAATTCCTCTGGAGAAACGAAATCCACTGCAAACCCAAACTCGTGGAATTGGAGAATTGATTCGCCACCTCATTGTTAAAGGGATTAAAGATATCTATATCGGAGTTGGTGGTACGGCCAGTAATGATGGAGGAATTGGGATCGCTGCTGGTTTAGGTTATAGATTTTATGATAGGGATGGAAATGTCTTGCCCGCTTGCGGTCAGTCCTTATTAAACTTAGCTTCTATGTCAACAGAAAATCACTATGAAATTCCTGAAGGTGTTCAAATTTATATTTTAGCAGATGTCGTGAGTCCCTTATGTGGTCATCAAGGTGCGACTTATACTTTTGGCAAACAAAAAGGTTTAGATCCTACTATGTTTGCAGTCGTAGATCAGGCAATCCAAGATTTTTATGAAAAAGTCTCCTCTGCAACATTGGAAATTAAAGGATCAGGAGCTGGGGGAGGCCTTGCTGGCGGTTTGTGTGCTTTTGCTCAGGCAAGTATCGTATCTGGAATTGACACCTGCCTAGACTTGATTGACTTTGATAAGAAAGTTGCAGATGCTGACTTGGTTATTGTTGGAGAAGGAAGGCTAGATCGTCAAAGTTTAGCAGGTAAAGCGCCGATAGGTGTTGCAAAAAGAACCCCTGTCGGAGTTCCTGTCATTGCTATTTGTGGTAGTATTGCTGAGGATTTACCTTCCCTACCATTTGAGAATATCCAAGCGGCTTTTTCAATTTTGGAGAAAGTGAACCTTTAGAAGATAGTTTGAAAAATGCCAGTCTCTATTTGGAGCACACGGCTGCCAATATAGGGCATTTATTAAATATGCGCAAGATTTAGCCAAACCATTTCTTCCAGAAGGATGTTTTGGCTGGACTTTCCTTTTTATTTTCCCAAAGTTTTGCAAAAGCAAGTCGAAGGTCCTTTTCTTCTACTTGAACTGGTGCATTGCTATGGATAATCAGGCCAAAAGGAGAAGAAGTATGCTCTTCAGATACAATGGTAGCTTGACTATCAGTTTCTTTAGCTTCTTTTAAGTAGAAAACTTGCTTGTCAAATTCGATATTTGGTGAAATCTTCACAAATAGTGGTTCTGCTTTTTCCTGAAGGTTTTCTAAAATGGATAAAAAGCCTTTTTCTAACTGAGGGCTATTTGCTGTATCAATATCTGCATATCCAAGAACTCTTTCCTCAAAAGTACCAAGATAGCGTCTTTGCTCATCCGGATTTAATTTTGCTCCACCATGAGCTTTTTCAAGTAATTGTTTTGATAAATCTGTCATGAAAACAGTATATCATAAAAGTTAGAATAAAACAGACAAAAGAAAGCGATTACTTTATAAAGTTAAGGAAAATTTGCACAAAGATAACGTTTTTTCTTGAAAAAGGAGGGGTTTTAAGGTATTATAGAGGTGTAAAAAAATTTAACTCATAAGGAGAGTAAAAATGTCAATTATTACTGATGTTTACGCTCGCGAAGTCCTAGACTCACGCGGTAACCCAACACTTGAAGTAGAAGTTTACACTGAATCAGGTGCTTTCGGACGTGGTATGGTTCCATCAGGAGCTTCTACTGGTGAACACGAAGCAGTTGAACTTCGCGACGGTGACAAATCTCGTTACGGTGGTCTTGGTACACAAAAAAAGCTGTTGACAACGTAAACAACATCATTGCTGAAGCTATCATTGGCTACGATGTACGTGATCAACAAGCTATCGACCGTGCTATGATCGCTCTTGACGGTACTCCCTAACAAAGGTAAATTGGGTGCAAACGCAATCCTTGGTGTGTCTATCGCTGTTGCTCGTGCTGCTGCTGACTACCTTGAAATCCCACTTTTACAGCTACCTTGGTGGATTCAACACTAAAGTTCTTCCAACTCCAATGATGAACATCATCAACGGTGGTTCTCACTCTGACGCTCCAATCGCTTTCCAAGAGTTCATGATCGTACCTGCTGGTGCTCCATCATTCAAAGAAGCTCTTCGTTGGGGTGCTGAAATCTTCCACGCACTTAAGAAAAATCCTTAAATCTCGTGGTTTGGAAACAGCCGTAGGTGACGAAGGTGGATTTGCTCCACGTTTTGAAGGAACTGAAGATGGAGTTGAAACTATCCTTGCTGCTATCGAAGCTGCTGGATATGTTCCAGGTAAAGACGTATTTATCGGATTTGACTGTGCTTCATCAGAATTCTACGATAAAGAACGTAAAGTTTACGACTACACTAAATTCGAAGGTGAAGGAGCAGCTGTACGTACTGCTGCAGAACAAATCGACTACCTTGAAGAATTGGTAAACAAATACCCAATCATTACTATCGAAGATGGTATGGATGAAAAACGACTGGGATGGTTGGAAAGCTCTTACTGAACGTCTTGGTAAGAAAGTACAACTTGTTGGTGACGACTTCTTCGTAACAAACACTGACTATCTTGCACGTGGTATCCAAGAAGGTGCTGCTAACTCAATCCTTATCAAAGTTAACCAAATCGGTACTCTTACTGAAACATTTGAAGCTATCGAAATGGCTAAAGAAGCAGGTTACACTGCAGTTGTATCACACCGTTCAGGTGAAACTGAAGATTCAACAATCGCTGACATCGCAGTTGCAACTAACGCAGGACAAATCAAGACTGGTTCACTTTCACGTACAGACCGTATCACTAAATACAACCAATTGCTCCGTATCGAAGACCAACTTGGTGAAGTAGCTGAATACCGTGGATTGAAATCGTTCTACAACTTGAAGAAATAATCGTTGATTTAACAACGTTTCTAGCCCCTCGGATTTTATCCGAAGGGCTTTTTTTCTGTTCAGGGGGCAAAAAGGGGGCAGTGTTTATGGTATAATAGAAAAAATACGTGAATTAGAAAGAAATTATGTCTAAAGAAATTGATATTGAGTACTACCACCAGCTAGCCTTACAAAAGCAGAAGGAACACCGTAAAGTTTTAGCCAATTTAAAGAAAAAGCCACCAAAAAATTTAGATAAGATAGCCCAGCAGATACACAAAGAAGTCTTTGAGGAGATTGATTGTACCGCCTGTGCCAACTGTTGTAAGACTTTGGGACCTGACTTTAAAGAAGCGGATATTACACGAATCGCCAAGTATTTTAAGATGAAATTGCCAGCTTTTGAAGCGGAGTTTCTGCAGGTAGATGAAGATGGTGATAAGGTTTTTAAATCCATGCCTTGTCCCTTTCTAGGAGGAGATAATCTCTGTTCCATCTATGATGTTCGTCCAAAGGCCTGTCGTGAATTTCCCCATACAGATCGAAAAAAGATCCATCAAATCAACCATTTGACGATTAAGAATACTTTGACCTGTCCAGCAGCCTATCTCTTTGTTGAGAAATTAAAGGATAAGTTATAGAGATTTAAAGGATAAAAAATTTCTAATAATAACTAACAATATGAAGGGAGAACTCTGTGCCTAGACCGAAATCAAAAGAGGAGCTAGTGCTGGCCTCTAAGGAAAACTATGAAAAGCTCAATCGTTTCATCTCCCAACTAAGTGAAGATGAGCTACAGACTCCATTTGATTTTTCAAGAGAGCCAAAGAAAAAGAAGCTCACTGGAAAAAGGGATAAAAAAATCTAAGAGATGTCCTGATTCATCTTTTATGAATGGCAGCAGTTACTTTTGACTTGGGTTCTTTCTAATCAAGAAGGTCACGAAAGACCTTTTCTCCCTGAATCTTATAATTGGAAAACTTATGGAGAAATGAATGCCACTTTTTGGAAGAAGCACCAGAAAACCTCCTTAGGAGAAGCGACTAGACTCCTAGAACAATCACATAGGGAGGTTTTAGAGTTGATAGAAGTTTTTAGCAATGACGAACTCTTTACCAAAGGTATCTATCAGTGGACAGGTGGGACAAGTCTAGGTTCTTACTTTGTTAGTAGCACGTCAAGCCACTATGATTGGGCTCTGAAAAAACTCAAAGCACATCAGAAGAATTGTAAGGGATAGATGTACTGTTTGAAATGTCAAGAATAAGTTCTTTTAAACGTAAGATAAAAGCAAAGGGCTATCAAGTGATGTAGCCCTTTTGAGTTATACAAGCAAATTACCATGCAAAAGCTATCGTTGGAGCTTTAAGTGCTTCTAACCATTGCTTATTCTTTACAGGGCAAAGAGTGACGGATATACCTGCCATATCCAGACTGGTCATAAACGTGCCTGATTTTATGAAGGTAATAGTGACTCCTTCAATTTCTAGTAGTTGAAGGAGATCATTGAGAAATATGCCCATTTCTAAGTTGCTGGTAGTGCCTAGATTATTTACAAGCAATATAAATTGATCACCCTTTTTCCAATGATAGTGCAATCTTAATTTACTTATAATTTCATTTGCAAGGATTTCCGAAGATTGGAATGGGACGATACGATAACCTTCTTCGCCGTGTATCCCTATTCCATAGGATATATTCCCTTCTTCTAAATTGAACAATGGAAGGGTGGCTTGGGGGAGACTAGCGGATTTGGTTGCAAAGCCAATCGTTGCGATTTCGGGAGCAAGCTCATGACCTAAATCAGTTAGTTGCTCTATGTCGGCACCATTTTGAGCTGCATATCCTAGGATTTTATGAAGTAAAATTGTCCCTGCAAGGCCTCTTCCTCTAATTTGAAATCTATTGTGAGGTTCAATTGAAATATCGTCGTGTGCTAGACTATAGCCGACTTTAATGCCTTCTTTTCTAGCAGTGTTAATGGCCGAGCTAAATTCTTTGATGTCTGCTTCGAAATTTTTTACAATGATGAAGACACCGTGACCATTGTTTAAAAAACGAATGGACTCTAAGATTTCAGTTCTTGTAGGAGGAGTAAATAATTGGCCATAAATAGCAGCAGTAAGCATTCCTTCTCCCACATATCCAATATGCGCAGGTTCGTGACCGGAACCTCCACCCGACAATATTGGAACCTGATGAGGATTGCGATTTTTTTGATAGACTAGTGGTAAAGTAGGGTGTTTTTCTAATTCAGGATGACTGCTGACAGTTGCCGAAATGTAACTTGAAATAATTTTCTGTTTATGATTTGAAATAAATGTCATTGTGGTCTCTTTCCAATAATTGTCATGATTAGAAAGTCTGGTTGTGGAACTGGACTTTTTTTATTGACGTAAGCCTTCACGATTTCTGCTAGAGCATGTGAATGATAGTCTAACAAAAAACAAGTATAGACAGATGAATCGATATCAATCTGACCGTATTCTCTTAAAATTTTTGATACAAGCAAGCGACAGTAGCTGATAAAGTGATCATAGAAGTTATTTTGCCCTTGAATATCAAAAAGTTGAATATAAAAGTCACGCTCTTGTTCGAAATAAAAAAATAATTCTTGTAATAGTTTGGCCTGAAATGAAGTCCAAGTTATTGGTGATATACTCGGTTAAGTCATTTTCAAATATCCAGTCTAGTAGTTCATATTTGTCAAGAAAGTGATTATAAAAGGTTTGTCTACGAATGCCAGCTGATTCCATGATATCTACAATGGAGATTTTGTCAAATTCTCTAGTAGCTAATAGGTCTCTAAATGACTTGGCAATCCGTTTTTTTGTAATAAGTGATGATGCCATAGGAAGCCTTTCTGTTACTTCCTTCATTTTACCAAAAAATGTTTTAAATGGGTTTAAAAGGGGACAAATAATAGAATCTGTCCCTTACCAGCCAGCAATAAAAAATATATAATGAAAGCGAAAACAAAGGTAGATGCCGAAAGGAGTTTCTCATGAAAAAAATTATAAATGAACCGACACAAGTTGTTGATGAAATGTTGCAGGGATTGTCATTCATGCATGATGACTTGGTAGAACGCTTAGATGGTTTTGATGTCATCGTTAGAAAGGCAGAAAAGACAGGAAAAGTTGGACTCATTTCAGGTGGAGGTTCAGGACATGAACCAAGTCATGCTGGTTTTGTAGGAGATGGAATGTTGTCTGCTGCCATTTGTGGAGCAGTCTTCACTTCACCTACTCCGGACCAAATTTTAGAAGCCATTAAGGCGGCTGATGAAGGTGCTGGAGTTTTCATGGTCATCAAGAACTATTCTGGTGACATTATGAACTTTGAAATTGCACAAGAACTTGCTGAAATGGAAGGTATTGATGTAGCAAGTGTTGTGGTTGATGATGATATCGCTGTTGAAAATAGTCTCTATACCCAAGGGCGTCGAGGTGTTGCAGGTACTATATTAGTCCATAAAATTTTGGGTGATGCGGCTCGTTCCGGTAAATCATTATCTGAAATGAAGGACTTGGCCGACAAACTTGTCTTAGAAATTAAAACAATTGGGCTGGCCCTGTCTGGAGCAACCGTTCCTGAGGTTGGGAAACCAGGTTTTGTTCTAGAAGATGATGAATTTGAATATGGTGTTGGTATTCATGGTGAGCCGGGATATAAGAAAGAGAAAATGCAACCTTCAGCACAATTGGCCTCAGAATTGGTTGAAAAACTATCTGAAGGTTTCCGACTTAAAGCTGGAGAACGCTATGGCCTCCTCATTAATGGTTTAGGAAGCACTCCTCTTATGGAACAATACGTATTTGCAAATGATGTGGCAAAATTGCTCCATGAAAAAGGTGTTGACTTGGCGTTTAAGAAAATTGGAAACTATATGACATCAATTGATATGGCTGGCTTGTCATTAACATTGATTCGATTGGCAGATGATGAATGGTTGGATGCTCTAAATGCACCTGTTACTACACCAGCTTGGTAAGGCTCAAGGAGGAAATGTCGCATGAATGTTGAACAAGCTCTTGAATGGATGAAGCTTTTTAATGAAAAGATTCAAGAACAGAAAGATTATCTTAGTGAGCTAGACACCCCTATAGGAGATGGAGACCACGGTGGAAATATGGCGCGTGGCATGGCTGCAGTTATGGAGAACTTAGAAGGAAAGCAATTTGAGAGCAGCAGTGATGTTTTTAAGCTTGTCTCAATGCAACTGCTGAGTAAGGTAGGCGGTGCTTCTGGTCCTCTGTATGGCTCTGCTTTTATGGGCATGGCCAAGGCTGATTCAAATTCGAAATTAGAAGAAATCTTACAAAGTGGTTTGGATATGATTGTCAAACGTGGGAAATCAGAAGTTGGAGAAAAGACAATGGTTGATGTTTGGACTCCTGTTATTGCTGCCTTGTCTGCTGGCCAATTGACTCAAGAGGTTATTGATAAGGTAGTGAATACTACCAAAGATTTACTTGCAACTAAAGGAAGGGCATCTTATGTAGGAGAACGTTCTCTTGGACATATTGATCCTGGATCATTCTCATCAGGATTACTCTTTACTGCTCTTTTAGAAAGTGGGGTGGTTTAATGGGAAGTATTGGTCTTGTTATCGTTTCACATTCCAAACACATTGCAGAAGGTGTTGTTGAACTGATTAGTGAAGTAGCTAAAGATGTTCCGATTACTTATGTAGGAGGAACTGAAGATGGAGGAATTGGAACTAGTTTTGATCAAGTAGATAGGGTTGTTTCCAAAAATCCAGCAGATACTTTATTAGCCTTTTTTGACCTAGGTTCTGCTAAAATGAACTTAGAAATGGTGGCTGATTTCAGTGATAAAAGTATCCTCATCAACAGGGTTCCAATTGTAGAAGGTGCCTATACTGCAGCTGCTCTTCTTCAAGCTGGTGCAGAACTGTCAGTTATTCAAACACAGTTGTCGGAGCTTGAAATCAATAAATAAGGAATTTTACTATAACTCTTTTTATAGGTGGGCTATTGATTATCTCAACTATCAAATTTTAAGTAAAAAATTTCAAAATCAGAAAGGGATTGCTTTGGGCAGTTCCTTTTTAATGTAAAAGGAGTAGAATCATAGAGTTTCTAAATTGAGAATCAATCAAAACTGATTGTGATGGGACTATTCTAGCTTTAGAATTCTTTAAAAATTAACATTTAAGGCAATCAATTACTTAGAAGAGTACAAAAACATTTAGTTTATAGGAATTCTAAACCTAGAATTGCATGGATATTTATGAAGTTAGAGTATTCGATAGTTAAGATTGTTCTATTCTGAAAGATTTGAGCTGTCAATCTTCTAGAATAGTAGTTTGCCAATGAATTTTGTTGAAAGATTCCTTGTTTTATGGTAGTCTAAAGTAAAAAGAAAGCCCTACCATTATATTTGTATCTTTAATCTGACTTGATTTAGGTCTAGAAGAGGGATAGATATTTGGGATTTTAAATAACAATTATATTTTTACTTGCAAAAAAATGTATTTCAACTTTACCTAATGTAGAAGAAGGAAATATCATAAAATGCTTATGACTTGTTAGAAAGAGAATGTAAGCTAAAAAATGGATTCTCTTTACATATTAGGAGTAGGTAGATGAGTAATCTAGAGTCAATTCGTAAAGCGCATATCATCGTGTGGGAGTGCCTATCTATTTTTATCATTATAGGGCGTCGCTAATTAGCAGCACAGAGTATTTCTTGCTTATTTTTAGCGTTTCTCTATTCGATAGTATCGCTCCCTATATATTCAGTGAAAAATAAAAATAGTATCTATCTGCCTAGCCATAAATTCGATTCTGTTAATGAGTTTCTGATTTTAATCAATAAATATTTCCCAGGAAACGTTTCTACTTATTTCGTATTAATAAGTATTTTTATCCTGGAGTTCTTAATCTTTAATAAAATTGGTAGAGACTTTGATACTAGATTAGCTAGTGAATATAGGAAAAATCAGTCAGTTTAAAAAGTAAGATGTCTCAATCTCCTTGGATAAAAATATTTTGAGATTTCTAGTTTTATATTAACTATATTTCCATTTATTCTTCATGGTACAGTTGCTAATCGTGTATTTGCTCTTATCTTTTTGATAAAAATTTGTGTAGATACTACGATAAAGGTTCTATTAAATAGAATCTTTAATTCAAGTGAGATGATGAAAAAGGGAGGATATTTTTCTCTTTTTGTACTAGATTTGATAGTCTATTTATTTTTTTAGACTATGTTTTAGTGATACAAAAAGACGTATATCTGTTTTTCAATTCTACTAATTTTTCTAATTTCTCACTTCCCTTTTATCAGAGAAAAAAGAGTATGAATTATTTAAAAATAAGAAGTGAGATAGATATGGTTAAATCTTACTTCTCTTTAAAATCAAATCAGGTAGAGAAAGGATATCTTATCTAGGTAACAAAGTGCTTTAAACGCAGTCGACGATTACTTATTAGAGAACTATCCTAACCATGCAACGTTAAAGAGGAGAAATCTTATGAAACTCGTATCACCAAATAATTATGTTGCTATTGAGTAAGAAGAGATGAGGTGTCTTGATGGGGGATTATCTCTACATAAAGACGGGGGAATGTTACAGTAAACGTAGCCATTGCTTATTTTTATGGGCAAGTTCCATATTGATTAGTATGTATCTTATACCTTTTATTAAAACTGAGAATAAATTTTTGGGAGATACTTTTATTTATTTTAGGTGTATTGCTAATTGGAATTGCGTTATTAAGTCATAAAAAAATTAAATTTTGGAAATAGCGTTAGTGAGAATAACAGGATGATAGTATTATGATGGTTGTTTTAATTTTGATGGTTGTGGTATATCTGTATTATGTAATTACAGAGTATTTTCAGAATAGTTATATTGACTGTATACTATTTCTAACATTGCTGATTTCTCATTTGATATGGGATTACTATTTTTTTGCCCATTGAAATTTTAGTGGCATTAAGTGGAGTAAATTTGCTGTCAAGATTTTTAGAGAAGTCAATAGAGTTGTTAGTGGCTTGTTAGTGGATTATAAAGATGAAAGGTAAAATTGGGATATTTAAATGAAACATTTTTGCAGGATTTGGTGAAATAAACTTTTATAAATTATCTATTGTCTCTATGTGTAGGACTAGCCCCTCTTTTTCATATCTATGTAATAGGCTCTGAAATGAATTTTGTGAAAATAGTGTTATCTATTTTTGGGGAATTATATTTGTTTGTATTTTTAACTATTGCTAGAATTTATAGAAGATTTTTCTATAATAAAAATAAACTTGGCTAGAATAGTATGAGTTAGTTAATCAATTGGAACTATTATTTTTGTTATACTTTTACCACTTTTAAGTTTTTTTACATTAAAACAACTGAATGAAGTGAAAGTTCTTTATCCTAGAAAGGAAAACCTCAAATTGTCTTACAAATTTCTACTTTTCGACCTCGACCACACCTTGCTTGATTTTGATGCTGCTGAGGATGTGGCTTTGACGCAACTTCTAAAAGAAGAAGGGGTTGCAGATATTCAGGCCTACAAAGACTTTTACGTTCCCATGAACAAGGCTCTCTGGAAGGACTTGGAGCAAAAGAAAATTAGTAAACAAGAGCTGGTTAACACGCGCTTTTCTCGTTTATTTGCTCACTTTGGACAGGAAAAAGATGGTAGTTTTCTGGCTCAACGATACCAATTTTACCTTGCCCAGCAGGGACAAACTCTTTCAGGCGCTCATGAACTCTTAGACAGCCTCATTGAGCGAGATTTTGACTTGTATGCTGCGACAAATGGAATAACTGCCATTCAGACAGGGCGTTTGGCTCAGTCTGGTCTGGCACCTTATTTCAATCAAGTCTTTATCTCTGAGCAATTGCAAACACAAAAGCCAGATGCTCTGTTTTATGAAAAAATTGGTCAACAGATTGCAGGTTTTAGCAAAGAAAAGACGCTGATGATTGGAGACTCTCTAACCGCCGACATTCAAGGTGGTAATAATGCGGGGATTGACACTATCTGGTACAACCCTCATCACCTCGAAAATCATACGCAAGCCCAGCCGACTTACGAAGTCCATTCTTACCAAGACTTGCTGGATTATTTATATAAACTGTAAAAAGTGGTTTAGAAAGCCACTTTTTGCTATAATAGAGGCAGTAAAAACGAAGGAGTCGGCTATGGAACACTCGTCTTGGCATGCTTTGATTAAGGCGCAATTACCTGAGGGTTATTTCGGGAAAATCAATCAGTTTATGGAACAGGTCTATTCTCAAGGGACTATTTATCCACCCAAGGAAAAGGTTTTTCAGGCTCTCTTGACAACACCGCTTGAAGAAGTTAAGGTGGTGATTCTAGGGCAAGACCCCTATCACGGGCCAGGTCAAGCGCAGGGCTTGAGTTTTTCTGTACCTGACTCTATCCCAGCTCCGCCATCCTTGCAAAATATCTTGAAGGAATTGTCAGATGATATCGGGGTTAAGAAATCTCATGATTTGACAGCTTGGGCTGAGCAAGGAGTCTTGCTTCTTAATGCTTGTTTGACGGTTCCTGCTGGACGGGCCAATGGTCATGCTGGGCAGATATGGGAGCCTTTTACGGATGCTGTGATTCAGGTGGTCAATCATCTGGATAGACCAGTCGTTTTTGTACTCTGGGGAGCTTATGCACGTAAGAAGAAGGCCTTAGTTACCAATCCTCATCACTTGATTATCGAATCAGCCCATCCCAGTCCTTTGTCAGTTTATAGAGGATTTTGGGGTTCCAAGCCTTTTTCCAAGGCCAATGCATTCTTAGAAGAGACAGGACAAGAGCCAATCGATTGGCTTAGATAAGGAGAAAATATGCCTCAGTTAGCGACGATTTGCTACATTGATAACGGGAAAGAACTGCTTATGCTCCACCGTAATAAGAAGCCAAATGATGTTCATGAAGGGAAATGGATTGGTGTGGGTGGTAAGCTAGAAAGAGGTGAGACCCCTCAGGAATGCGCGGCGCGTGAAATCCTTGAAGAAACAGGGCTCAAAGCCAAGCCAGTTCTAAAAGGTGTCATCACTTTTCCTGAATTCACACCAGATTTAGACTGGTACACCTATGTTTTTAAGGTGACAGAGTTTGAGGGTGATTTGATTGACTGCAATGAGGGGACGCTAGAATGGGTTCCCTATGACGAGGTTTTGAGCAAGCCGACTTGGGAAGGTGACCATACCTTTGTTGAGTGGCTTTTAGAGGATAAACCCTTCTTTTCAGCCAAGTTTGTTTATGATGGGGATAAATTGTTGGATACCCAAGTTGATTTCTATGAATAAAGGAGAAAGCAGATGCTACTAATCAAAAATGGTCGTGTAATGGATCCCAAGTCTGGTTTGGATCAAGTGTGTGATGTCTTAGTTCAAGATGGGAAAATTGTCAAAATTGCGCCTGAGATCAAGGAAGAAGGAGCAGAAATAATTGATGCTACTGGTCTTGTAGTTGCTCCTGGCTTGGTCGATATTCATGTTCATTTCCGTGAACCTGGTCAGACCCACAAGGAGGATATCCATACTGGTGCCCTAGCAGCCGCTGCAGGTGGTTTTACAACGGTTGTCATGATGGCTAATACTAGTCCAACTATTTCAGATGTGGAGACTTTACAAGAAGTTCTCCAGTCAGCTGCCAAGGAAAAAATCAATGTCAAGACGGTTGCGACCATTACTAAGAATTTTAATGGTCAAGATTTGACTGACTTTAAGGCACTTTTAGCAGCTGGTGCGGTTGGTTTCTCAGACGACGGTATCCCACTTGAAAGTAGTAAAGTTGTCAAGGAAGCCATGGAAGAAGCCAAAAAACTCAATACCTTTTATTAGTCTCCATGAGGAAGATCCAGGGATTGAACGGTGTTCTTGGCTTTTAACGAAAAATATTGCTAAAGATCATTTCCATATCTGTGGTGCAACTGGGGTGGCTGAGTATGCTATGATGCGCGTGATGTCATGATTGCCTATGCAACCAAGGCCCATGTTCATATTCAGCATTTGTCTAAGGAAGAAAGTGTTAAAAGTAGTGAGTTTGCTCAAAGGATTGGGAGCGCAAGTAACAGCAGAAGTAGCGCCACAGCATTTCTCTAAGACAGAAGCACTTCTTTTTGACTCAAGGTAGCAATGCTAAGATGAATCCGCCGCTTCGTTTGGAATCAGACCGTCGTGCTGTTATCGAAGGTCTTAAATCAGGCGTCATCACAGTTATCGCGACTGACCACGCGCCTCATCATGCAGATGAGAAAAACGTTGAGGATATTACCAAAGCGCCATCTGGTATGACTGGTTTGGAAACATCTCTTTCTCTCGGTTTAACTTATTTGGTGGAAGCTGGGGAGTTGAGTTTGATGGAATTACTCGAAAAAATGACATACAACCCATCCAAGCTTTATAACTTTGAAGCAGGTTACTTGGCTGAGAATGGTCCAGCGGACATCACTATTTTTGATGCTAAGGCTGACCGACTTGTGGACTCCCATTTTGCTTCGAAAGCAGCTAATTCACCATTCATCGGTGAAACCTTAAAAGGGCAGGTTAAATATACCATCTGTAAGGGACAAATCGTCTATCAAAACTAGGTGGGAGTCTGCTCTGTAAACAAAAAGAATAGAGAGCCTATATGTACCAAACCCATCATTTTAAAGACAAGTTTATCTTATTTTTAAAGATATTTTTCCCTATCCTTATTTATCAATTTGCCAATTATTCTGCCTCCTTTGTTGATACGACTATGACTGGCCAATACAATACCTTGGACTTGGCTGGTGTGTCTATGGCAACCAGTATCTGGAATCCTTTCTTTACATTCCTGACAGGGATTGTTTCAGCCTTGGTGCCCATCATTGGTCACCATCTTGGTAGAGGTAAAAGGGAAGAAGTTGCGTCTGATTTTTACCAATTTATCTATTTAGCCTTGGGTCTATCCGTGGTCTTGCTAGGGATGGTATTTTACTTGGCACCACCAATCTTGAATCATATTGGGTTAGAAGTACCAGTGGCGGCAGTAGCGGTTCGCTATCTCTGGTTTTTATCTATCGGGATTATCCCCTTGTTGCTCTTTAGTGTCATTCGTTCCTTGCTGGATTCGCTGGGGTTGACCAAACTGTCTATGTATCTCATGCTTTTGTTACTCCCTCTCAATAGCGGATTTAACTATCTCTTGATTTACGGTGCCTTTGGTGTTCCAGAACTGGGAGGTGCTGGTGCTGGTTTAGGAACATCCTTGGCCTACTGGGTCTTGCTTGGGATTTCTGTTCTAGTTTTATTTAAACAGGAGAAGCTCAAAGCCTTACACCTTGAGAAACGAATTCCTCTTAATATGGATAAAATTAAGGAAGGAGTTCGCTTAGGTCTGCCTATTGGGGGAACTGTCTTTGCCGAAGTGGCTATCTTTTCTGTGGTTGGTTTGATTATGGCGAAGTTCTCATCCTTGATTATTGCTAGTCACCAGTCAGCTATGAATTTTTCAAGTCTTATGTACGCCTTTCCTATGAGTATCTCATCGGCTATGGCTATTGTTGTTTCCTATGAAGTGGGAGCCAAGCGATTTGATGATGCTAAAACCTATATTGGTCTAGGAAGATGGACTGCCCTCATTTTTGCGGCCTTCACCTTAACCTTCCTTTATATCTTTAGAGGAAATGTGGCCAGTCTTTATGGTAACGACCCAGAATTCATCAATTTGACAGCGCGCTTTTTAACTTATAGTCTTTTCTTTCAGTTAGCAGATACCTTTGCGGCACCGCTCCAGGGAATTTTACGGGGCTATAAGGATACCGTTATTCCTTTTTACCTTGGTTTGATTTGGTTACTGGGGTGACACTCCAGTAGCTATGGTATTCGACTCTCTAACAGATTTTGGAGCTTATTCTTACTGGATTGGTTTGATTATTAGTCTAATCGTGAGTGGGGCGCTCTACCGTTGGCGTTTGACAGTGATTATGAAGAAATTTGAATTTTTAGCAAAATTCAAACGATAAAAAGTTTGTGAAAAAATATTCTTTATAAGAAAATCCCTTGTTTTCATGGGGGTTTTCTTTTTATTTTGTGAAATTTTTCTTTAGAAAAACTTTGACGTTTTTCCAAAAACGGTAAAAATAGTAAGGTAAGAAGAAAGTTAGAAAGGGCAAGAAGATGTCAACTTTAGATAAAAATCTTTTTGCTAGAGATGTTCCGAAAGATGGAAGAAATCCGTCGTATGGACTTAAAAATTGCGCAATTAGTAAAGAAAGGAAAAGTGCCAGGAATGACGCACTTTTCTGTTGGAGAAGAGAGCAGCTAACGTGGGTGCTATGTTGGCTCTCAACCCAGATGATCTAATTACCTCAAACCACCGTGGTCACGGACAAGCTATTGCCAAAGGAATTGACCTTAATGGAATGATGGCTGAAATCTTGGTAAATACACTGGAACCTGTAAAAGGTAAAGGTGGTTCTATGCATATCATCGACCTTGATGCTGGGAAACCTTGGTGCCAATGGTATCGTAGGTGGTGGTATGGGAATCGCTGTCGGTGCAGCCCTCAGTCAGCAAATGCAACATACTGGAAAAACTCGTTGTCTGCTTCTTTGGGGATAGGTGCGACCAACGAGGGTGTTTTTCCATGAAGCAGTTAACATGGCTTCTATCTGAACCTGCCAGTCATTTTCTATTGCATTAACAACGGTTACGGTATTTCTGCGGATATCAAGAAAAATGACCAATCGTAGAAACTATATCCATCAACGTAGTAGCTGCATATGGGATTCCTGGAATGTTCATCGAAGACGGTAACAATGTCATCGACGTCTATGAAGGATTTAAGAAAAGCTGTAGATCATGTTCGTGGTGGCAATGGTCCAGTCTTGATTGAGAGTGTAACTTACCGCTGGCTTGGTCACTCATCATCTGACCCTGGTAAATATCGTACGCGTGAAGAGTTGAATTGTGGAAACAAAAGATCCAATCGAAAACCTACGCAATTACCTTTATTGAAAATAATATTGCTAGTGCCGAAGAATTGGAAGAAATCCAAGCGCAAGTAAAAGGGAAGCAGTAGAAAGCTTCTGTTAAATTTGCGGAAGAAAGTCCATTCCCACCACTTGAATCAGCATTTGAAGATATTTACGCAGACTAAGGAGAAAGAGATAAAATGGAAACAAAAACAATGTCCTTCCGTGACACCATTATCCTTAGCTATGTCTGAGGAAATGCGTCGCGATGAAAATGTATTCTTGATGGGAGAAGATGTCGGTGTCTTTGGAGGAGACTTGGTACTTCTGTTGGAATGCTTGAAGAATTTGGTCCAGAACGTATCCGTGACTGTCCGATTTCTGAGGCTGCCATTTCAGGAGCAGCAGCAGGAGCAGCCATGACAGGACTTCGTCCAATCGTTGATATGACCTTCATGGACTTCTCGAGTTATTGCCATGGACAATATCGTCAACCAAGCTGCTAAAACACGTTACATGTTTGGTGGTAAAGGTCAGGTTCCAATGACTGTACGTTGTGCAGCTGGTAATGGAGTTGGATCTGCAGCCCAGCATTCTACAATCTCTAGAGTCTTGGTTCACTCATATCCCAGGACTTATAGGTTGTAGCACCAGGTACACCTGCTGACATGAAAGGACTGCTCAAGTCTTCTATCCGTGATAACAACCCTGTTATCATTCTTGAGTATAAATCAGAATTTAACCAAAAAGGGAAGTGCTAGTTGATCCAGACTACATGATTCCACTTGGAGTCGGCGAAATCAAACGCGAAGGAACGGATGTAACAGTTTAGTTTACTTATGGAAAAATGCTCCGTCGTGTGGTTCAAGCAGCTGAAGAATTAGCACAGGAAGGCATTTCAGTTGAAATTGGACCCTCGTACCCTTGTTCCGCTTGATAAGGATATCATCATCAACTCAGTTAAGAAGACTGGTAAAAGTTGTGCTGGTCAACGACGCTCACAAAAACAAGCGGCTATATCGAGAGATTTCAGCAATTATTTCAGAATCAGAAGCATTTGACTATCTAGATGCACCAATCCGCCGTTGCGCAGAGAGAAGATGTGCCAATGCCTTATGCACAAAACCTAGAAAAATGCAATGATTCCAACAGTTGAAAAGCATCAAAGATGCCATCCGTAAAAACATATAACAAAGAGTAGGATTACATAAGATAAGTTATGTAAATAAAATAAAGCTGACGAGAAACTTTGTATCTTTTAGGGTGCTGAGCTCTTCGTCCTTAATATCTTATATTCGAACACGGGCTAAAAGCTCGGAAAAAGATAAATCTCCTTGGCTTCGTCGAGTCATCGTCGATTTCTATTTTTCAGTCGCTTTTAACGCCCTTTGTATCATATAATTGAATTCGGACGGAGGTCTGCGAAAAAAAGATAGATTTCCTTGTGTTCATCGAACACATCGTCAATCTCCTATTTTTTCATTGCCCTCTACGTCCTTAATATCTTAGTATAGAATTGGAGAGGTCATGGCTGATGACAAGCTAAGAGCGACTCCTGCTGGCTAGAAAAATTAGCGGATGATTTAGGGATCAACCTCTACGACGTTTCTGGCTCAGGTGCAAACGGTCGTGTCCACAAAGAAGACGTGGAAACTTATAAAGACACAAACGTGGTTCGCATTTCGCCACTTGCAAAACGAATTGCCCTCGACACATAATATTGCTTGGCAGGAAATCCAAGGAACGGGTCATCGTGGTAAGATCATGAAGAAGGATGTTTTAGCCTTGCTTCCTGAAAATATCGAAAACGACACTATCAAGTCTCCTGCTCAGATTGAAAAAGTGGAAGAAGTTCCTGATAACGTAACACCATACGGTGAAATTGAACGTATTCCAATGACACCAATGCGTAAGGTTATTGCTCAACGGATGGTTTGAATCTTACCTAACTGCGCCAACCTTCACGCTCAACTATGAAGTTGATATGACTGAAATGTTGGCTCTTCGTAAGAAGGTTCTTGAGCCAATCATGGAAGCAACTGGGAAGAAGACCACTGTAACAGACCTTCTTTCACTTGCTGTTGTGAAAACCTTGATGAAGCATCCTTATATCAACGCTTCATTGACAGAAGACGGCAAGACCATTATCACTCATAACTATGTCAATCTTGCGATGGCAGTTGGGATGGATAATGGATTAATGACACCTGTTGTTTACAATGCTGAGAAGATGAGTCTTTCAGAACTGGTTGTAGCCTTCAAAGATGTTATTGGTCGTACCTTGGATGGTAAATTGGCTCCAAGTGAACTGCAAAATTCAACATTTACTATCAGTAACTTGGGAATGTTTGGCGTTCAGTCCTTTGGTCCTATCATCAACCAACCAAACTCAGCTATCTCTTGAGTGTCAGTTTCGACAATTGAAAAAAGCCAGTTGTCGTCAATGGTGAAATTGTGATTCGCCCTATCATGAGCCTAGGATTAACCATTGACCACCGTGATCGTAGATGGTATGGCTGGTGCTAAGTTTATGAAGGACTTGAAAGAGTTGATTGAAAACCCAATCTCAATGTTGATTTAAGAGCAAGAGTATTCATTTTTAAGATATAGATAAAGGAAGGAAGACATGGCCTTAGAAGTAATTATGCCAAAAGCCGGCGTGGATATGACAGAAGGACAAATCGTCCAATGGAATAAAAAAGTCGGAGAATTTGTAAAAGAAGGAGAAATCCTTTTAGAAATCATGACTGACAAAGTCAGCATGGAATTGGAAGCCGAAGAAGATGGGTACTTGATTGCTATCCTTAAAGGGGACGGTGAAACAGTCCCTGTAACGGAAGTTATCGGTTACCTTGGCGAAGAAGGTGAAAATATCCCAACAGCTGGAGCCGCAGCGCCAGAAGCTAGCCCAGCACCTGCAGCAAGTGCCTCAAACGATGATGGTAAGAGCGATGATGCTTTTGATATCGTTGTGATTGGTGGAGGTCCTGCTGGCTATGTTGCAGCTCATTAAAGCTGCCCAACTCGGCAGTAAGGCTGCCTCGTTGAGAAATCTGAACTCAGTGGAACCTGCGCAAACCGTGGATGTATTCCAACCAAGACCTACCTTCATAACGCTGAAATCATCGAAAAACATCGGTCATGCTGCAAATCGTGGTATCGTGATTGAAAATCCTAACTTCACTGTTGATATGGAAAAACTTTTAGAAACTAAATCTAAAGTTGTTAATACTCTTGTTGGTGGTGTTGTAGGACTTCTTCAGTAGCTACGGAGTTACTGTTCATAAAAGGAATTGGTACCATTACGAGAGACAAGAACGTCTTGGTAAATGGCTCTGAATTGCTTGAAACCAAGAAAATCATTCTTGCTGGTGGTTCAAAAAGTCAGCAAGATCAACGTCCCTGGTATGGAATCTTCACTTGTGATGACCAGCGATGACATTCTCGAAATGAACGAAGTTCGAGAAAGTCTCTGTTATCATCGGTGGTGGAGTTGTCGGTATCGAACTTGGTCAGGCCTTCATGACATTTGGTCTCAAAAAGTGACTGTTATCGAAATGATGGACCGTATCATGCCAGCTATGGATGCAGAAGTGTCTAAGAACCTTCGCTTGATCCTTGAGCGTAAAGGAATGACCATCTTGACTGGTACTGAAAACTGCAAGAAATCATCGAGGGAAAATGGTCAACTTCATCAAAGTTGAAGGAAAAAGACGATATCATCGCAAATAAAGCTCTTCTTTCAATCGGTCGTGCGGACCTTGAAGGTATTGGTGATGTTGAGTTTGAATTGGATCGTGGTCGCATCAAGGTCAACGAATACATGGAAACTTCTGTTCCAGGTATCTACGCACCAGGTGACATCAACGGTACTAAGATGTTGGCTCACGCAGCCTTCCGTATGGGTGAAGTTGCCTGAAAATGCTCTCAAAGGAAACCATGCTGTTGCCAGTTGAATTTAACTCCTGCAGCCATCTATACTCTTCCTGAAGTAGCAGCAGTAGGCTTTGACAGAAGAACAAGCCCGTAGAGAAATACGATGTTGCCATCGGTAAGTTCAACTTTGCTGCCAACGGTCGTGCCATTGCCTCAGATGCAGCTCAAGGTTTCGTTAAAGTCATCGCTGATAAGAAATACGGAGAAATACTTGGTGTTCATATCATCGGTCCTGCAGCTGCAGAATTAATCAACGAAGCATCAAGCATTATCAGAAATGGAAATCACTGTTGAGAAGAAATGCTGAAGACCATCCACGGACATCCAACCTACTCTGAAGTGATGTACGAAGCATTTGCAGATGTTTTAGGAATGGCTATCCACTCACCTAAGAAAAAATAAAAGAAAGATAGATTAGACTGGAAGGTTATTTCCAGTCTCTATCGTATAAGAAGGTATCTCATGAAATACATTATCAATCATTCAAACGACACCGCTTTTTAATATTGCCTTGGAAGAATATGCCTTTAAACACCTCTTTGGATGAGGATCAAATCTTCCTACTTTGGATTAACAAGCCATCAATCATTGTTGGTCGTCACCAGAACACTATCGAAGAAATCAACCGTGATTATGTTCGAGAAATGGGATTGAGGGTAGTTCACTGTATCAGCGGTGGTGGAGCTGTTTACCACGATTTAAATAACCTCCAACTACACGATCATCTCAAAAGAAGATGAAAACAAAGCTTTTGACTTCAAAGAGCTTCTCAACTCCAGTTATCAATACACTAGCTCAACTTGGGGTTAGAAAGCTGGAGTTCACAGGTCGTAAATGACCTCTTGAGATTGATGGTAAGAAGTTCTGTGGCAATGCCCAAGCCTATATCAATGGCCGTATCATGCACCACGGTTGCTTGCTCTTTGACGTTGATTTGTCAGTCCTTGCTAATGCCCTCAAGGTTTCAAAGGATAAATTTGAGTCAAAAAGGTGGAAATCCGTCCGTGCTCGTGTAACCAATATTGTCAATGAATTGCCAGAAAAAATCACAGTTGAAGAATTCCGTGATTTACTCTTGGAATACATGAAAAAGAGTATCCAGAGATGACTGAATACGTTTTTCTGAGGGAAGAATTGGCTGAAAATCAATCGCATCAAGGATACTAAGTTTGGTACTTGGGACTGGAACTATGGTAAATCACCTGAATTTAACGTCCGTCGTGGAACAAAATTCACTAGTGGCAAGGTTGAAGTCTTTGCTAATGTTCTCGAATCAAAAATCCAAGACATCAAGATTTACGGTGACTTCTTTGGTATTGAAGACGTTGCTGCAGTAGAAGATGTCCTTCGTGGGGCGAGATACGAACGCGAAGATGTCCTTAAGGTGCTAGAAACCATTGATATCACACGCTACTTCGCTGGTATTAGCTGTGAAGAAATCGCTGGAAGCGGTAGTTGGATAAATCAAAAAAGGTTGGTTGTGGGACCAGCTTCTTTTTAAAAATCATATATTACATAATTTATTTTTATGTATTTTATAAACTATCTAGAGCATTCTTTTGTTCATCATTAACGATATGGGTATAGAGGGTCAGTGACTTGTGTGCTGGCATGTCCTCGCTGGTGACTGACTAAAAACTTGCGATTTAGTAGCATCATAGAGGCCTGGTTGCTAGGGTATGGCGTAGTTGTATGGGGTGTTACACGGACTCTTTGAAGTCCTCCAGAGTACTTAGCAAACCATCTTTTCCACACTGGAAGCATCTGATACGATTTGGTACACCTCTGTAGAGAGTCAAAAAGGGCTGTATCTGTTTTTCTGGTCTTACTAGCGTTGATTGAGATGGCAAGATAATTCTCTAAATAAGGCTTAGCAAAAGCAGCAACATTGACCGAGGTCACGTTTGCCCCCTTTCTGAGTGACATCCGATAACCATCGTTTTTAGATTGGAGATCTCTTAGATCTGAGATTAACAGCTTCAGATAAGCGGACACCAGACGCCAATAGAAGGGCAATAATGGCCAAATCCGTTCTTTATTTTTATTAAATGATGAGAGGAGCGCGATTTGAGAAGTTGTCTAGTGGATACTCTTTGGTCAATATAAGTTAGAAAACCTTCTGTTTCATCACCTAAAAAGAGTTTTTGCTTGATGTTTTCAGCTCTGGCAGCAAGTGTTTCTTTCTTTTTCTTTGTTGAAACTTTCTTCATTACATTACGATAAAAATAAGGTTCGCCCTGATCATTTTCAACTTCTTCGGTCAGATGACTTGTAGAGACTGGAAAAGGGCTGATAAGGTCCGATTGATAGTTGTCTATGAAACACCTTGCTTTGTTGTATTTGCATTCAGCAAAGGACGTTCACGTGAGGTAAAGGATAAAGATTCCATGTCTTTTCTTTGACATATTTTCCAAGACAGATAAAGGAATATCAGATATTTTATCAGCGTTTGAAATGCCAGACTCTATAACCCAGCTGAAAAATCGATCGTATTCTTTTGAGGTATTCAGTACAAGGTTGTAAAACTGTAAGGAACAGCAGAGCTTAGATTGGTAGTATTCAAGAACATACCAGGGCATGATTTGTTTTAGTTTGTCGATTCGTTCCGAGTAAAAATCTCACGTTTCATGTATTTTTCTCCATAAATAAGTCTGCTAGTAGTATAGCATAGACTCATATATTTTTCAAGAAAATTATAGTTTTCGGAAAGATGT